>Ga0306924_10000002_pt1 | contig 877871 bp, 811 predicted proteins | sample sta12Can44000111_FD_203756 | JGI IMG/M metagenome (GOLD analysis project Ga0306924, IMG submission 203756) | Lab enrichment of tropical soil microbial communities from Luquillo Experimental Forest, Puerto Rico - statanox.12C.anox.44.000.111 (v2)... | ecosystem: Environmental > Terrestrial >... | reverse complement strand
GCACGCCACCCACGGCGCAGTACACCATGCAGGCGCCGTCGAGCACGCGCATGGAACGCTCCACCTCAATCGTGAAGTCCACGTGTCCGGGGGTGTCGATGATGTTGATGCGATGCTCGGGGAAGGAGTTGTCCATGCCCTTCCAGAAGCAAGTGGTGGCGGCGGACGTGATCGTGATGCCGCGCTCTTGCTCTTGCTCCATCCAGTCCATGGTGGCCGCACCATCGTGCACTTCACCAATCTTGTGGTTCACGCCGGTGTAGTAAAGAATACGCTCGGTCGTGGTGGTCTTGCCAGCGTCGATGTGCGCCGAAATACCAATGTTGCGGTAGCGCTCAATGGGGGTAGTGCGAGCCATGATGGATCCTTGGTTGATCAAATACTGTGAGCAGCCGGTTGCACTGCGCAACCGGCGTGCGACGCTCGAAGTGTGGCCGTTCAACGTGACAGCGCCATGGCGCTGCCCGGAGCCGGCCCACGGCACCCGAGCGCCGCGAATGCCGCTTTAGAAGCGGAAGTGCGAGAAGGCCTTGTTGGCTTCAGCCATGCGGTGAACTTCGTCACGCTTCTTCATGGCGCCGCCACGACCTTCGGTGGCCTCCAGCAGCTCGTTGGCCAGGCGTTGGGCCATGGACTTTTCGCCACGCTTGCGGGCGGCTTCCTTGATCCAGCGCATGGACAGGGCCAGGCGACGAACCGGGCGCACTTCAACGGGCACCTGGTAGTTGGCACCGCCAACACGGCGGGACTTCACTTCGACCATGGGCTTGACGTTGTTGATGGCAACGGTAAAGGCCTCCAGGGGATCCTTGTCCGGATGCTTCTTCTCAATCAGTTCCAGGGCGCCGTAAATGATGCGCTCTGCAACCGCCTTTTTGCCGCCTTCCATGATCACGTTCATGAATTTGGACAGCTCGACATTGCCGAACTTGGGATCCGGCAGAATTTCACGTTTAGGGACTTCGCGACGACGTGGCATATTTCACCTCTTAATTGCTTCAGTTGGCATCTTTTCAGACACCGCGAGAGTCATTCCGAACTCCCACTTACTCGACCCACACAAATCAAAGCTGTGCTTGGGGTCACTTCGCTGATTTCTCCGCGCCACGCGGAAAAACAGCACCGAAAAATCGAACCGACAGGCTTTACTTACCAGCCTTGGGCTTCTTGGCACCGTACTTGGAGCGCGACTGCTTGCGGTCTTTCACGCCTTGCAAGTCCAGCGAACCGCGGACGATGTGGTAACGCACACCGGGCAAGTCCTTGACACGACCGCCGCGAACCAGCACCACGCTGTGTTCCTGCAGGTTGTGGCCTTCACCGCCGATGTAGGAGATCACCTCAAAACCGTTGGTCAGGCGCACCTTGGCGACCTTACGCAGAGCGGAGTTAGGCTTCTTAGGCGTTGTGGTGTACACACGGGTGCACACACCGCGACGCTGCGGAGAGTTCTGCATGGCAGGACTCTTCGACTTGATGGTCTCGACCTCACGGCCTTGACGCACGAGTTGGTTAATGGTTGGCATTGAAAACGTCCCTAAACGTTTGAAATTACGAAAACGTGAATCCCTTCGGAATTTCCGAAAAGCCTTCTAATGTACCAGAGGCCGGGTTTTCCCGCAAGGGAAATGCTTCTATACGGTGTTTTTCAGCGAATCCACAGGCGCACAGCGTCCCAGGCGCGCCCCAGAATTCCGGCCTGCTCCACCGCGTCCAGCGCCAGCAACGGCACTTCCGCCACCGGCTGGTCGCCCGCAAGGACTTTCAGGGAGCCCACCGGCTGGTCTTTGCCCAGGGGTGCCACCAGGGGGTCGGTGCGGACCACCTGGGTCTTGAGCTTGGCCGCGCTGCCGGCGGGCACCGCCACCAAAATGGGCTGGTGACGGCCCAGCTTGACGCTGGACTGCGCACCCTTCCAGACGTTGGCCGTCACCACCGCTTGCTCTGCGTCGAACAGCTTGACCGCCTCATAGGCCGTAAAACCCCAGTTCAGCAGCTTCTGCGATTCATTGGCGCGGGCGTTCTCATTGGCCGCTCCCAGCACGATGGCCAGCAGGCGCCGGTTGCCGGTGACGGCGGGCGCGCCAGCGACCGGCACGCTGGTGAAATCACGCTTGGCGGTGGCGACCATGCAGTAGCCGGCAGTGTCGGTGTAGCCGGTCGTCAGGCCGTCCACCGTGGGATCGCGGAACAGCAGCAGGTTGCTGTTGCTGTCGTTGGAGGGCGGCGCGCCAGGGTAGTGGTACTTTTTGGTGGCGTAGAAGCCCACGTAGTCGGGAAAGTCGGCCATCAGCCGGGTGGCCAGGATGCCCAGGTCGCGCGCCGTGGTGGTGTGGCCGGCCTCGGTCAGCCCTTCGGGGTTCTTGTAACCGGTGGATCGCATGCCCAGGGCCTTGGCCTGGTCGTTCATCATCTGCACGAAACGCTCGGCGCTGCCACCCACGCCCTCTGCCAACGCCATGGTGGCGTCGTTGCCGCTTTGCACGACCATGCCCTTGATGAGGTCTTCCACCGGTACCTGCGTCTTGGGGGCTATGAACATGCGCGAGCCCAGAATCTTCCAGGCGCGCTCGCTGACCGGCAAGGTCTGCTTGAGGTCGAGCTTCTTGCTACGCAGGGCGTCAAACACCAAATAAGCCGTCATCAGCTTGGTCAGCGAGGCCGGTTCCACGGCCATGTCCGGGTCTTTGGCAGCCAGGATCTGGTTGGAGGTGGCATCCAACAATAAATAGGCGCGCGCCGCCACTTCGGGTGGTTGCGGCGTCTGGGCGGAAACGCCGAGGCAGAAGAAGGCCGCTAGAGCTGCAAGTAGAAATCTCATTAGAAAGCGTCAGAAGCCGGGAACCAGATGGCGCACGACCAGGTTGCGCAGAAGCGGTAGTTGTCCATGGAAGAAATGCGACCCTCCGGGGACCACGGTCACCGGCAGGGTCTGGGGGCGGGCCCAGTTCATCACGTCGGCCAGGGGCACGGTGTCGTCCTGCTCGCCATGCACCACCAAGGTGCGCGCGTGCAGTTCGGCCGGGATGGGCGCCACCGTGAAGCGCGAGGCCGCCGTGCCGACCAGAACCAACCGCTCGGGTGCCTGCTGCGGCCCCAGTGCCGCGACGGCATGACTGACCACAAAGGAGCCAAAGGAAAAGCCGGCCAGGGCCAAGGGCGTCGGCTCGGCACCAGCCTTGGCATGGGCGATCACGGCCAGCAGGTCATCCAGCTCGCCGCGGCCGGCGTCGTGCACGCCCTCGGTGGCGCCGACGCCGCGGAAGTTGAAGCGCACGGCGCGCCAGCCGCACTGCACAAAGGCCCGGGCCAGGGTCTGCACCACCTTGTTGTCCATGGTGCCGGCAAACAGCGGGTGCGGGTGGGCGATCACGGCGACGCCGCGCGCGGGGGCATCGGTGGCGAGTTGCGGAAGGTCCTCCAGCGCCTCGATGGCGCCCACGGGGCCCTGCAGCAGGAAACGGCGGGTTTGGGAGTTCACAGGATTGCTATTGTTTCAGGAGCTAGTCACGCATATTCCACGAGGGCCGGAGCCCGATTTGGCATAGGGTCGTGGCTGGCGGACGGTTCAGCGCCCCAGGTGCGGCGGTGTCAGTAGGCGCTCCACCACCTTGCCGTTCTTCAGGTGGGACTCGACGATTTCGTCGATGTCCTGCTCGTCCACATAGGAATACCAGACGCCCTCGGGGTAGACCACGGCCACCGGGCCTGCGGCGCAGCGGTCCAGGCAGCCGGCCTTGTTGACGCGCACCTGGCCGGGACCGGCCAGGCCGGCTTCCTTGACCAGCTTCTTACAGCGCTCGAAACTCTCCTGGGCGCGGTGCTGTGCACAGCATGCCTCGCCGTTCTTGCGCTCGTTGAGGCAGAAAAAGATGTGGTGCGCGTAGTACGGCGCCTGGGCGGTGGTGGCGTTTTGGGTCATGCCAGGATTTTAGTTTTGCGGGTCGCGCGCCCACACCAAAGACAGCACATAGACCAGGGTGGCGTAGGGCCACAGCCAGCCCAGCCACTGGGCCAGGCCGTGGAAGCGGATGAAGCGCCCCTGCTCCCAGGCCTGCAGGGTCTGGGCGAAGTAGGCGCTCTCAGGCGCCTGGTTGAGCAAACTCAAATAGATACCCAGCGACAGCAGCAGCAGCGCGGCGCTGGTGCGCCAGGGCACAAAGGCCAGCGCCAACGCCAGCAGCACCGCCATCACCATGCCCAGTTGGGCGGGCAGCCCTAACCAGGCCCAGGCGTGGGCGGGGCCCCAGCTCAGCGCCGCCGACAGGGCCGACACCGCCAGCCCCACGCCCACGGTCATGAATACGAAGGCCAGTCGGCGCAGCCGCGCGCGCACCACGCAAAAGCCCAGCAGGCAGGGGATGAGCAGGCCCAGCATCACGCACACCATTTCGGCGCCGGGCACCAGGGGTTGCAGCTCGGTCTCGCGCATGGGCAGCCATTCCAGGAAGGGCGTGTCCACCAACTGCGCGCCCAACGCCTCTTCCAGGCGCTCCATCACCTGCCCCAGGCCAAAGGGCACGGCGGCCGGAAACAGCAGGGCCGGCGGCCACAGCGCCAGCAGCACGATGCCGCCGCGTGATTGCGGCACAAACCAGCGCGCGCGGATCTGGCTCCAGCGGTCGATGGCGCCCAACTGCGCCAGCACCACCGTGCTCAGCGCGCCAAACCAGGCGCCCAGGGTGTCGAGCAACAAATCCTCGCGCGAGGGCACCCGGGCCGGCAGGTAGCTTTGCAGGGTCTCCATGCAAAAAGCCAGCAGGGCGGCCACAACGGTGGGCACCAGGATGGCATGGCGCACCCGACCGGATCGCAGGGCGCTCAACGCCAGCAGGCCGCCAAAGGGCGCGTAACCCACCACATTGATGGCCACGTCAAAGCCGGTCCAGTAGCGCGGCAGCGGCGCCGTCAGAAAGGCCCAGGGGACGATGCCCTGGTCGCGCCAATCGGCAAACGGGTAGAGGCTGGCATAGACGATCAGCCCCACATAGAACAGGGATAGAGGCCAGGCCGCCGACTTGTGCATGGCGGGTGCGCCTTTAAAAGGGCTTGACCACCACCAGAAGGACGGCCGCCAGCATCATCAGCACCGGCGCCTCGTTGAACCAGCGAAACCACACGTGGCTGCGCGCCATGGTGTTGGCCTCGAACTTCTTCAAGATGACGCCGCAGCCATGGTGGTAGCCAACGGCCAGCAGCACAACCGCCAACTTGGCGTGCATCCAGCCGTTGCCCGGCCCACGGCCGATACCAAAACCCAGCCACAGCCACAGGCCCAGCCCCAGCGCCGGCACGGCGATAAGGGTCATGAAGCGCAGCAGCTTGCGCGCCATCAGCAGCAGGCGCGCGCGCTCGGCCTCCGAACCCGGCGCCACCATGGCCAGATTGACGAAGATGCGCGGCAGGTAGAACAGCCCGGCGAACCAACTGGCAATGAAGACGATGTGGAAGGATTTGACGAGCAGGTAGGCCATTGAGGAAGTTTAGCGCCGCCGCCCCGGCACGCCAGGAATCGCCCAGGCAAAAAAAACCCCAGCACGTGGGCTGGGGTGGTAAGCCTATTTGCTGTCACACATCAAGGCCCCGCTCAGGGAGGAAAAGCGGGAGGTAGCAAGCTACCCGGTTCGCAATTTAACAAACTTGATTGGGCTTTGCAAGCGACTTTACGAAATAGCCCTATTGCGGATAACCAGTATTTCCCACACCTGTTCAATCCCCCGATTTTTTGTGTAGCGACAGGTGCGCGACCCTGGCCGTGGCGGAGCCGGCGCGGATTCAGGCACAATTTTCCCCATGACCACCCCCTACGCCCCCTTCCCCCAAGGCCGCCCGCGCCGCTTGCGCCGCGATGCATTCACCCGCAACCTGGTGCGCGAGAACACCCTCACCGCGCACGACCTGATCTACCCCGTGTTCGTGGTGGACGGCCAAAAGCAGCGCGTTGCCATCCCATCCATGCCCGGCGTCGAGCGCCTGAGCCTGGACCTGCTGCTGCCGGTGGCCGAGGAATGCGTGAAGCTGGAGATCCCGGTGATGGCGCTGTTCCCCGTCGTTGACCAGTCGCTGAAAGACTACGACGGTACCGAGGCCCTGAACCCCGACGGCCTGGTGCCGCGTGTCGTGCGCGCCCTGAAGAAAGAATTCCCCGACCTCGGCGTCATGACCGATGTGGCGCTGGACCCCTTCACCAGCCACGGCCAGGACGGCCTGCCCGACAAGCGGCCCGAGGAAAACGGCTACATCGTCAATGAAGCCACCGTGGCCATGCTGGTCAAGCAGGCCATGACCCAGGCCGACGCCGGCGTGGACATCGTCGCCCCCAGCGACATGATGGACGGGCGCATTGGCGCCATCCGCGCCGCGCTCGAAGCCAAGGGCCACATCCACACCCGCATCATGGCCTATAGCGCCAAGTACGCATCCGCTTTCTACGGGCCGTTCCGCGACGCCGTGGGCTCGGCCAGCAACCTGGGCAAGGGCAACAAGAAGACCTACCAGATGGACCCCGGCAACAGCGACGAGGCGCTGCGCGAAGTGGCGCTGGACATCGCCGAGGGCGCCGACATGGTGATGGTCAAGCCCGGCATGCCCTACCTGGACGTGGTGCGCCGCGTCAAGGATGAGTTCAAGGTGCCGACCTTCGCCTACCAGGTGTCGGGCGAATACGCGATGCTGCAAGCCGCCGCGCAGAACGGCTGGCTGGACCGCGAAGCCGTGATGCTGGAAAGCCTGCTGGCCTTCAAGCGCGCCGGCGCCGACGGCGTGCTCACCTACTTTGCCATCGAGGCTGCCAAAGCGCTATCCAAACGATAGCGTTTTACGCATAATCCACGAGGGCTAGCGCCCGGTTTCATCCACAACACAGGGGGCCACCGCGATGCGCATCTTCCACATCCAGCCCGGCGGCATCGCGGAAAGCGCGGACCTGGAGGCCCTGATCAGCGCCGGCCTGCCGGCCCAGGGCTTTGTCTGGGTGGCCTGCGCGCGGCGCGAGTTCGAGGTGGAACAGGGCAAGGTCCAGGCCATGCTTCAGGCCCTGTGCGGCCAGCAGTTGGTGGACCTGCACATCTCCGACTTGATCAACAACCACCTGCCCTCGCACTACGACTACACCTCGCAGTACGACGTGCTGGTGTTCCGCCGTCTGGCCGCCGGCAGCCGCCCCACAGACTTGCAACACCCCGGCGAGGTGCTGACGCACGAACCCGCGCGCGGCGGCCCACCCATCCTGCGGCGCATCGACACCAGCCCGGTGGGCTTTGCCATATTCGACCGCGTGCTGCTGACGGTGCACCCCGCCGACTGCGCGGTGCGCGACGCCTACGCCGGCAAGCTGGCGCAGGCCGCCAGCAGCGAAGCGCGTGCCGCCGGCGCGCGCTTGCCGACCAGCCCGGCCGACCTGATGCTGCGCGTCATCAACCAGATGGTGGACGGCTTTCTGGAACTGCGCCGCGAGCTGACCCACCAGCTCGACCACTGGCAGACCGAGCTGCTCGACCCGCGCACCCGCTTCAACAACTGGAACTCGCTGCTGGACGCGCGCCTCTCGCTGCACTACCTGGATGAGGTCTGCGAGGACCAGCGCGCCGCACTGCAGGACTGGATCGAGGCCGTGAAGACCTGGCCCGAGGCCGAAACGGCGGCCGGCCAGCGCGAACGCGACCTGCTGCAGGTGCGCAGCCGCGACGTGCTGGAGCACATCGAGCGCGTGGTGCACCATGTGCGCCGGCTGGAGCAGAGTGTGGAGACGGCGGTGCAACTGCACTTCAGCGTGCAGGGCAGCCGCACCAACGACATCATGCGCACGCTGACCGTGCTGACCGCCATCTTCCTGCCCCTGAACCTGATCACCGGCTTCTTCGGCATGAACTTCGACGGCCTGCCGCTGATCCACCGCGAAAGCGGCATCTGGATGGCGGTGGGCTTCATGCTGGTGATCTCCATCGGCCTGGTGGTGCTGTTCTGGCGCAAGCGCTACCTGGCGCGCACGCCGCGCTAGGGTGACGTCCGCACGGCGTTAGCGCACGGGTCGCACCGTGCCAGTGACCGCCACGCCGGGCTCGCCAGCGCAATAGTCCGCCTTGCCACTGACCTTGCCGTCCAACACTCGCAGCTTGAGCACCGCGCACAGCACGCCGATGCGCTCGGCCTTGGCCCGGGCGGCATCCTCCAACCGAGCCATCGACTGAGCAATGGCTTCCATCGGCGCGTTGAACTGCATGGTGCAGGCCGTGTAGCGTGGCTCGGGCAGAGCGTGGCATTGCACGGCCATGCGGTCCAGGGTCGCGTCCATCTTGGCCTGCAGGGCCTCGCGGCCGGGTACGTCGTCCCGAGTCGAAGCGGCGAGCTGATCCTCCTCTTCGGTACGCTCGACAGTCACCAGCAGTCCGAAGCTGGCCGCTTGCATGTCCAGATTGCGCGTACCCAGACGTTTGCTGCCCAGAAACCAGTCCGACACACCGCCCTGGACCGCGCCAGCGCGGCCGTCGGTGGTCCGAAACTCGGCGCGCATGCCATTGGCAAACTGCAGCTGCCAGACAAAGCTGCCCGTGAGGTCGCTGCGCGGGCGGGCCGACGACAGCTCCAGCGGATGGGCCTGCGCCCCCAACGCACACGCCAGCAGCAGACCCGCCGCCGCGACCCGGCGCACGCGCATTATTTGCCAGGACGCCATTTGCCGCCCTGCGCCATGCAACCGGACTTGGTGTCCTCCAGGTCCGCGGCGCCGCGCTTGTAGTAGTAGGCGTGCACGGGCTGGCCCATCATGCCCTCGCACACGGCCTGCGGCGCTGCCGGACAGGCCGGCAAGTAGGTCAGCTTGGGCGGCGCGCCCATGCCCGCGCCGATATCGGCAATGGCCTTGCACGTGTCCGCGAAGCGCGCAGCATCGACGCCGGCGTTCGCCATGCAGTCCTTGATCTCCAGCACCTGGCTGCCCACCACCAGCTTGCCCTCCAGCAGGCAGGCCTTGTCCGCGGCCCAACCCGCCACCGTCACCGACAGCAGGACGGCCATCGCTCCCATTCGTACCTCAGCGCGCATACAGCTCCTTGTGAAACCCAGGGCACGGCGGCGCAGGGCCACCTGCCCATTTGAAAAGCTGTGGATGGTAGAGCGGCACACGGCGCCGGGCCACCCCCCGGCGAGGGGGAATTCCAGGCCGCCGGGGTAACAGCTATGCGCGGCGCAGGACCGTGACCAAGTCGGACTGCGAGGCGCAGTTGAACTTGCCGTACAACGCCTTCACGCAGTCGCGCAGGACGGACTCGCTGATGGACAGGCGCTCGCGTGCGGCGTCGCGGCCACCGCCCATGGCCATCCAGAACGCCACCTCCATCTGCCGCGGCGACAGCAGCGTGGTACTGAGGTTGCGCCAGACCCGCAAGGCCAGCGGCGTGCGCCGCGTGAGCGTGATGCCGACGACGCCGTGGTCCGCCAAGGCCTCGGGATCGTCCTGCGCGGCCGTGGCGGCGGCCACCATCCACTGCGCGCGCACTTCAACAACGCCGCCGGCCATCGCCAGCGTGCAGGATGGCATCTGCCAGGCATGCTCGCCGCTGTCCTTCAGGATGGCAATCAGCCGCTGGCACGCCAGCGGCAGGCGCCGGCGGTCGGGCCATTCGGTTCCGACCAGGGGAATCTCGTCCAGCAGCACACTGGCCGCCGGGCTGATGAAGAGCACGTCGGCCCGCGTGTTGGCGATGATGAGGGCTTGGCGCCCGGGCGCGCCATCGTCCTCCCAACCCGTGCCCGTGCTATTGCGGGCGGCGTGCTCCAGGTAGTGCGTGATGCGTCGTAGCCCGATCAGATCGTCCTCGCCAAAGCCCAGACCTTGTTCCCGAAACAGCGCCACGATGCCCAACCGGCGTCCGTCCACCTCCAGGCGGGCGTCCAATGTGTGGTGGTAACCACTGCCGCGAATCAGCAACTGGTAGGTGTTGCTGTGGAAGTAGCTCGGCGGCGGCGCCAGCAGTTGGCCGTACTTGGGCGCGCCCTGGCGGCCGACCAGGCGCGCAATACTCGGCTCCGTCGGCCCCTCGAACAACTCGTCGCGCAGGCAGGCTTCCTGCACCTCGTCCGGGCAGTCTTCATGAAAGCGGGCGTAGTGTTCGCCGTCATCCGACGTCAAGAACAGCGCGGCCGCGCCGTTGGGCACCAGGTCATGCGTGATGGCGAAGGCGTCCGGGGCAATGGCCATGGGCTCCAGCCCACAGCAGCACAACATGCGCAACTGCGCCCAGCGCCGAATATTTTTCTTGCTTGACACGATTCGACTCACCCCTTGCGATGTACATCATTCAGGGCGGCGCTCGCCGTCGCTTGCCCTCCCGTTGAAACCCACCAAGACGCGCCACGTGGGACCTTGGTTGACACCACGATCCCCCCTTGCAGGGGGTGGTTCGCCCCGGCGCGCCTCCCTAGGATTGCGACCTCGGCAACACCGGGTCCGCGCGGGACCTGTGCCGTGGCCGGCGCCCCATCGGACGCCCATCACCATTCAAGGGACGTGTTTTTACATGAATTTCAAACCCGTTGCAGTCCTTGGGCTGCTCGCATGCTCCGCCGCACTGGCGCAAACCCCGGTCAACCTGCACCTGGTCGGCGACACCGGCGCCACCCAAGCCATCGGCAGCATCACCCTCTCCGAAAGCCCCTACGGCGTGGTCTTCACGCCGGCCCTGGGCGATCTGCCCCCGGGGCTGCACGGCTTTCACGTGCATGAGAACCCGAGCTGCGACGCCGGCCAGAAGGACGGCAAACCCGTGCCCGCCCTGGCCGCTGGCGGCCACTACGACCCGACCGGCACCGGGCGCCACGGCACGCCCTGGGGCACCGGCCACCTGGGTGACCTGCCGCCCCTGTACGTGGACGGCACCGGGCACGCCACGACGGCGGTCCTGGCGCCCCGGTTGAAATTGGCCGACCTGGCCGGGCGCGCCCTGATGGTCCACGCCGGTGCCGACAACCACGGCGACCACCCCCTGCCGCTGGGCGGTGGCGGCGCGCGCATTGCCTGCGGCGTCGTGCGCTAAGCGCCATTCACCCACCACGCCACGTCCACACCCACAGGAGACCCCGTGTCCACGCCATTTCGTTTCTTCCTCGCCTGCCTGCTATCGGCCCTGGCGCTGGCAGCCACTCCCGCCCACGCCACCCGCGACCCGCAGGACATCGACAACGCCGTCGAGCATCCCGAGATACCCCGCTTCCCCGGCTTCTACATCTACGACGCCAAACACAACGATTTCAACGACTTCCAGTTCGCCAGCAAGGGCTACAACGACGACGGCGAACCCGTCGGCGAGCGCAAGGCCGGCCAGTACTGGTTCGTGGACTACTACATCAAGGACGGCGCGCGCCACCCAAGCCCGGTGGAGCTGCTGCGCAACTTCGACAACGCCGTCCAAAAGGCCGGCGGCGCACCGGTGTATCGCAATCGGCGCATTGAATTTCCCCAGGGCACGGTCTACCGCCTGCCGCTACCGCGCGGAGGCGAGCGCTGGATCCAGGTCAACGTCCATAACGAGGGCGAGCGATACCAACTGTTCGTGGTGGACGTGGCCGACATGGCGCAAAAACTGGAAATGTCAGCCGGCCAGATGGCCGACGCGCTGAAAAAGCAGGGGCATGTGGCGTTGACGGGCATCCTGTTCGACACCGGCAAGGCCAGCATCCAACCGGAATCGCAAACCCTGCTGCGGGAGGTGCGAACGCTGCTGGCGCAGGATGCGCAGCTGCGCCTGTCCATCATTGGACACACCGACAACGTGGGCAACGCCAAGGCCAACGCGGAACTCTCCGCGCGCCGCGCCGAGGCGGTGGTGGCTTACCTGGTCGGCCAGGGCATCGTGCCGCAGCGGCTCAAGGCCAGCGGCAAGGGCGACACCACGCCCGTGGCCGACAACCGTACCGAAGAAGGGCGCGCCCGCAATCGGCGGGTGGAGCTGATTCGGTTTTGAGTCAAAAGGCCTGCGCCAGGTTGCCCGTGCACCACCGGCGTCGCGCGTAATGGCCTGTAATGGTCTTTGTCGCCGAGGGCCCCTATTCTGTGCTGGTACCAAAGGCCATTTCCACGCCGGAAATGCACGCGGTACAGAAACCTGGCATCGCCGCGACCTTGTCGCCACGCGACAGGATTGGCGCGACACAAGATGCTATCTGTCACTCAGAAAGGACTCAACTATGCCTAGTACGCTCTCAACCGGATTTGGTCAAACCGGGGTTTTGGCAACCAGCCCAGCACCCTATCAAACCATGTCGCCCGGCCACTATCGCCAAACCAATGTGGTCCTCACGCCCGGCATCCCACCGTTCAGCCGCGAGGACATCTACAAGTTGAGCAATGGTCCACACACACCCGACATTTCCGTGAAATTCCAGCAGATGCTTGCGCCGCCCGGCGGCCCCATCACCATCGACACCTACGCCATATAGCAGCGCCGCCTAAGGCCCCTGCGCCAGCCCAAACAGCCGCACGCCACTGTCCCAAGCGGTGGCGTGCGCCACATGGTGATCTCCATCGGCCTGGTGGTGCTGTTCTGGCGCAAGCGTTATCTGATGCTGATGCGCAATCCCCGATAGGGTCGCGCACGCTTGGCTTTTACACCTACCGTACCGTTTCAGCCCACCCACTGGGACACGATGTAGAACCCGCCCAGGACAAGCGACAGCAACTGAAAGAATTGCCCGGCTGCCGTCAATCTCACCCGCAGCCCTTTCGCACGCCCCGGCCTGACGGGTTGGTTCAGGCCTGCACTGTCCATTTCCCCAATCGCGAGCAGACTGAAGACCACCCAGCCATAGCAAAAAATGTTGTACTGACCGGATGACGGCGGCACCTTGATCAAAGCAGTCATGGCAAACAGCAACGCCCCGAGCCTCAGGACCAATTTGAACAGGCCACCATTGGTGATTTTCATGCCTCCCCCTTTGCCTTCGTGTGATAGACCGCCGCAGGATACGACAATCCCCGGCTCGGGTTGGTGTTGCCCTTGCGATGGTAGCCCCTGGATCAAATTCCCGCTCACGGAAATTCGCCGCTACACTGGTCGACAAATGACAGGCTGCGGCACCCCGCGCTCAGCCTCCTTGTTGTTGTCGTCATCCACGAAACACCCATGCACAGGCCTACTTTGCTCCTTGCCGCCGCCATGGCCTTGGGTCTAGCGCCGGCCGCGCAAGCGGCGTGTTCACGCGTGATCAACGCGCCGGTGTCACCCACCGGGCAGAGTGTCATCGTCGAGGGCGACGCCATCAAGGGCATCTACCCCGACCTATTGCGCGAGCTAGAAGCCAAGGACGGCTGCAAGGTGACCCTGAGCGCCGTGCCACGCGCGCGGCTGGAGGTGCTGTTCGAAACCGGTCGCGCCGACCTGATGATTCCAGCCACCAAGACGCCCAAGCGCGACGCGCTGGGCAGCTTCATCCCACTGATCCGCAACCGCGCCATGCTGATCACCTTGCGCACCGGCCGCGCCCCGATCAAGAGCATCGCCGAACTCTTGGAACGCCCGGGGCTCAAAGTCGCGCTGGTGCGCGGCTTCGACTACGGCGGTGCCTACCAGGACCTGATCGTCACCCTGGGCCAGCAAGGCCGCCTGGTGCAGGAGGTGGACGCCCTCTCGGTGGCGCGCCTGCTCAAGAGCGGCGCGGCCGACGCCACCATCATGGCGCCCAGCATCCTGGCCGGTGCGCTGCAGGACGATGAGCGCGTGGCCGATTTGCTGGACAAGCTGCAATTCGAGGCCCTGCGCGAACTGCCCTGGGGCGAAAGCGGCGTCTACCTGTCCAACAGCACACTCAGCGCGCCGGACAAGGCGGTGCTGCGCGCGGCGCTGGAGCGGGCGGCCCGATCCGGCGTGGTGTGGAAGGGCTTCCAGCAGTACTACGCCCCGGCCGTGCTGAGCGGCAGCATCGCGCCCTTGTAATCACCCCGTCCAATCCCATGCAACCCGTCGTCCTGATCACCGGCGCCTCACGCGGCATTGGTGCCGCCACCGCCCTGCTCGCAGCCCAGAAGGGTTTTGCCGTGGCCGTGAACTACGCCAATAACTCCCTGGCGGCCGACGAGGTGGTGCGCCAGATCCGCGCCGGTGGTGGCACGGCCATGGCGGTGCAGGCGGATGTGGCGCAGGAGGCCCAGGTGTTGGCCATGTTCGAGCGCATCGACGCCAAGCTGGGGCCCCTGTCCGGCCTGGTCAACAACGCGGGCGTGGTGGACGTGGCCAGCCGGGTGGACGCGATGACGGTGGAGCGCCTGCAGCGCATGTTCAACACCAACATCATCGGCGCCTTCATCTGCGCCCGTGAGGCCGTCAAGCGCATGAGCACGCGCCATGGCGGCGCGGGCGGCAGCATCGTCAACCTTTCCAGCGCGGCGGCACGCATTGGATCGCCCGGGCAGTACGTGGACTACGCCGCCAGCAAGGGCGCCATCGACACCTTCACCCTGGGCCTGGCCAAGGAGGTGGCGGTCGAGGGCATCCGCGTCAACGCGGTGCGCCCCGGCATTATTGATACCGACATCCACGCGAGCGGCGGCGACCCCGGGCGCGCCGCGCGCATGGCGGTGCAGCTGCCCATGCAGCGCGCCGGCACGGCGCTGGAGGTGGCCCAGGCCATCGTCTGGCTGCTCGGCCCCGAGGCCAGCTACACCACCGGCGCCCTGGTGGATGTGGCTGGCGGGCGCTGACGACACCTGCCGCACGGTCTTGTGTGAAGTTGGCGTAAAGCGCAGGTAAATAGCACCAACTTTACATATTTCACGCTTAGTTTGTGCGCCGTTTGGGCGATGTTCAATAGGCATACCCACATACCACGGAGCGCCCCATGAGCATTACCAACGTCAGCAACACCTACACCAGCCCCTCTTCCCTGATCCAAAGCGGCGCCAGCGCGCGCGCAGCCGGCGTCAACGATCCCGATGGCGACGGCGATGGCGGCCGCGCCCACGGCAGCCACCACGGCCACCGTGGCGGCGGCAAGATGGAAAGCGCCCTGACGCAGGCCTTGCAAAGCCTGGGCCTGGACCCCAGCCAGGCCACAACGTCCACGGCCTCGACATCCTCCAGCGGAAACACGAGCAATGGCACGGGCACCGATGCCGACGGCGACAACGACGGCACCTCCAGCAACGGCAGCAACTCGGTCAGCAAGGTCAAGCAGGACATGCGCGCCTTCATGCACGCCCTGTTCAACACAATGCGCAACGAGAGCAGCAACAGCAGCACGGCCAACGGCGACAACAGCACCTCCAGCACCGGCGGCAAGCCCGACTTTGCCGGCGACCTGAGCAAGCTGGTCTCCCAGGTCAGCAACGGCTCGGCCCCGGCCGCCCTGCAATCCGCCTTCGACCAACTGAAGTCCGACCTGCAGCCTGCCGCCGCCACGACCACCACGCCCTCCGCCACCGGCACCACCGCAGCCACTAGCAGCACCGACGGTTCGCAGGCCACGCTGCTCAAACTGCTGCAGCAGTTGCAGCAAAACGCCGGTTATGGCAGCGGCGCCTCATCCTCCAGCAGTGCAAACCTGGGCAATATCGTCAGTCAGAGCGCCTGAAACTGGGCAAAAGTGCCAGAATGCAGGCACGCAGCGCCCGGCTGCGTGCCCCGCTCCCCAAGGAATGCATCTGGACTTCAAGCCCCTCATCACCCTGCTGGCCATCGTCAACCCGCTGGCCATCGTGCCGTTCTTCATCCACTACACGCAGGGTTTCTCGCGCGAGCAGCGCCGGCGCACCATCGCCGTATCCACCTTCAGCTGCTTCGTGGTGATTGCCGCCAGCGCGCTGGCCGGCCTGCACATCCTGGACTTCTTCGGCATCTCGCTGGCAAGCTTCCAGGTCGGCGGCGGCATGCTGCTGCTGACCTCCTCGCTGAACATGCTCAACGCCCAGCCGGCCGAAGCCAAGGCCACCACCCACGAGATGGAAGATGGTGCCGCCAAGGCGGCCATGGGTGCCAGCATTGCCGTGGTACCGCTGACCATTCCGCTGCTCACCGGCCCGGCCACCATGTCCACCATGGTGATCTACGCCGAGAAGGCCAAGACCTTCTGGCAGCTGGCCACCCTGGTCGGCTACGGCGTGGTCATCGCCCTGGCCACCGCCGCCTGCTTTGCGCTGGCGCAGCCGATTGCCCGCGTGCTAGGCAAGACCGGCATCAACGTCATGACCCGGCTGATGGGCCTGATCCTGGCCGCGCTGGCGGTGGAGGTGATGTCCGACGGCTTGGTCAAGCTGTTTCCGGCGCTGGGACACTGAGGCGGCACCGGCGATCCCCGGAATTGGCCCGGGATTTCCGGCTACTTCATGGACCGAAGTTCCGCTGTTTCGGCAATAGTCGAACCAGGATTGCGATAGTCGCAGTATCCTGCCCGTTCCACATGGCCGCGTTGCGCGCCCGTCCGTTTCGGCCGTGTGCAGACCGCGTGGGACAAAAGGAGTCAGCATGCCCATCACGGCAGCGAACGGAACAACCTATACCGACAGCCAGATACAAGCCTTTTTTGCGGGCAACCCGAGCACGCGCGCCGTCGCTCTCGAGGCTGCGGCATTGGGTTTGGCCATCGACCAGATCCAGCTAGCCCTCGGCATTGCTGGGAACGGTTTTGTTTCGACCACGGACATCGCCCAATTTGCCGCGCAGAACGGGTTCAACTGGGGCGCCACCGGCGCGCTGGTTGCAACGGCATCCAGCGGCATCACCGTGCAGGGTACGTACTACAGCCCGCAGCAGATCAGCGATTTTCTGGCGCAGGGCGGCGATCCCGTTCAATTCGCCACCACGCACGGCCTGACGGATACGGCGCAGATCAATGCCCTGGTGGCGCAGGCGCATGTGGTTGCGGCAGCTTGGGTGGCGCAAGAGGTGGCCACCCTGACCACGCAGCAAATTGCCGCCCTGACCACAGCGCAAATCAGCGCCGCGCGCACCGACCAAATTGCGGCGCTGGCAACCAGCCAGATGGCCGCCATGACAACGGCGCAAATCAGTGCCGCGCGGACAGACCAATTGGCCGCCATGACCCCGAGGCAGATTGGCGCGCTGACCCCCAGTGCCATTGCAGTAATGTCGACGGCGCAGATTGGCGCCTTGCGCACCGACCAGTTGGCGGCCCTGACGGCGGACCAGGTGGCGGCCTTGTCCGCGCAGGATGTCGCCGCGTTGTCGGATGCGGGCATTGCCGCGCTCGGCGACAAGCTCCCGAGTGCGACCCAGGCGCCCCAGGTACTGACGACCACGCCCGCGCCGGCCCTGACGACAACCTCCACGCCGGCATTGAGCACCACGCAAGCCAGTGGCATCTTGACGACGGACCAAGTCGCCGCGCTGCCGACGAGTGTCATAGCGATCCTGACGCCGGCAGACATCAGTTCGATGACCACCGACCAGTTTGCGGCCCTGACCACGGCGCAAATCACCGTACTGAACACCAGCCAGATCAACCTGGGCATCACCACCTCGCAAGCCGTCGCACTGCGCACCGACCAAGCCGCGACGCTGAGCACCAGCCAGGTGGTGGCCCTGACCACCAGCCAGCTCGCCGTCGTCGAAACGCAAGACCTCGTGGCGCTGTCCACCGACGCGATCCATGCACTCACAACCAACCAAGTCAGCCATGGACTGACCACCGGGCAGGTTGCGGCGCTGACCACGGACCAGGTTGGTGCACTGACCGCCAACCAGGTGGGCGCGTTGTCGACCCAGGATGTCGCTGCGTTATCGACCAGCCAACTGGTCGCCCTGACGACAGCGGGGGTGGCCGGACTGACAGCAAACCAGGTCCATGCACTGGCAACGCAAGACGTGCAAGCCTTGAACACGAACCAGGTTGCGGCACTTGCAACGGCGAGCGTTGCCGCGCTCGACACAACGCAAATCAGTCAGGGCCTGACCACCGATCAGGTCGTCGCCATGACCACCAGCCAGTTCAGTGCGCTGGGGACTGGCCAGGTCGTGGCCCTTTCCACCGACCAGCTTGGCGCCGTTGAAACACGCGATGTCGCCGCATTGAGCACCAGCGCGGTCGCTGCGCTCACGACCACGCAGGTTCATCAAGGCTTGAGCACGGGCCAAGTCGCATCACTCACCACCGCGCAGATAGCGGCATTGACAACCGACCAGGTCATTGCCCTGAGCACCGGCCAACTGGCGGCGCTGCAATCCACGCAGGTCGCCGCGCTGACGTCGGACCAGATTCGTTCGCTGTCCACGCACGACGTGCAGACGCTGAGCACAACCCAGGTGGCGGCGTTGTCCACCGCCGCCGTCTCCGCCCTGACCACCGACCAGATCAGCCAGGGCCTGACCACCGACCACGTCGTGGCACTGACCACCGCCCAGTTCGGCGCACTGAGTTCCAGCCAGGTCGTGGCTCTGTCTACCGACCAACTCAGCGCCGTTGAAACACGCGACGTGGCGGCGCTAAGTACCAGTGCCGTGGCTGCGCTCACTACCGACCAGGTCAGCCAAGGCCTGGGCACGGGCCAAGTCGCGTCGCTTACCACCGCGCAAGTCGCTGCGTTGACCACCGATCAGGTGGTTGCCCTCAGCACCGGCCAAGTGACAGCGTTGCAGTCCACGCAGGTGACGGCGCTCACATCCGCGCAGGTCACCGTTCTGTCGACGCAGGACATTCAATCGCTGAGCACAACCCAGGTGGAGGCACTGTCAACCGCCGGCATCTCCGCCCTGACCACCGACCAGATCAGCGAAGGCCTCAGCACCGACCACGTCGTGGCACTGACCACGGCCCAGTTCGGCGCGCTGGGCTCCAGCCAGGTGGTTGCCCTGACCACCGATCAGTTGGCCGCGGTCGAAACCCAGGACATCGCCGCGTTGAGCACCAATGCGGTGGCGGCGCTTACCACCACCCAGATCAGCCAGGGCGTCACGACGGACCAGATCGGTGCGCTGACGACATCGCAAGTCGTGGCGCTCACCACCGACCAGATCAGTGCCGGCGTCACCACCGACCAGATTGCGGCCATGCAGACCACGCAGATCGCCGCCTTGACGACGAACCAGGTGGTGGCCTTGCAGACCCAGCAGGTGGTCGCCCTGCGCACCGACGAGGTGGCCGCGCTGACCACCGATGGCGCGGCGGCGCTGGACACCCAGGACGTGGCGGTGTTGACCACCACGCAAATCCAGTTGGGCGTCACCACCGGCCAGATCACCGCCCTCAGCACCGACCAGATTGCGGCGTTGACACCCGCGCAGGTCATGGCGCTGACCACCGACCAGCAAGCGGCGATGAACACGGACCAGACCGCCAACCTGGCCATGGGCTCCCCCATCGTGCTGGACCTGAATGGCGGCGGCGTCTCCACCACCAGCATCCGCAATGGCGTGCAATTCGACATCTACGGCACAGGTCAGAAGGTCAACACCGGCTGGGTGAGCCCGGGCGATGGCCTGCTGGTGATGGATCGCAACGGCGATGGCACCATCAATGGCGGCACCGAATTGTTCGGCGTGGGCACCACCTTGTCCAACGGCGAGAAAGCCACCAACGGCTACCAGGCCCTGACCGAGCTGGACACCAATGGCGACGGCCAGATCAGTGCCGCCGACAGCGCGTTCTCCAACCTGATGGTCTGGGTGGACGGCAATGCCGACGGCGTGAGCGAGGCCGGCGAGCTGCACAGCCTGGCGTCGCTGGGCATCACGCAGTTGGACCTGCACGCGCAATCAACCTTTGCCGTGGACCACGGCAACGTCATTGGCCTGTCCTCCGGCTACACCACCGCCGACGGCGCGACACACGACATGGTGGACGTGTGGTTTGCCACCAGCAAGCCCACTTCGCCGCCGGCGACCGTGCCCAACCTGCAATTTCCCCCGGTGGCGAGCGCCGCCGCGCCCAGCAGTCCGGTCGCTGCCCTCAGCACACCTGCCAGCACGGCCAGCACGGCCAGCACGCAGGTCACCAGCATGGTGGATGCGATGGCATCGTTCATGGCGTCCGGCACAGCCACGTCTGCGGTTGCGGGCAGCCCGGATCCGACCACACCGGCCAGCCAGTCGCCGGCTCTGGCCGCCATGGCCCCGACCAAGCTGAGTGGCCTGGTCGACGCCATGCGGCAATTCGATGCCAACGGCCAGCCGACCCTGACGGGCAGTGCGCCGTCATTGGCGGTGTCCACCACGCTGTCGCTGGCGCCCAACCCGAACCTGTCCAGCGGCACCCTGGCCAGCGTTTCCCGCTAGTTGGAGGGCGAGGCGCTTGCTTGCGGCGCCGGCCCTCCTACTTCACCCCTTGCGCCGTTTCCACCTGCTCCAACCACGGCACCATCTCCTGGATCACCGCATCGGTCGCCGCGGTTAACGCCCGCACCCCACCAGCGGCATCCGCCGTCGGGGCCGGTCGTTGCAGCACAAAGCTGCGCTGCGCCACCAGGCGCTCGCTGCCATTGCCGTTCTGGCCCAGGGTGGCGCGCAGGCGCAGCAGGGCGTTGCTGCGCTCGGGGGTTTCAAACAACTGGCTGAATTCCTCCAACTCCAGGTGCAGGGTCAGGGCCGGAGGCGGCACCACCACGCCCTGGGTGGCGTTGAGCACGGCGCGGCGCTGGCCCAATTGCTCACGCAGGCGCTGGCGTAGCAGTTGCGCCGGCGCCATGCTCCAGCGCGCCTGGGCGTAGGGGCGCAACTGCTGGGCGTCGCTGTAGGCCAGGCGGTACAACACGGCGGTGCTGTCCAGCGCGGCACTGGCCTCCACCTCGGCCAGCACCAGGGGCGGCTGGGGTGCCTGGCGCGTGGCCGGTTCTGGCGCCAGCGGACCGGGGCCGAAGTCGTACACGGTGGCGCGCGGCGGCGGTTGCAGCGGGGCGCACGCCGTCACCAAAGCCAGGACCATCAAGCCAAATAGACCTCTAGCCCTCGTGGAATATGCGTGAACAGCTACTGATTTCATAGCGATCCTTGAAAAGAAGAAAGCGACTCAACGGCAGACATGGCGGCCTTAGTGGGCGCCAGCCGGCGCTACAAAGCCCGGCTCGCCCGGCCCCGGCGGCACGCTGCCGTTGCCCAGCAGCAGGGACTGCGGGTTGTCGTGCACCGTCTCCACCGCGCGTCCGATCTGGCGCACGGTACGGGCGGCATCGTCCGCCGTGCGGTTGATGCGCGGCACCAGGGTGGTGTTGACGGTCTGACCGGTGGCCAGCAGGGTGTTGGTGCCCTGGGCGATGGCGTCCAGCGTGCCACCGGGCGTGCTCATGCGCTCGGACATCTGCTTGAAAGCGTCGGCCGAGGCGCCCACGGCGTCCGACATCTGGCCCAGGCGCTCGGCGTTGGTCTGCAGGCTCTTGAGCGTGCTGCCCGCGTCCTGCACCAGGCCGCCCAGATTGGCCTGGTTCACGCTTTGGGTGAGCTGGGCGACGCCGGCGCCGGCCTGGCCCAGGCGGTCGATGGCGTCCATTACCCGCTTCTGGTTGCCGGCGTCCAGCAGTTGGTTGACGCGCTGGCTGGCCGTCTCCAGCTGCGAGAGCAGGCCGGCGCCCTGGTCGGACAGGCGTGACATCAGGCTGGGCCGCATGGGAATGCGCGGCGGCTGTTCGTCGTTGCCGGCCAGGGGCTGCGAGGGGCCGCCGGCATCGTCGAGCTGGATGAAGGCCAACCCGGTCACGCCCTGAAAGGCCAGGGTGGCGAAGGTGGCACTGGTCATGGGGGCGCTGCCATCCACGGCGAAGCGCACCAGCACGTTGCCGGCCTTTTCCTGGTCCAGCGCGATGGACATCACGCGCCCCACGGTGACGCCCTTGTAGCGCACCGGGGCCTGCTCCTGCAGGCCGGTGACGCCGTCGCGGCTGGAGATTTCAAACAGGCGGTGCTCGCCGGTGTCGCGCGTGAGCCAGACCGCCAGTGCCACCAGCATGGCGGCCACCACCAGCACGAAGATGCCGGCGGCCAGGGCGTGGGATTTGTTTTCCATGTGCGATTCGCTTTCTACACGGTGTTCGGGTGCATGCGCAACAGCTCCTGGGCACGCAGGCCGCGCCCGCCCAGGAAGAACTCCCGCACAAAGGGGTGGTCGAAGGCGATCACCTCCTTGGGCGGCGCGTTGACGATGACGTGCTTGTCGGCCACCACGGCCACGCGGGTGCTGATGGCGTAGATGGTGTCCAGGTCGTGGGTGACCATCACCACCGTCAGGCCCAGTTCGCTGTGCAGGGTGCGCAGCAGGTCGCAAAACGCATCCGAGCGGTCCGGGTCCAGGCCGGCGGTAGGCTCGTCCAGCAGCAGCAGGGGTGGGTCCATGATCAGGGCGCGCGCCAGGGCCACGCGCTTGACCATGCCGCCGGACAGATCGGCCGGCATCTTGTGCGCATGGGCCGGGTCCAGCCCCACCATCTGCAGCTTGACCATCACGGCGTCGCGGATCAGATCCTCCGGCAGGGTACCCAGCTCGCGCAACGGGAAGGCAATGTTCTCCAGCACGGTGAAGGCCGAGTACAGCGCGCCGTGCTGGAACAGCATGCCCACCCGGCTGGAGGCGCCGGCGCGGGTGAGCTGTTCGGCGCTGCGCCCCAGCACGGTGATGCTGCCGCGCTTGGGCACCTCCAGCCCCAGCATCTGGCGCAACAGCGTGGTCTTGCCGCTGCCCGAGCCGCCGACGATGGAGAGCAACTCACCCCGCGCGATGGACAGGTTCAGGTCCTTGTGGATGACGGCATCCACCCCGGCCGTGCGGAACACCGTCCACAGGTTGCGAATGTCCACCACCGGCGTGGCCGCGGTGGCGTGGGGCATGGTGGGCAGGAAATCTGGAATGGCGCTCATGCGACCTGCCGCCGGGCCGCCCCCAGGCAGGTCAGCCCCCTCGGGGGGCAGCGACCCGTGCAACGGCGGAGCGTGGGGGCTCATATCCCAATATCCTTGAACACCACGGCAAACAGCGCATCCACCAGGATGACCATGGTGATGCTGGTCACAACCGAGGTGGTGGTGCCCTCGCCCAGGCTCTGCGTGTTGGGCAAAATGCGCAGGCCGTAGTGGCAGCCGATCAGGGCGATCATCAGCCCGAACACCGCCGACTTGGCCACCGCCAGCCACAGGTTGGACACCAGCACCGCCTTGGACAGCGCGGTCACGAAGTACGCCGGCGTCAGCCCCATGACCACGTCCGAGGCCAGCATGCCGCCCAGCAGCGCGGCGATGGTGGTCCACACGGACAGCAGCGGCATGGCCAGTGCCATGGCCATGGCGCGCGGCAGCACCAGGCGAAAGCCCTTGGGAATGCCCATGACCTGCATGGCATCCAGCTCCTCGGTGACGCGCATCACGCCAATCTGCGCGGTGATGGCCGAACCCGAGCGCCCGGCGATCAGTATGGCCGCCAGCACCGGCCCCAACTCCCGGATGAGCGAGATGCCCAGGATGTTGACGATGAAGGCGTCCGCGCCGAACTGGCGCAGTTGCTGCGACATCAGGTAGGCCAGCACCACCCCAATCAGGAACCCCAGCAAGGCGGTGATGGGCAGCGCCGTGGCGCCGATGCGGTAAAGGTGGCCGGAGAAATCCCGCCACGGCCCCTTGCGCGGATGGCGCAGCAGCTGGACCACGTCCAGCAGCAGTTGGCCAATCAGGCGCACCGCGCTCAGCACGTGTTCCTCGCGGTGCACCACCTTGGCACCCAGGCGCAGGAACCAGTCGGCCGGGCGCGAACGCTTGTGCGGCGGCTGGGCACAGGAAAACTTGGCCACGCGCTCGAACAGGGCGCGCTGCTTGGGCGTGGCCAGCAGGGTGTCGGGCCATTGGCGGTGCCAGGTGTTCCACAGCAGTTGGGCGCCGGTGTGGTCCAGGCGCTGCAGCTCGCGCAGGTCCCAGGGCCAGGAATGCCAGTCGGCCGGCAGGGCCTGCAGATCGGCCTGGGCCGCCTCCCAGTGGGCGACGGAGGCCAGGGATTCCGCCGTCCAGCGCCCGGTCACGCGCGCGCAGCGCCCGCCGCTGGCGTGCGGTGGCGCATAGGCGATGCGGGGTCGGGAATCCTCCATGGCGGGCTGGGTGCTCCTGCGGATGCCAGTCGGGGTGACAGCCTCCGCATGGTACAGGCTGGCGTATCGCTTGGCGACGCGGGGCGAAAAGGGGCCTGCGCCGCACCGACCGCAGTCTCGGCCTATGGCATCAGGCAAAATGGCACACCAGCCCTCGTCGGCAATGCGTAGAACGCTAGCAAAACCATAGCAACCCGGAGACCCGTTTCATGAGCACCACCGAAGCCCCCACCTACACCTCCACGCCCGAACTGGCGGTCGAGCAGCGCGCCAACGTGCTGTGGCTGACCATCACGCGTGAAGAGCGGCGCAACGCCATGAGCCACGGCGTGCTGGCCGCCATGGCCGCCGCCATGGGCGCGGCCCAGGGCGACCGCAGCGTGCGCGCCATCGTCATCACCGGCGCCGGCAGCAAAGCGTTCTGCGCCGGCGCCGACCTGCAATCGGCCAAGGCCTTCACCACCGACTACTCCGAACCGCACGGCCACCTGGCCCAGGTGCTGCGCGTGGCCAAGGCCAGCACCGTGCCGCTGATCGCCCGCGTCAACGGCGCCTGCATGGCCGGCGGCATGGGCCTGATGAGCATGTGCGACATGGCGGTGGCCTCCAGCCACGCCGTGTTCGGCCTGCCCGAGGTCAAGGTCGGTGTGTTCCCGGCCCAGGTGCTGAGCGTGCTGCAGCACCTGATTCCGCGGCGCAAGCTGTCTGAGATGTGCCTGACCGGCGAACCCATCACCGCCGCCGAGGCCTTGACCTACGGCCTGGTGAACTACGTCGACGACGACGTGGATGCCAAGCTGCAGTGGCTGCTGGACCGCCTGCTGGACAAGTCCCCCGCCGCCATCCGCCGCGGCCTGTACACCATGAAGAAGGCCGAAGCCATGTCGTTCGAGGAAAGTATGTCCTTCACCGAAAGCCAGATCGCCTTGTTCACCCTGACCGAAGACGCCAAGGAAGGCCAGAAGGCCTTCCAGGAAAAGCGCAAGCCGCAGTGGGTGGGACACTGATAGAGCCGGACTGCTGAGATGCGGCGTCCGGCGTGGGGCCGCAGTCACCCATATGCCAGCCGTCAGCCAGCGCAAGGCGCGCGTGGATTACGATGGGGCCATGAGCGAGACAACCTTTGACTACATCATCGTAGGCGCCGGTACCGCCGGCTGCCTGTTGGCCAATCGCCTGAGTGCAGACGCCTCCAAGCGTGTGCTGCTGATCGAGGCCGGTCGCAAGGACGACTACCACTGGATCCACATCCCGGTGGGCTACCTGTACTGCATCGGCAACCCGCGCACCGACTGGCTCTACAACACCGAACCCGACGCCGGCCTGAATGGGCGCACGCTGCGCTACCCGCGCGGCAAGACGCTGGGCGGCTGTTCCAGCATCAACGGCATGATCTACATGCGCGGCCAGGCGCGCGACTACGACCAATGGGCACAGCTGATGGGCGACGCCAACTGGGGTTGGAACCACTGCCTGCCCTACTTCATGCTGCACGAGGACCACCACAAGGGCGCCAACGGCCTGCACGGTGCGCGCGGCACCGCGCCGCAGCTCATGCACAAGAACGGCAGCCTGTACCGCGACCTGCTGCGCCACCACAATGCCGGCGGCGAGTGGCGCGTGGAGAAACAACGCCTGCGCTGGGATGTGCTGGACGCCTTTGCCAAGGCCGCCACGCAGTACGGCATTCCCGCCACCGACGACTTCAACCGCGGCGACAACGAGGGCGTGGGCTACTTCGAGGTGAACCAGCGCGCCGGCTGGCGCTGGAACACGGCCAAGGCCTTTCTGCGCCCCACCTGCTACGCCCGCCCCAACTTCGAGCTGTGGAACAACGCCCAGGTGGCCAAGCTGCTGCTGGAGCCCTCCGCCAATGGCGACGGTGCCCTGCGCTGCACCGGTGTGCAGGTGTGGGATGGGCAGAGCATGGTCGAAGTCACGGCCAAGGCCGAGGTGATTCTCAGCGCCGGCGCCATCGGCTCGCCGCAGATCATGCAGCTCTCCGGCCTGGGGCCCGCCAAGCGGCTGCAGCCCCTGGGCATCCGGGTGGAGAAGGACATGGCCGGCGTGGGCGAGAACCTGCAGGACCACCTGCAGATCCGCGCCGTGTTCAAGGTGAAGAACACCACCACGCTCAACACCCAGGCCAACTCGTTGTGGGGCAAGGCCATGATCGGGCTGGAGTACGCCTTCAAACGCAGCGGGCCGATGAGCATGGCGCCCAGCCAGTTGGGCGCCTTCACCCGCAGCGACCCTGACCAGCCCTACCCCAACCTGGAATACCACGTGCAGCCGCTGAGCCTGGAGGCCTTTGGCCAGCCACTGCACAGTTTCAACGCCATGACCGCCAGCGTGTGCAACCTGAACCCCACCAGCCGCGGCTCGGTGCACATCCGTTCCGCCCAGTTCGAGGATGCGCCGGCGATTGCCCCTAACTACCTCAGCACGGAGGCGGACCGCAAGATCGCCGCCGACTCGCTGCGCCTGACACGCGCCATCATGGCCCAGCCAGCCATGCAGCCCTTCGCGCCCGAGGAGTACAAGCCTGGCGTGCAATTCCAAACCGATGCCGAACTGGCCAAGCTGGCCGGTGACATTGCCACCACCATCTTCCACCCAGTCGGCACGACCAAGATGGGCCGCGAGGAAGACCGGATGGCCGTGGTCGATGGCCGCCTGAAGGTGCACGGCGTGGCCGGCCTGCGCGTGGTGGATGCGGGCATCATGCCGCTCATCACCAGCGGCAACACCAACTCACCCACGCTGATGATTGCCGAGAAAGCGGCGCAGTGGATCATGGAGGATGCCGCTGCACAATGAAAGGGCGCAATGAAGGGTAATCCCCGATGCGCAAATGCGTGCCACCCGGTACAGTTCCCTCACTCAAAGGTTAACGGCAACTGCGCCCGATGGACAAAAGGCCGAGGAGACGGCAAGCAACAAACAAATATTTCTGCACCCACAACACCATTGAGGCGCAGCTCCCGCAAGCACTGACACCCGTCAGTGCTTTTTTTTGTCCAAAATGGACCCATGGCACGCCACCATCTCATTGCCACTTGCAGCACCGCCTTGTTGCTGCTCCTGAGCGCCTGCGCGCTGCAGCCGGTGATGCCCGGCATGGCGCGCGACGCGGTGCTGGCGCAGATGGGCACGCCCACGCGCGAACTGCCACTGGGCGGAGGGGCAACGCGGCTGCAGTATTCGCTGCAACCGGCGGGGCAGCAGGCCTGGATGGTGGACCTGGACAGCACCGGCCACGTCACGCAGGTGCGCCAAGTGCTGGTGGCGCCGGAGTTCGCCCGCATCCAGGCCGGCAGTTGGACGCGGGCCGACGTGGAGCGCGAGTTCGGCCCACCCGCTTCGGTGGACCGCGTGGGCAACTGGCCGCATCCCATCATGACCTACCGCTGGCGCGAGGTGCAGGACATGTTTTACTGGGTTTACCTCGACGACGAGGGCGTGGTGCGCCGCACCGAGCAGGGCGTTGAATACCGTCTCGACACCCGGGACTAACAGTCGAATGGGTCGCAAGCCCTCGTGGAATAAGCGTGACACGCTATGTAATGCATAGCAAACCGGGTAACACCAGGGATGCGAAAATCACTGCATGGAATTGATCATCGTCTCGCTGGCCTCGCTGCTGGCCGGTTTTGTGGACTCGATCGTGGGCGGCGGTGGCCTGATCCTGGTACCCGCCCTGTTCGCCACCTTCCCCACCACCCACCCCGCCACGCTGTTCGGCACCAACAAGGGCGCCTCGGTCTGGGGCACCGGTATCGCCACCGTGCAGTACAGCCGCCGCGTGCAGATGCGCTGGCACGCGCTGGCACCGGCGGCGGCGGTGTGCTTTGCCGGCTCGCTGGGCGGCGCCTGGCTGGTGACGGTGGTGTCACCCGACTACCTGCGCAAAGCTTTACCTTTGGTGCTGGTGGCGGTGCTGGCCTACACGCTGGCCAAGAAGGAGTTGGGGCGCGACCACGCGCCGCGCTTTGCCGGCCAGCGGGAGACCCTGGTGGCCTGCGGCATTGGTGCCGTCATCGGCTTTTACGATGGTTTTTTTGGCCCAGGCACCGGCAGCTTCTTTGTGTTTCTGATGGTGCGCCTGCTGGGCTACGACTTCCTGAACGCCTCGGCCGGGGCCAAGCTGCTCAACACCGCCTCCAACCTGGCGGCCATCTTGCTGTTTGCGCTCAAGGGCCATGTGTGGTGGCACTTTGTGGTGGCGATGGCGGTGGCCAACGTACTGGGCAGCCTCGCCGGCACGCACCTGGCGCTCAAGCATGGCACGGGCTTTGTGCGCGGTGTCTTCATCGCCGTGGTGTCGGCGCTGATCCTCAAGACGGGGTACGACGCCTTTTTGCGCTGAACGGCCTTAGCGCGGTGCCGCGGCCGCCGTGGTAACCGGCGCGCTGGCCGGCGGCTTGGCGGCGCTGGCAGGGGCACTCGCCGGTGCCGCGGCGCTTGCCGCCGCAGGCGTGGCCGTGGCGGTGGCGCCGGTGCGCGGCCAAGGCACGTCGGCGGCCACCAGCGGCTTGCCGATAGGCGCCGTGGCCTGGCCCTTGCGCACGGCCGCCATGTCCTCGTCGTTGGGGTACTGCCCGAGCAACCAGTAGTCGAACACGCGTCGCGCAATGGGCGCAGCAGAACCAGCGCCCCAACCCGCGTTCTCCACAATCACGGCCAGCGCGATGGTCGGGTTTTCGATCGGGGCAAATGCCACGTAGAGCGCGTGGTCGCGCTTGTGCTCGTCGGCCTTGACGCTGCTGTACTTCTCGCCGGCCCGCAAGCCGATGGCCTGGGCCGTGCCGGTCTTGCCACCACTGGTGTACCCGGCGCCCACAAATACCCTGGCCGAGGTGCCTTCCAGCGTCACGCCGTGCATCGCATTGCGAATCACGTCCACATGCTCGGGCTTGAGCGGCAGGGGTTCGAGCGCATCGTTGCCCACCTTCTGGCTCGTGTGCTGCACGATGTCCTTGATCTCGCGCACCAAGTGCGGCTTGAAGCGCAGACCGCCGGAGGCGATGGTCGAGTAGGCGGTGGCCATCTGCAGCATGGTGAAGTTGTTGTAGCCCTGGCCGATGCCGAGCGAAATCGTTTCACCGGCGAACCACTTCTGCTGTTCGGGCTTGCGGAATTTTCTGCGCTTCCATTCGGTTGATGGCAGATCGCCGGTGACCTCGCCCAGCAGGTCGATGCCGGTGAGGCGCCCCAGCCCGAAGGGCTCCAACTGGTCGTGGATCACATCCACGCCCATCTCGTTGGCGAGGCTGTAGAAGTAGACATTGGACGAGGTGACGATGGCCAGGCGCATGTCCTTCGGCCCGGGGCGGTCGGTCTCGGGGCTGCCGAAGGTGCGCCCGCCGAAGCTGTAGGTCAGGTTGTCCTGGATGACCACGTTGGCGGCACGCTTGCCGCTGTTGAGCGCCGCCATCGCCATCAGCGGCTTGTAGGTCGACCCGGGCGGATAGGTGCCGCGCAACGCGCGGTTGAGCAGCGGCTTGTCGACGTCTTCGTTGAGCGCGGCCCAGCTGTCGGCGTCGATGCCGTCGACAAAGAGGTTGGGGTCAAAGGTCGGCTTGGAGACGAAGGCCAGCACCTCGCCATTGCGCGGGTCGATCGCGACCATGGCGCCACGGCGGTCGCCGTACAGGTCCTCCACCAGCTTTTGCAGCTTGATGTCGATGGATAGCTGCACCATGTTGCCGGGCGTGGAGGGCGTGCTGGCCAACTTGCGCACGGCACGGCCGCCGGCCGAAGTCTCGATCCGCTCCACGCCGGTGGTGCCGTGCAACTGGGTCTCGAAGTTCTGTTCCACGCCGAGCTTGCCGATGTATTCGGTGCCGCGGTAGTTGGCCTGGTTGTCGTCGTCCTCGATCTTGGCCTTTTCGGCCTGGTTGATACGGCCGATGTAGCCGATCACATGGCTGGCCAGCTCGCCATACGGGTAGTTGCGAAACAGCCGTGCCTTGATCTCCACGCCCGGAAAGCGGAAGCGCTGCGCGGCAAAGCGCGCCACCTCGGTGTCGGTCAGGCGGTTGCGGATCGGCAGCGACTCGAAGCTCTTGGACTCCTCCAGCAGCTTCTTGAAGCGGCGCCGGTCGCGGGCGGTGACATCCAGGACCTTGGACAGGTCATCCGCCGTGGCCTCCCAGCCGGCCGGGGTCTTGGACGGCGTGATCTCCAGCGTGTAGGCCGAGTAATTGCTGGCCAACACGATGCCGTTGCGGTCGGTGATCAGACCGCGGTTGGGCACGATGGGCACGATGGAGGTGCGGTTGCTCTCGGCCTGCGCACGCAGGTCGTCGTGGCGCACCACCTGCAAGTAGACCAGGCGCGCCACGAGCAGTGCAAAGCACACCAGCACCAAGAGACTGACGGCAAAGACCCGCGTGCGAAAGCGCGCCAGGTCCATCTCGATGTTGCGGATTTCGGTCATAGCGGACGGTTGGCGTCCGGATCGGGGGCTCGCAGTTGCGGCGCCAGCAGGATGACATTGGCCACGGGCCAGAGCACGGCCTCCAGCACCGGCGCCAACAGCATCCAGACGCCCGGGAAGCTGCCGCCGGTGGCCATGCGCAGTGCCAGTTGCACCGCGTGGGCGGCGGCAAACAGCGGAAACACCTGGGCCGCCTGCGAGGGCACGGAGAACCACAACAGACGGCGGTGAATGGTGATGGCAAAGAAGCTGAGCACGGTGTAGGCCAACGCGGTCTGCCCCAGCAGGCCGCCCTGGTGCACGTCCATCAGCAAGCCGAACACAAAGGCTCCGCCGATGCTGATGCGCAACGGCTGGTGCACGGTCCAGAACACCAGCACCACGGCCAGCAGGTCGGGCGTCCATGCGGCGCGGCCCCACAGCCCCATGTTCTGCAGCATATTGAGCAGCATGGCGGCGATCAGGCTGCCCCAGATGAAGAACGGGTTGGCCGGCAACAACAGTTGCTGGCCTGGGCGCATGATCATGGTTGCGGCTCCCGGTGCGGGCTCATTTGGGTCCTCCCTTGCGCGGCGGCGGCAGGGGCGCATCGGGCACCGGGCGCGGCGCGATCTGCGTACCGAGCGGCTCCAGCACCAGCACGTGGCCGGAGCCCGACACCAGGGCCAGGGGCACGCAGTAAATGCGGGCAAACACGGCATCCACGCGGCGCTCCACCTTCTCCACACGCGCCACCGGCAGGCCCGGCGGGTAGACGCCGTCCACGCCGCTGGTGGTCAGCAGGTCGCCATTGGCCACATCGGCATTGGCGGCCATGAAGCGCAGTTCCATGGCGTCGGCATGCAGCGAGGCATCGCCGTAGGCCACGCCGCGCGCACCGGTGCGGGTGTTGAGCACGGGAATGGCATGGTCCCGGTCGGTGATGAGGGTGACCTCGCTGACCAGCGGGTAGACCCGCGTGACCTGGCCCAGCACGCCAGATTCGTCCAACACGGGTGCACCCAGGCTCACCTTGTCGGCCAGGCCCCTGTCGATGACGACCTTGCGGCTGTACGGGTCGGCGGCATCGTAGATCACCTGCGCCGCCATGGCGCCGGACTGCAGGCGTTCGCGCAGGCCCAACAGCTTGCGCAGGCGCTGGTTTTCCAGAGTCAACTGGTCCACCTGGTTGGCACGCTGCGACTGCAGGTTGTGCTTCTTGATCACCTCTTCCTGCGCCGCCTTGGCCGCGGACAGGGAGGAGAAATACTGGCTGACCTCTTGATAGGCCAGCACCGGGCGCAAGGCCAGCCACTGGGCCGGGTACAGCACGGTGGCGAGCACCACACGCAGCGGTTGCATGACCTTGAAGCGCGCGTCGGCCACCATGAGGAACAGCGCCAACGCGCCGCACATGGCCAGTTTGGACAGGGCCGAAGGGCCTTGTCGGAAAAATGGGGGAGGTTCCCTGTCCAGCGTACCCAGTGGCATCGCTGATCCCGGGTGTTATTCGCTGGTGAAAATGGAGCCCAGGCGCTCCATCTGCTCCAGCGCGATGCCGCAGCCGCGCACCACGCAGGTCAGCGGGTCCTCGGCCACCAGTACGGGCAAGCCGGTTTCCTCGGCCAGCAGGCGGTCCAGGTCGCGCAAGAGCGCGCCACCGCCGGTGAGCATCATGCCGCGGTCGGCGATGTCGGCGCCCAGTTCGGGGGGAGTCTGCTCCAGCGCGTTCTTGACAGCGGAAACAATGTTGTTGAGCGGGTCGGTCAGGGCTTCCAGAATCTCGTTGCTGGAGATGGTGAAGCTGCGCGGCACGCCTTCGGACAGATTGCGCCCGCGCACTTCCATTTCCTTGACTTCGGAGCCGGGGAAGGCCGAGCCGATTTCCTTCTTGATGGATTCGGCGGTGGGCTCGCCGATCAGCATGCCGTAGTTGCGGCGGATGTAGTTGATGATGGCCTCGTCAAACTTGTCGCCGCCGACGCGCACCGAGCCCTTGTAGACCATGCCGCCCAGCGAGATCACGCCAACCTCGGTGGTACCGCCACCGATATCCACCACCATGGAGCCCGAGGCTTCCGATACGGGCAGGCCGGCACCGATGGCCGCGGCCATGGGTTCTTCGATCAGGTACACATCGCTGGCGCCGGCACCGAGGGCCGATTCACGGATGGCGCGGCGCTCCACCTGGGTGGAACCGCAGGGCACGCAGATGATGATGCGCGGGCTGGGGCGGAAGATGCCGCGCGGATGCACCATCTTGATAAACTGCTTGAGCATCTGCTCGGTGACCGTGAAGTCGGCGATCACGCCGTCCTTCATCGGGCGGATGGCTTCGATGTTGCCCGGCACCTTGCCCAGCATGGCCTTGGCTTCCTTGCCCACGGCCTGGATGGTCTTCTTGCCCTGGGGGCCGCCTTCGTGGCGGATGGCGACGACAGAGGGCTCGTCCAGCACAATGCCCTGTCCCCGTACAAAAATCAGGGTATTGGCCGTTCCCAGGTCAATGGCCAAGTCGGTCGAAAAGTACCGACGAAAAGATCCAAACATCAAACATCCTCTCGGGCACGCGCGCACTTCGGCGCCGCATCGCCACTATTTCTTCGTTAAAAGTCGTAAGTTTGACGGCAAGCAAGGCAATTTTGCGGGGCTTGCGCCAAAGGCAGGATAATAACCCATTGCCTTTGTACAACCCTCTCTAAACGGGCCCTTCCGCCCGGATTTACCTTTGGTTTCATCCCAACACGCACCATGTCACTGACATCTACCGACATTGCCCGCATTGCCAACCTGGCACGCCTGGAGCTGGAACCCTCCGAGAGTGAGCGCATGCTCACACAAATGAACGATTTTTTCGCCGTGGTTGAGCAGATGCGCGCGGTGGATACCACCGGCCTGGAACCCCTAGCCCACCCGGTGGCCGCCGTGATGGACGTGGCCCTGCGCCTGCGCGATGACGTGGTGAGCGAGCCCAACCGGCGCGAGGCCAACCAGCAAAGCGCACCCGCCGTTGAACACGGGCTCTTCCTGGTGCCCAAGGTGATTGAATAATGACGCAAACTGCATCCCCCACCGCCCTGCACGACCTGGGCGTGCACGACCTGACCCAGGCCCTGGCAGCCAAGCAGGTCTCCGCCGTCGAACTGGCCCAGCACTTTCTGGACCGCGCCAACGCCCACGCCGACCTGGGCGCCTTCGTCGCCGTCAACCCCGACGTGACGCTGGCCCAGGCCCGCGCCGCCGATGCGCGCATCGCCAACGGCACCGCCGGCGCCCTGGAAGGCGTGCCCCTGGCGCACAAGGATATCTTCGTCACCCAGGACTTCCCCACCACCGCCGGCTCGCGCATGCTGCAGGGCTACCGCTCGCCCTTCGACGCCACCGTGGTCGCCAAGCTGGCCGCGCAAGGCGTGGTGACACTGGGCAAGCTCAATTGCGACGAGTTCGCCATGGGCTCCAGCAACGAGAACACCGCAGTGCCCGCCGTGGGCCACGACGCGGTGGAACCCGTGCGCAACCCCTGGGACAAGACCCGCATTCCCGGCGGCTCGTCCGGCGGTAGCGCCGTGGCCGTGGCCGCGCGCCTGGCCCCGGCCGCCACCGGCACCGACACCGGCGGTTCGATCCGCCAGCCCGCCTCGTTCTGCGGCGTCACGGGCATCAAGCCCACCTATGGCCGCGCCAGCCGCTACGGCATGGTGGCCTTTGCCTCCAGCCTGGACCAGGCCGGCCCCATGGCCCGCTCGGCGCAGGATTGCGCATTGCTGCTGTCCGCCCTGTGCGGCCCGGACCTGGACCGCGATTCCACCTCGCTGGACGTGCCGGCAGAAGACTTCTCGCTGAAACTCAATGACTCCATCGCAGGGTTGCGCATCGGTGTGCCCAAGGAGTTCTTTGGCGAGGGTCTGGCGGACGACGTGCGCGCCGCCGTGGATGGCGCGTTGAAGCAGTACGAGCAACTCGGCGCCAAGCTGGTGCCCATCACGCTGCCGCGCACCGAGCTGTCGATTCCGGTGTACTACATCATCGCCCCGGCCGAGGCCAGCTCGAATCTGAGCCGCTTCGACGGCGTGAAGTTCGGCCACCGCGCCAAGGCCTTCACCGACCTGGCCGACATGTACAAGAAGACCCGCGCCGAAGGCTTTGGCGACGAGGTCAAGCGCCGCATCATGATCGGCACCTATGTGCTCTCGCACGGCTACTACGACGCCTACTACCTGCAGGCTCAGAAGATCCGCCGCATGATTGCCGACGACTTCCAGAACGCCTTCAAGGACTGCGACCTGATCGCCGGCCCCGTGGCCCCCACCGTGGCCTGGCAACTGGGCGCGCACAAGGACCCGCTGGCCGACTATCTGGCCGACATCTTCACCCTGCCCGGTTCGCTCGCCGGCCTGCCCGGCATGAGCATCCCCGTGGGCTTTGGCGCCGGTGGCATGCCGGTGGGCATGCAGCTCTTGGGCAACTACCTGCAGGAGTCGCGCCTCTTGAACGCCGCGCACGCCTTCCAGCAAGCCACCGACTTCCACACCGCCCGCCCCGCAGGATTCTGACCATGACAAGCAGCAAGACAACCGGCCCCCTGGTGCAGGGCTACGAGGTGGTGATCGGCTTCGAGACCCACGCCCAGCTCTCTACCCAATCCAAGATCTTTTCGCGCGCCGCCACCGCCTTCGGTGCCGAGCCCAACACCCAGGCCTGCGCCGTGGACCTGGCCCTGCCGGGCACGCTGCCGGTGATGAACAAGGGCGCGGTCGAACGCGCCATCGAATTCGGCCTGGCCGTCGGCTCGCATGTGGCGCAGAAGAGCATCTTTGCCCGCAAGAACTACTTCTACCCCGACCTGCCCAAGGGCTACCAGATCAGCCAGTTCGAGATCCCCGTGGTGCAGGGCGGCGAGGTGAGTTTCTTCCTGGGTGACGAGAAGAAAACGGTGCGCCTGGTACGCGCCCATCTGGAAGAAGACGCCGGCAAGTCGCTGCACGAGGACTTCATTGGCCAGACCGGCATCGACCTGAACCGCGCCGGCACGCCACTGCTGGAAATCGTCACCGAACCCGACATCCGGTCCAGCGCCGAGGCCGTAGCCTACGCCAAGGAACTGCACAAGATCGTGACCTGGATCGGCATCTGCGACGGCAATATGCAGGAAGGCTCGTTCCGCTGCGACGCCAACGTCTCCGTGCGCAAGCCGGGACAGCCGCTGGGCACCCGGCGCGAGATCAAGAACCTGAACAGCTTCAAATTCATGCAGCAGGCCATCGACTTCGAGGTGCGCTGGCAGATCGAGCAGATCGAAGACGGCCACGCCATCCAGCAGGCCACCGTGCTGTTCAACCCCGACACGGGCGAAACGCGCGCCATGCGCACCAAGGAAGACGCCGCCGACTACCGCTACTTCCCCGACCCAGACCTGCCACCGCTATGCATTTCGGAGCAGTGGATCGAGCAGGTACGAGGGCAAATGGCCGAATTGCCGCGCGTGATGGCGGCGCGCTTCGTGGCCGACTATGGCCTGCCGGAATACGACGCCACGCAGCTCACCCAGAGCAAGGCCATCGCCGCCTACTTCGAAGCCACCGCCAAGGCCTGCGGTCAAGCCAAGCTGGCCAGCAACTGGATCATGGGCGAGGTGTCTCGGCGTTTGAATACGGAAGACCGCGCCATTGAGGCGGCTCCTGTGCAGCCAGCGCAGTTGGCCGCGGTCATTGCCCGTATCGTCGACAACACGATCTCCAACAACGCCGCCAAGCAGGTCTTCGATGCCCTGTGGACCGGCGACGGCTCCGATGTGGACGCCATCATCGAGGCCAAGGGCCTGAAGCAAATGAACGACACCGGCGCCCTGGAGGCCATCGTCGACGACATCATCGCAGCCAACGCCAAGAACGTGGCCGAGTTCAAGGCCGGCAACGACAAGGCGCTCAACGCGCTGGTGGGTCAGATCATGAAGGCCAGCAAGGGCAAGGCCAACCCGCAGCAGGTGAACGAACTGCTGCGGCGCAAGCTGGCCTGAGCGCGCTCCGGGCCGACTGCTAGCGGTTAGCGACTGGCCGCCGCAGCCGGCGTGGCTAGGGCCCAGAGCTGGCGCAGGCGCACCAGCTCTTCGTCAAAGCGAGCGTTGACCCGCTTGATCTCGGCTTGCTGTTCGGCAATGAATCGCCGCTGCACGTCCTGGCTGTTGGTGTTTTCTTCCGACTGGCGGCGCACATAAGCGGGGGCCTTGCTCGGGTCCTTCTTGTAGAACTCCATCTCGTCGTCGATGGCCACGCGCTGTTTGGTCAATTCCTCGACACGGCGCTGCGCGGCCTGGATCACCACGCCGATCTGCGCCAGCGCCTCCTGGCGCTCCTGGTCGTGCACGGCCTTGCTGGGGTAGCGGATCAATAGGGCTCGGTCACGGCGCTTTTCGTCGGCACTGCGGTTGCGTTCTTCCGCTTCGCGCTTGTCCTTGGCCTCCTGGTCGGCGCGCTCCTGGGCGGTGAGCGTGGGCCCTACCTTGCCCTTGACGGTGCCACTGGGGTTCAGCAGTTTCTGCTCCCGATCCGTGCATTCGGGAATGGGCCGGTCTGCCGTGATCTTGCGACCTTTGGCGTCCACGCAGCTATAAATGCCGCCCGCTGGAGGCGTTTGTGCCCAGCCGCTTGCCGCCACGCCCAAACCCCAAGCCAGCCACGCGCCGGCCCAAACCTGCTTGCCCAGTGTCATGTTCACCCTTTGTCTTCTACGCCGTAACGCTCCCGATAGGCCAGCACCTGCGGGTACTGCTGTGCCAGGCCCGCGTCGCTGCTGCCTTGTAGATAGTGCATCAAATCCCCCAGCTTCGCAATCGCGCCGACCTGCAGGCCGAGCTCACGGCGCACAAACTGCACCGCGCTGTAGGGCACGTCCTGGCCATTCTCGGTGGCTTTCTCCTGGCGGTCCAGCGCGATCAGCACCGCATGCGGCGTGGCGCCGGCGGCCTGGATGATGGCGATGGACTCGCGCGTGGCGGTGCCGGCCGACATCACGTCATCGACGATCAGCACCCGGCCCTTGAGCGGCGCGCCGACCAGTGTGCCGCCCTCGCCGTGGTCCTTGGCCTCCTTGCGGTTGTAGGCAAAGGGCACGTTGCGCCCCCGGCGCGCCAGCTCCACGGCCAGCGCCGCACCCAGCGGAATGCCCTTGTAGGCGGGGCCAAACACCATGTCGAATTCGATGCCGCTGGCCAGCAGACGCTGCGCATAGAATTCGGCCAAACGCCCCAGCTTGGCGCCATCGTCAAACAGGCCAGCGTTGAAGAAGTACGGGCTCATGCGCCCCGCCTTGGTCTTGAACGAGCCGAAGCGCAGCACGCCGCACTCCACAGCAAACTGCACAAAATCCTGTGCCAAAGGGTCGCGATCCGACATGGGGAATTCCTTGTTCAAATTAACCAGCCTCAACCTCAACGGCATCCGCTCCGCCACCAGCAAAGGCCTGGAAGCCTGGATTGCCCAAGCCCAACCCGATTGTATTTGCGTGCAGGAGGTCAAGGCCCAGGCCGCCGACGTGGCGGACAAGTTCGAACACCTGGCCGGGCTCAAGGGCCACTTCCACTTCGCCGAAAAGAAGGGCTACTCCGGCGTCGCAGCCTACACGCGCCTGGAACCCAGCGACGTCATCGTCGGCTTTGACGGCGGCGAGTTCGACGCCGAGGGCCGCTGGGTGGAATTGCGCTTTGACACACCTGCACGCAAGCACTCCATCATCAGCTGCTACTTCCCCAGCGGCTCCAGCGGCGAGGAGCGCCAACAGGCCAAGTTCCGCTTCCTGGACCTGATGTACCCGCACCTGCAACGCCTGAAAGCGGAGCGCGACTTCATCCTGTGCGGCGACATCAACATCGCCCACAAGGAGGCCGACCTGAAAAACTGGCGCAGCAACCAGAAGAACAGCGGCTTCCTGCCCGAGGAACGCGCCTGGATGACGCGCCTGACCGGCGAGGGCGGCATCGTCGATGTCTACCGCCAACTCGAACCCAGCACCACCGACACCTGCTACACCTGGTGGAGCAACCGCGGCCAGGCCTATGCCAACAACGTGGGGTGGCGTCTGGACTACCACTTGGCCACACCGGCACTGGCGGCCGGCGCCAAGACGGTGGACATCTACAAGGGCGAGAAGTTCTCGGACCACGCGCCGATCACCGTGGCCTACGACTTCTCGCAGTAACGTCTCGCCATGAGTCTGGCGCATCTGCTCGAACGCCACGCCCGCCTGGCGCCTGCGCGGGCGGCCATCTTCAACGGCACCCAGCTTCACGCGACCTACGGCCAATGGGCGGCACGCAGCGCGGCCGTGGCCCAACGCCTGCGCGCGGCGGGCCTGGTGCCGGGCGACCGGGTGGTGCTGTTCATGCGCAACCACCCGCGCTACCTGGAGCTGATGTGGGGTTGCTGGTGGGCCGGCCTGGTCGTGGTGCCGGTCAACGCCAAGCTGCATGCGCGCGAGGTGGAGTGGATCATTGACAACGCCCAGGCGCGTTGGGCCTTTGTCACGGCGGATGTGGCGCCCCAACCGCTGGCCGGGCTGGAGCGGCAGATCGACGTGGAATCGGCCGAAGCCGACGCGCTGCTGGCCATTGACGATGGCGCACCACTGGCCGATCCCGTGCCCCGCGAGCCGCATGACATCGCCTGGCTGTTCTACACCAGCGGCACGACCGGGCGGCCCAAGGGCGTGATGCTGACCCACCGCAATCTGATGACCATGGGCCTGGGCTATTTTGTCGACGTGGACCCGGTCGCCGCACAGGACGCCATCGTCTACGGCGCGCCGATGTCGCACGGTGCCGGCATCTATGCCATTCCGCATCTGATGGCCGGCGCGCGCCACGTGGTGCCGGCGTCCGGCGGCGTGGAGCCCGAGGAGCTGTTTGCACTGGGCCGCGCGCTGGGGCCGCTGTCGACCTTTGCAGCGCCGACCATCGTCAAACGGCTGGTGGATTACGCCGAAGGCACCGGTCTGGGGCCGCAGGACGCGGCGCAGTCGTTCAAGACCATCGTCTACGGCGGTGCACCGATGTATGTGGCCGACATCGAGCGCGCACTGCGCGTCATGGGGCCGCGCTTCGTGCAGATCTACGGCCAGGGCGAGACGCCGATGGTCGGCACCGCGCTGTCGCGCGCCCACTTGGCCGACACCAGTCACCCGCGCTGGCACGAGCGCATCGCCTCGGTCGGCGTGGCGCAGACGCCGGTGCAGGTGCGCGTGGCCGACGACAGCGGACGTCCGTTGCCCGTGGGCGAGATCGGCGAAGTTCTGGTGCGCGGCGACTCGGTCATGGCCGGCTACTGGCGCAACCCTGAGGCCACGGCCGCCGCACTGCGCGACGGCTGGCTGTTCACCGGCGACGTCGGCAGTCTAGACGCCGATGGATTCCTGACGCTGAAGGACCGCAGCAAGGATCTGATCATCAGCGGCGGCTCCAACATCTACCCGCGCGAGGTCGAGGAAGTGTTGCTCACCGCCCCCGGCGTGGCCGAGGTGGCGGTGGTCGGTGCACCCGATCCTGAATGGGGCGAGGTGGTCGTGGCCTTTGTCGTGCCACACACCGGCGCGCCACTGGACGCCGCTGCCCTGGACGCGCACTGCCTGGAGCACATCGCCCGCTTCAAGCGCCCCAAGCGCTACCGGCTGGTGGACAGCCTGCCCAAAAACAACTACGGCAAGGTGCTGAAGACCGCGCTACGCGAACAGTTGCGCAAGTAGATGCTACAAAAATAGTAGCTATACACGCAATATCCACGAGGGCTAGCGCCCCAAAAACCTTTAGCGCTTGGCCCGCGCCCGCTCGTACAGCGGCATCACCTTGGGCAGGTTGGCCTGGATGTCACTGATGCGGGTCGAGCCCGAGGGGTGGGTCGACAGCCATTGCGGCGGAGCGCCCTTGTTGGCAGCGCCCATCTTCTGCCACAGCGTCACTCCCGAACGCGGGTCGAAACCGGCGCGCGCGGCCAGCTCCATGCCGACCAGGTCGGCCTCGGACTCATCCTCGCGGCTGAATTCCAGCGTGGCCAGATTGGCTACGCCACCAGCGGCCATATCGGTCAATCGTGGATCTATGCCCAACCAACTGGATAGCGCCGCGCTGCCTATACGGGCCACTACGTTGGTAGCCGCCCCCTTGCCCATGCGCTCGCGTGCGTGCTCGCGCAGCGCGTGGGCAATTTCGTGGCCCATGACCATGGCGACCTCGTCGTCGGTCAGTTTGAGCTGCTCTAGGATGCCGGTGTAGAACGCGATCTTGCCGCCGGGCATGCAGAAGGCGTTGATCTGGTTGGAGCCGATCAGGTTGACCTCCCACTGCCAGCTACGCGCACGCGGGTTCCAATCCAGCGCAAACGGAATCAGGCGCCGGGCGATGCCGCGCAGGCGCTGCAGCTCGGCGTTGTCCTTGGGCGCCAGGGCGCGCTGGCTCTCGGCCTGGGACAGCATCTGCGAATACTGCATGCGGGCGGACTGCTCCACCTGCTCGGCCGGCACCAGCTTGGCAAAGGCGGAATTGCCGCCCACGTCCACGCCTTCGCGCGCCTGGGCCGGCGCCAGCGCAACGCCCAACGCCAACACCGCTGCCCACGCCAGGCGCCGTGAAAAGTACCGCGGTGTTTGGCGGTCCGCAATGTAATCAGAGTCCAATGTCATGACGGTATTATTCCTGCATGAGCACACCAACGCACGGCACCCCTTCACTGGCCGACAAGCCGTCGCTGCAAACCCCTTCCGAGACCCCAACCGGAGCCCCCGCGCGCCGCAAACGCTCCGCGCTGGAGGTGCTGCAGGAGCTCCGCCAGCCCAAGGTCGCTGTCATGCTGGCGCTGGGCTTTGCCTCGGGCTTGCCCTTTCTGCTGACCGCCAACACCTTTGGCTACTGGCTGCGCGACGACGGCACCAGCCTGACGGCCATCGGCTTCATCTCGTGGGTGGGGTTTGCCTACGCCTTCAAGGTGTATTGGTCGCCGCTGGTGGATCGGATCGACGTGCCGCTGCTCGGCCGCCTGGGTCGGCGGCGTGGCTGGATGCTGCTGTGCCAAATCCTGGTCACCATCGGGTTGTTGGGCATGGCCAGCGTCGGCACGGCGGGCGGGCTGGCGGCCATCGGCGCCTTCGCGCTGCTCACCGCCTTCGCCTCGGCCACGCAGGACATCGCCATCGACGCCTGGCGCATCGAAGCAGCAAGCGACCCCGACGAGGTCGGGCTGATGACATCGGCGGCGCAGCTCGGCTACCGCATCGCGCTGCTGGTCACCGACGCGCTGATCATCGCCGCCGCCGCGCGCGTCGGCTGGGCCCTGTCCTATGTGGGCATGGCGGTGTTGATGGCGTTGTGCACCATCGCCACGCTGCTTGCCGCGGAGCCGGCGCGCGCCGACGTGGTGCTGCACCAGAAGCCCCCGCTGTGGACGCTGCGCGGCGCCGCCGACGCCATCATTGGTCCGTTCGTCGACTTTTTCGCCAAGCACAAGGTGGCCGGGCTGGTCATGCTGCTGATGGTGGCGCTGTACCGCCTGCCGGACTTCGTCATGGGGCCGATGTACAACCCGTTCTACCACGACCTCGGGCTGTCCAAGGACACCATCGCCTGGGTGCGCGGCTCGTTTGGTCTGGTCGCCACCTTTCTGGGCATCGCCGCGGCCGGCCTGAGCGCAGTGCGGCTGGGCCTGCTGCCGACGCTGGTCGCCGGCTTGGTGCTGGAAGGCTTCGGCACGGCGGCATTCGCCCTGCTCAGCGTCAACGCCGATGCGTCCGTCTTCGCGGCGGTGATGACGCTCGACGCCTTCGCCCAGTCCTTTGCCGGCGTCGCCCTGGTCACCTACATGTCCAGCCTGACGAGCCTGGGCTACACCGCGACCCAGTACGCGATGCTGTCGTCGACCTACGCGCTGCTGGGCAAGTTCCTCAAGGGGTTTTCCGGCATCGCCGTGGAAACCCTCACACCCGCCTACGGACTCTTGGGCGCCTACGCCACGGCCTTCGTGGCCACCGGCCTGACCGCCATTCCGCCGCTGCTGCTGTTGCTCCTGCTGTGGCGCATGCAACGCAGAATGTAGCAAACGGTTTACCAAACTTTACGGACGCTTCAGGCGACGCTCACACGCCAAACAGCCCCCGACGCTAGACTGCTGGCATGAGCCAACACCTGTTGATGATCGAGGATGACGCCCGTCTGGCCGCCATGGTGGCCCAGTACCTGGAGCAGTCGGGTTTTACCGTGAGCGTGGCGGGTGACGGCCTTTCCGGCTTGGCACAGCTGTCCCAGCCCACCAAGGGCGTTGCCGTGGACCTGGTGATTCTGGACCTTATGCTGCCCGACATCGACGGCTTGGAGGTCTGCAGGCGCATCCGCGCCCTGCCCAACCACCTCGCGCAGATGCCGGTTCTGATGCTCACCGCCAAGGGCGATGCCATGGATCGCATCATCGGCCTGGAAATCGGCGCCGACGACTATCTGCCCAAGCCCTTCGAGCCGCGCGAGCTGCTGGCGCGCATCCGCGCCGTGCTGCGCCGCCGCGGCGAGAGTCCGACCACGGAGAACCTGAGCCTGCGCTTTGGCAGCCTGGAGATCGACCGCGACGCGCGCAGCGTCAGCGTCAATGGCACGCCGTGCGAGCTCACCTCCTACCAATTCGACCTGCTGGTGGCCCTGGCCGAACGCGCCGGTCGGGTGCTGACACGTGACCAGATCATGGAGGCCGTACGCGGGCGCGAGCTGGACGCCTTTGATCGCTCCATCGACGTGCACATGGGTCGCATCCGCGCCGCCATCGAGGCCGACCCCAAGTCGCCCAAACGCATCCTCACCGTGCGCGGCGTGGGCTACGTCTTCGCCCGACAGCAGGACTAGCCCGCTTTCTCCCAGCATGGCGGCAGCCCGGTCGATGAACAAGCTCTACATCCGCATCTGGCTGGCCGTGGTGATGGCCGTGGCCGTGCTTACCTTGTTGGTGGGTTGGGCCTGGCGCATGGCCGCCGACGCCCCGCTGCGTGAGGTCGTGGCCCGCAACCAGGCCGGCGAGGTCATCGGACACGGCCGTGCACGCCTGGGACGCGGCCCCGCCATACCGGACTGGGCCAGCCCCACGCACGGCCGGCGCGACGCTCTGCCGCCACCCAGCTTAGGTGCCAGCGCCGAACAGCCCCCGGTCGATGCCAACGGCGACCGCCCGCCCGAAGGCGCGTCCGACGAGCCGCCACCCGAAAACCGCGGCCGCTTCGGCCCTGGGCCCGAGTTCGACATCCGCATGGAGGATGGACGCGTCATCCACATCCACCTGCCGCGTCCGCCCAAGTCCAACTGGAGCGCGCCGTTTGGCTTCTTCTGGACCCTGGGCCTGGTGGGCGTGGCCGTGGCCCTGGCCACCTACCCCATCATCCGGCGCCTCACGCGCCGCCTGGAGGCGTTGCAGCACAGCGTGCAGCAGTGGGGCGACGGCAACCTGAGCGTGCGCGTGCCCGTTACCGGCGACGACGAGGTGGGCTTCCTGGCCTCGCGCTTCAACCACGCCGCCCAGCAGGTTGAAACCCTGATCAAGACGCGCGACGCCTTGCTGGCCTCGCAAAAATCGCTGCTGGCCAACGCCTCGCACGAACTTCGTTCGCCGCTGACCCGCATCCGCATGGGGCTGGAATTCATGGTCCAGCCTACCGACATTGGAGCGAATCTGGCCCGCGACGAGATCGCACGGAACATTTCCGAACTGGACCAGTTGATCGACGAGATTCTGCTGGCCAGCCGCCTGGACGCCCAACAGGCGGACCTGGGCACGGTGGAACCGGTGGACCTGCTGGGCCTGGTGGCCGAGGAATGCGCCCGCACCGACGCCACGCTGGACGTGCAACTATCCGGTGGCGAGTTGACCGTGCCCGGTGTGAGCAAGCTGCTGCGCCGCGCGGTGCGCAACCTGCTGGAAAACGCCCGCCGCCACACCGACGGTCATGCCACGGTCATCCTGTGCCAGGAAGGGCCCATGGCCTGCATCCGCGTCTGCGACCAGGGCCCGGGCGTGCCCGAGGCTTACCAGGAACGCATCTTCGAGCCGTTCTACCGCCTACCCGGTGCCTCGGAGCGCGACGGCGGCGTCGGCCTGGGCTTGTCGCTGGTCAAGTCCATCGCACTGCGCCACGGCGGTTCGGTCCACTGCCACAACCAGGCCGGCGGTGGCGCCTGTTTCGAGATCCGGCTGCCCCTGAACGCCCCCAACACCCCATAAACGGGCCGTTTGGTCAGGTTCGGGGCGGTTTTCTCACAAATTTTTGCAATTTTTTCGCCAATCTCACACAAACAGGGGATACCGCGATGCCCATGAACCCTCTACAGTTCACTGCAACTGCTGTCACAGTTACCACTTATCAAGAGATCGAGGTCCGACCAAGCACAACAACAAGTCGGCCGCACCGGTTCCAACGACGTCTCCCTCGGGAGACTTTACAAAGCCACCCTCGGGTGGCTTTTTTTTCGCCAGTATCGCCTAGAGGTAGCGCAGCACGTCGTCAGGCTGGATGTCCACCAGACAGCGCTTGTGGCCCAGCGGGCAGGTGCGCTCGAAGCAGGGCGCACAGTCCAGTGGTGGCAGGTAAGAGGCATCGTTCTTGAGCCACACCACCTGGGCCTGTGGGTTAAGCGGTGGCGTGTGCAACGGGCTGGATGAGCCGAAGATGGCCACCTGGGGGATGCCGAAGGCGGCCGCCACATGCATCAGGCCGGAATCATTGCTGACCATGGCCCGGGCCGCGGCGATGGCCGCCAGCGCCTGGTCCAGCGTGGTGCGTCCGGCCCAGTTCTGGCACTGCCCCGGCTTGACGACATTGACCGCGTGAGCGATCTCGGCGCACAGGGCCGACTCCTTGGCCGACCCCAGCAGCACCACCGGCAGCGCCAACTGTTCGGCCAGCACGGCAAAGTTGCTGGCCGGCCAACGCTTGGCCGGGCCGAACTCCGCGCCGGGCGCAAACACGTAATAGGCCTGGCGCTGCAGTTGCAGGGCGGCCAGCGCGGCATCCACCACCGCCGGCTCCAGTTGCAGCCGCGGGCGGTCCTGCTCCACGCCGCCCTCTCCACTGAGGGCGGAGTAGAACGCCACCATGGGCGGGCGCAGGCCCGGAGCGGGATTGGGCAGGCGCCGGTTCAGCACCCCGTAGCGCGATTCGCCGTGGTAGCCGATGCGCCGCGGGATGCCGGCCCACCAGGGCAGCAGCGCGCTCTTGAACGAATTGGGGCAGACGTAGGCGGTGTCAAACTGACCGCGCAACTGGCGCGCCAGCGCGCGCCGCTCCTTCCACTGCAACCCGCCATGGGTAAACGGGAATTCAATGACCTGCGCCACCTGGGGCATGGCGCGGTACACCGGCGCCACCCAGGGCAAGGCCCCGACGGTGAGCATCTCGCTGCGGGCATGCAGGCGCCCCAGCAGCGGCTCGGTCATCACGGCGTCCCCGATCCATTGGGGCGCAATCACCAGGGCGCGTGTCATAGGGCGGGCGCCGCGCGGGTGGCGGGGTCGCGGCTAGTGGCCGCCAGCGAAATGCTCGCCCGCCTTGAGGCGGTACTCGGTGCCGCAATACGGGCACTTGGCCTGGCCGGAATGGGCCACGTCCAGGTACACCTTGGGGTGGGTGTTCCAGGTCTGCATCTGGGCCAGGGGGCTGGGGCAGAACACGCCGCCCTCGCGGTTGAGGTCCTTGGCCAGAAGTTCAATGGTTGCGTTGCTCATGCGTTTACTTTCGTCAGCCAGTGGGCGTATTTGGGATTGCGGCCATTGACGATGTCAAAGAACGCGCTCTGGATTTTCTCGGTGATGGGGCCGCGCGAACCGCTGCCCAGCTCGATGCGGTCGAGTTCACGAATGGGGGTCACTTCGGCCGCGGTGCCGGTGAAGAAAGCCTCGTCGCAGATGTAGACCTCGTCGCGGGTGATGCGCTTTTGCACCAGCTCCAGCCCCAGGTCCTTGCAGATGTGGAACACGGTGTTGCGGGTAATGCCGTTCAGGGCGCCAGCCGACAGGTCGGGCGTGTAGACCACGCCGTTCTTGACGACGAACAGGTTCTCGCCCGCGCCTTCGGACACAAAGCCGTTGGCATCCAGCAGCATGGCCTCGTCGTAGCCGTCGTCGGTGGCTTCCATGTTGGCCAGGATGGAGTTGGTGTAGTTGGATACCGCCTTGGCCTGGGTCATGGTGATGTTGACATGGTGGCGGGTGTAGCTGGAGATCTTGACGCGGATGCCACGCTTCATGCCCTCTTCACCCAGGTAGGCGCCCCACGGCCACGCGGCGACCATCAGGTGGATGGTATTACCCTTGGGCGAGACGCCCAGCTTCTTGTCGCCGATCCAGGTCAGCGGACGCAGGTAGCAGCTTTCCAGCTGGTTCTCGCGCACCACGGCCTTTTGCGCCTCGTTCACCTGCTCCTGGGTGAACGGGATCTTCATGCGCAGGATCTTGGCGCTGTTGAACAGGCGCTCGGTGTGCTCCTGCAGGCGGAAGATGGCCGTGCCATTGACCGTGTTGTAGGCGCGCACGCCCTCGAATGCGCCGCAACCGTAGTGCAGGGTGTGGGTCAGGACATGGATCTTGGCATCGCGCCAATCGACCATCTGGCCATCCATCCAGATTTTTCCATCGCGGTCGGACATTGAGGGTGGTAGGGGACTCATGGCTGGTTTCCTTGGAATCGTGGTCTTTGAAATGGCGATTTTACGGCCACGCCCAGGTCGACCGCAGCACGGGTCAGCCCAGGCTGCGCACCACGTCCATGGCCTGCTCCACCCGTTCCACCGCATGGATGGTCAGCCCTTCAAAATCCTTGCCTCCCAGGTGCTTGGGCACGTTGGCCTTGGGCACCACGGCCACGCGAAAGCCCAGCTTGGCCGCCTCCTTGAGGCGCTCCTGGCCGCGCGGCGCCGGGCGCACCTCGCCGGCCAGCCCGACTTCGCCAAAGGCGAAGAAACCCTTGGGCAGGGCTCTGCCGCGCAGACTGGAGGTGATGGCCAACAGCACCGCCAAATCGGCCGCCGGCTCGCTGATGCGCACGCCGCCGACCGCGTTGACGAACACGTCCTGGTCCATGCAGGCCACGCCGGCGTGGCGGTGCAGCACCGCCAGCAGCATGGCCAGGCGGTCACGGTCCAGGCCCACCGAGAGCCGGCGGGGACTGGGGCCACCGCTGTCCACCAGCGCCTGGATTTCCACCAGCAGGGGGCGACTGCCCTCCAGCGTGACCATGACGCAGCTGCCCGGCACCGGCTCCGCATGCTGACTGAGGAAGATGGCGCTGGGGTTGGAGACGCCCTTGAGACCCTTCTCGGTCATGGCGAAGACGCCGATCTCGTTCACCGCGCCAAAGCGGTTCTTGATGGCGCGCACCAGACGGAAGCTGCTGTGCGTATCGCCCTCGAAATACAGCACCGTGTCCACCATGTGCTCCAGCACGCGCGGGCCGGCCAGGGCACCTTCCTTGGTGACGTGACCCACCAGCACGATGGCCGTGCCGCTGGCCTTGGCGCAGCGCGTCAGGTGCGCGGCGCACTCGCGCACCTGGGCCACGGAGCCCGGCGCCGAGCTGAGCTGGTCGGAATACAGGGTCTGGATGGAGTCGATCACCGCCACATCGGGCTGCTGAGCATCGATGGTGGCCAGTATCTTGTCCAATGCGATCTCGGCCAGCACCTTCACCTGCGAGCCGTTCAACCCCAGGCGCCGTGCGCGCAACGCGACCTGGGCGCCGCTCTCCTCGCCCGTCACGTACAAGGTGGATTGCCCGCTGCGCTGCAGCGCGTCCAGCGCCTGCAGCAGCAGGGTGGACTTGCCAATGCCCGGGTCGCCCCCGATCAACACCACCGCGCCCTCCACCATGCCACCGCCCAGCACGCGGTCCAGCTCATCCTGCCCGGTGGGGGGGCGCTGTACATCGGTGGCCTCGATGTCGGCCAGAGGTGTGACCTCGGCGGTCTTGGCCAGGGCCTGGAACTGTGTGGCGTAGCGGTTCTTGGCCGGGCTGCTGGCCTCGACCACGGACTCGATCAGGGTGTTCCAGGCGGCGCAGCTGGGGCATTTGCCCAGCCACTTGGGACTGGTGCCGCCGCATTCGGTACAGGTGTAGAGGGTCTTGTCCTTGGCCATGCCACCATGATACTGTACAAAACAACAGATATTAGATCTTTTCCCGGGCCTTGCGCACCTTGTCCGGCCCCAGGGTCACGCGCACCTGTTCGGCCGGCACGGCGGCGGCGATGGTGGTGGCCGGGGTGTTGGTTTCCCTGCAGACCAGCTTGCCCAGGGCGATGCCGTCCTTGTCCAGGATGCTGATGACCCAGGGCATGTTGGCGCGCGGCCCACGCTGCACGGAGACGGCGGTCTCGCCATTGGCCAGGCGTACATAGGTACCCGGCGGGTAGAAGCTGGCAGCTTGCGCCATGGCCGAGCCCACGCCCAGGTCCACGCCCTCGGCACCCATCACCATGGACTTGACCGCTCGCACCGGCGACAGGGCGGCGCGCGTCTTGCGCGAAGCCATCTTGGCGACGAAGTGGTCGGCCAGCGACAGGATGCGCCGCGCCAGGGCGTTTTCCGGCAGGGCCTGCTCGGCCTCGGGCTGGTGGTGCCAGCGCACCAGGTCCAGCACCAACGGCTCCGTCAGGCCATAGCCCTGCAGGATCTCCACGCTGCGGCTGGGGTGCTCCTGAATCAGGGTGCGCTGCCAGTCGGTGGGGGCACCCTGCTGGCGCGCCAGACTGTCCTGGTCGCGTGCCATGCCAATGTTCATGGTCAGCGCCGCCGTCAGCAGGTGGGCACGCTGCAGGATACTGAGGTTGAGCTTGCGCGCCGTGAGCTCGCCAATCGCGGCGCACAGCAGGGCATGGGTGGCGCAATAGCCCTGCGCCGTGTCGGCCAGGGCCTGGAACAGGCAGAACAGACTGTCGTCGGTGTCGGCGTCCAGCAGTGCCAAGGCCTTCTTCTCGATGCCGACCAGGCGCTCCAGCGGATTGATCGCCAGGCCACCCTGGTACAGGATGCCGCGCAGCACCTCCTGCAGGTCGAGCCAGCCGCCGTTGAGCTGCTGGCCTTCCACGTAGTCGCTGGCGGGGATCTCGCTGGGCATGGGCGCGCGGGCGATCTCCTGCACGTCCACGCCTTCGCGCAACATGGTGTGCACCATGCGCTCATAGGCGCGCTGCCAGGCCAGGGCGTCGGCCGCGGTGGACGCGGCGTTGTGGGCATGCAGCTTGGCGCGGTGCTCCTCCGACACCACGGGCTGCCCCTTGCGCAGCAGCAGCTGGCCGGATGCGCTCCACACATCCACCGGCAGCGGCTTGCCCACCGGCAGCAGGGCCACGGGGATGGGCACGTATTTCATGCCGCCACCTCCACCGGCACCCGCTGCGCCAGGGCACACATGAGCTCATACCCCACGGTCTGTGCGCAGGCGGCCACCTCGTCGATGGGCAGCACGACGCCATTGGCGGCGCGCCCCCACAGCGTGGCGGTACTGCCAACGCCGGCCTGGGGCACGGGGGTCAGGTCCACGGTGATCATGTCCATGCTGACGCGCCCCACGGTACGCGTGCGTACACCGTCCACCAGCACCGGTGTGCCGGTGGGGCAGATGCGCGGGTAACCATCGGCATAGCCGCAGGCCACGACACCGATGCGCATCGGCTGCTCGGCCACGAAGCTTGAGCCATATCCAACGCTATCCCGCGCCGGAACTGCTTGGACAGCTATGATTTTTGCAGCAAGCGTCATCCCCGGCTGCAACTCCCAGCCGGCCGCGCTGTGCTCGGGGTAGTCGGGCGCGCTGCCGTACAGCACGATGCCCGGGCGCACCCAGTCCGACACGACGCGGTTGAGCGGGTCTTGCGCCGCCTGCGCCGCGGTGACGGTGTGGCGCAGGGTGGCCGCGCTGTTGGAGAGGCTGCGCTCGCCGGGCAGGTCACGCGTGACGGCGGCAAAGGTGGCCATCTGATCCGCCACGCCGCGCGGACCGTCGGCATCGCTGAAGTGGCACATCAGGGAAATCTCGTCCACCTGCGGCAAGGCGTTGAGCCGCGCCCAGGCGCTGCGGTAGCGCTCGGGGGTGAAGCCCAGGCGGTTCATTCCCACATTCATTTTGAGGAATACGCGCTGCGGCACATTGGTCTTGTGCGCGGCCAGCATGTCGATCTGCTCATCGCAGTGCACGGCATGCCACAGGTCCAGGCGCGAGCACAGTTCCAGGTCGCGCTGCTCGAACACACCTTCGAGCAGCAGGATGGGGCCGCGCCAGCCCAGGTCGCGCACGCGCTGGGCCTCGGCCAGGTCCAGGAGGGCAAAGCCGTCGGCGCCACGCAGGCCCTCGAACACCCGCTCGATGCCGTGGCCGTAGGCGTTGGCCTTGACCACGGCCCAGGCCCGCGCGTCGGGCGCGGCGCGGCGTACGCGCTCCAGGTTGTGGCGCAAGGCGGCCGGATGGATGGTGGCGAGGATGGGACGGGGCATGGCAAATCACGTAGGCTGGGGTCTTTGCGATTTTGACATTGCCCGGCGTGCTATAACCGCAACACGTTTGGAGACCCCTACAAAATGACGTGCTGGCCCCACCGGCACCCGCAGCCCCACGCATGAAACGCGGCTTTTACACCATCATGTCAGCGCAGTTCTTTAGCTCGCTGGCAGACAACGCCTTGTTCGTCGGGGCCGTGCAGTTGTTACGCAGCCATGGCGCCGCCGAATGGCAGCAGGCCGCGCTGGTTCCCATGTTTGCCCTTTTTTATGTGGTGCTGGCCCCGTTTGTCGGTGCCGTGGCCGACGCCCTGCCCAAGGGGCGGGTCATGCTCTACAGCAACGGCATCAAGATCGTCGGTTGCCTGATGATGCTGTTCGGCACCCATCCGCTGATGTCCTACGCCATCGTCGGCCTGGGCGCGGCCGCCTATTCGCCGGCCAAATACGGCATCCTGACCGAGTTGCTGCCGCCCTCGCAACTGGTCAAGGCCAACGGCTGGATCGAGGGGCTGACCATCTCCTCCATCATCCTGGGCGTGCTGCTGGGCGGCCAACTGGTGGGGCACACGGTGTCGAGTTTCCTGCTGTCGTTCGACTGCCCCTTCATCGACACCGGCATCGACACCCCGCCCGAGGCGGCCATCACGGTACTGATCTTCGTCTACATCCTGGCGGCCTGGTTCAACACCCGCATCCCGCTCACCGGTGTGCCCATGCGGCCCCTGCCGCGCCACCTGGTATCCCTGCTGCCGGACTTCTGGCACTGCAATATGCGGCTGTGGCGCGACCGTCTGGGCCAGATCTCGCTGGGCACCACCACGCTGTTCTGGGGCGTGAGCGGCAACCTGCGCTACATCGTGCTGGCCTGGGCATCGGCTGCGCTGGGCTATAGCGTGACGCAGGCCTCGGCCCTGGTGGGCGTGGTGGCCATCGGCACCGCCGTGGGCGCGGTGGCGGCCTCGCTGCGCATGCGCCTGGACCAGGCCACCCAGGTGCTGCCGCTGGGCATTGCCATGGGGGTGCTGGTGATTTTGCTCAACGTGATCACCAACGTCTGGGTGGCGGCGCCCTTCCTGGTATTGCTGGGCGGTCTGGGCGGCTTCCTGGTGGTGCCCATGAACGCCCTGCTGCAGCACCGCGGCCACAACCTGATGGGCGCGGGCCGTTCCATTGCCGTGCAGAACTTCAACGAGCAAGCCTGCATCCTGGGCCTGGGCGCGCTCTACAGTCTGTCCACCGGCATGGGGCTGTCGGCGTTTGGCGCCATCACCATGTTCGGTCTGGTGGTGGCCGGTTTCATGTGGCTGATCAAGCGCTGGCACGAGGACAATTGCCGCACCCACGCCGCCGACGTGGCGCACCTGCTGGAAGTTGCCCGCCACGACAACATGCATGGGTGAAGCTGGCGGCAGCACTCCCGTGCTGGTCGCCCTGCCCGCGAGCCACAACGACGCGCCGTCAGGCACGCAGGGCGGAAAACTCGGCTAGGGCCTCCACCGCCGCCGGCTCGGCGCATTCCACGCGGTTACGGCCGTTCTTCTTGGCCGCGTACAGGGCCGCATCGGCGGCGGCGTAGAGCACGTCGATGGAGGCACGCTGGTGCGCCTGCAGCCCCGTGACCCCAATGCTGGCCGTGACCGGCACCGGCTGCCCCAGCAAGTCCAGCGCCCGCTCGCCCAGGGCGTGGCGCAGCTTCTCGGCCGCGGCAACGGCACCGGCGCGACCGGTGTTGGGCATGAGCACGATGAATTCCTCGCCACCCATGCGGGCCACCAGATCGGTTCCCCGCACCCCCTGCTGGAGGATGGCCGCCGCCTGCTGCAGGGCGGCGTCGCCGATGGGGTGGCCGTATTGGTCATTGATGTGCTTGAAATGGTCCAGGTCCACCATGAGCAGGCCCAATTCGCCGGGCATGCGTGCGGCGCGGGCCAGCTCCTGTTCGGCCAGTTGCATGAACTTGCGCCGGTTGTACAGGCCGGTGAGGGTGTCGCGCTCAGCCAGGGTTTCCAGCTCCTGCTGCTTGGCCAGCAATTCGGAATGGGCCAGCCCCAGCTTGCGGCTGAGCAGCACACGGCGCGAATACTGGTGCCACATCATGAATGAGATCAGCTGCGCCATCAGCACCGTGGACAGGGCCTGGATCTGGTAACTGGCCAGCAAGGTGGCGTCCACCGGCGCGCGAACCAGGATCGCCCAGAACATGCCAAAGGCCAGGCCGAACACCAGGACCGAGAACAGCGGACGCATCAGCGACAGCACGGCCACGCCCATGCAGATGATCAGGAAGGTGGCAATGCCGTTACCCACCCCCACGTCCAGGATGGCCGCCGCCGCACCAAAGGCCAGGTAGGAGCAGCAAAACAGGGTCTGCAAGGCCAACTCCGCGCGGCCCGAGGCGCTGGGCACGCGCACCATGCGCCGCGCCAACAGCGCCGAGACCAGGAGGGCCGCCACCAGGGCCAACTGCAGCAGGGCCACGCCATCGGCCCAGATCTGCATGGCCGGACGATCCGATGGTGCCTGGTAGCGGTAGAACCACGCGGCCAGACCCGTGTGCAGGGGGACGGCCACCCAGACCACCACGAGAAAGCGCCGCAGCGTGTCCAGGGTGGCATCGCCTTGCACCTGGGCGTATTCGCGGCGCAGAGCCTCGGCCTTGACGCGCCAGCGCCGGATCAGATGGGGCAAGCAAACGCTCCCGACAGCATCAACGAATCTCCTCTTGTTCTGTGTGGGGGCGGCAAGCCCCACGGTCCGGTCATCTTCACACCAATATCACCACGCTGCAAGAGTATTCGCCCGGTGGTATGGTGGACACCCCTTGACCCACCGTTGGAAGCGACACCATGGCCACCGCATACGACTTTGAAGCCCTCTCCATCACCGGCAAAAAGGTGGCGCTCAAGAAATACGAGGGCAAGCCGCTGCTCATCGTCAACACCGCCAGCGCCTGCGGCTTCACGCCGCAATTCGCCGGCCTGGAGGCACTGCACGAGACCTATGGCAAGAAGGGCCTGGTGGTGCTGGGCTTCCCGTGCAACCAGTTCGGCGCGCAGGACTCTGGCAGCAATGCCGAGATCGCCGAGTTCTGCCAGCTCAACTACGGCGTGAGCTTTCCCATGATGGCCAAGATCAATGTGAATGGCGGCGAGGCCCACCCGCTGTACCAGTGGATGACGGGCGAGGCGCCGGGCCTCTTGGGCACCAAGGCCATCAAGTGGAACTTCACCAAATTCCTGATCGGGCGCGACGGCCAGGTCGTCAAGCGCTACGCCCCCACCGACACGCCCGAGAGCCTGGCCGCCGACATCGAAGCCGTGTTGGCCGAATAAGCCGGGCTTTTCGCCCGCTCCATGCGCCCTTGAGCCCGAGGGCGGCTCCTATATTGGCAGCCAGACGCTGACCGGTTGTGGCCAACGCCAGACCCAGGAGCCGAGCATGTACATCCCCCGCAGCGAAATGTCTTCCGCCAGCGGCGCCGCCGCGCCCTGGCCGCCCGCCGCCGAACCAGACCTGCTGCTGGAGGTGGATTTCAAATGGTTGATGGCCGGCCAGGGTTGCTGGGTGGACCCCCAACGCCTGCACACCGACCCGCACTACGCCCACGACTGCCTGGAAAGCGGCACGCACTCGCCGTGCGATGCCTTGCGGCGCTGCGCGCACGATCTGCAGCAGGTGATGGAGCCACCGGCCGCGCCCGCCTAGTCCATCCGCGCGCCGGCCTGGCGCAGAAAGTCCGCCAGCGTCTTGCCCGGCTCGTCGCGGAAGGCCGCATCCGCCTGCACATCCAGCGCCGCGATGCGGTCGATGCGAAAGCTGCGAAAGGCATGGCGGCTCTCGCACCAGGCTGCCAGCGTCCAGACCTTGCCCCAGAAGAAGCTGCCCAGCGGGCGCACCGTGCGCTGGCTGGGCGTTTCGGCGCCGTCGCGGTAGTCCAGGCGCACGCGGCGGCGGGCCTGCGTGGCTTCGCGCAGGGTCTGCAGGCGCTGCTGGATGGCCGGCGCTATGCTGAAACTGGGCGCGAACAGCGCCAGGCTTTCGGCTTGCGCGCGCGTGGCGAGCGGCAGGATGGACAGGATCTTGCCCAGGGCGCTTTCGGCCTCGCGCGCCAGGGCCGGGTCCAGCCAGGCCTGGGCCAGCCGGGTGGCGGCCACCAGGGCACGCGCCTCGCCCTCGCTGAACATCAGCGGCGGCAGCTCGAAGCCTGCGCCCAGGCGGTAGCCGACGCCGGCCTCGCCCTCGATGGGCACGCCCTGGTGCTGCAGGTCGGCCACGTCGCGGTACACCGTGCGTTCCGACACCTCCAGCCGGCGCGCCAGAAAGGCCGCCGTGGTGAGACGGCGGCCGCGGATCAGTTGGACGATCTGGAACAGGCGGTCGGCGCGGCGCATACGGGCATTTTAGGCCCCCAGCCCTCGCAGAATGTGCGTGAAAAGCTCCTAAATTGATAGCAGCGCAGTTGCCGGCGGCGGTGTCTCGGCCGCCCGCCGCGCGGCCTGGCGCGCCGCCTGGGTCTGCCCGCCATAGCCCCAGTCGGTCGCTGGCAGTTCGCGCACCACCACGTAACTGGCGGGCTCCAGCGGTTGACCCGCGCCCAGTTGGTCCTGCAGATCGGCAAAGGCGGCGGCGATAAAGGCCGCCTTCTCTGCGCCCGAGTTGGTGCCCTGGGTGATGCTGATCTCCAGGAAGGCGGTGGGGCGCTGCACGTCCTGGCCGCCCACGTACCAGCGGGCGGCGGGCAGGTCCTCGATCACCACGGCGGTGACCTCGGCGCGCTTGCCCAGGTGCTCGGTGCTCAGGCGGGTCAGGGCCTGGGCCAGGGCGCGATAACGCGGCGGGTTTTGCAGGGGCGAGATCTTCAGGTGCAGGGTGGGCATGGTCAGAATCCTTCGGGTGGCGTAATGGATGGGGCGGTCTGCGCGGCGGCGCGCAGTAGGGTGTGGCGGGTCAGGCGGGCGCGCAGCCGGGCGGCGCTGCGCAGGGCCAGGGCTTGGCTGCCCTGGGCCACGCGCTGCCAGGCGGCGTCGGCACCGCGCCAGAAGTCTTCCACCGCCTCCTGGCGCAGGCGCGTGGCGGCTGTGCGGGCCTGGTCGTGCAGGTGGTTGCGCAGGGTGTCGTCGGGTGGGGGCAGGGCCATGGCGTTCTCCGGTGGGTTGCGATGGATTGCACTTTAGAGAAGCAACCAATCTTGCGAAACGGCATAAAACGGCAATTGGTTTTGCAGTTTTTGCAAAGCCAGCCACAATCGCCCCATGGAACTGCAATTGGACGACGTCGCTCTGTTCACCCGCATCGCCGAGCTGGGCACGCTCTCGGCCGCCGCCCGCGAGCGCAATGTGCCGGTGAGCCAGGTCACGCGCGCCCTGACCCGGCTGGAGGCGGCCTGCGGCGTGCGCCTGCTGCACCGCACCACCCACGGCCTGAGCCTGACGGATGAGGGCGACACCTTTCTGGCCCATGGCCGCCGGCTGCTGGAGACGCGGGACGAGTTGCAATCCGAGCTGACCGGCAAGCTGGCCGGCCCCAGCGGCTGGGTGCGCGTGGGCACCAGCCCGCTGCTGGCACAAATGGTGATGGCGCCCAGCCTCAATGGCCTGTACCAGCGCCACCCGCAACTGCACATCGATCTGGTGGCCGACGACCGCGTGAGCGACATGGCGCGCGAGGGCATCGACATCGCCATCCGCACCGGCTCACCCTACAGCGAGACCGTGGTGGCGCGCCAGATCGGGGAGTACAGCCGCTCGCTCTACGCCGCGCCCAGCTACCTGGCGCGCTGCGGCACGCCGCAGGACGTGGACGCCTTGCGTCAGCACCACCTGGTCACCAACAGCGCCAACCCCGTGCTCAACCGCTGGCCACTGGCAGGAAAGGGCCTGCCCGACCTGGTGGTGGCCGGCCAGACTCGCACCGACAACTCGGCCGTGATGCTGAGCTTGGTGCAGCACGGCGTGGGCATTGGCCGCCTGATGGACCTGCTGGCCCGCCCGCTGGTGGCGCGCGGCGAACTGATTCCGCTGTTGCAAGACCAGGTGGCCAGCCCCCGTGTGCCGATCTACGCCGTGATGCTGCAGGAGCGCCAGCGCCTGCCCAAGATCCGCGCCTGCATCGACTACTGGGCGCAGTGGCTGGCACAGCTCGCCACTGCGCCGGTGGCCATCAGCAAAATCAGCTCCTAGCCCCCGCAGGCTCTGCGTAGGCAGCTCCTAAATTGTGAGCAAACTCCAGTCCGCGTGCATGGCCTGCGCGATGCGGCGCATGTCCGCCTCGGGCACGGCAAACAGGCCAAAGCGAAAGCGGTAGCCCCAGCGCTGGCGGTCCTCAATGAAGGCCAACGCGTCCAGCAGCGGCGCGATGGGCGCGGCCTGCGCCGCCACGTAGGCCACATCGCGCCGGTGCGGCACGAAGCCGTCGCCCATGTCAAAGGCATAGGGCGCGCCGCTCTGCACCGTGCCGATGCTCACAAAGGCCTGGCAGCGCTCACCCCCGCCCATCTGCCGGGTAGGCGCGTAGTAGGCCACGCGGTCGCCGGCGCGCAGGCGGCGCAGCGGCGCGACCTTGCCGTGGCAGACCTGCATGAAGCCACCCGCGCGCCCGCGCAGCGCATGCTCGGCGCAGGCCACGGCGATCCAGTTTCCGGGGGTCATGGTGGCGCGCTCCATCAGGCCAGGGCGTGCAGGCCGACGCGGTTGCCGGCCACGTCCTCGATGTGGGCAATGAAACCCATGCCCGGCGGCAGGGCCTGGCGCGGCGAGACCACGCGTCCGCCGGCCGTCCAGGCGCGCTCCAGCGCGGCGTCCAGCGAGGGGTTGCAGTCCAGATAGACCAGGGTGCCGCTGGCAGCGGGTGGCAGCATGGTGGCGCCGCTGTGCAGGCAGCCGCTGGAGCCGCCCTCGGCATAGGGGAACACGGCGATGGTGTTGGGGCCCATGACCTCGCGGCGCAGCGGGCGCTGCAACACGGACTCGTAGAAGGCCTGCGAGGCCTCCAACTGCGGGGCGGGGATTTCAAACCATTTGCCGGCGTGGGCGGGACGGGATTCGGTGGTGGACATCAGTGACTCCTGGTGGGGTTGAAAGAAGCCACGATGGTGCGCCGGGCCTGCTGACAACGCAGTGTCAGCAGGGGTCGATCAACCGCAAAATACCACGCCGCGCCTCGGTAATAACCAGTGTGTCGCCTATCCCATGTACATGGGATACTGCCAGCGTGAATGCCGCGCTGACCTCTCTCTCGGACCAGGACAACCCCTGGAAAATGGCCCTGGAAGGCTCCGGCGTGGGCGTGTGGGACTGGAACGTCGCCACCGGCGCCCAGAACCATTCGACCCATTGGGTGGAAATGCTGGGCTACCGCGTGGGGGAGCTGACCCACGGCTACCAGGACTTCGTGGACCACGTCCACCCCGACGATCTGGAGCGCGTGCAGGCCGCCTCACGCGACTACATGGCGGGCCGCGCACCCGCCTACTCGCAGGACTTTCGCATGCGCTGCAAGGATGGCAGCTGGAAATGGATTCTGACCCGCGGCACGGTGGTGGAGCGGGATGCGCACGGCGCCCCGCTGCGCATGATCGGCACGCACACCGACATCTCTGAGCGCAAACGGGCCGAGGACGACCTGCGTACCCTCAACGCACGCCTGGAGGCCAACGCCCGGGCGCTGCAAACCACGCTGACCAGCATCAGCCAGGGCATTGTGCTGGTCGATGCCCAGGGCCGCATTCAGCAATACAACTCCCGCGCCTGCGAGTTGCTGAACATTCCCGAGGTGTTGTTCGCGCGGCAGCCACGGGTGGAGGATGTGATCCGCATGCAGGTGGAACGCGGGGACTTCGGTCCGCAGGGCGAATGGGTCTCACCCGAGGCGCGCGGCTACCTGATGGACGCGGCGCAGCGCACCGCCAAGCAGTACCCCGACCACTACCTGCGCACCGACCCGCAAGGACGCACGCTGGAAGTGCGCTCCCAGCGGCTCCCCGACGGCGGCTTCGTGCGCACCTTCACGGACGTCACGGCCTACGTGCGGGCCGAGGCCGAGCGCGAGCACCTCAACCAATTGCTGGATGCCACCCAGACCATCGCCCTGGTGGGCGGCTGGGAGCGCGACTTCGTCAACGGCACGACGTTCTGGACCGAGGGCGTCTACCGCATCCTGGAACTCACGCCGCAGGAATTCACGCCCACCGACCTGGCCTCCACCCAGCGCTTCTTCACACCCGAATCCCAGGCCAAGATCCGCGCCGTGCCGCCGGGCCAAGGCACCCATGGCGTGGCCTCGCACGACATGGAGCTGGAGATGATCACCGGCAAGGGCCGCCACATCTGGGTGCGCATCAAGGGCACCACCACCTGGAGTGAGGGCCACCCCGTCAAGCGCACCTCGGTGCTGCAGGACATCACCGAACGCAAGCAGGTCGAGGCCGCCCTGCGCGAAAGCGAGGAGCGCTGGAAGCTGGCCCTGGACAGCACGGGCGACGGTGTATGGGACTGGTATGTGCAAACCGGCGCCGAGTTCTTCTCGCCGCGCCTGTTGCAAATGTGCGGCTACGAGGCCGGCGACCAGGAGAACGTGTCCTCGGAATTCGACGACCGCACCCACCCCGACGACCTGGAAGCGCTGCAGCGCGCCCGCACCGACCACTTCGAGGGCCGCGCGCCGTCCTACTACATCGAGCGGCGCATCCGCTGCAAGGACGGCAGTTGGAAGTGGGTGCTCAGCCGCGGCATGGTCATCAGCCGCGACGCAGATGGCAAGCCGCTGCGCATGATCGGCACCTTCACCGACATCACCAGCCGCAAGGAGGCCGAGGCCCTGATCCGCCAGCAGGCCTACTACGACACCCTGACCGGTCTGCCCAACCGGCGCATGCTGCGCGACCGGCTGGAGCAGGACATCAAGAAATGCAACCGCGACGGCACCCAGCTGGCCGTGCTGTTCATCGACCTGGACCACTTCAAGGAGGTCAACGACACCCTGGGCCACGACCAGGGCGACCTGCTGCTGGTCGAGGCTGGGCGGCGCATCCAGGCCAGCGTGCGCCAGTCCGACACGGTGGCGCGCATGGGCGGCGACGAGTTCACCGTGATCCTGTCCGAGCTGGGCGACAACAGCCACCTCGAAGGCATCCTGCAGAAGATCCTGCTCACCTTGGGCCAGGTGTTCCAACTGGGAGCTGAGCAGGTGTTCGTCTCGGCCAGCATCGGCATCACGCTGTACCCGCTGGATGCCGGCCACATCGAGGACCTGCTCAAGGCCGCCGACCAGGCCCTGTACGCCGCCAAGGGCGCCGGGCGCAACCGCTTCAGCTTTTTCACCCCGGCGCTGCAGGAGGCGGCCCAGACGCGCGTGCGCCTGGCCGGCGACCTGCGCACCGCGCTGCACGACGGCCAGTTCCGCGTGGCCTACCAACCCATCGTGTCGCTGACCACCGGCGCCATCCACAAGGCCGAGGCCCTGATCCGCTGGGACCACCCCAGCCGCGGCGCGGTCAGCCCGGCCACCTTCATTCCCATCGCGGAGTCCAGCGGGCTGATCGTGGAGATTGGCGAATGGGTGTTCCACCAGGCCACGGCCCAGGTGCGAGCCTGGCGCCAGACGCTGTCGCCGCAGTTCCAGATCAGCGTGAACAAGTCGCCGGTGCAATTCCACCACGACGACAGCGACCGCGCGCCCTGGACCGACCAGTTGCGTGCCCAGGGGCTGCCCGGCGATGCCATCACCGTGGAAATCACCGAAGGCCTCTTGCTCAACACCACCAGTCAGGTGGCCGACACCTTGCTGGCCCTGCGCGACGGCGGCGTGCGCGTGTCGCTGGACGACTTCGGCACCGGCTATTCCTCGCTGTCCTACCTGCAGAAGTACGACATCGACTTCATCAAGATCGACCAGTCCTTCGTGCGCCACCTGATCGCCGACTCCACCGACTTGGCGCTGTGCAAGGCCATCGTGGTGATGGCGCATGCGCTGGGCATCCAGGTGATTGCCGAAGGGGTGGAGACGGAACTGCAGCGCGACCTGCTGGCCTCCATCGGCTGCGACTACGCCCAGGGCTTCTACTACGCACGGCCCATGCCGGCCGAGGCCTTCGAGGCCTTCATGGCCGGCTACACGCCCTCACTGCCGAGCTGGCCGGACGCCGAGGGGCGCTAAGCCCTTAGGGGGCCGGTGCGGCCAGGGCCGCGTCCAGCACCTCCACCCAGTGGCGCACCGGGGTGGCCGTGCCGCTTTGCAGGTGGGTGATGCAGCCGATGTTGGCCGAGACGATAACCTCTTGCTGCAACGCGCCCAGGTGGCCCAGCTTGCGGTCGCGCAGCTGGTAGGACAGCTCGGGGTTCAACACGCTGTAGGTGCCGGCCGAGCCGCAACACAGGTGGCTCTCGTTCAGCGGCGTGCGGATGTCAAAGCCCAGCGCGCCCAGGTGTTGCTCCACGCCGCCCTTGAGCTTCTGGCCGTGCTGCAGCGTGCAGGGTGGGTGGAAGGCCAGCTTGGGCGCCTGGCTGCGGATGCGTTGCGCCAGCGCCGGGCGGTCCTGCTGCAGCGCCTGCACGATGGTAGGCAGCAGCTCACTCAGGTCTTTCGTCAGTGCGCTGACGCGGGCTGCCTTTTCGGCATAGGCCGGGTCGTCGCGCAGGATGTGGCCGTAGTCCTTGACCGTGACGCCACAGCCCGAGGCGTTCATGACAATGGCTTCCACACTGCCGTCCGCCACATAGGGCCACCAGGCGTCGATGGCGGCGCGCATCTCGGCCTTGCCACCGTCCTGGTCGTTCAGGTGGAACTTCACCGCGCCGCAGCAGCCGGCCTTAGGGACGACGACGGTCTGGATGCCCACGGCATCCAGCACCCGGGCGGTGGCGGTGTTGATGTTGGGCGCCATCGCCGGCTGGGCGCAGCCGGCCAGCATCAGCACCTTGCGCGCATGCATGCGCGTGGGCCAGGCACCGGCGTCCTGCTTGGGCGGGACCTTGGCCTTCAGCGTGGCCGGCAGCAGCGGGCGCACCAGTTGACCCATGGCCATGGCCGGCGCGAACAGGGGCGACGGAATGCCCTCCTTCAACGCCCAGCGCACGGCGCGCTCGCCAGCGGGGCGCGGCACCTTGGCGTCGACCAGCTTGCGGCCGATGTCCAGCAGATGGGCATAGTCCACGCCGCTGGGGCAGGTGCTCTCGCAGTTGCGGCAGGTCAGGCAGCGGTCCAGGTGGAGCTGGGTCTTGCGCGTGGGCTCGTGACCTTCGAGCACCTGCTTCATCAGGTAGATGCGGCCACGCGGGCCGTCCAGCTCGTCACCGAGCAGCTGGTAGGTGGGGCAGGTGGCGGTGCAGAAGCCGCAGTGCACGCACTTGCGCAAGATGGCCTCGGCGGCCAGGCCGTCGGCGGTGTTCTGGTATTCGGGGGCAAGCGTGGTTTGCATGGGGTCGTGGTGCGCTGGCGCTTACCAGGCGGCGAATAGCCGGTGGGGGTTGAAGATGCCTTGGGGATCCAGGCTGGCTTTGAGGCGCTGCTGGATCGCCATCAGGGCCGGATCTTGCAAGGAAATTGGGCCTCCAGCCCTCGTGGAATCTGCGTGAGAAGCTACAAAAACAGTAGCATTTCCACCGTGCGCCGTTGCCTGGGCCTGCAGGGCCGGGCCGGTCGCCAGCGGCGCCCACAACCAGCGCAGGCCACCGTGCCATTCGATCAACGGGCTACTGGGTAGGTCCAGCACCGGCGCGGTCTGCGGCACGCTCAGGCGCCACAGCACTTGATCGGCGCCGGGTGCGCGCTCGAAGAAGGGCAGTTGCTGGTTGCGGCACAGTTCCCAATCCGCCATTGCCTGGGCGTTGTCCATGCGCTGGCCTGTCTGTTCGCCAAGCATCTTCGTGCAGGCAGCCTCCACGGCCGCGACGGCACCGCGCAGGCGCACGAACAGGAGGTCCTGCGCTGGGCTGGCGGTGTCGTCATGGACCCAGCAGCTGGCATTGAGGGGCAGCGGCTGGCCGCCCCAGCGGTGCAGGCAGTCCAGCGCGCTGGCCTGGTCCAGCGGGAACACCAGCGTGGCCTCGGCCGGGGCCACCGGCAGGACTTTCAGCGAGACCTCGGTGATCAGGCCCAGCGTGCCCATGCTGCCGACCATCATGCGCGAGACGTCATAGCCGGCCACGTTCTTCATCACCTGGCCGCCGTAGACCAGGTCCTCGCCGCGGCCATTGACCAGGCGCAGGCCCAGCACGAATTCACGCACCGCACCGGCACTGGCCCGCGCCGGACCGCTCAGGCCGGCGGCCACCATGCCGCCGACGGTGGCACCCGTGTTCTGCGACCAGCCAAAGTGCGGCGGCTCAAACGCCAGGCACTGACCGCGCTCGGCCAACAAGGCTTCCAGTTCGTTCAAGGGGGTACCGGCCCCCACGGTCACCACCAGCTCGGTGGGTTCGTAGCTGAGGATGCCCGACAGGGGGCGTGTGTCCAGCAGTTCGCCCTCCAGGCGGTTGCCGTAGAAGTCCTTGCTGCCGCCGCCGCGGATGCGCAGGGCGGTGCCATCGGCGCTGGCTGCGCGGATGCGGTCAATGATGGGGCGCAGGGCCGTGTCCAGGGTGTGCATGCCCGCCATGGTAGCGGTGCACCGGCCGCCTGTGCGTGAAACTTTTGCAGGCCTTGGCCCCAAAAAATTGCAGCAAGAGCCGCGCAGCATGTGCAGAACGGAGGCCCTTGCCCTTGTCTTCTCAATAGACTGCCACGATCTTGCTGATGCGCCCGTCTTGCAGGGTCAGGTAATCCACGCCGCTGGCCAATGGCAAGCCCCAGAAACGCAAGGTCCACGGCAGAACGAGCCGCCCGTCTTTGGTGAGCTGTAGCGGGCCATCGCTAACGGGCGCGAAGGTCGCCCAGCGGAAGCGTTCCAAGAACTGCAGGTAGTCATCGCCACGGCGGCCGCCCGGCGGGCTTTTGCTGCTGAGGACGACGAAGTCCGGAGCGAACAGTGCCGCAATGCCTGCGCGGCTGGGTGTGTGGTGCAGGGCAACATACGCTGCCACCAAGCTACTGGCAGCGGGGTCGGGCGTGCCACCGCTGGTAACGCTGCGGATGGCGCCATCCTGCAGATGCAAGACATCCACATAGCGGGACTCCCCGCGCACGTCGGCCCAGACGATCTTCCAGGTCAAGCGAAGCTCGTCCCGCTGCGATGTGCTGGCCTCCAGCAACTCAAAGCGGGCTTGCCAGTACTGCTCGACATAGGCCGCAATGGCCTCGGCACGCAGGGCCTGCGGTGCATTGGGGTCGCGGTAGCTGCCGTCGCGGGCAAAGGCCCGTAGCACCTGCTGGCCGTCATGTGCCTTCCAGCCGCTGACATAGTGCTGGACCGCCAATAAATCGGTAGAGGCCGCGTGGGCCATGGTGCAAAGGGTGGTGGCCAACGCGGCGGTGCAAACACGTGGGAACTGGGGCATGGCGATTCCTTGGGTGGAGGCGAATCACATTCGACCGTGAACAGGAGCCGCATGCTGACAGCCATTGTGCGACGCGTCGATGACCTGGCGGGTCATGGAGCGCCGGCGCTTTGCACGTAGGATCGGCCCATGCCCGCTTCGCACTCCCCCGCCGCCGCACTTCCTTCGACGCCTGCCTTTGGCATGCACCTGAGACATTGGCGCACGCTGCGACGCTTGACCCAGATGAGCCTGGCATCGCTAGCGGCGATGTCGACCCGCCATTTGAGCTGTGTCGAAACCGGTCGCGCAGAGCCGAGCCGCGAGTTGGTGTTGCGCTTGGCGCAGTGTCTGGATGTCCCCATCCGCGAGCGCAACGCCTGGCTGACGGCGGCCGGCTATGCCCCCATGTACCGCGAGCGCGGGTTGGACCACGCCGACATGGCCGTCGCACGCCGTGCCATTGAGACCCTGTTGACTTGCCACGAACCGTTTCCCGCCATCGCCTTGGACAGGCATTGGAACGTAGTGGCCGCCAACCGGGCCAGCGCGCTGGTGTTGGCAGGCCCGCAAACGCCCGCGCGCCTAGTGGGCGCGAATGTCATCCGCCTCTGCCACGCACCCGGGGGGCTGGCGCACACCATTGCCAATCTTGCGCAATTACGCCAACACCATCTTCGGCGCCTGCAGCAACAAATACGGGTGACGGCGGACCCGGTGCTGGCGGCTTTGCTGGGGGAACTGAATTCCTATCCTGAGCCGCCCTCCATGGCGGACGCATCTCCGGCCAGCGATGGCCTTGGTGTGGCGGTGCCGCTGTTGCAGGTCCACAGTTCGGAGGGGCTGCTGAGCTTTTTCACGGCCAGCACCGTATTCGGTTCGGCCAACGACATCACCTTGTCGGAGATGGCCATGGAATTGTTTCTACCTGCCGATGCGGTGACGGCTGCCGCGATTCCCCGGTTGATGGTGGGCACCACGGCCAATCCAGGCTGAGGCCTCTCATGTAGAAAAAAGCCCGGAGGAACTTTGCAGTTCGTCCGGGCCTGAGCCTTTTGTGAAACCCTGAATAGCGCGCTGGCGCGCGCTCCGCTGGTTATTGACTTAGCGGTTGTAGGCGGTTTCGCCGTGGGAGGTGATGTCCAGGCCTTCGCGTTCGTCTTCTTCGCTGACACGCAGACCGATGGTCTTGTCGACGATGAAGTAGGCGACAACCGAGACCACGGCAGACCACACAACGGTCAGACCCACGGCCTTGGCCTGGATCATCACTTGCGATGCAATGGAATAGTCTGCTGCGGAAGTCAGCGTGCCGCTGAACCAGTCGACGGGGAAGCTGGGGCCACCCAGCGACGGCGAATTGAACACGCCGGTCAACAGCGCACCCAGGATGCCGCAGACGCCGTGCACACCGAACACGTCCAGCGTGTCGTCGGCACCCAGCATCTTCTTCAGCCCCGTCACGCCCCACAGGCCGGCAAAGCCGGACACCAGGCCGATGACCAGGGCACCACCGATGCCGACGTTGCCGGCGGCGGGTGTGATGGCAACCAGACCGGCCACGGCACCGGATGCAGCGCCCAGCATGGAAGCCTTGCCCTTGTGCATGGCCTCACCCACCGACCAGGTCAGCACGGCAGCGGCGGTGGCGAGGAAGGTGTTGATGAATGCCAGGGCAGCAGAGCCATTGGCTTCCAGCGCGGAGCCGGCATTGAAACCGAACCAACCCACCCACAGCAGGGAGGCACCGACCATGGTCAGCGTCAGGCTGTGCGGGGCCATGGATTCCTTGCCATAGCCGACGCGCTTGCCGACGAAGAAGGCACCGACCAGACCGGCCACGGCAGCGTTGATGTGCACCACGGTACCACCGGCGAAGTCCAGCGCGCCCCATTGCCATGCCAGACCGGCAGTCGCGTTGACCTTGTCAACCACTTCCTTGGCTGTATAGGCATCCGGGCCGGCCCAGAACCAGACCATGTGGGCGATCGGCAGGTAGCTGAAGGTAAACCACAGCACCATGAACACCAGCACGGCCGAGAACTTGATGCGCTCGGCAAACGAGCCCACGATCAGGCAGCAGGTGATGGCGGCAAAGGTGGCCTGGTACACCGCGTACACAATTTCGTACATGGGTACGCCCTTGCTGAAGGTGGCCGCGTTGGCAAAGGTGCCAGCCGCGTTGTCCCAGATGCCCTTCATGAAGAGCCGGTCAAGACCGCCGATGAATGCATTGCCTTCGGTGAACGCCAGGCTGTAGCCATAAATGAACCACAGCACCACGATCAGCGAGAAGGTCACGAACACCTGCATCAGCACCGACAGCATGTTCTTGCTGCGCACCAGGCCGCCGTAGAACAGGGCCAAGCCGGGGATGCTCATCATGATGACCAGCACGGTGGCGACCAGCATCCAGGCGGTGTCGCCCTTGTTGGGCGCCGGCGCGGGTGCCGCTGCGGGCGCTGCGTCCGATGCGGCCGCAGCCGGAGCCGCTGCGGCAGCCGCGGCAGGCGCGGGTGCAGCGGCCTCGGCAGGCTTGGCTTCCGAGGAGGCGGATGCCGCCGGCGCGGCCGCGGGGGCCGGTGTCTGGGCCAGCACGGCGGAGCCCGCCGTCAACAAGCCCCAACCCAAGGCGAGAGAGAGGAGTAGTTTTTTCATGGTGTTGTGCTTCCTATCACAGGGCTTCTTTGCCGGTCTCGCCGGTGCGGATGCGCACGACCTGCTCCAGGTCGTAGACAAAAATCTTGCCGTCGCCGATCTTGCCGGTACGGGCGGCGCCTTCGATGGCCTCGATCACGCGATCGACCAGCGCGTCATCGACGGCGGCCTCGATCTTGACCTTGGGCAGGAAGTCGACCACGTATTCCGCGCCGCGGTACAGCTCGGTGTGGCCCTTCTGGCGGCCGAAGCCCTTGACTTCGGTGACTGTGATGCCTTGCACGCCCATGTTGGACAGGGACTCGCGCACCTCGTCCAGCTTGAACGGTTTGATGATCGCCGTTACGAGTTTCATAGTGTTTCCTCCGGTGGTGGACGCAATCAGAACGTGTACTTCAGGCCGACCGTGACGGCGTTCTTGCCCAGGTTGTCAAAACCAGCAACCTTGTAGAACGAGTCCTTGGCATCGGTGGTCAAGGCGGTGACGGAAGCGGTCAAGCCGTTGCCGAAGTCCTTGGTCAGGGTCAGCGACCAGTCGGTGTAGTCACCGGCGCTGCCAGCCTGGTTGGGGATGCTCTGGTGGCCCACGTGCGGGGTCAGCGTGAAGCCATTGCCCAGGTCGAAGGCGGCGGCCAACTCAAAGTAGTTGGAGCCCTTGGAGTCGGGGTTGGCGATGAAGTTGGTGGTGGCCTGACTGTACTTGGCCGTCACGATGCCGTAGGTCAGCGCGCCATAGACCTCGGTGGTGTTGGCGTTGACCAGCACCTTGTCGGCGGTGTTGCCGGGGTATTGGTAGGTGATCACGCCGACGTCAAAGCTGAAGTCCTTGGCGATTTCGCCCTTGAAGCCGCCGTACAGGTCGACCTCGGTGGAGCCATCGGTGGCGCCGACGTAGTCCTTGATCCAGCTGATGTTGGAGGCAAAGGTGCCGACGTAGAAGCCGCTCTTGTGTGCGTAGTCCGCGCCCACTTGCAGTGCGGGCTTGAAGGAGGTCTGGGCAATGCTGCGGAAGCGGTAGTCGCTGACGGCGCCGACGTTGAAGGTCAGGGAGGACTCCGGTTCGGGAGCCGGGGCGGCGCTTTGGGCCAGGGCGGCCGTGCCAACCAGTGCACAGGCGAGGGCGAGAAGGGTCTTGGTCTTGATTTGCATTGAGGGCTCCGATGGGTTAAGGGGAACGACCCGGTAAAGCACGATGCATGCCACCCCATTTCCCAGCTGACCATGTGCGATGTCCCTGGTGTTTGCGGTGACATTTGGCTATGATGGCTGTATATATTTACAGCTTGCACTTCCTTGGTGCAAAACACCGGCGCCGTCTCAGGACAGTGCGCACTAATTTGGGAGGACGGGCAATGGGCTTATCTTTGGTGCAAAGTCGGGCCTTGCGGGGCCTGGAGGCGGCCCCAGTCACGGTCGAGGTGCATCTGGCTAACGGGCTGCCCAGCTTCACGCTGGTCGGCCTGGCCGATGTGGAGGTCAAGGAGGCACGTGAGCGCGTGCGCTGCGCCATCCAGAATGCCGGGCTGCAGTTCCCCCATAACCAGCGCATCACCATCAATCTGGCTCCCGCCGACCTGCCCAAGGATTCCGGTCGGCTCGACCTGCCCATGGCTCTCGGCATTCTGGCGGCCAGCGGCCAGATCGACGGTGGCCGGCTGGCCGAGTACGAATTCGCGGGTGAGTTGTCCCTGACCGGCGCGCTGCAACCGGTGCGCGGTGCACTGGCCATGGCGCTGGCCGTGCACGCCACGGCCTCGGCGCCTAAACTGGTGCTGCCGCCAGGCAATGCCGAAGAGGCCGCCCTGGTGCCCAACGCCCAAGTCTACCGGGCGCGCCACCTGCTGGATGTGGTACGCCAGTTTGTTCCGCCAGGTGCCACGCTGATGGCCGAGGACTTTGCTCCGCCGTCGGCGGACGATGGTTGGAGTCGGGTCGAGCCTGCTTTGCCAACCGCACAGTCGGCGGCACTGGACATGGCCGATGTGAAGGGCCAGGCCGGCGCCAAACGGGCCCTTGAAATTGCAGCCGCCGGCGGCCATAGTCTGTTGCTGGTGGGGCCACCAGGTTCGGGCAAGTCCATGCTGGCGCAGCGCTTTGCCGGCCTGCTGCCACCCATGTCCAACCAGGAGGCACTGCAGAGCGCGGCTATCGGCAGCCTGCGCGGGCGCTTCGCCATGGACCAATGGGGCCGGCGACCGACCTGTTCACCGCACCACTCGGCCAGCGCCGTAGCCCTGGTCGGCGGTGGTACACCGCCCCGTCCTGGTGAGGTTTCCTTGGCCCACAACGGAATTTTATTTTTGGACGAAATGCCAGAATTCCCCCGCGCCGCACTGGAGGCGCTGCGCGAGCCGCTGGAGACCGGCACCATCACCATCTCCCGAGCGGCCCAGCGCTGCGAATTCCCGGCGCGCTTCCAGTTGGTGGGCGCCATGAACCCCTGCCCTTGCGGTTACCTGGGCTCCAGTGCCCACCGCTGCCGCTGCACACCCGATCAGGTGCAGCGCTACCAGGCCAAGCTCAGCGGCCCGCTGCTGGACCGCATTGACCTGCATGTCGAGGTGCCCAGCCTGCCCCACGCCGAACTGCTGGACGCGCCGGCCGGCGAAGACAGCGCCAGCATCCGTGCGCGCTGTGCGGCGGCGCGCCAGCGGGCGCACGACCGCCAGGGCTGCAGCAACATGGATCTGCAAGGCCAGGCCATTGACCAGCATGCCCAACTGGCGCCAGAGGCTTTGCAGTTTCTGCAGTTGGCGGCCACGCGCCTGGGCTGGTCGGCCCGCGCCACGCACCGCACGCTCAAGGTGGCGCGCACCATCGCCGATCTGGCCGGCTCTGCCCTGACCCAGACCATCCATGTGGCCGAAGCCATGCAGTACCGCCGCACCCTGGCCGCCAGCTAGCTCTTGTCAGAAGATGCACGCACTCCGATATGATGCTGCGCTGGCTGGGCAGGCCGCACACAATGCGCCCCGCCCGTTTTGGCAGGACCACCCCCGTGTCCTGTTGCCCTAACCGAGCGTCCCACACCATGCTGTTTCGCCGTTCCCGTTCCCCCCGCGCCCTCCCCGCTTCCCTATTGCTGACCGCCCTGCTGCTGGGTACAGCGTCCTGGTCGGCCCACGCCGGACCGGTGCTGGAGCGCATCAAGCAAAGCGGCAAGATCACGCTGGCCACGCGTGCCGACGCCATTCCCTTCGCCTACCAGGACGCAGACAAGCACCCCATCGGCTACACCATCGACCTGTGCCAGAAGGTGAGCGAGGCCATCCGCAAGAACCTAGGCCTCAAATCCATCACCATCAACTACCTGCCAGTCACCGAGTTCAACCAGGTCAAGGCCATCGAGCAGGACAAGGCCGATCTGGAGTGCGGCTCCACCAGCAACAACGCCGAACGCCGCGAGAAGGTGGCCTTCACGATCCCGCACTACATGACCGGCACGCGCTTCATGGTGCGCGCCGACAGCCCCATCACCGACCTGCGCGGTCTGGAGGGCCTGACCCTGCTGTCGTCCTACGGCACGCCCTCGCTGGCGGCGGTGACCAAGGCCAACAAAGAGCGCCTGCTGCGCATCAACATCATGCAGGTCAATGACCACAGCCAGGCGGCCAGCATGATCGAGAAGGAGCAGGCCGATGCCTTCGCGATGGACGACGTGCTGCTGTTCGGCGTCATCGCCAGCCGCCCCGACCCCAAGAAGCTCAAGGTGGTGGGCAAGTACCTGACGCTGGAGCCGCTGTCCATCGTGATGTCCAAGAACGACCCCGAGCTGAAGGCCGTGGTGGATGAGGAGATGAAGCGCCTGATCAGCTCGCGCGAGGCCTACGCCATCTACGACCGCTGGTTCACCAAGCCGATTCCGCCGCGCAACGCCGCGCTCAACATCCCCATGAACTACCTGCTGCGCGACCTCTGGAAGTACCCCTCGGACCACGTGCCCGAGTAAACCGCGAGGACCCGCGCGCCGCAGTTCTTAGTGCACGCTACAAAATCAGTAGTATGTCATTCTGTATTGACGAGGGCCAGAGCCCCATTAGTCCTTGAGCGGCACGCCGGCCTGGCGTAAAAAGGCCAGGATGTCCTTGCTCACCGGCCCCTGGGTCCGCGCCTTGTCGGCCATTTCGGCGGCGCTGCTGGTCTGGCCCAGCGCAGCCAGCGACACGGCGGCGCCCAGCAGCCAGCGCTGCTCGTCCGGGCGCGACTGCAGCGCCATCATGTAGGCGTGCACGCTGTCGGGGTGGCGGCCCAGCCGCTGGGCCGCGTTGGCCCGGATGGCCCACAGATCGGCCTGGTTGCCCAGCAAGGGTTCCAGGCGGGTCAGCATTTCCCACACCGCGCCGTGCCGGCCCTCGGCCAGCTGCATGCGCGCCATCTCGCGCACCATGGGCAGCAGCACCGGATTGGCACCGGTACTGCCGGCACTCTTGGCCGCACGCTCGGCCACGGCAATGGACTGCTGCAAGAGATCCATCGCGGCGTCGTGCGAACCGCTGGCCCACAGACTTTGCGCCTGGGCCAAGGCGTCGCCGCCGGCCTGCTGCTGGCGCTGCACGATGGGCGTGCTGTCGCCCACTGGCGTGGATGCGGCCGCCATCGTCGCGGCACGCGCGCCGGCCGCGGTCGGTGCGGGCTGCTTGCTGGCGATGGCGGGTGGCGAGGTGGGTGCGGGTGCAGAAGCTGGCACCGGCTTGGGCGTTGGCGTGGAGGACAGCAGCGCATCCAACGCACGCCGCGCCGACAGGCTGTTTTCCATGCGCAGCACCATACTGCCATTGGCGGGGGTGGCCGTGGTGTCACCGGTGTTTGCCTGCGTTTCCGCGGGCGCAGCCGGCGCCACTGGCGCAGAGAGGGTGGAACTGTCTGACGCGGCCGCGGATACCGCCACGGCCGGCGGGGTAGCCGGTGTGGATGCGGGTTGTGTCGGCGCCACCGCCACAACAGACTTGGCAGCATCGGCCGGCCCGGCCCGGCCCAGCGCAGCAAGGCCTGGTAGCGGCAGCTCACCGGCCTGCCGCCACCACGCCGCCGCACCGACTGCAGCCACAAGCCCCAGGAGACCCACTCCGGCCAACCAGTGGCGCGGCGCGGCAGCGCGGCGCGAGCCTGCCGACGCGGCGGGTACGCTGCTGGTGCCCTGGCGCAGCACCGGGTCCACGCCGCCCTGGCTGGAATCGGCGGCGGGGACCGGCTGGCGCTGGTCCAGGTCGCGCAGCATCTTGTTGATAACGCTCACGGCTTGCTCCGAGCGGGGGTGCCAATCACGCTGTCCGACAGCAGTACCGGCGCCGGTGCTGCCTTGCGCGGCCAGAGGCGGCGCCACCAAGGCTGGCGCGGCACCACGCCCGGCGTATCCTTGGCGGCCAGTTCCACATGGGCACGGCCAACACGGTGCACGTTTTCGCCATACGCCAACATCAGGCACTTGTGCGAGAGCACGTTGATCAGCCGCGGCACGCCGCCGCTGTAACGGGCGATGGCCTTGGCGGCCTCGGGCTCGAACACCTGCACGTCGGTATGCATGCTGGCGGCGGCCGTGGTCAGTCGGTGGGCCAGGTAAACCGGCACCAGGTCGGCCGGCATCGGCCCCAGGTATTCGCTGAAAGTGATGCGCTGCATGAGCTGGCGGATTTCCGGCCGGGCCAGCTTCACGTCCAACTCGGGTTGGCCCAGCAACACCAGTTGCAGCAGCTTGCGCTTCTCGGTCTCCAGGTTGGACAGCAGGCGCAGGCTCTCCACCGTGCGCAACGGAATGGCCTGGGCCTCGTCGATGCAGACCACGACATTGCGGCCTTCGTTGCCGTGCTGCAGCAGGCAGTCGCGCAGGGCATTGAGCACGCTGTGGCGGCTAATGGGCGGTGCGGGCTTGACGCCCAGTTCCAGGCACAGGGCCATCAACAGATCGTCCGGGCCCATGTCGGGGTTGGGGATGTAGGCGGTGACGGCCTCGCCCTGCAGCGTCTTGAGCAGTTGGCGGCACAGCACGGTCTTGCCGCAGCCGACCTCGCCGACGATCTTGAGAAAGCCTTCGCCGCTGCGCAGTGCCACCAGCAGGGTGTTGAGCGCGGCCTGGACACCGGCGTGCGGGTAGAAAAAGGCCGAGTCCGGTGTGATCGAGAAGGGGGCCTCCCGCAGCGAAAAATGCCCCAGGTACATCAGCGCACCGACGTTCCCGCCGGTTCCACGTTGTAGACGCTGCCGTCCATGCGGATCACGCGGGCGCGGCTGGCATCCATGTCATCCAGGGCAGCGCGGGTGCGGCGGGTCTGTGCCTCCCAATCGTCGGCATTGCGGATGATGGTGGGTTTGATCAGCACCACCAGCTCCTTCTTGCGACCGGAGTTCACCTTGTTGCCCAGGATGGAGGACCAGAACGGCACATCGGTGGTGCCGGGCAGGCCGGAGGATTGCCGGCTGGACTGCAGCTGCATCAGGCCGCCGATGGCCACGATGTTGCCGTCCTGGATGCGGACCATGGTGTCGGACTCGTTGACCGCGCTGGAGGCCAGCGGCAGCTTGTAGTTGCCGACCGCGCCCAGGTCGATCTGCTTGGACTTCTCGGTGACATTGGTGACCGAGGGACGCACGTGCAAGGTGATGGTGTTGCCGTCATCGATCTGCGGCGTGACGTCCAGTGCAATGCCCGAGAAGAACTGCGTCAGCGTCACGGTGGGCATGGTGGGTGCCGTGGCGCTGGTGGTGGCGGTGGCGGCGGTCGAAGCCGAGCCGCCGGACACGTTGGTCACGTAGAAGTCATCGGTGCCCACCTTCAGCAAGGCCTTCTGGTTGTTCAGGGTGGCAATGCGCGGGCTGCTCAGGATCTGGATGTCGCCGCGCGTCTCCAGAAAGCCCAGCACGGCCTGGAAACCATCGGATGCCAAGGCCAGGCCGAACAGGCCACCGGTTCCGATGGGCAGGGACTGGGTATCGGCCAGGGCCGGGGTGTTACCAGTGGGGAAGCCGGGCACGTTGGCCGTGACGCCGTTGACCAGCACATTGTTGGACGTGCCGCCGCCCACGGTGCCGATCACGCCGGTCTTGCTGCCGGCATTGCGCAGCGCCGACCAGTCGATGCCGCTCTGGTAGCCGTCGCGCAACTCCACTTCCACGATCTTGGCTTCCAACATGACCTGGCGCTCGACCGCAACCTGGGCGGCCTTCAGGAACTGGGCCACCTGGCGCAGCTCATCGGGCATGGCGCGCACGGCCATGATGCCGGCCTGTGGGCTGACGATGACGTTGCGCCCCTGACCATTGCCCAGCATGCCCTTGACCGCGTCCGAGAGTTCGGCCCAGAAGTCCGTGCGTGAGTTGGTCTGCAGCCGGCTGCCGTCCACGACCTGGTTGGTCGCACCCGGTGTGCCCGACGTGCCCGTTGCTCCGGCCGGTGCAGTCTGCGTGGCTGCTCCGGTTGTGTTGTTGTACGGCGTATTGGACGTATTCAAAGCGCCGGACGACACCCGCAATTCGCTCATGCCAATGCGCTGGGCATGCGGGTAATTGATGGTGAACACCCGGGTCTGCAAAGTGGGAGCATAGACGGTGATGCGCCGGCCCTCGATCTTGAAGTCATAGCCATAGACATCGCGGATGGCTTCCAGCGCCTCGGCCACGGTGACGCCGCGCAAAGTGACTGACAGGGTGCCAGACACGTCGGGGTGCATCAGCATGCTGTAGCGGGTGTCGGCAACGATGGCCAGGAACACCTCACGCGCCTGGGCGTTGTTGACCAACAGGTCCAACCGCGGCTCGGCATGTACCGGTGCCGTCTTGGGGGCCGGCTCGGCCAGGGCGTCACTGACCTGGGTTGGCACCGGCACGGCGGGCTTGACCGCGGGTGCGGCCAGTTCGTTGCGTACGGCCTCCGTCACATCGGGCGTGCGCAGCGGGCGATCCGCCGAGCAAGCGGCCAGCAGGCTGGCGCCCAGCAGTACGCACAGGCCGGGCACCACCCGCAAGCGCGTGGCCATGGCTCCTCCCCGCGGTATGGTTGGGAACAGTTCAGTCATGGTGGCTGCTTTGGTAGTCATCTGCATGCATTCACGGTTGGGTATCTTCGCACGGGGCAAGAGCGGGCGACGGAGATGGTTCGGGTGGTGGCACGGCTGAAGCACGGTGCTTTTGTTGCTGGCCAGCCTTGCGGGACGTCGGTGCCGCGTCAGACAAAGCCGCTGCCACGGGCGCAGTCGGTGCGCAGGCCGGCTTGGCCACCACGGCAGTTCGCTCGATACCTGCAAAGCGCGGGGCCTTGATAAGGGTGCGACCGTCATGCAGCCAGACCTCGGATTCGGTGATACGGTCCACACGCATCATGCCGACCTTGTCGCCCACCGCGTACAGGCGGGTGCCGACCACCAGATAGGGCTTGCCGTCTCGCACCAGCACGGTCATGCCCTCACTGCCTGCCGTGGCCAAACCGGGCGTGGTGGCCTGCGTGCCGGGTGCCACGGTGGGATCGCGCATGTCCTGTGCGACGGACAGGGACGCGCACAACGGAAGAACCAGGGCCAGGCAGGCCGCATGAAGGGACCAGCGCAGCGTCGTCATAGCGGTGCCCCCACGACAAAAACCTGCAGCGTCAATTCGGGTGGCTGCTCTTTGACGGCCTTGAGCTGCAGGTTGCCCCAACGCAGCGTGGGCAGTGCGTTTTCCAGCGTGCTGACGTAACGCACCAGTTCGGCATAGGGGCCGGTCACGGTCAGTTCCAAGCCGCGGCGTGACACCACAGGTGCGCTTGCCCCATTCGCGGGTGCCGGAGCTGCTGCCCGAGAACCGGATGCATCCTGCCCCGCAGTACCAGTGCGAACCAGGGTGAGCCCTTCGCGCCGGCGTAAAAATTGCACCAGAGTCTGTTCGATGGCGGGGCCCCCCTCTGCCAGCGGCGCCACGGTGCGGATGTCCGCGTTGACGGCCTCCAGCCGTGCGGTGATGTCGGCGATCTCATCACGCACGGCCTTGGCCGGGTCCACCGGTTGCGCCATGCCGCGCAGCTCGGCTCGCAGCCGTTGCAGTTCGGCCTCCTGCGCGGTAACCCGTTGCTTGGCCTGGGTATAGGACATCTGGGCCGGCGACAACCAGAAGGTGTCCGCCAGGGCCAGGGTGCAGACAATGATGGCCAGGAACAGGAACACGCGCTCGCGCAGGTTGAGCGCGTCGATGCGGGCTACCAATTGCTGCCAACGCTGCTTCATAGCCTGCTCCCGGGGGCGCTGGCAGCACTGCCGGCTGGCGAGGTGGGCACCGGCTCCACGCTGACCAAGTTGAAGGACCACATGGCGCGCGGTGCCGCGGCCGGCGCGGAAGCGGATGATGCCGGTGCCCGCGCAGCGCCAGCGCCAGCGGCTGCGGCCTCGGCGGCGTTTTCCACCTTGACCGTCGACAAGCGCAAGCCTTGCATCAAGGGGCTGGCGGCCAGTTGGTCCACCCAGTCGTTGAGGGCCGACGGTTCCAGCGTGAAACCGCTGACCTCGAAACGCGAACCGTCCATCTTGATTTCCGTCACCCACACGGGTGCCGGAATGCTGCGCGCCACCCAGGTCAAGCGATCCGAATGCCCCCAGCCGGGACGGAACATGCCTTCCTTGAGCGCCTCGCGCAGCTTTTCACGCTGTGCCAGGGTATTGCGCTGTGCCTGCAGCTGCGCCACCAGGGCCGGATCTACCGGCGCCGCGCTGGCGCGGCTACGCTCCAAGGCCGCCTTGATGTTTTCCAACTCGCGAGCCTGGCTCACACCGGTTTGTGCAAATGCCTCACGGCCCTTCCCCAAATTCCAAACCCACACGCCAAACAGCAGTGCGCCCAACACCGCAAAAACACCCAGCGCCACGGCCATGGTGTGCGCGGAGAAATAGCGCTTCTGCGTCAGCAGAATGGGGGTACAAAGATTGATTTGCTGTGCCATGGCGCTTCAGAGCTTGCGGGTTTCGGTGCGCAGCAACACACCCAGCAAGGGCAGGCAATACAACTGGTCCGCGGGCGAAGCCGCCTCCAGCCCCGGGAAACGGGCCATCAGATCCATGGCCGACACGGACTGCCCCACTTCGCGCCCTAGCCAACCGGCCAGTTCGGCGGAGCGCTCGCCAGCGTAGACACGCAACCCACTGAGCGGCATGCTCGACCAGGTACGGTCCCACAGGTCCATAGAACGTTGAACTTCCACCACGAAGCGCTGCACCCGGTCGCTGTCGCCATGCTCGGCCGACCCACCCGCGAAATCCGACCCGCCGGACAAGTCGTTTCGGGCGTACTCCGGCACGTATTCGGCCACCGGCGTGTAGGCATCGGGGGCAGGGGCATCACGCATGGCCGCATGGCCACTCCAGGCCATGGTCAGAAAACCTTCGGGCAAATCCAGCCGGCGGGTAAAGAACAGCTCCTCATTGGCACTGATGGTGAGCATGGCCTGGCGCTCGTCGGTGACCAGCAGCGCCGCGTCGGCGCGGTCCAGCCGCCCTTCCTGCTGGGCCAGGACACTTTGCAGGTTGCGCTGCGCGGTCTCCTGGATATCGATCACCGAAATGGTCCAATTCAACGCATCGCCCAGGCCAATGACCTCGCGCACGGTTTCGTTGTTGGCGGCCACGACGAACATGTGAGACGGCCCCTTTTGCTGGCCGTCGCCCACCTGCATCACATCCAGGGTAATGTCGTCGATGTGGGCGGTGACCATGTCCCGGATCTGGTAGCGCGCGGCGGAGCGCAGTTCCTCGGGGGCCACCGGCGGTGCATCAATCTGCAGCACCTGGTACTGCTCGGGCCGCAACATGATATGGGCGGTCAACCCCTTGAGTCCAAGCCCCTGCAGCCGGCGGATGAAATCGTCGCGACTGTCACTGCCCTGCTGCTCCACTCCCATTTGCAAAATGGTGTGTTGGCCCTGCTCGCTGGCGCGGGCACGAACATAGGCGAACGCGCCACCCGACCAGGACACGATGAACTGGTCTTTGGACGCTTTGCTTTTCCATGGCCAGCGCATGCCTAGCCGCGCTCCCGCTGGGTCTGTCGGTCGTCAAGCGTGGTGGCGTGCATCATGGGCAGTATGACGTGGGGACGGTTTGCTCTCATTTTAATAGCTGATCACGCAACTGCGCCACAGATTTACCAGCTTTTAGGCTTCCATCGGAAAAATATCTCGCCATTTCGTTAATAGTTCTCGCGACGATAGATGAGGGGGCTCTTGAATACTCCAAAGGTAGCCCGGGCCTGCGGGTCGGAATCACCCGAACCGGTCCAGTTGTAGCGCAACCAGGGGGCTCCCGTGGTGTTGACCGTGGTGGCGGTCGGCCCTGCGGCTCCGACCGTTACGCATTGGGAGCCTGTTCCAGTAGCGCCCAGATTCAATCGTACGTCGGTGTATCCGAAATTGCCGCTACCGGGGCTACTCAATTGAATTTTTGGCGTCGGATTGGCACCCGTAACACTCACTGCTGTCTCGCAGGCAGATAGTTGATTCTTGGTCGTGGCGGCATAGAACGTAAAGGCCAAATCGCTGTTGGAAACCACTGTGCAAGTATCCGCCCCAGCGCGCCACCCCGCAGCGCTCGCAGTGTCGTAGTACTCGATAAATGCCGGAATCTGCAACCCTGCCGCCAGTAACTCGGAACCATAAGCATTGACAAGGCGGATGCGACCGCTACGAACGGTGCCACCGCCCTCGACACTGCTGGCCCGCAAAGAAGTCACACTGTCACCGCCGGCACTTTCACTCGCTCGCACGTAAACGCCCATTGGCGCGGTCTGTTTGCTCGCAAAGGTAAAGGTCTGCCCCGCCAGCAGGGTCTGGCCCGATGCTGTCGCGCCGACGTAATTGGACGTTAAGGTCAGTGACGTGTTGCTGGCAATCGTCAAAACCGTATAGCACTTGCCAGACAGGCACACCACATTGCCAGCCGCCAGCTGAGACAGGAATGAAGTACCAGTCCCGGTGACAGTGGCGCTGCCATTGGTCACCGCAACCGTACCCAGGATGTTGGTGGTGCCTTTGCGGAATGAAGCCGCTGTTGCTCCGCCGGTGTTCAGCGAACCCACGCCACTCGCGATTGCCGCGCCACCAACAGAGTCGGCCGGTGTCAAAGTGACCGCTTTAGCAAAGACGGTGCCTCCATCGTAGTTCTGCACTAGAAGGGGTGTCGCGGCGCCATTCATTGCATTGACTGTGACAGCAAACGGTTGCCCCGAATAGCTGAAAGCCCCGCCGCATGCCAACGTGACAGTGGTATCGAAATGGTCCGGCATGAAACGGCCAAAGTATGAGCTTACAGCATTGCCAATGTTGCAACCGTACTTGCCACCTGACAGACTATTCGACGAAGACCCCACCACGCAGTCACTATTGGCACTATCAATGCCGGTAAAGGTCGAGTCCACAACGCCATCGGCATTGAAACGGAAGTAGCCCACCTCGCCATAGGTGAAGCTTGATCCGGTAGCGCCATTTCCGGTTGCAGCACTTGCTGCACCGAAGGTTCCGGCTAAAGCCCCCAATTGAATCGCCCCTGTATGCGCAGTCGCATTGGCAACATTCATGGTTGGAGTGCCTCCATAGCCCACCGTGTTGGTATCGGCGTTCAAACTGAATGCACTGCTGGCCTTTATTTTCGGGGTCGCCGTTGCACTGACGCCGGTCGAATCTGCGTTGGCAGTGGTGGAGCTGATCGTGAATTGCTGCGGCCGCACAGCGAAATCGTCCGACGAGCAGCCATAGATCGTTGGCGAGATATTGCTATCCTTCACACGGCATCGAACCTTGGTGTAGGCCTTAGTCAAGTTGAAGTTGGACGGCACCGTTTTACGACCATTGTCTCCGGCAACAAACGTAACAGCTTGGCTGGCTATAGGGCTGGCATATGCGTTGCATGCTGACGCAGGAGACGCGCTGTCGTCAAACAGTTCCACCGTCACGTTGGCAGCCGCGGTGTAGCTCGTTGCCTGAGCTCCACTGCTCTGCAACGCAATCACATCAAACTTGAAGTCGGTCGCACTGAGTTTGGTGTACAGGGGGTTGCGCGCGGCGGGGGTTGTCACCAAGTTGTTGTAGGCGGTTCCCGTCTCCTGACACTCGTATCCACTCACGCAAGGCGTGCTGGAGAACGTCATCGAACAACTTTGTGCGGACGTTGCTGTGTTCCAGCATTTGGTGCCATTGAGCGGCACTGTGCTCAGCCCGCTGGTGCTCAGAGTTACTGTTCCCGCGGCACCGGCCTGTAGTGAAACCGTAGCCGTAGTGCCACTCGATCCCAGGGTAAACGAGCTGGATGGCGACATGGTCACCGTCGGGGGCGAAGTCGCCGTCAGCGTGCCTGTGAGCGTGCCCGAGTTAACCATGGATAGTGCGGGACAGGGAACCGTAGACGACGTGCATGCCAATACCGTTACAGTGTCCGGGCACAACGTGCCCGAGCCGTCATGTTGGATCTCAATATGGTCATATGGCGGCACGTTGGGTGAGCCAATGACAAAGTCATAACTGAAGGTATAGGTACCGACCGCCGTAAAAGCGTACTCAACACCAATACCAGTGTCCTGGTACGTTGTAACGATGGTATTGCTCATATCTGCCGTTTGCAGAATGGAGCAGTTGGGAGATCCATTGACGTAAAAGGTCGACCAACCGGCAGCACAATAATTGCTGAAGGTGAGGCCACTACGCTCGCGAAAGGACTCCACTACCGAAACGCCTGCCGGGATGGATGTACTGGATGGGCAACTTGTTCCTGAAGGTGGGGGATAGGTACCCACAACTTTTTTGCCATTGGAGTCCGTCAGCGAAAAGCCGCAGCCGCTATCACTGCCGCCCAGATAGGTGTCAAAGACGTGGTAGTACCGCACCGGATTAGCCGCGCTGACTGCATAGCCACTGGGAATTGTCAACGTGACTTCCGCTGTCAGGAAGTCCAAGGGTGTCGTGTACTTCCACACGATGGATACCTGAGGGCCCGACGTAACACTCAATGTACTGGTTGCGCTCTGCTGAACACCGGCCGTAGTGGGATTGGCCGGTGATGCGGCAGTGATCGAGTAGGAGTTGTACATCCCCCCGGTAGGGGTAAATGTTGTAACGTTGTGGTCTGGGCCATAGACCTTGCCATTCCCTAGAATGAATACGCCATTGTCCAGAGAAGTGCTAGGCGGCGTTGCAGTAGGCTGATACACCTGACCTGTGTTATTCAGTCGCCGCACCTGAATGTGCGTGGTGTCTTCAATGTAAAAGTGCAACCCATTGGTGGCGGTTGTGCCTCCAGTGTTGTTGAATTCGATGGTGGTTGCCCGGGCTCCGAAGGGGAAATTCAATACTCCAAAAAGCAAGCTTGCCAGAGCCACGTTCCACCAACGACGAAACGTCATGGTGCAAATTTTGGTGCCTTGAGTGAAATGTTGCATGGTTTCCCCCGCCCGGTCACCTTTCAACCGACGTCGATATGCTGCGCTCAATATAGCCCACGCTGCCAACCGTGCCGACAGAAGCCACAGAGGTCAATTGAAAGATATAGACCGTTGCTGCGCCCTCAGCGTAGCTGTTCACGCTGCAACTGATGGTCAATGCAAAACCATCTCGCGACGCCGGCGGCGTAGTGGCCCAACAGGCAGTTGCGCCTGCAGGAACGCTCCCAACAGCCCATTCCAACCCAAAGCGCGCTGCCCAATAGGCGCGAGAGCCCTGCACGTCCTGCGCCGACGTGATCTGCTGCGTGTTGGAAAAAGCCACCATATAGGCACCCAAAGCTGCCAAAACCACCACTAGGAACATGGCGGCAATCGCCGCAAACCCATGTTGTGAACGGTCGGTCATCATGGCGTATTGTCCACATGGACCTCGTGTTGCAGGTTCACAGTTTCAACGCCTGTGCTGTCCTGGATGCTCAGTACCATAGTTACCAGGGCATTGCGCTGCAGGTCGGAGCCAGAATAGGTGAATGAAGTTCCTGCGCAGTTGACATTGCTCGCAATGACGGAAGCCCCCGTGGTCGAACAACTGGTCGCAGCAGCGGGAGCGGCTGTGTCGGCCCGGCGATACAAATTGCCGGCACTGCACACATACGAAACCAAAGTCTCACTGGATGGAATTACATGAAAACGGTTGCTGCCCGATGCCAGCGGAAATTGCTTCGAACTGATGTTGACTGGAGTTTCATTCCCGCTGACCGTGCCAATAGACTGAACCGCGGAATAGTTGTCTCCGGCGTAGGCATCGGCACCAGTGATGCCCAAGTTGTAAACCACGATCAGGTCATTGGCTGCGATGACTTGATCTGGGGGAAGAGCGACTCCACCGAAAGTGGCGTAGTTCCGCAGCAGGTTGAAACTGGTGACCGCGGTATCAAAACGCAAAGCACCAGCACCGTCCGCACGGTAACGTCCGCCAGTTTTCGTCGGAATGAATTCCAGGCAACTCGCGCTGGGGTTTCGCACGCTATTCGGTAGCGCCCGATGCAGGTCGCGCGCGATACGACGCAACGTGGTGTCCGCCACGTCCGTCAACGCAGCCCTTCGACCACCGGCCAAATAAGCGTCAATGGGGCCACGCATAAAGACGGCAACAGCCCCTCCCACCACGCCCATCAGCACAATAACCATGATCAGTTCGATCAAGGTAAAGCCCTGCATCGGGACCATAACTTGTGGTTTACGAATGTGCTTCATGGCTCGCACTTCAATAATCTCCACGATACCCTGTGAGGCTAATGGTATTGCTCTGCGTGTCCGTCACCGTGACAACCACTTGCTTGAACGCTATCCCGCTGATGGTGGGTGAAGTAACTGCTACCGAGGTGATGTTGTACCCGCTGAGCGCGGCAATGCTATTGCCTTGCATGTCATTGATGCCGGTGGATATGTATGTGTTGTAACTACAAACATCTTTCCACAGAGAGCGGTTGGTTCCGGTGCCAAGGTTGCAGGTTGATACGCCATTGGTTCCGCCATCGGGATCTTTGAATTCTTTCAGCAGAATTTCTTCCAACAAGGATTCGGCAATGGCCAATGCCTGCTTACGAATGATTGGGTCAGCACTGGATCTGATGTTGGTGCTATAGACTGACAGAATGCCGGCAACGCCAATCCCAACAATCACGATGAAAATGATCATTTCAATCAGAGTAAAACCCTGACTTGGCAGACGTTTAGTCGTGAACATAGCCGGTTGCCGCCTCAACGGTGACAGGAGTGCTGTTAACGACGGTAATCATGATCGCAGACGACTGGTCGGTTCCACCCAAGGGCGTGAACTGAAACGCAGAGGGTACGCCAGACAGTCCCGTGCCACCACGCGGCACTGTGGGGGGGGGGAGGGTAGGGGCTTGCACAGCAGTCGCCGATGCACAGCTTGTCGGAGCAGGGTTGGCGACAAACATTGTCATGGTGACCCCGGTCGAAGCAATCGACACACAAACGGTTCGCCGTTGGGCTATGGCTGTCTTTTGCCCGTAGCGCAACAACGCCATCGTTTCGTCATGGAAACCCCGCCCCGTAAACGAACCAAGGTCCAATATGTTGGGTGCCATAAATACCGCAACGACACCCAGGATCACAATCACCATGATGAGTTCGATCAGGGTAAACCCGCTTTGCCTCGCCAAACTCGTTTGGCGAGGCATGTAGCGTTCTGCACCCTTCTTGAGATTGGCCAGTGGCATGGTGTAAATCCGAAAACTCAGCGAATACTGGCTCACTCCATCACGATCAAGTATCAATGAAGTATGCCCAGAAAATTTCAGGCGGCCGCAACCACTGCAGTTTCTACTTCACTCGCGCTCCACATCATTTTCCCAAACAGAAAGTAAAAAGGCCGCCAATGCAGGCGGCCTAGAGAAACCAGAAACACCGATAGCGCCTACCGGTCAATGAACATCCAAATCAGGTGGCCAGCGTTGCGGTAAACGGGATTGCAAGACCAGCAGCCGTACCATTCCCGTAGACCAAAGCACACGAGACACCCGCCGAAGTGGCGACCGTATCCGTGACTATGTATAAAGTCCCATCAACCGTGGGTGAAGGCAACGCCCCAACGACAATGGTTACTGCTGGCTGCATCAACTTCGATGCGACCTCGGAGCACTTAGCAACCGTAATGCATTTGGCATTGCCAGCGGCATTCGACTTCATGGAACACGTCGCGTAATTGATGTTGTTCGCCGAATTCAGCGCGCCCTGGATTCCTTGGGATGCCGCGGTTTGTGCATCCGACTTCAAGTCCACGAACTTGGGCAACGCCACAGCCGCCAGCACGCCCAGAATGACGATCACCATCACCAACTCAATCAGGGTAAAACCAGCTTGGTTTTGTTTCATACAGTCACCTATAAATGGGTAAATCACATCACCGGGCTTTTCTGCCCTGGGTCCAACGACCGTTTGGACCGCCGTCTACGCTTAAATTCTAGTCTTTCGACATGCAGCTGTGCACGAACTTTCGCCGCTAAGTGTGTGAATTAGTTCACAAATTGTGGGTTATTCCAAATCTTCCTTGCTTTGAGTCAATGTAGGCGTTGGCCAAACCAGCGGTATTCGGCCAAGGGGATCAGGCTCACGTTACCAGAGCGGATTCCGATGCGAAACCATAGCGTGTCAGCCTCCTGGGCCGGCTCCAACCCTTGAGGGTACAGCACACGGTAGCCCACACAGCCGCACTCCGGGTCGAACACCCAGCTCCCGGGCGGCACGGAGTAGATGTTGCGCATGGCCAGATCGCCAGCGAAGTTGGGGGGTACCTGCTGCAGCAGGGTGAAGGGGTTCTTGACCATGCGCCCGGCGGTCGGGGCCGGCGTCGCCGTCGGAGCGCCTCGTACCTGCCCCAGCAACTGGTCGATCACCAAGGCGGCGCGCAGGGCGTTCAGCGTGGAGCGCACCGCCACCTTCTCGCCCTGCCCGCGCACCACACGGACCTCGTGCTCCAGCGCCCAGACCAGGCTGATCAGCACGGCGGCAATGATGCTCCACTCAATCAGGCGCCGGCTCCGGAGTAGGGCCGTCAGCAGGTTGTAGCGTTCGCGCGCCAAGCCCGTCCGCCCCGCCCTAGCCGCCGCCGCGACCCATGGCGGCCTGGCCCATATTCCACAGCGGCAGGAACACGCCCAGCGCCAACAGCAACACCAGCACGCCGATCACGGCGAGCAGGATGGGCTCGATGGCGGCGGACAAGCCCTTGATGTTGTAGTCGGTCTCGCGCTCGTACATGCCGGCGATCTCGAACAACAGGTTGTCCAGTTCTCCGGTCTCCTCGCCCACGTTGATCATCTGCAGCACCACGGGCGTGAACACGCCGGTGGCGGCGGCGCAGCGGGAGATGCTTTCGCCGCGTTCGATACCGTCGCGCATTTGCTCAATGCGCGCGCCGATGTAGGCGTTGTCCACCGTCTGCGCCACCACGGTCAGCGCCTGCACCAGGGGCACGCCACTCTGGCTGGACAGGGCAAAGCTGCGAGCAAAGCGCGCCAGCGTGGCTTTCAAAATGATGTCGCCAATGATGGGCAGTTTGAGCTTGCGCGAATCCCAGCGGTAGCGACCCTCGGGGGTACGCACGTAAGCGCGAACGCCGACCGAGATGGCGATGCCAGCCACGATCAGCATGGGCCACCACGCGATCATCCAGGCGGAAAAGGCCAGTAACCCGCGCGTGATCAGCGGCAACTGGGCATGGAAGCCGGCAAACACCTTGGCGAACACCGGGATGACGAACATATTCAGCACCACAATGGCCACCGCCATGGCGATGAGCACGAAGATGGGGTAGCGGATGGCCTGCTTGATGCGTTCGCGCACATCGCGCTCGAATTCCATGTGCTCGTTCAGGCGCAGGAACACCTCGGTCAGACGCCCGGTCATCTCGCCGACGCGGATCATGGCAATGTAGAAGGCGCCGAACAGGTCCTGGTGGCGCGCCATGGCGTTGGAGAGTTCGCGCCCCTGATCCAGACTGGAGCGGATATCCTGGAGCAGCTCCACCATGGCCGGCTTGTTGGCCGAGGCCTGCAGGCCCGAAAACGCCCGCAGGATGGGCACACCAGCCTTGTTGAGCGTGTACATCTGGCGCGAGAAGATCATCAGGTCTTCCTTGACGACCGGCTTGCGCATGAGGCGCTCCAGCAAGCCTTCCTTCTGCTCCTCGACCACCACCTGGGCCACGGCTATGTGCACCGGCACCACGCCGATGGAACGCAGCTGGTCGGCCACGCCGTTCTCGGTCATGGCCTCCAGCTGGCCATTGACGGCCTCGCCCCGGTTGTTGCGACCGCGCCATTCGTACAGTGCCATGACGCGTTATTCCTCTTCGCCCGTCTCGTCCAGGTCAAAGCCCACGCGCAGGGCTTCGGCCAGCGTGGTGCGGCCCCCGCGCACCAGCTCCAAGGCATGGTAGGCCATGGTGTGGCCCTTCATGCGGTCGCGCGCGATGCGCATGAAGGTGGCTGGATCGGAGCGGGAAGCCGCCTGCGTCATGTCGGCGTCCATTTCCAGCAGTTCGTACACGCCCTGGCGCCCGGAGTAGCCGGTGCCGTTGCAAGCCGAGCAACCCATGCCGCGCTTGGGCGTCACGCTCTCGCCAGCGGCCAGCATGGAATCCAGCCAGGATTGCTCTTGGGGCGAGGGCGTGTGCGGCGCCGAGCATTCCTTGCAGTTCAGGCGTACCAGGCGCTGGGCGATCACCGCCTGCAGCGAGGTGGACACCATGAAGGGCGGCACGCCCATGTCCAGCAAACGGAACGGCGTACTCATGGCATCGCGCGTGTGCAGGGTGGACAGCACCAAGTGGCCGGTGATGGCCGCGCGCATGCCGATTTCGGCCGTCTCCGCGTCGCGCATTTCGCCCACCAACACCACGTCCGGGTCCTGGCGCAGCACGGAGCGCAGCACGCGGGCGAAGGTGAGGTCGATCTTGTCGTTCACCTGTACCTGGGTCAGCCCTGGCAGGCGGTATTCGATGGGGTCCTCCACCGTGATCACCTTGAGCTCGGCGGCGTCGATTTCGGCCAGTGCGGCGTACAGCGTGGTGGTCTTGCCGGAGCCCGTGGGCCCGGTGACCAGCACCATGCCGGCGCTGCGCCCCAGCACCTCGCGGAAGCGCTTGAGCATGGCCTCGGGCATGCCGATGCTGTCCAGGCGGCGCATGCTGGCGCCCTGGTTGAGCAGACGCATCACGGCCGATTCGCCATACACCGTGGGCAACGTGGACAGACGCACGTCGATGGTGTTGTCCTTGATGCGCACGCTGAAGCGGCCGTCCTGCGGCAGGCGCTTCTCGGAAATGTCCAGGCCGGCCATGAGTTTGAGGCGCTGGGCCAGCGCGGCGCCGATGCGCTTGTCGGCCTGGGTCTGGGTCTGCAACACGCCGTCCACCCGCACGCGCACCTGCAGGCCGGACTCTTGCGGCTCAATGTGCACGTCGGAGGCACCGACCTGCATGGCGTCCTCGAACAAGGACTGCAGCAGGCGCACCACGGGCGCGCCCTCCTGGCCGACCGAGGCGGAGAGTTCGCCGAAGTCCACCGCGTCGCTCAGATCCTTTTCCAGGGCGCGGGCCAGGCCGGTGATTTCCTCGGTGCGTCGGTACAGGCGGTCAAAGGCGACAGCCAGACCGCTCTCGGGCACGGCGGCGATGGTGATGTTGCGCTTGAGGATGCGACCCAGCTCGTCGAAGGCGAACAGGTCCAGCGGATCGCCCATGGCCACCAGCAGGGCATCGCCCTTGTCTTCCAGCACCAGGGCCTTGAAACGGCGCGCCGCCGACTCGGGCAGCAGCTTGATCACGTCGGCGCGAAACGGGAAGGTCTTGAGGTTGACGAAGGGGATGCGCAACTGGCGCGCCAAGCCGTTGGCCAGCAACTCCTCGGTGATGATGCCGGTCTCGATGAGCAGGCGGCCCATCTTCTTGCCGGTGGTGCGCTGCAGCTCCAGGGTCTGCTGCAATTGCTCCTGGGAAATCAGGCGCTGCTGGACCAGCACGTCGCCCAGCCGCAGTTTTTCGGGACGGCCCGGCGCCGGGCGCGGCGCATCGGGCGCGCCGGGCGCGCTAGCTGCCATATTCATGCGCTTGTTCCTTGTGGAGTAAGGCAAAAATAATAGCACGCGCCACCGGTGGCGCAGACCTTTGCATCCCCTGATTGCAGGGGCAGCCGGCGCGCGCAGCGCCGGCCCGCACCTTCGGGCTTACTGGCTCAGAACGCCGTTGTTGATGGTGACGTGGGCGCCCACCGCCACCGGGGTGTGGGTTTCCACGCGCTTGCCGGAGCCGTCATCCATGCGCACATCCACCAGGTAAACGGTCACCTTCTTCATGCGTTTTTCCACGGTGTTGCCGGCATAGCCACCGCCCACCGCGCCGGCCACCGTGGCCAAAGTCTTGCCAGTGCCGCCACCAAACTGGTTGCCCAGCAAGCCGCCCAGCAATGCACCGGCCACCGCGCCACCGCCGCTGGCGGTACCCTCTCGTTCGACCGGTGTCACCGCCACCACCGTGCCGCATTGGGCGCATACGGCCGCAGACGGGGCTGAAGGGGCGGGCGGCGTCTGGGCGGTGACTGGCGCGGGTGGCATGGGCGCCGGCACGCCAGGCGCTTGCGTTTCAGATTTGTGGATTGCTATATTTTTGTGAGCGCTCTGTGCAGTCTTGGCGAGGGCTGGAGCCGATTTTTGCTCCGAACCATTGGTCACAACCGGTGCTCCGGCGCCAACGGTCGCCGAAGCAGAGCCAGGTGCCGGGCTGGCGGCCACGGCAGGTGTTGGCACGGCGGTTTCGGCCGGGGTATGGGTGCGCATCTGCACCAGTGCCACACCCAGGGCCAGGGTGGTGGCGCCCAGGGCGCCGACGGCGCCCCACAGCCAGCGGTTGCTGGCGGCGGGCGATGGGGTGGGGACGGTGGGAGAAGCGGTGATGGCGTTCGACATGGTTTCCAAGGTTTCCTGTATTGGGAAACTTTGTAACGCCGCCAGGCGCCGGCGGCGCACCTCCGCCGGCGTCCAGATGTAAGCGCCGGTTAACCGCCCACCAGAGGGCGCAACAGCCGGTTACAGATTGGGTGCCAGCAGGCGCTGCAACTGCGCCACCGGCACGCCACGGCGGCGCGCCAGGTCCTGCAGTTGGTCGTCGCCAATGCGGCCCACGTTGAAGTAGGTGCTGTCGGGGTGGCCAATGTAGAAACCGCTCACACTGGCGGCTGGCGTCATGGCCAGGCTCTCGGTCACGCCCATGCCGATCTCCTCGCACTGCAGCAGGGCAAACAAATCCTGCTTGACGCTGTGGTCCGGGCAGGCGGGGTAGCCGGGCGCGGGGCGGATGCCCTGGTACTGCTCGGCAATCAGTGCCTCGTTGCCCAGCGCCTCCTGGGCGGCATAGCCCCACAGGTCGGTGCGCACCTTCTGGTGCAGCAGTTCGGCAAAGGCCTCGGCCAGGCGGTCAGCCAGGGACTTCAGCAGGATGGCGCTGTAGTCGTCGTGCGCCGCCTCGAAGGCCGCGGCGCGCGCCTCGGCGCCGATGCCGGCGGTCACGGCGAACATGCCGGCGTAGTCCGGGGCCTTGGGTGCCACGAAGTCCGCCAAGCAGCGGCTGGGCACGGGCTTGCCGTCCACCACGGGCTTTTCGGCCTGTTGGCGCAGGCCGTACCAGGTCAGCACGCGCTGGGTGCGGGACTCGTCGGCGTAGAAGGCGATGTCGTCACCGTTCACGGCATTGGCCGGGTACAGGCCGAGCACGGCATTGGCCGTGAGCCAGCGGCCATCCACGATTTTCTTGAGCATGGCCTGGCCATCGGCAAAGACGCGTTTGGCCTCGGCACCGACCACGGCATCGTCCAGGATGGCCGGGTAGGGTCCGGCCAGGTCCCAGGTCTGGAAGAACGGGCCCCAGTCGATGAAGGGCACCAGCTCAGCCAGGTCGAAGTTCTTGAACACGCGCCGGCCAATGAACTTCGGCACGGTGGGGGTGTAGCCGCTCCAGGCAATGGGTGTCTTGTTGGCACGGGCCTGCTCCAGGCTCCACAACGGCGTCTGCTTCTTGTTGGCGTGCTGGTGGCGCACGCGGTCGTAGTCCTGGGTCAGGTCGGCGATGAACTGCGCCGCGCCTTCGCCCAACAGACTCTGCGCCACACCCACGCTGCGCGAGGCGTCGGGCACATAGGCCACGGGGCCTTCGTAGTGCGGCGCGATCTTGACGGCCGTGTGCACGCGGCTGGTGGTGGCGCCGCCAATGAGCAGCGGGATCTTCTTGATGCGGAAGTAGTCGTCCTTCTGCATCTCGCCGGCCACGTACTGCATCTCTTCCAGGCTGGGGGTGATCAGGCCGGAGAGGCCGATGATGTCGGCCCCCTCCACCTTGGCGCGGGCCAGCACCTCGTGCGCAGGCACCATCACGCCCATGTTGATGACCTCGAAGTTGTTGCACTGCAGGACCACGGTGACGATGTTCTTACCGATGTCGTGCACATCGCCCTTGACGGTGGCGATGACGATCTTGCCCTTGGTACGCACGTCGCGCCCGGCGGCCTCGTCTAAACGCTTCTCTTCCTCGATATAGGGAATGAGGTGGGCGACGGCCTGCTTCATGACCCGCGCGCTCTTGACCACCTGAGGCAGGAACATCTTGCCTTGGCCGAACAGGTCGCCGACGATATTCATGCCGTCCATCAGCGGGCCTTCGATCACATGCAGCGGGCGCCCGCCCTGGGCCAGCACGGCGCGGTAGGCTTCCTCGGTGTCCTGCACGATGAAGTCGGTGATGCCGTGCACCATGGCGTGCGACAGGCGCTGCGCCACGGGCGTGGGGTTCTCCGCCGTGCCACGCCACTCCAACTTCTTGCTCTCATCCTTGGCGCCGCTCTTGGCAGTCTCGGCGATTTCGACCAGTCGCTCTCCGGCATCGGGGCGGCGGTTCAGCACCACATCTTCCACGCGCTCGCGCAGCACGGGCTCCAGGTCGTCGTAGACGCCGACCATGCCCGCGTTGACGATGCCCATGTCCATGCCGGCCTGGATGGCGTGGTACAGGAACACGGTGTGGATGGCCTCGCGCACCGGGTCGTTGCCGCGGAAGCTGAAGGACACATTGGACACGCCACCGCTGACCTTGGTGCCGGGCAGGTGCTGCTTGATCCAGCGCGTGGCCTCGATGAAGTCCACCGCATAGTTGTTGTGTTCGTCGATGCCGGTGGCAATGGCGAAGATGTTGGGGTCGAAGATGATGTCCTCGGGCGCGAAGCCCACCTCGTCCACCAGGATGCGGTAGGCGCGCTCGCAGATCTCGATCTTGCGGGCATAGGTATCGGCCTGGCCCTTTTCGTCAAACGCCATCACCACCGTGGCGGCGCCGTAGCGTTTGATGAGTTTGGCCTGGCGCTTGAACTCGTCCACGCCCTCCTTCATGGAGATGGAGTTGACGATGCCCTTGCCCTGGATGCAGCGCAGGCCGGCCTCAATCACACTCCACTTGGAGGAGTCGATCATGATGGGCACGCGGGCGATGTCGGGCTCGGAGGCGATCAGGTTCAGGAAGCGCACCATGGCGGCCTGGCTGTCGAGCATGGCCTCGTCCATGTTGATGTCGATGACCTGGGCGCCGTTCTCCACCTGCTGGCGCGCCACAGAAAGGGCATCCTCAAAGCGGCCTTCCAGGATCATGCGGGCGAACACCTTGGAACCGGTCACATTGGTGCGCTCGCCGATGTTGACAAAGGTGGCACGCGGCGCGCCGGCGCCCTCGGGCGTTTCCTGCGCGCCGATAGTGACCGGCTCCAGGCCGGACAGCAGCATGGGGGCGACGGGGTTCAAAACTGAAGACATGCATCTCACCTGTAAAAGCAAACGGGCAGGTGAGCGTCGTTGGGACATCCAAGCCTGACGGCCCCGGGGCTGGGACCGCTGCAACGCTCCTTGGATTACCCCGTATTTTACGGGACGCGGACAGCAACCTTGCCAGAAAAGCTATGTACCCCCGTGCACAAGTGGATTACCATCGCCCCATCCCTCCCGAGACGGCGCGCCGCAACCGATTCATCCGCTTGCCACCATGGACTCGCAACCCGACGACATCGACCCGACCAGCCCGCGCGCACGCGCCTTCGAGTGCGCCGCCGAGTTGCTGACGGCGCCTTCGGCCCTGATGCACCTGACCATGGACGAGGCGCGCGTGGTGGTGGGCTACATGACGCCGCTGTTCATCCCGGCCGACACCACCTTCATCCGCGAGGGCGACGCCGCCGACGAGGGCTTCATGGCCCTGCTACTGGAGGGTGAAGTGGTGGTGGAAAGCGTCACCGTCAGCCGCACCGAGCCGCTCACCATCCGCGTGCTGGGACCGGGCGCCCTGGTGGGCGAGGTCGGCCTGGTGGACAAGGAGCCACGCTCGGCCTCCTGCACCACCAGCGCGGATTCGCTGTGCGCCATCCTCACCCGCGACGCGCTGCAAGCCCTGATCAACGAGGAGCCCAAGATCGGCGCCAAGCTGTTGCTGGCCATCTCCGCCCGCCTGGCCGAACGCCTGCGCGACAACGCGCGCAAGCTGCGCCTCTACGCCAAGCTGGCCAAGGCCATGCAGCTGGAGATCGACCGGGTAGTGTTGCCGCAGAGCAAGTAAGTCAGGCCGCTTCCTTGTAGAAGAAGTTGCGCCGCAGCGAGCGCGCCGCCACGGGCGCCACGGCCTGGGCAATGGCGCCGATGTGGTCGGGCGTGGTGCCGCAGCAGCCACCCACGATATTCACCAGCCCCTCGGCGGCAAATTCGCGCACCAGACGGCTGGTCACATCCGGCGTCTCGTCGAAGCCGGTGTCGCTCATGGGGTTGGGCAGGCCGGCGTTGGGGTAGCAGCTGATGAAGGTGTCGGGCGCGGCGCGGTTGAGTTCCTGGATGTAGGGCCGCATCAGGGCAGCACCCAGGGCGCAGTTCAGGCCGATGGCCAGGGGCTGGGCGTGGCGCACGCTGTGCCAGAAGGCCGTCACGGTCTGACCGGACAGGATGCGCCCGGAGGCATCCGTCACCGTGCCGCTGATGATGATGGGCAATCGTTCGCCGCTGGCCTCGAAGTATTCGTCGATGGCAAACAGGGCCGCCTTGGCGTTCAGCGTGTCGAAGATGGTTTCCACCAGCAGCACGTCGGAGCCGCCCTCCACCAGGGCCTTGACCTGGTCGTAGTAGGCGGCGCGCAGCTCCTCGAAGCTGATGTTGCGCGCGCCGGGGTCGTTGACGTCAGGGCTGATGCTGGCCGTCTTGGGCGTGGGACCGACGGCACCGGCCACGAAGCGCGGCTTGTCGGGGGCCGAATATTTGTCGCAGGCGGCGCGGGCCAAGCGCGCCGAAGCCAGGTTCATCTCCACCGCCAGGTTTTCCATGCCGTAGTCGGCCTGGGCGACGGAGGTGGCGCCGAAGGTGTTGGTCTCTATCAGGTCGGCGCCGGCGGCGAGGTAGCGCTCGTGGATGTCGCGGATCACGTCCGGGCGGGTCAGGCTCAACAGTTCGTTGTTGCCCTTGACATCGCGCGGGAAGTCCTTGAAGCGGTCGCCCTGGTTGCCCGGGCCGGTATAGCCCTCGCCGCGGTACTGGGCCTCGCCGAGCTTGAAGCGCTGGATCATGGTGCCCATGGCGCCGTCCAGGATGGCGATGCGCTGCGCCAGGATGCCGGGCAGGGCCTGGGCGCGGGTGTAGTGCTGGGGGGCGAAAGAAGCGGATGGCATGGTCGACGGCTCACCTTGTTGGTTGGGACAAGTGAGCGCCGTTGAATCCAAACCCAAGCCTGGCGGCTATTGGCCGCTGCAGCGCTCCTTGGGATGGATGGATTTTAAGCCCCTTGACCGACAATAGGCACTGCGCGGGCCTTTTCGGGCTGGGTATCCATAGCCATTTCGGCACCTAGCCCTCGCCAAACTTGCGTGGACCGCTCCCATTTTGATAGCAGACGATTTTTCCATTTCCGCCCAGACCTGCCAGTCCATCCTGGCCGAGGTGTTCGGCTACGCCCAGTTCCGCGGTCCGCAGCAGGCCATCGTGGCCCACGTGGCCAACGGCGGCGACGCCCTGGTGCTGATGCCTACCGGCGGCGGCAAGTCGCTGTGCTACCAGGTGCCGGCCATCGCCCGACAGCAGGCCGGGCTGGGCGTGACCATCGTCATCTCGCCCCTGATCGCGCTGATGCACGACCAGGTGGGCGCCCTGCACGAGGCCGGGGTCGAGGCCGCCTTCCTCAACTCCACGCTCAGTGGCGAGGAGGCCTACCAGATCGAGCAGCGCCTGCTGCGCGGCGACATCACGCTGCTGTATGCCGCACCGGAGCGGGTGACCAACCCGCGCTTTCTGGCGCTACTGGAGTCGCTGTTCGAACGCCGGCAATTGAGCCTGTTCGCCATCGACGAGGCCCATTGCGTGAGCCAGTGGGGTCACGACTTCCGCCCCGAGTACCGGGCGCTGACCGTGCTGCACGAGCGTTTCCCGGGCGTGCCGCGCATGGCCCTGACCGCCACGGCCGATGCCCTGACCCGCGCCGACATCCTGGAGCGCCTGCAGTTGCAGGATGCCCAGGCCTTTGTCAGCAGCTTTGACCGGCCCAACATCCGCTACACCATCGTGGAAAAGCGTGACGCCGTGCAGCAACTGCTGCGCTTCATCGAGCGCGAGCACGAGGGCGACGCCGGCATCGTCTACTGCCAGTCCCGGCGCAAGGTCGAGGACGTGGCCCAGACCTTGGCCGAGGCCGGTATTGACGCCCTGCCCTACCACGCCGGCCTGGACAGCCGGGTGCGCCAGGACCACCAGAACCGCTTTCTGCGCGAGGACGGCGTGGTGATGGTGGCCACCATCGCCTTCGGCATGGGCATCGACAAGCCGGACGTGCGCTTCGTCGCCCACCTGGACATGCCCAAGAACATCGAAGGCTACTACCAGGAGACCGGCCGTGCCGGGCGCGACGGCTTACCGGCCTATGCCTGGATGGCCTATGGGCTGCAGGACGTGGTGAACCAGCGCCGCATGATCGACGAGAGCCCGGCCGGTGAAGAATTCAAGCAGGTCATGCGCGGCAAGCTCGATGCCCTGCTGGGTCTGGCCGAGGCCAGCGACTGCCGGCGGGTGCGGCTGTTGGCCTACTTTGGCGAGGCGAGCCAGCCCTGTGGGAATTGCGACAACTGCCTGAACCCGCCCGCCGTGTGGGATGGCACGGACGCGGCGCGCAAGCTGCTGAGCACCATCTACCGCATCCAGCAATCCAGCGGCGTGTCCTTTGGCGCGGGGCACGTGATGGACATTTTGCGTGGCAAGACCACGGAGAAGGTCACCCAGTACGGCCATATGTCCTTGAGCACCTTTGGCATCGGCGCGGAATTCAGCGAGATCCAGTTGCGTGGCGTGCTGCGCCAGCTTATTGCCATGGGTGCCGTGGCGGTGGACGCCCAGGCCTTCAATACGCTGCAGCTGACGGAAGGCTCCCGCGCCGTGCTCAAGGGCGAGGTGCAGGTGCTGCTCAGGGAATCCGTTTCGGCGCCTACCAGCCGCAAGCGCACGCGCCCCGGGGCCGGTTCGGCAGCGATCAAGGCGCCGATTGCGCTGGATGGGGAGGGTTTGGTGCGCTATGCGGCACTCAAGGCCTGGCGCGCGGAGGTGGCCAAGGAGCACAACCTGCCGGCCTATGTGATCTTTCACGACGCCACGCTGGCGGCCATTGCCAAGCGTGCACCGCAGACCCTGGACGACCTCCAGGGCATCAGTGGCATCGGGGCCAAGAAGCTTGAGGCCTACGCGCAGGAGGTGCTGCGCGTGGTGTCCATGCCCTGACGGGCGGGCAGCCGGCTCAGGCTGCTACAGGGTGGCGAAAGCCGTGTTCGTAGGACATGGCCGCGCCAGACATGGTGTTCTGCAGGCGGGCGATGGCGCGGCGGTGGCGCAGGCCACCCTTGGCATCGCAGACGTGGGCGCTGTGGTGCTGGATCAGGGCCTGGAGCTTGGTGCGGCAAGCGTCGAGCACGCCAGCGAAGTTGAGCGCGATGTAGGCAGAGTGGTCCGCATTGGTGTGGCGGAACTCGTCCGACCAGTAGTCAAACAACTGCCATTGGTAGGTACCTTTCTCGGGAACCTTGATCGTCTCTCTGTTCATAGCAACACGTCAGATGGAAGAAGAATGAACGCTTTCCCGATTGATTCAGTGGGTTATTCACTGTTTCGATCACGGAAGGCGTCCGCTTGAACCTATGACGCGTAAACCCTAAGGGCGGTTGACACGGGTTTGAAAAAATTTTGAAACCGGGCCGGTCAACTACTGCAGAAAACCCATGGATCGCCCCTCCCGCACCTCGGGTTTGATGCGGTGTTCGGCCTCCAACTGTTCCAGGAACTCGCCCGGCTCCAGGTGGGCGTCCAGGATGGCGGCCTGGCGCCGCACGGCCGCGAAGTCGCCCAGGCAAAGCTGGTCCAGGGCGTCCAGCCGGCGCTCCAGCGCCGCCGAAAGGAGCGCAGGGTCGCCGGTACAGGCCTCGGCCAGGAACAGGGTGCGACGCTGGGCCAGGGTGAGCGGCAGGAACTGGATCTTGAAGGTGAAGCGGCGCAGCGCCGCCTGGTCGATGCGCTCCATCAGGTTGGTGGTGCAGATGAAGATGCCGCGAAAACGCTCCATGCCCTGCAGCATCTCATTGACCTCGGACACCTCGTAGCTGCGCTGGGCGCCCCGGCGGTCCTGCAGGAAGCTGTCGGCCTCGTCCAGCAGCAGCACGGCGTTTTCGGACTCGGCGTCGCGGAACATGGCGGCCATGTTCTGCTCGGTCTCGCCCACGTACTTGCTCATCAGGTCGCTGGCCTGGCGGATGTGCAGGGGTTGCGCCAAGGTGGCGGCGATGTGCTCGGCCAGGGCCGTTTTGCCACTGCCGGGCGGGCCATAGAAGCACAGGGTGCCATGGCAGCGCGCCTGCAGCGCCTGCACCACACGCGGCACCTCGAAGCGGCTTTTCACGTTGAGCAGGGCTAGATCGTAGGCGTTGGCAGCCATGTCGCGGGTGGTCTGGTGGGCCCGGTTGCCCAGGGCTTGGTCGGCGTTGCGCAATTGCCGCTCAATCAGGGCCTCCAGGTCGGCCGGGGCCTCCGGGCTGGCCAGGGCCAGGCCGGCAAAACGCGCCGCCGTGCGGATCTGCGCCGGGGTCAGGCCCTTGCGCCGGGTGAGGCGGGCCACGAAGTCATCGGACACCGCCACCCCCGTCAGGGTCTTGCGCACCAGTTCCTCGCGGGCGCCGGGCGGCGGCGATTTCAGTTCCAGGTGGTAGGCAAAACGGCGCCGAAACGCCGGGTCGATCTGTTCGATGCGGTTGGTCACCCAGATCGTGGGCACCACGTTGGACTCCAGCACCTGGTTGACCCAAGCCTTGCCGCTCACGCTGGCGCTGGGCGGCGGTGCGGCGGCCGCGTCCACCCGCGCCATCCACTGCGCCGCCTCGTGCGAGATGGGGGGGAACACGTCCTCCACCTCGTCAAACAGCAGGGCCGAACGGGCACTGCCTTTAAGGAAAACCTGTGCGATCTGCAGGGAGCGATAGCGGTCGCGCCCGCTCAGGGAATTGCCGTCCCGGTCGGCGTATTCCACCTCGAACAACTCCAGTCCGGCGGCCTGGGCCACCACCTTGGCCAGCTCGGTCTTGCCGGTGCCGGGGGGGCCGTACAGCAGCACATTGATGCCAACCTCCTGGCGCGCGACCGCGTTGGTCAGCAGGGTGCACAGAACCTGGGCGTCGTCGGCGACGAAGGCAAAGTCCTGCAGCGACAGCGCGCTTTTGCTGGAGAGCCGAGTGAACACCGCCATCAGCTCGGCTTGGTCGCGGTACTGGCGCATCAGCACCGGGGGCAGCTTTTCGCTGACTTTCATCAGGTCGGCCAGGTCGGTGATGTTGTGCTCGGAGATCAGGTTTTCCACCAGCCCGATGCGCTCCAGGCGCGAGCCGGCGCGCAGGGCCTCGGCCACCTGGTCCGGGTTGACGTGGGCGACCTCGGCGATGGCGGCATAGGCCTCGGGGGCGTTGTTGACCTTGAACTCCACCAGGATGCTGCGCATGTCGCGTTGGTAGCGCGCCAACGTGCCGTAGAGCAACAGGGCGCGCTCGGCCTTGTTGAGCTGCAGCAGGCCGGCCAGGGCGTTGATGTTCTTCTCCACCAGGGTGGACTGGCGTTTCAGCGAGTGGCTGAGCCACTCGCCGGTGACGCTCAAGACCGAGATCAGATCACGCGGCTGGTCCTTGGCGTACTCATCCAGGAAGAAGAACAGCGTGGCCTCGTCGTAGGGACCGCGCCAGGCACCGTGGCGGGCCAGGAATTCGGTGGCATCCAGTGCCTCGTGGCCGCGCCAGAGTTCGTTGCTCACGCAGCGCCGGGCCAGGTACTCGCGCAGGCGGCCCAGTACCGTCACCGGCCACACCAAGTGGCGGCCAGCCAAACCGACGATGCCGTTGAAATCGCGGCGCACGTTCAGGCTGGTGCCCTGGCGGGCCGCCAGGGTCAGGACAAAGTGAGAGCACATCAAGTCCAACACGGGCGCTTCCAACAGGCCCGGTGAGGGAATCAGGTGCTCGCCCAGGGGCTGGGACAGCGAACGCTTGGCCATCAAACGCCTCCACCTCGGTTGCGTACGGGGGCCACCATACAGCAGACTGGCGCCGGATGGAAGCCTGGGGTCATGCCGCATGCCCCAAAAATTGCGCACAATGGCGGGATGATTGAATACGACGACATCCTGGCAGCCGCACAACGGCTCCAAGGCCAGGTGCTGCGCACACCCTGCGTGGCCTCGCAAACCCTGTCCGACATCACCGGCGCCCAGGTCTTCCTGAAGTTCGAGAACCTGCAGTTCACCGCCTCCTTCAAGGAGCGCGGCGCCTGCAACAAGCTCGCGCAGTTGACACCCGAGCAGTCCGCGCGCGGCGTCATCGCCATGAGCGCGGGCAACCACGCCCAGGGCGTGGCCTACCATGCGCAGCGCCTGGGCCTGCGCGCTGTCATCGTGATGCCGCGCTTCACCCCGGGCGTCAAAGTCGAACGCACGCGGGGCTTTGGCGCCGAGGTCATCCTGCATGGCGACACGCTGGAGGAGGCTAGAGCCCACGCCTATGCGCTGGCCGAGGCGCGCCAGCTCACCTTTGTCCACCCCTACGACGACGCGGCCATCGCCGCCGGCCAGGGCACCATTGCGCTGGAAATGCTGCAGGATGTGCCCGACCTGGACACCCTGGTCATCGCCATTGGCGGCGGCGGGCTGATTTCCGGCATCGCCACTGCGGCCAAGGTGCTGCGCCCCGGCATGGAAGTGGTTGGCGTGCAGACCACCCGCTTTCCGTCCATGTTCAACGCCATCAAGGGCACGCACCACCCCACGGGCAGCAGCACCATCGCCGAAGGCATTGCCGTCGGCACGCCGGGCGTCATCCTGATGGAAACCATCCGCCAACGCGTGGACGACCTGCTGTTGGTGGACGAAGGCGATATCGAACAGGCCCTGGTGATGCTGCTGGAAGTGGAAAAGACCCTGGTCGAGGGCGCCGGTGCCGTGGGCCTGGCAGCCTTGCTCAAGTACCCCCAGCGTTTCAAGGGCAAGCGCGTGGGTTTGGTGCTGAGCGGGGGCAACATCGACCCCCTGTTGCTGGCCGCCATCATCGAGCGCGGCATGGTGCGCGCCGGGCGGCTGGCGCGCATTCGCGTGGGCGCGCGGGACGTGCCGGGATCGCTGGCGCGCATCACCGCCACCGTGGCCGAGGCCGGCGCCAACATCGAGGAGGTGCACCACCAGCGCGCCTTCACCACCCTGTCGGCGCAGAACGCCGAGATCGAGCTGGTGGTGCAGACGCGCGGCCACACCCATGTGAGCGAGGTGCTGGACGTGCTGCGTCGGGCCGGCTTCGACGCGCAGTTGGGCTAAGGGCTGCGGCAAGCAGATATTTGGGCTTCTCGGTAGAATCCGGCGCAATTTCCCTCTGTTATTAGAAAGGCCCGTCATGTCCGCTCCCACCACCCAAACGACCGCCCAGGCAGTTGACCCGGTTGAAGCCATTGTTCCGGCCATCCCCTTTGTGCTGCCGATCGTGGGCGGCGTGCTGATCTTCTTGCTGGCTTTCATCGCCGTTTCCATGGCGTAAAACGCCGGAACCCATCGGTCGGCCACCCGGCTCCCGACCACTAACGCCGCGCAGGCTTCCTGCGCGGCGTTTTGTTTGGGTGCTGCGCCCAAAAATCATGCATAACCCCATGCATGTTTTGCATGAACTTTCCGATTAACTGACATGGAACTTCGGTACCAGTTCTTAAAATAGCGATCCCTGCCCAAGTTGCCCGCGTCCATTCCGGGGTGCAGCCCTCCCGAGTTCGCAGGAAACCGTTTTCTCAAAGTCCGAGCGCTGCTTCTATTTTGAAAAGACGATTTTCAAACTAGGAGCTACCGTATGAACGCACCCATGATGCAGGGCCTGAATCTGAACGCGCCCAGCTACGTCAAAAATCCCAAGGTCCTCGCCTGGGTGGCCGACATGGCCGCACTGACCAAACCCGCCGCCATCCACTGGTGCGACGGTTCGGACGAGGAATACCAGCGCCTGTGCCAGCAACTGGTCGACGCCGGCACCTTCAAAAAGCTCAACCCCGCCAAACGCCCCAACAGCTTCCTGGCCCTGTCCGACCCGTCCGACGTGGCCCGCGTGGAAGACCGCACCTACATCTGTTCCGAGAAGAAGGAAGACGCCGGCCCCACCAACAACTGGATGGCCCCGGCGGACATGCGCGCCACGCTGAACCCCTTGTTCGACGGCTGCATGGCTGGCCGCACCATGTACGTGGTGCCCTTTTCCATGGGCCCGTTGGGCAGCCACATCGCCCACATCGGCATTGAGCTGACCGACAGCGCCTACGTGGCCGTCAACCAGAAGATCATGACCCGCATGGGTAAGGCCGTGTACGACGTGCTGGGCGTGGACGGCGAGTTCGTGCCCTGCATGCACACCGTGGGCGCCCCCCTGGCCGCCGGCCAGAAGGACACCACCAGCTGGCCCTGCAACCCCACCGTCAAGTACATCGTCCACTACCCCGAGACCCGCGAAATCTGGTCCTACGGCTCCGGCTACGGCGGCAACGCCCTGCTGGGCAAGAAGTGCCTGGCCCTGCGCATCGCCTCCACCATGGGCCGCGACCAGGGTTGGCTGGCCGAGCACATGCTGATCCTGGGCGTGACCAATCCCGCAGGCAAGAAGTACCACGTGGCCGCCGCCTTCCCCAGCGCCTGCGGCAAGACCAATTTCTCGATGCTGGTGCCGCCCGAAGCCGCCTTCGCCGGCTGGAAGGTGACCACCATCGGTGATGACATCGCCTGGATCAAGCCCCATGCCGACGGCAAGATGTACGCCATCAACCCCGAAGCCGGCTACTTCGGCGTGGCTCCCGGCACCAACATGCACACCAACCCCAACTGCATGCGCAGCCTGGACAAGAACGTGATCTTCACCAACGTGGCCCTGACCGATGACGGCGACGTGTGGTGGGAAGGCATGGAAAAGGACGGCGGCGGCATCCCCGCGCACCTGATCGACTGGCAAGGCCGCGACTGGACGCCTGCCATCGCCAAGGAAACCGGCGCCAAGGCCGCCCACCCCAACAGCCGCTTCACCGTGGCCGCCACCAACAACCCCGCGCTGGACGCCCAGTGGGACGATGCCGGCGGCGTGGCCATCGATGCCTTCATCTTCGGCGGTCGCCGCTCCACCACCGTGCCGCTGGTCACCGAAGCCCGCACCTGGATGGAAGGCGTGTACATGGCCGCCACCATGGGTTCCGAGACCACCGCCGCCGCCTTTGGCGCCCAGGGCGTGGTGCGCCGTGACCCGTTCGCCATGCTGCCCTTCTGCGGCTACAACATGAGCGACTACTTCCAGCACTGGTTGGACATGGAACACAAGCTGGAAGAATCCGGCCACACCCTGCCCAAGATCTTCTGCGTGAACTGGTTCCGCAAGGGCGAAGACGGCAAGTTCGTCTGGCCCGGCTACGGCGACAACATGCGCGTGCTCAAGTGGATGATCGACCGCATCGAAGGCACGGCCAAGGGCGCCGAGACCGGCTTCGGCATCGCCCCCCAGTACGCCGAAATCAACTGGACCGGCCTGGACTTCAGCGAAGCCCAGTTCAACTCGGTCACCAGCCTTGACAAGGCCGCCTGGACCGAAGAGCTCAAGCTGCACACCGAGCACTTTGCCCAACTGGCCTACCACCTGCCCCAGGAACTGGTCGCCACCAAGGCCCAGCTGGAACAGCGCCTGACTGCCTGATGGCAGCGGGCCAAAACCGGCCCGCCACCGGCAACAAAAAAGCCACCGCATGCGGTGGCTTTTGCTTTTGGAGCGGGCTAAAAATCAGGCGGCGCCGTGGTGCTCGGCCGCCAGGCTGGCCATGTACAGATCCTGCATCACCCGGCGGTCTTGCTGGGCCAGACTCCACAGGGCGGCATCGGCGCGGCGCTGACGGCGGGCGGCAACCCAGCCGGTCAGGCTGCGCGCCGTGCGGTCGGCCAACTGGCGCAGCGTGGGCGCCAGCACGGCCAACACGGCAAAGGCCACGGACCACAGGATCACCCAGACGACCAACAGATGCCCGTCGACCCAGGTATTGATCAACTGGTCCACCACCGCCAGCACGGCGGCAACCACGGCGGCCAGCAACATGCCGGCCAGGGTGCGGGAATGCTCGCGGGCGACGGTGGCGCTGCGGCGGCTTTGCGCAGCCGCGGAAACGGCGGCGGAAGGAACAAAATACGGATGGACAGGGTGTGCCATGGCAATCTCCCGGTTAGGGTTCACGATGGAAGGCGAATTCATACTCAGCATGGGTCGAATACTAGGGTTTTCACTAATATTAGTCCAATTAATTGTTGTGATGCAGCATATTCATGGCGTTTATGATCAACCATGCATACCGTCCACCTGCGCACCCTGGATCTGAACCTGCTCAAGGTCTTTGACGTGGTCATGGCCGAGCGCAGCCTGACCCGCGCCGCTGAAATTCTGGCTCTGACCCAGCCCGCCGTGAGCAACGCCCTGCGCCGCCTGCGCGAGGCCCTGGACGACGAGCTATTGGTGCGCAAGGGCCACCGCCTGGAGCCCACGCCGCGCGGCCAGGAACTGTGGCCGGCCGTGCGCGACACCCTGCAACGCCTGCAGGCGGCACTGGCGCCGGCACCGTTTGAGCCCGCCACCGCCACCACCACCTTTGTGCTGACCATGGCCGATGCCACCGCCGCCGAACTCATGCCCGCCCTGGTGGAGCGCCTGGCCGCGCTGGCCCCCGACGTGTCGCTGCGCGTGGTGCCGCTGACCACGCGCGACCCGCGCCGCCTGCTGGACGAGGGCCACGCCGACCTGGCCGTTGGCAACTTCCCGGCCGTGATCACCGACCTGACCGCACGCGCCCAGTCCGGCGAAGTCGTCGCCTACCAGCACCAGCGGCTGTTCCAGAGCGACTACGTTTGCGTCATGCGCCGCGGCCACGCACTGGCGCGCGGCCCCTTCACACTGGACCGCTACTGCGCGGCGCGCCACATGCTGGTAAGCTTTTCCGGGCGCGCCTATGGCTTCATTGACGAGGCCCTGGCCGCCATGGGCCGCACCCGACGCGTGGTGCTGACGGTCAACCAGTTCTTCACCGCCGGCAAGGTGGTGACCCGCTCCGACCTGCTGACCGTGCTGCCGCGCCACTTCGTCAAGGTAACCGGCTTTGCTGACCAGTTCGTCCTGCGCGAACTGCCGTTTCCCTCGCCAGCGATCCAGGTCGACGCGCTGTGGCACCAGCGCGAAAACGGCTCCAGCGCCCATGCCTGGTTGCGCGCCCAGGTGGCCGACCTGGCGCACGCCTTTGTCCCGCCATGATGAAGATTCAGCTCCTGTCCGACCTGCACCTGGAGGCCCATCCGCACTGGAAGGCGCAAGCGCTGCCCGGCGCCGACCTGCTGGTGCTGGCCGGCGACATCGGCTCCTACCAGACCAAGTCCCAGCTCGCGGATGCCGACTTTGGCTTGGGCCAGTTCTCGCCGCACCAGGGCTGGCCCACGCCCGTGCTGTACGTGCCCGGCAACCACGAATACGACGGCATGGACTTTGACGCCGCCCACGCGCGCCTGCGCGAGACCTGTGCGCGCCTGGGTCTGACCTGGCTGGAGCGCGAAACCGTGGTGCTGAACGGCGTGCGCTTTGTCGGCACCACCCTGTGGAGCGACTTTGACGCCCTGGCCCCGGCGGCGGACGCTACACCCACCCAGCCTGGCTCCAACCCGCTGGCCCAGCAACTCAAGGCCCGGGACAAGGCCTTTCGCGCCGCCAATTTCTACCTGCGCAAGACCCTGACCACGCACCAAGGCGAACCCTGGCTGGCCGAGGGCGTGCGCGAGCAGGGCCTGGTCTGCCAGCAGTGGCTGCGCACGGCGCTGGCGCAGCCCTTCGATGGGCCCACCGTGGCCGTGACCCATTTCGCCCCCAGCCTGCACAGCGCCGACCCGCGTTACGGCCTCACGCCGGGCACTGCCGGATTCTGCAACGCGCTGGACGACCTGCTGCCCCAGGCGCGGCTCTGGCTGCACGGCCACCTGCACGCGCCCAGCGACTATGTGCACCAGGGTTGCCGCGTTGTGGCCAACCCGCTGGGCTATGCGCGCAAGAACGAACAAGTCGGCTTCCGCCCCGAGCTTCTGATTGAAATCGGCGGCTAGCCCTCGTGGATGTTGCGCGAGGCGCTTCCAATTTGATAGCAACTAGCGCGCCGTAGCACGCGCGGGCGACTTCAGCACCTGGGCCGCGGCGCTGGACAGGGCGGCCGTGAGCCGGTCGATCACCACCGAATCCAGGTTCCAGCAGTGCCAGTACAGGTTCACCGGCAGGGTGACCTGGGGCGCCAGATTGACCAACTCGCCGCTTTCAATCAGCGGCTGCACGGTCAGCGCCGGCAGCACGCTGACGCCCCAGCCGGCGAACACGGCGCGCACCTGCCCCTCCACGCTGGGCACAAAGCGCTGGCTCAGGGCCACGCGGCGCAACCCGCAAGCCTTGCCCACGAATTCGGTCTGCAGATCGTCCTTGCGGTTGAAGGCAATGAACGGAATCTGGCGGAAGTTGTGCGTGGTCAATCCCTTGGGGCAGTTCGCACGGGCGTAGTCCGCGCTGGCCACGGCCACGTAGTGCATCGCACCCAGCGGCAGCACCTTGCAGCCGCGCAGCGCCTGCTTCAGGGTGGTGACGCAGCCCAGCACCTGGCCTTCGCGCAGCCATTCGTGGGTAAAGTCCTGGTCGTCCGTGATGATTTCCAACGGCAAGCCCTCACTTACCAACGGCCCCAGGGCAGGCATCGCCCAGGTGGCGATGCTGTCGGCGTTGATGGCGATGGAGATGCGGTCCTCTTCCCGCATGGCGCCGGCGCCGGGCGTCAGGTCCTGCAGATCGGTCTCCAGGTCGGCGCGCAACAGGCGCATCTGCATGGCGTGCTTGATCAGCAGGCGTCCGGCCGAGGTCGGCTTGACCGGGCGGCTGCGCACCAGCAACACGGTGCCGACCTGGGCCTCCAACGCGCGCAGGCGCTGCGACACGGCGGATTGGGTGACCGATAGGCGCACGGCCGCGCGCTCGAAGCCGCCCTCTTCCACGATGGCGGCCAGGCACTCCAGGGCATCGGTATCAAAGGTTCGCATGGTTGATTTTTGTGTATTGCGGCACGGCTTCCAACGGCCCTGCGTCGGGTCGGAATTTTATTAGCAAAACTAATGAAGACGCATACCAAGCCGCAAACCCTATTGAGATAGGTCAATTTCCCGCACACTTGCCGGATGCACATCACCGTTTTAGGCGCCGGAATCATCGGCATCAGCACCGCCTGGCATCTGCTGGAGCGCGGCCACACCGTCACCGTCATCGACCGCCAGGCCGATGCCGCCCTGGAAACCAGTTTCGCCAATGCGGCCCAGATCTCGGTCAGCTACTGCGAACCTTGGGCCAACCGCGAGGCGCCGCTCAAGGCGTTGAAATGGATGTTCAGCAAGGAAGCCCCCCTGCTGTTTCGCCCCCAAATGCCGTTGGGCGAGGGCTGGCAGCAATGGCGCTGGGGCCTGCAATTCCTGGCCAACTGCAACGACGCCGCTTTCGAGCGCAACGTGCAGCAACTGGTCGCCCTGGGCGCCTACAGCCACAGCGCGCTCAAGGACATCGTGGCCAGTACCGGCATTTCCTACCAGCGCCTGGAGCGCGGCATTGCCCACTACTACACCGACCAGAAGTCGTTCGACACCGCCGGTGACGCCGCCGCGCTGATGCGCAAGCACGGCGTGGCCCGCCAGGTGGTGGACCGCGACACGCTGTTTGGCGTCGAGCCGGCCCTGCGCGCCTTTGGTGATCAGATCGTGGGCGGCACCTTCACCCCCAGCGACGAGTCGGGCGACGCCCGTATCTTCACCCAGGAGCTGGCCCGCCGCTGCGTGGAACGCGGCGCCGAAATCCTCTACGGCCATGCCGTGGATCGGTTGGACGTGGTGGGCGGCGCTATCAAATCCGTAGCTATCCGTGCACTATCCACAGGGGCTGATGGCCAAAATGGCGCAAGTCGCAAACTGGCAACCGACCAGGTGGTGGTGGCCGCCGGCTCCTACAGCGCGCCGCTGCTGCGCAGTGTGGGCGTGGACCTGCCGATCTACCCCGGCAAGGGCTACAGCGCCACGTTCAAGATCCTGAAGCCCGAGCTGGCCCCCCAGGTCAGCCTGCTGGACGACACAGTGAAGTGCGCCATGAGCCGCCTGGGCGATACCCTGCGCATCGCCGGCACCATCGAAGTCGGCAACTACGACCTGACGCTGGACAGCGCCGTGGCCCGTGCCCGCTGCCAGATGCTGGCGCGCCGCGTGGAGCAGGTGTTCCCCGGCGTTTGCGACACGCGCAGCGAAGCCGAGGGTGGCAACCCCGCCTACTGGACCGGCCTGCGCCCGGCCACGCCGACCAACATCCCTTTCATTGGCCAAACCAAGGTGCGCGGCCTGTGGGTCAACGCCGGCCACGGCACCCTGGGTTGGACCCATGGCGCCGGCTCCGGCAAGGCCCTGGCCGAGCTGATGAGCGGCCACCAGCCCGCGCTGGCCTTCCGCTTCATGGGTGCGCCCGCACCGCGCGCCGGGTCCTTCCCGGTGCCGGCCGGAGCCGCCGCCTGAGATTTGTAGCCTAAAATGGGGGGTTTTTGACCCCTCCCCCGTAAAGAAAGAAGACTGCCATGGGCAACAAGATCGTTACCGAAGCTGACCGCAAAGCCACTCCCCGTCCCGTTGCCCCCAACGGCGTGACCCTGCCCACCCCCGGCCGTGGCCAGCGCATCAGCCTGGAACGTGGCGTCGCCACCCGTTCCAAGAAGAACCCCGGCAAGCGTCACCGCTGATCAAGACTTGGCTGCGGCGTGCGCCGTGGCCAGGCAGTCCAAAAACGCCCGCGTCGCCCGCCCCGGTTGCGGTGAACGGCGGGCGATTGCAAAAAACTGGCAGGTGTAGCGGAACACCGCCGCATTCACCGGCCGCATCTGCCCCGCGCGCACAAAGCTCTGTGCGTAGTGGTCCGGCAAAAACCCCAGAAACGCTCCCGACAGGATCAAGGTCGCAATGGCCTCCTGGTCATAGCCCGTGGCCTTGCGCGCCAAGCGCAGTTGCTGGCTGACCTCCATGTTCGGCGAGTGGTAGCCCAGCCCGGCAAAGGGCTGGCCGCGCAGGCCGTCCCAATCCGCAGGCACCGGCTCCGCCGCGAACAGCGGGTGCGCGGGGCCGCAGTACAGCAGCATGGTCTCGTCAAACAGCTCGCAGTACTCCAGCGCCTCCGAGCTGCGGTGGCCGGGAATGATGCCGACCTGGTACTGCCCGTCCAGCACACCGCGCTCGATGGCGTTGAGCGTGCCCACGTGCAGGTGCAGCGCCACATCGGGCGCCTCGCGCGTGAACGCGGCCAGCGCCTGGGCGATGTGCGACGCCGGGTTGCTGGCCGTCTTGTCGAACAGCGCCACATGCAGTGCGCCACCCATACGCTGGTGGATTTCATCCACGCCGCTGCGGAAGGCATCGGTCGCCGCCAGCAGCGCCGTGGTCTGGTCGTAGATCTGGTGGCCCTCGGACGTGAGCGCAAAACCGCCGCGGCCGCGCCGGCACAGCGTCAGGCCCAGGCGCGTCTCCAGGTCCTTGATGTGGCGGCTGACGGTGGAGGTGCCGATGTTCAGCTCCAGTTCCGCCGCCGCCATGCCGCCGCAATCCACGACCGCGCGGAACACCCGCAGCAGGCGCAGATCCATATCGCTGATCTGGCCCAGGACCGCCTTGTTTTTAACTTGCATAAATCAGCAACTGAATAGTGATATTTGTGACTTTATGAGAGTAACAGAGACGCCCACAATGCGCCATTCCCTCTCAGGAGACACACCATGAAACCCCACGACAGCACCAGCCCCACCACCGCCGTGACCAGCGCCAGCACCTTCCCCGGTGACGCGCGCTGGATGGAGGCGCACTGGATGCCCTTCACCGGCAACCGCAACTTCAAGACCCACGGCGCGCAGAACGGCCGCATGCTGGTCGGCGCCCAAGGCGCCTACTACGTCGACAGCCACGGCAAAAAGGTGTTCGACGGCCTGTCCGGCCTGTGGTGCTGTGGCCTGGGCCACGGCCGCAGCGAAATCTCCGAGGCCGTGGCGCGCCAGGTCGCCACGCTGGACTACGCCCCGGCCTTCCAGTACGGCCACCCGCTGTCCTTCGAACTGGCCAACAAGATCACCGCGCTGATGCCCGCCGGCCTGGACCATGTGTTCTTCACCGGCTCGGGCTCCGAATCCGCCGACACCGCGCTCAAGATGGCGCGCGCCTACTGGCGTGCCAAGGGCCAGGGCACGAAGACGCGCCTGATCGGCCGCGAGAAGGGTTACCACGGCGTGAACTACGGCGGCATCTCGGTTGGCGGCATCGTCGGCAACCGCAAGACCTTTGGTCAAGGCATCGAGGCCGATCACCTGCCCCACACCCAGCCGGCACCCGGCTCCTTCCACAAGGGCATGCCGGCCACCGGCGCCGAGCTGGCCGACGAGCTGCTCAAGCTGATCGCCCTGCATGACGCCAGCAACATCGCCGCCGTGATCGTGGAGCCGATGTCGGGCTCGGCCGGCGTCATCATCCCGCCGCAGGGCTATCTGCAGCGCCTGCGCGAGATCTGCACCGCCAACAACATCCTGCTGATTTTTGACGAGGTCATCACCGGCTTTGGCCGCATGGGCGCCTACACCGGTGCGGCAGCATTTGGCGTGACGCCCGACATCCTGAACATCGCCAAGCAGGTGACCAACGGCGCCCAGCCGCTGGGCGCGGTCGTGGCCAAGCAGGAGATCTATGACACCTTCATGGCCCAGGGCGGCCCGGACTACATGCTGGAGTTCGCCCACGGCTACACTTATTCGGCCCACCCGGTGGCCTGCGCCGCCGGCGTGGCCGCGCTGGACCTGCTGGTCAAGGAAAACGCCGTCGAGCGCGTGGCCGCACTGGCCCCGCACTTCGAGCGCGCCGTGCACAGCCTGCGCGGGGCCAAGCACGTGGCCGACATCCGCAACTACGGCCTGGCCGCCGGCTTCACGATTGCCTCCGCGCCCGGCGAGCCGGCCAAGCGCCCGTATGAGATTGCGATGAAATGCCTGGAAAAAGGCTTCTACGTGCGCTATGGTGGAGACACGATCCAGCTCGCGCCGCCCTTCATCGCCACCGAGGCAGAGATCGACAGCCTGATCAACGCCCTGGGCGAGGCGATGAACGCCACGGCCTGATTCGACCGCTATTGTTTTGATAGCTGTTCACGCACATTCGACGAGGGCTAGCGACCCATTTTGTTTAAAGATACCCAGGAAAGACCATGTCCCAGCTCCCCACCATCGCCCACCTGATTGATGGCAAGACCGCCCAGGGCGGCTCGCGCTTCCAGGAGGTCTACAACCCCGCCACCGGCCGCGCCGAGAAGCGCCTGCTGCTGGCCGACAAGACCACGGTTGAGGCCGCCATCGCCAGCGCCCAGGCCGCCTTCCCGGCCTGGCGCAACACGCCGCCGCTCAAGCGCGCCCGCGTGATGAGCAACCTCAAAGTCTTGCTGGAAAAGCACGCCGACGAACTCTGCGCCCTGATCACCGCCGAACACGGCAAGGTGCTGAGCGACGCCCTGGGCGAGCTGCAGCGCGGCATCGAGAACGTGGAATACGCCTCCTATGCCCCCGAACTGCTCAAGGGCGAGCACAGCAAGAACGTCGGCCCCGCCATCGACTCCTGGAGCGAATTCCAGGCACTGGGCGTGACCGCCGGCATCACCCCGTTCAACTTCCCGGCGATGGTGCCGCTGTGGATGTGGCCGATGGCCGTGGCCTGCGGCAACACCTTTGTCTTGAAGCCCTCCGAGCGCGACCCCAGCGCCGCCGTGCGCATTGCCGAACTGGCGCTGGAAGCCGGCCTGCCCCCCGGGGTGCTCAACGTGGTCAACGGCGATAAGGAATCGGTGGATACGCTCCTGGCCGACCCGCGCGTCAAGGCGGTCAGCTTTGTCGGCTCCACGCCGATTGCCGAATACATCTACGCCGAAGGCTGCAAACACGGCAAGCGCGTGCAGGCCCTGGGCGGTGCCAAGAACCACGCCGTGCTGATGCCCGATGCCGACATCGGCAATGCCGTCAGCGCCCTGATGGGCGCGGCCTACGGCTCCTGTGGCGAGCGCTGCATGGCCATCCCACTGGTCGTGGCCGTCGGTGATGCCGCCGCCGAAGCGGTGATCGCCGGCTTGAAGACCGAGATCAGCAAGATGCAGGTCGGCCCCGGCACCGCGCCTGGCATGGACATGGGCCCGCTGGTGACCCGCGCCCACTTCGAGAAGGTACGCGGCTACGTCGACCAAGGCGTGAAGGAAGGCGCCACGCTGGTCGTGGACGGGCGTGGCCTGTCGGTTGCCGGCCATGAGGACGGCTACTTCCTCGGCCCCTGCCTGTTCGACAACGTGAAACCCGGCATGGTGATCTACCAGGAAGAAATCTTCGGCCCGGTGCTGGGCGTGGTGCGCGTCAAAACGCTGCAAGAGGCGATGGACCTGATCGACGCCCACGAGTACGGCAACGGCACCTGCATCTTCACCCGCGACGGCGAGGCCGCCCGCTACTTCACCGACAACATCCAGGTCGGCATGGTCGGCGTCAACGTGCCGCTGCCGGTGCCGGTGGCCTATCACTCGTTCGGCGGCTGGAAGCGCAGCCTGTTCGGCGACCTGCACGCCTACGGCCCCGACGCCGTGCGCTTCTACACCAAGCGCAAGACCATCACGCAACGCTGGCCGAGTGCGGGCGTGCGCGAAGGGGCGGTGTTCAGCTTCCCGAGCAGCCGGTAAGAACGATCATCCGCGACGGCGCCCATGCGCGCCACACCGGCACCCGCCGACCTCCCCAGGCCGGCGGGTATTTTTCATGGTGGGAACCACTTTCTCGCCATTGCGCGCCCCGCCCCGGGCCGCTAGACTGTCTGCCCCGCGCCCGCACAGGGTGCCAGCTGCCGCGCCGTAGCGCTGCGGACAACCCGCCCATCGGCGCCCACACCAGAACAAGCATTACCCACGTCTCTCGGGGAAGGAACTGCCATGAAACTCGCTGACCTGAAAATCGGAACCCGCCTCAACGCCGGCTTTGGCCTACTCATGCTGATGATGGTGGCCATGGCCGGCGTGGGCATCGTGCGCTTGGGCCAGATCGGCGACATCAACACCCGCATCATCGAGAAGGACTGGGTCAAGTCCGAGGCGGCCAATGTCATCAACGCCACCACGCGGGCCAATGGCCGGCGCACCATGGAACTGGTGCTGGCCACCGATGCGCAGCAGGTTCAAGTCGTCAAGGCCGCCATCGAGGCCAACAAGCAGACCATCAACGAAGCCCTGGAAACGCTGAACCGGCTGGTCTACCTGCCCGAGGGCAAGACCCTGGTGGCGCAGCTGACCGAGGCGCGCAAGCGCTACGTGGCCTCGTTCACGCGCGTGGCCACGCTGGTGGACGCCGGTCAGCGCGACGAAGCCATCGCCCTGCTGCACAGCGAGACCCTGCCGGCGCTGGACGCCCTGCAGGAGCCCATCACCGCGCTGAACACCTTGCAGCGGCGCATCGTCGAATCCAGCAGCGCCGAGGCGCGCGATGCCATCGACGGCGCGCGCGCGCTGATGCTCACACTCACCGTGCTGGGCGCGCTGGCCGGTCTGGCGCTGGCATGGACCATCACCCGCTCCATCACGCGACCGGTCGGCGACGCGGTGGCCATCGCCCGCACCGTGGCAGCGGGCGACCTGGGCAGCCGCATCGAAGTCCACCACCAGGACGAAACCGGCCAGCTACTGCGAGCTCTGGGCGACATGAACAGCAGCCTGGCACGCATCGTCGGCCAGGTGCGCAGCGGTGCCGACAGCATGGCCACCGCCACCAGCCAGATCGCCGCCGGCAACCTGGACCTCTCCAGCCGCACCGAGGAGCAGGCCAGCGCCCTGCAGCAGACCGCCGCCTCCATGGATGAGCTGGCCTCCACCGTGAAGCAGAACTACGCCAGCGGCCAGCAGGCCCACCAGCTGGCCGAGTCGGCGGCCAAGGTGGCGCTCCAGGGCGGCACGGTGGTGTCGCAGGTGGTGCAGACCATGGAGGCCATCAACACCTCCTCCACGCGCATCGCCGACATCATTGGCGTGATCGACGGCATTGCCTTCCAGACCAATATCCTGGCCCTGAACGCCGCCGTGGAAGCCGCGCGCGCCGGTGAGCAAGGCCGCGGCTTTGCCGTGGTGGCCAGCGAGGTGCGCGCCCTGGCCGGACGCTCGGCCGAGGCGGCCAAGGAGATCAAGCAGTTGATCGAGACCTCGGTGCAAAACGTGGGCGAGGGCTGCAAGCTGGTCGAGCAGGCCGGCAGCACCATGGACGAGATCGTGGTCAGCGTGCGCCGCGTGGCCGACATCATGGGAGAGATCAGCACCGCCAGCCAGGACCAGTCCAGCGGCATCGACCAGATCAACCAGGCCGTGGGCCAGATGGACCAGGTGACGCAGCAGAACGCGGCCCTGGTGGAAGAATCGGCCGCCGCCGCGCAATCCCTGGAGCACCAGGCCAATACCTTGCTGCACGCGGTGCAGGTATTCCGCCTGGGCGGCAAAAGCGCTGCACTGGCCTTGCCAAGCTAATCCGGCAACGTTGGCAACGGCGCCCGCAGCCACTGGCGCCGAATGGCCGCGTGCACCAGCAACGCGAGCACCCCGTTGCACAGCAGGGACTCGCGCACGCCCATTGCGTTCACGGCCAGACCGGTCAACAAGCCACCCAGCGCAACGCCCCCGCGCATGGCCAGCATGAACAGGCTGACAGACTGCCCGCGGATGCGTGCCGGCGCGCAGGACTGCAGCAGCGCATTGGCCGATGCATTGCTGGCCGTCATGGCCGCGCCGGCCACTACCAGCAAGGCCGGCAGGGCCCAAGCCCACTGGTTCAGGGCCACCAGCACCACCACCGCGCAGTAGACCAGTGCGAAGCCCGAACCCAGTGGACGCCGGTCCTGCTCGGATCGAACTGCCAGCAAGCCGGTTGCACCCATCAGCCCTCCCAGACCGAAGGCACTCATGGCCAGGCTGAAGTGCCCCACCTCACCCTGAAAAACCTCCTTGACCAGCACTGGGCAGAACGTAATCAAGGGCGCGCACAGCACACTGCTGGCAAACACGGTGGCCAGCGCGCCACGCAGCAAGGGCTGGCGCAAGACCTCCCGCACACTGGCTGCCAGGTGGTGCGAATCCAGTCCGCCTGCATGGCTGCCCGCTGCCACCACGCCCGGCAATATCCACCACGCCACCAAGATGAAGGGAAGGTAGGAGGCCGCGCTGACGGAAAAAGCACCCACCGCACCCACGCTGGCCATCAACACGCCGGCAATCGCTGGCCCCAGGATGCGCGACAGGTTGAACTGCGTGGAGTTCAGGGCAATGGCCGAGGGAATCTGCCGCCGCTCCACGATGGAGGGCACGATGGACTGGAACGACGGCATGGACAGCGCATCGGTGATGCCCACCACCAAGGACATGAGAATCACCACCCAGGGCCGCGCCTGCCCCGTCAACAACAGCACCACCAACAGCACCGGGCACAGCATCTGCACCGACTGAAAGACCACGATGATGCGCCGTCGGTCTGCCCCATCCGCCATGGCGCCGCCCACCAGGGTCAGCAACAGAACCGGCGCCCCCATGGCAAAGGCATCCAGTCCCAGCAAGAAGGGGGAGGCTCCCAGGCTCAGCAACAACCAGGGTTGGGCCACCTGCTGCGCCCAGGTTCCGATGTTGGACAACAGGCTGGCGAACCAGAAGGTGCCAAAGCGGCGGGTTCGCAACAGCCGCAGAGATTGTTGGAAAGCCGCGTAGGCCGAGCCCATTGGCGCCTATACCGGACCGGACAGATCCCGACTCACCGTGTTTTCTTGGGCGCAGGCTTGGCATCCACCACGGTTGCCGATGCCTTGTCCAACGCCGTGCTGACAGCGTTCTCAAAGGTGTTTGCAGCGGCACGCAGGGCCTGCGCAACAGAGGCAAAGGATTCCGGCATGGGGTGGGTCTTTTCGATGGTGTCCACACTGGCCAGGAACTGGGCCATTGCCAGCGCCGTAACACCCTGCAGATTCTGGGTCGCCAAGGACAGACCGTCCGCCGCGGAAGATTTGATGGCCGCCAATGCCGATTGGGGATCAGACGCCCCCTGCAACGATGCCATGGTCTTGGTGACGGAAGCCTGAACCGCCTGGGCCTGCGATTGCGCCAAATTGCCCCAGGCCATCAGGTTGTCCTGCATGGACTTGAGTGCGGCCTGCGCGGCAGCGGAGTCAATTTTGGGGGCGCCTTCGCTCAGGGCTTTGGCGACGGCTTCAAAGGGAGTGTTCTTGAACATGGTGACCTTTCGGAGTGTGGTGAAGCGTCACGATTGTCGACTCCATTGGACGGGTTGGGCAATAGCTCAGGCACGGGATGAAGCCGCACCTCGAAGAAATTAGCCAACAACCGATGAGGCCGTCGCGTGAAGGGGACGGAGAATCTGCTGAATTGGACCATGGGCAGCAATGGCGCATTGCAGACGGAGCAACCACTCAAATGATCGCCTGACAGCCGACATTCATGGACAAGGTGACAGCAGGACGGTCTCGCTGCCCCCCCCCCCCGCAAGGCGACTCGGGATGCTCGGTATCTCCTGCAGCTACGGACACTACTCCTGGTGTGTTGGACTACCACCCGTCAACTGTGAGGCGGCACATCATTGTTCCCATGCAGCAACTATCTTTGCAATGCTGCCATCCGCACGCAGTGCAGCGATAGCTGCATTCAGCCTTGATGTCACTTCCGCTTGATCGGGTCTAGTCTTTGCAATTCCAATGTAATTTAGATCAACTACCAAAGGTGGCGTTTGCACCGTGAGTAGGGACATGTCAACTCCGGCAATTTTGGAATAGTATTTGACCGCAGTGTTACCACCTGACAGTATGGCTGCATCGATTCGTTCAGCAATAAGTTTATTTAGACGGGAATCGCCACTACTGTCTCGATCTTCGTGAAACATCGGGAGCGCCGCTTCGAACTGCTCGCCATAAGACGAACCACGTTGAATTCCGACGCGCTTACCTTTTAGGTCAGAAAATTGAGCGATCTTGAAACTGGCTTTTTTCAAGGTTATGACTTGAACACGGTCCTCAAGCACGACGTCGGTAAAGTTGAACACTTTCTCGCGTTCAATCGTCTTGGAAAAGCCGGCCAATACACCCTCTCCATCCAGGGCCTTCTTATATGCCCTCGCCCACGGTACTGCTTCAACCACAGGCGTATAGCCCGCACGACGAAGAATAGCGATAGCAACCTGAGTGACGTAGCCTGTTGGCTTTCCGTCTTCGTCCAGAAACATCTTGGGCGCGACTTGAGATGCAACGAGCAACTTCAATTCTGATTCCGCCGCATGCAGGCCCTTGACCATGACGCAATTCATCAGAATCGCAGCCAACCAACCCATCCACAAGAACAAGCGTTTGTGCCCCCCGAGGCGAATGAATTCGGTAGTCACCATGTTTTCCACGTTTGTGTAGATTTTTCTTGCAAAGGCTTGACGACATAACGGGAGCGAACGTTGGGGGCACAGCTATTGCGGCTGCTCACTCAGCTCCCAACAGTATTGAGCCCCCCGCAGGGCATGTCAACCATGGCTTCTACGTGCTGGGAATCGACGATCCGCAGTTGACAACTGCCTATTCCCAGACATCAAGCCAATGTGTTGCATCGACCGGTTGAATCCGCCCCCCATTCCCGCCCTACAAACGTCAAGAGCTTCACGAACGGATCCATGGTGGAGAGCGCCACAGTTGACGCATGGCTGCGGCGAATTTTCAGCCCGTATTTGCGCCGCCCCATTTGGGTAGGGCTGGCAGCAACCGCGCAAACATCAAAGCCCGAAATCAGGCGTTTTCCAGCAGGATCTCTTCCATGGTGTGGGCCGCACGCTTGCAACCATCAAGCACCGCCACCTGCAGGAAGTAGAAGCGCCGCATCTTCATGGCGTGCCAGGCGGCCTGCTCGTCGCCCTCTTCGCGGAACAGCTTGGTGATGGCCTCGCGCATCAGCGTCTGGCCCTGCGACTCCAGGGCGTCGATCTGCGGGCACAGCACGGCGATCTGGGCGATCTGCTCGCGGTCGCCCAGGGCGATGACGGCACGGTTCAGGCGCAGGCAGGCGTCCGACGCCAGCGAGGCCAGGGCGCGCGACTGCGGCGTGGAGCTGTCGATGTTGTACACATTGATCGCATTGGCCACCGTTTGCAGGGTGTCCAGCACGCGGTCCAGGTCCAGAATCAGCGTGTGCAGCTGGTCGCGGTTGATGGGCGTGGTGAAGGATTCGTAGAGCAGCTTGGTGAATTCGGCCTTGATGCCGTCGGCGCTGGTTTCGTTGAGGTTGACCTCCTCGATCAGGGCCTCCGTCTGTTCGCTCTGGTTGCCCAGGCCGGTGATCAGGCGCAGTGTGGCGCTGGCGCCGGCGACCATGCGGTCGGTGTGGGCGGCCAGCAGGTTGAAAAAGTGGCTGCGCTGGGGCATGACGTTGTTGAGCATGGTGTTCTCCGCAACGGGGTTCAGAGGAAACTGCGGCCCACGTACCAGAACGCGGCGGCGATCAGGCCCGAGGCCGGAATGGTCAGCACCCAGGCGATGACCAGGTTGAAGGTCAGCCCCCAGCGCACGGCCCGCACGTCCTGCGCCGTGCCCACCCCGACGATGGAGCCGGTGATGGTGTGGGTGGTGGACACCGGGATGCCGCCCAGCGTGGCCAGCCCCAGGCTGATGGCGCCACCCAGGGAGGCGCAGGAGCCGCTGACCGCGTTGAGCTTGGTGATCTTGCTGCCCATGGTCTTGACGATGCGCCAGCCGCCCAGGTAGGTGCCCCAGGCGATGGCGCCGTAGCAGCCGTAGATCACCCACAGCGGCAGCGTGGACACGTCGGGCGTGGCCAGTCCGGCGGTGATCAGCAGCAGCCAGATGACGCCGATGGTCTTTTGCGCGTCGTTGCCGCCATGGCCCAGGCTGTAGGCGCCGGCGGCGAAGAGCTGGCCGTAGCGGAACCAGTCACTCGCCTGGTGCGGCGACTTGTTGCGAAACACCCAGGCCACCAGCACCATGAGCATGCCGCCCAGGAAGAACCCGACCAGGGGCGAGACCACGATGAACAGCAAAATCTTGCCAAAGCCGTCCCAGACGATGGGCGCCAGCCCGCCGGCCTTGACCACGGTGGAGCCCACCAGGCCGCCCACCAGGGCGTGCGAGGACGAGGACGGGATGCCGTAGTACCAGGTGATGATGTTCCAGGCCAGCGCCCCCATGAGGGCGCCGAAGATGACGTAGTGGTCCACGAAGATCGGGTCCACCGTGCCCTTGCCGATGGTGGCGGCCACCTTGAGCTGGAACACCCACAGGGCGATGAAGTTGAACACCGCGGCAAACAGCACCGCCTGCTTGGGCGTCAGCGCGCCGGTGGCGACGATGGTGGAGATGGAGTTGGCCCCGTCGTGGAAGCCGTTCATGAAGTCGAAGGCCAAGGCCACTGCGACCAGCAGTGCCAGGGACCACATGCTGATGGTTACATGTTCCATGGAAGGCGCCTCAGGAGTTTTCGATCAGGATTTCTTCGATGGTCTTGGCCGTGCTCTCGCAGCGGTCCAGCACCTCTTCCTGCAGGGCGTAGAACTCGCGCATCTTCATCGCGTTCCAGACCGAGCCGCCGTTGCGGAACAGTTCCGTGATGGCCTTGCGCTGCACGCGGTCGGCCTGGGATTCGATGGCGTCGATCTCCTTGCACAGCTCCTTGATCTCGGGCTTGCGCTTGGCGTCGGCCAGGGCGATGACGGCGCGGTTCAGGCGCATGCAGGCATCGGCCCCCAGCGAGGCCATCTCACGCGACTCGGCGGTGGAGGCCTGGATGTTGTACATGCCGATGGCATTGGCCACGGCCTGCAGGGCATTGAGCACGGCGTCCAACTCGATGGTGAGTGTGTGGATCTGGTCGCGGTTGATGGGCGTGGTGAACGAGCGGTGCAACAGGCTGATGAGCTCGGCCTTGATCTTGTCGGCGCTTTGCTCGTTCATGTTGACCTCGGCCACCAGAACGGGAATGTCCTCGGTGCCAACGCCCAGGCCATTCATCAGGCGCAGGGTGGCGTTGGCGCCGGCCACGACGCGGTCCGAGTGCGCAGCCAGCAACTCGTAAAACTCAGCGCGCTGCGGCATCAGACTACTGAACATGGGAAAACTCCTTGTGGGAATATGGGCGAAATACGGGCGCTTTTGGGGTGCCAGCGCCGCAAAGCCCTCAATGGTAACCAGTTGACCCAGCGATAATCCTGACGACATGGCACTGATCACCCTCCTTGACGCCCAACTCGCATTCGGGCACGTCCCCCTGCTCGACCACGCAGGCTTCTCACTGGAAACCGCTGAACGGGTGGGCCTGATCGGGCGCAACGGCGCCGGCAAGTCCTCCCTGCTCAAGATCCTGGGCGGCCTGGAAAAGCCCGACGACGGCAGCCTGCAGGTGCAGAACAACACCCGCATCGCCTACGTGGCGCAGGAGCCGCTGCTGGACGCCGATGCTTCAATTTTTGAAGCAGTCAGTGACGGTTTGGCGAGGGTTAGGGCCCTGATTGACGAATACTCCCAGGGCCACGGCGACCTCGACGCGATGCAAAGCGAGATCGAGGCACTGGACGGCTGGAACTGGGAGCAGCGCGTCAGCGAAACCCTGCACCGCCTGCACCTGGACCCAGAGGCCGTGGTGCGCAACCTCTCCGGCGGCACCAAGAAGCGCGTAGCCCTGGCCCAGGCCCTGGTGACCCAGCCCGACGTGCTGCTGCTGGACGAGCCCACCAACCACCTGGACCTGGACTCCATCGAGTGGCTGGAGGGCCTGCTGGTGGAATTCAAGGGCTCCATCATCACCATCACCCACGACCGCACCTTCCTGGACAAGGTGGCCACGCGCATCGTCGAGCTGGACCGAGGCCAGCTCCTGTCCTACCCCGGCAACTTTGCCGCCTACGTGGCGCAAAAGGCCGAGCAGCTGGCGCAGGAGGCCGTCATCAACGCCCGCGCCGACAAGCTGCTGGCGCAGGAAGAGGTGTGGATCCGCAAGGGCGTGGAGGCACGCCGGACCCGCGCCACGGCCCGCATTGAGCGCCTGAAGGCGCTGCGCGCCGAGCACGCCGCGCGGCGCACCGCGCAGGGCAGCGTGAAGATGGACGTGGCCAGCGGTGCCGCGTCGGGCAAGCTGGTGTCGGAACTGACACATGTCAGCAAAACCTTCCATACCGGCCACCCTGAGCCTGTCGAAGGGTCGGCTTCGACAGGCTCAGCCCGAACGGTTGTCAGGGACTTCTCCGCCACCATCCTGCGCGGCGACAAGGTCGGCCTGCTGGGGCCCAACGGCGCCGGCAAGACCACCCTGCTCAAGCTCATCCTGGGCGAGCTGCAACCCGACCCGGCACCGGCCAATGCGCCCAAGCCCGAGCCGGGCAGCAGCCCCTGGGGCACGGTGCGCCTGGGCGCCAATGTGACGGTGGCCTACTTCGACCAGATGCGCAACGCGCTCAACCTGGACGCCACGCTGGAAGACTTCATCAGCCCCGGCTCCGAGTGGATCGAGATCGGCAACCAGCGCAAGCACGTCAAGAGCTACCTGGGCGACTTCCTGTTCTCGCCGGCACGCGCCAACTCTCCCGTGCGCAGCCTCTCCGGTGGCGAGCGCAACCGCCTGCTGCTGGCGCGCCTGTTCGCCAGGCCGGCCAATGTGCTGGTGCTGGACGAACCGACCAACGACCTGGACATCGACACGCTGGAACTGCTGGAAGACCTGCTGCAGAACTACGACGGCACGGTGTTCCTGGTCAGCCACGACCGCAGCTTCATGGACAACGTGGTGACCAGCACCATCGCCTTCGAGGGCTTGGGCAGCTGGCGCGAGTACGAGGGCAGCGTGGAAGACTGGCTGGTGCAAAGTCGCCGCAGCGCGGAGGCCAAGAGCAAAAATGCCAGCAAGCCCTCGCCGAATGAGCGTGAACAGCTATCAAGAAGTGAGCAATCGCCGGTCATTGCAGCGCCAGCGGTGCCCGCACCCAAGGCCCGCAAACTCAGCTTCAAGGAGCAGCGCGAGCTCGACGGCCTGCCCGCACGCATCGCCGAACTGGAGGCCGAGCAACAGGCCATTCATGAGGCGCTGCAGGACGGCAGCTTGTACGCCAGCGACAACGCCCGTGCCCTGGAACTCTCCAACCGCAACGCCCAGATCGACGACGAGCTGATGGCCGCCCTGGAGCGCTGGGAAGAACTGGGCAGCGCCTAGGCGTCACCCTGCGGTGCCACCCGCCCGGTCAGGCGCTGCAGCGCGGCCACCAGGTGGTCCAGCTCGAAGGGCTTGCCGATGTGCTCATCCATGCCGGCGGCCAGGCAGGCCGCGCGGTCGCTGGCCATGGCATTGGCGGTCATGGCGATGATGGGCAGCGCGGTGAGGCCCAGTTCCTGACGGATGGCGTGGGTGGCGGTGTAGCCGTCCATCACCGGCATCTGCACATCCATCAGCACCGCATCGAATGGCGGATCGGCGGCCGCCACGGCGGCCACGCCCAGGCGGCCGTCGTCGGCCAGGCTCACCTGCGCGCCCTCCTTGGCCAGCAGGCCCCTGGCCACCATCTGGTTGATCTTGTTGTCCTCCACCACCAGCACGCGCAGGCCCCGCAGGCGGGTTGGCGCGGGGGCGGGGGTTTCGGCCGGCACCGCCGCCACGGGCTGGGCAGCCACCGGCAGACGCAGCCGGAACGAGAAGGTGCTGCCATGCCCCACCGTGCTGCTGACCTGCAGCGTGCCACCCAGCAACTCCACCAGCCGGCTGGAGATGGCCAGGCCCAATCCGGTGCCGCCGAAGCGGCGCGTGGTGGAGGCCTCGGCTTGCGAGAAGCCATCGAAGATGTGTTCCAGATTCTCCGGCGCGATGCCGATGCCGGTGTCGCGCACGAAAAACTCCAGTAGCGCGTCTTCGGCGCCGCGCTCGACCAGGCGCACGCCGATGACGACCTCGCCCTCCTGCGTGAACTTGACGGCATTGCCGCCCAGGTTGATCAGCACCTGCTGCAGGCGCATGTCATCCCCGATCAGATGGCGCGGCACGTCGGGCCGCGCGTCAAAGCGCATCTGCACGAACTTGCTGCCCACATTGGGCGCCAGGATCACTGCCAGATCACCCAGCATCTGGTCCAGGTGGAAGGGGCGTGGGTCCAGCGCCATCTTGCCGGCCTCGATCTTGGAGAAGTCCAGGATGTCGTTGAGCAGGCCCAGCAGGGAGCGGGCCGCGCCCTCGGTCTTGGTGGCGTAGTCGCGCTGCTGCGCGTCCAGCGCGGTGTGCTGCAATAGCTGCAGCAGCCCCAGGATGGCGTTCATGGGGGTGCGAATCTCGTGGCTCATATTGGCCAGGAACTGCCCCTTGGCGACGCTGGCCTGCTCGGCGCGGGCCTGGGCCTCGACGTAGCCAGTCACGTCGGTGTAGGTGCGCACGAAGCTACCGTCGGCCAGGGGCGCCACGCGCAGCTCCATCACCCGCCCCTCGGGCGTGCGGCGTGTGTAGAAATGGGGGGTGTCGATTCCGCCATCGCCGCCGTTGAGGAAATAGGTTCGCGCCGGTTCGTCCACCAGCTCGAAATGCTCGCCAAACTGGCCGTGCTCGATCTGGTATCGGATGAGCGCATCCACCTTGCCGGCAAACAGCGGCTCCGGCACGTGGATGAACTCCCGCACCTGGCGGCTGTGGAACAGGATGGTGTTGTCCTTGGCCACCATCATCACGCCCTGTGAAATGGCGTCCAGCGTGGCCTGGAGTTGGGCGGTACGCGCCACCAACGCCTGGTTGATCGCCTCGCGCTCCTGCTCGGCCTGCTTGCGCGCGGTGATGTCGGTGCGTATGGTGATGTACTGCCCGCGCTGGCCGTCTTCCGACACGATGGGCACCATGGTGGTGTCCACCCAATACAGCCCCCCCTTGGCATTGCGGCTGCAGATCTCGCCGTGCCAGACGCGCCCCTCGGCCACGGTCTGCCTCGCCTCCTCAAAGAAGGAGTCTGGCTGCACGCCGGAGCGGAATTCACTGAGCTTGCGCCCCAGCAATTCCGCACGGCTGTAGCCGGTGATGTCGCACAGGCGGTCATTGGCGTAGCGGATGGTGCCGTCGGCGTCCGCCACGCTGACAATGGCATGTTGATCCAGGGCGAACTTCTGCTGGTCCAGCGCGCGGCGGGTGGCTTCGCGCTCGCGCAGCAACACACCGGCCTGGTTGACCATGTCCACCAGGCGCTGGATTTCGACCGGGGCGTTGTCGATCACCAGCGCATCCGCGGGTGCGGCGCCGCGGCCCAGGGCCTCGACCGTCTCGCGCAGGCGCACCAGGCCGCCCAGCCAGCGCGCCAGGGCCACGCGGATCAACAGCAACCCCACCACCAGGCTGGACAGGCCCAGGCCGATGGCATACACGGTGAGCGACCACAGACGTGAGGCCACGGCCTCAGTGTCGAACTGCAGGCGCAACACACCGTAGTCCTTGCCGCCCACCGACACGTTGCGATTGACGTCGTCCAGGGCACTGTGCACCCACTGCTCCAACCAGGGTGGAGCCTGCATCGACACCGCTATGCGGTTTTCCGCGCGGATCTTGCTGCCATCGGGCGAAATGAACAGAGCAACGGCGAATTCCGAACTCTGCACCCCCTTGTTGAGAGTCTTCTGCAGACCGTCGTAGTCCCCGATGACGGCGTTATCCTGCACCGCCTGCGACACCACCTCGATCAGCATCACGGCCGACAGCTCGGTCTCCTCCACCTGCTGGTGGAACTGGTACTTGAGGAACAAACCCAGGCCACCACCGACGAACAGCAGCAGCGTCACACCATACAGGGCGAACACCCGATTGGTGAGGGACGAGGGGAGCAACCGTGTCAGCCGCTGTTTCATGGCATTGGGGAAAGAGGGTATGGCGCCATCACCGCAAGCTGGCGGGCGCAGTGGCATAGAAGCCGCGGTAGGCGGCATAGTCCGCCCCGGTGGCCGCGACGAAGGCGGTGGTGGGTGGCAGCTTGACCATCTCGGCAGCACTGGCCAACACCTTCTGCCCCAACGGGTCGTGCCCCATTTCCAAAAAGGCCTTGCTCACCGCCGCCAGCTCCTTGGTCGGCACCTTGCGCGAGGCCATCAGCGCCAGGTCGTTGAGCGGTTCGGACTCCCACAGCACGCGCAGGGCCTTGCCCTCGCGCTTGGACCAGCCCACACTGAGCTGCGACTGCGTGCCCACCGCCTTGACGCGCCCACTGGCGAGCTGGGCGAAGGCGCCATCCATATTGCCGGCGAACACCACCTGCACCGGAACCTTCTGGTTGAGCAACTGGGCGTAGGCGAACTTGTAGGCCACCGTGGCCTCAGGGCCGGGAAAGGCCACGGTCTCGTTGGTCAGTTGAGCCAGGCGTTCGATGGGCGTATCGGCCAGCACCACAATCTGGCTGCGGATGGGTGCCGTGTCGCGCCGGCCGAACACTTTCCAGCCCAGGTGGTCGCGCTCGGGGCTGAACAGGTGGTTGGAGAAGACGAACTCCACTTCGTTGGCCAGCACGTAGGCGGTGGTGTCGGCCGAGGTGCGGCCGATCTTGAGCTTCAGCTTGACACCGCTCTTGGACGACACGTAGTCGATGATGGGGTTCCAGTAACTGGCCGTGAGTTCGATGCCGTACTGGTTCACCGGTGAGAACCGGTAGACGCCGTTTTCCTGGGCTGACACCAGCCCGCTCCAGGCTGCGCCGGTCAGCCCAGCGAGCAGGCCCAAGCTCGCCTGGCGCCGATTGGGTGGTTTGTGATCCGTCATAACAAGACTCCCTCTATGTCTATCTCTGCCACGAAGCTTGGCGCATCACAGCGCGTGGGCCTCTAACCAAGCCCGGCACAGGTGCAGGGCCGCCTCGAAATCCAATGCCGCCATGGCCGCATCCAGCGGGGCAATGGCCTGCGCCAACGCCGCGCCATGCACCTGGCGCAATTCCTGGTAACGCGCCAGGGCCTGCATGTCCGCCGCCTGCAGCAGCGCGCACAGGGCCTGCAGTTCCCGCGCCAGCCGCGCTGCGTCCAGTTGCGCCGCGGACTGCGCGTCGGGCGCGGGCGCCGCGCTGCGCGGGTACTGGCGCAGGGCCGGCGCCAGCGCGGTGGCGCCGGCATCGGCCAGGCGCTGCAGCTCGGCCACCCAGGCGGCATGTTCAGCCGGTTCGGCCGCCGGCCGCAGCCGGGTCTCCAGCCGCGCCAGGCCCTGGGCCAGGTCGCGCGCGCCCAGCGTTGCAGCCAGGCCCTTGAGCGTGTGCAGGCCGCGTGCGGCGTCTTTCGGCACGCCCTCGGCCAACTGGCGTTCCAACTTTCCCGGCGCCTGGGCCAGGTCGGCGGCAAAAGCGCCCAGGGCCGAGGCCAGCATCTCGGTATTGCCGCCCAGGCGCTCCAGCGCAGCGGGCAAATCCAGTGGCGCGCCGATGGCGTCGGTGGCGGGCATCGGCGTGGGCCGCCCGGTGAATTCCAGCAACATGGCCACCAGGTGGTCCAACTCGAAGGGCTTTCCCACGTGGTCGTTCATGCCGGCGGCCAGACAGGCCGCGCGGTCGCTGGCCATGGCGTTGGCGGTCATGGCGATGATGGGCAGCGCACTCAGGCCCAGCTCGTGGCGGATAGCACGGGTGGCGCTGTAGCCATCCATCACCGGCATCTGCACGTCCATCAGCACCGCGTCAAACGCCGGCCGGGCATCACGCACCGCCTCCAGGCCGAGTTGCCCGTCGTTGGCCAGGGTGACCTCGGCGCCCTCCTGCGCCAGCAGGCCCTTGGCCACCATCTGGTTGATCTTGTTGTCCTCCACCACCAGGATGCGCAGGCCCTGCAGGCGCTGTTGGTGCACGGGTGGCAGCGGCGCGGCCGGGTTCTCGCCGCGCGCGGCCACCGCCTCGGCCCGGCGGGCGTCGGCCACGGCCTCGCGCAGCATGGAGGCGGTCACCGGTTTCACCAGAAAACCATTGATCAAGGCGTGCTGTTCGGCGCTGCGCTCGGACAGGGTCTCGCGGCCCTGGGCGGTGACCATGACAACGATGGGCGCGCTGGCAGGCAGGTGCAGCTGGCGGATGCGCTGGCTGGTCTCCCAGCCGTCCATGCCGGGCATCTGCCAGTCCATGAAGATGACGTCGTGGCCACCTTCGCCGGCACCGGCGCGGCGCTCGACGCAGGCGATGGCCTCCTGGCCGCTGGCGGCGGCATCGGCCTGCCAGCCCAGCGACTCCACCATGTGGCACATGACGGCGCGTGTGGTGGGGTTGTCGTCCACCACCAGGGCACGCAGCCCCTGCGGCGCCACCGGCTGCGCGGCGAGCGGCTGCGGGTCCAGGCGCAGGCGGATCTGGAAGTGGAAGGTGCTGCCCGCGCCCAAGGCGCTGTCGACCTGCAGCTGGCCGCCCAGCAGGGCGACCAGGCGGCTGGAGATGGCCAGCCCCAGGCCGGTGCCGCCGAAGCGCCGGGTGGTGGAGGCCTCGGCCTGGGAGAAGCCGCTGAAGATACGCGCCTGGTTCTCCGGCGCGATGCCGATGCCGCTGTCCTCCACAGCGAAGGCGATCAGCACGTCGTCCGCGCCGCGCTCCACCAAGCGCAGGCGCAGCGCCACCTCACCCGCGTTGGTGAACTTGATGGCGTTGCCACCCAGATTGATCAGCACCTGCTGCAGGCGCATGTCGTCCCCCACCAATGCCGGCGGCAGGGCCGGGTCGATGTCGAACAGCACCTCCACCGGCTTGGCGCCGACGTTGGCCGAGAGGATGACGGAGAGGTCGCGCAGCAGGGTGTCCAGGCGGAAGGGGCGCGGGTCCAGCGTCATCTTGCCGGCCTCGACCTTGGAGAAGTCCAGGATGTCGTTGAGCAGGCCCAGCAGGGAGCGCGCCGCGCCCTCGGTCTTGCCCACGTAATCGAGCTGGCGCAGGGTCAGGTCGGTGCTCTGTAGCAGCTTGAGCAGGCCCAGGATGGCGTTCATGGGCGTGCGGATCTCGTGGCTCATGTTGGCCACGAACTGGCTCTTGGCGACGCTGGCCTGCTCGGCCCGGGCCAGGGCCTCCTGCAACCGCGCGCCGGCCAGCTTGCGGTCATGGATGTCTTGCGTGGAGCCGGCCATGCGCACGGCCTCGCCGGCGGCGTTGCGGTAGACCTTGGCACGCGAGCGGAACCACCGGTAGCCGTTGGCCTTGGTCAGCAGCAGTTGCTCCTCGTCGTAGTCCTTGCCACCGGCGATGGCGGCCAGGGTGGCCTGGGCCGAGCGCTCGGCATGCTCCGGGTGCAGGATGCTGTTGAAGCTCTCGCGGCTGGCCGGCAATTCCTGGAGGGTGTAGCCCAGCAGCGCGTAGTAGCTGGGCGACCACCACTGGGTGCCACTGCTCAGGTCCATCCAGTCCCACAGGCCGTCGGTGCCACCCTCAATGGCCAGCGCCATGCGGTTGGACAGTTCGGCCAGCATCTGCTGGTCGCGCTTGCGTGCCGTGATGTCGGTGCGCATGGACACGTATTTCTCGACCCTGCCATCGTCCCCGATGAAGGGGGCAATCATGCTGTCCACCCAATACAGGGAGCCGTCCTTGGCGCGATTGCAGACATCGCCGCGCCACGACACGCCGCTGGAGATGGTGGCCCACATGTCGGCCCAAAACTGCTTGCTCTGTGCGCCGGAGTTGGAGATGCGGTGGTCCTGGCCGATCAGCTCGGCACGACTGTAGCCGCTGATGGCGCAGAAGGCGTCATTGACCTCAAGGATGCGGCCCTGCCCGTCGGCCACCGAAAGAATGGTGTGCTGCTCCACCGTGCTGAGCAGGGCGCGCGAGTCGCGGATGGCGGCTTCCAGGCGGCGCTGCGTGTCCTTCTGGGCGGTGACGTCGGTGCCAATCTCCATGAAGCCGATCAGCTCGCCACGCGCATCCCGGGTGGGCTGCACCTCGGTGTCGAGCCAATATTCGCGCCCGTCCTTGGCTCGGTTGAGGATTTCCACGCGGCAGGGCTCACCCTGCTGCACTGAGCGGCGCAGCGTCTCCAGCACTGCGGGGTCGGCCTTGCCGCTGCCCAGCAGCTCGCCCGGGGTCTTGCCCAGGGCCTCCTCCAGGGTGTAACCGTTCAGGCGCGTGAAGCCCTCGTTGATCCAGGTGATGCGCATCTGGGTGTCGGCGATGGTCACGGCATTGTTGGTGTGCTGCACCACGCGCGCCAGGCGGTCCAGGTCGTTGGTCATGCGCTCGGCCAGGCGCTGCGCACGCAGCCGCCCCACGGCCAGCAGCCATACGGTGAGCGCGCCCAACATGCTGGCCAGCGTACCCACCACGCCGGCCAGCGCCAAGCTGGAGCGGTCTTGCGCGGTGTGGAAGGCCGCCGTGCTGCGCATGCGCAGCAGCAGGGTGTGCCCACCCACCTGCAGGGTGTGCGTCGCCTCCAGGGGCTGCGGGGCCTTGGCGGCATTCGCCGCTTCGGCCGGCGTGCCGCCCTGGAAGTCGTACAGCAGGTCCTGCGGCCCTGGCGCGTCGCCGTCGTACAACTCGATGTGCAGCGCGTTGTCGCCCACCGCACCCAGGCTGGCAAACAGCTCGGACATCACCATGGGCGTGTAGATCAACCCCAGCAGGGCCTGCTGGCGCTGGGCGCGCGTCGTCGAATCGGTGCCGCGCCTGTAGACCGGCAGCATGTAGAGCAGGCCAGGCGACTGCTTGCCATCCTGCACCAGGACGATCTTGCCGGTGAGGGCCGGCTCGCCCGTGTTCATGGCGCGCTCGGCGGCTTCGCGCCGGAACGGCTCCTGGCCGATGTCCAGGCCGAAGGCGGCCCAGTTGTCGAGCAGGGGTTCGATGTACTTGATGACAAACAGGTCGGGGGCGTCGCCGCTGCTGCGCACCGCGAAATCGGGTGCGTTGTCGGCGCGCTCGGCGGCGATGAAGGCGGCCAGATTCTCGCGCGGCACACGGGCGATGAAACCGACGCCGCGAATGCCGGGAAACTCCACCGGCAGGTCGCGCGACTCCACATAGGCCTGGAACTCGCGCCGGTTCATTGCGTTGCTGGCCGCGTACGCGGCGCGTGCACCCTTGAGCCCGATCAGGGTGAGGTTGAAGCGGCGCTGCACTTCGGCCTCGACGCGCTCGGTGCTGCGCGCGAACAGGATGCCGGCCTCACGGTCCAGGCCGTGCTTGATCCACACCACCAAAGCGACCGTAGCCACCAAGCCCACCGCCTGGGCAGCAGCCGTCATGCCCACGGCCGCGCGCACACTGAAGCGCCGTGCGCTGGGACGGGTGCCGGTGGCGCCCGGGATGGGTGTCTGGGGGCGGCGCAGCGCCGTCATGCAGCGCCAGTAGACGGCCGGGCCGCCCAGGCAGATCAATAGAGAGACGTCCACCAGGCCTTCAGCCAGACCGGACAGGCCCGGCACCAGCGTCGGCAGGACCAGCATGACCGCGGTCTCCGCCAACCCGACGATCAACAGGATTTCAGCAAAGAGGCGGACCGGGTTGAACGGGTTCTTCATGCCGGTGCAGGCAGGTGGCGCCACTCCACGCGGTGGCGAGCACCCAGGATAGCAGACGCTTGGGCAAATCCCAAGCCGCTATCAGACCACGCCGCCCGTGCGCAAGGCGGCAATGCGCGCGGCGTCCAACCCCAGGCCGGCCAGCACCTCGGCCGTGTGCTCGCCCAGCACCGGCGGCGGGCGGCGCAGCACCGGTGGCGTGTCCTGCAGGCGCAGCGGGCTCGCCACACTTGCTATTGATTCAATAGCTGTCTGTGCAGTTGCAGCGGGGGCTAACGGCTGATTCAGCTTGAGACCCCGGGCCTGGACCTGGGCATCGTCGAAGGCCTGCCCAATGGTGTTAATCGGGCCGCAGGGTACGGCCTTGTCTTCCAGCAGGGCCACCCACTGGGCCGTGGTGCGGGTGCGGGTCACGGCCTCCATGGCCGGGATCAACGCCTCGCGGTTGGCCACGCGCAGGCTGTTGCTGGCATAGCGCGCATCGGTGGCCCACTGCGGCTGGTCCGCTGCCGTGCAGAAGCGGGTGAACTGGCCGTCATTGCCGATGGCCAGCAGCATGGAACCATCTGCCGTGGGGAAGTCCTGGTACGGCGCCAGACTGGGGTGGCTGTTGCCCTGGCGCTGGGGCACCTTGCCGGTGTTCAGAAAGCCGGCGGCCTGGTTGGCCAGGATGGCCATGCCCACATCCAACAGCGCCATGTCGATGCGCTGGCCGACGCCGGTGCGGTGGCGCACCTCAATAGCGGCCAGGATGGCGCTGCAGGCGTAGACGCCAGTGAACAAATCGGTCAGCGCCACGCCCACGCGCTGTGGGCCGCCGCCGGGCGTGCCATCGGCGCGGCCGGTGATGTCCATCATGCCGGTCATGGCCTGGATCATCAGGTCGTAGCCGGCGCGCTCGGCATACGGGCCGTCCTGCCCAAAGCCAGTGATGGAGCAGTAGATCAGGCGTGGGTTCAGCGCCTTCAGGCTCTCGTAGTCCAGCCCGTACTTGGCCAGGCCGCCAACCTTGAAGTTCTCCACCAGCACGTCGCTTTGCAGCACCATCTGGCGGATCAGCGCCTGGCCTTCCGGCTTGGCCATGTCGATGGTGACGGAACGCTTGTTGCGGTTGCAGGCGGTGAAGTAGGCGGCGTGTTGGGTGTTGTTGCCCTGCGCGTCCTGCAGGAAGGGCGGTCCCCAGTGGCGGGTGTCGTCACCGTCACCGGGTTTTTCGACCTTGATGACATCGGCGCCGAGGTCGGCCAGCATCTGGGTACACCAGGGGCCGGCCAGGACTCTGGAGAGGTCCAGGACCTTGATGTGGGGGAGGGCGCCTTGTTGGTGGGTTTGTGTCATCTTGTTCTCTTGTTAGTGCTTACGGGGAGGGTTTTTCCCTGCGGGGCTTCCTCACACCACCCCCTATCCCCCCCGCCCCTTTCCACCCTCGCCAGGGTGGAAAGGGGGGCCTGAACAGCCGATTTGGCCTTGTCCTTTAAGGTGGCACGTACAAGCGGGTGAGGGGGCTTTTTTGGGGGGAGGTGGCTAAACGGGTGATGGCATTGCTCGGTGTTGGCTATTGAGCGTGTACGTCCCACCAAAAGAAACAAGGCCAAATATGGCTGTTCGGCTCCCTCTTTCGCCCCGGCGGGGGCGAGAGAGGGCGGGGGGAGAGAGGGGGGACGTGAGGAAGCCGCCTGCAAGGCAAAAAACCTAGAAAGCCGCAATCCCCGTCTGCGCCCGACCCAAGATCAACGCATGGATGTCATGCGTCCCCTCATAGGTGTTAACGACCTCCAGATTCACGAGATGCCGCGCCACCCCAAACTCATCGGAGATGCCATTGCCCCCCATCATGTCCCGCGCCAGACGCGCAATGTCCAGCGCCTTGCCGCACGAGTTGCGCTTCAGGATCGACGTGATCTCGACCGAAGCCGTGCCCTCGTCCTTCATGCGCCCCAGGCGCAGGCAGCCTTGCAGACCGAGCGCGATTTCGGTCTGCATGTCGGCCAGCTTCTTCTGGATCAACTGGTTGGCGACCAGGGGTTTGCCGAATTGCTTGCGGTCCAGCGTGTACTGGCGGGCGCGCAGCCAGCAGTCTTCGGCGGCGCCCAATGCGCCCCAGGCGATGCCGTAGCGGGCGCTGTTCAGGCAGGTGAACGGGCCTTTCAGGCCGCGGACTTCGGGGAAGGCGTTTTCCTCGGGGACGAAGACACCGTCCATGACGATCTCGCCGGTGATGCTGGCGCGCAAGCCGACCTTGCCGTGGATGGCCGGGGCGCTCAATCCCTTCATGCCCTTTTCCAGCACGAAGCCGCGAATCGGCCCGACCTGGCCGCCTTCGGACACTTCCTTGGCCCAGACGACGAACACGTCGGCGATCGGGGAGTTGGAAATCCACATCTTGGAACCCTTGAGCTGGTAGCCGCCGGGCACCTTGTGGGCGCGGCTGGCCATGGAGCCGGGGTCGGAACCGTGGTCGGGCTCGGTCAGGCCGAAGCAGCCGATCCACTCACCGGTGGCCAGTTTGGGCAGGTATTTCTGCTTCTGTGCCTCGGTGCCGAATTCAAAAATGGGCACCATCACCAGCGAACTCTGCACGCTCATCATCGAGCGGTAGCCGCTGTCCACACGCTCGACCTCGCGGGCGATCAGGCCGTAGGCGACGTAGTTCAGGCCGGGGCCACCATACTGTTCGGGAATGGTCGGGCCCAAGAGGCCCAGCGCGCCCATCTCGCGGAAGATCGCGGGGTCGGTGGATGCATCACGGAAGGCCTGGGTGACGCGGGGCAGGAGCTTGTCCTGGCAGTAGGCGGCAGCGGCGTCCTTGATCTGGCGCTCGTCGTCGCTGAGCTGGGCGTCCAGCAAAAAAGGGTCTTGCCAGTTGAAGGCAGCGTGGGCCATGGGGTGGTTCCTTCCGGAGGGTCAATCGGTTGCAGAAAAACGGGGTATTGACCCGTGATGGTAGTGCCCCACCCCGCGCTTCACAACCGATTGTTTGGCAATCAGATATGCGTCACGCGCATATCTCGCCCCGTTGGCGCCGCGCGCCGACTTACAGCGGCTGGACCCGGCCCGCGTCCACCATGCCCGGCACGCCTTGCAACTGCAGCACCATCTCGCCACGGCGCAGGATGACGTTCTGGACCCGCTCCGTGCGGTTGCGGTACATCACCGCATCACCCGGCTTGTAGTGGTGCAGCCGGGGCATGATGATCTGGGGCGGCTGGTGGTGCTGGTGCGCGTGCAACTGCTGCGCAATGGCGACGTGATCCTTGGCCAGGGTTTCCAGCGCCTGGGTCAGCGCCTTGCGCGCCGCGTCGGCCGAGAAGGGCTTGGGCAGCAGGAACACAGCGTCTTCATCCTTGGCCTGCTGCTCCAGCTCAGGCGTCACGCCCTGCGCCATCAGGGCCAGGCGGCACGTGGGCGCCACCTGCACCACCTGCAGGTACAGGTCCGGCCCGGACATGGACTCCTTGGCAAACCAGTCGGTGATCAGCAGATCGGGTTTGTGGGACAGGCCGACCTCCATCGCAGCCTCGGGCGTGCTGGCGGTCTGGATGGAGGCGGGGTCAAAGCCCAAATCTTTGAGTTCGAGGCGGAGAAAGGTCTGTAGCGCGGGGCTGGGATCGGCGATCAAAAAACTGGCGGCGGACATCGTGCAAATACCGGAGAAAACGGGCGGGGACAGGGCTCGTAAACGGGTTCCAATTTTACGGTCCGCCGACGCACGTCCAACCGATGCGGCTCTCTATTCCGCATCTGACACCAGACCAATTGACATATGTCATTAGCGTGTCATGGACAACCCACTGGCTACACTGGCCGGGCATGCGCCGCAAAATCCCCGCCACCCACACCCTGCTCTGTTTCGAGGCCGCCGCCCGCCACGAAAGCTACACCCGCGCCGCCCAGGAACTGGCACTGACGCAAAGCGCCGTCTCGCGCCAGGTGGCTGCGTTGGAGGAATACCTGGGCCAGACCCTGTTCCAGCGCACGCGCCACGGCGTGGCCCTGACCCCGCGCGGCCAGGAGTATGCGCGCCAGGTGAGTGAGCGCCTGCTGGCGCTGGAGCGCGACACCCTGAACGCCATGTCCACCCAGGGCACGCAGGGCGCGGTCCATCTGGCCGCAGTGGCCACCTTTGCCACGCGCTGGTTGATCCCGCGCCTGGCGGACCTGCGTGCGCGCCACCCCGACATCGTGGTCCACATCGAGACCCGCACCCGCCCCTTTTTGTTTGCCGACACCGGCTTCGACGCCGCGCTATATGCCGGCACGGCCGAGCAGGTGGCCAACTGGGCCGGCACCGAGTCGGTGCTGCTGCTGCACGAGGAGGTGCTGCCGGTCTGTGCCCCGACCTTGCTGGATGGCGCCAGCGCCCTGAGTCCCGAGGCGGTGGCCGAATTGCCGCTGCTGCAGCAGAGCACCCGCCCGTTTGGCTGGCGCCAGTGGTTTGATGCGCAGGGCGTTGCTGCCGAGCATGCGCTGTCCGGGCCGCGCTATGAGTTGTTTTCGATGACGACGGCGGCGGCCATCCATGGTTTGGGGGTGGCGTTGGTGCCGCGGCTGTTGGTTGGCGATGAGTTGGCGCGCGGGGACTTGGTGGTGGCGTGTGATCGGGCGTTGCGGGATGAGCGGGCGTATTACCTGGTGACGCCGGTGCGGGCGGATGTGCCGGCGGCGGTGGGGTTGTTTCGAGAGTGGCTGGTTTCAACTGCTTCCTCACACCACCCCCTATCCCCCCCGCCCCTTTCCACCCTCGCCAGGGCGGAAAGGGGAGCCTGAACAGCCGATTTGGCCGCGTCTCCAAACGAAGGGGAGTGCACGTGCCGAGGGCGGTTGGCTGGTTGGGTTTGCTCCGACGCCCTGGCATGTACTCGCATCGCTGCGCTCGCTGGCGCTGCACCACCCGCGTCGGCCCTGCCCAACCGGCTTGACCGTTTGCACTTCCCACCTTCAAACACAAGGCCAAATCGGCTGTTCAGGCCCCCTCTCGCCCGGCGGGGCGAGAGGGCGGGGGGAGAGGGGGAAGGTGAGGAAGCCTCCTGCAAGGGAAACCCCCTAGATACAACTTGGCATCCCAATTGCTAGCATCCGATCAAGAACCTGACTAAACGGTCAGATTTTTTGAAACGGAGCTTGCAGTGTCCACCCCCCAACACCAACCCGATATCCGCCCCGGCCGCCTCAACGCCGCTGACTACGCCAAAGGCTTCGGCGACGCCACGCCGCCTCTGACCCACTCGCAGGCGCTGCTGGAAGCCGAGCGCTGCCTGTACTGCTTTGACGCCCCCTGCGCCACGGCCTGCCCGACCGGCATCGACGTGCCGTCCTTCATCAAGCGCATCGCCGATGAGAACCTGCGTGGTGCGGCGCGCACCATTCTGGAGTCCAACCCGTTGGGCGGCATGTGCGCGCGGGTCTGCCCGACCGAGAACCTGTGCGAGGCCGTGTGCGTGCGCAACACGCAGGAGGGCGTGCCGGTGGCCATCGGCCGGCTGCAGCGCCACGCGGTGGACGCGCTGATGGACAGCCCCAAGCCGCAGATCTTCAGCCGCGCCCCGGCCACCGGCAAGAAGATCGCCGTGGTTGGCGCCGGACCCGCCGGCCTGGCCTGTGCCTACACGCTGGCGCGCCAGGGCCACGACGTGGACCTGTTCGACGCCAAGCCCAAGGCCGGCGGCTTGAACGAATACGGCCTAGCCGCCTACAAGACGCCCAACGACTTTGCCCAGCGCGAGATCGCCTGGTTGCTGGCCATTGGCGGCATCACGGTGCACCACGACTGGAAGCTGGAGAGCACGGCCCAACTGGAGACCCTGCGCCGCGACTACGCCGCAGTCTTTCTGGGCATGGGCCTGGCCGGCACGCACAGCCTGCGCTTGCCCGGTGAGGAACTGGCCGGCGTACAGGACGCGGTGGACTTCATCGCCACGCTGCGCCAGACGCCCGACAAGTCCACGTTGCCCATGGGCCGACGCGTGATCGTCATCGGCGGCGGCATGACGGCCGTGGATGCAGCCGTGCAGAGCAAGCTGCTGGGTGCGCATGTGGTGCACATGGTGTACCGCCGCGGGCCGGAGCAGATGTCGGCCTCGCGCGCCGAGCAGGAATGGGCGCAGACCAACGGCGTGGTGCTGCACCACTGGCTGGCCCCGGTCGAGATCGAGGGCGAAGGCGGCCACGTCCGCGCCGTACGCTTTGCCGAGCAGGCGTTGGTGGACGGCACGCTGCGCCCCACCGGGCGCGAGCTGCGCTGGGAGGCCGACCTGGTGTTCAAGGCCATCGGCCAGACCCTGGCCAACCCCGTCCTAGCGCAGGCCGGGCTGACCCTGCAGGACGGCCGCATCGCCACCGATGCCGAGGGCCAGACCAGCCTGCCAGGCGTCTGGGCCGGCGGCGACTGCCGTGCCGGCGGACTGGACCTGACCGTGGAGGCCGTGGAACACGGCAAGCAGTCGGCCCACGCCATCCATGCCTACCTAAGCCGCGCCTGAGCGTCGCAGCCCCTCATTCGGAGAACACCATGGCCAATCTGCAAACCACCTTCGCCGGCATTAAGAGCCCCAACCCCTTCTGGCTGGCCAGCGCGCCACCCACCGACAAGGCCTACAACGTCAACCGCGCCTTCGAGGCCGGCTGGGGCGGCGTGGTCTGGAAGACGTTGGGCGAGGCCGGACCGCCGGTCGTCAACGTCAACGGGCCGCGCTATGGCGCGTTGCTCACGCCGGACCGACGCCTGATGGGCTTCAACAACATCGAACTCATCACCGACCGCGACCTGGACCTGAACCTGCGCGAGATCACCGAGGTCAAACGCAACTGGCCGGACCGCGCGATGATCGTCTCGCTGATGGTGCCGTGTGAAGAGCAATCATGGAAAGCCATCCTGGCGCGCCTGGTGGACACCGGCGCCGACGGCATCGAACTCAACTTCGGCTGCCCGCACGGCATGAGCGAGCGCGGCATGGGCGCCGCCGTGGGCCAGGTGCCGGAGTACATCGAAATGGTCACCGCCTGGTGCAAGCAGTACAGCAAGCTGCCGGTCATCGTGAAGCTCACGCCCAACATCACCGACATCCGCAAGCCCGCTCAGGCCGCCAAGCGCGGCGGCGCCGACGCGGTGAGCCTGATCAACACCATCAACTCCATCATGGGCGTGGACCCGTACTCGCTGACGATGACGCCCAGCACCGCCGGCAAGGGCAGCCACGGCGGCTACTGCGGCCCGGCCGTCAAGCCGATCGCGCTGAACATGGTGGCCGAGATCGCCCGCGACCCCGCCACGCGCGGCCTGCCGATCAGCGGCATTGGCGGCATCGGCAACTGGCGTGACGCGCTGGACTTCATCGCTTTAGGCAGCGGCACGGTGCAGGTCTGCACTGCGGCCATGGTCTACGGCTTCAAGATCGTGCAGGAGATGGCGGACGGCCTGTCCAACTACATGGACGAGATGGGCTTCACCGCCGTGGAGCAGATCGTCGGCAAGGCCGTGCCCACGGTCAGCGACTGGCAGTACCTGAACCTCAACCACATCACCAAGGCCGTCATCAACCAGGACAGTTGCATCCAGTGCGGGCGCTGCCACATCGCCTGCGAGGACACCAGCCACCAGGCCATCACGGCCATGAAGGACGGCCAGCGCCACTTCGAGGTGAAGGAAGACGAATGCGTGGGCTGCAACCTGTGCACGCTGGTCTGCCCGGTGCCCGAGTGCATCACGCTGCGCAACCTGGCGCCTGGCGAAAAAGACTTGCGCACCGACCGCCTTGTGAGCGATAAACACGGCGACTGGACCAGCCACCCCAACAACCCCATGCGCAAGGCTCAGGCGGCATAAGCCAAATCAGCCTCCAGCCCTCGTCGATATTGCGTGAGCAGCTATTAAATCAGGAGCATTTATGACAGCCCTCTTCATCCGTGGTGGTACCGTTGTCAACGCCGACCGGGCCTTCAAGGCCGATGTGATCACCCAGGACGGCAAGATCATCGCCGTCGGCGAGAACCTATCCGCCCCGGCCGGTGCCACCACCGTGGACGCCGGCGGCCAGTTCGTGATGCCCGGCGGCATCGACCCGCACACCCACATGCAGTTGCCGTTCATGGGCACCACCACCATGGACGACTTCTACACCGGCACCGCAGCCGGCCTGGCCGGTGGCAACACCACCATCATCGATTTCGTCATCCCCAACCCGCAGCAGAACATCCTGGAGGCGTATCGCACCTGGCGCGGCTGGGCCGAGAAGGCGGCCGGTGACTACAGCTTCCACGTCGCCATCACCTGGTGGGACGAGTCCGTGCACCGCGACATGGGCACGCTGGTGCGTGAGGAAGGCGTGAACAGCTTCAAGCACTTCATGGCCTACAAGAACGCCATCATGTGCGACGACGAGACGCTGGTGAACAGCTTCAAGCGCTGCCTGGAACTGGGCGCCATGCCCACCGTGCACGCCGAAAACGGCGAGCTGGTCTTCCTGCTGCAAAAGACCGTGGCCGAGATGGGCATCAAGGGGCCGGAGGGCCACCCGCTGTCGCGCCCGCCGATGGTGGAAGGCGAGGCCGCCAACCGCGCCATTGCGATTGCCGATGTGCTGAACGTGCCGATCTACGTGGTGCACGTGAGCTGCATCGAAGCCGCCGAGGCGATTGCCCGCGCCCGCGCCCGCGGCCAGCGCGTGTATGGCGAGGTGCTGGCCGGCCACCTGGTGGTGGATGACAGCGTCTACCGCCACCCGGACTTTGCGACCGCCGCCGCGCACGTGATGAGCCCGCCCTTCCGACCCAAGGGCCACCAGGAATTTTTGTGGCGTGGCCTGCAGAGTGGCAACCTGCACACCACGGCCACCGACCACTGCACCTTCTGCGCCGCGCAGAAGGCCGCCGGCAAGGACGACTTTGCCAAGATCCCCAACGGCTGCGGCGGCGTGGAAGAGCGCCTGGCCGTGATCTGGGACGAGGGTGTGAACACCGGGCGCCTGACGCCCTCTGAGTTCGTCGCCATCACCTCGGCCAACACGGCCAAACTGTTCAACATCTACCCGCAGAAGGGCAGTGTCTCCGTGGGTGCCGATGCCGATCTGGTGGTGTGGGACCCCTCTGGCACCAAGACGCTGTCCGCCAAGACGCAGCACAGCAAGGGCGACTACAACATCTTCGAGGGCCGCACCGTCAAGGGCATTCCCAGCCACACCATCAGCCAGGGTGAGCTGGTGTTTGTGCAGGGCGATCTGCGTGCCGTCAAAGGCAAGGGACGCTACCTGCACCGTGCGCCGTTCAGTTCCAACTTTGCGGCGACGAAGTTGCGGGCGGAGACGTTGGCGCCTACGGCCGTCAAGCGCTAGGTTGCTAGCCTGCTGGTATGGGGATGGCCGGGCGCCTCATACTGCCAAACGCGCAGAAATCGGCACCCGGCCATCCCCATACCAGCGACAAATCGCTATTGAAGATCACGTGAAGGAACTGCCATGAATACCGCAACCGCCATCGACATTGCATCGGCCCGCATCAACGGCCAGCGTCTGTGGGACTCCTTGATGGAGCTTGCCAAGATCGGCGCCACGCCCAAGGGCGGCGTCTGCCGGCTGACCCTGACCGACCTGGACAAACAAGGCCGTGACCTCGTCACCCGCTGGGCGCGCGAGGCCGGCATGACCGTCACCATCGACAAGATCGGCAACGGTTTCATGCGCCGCGCCGGGCGCAACAACAGCCTGCCGCCCATCGTCACCGGCAGCCACATCGACACCCAACCCACCGGCGGCAAGTTCGACGGCAACTACGGCGTGCTGGCCGGCCTGGAAGTGGTGCGCACGCTGAACGACCTGGGCATCGAGACCGAAGCCCCCATCGAGGTGGCGTTCTGGACCAACGAAGAAGGCTCGCGCTTCGTGCCGGTGATGATGGGCTCGGGCGTGTTTGCCAAGGCCTTCACGCTGGAACACGCCTACGCCGCCACCGACACCGAAGGCAAGACCGTCAAGGGCGAGCTGGAACGCATCGGTTACATCGGCCCGCAGGAACCCGGCGACCACCCCATTGGTGCCTACTTCGAGACCCACATCGAGCAAGGCCCGGTGCTGGAAGATGCCAACGTCACCATCGGCGTGGTGCAGGGCGTGCTGGGCATCCGCTGGTTCGACTGCACCGTCACCGGCATGGAGGCCCACGCCGGCCCCACGCCCATGGCGCTGCGCAAGGACGCGATGCAGGTGTCCACGCGCATCATGCAGGAGGTGGTGGCCTGCGCCATGCGCCACCAGCCGCATGGCCGTGGCACCGTGGGCATGGTGCAGGTGTTCCCCAACAGCCGCAACGTGATTCCGGGGCGCGTCAAATTCAGCATCGACCTGCGCAACAGCACCGACGCGTTGGTGGACAGGATGGCCGACGAGGTCAAAGCCTTTGCCGCCAAGGTGGCGAAAGAGAGCGGCCTGGACGTGAAGATCGAGATGGTCTCCAGCTACCCCGCCCAGCCCTTCCACGACGACTGCAAGAGCGCCGTCGCCCGCGCCGCACAGAAGCTGGGCTACAGCAATATGCCCGCCGTGTCAGGCGCCGGCCACGACGCCGTCTACATGGCCCGCCTGGCCCCCAGCGGCATGATCTTCATCCCCTGCAAGGACGGCATCAGCCACAACGAGATCGAATCCGCGGAGCCGGAGCACATCGCCGCGGGGTGCAATGTGCTGCTGCATGCGATGTTGGAAAGGGCGGGGGTGGTTTGAAGAATCAGCTCCTCCAAACGTAGGTCAAAGCAGCTATGACCTATCGTGCCATCGACATGTACGAGATACGGATTCCTCTTGAAGCGGTCAAGAAGCTCTCCGAGGAAGATCGCTTCTCGTACTATCTCCTTGGACACATTTTCAACGAGCTCATGAGCTTGCAGAAATTGGTTGGTTTTGCATTACCAAAACACGATGACACGCGCCTCCCGCGTGTCAGACCAGAACATGCCCAGGCACTGTTTCTATTTCGCCTTGCGAGCGGGAAGATTTGGGAAGCGATCACCGCTATCAGAGAGACTAAACAGCTAGCGACCACTTTGCGGACCCTGGTACTCCCTCGAATGACAAACGGAAACGTGCGGCTGAAAGAGTTGAACGCCGCTGCCAACGGTGCTAAATGGCTATCGCCCATGCGCAACGGCATTGGATTTCATTTCCCGACGTTTGATCGCTGGAGAACTCACATAATTCCTGACGCGACTTGGGAAGACGACCGCCTTTACCTTGGAGACCAATCCGGCAATACCTTCTATGACGCCGCTGATGTAGTCGCGCAAAGTTGGATGTTCAGCCAATATGATGGAGCCTCCAGCGCCATAGAGGCAATCGATCTGCTGATTGAGCAAATGATTGAATTACTACGAGTGGTGAACACATTCGTAGAAGATGCCCTTGCTATCCTGATTGGCGACATCATCTTGGAAGGCCAAGGGGAGCCCAAACATGTAGGCAAAGTCCTAGGCCCCGAACATGAGCAAGTGTCGATCCCATTTTGGACCTTTATGCAAAGGCGACCAGATTGAGACTGCCATGTACATGCGCTTTTTTCTCTGCACAAGTAAGCAGCACTGTGAGCCGAGATAACTAGGCACTTTTGGCAAAACTTATAAAATTTGCGTCATGAGCACCATGAACATTTCCCTCCCTGACACCCTCAAGGATTTCGTGGACAAGCAAGTCGGAGCGCGCGGCTTTGGCACCAGCAGTGAGTACGTGCGTGAACTGATCCGCAAGGACCAAGACCGGCAGCAATTGCGAGGCCTGCTATTGGCTGGCGCGCAATCGGCGCCAACGGCGCCCGTGGATGCGGCCTACTTCGATGGTCTGCGTCGGCGCATCGGCAATAGCAAGAAACCTCAGTGAAAGCCAAGGCGCTGGTTCCGCGCACGCTGGCCCTTGGTGACGTGGACCAGATCATCACGCACTACCTGGAGCAAGACGCGTCGGCTGCTGCACTGGGTTTTGTGGACGCGCTGGAGCGTGCGTATGCTCACATCAGCAAACACCCCAGCACAGGTTCGCCCCGCTATGCGCACGAGCTGGGCATTCCTGATTTGCGCTCTTGGTCGTTGAGCAAATACCCTTATCTCGTTTTCTATGTGGAGCATGCCGCCCACCTCGACATATGGCGCGTGCTGCACATGAAGCGTGACATCCCCGCCTGGATGGCGGACGACGCGTCGGACCGCTAGGCAATAGCGGCCAACTCACCCGGGTTCAAAGCTTCAGGTTCTCATACAACCCCGTCAGCTCATCGGCAATCGCCAGGATGTTCTCGCTCGCCATGGCGACGTTGCGCGCCGCGGCGGGGCTGTAGATGCCCATCTTTTCGGAATTGAAGGCCACCACCATGAAGGTCCATTGCTCGTCCAACATGGTGATCCGGTTCTTGATCTCGGCACTGTTCTGAGGAAAGGCCTTCAGGTTCGCCAGGGCAGTGCTGAACTCCGTGCGGGTCTTGTCGAACGTGGGCTTGTCCGCCGTATCCGCCACGCCCCAGGCCGCGAAGAAATAGTACCGGGCCGCCTTCTGCGCCAGCATGCGTTGGCGCCCGGCAAGGCCCACGATTTTCCCGACCTCGGTTCCCAGGGCGCCTTCAAACTGGCCGGTCATGGTGTCGGCCTCCGTGAGCATGGCGTCACCCAGTTTCGCGACGGCGGTGGCATCGCCCTTATTGGGTGCGGCCGCCACCGGGTCGCGCAGCGCCGCCCAGGCCTTGTCCACCGCCGCGAGCGACGCCTTGATGGCGTCTGCGGTCGCCGCGCCGCGCAGGTCGATCAGGTTGGCGTTGACGGCGGCAACCGAACGGCTCAGGATCACCGTGGACTCCTTGGGCATGACGCCCAACCCCAACTGGGCATAGGCCTTGAGGATGCGCTGTGACAGCATGCGCAACTGGCCGGACTTGTTGATCGCCTGCCGCCCCGCCAAGGGCGCACTGTGGACGTTGGAAAGCGGCAAGCCTGCCGCCAGGGCCGTGCCGCCCACGGTCAAAAGATGCCGACGTGTGATCTCCATGCTGGATGCCCCCTGTGATGTGAATCTGGATCCATTGGTTTTTTCTGGCGGGGGCAGGGCCAGGGTGTGGCAGGCGGCGACTCGCGTTTTTCAAAAGGGAGACGCGCTACCGTCGGGAATTTTATATTTGAAATGCATATTTGAATGTCGGTCGTTCACGCCCGTGTCGCGGCGGCAAACTCATGCGCCAAATCCACCGTCAGCCCTCGCAGATATTGCACAGCAAGCTATGATTTTTATAGCGACCTAGTGCAACACTCCGGCTGTGGCACGTTACGGTTGTAAAAGAATGTGCCAATGCTGGCGGCGGGGGTGCGGGCGCCGCAGAATGGGTTCATCCATTCCACGCCCGTCCCATGCCACCAACCACGACCTACCTGCTCGCCTGCCTCGCGGTCCTGCTGGGGATCGCGGTGATCGTGCTTGCGATCATGCTGCGCCGCACCCGCACGCGCAAGCGCCTGCTGGAGCGCTATGTCGTCAAGCTGCAAAGCGCGGAACAATCCCTCAAGAAGCACGCATTCCTGGATCCGCTCACCGGCTTGGCCAACCGCCTGCTGCTGATGGACCGCTTTCAGCGCGCGGTGCAACACGCACGGCGCAGCCGCACGCAGTTCGCGGTGCTGATGGTGGACCTCAACAAATTCAAGGCCATCAATGACACCTATGGCCATGCTGCCGGCGACACGGTGCTGATCACGGTGGCGCAGCGTCTGGTGTCGGTGGTGCGCGCCTCCGACACGGTGGCGCGCCTGGGCGGCGATGAGTTCGTGCTGATCATCGAGTCCCTCACCGAGCGGGAACAGATCGTCGTGCTGGGCGAGAAGTTGATCGAGATGCTGGCGCAGGACATCCTGCTGGACTGCGGCACGCGGGTCAGCCTGGGCGGCTCCATCGGCTTCGCCTGGTATCCCAAGGACGGCGACACCCTGAAGGACATCCTGGAGGTAGCCGACCAGGCCATGTATTTCTGCAAGACCTCGGGCCTGATGTCGCTCTAGCCCAGCCGGCGAAGCGTCGCGTACGGCCCGTGCCATTGCCAAGGCCGGCGGGCCTTGCCACAATGCCAGTCAACCAACACCAATCAGGAGGGCAGCACCATGAGAACGCATCGCGGCAGGTGGACCACGGGCTCTTTGGTTGCCATCAGCGTCGGCGTGGCAGTGGCTTGCGCCTCGGTGGAGGTGCAGAACACCCAAGCCGCGCACGAACTCCAGCAACAAAAGCAGCAATCCGCCAGTGCGCTCTACAGCGGCTGGCGCGTCTACGAGGACAAGTGCGCGCGCTGCCATGGCCCCGCCGCCACCGGGCTGGCCGACGCTCCCGACCTGCTGGTGCGCATGCGCAGCGTCGGCCCACGCCAGTTTGTCGACCTAGTGCTCAAGCGCTACGACTGGGGTCTGGCGCCGTCGCAGCCCAACCACGCCGGCGAGGCCTGGGACGCCATGGTCGACGACGTGGTGCAGCGCAAGCAGGGCACGCTGACCATGCCGGCCTGGGACGGCGAGCCGCGCGTCAGCGCCCACATCAACGACCTCTACGCCTACCTGGCTGCGCGTTCGCAGGGCACACAGGGCCCCGGCCGGCCCGCTCCCTGAGGCGCGCCAAGACCCTGGCGCCATGCCGGGTACTGATTGCTTCTACATTGCGGCGCTGAGACCACCAACCCACTGAGGAGGATTCACCATGTCCATTGCACACCGCCTGCTTTCCGCCGCCGCACTGGCCGCGACACTATCCGCCCTGCCGGCCCTGGCCGACACGGTCAAGTTCAGCGGCCAGCTTGCCGCCTCCAACGAAGTGCCGTCCAACGCATCCACCGCCACGGGCATGCTGCAAGCCAGCCTGGACAAGAGCACCGGCATGCTCACCTGGAACGTGAGCTACTCCGGGCTCACCGGGCCGGCCAAGGCCGCGCACTTCCATGGCCCGGCCCCGGCCGGTCAGAACGCCGGCGTGGCCCTGGGCTTTAGCGGCGCGCTGGACAGCCCGATTCAGGGCAGCGCCACGCTGACGCCGGCCCAAGTGGCCGATCTGCTGGCCGGCAAGTGGTACGTCAACATCCACACCGCCACCAACCCGGGCGGCGAGATCCGCGGCCAAGCCACCGTCACGCCTTAGTTGGCGGCACCAGGGCGGCGCGGGCGTCCAGCGCACGCTGGCGCGCCGAGCAGCCCTCCAGATGATCATTGACCAGGCCCATGGCCTGCATGAAAGCGTACATGGTGGTGGGGCCGACAAAGCTCCAGCCGCGCTTGCGCAAGTCCTTGGATAGGGCGATGGACTCCGGCGAGGTGGTCATGCCGCTCAGGCTCTGCGCCGTGATGCGCTCCGGGCGTGTGCCCACGGGCGGCTCGTAACGCCAGAAGTAGGCCGCCAACGAACCGAACTCGGCGCGCAGTTCCTGCGCACGCTGAGCGTTGTTGATGGTGGAGACAATCTTGCCGCGGTGGCGCACGATGCCGGCGTCCAGCAGCAGGCGCTTGATGTCGGCCTCGCCAAACGTGGCCACTTGGTCGATGTCGAAGCCGGCAAAGCCCTGGCGGAAGGCCTCGCGCTTGTTGAGGATGGTGAGCCAGCTTAAGCCCGCTTGAAAGCCTTCCAGGCAGATCTTCTCGAACAGGCGGCGATCCTCCACCACCGGCAGACCCCATTCGTGGTCGTGGTAGTGCTGGTACGGTGCCGTGGCGCGGCACCACACGCAGCGGGTCACGTCATGCTCGTCGGTGAAGGTGCCGGTGGGCGCGGCCGAAAGGTCGTCGGACATAGGCAAAGTTATTGCTGTTAATTTGTACAGTATATTGCCAAAGCACTATTAGTGCACCAGGGCCGTTTGCGCTACCTGCAGCACTGCGCGGCTGAGCCGGTCCAGCTCCGGCAGGGGCAATCGGGCGGCCTGCCAGTACAGCGGCAAGTCCATCATGCGCCCAGGGACCAACTCCACCAGGCGACCCGCCTCCAAGTGCGCCTGCACCAGCGGCAAGGGGTTCATACCCCAGCCCAGGCCGCCCAGGGCGGCCTCCACAAAGGCCTGGGGCGCGGGTAGGCGGTGCGCGGGCAGCGCCACCTCGCGGCGCAGCAGTCGACGCACCCAGCGGTCCTGCAGACGGTCGTTGCGGTCGAACACCAGGCTGGGCGCGCGCGCCAGGGTGTCGGCCGTCACGCCCGTGGCAAACCAGCGTCGCACAAACTCCGGGCTGGCAGTGGCGCAGTAGCGCAATGCCCCCAGCTTGCGGCTGCGACAGCCCTGCACCGGGCTGGCCAGCGAGGTCACGGCGGCCAGCACGTGGCCGCGCAGCAGCCAGTCGCTGGTGCGGTCCTGGTCCTCCACCGAGAGGTTGAGCAGCGTCGTGCCCTCACGGCAGAAGTCGCGCATGGCGGGCATGAACCAGGTGGCCAGGCTGTCGGCATTGATGGCGATGCGGATGGTGGCCCGGTCGCGCGGCGCATCCGGCGGGCGCAGCAGCGGCATGTCGCGGTGCAGGTCTTCCTCCAACAAGGCCACGGTCTCGGCATGGCGGCACAAGCGCGCGCCGACCTGGGTGGCCGTGCAGGGCTGGCCGCGCACCACCAGCACGGCACCCACGCGCTCTTCGAGCAGGCGGATGCGCTGCGACACGGCAGACGGCGTGAGGGACAGGGCGCGCGCCGCGCGCTCAAAGCTGCCTTCGCGCACCACGACGGCCACGGTGGCGAGCAGGGAGGTTTCCAACATGGTGATGGCTACATGAAAATGGTTTCATTCAGGTTAGCAGATTTCATGCAATGGCGCCGCCATTCCACCCGATACTGGCGCCCATGCCGAGTTCCGATGCCTTTGCCGCCGCTTCCTCCGTCTTTCTCACTGGCTTGGGCCTGAGCCTGGGCCTGATCATGGCCATTGGGGCGCAAAACATGTTTGTGCTGCGCCAAGGCCTGCGCCGCGAACACGTGGGCGTGGTGGTGGCCGTGTGCACCCTGCTGGACATGACGCTGATGAGCGCCGGCGTGGCCGGACTGGCCACCAGCATCGCCGCCATGCCACGTGCGCTGGATGCACTGGGCCTGGCCGGCGCGCTGGTCCTGGCGGTGTATGGCGCGCTGGCCCTGCGCCGCGCCCTGACGCCGCACACGCTGCAGGCCGGCACCGGCGGCATGGCGCTGACGACCACCGGTGCCGTGTTGCAGGCCCTGTCCATCAGCCTGCTCAACCCGCATGTCTACCTGGACACCGTGGTGCTGGTGGGCGCCGTGGGCGCACGCCAGCCGCAAGGCCTGCAGGTTGCTTTTTTGCTGGGCGCCTACTGTGGCAGCGTCGCTTGGTTCACCACGCTGGGCTTTGGCGCGCGCCTGCTCACCCCCTGGTTTGCCCGCCCTGCGGCCTGGCGCATACTCGACGGTATGGTGGCCTTGATGATGGGCACCCTAGCCTACGCGCTGGCCGTGCGCAGCCTCCACCTCTGAACCGTCCCCAACCTAACGAAAGGACCCGCCGTGTACCTGCCCGCCCACTTTGCCGAGGAACGCCCCGAAGCGCTGCACCACCTGATCGCGCACAACCCGCTGGGCGCGCTCGTCGTGGCCGGACCCGAGGGGCTGGACGCCAACCACATCCCGTTCGAACTGGACGCCACCACGAGCATGCACGGCACGCTGCGCGCCCACGTGGCGCGCGCCAACCCGGTGTGGCAGCAGGTGCGCAGTGGCGACCCGGTGCTGGTGATTTTTCGCGCCGAAGAAGGTTATATCTCGCCCAACTGGTACCCCAGCAAGCACGCCACCCACCGGCAGGTGCCGACCTGGAACTACCGCGTGGTGCATGTGCACGGCCAAATCCAGATCCACGACGACGAGAAGTACGTGCGTGGCGTGGTGGGCCGCCTCACGCGCGAACACGAGCGCCGCGCGGGCGATGCCAAACCGTGGAAGATGAGCGACTCCGAGCCGGACTACATCGACGGCCTGATCCGCTCCATCGTCGGGGTGGAAGTGGCCATCACCCGCATCACGGCCAAGTTCAAGCTCAGCCAGAACAAGGACGCTACCGACCGCCAAGGCGCCGTCGAGGCCCTGCAGACACACGGCAACCCCGCCCTGGCGCAGGCCATGGCCGACACGCTGGCGCCACGCTGAGCCCGGCGGCGGCACTGCGGTTCAGTGCAGCACGTTCTCCTGGGCAATCAGGGCGCGCGCGTGCTCGTAGGCGGCAAGCACCGCCTTCTCTTCGCTGGGGTAGTCGTTGGGAACCCGATGGGGCTCACCAGGGTGGCCCTTGAGCCGGGCATAGTCCGCGTCGCGCTCCAGCGTCACAAACGCCATCCAGCGCCCCGTCGGTTCCCGCTGTGTTGAGACGGAGGCGCAACGGCCTGCGTGCTCCAGTACCGGATAGGCTGCCATGGACAACTCCTTTCGTACCACGTCATAGTGGCAACTCTAGGCAGGCTGGTGCTGGAATGCAAGGCACGCAACGCCCCGTTCACACGGAGCGCTGCGCAATGTAGTCCGCCAGCAAGGCCATGGCATGGCGCACCTTGGCCGGCTGCTCGCCCCGGCGCGGCGTGATGGCGTGGATCACAAATTCGGGCAGGCGCCACTGTGGCAGCACCGGCACCAGGCGGCCGTCCTGCAGGGCGCGGCGATCATCCTCGCTCACCACCACGCTGATGCCCCAGCCGGCCACGCACAGCGCGTGCAGGGCCGTGACCTGCGAGGCCTGCACGCGGGCAGTGACCGCCACTTCCACCGTTTCGCCACCAGGGCCGGTGAGTCGCAGCGTGTCCTGCGCACTGCCCAGCGGGCGCCCACCCAGCCAGGCGTGCTGCGCCAGATCGCTCGGGTGCTGGGGCCAGCCGTGCTCTTGCAGGTAGTTTGGCGCGGCGCACATCTGGGCCTGCATGGCGCCCAAGCGGCGTGCCACCAGGCTGGAGTCGGGTAACTGCCCGACCACGCGCAGGGCGATGTCCACCCGCGCCTCGATCAAGTCGATGACCGTGTCGTCCACCAGCAGATGCAGGCTGAGCTTGGGGTGCTGGCGCAGCGGCGCCAGGGCCTCGGCCAGCAGGCTGCCAAAGCCGATGGGTGCGGCGATGCGCAGCTCGCCCTCGGGTTCATCGCGGTGGCGCGCCAGCGCCTGTTCGGCCGCGCGCGCGGCGGCCACCATGGCGTTGCAGCCCTCCACATAGCGCACGCCGGCCTCGGTGAGCGTGAGCTTGCGGGTGGAACGGTGCAGCAGGGCCAGCCCCAGGGACGCTTCCAACAGGCGCAACTGCTGGCTGACGGCCGAGGGCGTGAGCCCCAACCGGCGCGCCGCCGTGGTCATGGAGCCGCCCGCAACTACCTCGGAAAAGATCGCCATGCGCTTGTAGTGGTCCATGGAATGCCCTTTATTGTTTAGATTTACTTCACAGTATTAGCGAAATTTGCCATCTAGTCGGAAGTCCTTGAAGCAGAGAAACTAAAAACTTCTTTCAACCAGGAGTTTTGCGATGAAGATTGCTTTGATTGGCGCAACCGGTTTTGTGGGTTCTGCCGTGTTGACCGAACTGCTGGCGCGCGGCCACCAGGTCACCGCCCTGGCGCGCACGCCGGCCAAGCTGGCCGCCCAGCCCGGCCTGACCGTGGTAGCGGCCGACGCGCTGGACGCCGCCCAGGTGGCACGCGCCGTGACCGGTCACGATGCCGTGGTCAGCGCCTACAACCCCGGCTGGAGTGAGCCGCGGATTTACGACGTGTTCCTGCAAGCCACCCAGGCCATCTTCAGCGGCGTGCGCCAGTCCGGTGTGAAGCGCTTCCTGATGGTGGGCGGTGCCGGCAGCCTGTATGTGGCGCCCGGCGTGCAACTGGTGGACACACCCCCCTTTCCCGCCGAGTACAAGCAAGGCGCCCTGGCCGCGCGCGAGGCGCTGCGCCTGATCCAGGCCGAGACGGAACTGGACTGGACCTTTCTCTCGCCCCCCATCGCCCTGGCCCCCGGCGCGCGCACCGGCCAGTATCGGGTGGGTGGCGACACACCGCTGCCCGGCGTGGGCGAGGCACCCTCAGGCATCTCGGTGGCGGACATGGCCGTGGCCATTACCGACGAGCTGGAGCAGCCGCGCCACATCCAGAAGCGCTTCACCGTGGCGAACTAGGCCGCAAGCGGCTGGGGCGTTGTCTGTTGTGCAGCCAAGCCTGCCAGCAGGTCGGCCATGGGCAGCGCCTTGGCGTAAAGCCAGCCCTGGGCGCAGTGCACGCCGCGTTCACACAAGTAGCGGGCCTGGGCCTCGGTCTCCACGCCTTCGGCAACCATGCGCAGACCCATGGACCGGGCGATATCGATGATGTGGGAGACCACGTTCTTGGTGACGGCGTCGGTACCAATGGTGTCGATGAACAGCTTGTCGATCTTGAGCGAATCCAGTTCCAACGAGGTCAGGTAGGACAGCCCCGAGTAGCCGGTACCAAAGTCGTCGATGGCCACGCTGACGCCGATCTGGCGCAGGGTGCGGATGTTGTCGCGCACAGCGTCGGCATGAATCAGGGCGCGCTCGGTGATCTCCACCGCGACGTTGTGGCTGCGGATGCTGCCGCCCTGCAGGCAGGCCTGCAAGCGCTGCACCGAGGCCGGATCGACCAGATCCTGGGCCGAGAAATTCAGGCTGATGCGAAAGTCCGGGTACTGGGCAAACAGGGCCTGCGCATCGCGGGCGAACAGGGTAATGACTCGCTCGGTGACCGCCTGGATCAAGCCCTCCTCCTCGGCCACGGCAATGAACACGTCCGGTGGCACCAGCACGCCGTCACGGGTGCGCCACCGGGCCAAGGCCTCGGCCCCCACCCAGCGCCCGCTGGCCAGGTCCACGATGGGTTGGTAGGCCAGATAGATTTCGTCACGGTGCAGGGCCTGGCGCAGGCGCGCCGGCAGCGCCCGGCGGCGACGCGCCTGCAACACCACCAGGGCTGCCAGGGCCAAGCCGGCCACCAATGCCAGCGGCGCCAGGATCAGGCAGTTGGCACGGAACTCGACCTGCGCATTGACCAAGGGCAGCGCCGCGTAGGCTACGTAGTCAAAGCTGGGCGACTGGCGCATGGCCACCATGTGGGCCGCACCGCGGAATGTCCCGGTGCCCGATGCGTCCAGCGTCGGCGTGAGCCAGTCCGGGGGCGGCCGTAGGTCGCCGCGGCTCACCATCAGTTTGTGGCTGCTGGCACCGAACAGGCCGAACGAAGCGTCGGGTGCACCGGGCAGGATGTCGCTGATGAACCCCGGAACCACAAAGGCGGTGTAGCCGCTGGCCTGGTGCGTGGTGGACAGGAAAGGCGTATCACCGGCCAGCGGCAGCACCACCGCAGAGCGGATGGCAAAGCCGTTCTTGCTGACATAGCTCACCGGCCCCATGGGCAGGCCCTCGCCGTGCACGCCATAGGCCGAGCACAGCAGGCGTCCGTCTTGCACATAGCCGATTACGCGCAGGGCGCGCGAGTTGAGCGTGAGGCGGCGCAGGGTGGCAATGCCTTCGGGAGAGCAGGGCTGCAGGTCCGGCTGCGCCAGCAGCGCCTTGAGCGCAGTGTTGTCGAATTGGTCGCTGATGGCGTGGCTGCGCGCCAGCATTTCGTCGGCCAGGTGCAGGGCCTGATTCTGCAGCGTGCCCACAGCCTTCCAGTAGGCCAGACCGATGGTCACCGCCAGCAGCAGCGCAACGACCAGTCCGCCCAAGGCGTAAGGTACGGGGCCGATACGGCGGTCAAGGTCCATCAACGCATTATTGCCAGCCTGTGGACAGGGACCTCTGTGGGTTTTCCCTGCATGGCCCTCGACCAGCGTAGCGGTCAGCCGGTCCAGGGCGGCGCGGCAATGCGCTGGGTCTCACCCGGGATGACGGGGAAGTCACCGGCCTCCCAGCGCTGCGCGGCGGCGGCAATGCGCTCGCGGTCGGTGGCCACGAAGTTCCACCACATGCGCACCGGCTGCTCCAGTGGCGCACCGCCAATGACGACGAAGCGCGCACCGTCTGAGCCGGCCTGCACCACCACGCCCGCGTCGCTGGGTAGCAAGGCCATCTGCTGGGCCGCCAACACCTCGCCATCGATGTGGAGTTCAGCCTCGGGGCTGTACAACGCCATCTCCGGTGCCAGGGGCGGCAGGGCCCAGGTGGCGTGGGGCGGCAGTTGCACATCCAGGTACAGCGTGGGCGAGGCGGTGCGCACCGGGCTGGTCTGACCCCAGGCACTGCCCACCAGCACACGCACGCTGGCGCCGCCTTCCAGCGCCACGGAGAGAATCGCATCGGCCGCGACATGCTGGAAGGAGGGTGCCACCGTCTCCAACGCGGGCGGCAGGGCCACCCACAGTTGCAGGCCGTGCAGGCGTCGCGGGCGGCCGCGCTGGTCGTCGGGCACGCGCTCGCTGTGCGCGATGCCAGAGCCCGCCGTCATCCAGTTGATGGCGCCGGGGGTGATGGTCTGCACCGTACCCAGGCTGTCGCGGTGCAGGAAGCTGCCCTCGAACAAATAGGTCACGGTGGCCAGGCCGATGTGCGGGTGCGTGCCCACGTCGCTGTCCACCTCCGCGCCCAGGGTGACCGGGCCGAAGTGGTCGAAGAACACAAAGGGGCCGACCGCGCGCTGGCGCGCGGCGGGCAGCACACGGCGCACGGTGAGTGCGCCGGCCAGCGTGGTGGGACGGCCGGACCAGGTGGGCAAGGGGGTGGTCATGGCAGGAACTCCCTCAGACCAGCTCGGAGGCAATGGCTATCTCGCCACTGAGCACGCGGTGGATGGGGCACTTGTTGGCGATCTCCAACAGGCGCTGGCGATCCGCCTCGCTTACGTCGCCCTCGATCTGGATGCGCCTCTGCAGTTGGTAGTGCGATTGGCCATCCGCCGTCTTGCCCTCCATATGCTCCACGGTCACGCGCAGATCCGTCACCGCCAGTTGGCGGCGGCGGATGTAGAGCTCCAACGTGAGCGTGGTGCAGGCCGCCAGGGCGGAGTCCAGCAGGTCGTGCGGGTCCGGGGCGCGGTCGTCGGAGCCCAGGGTCTTGTCCACGTCGGTGGTCCAGGCGTGGCGGCCGTTGCTGAGCGTGGTGAGCGCACCAAAGGCGCGGTGCAGGCGGGCTTCGATGGTCATGCGTGCTCTCCGGTAGTGGTTGCTGCCTCGCCCAGGCGGCCGTCGCGGAAGTCGCTCAGGGCCTGGTAGATCTCCTGCTGGCTGTTCATCACGAACGGGCCGTACTGCACGATGGGCTCCTTCAGGGGCTTGCCGGCAATGAGCAGGACTCGTGCCTCGGCACTGGCCTCGATCACCACGCCGTCGGCAGCCGCGTCCTTGTTGGACAGGATGGCCATGCGCGCCAGCGGCACCGCCGTACCCGCCACCGTGACCGTGCCCCGGTAGACGTAGATGAAGGCATTGTGGCCTTGCGGCAGGGTTTGCGCCAAGCGGCCGCCCGCGCCCAGATGGATGTCCAGGTACAGGGGCTCGGTGACTTCCCGCGTGACCGCGCCCTGCACGCCGTGGCTGGCGCCGGCAATCACTGTGACGGCCGCGCCGGTATCGGTGGCAAAGGCCGGCAGATCGGCGTTGGCAAAGTCCTTGTACCAGGGCTGGCGCATCTTGTCGCGCCCCGGCAGGTTGAGCCAGAGCTGAAAGCCCTCCATCACGCCCTGCTCCTGCTGCGGGATCTCGGAGTGGATCACGCCGCGCCCGGCGGTCATCCACTGCACGCCGCCGTTTTCCAGCAGGCCCTGGTGGCCGGCGCTGTCGCGGTGCAGCATGCGCCCGGCGATCATGTAGGTGATGGTCTCAAAGCCACGGTGCGGGTGGTCGGGGAAACCGGCGATGTAGTCGTTGGGGTTGTCGCTGCCAAAGGCGTCGAGCATCAGGTAGGGGTCGAGCCGATGCTGCAGCTGCTGCGTGAGCACGCGGTTGAGCTTGACGCCGGCGCCGTCCGACGTGGCCTGGCCGGCCACCAGGCGCTCCACGCTGCGGGAGCGCTGCACGGCAAAGCCGGCGCTGGAAAGGGTGGGGGTGGAAGACATGGTCAATCCTTTCTGTACTCATTCAACTCAGGCGCGGCGGGCATCCACGCTCCAGCCACCGGCGCCATACGCTACCAGGGCCAGCAGGCCGCCGACCACGGCGATGTTCTTGAAGAACAGCAACTGTTGCACAAATGCCTGATCCGCGGGGACGCCCCAGAAATTGTGGAAGAACACGCTGGCCACCAGGGTGAAGCCGGCCAGCACCAGGGCCGCCCAGCGCGTGCCCCAGCCCAGCAGCAGGGCCAGGCCACCGACGATTTCCACGGTCAGTGCCAGCGCCGCGCCCAGGGTGGGCAGGGGCAGGCCGACGGAGCTGATGTAGCCCACCGTACCGGCAAAGCCGGTGAGCTTGGACAGGCCGGCTGGCAGGAAGAGCGCGGCCATCAGGACGCGTGCGGCGAGGGACAGGGGGGCTTGGGCAGACTGGAACATGGTGAACTCCTCAAAGGATGGGTTGGTGATGGGATGTACTGTATTGACCAACAATCGCCTTGAAAAGCCGTTGAAATGGATATGATTGTTCCCGTGATGGATCAATCAGCCGCCGACATCGACCCCAATGACTTGCTCATCTTCGCCCGCGTGGCCGAGCTGGGCAGCTTCAGCCGCGCCGCCGAGCGCCTGGGCCTTCCGAAGTCCACCGTCTCGCGCCGCCTCGCCGCGCTGGAGGCACGCCTGGGCGAGCGCCTGCTGCTGCGCACCACGCGCCGCCAGAACCTGACCGAACTCGGCCAGCAACTGCTGGACCACGCACGCCAGGTGGTGGCCGAGGTGGAGGCCGTGGCCGCCCTGAGCGAGCGCCGCCAGGCCGCACCCAGCGGGCGGCTGCGCGTGTCCATGCCCAGTGACTTTGCCAACCTGCTGCTGACCGATGCGCTGGCCGCCTTTGTGGTGATGTACCCCGGCATCACGCTGGAACTGGACCTGTCCGCCCGGCGCGTGGACCTGCTGGGCGAGGGCTTTGATGTGGCCGTGCGCATGGGGGCGCTCCCCGACGACACGCTGCTGGCGGCGCGCCAGCTAACGGTGTTCTCCAGCGGCCTCTACGCCGCGCCGAACTACCTGGCCGAACGCTGCCAACCGGTTCAGCCGCAGGACTTGCTGGCACACGACGCGGTGCGCCTCCTGCGCAGCAACGGCGAACCCCACCCCTGGGTGCTGACCCAGGGCGAGCAGCGCTGGGAGGGCCTGCCCCCCGGGCGCGTGTGCGCCAACGCGCCCGAGCTGCTGATGGGTCTGGCGCGGGCCGGTGCCGGCATCGCCGCCCTGCCAGACTTCTTTGCCCAGCCCCTGGTGCGCCAGGGCGTGTTGCGACGCGTGCTGCCGGACTGGTGCCTGCCCGCGCAGACAGCCTCGGCCGTGTTCCCCGGGCGCAAGCTGATGCCAGCCAAGACCCGGGTGTTCATCGACATGCTGCTGGCCAGCCTGGGGCACGTGCCCATGGTAGAGCCGCGCGCGGCGGCGGGGCCGCTCTGACGCCACAACATCTGATCAAATAAGGCAGTAGCCCTCGTGATTGTTGCGTAGGCAGCTACTAAATGTATAGCATTCCGAAGCCCTTTACCTCCAGCCCAAGGGTCTACGGGAAGACAAAGGCGGCCGCCACCAGGTTGGCGCCGGCGCTCAGGGTCGGCAGTACCAACTGCTTGCTGGCGAAGCCGCTCAGGCTGGCGTCCAGCGTGTACTTGCCGGCGGCGGCGGTGTCGGGCACAAACGTCAGCACGCCCGGCGCGGCCACGGCCGATGCCACCAGCGGTGCGGCCACGGGCAGGGTGAAGGCAAAGGCGCCGCTGGTGTCGTCCACGAATCGGCCCGCCACTTCCACCGTGGGACCACCCGTCAGCGGCTGCAAGGCGCGCACATAGGTGCCCGCCGGTGCGCTGCCGCTCACACTGGCGGTGGCGCTCACGGGGAGAGTCAAGGGTGTTCCGGTTGCGTTGATGGTTGTCACCACGTTGGTCGCCACGACCACGCCGGTCACCACCATCGTCGTGCGGCCACTGGCCGTCACCACCAGGGTGTAGCTGCCCGGCGCCACCGGCTGCAGCAGGAAGCTTCCGGTACTGTCGGGCGCCGTGGCCTTGACCACCATGCCGGCTTGCTGCAGGGACACCCGGGCCGTGCCGCTGGCCGCCGTGGCTGCATCCACGGAACCCGCCGCGCCGGAGATGAAGCGCGGGATGACGGTGACCACCGGCTTGAGCAGGTACTGCCCCGAGTTGCCCGCCACCACCACCGACTTGCAGGCGTCAAAGTCCAGCACGAAGTCGGCCAGCTGGTTGGCGGCAATGGTGATGTCAATGTTGGTCTTGAGGCCCGATTGTTGGCCACTGGGCGTTTTCAGGGCCACCTCGGACTTGTCGCTGCTGAGCACCACCGAATTGGCCAGGGGCGTGGTGCCGCCGTTGTCCGCCAGCACCAGGCGCAACTGCGTGTAGCGCCCGGCCGGCAGGTAGGCCTGCCCCAGTTCGCTCAGCACGCCGTTGCCCAGGGTCAGCAGGTTGATGCGCCGCGCCGGGTTGAGCACCACCTCCGACCAGCCCGCGTCGCCATCGGCCGCCGTGCTGCTCTGGTTCACGCGCACCTTCTGGACGGTGACGTTGACGGCGTCATAGCCACAGGACGGCGCATCGGTCAGCGCCAAGCGCAGGGTGCCCGTGCCGCCCATGTCCGTGCTGCTACTGCCGTAGCCGCCACCTCCGCCACCGCCACAGGCCCCAAGCAAGCCGGCGGTAGCCAGAATGAGTGCAAACCAGCGCAAACGCAGGGGAATGGGGGATTTCATGGTGACCTCGCTGCCAGGTTGATGTCGGAGAAAAGGCCGGCCCATCACGTGCCGGCACCGTGTCCTGTGCATAGTAGGCGCGCGCCGGGCGACCCGGTGTCGGCACGCTGTGATCGGAAGTTTCAGGTGTAAGCGGGGGTAACCGGCGTGGGGCGCTTCCTGCCGTAGGACCATCAGTCAAATCGGCATCCAACCCTCGTGGATGCTGCGTAGGCAGCTACCAATTCAATAGCACACTCAACCCCGCAGCGACCGCCGGTAGCGCTGGAACAGGATCTTCACCCGCTCCACATACACCTGGGTCTCGGCGTAGGGCGGCACGCCGGCGTATTTCTGCACCGCCTCGGGGCCGGCGTTGTACGCGGCCGCTGCCAGGGTGACATCGTTCTTGAAGCGTGCCAGCAGGCCAGCCAGGTACTGCGCACCGCCGCGGATGTTGTGCGCCGGGTCGCTGGCATCCGCCACGCCCAGCATGCGGGCGGTGCCGGGCATGAGCTGCATCAGGCCCATGGCGCCCTTTTGCGAGCGAGCGCGGGCGTTGAAGTTGGATTCGGCATGGATCACGGCGCGCACCAGGGCGGGGTCCAGGTCGAACTGCTTGGCGGCCAGGCCGATTTCGTCGCCATACTCGTCCAGGTGCAGCTTGGTGGCGTTCCAGTTGATGTCGGACGTGACGCTGCAGGCGTAACAGGACGGCCGGTACACCACGTAGGCGCCCTTGGCTGGCGGGATGTCGGAAAAAGTGGGGGTGCCGCCTTGCAGGGACTTGTAGATGCGGTGCCCGGTGTGGGGGGTGTCGGCCGTGGCCTGTGCCAGCGGGCTGGTCAGCAACGCGCTGGCGGCCAGCACTAGCAGAGCCGGCGAAAGCGTACGGGGACTCAGGAACGGGTTCGGAATCGGTGAAATGCGCACACCGCATTGTCCAACCAACCGCCACCACTGACCAGCACAATGCCCACCAGCACCGGAATCGCCCCGGCCAGGAAGCTGGGTTCGATGGGCTCGTTCAACAGCCAGGCACCAAACACCATGCCAAACAACGGCGTCATGAACGAGAACACGCCCAGGCGCGAGGCCAGGTAGTGGCGCAGCAACCAGAACCAGGCCAGGAAGCTGGCAAACGACACCACCAGCGAATGAAAGGCCAGGCTCAGCCAGACCTGGGGCGTGGGGTTGAAGCGGGTCTGCCCGGTAACCACCGACGCCACCAGCAACAGCACACAGGCCGCCACCAGCTGGTACATCAGCGTCTGCGTGGCCGGCGCCCGTGCCAGCGAGGTGGTGCGCACCGCCAGCGTGGTAGCGCCCCAGGACATGCCTGCCAGGAGACCCAGGAAGTCGCCCCACAGCATGTCTGCAGCGTTGGCAGATGCCGCCGCGCCGGAACTGCGGCCCAAGAAGGCCATGGCGATGCCACAGAAGGCCAGCGCAATGCCCAGCCACTGCACGGCGCCCAGGCGCTCGGCCGGCAGCTTCCAGTGCAGGCCCAGCGCGGCAAAGATGGGCGCGGTGTAGAGGAACACCGCCATGTGCGAGGCGCTGGTGTGGCGCAGGCCCTCGCCCACCAGCAAAAACTCCAGGGCGAACAGGCCGCCCACCACCAGGCCCGGGCCCAGGGTGCCGTCGTCCAAGCGCATGCGCTCGCCGCGCAGTTTCATGGTCAAGCCCACCAGCAACGCGGCCACGCCCGAGCGCAGGCCGATTTGCAGGATGGGCGCGATGTCGTGCGCCGTAGCCTTGAGCACCACCTGCTGCAGGCCCCACAGCATGCACAGCACCAGCATCGTGCCGGTGGCGGTGGAGTCGAGGGCTTTGCGGGTGTCCATGCAGAAATTCCGGGGGGAGGGTTACGGTGATTCGATTATGAAATTGGCTGCTTTCATTGATATAGTGAATAACCGACAAGCCATACGCCGCAGCCGCCAATCCAGCGACTGGCCCCAAAGCCCATGCCCATCCTGCCGCCCAAGCTCGAAATCCCGCTCTCGGCGCGCGAGCTGCCGCTGCCCATCATGTTCCGCAGCGCCCACGTGCCGGCGGCCGGGCTGTACCCCGAGCACCAGCACGCCTGGGGCGAGTTCGTCTACGCCTTCAGCGGGGTGATGGAGGTGAAGGTGGCCGGCCGCCACTATCTGGCACCGCCGCAGTACGGCATCTGGCTGCCGCCCAACCTGGAGCACGTGGGCCTGAACCGTTACGAGGCGCACCACTGCTCGCTATACCTGGCGCCCAGCGTCTGCGACGTGCTGCCGGCCACGCCCTGCGCCTTGACCGTGAGCCCCCTGGTGCGCGCCCTGCTGGAGCATTTGCAGCAGCAGGGCCTGCAACAACCCGGCAACGCGGCCGACGCACGCCTGCTGCAAGTGCTGGTGGACCAGTTGGCCGGCGCGCCCGCCGCCGGCAGCTACCTGCCCAGCTCGGACGACCCGGCGCTGGGCGCGGTGCTGCGCCTGTTGGAGGAAAACCCCGGCGACAACCGCTCCCTGCCCGAGTTGGCCGCAGCCGCCCACACCACCGAGCGCACGCTGATGCGCCGCTGCCAGCGCGATCTGGGCATGTCCCTGGCCGAGTGGCGCCAGCGCCTGCGCGTGGTCAAGGCCATGCCGCTCTTGGAAGCCGGCCAGACGGTGGAAACCATCGCCCTGGACCTGGGTTACGGTAGCGCCTCGTCCTTCATCACCATGTTCAAGCGCCTGGTGGGCGCCACGCCGGACGAGTTTCGCAAGGGCACGGGCGCTCGCTCGGCCACACCAGCGGCCTGAGTGGTTCAGTCGCAGCCGGTGAACTGGTGCTGGACGCAGTCCTGGGCACGCTCCTGAGCCTGGCCGATCTGCTGCGGCGTCATGCGCCGACGGACCACCTCCAGGTTCGTGGCGGCCTCACGGCTGCCGTTGGTAGCGGCGGCCGACAGCCATACGTAGGCCAGTTGCACGTCCTGTGGCACGCCACGACCCTGGGCATAGACCGCGCCCAGGTTGGATTGCGCGGGCGCATGGCCGCCATGCGCCGCCAAGCGCAACCAGCGCAGGGACTCGCGGGCATCGGCCGGCACACCCTGGCCGGCGCGGTAGAGCAGGCTCAACTCGAACTGGGCCCGGGCCTCGCCGCGCTGGGCCACCGGCCGCAGCAGTTGCGCGGCATGCGCGTAATCGCCCTGGGCCTTGGCGGCCAGACCGTCCTCATACGGACCACCCCAGGCGACCGAGGCACAGACGGCCCACGCCGCGGCGGCCATACCCAGCCGGCTCCATCCTTGCGTCATACCTTGTCCTTTCCGTCTGCTGGACTGGATCATCGCCGTTCCGCAAAAGCGGGGCTCAGGCCAGGGCAAAGCCCTCGCGCTCGACGGTCTCGCCTAAGAAGTCCAGGAACTTGCGCACCGCCGGCACCAGCCCGCGCCGTGAGGGAAACACCGCATGGAAGATGCCCGGACGTGGTGCCCAACCCGGCAACACTTGGACGAGCAGGCGCTCGCGCAGTTCCTCGGCACACATGTAGTCGGGCAGGACGCACATGCCGGTGCCACGCAGCACGGCGAATTTGAGGGTCAGCAGATCGTCGGCCACGTAGCGCGGCTGGTGCTGGAGGGTGTGGCTCTCGCCGTCCGGCCCGACCAGGCTCCAGGTGGCGCGCTCGCCGGCGCTGCCCATGCTCACGGTGTCCAGTTGCGCCAGATCGGCCACACTGTGCGGGCGGCCCTGGCGCGCAAGCTGGGCCGGGCTGGCCACAAGGAGCGTGGCCGTGGTGCCGAAGTTCTTGATAACCAGGCTACCACTGTCCTCCAGCGTGGGGCGCACGCGCAGGGCCACGTCGAAGCCTTCCTCCACCAGGTCCACCGCGCGGTTGCTGACCCGCATGTCCACCCGCACCTGCGGGTAGCGCGCCAGAAACTGCGGCAGGATGGGCCCGAGCGTGGTCTGCGCCAGCGTGACCGGGCAGGCCACGCGGATGGTGCCGCGCGGCTCGGTCTGGGCGTGGCTCACCACGTCCTGGGCGGCCTGGGCGCTTTCGCGCAGGGCCACGCAGTGGCGGTAGTACTGCTCGCCCACGGCGGTGAGCGAGAGCTTGCGCGTGGTGCGCTGCAGCAGGCGCACGCCCAGGCGTGCCTCCAGCTCCGCCACGCGCCGGGACAGGCGCGATTTGGGCAAGCTGAGGGCCCGCCCGGCGGCGGCAAAACCGCCGCGGTTCACCACTTCGGCAAAGTACACCAGATCGTTCAGGTCTTCCATGGGCAAAAATTGTCCTACCAATAGGACAATCTAGCCCAATTTTGCCGACTTATCAAACACTGGGTTCATCCGCATACTTGATCCATGGCCGCACGTCGCGGCATGACCCACCAAGGATCCAGACCATGAAACTGCTTCACATCGACTCCAGCGTCCTCGGCACCAACTCCGTGTCCCGCCAGCTCACCGCCCAGATCGTGGCCAAGTGGCGCGCCAGCCACCCCGGCACCACGGTGGAATACCTGGACCTGGCCGCCAGCGCCCCCAGCCACCTGTCCATCGAGTCCCTCGGCTTTCGCCTAGCCCCCGGCGCGGCCGAACCCACCCAGGGCCAGATCCGCGAAAACGCCATCTCGGAAAGCCTGGTGACCCAATTCCTGGCCGCCGACGTGATCGTGGTGGGTGCCCCGCTGTACAACTTCTCCATCCCCAGCCAGCTCAAGGCCTGGATTGACCGCGTGGCCCAGGTGGGTCGCACCTTCAAGTACACGGACAAGGGCCCCGTGGGCCTGGCCGGCGGCAAGACGGTGATCGTGGCCTCTACCCGCGGCGGCGTGTACTCCACCAGCGAGGGCGGCCGCGCCATGGAACACCAGGAAAGCTACCTGCAAACCGTGTTCGGCTTCTTTGGCATCACCGACGTGCGCTTCGTGCGTGCGGAAGGTCTGGCCATGGGCGAGGCCGCCAAAGCCAAGGCCCTGGCTGGTGCCGAAGTGGAGATCAGCGCCACGGCCCTGACCGCCGCCAATGAAGCCAGCGCCGTCCAGGCGGCCTGAGGCTTCGCGGCACCGGTGCGTGGGCGCCTACCAGGACGGCCCACGCGCGGCGAAGTGCTTGGCCAGGAATTCGATCAACACACGAACCTTGGCCGACACGTGCTTGCGGGTCGGGTACACCGCATAGATGCCCAGTTCCTCTGAACGGTAGCTGGGCATCAGCTCCACCAGGGTGCCATCCGCCAGGTCCTGGCCTACCAGAAAGGTGGGTTGCAGGATCACCCCCTGGTGCGACAAGGCCGCAGCCCGGCAGGTATCTCCATTGTTGGTCTGGATGCAGGGCTTGGTCTTGACGCTGACGACGCCCTCGGGCCCGGTGAACCGCCACTCGTCCTTGTCGGCCCGGTAGCTGTAGGAAATGATGGCGTGCTGGGCCAGCTCGCTGGGGTGCTGTGGTGTGCCGTGCTGGGCCAGGTACTGCGGTGAGGCACACAGGACGATGCGCGTGGTGGCCAGCTTGCGGCTCACCAAGCTGGAGTTTTCCAGCGTGGCAATGCGGATGGCCACGTCATATCCCTCTTCCACCAGATCCACCAGGCGGTCCGCCAGGGTCACGTCCAGTGTGACTTTGGGGTGCAGCGCCTTGAACTGGCCCCACAGCGGCGCCAGGTGCAGGATGCCAAAGGTGAAAGGCGCATTGATGCGCAGCAGGCCGCTGGCGGCATCGCTGCGCGCGGTGATCTCGTCCTCGGCCTCTTGCAACTCGCCCAGCAGCTCCTTGCTGCGGGCATAGAACACCTTGCCCTCTTCTGTCAGCGACAGGCGCCGCGTCGTGCGGTGCAGCAGGCGCACGCCCAGGCGCGCCTCCATCTCCACCACGTAGCGCGAAACGGCGGCCTTGGACAGGTCCAGCGCGTCGGCGGCCTTCACGAAGCTGCCCGCCTCGACCACGGCATTGAAGGTCTGCATCTCCAGGAATCGATCCATTGTCACTCCAACTGAAACAATTTATTCAAATCTATGCCGTTTATCTGTTCCGGTTTATTCAATAAAGTTCCTTCCATGCACTGCGGTGCACACCAAACCCTCCCGCAACCCACCAAGGAACCATCATGAAAGTCACCGTACTCGGCGCCGGCAACATGGGCGCAGCGTTTGTCCAACAACTCACCCGTGCCGGCCACCCGGTCACGGTGACCGCCCGCAACCTGGACAAGGCCCAGGCACTGGCCGCCGCCAACCCCGGTGCCACGGCCCTGCCCGCGGCGCAGGCCGCCGCCAATGCGGACGTGGTGGTGCTGGCCACCGGCTTTGGCGATGCCGTGCCTGCCCTGAACAGCCTGGGCGACCTGCGCGGCAAAGTAGTGATCGACATCACCAACCCGCTCACCCCCGACTACATGGGCCTGACCCTGGGCCACAGCACATCCGCGGCGGAAGAGATCGCCAAGGCCGTTCCTGGTGCAGAAGTGGTCAAGGCCTTCAACACCCTGTTCGCCCAGGTGCTGGCCGGTGGCGCCGACTTCGGCAACGGCCAGACCGCCAGCGTGTTCGTGGCCAGCGACAGCGAGCGCGCCAAGCAGACCGCAACCGCCATGGCGCAGAGCCTGGGCTTTGCCACGGTGGACGCCGGCGGTCTGAAGAACGCCCGCTACCTGGAACCCTTGGCCGGACTGAACATCTACCTGGGCTACGGCGCCGGCCTGGGCACGGCCATCGCCCCGACCTGGATGCGCAAGGCGTGAACTCCGAGAGCACCATTGCCCACACGCTGGGTGCGTTGCAGCGTGACGCCGCATCCGGCCTGGCCTACCGCGTGCGCCAGCCCCAGCCGGTGGCGCCCACACGCTGCGTGGTGCTGCTGCACGGCGTGGGTGGCAACGAGACCAACCTGCTGGACCTGGCCGAAGGATTGGCCGAGGACACGCTGGTGGCCTTTGTGCGTGGACCGCTGCAGTTGGGGCCGGGTCAGCACGCCTGGTTTCGCGTGGCCTTCACCGGCAACGGCCCGCAAATCGTGCCGCAGGAGGCCGAACGCAGCCGCCAATTGCTGATCAGCTTCGTGCAACAACTTGGCGTACAGCACGGTGTGGCGCCCGCGCGCACGGTGATTGCCGGCTTCAGCCAGGGCGGCATTCTCAGCGCCAGCGTGGCCCTGAGCGCTCCTGAAGCAGTGGCCGGCTTTGCCGTGCTGTCAGGGCGCATCCTGCCCGAGCTGGAGCCGCACCTGGCCAGCCCCGCGCAGCTGGCACACCTGCGCGCCTTCATCGGCCATGGCACACAGGACAGCAAGCTGCCGGTACAGTGGGCCGAGCGTGCCGACACTCTGCTCACCACCCTGGGTGTGGAGCATGCAGTTCGCCTGTACCCGATGGACCATGGTATCAGCGCCGCCATGCACCAGGACTTTGTGGACTGGGTGGCCGCGCTGACTTAAAGTGGTCCGGGAGATGCCCATGGACACTACACCCACCGCCAATCTGCACATCGGCAACGAGCAGACCACGCTGCGCTTCGGCGCCGCCGAGGGCGCCACCACGCTGACCTTGGCTGTGGGTGCGCAGGCCACTGCGCGCGCGCACTTTCGCCACAGCCCACCCAATGCGTTGGAGATGGAAAACGCCATCGCCGCCGTGGAAGATGTGGTGATGCCGGCGCTGCGCCAGTTGCCAGCGGGCTTGGTTCTGTGCACCAACGATGCGGCGGTGCAAACCATCGCGCGGCTGGCCGGCGTACCGGATGGGTCGCGCATGGAACTGTCTATCGAAGGCCTGGAGGACTGCTTCAACGCACTGGCGGCGTGGGTTCAAGGCCGCCCCGCCAGCCAAGGTCGCCTGCCGCAGGACAACGCCTTTGCCGCCACGCTGTTGATCCTGCGTGAGCTGATGCACCACCTGGGTTTTACGTCCATCCGCTGGGTGGACGGGGCAACTGCCTGACGCTTGCCGCTACACGCCGGCCGAGCGGGCATCCCACTCGCGCTGAATGTCCAAGATCTGCGGCAGGATGCGGATGAAATGTTCCACCAGCCGCGGCTCAAAGTGCACACCGGCACTGTCGTGCAGGGTCTGCAGGACGCGTTCCAGCGGCCAGACCTCCTTGTATGGGCGCTTGGTGGTCAGGGCATCGAACACATCGGCAATGGCCACGATGCGGGCCATCTCGGGAATCTCCTCGCCCACCAGGCCGCGCGGGTAGCCGCCGCCGCTCCACTGCTCGTGGTGGCAGTGGGCGATAGTCGCCGCCATTTGCAGCAGCGGTGCATTGCTCTTGGACAGGATCTTGTAGCCCACCGTGGCGTGGGTCTGCATGACGGCCCACTCCTGGGCATCAAGTTTGCCGGGCTTGTGCAGGATGGCGTCGGGAATGCCCAGCTTGCCAATGTCGTGCATGGGCGCGGCCAGCTCCAGTTGCTGGCAGTCTTCCTTCTTCCAGCCGGCCGCCGCTGCCAGGGCACTGCTGTAGGCCGCCATGCGCCAGATGTGGGTGCCGGTATCGGCATCCTTGAACTCGCTGGCCTCGCCCAGCATGTAGATGGCGTCGTTGTAGCTCTGCGCCAACTGCTTGGCACTGACCAGGGAGAGGTGGGTGCGCACGCGCGCGCGCACCACCGGCGCCGACACCGGCTTGACGAGGTAGTCCACGGCACCGGCCTCGAAGCCGGCGGTCTCGTTACCGGTTTCGGCCAGGCTGGTAACAAACAGCACGGGAATGCTTTCGGTGGCCGGGTCCTGCTTGAGCTTGCGGCAGGTGGTGTAGCCGTCCATGTCGGGCATCTCGATGTCAAGCAGGATCAGGGCCGGGCGATGCTTGGCTGCGGCGACCAGAGCCTCGTTGCCATTGCGGGCAAAGACCAGGGCATGTTCGGGCGAGAGTATCTGGCGCAGCAGGGCCAGGTTGGCCGGCTCGTCGTCCACGATGAGAATGGGTGCGGTCATGGTGTCAGGCGTCCAGGGGGAGTTCCAGACTTTCACACAAATGGCGCGCCGCCAACTCGGCACCCCGAAAATCGAAGTCACTAAGGGTAGCACGCAGACGCTGCAGGTGGGTGCCCGGCAGGATCTGGGCCAGCGCCTCCAACGCCCCTTCGGCGCCATCCAGGTCATCTGCATCCAGCGCCAACAGCAGCGCGCGCAACGGAGCGACCAGGCGCGCGCGCTGATCTCCATCGGGCGCGTCCGCCATCGCCGCGGCTAGCACTGCCTCCGGTTCGGGGGCATACACGCCGATGGAAGTCAGCGCCACCTGCAAGGCTTGCTGCAGGGCCAGTACCGAGACACCGGTATCAAAGCCGGACTTGAGCTGCTGATCCAGCGTGGCTGCGCAGGCGGCCACGTCCGGCAGGGCCAGATTGCCGGCAGCGCCCTTGAGCTTGTGCGCCAGGGCAGCCACCTCGGCCGCGCGCCCCTGGCGCAGCCCTTCGGCCATGGCGCGGGCACTGTCGCGGTAGTCCACCGCGAACTTGCGCAGGAATTGCGCGTACACCGCCTCCTGACGCCAGGTTCTCAGGCCCGTTGCCAAGTCCAGACCCGGGAGTTGCCGCAGCCCGTCTGGCACGGCATTGGCGGGGCGGGCATGTGCAGCCAAGGGCGCTGCGGCATCGCCGCTGGGCTCGGGCAACCATTTGAGCAGGGTGGCGTACAGCAGGGCGGGATCGATGGGCTTGCCAATGAAATCCACCATGCCGGCCTCCATGCAGGCGCGGCGGTCGTCGTCAAAGGCATTGGCCGTCATCGCCAGGATGGGCGTGCCATGGCGGCCGGGCAGGGCATGAATGGCGCGCGTAGCGGCCAGGCCGTCCATGACCGGCATCTGCAGGTCCATCAACACCAGGGCATAGGCGTGCTCACGCGCCAGGTCGACCGCTTCCTGGCCATCGGCCGCGGTATCGATCACCAGGCCACTGTCTTCCAGCAGTTGCTGCGCAATCTCGCGGTTGATGTCCACGTCATCGGCCAACAGGATGCGCGCGCCGGCGTGGCGGCGCAGCTCCAGTTCCGCGCTGGCTGCGGTCGGCAGCACATCACTGGGCATGGGGCCGTGGCCGCGCTGCACGCGCGCCGTAAACCAGAAGGTGGCGCCCTCCCCGGGCGCACTGACCACGCCGGCATCACCGCCCATCATGGTCGCCAGGCGGCGCGTGATGGCCAGCCCCAGGCCGGTGCCACCGTACTGGCGGGTGGTGGAGATGTCGGCCTGCTCAAAGGCCTGGAATAGGCTGCCCTGCTTGTCCAGTGGGATGCCGATGCCGGTGTCCTCCACCTCGAAGCGCAGGTCCAGGCCCTGTTCGGTCTCCCCCAGCAGAATCACCCGAATGCTCACCGAACCACTGGCCGTGAACTTGATGGCGTTGCTGGCGTAATTGATCAGGGCCTGACGCAAGCGCGTCGGGTCGCCGCGCAACCAGACTGGAACACTGTCGGGGTCCACCAGAATGCGAAGCCCCTTGGCGCGCGCCTGGTCGGCGATGAGGGAATGCACGTTGTCGAGCAGGCTGCCCAGATGAAAATCCGTCTGCTCCAGCTCCAGGCGGCCGGCCTCGATCTTGGACAGGTCCAGGATGTCGTTGATGATGGTGAGCAGGTGGCTGGAGGCCGCCTCGATCTTGGACAGGCGGGTGGACTGCGTGGGAGAGGGTGCATCGCGGCGTAGCAGATGGGTGAAGCCCACGATGGCGTTCATGGGCGTGCGGATTTCGTGGCTCATATTGGCCAGGAAAGCGCTCTTGGCTCGGTTCGCCGCCTCGGCGCTGCGGCTGGCGGTGGCCAGTTCGGTGGTGCGGCTGGCCACCAACTCTTCCAGGTGGTCGCGGTGCTGCTCCAGCTCGGCCAGCATGCGGAATTTTTCGGTGATGTCTTCCTTGGACGCCATGTAATGGCTGATCGTGCCGTCTGGCTGGCGGATGGGTGTGATCTGGGCCGATTCGGTGTAGCGCGTGCCGTCCTTGCGCCGGTTGTAGAACACGCCGCTCCAGGAGCGCCCGTGGGTCAAGGCATCCCACAGGCCCTGGTATGTCTGCGCCGAGGTGTCACCCGATTGCAGCATGCGCGGATTCTGGCCGATGGCCTCCTGGCGGCTGTAGCCGGAGGAACGGACGAAGGCATCGTTGACGTATTCGAGCTTCCCTTCCAAATTGGTGATGGCCACCACCACCGGACTTTGTTCCACCGCCATGGAGAGTTGGTGGAGTTGTGTCTCGGCCGCCTTGCGTTCGCTGATGTCCCGGATGAACGCCGTGAAGTAGTGGTGCCCATTCTGCAACAGCTTGGTGACAGTCAGCTCCATGGGGAACAGCGAGCCATCTGCGCGCATGCCCTGAACCTCGATGCGTTTGCCCAGCATCCGTGCGTTGCCAGTGCGCAGGTAGTGCGCAAACCCCTGGCGATGCGCCTCGCGCAGCGCCGGGGGCACGATGAGGTCGGCCAGATCTTGCCCGACGGCAACCTCCGCGGCATGACCAAAGACCGGCTCGGCCTGGGCGTTCCAGCCGATGATCTTGCCCTGCTCGTCCATGCTGACCACAGCGTCCAGCGCCGCGTCCATCAGCATCTGAGCCCGCGCCTGGGTTTCCCGCACCGTGGCATCCAGGGCACTGCGCTGCAGCTCAGCCTGGGCATCGCGTGCCATCTGACCCAGGCGGTGCACCCGTTGCTGCTGGCGCCACAGCAGGTACAACCCACAGCACAGGGCCAGCACGGCCGTCACGGCCACCAGCACGATCCAGAACACCAGCTTGCGCAGGGGAGCAAACACCTCCTCCTGGTCCAACTTGGCAACGATGTGCCAGTCGGTACCCGACACCGGCCGGTAGGCGGCAAAGACGGCCTGGTCCCGGTAGTCCACGCCTTCCGTGGTACCGGGCGCGTTGGAGCGGATGGCCGCGGCTGCCGGTAGATTCGGCGTGTCCATGGACGGTGCCAGCACCATGGCCGTGCCGCGACGGTGGCGCAGGTCGTTAAGGAACAAGGCGGTATCGCCCTCCTGGCGCACCAGCAGGGTCTCACCGCTGGGGCTGGCGGTGGGCCAGGTTTGGATCACCGGGTAGATGAAGCGGTCCACATCGACCAGGAACACGATGGCCGCCAACGGCCGGCCATCCGGCAGACGGCCCGGACCGATGGGCAGCAGCCAGTGGATACGCGGATTGCCATCCGGGTCCAGGTACAGCGCGCTACGCTGCGCCTCGCCGGGGCGCATGTGCTGTAGTTGCTCGCGCACGATGGACATCATGCGTACCTCGTTGCCCGAACGCATCAGCATCTGGCCATCGTGGCGGAACACCGTCAGCCCGCCACTGCCGTAAGCGTTGACCAGGCCATCCAGATAGCGCTGCAACTGCGTGTGGCTGCTGGCATCGATCCCGCCCGCGGCCAAGCGCGCAACGGTCTGCGCCAGGGGTTCGTTGGCCATCAACATCTGGCCGTCGCTGGCGCGCTCCTCCAGCCAGGTTTCAATCTGGGCCGCCTTGAGCTTGGCAATGGCCTGCAGGTTGGTGTAGGTGTCGCGCTCCACCTCGGGCGCATAGAGCTTGACCACCATCAGGCCGGTCAGCGGCACCACCATGATCAACGCGATGAACAGCAGAACCAGGGTACCCACCCGACCGCGGCGACTGCCGCCGCTGCCGGCTGAATGGGCAGCGACGACACTCCGGGCAACGGTGTCCTGGTCGGTCATGGCAAAGGGTGGTGCGAAGAACGTAACAGCAGCCCGCGTGCGCATCGCCCGGGGTGCTGTGGGGAACCCATGCTAGCTCGGCGATAGTCAGTCAGCAAGCGCTTGCCAGCCCACCGAATGGGCCTTTTCACCCGCGGTTGTGAGCCGACCACAGTCCCTGCTGGCGCGGCAGGCCGCCCACCATAATCTCAGTACAATCCCGCGCCCTGTTGGGCAAAGGAGCAGGCTCAGGCCTTGCCGCCCCAGGCCTGCGCCAACGCGAACACCGAGTTGGGCGTGCCCGGGCGCGCCACCGGCGGGCGCGGCTTCTGGAACACGCCCTTCTGTACCGCCTTGCGTTCCACCGCCTGGAAGCCCTTGGCCTTTTGCTCGTCCGCCAGACTTTGCAAGGTCACGGTGCGCAAATAGTCCGCCACCGTGGACTGCAGGGCGTCCCACAGGTCCTGGGTCATCTCCTGGGCGCTGGCGGAAGGCTCGCGCTGGCTCTCCTTGGCGCGCGCCTCGCTGCCATCGTCGATGGCGCCAATGATGTCGGCCACGGTGATCACGTCGGCCGTGCGCGCCAGCGTGTAGCCGCCACCGGGGCCCCGCGTGCTATCGACCAGGCCATGCTGGCGCAGCTTGGCAAACATCTGCTCCAAATAGGACATGGAAATGCGGTGGCGCTGGGCCAGGTCCTGCAGCGGGACCGGCGCAGGCGTCTGGCGCGACGCCAGATCAATCATCGCGGCAATGGCAAAACGGCCACGGGTACTCAGTCGCATGGATCAACTCCTTCCAGCGCAAAAGGGCTGGTGAAACGTGAATGTAGGGTTCACAATCCTTCGTGTAAATTCGAATTTTTGACAATTTCACTTCGGTTTTACCGAATTGAGGGCGGCGCGATGAATTTCAAGCACCTGCACTACTTCTGGGTCACGGCCAAGGCCGGCGGCATCATGCGCGCCGGCGAGCAGCTACACACCACACCGCAGACTTTATCCGGCCAGATCAAGTTGCTGGAAGACTGGCTGGGCCGCAAGCTGTTCCGCAAGAGCGGCCGCAACCTGGAACTGACTGAGGACGGCCACCTGGCCCTGGGCTACGCCGACCAGATATTCACGCTGGGCGAGGAGTTGGAGGCCGCCGTGCGCCAGGCCCATGGCGGCCGGCGATTGCTGGACTTCAAGGTCGGCGTAGCCGACTCGGTGACCAAGTCCATCGCCTACAAGCTGCTGGAGCCGGCACTGGCGATTGCGGAGCCGGTGCGCCTGGTGTGCAGCGAGGGCAAGTTCCCCGACCTGCTGGCCCAACTGGCGCTGAACCGGCTGGACCTGGTGCTGGCCGACGAACCCATGTCCAAGCGCACCAGCGTCAAGGCCTTCAACCACGCGCTGGGTCGAACAACGATGAGCTTCTTCTGTGCGCCGGCGCTCAAGACCCAGCTCAGCGGCGCATTTCCCCAATGCCTGAACCGCTTCCCCCTGCTGATCCCCGGTGCCCAGGCCTCGGTGCGCCAACAACTGGAGGGCTGGCTGACCCGCCACCAGATCCACCCGCGCATCATTGGTGAATTCGATGACGCCGCCCTGATGAGCGCCTTCGGCCGCGAGGGGCGCGGCGTGTTCATGGCGCCCAGCGTGATGGAGCAAGACACGGTAGAACAGTTCGGCGTCGCGGTGATCGGCCGCACCGAGGAGCTGGTGGATGAGTTCTTTGCCGTGTCGGTGGAGCGGCGCATCACGCATCCGTGCGTGGTGGCGATCACGGATGCGGCGCGGGGGCAGTTGTTTGGGTGACTGCCCCCTATCGCCTTATTTGGTGTACCAGTAGGTTCTGCGCAGGCTGGCTGGAATCGGCTTGTTGGGCATGCAGTTCTCCAGTGCCGAGTTACAGGAGCCACCACCACCGCCTCCTCCGCCACCGCCCCCACCACCACCGGTGCCTGTACCACCTGGCGTGCCGTCAGCACCGGCGCAACCGATGCAGAATTTTTTGTAGATCGTGGAGCCATTTGGCAAGTCCAGCCCCACCATGCCCGCGACGGGAGAAGGCGGTAAGCCGCCACCGTCAAAGGTAGTGGTGGAATGCGCCCCTGTGAACGGGTTAATCGCGTAGCCCTTTGCTTCACCCAGGTCCGAAGCACACGATGTGGGGGAGGGCGTCAAGGGGCGGTTGGTTCCCAGGTAGGTGGTGCCAAACACCGTGATGGGCGCATTCACCGACTTCTCCCCTGTGGCAAAAGTGATGAAGTAGCCGTTGAGCGATCCGTCATAGAGGGTGCTCGTCGCGTCGAACAGACCGGCGGTGCCGCCGCTGCCTTCAATCACATCGTGGGTCGCGGGTGTGCCCACCGTCGTGCCGGTGTCCTTGAGGAAATACACCCGGTTCGTCACGTTGTACGCGGAGTTGGCAGACGTATCCCGCAGCGGATGCTCCCGGTCACCAGATGCCAGCATCACTGCGTCATAAGATCCGGTCGCGCCCGTGGCGCCAACCAGCACCACCGCCGGCGGGAAGAAGAATTTGCGGGGGCTCGTGCCGGAGGCACAGGTTCCCGCACTGCAGCCCAACGCCGCCAGCTTGGTCACGCTCCAGTTGGAAGGTGAAGCAGCGCTGACGTCGGCGCGCCAAACATTGCCGGCCGTGTCTCCGAAGTAGAGCTTATCGGTTCTTCCATCGTTGTCGCGGTCCACAAACGTGATGTCGGACGGAATCGCTGCCGTCATGCCGGGCACGTTCAGGCAGGAAGACGAGGTGGCGCAACTCGCGCTGGCACTCCAGATCAGTGCACCCGTATTCGCATTGACGATGAAGATGCCTCGGCCCATGGTGTTGGTCGCGGGAGGTTCCGCATCCTGTGCCGTGTCGTAGCCCGCGCCGAAAATCAGCACTGGAATCGGATTGTTGGACGCATCCACATAAGTGTTCAGCAAGGTCAGGCGGGGCCGCGACCAGGATTGCCCCAACTCCGAGAAGCCCGTGGTGTTCTGGTCGATTTTCCATAGCACCTTGGGTGTGTTGGGCGTCGACACATCCAGGGCGTAGATGAAACGGCCACCCCGGCGCATGGTGAGATACAGGTGCGCCTTGTCGATGATCTGCGGCTTGGTTGGGTCCGGGGAACCATTGGTCGTCTGGTACTTGAGCACCTGGCTGGATCCCGTAGGACCATCAACGAAATAGTCCTTGGTCTGCGCGGTCAGCCCGGCCGGGGTCGTCGGGAACTTCAATTCCGGCGAGTTCACGCGCTGGCGGTTGAGCTTGCCATAGTGTTCCGGCAAAACCATGCCCCAAATCTCGCCGCCAGCAGGCACGGAACTGCCGTCCGCGTTGGTTACGGCGACGGTCTGGCTTCCGTTGACGGCATGGAAGACGCCGTCATTGGACCCATAGAACACAATGGTTCCGCGCGAGTCGCCGTAATTGACAACGACCGGGCGGGAATGCAGCACGTCACCGTGCACGGAAGGCCGCACCGTAACGGTTCCACCAGGGCCGAATTCATCTCCGAAGTTGTCCTCGCCACGTACCCAGTTGATCAATGAAACCCGATCACTGGTGGCCGTCTTGTTGACCTTGATCGAGGTTCCCGTGTCAGGAGAGGGGGGACTCAGCACCACGGAATAGTTGAACGTGTTGGTCGTCACACCCGAAATCACGAAACTACCGGTGTAATTGGTCTCGTTAGGGCCGATCATTCCGCTGATGGTGACGGTTTGGCCGTTGGTAAACCCATGTGACGCGGACGTTGCGGTTGCAGTGGTACCAGAGCGGGTCAAACTCGTGATGGTTTTAGCACTGCTGATCTTGTCCGCCGTGATGATGCCCGCTGCGGGCGATGTGGGTCCGAGGGCTGTGGCAGGTAGCGTAATCGTGAAATTGGACTTGGAGTTAGCTACCGACGCCACGGTAAACGAACCCGTGTATTCGCTTACAGCCTGCCCGTTGGCGTCCTTGATGCCGCTCAAAGAAACCGTCGCTCCAGCAGCAAAGGAAACCTTGGACGTCGTCGAAATCGTTACTGTGGTCGAACCCGCGGCACGAACCACTCCAGAGTTTGCAGGGTTGTTGCTGGTATAGCCGCTAATCCCCCATGACGAGCCAGAAACACCATTCACCACAACCGTTGCCGTTCCACCGCCGCCATATTGGGCCGGGGTTTCAGAAATGGTGTACGTGAAGGTCGTTGGGCTGGTCACCGTGACGGTGTAGGTGCCGTTGTAGGCAGACTGTGTGGCCCCGGCAATGGTGATGGAATCGCCCGTCACATATCCGTGGGCCGTAGTACCGGTCATCACTGTCACGGTATTCACACTGCGCGTCATCGACGAAACCACAACCGGAGTGTTAGGAATCGATGCGGTGTAGGAACCTGTCGCCGGAGTCGGTGGATAGTCCGGCGCGGTGAACGTGAACGACGTGCTGCTTGACACAGTAACGACCGTGACCGCACCGTTGTACACGGCCGCATTGGCCCCGGAAATGGTGACACTATCGCCGGCCACAAAGCCGTGGTTAGTTGCCGTCGTTACGGTGCCAACAGTGCCGGAACGCGTCAGCGACGTCACCGCCACCGACGCCACCGAATTCAACAGTGCACTGGAAATGCCGCTATTGGATGTGGCAAACACGTTGGACGCATCCGTCAGGTCTGCGTTGCAGGATGCGGGGACCGTCGAGAAGCCATTGAAGGGGTACTGACTCGGGCAGAAGGTATATACCTTGCGCGGCCCCGTCGGGGTCGTGGCGTAGTTGGTTGTCAGGGCCAGCGTGCGGATCTGTTGCCCTGCCCCACCTTTGTCGACCTGTTCGCCGTCGGGCGAATCATACGTAAGGCCCGCCCCACGCGAGTCGTTCTTGTAGAAACCGCCGGACAGGTCGGGTTCAACTGCCGGGTCCTTGAACGTCCAATAACTCTGGGCCGTTGACGTTATGAAGCCCGTCTTGCCGTCATGGCTGATGGCGGGAGTTCCGGTTGCATCCGCCAACACCAGCGTGGCCGTGTTGGGATCTGGAATTTTTGGGTTCAGATACACCAACGCAAACTGGTACTGCTTGAGGTTGCCCACCCAGCGCGGACGCGCCTGGGCATCTGGCCGGAACATGCCCAGATAAATCTGGTTCAAGTAGGTGCCCTGGGCATTGACCGACACCGGCAGCGTTGCGGACGCAAACACGCTGTTGACCGCCTGCACTTCGTTGAGGATCTTGTTGATGGCCGTCTTCAACTCGTCGTAGTTGGTAGTTCCAAAATACTTACCACCGCCCGCATTGGCCATACTATTCAGCAACGCCGGGTACTGGGGATTGCAGGAGGCACCCAATAAACCGATGGTGTAAGTGGTGATGCCCTGATTGCCGTCAATGGTCGAATAGATGTCACCCTGCTTCATGAAACGCGCCCACTCATCGGCATACAAACCCGACGAATCGGTGTGGCTGGGCATGGTATAGGCTCCGCAGCTGATACTACCGGCACCGTAACTACCGGCGGGAATGGAAATCGCAGTCTGCTGGGCCACTGTCGCGCCTGCGTCCTTCAGCGACTGAAGAATGTTGGCGCTACCACCGTCACTCGGAGTCGTGTTATTGCGGAAGGCATTGCCGACAAAGACCACGTAATTGCCCTGGCAACCGGCGGTAGGCTGGATGCTGGCGTAGTTCCGTCCCGACAAACCTATAGCACCGCGGTAATAGGCCCAGGCCTCCTGCATCACGGCTCCCGTGCGCTGGGTGTTGCCCTTGATGACATAGGGAGTAATCACGCCACCGGCTGGCGCACCGTTACTACCGGTTGTGCTCCAACCCTTGATCCAGGTCAGGATTTTGGCCTTGGTCGCCGGATCCATCCGCGACAGTGGCACGGCCAGGCACCCGCCGTTGGCATTGGTACCGCAGGCGGTTCCCGTGTAATCCGTACGACCGTTTTCGTTGTAGACCATCAGGCCAATGTTCACCGACCCCTCTGTCAACCCAGCAATGACGTTGTAGAGCGAACACTGCTGTATACCGCCGGCCGTGTTGCCTAGCGATGGGACCTCTGTTGTAGCCGCTCCTGTTGAGGGGTCTACATAGGTACAGGTGTTGGTCACCGTCGCGTCAAAGCTGGCGGCGTTGTCATAGACAAACAACACATTGGGCGTGCCCGTGGTCGAGGAGTTGGCCACATAGATGTCCGTGTCTTCCGCCCGCACCAGACTTGTGCCCAGGAGCAGCATACCGGCAATGGCTAGGAGAATGGTGAAGAGTGACTTTTTCATTTCTTTCTCCAATGCATGAAGACAGCTTCCAACAAGAGAATCAAGGGCACGGCGTCTCTCCAGTCACCCGAATCGAGAAGCCCTGATAACTGGTGACATTGGCACCGGTTGTTGCATCGTTCACCGCGGCTTGAACCCCCCACTGCTGGTCATTGCAAGCCGAAGGGTTGGTGGTCAAGTTGCCATTGGCGTCCACCATCTTGTCTTGGTCCTGCGACTCAAAGCAGGGGACATCGGTGGCCTTGGAAGGGTTGAGGTCCGCATTGCTGACAGGCTTGGTCAATACACACTGCGGAGATGCCCAAGTGACCTTGTACGCGGCACCGCCCACATTGACGGGCGTACCGCCCGGATCGCTGGCGGGAATCAGGTTGATGGCCGACGCCGTCTTGGCTTGCTCAAGGACACGTTCAATGGCGATCTGTGTGGCGGCCGATGCTTCCGACTGTGATTGCACGTTGCCCGCGATCTTCAGGTTCACGTTGCCGAAGCGGATCGCCGCGACCACCATCAAGGTCAGCACCACCAGCATGATGAGCGTGACCACCAGGGTGATGCCGTCCTGACCGGGGCGCGCATGGGTCTTCACAGGGGTCTCCTTCCACTGGGGTTCACGAGGCGCACCGCCTGCACGAACGCATGGCGCGTGTAGCCATCGTTGGCGGCTGTCGTCGTGCCAAAGGTTCCCAGGTTGTAGGTCTTGGCATCGCTATAGCCGGGGGTCTTTTCCGGGCTTCGAGCCAGCAGATTGATCTTGATGCTCATGACATTGGCCCAGTCCGCAACCCCCATGACGTTGGAGGGCGTCGCGAGCGCCACAGCGTTTACGTAATCTCCGTTGCCGTAATCTCCATCCGGGTTACCGTCGTTGTCGGTATCGCTGCCATAGTCGATCTGCATGTTTTCAATGCCTTCGGCCAGCGAAGTCGTTGTCAGCGCCATGGCACCGCTGGCAACAGAAAGCTCCACCCGCTTGAGGGTGGGGATCGGATTTCCGCCGTCGTTACTGGTGCAATCGCTGCATGTGCTGATGTAGTAGATATGAACCAACACCTGGCGCAGGCTCGCGGCACTGCCGTCCTTTTTCAGCAATGTGAACGACGCATCGTTACCCGTGGCCAGACGGTAGTCAAACGTCAAACCGGACGACGTCAGCCCCGTCTGGATATACAACTGTCCCGCTACGGCGGCAGTCTTGGCAATTTCCATGGTGTCGGCATGGCGCACCACGAGCACATCCGTTCCAGCCTTGTGGTTGGCAAGGCAGGTCGGCAGCGCAACGGGCGTTGCCAGCGTGGAGGGGTCGTTGTAGCCTTGCACATGCAAGGTCATGCCTTCCTGGATGTTCTGTGCGCCAGTAATAGTGATCGAACAGGGGTCTGGCAACGCGGTGGGGGGAGACGGAATTTTGGAAAGTTCGCCCCAGTAGCCCGCCATCTGCGCATCGGCTGCCATGGTCTGCAGTGCGTAACGCCCGTTTTCGATCATGCGGCCGGACTTGTCGATTTCGGCACGGGTGCCGCTCTGGGAGGCAATCAAGGTTGCCAGCCCGGCCACCAGGAACAACCCGATGGTGATGGACACCATGAGTTCGATCAGCGTCAGGCCAGCCTGACGCGGATGGATTTTGATCGGAGTTCTATCGGTGCACATGATCAGCTCAAGTTGGTCGCGTGCAGTGTCAAGCCAACCGCCCGACGTTGTGTGTCGGTGGCCCCGTATTGGTTGATGCCACAGGTCAGGCCGGCTGGCGGCGCATAGGTTGCGCTGCCGCCCTGCCATGCCACGCTGACCTGGTATTCGGCCGTTTGCCCGGCCACGAGGGTCACACAGCCTCGCGCACCCAACACAGCGCCCACTTGGGTGCCCGTGCTGTCTTTCTCGGCGGCACCCAACATCAAGGCACGCCATTCGGCCAGGTCCTTGAGCACCTTGGCCTGCTGGGCCGTGGACGCTGCGGGCGTGACGGGCGACGTCACCGGAGGCGTGGGGCAGGTAAGCGCAGAGATAGTAGCGGGTGTGACGCCGTCGCCCGTTCCAATGAAGCTGTTAGTGAACGGTGCCGCCGCCAGCAGGCTCTGGTAGCAGTAGGCGGCCGTGCTATTGGCATTGATGCGCGCCGCCATGTCTTGCGCGAGCGACAAGGCCTGCACGCGCTGGTAGGACTCCATTTGCGAATTCTGGCTCTGGATCAGCAGGCCGGAGAGGCCCAGCAACGCCACCAGAAGGATGAAGACGGATATCAGCACCTCGATCAGGGTCACGCCGGACTGGTGGCGACGCATCGTGCGAGGCTTCATGAGCATGCTCCCGCCTTGGTGCTGGTCATGCCGCTGAGGTCCACCGTGACGCAGCGTGTGGTGCTGCCACCGGACAGTTGGAAACTCGCCTTACCCGCTCCGGGGCGACCACTGGTGCCCTGGTAGATGACGCTGGCCGGGCTGGCGGGTCCTGTCAAAGTCAATCCCGAGTAAGCGACCTGTTCGGCCAGCGTGCTGGTTACCGTGCCAGTCACGAACGTCACATTCCATCCACCCACCCAACCGACGCTGGTGTCTTTGGGCGCCAATGTGACATTGGTGTTGCGCTTGATGGCTTCGCTACGGGCTAATAGTAAATTGCCAGCAAGGTCAAACGACGCATTCTTGACCCGTTGCCCGAGGACAAAGTCCTTGAATGAAGGCGTTGCCAATGCCGTCAAGACGGCCACGATGGTCACCACGACCATCAACTCAATCATGGTGAAACCCTGCGCACGCCGCAGCCGGTTGGTCAGGCAACAAGCTTGATTCCACATGATTTTCACCAGCAATCAGACAGGGCGCCGGTCCCAGACAATCCCTTGGCTCCGCCCTGGTTAAGGGTCAGAATCGCGCACTTGGTGTCTCGGGTCGCCTGCGTCCCGCCCGGTATGGGAGTGGCCTTGACGGTGTAGATGGGCGGCGTCTGGGTATTGTCCGACGTAACCGTCATCGTGTAGTTCTTGCTGACCTCTGTAGGGACCGTGATGGAGACGGCCGTCCACTCCCCGGGAGCGCCAGTTGCCACCGCGAAATAGCTGCGGGCATTGAGCATGGATTGCTCCTGCTTGTTGGCCACGCTGAACATGAAGCTCTCCGCAGCCGACCGGTTTGCCCGCACGACGTACTGGATGTAGGACGGAAGCGCAATGGCCGCCAGGATGCCAATGATCGCGACCGTGATCATGACCTCAATGAGCGTGAATCCACGCTGAGACTTCCCGAACGACATTTTGTGAACCTATGCAGTAGATTGCTTATGGTTGTATTAGGGCATGGCTATAACAAAATGTTTGTAAACAAGTGTCTCTGGCCAGCCCGCTTGTCGGCGATTTTATGCCGCTGGTCGTAAAAGTGTCTGTGGACTTTTGGGTCAGTATCTGCGTACCTGATTTCGACGCACATAGATGTTTTGGTTATTTAAAACCAAAAATTCAGTAGTTCCAGTTTTGACGACGCACTTCCAGAATCCATCCCATCGCATTGTTGCGTTGCAAATATTCTGGAGTTCGCCATGTCCCACCGCTTCCCCACCCGCCGGATATTTACGGCGCTGGCCCTGACCATCACGCTGGCCGGCGCCGCGTTTTCCGCTGCCGCCCAAAAGCCGGTTGAACTGCTCAACGTCTCCTACGACCCGACGCGCGAGCTCTACGTCGAGTTCAACGCCGCATTCACCAAATACTGGAAGGCCAAGACCGGCCAGGACGTGACCATCAAGCAAAGCCACGGCGGCTCGGGTAAGCAGGCGCGCTCCATCATCGACGGGCTGGAGGCCGACGTGGCCACGCTGGCCCTGGCCGGTGACACCGACGCGCTGGTCAAGAACGGTGCCTGGCTGGCCGCCGACTGGCAGAAGAAACTGCCGCACAACGCCTCGCCCTACACCTCGACCATCGTGCTGGCCGTGCGCCAGGGCAACCCCAAGGGCATCAAGGACTGGGATGATCTGATTCGCCCCGACGTGAAGGTCATCACCCCCAACCCCAAGACATCGGGCGGTGCGCGCTGGAACTACCTGGCGGCCTGGGAATTTGCCAAGCGCAAGCTCGGCAGCGACGCCAAAGCGAAAGAGTTCGTCGCCAAGCTGTACGCCAACGTGCCCGTGCTGGACACCGGTGCGCGCGGCTCCACCATCACCTTTGCCCAACGCGGCCAGGGCGATGTGTTGATCGCCTGGGAGAACGAGGCCTACCTGCTGGAAAAAGAGTTCGGCTCCAAGTTCGACATCGTGGCGCCCTCGCTGTCCATCCTGGCCGAGCCCGCCGTGGCCGTGGTCGACAAGAACGTGGACAAGAAGGGAACCCGCACTATCGCCACCGCCTACCTGGAGTACCTGTATTCCGAGGAAGGCCAGGACATTGCCGGCAAGAACTTCTACCGCCCCGCCGTGTCCGAGAAGGCCAAGGCCAAGTACGCCAAGCAGTTCGCACCGATCAAGCTGTTCAAGATTGACGAGGCTTTTGGCGGCTGGGCCAAGGCGGACAAGGAGCACTTTGCCGATGGCGGCAGCTTCGACCAGATCTACGTCAAGAAGTAAAACAGGCGTCCAGCCCTCGTCAACACTGCGCAGACAGCTACAAAACCCATAGCACATCATTCTCAGGGAGAACACCACCATGACCGTCCTGCTCGTTGCCGGCAGCCCCACCAATCCCTCGCGCTCGGCCGCCCTGCTCGATGCCGTGGAACAACGCCTGGAGTTGCGCGGCGTGGAGGTGGAGCGCCTGCACATCCGCGACCTCTCGCCCCAGGCCCTGCTGCTGGCGGACGTGGGCCACCCCACCATCAGCCGCGCCGTGGCCCAGGTGGCACGGGCCCGCGCCATCGTCGTGGCCACGCCGGTCTACAAGGCGGCGTACAGCGGCGTGCTCAAGGTGTTTCTGGATCTGCTGCCGCAGACCGCCCTGAAGGACAAGCTGGCGCTGCCGCTGGCCACCGGCGGCAGCCCGCACCACATGCTGGCGCTGGACTACGCGCTGCGCCCGGTGCTGCAGTCCCTGGGTGCGGCGCAGATCATGCCCGGCATCTACGCCACCGACGCCCAGGTGGTCGTATTGCCCGAAGGCGGCTACCAAGTACAGGCCGACATCGGCGCGCGGCTGGACGATGCCGTGAGCGCCCTGATCACCCAGGCCTACAAGGACATTCCCGCCGTGGCCGGGCGCTTTGCACCGGTGCACTTCTCGCAGGTGCGATGTAGCGTGTAAGCGCCCCGCTCTGGACAGCCCTGCGCCGTCCATCCCCCCGACCTCCCATTTTTTGACCCCGCGTCAGCGGCAAGGGACAAGCCTTGCCCGCGCATTGCACACCAAAGGATTTCGACCATGACCTTCGCCCACGACATCACCCGCCGCCGCTTGCTCATCCAGGCCCTGTCCGCCTCCGCCCTGGCCACGGCCACGGGTCTAGCCAATGCGCAGACGCCCGCCACCGGACGCGTACTGCGCGTCGGCCACCAGAAGGGCTGGCTGTCCATCCTGAAAGGCCGCGGCACACTGGAAAAGGAACTGGCCCCGCTGGGCGTGACCGTGACCTGGACCGAGTTCAACGCCGGCCCGGTGCAGCTGGAAGCCCTGAATGTCGGCGCCATCGACTTCGGCGACGTGGGCGAAGCCCCGCCCATCTTCGCCCAGGCCGCCGGTGCCCCGCTGGTCTATGCCGGTGCCACGGTGCCACGCCCCAAGCTGGAGGCGGTGATCGTGCCCAAGGATTCGCCCATCAAGACCGTCGCCGACCTGAAGGGCAAGCGCGTGGCCTACAACAAGGGCTCCAACGTGCAGTACTTCCTGGTCAAGCTGCTGGAGAAGCACGGCCTGCAATACGGCGATGTGCAGTCCGTGTTCCTGCCCCCGCCCGACGCCCGGGCCGCCTTCCAGAAGGGCGCCATCGACGCCTGGATCATCTGGGACCCGTTCCTGGCCTCGGCGCAGAAGACGCTGGACGCGCGCCTGCTGGCCGACGCCAGCGGCATCGTCAACAACCGCGCCTACTACTTCACCTCGCGCGATTTTGTGAGCAAGAACGCCGACGTACTGAAGATCGCCATCCGCCAGATCAACGACATCGACACCTGGGCCTCCAAGAACAAGGCCGCCGCCGCGGCCGAACTCTCCGCCGTGCTGGGCCTGGACAAGAGCATCACCGAGCTGTACCTGAACCGCTCCGAGTTCGGCACGGCGCCGGTCAACAGCGCCATCCTGACCGAGCAGCAAAAGATTGCCGACACCTTCTTCGAGTTGAAGCTGATCCCCCGCAAGCTCAACCTGCTGCACGCCGCCCCCGTGGATCTGGGCTAAGCCATGACCCACTCCGTGCAAGAACTGCAAACCCACCCGGCCGCCAGCGTGCACCCCGAGCAACCCTGGACCTATCCGCACCTGGGGCTGCACATCCCACCGAATGACGCGTTGGTCCTCGCGCTGCAGGCCGTGGCGCGGCGCCTCGTGCCCTGGCTGGTTCCCTTGGCGCTGATCGTGGGCTGGCACATCGCCTCCAGCACCGGCTGGCTCTCCACCCGCGTGCTGCCGGCGCCGCTGGACGTGGTGCAGGCGGCCTGGACGCTGGCCGAATCCGGCGAGCTGGGCAAGCACGTCAAGGTCAGCGCCGCGCGTGCCCTGACGGGTCTCGCGATTGGCGGTGGCCTGGGCCTGCTGCTGGGGCTGTTAACAGGATCGGTGCGCTTCTTCGAGACGCTGCTGGATTCCAGCGTCCAGATGGTGCGCAACATCCCGGCGCTGGCCATGATTCCGCTGGTCATCCTGTGGTTTGGCATTGACGAGTCGGCCAAGCTGTTCCTGATCGCGGTGTCGGTGTTCTTCCCGATCTACCTCAACACCTACCACGGCATCCGCAACGTGGACCCGGGCCTGATCGAGATGGCCCGCACCTATGGCCTGTCACGCTGGCAGCTCTACACCCAGGTGATCCTGCCCGGCGCGCTGTCCAGCATCCTGGTGGGGCTGCGCTTCTCGCTGGGGCTGATGTGGGTGATCCTGATCGTGGCCGAGACCATCTCGGCCCAGGCCGGCATCGGCTACCTCACGATGAACGCCCGCGAGTTCCTGCAGACCGACATCGTGCTGGTGGGCATCCTGCTCTACGCGCTGCTCGGCAAGCTGGCCGACCTGTTTGCCAGCGCGCTGGAGCGCAGCTGGCTGCGCTGGCACCCCGGTTACCAGGCGAAGCACTGAAGGCGCGCCTTCCGGTTGCTACCAATTCAATAGCTGTTCACGCACATTCCACGAGGGCTAGAGGCCAATATGATCACAAACCATTCCGCCACGAGCCAACGCGGCGTGCCACTGGCGCTGAAGCACCTGGCCAAACGCTACGGCCAGCGCACCGTGCTGAATCAGGCACAACTGGCGATTGAGCCGGGCGAGTTTGTCGCCATCGTCGGGCGCAGCGGCTGCGGCAAGAGCACGCTGTTGCGTCTGGTGGCCGGGCTCGAATCTGCCAGTAGCGGCAGCCTGCACATCGCCGGCAAGGCGCAAAGCGGCCTGCGCAACGACACCCGCATCATGTTCCAGGACGCGCGCCTGTTGCCGTGGAAGCGCGTCATCGACAACGTGGCCCTGGGGCTACCCGAAGCCCAGCGCGGTGCCGCCGCCACGGTGCTGGAGCAGGTGGGCCTGGGTGACCGCGGCGCCGACTGGCCGGCGCGCCTGTCCGGCGGCCAGCGCCAGCGCGTGGCCCTGGCGCGCGCCCTGGTGCACCAGCCCAACCTGTTGCTGCTGGACGAGCCGCTGGGCGCGCTGGACGCGCTGACCCGCATCGAGATGCACGCCCTGATTGAAGACCTGTGGCTGCGCCACGGCTTCACCGCGCTGCTGGTCACGCACGACGTGCAGGAGGCCGTGGCCCTGGCCGACCGCGTGGTGCTGATCGAGGACGGCGTGATCGCGCTGGACGAGCGCGTCAGCCTGCCACGACCGCGCTCGCGCGGCGACGCCGCCTTTGCCGCGCTGGAGAAACGCATCCTGGACCGGGTGCTGCAACGCCCGGGCGAAGAAGAAACACCGGCAGAACCTCTCTGGCCCGGCGTCACTGCGCATGGCCTGCGCTGGGCCATCTGAATCACATTTCCCCACCTAACGGACTTACCAAGGAGTAACCCATGTCCATCCAAGCCATCAACGTACGCAACCAATTCAAGGGCAAGGTCAAAGAGATCATCCGCGGCGATGTCGTCTCCGAGATCGATGTCGAGACGCCCTGGGGCATCGTCACCTCGGTCATCACCACGCGCTCCGTCGATCAGCTTGAACTCAAGCTCGGCTCCGACGTGGTCGCACTGGTCAAGTCCACCGAGGTTTCCATCGCCAAGCTCTGAACCCCTCCATCCACTAACCCACCACCTCACAGGGAGCAACCACCATGAGCACTGCCACCAACAAACCCCAACTGCGCCTGGGCGCCTTCCTGCCCGGCGCCGGCCAGCACGTCGCCGCCTGGCGCCACCCGGATGCCGAGCCCGAGCACACGTTCGACTTTGAGTACTTCAAGCGCCTGGCCCAGACGGCAGAGCGCGGCCTGTTCGATGCCTACTTCCTGGCCGACGGCCTGTCCACCAACTTCGGTGGCGACGCCGGTGGCCGGCGCGACCGCAGCACCTACTTCGAACCGGTGACGCTGTTCTCGGCCCTGTCCACCGTCACAAAAAACATTGGTTTCATCGCCACCGCCTCCACCACCTACGAAGACCCGTATCTGCTGGCGCGCAAGTTCGCGTCGCTGGACCACATCAGCGCCGGGCGCTCCGGCTGGAACGTGGTCACCTCCACCGACAACGCCACCGCCCGCAACTTCGGTCGCGCCGAGCAGGCCGTGGCCGGCGACCGCTACGACCGGGCCGAGGAGTTTGTCGATGTGGTCACCGAGCTGTGGGACAGCTGGGAGGACGACGCCTTCACCCGCGACAAGGCCAGCGGCCAGTTCTTCGACCCGGCCAAGCAGCACCCGCCGCGCCACCAGGGCCGCCACTTCAGCGTGCAAGGCGCGCTCAATGTGTCGCGCCCGCCGCAGGGTTACCCGGTGATCGTGCAGGCTGGCCAGTCCGAACCCGGCTTGGAGTTGGCTGCGCGCACCGCCGAGGTGGTGTTCACCGCCCAGCAGAGTCTGGAAGACGCGCAGGCCTTCTACAAGGATCTGAAGGGCCGCCTGGCCAAGTTCGGCCGCACGCCGGACCAGTTGAAGATCATGCCCGGCGTGTCGGTCTATGTGGCACCGACCGAAGCCGAAGCGCAGGCCAAGCTCAAGCAGCTCAACGACCTGATCCACCCGCAGGCCGGCCTGGCCCTGCTGTCGGGCCTGTCCGGCGGCACCGATCTGTCGCAGTACCCGCTGGACGGCCCCTTGCCCGACCTGCCCAAGACCGTGGGCTGGGTCAGCCGCCAGCAGATGATGATCGACATCGCGCGCAAGCACGGCTTCAGCATCCGCCAGCTCTACGAGTGGGTGGCCACCGCGCGCGGCCACTGGACCATCGTCGGCACGCCAAGCCAGGTGGCGGACCAGCTGCAATCGTGGTTCGAGAACGGCGCGGCCGATGGCTTCAACGTGCTGCCGCCCGTGCTGCCCGGCAGCCTGGATGACTTTGTGGATCTGGTCGTACCCGAGCTGCAACGCCGCGGTCTGTTCCGCACCGCGTACGAAGGCCGCACGCTGCGCGAAAACCTGGGCCTGGCGCGCCCGATCAACCAGCACCTGCTGCAACAGAAACGGGCCAAGGCGGCATGATCGAGTTGCGCAACCTCCACCTGGACTACGCCACACCGGCCGGTCCGGTGCCGGCCCTGCAGGACATCAATTTGCAGGTGAGCGCCGGCCAGGTGTTCGGCGTCATTGGGCGCAGCGGCGCGGGCAAGAGTTCGCTGATCCGCACCATCAACCTGCTGACCCGCCCCACCCGGGGCACGGTGCGGGTCGATGGGCAGGACCTGACGGCCCTGGTGCCTGAGGCGCTGCGCACGGCGCGCCACGGCATCGGCATGGTGTTCCAGCACTTCAACCTGCTGTCCTCGCGCACCGTGTTCGAAAACGTGGCCCTGCCGCTGGAGCTGCTGCACGAGCGCCCGGCCACGATCAAGGCACGGGTGGACGAGCTGCTGGACCTGGTGGGTCTGTCCCAGCAGCGCGACCGCTACCCGGCACAGATCAGCGGCGGGCAGAAGCAGCGCGTGGGCATTGCCCGTGCGCTGGCGACGCGGCCGAAGCTGCTGCTGTCGGATGAGGCCACGTCGGCGCTGGACCCGGAAACGACGCGCTCCATCCTGGCCTTGTTGCAGCAAATCAACCGCGACTTTGGCCTAACGATTGTGCTCATCACCCACCAGATGCAGGTCATCAAACAGGTGGCCGACCGCGTGGCCGTGCTGGACCATGGCCACATCGTCGAGGAGGGCGCGGTGATCGACGTCTTCACCCGGCCCCAGCACGCTACGACGCGCAGTCTGCTCGAAGATATCCGGGACCACGGCTTCGGCTCGCTGAACCGGCAACGGCGCAGTGCCGGCTTGCACGTACTGGAGGTGGCCTATGCCTGACAGCTTCACCCCCGCCCTCTTGGAACTGTTCGCCACCGCGCTGTGGGAGACGGTGCTGATGGTCGCGCTCTCCGGCCTGGCCGGAACACTCTTGGGTCTGCCCCTGGGCGTGTACCTGCACCTGAGCAGCCCCGGCGGCGTGCTGGCGAACCCGGTGACCAACCGCGTGCTGGGCACGGTGGTGAACGCCGTGCGCTCCACTCCGTTCATCATCCTGTTGGTGGCCATCATCCCGTTCACGCGGCTCATCACCGGCTCCAGCATCGGCACGGCCGCGGCCGTGGTACCGCTGACCGTGGCGGCGGCGCCCTTCATCGCCCGCCTGATCGAGACCGCGCTGCGCGAGGTGGACCATGGGCTGGTGGAAGCCGCACAGGCCATGGGCGCGACCACGCGCCAGATCGTGTTCAAGGTGCTGCTGCCCGAGGCTTTGCCCGGCATCGTCGCCGCGCTGACGATCTCGCTGGTCAGCCTGACCGGCTACTCGGCGATGGCCGGCGCCATTGGCGGCGGTGGCCTGGGCGACCTGGGCATCCGCTACGGCTACCAGCGCTTCCTTCCCGAAGTGATGCTGGCCGTGGTGCTGGTGCTGATCGTCTTCGTGCAGGTGGTGCAGAGCGCGGGCGACGCGCTGGTGCGGCGCCTGAGCCATCGCTAGGGCCTGCGATTCATAGCCAAATCGGCCGCTAGCCCTCGTCGAATCTGCGCAAGCAGCTCTTAATTCAATAGCAATCCATTTTCAACCCAGGAGTCATCCATGAACAAACGTACCCTCATCCAGACCGCAACCGCCCTGCTGGTGGCCGCCGCCCTGTCGCCCTCGCTGGCGCAGGACAAGCCGCTGAAGATCGGCGTCACCGCCGGCCCGCACGCGCAGATTTTTGAGCAGGTGAAAAAGCTCGCCGAGAAGGAGGGGCTGAAGATTCAGATCGTCGAATTCAGTGACTACATCCAGCCCAACGCCGCGCTGGCCGCCGGCGACCTGGACGGCAACAGCTACCAGCACAAGCCCTTCCTGGACCAACAAATCAAGGACCGTGGCTACAAGCTGGTGAACATCGGCTACACCGTCAACTTCCCGATCGGCCTGTATTCCAAGAAGGTCAGGCGTCTGGAGGATTTGAAGGAAGGCGCCAAGTTCGGCATCCCGAATGACCCGACCAATGGCGGGCGCGTGCTGCTGGTGCTGCAGGACAAGGGCCTGATCAAGCTGCGCCCCGAAGCCGGCCTGAAGGCCACACCGCTGGACGTGATCGACAACCCGAAGAAGCTGAAGTTCGTGGAGCTGGAGGCCGCGCAGTTGCCGCGCTCGCTGGACGACCTGGACGCCGCCGCCGTCAACACCAACTACGCCCTGCCCGCGGGCTTAAGCCCTGCCAAGGACGCCATCGCGCAGGAGGCCGCCAAGAGCCCCTACGTCAACCTGATCGCCGTGCGCGAGCAGGATCAGGCCAAGCCCTGGGTCGCCAAGCTGGTCAAGGTCTACCAATCGGATGCGATCCGCCAGTTTGTGCTGAACGAATTCAAGGGGGCGGTGGTGCCGGGGTTCTGAGCGGATGCCAGTCCAAAGATGCGCTGGTTGTTTAGAACTTACTTTTCAGTCGTTTGAGTTTCGTCATGGGCCCACTACAGTCCTTCGTCGACCATTGGGCCTGCCCCAAAAGCCATCGATCCACAACAACCACGCATCAACAAAAAACCAAGGAGTGATTCATGTCCGAAACCTGGAAATTCGAAACCCAGTCCGTCCACGCCGGTTACAGCCCGGACCCCACGACCAAGGCGGTGGCAGTGCCGATCTACCAGACGGCGGCGTATGCCTTTGACAGCGCCCAGCACGGCGCCGACCTGTTCGACCTGAAGGTGGCGGGCAACATCTACACCCGCATCATGAACCCGACCAACGATGTGCTGGAAAAGCGCATCGCCGCGTTGGAAGGCGGCATTGGCGCGCTGGCGCTGGCCTCGGGCCAGGCCGCGGTGACCTATGCCATCCAGACCATTGCCGAGGCGGGTGACAACATCATCGCCAGTACCGCGCTGTATGGCGGCACCTACAACCTGTTTGCCCACACGCTGCCGCAGTTCGGCATCACCACGCGCTTTGCGGACTCGCGCAACCTGGCCAGCTTTGAAGCCTTGTTTGACGACAAGACCAAGGCCGTGTTCATCGAGTCGCTGAGCAACCCGCAGGGCACGGTGACCGACATCGCTGCCATAGCGGCCATCGCCCACCGCCACGGCGTGCCGCTGATCGTGGACAACACCGTGGCCTCGCCCTACCTGCTGCGCCCCATCGAGCATGGCGCCGACATCGTCGTGCACTCGCTGACCAAGTACCTGGGCGGCCACGGCACCACCATTGGCGGCGCCATCGTGGACAGCGGCAAGTTCCCCTGGGCCCAGCACAAGGCGCGCTTCAAGCGCCTGAACGAGCCCGACGCCAGCTACCACGGCGTGGTCTACACCGAGGCCCTGGGCGCCGCCGCCTACATCGGCCGCGCCCGCGTGGTGCCGCTGCGCAATACAGGTGCTGCGCTATCGCCGTTCAACGCCTTTTTGATCCTGCAAGGCATCGAGACCCTGGCGCTGCGCATGGACCGCATCAACAGCAACACGCTGCGCGTGGCCCAGTTCCTGCAAAGCCACGCCAAAGTCGCCTGGGTCAGCTACGCCGCCCTGCGCAGCCACCCCGACCACGCACTGGCCCAGAAGTACCTGGGCGGCAAGGGCTCCGGCCTGCTGACCTTTGGCGTGAAGTCTGCCCCCGGCGAAGGCCGCGCCGCCGGTGCGCGTTTCCTGGACGGATTGCACCTGTTCACCCGCCTGGTCAACATCGGCGACGCCAAGTCCCTGGCCACCCACCCCGCCTCCACCACGCACCGCCAGTTGTCACCCGAAGAGTTAACCAAGGCCGGCGTGGGCGAGGACGCTGTGCGGCTGTCGGTTGGCATCGAGCACATTGATGATTTGCTGGCGGATCTGGAAGGCGCGCTGGCCAACGTATAAGGTGTTTCGGGCCTTCTGTTCACGGTGAAGGCCCCTGGCAGGATCAGGCCTGGGCTGCGTGCTCGCGGAAGGCGCTCATGGACACCGCAACGCAGACCAGCCCCCAGAAAATGGGGTATTCGTAGCCCCCCATGTTCCACAGCCACCCAAAGCCCTTGACCACGTGCAGTGCGTAGACTGCCACAGCCAGCGCACCCGCAGCGCCCAGGGCGGCAAACCGTGTGCATACGCCCAAGACCAGCGCAATCCCCGCGCCTGCCTCGACCATGGCCGCCAGAATCATCCAGGCTTCGGGCGGTTGAAAGCCAGCCTTGCTAAAGAAGCCGACCACACCGGGATTCAGACCCGCCGCAGTGAACTTGCTCAGCGCGTGGGGAAACATGAAAGCCCCAGAAATGATGCGCAAAATGTTCCAAGGTTGGGACAAGTCGAAATTCTGTACGCGGACAACAAAGTCGTTTCGGGTGATGCCAAGCATGGTGTGCTCCTAGTGGTAAATCCAGTGATTTCCAGGGGGGATTTCCGACATCTGCTGCTTCCATCCCTTCGTTTAGCAATAGTCTAGGGATCCGTGCCCGTTCTGATTAGCCGGATCTAGCGGATCGTTTTGTTCCATTTTTGGAACACAATGGGTAGCCATGACACCTGCTGCCGATGACCTCATCCTGTTTGCCCACGTCGTTTCCAGCGGAAGCTTCACCGGTGCGGCCCGGCGCACGGGCCTGCCCAAATCGACCCTGTCCCGCAGGATCGCTGCGCTTGAGTCGTCATTGGGCGAGCGTCTGCTGACGCGTGGAACCCGTGCGTTGACGCTCACGGAATTTGGCGAGGGCATCCTCCAGCATGGACAGCGCGTACTCGATGAGCTGAACGCCGTGTCCGACATGGCCCAGCACCGCCAGGTCATTCCGGCCGGGCAGTTGCGCGTGTCGTTGCCACCCGAATTCCAGGAGCTGTCCTTGCTGCCATTCCTGGAGACATTCGTTTCGCGCTACCCGCAGGTCCAGTTGAAGCTGGACGTTTCGCCACACCGGGTTGACATGCACGCGGGCCATTTTGATCTGGCCGTGCGCATTGCGCGCCAATTGCCGGACGACAACACGCTGGTGGCCAGGCCTCTGACGGAACTGCCACACGGCTTGTATGCCAGTCCAACCTACTTGTCTCGGCACGGTGTTCCAGGCACGCCTTCGGAGCTGTCCCGGCATGTGGGCTTGCCCCTGATCACCAGCAATGGCGAACCCTTGCCCTGGTTGCTATCCAAGGGTGATGAGAGCCTTGCGATAGAGCCCACGGGGCCGGTGGCCGCCAACTCGATCAGCTTGCAGAGCGCGCTGGCGATGAGCGGGGTCGGCATATTTGGCTTGTCCCAGCGGTTTGCCAAGCCGCTGGTTCAACAAGGGCGATTGCAACGGGTTCTCCCTGAGTGGGCGCTGCCAACGTTTACCGCGTGGGCCGTCACGCGCGGTCGGCGTCTTCTGCCTCTGCACACGCGCGTGTTTGTCGATCTGCTGCGGGACACGCTCGCGCAAGAGTAAAGCCGCGAATCGCACCCGTGGTGACGCGGTGCCTTTTTTCGGCCTTCTGGCCGTGCTGTATAACGCCCCATCCATCCGCCTCGGCGGAATCGCAATAACACCCGCACATTCTCGAAATCAAACCATGAAACCACGCTTTGCCGCCACCCTTGCGGCGCTCACGATCACCACGCTGTGCCAACCTGCCTTCGCCGAGAAATGGGTCAGCGTTGGAACCTTGCAACCCATTGGCGTTGAATTGACCGTCGATACCGACTCCACCGCACGCAACGGCGATATGGCGACCATCCTGGCGCGACCAACCAATGTCAGTGACCCCAAGGCCGAGAAGCTCACCGTCGATTGCAAGCGGCGCGCACTCCTGGTCAGCGGCCAGAGCTGGCCGGTGGACAAGGACTTTGTAGACGTGCGCAAGACGTGGCCGCGTGCCATGCTCACCAAGATCTGGGAGCTGGCCTGTCGCTAGCCGGTCAGCCGCGCCAAGTGACTGATTAACCAGCCCCTTAGACAAGTTGGCGCATTAACAAATTAAAAATCAATATTTTGCGATCTAACACAGGCCGCCCACAATACCGCCAGACCGTGCCGCTGGCGCGGCGCACCACCCCTTGTTGGCTCGCACATGACTCCCATCCTCATCATCCCCGGCTGGCGCGATTCCGGCCCCGGCCACTGGCAAAGCCTGTGGGCGGAGCAATTGCCGGGCGCGCTGCGGGTGCAACAGGACGACTGGATCACGCCGACCCGCTCGGCCTGGGTGGCGTCCATCACCCGCACCATCCTGGCCCAGCCCGAGCCGGTGGTGGTGGCCGCGCACAGCCTGGGCTGCATCGCCACCAGCCACCTGCCACCCGAGGCCGTCGCGCGCATCCGCGGCGCGCTGCTGGTGGCCCCGGCCGACCCCGAGCGCCGCGGCGTGCTGGCCGACTTTGCACCCGTGCCCTACCAGGCGCTGCCCTACCGCAGCATCGTCGTGGCCAGCAACAACGACCCCTATTGCCCGGTGCGCACCGCCGGCGCCTATGCCCGCGCCTGGGGCAGTGAATTCGTTCGCCTGCAAAATGCCGGGCACATCAACATCGAATCGGGCTTCGGCCCCTGGCCGCTGGGCCTGGCCCTGCTGCAATCCCTGGTGGGTGAAGACTGGATCGCCCCTGTGGCCCACGCCGCCGCCCACCCGCAACCCCTATTGGAGACCACACCATGACACTCAAGCAAAAAGCCCGTCTAGCCCTCGCCGGTATTGCACTGGCAGCTAGCAATTTGGTAGCAGCCCAGACCACCACGCTGCTCAATGTGTCGTACGACGTGGCCCGCGAGTTCTACAAGGACATCAACGCCGCCTTCATCGCCAATTACAAGAAGACCACCGGCAAGGACATCAAGATCGACCAGAGCCATGCCGGCTCCAGCGCCCAGGCGCGCGCCGTGGCCGATGGCCTGGAGGCCGACGTGGTGACCATGAACACCACCACCGATGTGGACTTCCTGGCCAGCACCGGCGTGGTGGCCAAGGACTGGACCAAGCGCTTCCCGCACAACGCCGCGCCCACCAGTTCCACCATGCTGTTCCTGGTGCGCAACCACAACCCCAAGGGCATCAAGGACTGGGACGACCTGGTCAAGCCCGGCATCCAGGTGGTGCTGGTCAACCCCAAGACCGGCGGCAACGGCCGCATGGCCTACCTGGCCGCCTGGGGCGCAGTGCGCAAGAAGGGCGGAACGGACGCGCAAGCCGCCGACTTCGTGAAGAAGCTGTACGCCAATGTGCCGGTGCTGGCCAAGGGCGGGCGCGACGCGACCAACATCTTCCTGCAGCGCAACATCGGCGACGTGCTGATCACGTTCGAATCCGAGGTGGTGTCGGTGGACCGTGAATTCGGCACCGGCAAGGTGGACGCCATCCACCCCAGCACCTCCATCGTGGCGGAGAACCCGGTGGCCGTGGTGGAGCGCACCGTGGCCAAGAAGGGCACGTCCGAGCAGGCCAAGGCCTATCTGAATTTCCTTTACTCCGATGAAGCGCAGGAGATTGCCGCCAAGCACGCCATCCGCCCCATCAACCCCGCGATCCTGAAGAAATACGCCGCCACCTTCAAGCCCATCCAGCTGTTCACGGTGGAGGAGTACTTTGGTTCGCTGGGTGAGGCGCAGAAGGTGCACTTCAACGACGGCGGCCAGTTCGACAAGCTCTACACCGTCAAGTAAACCCGCATGGATGCCAAACTGCCCATGGACTGGCTGGCCCAGCCCGAGAAGCGCCCCGCACGCCGGGTGCTGCCGGGCTTCAAGCTCACGCTCGGGTTCACGCTGTTCTACCTGAGCGCCATCGTGCTGATTCCGCTGTCCGCCCTGGTGTTCAAGACCTTCACGCTGAGCTGGGAGCAGTTCGTGGTGGCGGTCAGCAGTCCGCGCGTGCTGGCCTCGTACCGGCTGACCTTTGGCGCATCCTTTCTGGCGGCGCTGGTCAATGCCGTGGCCGGCCTGCTGGTGGCCTGGGTGCTGGTGCGCTACCCCTTTCCCGGCAAGAAGATTGTCGACGCCCTGGTGGACCTGCCCTTTGCCCTGCCCACGGCCGTGGCCGGCATCTCGCTGACCGCACTCCTGGCCAGCAACGGCTGGATCGGCAGCATCCTGGAGCCGCAGGGCATTAAGCTGGCGTTCACGCCGGCGGGCATCGTGATCGCGCTGATCTTCATCGGCCTGCCCTTCGTGGTGCGCACCGTGCAGCCGGTGCTGGAAGACGCCGAGAAGGAACTGGAAGAGGCCGCCACCTGCCTGGGCGCCACGCGCTGGCAGACCTTTCGCCACGTGATTTTTCCCAGCATCGCGCCGGCCCTGTTGACTGGCTTTGCGATGGCCTTTGCCCGCGCCATTGGCGAGTACGGCTCGGTGATCTTCATCGCCGGCAACATGCCCATGGTGTCGGAGATCACGCCGCTGATCATCATCGGCAAGCTGGAGCAGTACGACTACGCAGGCGCCACCGCCGTGGCCGTGGTGTTGCTGGTGATTTCCTTCACGCTGCTGCTCGTCATCAACGCGCTGCAGACCTGGCAGCGCCGCCGTGCGGGAGCGACCACATGAACGTGACCCGAACCGTGAAATCCGGCACCACCGAACCGACCTGGGTCAAGGCCACGCTGATCACGCTGGCGTTGGGCTTCATGGCGCTGTTCCTGGTGCTGCCGCTGGCCGCCGTGTTTGCCGAGGCACTGCGCAAGGGCTGGGACGCCTTTGCCGAGGCCTTCAAGGAACCCGATGCCTGGAGCGCGATCCGCCTGACACTGCTGACCGCCGCCATCGCCGTGCCGCTGAACTTGGTGTTTGGCGTATCCGCCGCCTGGGCGATTGCCAAGTACGAATTCCGCGGCAAGGCGCTGCTGACCACGCTGGTGGACCTGCCGTTCTCGGTGTCACCCGTGGTCGCGGGCCTGGTCTATGTGCTGATCTTTGGCGCGCAGGGCTGGCTGGGGCCGTGGTTGCAGGCGCATGACATCAAGATCGTGTTCGCCGTGCCCGGCATCGTGCTGGCCACGATCTTCGTGACCTTTCCCTTCATCGCCCGCGAGCTGATTCCGCTGATGCAGGCCCAGGGCACGGAAGAAGAGCAAGCGGCCCAGGTGCTGGGCGCCAGCGGCTGGCAGACCTTCTGGCATGTGACGCTGCCCAACATCAAGTGGGGCCTGGTCTATGGCGTGATCCTGTGCAACGCGCGCGCCATGGGCGAGTTCGGCGCGGTGTCGGTGGTGTCGGGCCACATCCGCGGCCAGACCAACACCATGCCGCTGCACGTGGAAATTTTGTACAACGAATACCAGTCCGTCGCCGCCTTTGCCATCGCCACCCTGCTGGCCCTGCTGGCCCTGGTGACGCTGGTGATCAAGTCCTTTGTCGAATGGCAGTTCGAGCGCGACCAGAAGGCCGCCGCTGCACTACCGCCCGAAAACCCCACCGTTCGGGCTGAGCCTGTCGAAGCCCTTCGACGCGCTCAGGGCGAACGGGCTTAGAGAGTGAAACCATGAGCATCGCCATCCGCAACGTCAGCAAGGCCTTCGGTACCTTCCAGGCGCTGAACAACGTCAGCCTGGACATCGACTCCGGCGAACTGGTCGCCCTGCTAGGCCCGTCCGGCTGCGGCAAGACCACGCTGCTGCGCATCATTGCCGGGCTGGAGACCGCCGACCAGGGCCATATCCTGTTCAGCGGCGCGGACACGACCGACGTGCATGTGCGCGAGCGCAACGTGGGCTTCGTGTTCCAGCACTACGCGCTGTTTCGCCACATGAGCGTGTTCGACAACGTGGCCTTCGGCCTGCGCATGAAGCCACGCGCCCTGCGCCCCAACGAGTCCGTCATCAAGCAGAAGGTGCACGAGCTCTTGAGTCTGGTGCAGCTGGACTGGCTGGCCGACCGCTACCCGGCGCAACTCTCCGGCGGGCAACGCCAGCGCATCGCGCTGGCCCGCGCGCTGGCCGTGGAGCCCAAGGTGCTGCTGCTGGACGAACCCTTTGGCGCGCTGGACGCCAAGGTGCGCAAGGAGCTGCGCCGCTGGCTGCGCCGCCTGCACGATGACCTGCACGTGACCAGCATCTTCGTCACCCACGACCAGGAAGAAGCCCTGGAGGTGGCCGACCGCGTGGTGCTGATGAACGCCGGCCAGGTGGAGCAGATCGGCTCACCCCAACAGGTCTGGGACCAGCCGGCCAGCCCATTCGTCTACGGCTTCCTGGGCGATGTGAACCTGTTCCACGGCCGCGCCCACGAGGGCGAGATGCTGATCGGCGCCGACCACCACGGCGTGCGCCTGGACACGCCCGAGCACAGTGCCGTGCAGGACGCCAAGGCCTTTGCCTATGTGCGCCCGCACGACCTGGACGTGCGCCGCTACACGCCGGGCGAGGCGCGCGACCAGGGCGGCATTCCGGCCAAGCTGGTGCGCGCCATCGTCGTCGGCCCGATTGCCCGGCTGGAGCTGGTGCCGCTGGATGCGTCCACCACCGCCGGCGGCGCCGTCATCGAGGCGCACATCCCCGCCAGCAGCTACGCCGCGCTGGCCCTGCAGGAGGGCGACACCGCACTGCTGACGCCGCGCAAGGCGCGCGTGTTCGTGGACACGGGCGCGGACGACCCGGCCTTGTCGATTTAGCGGTAGTACGCCTCGACCGTGCCCTTGAGCTTGATCAGCAAGGGCTGACCCTTGCGATCCACGGTCTTGCCGGCCGGGACCTTGACCCAGCCTTCGCTGATGCAGTATTCCTCCACATCGCCACGTTCCTTGCCGTTGAGGCGGATGCCGATGGCATGTTCGAAGATGGCAGCCACATAGAAGCGGCTGCGCGGGTCCACCGACAGGTGGTCGGGCAGGGGGGGACGTTCCGCGGAAGAGGTTGTTGTTGTGGTGTCGTTCATGGCAGTTCTCGATTCGTTCAGCCCAGAAGGCGCGCCAGTCCGTAGACTGACAGCAGGCCCGTGCCCACGAGCATGACCGTTTTGGAGGTGCGTGCGCCCACCAGGGCGCCCATGAGACTGCACGCCAGGATGGCGCCAAAGATGTAGGTCGTTTTCATGGGGGGTGATGGTACGCGATTGCCCCTCAGGCCACGTGCATGACGCTGCGCACCATGCGGCCACGCAAGCGTTCAATGCGGCGCCAGCTGCTGTTGTCGTTCATCGTGATCCAGCGCCGCTCTTCACTGCGATAGAACCAGTCCTTGTCATGCTGGAAAAAGACTTGGACATCTTTGCCTTCCAGAATGTTGAGTATTTCGTTGCCGTGGGCGCGGATTTCATCGAAGTCGGTCGTTGCCTTTTGCCCCATCTCGCTGTAGAGACGGTTGAGTTCCAGCAGCAGGGCATTCACCTCTGTAGGCAGCGGTGCAACATTGAGTCCGATGGTTTGCGCCTCGTTGAGCAGGATCGGGTAGCTGTGAGACGGGTATTTGGAGTTCAGCGTTGCCGCAATCTGGTGCGCCTGCTTCTCGTCCGGGATGTGGTATGCCAGCAATTCCTGGCACAGCATGACCGAGAGCGACTCCGCCCGGTCGACCGCGCCAATGACCAGTGGGTGAACATATCCGAACAGGCTCTTGTACGGATTTTCGTTGGCGTCCTGTTGCTCGGACCGCCAGCGCCGAATCACCCGATTGAGTTCGTCCAGACTGACGCTCACCCGATCATTGTCGCGGTCAACTGGGGACAGCGCGTGATTGAGCGAGGTATCCACTGCCGTCAGGTAAGCCGTCGGCCCCATCAATATCTGATTGGCACCCAGCGCAACCATGGTGGCGGCGGACGCGCATTCAAGCGGCACCAGAGCGACTAGATTCTTACAGTGCTGGCGCAGGAGGTTGACCATGCGCAACGACACTTGGCCACTACCACCGCTCGATTTCAGGAACAGATAAATCGTCTCATGCGTACCCAACCGCTCCAGCACCTCGTAAAGAGCAATCACGTCGTTGGAACAGACCGACCCCCTGGGATTGTTCCAGTAGGTAATAAGCGGCCCTCCCAAAGCCGCAGAAACCTGCGCTATCACTGCCTGCGTCTTGGAGAAGAGGACCGGTGGCTGTTTGACTTTGGGCTTGGCTGCAGGTTCGGTGGAATTCATGGATGTAGAACTGGGCGAAAGTTGCGCCAATTTGCAAAGGCCCTCATGTTAACCATACCTCCACCGCCTTATGAGGTCATTGCCCGGCAAAGGAAAATGTGCTCATGAACCCGATCCGCGAAAAAGCATCCAGCGTCCCGCGCGGGCTGCTCAAAGTAGCCCTGATAGCCTTCTCCGCCCTGTTTGTGCTGACCGTGTTGTGCATCGGCCTGCTGTTCGTGGCGGTCACGGCCATCCGCTTTGTGCTGACCGGACGCAAGCCTGCCGTGTTTGCCACCTTCACCCAGTTCAACAAGGCCGCACAGCGTTTTCGGCCAGGGCAGTGGTCGGCGCAAGGCCCGCACACTCCTGTGGACCCCGGCGATGTGGTGGATGTGCAGGCACACGAGGTACCCCCGGCGCCGGGTTCACTCCCACCGGCGAAGACTGCCGGCTGATCGGCACCACCGGGCGGTTCGGGACGCGGCAAAATGGGGTCCTTGCCACGAGGTCCGTCCATGAATGTCCCGCTTGTCTGCGCCTGCTGCAGCGCCCCCATGCAGACCTTCCGCTGCGCGCACAAGCTCAGCGGCGAATTGGCGCTGGACGTGTGCTTTGGCTGCCGCTCCATCTGGTTCGACCAGTTCGAGAGCCTGCAGATGGCGCCATCGGGCGTGCTGGAGCTGTTCCGCCTAATCCACGCCCACGACCGGGACGTGCGCAACGTCTGGGGTGCGGAGCTGAAATGCCCGCGCTGCGAAGACCGATTGGTACAGAGCTTTGACCTGTGCAAGAACGGGCGCTTCAGCTACTACCGCTGCGTGCACCAGCATGGCCGCTTCACCGGCTTCTCGGCGCTGATGATCGAGAAGGGCTTTGTGCGCCAGCTCAATGGCGATGAAATCGAGGCGTTGGCCCAGCGTGTGCAGGTGGTGCGCTGTTCCAGCTGCGGCGCGCCGGTGGACATCCGCACCCAGTCGGCCTGCAGCTACTGCCACGCGCCGCTGGCCATCCTGGACCCGGACGCGGTGGACCAGGCCCTGAGCCGGCTCAACCAGGCGGCAACGCCACCCGATCGTCTACCCGCCGAGGCCGCCGCCGACCTGCTGCTCGACCACGAACGCCTGAAATGGCAGGCCACGCTGGAGCAGGCCAAGGACGGACGCTGGGACGTGCTGACCAAGGACCACCTGGACCTGGCCACCGACGGCCTGGGGGCACTGTGGAGCCTGATCAGGCGCTAGCAGACGTCTGGGGAATGCTCCTAAATTAGGAGCTTTTCATGCACACTCCACGAGGGCTACAGCCCGATTTGACTATAAACCACAGCCCCGCAGCAGCAGGCTGACCACATGCTCGGTCGCGCGCGCATGGTCGCGCGCGGTGAGGCTCTTGCGCCCCAGCACGGCGCACACCTGCACGTCGAAGTCGGCGTAGGTCTGGGTGGCGGCCCAGATGGTGAAGAACAGATGGATGGGGTCCACCGGCGCCATGCGTCCGGCATCGATCCAGCCCTGCACCACGGCGGCCTTCTGCGCCACCATCTTGCGCAGCTCGGTGGCCAGGATGGCCTGGACCACGGGTGCGCCGTGCAGCATCTCGTTGGCGTACACCTTGGAGCCATCGGGGCGCTGGGCCGAGAGCAGCATCTTGGCGCGGATGTACTGCTCCAGGGCACTGCGCGGATCGGCCTCGGGTGTGATGCCATGCGTGGGCACCAGCCAATCGTTGAGGATGCGGGCCAGCACCGCGCGGTACAGCACGTCCTTGCTGCCGAAGTAGTAATGCAGGTTGGCCTTGGGCAGGCCGCTCTCGGTGGCGATGGCGGCCATGGTGGCGCCGCCAAAGCCGGCGCGGGCGAACACCTTTTCCGCCGCGCTCAGGATGCGGCTCTCGTTGGCTTGGCGGATCTGGCCCTTGGCTGCGTCTTCATCCGCCGGCGCATGGGCACTGATGCGGGCTGCGACGGTAGGCGTAGTGGTTTTCATGGTGGCAAAAAAGGGGCCGCACCCTTGCAGGTACGACCCCTTGAGCGTACACCCGATTACTTCTGGGCAGCGTCCCAGACCGCGTGCGACATGGCCGCGGCACCGGGGTCCTTCTTGATCACCGGCGAGCTGCCACCGGCCAGCAGCACCTTGACCGTGCGTTCGTAGGCAGACTGCTCCAGGTAGCCGATCTTGGGCGTGCCGGCATTGGTGATGAGCTTGGCCACGTTCTCCATCTGGCGCTTCTGCACCTTCAGGGTCGCGCTGCCGGAGGCATCGGCGGCCACCACCACCTTGGCGGCGCCTTCGGGGTCTTTCACCGCGTCATTCCAGCCCTTGAAGCTGGCCTTCAGGAACTTGGCCATGCGGGCCACGAACGCGGGGTCCTTCAGCTTGGCTTCCATCACCCACAGGCCGTCTTCCAGCGTGGCCACGCCTTCCTTCTCGTAGAAGAAGGTGACCAGGTCGCTTTCCTTCACGCCGGCGTCCACCACCTGCCAGTACTCGTTGTAGATCATGGTGGAGATGCAGGCCGCCTGGTTCTGCAGCAGCGGGTCGACGTTGAAGCCCTGCTTGAGGATCTTGATGTCGGTGTCAGGCTTGTAGCCCAGCTTGCCCATCCAGTTCAGGAACGGGTACTCATTGCCGCCGTACCAGACGCCCAGGGTCTTGCCCTTGAGGTCCTTGGGGCTCGCCACGCCGCTGGCCTTCTTGCAGGTCAGCATCAGGCCAGACTGGTTGAACACCTGGGCGATGTTGACCAGGGGCACGCCGGCCTCGCGCGAGGCCAGGGCGGAAGGCATCCAGTCCACGATCACGTCGGCGCCGTTGCCGGCAATCACCTGCGCCGGGCCGATGTCCGGGCCACCGGGCTTGATAGTCACGTCCAGACCCTCGGCCTTGTAGTAGCCCTTGGCCTGCGCCACGTAGTAGCCGGCGAACTGGGCCTGGGGCAGCCACTTGAGCTGAATGGTCACCTTGTCGGCCGCGTGCGCGGCCATGCCGCACACGGCCATCACAGCGGCCACCAGGCCTTTGCGCATGAGGGAAGAACGGGTCATGGAACACTCCTTGGTTGGGGGAACAGGAACAACAGAACAACGGGGCATGATTGCCAGCGCATTATTTGCCACGTACCGACGGATGCCAGAACGCCGCGCGGCGCTCCAGCTGCACAAGCAAGGCATAGGCCAGCGACCCGGTGACCGCGGCCACCACGATTGCACCCCACACCAGTGCCATGTTCATGCGCGAGGCCTCGGTGGAGATCCGAAACCCCAGGCCCACCGTGGGTGAGCCAAAAAACTCGGCGACGATGGCGCCAATCAGCGCCAGCGTGGCATTGACCTTGAGCGCCCCGGCCAGGAAGGGCGTGGCCGCTGGCAGGCGCAACGACCACAGCGTGCGGCCATAGCTGGCGGCGTAGCTGTACATCAGCTCGCGTTCCAGCTTGCCCGAAGCCTGCAGCCCCGCCAGCGTGGACACCAGCATGGGGAAGAAGGTCATCAGCACCACCACTGCCGCCTTGGACGGCCACTCGAAGCCAAACCACATCACCGCAATCGGTGCCACGGCGACGAGCGGCACCGTGCTGGTGAGCGACGCCAGCGGCAACAGGCCGCGCTGCAGGAACGGCAGGCGGTCAATGGCAACCGCCACCAGAAAGCCCAGTGCGCTGCCGACGAACCAGCCCACGCACACGGCCTTGAGCACGGTCTGCTCGAAGTCGCCCCAGAGTTTGGGGCCGTTGTCCAGCAGGGACTGGGCGATCAAGCTGGGCGCGGGCAGCAGCACGCGCGGCACTTCGCAGGCCACCACCAGTACCTGCCAGAAGTACAGCACCCACAGGCCGAACAGGCCGGCGGTGAGCATGCCGTCCCAGCGCGTGCCCTGGATGGCGGCCACGCGACGGATGGTCCACAGAGCGGCAGCGGCGAGTAGCGTGACCAGCAGCCAGAACGTGGCTGTCGGCGGGCCTTCACCCTGTGCGGCCGGATGCAAGAGGAACAGCAGCGTGGCCGCCACCAGGCTTGCCACCACGGCCGCGGCCGTCGTGCGGTGGGAGTGTTGTGTGGTACTCATTGGTGGCGGTGGCGCAGGGCCAGGCGTTCGGTCAGGCCCACCACGGCGGTGAGCAGCAGCCCCAGCAGGGACGACATCACCAGCGCCGACCAGATGGCCAGGGTGTTGCCATAGTAGGAGCCGGTCAGCAGGCGCGCGCCCAGGCCGGCGGCAGCACCGGTGGGCAACTCGGCCACCATGGCGCCCACCAGACTGGCGGCGATGCCCACGCGCAGGGCCGGGAACAGGAAGGGCAGGGCGGCCGGCAGGCGCAGCAACCACAGCGACTGCCAGGCTGTGGCGGCATAGGTGTGCATCATCTCGGTCTCGATCACCTGGGGCGAGCGCAGGCCCTGCACCATGGCCACGGTCACGGGGAAGAAGCTCAGGTACATGGCGATCACGGCCTTGGGCGCCAGGCCCTCCATGCCCAGACTACCCAGGATCACCAGCACGATGGGCGCGATGGCCAGCACCGGCACGGTCTGTGACGCCACGATCCACGGCAGCAGCGCGCGGTCCAGCGTGCGCGAGTGCACGATCAGCACCGCCAGCACCAGACCCAGCAGCGTGCCCAGCACAAAGCCCACCAGGGTGGTCTCACCCGTCACGGCGACGTGGAACAGCAGGTTGCGCGGGGAATCCAGCGGCCAGTCCACCAGGCTGGACCAGAAGTCCAGCGCGATCTGGTGCGGCGCCGGCAGCACCGGGCGTTCCATGCTCCAAGTGGCGACGGCCAGGTCCTGCCAAGTCCAGGGGTTGCCGCTGGGCGTGAGCACGCGCTCGATGACGGAGCTGGCGTTCATGGCGCAGGCCGCCGCATACCAGATCGCCAACAGCGCCAGCAGCACCACGGCCACAGGCAGGCCGTTGTGCCCGACCTGCTGCAACCAAGTGCGCTCGACGCGTTTAGTCGTGGTGGCCATCGGCTAATGCCTCGCGCACTTCGTGGGCCACGTCCATGAAGGCCTGCGTATCGCGCAGGCCCAGGTGGCGTTCGTCGGGCAGGGGGGAGTCAATGACCTTGACGATGCGCCCCGGGCGCGGCGACATGACCACGATCTTGGTGGACAAGTAGACGGCCTCGGCGATGGAGTGGGTGACGAACACCACCGTGCGCCGCTCACGCTGCCACAGCTGCTGCAGCTGTTCGTTCAGGCGGTCGCGGGTGATTTCGTCGAGCGCGCCGAAGGGCTCGTCCATCATCAGGATCTTGGGCTCGAAGGCCAGGGCGCGGGCGATGGACACGCGCTGCTGCATGCCACCGGAGAGCTGCCAGGGGTACTTGCCCTCGAAACCTTTCAGGCCCACACGCTCCAGGTGTTCGATGGCCACGGCGCGGTTCTGCGCGGCGTCCATGCCCTGGATTTGCAGGGGCAGCATCACGTTCCCCAAAACGGTGCGCCAGGGGAACAAGGCTGGTGCCTGGAAGACATACCCGTAGGCCCGCGCCAGGCGCGCGTCGTGCGGGCTCACGCCGTTGACCAGCACCGTGCCAGAACTGATCTGCTCCAAATCGGCAATCACGCGCAGCAGGGTGGTCTTGCCGCAGCCCGAAGGTCCGATCAGGGAGACGAATTCGCCTTCGTTGATGCGCAGATCGATAGCGCTCAGGGCCTTGACCGGGGTATCGGCCGTCTCGTAGATGACGCTGGCACTGCGCACCTCCACCGCCGCGCGCGCGGCGGGCGAGGAACTGGCGGCCACGGCGGGCGTGGGATCAGGGTTCATGGAGTAAAAGCTAACCGATTGGTCAAGTTATTGTAGGAGGGGCTCGCAAGTTCCGTACCGCAATTGGACCCCTGATCCGGATTTACCCTAGCCGGGGTTTACCCGGGTGTCATGGCCCGTTCAGAGCGGCTCGGTGCGCTGTACCAGCCAGTCCCGCGCGGCGCCGTCCACCAGGGGGCTCAGGCGGGTACGCACCGTGGCGTGGTAGGCGTTGAGCCAGGCGATCTCGTCGGCGCGCAGCAGATCCTTCTGGATGCAGCGGGTGTCGATGGGGCACAGCGTCAAGGTCTCAAACTCCAGGAATTCGCCGAAGGGTTCGTTGGTAGCGGCGGCCACATTGAGCACCAGGTTCTCGATGCGCACGCCCCACTGACCCGGCCGGTAGAGGCCGGGTTCGATGGAGGTGATCATGCCGGGTTGCATGGCCATGTTGGCGTCGGGAATGGCCTTGGAGATGCTTTGCGGGCCTTCGTGTACGGCCAGGAAGTAGCCCACGCCGTGGCCGGTGCCGTGGCCGTAGTCCAGGCCGTGCTCCCACAGGGGCGCTCGGGCCAGGGCGTCCAGCATGGGCGAGAGCGTGCCCAGCGGGAAGCGGGCGCGTGACAGTCCAATGGTGCCCCTGAGCACCAGGGTGTAGTCGCGCTTCTGCGCTGTGCTGGGCGTGCCGATGGGCCAGACACGGGTGATGTCGGTGGTGCCGCCCAGGTATTGGCCGCCGGAGTCGATCAGCAGCAGGCCGTCGCCTTCGATGACCGCATGACTCTCGGGCGTGGCGCGGTAGTGCGGCATGGCGCCGTTGGCGTTGAAGCCGGCAATGGTGTTGAAGGACAGGCCCATGAAACCAGGGCGCTTGGCGCGCTCAGCGCTGAGTTGCTCGTCGATGGTCAGCTCGGTGATGCGCTCGCCGCGCGCCTGGGCGGCCTCGAACCAGGCATAGAAGGCGCACATGGAGGCGCCGTCCTGTTCCATGGCCTGGCGGATGTGGACGGCCTCAGCCGCATTCTTGCGGCTCTTGAACAACACACTGGGGTTGATCGCTTCGATCACCTTGACATCCTGGGTCGCGCTTTCGCGCAGGCCCAAGGTCACACGGCGCGGGTCCAGAAGGAGTTTGGCGGTGGCAGGCAGGGCCGCCAGGGTCGCAGCAGCCTGGGCGTAGTCCGCTACCTGGACACCATCGGCTGCCAGAGTGGCGGCGAGGGCAACATCGATCTTGCCCGACGCCACAAACAGCGTGGCACCCTGGGCATCCAGCAGAGCATGGGCCAGGAAGACCGGGTTGTACTGCACGTCCGAGCCGCGCAGGTTGAACAACCAGGCAATGTCGTCCACGGTGGAGATGAAGTGGTGGCTGGCGCCGGCCTTGGCCATGGCGGCGCGCACCAGGGCCAGCTTGTCGGCACGGCTGGAGCCCACATAAGCGGCGGCGTGCTCATAGACGGGCGCCTCGGGCAGACCGGCACGATCAGGCCAGATGGGCGCCAGCACATCCACATCGGTGCGTAGGGTGGCGCCGACTTTGGTCAGGGCTTCCTTCAACTGGGCGGCCGCAGCCAGGCCCAGCACGGCACCGTCCACGCCCACCGACTCACCGGCCTTCACCGCCTGAGCCAGCCACTGCACATGGTGGGTGGCAGCGCCGCTGTCGATCTTGACCAGTTCGATGCCGCTGCCGGCCAGCTCGGTCTCGGCCTGCGTCCAGTAGCGACTATCGGCAAAGAGGGCCGCCTGGGTGCGGGTGAAGGCCAGGGTGCCCATGGAGCCAGTGAAACCCGACAACCACTGCCGCCCCTGCCAACGCGCCGGCAGGTATTCCGAAATATGGGGATCACTGGAGGGCACCAGGCAAGCCGCCAGCCCCAAGTTGGCCAGGGTGCTTTGGGCGGCGGCAATGCGCTGGGCGTGGACGTTGGGGGTGGCGGACATCGGCACGTTTCCTTGTGGGACAGTGGGCCGCGCCAGGGTGCGGCGCGAAGCGGCGATTGTAGGATGCACGCCGCTTCGCGCCCCGCCCGCCGATTACAGACGGGTCACGCCGGGGAGGTAGCCGACAAGCTGGCCATCCAGGTACAGCGCGCCTTCGGGCGCGCCGGCCTCGGCATAGAACTCCAGCACCATTTCGGCGGGTGCGCGCTGGCGTTCGCGCTCGGCGGCGGCGAGCCGGCGCGACAGCTGGGCCAGGCGCACGCTGGCACTGCGCAAAAGGGCGGCCAGCAGGTGGCGCAAGGACAGGCCGCGGGGTGCGAACAGCGGCAGGGTCTGGGTGAACAAGCTTCCTGTCATGGTGATCTCTCCTGGGGTGGCATGCGCTGGGGCAGCGGATGCAGGTGGGGACTTAAAGGCTGGGCGGTCGGGACTTAAGCACGCGGCGCACGGATTGAGTCAGGCGGGAGTGGTCGGGTAGCAAGGTATTCATGGGGCACTTCCTTTCGGCAGGGTTGGGCAAACACAGGCAACAAAAAAGCCCGGGGCGGCTTCGCACCCGGGCTGCTGTGGAGATGGCGGCACGCGTAATCGGCGGCTAACCCACGGCGGCCCCGGGCGGGGCGCGAAGAATGGTTCCAACGGAGTCACCACGGCGTGACTGGAATGCCGACGGCTGCGCCCCATGCAGGCGGGCAACAACACAAACACACGCAGACAAAACCATGGAAGAGACCGTTGGGGGTTGATCGGACTTGCGGCGGCGTCGCTCAGACCGGACGACGGCAACCGCAAACTTGCTCAAATGATAAATTGAAAATTATTTTGAGCAAGCAATTTTTATCAAAGTGTCGCAATGGCTATTTTTTGTGTCGCAACGGCGCCACGCCCGCTTGGGAGCGCAGCCACAGGTCATGGGCATCACCGGTCGGTGCCTGTGGCTTGGCCGAAGTCGCTGCGGCCTTGCCCGGTGCAGGAGGCTTGGGCGACGGGACGGCCGGCTTGGGATCACTGACGGTGGGCGTCAGCACCTCGCCCAGCAAATCCAGCAGCCGGGTGCGGGCACGCTGGGGGTGGCGGCGGTAGTAGGTGAGCACCAGGCCGACGATGAAGCGCTCGTCGTCGTCACGCGGGGCGTGGCCGTCATCCGTCGTCGCGGGGCTAGCGGCCGGACCGGTTGCAGGCATGGTGGCGCCGGGGGCGTGCACCTGGTCCATCCAACCGTGGGGCTTGTGGCACAGCTGCTCGAACTGGCGCGCCAGGCGTTCGCCGATCTGGCGGGACCGGCTCTTGATCTGGCTCCAGTAGCTGGGCTGTATCTGCACCTTCTCGGCGAAGCGGCCCTCCAGTCCTCGCAGGGTGGCGGCGTCGGGGTGTTTGATGGTGTTGCGCACAAATTCGTCAAACAAGGCCAGGGCATTGTCCAAACGGATCTGCGCCAGATCGGGAGCGGCAGTCATGTGGCAGATGATAAACCTTGCTTGCGCAAGCGCTGGAGGCTGCCCGGCCCGCAACTGCGCTGGGGTTGCCGCCTGTCGCCCCCACCTGCAGCCTGTCTGGCCGCCGGGCAGTGCATCGCGCGGCGCTGGCGGGGGGCGCCGCCGGCTCGGTACAGTCGGGGCATTCTCACCGTAGCCCTTGTCCGCTTCGACCGACCATGAATCCGACGCCCGCCCCCACAGCCCGACCCAGCCCCTGGTCCCGTTTTGCCAACACCTGTGTGACAGGTTTTCACGCCTACGCCAATTGGCTGGTCGGCATCAGCTGGGGGCGTTTCTTCATGCTGGCGATCGGGCTGATCATCAGCATGGCCATCATCAAGGACGTGCCCCCCTTCAGTTTCACCTACACCGAGGTGGTGCGCCAGGACACCCTACCCACTCCGTCGCCCAAGGCCAAGGAGAAGATCAAAGAGAAGATCGAAAAGTCCCTGGGCAAGGATGGCGGCATCGACATCTCCGTGGACGAAAAGGGTGTGCGCATCCGCACCCGGCCCAACGCGCCAACGGTGCCGGCCGCCCCGGCGCCACCGCAACCGCCAGAGCCCCCATCCTCGGCGGCGCACCCGGCCGATCCCGGCGCCCCGGTCATTCCCGAAGTCAACATCAGCCTGCCCCCCGGCGCCAACAACGAGGAAGTTCGCCAGGCCATCGAAGAGGCGCGCCGCGAAGTGCAGTCTGCGCTGGAGGAACTGCGCCAGGAAACCGTCGATGCTGCGGAAGAGGCCACCGGCGTGTGGCGCCCGCGCCTGCGCACCCACCGCATTGGCGACCCGCTGATGCCGCTGACCATGTGGTTCATCCTGCTGTCGATGATCCTCAAGATCACCTACAAGGGCAAGGTCCAGGCCGAGGCCAAGGCGGCACAGGCCACCGAGGTGGCGGAGTCGGAGTCGCTGAAACGTCAGGTCGTCGAGGCGCGCATGGCCGCCATGCAGGCGCAGGTGGAGCCGCACTTTCTGTTCAACACGCTGGCCAGCATCGATCACCTGATCGAGACCGACCCGCCGCGCGCCAGCATCATGCAGAAGAACCTGATTGCCCTGCTGCGCGCCAGCATGCCCACCATGCGCGAGGCCAATGCCCAGGGCACGCGCGACCTGGGCCGCGAGCTGGCGGTGATCCGCCCTTACCTGGAGATTTTGAAGGTGCGCATGGAAGAACGGCTGCAGACCGAGGTGCGCGTCAGCGACGGCCTGCTGTCGGCCGAGTTCCCGCCCATGATGCTGCAAAGCCTGGTGGAAAACGCCATCAAGCACGGACTGGAGCCCAAGGCCGATGGCGGCAGCCTGACCGTGAGCGCCGAGATCGTCCACGGCAAGCTGGCCGTCACCGTGGCCGATACCGGACTGGGCTATGGCAAGGCCGCCACCACCGGCACGGGCATTGGCCTTTCCAACATTCGCGAGCGCCTGGCCCTGCTGTACGGCAACAAGGCCAGCCTGACCATCACCGAGACGGCAGGCGGTGGGACGACCGTGACCATCACCGTGCCGTATGTGGCCAAGGCCGTGGATCAGCCAGAATAGCAACCCCGACCACTGCAAACCCACCTGGAGCTGTGCATGCCCCGTGCCCTGATTGCCGACGACGAACGCCTGATGCGCGACCAGTTGCGCGCCCGCCTGGGCGAGGTCTGGCCCGAGTTGGAGATCGTGGCCGAGGCCAAGAACGGCCAGGAGGCCGTGGCCCTGACGGAGGCGCACCACCCCGACATCGTGTTCCTGGACATCCGCATGCCCGGCCTCACGGGTGTGGACGCGGCGCGCCAGATCGCCCAGTTGCCCACCTTTGACGAAGCCGGCGGCTGGCCCGGCTGCGAGATCGTGTTCATCACCGCCTATGACCAGTACGCCGTGCAGGCCTTCGAGCAGGGCGTGGTGGACTATGTCCTGAAACCCGCCGAGCGCGAGCGCCTGCAGCTCACCGTGGAGCGCATCCGCCAGCGCATGGCGCAGCGCGAGGGCGTCCCACAAGACAACGAAACCTTGCCCGCTCACACACCGGCCATGGCCCAACTGCTGCAGCAACTGGGCCAGCAGCTCAACCCGGCGGCGCCGGCCAAGCTGCAGTGGATACAGGCCAGCGTGCGCAACGCCATCCAGATGATTCCGGTGGAGGACGTGCTGTTCTTCATCTCCGACGAGAAGTACACCCGCGTGCAGACCGCCAGCGTGGAGGCGCTGATCCGCAAGCCCATCAAGGAACTGGTGGAGGAACTGGACATGCAGCAGTTCTGGCAGATCCACCGCTCCACCCTGGTCAATGCCCGGGCCATTGCCGGCGTGACCCGTGACGAGCGCGGGCGCCAACTGGTGAGCGTGCGCGGTAGCACCGAGAAGCTGGAAGTCAGCCGCAGCTACACCGGCCTGTTCAAGGCCATGTAAGGGCGCGGCACGACATGTTCATGGTGCGACTGTTTCGCCTGCTGGGGCATCTGCCCTTGGGCCTGATGCAAGCCCTGGGCGCGGCGCTGGGTTGGCTGGTCTGGCTGCTGTCGAGTGGCTACCGTTTGCGCCTGGAAAGCCAGGCCCGTGCCGCCGGCTTCAGCCCCCAGCAATACCGACCGGCCGTGGCCGCCATCGGCACCATGGTGGCCGAACTGCCCTGGCTGTGGTTACGACCACGCAGCAAGGGCGTGCTGGACCTGGTGCGCTGGGACGGGGCGGAGCTGTTCGAGCAGGCGTTGGACGCCGGCCAGGGCGTGATCCTGGCGCTACCGCACCTGGGCTGCTGGGAAATGATTGGCCAGTCCCTGGCCGAACGTTACGGCCCCACGCGCGGCCCGCTGGTGGCGCTGTACCGCCCGGCGCGCAAGGCCTGGCTGGGGCCGCTGGTGGCCAGTTCGCGTGACCGGCCAGGGCTGAAAGCTGTACCCACCAGCGTGTCCGGCGTGCGCAGCCTGATCCGCGTGCTGCGCGGTGGTGGCTACACCGCCATCCTGCCCGACCAGGTGCCGCCCCAAGGCCAGGGTGCCTGGGCCCCGTTCTTCGGCCGCCCGGCCTACACCATGACGCTGCTGCCGCGCCTGGCCCAGCAAAGCGGCGCCAGGGTGCTGCTGTGCTGGTGCGAACGCCTGGGCGTGGGAAAAGGTTATGTGATGCACTTCGAGCCGCTGGACGCGCCCGAGCTGCATGACGCGGCGGCCACGCCCGAGGCAGCCACCGCCGCCGTCAACGTCGGCATGGAGCGGCTGATCCGCCAGGCGCCTGGGCAGTATTTGTGGTCGTATGCGCGGTACAAGCAGCCGGCGCAGGACGCTTGAGACTCGAAGCGCTTGAGCGTTACTTGCCCACCATCTCCGCCACGACCTCACCCGAAACCGGATCCGTCACGCCAAGCCCATTGCCCAGGTCCTCCAGCATGGCGCGCATGCGATCCAGTTTGGCGATCATGTTGGGGCGGGCTTTGACGATGCTGTCCATGCTCGCCCATTCACCCACGACGCAGTAGGTCCGCTCACCGGTCTTGATCAACGTGAACTTGCGCATGCCCGGAAAGTCGGCATCCATGGTCCGGTGTTCATCTTCGAAGGATTTTTCGAACCCCGGCTTGACCTTGAAACGGACAACGTTAAATGCAGTCATAGGGCCTCCGCGTTGTTGCCTCAGACCATCGCGCCGATGGTCAGCGGATTCTAGGCATCGACCGCCGGATATTCAAAGTTCCTTTCAACGGGCACGCACGTCGACGCCATGGCCTCGCGCCCTAGCGAACAGCTATCAATTTAATAGCTTCTCACGCACATTTGACGAGGGCTAGAGCCCGATTTGACTAGCAGTCATTCGGCCAGAGCGGCCTCCGACCGCCCGGCCAGCCCGCGTGGAATAGCCTGCAGCAGTTGCTTGGTGTAGGGGTGCTGGGGGTTGTGGTAGATGTCCTCGGCCAGGCCGCGCTCTACGATCTCGCCCTTGCTCATGACCAGCATGTCGTCGGCCATGTACTTCACCACGGCCAGGTCGTGGCTGATGAAGACGTAGGACAGGCCGAACTCCTCCTGCAGGTCCAGCAGCAGGTTCAGTACCGTGGCCTGCACGCTGACGTCCAGCGCGCTGACGCTTTCGTCGCAGACGATGATCTCGGGCTTCATCGACAGGCAGCGCGCAATGGCGATGCGCTGGCGCTGACCGCCGGAGAACTCGTGCGGGTATTTGCCGAAGGCGTCGCGCGGCAGGCCGACCTTTTCCAGCAGGCCTAAGGCCATGCGGGCGCGGTCGTCCTCGTCCTTGCCGATGCCGTGGATGCGCATGGGCTCCATCAGGATCTGGGCGATGGTGAAGCGCGGGTTCAGGCTGGCATAGGGGTTCTGGAAGATGATCTGGATGCGGCTGCGGTAGGCGCGCATCTGGTCGGCGTTGAGCGTGGCCAGGTCCTTGCCTTCGAACAGGATGCTGCCGGTGGTGGCGTCCGTCAGGCGCGTGAGCATCATGCCGATGGTGGTCTTGCCGGAGCCGGACTCACCCACCACGCCCAGGGTGCGGCCCTTGTGCAGCGTGAAGTCCGCGTTCTGCACCGCCGGAAACACGCTGTGGCCAAACAGGCCCTTCTTGAAGCGGTATTCCTTGCGCAGGCCCTGCACGGTCACCAGCGGGTCGCCCACGGCGCGCTCGGTGACGCGCTGCTGGGTCTCGATCGGGCGACCGTTGACGAAGTCGTCGATGACCGGCAGGCGCCGCGGGCGCGTGTCCAGGTTGGGGCGGCAGGCGATCAGGGCGCGGGTGTAGGTGTCCTTGGGTGCGTGGAAGATGGTGTCCACGTCACCGGTCTCGCGCACCAGGCCGTGGCGCATGACGATGACCTGGTCCGAGATTTCACCCACCAGGCCCAGGTCGTGGCTGATGAACAGCACACTCATCTTCTTGCGCTGCTGCAGCTTGGCGATCAGGTCGGTGATCTGGCGCTGCACGGTCACGTCCAGCGCGGTGGTGGGCTCATCCGCAATCAACAGCTTGGGCTCACAGGCGATGGCCATGGCGATCATCACGCGCTGCTGCTGGCCGCCGGAGAGTTCGTGCGGGTAGGCCTTGAGGCGCTCCTTGGGGTTGGGGATGCCGACCTCGGTCATCAACTCCAGCGCACGGTCCAGCGCCTGGCGTGGGTTGAGGGCCATGTGGATGCGCAGCACCTCGGCGATCTGCTCGCCGACGGTGAACACCGGGTTCAGCGAGCTCATCGGCTCCTGGAACACCACGGAGATATCGCGCCCGCGCATGGCGCGCATGTCTTCCACCGAGGCGTGAAGCAGGTCGCGGCCATCGTAGACAATTTTGCTGTTGGCGCCGAGGATGGCGTTCTCGGGCAGCAGGCGCACGATGCTCATGGCCGTGACGCTCTTGCCGCTGCCGGATTCGCCCACCAGGGCGACGGTGGAGTTGGCAGGGATGTCGAAGCTCACGCCCTTGACGGCCGGGGCCGTCAGGGTCTTGCTCATGCGGAAGGAGACTTCCAGGTTTTGGACGCTGATCAGGTTGGTCATAGCAGTTCTTCCTTGATCAACGCAATTTCGGGTCCAGCGCATCGCGCAGGGCATCGGTCAGCAGCGCAAAGGCGGTGACAAAGGTGGCCATGAAGGTGGTGGCGGCCAGCAGTTGCCACCACTTGCCCTGCACCAGTTCGGCCTGGGCCTCGGTAAGCATCGTGCCCCAGCTCACCATGTCCAGCGGCACGCCCAATCCGAGGAAGGACAGGATAACCTCGGCCTTGATGAAGCTCACCACATGCAGGCTCAGCTGCACCAGCACCACGTGGCTGATGTTGGGCAGGATGTGGGTGAACATGCGCGAGGCGTGGCTGGCGCCAATGGCCTCGGCCGCGCGCACGTATTCGCGCGTGCGGTGCTTGATGTACTCGGCGCGCACCAAGCGGTAGATGCCGGTCCAGCCGACCACGCTCAGGATGATGATGACGGTCCAGACCCCACTAGTGAAGACCTTGGCCAGCGGGCCGGACTTCAGCACCGCCGCCACCGAGAACATCAGCAGGATATAGGGGATGGATGTGAACACGTTGTACACCCACTCCAGAAAGTCGCCGACCTTACCGCCGAAGTAGCCGCCAATAGCGCCCAGCACCGTGCCGATGATGGTGGCGAACAGTGCAGAGATCAGCCCCACAGTGATGGACACCTGGGCGCCCTTGATGACCTTGCTCAGCACATCGCGGCCCAACTGGTCGCCGCCCAGCGGCAGGGTTTCGGACTTCTCGACAGCTGCGCTCTTGAACTGGGCGGCGCGTTCGGCCCACTCCTTGTAGCGCGGCGCCAGTGGGTCGACATCGCTGATATCCACCGCCGGGCCTTGTGCGCCCCCCACCACAGCGGTCTGCGAGCCGTCGACAATCTTGCCGACGAAGTGCGGCGGGGCGAATGCGGTGCCGATTTCCTTCTGCCAGTCCTTGGCTAGCAGGCCCACCTGCGCCAGGACCACCATCGCAATGAAAACCAGGGTCACGGCCAGCGAGATCATGCCCACGCGGTCGTTGCGCAGGCGCTTCCAGGCCGAGGCCCAGACCCCGGGCGATTGGGGCAAATCGTGCAAGACATCCAGACTCATTTCAGTACCACCCGTGGATCGACAAATTTATAGAGCACATCGGTAATCAGGTTGATGACCATGGTCAGCGCGGCCAAATAAACCGTGACCGCCTGGATCACCGGATAGTCGCTACGGTTCACGGCCGTCAGCACCTCACGGCCCAGACCGGGCATCGAGAAGAAGGCCTCGATCAGGAAGGAGCCGATGAACACGCCGGGCAACTGCGTGGCCACGTTGGTCAGGATCGGGATCATGGCGTTGCGCAACACGTGCTTAAACAGAATGGTGTTTTCCGACACGCCCTTGGCGCGTGCCGTGCGCACGTAGTCGTTGCCCAGCTCATCCAGGAAGAAGCTGCGGTACAGGCGCGTGCCCGGCGCCAGGCTGACCAGCACCGCCAGGAACACCGGCAGCGGCGCGTAGGTGGTGAGGTTCTTGAACAGGCTGTCACTCCAGCCCTGCACCGGGAACCAGCCCAACAGAAAGGCAAACACATACTGGCCGACCACGATGTAGACCAGGAAGCTGATGGACAGCGCGACGGTGGAGATCAGCATCACCGTGCGGTCGGCCAGGCTACCGCGCACATAGGCCACAGCCATGCCGGCGACGATGGACAGCACCACCTCCAACAGCAGGATAGGGATCATCACCGTGAGCGTGACCGGCAAGCGGGTGGCAAAGATCTCGGAAATGGCCTCGTTGGTAGCCCAGCTCTTGCCCCAGTTGAAAGTGAGGATTTGCTGGACAAATATCCAGAGTTGCTCCCAAACCGGGCGGTCCAGCCCCAACTGGGTGCGGATGGAGGCAATCTGGCTCTTGGTGGCCGAGAGTCCCACCACGATATCAGCGGGGTCGCCGCCAAACCATTTGAACAAGAAGAAGATCAGCAGAATCACCCCCGCCAAGGTGGGAATCATCTGCAGGACGCGACGAAGAATGTAGGAAAGCATAAAACTGTCGTTTCACTAGGGTGAAACGCCCATGGAACTTGCGCAAGGCGCGGATTATGCTTCACGGTTTCCCGCGCCGACTAGGTGTTTGTCTGAGGATAGAAATGAAGTTTGTTCGATATTGCACAGCGGCGATCCTGCTGGCATTGGGCCTCTCGCAGGCGTGTGGCGCACCCGCCCCGGCACAACCGGAGAAGGTGTTCCGCTATGCGTTTCGCGTGGCCGAGACCGGGTTCGACCCGGCCAAGATTTCCGACCTGTATTCGCGCACAGTCACCGAAAACGTCTTCGAGGCGCTGTACACCTTCGACTACCTGGCGCGCCCAGTCAAGGTGATTCCGCTGATCGCCGACGGCATGCCAGTAATCGCCGACGACTACAAGGCCTTCACCATCAAGCTCAAGCACGGCATTCTGTTCGCGGACGACCCGGCCTTCTGCGACACCAGTGGCAAAAATTGCAAGAGGCGTGAGGTGACGGCGCAGGATTTTGTCTACAGCATCAAGCGCATCTATGACCCCAAGACAATCAGCCCGGTGGCCAGTGACTTTGAAGAACTCAAGCTGCTGGGCATGAACGAGCTGCGTGCCAAGGCCGAGAAGAGCGGGCACTTTGACTACGACACCGAGGTGGAAGGCCTGCGCGCGCTGGACCGCTACACCATCCAGTTCAAGCTGGCCGAGACGCGACCCCGCTTCATCTACAACCTGGCTGACTCCAGCGTCGTCGGCGCCGTGGCGCGCGAGGTGATTGAGAAATACGCCGACAAGACCATGGAGCATCCCGTGGGCACCGGCCCTTTCATGCTGGACCGCTGGAAGCGGTCTTCCAGCATGACCTTTGTCAAAAACCCCAACTACCGCGAGGTCTACTACGACGCGGAACCGGCACCCGACGATGCCGAAGCCCAGGCTATCTACAAGCAGATGAAGGGTAAGCGCATGCCCATGGTGGACAAGGTGGAGGTGACCATCATTGAGGAAGAACAACCGCGCTGGCTGGCCTTTCTGGGCAGCGAACACGACTTCTACGAACGCTTAGCAGCCACTTATGCCTACCAAGCCATCCCCAACAACAAGCTGGCGCCCAATCTGGCAAAGCGTGGCATCCAGATGGCACGCAAGTCTGCGCCCGACGTGATGATCCACTATTTCAACATGGAGGACCCGGTTGTCGGTGGCTACACCCCAGATAAAGTGGCTCTTCGTCGCGCCGTTGCCTTGGGCTACAGCTCCGTGGATGAAATCAAGCTACCGTGGCGCAATCAGGCAACTACTGCCGAAAGCACCATTCAGCCCATGACCTACGGCTACGACGAAAAATTCAGAACGGAAATGAGCGAGTACAACCCAGCCAAGGCCATGGCCTTGCTGGACATGTATGGCTATACCGACAAGAACGGCGACGGCTGGCGCGACCAGCCAGACGGCTCACCACTGGTGCTGCAGTACGCCACCCAGCCAGATGCTTTGTCGCGTGAGTTGGTCGAGATCATGCGCAAGAGCATGGACGCTATTGGAGTCAAGGTTGAGTTCAAAGTGGCCAAATGGCCCGAGAACCTCAAGGCCGCACGTGCTAACAAGCTGCAAATGTGGGGCCTAGGTTATAGCGCTAGCGTACCTGACGCTGATGGCGCCCTGAGTCTGGCCTACGGTCCCGCCAAGGGTGAAGGCAATCTGTCGCGCTTCGACCTGCCCGAATTCAACAAACTGTACCTGCAACAACAAACCATGCCCGACGGCCCAGAGCGTTTGGCCGTGATGCAGAAGGCATCCAAATTGCTAGTGGCCTATATGCCCGTTAAGGTCAGAGTGCACCGCATTCTGACGGACATGTGGCACCCCTGGTTTTCTGGCTATTTGCGCCACCCCACGTCACGAGCATTCTGGAAATACATTGATATCGACACCAGCAAAGTACCCCAGCAATAGCGGGTTTACCCGCACCCGCAGCGCCGGCCGGGGGTGGGGGGGCTACCTCTACAATTCGGAACCTTCCTCCATTGCTTATCTGCAACCCGGCCGGACAGACGGAAGTTCGCACAACGAACGACATCTTTCCCCAAACGATTAGGAACACCATGCAATCGCATTTCAAATTGACGGCCGCCGCGGCCCTCATCCTGGCCATCACGGGCTCCAGCCTGGCGGCGGAGATTCCCGCCGGCACCCAGTTGCACCCCAGCCAGACTTTTGTGCGCTCCAACGGGTCAGAACCCGAAAGCATGGACCCCGCCGTGGCCGAGACCGTCCCCGCCAACCAGATCATGCGGGACCTGTTTGAAGGCCTGACGGCGACCGACACTACCGGCAAGACGGTGCCCGGCGTGGCAGAGAGCTGGAAGCAGACCAACCCCACCACCTGGGTGTTCAAGCTGCGCGCCAACGCCAAGTTCTCCAATGGTGACCCGATCACCGCCGATGATTTCGTCTACGGCATCCGCCGCTTTGTCGACCCCAAGACGGCGTCGCCCTATGCCGCCACCTTTGGCGTGTTCCTGCTCAACGGTCTGGAAGTGGCCCAGGGCAAAAAGCCAACGAGCGAAGTGGGCGTGAAAGCGCTGGACAAGCACACGCTGGAGATCAAGACGCAGGACCCGATTGCCTTCATGCCGGAACTGGTGGCCAACACCCAGTTGGGCCCGGTGCACAAGGCCACCGTGGAGAAGTGGGGCAAGGACTGGGTCAAGCCCGGGCACATGGTGGGCAATGGCGCCTTCGTGCTGACGGATTGGCAGGTGAACAACCGCATCGTGGTGGAGAAGAATCCCCAATATTGGGATGCCGCCAAGGTGCCGCTCACCAAGGTGACCTACCTGCCCATTGAAGACCAGTTTGCCGACATCAAGCTGTGGGAATCGGGCGAGACCGACTACGTCTACCAGATGCCGCCCGGCGTGTTTGACAAGTACAAGGCGCAGTACCCCAAGGAGCTGCGCAACCAGGCCATCATCGGCCTACGCTACTACGACTTCCAGACCAAGGACCCGGTGTTCAAGGATGTGCGCGTGCGCAAGGCTCTGTCCATGGTGATCGACCGAGACATCCTGTCCAAGCGCGTCACGGCCGACGGTCAGCCTCCGTCGTACAGCCTGATCGTGCCCGGCGTGGTCGGTGCCGACCCCACGCCCTATGAGTGGGCCACCTGGCCCATGGACAAGAAAGTGGCCGAAGCCAAGAAGTTGCTGGAGCAGGCCGGCGTGAAGCCCGGCACCAAATACGCCCTCTCCTACAACACCAGCGAGTACCACAAGAAAATGGCGGTGTTCGTGGCCTCCGAATGGAAGACCAAGCTCGGCATCACCATGGAAACCGAAGCCATGGAGTTCAAGGTCTTGGCCAAGAAGCGCCACGATGGCACCTTCCAATTGGCCCGCAACGGCTGGCTGGCCGACTACAACGACGCCACCACCTTCCTGGCTCTGGTGCGCTGCGACTCCGACCAGAACACCAACTTCTACTGCGACCGCGAAGCCGAGGCGCTGATCCAGAAAGGCACACAATCCGCCGACGCGGCCAAGCGCAAGGCCCTGCTGACCGAGGCCTCCAAGAAGATCATGGACGGCTACCCCATCATCCCCATGGTGCAGTACTCGCTGCCGCGCCTGATCAAGTCCTATGTGGGCGGCTATTCAGAACTGAACCCGCAGGACCACTACCGCAGCAAAGACTTCTACATCATCAAGCACTGAGGCGCGCCATGTGGGCATACACCCTGCGCCGCGTCTTGTCGGCCATTCCGACCGTGTTCGTGGTGATCACGGTCTGTTATCTGTTGCTGCACGTCACACCCGGCGGGCCGTTTGACAGCGACCGCAAGGTCTCGGAGGCGGTGCTGGCCAACCTGCAGGCCAAGTACCACCTGGACCTGCCGCTGTGGCAGCAGTACCTGCTGTATCTCAAGGGTCTGCTGCAAGGCGACTTGGGGGCATCCTTCCGCTACGCCGACTGGTCGGTCAACGATCTGGTAGCCAAGGCGCTGCCGGTGTCGCTGTCCATTGGCGGTGTTGCCATGCTGTTGTCGGTGTTGATTGGCGTCGGGTTGGGCATCATGGCCGCCCTGCGCCAGAACAGCATGATTGACCACTTCGTGATGCTGCTGGGCAATGTCGGCAGCGCAGTGCCAAGCTTCGTGCTCGGCCCCGTGCTGATCATCGTGCTGGCCATCGGCCTGCAGTGGCTGCCCGCCGGGGGCTGGCACGACTTTGAAGTGCGCTTCATGATCTTGCCCATCGTCTTGCTGACAATCATCAACGTGGCCACCATCGGGCGCGTGATGCGTGGCAGCCTGATTGAGGTCATGCACAGCGGCTTTATCCGCACCGCCCGCGCCAAGGGCTTGCCGACCCGGGTAGTCGTCATGCGCCATGCGCTCAAACCGGCCCTGCTGCCGGTGGTCTCGGTGCTAGGCCCACTCGCCATCTCGTCCATCACCGCCGCCCTAGTGACTGAAACCGTGTTCTCCTTGCCTGGCCTGGGCAAGCTCATCGTCAATGGCGCCGGTAACCGCGACTACACCCTGGTGTTGGGGTTGGTGGTGCTGATCACCCTGCTGACGGTGACCCTGAACCTGCTGGTGGACCTGGCCTACGCCTGGCTGGACCCCAAGATCCGCTACTGATTGCACTCCATGCTGACTCCCCAAGAATCCACTGGCCTCATGGCCAAGGCGGCCGATGCGGGCACGCCCGCGGGCGCCCAGGCCAAAGGCCGCAGCCTGTGGGCCGATGCGCGTCGGCGCTTCTTGCGCAACCGCGCCGCCATCATCAGCCTGTGCTTGCTGGCTGTGATCGGCTTGGCTTGCATCTTTGGTCCCATGCTGCTGCCCCACGCCTTTGACAGCGCCGACTGGGAGGCCATGAGCATTGCACCCAGCCTGCAGAACGCCCACTACTGGGGCACCGACGACGCCGGACGCGATCTGCTGGTGCGCTGCTTGATCGGCGGACGCATTTCGCTGGCCGTTGGCTTGCTGGCCACGCTGACTTCCGTCACTTTGGGCATCATCTGGGGCGCCACCGCCGGCTTCATGGGCGGCAAGGTGGACGCACTCATGATGCGCATTGTCGACATGATGTACGCCATTCCCTACTTGCTGATCGCCATTCTGCTGGTGACCATCCTAGGCCGTGAGTTCTACCTGGTGGTGCTGACCATCACCGCGTTTTCGTGGATGGACATGGCCCGCGTGGTTCGCGGTCAGACGCTGTCTCTGCGCAGCATGGAGTACGTGGAGGCGGCGCGTGCCATCGGCGTGTCCACACCGCGCATCATCTTCCGCCACATCGTGCCCAACCTCTTGGGCGTGGTGGTGATTTACACCACGGTGACGGTACCAGGTGTGATCCTGACCGAGTCGGTGCTGTCCTTCCTGGGCCTGGGCATCCAGGAGCCCATGACCAGTTGGGGCGTGCTGATCCAAGACGGTGCCAAGACCATGGAATCCACGCCCTGGATTCTGCTGTTTCCCGCCGCACTGCTGTCGGTGACGCTGTACTGCTTCAATTTCATCGGTGACGGTTTGCGCGATGCGCTCGACCCCAAGGAGCGCTGACAACATGGCCTTGCTTGAAGTTAAGAACCTGGGCGTGCAGTTCGCCACGCCCGACGGCACGGTGAATGCCGTCAATGGCATCAGTTTCAGCCTGGACAAGGGTCAGACCCTGGGCATCGTAGGGGAGAGCGGTTCCGGCAAGAGCCAATCCATGCTGGCCATGATGGGGTTGCTGGCGATCAACGGTCGCGCCACGGGTCAGGTGCTGTACCAGGGACAGGACTTGATCAGCATGCCCACTCCGGTGCTCAACCGCGTGCGCGGCGACCGCTTGTCCATGATCTTCCAGGACCCCATGACCTCGCTCAACCCCTACCTGACGGTGGAGCGGCAGATGACCGAAGTACTGGAGTTTCACAAGGGCATGAGCCGCAAGGGTGCTCGCGCCCGCGCGCTGCAGGCCCTGGATGCGGTGAAGATGCCGGCGGCGGCGCGGCGCATCGACATGTACCCGCACGAGTTCTCCGGCGGTATGCGCCAGCGCGTGATGATCGCCATGGCGTTGCTGTGCGAACCCGACGTGCTGATCGCCGACGAGCCCACCACCGCGCTGGACGTGACGGTGCAAGCCCAGATCCTGAACCTGATGCGTGAGTTGCAGCGCGACTTCGGCACCGCCATCATCATGATCACCCACGACCTTGGCGTGGTGGCCGGCCTGTGCGATGAGGTCCTGGTGCTGTACGGCGGCCAAGTCATGGAGCAGGGCCAGGCAGAAGACATCTTCTACCGCCCGTCGCACCCCTATACCGGCGGCTTGCTGGCGGCCGTCCCCCGCTTGGAGGGCGGCGACGCGCCCATGCTGGCCATCCCCGGCTCGCCGCCCAACATGGCCAACCTGCCCGCCGGTTGCCCGTTCAGCGAGCGCTGCCAGATGGCCTTGGCGCGCTGCCACGACGACCGGCCAGTCCTGGGCGCGGCCCCCCACAACCCGGCGGTGCGCCGGGCCTGCCACCTGGCAGTGGACGAAGTGACCCATAAGCTGCAGGACCTGCGCCTGACGCAGCGCGCAGCATCGGATGTTTCAGCATGAGCAGCAGCACGAATTCCCCCTCTCCCGCACTGCTGTCGGTGCGCGACCTGCGCGTGCATTTCCGCATCCGCGACACCAGTCCCTGGCCCTGGAAGCCTGCGCGCGCCCTCAAGGCGGTGGACGGTGTGTCGTTCGACCTGCACCCTGGAGAGACCCTGGGCATCGTGGGCGAGTCGGGTTGTGGCAAGTCCACACTGGCACGCGCCCTGCTCAACCTGGTGCCCATCACCGATGGCAGCCTGCGCTGGCATGGCGATGAGATGCGCGGTGCCAGCGCCCAGGCCTGGCAGGCCAAGCGCAAGAGCGTGCAGATGATCTTCCAGGACCCACTGGCATCCCTGGATCCACGCATGACCGTGGCGCAGATCATTGGCGAGCCCCTGCGCACCCACGCCCCCGAGTTGAGCGCAGCGGAACACAATGAACGGGTACTGGCCATGATGCTGCGCGTGGGCCTGACCGCCCAGCAGATCAACCGTTATCCCCACGAGTTTTCCGGCGGCCAATGCCAGCGCATCGGCATCGCCCGGGCCCTGATCCTGCGGCCCCAGGTAGTGATCTGCGACGAGCCCGTGTCCGCATTGGACGTGTCCATCCAGGCCCAGATCATCAACCTGCTCAAGGAATTGCAAGCGGAGATGGGCTTGGCGCTGATCTTCATCGCACACGATCTGGCCGTGGTCAAGCACATCAGCCAGCGCGTCATGGTGATGTACCTGGGCCGGGCCATGGAAATCGCGAGCAAGCACGCGCTCTACGACACCCCGCGCCACCCCTACACCCAGGCCCTGTTGTCGGCAATCCCCCTGCCCGACCCGCGGCTGGAGCGAGCCAAGTCCCTGCAACTGCTCCAGGGCGACCTGCCGTCGCCCATGAACCAGCCCTCGGGCTGCGTGTTTCGCACCCGCTGTCCCAAGGCCATCGCCGAGTGCGCCCAAGCCGTGCCCGCGCTGCGCACCATTTCCGACCAAACCCAGTCGGCCTGCATCTTGAGCTGAGGCCGCACTGCGGCCCTGCTGAAAAAGGGGTCAAACAGTATTTGTGTCCATTCGTTGTACTTATGTAACAGTAACGAAACTTTTACTGAAACCCCTTATTTACAAAACCCTGACGGGGTTTTTAACATGGCGCACGGAAGTTATTTTTTGGCGGAACGTTTCTTGCAGAAGCGCTCCGTCAGTGACAAATAGCTGATGAAACTGTAAGTGGGTCTGCACTTTCTTGGGCTGGCGACTTTACAAAAGTCACCATAAGAGGGCGTGCGGGCCGTCAAACCATTGACAGGGAGGAATGAGACTCCCGAAACTTTTTGGAGATGCCTTTTATGGGTCGAAAAACTACGTTTAAGCGGACTGTGTTCGCGCATGCGGTACTGCTGGCCATTGCTGCCACGGTATCCACCGGAGCGATGGCGCAGTCCAATGCCACCGGTAACATTTTTGGCCAAGCCAAGGCTGGCGAAGTCGTTGTGATCGAAAACACCGGCACCGGCCTCAAGAGAACCATTACGCCGGACGCTTCAGGACGCTTCCAAGCCCTGTCCCTGCCCACCGGCACCTATAAGGTCACTCTGCAACGCGGCGATGCCGTCGTCAGCTCCCGCAATGTGGAGGTTCTGATCGGCCAAGGCACCGAGGTTCCCTTCACCTCCCTGGATTCCGTGGTCGTGACCGGCCAGTCCAAGAAACTGGACGTGTCCACGGCCAACGCCGGCTCTGTGTTTACGGCCAAGGAATTGAGCGCATTGCCCATCGCGCCCGCCGTCTCTAGCATTGTCCAAATGGCTCCCGCCACGACCCGCGGCGACTACCGTTATGGCAACAACGCCGCCAGCTTCGGCGGTGCCGGCCCCTCCGAAAACGCAGCGTTCATCAACGGCTTCCCGGTCACCAACAGCCTGTACCAAGTCGGTTATTCCTCGCTGCCGTTCGGCTCGATCAACCAGGCGCAGATCATCACCGGCGGCTATGGCGCCGAGTTCGGCCGTTCCACCGGCGGTGTGATCAACATCACCACCAAGAGCGGTACCAACCAGTGGGAAGCCGGCGTCGGCGCCACCTGGGCACCGAATTCGCTGCGTGCCACGCCTAACAACATCATGTTCCCCGTCACGGGAACGACCAACAACTCTGGTACCGATGGCCGTGTCTACAACTACAAGGCTGGCGACGTCAGGAACGAGTACAGCATCAACGGCTACATCAGTGGTCCGCTGATCGAGGACAAACTGTTCATCTACTTCGCCGCCGAAAAGACCAACTACGACTACCAGACCGCACGTCTGGCCTCCACCAATACTTCCAACAAGACGGTTGGCTGGTTGGAGGAGTACTCCCAGGTTCCCCGCTCCTTGCTGAAGTTGGACTGGAACATCACACCGGACCACCATCTGGAATACACCCGCATTGACGACAAGTCCAACGTCGAAGACCGTTATTTCTCGTTCGACTACAACACGTTACAGCGCGGCTCCGTGCAAAACGGTGGTGCGAAGTTCGTCAATTACGCTGGCGGCATTCTGGGCTTGACGGCCACTGGCGCCGCACTGCAGGCAGCTCAAGGCGCGTCGGTCGACATCCTGAAGTACACCGGCTACATCAACGACGACCTGACCGTTCAGGCCGTGTTCGGCCAGACCTACACGCCCCGCGTGCAGGACCCGTTCGGCTATCAGCCCGGTGTGATGCCCATTTCGTCCACGTTGGACGCCCGCGCCGACGGCGTCAACTATTCGCCGTCCAACCCTCAGTCCTTCACATCCTCGCTGCTGCGCCCCGATGCCAAGGACACCAACAAGGGCATGCGCTTCGACCTGGAGTACAAGCTGGCTGAGAAGCACACGCTGCGCGCTGGTATCGATAACAACCGCATCACCGGTTGGAACGGCACCACCAGTTCCGGCGGTGGCACCTGGACCTATGTCCGCGCCGCAGACCAGGGCGCCTCCGTGCCTCCTGGATTCACCATGTCGCCCCAAGCGGGTGGCGGCCTGGGTGCAACCTGTACCGTGGCCGGCCAACCCGGCGTCGGTGGCTGCTATGTGCTCAAGAACGTGCAGGTCGTGGGTGCTATTCCCACCGTGGACCAGTCTGCCCAGTACATCGAGGATCGCTACCAGGTCACCAAGGACGTTTTGCTGACCATTGGTCTGCGTGACGAACAATTCGCCAACAAGAACACCGCTGGCGAAACATTCATCGAGCAGAAGCATCAAATCGCCCCGCGCTTTGCCGCAACCTGGGACGTGAACGGCGATGCCTCCCTGAAGGTGTTCGGTACGGCCGGTCGCTACCACATGCCCCTGCCTGCCAACCTGGCAGTGCGTTTTGCCGGTCCGTCTCTGAACACCGACACGGCCTACACCTACACCGGTGTGGACCCCGTCACCGGCGCGCCCTTGGGCCTGCGTCAGATCAGCCCTGCCATCTCTGCCAACAACGAGTTGGGCCAAGAGAAGGACGTGCGTGATCTGGCTGCTGTTGACATCAAGTCCCACTACCAGGATGAGTTGACCTTGGGCTTCGAGAAGGCTCTGAGCAGCGACTACAACATGGGCGCACGCCTGACGTACCGCAAGCTCAAGAGCACGATTGATGACTACTCGGATCCCCGCGCGATTGCCGCCAAGCTGCAGCAAATGGGTGTGGACCCGACGTACTTCAACAACAACTTCGCTGGCGCCCTGTTCAACCCGGGTGATACCAACACCTTCAACGTCGCCATCGATGCAGCGGGTAACCGCCGCTTGGTCACGCTGTCCCCTGCTGAAATGGGATTCCCCGACAGCATGCAGCGTGACTACACGGCTCTGGACCTGATGTTCGAGCACCCGATGAAGAACGGCTGGTACGGCAAGCTGATGTACACCTGGTCGCGCGAATACGGCAACACCGAAGGTCAGACCCACTCGGACAACGGCCAGGCTGACGTCGGCTTTACGTCCTCCTGGGACTTCCCCGAGGTCATGCTCAACAGCGTAGGCCGTCTGCCCAATGACCGTACCCACCAGATCAAGGCCTATGGCCTGTACGAGGTGAGCAACGAGTGGGCTGTTGGCGCCAACATGCTGGCCGCCTCGGGCCGCCCGACCGCCAAGTCCTGCAGCATTCCCGCTGCTTTGGATAACCAAGGTCTGGGCCTGATCCAGTACGGTTCCATCTTCTACCTGTGCCCTGGCATCGCCAATGGCCGCGGTACCGGTGGTGACCTGCCCTGGGATATCCGCTTCGACCTGAACCTGCAGTACAAGCCGCAGTCGGTCAAGGGCCTGTTGTTCAAGGTGGATGTGTTGAACGTGTTCAACCAACAGACCGCCCAAGCGATCGACGAAAATCAGAACAACCGCCTGCTGTACACCACCAGCCCGACGGCCAATATGTACACGTCCTACACCGATCCACGCTCCGTGCGCCTCGGCGTGCAATACAGCCGCAAGTTCTGATGAATTGCGCCAGGCGGACCAGGGGGAATCCCCCGAATCCGCCTGATTTTCGACATTTCGGGTTAAAGGCCACTCCACCAGGAGTGGCCTTTTTTATTGCCATGCCCCACTGCTTCGCTGTGCCGCGCCGCCCAATGGCAAGAAGAACGTGGCGCTCACCCGGTTCCTATCCACCCATTGCAAGACCCGGTAGGTTTGCAGCAGCAGAACACCGCCCTGCGCAGTAATCACGGCACCAGCACCGGTCGATCAGCCGAATGCCCAGACACCCGAGCCGCGCACGCGGTGGCACCCCATGGGACCCGCCATTTCGATACCGTGAGCGGTAACACAGCGCACTGGACTGCACGCATCTGATGCAACGGCCAGCCCAAAGAAAAAGGCCACCCGAAGGCGGCCTTGGAGGATCATGCTGATCGCCAGCCCCACAGGGGCCTGGCGCTTGCAGCCCTTAGTCGATCTTGAAGACGAATTCCTGCGTTGCGGAGATTTCGCCGGAGTCGGCTGTGCACACGTACTGCATCATGGCGGCCTTGACGGCCGCATGGAAGACGCGTGGACCGGATTCGATCGTCACTTCCCGCACAGCACCGTCCTTGATCAGGGCGCGCGCGCGCACCACGCCTTCGGTGCCTTCCTGAATGGCCTTACGCGGCATTTCCGGCTTCACCTGGGTCGGGCACGCCACCCGGATGTCCGAGCGGTTGGGTGCCGGCTTGGGCGGTGCCGGGGGTGCCGGTGGCGCAATCACGGCCGGAGCCGGCGGTGGCGCGGCCACCGACTGGATCACCGGAGCCGTGGATACTGCGGGTGGCGGAATATCCGGCGGTGGCACGAAGGGCGGCGGCGGTGCCTCCACCTTGGGTGCTTCCGGCGGCTTGATCTGCTTGGGCGGCGGCGGCGGCGGGGGAGGGATGATGACCTCCTGGATCACCACGGCTTCCAGCGGCTTTTTCAGAGCCACCAGCGCGTTCTTCGCGGTGCCGGAGACAATGCCCCAGCCAATCAGGATGTGCAGTGCGATGACGATCGCGATGCCCTTATAGCGTCGCGACGGGTCCTTGGGCTTATAGACCGGATGTAAGCCTGCGAGTGTATTCATTGGACAAACTGCTCACTTCCAATCACCGCCATCTTGGTCAGTCCCTTGCGTTTGGACGTGGACAAGACATTGGCAAACACCGCGTACTGCGATCCCTTGTTCGGCCGAATATGCACTTCCGGTTGCGACGGCAACTGGCTGATGGTGTTCATATTGGCCTCCAGCTCCGCCGCCGTGACGGGCAAGCCCTGCCAGTAGACGACACTGTTTTCATCGATGTCGATCTGGATCTTTTCAGGCTTGATGTTGTTGGCCGGGGGCGTGCCCACCGGCATATCCAGGTTCACAGCGTGCAACTGGATCGGAATGGTGATGATCAACATCACCAACAGCACCAACATCACGTCGATCAGCGGCGTGGTGTTGATGTCCATCATCACCTCCGGTTCATTCGAACTGGAGTTTCCTACGTTCATTCCCATGATTAGCCTCCCAGCGGTGGCGGTTCGGTGATGAACGCGACCTTCACGATACCGGCGCGCTGGCAGGCGTACAAAATCTTGCCAACGCCCTCGTAACGAGAGGCCATGTCACCGCGAATTTGCACCTCGGGCTGGGGCTTGGCGGTGGACACCTTCTTCAGCTTGTCCACCAGTGCCTCCACATTGGCGATCTTCTGGTCATACCAGTAGATGCTGCCCGCGGTGTCCACCGAAATAATGACGTTTTCCGGCTTGGTTTCCCGAATTTCCACGCGTTCCTTGGGCAAGGTCACGGGAATCGAGGTGGTCACCACCGGAATGGTGATCAGGAAGATGATGAGCATCACCAACATCACGTCCACCAGGGGCGTGGTGTTGATGGCTGCAATCACGGCATCTTCGTCTCCGTCTGCACTGCCTACATTCATCGACATAGAACCATCCTTCTGCGTACGGTACGCAATGTCAATGTATTAGTTCTTGGCGGCGGCAGTGGAACCCAGCAAAACGGAATGCAAGTCGCTGCCGAAGCTGCGCACGTCGTCCATCACACCCTTGTTGCGGGCCACCAGCCAGTTGTAGGCCAGCACGGCGGGAACGGCCACGGCCAGACCGATGGCGGTCATGATCAGGGCCTCGCCCACGGGGCCGGCCACCTTGTCGATGGAAGCCTGGCCGGAGATGCCAATGGCGGTCAGCGCGTGGTAGATGCCCCACACGGTACCGAACAGACCGACGAAGGGAGAAATGGAGCCGACGGTGGCCAGGAAGGACAGACCGCTTTGCATTTCGCGGTTCACGCGGTCCACGGAGCGCTGGATGCTCATGCTGATCCAGTCGGTCAGGGGGATGTGACCCATCAAGCCGCCGTGTTTCTTGGTGGCTTCCAGACCAGAAGAGGCAATGAACTGGTAGGGGCTTTCCTTGTTCAGGGCGGCCGTGCCTTGGGCCACGGTGCCGGCACCCCAGAACTTTTCGGCGGCTTCACGGGCAAATCCATTGACCTTGCGCTGTTCCAGCATCTTGACGGCCAGGATGTACCAGCTACCCATGCTCATGATGGCCAGAATCAGCAGCACGGTCTTGGCCACGGCGTCGGAGCCGCTCCACAGGGCGCCAATACCGTAGGGGTTGGAAGATGATTCGGCAGGAGCAGCAGCGGGCTTGACAGCGGCGGGGGTGGCAGCATCCGCCTTGACTTCGGCAGCGGGGGCCGTAGCGGCCGCGGGAGCGGGCGTTTGGGCCAGAGCAGGGGCGGAGAGGCCGGCAACGCCAACCATTGTGAGGCCCATGGTCAACACCCAGGCACGAGCAAGCACTTTGAACTTCGTATGCACAATCATTTCCTTATAGAAAAAATACTAATACCGTTTGGATCCGGGTTGGATTCCAGGGGCGCAGTGTCCGTAAACTGCTAAAATCGAGCCGGCCATTGTAAATTGCCTCTGCGTTTCTTTGCATGAAGCTGACAAGTCAGCGCCTAAGCGTTTTCGATATCAGGGTTTATACCTGAATCGAATGACAGTCCTGAGCAATTCCCATGCCGGGCTTAGACCCACACCCATTTCCCTAGGATTTTCGGCTTTTGCACCAACCAAGAGCCGGTGTGCCTTCGACGCCCACCGCGGCCGCGCCCCACAGGTGCAACCCATGTTACACACGCACGGTCCGCTGACCGCCGCCGCGGTGTACAACACGGCTTTGTCAATCTCCTTGCAAAGGTCTGCCTTCCCATGTCCATCTGGAAACGCCCCGCCACCGTCGAATCGCTGACCGCCTTCAGCACCAACACCGCCACCGATCACCTTGGCATCGAATTCCTGGAGGTGGGCGAGGACTTCATCACCGCCCGCGTGCCGGTGGACAAGCGCACCTGCCAGCCCTACGGCCTGCTGCACGGCGGCGTGAGCGTGGTGCTGGCCGAGACCCTGGGCTCCTGCGCCGCCGCCTGCGCCACGCCCGAGGGCACGCGCGTGGTCGGCCTGGACATCAACGCCAACCACCTGCGCGGCGCTACCAGCGGCTGGGTGACCGGCATCACCCGCCCGGTGCACATCGGCCGGACCACGCATGTGTGGGCCATCGAACTGCGCAACGAGGCCGGCGAGCTGACCTGCGTGTCGCGCATCACCATGGCCATCCTGGCGCCCAAGGGGTAAGAACTACCCCTGGTGACGGGCAGCGAAGGCGACATACCAATCCAGGCAACCTGGGTTGGCCATCGCATCCTTGTTGACCACTTTCTCCAGCGGGTGCCCGAGCAGCAGCTTCTTGATGGGTAGCTCCTGCTTCTTGCCCGAGAGCGTGCGCGGAATCTCCGCCACCTGAAAGATGGCATTGGGCACGAAGCGCGGGCTCAGCGCCGTCTTCACCGCGTCCACGATCTTGCGTTGCAGTGCCTCGTCCAGGGTCAGGCCCGCCCGCAATACAACGAACAGCGGCATATAGCTCTCGCGGCCCAGGTACTCCAGGTCCACCACCATGCTGTCCACCACCTCGGGCAGGGCCTCGATGGCGCTGTACAGCTCGCTGGTGCCCATGCGCAGGCCATGGCGGTTGATGGTGGCATCCGACCGGCCGAAGATCACGCAGCCTTCGCCGCCCAGATCTTTCGTGCCCACCCGCAGCCAGTCGCCGTGGCGCCAGACGCCGCCGGCATCCGCAGGGGCATCGCCGCCACCGGGCTTGCGGCCGTGGCCTGGCGGGTACATCTCAAAGTAGCTGGCCAGGTAGCGGGCATTGCCGGCATCGCCCCAAAAGTACAGTGGCATGGACGGGATGGGCTGGCAGCAGACCAGCTCGCCCACCTCGCCATCCACCGGCTCGCCGGCCTCGTTCCAGGCCTCCACCGCGCAGCCCAGCAGGCGGCACTGCATGACACCAGGCTCCAGCGGCAGGTCGCGGTGACCCCCGATGAAGGCACCGCAGAAGTCGGTACCACCGCTGATGTTGCACCACCAGATGTCGCGCTGGGCGTCCGTTTGCGCGATGCGGCGGAACTGCTCCGTGCCCCAGTTCTGCGCCTCGGGCGAGAGGGGCGAGCCGGTGGTGCCCAACGCGCGGATGGCGGACAGGTCGCCGCAGGTGGAAAGGTCCACGCCGGCCTTGAGGCAGTTGGCGTAGAAGGCCGCACCCGCGCCAAAGTAGGTGACGCCGGTCTCGGCGGCAAAGCGCCACAGCGTGGTCCAGTCCGGCTGGCCGGGGTTACCGTCAAACAGCACGCAGGTGGTGCCGCTGAGCAGGCCCGCCACCTGGGCGTTCCACATCACCCAGCCGGTGGAGCTGTACCAGTGGAAGCGCTCGCCCCAGTTGTTGGGGTGGTAGCTGCAGCCCACGTCGTTGTGCAGCACCTTCATGGCCAGGGCCACCAGCACCATGCCGCCGTGCCCGTGAACGATGGCCTTGGGCAGGCCGGTGGTACCGCTGGAGTAGACGATCCACAGCGGGTGGTCGAACGGCAGCCAGAGTGGCTCAAACGCCGCCGTCTCTGCATCATTTCGGGCTATAGCCCTCGCCAAACGTGCGTGGCCAGCTATCGAAAGCGTAGCATGCTGCGGGGCATCCAGCACCCCCAGGTTGTCGTGCAGGATCACGTGGCGCAGCGTGGGTAGGGCATCCACCAGCTCCTGCACCACCGCCATGCGGTCGAAGTCGCGCCCGCCGTAGCGCACGCCGTCGCAGGCGATCAGCACCGTGGGCTCGATCTGGCGGAAGCGGTCCAGCACGGCGTTGCTGCCCATGTCGGGCGCGCACACGCTCCATACCGCGCCAATGCTGACCGTGGCCAGGAAGGCCACCATGGTCTCGGGCACATTGGGCAGGTAGGCCGCCACGCGGTCGCCCGGCACCACACCCTGCGCGCGCAAGTGCAGCGCCAGCGAGGCGACCTGGCGGCGAAGTTCGGGCCAGCTCAGTTCGCGGTGTTCGCCCTTTTCGTTGCGGCTGATGACGGCGGGAAAGCCGGCCGCATGGGCGGGCGCAACGTGGCGAAAAACCTGCTGCGCGTAGTTGGTCTGCGCACCGGGGAACCACACCGCGCCGGGCATGGCGTTCTTGGCCAGCACCGCACTGTGCGGCATGGGTGACTGCAGATCAAAGTAGTCCCAGATGCTTTGCCAGTAGGCGTCCAGGTCGGTGATGGACCACTGCCAGAGTTCGCGGTAGCTGTCAAAGGACAGGCCGCGCTGGGTACGCAGCCAGTCCTGGTACAGGCGGATCTGGGGGATGTTGGGGGCGGTGCTGCGGGGGGACGCGGAGAATGGGGGGGTGCTTGTCTCGGCCATGGTTCTTGTGTGTGGGCCCTGTCGGGGGCGTGACAGTGTTGCACGCCCACCCGTCGGCTATCAGACACGCTGGCGACAGCCCCTGCCGCGCAGTGCCTATTCGGCCGCCGATTGCGCCAGGCGCTCGCTCTTCCAGTACACGTCGTCGCCCACTGTGCCGTCGGTACGGTAGCGGTTCAGCACGCGGGCCAGCACAAACATCAGGTCGGACAGGCGGTTCAGGTACTGGCGCGGCGTGTCTTTCAGTTCGTCAACCTTGCCCAGGGCCACGACGGCGCGTTCGGCGCGGCGGGCCACGGTGCGACAGATGTGGGACTGGGCGGCGGCGCGGGTGCCGGCCGGCAGGATGAACTCCTGCAGGCGCGGCAGCTCGGCGTTGTGGTCTTCCAGCGCCTGGTCCAGCACCAGCAGGGCCTCCGGCTTGAGCAGCTCGAAGCCGGGAATGGACAGTTCGCCGCCCAGGTTGAACAGCTGGTGCTGGATCTCCACCAGCAGGCCGCGCACGCCCTCGGGCATGGGCTCGCACAGCAGCAGGCCAATGTGGGAGTTGAGTTCATCCACATCGCCCATGGCGTGCACGCGCAGGCTGTCCTTGGAGACGCGGGTGTTGTCACCCAGGCCGGTGGTGCCGTTGTCCCCGGTGCGGGTGGCGATTTGTGAGAGGCGATTACCCATAGTCAGCTCCAAGCAAGCACAAAAATAGTGCCGTCATCGTAAACTGACTGGATGAATGCCCCTACCACCTCCCAGCATTTGCTCCCCACCGTCAACCAGCGCCCCGTGCCGGCCGAGATGATTGCCGCGTTGCAGGCGCGCCTGGGCGCGCGCTGCTCCACTGCCCAGGTGGTGCGCGAGCAGCACGGGCGCGACGAGTCCTCGTTCGACGTGCCGCCACCCGGCGCCGTGGTGTTTGCGCAGAACACCGACGAGGTGGCCTTTGTGGTCAAGCTCGCCGCCCAGCACCGCGTGCCGGTGATCCCGTTTGGCGTGGGCACCTCGCTGGAGGGCCACCTGCTGGCCGTGGAAGGCGGCATCAGCCTGGACGTGAGCCAGATGAACCAGGTGCTGTCCATCAACGCCGAGGACCTGACGGTGACCGTGCAGCCCGGCGTGACGCGCAAGCAGCTCAACGAAGCGGTCAAGTCCACCGGCCTGTTCTTCCCCATCGACCCCGGCGCCGACGCCACCATTGGCGGCATGAGCGCCACGCGCGCCAGCGGCACCAACGCCGTGCGCTACGGCACGATGCGCGAGAACGTGCTGGCGCTGGAAGTGGTCACCGCCGACGGTTCGATCATTCGCACCGGCACCGCCGCTAAGAAGTCCAGCGCCGGCTACGACCTGACGCGCCTGCTGGTGGGCAGCGAAGGCACGCTGGGCATCATCACCGAAATCACCGTCAAGCTGTACCCACTGCCCGAGGCGGTGATGGCCGCCACCTGCTGCTTCCCCAGCCTGGCCGACGCGGTGAACACCACGATCCAGATCATCCAGCTCGGCGTGCCGATTGCGCGCTGCGAGCTGCTCGACTCCACGACCGTCAAGGTCGTTAACCAGCACTCCAAGCTGGGCCTGCCCGAGAGCGCCATGCTGCTGATGGAATTCCACGGCTCGCCGGCCGGCGTCAACGAACAGGTGGAGCTGGTGCAGGCGATTGCCGACGAACACCACGGCCAGGCCTTCGAGTGGGCCGCCACGCCCGAGGAGCGCACCCGCCTGTGGACGGCGCGGCACAACGCCTACTTTGCCGGCGTGCAATCCCGCCCCGGTTGCAAGGCCATCACCACCGATGCCTGCGTGCCGATCTCGCGCCTGGCCGACGCGCTGCTGGACTCGGTGACGGAGGCGCAGGAGGCCGGGCTGCCGTATTTCCTGGTCGGCCATGTCGGCGACGGCAACTTCCACATGGGCTACCTGATCGACCCCAACATCCCCGCCGAGCGCGAAACCGCCGAACGCCTGAACCACCAGTTGGTGGAGCGCGCCCTGAAACTGGGCGGCACCTGCACCGGCGAGCACGGCGTGGGCCTGCACAAGCAGGGCTTCCTGGTGACCGAGACCGGCGAAGGGGCGGTGGACATGATGCGCACCATCAAGCGGGCGCTGGACCCGCACAACATCCTGAACCCGGGCAAAATCTTTACGCTATAAATTCAGGAGCTGCCTACGAAGCATCCACGAGGGCTAGCAGCACTTTTACCTCTTAGCGATTTTCCAACCGGTTGTAATCCAGCAACCCGGCACCGACCGGGTCCTGGCGCAGATGGTCGTCCTGCAGGGCGTCGCTGAAGGCCCAGAAGCGCGCATCGCCGCGGCGCACGGCAAAGCGGCTGGCGAAGGCGGCGTAGTCCTTCTCCGTGGTCAGGCGGCCGAGTTGGCGCGTGAAGGCCTCAACCTGGGCGTGGTCCACCGCGTACAGCGCATTGGGGTAGGAGCCGATCAGGCCGTTGACCACGGTCAGCGTGTTTTCCACCGGCAGCAGGGCACGCTTCTCCGACAGCAGCTGCGACACATTGGCGTGCCCCGTGTTGCGCAGCAGGGTGAAGTAGCGCGGCGCGTGGCCGGCCTGGTCCACGCGCAGGTAGCTCAGCTCGGGCAGCCAGTCCAGGTTGCGGCCCTTGCTCTGCGCCAGGTGCTGCAGGTCGCGGCGCAGGGCGGCGTCGGGCACGTTGGCGATGTCATAGCGCGTCTCCAGCACCGGCGCCAGGTGGTTCTTGAGCAAACCGTACAGCTCGCGCTGGGGCTGCGCGGTGTGGAACGGGATGTGGGTGTCGGGCAGGGACTGCGACTGCGCGCTCTGCAGGAAAATCCTGGCCTGGGCCGAGGCGCCGCGGTACCAATGGTTGTGCAGGGCTTCGCGCTCGGTGCTCGGCAGCAGGGTCAGGAAGTTGACCTCGCCCTCCATGCGCAGGAAGTCCATGTACAGGCGCGAGAGCAGCTGGTGGCCCACGTTGCCATACACGTCAAAGCCCGCCACCAGCAGGTAGTGGATGCGTTCCAGCAGCGAATAGCTCAGCACCCAGGCGGTCTTGGGTGGGTCGCCCACCAGGCCCTGGACCACGGTCGCGTTGTCGAAGTGGCGAAACACCGTGAGCGCGGCGTTGCGGTTGTGGCCGTCGCCGTCCCAGATCAGGTCCAGGTCGATGCGCCGGCCCTCCTGGACCTTGCGCGCCATGTAGGCGGCCTTGGCCTGCAGGTAGTCGCGCTCATGCAGGGCGTAACCCGGCCACGACCCCACGAAGCCGGACTGGCTACTCTGCTCGGCCGGCAGACCCAGATGGGGGGCCTGCTGGCGCAGCAGCTCGTCCATGCCCTCGCCGGCGGCGTCCATGCGGTCGTTGTAGAAAAAGACCCAGAAGTGGTCCTCGATCACATTGAGCGCCACCTGGCCGCGGCACACCGGACCCTTGATGAAGCCCATGACGAAGAACGCCGCCTCGTCCAAGAGGAAGCGGTAGCGCGTGGCCGCCGGAATCTCCTGGAACACCACGAATGGGTTGCTGGCAATCTCGGGCGCGTAACCGGGCAGGTGGGTCACCGGGTAAGGGTCGTCCAGGAACCAGGCGCGCCAATGCGCCATGCGATTCGGCGTGAGCGCAAACGGCATGTGGGTCTTGTCGACGATGGTTTCGCGCTCCGGCTCCAGGCGGTAGTAGAAGGCGCTGGTCTGCGGATCGTCCGTGGGTCGGCGCGTGGCCACGGGCTGCACCGGTTGCCCCGGTGGCGTGAGCGAGCGCACCAGGCGGAAGTAGGGCTGGCCCGCGCCGGCATCGAAATGCAGATGGGCCTGGAACAGGTGCTCGAACAGGTAGCGGCTGACCAGGAGCTCCTTGTTGGAGTGGCCGTTGAAGAAGGTCTCCCACTGCGCCACTTGGCGGGCAATGGCCGGTGCCAGCGGCGCGGGGGGCTCGGCCGGTGCGCCTTGCTGCAGCCAGTCGGTCACCAGGCGGGTTTCCGTGGGGCTGAGGCCGGGCAGGCCAAAGGGCATGCCCCATTGCGGGTGCTCGCGCTCGAAGGCGTCCATCTCGCGCGGGGCGGGGCAGCTTTGCTTGCGGTCCAGGCCGAAGTCGAAGGTGGACTTGGGTAGCGGAATAGTTCCGCCACTGTCCGCAGACGGCAGCGGGTTGCGCGCCTTGAGTTCCAGCATGCGCTGCAACACGCCGCGCGAGCCGTTGGCAGAGCCGCTGGCCATAGTGGGCTCGCCCGTGACCGGCGTAAAGCCCTTGTCGCGCCACTGCGCCGTGCTCAGCGCATCGACAAACAGGCGTGAGGGGGTGGCCTCCAGCAGGCGTGTTCCGTCATAGACCTTGTCCTTGCTGGCGCCGCGCGCCAGGCCCTCGATGGAACCCAGCTTGAGCTGGCAGGGCGCGTCATAGCAGGCGTGGCAGACCACGCAACGCCGCTCCAGCAGGGGCTGGATTTGGTGGGCGTAGGAGATGGGGGCGGGGTCGGTGGCGTGGGCCAGCGCCGCGCATCCGAGCGCCAGCAGGGCGGCGGTCCACCGCAGGCAGTGGCGCAAAGTGAGCACGCCCACGCCGGTTTTGTCAGATGACAAAGAAGGTGAAAAACTGGGCGTTGATTTGAATCGAGTTTTTCATTTTTTGTGTCAGCGATCAATGGGCAATCGCCATAGTTAGTGAAAGAACCCCGGACTATCGCCATACCAACCGAAAAATTCCGGGCTGTGCCTAATAGCGGTGAATCCAGAGACTATGCGAACTGGCGATTAACACCTGACGTTGCCATTCGGTAATTGAGCATCTGGACACTGACGCCATATAAATTGGCAGAAGTGGCGGTGTCCAATCCTTTGCGCTTTATGGCGACCAGTGCCTCGCGTGGAAGCAACAAGCACCCGGACAACCAATCTGCCTCTTCTTCCTGCAATTTGTCGTAACTTTTCAATAGCATCAGTCCGTCCGCAGTGATGTCTACCTCTTGGGCTTTGTGGCCGCGGATGATATGAGCCAACTCGTGTGTCAAATCACTCGCCTGGCGTGCCGGTGAGTGAGAGGAATTGAGTATTACAACCATTCGACTACCGCAGACCAAGGTGACTGCCGACCAACAGCTTGGTGTCCCGTCATTTCTAAGCAGGACATCCAATGTTTCTTGCTTGATATTTGGGATATCTGCTGGCTTGCGGACAATTACCTTAAGGTCAGCCGCAAGAGCCATCGAGTTCAAAGGACCTGTTGGATCTAGTCCTAGGGTCTTCCGCTTCTCTGTGGCATATTTTTCACACCAAGTTTTGAATCCTCTTTCAAACACCATCAGCTTTCAAGCTCTTCCTCAAGAAATGCTTGCTGAGCTAACAGAATCATCTCGCTCAAGGCCTTGGCGCTCTCCGGGCGAATAGTTGCGCCCTTCTTGAAATGGACGCGTGCGGTTGTATTGGTCGCACCTGCTACTGGAGGAATTCCCAAGTAGACAGCAGGGTCCTCTCCCAACCAAATGCATATTTTCCCGAACGTATCTAGGTCGGGGATCTTTCCGTTTTCCACTCGGGAAAGTGTTGCATGGCTGATGCCAACTTCTCTTGCAGCTTCCCTGATGCCTTTGCCGGCACGGCGAAGCTGGATCTGCTCAGAAAGACGCTTGATCCGGATGTCATCCATTTACTGTATTACCGATGAAACAACGTGGTTGACATATGAGACAGTTGATGTATTATCTGTCTCACGCGTAAGACAGATTGTCTTCCGTGGGCTCGGGGAAGTCAATCGTGGCAAACCCAGCAACTGAAAACAACTTGAAAGGAGTTGTAAATGAGCATCGATCACGGTGAAGCGATTGTCGATCTTGAAGAGCATTTTGTTGAGGGCCGCAAGGTTCCTAAGGCCAAAAAGTATCGCATTCGGCTCGATAACGAAAAATATGTTGTGGACGTTGAGAGCATGACCGGAGCGCAAATACTGGCATTGGCTAGCAAGACGCCGGACAAGTATTTGCTCCGTCAGAAGACCCATCACGGCGTCATTGAGGTGAAACCTACAGACGTTATCAGTTTCGTGGATGCTGGAGTTGAGCGGTTTATGACTATTCCAAATGAAGTCACAGAAGGCGAAGGCCCACAACTGCGCCGCCAGTTTACCCCTATGGCAAATGACCGTCAGTACCTTGAAAGTACACGTCTTCGCTGGGAGTCGATTGAAGGTAGCGGCTTCAATGCTCTGATTTTGTACGATTGGCCCTTACCCACAGGGTATAACGTTCCTACTGCCAATGTCCATGTGCGTATCTCGGCTGGCTATCCTGATGTGCAAATTGATATGGCGTACTTCGCACCTGCACTCAGCAGGGCAGATGGGCGAAGTATCGGTGCATTGTCTGGCCTGACTTTTGATGGCCAGCAATGGCAACAGTGGTCACGTCATCGGACAGCTGCCAGTGCCTGGCGCCCAGGAGTTGATGACTTGAGCACGCACATGGCTTTGGTCAACGATTGGTTGACGGCTGAATTGCGCAAATGAGCACCCAAAAGCCCGTAAGCCTGGCGGTATCAGGCAAACACCATGGGAAGCTTCAAGCACACCTATTCCCGGGCGATGGCAAGGAAGCCGTTGCGTTTGCTTTGTGCGGAAGGGCTAGTCGGGCGGAGTGTGAAATTCTGTTGGTGCGGGATATTGTTCCGGTGCCATATGCATCCTGCTTCCGCAACGAACACAGGGTGACATGGCCCGGCACAGCTCTTGATCCGATCCTTATCAAGGCGCTGGCGGAAGGCCTCTCTGTTGTGAAAATTCATAGTCATCCGAATGGATACCCTTGGTTTTCCGACACGGACGACGAAGCGGATGCTTCGCTTTTCCCATCCATGTTCGGTTGGCTTGGAGACAAAGGCCCAATGGCTAGTCTCATCATGCTTCCCGATGGGCGCCTCGTCGGTCGTGCGGTTTCTCAAACCGGTATTGGCGAGCCACTTGTTCGCATTCGCGTTGCAGGGGATGACTTCAAGTACTGGTCTGCGGCCAAGGAAATCGTGGTTCCAGATCACGATGTCAGAACCGTTCAAGCTTTTGGCGAGGGCACATATTCGCTCTTGCGAACATTGAAGGTCGGTGTCGTCGGGTGTTCCGGGACAGGCAGCATTGTGATTGAGCAATTAGCACGCAACAGCGTCGGTACCTTGGTTTTAGTTGACAGTGATTACCTCGAAAGTAAGAACCTGAACCGAATCCTCAATAGCACTGCAGCTGATGCCGCCAACAGGGTGGACAAACCATCTGTCCAGGCGAGGGCCATCAAAGCAATGGGTATGCAGACGGAAGTGGCAGTTCACTCCTATGACTTGCTTGATCGCCGGGCATTAGAGGACCTCTCCACCTGCGATGTCCTATTTGGCTGCATGGATTCAATTGACGGCCGCCATGTTCTTAACAAGCTTGCTACGGCATATCTGATCCCATACATTGATGTAGGCGTCCGTTTGGATGCAGACATGCAAGGCGGAATCAATAGCATTTGGCTAGCAGTTCATACGTTGCAGCCTGGGGGATCAAGTCTCAAGAGTCGTCGTGTTTACGATCAAAGCGACTTAGATGCTGCATTCCTGCGTCGTAACCCCACTGAATATGAACGCCTGAAGAAGCAGGGCTATGTCAAAAACATTGATGTTGATCGGCCAGCCGTTATCTCGGTCAACATGCAAGCGGCGGCAATGGCTGTCAATGAATTTCTTGCCCGCATTCACGGTTACAGGTATCAAGCAAATGGAGTATTTGCTGTACGCAAGGTGGCGCTACACGATGAAGATAACAACTTTGTTTCTGAAGACGGTGAGCCGTGTACAGAATTTGCGCGTGGAGTAGGGCGCGGCGATCAGAGCCCATTTTTGGGACTGCCGATACTTGGGGACTAATGTGTTTCGACTCATTAAAAAGTGGTGTGCATCCCTCTTTCGGTCCTCTTCCAAGAGCTATCACGCAATAGTTTGTGGTGACGTTCCTGACGCTGTTCTCGACGGGCGACTTTACTTGATTGGGCAAGTTGGTGACTATTGGCAGGCCGTATTGAAGTGCCCTTGCGGTTGCTCCGCCACTATCCAACTGCCAATGTCGAAAGGTACCCGTCCTTGTTGGAGATTCAGTGGATCAATGCAACAGCCTACGCTTAACCCTTCCGTGCATCGCTCCACTGGTTGTCGCAGCCATTTTTTCCTAAGAAATGGAATTGTTGTTTGGTGCTGCGAATGAAAAGCCTTGACCTCTATCCAGCTGATTTGACAATCAGGCCCAACTTTTAAGAGCCCACCCACCTGAGCATAAGACCTGCCGCATTTGGTGAACCCAGGTTCACCGCGCATAGTGTCATCCCACTAATTTCGTAGTTCCGAAAGAAACATGACCAATACGGACGACGCACCCCTTGTAAAAGAAATAAAGAATGTGCCATCAGCGATGGAAAAGCTTGTGGAGATACGGTTTCTAGTCCTGATGACCACTCTGGTCCTCTACACGGACATTTGGCTTTTGCGAAATGGAGTTGACCCACGGGCGTGGACGTTCGCCACAGTGACCGAACACGCAAAGGCTGTTCCTATCCTAACTGGCGTTGTGTTTGTTCTGATCTATTCGGCGCTCATGGTTGGACTGTTTCCATTTACTCGTCTCTTCATTGGCCGGCTGCGGCTTCTCTGCTTTAGCAATTCCCACGTATATGAGGATCGAGATGCCGATGCGAAGCGCCTTTCCGATTGGTCCTTAGCCTTCGTCGCCCTTTCAATCTACGACCTCAAGTTGGGGTATTTCTCTGGGTTTGAAACGTATAAGGGTTTGACACTTTTGATCACTTCATTTTTGCAAGCAGACCCTTTTGAAATTTCAGTTCTTCGGGTCAGTGCAATAGGGTTGGCATTCGTGATTGCTGCGATGGCCTTTGACATTGATAACTGAAATGAAGTTGGTCCAACTGCAGCGCCCGGTGGTTTGTATTTTCGTGGGTGCGAAACTGGGCCACTTACCCCGGGGAGCTTTTTGAAAGGGCGCTGGTTGAATTCCTGCAGCAGGACCGCAATGACCTGGTTCAGCGTGCCCAGGCCGAAGAAGTGCTGGTGGCGCAGTCGCGGAAGAATTCAGCCCTCCACGATCTGAACTGTCACCTCCACCTTGGGTTTGTAGCGCGGTTGATCTGGCACCAGCAGGCGTGGCATACCGCCGATGGACCCAGGGTGCAATGAGCTGGCCACCCACAATCTGTCCTCCCAATCTGAATGCCTCTGCGGGCATGTGCAACAGACGGTACGCGAGCATCAATCCCATTCCCTAGGGACTTTCCCCACAACCAAGCCTCAAAAACTGCAGGACTTCAAACGCGACTGTGTTGCGTCTACATTTCGGTTAGTGACCTGAGCCTATTCAGCTCCAGGTCCTTTTGGCGCTTTGCCATACAAGACAAGAAGAATGCGAATCATACGACGAGGCTACCTGCCCTAGTTCACGATGACAGACGATGGGCGCTCACAAGTTGTCTTTCCTGCTCACGGAGCCAGTCACTACGGCCATAACGATACCCGGGAAATTCGGCGTCCAACGTGGTTTTCCCACGAATCAAACGACGAGCCAGATTAGCGACCGAAGCCAGTTCGTCCTCATTGCGCACATCGAGTGGAGCGACCAGACTCACACCCATCGCCCAGTTCAGGCGTTTCCATTTCCACGACGCGGAGACGTCAAGATCGATCCCTTCAGATGACAGGCGGGCAGTGGTTTCATTCAGCAATTCGTAATGCTGCCTTTGCGCCGCTGATGGCTCGCGGCTCGTGTAGCTCACCAGTATTTTGCGTGACCTACCAACTCGTTTGTAATTCTTCGTGCCACCATCTGTGAGCCAATTGTCACGTGGTCCATCGCCAACTTCCGTCCAGGCCATTTCTTGAATTGCGTCGGCATAGATTTGGCGCGGGTGCTGCCACCAAACAATTACGCGGCAACCATTCAAGATGAAGCCGACATCATCCCAATAGGAGAGGCTGTCTGGAGTCATGTCCGCGTAGGAATGCGGAATAAAGAGGCCGCCTTGCGACAAGCGCCATGGGTGGCTTCGATGGTACTGGCGCTGCTGCCGTCTAAGAAGTTCGAGTCGAGCAATTTTCATACTGCGATTGCCGCCTATATGCGCAACTGTCTGTGCATTCGAGTCATTTCAGACAACCATTGCCATCAACACTCAATATTGTTTTTAGCCAGAGCCTCTTTCTCATCCTGGTCCTTTTGGCGCTGGGCCATGTAAGACGAGAAAAGTGCGAACGCAACGACCAGGCTGCCAAAAACAAGAATCGCCAAAGTCTGTTCGTCCATGATCAACTCGCTTTCTTCGCTAGTGGTCTTGCCAGTCCTCGCGGCGTCCCGGCTCTGTCTGTCACCCGCGCCAAACCGCATGACCCGGTCTCTTCATTTCCCATAGAGTCATCAACTCTTTCGTGGCAGTCTGCCACATGCTCCTGGAACGGTAAATCAACCTTTCTGAAAAAGTACTGGCGCGAGCCGTCCACAGCTGGCCCGCATACAGGCGTAGCTGCAAGACCCATCAACATCGAGCGGGGAGATCGTCCAGCCGTTCTGGCGTAGTCAGCCAAAGACACATAGGTAGTCTGAAAGTGCCTCAGGTCGCTCGCAGTAATCCGACGCCCCAGCAATGCGCGCGGCGTACTGGCCAATAGCCCCAAACGAACCAGGTCATATGCAACTTGCTGCTTGAGCCCTAGTGCCTTTGCGGCCTGATCAACGGACAGCTCCTCAGTTTCTGCCGCCCGTCTTGAAGCAAGCCATTGCAATGCCTCAGCTCGGTCCAATAGGACCTTGCCAAGCGGCACGGGGCTGTGGTCGTCCCCTTGAGTATGCAGTTGCTGACCAATGACAGCCTTCACAAGCCCAACACTTTCGGTGCTGCGAAGTCGCCAATACTTGAGGACGTCGTGGACGGTGATTCCGTCTTCGGCTAGTGGTCTGTCGGCTCGAAGAAACAACCGACATACTTCAGAAGCCGGAATCAACCATGCTCCAGCATGGCGGTTCGTGTACCGTGAGATCAATGGCGTGATAACTCCATCCGCTATCAAATTTCTCAAGCGCCGTTCCGACAACGCCAGGAGTTTCGCCGCCTGTTCAATCGAGACGGCACCGTTCGTGAGTTCCTGAATCCGTGCAATATCGCTCCGGTGAAGAGTGGATGCCGTTCGCCCGGACGGCAGTATTGATGTAGTTGCGAAGACCATTTCAGCCTGCACGAGGTGGCGGACCAATGAAGGTCTGACCCCTGCGGCTGTCGCCGTTTCTCGGATGCTATGGCGGGGATGCGCATCAATGGTTTGGCGCTGCATGAGTTTGTTGCGCTTGCAAACTAACCCCCACCAGTGTTCGCGCAAGTAGCTTTCAAATCCGTCCCGCACAAACTGAAAGCACGGGTCTGACAGTTCTTCGTACAACACCCGATATAACGGAGCGAAAGTCCGGCGGACGCTCGGACTTGTTGGGGCAGATGCCTGCATTGCCGCCATTACGATGTGTAGGCCTGATGGCCATGACTCGAATAGCTCTGCAATCCCTGTGACCAGGGCTTTGGCAGTTGACATCCGATGCGTGTAAGCGATCTGCCCTGGGTGGGCCGGTCGCACTTCTGATGGGAACAATCCCAAGAATCGCGCCAAGCGATGCAAGTTGCTTGGGGACAGGTCTTCAAGGTTATTGGTAGTTTGAGGTTCGCCATCGCCGCAGAGTTGCCTGGTGATTGCGCGCACTGCTTCGCTGGCGGGTTCAATGTTCGCTGTGGCCAGTATTGCGCCGCATTCACAGTGCCGTTGGTTGCCGCAAGACCATCGCGTTTCCCTCCTGCATTTCGGGCAAGTGTCTTGTAGCCATATGGAGTGCTGCGTGCATATGCAAACCATCTTCATAGTCCAACGCCCCTGGATGAAATGACCCTCTTTCAGGCAAACTGGGCACCACCGTAGGCAGGTGAGGTTGAAGTCGTTTATGCGCAGGCCGAGCGGGACTTCGTCTAACCCCCAGTGGCGTGGCAATGGCCCAAATAGACTGCTTCGTTCGAAATCCGAAAGGCGCAGGCGTTCGCAAAGTTCCTCGAATGCTGGTTGCTTGCGCATCCGCAATGATGTGAAGAGTTGCCGTGCTGAACGGAAGCCGTTTGCCGAGGCCACGCGTATGAGAAAGCCCGATGTCGATTCGCCTGGCGTTGGGCGAGGTCTCACCGCGAGTGTTGCCGACGCCTCATTCATCGCAGTCTGCGGTTGAACCTGCAGCTGGAAGTCTATGTATTGTGACGTCGAGCAGCGCGTAGATAAAGTTGAGTTCTTCTTCGAACAAATTGCCAACATACCCCCCAACTTCCAGCAAGGTGTCCTTGGGTTTTCGAAGTTCAGCTGGCAGATGCCATCGTCGCACCAAGATCCCCAACTTTTCGGACGGCAGTCGAAGTTGGGCCGCGCCGAAGAGAATGTTGAGAAGGGGAACGCCAGCGGCTTGGTGGTAGTCCCTCCATATATGGGTTGGGCCTGTCTTGTCAGGCTCGTATCGCAACTGATCGGCAGGTGCAACTGTTGGCACCGCTCGTGCGAATGTCGCCCACCAGTGGGCCAATTCCTGGGTGCGTTCTTGGCGTCGGGCCAAACTTAGGCGGGGATGGAAGAAAACCATGGGTATCCCCGGAATACCAGCGCTGTGTTCGCGGATTGCGTGCTCTAGCGCGCCGCAGATTACTGCGGCAAGTGGGTTGGTGTTTTCCTTCAACTCCTGCGCAAACGTTACGAGCCGTTGAAAGCACGTCAAGTTTTCTGGGCCAATGAGCACCACCGGCATAGGTTGCGGGAAACCGGAAATCTTGATGTGTGTGTGCGAGTCTGCCCGTGAGCGGAGATACCAGTTGAACATCCGCCGGCCCTTATCGATCCATGTCTTGGAATGCCCGTCAATGACACTCACTTCCCACGCTCTGGGCTCCATGCGGGCCCCTCGCCTTTTGACGACTGGCCAGGACTTTGCTAGGTTGTAAAAGCGCCGCTCAGATTCAGTCATGGCACGCCGAAGTCTTAGACACCACCACAACATTCCGTAGAGGTCCCTAGTCCGGTAGTGGGAAGCCTCTGAAATGGCGTTAGCGCTGATGGCTCGCACTTCATCAGGCACCTTGGCATCTTCAGCCCTTGCGAGCATTCGAGCCAGCTTTACCTGCCAGAGTGGCGCGCATGTTGTTGTCATTTGGCCTACTCTCGCACCGCAGATGCATTGCCAACCGTAGAACAGGGTCTTCCAACTGAGGTTCTGACCGCACGAAAGGCAGCGTTCAGTCAATTTGCAGCTATGCACAGGGCATGCTGCTACGAGTGGCAATTGCCACAGTAAATAGTGATACTCAGACGCGCGAATACACAGCGGGCAGATACGAATTGCTTTAGACCATGCATGCCATTGAACTGAACATTGAGGGTCCCATCTTTCCAGAACCTCTGCTTCCTCTGCCTCAATGCTCTGCAGCAGATCAGCCCCGAGGAGGTCGCTCAGTGAAAGGTTCGTGGCGAGCTGTCGGACAGCCTTCGCTCCTCTAAGAGAGGACCATACTTCCTGTGGTACGGTGTGGCCATTGCTTACGTATATCCTCCAACACCAGCCGTCTAGGCTTTCGCCAACCGCCTTTTGAGGACGTACTGGGAAGTCTGACAGTGCGGGGTTCTCGATCATGCTGACCTCCTCCGGGAAGTGGATGCCGGTTGGGCCATTTGGAAAGGTTCGTCTTGGCGGTCTAAGCGTCGGAACAGGAAATTTGGATTGAATGGGTTGAGCTTGCCGATGCCTTTGTCCCATATTTCGATGGTGTATGCCGTTTCCAGCAGTTTCACATCAATGACTTCCATGTCATTTTCGAGCGCGATCTCCAGCGCTGCTGACATCAGCTTTTTTATATAGCCCACCCTGCCATCACTCGCATAGAACAGCCGGCTTCCCATTTCTTGCGCGCTGAAAGGGTGTGCAGAAACAGGGATGCTGAGCAGTGTGATGAGCGATACGTACAGCTGTAGGCATTCCGTTTCTATGCTGTCGGTGTCGCTTTGTCCCAGGGACAGGCTAAGTCGTCTAGAGAAACGGCGACGGAGCTGATCATTTACGAGCAGTATTTGTTCCGCTCTTGGCAGACCAATCAAACAGCTGGGTACGCTGACTTCGTCGATGAGATGCTTGAACCAGTCACCCACCATATAGTGGGTTCGGGTGTCACCTCGGTCATATAAGTGTTGTGCCTCGTCGAAGAGCATGAACTCAACGCCACACTCTTTGCATAACTTCACAACGCGAGCCGTCTTATTGGTGATCGTGCCTTTTTGGTGCCACGGATCGCCTAACGCCGTAAGCATGGCGTCGATGATCCCCGTTACGGTAGCTGCGGGCGGAATTTTTGTGATCAGTACCGCGGTTTTGTTGCGGTCAAAGAGAAGGACAACTGGGTATTTGTGCTTCAACCATTTTCTCAGGCTGGTTTTACCCGTACCGGATTCTCCAATGATGAGTAGGTGCTTTGCTATCCCAGTTTCCCGAAAGAGTTTTAAGTTCCTTTCAATGGCATTTGTTGCCGACACAAATGTTGGAAATGGGATGTATTGCTGCTCGAAGTCCTCAATCTGCGCATACATGTCGCTCACTGGCATCGTTCTCTCTCCCTTATTGGTCCATCCGGAATGCAGGCAGGGTTTGGGGAAGTGCATCCAGAACTGGGGCGTTGACGTTTATTGCCCTTGTTGGAGAATCTGTGCGTTTGATTGGTCTTTGATCAGCTGATAGGGCAGGTTCTTCGCTACCTTGTGGTTTGCTGCTTGTGAGACCGCGAAGGGCTCCTGAGCGCTGTCGGGCCTTTTGCTTACGGCTGGTCATCAATTCGCTTACCGCTTGTGCCATGTCATTGCGGGCTCGTTGAAGGGCGATTGGGTCCTCGACGGTCGCTCCGTTTTCTCGCAAGAGTTGGCGGATCAGGGTGTTTTGCGGGAGCGTCAGTCCGCGTGCGTATCCCAAATTCAGAGCCTGGACTTGGATTGGATCTGAGTCGGAAGGACCCCATACGTGAACCAGACCCAGATCCTCGGGGTCGAACACGACACGTATATCCACTCCCTCCCCATACTGTCGAAGGATGGGGCCTAAGCCTTCCCCGTTGTATCGATTGCCATGGAGTTCAAAACCATCTCGGCGCAACTTTCTCTCTGCACTTTGTCCGATTCGCTGCTGGAGTGTGGATAGGTCCTTCGGCAATCGAGGTTCATTGCTCCTCAGTCCCTCGTTCCAACGTGCGAATGGCGTTGTTCCAAGTCCGCGATGTAGGGTTTGACCGTAGACGTCGACCACCCATTTTTCGAATAGATGCTTGAACTCGGCTAGTGTCAGAAGCGCGCATTTTTGTGGGTCATAGTCTCCACGCAAATGAAAGCGGGAAAAGCTTGTCCCAGGTAATTGGTGCGCGAAGTAGTAGTTGATCGTCTTGAGGAACCGCTCAACGGTGCCCTTAAAACGTGGCTGACGTTTTGGACAGAACACAAGCGCGAAACCTAGGTCAAATGCGATGCTGTCAAGGTCGAGCCCGTGGAATTCCAAGCCGTTGTCCGCGACCAGAACTTCGGGAATACCGTAGCTTGGCCATCTGTTTTCCACGCCGAGTCCGGGAATCGCTATTGCCGTTGGCGCTTTTGGTAGCACTGCGTGACGCAGCGCGCCAACCACTGCCGCCGCCGATGGACTCCCGTAAGTGAGGTAGTACCCTAGCGGTAGGCGACTGTAGTGGTCAATTAGAACAGTAAGCGTGGGGCGCCCCAAGGGGAGCCATGTTCGCTCGTCCACCAAAAACAGATCCAGTGGCGTATGGTCGATTTCGACCCGCTCTAGGATGCGGGCCGTCTTGGTTCCGGCCTTTCCCACGCGGAACCGACGATCTGCGCTAGCCTTGCCCTCCTTCAGGGCAACAATCTCATATTGATTAGAGTTGGCCAGCAAGCGATACACGGTGCGATTGCTGGGTGCGACAAGTGGTTCGGCCGCCAAAGACTGGCGATTCTCGGCGTCAACTTTGGCTAAGAGTCGCGAATAGATATTTTGTCCGGTTGCCAGGGGCGTTGTATTGAACGCTTCTGTAGTCGCAGCTGCCAAGAGTTCCAGTAGGCGTGGACTTTGTCGCGAATTGCTTCTCCCGCGAAGATCGTAGCGGGGGATCAGGGCTCGACTGTCTCGCGCTTGGACATATCGACGATACCAACGATATACGGACGTTACGCCAGGCGGCTTCACGTCCCCGATTTCTTCGCACACCCTTTGCAGGATGGGTCGGAGAAAGTGTGGTGTGAAAACCGGGTTCCCATCGGCTGTTATTGCTTCAAGATATCTCCGTCGGCGTTTCACCTCCTTTTGCACCTCTTGGGTCAATTGATCCAAAGGCCTGGAGTAGGTAACGAGTAGTTTCCCTTCTGGTGTCGGCGCAGCCGATGCTGAGATGTTGCCGCATGCGAACTCCTCCAAAAGCTGCAGGCGCGTGACAATTTCTACCGCCCCGTTGTGAAGCGATTCGATCAGGATCTCGCCATCGGGCTGCAACCTGTCGATGCGGAAAGTGCCGCCCTTCCAATCAAAAACCATGTTCTTGCGCAATCCAAAACCAGCCATCGTCGGCCTCCTCTGACATAGTCATTTGGGTTTGAGGTGACAGGGGGCTATCCATGTCACAACTGATAAGTCCAGCCATCAGGAGGCCGTAGGGCTCAAGACCGTGTCGCGCTAAGAGTTCCGTAGTGCGGGCCAGGCTTGCCGGCAGTGTTCCAGCGCACTGAGCGAGGACCGTTTTCACCCTGGCGTCCGTGGGACGGATACGCTCTGCACGGTGGAAAATCGTTCTGGCATTGGATTGCCGCGGCTCTCGTCTTAGAACATCGTCCGTTAGGATGACAAACCCCTGCTGGATCCTCGCCATTTGTTCGGATACACAGTTCAGCTTGTGCTGAATGTCATCTCTGCGCAGAAATTCGGAAGGTTTGACTTCGATCCAAAGTGATTTGCCACTGGTTAGAGTGGCTTCAAAGTCAGGTGTGTATCTGCGGACACGCGCGCCATCGGGGTATTGGATCTTTTTTGGCTGCTCGCTGTAGCTCGTTATGTGTGGCGAGACTTCTAGCAAATAGATCGCATCGAGTTCAAGCAGTCCCTCGTGTTCGATCATTCGCCCGTTTTTCCTGCTCGGGAATTTGCCGCGGAAGATTCCACCCGATGGGCTGATCACGTTACGTGCGCGTTGATGGTCGTCACCCAGTGGCTTTCGCCCCTTCCAGTAACCGTTCCACAAATTGGTGTTCATGGTTGTTCTCCTCCATGACTTCGGGCAAAGCTTCTCCCGCAGTCATGGCAATGACAGTTCGATATGCCTGTTTTTGGGCGTACGAATGCCCAATCCGGGTTATTTCAGCCGGTTAAAACAGGGGGCTTTTGGAGGTTTGCGGTCTTGACTGCTGGGAGAGCGTCCGCGATACTGGTGCTGCTAAACGGAGTATCGATTGATGCTTCACCCCAACGGGGCAAGCCGCAAGGTTTGTCCCGTTTTCTACATGATGGCCTCCTCTTTTGATTTGCGCTTCAAGCGGCGAATGCGTTGAGGAGCTGGGCCCATCGATGTTGGCAATTTGACTATGTCGCGAATTAGCTGGATTTGTTCTGGTGACAGGCGGTCGACGCCCTCGCGCAGGTCTTTCAACATTAAGAACATGTCGCTCGGTGCGTCTGCATTGATAACGAGCTTGCGTTGCGAGGCTTCGGCTGCCTCGAATAGTTCAGCAGTTTCTGCCTGAGTCAGGGAGAGTGCTGCAGAAAATCGTTCCAAGAACTCTTGGAGGGGAGGTCCTTTGAGACCGACCTCGACTGCAGAAATGTAGCTTTGCTCGTAGCCGATCCGCTCAGCGAGGTCTGCTTGGCGCAGACCGTGGCGAAGGCGTAATTCGTGCAATAGCTCTGAAATCGGACTCATATTGGCCCGTGATTCTGTACCTTATTTCCAATGTGAGTAATACAAAAAAGTTGTTATAAATCAATGGCTTAAGTCGCTGCAAATCAGTTGTTTACTTTGATGTTCCAAAAGTTAGATTTTGATTGGTCGAAATGTATTTTTTCGATTCGCTGATGCTATTTTGGGCATTTCATTCAGCGCTAATAGTGGCATGGATGAGTTCGTACCGCCCCAATTCCGCGAAGGCTCCTCTAGTCGTCTTCACTTTTAAACCAGTCATTTATAGGTCACTGACAAAATCGCGTTCAGCGAAGAGGCAGTAGCCAGAACTGCGACCGTAAGAAGCTATACGAACAAGGCGTCAAGGATGCCTCTCGCACTCCCCGTCTGTGAGGACATCACCGTCGACAAATCAACGCTAAATCGCACGTCGGCGATACGCGGGTCGCTTGGCTCTTGGGGCGCCGGGACATCTGCCATGACATAGACGGCAAGATTGCGCTCGGCATAAGAAAGATCAAATCTGCGGTCCAGGCGCTCCGAGAAGTCGCTCCCGAGCGCTGCTGCGATGTTCTCCCACAGCTTCTGGCGCAGGTCTAGTTCAGTTGCGACTTTAGCTTCAATTTCGTTAGCCAAGTCGACAACACCAAAGCCGCCGCTCATTGTTTGCAGCAGGACTGAAGCTACAAATCCTGCGCCATTCAATGGCACCCGCAATTGCTCAAGCGCGAAGTTATGTTGACGCACTTCTTTGACTGTCGCCTTAACTTCCAGACAGCCTGTGGCCCACGAGAAGTCGAATCGTTCAAATTGATCAGCGTGCCATGCGCGCAGAGCCTGGGGGACATTCTTACTCTTGGCGATCACGAAGAGTTCGGCCCACAGGCCGGTCACTTCCCGATTGCTTGGACGACCCAGCGCGCGGAATAGAGTGAGCATCGACTGAACGCAACGTTGCAGATCCGAGGTACCTGCTCCAATGGGCAACTGTTCAACCGCGGCCGCAAGACAGCGGATGAATATCTCATGAAGTTCAGGAACGCTGGCGTCGCAAGAAATGACTGCAAACTGGTCTTCAACTACATCACCTACTGTAGACACTCTGCACGTGTTGTGAAACTGGACGGAAACATGCTTGAGTTCGATGGCGGGTGAGTAGGCTGCCGGGCTCGAGTCTTGCAATAGGAAGACAGGGCCACCGTCACTGGCTTTGGCGAGAAAGTCCGACCGCAACCCCATTAAGGGTGCCGCAGAGAAATCGACAGACGATGCGGCAAACGGTAGACTTGCAAACGCCTGGTAGAGGTTCATCACTTACGCTTCTCTATGAGCAAGTCCTTTCGAAGCCTTTCGGGGACATGCAACGCGAACCAGGTCACGTCCTTCACATCTGCACTCTTCTCCTCACGTTGGATCGTTCCGAGGTTGAATCTACGCAGTTGTAGCGTGATGCGGTCAGACGAGCAGTAGTCACGGTCATTCAGTGTGCCTGCGCTCTGACTGAAGTATTGATTGATAGGTGCGAACCGGTTCTTAACGTCCTTGACGCCACGCCCCACCACACGAGTGCGATACCCGGTCATGAGCCTGTTCATCAAGAAAACGTCGACCTCCAAACTAGGATGCTTAGCGACGAGTTGGGCCAACGCAATCACCATTGCGTTGTGTTCTTCGGCGTCGTAGGGCTCTTTTACCTCCACTTCGACCATGAAATCCTTCAGGACATCCGCCAGGGCGATGCCCTCTATAACATCGTGCGATGAAGTCTTAGCATCCTTAATGACGACAGACGCGTCTTGCCGCTTTGAAACCTTTTCCCACTTCGCCACTACGTGGTTCAACAGCTTACGGTTATCTACGGCGGCCTTATCATCCCGCTGCATCACCATTGGAACCAGCCATCCATTTACAGGAATACGTCGCACTCCGAGGCCAACCACGTTTGCTCTGGTTGGCTTAAGAGCTGCGGTAAGGATGAAATCGCGTTTCCAATATTTGAGCGGCTTACCGCGATTGTTCGCCAACGCTTCTCGAACAAATTCCTCATGCTCTACATACTCTTTAAAGGCGCTATGTACAGAGTTTTGAACAAAGACCCGGCAGAGACCTAGGTACTTTGATTTGTAGCCAAAGAAGCGTGCGCGCTGTTGAAGAGTGTCTGCTGCAGGCGATGTCCCCAAGGGTCTTGGCATATAGGTCACACACAGACCTTCGACTGTGTAACCTCGGTCCAACTTTGCGCCTCCGACAAGAATCCAATATGGCGTTTGCTTCCAGTGAACTTTTTTCTCAGCGTCTGGCGTACCGTTGACCTCAACGACATTAAGTTCATCAAACACTTCTTCAACCATCTCTGAAATCAGATCGGGAAGTGGCTTGATGTCTGGATACGTCTTGGCGAGCGATGCGTACTCGGCTGCGAATAGGGTAGCTGCAGCCTTCGGATCGGTCTGATGTAGTTTTTCGACCATGCTACGCAACCCCTTGCGGGCCTTCTCCACCCAGGCCTTGTAGACCTTGTGGGACGAAGTCACGATAGCTGGGTGAACCATCATTGTCCGATTGCGGTCTTTGCCTTTCATACCCTTCTCACGGGTCAGCGAATGCTGTGCGGCAACCAATAGGAAGCAACGGAGTGCTTTCAGCAGACTCTTGGGGGGACTTGAGACGTTGTTTGTCGGAGTAGGCACTTCTCGTGCAGGGATGTCGACAATGAGATCCGGTTCCCCAAGAAAGAAGGCCTTACCACCGGTGTAGGCGCTGCCTGGTGTAACTAACTCTGCAAAATCTGGGTTAAGGAAGTCAGACTGAGCCAATAGCAGGTTCGCTTGAGGAGTTGCGGTGTACTGCAAGTACGAATGGTGAGGTAATGCAGCACGGAGCTTGAGAATCTTCTTGTAGGTCGTGCTCATCTCAGTGATGGCGGCCAGACCCGCTTTAATGCGCGCGTTCTTGGTATTCAAGCTGGCTTGGTCGCTTTCATCATCGATGATGAGCGCAGGCACTTCACTAAGGTCGATGTTTTTGAGTACCTCCGCTAGCTTTTCGAGGTGTCCACCGTGTTTTAAAACAGTAATGAGCAATGATTTCTTGGTTGGCTTCTTCTTCCAGGCCCCAACCTTGCTCTCAATCTGTCCCTTGGCTGCCTTTGTTGGGTTGGACAAGTGATACCAGTGGTCACCGCCATCGTCGATGCCCAGATCCTTTTTCAACCGATCTTCCGATTGATCACGCAGATTGTTCTTGGTGCCAGCCAGGACGATGACCAGACCATATCCGTTGTCCCGCGCCAGTGCGATCACTGTCTCAAACGACATCGTCTTGCCGCTCTGAACGTATCCGACCACCAGGCCCGTCTCTGGCACACCAACCTCAGAAGGAGGGAGGCATCGACCTAGAATTCGCTGCGCCTCGTACAACACGGAGTCTGGGCCCGCGGTCAAGTCCGTGTAGCTAGGACCGTTCGGGTCCTTTGACTTGCCTTCCAGGAAATCGCGTGTGAAGTCGCGTTGTTCAGGCACCCAGCGAAGTGGCGGCTTGATGGTTCTGAGAATTTTGATTGAGGCGGTCATCGTCATTCAGCGCAGCACGAATTAGGGCGCCGCGCATTAGATAGTTGAATTGATATAAAACGGCCTCGGGGGCCTCCCCTGTGACGTCTTCTGCAAGCACCAACGACAGACAAATTGCCGTAGCGATGCGGAGGAACAGTTCGACGTTCTCGTTATTGGCGCCAAGAAACTCGCAGGAAAAAGGATGGGCAAGCGCGAGTTCAACGACTAGACGACGAGTGTCGTCAAGATCGCCATGTATAGGGTCTTGCTTGGCCAGCGAAACCCAGTCTTCTCGAGCTGGATCAACCGAAGTGCGGATTGTGATGACCCAGTCCCAGTTTCCGTCATTGATACGAACAGTCCGTTCGGATGCTTGCAGCGGACTGGATGCCAGCGAGTGCGGAAGCGGCGGAGCTTCCGTTGGGTTGGCCCTAGCGTCGATAAGCAGCGGCGCCACATCTTTCTCGATGTAATCCGCAACGGAGTCAGTGGCCGCAGTTGCCCGAGCCTCAATACTCTTCTTCGACGGCAGAGCGCGGTAGTTGTCGGCTTGCGCAAGCAAGTCCAACGGATCCGACTCCAACTCTTGTTTTAAGAATTCGAGGAAGACATCCTCGTACTCTTCCCAGCGAAAACCGTCCTTAGTATGACTGACTTCGAATCCTTCAACATGCAACTCGCCAAAGAGCCGCTGATAGGGATAGCTATTTGTTTGCTTGAAGATGAAGCTTGGGCGATACGTTTCATCGTGACTACCTTCGATCAGGCGGTCTCGTCGGAACAGTGCAAAACCGGCCAGGGGCGTTGAACCTTTCTCACGCAAAGCTGCAAAGCCGGTCACGCGCTGACCTTTGCCAAAGTCCAAGGCAATGTCTTTGCGCCATTCGACGCGTTTCGCATCGGGGCCCTGAACTGGTATGCCAGGCGCAGTGTATTTCACCTCATTAAGGATTGCGACAGTTGAGTAGCTCAAATGCTCGTCGTTAAACCTCAGTGTCATCCGTCCATCTCTGAGAAACACGCGATAGATACTTGCGAGGTGGTCCTTAATCTTTCCAAGCGTACGGCCCTGTGGGACGTGATGTAGCCCCCGGAGTGAGACAACCGTGTAATGCAAGGCTGGATTGCCGACGTCACGAGCCTCGGTGTTCAAGCTTTCAATCTTGTTGTCGACGATGTGGCGGATGTCGAAGTGAATTGTTCGCTCTAGCGCCTCACCCACGGCTTTGGTCCGAACACTCCACTTCTCAGAAAACCAGCAGGCTGCGCTCTTCATGCCCATGCCGAACTCGGATAGACCAGTCCGGTCTGTGGGTACCTGGGCAGCTCGGAAGGCTCGCGGGAAATCCGCAGTGGAGATACCAGCTGCGTTGTCAGAAATCACGATTAGTCCAGGTCCGTTGGCGTCAACGCGGACGTCCACCTCAAGACGGAAGTCGGGGCCGTGAATAGCCTCTAGTGCTTCTCGGCTTGCCAGATAACTCTGAAGTGCGTTGTCTACGAACTCTGCGATGGCAAACCAGGGCTTGTAGTTCAGGTGCCGGAGCACCGAAAGCATTGTGACCTCGGGTCGAATCTCAATCGGCCCGGAAAGTTGAGTGTCCCGCGCCGATTCCATCAAACTGCAACTGCCTCGGTCTGGCGGCTGGCATCGCTAACCCTCGTCTGTGGTTGAACCACCAACAGCGCCCGTGCCACCATTTCCACGACGTTGGAGTTGACTGCGTTACCCAACGCGGCGAACGCCTGAGTTGTGCTTTTGGGAAGTTCCCTAAGCCCGTGGAGACTTTGCAGTCGCGCGCATTCGATTGGAGTCATGTACCGTTTCTGCCAACCTATGATGGGCACCTGCGTGTCCGTCATAGCAATAAGGCTCGGAGCAGTAGTACGTCGCTTGACACGCACACCCGACGCACGGAACTGGATAACGTAGTCCCAGACATTGCGTTTGCCGCCCTGGATGTTCCATTCGAACTTCTGTAGGCTCGATGGGAACTTCAGAATCTTAGGCAGCCAGGGGTCAATCCATGACTTATTGTCTTCGTAGAACTGTCGGTTCTGTCGAATGAAGTCTCTCTTCCACTTTGGGAAAATCTCGTCAGCTGTTCTCGCGTGGCTAGGCAAAGCATTCCATCGGCCTTCAAGCGATTTCAAGGTGCCAATCTTGAAGCCATGGCTGCCCTTAAAGCCTTTCAGACCATCTAAGCCGAAAAACTTCTTTAGAGAGTGCGGCGTAGTTGTCTCGTAAGGGTAAGTAGCACCCCATTCCATCGACCACAAGGGGAATGATGGCAACTTCACATCCTTCGGGCATGCTTTCAGAAACTCATCCCAGACTTCCAGACACTCGCCAACTTGCGCAGATAACCGTCTTGCGTCGGTGGGCTGGTCATCGAGTACGGTGCCAATGTTGGTTTCAACAGCGCTGGTCTCAGGCCATACGAAGCCATCAAGGGGCAACAAAGAGCCCACGATATATACCCGCTCGCGTATCTGAGGAATACCGAAATGGTGAGGGGACAACCGCTCTGCACGAATGTTGTAGCCGAGCCCCCCATCACCTGTGCCGAGGATTCGTTGAATTTCCTTCCACGTACGGCCCTCGTCGTGCTTTAGCAGGTTCGGCACGTTCTCGAGAATGAAGTACGCCGGCTTCTTCTCTTTCAGAATGGCAGCAACGTTAAAGAACAAGTTACCTTGTTCCGTGCATTCGAAGCCAAGCTGATCGCCAGCCTTAGAAAAGGGCTGGCAAGGAAAACCTGCAGTGAGAACATCGTGATCTGGAACGTCCCAAGGGGCAACTTGAGTAATATCACCGGCAGGCTTGAGCCCGTGATTAGTCTCGTAGAGTTCTCGTAAATGTTCCTTCCATTCAGCGGCGAATACGCACTGGCCACCCAAGCGCGAAAGCGCTAAATGGAAACCTCCCAAGCCGGCGAAGAGGTCAACAAATCGAAATGTTTGCATGCCCACTGCACGCCGCTATTAGTAATTTGTGAGCCGACGCTCGGCAGACGTCGCTTCGCTCGCTGCTGCTACCGAGCAGCCATTCAGAGAGTATCTTGGGCCAAACACATGGGATACTGTTTTCATATACAGCATTTTATTCTCTCCCGTTAGTTCGCAGCAACTCGATTATGAGTCGCTGCTTTAGCGAGCGATCTTGCCATGAAATGCGCTCACTAGCAAAACCAACCGTAAAGAAATATTGGTCTGCCATTGGAAGCCAGCTGATCAACGGCTAGACCACCCAAAACTACCTCAACATAACTTACTGGTCTGTACGTGACTTTTCATTAACTGAGTCAGTAAGTTTTCACTAATCTGTCCCAATTTTCACTTTCAGTGTCATCCGACAGGTTTAGACGTCGATGTTGCCGGCGCGCAGCGCGTTGGTTTCGATGAAGTCGCGCCGGGGCTCCACCTCGTCGCCCATCAGCATGGTGAACACGCGGTCGGCCTCGATGGCGTCATCGATCTGCACGCGCAGCAGGCGGCGCACGGCGGGGTCCATGGTGGTTTCCCACAGCTGCTCGGGGTTCATTTCACCCAGACCTTTGTAGCGCTGGCGGCTGGTGGTGCGCTCGGCTTCACCAATGAGCCAGGCCATGGCGGAGCGGAAGTCGGAGACTTTTTCCTCTTTCTGCCGCTCGCCTTCACCGCGCATGACGCGTGCGCCGTCGGAGAGCAGGCCGCGGAAGGTGTTGGCGGCCTCGCTGAGCGCGGCATAGTCGGCACCGTGCACAAAGTCCTGCGTCAGCACGCTGCTCTTGACGTTGCCGTGGTGGCGGCGGCTGATGCGCAGGATGGGCTTGTCGGTGCGGGCATCGAATTCGCCGGCCACTTCGGCATCAGGCAACTGGGCCTGCAGGGCGGTGGCGGAGGCCTCGGCATCCTGCACGGTGTCCAGGTTGAGGGCCACGCCATCGGCAATGGCGCGCAGGGCGGCGGCGTCCATGAAGTTGGTCAGGCGGGCGATGACGGCCTGGGCCACCATGTGCTTGCGTGCCAGCTCGGTCAGCGTCTCGCCGCTGATAGTGCTGCCGTTGGGGCCGCCGGTGAAGATGGAGGCATTCACCAGGGCGATGCGCAGCAGGTAGCTGTCGAGTTCAGCAGGGCCTTGCAGGTACAGCTCTTCCTTGCCGGACTTGACCTTGTACAGCGGCGGCTGGGCGATGTAGATGTGGCCGCGCTCCACCAGATCGGGCATCTGGCGGTAGAAGAAGGTCAGCAGCAGGGTGCGGATGTGGGCGCCGTCCACGTCCGCGTCGGTCATGATGATGATGCGGTGGTAGCGCAGCTTGGCCACGTCGAAGTCGTCCACACCGCTCTTGCCGCTCTCGATGGCGGCCTTGCCGATGCCGGTGCCCAGAGCAGTGATCAGGGTGACGATTTCGTTGCTGGTGAGCAGCTTTTCGTAGCGCGCCTTTTCCACGTTCAAGATCTTGCCGCGCAGGGGCAGGATGGCTTGGAATTTACGGTCGCGGCCCTGCTTGGCGGAGCCGCCGGCGGAGTCACCCTCGACGATGTAGATTTCGCACAGGGCGGGGTCTTTTTCCTGGCAGTCGGCCAGCTTGCCGGGCAGGCCCATGCCGTCGAGCACGCCCTTGCGGCGGGTCATTTCGCGGGCCTTGCGGGCGGCCTCGCGGGCGCGGGCGGCCTCGACGATCTTGCCGCACAGGATCTTGGCGTCGTTGGGGCGCTCTTCCAGGAACTCGGTCAGGGCTTTGGCCACGATGTCTTCCACCGGGGCACGCACTTCGCTGCTGACCAGCTTGTCCTTGGTCTGGCTGCTGAACTTGGGTTCTGGCACCTTCACGGAGAGCACGCAGCACAGGCCTTCGCGCATGTCGTCGCCACTGACTTCGACCTTGGCCTTCTTGGCCAGCTCGTTGCCTTCGATGTACTTGCCGATGACGCGGGTCATGGCTGCGCGCAGGCCCGTGAGGTGGGTGCCGCCATCGCGCTGGGGGATGTTGTTGGTGAAGCAGAGCACGGATTCGTTGTAGCCGTCGTTCCACTGCATGGCCACCTCGACGCCGATCTCGGTGCCGGGAATGCCGCCATAGCTGTCGGCCGGGCGGCTGCCGTTGGCGTGGAAGGCGTTGGGGTGCAGCACCTTCTTGTTGGCGTTGATGAAGTCAACAAAGCCCTTGACGCCGCCTGCGCCGGAAAAGTCGTCTTCCTTGTTATTGCGTTCGTCCTTCAGGCGAATGCGCACGCCGTTGTTCAGGAACGAGAGTTCGCGCAGGCGCTTGGCCAGGATCTCGTAGTGGTAATCGTTGTTTTCCTTGAAGATCTCGGTGTCGGGCAGGAAGTGCACCTCGGTGCCGCGCTTCTCGGTGGTGCCAATGACCTTCATGGGGCGTGTCTCCACGCCGTTGACCATCTCGCTCTCGCCATTCTGCGGCACGCCACGCGCGAACTCGATGAAGTGCACCTTGCCGTTCTGGCGCACGGTGAGCCGCAGCCATCTTGACAGGCCGTTCACGCACGACACACCCACGCCGTGCAAGCCGCCGGAGACCTTGTAGCTGTTTTGGTTGAATTTGCCGCCCGCGTGCAGCTCGGTCAGCGCGACCTCGGCGGCGGAGCGCTTGGGTTCATGCTTGTCGTCCATCTTCACGCCAACGGGAATGCCGCGGCCGTTGTCGGTGACGGAAATCGAGTTGTCGGTGTGGATGGTGACGACGATGTCATCGCAGTGGCCGGCCAGGGCCTCGTCGATGGAGTTGTCCACCACCTCGAACACCAGATGGTGCAGGCCGGTGCCGTCGGACGTGTCGCCGATGTACATGCCGGGGCGCTTGCGCACCGCCTCCAGACCCTCCAGGATCTGGATCGAGTCGGAGCCGTAGGAGTCGGGGGCGGGGCTGGCTTGGTTTTCTTCGGACATGGCGGACATTTCTCTTGAATGGCCAAACCCCCGGAAAGCGGGGGTTTGTGTGCGTGGGTAGCTACGTTTTTTGTAGCATTAAATGCGCATGGGCATCACGACGTATTTGAAGTTGGCGTTGTCGGGGATGGTGATCAGCGCAGAGCTGTTGCCGTCGGACAGCTCCAGCTTGACCATGTCCTGGCTCATATTGGCCAGGGCATCGATCAGGTAGGTGACGTTGAAGCCAATCTCGATGCTGTCGCCACCGTAGTCGATGTCCAGTTCGTCCACGGCCTCTTCCTGCTCGGCATTGTTGGAGGCGACACGCAGAGAGCCGGGGTCCAGGTTCAGGCGCACGCCCTTGAACTTGTCGCTGGTTAGGATGGCGGTGCGCTGCAGCGTGGCCAACAGGGCGGTGCGGCCCAGGGTGATGCTGTTCTTGTGGTTCTTGGGGATGACGCGGTTGTAGTCGGGGAACTTGCCTTCGACCAGCTTGGTGACGAACTCCATGCCGTCGAACACGAACTTGGCCTGGTTGTTGGCGAATTGCATCTCAATGGCGCCTTCGGCATCGCTCAGGAGGCGCTGCAGTTCCATCACGGTCTTGCGCGGCAGAATGACTTCCTGCTTGGGCACTTCCACGTCGAGCGTGGCGCTGGCAAAGGCCAGGCGGTGGCCGTCGGTGGCAACCAGGCTCAGGGTCTTGCCCTCGGCCACGAACAGGATGCCGTTGAGGTAGTAGCGGATGTCGTGCACCGCCATGGCGAAGGATACCTGGCTGAGCAGTCCCTTGAGCGTCTTCTGCGGCACGCTGAACACCGGGCCGAAGCTGGCGGACTCTTGCACCAGGGGGAAGTCTTCCGCGGCCATGGTCTGCAGGGTGAACTTGCTCTTGCCACCCTTGAGGATGATCTTGCTCTGGCTGGATTCCAGCGACACGGTCTGGTCCGAGGGCATGGTGCGCAGGATGTCGATGAGCTTGCGCGCGCCGATGGTGGTGGTGAAGTTGCCGGTGTCGCCGCCGAGTTCGGCGGTGGTGCGGATCTGGATTTCCAGATCACTGGTGGTGACCTGCAGCGAGGTGCCGGTCTTGCGCACCAGGACATTGGCGAGGATGGGCAGGGTGTGGCGGCGCTCCACAATGCCGGCTACGGATTGCAGTACCGAGAGGACCTTGTCCTGCGTTGCCTTCAAAACAATCATGTCAACCTCTTTGTGGTGTCGGGGTTGGCCGGCCACCCAGTGCCGACCCAATTTTTCTTAAATCCTGCCATTTTCCCAGTTTTGGGCGCTGTTTTTCCCGGTTTGGCGTTTTATTCGGGCTTACCCTTTGAGCGTCTGTTCCAGCACGTGGAGCTGCTGGTTCAGCTCGGTCAACTGCTGGCGCTCACCGCTGATCTTGCGCACCGCGTGCAGAACCGTGGTGTGGTCGCGCCCGCCAAACAATTCTCCGATCTCGGGAAGGCTTTTCTGTGTCAGTTCCTTGGCCAGGTACATGGCAATCTGGCGCGGCCGCGCAATGCTGGCTGGGCGCTTCTTGGAGTACATGTCGGCGACCTTGATCTTGTAGTAGTCAGCCACCGTCTTCTGGATGTTCTCCACCGAAATCTGCCGGTTCTGGATGGACAGCAGGTCGCGCAGGGCCTCGCGCGCCAGTTGGATGGAGATTTCCTTCTGATTGAAGCGGGAATAGGCCAGGATCTTGCGCAAGGCGCCTTCCAGCTCACGCACGTTGGAGCGCACGTTCTTGGCCACAAAAAATGCCACCTCTTCGGGCATTTCCGAGCCCTCCAGGCGCGCCTTGTTGATTAGAATCGCCACCCGCATTTCGAGTTCGGGGGGTTCAATGGCCACCGTCAGGCCCGAGTCGAAACGCGAAACCAGGCGTTCATGAATGTCCGTCAACCCCTTGGGGTAGGTGTCGCTGGTCATCACGATGTGGGACTTCTTGGCCAGCAAGGCCTCGAAGGCATTGAAGAACTCTTCCTGGGTGCGGTCCTTGTTGGCGAAGAACTGCACATCGTCGATCAAGAGCAGGTCCAGCGAGTGGTAACGCTCCTTGAACTCGTCAAAGGTCTTGCGCTGGTAGGCCTTAACCACATCCGAGACAAATTGTTCCGCATGGATGTAGAGAACTTTGGCACCAGGCTTGTCCGCCAGTAAGCGGTTACCCACGGCGTGCATCAGGTGGGTCTTGCCCAGACCGACGCCGCCGTAGATGAACAAGGGGTTGTACAGGTGACCGGGCGAGGTGGCCACGTGCATGGCCGCCGCGCGCGCCATGCGGTTGGCCGTGCCCTCCACCAGGTTCTCAAAGGTCAAGGTGCTGTTGAGACGGTTTTTGGGCAGGTTGGTGGCCACTGGCTCACCGGCCACGGCGGTTTCCTCGGCCGAAACCAGCTCAACGGGCTGTGCGACAGGAGCGCTTCGCACAATGGTTTCACGAGGAGTAATCACCAACTCAACCAATACCGGCTGGCCGTACATTTTTTCCAGCAAAGCAGCGATGCGCGCACTGTATTGCGCGCGCACCCAGTCCAATTTGAAACGGTTGGCGACAAAGATCGTGACCTTGGAAAAGTCCTCCGCGACTTGCGCGGTAAGCGGCTTGATCCAAGTGTTGAATTGCTGTTCAGGCAGCTCCTGGGCGAGCTGGTCGACACAGCTCTGCCACAGGCTCTGGCCGATGTCGAGCCCGGACGGCAGGGTGTGCTGGTGTGGGAGTCCCTCTGGCATTGTTCTTTTCAGCTTCTGTGGATAGTTATGGTTTGCTGCGCGCCGAATTGTAATTTATCAAAACCTTATCCACATTTTTTCTAGGACACTGCAACTTCCAGCGTTACCCGCCGTATGCGGCGTAAGGTATTGCCGCAATTTAGAAAGTTTGCGATAATTCGCGGTTCCCCTGATTGTGTTCGGGGCGATTTGACCTGGCCCGGCCCTTTTGTGGGGTTGAGCCGGAACTGAGCCTGTTAGGAAAACTCCAAATGAAACGCACTTACCAACCTTCCAAAATCCGTCGCGCCCGTACCCACGGTTTTCTGGTTCGCATGAAGACCCGTGGTGGCCGTGCCGTGATCAACGCACGCCGCGCCAAGGGCCGCAAGCGCCTGGCCGTCTAATTACCGGCTGCGGGCCTACTCCAGACACGCATGCTGGCTTTGGGCTGGTGGATGCGCGGACTTGGGTGCACCCTCCTGTGCAGCGATTGAAAACGCGGCCCCAATTTCAGGCAGTGCTGGCGGGCGCCACGCTCGCTCGGACGGCGCACTTTGCCCTGCATTGTTGCGCGCTTGACACGCCGGCCGCCGTTGCGCCGCCGGCTGCGCCTCTGTTTCCCGTGCATGGGGTCTGGCTTGGAGCCATGGTGCCCAAACGCTGGGCCCGGCGGGCCGTGACGCGCAACGCCATCAAGCGCCAAATCTACGCCGTGAGTGCCGATTTCGAGTCCCGACTGAACGCACAAGCCCACGTGGTGCGGCTGCGCGCGGGGTTTGACCGTGCCCGCTTCGTCAGCGCCACCTCCGATGCGCTCAAGGCCGCCGTGCGCGCAGAGCTGCAACAACTGTTTTCCCGTGCCAGTGCGCCGGCCGCCTCCGCACCATCGCCATGATGCAGGCCGCGCTCATCGCCCTGGTCAAGGCCTACCGGCTTCTGCTCAGCCCTTGGCTGGGCTCGGCCTGCCGGTTTGAACCCACCTGTTCGGTGTATGCGCTGCAGGCGCTGCAGACCCATGGCGCGGCTGCCGGCAGCTACCTGACGGTGGCGCGCCTGGCGCGCTGCCACCCCTGGTGCGCCGGCGGGTCGGATCCGGTTCCGGCAGAATCTCCCCGGCTGTTCACCCGGCTGCTTTCTTCCCCCTCTGAAAAGAAACCCTCATGAACGATATTCGCCGCTCCATTTTGTGGGTGATCTTTGGCATCTCCATGGTGTTGCTCTGGGACCAATGGCAGCTGTACAACGGCAAGAAGGCGACGTTCTTCCCCGGCGCAACCCACCAGAGCGCTCCGGCTGCCGCCACGCCCGCTTCGGCCGCCAGCGCCGCAACGGCCGGCGTGCCCAGCGCACCGGGCTCTGCAGCGACTGCCTCCAGTGTCCCGGGCACCGCTGCCGTGGCACCGGCCCCGGTCACCCCGGCCGTGCCCCATGAACGCATCGAAGTCGCAACCGACGTGATGAAGCTGACCTTTGACACCGAAGGCGGCTCCCTGGTACGCACCGAATTCCTGCAGCACACCGACATGGCCGACAAGAGCCGCAACTTCGTGCTGCTGGACGACAGCAAGGACCGCGTCTACGAGGCTCAAACCGGCGTGATCGGCGGCGCAGCCGCGGGTGCGTTCCCCACGCACAAGACCCCCATGACCTTCAGCGGCGCCCGCACCCTGAAAGATGGCGAAAACGAGCTGGTGCTGACCTTCACCTCGCCCGAGGTCGGTGGCCTCAAGCTGGTCAAGACGTATACCCTGCGGCGTGGCGCCTACGACATGGCGGTCAAGCACGAGCTGACCAACGTATCCTCCGCACCCCTGGCACCGCAGCTCTACCTGCAGCTGGTGCGCGACGGCAACAAGCCGCACGGTGAGTCCTCGTTCTACTCCACCTTCACCGGCCCGGCGGTCTACACCGATGCCAAGAAGTACCAGAAGGTCGAGTTCAAGGACATCAAGTCCAAGAAGGCCGACTACGAGAAGTCCGCCAACAACGGCTACGTGGCCATGGTGCAGCACTACTTTGCCAGCGCCTGGGTCCTGCCCGAAGGCGTGCCGCGCACCATCTCCGTGGATGGCGTGGATATCGGCTCCAACGTGGCAGACTGCTGCTACCGTGCCACCCTGATCACGGCCGCCGAGACCCTGGCCCCCGGCGCCACCAAGGCCGTGAGCGCAACCCTGTTCGCCGGCCCGCAGCAGGAAACCATGCTGGAAAAGCTGGCCCCTGGCCTGGAACTGGTCAAGGACTATGGCTGGCTGACCATCATCGCCAAGCCGCTGTACTGGCTGCTGGACAAGCTGCACGGCTTCATCCAGAACTGGGGCTGGTCCATCGTGGCCCTGGTGCTGCTGCTGAAGATTGCCTTCTACTGGCTCAACGCCAAGGCCTACGCCAGCATGGCCAAGATGAAGGCCATCAACCCCAAGATCACCGAGATGCGTGAGCGCCTGAAGGACAACCCGCAGCAGATGCAGCAGGAGATGATGCGCATCTACCGCGAGGAAAAAGTCAACCCCATGGGCGGCTGCTTCCCCATCATGATCCAGATCCCCGTGTTCATCGCCCTGTACTGGGTGCTGCTGTCCAGCGTGGAAATGCGCAACGTGCCCTGGATTCTGTGGATCAAGGACCTGTCTTCGCCCGACCCGCTCTACATTCTGCCGCTGGTGATGACGGCGACCACCCTGTTGCAGACCTCGCTGAATCCCGCACCGCCGGACCCGATGCAGGCCAAGATGATGTGGATCATGCCGCTGGTGTTCAGCGTGATGTTCTTCTTCTTCCCGTCCGGCCTGGTGTTGTACTGGATCACCAACAACATCCTGTCCATCTTGCAGCAGTGGATCATCAACACGCGCATGGGTGTGCCGCCGAAGTTCAATTTGCCCAAATTCGGGTAACCCCCCGAGGCGCTACGCGCCTCCCCCTTGGGAAGGGGGGCGACACCGGTGGCCTGGCAAAGCCAGTTCCACGGTGTCCCTGGCATAAACTTCCCCCTCCATGCTCGCACGCCATCAGGAACCCATTGCCGCTATCGCGACCGCGCCGGGACGTGGGGCCGTGGGCATTGTGCGGGTCAGCGGCAAGCACCTGGCGCCGTGGGTGGCGCACCTGCTGGGGCGTGACCTACGCGCGCGCGAGGCGACCTACCTGCCGTTCAACGACGCCCAGGGCGCCCCCATCGACCAGGGTCTGGCACTGTTCTTCCCGGCGCCGCATTCCTTCACCGGCGAGGACGTGCTGGAGCTGCAGGCCCACGGCGGCCCGGTGGTGTTGCAGTTGCTGCTGGCGCGCTGCCTGGAGGCGGCCCAGACCATCAATCCGGTCAGCGGCCGGCCCTACCTGGCGGACCTGCGCATTGCCCAGCCCGGCGAGTTTTCTGAGCGCGCCTTCCTCAACGACAAGATCGACTTGGCCCAGGCCGAGGCGATTGCCGACCTGATCGACGCCAGCACCGAGGCGGCGGCGCGCAGCGCCACGCAGTCGCTCTCGGGCGCGTTCTCGCGCGAGATCCATGCGCTGCGCGACGCGCTGATCCACCTGCGCATGCTGGTGGAGGCCACGTTGGATTTCCCCGAGGAAGAGATCGACTTCCTGCAGAAGGCCGACGCCAAGGGTCAGTTAGCGCGCCTGCAGCAGTCGCTGCAGGCCGTGCTGCAGAGGGCGGCCCAGGGCGCGCTGCTGCGCGAGGGCATCACCGTGGTCATCGCCGGCCAGCCCAATGCCGGCAAGTCCTCCCTGCTCAATGCGCTGGCCGGTGCGGAGTTGGCCATCGTCACGCCGATTGCCGGCACCACGCGCGACAAGGTGCAGCAGACGATCCAGATCGAGGGCGTGCCCATCCACGTGGTGGACACGGCCGGCCTGCGCCCCAGCGACGACGCGGTGGAGCAGATCGGCATCGCACGTGCCTGGGAGGCCATTGAAAACGCCGATGCCGTACTGTTCCTGCACGACCTCACGCGCAGCAATGCTACAAATTACATAGCTGCCGACGCTGATATCACGAGGGCTATCGCCGAAAAACTCCCACACTCCGTGCCGGTGATCGACGTCTGGAACAAGGCCGATGCGGCACACCCCGCAACCGCTCCCGCCGGCATCGTGCTGTCGGCCAAGACCGGCGCCGGCCTGGACGCTCTGCGCCAGACTTTGCTGCAAACGGCGGGCTGGCAGGCTCCCAGCGGCGGGTTGTTCATCGCCCGCGAACGCCACCTGCAGGCGCTGCGTGCCGTGCGTGCCCACCTGGAATTCGCCGCCGAACACCTGGCCGCGCAGGACCAGGCATTGGACCTGCTGGCCGAGGAGCTGCGCCTGGGTCAGAACGCGCTGAGCGACATCACGGGTGAATTCACCTCGGACGACCTGCTGGGCGTCATCTTCTCGAAGTTTTGTATCGGTAAATAGCTGGACTACACTATTTCGGTCGTCGAAACCGAAAGCGAGAAGAATGTCCCTGCTCAACTGGTTCTCCAAGAAGCCATCCGCTCCGCCGCCCCCCGCTCTCGTCGAGAGTTCCGGGCTCAGCCATGTGGATGCCACCGAACCTTTCCGCGGCTCCGACAAGGGACATGCACGCGGCATGCCCACCACCACGCAGCCGGGCAGCGCGGCCAATCGCAAGAACGAACGCCTGGAGCGCCGCGAGCTGCTGTACGCGGTGGTGCGCGAGGCCATGATCCGCATGGGCGTGTTGTCGTCCAGCTACAAGTTCAAGGTGCTGTCGCTGGATTCGCGCGGCCGCCAGTACCTCATCATGATGGACCTGGCACGCCAGTACATGGGCGACCCCGTCCGCCTGGCCGAGGTGGAGACCGCCATCGCCCAGAACGCCAAGTCGCGCCACGACATTCTGGTGACGGCTGTGTACTGGCGCGTCAATGAGCACGTCACCGCGGGTGTGACCGCGCGCATGGCGACGGCCGCACCCATGCCGGCACCCGCCCACGCCGCAACCACCCCAACCGCCAAGCCCGTGCCGGTGGCGCCGGCCCTGACCGGCTACGAACCCCTGCGACCCGAGGAAGTGGCAGCGTTCAAACAGGCTCTGGCGACGGCGGCACCCAAGCAGTTGGTGGCACCGGGCGAGATCATCCATTCGGGCCGGCGCAACCCGGCCCCCGTTCCCAGCTTTGAGGACACGGAGATGGACGACCGCCCGTCTCCTTTGAGCGGCACGCAGTACGGCGACCTGTGAGCCGACGCCGGGCTCAGTGCCCGGCAAAGTCCACCAGGGTGAACAGGGGCAGGCCGGATTCGCGCAGCTTCTGTGAGCCGCCCAGCTCGGGCAGGTCCACGATGGCTGCGCCCTCCATCACGGTAGCACCCAGACGCTCCAGCAGCCTGCGCCCAGCCATCATGGTGCCGCCGGTGGCGATCAGGTCGTCAATCAGCAACACGCGGTGGCCCGCCTTGACGGCATCAGTGTGCAGTTCCACCGTGGCGCTACCGTATTCCAGTTCGTAGGTTTCCTCCACCGTGGTGAAGGGCAGCTTGCCCTTCTTGCGAATAGGCACGAAACCCACGTTCAATTCATAGGCCACCACGGCACCCAGGATGAAACCGCGCGCGTCCAAGCCGGCCACGATGTCCGGGCGCATGCTGGGGTCCATGTAGCGGTGCACAAAGGCGTCGATCAGGACCCGGAACACCTTGGCGTCCTGCAGCAGGGGCGTGATGTCGCGGAACTGGACGCCCGGCGTGGGCCAGTCCGGCACGGTGCGGATGTGGTCACGCAGATAGTGGTCGACACGGGTGTGTTGGTACATGGTGGGATGCTGGCAGATTCAGGCAGAGGGGGCCGCGTGCGGCAACAGGCGCTATTGTGCCCGCAGCAGTTTTTCCTCGGCCATGGCCAGGGCCTCGACCTTGCCGGAGAGCACCAGGGTGTCGCCCGAGGCCAGCACCGCGTCGCCCTGGACCGGCACCGCCTTGCCATTGGCGCGGCGCAGGCTGACCACCCGCACCTCCAAGGCCTCCAGGGCAATGGCTTCCAGCGTGCGGCCCTCGGCGCGCGCCGCCAGCGGTAAGGTGAGCGTGGTCAGGCGCTCGTACTGCAGTTCGTCCACCGTGTCGTCGTCGGCGCCGCGGAAATAGCCCTTGAGCAGCTTGTAGCGGGCATCGCGCTGGTCCTGCACGATACGGATCACCCGGCGCATGGGCACGCCCACCAGGGCTAGCGCGTGGCTAGCCAGCATCAGCGAGCCTTCAATGGTCTCAGGCACCACCTCGGTGGCGCCGGCACCCTGCAGCACCTGCAGGCTGAGATCGTCCTGGGTGCGCACGATGACCGGCACCTGAGGGGCATGCGTGCGCACATGGTGTAGCACCTTGAGCGCGCCGGGCACGTCCAGGTAGGTGATGACGACAGCGCTGGCCCGCGCAATGCCGGAGGCGATCAGGGCCTGCAGGCGGGCGGCATCGCCAAACACCACCGAATCGCCGGCGGCGGCGGCCTGGCGCACGCGGTCGGGGTCCAGGTCCAGCGCCATGTAGGGAATGCCTTCGCCTTCGAGCATCTTGGCCAGGTTCTGGCCACAGCGGCCGTAACCGCAGATGATGACGTGGCGGTTGATATTGATGGACTTGCGCGCGATGGTGGTCATCTGCAGGGACTGTTGCATCCACTCGCTGGCCACCAGCTTCATCACGATGCGATTGCTGTACAGGATGATGAAGGGCGTGACCAGCATGGACAACACCATGCTGGCCATGATGGGGTTCATCAGGGCTTGCGGCACCAGGGCGTTTTCCTGCGCCAGGGTCAGGAGCACGAAGCCGAATTCGCCGGCCTGCGCCAGGTACAGGCCGGTGCGCATGGCCACGCCGGTGCTGGCGCCCAGGCCGCGCGCCAGCGCCGTGACCAGCACCGCCTTGAACAGGGTCGGTACCACCAGCAGGAGCAGCACCAGGAGCCAGTTCTCCAACACCTGGCGCCAGTCCAGCAGCATGCCGATGCTGATGAAGAACAGACCCATCAGCACGTCGTGGAAGGGGCGGATATCGGTCTCCACCTGGTGCTTGAATTCGGTCTCCGAGATCAGCATGCCAGCGATGAAGGCGCCCAACGCCAGGCTCAGGCCCGCCAGTTCGGTCAGCCAGGCCAGGCCCAGGGTGATGAACAGCAGGTTCAGGACGAACAACTCCTCGCTCTTGCGCCGCGCCACCAGGGTGAGCCAGCGGCGCATCACGTGCTGGCCACCGGCCAACAGCACGGTGATCAGGGCCGCAGCCTTGAGGGCGGCAATCGCCAGGGCACCGGCCAGTTGCTCGCCCGAGGCGCCCAGGGCCGGAATCAGCACCAAGAGCGGGACCACGGCCAGGTCCTGGAACAGCAGCACGCCCATGACGCGCTTGCCATGCTCGGACTCACGTTCCAGGCGTTCGACCATGAGTTTGACCACGATGGCCGTGCTGCTCATGGCCAGTGCGCTGGACAAAGCCAGCGCGGCCTGCCACGGCATGCCCCACCAGCGCGGCAACACGGCCGCCAGGCCCAGGGTGGCCACCGTGGCCAGCAGCATGGTCACCACCACCTGCAACAGGCCCAGGCCGAACACGTGCTGGCGCATGGCACGCAGCTTGGGCAGGTTGAATTCCAGGCCAATGACGAACATCAGAAACACCACGCCGAACTCGCCCAGGTGGCGCACCCCTTCCGCGTCCTGCGACAGCGCCAAGGCGTTGGGTCCCACCGCCACGCCCACCGCCAGGTAGCCCAGCATGGGCGGCAGCTGGAAATAGCGGCACGCCACCACGCCCAGCACGGCGGCCAGCAGGTAGAGCAGGGTGATTTCCAGTCCGGTCATGGTCCGATACTAGCAAGAGACGTTCCGCTCTATAAAATGCCGCCATGACCGATCACGCCACGCGGTACCCCGCACCCACGGCCGAGCGCGCGATTGCGCTGGCCCACGAGACCTTTGACATCGAGGCGGCGGCGGTCCTCGGACTCAAGAGCCGCATCGGCGCCACGTTTGCCCGCGCGGTCGACATGGTGCTGGCCACCCAGGGCCGGGTGGTGGTGATGGGCATGGGCAAGAGCGGCCACATCGGGCGCAAGATCGCCGCCACGCTGGCCTCCACCGGAACACCGGCCATGTTCGTCCACCCGGCCGAGGCCAGCCACGGCGACTTGGGCATGATCACCGCCACCGATCTGGTGCTGGCCATTTCCAACAGTGGCGAATCCCAGGAGTTGACGGCAATCTTCCCCATGCTCAAACGCCTGGGCGCACCGGTGATTGCGATGACCGGCAACGCCCAGTCCTCGCTGGCCCTGCATGCCGACCTCTGGCTGGACAGCGCCGTGGACAAGGAGGCCTGCCCACTGAACCTGGCGCCCACCGCCAGCACCACGGCCCAATTGGCCCTGGGCGACGCCCTGGCGGTGGCCCTGCTGGATGCGCGCGGTTTTCGCGCCGAGGATTTTGCCCGTTCCCACCCCGGCGGCGCCCTGGGGCGCAAGCTGCTGACCCATGTGAGCGACGTGATGCGCACCGGCGACGCGGTGCCCAGCGTGGCGCCCGACGCCGGCTTCACCGACATGATGCGCGAGATGAGCGCCAAGGGCCTGGGCGCCACCGCCATCGTGGATAGCGAGCGGCGCGTGCTGGGCATCTTTACCGATGGCGACCTGCGCCGTCTGGTCGAGCAGGGCAGCGATCTGCGCTCGCGCACGGCCGCCGACGTGATGCACCGCGCGCCCTTCACGGTGGACACCAACGCCCTGGCGGTGGACGCCGCCGAACTGATGGAGCGCAACCGCATCACCAGCGTGCTGGCGGTGGACGCCGACGGGCGTTTGCGCGGCGCACTCAATAGCAACGACCTGATGCGCGCCAAGGTCATCTGAACGTGAACACGGCACCCGCGCTGAACTTCGAGCCCGCCCTGTTGCTCAAGGCACAGGGTGTGCGCGTGGCCTTCTTCGACGTGGACGGCGTGCTGACCGACGGCGGCCTGTTGTTCTCCGAAGCAGGCGAATCCCTCAAACGCTTCAACACCCTGGACGGCCATGGCCTCAAGCTGCTGCAACAGGGCGGCATCACGCCGGTGGTCATCACCGGGCGTGACTCCAAGCCCCTGCGCCTGCGCCTGCAGGCCCTGGGCATTGTCCACGCCCACTTTGGCACCGAGGACAAGCTTCCGGCGGCCGAGCAGACCCTGGCCACGCTGGGCCTGGACTGGAGTCAGGCCGCCGCCATGGGCGACGACTGGCCCGACCTGCCGGTGATGCGCCGCTCTGCCTTCGCCTGCGCACCGGCCAACGCCCATGCCGAGGTGCGCGCCCTGGCCCACCACGTGACGCCGCAGCCAGGCGGCGAGGGCGCGGCCCGCGCCTTCTGCGACATCCTGCTGGTGGCCAGCGGCCGCTACGTGGACCTGCTGGAACCCTACCTGCGATGATGCTGCGGCTGCGCGAGGGCTGGGACCGCTTCCTGCTCTACTTTCCGCTGGTGTCGATGGGACTGCTGGCCTCGGGGACCTACTGGCTGGTGCGCAGCACGCCGCCCGCCGACGGGCCGGCGCCGCAGAAGGTGGCACGCCACGAACCCGACTACTTCATGCACGACTTCTCCGTGCGCACCTTCGACGCCCAGGGTCGCCTGCGCACCGAGGTGTTGGGCACCCAGGCCCGCCACTACCCGGACACACTGTGGCTGGAGATCGACGCCATCCGCGTGCGCTCCTTCAACGAGCAGGGCCGCATGACCACCGCCACCGCCGACCGCGGCCTGACCAACGAGGACTCATCGGAACTGCAACTGATGGGCAACGCCGTGGTGGTGCGCGATGCCGACCCCAGCCAGAGCGGACCGACGGCGCAGCGCGTGGAGTACCGCGGCGAATTCCTGCACGCCTTCCTCAACACCGAGCGGGTGCGCTCGCACAAGCCGGTGGAGCTACAGCGCGGGAAGGACCACTTTACGGCCGAACGCATGGACTTCGACAACGTCGAGCAATCGCTGGAACTCAAAGGCCGGGTGCGCGGCACCTTGATGCCACCACCCAGCACCAAACCCTAGCTAGGAGGCTGCCCATGGCGTCGTCCCCACTGGTCTTCATCACCGGCGCGTCCAGCGGCATCGGGCAGGCGCTGGCCTGGCGTTACTACCAAGCCGGCTACGCACTGGCCCTGGTGGCGCGGCGCACCGATGAGATCCAGGCCTGGGCCCAGGCGCGGGGGTTGGACGCGGCACGCTGGCACGTCTACGGCGCCGACGTGGCCGAGGTGGACGGCATCGTGGCCGCCACCCAGCAGTGCCTGCAACGGCAAGGTGTGCCGGATGTGGTGATTGCCAATGCCGGCATCAGCATCGGCATGGACACGGCCATCCGCGGCGACCTGGGCGTGATGGCGCGCACCTTCGCCGTCAATAACGTGGGGCTGGCTGCGACCTTCCATGCCTTTGTCGAGCCCATGGTGCGCCGCGGCAGTGGGGCCCTGGTCGGTATTGGCAGCGTGGCCGGCATCCGGGGTTTGCCCGGGCATGGCGCCTATTGCGCCAGCAAGGCGGCAGTGATCAGTTACTGCGAGAGCCTGCGCGGCGAACTGCGCCATGCCGGGGTGCGGGTCAGCACCATCTGCCCAGGCTACATCGACACGCCGCTGACGCAGAAGAACCGCTACCGCATGCCGTTTTTGATGCGGGCCGAGGACTTTGCCGACCGCGCGTACCAGGCCATCGCCGCCGGCGACAGCTACCGTGTGATTCCCTGGCAGATGGGCTGGGTCGCCAAGGGTTTGCGTCTGCTGCCCAACTGGCTGTTCGACAAGGTGCTGGCCGGGCGGCCACGCAAGCGCCGGGTTGACGGTTCCTGACAAAGGCCGACCGGCATAAAAAAAGGGCCCGAAGGCCCTTTGTTGTGTGCAGACGGTTGACGCCAGCTGCTTAGTAGCCGCCGCGGCCACCGCCGTAGCCGCCGCCACCGCCGCCGTAACCACCGCCGCCGCTGCGGCCGCCACCGGCGCCGCCGTAGCCGCCGCCACCGCTGCGACCAGCGCCGCCGCCGAAGCCACCGCTACGGGGGGGACGGGCTTCCATGGGACGGGCTTCGTTGACAACCAGACCGCGGCCACCCACGGATTGGCCATTCATGCCACCGATGGCTGCCTGGGCTTCTGCATCGCTACCCATTTCCACAAAGCCGAAGCCCTTGGAGCGGCCAGTGTCGCGCTCCATCATGACCTTGGCGCTGGCCACGGTACCGTAGTTGGAGAACGCCTGTTGCAGGTCTTCGTCACGGAAGGAATAGGGCAGGTTGCCCACGTAAAGTTTGTTGCCCATGTAAGGACTCCTCAAATTAACTCAAAACGCGATGGTGTCCAAACCCGCAATCAACAAACAATTGAAGACGTACAGCGGACGCGAAACTGGTCTATCACCGCAAACCAGTAATACCGATTTTTTTCGGCAATACTGCACCATTATGCGGGCAATTCGCAATTTCGCTCAAATTTATTTTGGAGTGTGGTAGCGGTTCAACTATTCGCCGCCGGTGTAGTTGCGCCATTGCCGCAGACCGTTGCGCAGCATCAGCATCTGGCGCTCGAACTTGGGGCAGGCGTCGCACGCGGCCAGATGCAGGCGCAGCGCCAGGCGGTCGGCCAGGCCCAGGGCGCGGTCCTCCCGGGCCACCAGGATGGCGGCGACTTCTTTGCAGGTGCGTCGCAAGGGCATCATCGGGTGCTAGCTTTCATGAACCAATTCAGCTCCAGGCACTCGCGCAAGCGCAGGCGGGCCCGGTGCAGTTGCACGTAGAGGTTGGTCGGCGTCAGCTGCAATTCCTTACAAATTTCCTCGCTGGAGAGCTCCAGCCACTCGCGCATCAGGAACAGGCGGCCCTGGACCGCGGGCAACTGCTCGGTGCAGGCCTCCAGGACGGCGAAGAACTGCTGGCTGCTCGTCTGCTGCTCGGGATTGCCCCAATCGGCCGGTGCCTCCACGAAATGCCCGTCGGCCTGGAAGGCAATGGCCTCCAGGGGATCGGCACGCTCGTCCTCGGAGCCTTCCAGACCGCTCACCTCGCGCTGGTGGTGGCGCAGGGCGTCGATCACCTTGTGCTTGAGAATGCCCACCAGCCAGGTCTTGAGCTGGGAACGGTTGCCAAAGGACTGCGGCTTGGCCAGCGCGGCCAATACCGTTTCGGATACCGCGTCCTCCGCCCAGGCATCGTTGCGCAGCTGCAGGCGCGCGAACTTGAGCAGGTAGTCCTGCAGGGCAACGATCTGCTGTTCAAAAGCGGTCATGGGCGAAGTGTACGGGTGGCGCGAATAAATTTTGCCAACCCTGTAAGAATGGCCTGCGCCGCCGGACTAAACCCTAACCAGTCGCAACGGTGCCCGCCCAGCGGGGTTGCACTGGTTGTTTCTTCAACCTGTTCCATGAGGAGTTAGCAAATGAACCAACGCGCCATGATTGCCGCAACCGCCGTCGCCGTGATGTCCCTGTCCATGGTGGCCACGCCCGCCGCCGCCCAGGAAAAGGAAAAATGCTTCGGTATCGCCAAGGCCGGCCAGAACGACTGCGCCAGCGTTGTCGGCGCCCATTCCTGTGCCGGCCAGTCCAAGGTGGACATGGACAAGATGGAATGGAAGTACGTCGCCAAGGGCACCTGCAAGGATATGAAGGGCCTTTCTCTGGAAGAGGCCAAGATGTCCAAGAAGGGCTGATGACTCCCATCGGCATCGGCTGGCGGCACCCCCACTACGGGGAGCTGCTGCAGCGTCGCCCGGAGCTGGACTTCCTGGAGGTCCACTCCGAAAACTTCTTCGCCGACGGTGGCGCCGCCCTGGCCGTGCTGGAGCAGGGCCGCGCGCAATACCCCATCAGCCTGCACGGCGTGGGCCTGTCCCTGGGCTCGGCCGTCGGCCTGGATGACTGGCACCTGGACCAGCTGGAGCGCCTGGTGCGCCGCGTGGACCCGGTGCGCGTGAGCGACCACGCCGCCTTTGCCCGCGGCCGCCTTGCCGGCGGCACCGTGCATGCCGCCGACCTGCTGCCCCTGCCGTTCAGCGACGAGGCCCTGGACGTGCTGTGCGCCAACGTCGGCCGGGTGCAGGACCGCCTGCAGCGCGTGCTGCTGGTGGAAAACCTCTCGGCCTACCTGCGCTGGAACCCGACCGCCCCCGACGGGGACTGGAGCGAGCCCGCCTTCCTGGCCGAACTGGCCCGGCGTACCGGCTGCCAGTTGCTGGTGGACGTGAACAACATCTACGTCAATGCCCAGAACGCCCAAATCCGCGAGGGCGCAACCGGCGACCCCATTCAACACTGCCGCGACTGGCTGGACGCCCTGCCCAGCGGCGTGGTGGGCGAATTCCATCTAGCCGGGCACTGCCATGTGAACGATGCCCACGGCGAGATCGTCATCGACGACCACGGCAGCCGGGTCTGCGCGCCGGTGTGGGCGCTGTACCGCCACGCCGTTGCCCGCTTTGGCGCCGTGCCCACCCTGATCGAGTGGGACACCGACGTGCCCGCCCTGGACGTGCTGCTGGACGAGGCCGCGCGTGCCCGCACCCATGCCCATGCGGTGCGGGCCGGTGAACCCGCCGAGGTGGTCACATGAGCGTCGCGCTGGCCCGCCAACAGCAGATGCTGCTCGACGCCCTGCTCACCTGGCCGGCCGACAACGCTATGAAAATAGTAGCTGCTCACGCAATGGATGCGAGGGCTAGAGGCCTAAAAGCCTACCAAACGAACGGCCACGCGCTGGCCGAACGGGCGCTGCAAGGCGCCTACCCGGTACTGGCGCAGTTACTGGGCGCCGAGAGCTTTGCCGACCTGGCGCGCGCCCTGTGGCATGCCCAGCCGCCCACCCGCGGCGACGTGGCCCACTGGGGCGAAGGCCTGGCCACCTTCCTGGCACAGGACCCGCAACTGCAGAACGAACCCTACCTGGGCGATGTGGCGCGCGCCGAGTGGGCGCTACACCGCTGCGCCAGCGCAGCCGATGCCGCGCCCGACCTGGCCAGCCTGGCACGGCTCAGTTCCGAAGACCCCGATGGCTTGATCCTGGCACTGGCCCCCGGGTGCGCCGTGCTGCGCAGCGCCTGGCCGGTGGCCGCCATCCTGGGCGCCCACACCGAAGGCACGCCCAGCCTGGCCGAGGCCGGTGCCCTGCTGCGTGCCGGCGTGGCGCAGGACGTGTTGGTCTGGCGCGAGGGCCTGCGCCCGCGCAGCCGAGCCACGCTAGCGGGCGAAGCGGACCTGCTGGATGCCTTGCAGCAGGGCGCCGGCTTGGGTCCCGCCTTGGACCGGGCGGCAACCCTCGATTTCGGTCAATGGCTGCCGCTGGCGGTGCAGACGGGCCTGGTACTGGCGGTGCGGTCACGACCGGAAGTCGATCCGCCATCGGTCAGGGGATGAGCGTGGACACCACCCCGGTTCCACTCCCCACCGACGCCCGGGCTAACTGGTGGCCCCGGCGCATCGGCTGGCGACTGGCCCTGGGATTTGGCGTATTGGTGGCGCTGATGCTGCTCGCCCTGTCGCAGGCCATCCTGCAGATCCACACCATCACCGGCGTGACCCAGCGCTTCGCCACCGGCGACATGCAACGCCTGCTACGGGTGCAGGCGCTGTCCTTGCAGACCGAGGGCGTGGGCAATGCACTGATCCGGTTGATCAATGCGCCGCGCGAGAACCGGGTCATGGAGTACGCCGAGGTGGACGAGCGCAACCGCCGCATCGACGGCATCGTGGAGTCACTCTCGCACGACCTGCGCGATGCCGACCAGGCCGAGAACCTGCGCCGCCTGGTGGAGTGCCGCGCCGCCTATGCCGAAGCCTTCATCGCCACGGCCGACGAGATCGAGGCGGACAACCCCAAGGCCGCCTGGAAGCTGCTCGACACGCGCGTGAACCCGGCCCTGAAGACCATGCTGCTGGAGTCCAACACCCTGTTGCAGCACGAACGCCAACGCGTGGAATCGCAACTGGCCCAGGCGCAGACACTGTTTGACCGCGTGGCCCTGTGGGTGGCGGCCCTCTCGGTGCTGGCGGTGGCGCTGGCAATCTGGCTGGGTGTGCGCACCACGCGCAGCGTGGTCAACCCGCTGGCGCAACTGGAGGCGGCGGCGCAACGCATTGCCGAGGGCGACTACAGCCAACGCGTGCTGATGACGCGTACCCAAGAGGTCGATCGGGTCGGCCAGGCACTGAACACCATGACGGACGCGGTGGCCCAGCGCGAGCGCGAGATCGCCTACCTGGCCTTCCACGACCCGCTCACCGGCCTGCCCAATCGCACGGCCCTGTTCCAGCCGGTGGCGCACCCCGGCCAAGCACCCAACTGCCTGGCCCTGATGGACCTGGCCCGACTGAAGACCATCAACGAGACCCTGGGCTACGCCACGGGCGACACCCTGATCCGGCAGACGGCCGAACGCGCCAGCCAGGCCCTGCGCACTGCGGCTGCGGACGGGTTGATCGGCCCCGACCCGGTGGTGGCGCGCCTGTCTGGCGGCAGCTTTGCCGCTGTATTCCGCGCCGCCAACCGCGCCACGGTGGAAACGCTGCGTGAACGCATCGAGGCGGCCATGGCCGCGCCGGTGCAGTGCAGCGGCCACAGCGTGGACCTGAGCCTGACTTACGGTCTGGCAGACGTGGGAGACACCGAACCGGCCTGGGGCGTGGACACCTTGCTGCGCAACGCCGAAGTGGCCCTGCACTGCGCCAAGCGCGCCGCCATCGGTTTTGCCTGGCACAACGCCGCCCAGGAAGCCGCGCGCCTGAGCCACCTCAGCCTCTTGTCCGATCTGCGCCAGGCAGTGGCCACGTCGCAGTTGCAAATGTGGCTGCAACCCAAGTTCTCGCTGGCCACGGGGCGTGCAGTGGGCGCCGAGGCCCTGGTGCGCTGGCAGCACCCCCAGCGCGGTTTTGTCTCGCCGGCCGAGTTCGTGCCCTTTGCCGAACAGACGGGCTACATCACCCTGGTCACCGACTGGATGCTGCAGCAGGCGCTGCGCACGCTCGCCCAGTGGGCACCCAAGCACCCGGAGCTGAGCATTGCCGTCAACGTGAGCACGCGCGACCTGCAACGCAAGGGCTTTGCCGAGCACGTGGCCGCCTTGATCTCGGCCAGCGGCGTGCCAGCGCAGCGCCTGCGCATCGAGATCACCGAAAGCGGGCTGATGGACGACCCCCAGCACAGCGTGGCCGTGCTGCACGCGCTGCGCGCCATCGGCACGCCGCTGTCCATCGACGACTTTGGCACCGGCTACTCGTCGCTGGCCTACCTGCAGCAATTGCCGGTGAGCGAACTCAAGATCGACCGCAGCTTCATCGACCAACTGGACCAGTCACCTGGCACGCAAAAGCTGGTGCGCGCCATGGCCGAAATGGGCCATGGGCTGGACCTGCTGGTGACGGCCGAGGGTGTGGAGACCGAGGCCGAGCGCGAGGCCATCACCCGGCTCGGCTGTGATGTGATGCAGGGCTACCTGGGGAGCCGGCCGCTGCATGGGGCGGCCCTGCAGGCATGGTTTGAGTCCATTCCCCCTCTAGCCCTCGTCAACACTGCGTGACAAGCTATCAAATTGAGAGCGCACCCCGGGACTGGCCAAGGATTACTTCAACAACCCTTCCGCCTTCATGGCCGCCACCACCGCCGGGCGTGCGGCCACACGGGCACGGTAGGCCACCAGGTTGGCAAAGGGCGCCAGGTCCAGGCCCACGTACTGCGCCCAGTTGGTGACGGTGAACAAGTAGCCGTCAGCCACGGTGAAGGTGTCGCCCATCAGGTACTGCTTGCCGGCCAGCTCACCGTCCACCCACTTCAGGCGGGACTGCAGGCGCTCCAGGCAGGCGGTCTTGGTGGCGTCGGGCGTGGTGGGCACGAACAGCGGCGAGAAGGTCTTGTGCACTTCCGTGCCGATGAAGGTCAGCCACTCCTGCAGCTTGTAACGCTCGTACGTGCCGTTGGCGGGTGCCAGGTTCTTGGCGGGCACCTGGTCGGCGATGTATTGCACGATGGCCGGGCCTTCGTGCAGGCTGCGGCCGTCGTCCAGCGTCAGGTAGGGCACATAGCCCAGCGGGTTGATGGTGTAGTAGTCGGTGCCATCGGGCAGCTTGTGCGTCTTGGTGGGGGCGGGGATGGCTTCGAAGGACAGGCCGGCCTCGTGCAGCGCGATGTGGGGAGACAGGGAGCAGGCACCGGGGGAGTAGTAGAGTTTCATGGGAGGAAGTCCTTTACGGAGGATGGGTGTGCAATAGCGCAACGCCCCATGCTAGCGGCAAAGCCCGGCCGTTGCAGCGTCAGGCTTTTTTTGGCGCTGACCGTTGGCGGCGTGGACTTTACCGGGTGTTTGCCAGGCCTTCAGCGGGACTTAAGACGCGGCCTTTACAGTAGAGTCCATGCTTTCTGCGATACCAGCGGAGCTTTTTTGATGACGATGACGACCCCAAACCCCAACATCAACACCCGCTACAGCACCGCCAGCATTGCTATGCACTGGGCCATGGTGCTGCTGTTCATCGCGGTCTACGTGCTGATCAACCTGGCCGACGGCTTTGAGAAGGGCAGCCCCCAGCGCCAGGCCGCGCGCGACTGGCATGGGATGTTCGGTCTGCTGATCTTTGCCCTTGTCTGGTTGCGCATCGCGCTGCGTGTGCTGGGCACGACGCCGCCGATCATGCCGACGCCGGCGCTCTGGCTGGAAAAGCTGACCAAGCTCGGCCACCTGGCGCTGTACGCGCTGATGATTGCGCTGCCGCTACTGGGCTGGCTGTTGCTCAGCGCGCGCGGCAAGCCGATTCCCTTCTTTGGCCTGGAACTGCCAGCGCTGATCGCGCCGGACAAGCCCCTGGGCCGCACCATCAAGGAAATCCACGAGTTCGGTGGCAACCTGGGCTATTTCCTGATCGGCGGCCACGCCATTGCCGCGCTGTTTCACCACTACGTGCTGAAGGACAACACGCTGCTGCGCATGACCGGCCTTACGCGCCGGACCTGATCAGGTCAGCCGCCTTCTCGCCGATCACCATGGTCGGCGCGTTGGTGTTGCCCGACACGAGGTTGGGCATGATGGAGGCGTCCACCACGCGCAGGCGCGCGATGCCGCGCACCCGCAACTGCGAGTCCACCACGGCCATGGGGTCCGACTCCGGCCCCATGCGGCAGGTGCCCACCGGGTGGTATTCGGTGTCGCAGGTGGCGCGCAGGAAGGCCTCCATGGCCTTGTCATCGTTCACATCAAACGGATGCAGGCGCTTGCCGCGGTACGGTGTCATGGCGTTCGCTTCCAGCACCGCAAAGCCCATGCGCGCGCCCTTGATGGCCACGGCCATGTCGTCGGGGTGCGTGAAGAAACCGGGGTCGATGGCCGGCGCCTGGTCGGGGTCGGCACTCTGCAGCGTGACGCTGCCACGGCTCTTGGGCCGCATCAGCGTGGTGTGCAGTGTGTAGCCGTGGCCCAGGTGCTGCTTGCGCGTGTGGTCATCAACGATGCTGGGCAGGAAGGCGAACTGGATGTCCGGGTGGTCGGTGTTGCCGCAGGTGGAGACAAAGCCGTTGGACTCCGACACGCAGGTCGTGACCCAGCCCTTGCGTTCGCGGCGCCACTGGAAGATGGCCTTGACGATTTCCCAACTGCCGCGTAGCGACATGCCCACCGTGTCTTTCCAGCGCGGGGTGCGGTAGATGAGGTTGGAGGTGATGTGGTCCTGCAGGTTCTGGCCGACGCCAGGCAGGTCATGCACCACCGCAATGCCGTGCTGCTGCAGGTGCGCCTGGGGGCCGATGCCGGAGAGCATCAGCAACTGCGGTGAGCCGTAGGCCCCGGCGCTCAGGACCACTTCCTTGCGTGCGCGGATTTGCTGGACCTGGCCGTCGCGGCGCAGCTCCACGCCGACGGCGGTCTTGCCGTCGAACACCACCTTGCGGGTATGGCAGCCGGTCAGCACGGTCAGGTTCTTGCGGTCGGCGTTGGTGTGCAGGTAGGCGCGGGCCGCGTTCCAGCGTTCGCCGTTGTATTGCGTGGCCTGCGTCGGCGAAATGCCGAACTGGCTGGCGCCGTTGTAGTCAGGGTTCAGGGGGATGCCCTTTTCCACGCAGGCGGCGCGGAAGGCCTCGTTGGCGGGGGAGGGGCTGCGCAGGTAACTCACATGCAGCGGCCCGCCGTTGCCGTGGTACTCGTTGTTGCTGAAGCAGTGGCTGTTTTCCGCGCGCTTGAACAGTGGCAGCAGGTCGGCATAGCTCCAGCCGGGGTTGCCTAAAGCGGCCCAGCCGTCGTAGTCGTTGCGGTTGCAGCGGGTGTAGACCTGCGCGTTGATGGAGCTGGAGCCGCCCAGCACCTTGCCACGCGGCTGAAAGCCCTTGCGCCCGCCCAGGCCCTTCTGCGGCGTTGTGAAGTAGTGCCAGCTATTCATCAGCCCGAATGGGACCATGACCGCAAAGCCCAGCGGTGCGCGCACGAACACGGAGCTATCCGCACCGCCGGACTCCAGCACGCAGACCGTGGTGTTGGGGTCTTCGCTCAGCCGTCCGGCGAGGGCGCAGCCGGCGGAGCCACCGCCGACGATGACGTAATCAAACTCTTCTAGCATGGGGCTCCCGTTGCGGTTGTTTTACTTCTTGGTCAGGAAGTCCAGGTACTTGGTGGCAAAGGCGCCATACGGCGGCCACAGGAACTTGATGGCGCTGAACGGCGCCTGGTAGAACACCGGGCGCAGCTTGGAGAAGGTCACAAAGCCCTCGTAGCCGTGGTAGTGGCCCATGCCGCTCTCGCCGACACCGCCAAAGGGCATGTCGTGCTGGCCGGTGTGTAGCACGATGTCGTTGACCGTGGCGCCGCCCGACATCACGCGGTGCAACAGGTCGTGCACCAGGGGCTTGTCGTTGCTGAAGGGGTAGAAGGCCAGCGGGCGCGGGCCGCCGTTGATGGTGTGCACCACCTCGTCAATGGAGTTGTAGGCCACCACGGGCAGCACCGGGCCAAAGATCTCGCGCGTGCGCAGCTCGCAGTCGGGCGGGGCATTGAGCACGATGTGCGGTGCGATCTTGTGCGTGGCTGCGTCCCACTTCTTGCCGGCGATCAGTTGGATCAGCGTGGCACCACGGGACTCGGCTTCTTCCAGCGCGCGGGTAATGCGGTTGAAGGCACGGTCGTCGATGACCGAGGTGTAGTCCGGCGTGTCCAGCGTGGCGTAGCGGCCGGAGACGATCTCCTTGGCGTGGGCGACGAAGGCATCGACCTTGGCCTGGGGCACGAACACGTGGTCGGCCGTGGTGCAGATCTGGCCGGCGTTGAAATACTTGAAGAAGGTGATGCGCTCCACTGCCTTCTTAAGCGGGAAGTCATTGCACACCAGGGCCGGGGCCTTGCCGCCCAGCTCCAGCGTGACCGGGCAGAGGTTTTGCGAGGCGGCGGCCATCACGGCACGGCCGGTGGCGCCGGAGCCGGTGAACAGCAGGTGGTCGAACTTGAGCTTGGAGAACTCGATGCCCACGCCGCCGGTCTCGTCAAAGAACGCCAGCTTGTCCTTCGGGAAGTAGGCTGGGCATTTTTCAATGAGCAGCTTGGCCAGGTGGCGCGAGTTTTCCGACATCTTGACCATGCAGCGGTTGCCGGCCGCAAAGGCCGAGGTCAGGCCGCCAAAGCACAGGAAGATCGGGAAGTTCCACGGCACGATGTGGCCCACCACGCCCAGGGGCTGGGGAATGACACGGTTCTTGGCGCCGAAGAAGTTCTTCAGGTCGATACCGCGGCGCTGCGGCTTCATCCAGCCGCGCAGGTGCTTGATGGCGTGCTCCACGCCATCGACGATGCCGTAGACCTCGGCAAACAGCGTCTCGTGGCGCGAGCGGTTGCCGTAGTCGGCGCTGATGGCGTCGAGGATGGCCTCGCGGTTGTCCTGGATGAAGGCCTTGAGCTTCTTCAGGTCGGCCTTGCGCTCGGCAAAGCTGGGGTAGGGGTGGGCCAGGTAGGCGGCGCGTTGCAGGTCCAGCGTGGATTGCAGGGTGGCGCGGACGGCGTCGGTGGGAGTGACGCTGTGCAGGGGAACGGCGGACATGGTGGAGGGTCCTTTCTCAATCAATGCTTGTAGCTGGGGTCCATGCGGTCCAGTTTGCGCAGGAGCGCGGGCCAAGCCAGGGCGGCGCCCATGCCGGCGGTGGCGGTCTTCATCACACCGGCAATGCCTTGCAGGATGGCCGGGTTCACATGCACCAGTTCGCCGCCGGCCTGGGCGTCGATCTGGATGCGGCAGGTGTTCTCGAAGGTATACATGTTCAGGAAGGCGTCTGCAATCCCCCTACCCACCACCAGAAGACCGTGGTTGCGCAGCACCAGGAAATTGGCGCTGCCCAGATCGGCCTGCAGGCGGGGCTTCTCGTCGTCGCGCAGGGCCACGCCTTCGTAGTCGTGGTAGCCCAGTGACCCCAGCACAAAGGTGGACTGCTGGCTGATGGGCAGCACGCCGCACTTCTGGGCACTCACCGCCACGCCGGCGCGCGAATGGGTGTGCAGCACGCAACCCGCATCCTCACGCAGCGCGTGGATGGCGCTGTGAATTACAAAGCCGGCCGGGTTCACGGGGAAGGGCGTGGGGCTCAGCACATTGCACTGCTGGTCCACGCGCACCAGGCTGCTGGCCGTGATCTCGTCGAACATCAGGCCGTAGGGGTTGATCAGGAACTGGTGGTCCGCACCGGGAATGCGCGCGCTGATGTGGGTGAAGACCAGATCGCTCCAGCCGTAGGCAGCCACGAGGCGGTAGCAGGCGGCCAGGTCGACGCGCAGGGCCCATTCTTCGGGGCTGACCTGTCCTTGCAGGGAAGGGATGTTCACGGGCGAATCCTCTGCTGGCCCGGATGGGCCGTGGGACTCGCACCATACCCCGCGCCTCGCCGCAAGACTGTTAAAAATTTTACAATCTAGGGTATTCACCGGGGACAAATGGATGCCGCCCTCCAAAAACACGCTACTGGTCCGCCTGACCCACAACCCGTGGTTCGCAGGCCTGCCCCTGGCCGAGCGCCGCGCGCTGCTGGCGGCGGCCGACTGGCAGCAGCTACGCGCCGGCGAGATGCTGTACCGCAAGGGCGACGCGGCCGGGGGTTTTTACGGCATCGCCAGCGGCGGCTTCAAGGTCTCGACCCTGGGCGAGGACGGGCGCGAGGGCATTCTGTCGGTGCTGGAGGCGGGCAACTGGTTTGGCGAAACGTCACTCATCGACGGCCAGCCGCGCCCGCACGACGCCACGGCGGTGCAGGCCAGCGAGGTGCTGGTGATCCAGCCGGCGGCCTTTGAGCGGCTGATGCAGCGCCCGGCCTTTGCCCGTGCCATTGCGGCCTTGGTTTGCGGACGGGTGCGGGTGTTGTACGGCCTGGTGGAGGACGCCATGCTGCGCTCCACCCGGACGCGCATCGCGCGCCGGTTGCTGGCGCTGGCACGCGGTGACGCCACCCTGGCCAGCGACGCCCGGGCCAGCGTGGCGGTGTCGCAGGAGGCACTGGCCATGATGCTGGGCATCACGCGGCAGACCTTGTCCAAAGAGCTGAAGGGCTTGGTCCGTGATGGGGTGCTGACGTTGGGCTATGGGCGCATCGAAATCGTGTCGCTGGCGGCGCTCGAGCAACAGGGAGCACTGGGGTAGGCTTGGGTTGCTATAAAAATAGTAGCTGTATGCGCATTGTCTGCGGGGCTGGTGGCTTGTTTGGCTATAGGTTCCTGGGCGGTTGTGGTGTGCGCCCGCTGCTGGGTATCCTGGTTCGCAAACCGATAGCGCGCGGGATCAGGTGGACCGGGTGCTCTGCGGAGTGAGGTAAAGGAGGAGCCCGGAACGGGCGGGGGACACGAACGGCGCAGAGCACCCGGCCCACCTGATCTACAACGAACGCCCAAGTGCCAAAAAATCAGGCACCCGGTAAAATTACGGGTTACCCCTCTCACCGGGTGCAAACACTTGTTCTTGCCGCACCCAGACGAACACCATGCTCTACCCACAAGATTTCGACGTCATCGTCGTCGGCGGCGGCCATGCCGGTACCGAGGCTGCACTGGCAGCCGCGCGCATGGGCGTGCGGACCTTGCTGCTCACGCACAACATCGAAACCCTGGGCCAGATGAGCTGCAACCCTTCCATCGGTGGCATCGGCAAGGGCCACCTGGTCAAGGAGGTCGATGCCCTGGGCGGTGCCATGGCGCTGGCCACGGACGAGGCCGGCATCCAGTTCCGCATCCTCAACTCCAGCAAGGGCCCGGCCGTGCGCGCCACCCGCGCTCAGGCCGACCGCATTCTGTACAAGGCAGCCATTCGCCGCATGCTGGAGAACCAACCGAATCTGTGGCTGTTTCAGCAGGCCGTGGACGACCTGATGGTGGAGGGGGATGGTGACGGCGCGCGCGTGGTCGGTGCCGTCACCCAGGTCGGCATCCGTTTCCGCGCCAAGACCGTGGTGCTGACGGCCGGCACCTTCCTGGACGGCAAGATCCACGTCGGGCTGAACAACTACGCCGCCGGGCGCGCCGGTGATCCGCCGGCCGTGTCCTTGAGTGCGCGCCTGAAGGAACTGAAGCTGCCGCAAGGGCGCCTGAAGACCGGTACGCCGCCACGCCTGGATGGCCGCACCATCGACTTTTCCAAGTGCCAGGAGCAACCCGGCGACGGCATGCCGGGCTCGGTGCCGGACGGCCAACCACTGGGCGCCATGCCCGTCTTCAGCTTCATGGGCCACGCCGCCATGCACCCGCAGCAGATGCCGTGCTGGATCACCCACACCAACGAGCGCACCCACGCCATCATCCGCAGCGGCTTTGACCGCAGCCCGATGTTCACCGGCAAGATCGAAGGGGTGGGGCCGCGCTACTGCCCCAGCGTCGAAGACAAGATCAACCGCTTCGCCGACAAGGACAGCCACCAGATCTTCCTGGAGCCCGAGGGGCTGACGACCAACGAGTACTACCCCAACGGCATCAGCACCAGCCTGCCGTTTGACGTGCAGTACGACCTGGTGCGCTCCATGGCCGGGCTGGAGAACGTGCACATCCTGCGTCCGGGCTACGCCATCGAGTACGACTACTTCGACCCGCGCAGTTTGAAGAGCAGCTTCGAGACGCGCCAGATCGGCGGCCTGTTCTTCGCCGGCCAGATCAATGGCACGACCGGCTACGAGGAAGCGGCCGCCCAGGGCCTGTTCGCCGGCATCAACGCCGCGCTGCAGTGCCGCGAACAAGGGGCCTGGGTGCCGGCGCGCGACGAGGCCTACCTCGGCGTGCTGGTCGACGACCTGATCACCAAGGGCGTGACCGAGCCCTACCGCATGTTCACCAGCCGCGCCGAGTTCCGCCTGCAACTGCGCGAGGACAATGCCGATGCCCGCCTGACCGAAATCGGTCGCAAGCTGGGATTGGTGGACGACGCCCGCTGGGACGCCTTTTGCCGCAAGCGGGACGCTGTTTCACGTGAAACGGAGCGCCTGCGTTCCATTTGGGTCAACCCCAAGAACCTGCCGGCCAGCGAATCCGAACGCGTGCTGGGCAAGGCCATCGACCACGAATACAACCTGGCCGATCTGCTGCGCCGCCCGAATGTGGACTACGCGGCGCTGATGTCGCTGGACGGCGGACGCTTCGCCAACCCGGACTTGCCCACGGTTTCACGTGAAACAGAGCAGGGCGCTACGGCTTCTGCGGACGCTGACTTTGTGGCCGACGTCATCGAGCAGGTGGAGATCACTGCCAAGTATTCCGGCTACATCGACCGCCAAAAGAACGAGGTGGAGCGCGCCGCCCATTACGAAAACCTGCGCCTACCGGCCGAGCTGGATTACATGCAAGTCTCGGCGCTGAGCATCGAGGCGCGCCAGCGTCTGAACAAGCAACGCCCGGAAACCCTGGGTCAGGCCTCGCGCATGTCGGGCATCACGCCGGCCACGATCTCGCTGCTGCTGATCCACTTGAAGAAGGGCAACTTCCGCGGCTTCTCCGCGAACGCGGATTCGGTGGAGGCATCCGCTTGATGGTCCACGCACTGAAACCGGGACTGCGCCAGGGCCTGTCCGAACTCAAGCTCACACTGGACGACATACAGGTGCAGCACCTGCTGGACTACCTGGATCTGATCCAGAAGTGGACCAAGGTCTACAACCTGACGGCGGTGCGCGACCCGCAGGAGATGCTGACGCACCACCTATTGGACAGCCTGGCTGCCATCGCACCCTTGCAGCGGCAGTTGCAAGCGCTGAGCATCGGTGCTTCGGCCCGCATGCTGGATGTGGGTTCGGGTGCCGGCCTGCCGGGCGTCGTCATTGCCATCTGCTGCCCAGACATCACCGTGCATTGCGTGGACACCGTTGGCAAGAAGGCGGCCTTTATCCAGCAGGTGGCGGCGAGTCTGAAGTTACCGAATCTGCGCGGCATCCATGCGCGGGTGGAGTCGCTGGCCGAGCCGTATGACATCGTCAGTTCGCGTGCCTTTGCCTCGCTGGTGGATTTCACCAGTTGGTCGGTGGGGGCGCTGGCGGAGCAGGGCGTCTGGATGGCATTGAAGGGCAAGCATCCGGCGGATGAGATTGCTGCGCTGCCGGCGTCGGTGGAAGTGTTTCACGTGGAACCATTGGTGGTGCCGGGGTTGGATGCGGAGCGGTGCATCGTGTGGATGCGGGTTCGTCGGGTCTAAGGCTTCGGTACTTTCCTGTCGTCTTCTTTTGGGTGGTTGGCCGCCCGTAGTGGTGGATGGGTTGGGGTATGCGTTTTGCTCCGTGTCCCCCGCCCGCTGCGCGGGCTCCTCCTTTACCTACGCAAAACGCACACCCCAACCCATCTTGTGAGGCGTCGGTTGCACTTGCCTGAATACCGGTACGCAAGTCCACCTGTCGTGCTTCACTGACAAAACCTGTTGAATTAACTCACGTGGCACGCGTCGCGCAGCGGGTGTTCCGCCGCCGTAGGCTGGAGTGGCCCTGGGCGTTTTACGCAGGTAAAGGAGGAGCCCGAAGGGCGGGGGACACGGAGTAAAACGCCCAGGGCCGCTCCAGCCGGACAGCCTCAGCGACTGTCTCGCCAACAGCAACAACAGAAGTCAAAAAAGCAACGGGCAGACCTAACGTAAACTCCCCCTTCCATTCCCAAAGGAAATCCCCATGCTTGGCGTTACCGACTACGGCACCTTTGTCGTCACCGTGATCATTTTTCTGCTGATTCCCGGCCCCGGCAATCTGGCGCTGATCACCTCCACCAGCAAGGGTGGCATCAGCGGCGGACTGGGCGCCACGATGGGTGTGATCCTCGGCGACCAGGTGCTGATGTGGTCAGCCGTGGCCGGTGTGGCTGCGCTGCTCACCGCCTACCCGGATGCCTTCGCCGCCGTGCAGTGGATCGGTGCCGCCTACCTGGCCTGGTTGGGCGCCAAGATGCTGCTGGCCAAGCCCGGCGCGGCGCCGGTGCTCAACATCACCGCCGGCCACTACCTGCGCCAGGCGCTGATGATCACGCTGCTCAATCCCAAGGCCATCCTGTTTTACATGGCCTTCTTCCCACTGTTCGTCGACCCGGCGCGCCAGCAGGGTCTGGTCACCTACGGCTTCATGGCCGCGACCATTGCGGCCATCACCTTCCTGTACGGACTGTGCTCGGTGCTGCTGACCTACTTCCTGGCCGAACGCATCCGCGCCAACCCCATGATCTCGCGCGTGCTGGAAAAGATTGCCGGTCTGTTCCTGATCGGCTTCGGCATCAAGCTGGCGGTTGCGCGTTAACCCACCCAACCCGCCACGTTTCACGTGAAACACGACTGAGCATCCCATGGCCAAAATCTTCTGTGTTGCCAACCAAAAGGGCGGCGTCGGCAAAACCACCACCACCGTGAACCTGGCCGCCGGTCTGGCCAAGGTGGGGCAGCGGGTCCTGATGATCGACCTCGACCCCCAGGGCAATGCCACCATGGGTTCGGGCGTGGACAAGCGCAAGCTGGAACTTTCGGTGTACGACGTGCTGCTGGAATCCGCCTCGGTGGCCGAGGCGCGGGCCCAGAGCGACAAGCTGAAAGAGGGCGGTTGCAGCTACGACATCCTCGGCGCCAACCGCGAACTGGCCGGTGCCGAGGTCGAGCTGGTGGAAGTGGAGCGCCGGGAGAAACGCCTCAAGCAGGCCCTGGCCGAGGTGGATGGTGAATACGACTTCGTGCTGATCGACTGCCCTCCCTCCCTGAGCATGCTGACGCTGAATGGCCTGTGCTGTGCCCATGGCGTCATCGTGCCGATGCAGTGCGAGTACTTTGCGCTCGAAGGTCTGACCGACCTGGTGAACACCATCAAGCAGGTCAAGGCCAACCTCAACGACGACCTGCAGATCATCGGCCTGTTGCGTGTGATGTTCGACCCGCGCATCACGCTGCAGCAGCAGGTCAGCGACCAGCTCAAGGCGCACTTCGCCGACAAGGTGTTCGAGACCGTGATCCCGCGCAACGTCCGCCTGGCCGAGGCACCCAGCTACGGCGTGCCGGGCGTGGTGTTCGACCCTGCGTCCAAGGGCGCACAGGCCTTTGTCACCTTTGCGCAGGAGATGGTGGCGCGTATCCAAAAAATGTGAGGTCAGAGACATGGGATTGCGCACTGACACCACCGTCCTGATCCTCCCCGGCTGGCAGAACTCCGGCCCCGCGCACTGGCAAAGCCGCTGGGAAGCGCTGCACGGCGATGTGCGCGTGCAGCAGCACGACTGGATGCAGCCGCTGCGCGGCGACTGGATGGCCCAGCTGGAAGAAGCCGTGCTGGCCGCCACCGGCCCGGTGGTGTTGGCCGCCCACAGCCTGGGATGCATGCTGACCGCCGCCTGGGCCGCGCACTCGCGCAACACGGCGCGCGTCGTCGGTGCCTTGCTGGTGGCACCAGGCGACCCCGAGCGCCCCGAGCTGCGCGCCGCGCTGAAGAGCTGGTCACCCATCGTGACGCAGCGCCTGCCGTTTGCCAGCACGCTGCTAGGCAGCCAAGACGACCCCTATTGCAGCTTCGCGCGCGCCCGCCAGTTTGCCGACGCCTGGGGCGCCACCTTCATCGACTACGGCCACAGGGGCCACATCAACGCCGACTCCGGCCTGGGCGACTGGCCCGAGGGCCGCGCGCTGTTGAACCACCTGATTACCGCCTGATTGCCACCCAAGAAGAAAGACACACACACCATGGTCACGAAAAAACCCAAGGGCTTAGGGATGGGCCTGGAGGCCCTGTTGGGTCCCAAGGTCAAGGACGTTCCCGTTGCCGACGCCGCTGCGGCAACCGCCCCGGGCGGCGCACCGAGCGCGCTGCCGTTGACCGAGCTGGTGCCCGGCCAGTACCAGCCGCGCACCCGTATGGACGAGGGCGCGCTGTACGAACTGGCCGAGAGCATCAAGGCCCAGGGCATCATGCAGCCCATCCTGGTGCGGCGCCTGACCAGTGGTGCCAACGCTGGCAAGTACGAAATCATCGCCGGTGAACGTCGCTCGCGCGCCGCCAAGCTGGCCGGGCTGGAGTCCGTGCCGGTGCTGGTACGCGACGTGCCCGACGAGGCCGCCGCCGCGATGGCGCTGATCGAGAACATGCAGCGCGAGGACCTGAACCCGCTGGAAGAGGCCCAGGGCCTGCAGCGCCTGATCCGCGAATTCGGCATGACGCACGAGACCGCCGCCCAGGCCGTGGGCCGCTCGCGCAGCGCAGCAAGCAACCTGCTGCGCCTGTTGAACCTGGCCGAGCCGGTGCAGACCATGCTGATGGCCGGCGACCTGGACATGGGCCACGCCCGCGCGCTCTTGTCGCTGGAGCGCGGCACCCAGATCACGGCGGCCAACCAGATCGCCGCCAAGAAGATGTCGGTCCGCGAGGCCGAGAGCCTGGTCAAGAAACTCAGCGCCGAATTCGAGCTGGTGGCTACCAAGCCGAAGAAGGAAAAGTCGCGCGACATCAAGCGCGTGGAGGAAGAGCTGTCCGACCTGCTGACCGCCGAGGTGGAGATCCGCGTCAAGAAGCGCGTCAAGCGTGCCGGCCGTTTTGAGGAGATGGGCGAGATCGCCATCCAGTTCGGCTCGCTGGACGAGCTCAACGGCCTGATCGAACGCCTGTCGCCCGGTGCCAGCCGCTGAATCGGCGCTGGACATCGGCAGCTCAATTGCTATAAATTACATAGCTGCTCACGCATAATTGACGAGGGCTAGCGCCCCAAACAACACATAGCCACCATGGCAACCTGGCTCCTTTCCCGCCTGCTTGCCCGCATCTCCACCTGGCCGCTGCCGGCGGTGCTGGCTTGGCTGGGCGCGTGGCTGCTGTTTCGCTGGCTGCTGGAGCAGGGCGCCGCGCTGCACACCGCCCTGGGCGCGGCCACAGCGCTGGGCGTAGGCTTGAGCCTATGGGGCAACAGTTGGTGGCGCCGGGTGCTGATCGCCGCCGGCTTTCCCCTGTCGCTGGCGCTGTCCTTGCCGTCCCTGGGCTTGAGCGAGCTGCCCGCCTGGGCCTGGCTGGTGCCGGCGCTGCTGCTGCTGTCGGTCTACCCCCTGAACGCCTGGCGCGACGCGCCGCTGTATCCCACACCGTTCACCGCACTGGACGAACTGCCGCGCCACGCACCGCTGCCCGCAGGCGCGCGCGTGCTCGATGCCGGCTGCGGCCTGGGCCATGGTCTGGCGGCCCTGCGCCGCGCCTACCCGCAGGCCCAGCTGCACGGGCTGGAGGGCAGTTGGCCGCTACGCTGGCTGTGCGCCGCGCGCTGCCCGTGGGCCCAGGTGCGCCATGGCGACATCTGGGCGGCGGACTGGTCAGGCTACGACTTGGTCTACCTGTTCCAGCGGCCCGAGAGCATGCCGCACGCGGTCGAGAAGGCGCGCACCCAGCTGCGAGCGGGCGCCTGGCTGGTCAGCCTGGAATTCGAGGCCACCGAACTCACGCCGCACGCCCGCTACACCGCACCGGGTGGCAAAATGGTATGGTTGTACCAGGCGCCTTTTGCGACGCCGCAAGGAGACTGAACATGGCATCCGACCCCACCGCCCACGATGCGGCCCTGACCGATGCGAACGAGATCCCACACGCCCGCCAGGTGCTGATGTTGGCCCTGGCCACGCTGGCCGAGCAGCGCGAGGCAGACTCCGAAAGCCACATCCTGCGCGTGCAGAACTATGTGCAGGCCCTGGCCCGGGCGCTGGCCAAGCAGCCGGCCTTTGCCGAGCAACTGACGCCGGCCTTCATCGACACCATGTACCTGAGCGTGCCGCTGTACGACATGGGCTCCATCGGCATCCCCGACCGCATCCTGCTCAAGCCCGGGCGCCTCACGCCCGACGAGCTGGCCATCATGCGCACCCACCCCACCATCGGCCACGCCGCCATCGAGCGCGCCGAGAAGACGCTGGGCCGCCCCTCGCCGCGGCTGGCGATCACCAAGGACCTGGTGCTGTGCCACCAGGAAAAGTGGGACGGCAGCGGCTACCCGCGCCAACTGGCCGGCACCGACATCCCGGTGGCCGCGCGCATCCTGGCGATTGCCGACGTGTACGACGCGCTGATCAGCAGCAAGGTCTACAAGGACGGCGTGCCGCACGACAAGGCGGTGCAGATCATCTTCGGCGAACGCGGCGCCCACTTCGACCCCGACATGGTTGACGCCTTCATCGAAATCCAGGACGAATTCGCGGCAATAGCCCAGCGCTACGCCGACACCGAGGCCGACATGCAGCACAAGATCGAGTACATGGCCAACGCGATTGCGGAGATTGCGACGCTGTAGCGCAGACCAGCATGACCCTGTACCTCCTGTTCCTCACGATGGCCACGCTGACGGTGCTCAGCCCGGGGCCGGGTGTCGTCATGACGCTCAGCAACGCCCTGCGCTTTGGCCTGCGCGGCACCCTGGGTGGCATATTCGGCATTGCCGTGGGGGCGCTGGTCGTTGCCGCCATCTCCGCCACCAGCCTGGGCGTTCTGCTGGCCACATCGGCCCTGGCCTTCACGATTGCCAAGTTGCTGGGCGCGGCCTATCTGCTCTACCTGGGCGTGCGCCTGTGGTTCTCTCCGCCGTTTCGGTTCGAGGCCCAATCCGCCCACGAGGCCCGGTTTGCACGGCGCTTCGTCGAGGGTCTGACGCTGCAGTTGACCAACCCCAAGGCGGTGTTCTTCTTCCTCTCGATCTTCCCGCAGTTCATCATCCCGAGCGAGAGTTACATCCCGCAGTTTGCGCGCCTGGTGCTGACCTACAGCACACTCGTCGTCGCCATCCATTGCAGCTATGCGCTGCTCGCCAAGCAGGCGCGTGCCTGGCTCACCTCCGAGCGCGGCGGGCGCGTCGTGAACCGCACCGCGGCCTCCACGTTTGTCTTCTTCAGCGCCGTCCTCGCCAGCGCCCACCGGTAACGGCAGGGCGCGGCGAACTCAGGCCGGCGCCTCCACCTCCCACCGATACCCCACCCCATACACCGACGCCACGCCGTAGCCCACCGCTCCCGCAGCTTCCAGCTTGCGGCGCAGGTTCTTGATGTGGCTGTCAATGGCGCGGTCGCTGACGTCGCGCAGATCGTGGTGCACGTGGTCCAGCAGGCGTGCGCGGGAGAACACCTGGCCGGGGCGGCTCATCAGCAATTGCAGCAAACGGTATTCCACCGGGGTCAGCGCCAGCGCCTGGCCATGCCAGCGCACGCACTGGCTGGCGTCATCCACCACCAGCGCCTGCGTAGCGGGTGGCGCCAGCAGGCCATCGGCGCGGCGCAGCTGGGCCTTGACACGGGCCACGACCTCGCGCGGGCTGAAAGGTTTGCACACATAGTCGTCCGCACCGCTGTCCAGGCCCAGCAGGCGGTCCACCTCGTCCACCCGCGCCGTGAGCATGATGATGGGCACGGCCGAGAAGGCGCGCACCTGCTGGCACACGGCCAGGCCGTCCTGGCCGGGCAGCATCAGGTCCAGCAGCACCAGCGCGGGCTGTCGCGCTCGCACCTGCTGCGGGGCGTCCAGGCCGTTGTCGCACACGGCGGTGGCGTAGCCCTGCGCGTGCAGGTAGTTGGTGAGCATGTCGGCGATCTTGGCGTCGTCCTCGACCACCAGGATGGTGTGCTGCGGAGTCATGGCGCGGTGCCTCCGTGGGTCGCACGGATATCGGACCGTGGTGCGGCAATCAGTGGCAGGCGCACGCACAGCTGCAAGCCACCGCGGGGCGAGGCGCTGGCCGTGGCGGTGCCGCCATGGGCCTGCGCGATGCTGCGCACGATGGACAGGCCCAGCCCGCTGCTGTGGCCACCCGCAGCATCTCCACGGCGCTGGCGCGCGCGGTCGCCGCGGAACAGTGGCTCGAACAGTTCGCGCAGGTCGGCGGCGCTGACGCCCGGTGCACTGTCGTCCACGGTGAGGGTCAGCAGGCGGCCGTCGCTGCGCCAGTCCACGGCAATCGACCCGGGCGTATCGGTGTAGCGCAGGCTGTTGGTCAGCAGGTTGGACAGCAGTTGTTCGATGCGGCCCATATCCCAATACACGGCAATCGGGGCCGCGACTTCCGGCGGCAGTTCCAGGCGCAGGCCGCGCTGCTCCGCCTGCGGCGCAAAGCGCTGGGCCACGCGCCACAGCAGGGCGTGGGCGTCGCCATCCGTGAAGTCGCAGGGCAGGCCGCGCAGGTCGGCCACGGAGAGCGTGTGCAGGTCATCGACCAGGCGGCCCAGCTGCAGCACCTCGTCGCGCAGGCTGCCCAGCACGGCCGGTGTGGGCTGGCGTGCGCCGTCCTCGATGGCCTCCAGCTCGCCGCGCAGCACCGACAGCGGCGTGCGCAGCTCGTGCGAGATCTGCGCGATCCAGCTACGGCGCATGGCCTCCAACCTTGAGAGCTCGGCGGTCATGGTGTTGACGTCTTCCATCAGCTGTGCAATCTCCAGCGCGCCGGTGGGCTCCAGGGGTTGGATGCGCCGCCCGCGGGCGATCTCACGGCTGGCGCGCTGCAGGGCCAGTAGCGGGCGGCTCCAGCGCCCGGCCATCCACCAGGCGGCGACCAGAGCCAGGGCGATGGTGCCCACGGTGGCCCACAGCAGGCGGCGTGTCTGGCGCTGCAGGAAGCGCGCATCCATGCCCTCGGGTTCGGGCTCGGCGGTGAGTTCCACAAAGGCCAGTTCCTGGCCGTCGACCTTGATCGCGCGCACGGTCTTGTGCATTCCCTGGGGCTGCGGCCGGCCGGCCAGACGCTGGCCCTGCAGGTCGCGGATGAACAGGCGCTCACCCAGGCTGCCCAGGCCACCACGTGCGGGCGGCGGCGGGTCTTCGGGGCGGGGTGGGGGCGCAAAGCCAGGACCCGGTGGTGGTGGAGGGCGTTGTGTGCGTGTGCTGCGTCCATTGAACTCATCCATCAGCGCGCGCATGGGTTCGGGATCATTGCGCATCCACTGGAACTGGGGATCGCTGGCAGCGTGCTGCTCGATCAGCGCCACCAGGCGCATCAGTTGTTCGTCGTCGCGCGCCTGCAGGTAGTCCCGAAAGCCGCTGCGCAGGTTGAAGGCGCTCAGGCCGCCCACCACCAGCACCGCCAGCACCACGGCGGCGGCGATCAACAGCGAGAGCTGGTGGGCGATCTTCAGGCGGGGCATACGGGGGTCATGCGCATGCGGCCATCTTAGGGCCAAGGCCGCGCATGGGACTCACGGCGCGCTGAAACCGTCGGACAAGGTGTGCAGGAAGGCCACGACGTCAGCCACCTCGCCCTCGGTCAGCACGGGGCCGGCGCTGGCGCTGCGGTTGAACGGCGGCCTGACGTGCGCAATATTGCCCAGATAGCGCGCCGGCAGGTCGTTGGGAATGCCAGAGGGCCCATACCAGTGTTGCGGATTGGTGTTGCGGGTGGAGTAGAAGCGCACCACCTCGGTCAAGTCCGTGAAGAAGCCGTTGTGCATGTAGGCAGGGCGCTCGGCCACGTTGCGTAGCGTGGGCACGCGGAACTTACCGCACAGGGAATCGATGCTGATACCCGCCGGTGGCTGGGGCGGCGTGCGCTCCGGTCCGCACAGGCCCAGGTCGAAGAAGGCGGGATCGGCGTTGCGCGGAATGGCCGTGTTACGCGGAATGCCGGTGGCGTGGTAGCTGAAGTCCGAGAACAGCGAATCTTGCGGCCGGCCGGTGCTGGGGGTCATGTGGTGGCAGCCTGCGCAATTGGCCCGGTTGGGGTCCATGAACAAGGCCATACCACGTGCCTCGGCCGGGGTGAAGGCCACCTGACCGCGCACCATGGCGTCGTACTTGGAGCTAAAGGGCTGCAGCGCGGCGCGCTCAAACGCCTCGATGGCCAAGCCGATGCTGGTGAACGCGGCTTGGGTGTCATTGAAGATATTCGCACCAAACACCTGGCGGAACAGCGGCGCGTAGCGCGCGGCAGCGATCTTGTCCACCACGGCGCGTTGGCTGGGGTTGTTCATCTCCAGCGGGTTGAGCAGCGGCCCCAGCGCCTGCTGGGCCAGCGTGTCGGCACGGCCATCCCAGAAATGGCCGCCCAGCGCGTCGGTCACGCCATTGCGCGTGACAAATCCAAAAGGTGGCACGGGGGCGCTGTAGGCGTTGGGCATGGCGTTGCGCAGGCCCAGCGAGGTTGGCAGGCTGCCCAGCGCCACGCCGATGCGCGAGCCGTGGTTGCCGGCAAAGCCTTGGGCCGGTTGGTGGCAGGCCACGCAGGCGGTGCCGCGCGGCTCGGACAAGTCGGTGTCGCCAAAGATGGCCTGGCCCAGGCGGGCGCGGTCGTCGGTGAGCGTCACGGCCTCGGCCTGCACCTTGTCCGCGGTGCCGGCCGCAGTGGTAGCCAGTGAATCGGTGCCACTGCCTCCACCGCCGCAGCCGGTCAGCACCAGCAGGCTCAGCAGAATGAGCAGGGACAAGGCCCCCACCGTGTTCAATAGGGTCCAGAAATTGGGTTTGCGCAGCATGTCAGGTCTCCTGGTGCGATGCCACGGTGGCATCGGGTGGAGCAGACTGTGCTGGGCAAATGTGGAGGAAGTGTGGAGGCCTCCAGCCCTCGTGGTAGCTGCGTAGGCAGCTACCAAATTGATAGCGCAGCGTAAATCAGAAGGTGCGCCGCGGCGTCATGGGTGCGCGGCCTTCGATGTGGCGGAAGTTGATGCGGCCCTTGCTCAGGTCGTAGGGCGAGAGCTCCAGCGTCACCTTGTCACCGGCCAGGATGCGGATGTGGTTCTTGCGCATCTTGCCGGCGGAATAGGCAATCAGTTGGTGACCGTTTTCCAGCGTCACGCGGAAACGGGTATCGGGCAGGACTTCGTCCACAACGCCCTGCATTTCGATCAATTCTTCCTTGGCCATGCGGCACTCCTGTCAATGGTCGGCAGTGGGCCGACCACCCACGAGGGCCGCTACTGTACCACGGCGGTTTTGCGCGGGCGCCGCGGGCGAGTCAAGGCCTTCGCCGGCGGCGGCGAATCGGCGGCCGCCTGGGCGCGTGCGGCCAGTGCCAGCTTGCGCACCTGGGCGATGTCGTCATCCGTGAACGGGCCGTTCACGCCCGAGATGGCCGCCAGCTGCATGCCGTGCTTCAGCCCCATCTGGTAGATCTCGCGCACCTTCTCCCACTCGATGGCGCGGCCCACGGTGAAGTTCTCGAAGCGGCCTTCCAGCGCCAGCACAATGGTCTCGGCCAGGCAGGCATAGGCCACGCCCTTGGGCAGGCCGATGTTCTTCATCTGCACGTCGCCGGGGAGCTGGATCTCACCGGACTCGATGACCAGCACGTCCGGGCGCTTGGCGACCTCGCTGGGCGGCAGGTCCAGCGGGCGCGCCACGTCGGTGATGACGCAGCCGGGTTTCACCTTCATGATGTCGAGCACCTTCTTGCCCGCGCCGGACGTAGCGGTGACCACCATGTCCATGTCGGCAATGTCGCGGTCGGCCTGGGCCGAGAGGAACAGCCTGGCGTGGGGTGTCTCCTGCAGGATGGATTCCTTGAGCGCCAGCAGCTTGGCCGTCTCGGGCGAGACCATGTAGACCTCCTCAGCCGCCTTAGCCAACAGGCGCGCGCAGACCGAGCCGATGGCGCCGGTGGCACCAACCACCATGGCCTTGAACTTCACACGCTGCTTGCCCCTGGGCGCGGGCAGCAGGCGCAGGCGCAACAGCGCGTCATGCGCGGCCCACAGCGCGCCCGAGGCGCTGTAGCTGTTGCCGGTGGTGATGGGCAACGGCGCGTGCTTGGCCACGGTCAGGCCGGCATCGCCCACCACCTTGGTGAAGGCACCAAGGCCCATGATCTGCGCGCCCAGGCGCTGCGCCATGGCGGCGGCGTCCAAGAGGCGCCGGTAGGTGAACTCCGGGCTGTGGCGCATGATCTCCTTGGGCGTGCCGCCGACCGAGATCAGCCAGCCCTCGGCCTGCACGCCGGTGGGCGACTGGATGCCGGTGACGCGCGAATACACAAAGGGTGGCGCATAGGCCATGATCTTTTCCAGCGAATTCATCAGCACCGGCGGCGACACCTGCGACAGCAGCTCGATCGGCTTGACCTTCTTGAAGTACTCCTGCGACAGCGGGTGGATCACAAAGGCAAAGCGGTTGATGCGCTGGTTGCCATTGGGCTGGATGATGCGCGGCTCGGTGCCCAGCCCGGTGATGATCTCCAGGTAGTCGTCTTCCAGAATCGCGTCGGGCCGCTTGCCGGTGGCGGCCAGCACCATGGCATCGAGCAGGTTGGCGCCCAGCGCATGACCGTGCAGCACCGGCGAGCCGTCAATGATGGTGGCCACGCCCTTGTCGCGCAGTTGATTAACGCGTTCGTCATTCACCGTGGCGGTGATCACTGTCTTGCCGGCCAGCTCCTCCAGGCCGAAGTCGTCCAACTCATGCACCGGCGCGACGATCACGCTGGCCTTCTGCAGGGCCTTGCGCAGCACGAAGCGCGTCCACTCCTTGACCGGGCCGGAGGCCATGACCTCGGGCAGCGTCCAGTCCTTCACGTAGTGGGCACCACCGGCGTAGAGGTTGAGCGCCTCCACCGAGCCCAGCAGCTTGGGCACACCCAGCTGCAGCAGCGGGTCGGCGAACTGCAGGTTGCGCGTGTGCTCGGCCATGGACAGGGCCAGCTTGTAGTCCGCCATGCCGGAGAAGAACAGCACCCGCGCGTTGTTGAAGAAGTTGCCGAGCTGGATCTGCGCATGGCGCACCGCCCATTCCTGGAAGATGTCGCCCAGCCGCCCGCCCGTGGTCACCGGCACCTTGTGGGTCACGGCCAAGAGGCGCGCGCTGTCCTTGGCGATGAAGCGCCGCGAACCCACCGTGTAGTGGTCCTTGAGCACGCCCAGGCCAATGGCGGCGGCCTTTTTCTCCCACTGCTTGATCAGCTTGACCGCGGTGGCGGTGCTGCCATTGGTGCCCACGCGGTGCACGTGCAGCTTTTCGCCGAGGAAGGTAGTGGTGAAATCAAAGTCCTGGCTGCTGGAGCCCAGGCTGATGCTGACGACGTGCTTCATGGCGGTATCCAAACAGGGAGCCGTGATGCCACCCATTCTTCCACCGATTGCACGCTGTCAATAGCGACTGGCGCAAACAAGCGTCAGGTCAGGATGAAATTGGCGTCGGGCAACGGTGCAGGGGGTGCCGTCTCGCCCAGCAGCTCGCGCAGGCTGGCATCGATGCCGGCCACCATGGCATCCAGCGCCAGATCGTTGGGTGCCAGGCCAAAGGGTTCCTCGATCTCGTCGCTCAGCGCCTCCAGCGCGAAGAAGGTGTAGGAGACAAAGGTCACCACCAGCGGCGTCACCAGGCCGATGGAATCCACCAGACCGAAGGGCAGCAGGGCGCAGTACAGGTAGGAACTGCGGTGCAGGATGACCGAGTAGGTGAAGGGCAGGGGCGTGTTGGCAATGCGCTCGCAGCTGCCCAGCGCCAGGGACAGGGCATCGAGCGAGCTCTCCATCTTGTAGGCCAGGGTGGGCTCCAGCTGGCCCTGCGCACGCCGCTCATGCAGCCAGCGCCCCAGCCACAGCAGCACCAGACTGGGCGCCGAGCGACTATCCGCCAGCGTGGCGGTCAGTGCATCGGGCAACAGGCCTTCGGTCTGGGCCGTGGCGGGCTGGCCGCGCAGTTGGTTGCGCATGGTGCTGGCAAAGGCGATCAGGCCCAGCACAAAGGGGCGCACGTCCACGCCGGGGTTCACCAGCGTCAGCGCCTGGCGCGCCAGGTTGCGGCCCTCCACCAGCACGCTGCCCCAGTGTTTGCGGGCCTCCCAGTAGCGGTCGTAGCTGGCGTTGATGCGAAAGCCCAGAAAGATCGCCAGCGCCACGCCCATCAGCGAGAACGGGCTGGCATTGAGCGTGACCTTCCAGAGGAACAACTGCCCATGGGCATAGACCACGGCACAGGACAGGGCGAACACAAACAGCTGCTGGGCCGCGATGCGATGGACCAGGGAGCCCCGGCGAACGAACAACAGACGAATCCAGTGGGGGCGGGAGCGAACAATCACGCAGAACAGGGGCCATGCGGCCGTGGTGGGAACATCCGAATTGTCCCACTGGAAAATGACAGGCCCGTACCCGGGCCGACTGGTCGCTCAGACCGCCTTGCGTTTCACCGGCACCAGGAACCACCCGAACGACAGCACCTGCGCCACCAGCAGCACTGCCAGCGTGGCGCGGAAGGCCTCGGCGCGTGGCATGCCGCCCACGCTGGCAAAGCCGTCCACCGCCGCGCCAATGCCCCATTGCAGGCCAAAGGCACCGACAAACACCACCAGATTCAGGGCGGTGTTCACCCGGCCGGCCAGCGCCACGGGGAAGGCCGCCGTCAGCTGCGAGTAGGCGATGTTGCCCAGACTGAAGGACAGGCCCAACAGTGGCCACAGCCAATGCGGATGGGCCAGGTTCAACAGAATGGCCAGTTCCACCACCAGGGCCAGCCCCATGCCTGCGGTGAGCAACAGCATAGGTGGCACGCCGCGTCGCGCCAGCGCGCTGGAGCAGGTCGCCACGAACAGAAAACCCAGCAGCATGGCCAGCGCCATCAGGAACAGCACATGGGCCGCCTCGCTGCGGGTAGCGCCATTCACCTCGATCAACCAGGGCACGGCCCACAGGCCCTGGATCGCCATGAAGCCGCCCACCGTCACGCAACCCTGCGGCGCAAAGCGCCAGAAGTGGCGGTTGCCGTAGATGCCACCCAACGTGCGGATCTGCTGGGCAAAGCTTTCGCCTTGCGCACCGGCACTTTTGTCCGGCACCGTCATCAGATAACCGGCGGCCAGCACCATCAGCGCTGCCACCAGGAAGAACACACCACGCCAGCCCAGCAGCGGCAGGGCCAGCTCCACCGGCACGCTGGCCGACAGCGCGCCCAGGCCGCCGGCAACCATGATGGTGGCGGTCAGCGCCGGCATGCGCTCCATGGGAAACCACTGGCTGAAGGCCTTGAAGCTGGCCATCAGGCAGGCTGAAACGCCCAGCCCGATCAGCGCCCGGCCCGCTGCCAGGGTCTGCAGGTTCTCGCCCAGCGCAAACAGCGCGCTGCCGGCGGCGCCCACCAACAGCAGGGAGGCCTCCACCCGGCGCGGCCCAAAGCGGTCCAGCAGCAAGCCCAGCGGCAGCTGGAACAGGCCAAAGGCCAGGAAGTAGGCCGAGGTCAGCAGCCCTAAGCCGGCGGCCGTGATGTGCAGCGCCTGCATCAGCTCCGGTGCGATCACCGCGTTGACGCTGCGCAGCCCGTAGGAGAGGAAATAGCCCGCCGCATAGGCCGGGACGAGGCGAAACCAGAGGCGAGAGTACTCAGACATGGCGGCCATTGTCCGGGATTCGCAGTACCCGAAGGCGGTGCCCTGTCACGTACCATTCACCCATGATCCAACGCATCAACCCCCAACCCCAGTGGTCCGACGCCGTGGTGCACAACGGCACTGCCTACTTTGTCGAGGTGCCGGAGAGCGGCACCGACCTCGCCAGCCAAACCCAGGCATTGTTTTCACAAGCGGAACGCACACTGGCAAAGATTGGCTCCGACAGGGGCCAGCTCCTGCAGGCCACCATCTACCTGAAGCACATGGCCGACCGCGCCACTTTCAATGACCTCTGGGCACAGTGGCTGCCCGCGGGTTGCGCGCCGGCCCGCGTCTGCGTGAGCGCCGAGATGGCCAGCCCCGACTTCCTGCTGGAGATCGCCTTCGTGGCCGCGGTGCAGTCGTAAAATACGCATCCAGCCCTCGTCCCCACTGCGCAAGCAGCTATCAAATTTGTAGTATGCCGAACACCCAGACCGTCCGCCTGACCACCCACGACACCACCCGCATCGACGACACCCGCATCGACGACACCCGCATCGGTGCGGTGCGCCCGCTCATCACGCCGGCCCTGCTGGAAGAGAAGCTGCCCGTGCCCGACAGCGCCCAGGCCCTGGTCGAAGACAGCCGCGCCGCCATCTCCAAGGTGCTGCATGGTCAGGACGACCGCCTCATCGTGGTGGTGGGGCCCTGCTCCATCCACGACCACGACCAGGCCATGGACTATGCGCGCCAGCTTAAACGTCAGGCCGACGCGCTGAAAGACGACCTGCTGGTGGTGATGCGCGTCTACTTTGAGAAGCCCCGCACCACCGTGGGCTGGAAGGGCTACATCAACGACCCGCACCTGGACGACAGCTTCGCCATCAACGAAGGCCTGGAGATGGCGCGCCGCCTGGTGCTGGACGTGCTGGAGCTGGGCCTGCCGGTGGCTACCGAATTCCTGGACCTGCTCAGCCCGCAGTTCATCAGCGAACTGGTGAGCTGGGGTGCCATCGGCGCGCGCACCACCGAGAGCCAGAGCCACCGTCAATTGGCCAGCGGCTTGAGCTGCCCGGTGGGCTTCAAGAACGGCACCGACGGCGGCATCAAGGTCGCCACCGACGCCATCCAGGCCGCCCGTGCGGCCCACGCCTTCATGGGCATGACCAAGATGGGCCAGGCCGCGATCTTCGAGACCCGCGGCAACGACGACTGCCACGTGATCCTGCGCGGCGGCAAGGCGCCCAACTACTCGGCCGAGGACGTGGACGCCGCCTGCGCCCTGCTCAAGGCCGCGGGCCTGCGCGAGCAGGTGATGATCGACGTCAGCCATGCCAACAGCTCCAAGCAGCACGCCCGCCAGATTGTGGTGGCTGGCGAAGTGGCCGCCCAGATTGCCGGCGGCGACCAGCGCATCACCGGCATCATGATCGAAAGCCATCTGGAAGAAGGCCGCCAGGACATCAAACCCGGCACACCCCTCAAGCGCGGCGTGAGCGTGACCGACGCCTGCATCAGCATGGCGCAGACGGTGCCGGTGCTGGAGCAGCTGGCCGCAGCGGTTAAGACAAGAAGAGCACGTTAGCCCTCGCGGATACTGCGTAACAAGCTATTAATTTCATAGCAATGAAACTCTGCATCCTCGACAACGACATCCTCGAAGGCCAACTCGGCGCCACCTACGAGAGCTTTGGCGCCATGTTCATCCGCCTGTTCCGCGGCGTGGGTGCGAACTGGACGATGGATGTCTACAACACCCAGCACGGTCAGTACCCAGCCTCCTTCGACGCCTATGACGCCGTGCTGCTGACCGGCAGCCGGGCCGATTCGTTTTCGGATGAGCCCTGGGTCGTGGAACTGCGCAAGCGCGTCGGCGAACTGCTGCGCCAGAAGAAGAAGATGGTGGGCGTGTGCTTCGGCCACCAGTTGATCGCCTATTGCCTGGGCGCCCCGGTGGGCCGCGCGCCCCAGGGCTGGGGCGTGGGCCGCCTGACCTACGACTGGCACCGCCCGGACCTGCCGCACCAGGGCGAGCGCACCCAGATCTCCCTGCTGGCCAGCCACCAGGACCAGGTGTTCGAGGTGCCGCACGGCGCCAGCCTGGTGGCCAGCAACGAATTCTGTCCGGTGGCGGCCTTCACCGTGGGCGATGCGGTGTTTTGCATCCAGCCGCATCCCGAGTTTGAAGAAGCCCTGAGCGAGCACCTGATGGACAAGCGCCGCGACCTGATCGGCGAGGACAAGTACCAGGCCGCGCGCGCCAGCCTGGTCCATGGGCATGAGGGCGAGGACGTGGCCCGCATGATCGTGGCCTTTCTGGAAGGCAGGCCGGCCACGGCCTGAACGCCATAGCCAGTTGCAGCGTCTTCAGGCCTGGGGCGCGCGCAACACCTGCAGGATGGCCTCCCCATCCAGGGACCGCGCCGCGCCAAAGCCCGCCACCTGGCGTGCACCGGTGATGCTGATGCCGACAAAGCGGAAATCCCCCAAGGCCGTCATCGGCTCGGCCTCGGGAAAGCGCCCCAGATAGGCCGCGCGTGCCGCCGCCCAAGGAGCACCGTCGGGCGGCAACACCTCCGCCACGCCTTCCAGGGTGACACGCGGCAGAGCGTGCACCGGTTCGCCCGCCACCTCGGCCTGCACCACGAGCACAGACACCTCGGGCTTGCGCTGCAGGTTGCCGGTGTGCGCGGCCAGACCGCTGACGTGGATCACCACCTGGCCGCTGGCCGGCTCCACCGCAAATGGCACCATGGACACAAAGGGGCGACCATCCTCGCCCAGCGTGCCCAAGGCGGCCACGCGCTGGACGGCAAACAGGGTGCGCAGGGCCTGGCTCAGGCGGGGTTCGTGGCTCATGGGCCAGCATCTTAGGGGGAAATGGGAAGGTAGAGGGGGAAGACAGGCCCCGGGCAGTGGATGCGCCCGGGGTGGGGTTTGGCTTTGCAACGCGGTCCCTTGTGGGGTGGTTGCGCAACGGTGGCTTGTGGCCGGTGTTGCTCAGTTGAGGTCTGTCGGTAACAGAGGATTCCAGTGTAGGCCGCACGCACTGGCAGATGATTGCGTAGTTGCGCACATAGCGGCGATTTTTGGCATACTCTGCTCAATCCACACCCATTCTTGGCATCTCCATGAAACTAGACCGCTACGACCGCCAAATCCTGGAAATTCTGCAGACCGACGGGCGCATCAACAACCAGGACCTGGCCGACCAGATCGGCCTCTCGCCCTCGCCCTGCCTGCGCCGCGTGCGCGCGCTGGAGGAGTCGGGCCTGATCGTCGGCTACCGTGCTCTGCTGGACGCGAAGAAGCTCGGCCTGACCTTGGTGGCCCTGGTCCACATTTCCATGGACAAGCACACGCCCGAGCGCTTTGCCAACTTCGAGGCCAGTATCGCCCTGCTGCCCGAGGTGCTGGAGTGCCTGCTCATCACCGGCCAGGAGGCCGACTACCAGCTCAAGGTGGTGGTGCGCGACATGGACCATTACCAGGCCCTGCTGCTGGACAAGCTCACCCGCATCGAGGGCGTGACCGGCGTGCACTCCAGCTTCGTGTTGCGCCAGGTGGTGTCCAAGACCGCGCTGGGCCTGACCACCACGCCGGACTGACGGAGAGACCGATGTGCCTGATCGCCTGGAATTGGCAACCCGGTAACCCCACCGAACTGCTGCTACTGTCCAACCGCGACGAGTTCTACGCCCGCGCCGCCCGGCCCCTGCACTGGTGGGATGCCGATGTTGCACCCGAACCCCAGATCCTGGCGGGACGCGACCTGCAGGGCGGCGGCACCTGGCTGGGCCTGAGCCGAGACGGGCGCTTGGCTGCGCTCACCAACTACCGCACTGGCACAGCCCAGCGCGCAGACGCTCCGTCGCGCGGCGAGCTGGTGGCCGACTTCCTGGCGAGCAACGCCAGCGCCCAAGACTACCTGAGCGACCTGCGCACACGCGCCGGGCAGTACAACCCCTTCAACCTGCTGTTGTTTGACGGCCAGACCCTGCTGGGGCTGGAGAGCCGAGGCGCACGCATCGTGCAACTGGAGCCGGGCCTGGGCGCACTCTCCAACGCCGACTTCCACACACCCTGGCCCAAGCTGGTGCGCCTGCGCACCCGGCTGCAGGCGCATGTGGACGCCGACCAAACTTCGGCAGACACACTCTTGCCCCTGTTGCATGACCGCAGCCTGGCGGATGACGCAGCCCTGCCACAGACCGGCGTGCCGCTGGAGTTGGAGCGCGCGCTGTCGGCCACGTTCATCACCACGCCCCCGTACGGCACCCGGGCCTGCAGCGTGGTGGCGTTGGGTTGCAACCAGGCCAGCTTCACGGAGCAGAGCTTCGGCCCCGACGGGCAACTGCTGGGGCAGCAGCACGCGGTATTTACGCCGTTTGTCAGAAATCGGTAAGCGCGGGTCTTGAAGCCGCAGGGCCGGCCTCCATCTACCGGCTTTCCCCCTGCGCCGTGGGCCTGTCCCCACGGCTTGCTGTATGGCCTCGGCCCCGGTTTTTGTTCTCTCTTTTGCCCTGCATGCGCTCATAGCCTGGCGCATCGCACCCGACCTCGCTGCCACCCATGCTGCCCTTGGAATCACCCTGTGGCTGGTGCTGGCCGCCAGCGCCGTGCTCACCCCCTTGGGCCTGCTGGCACGGCGCCTGACGCACGGCCAGGAATCGCCCTGGCTGACCTGGCTTGGGCTGATCTGCATGGGTCTGTTCTCGTCGCTCCTGGTGTTCACCCTGGTACGCGAGGCCGCACTGGCCGTGCTGTGGCTGGTCAACATGGCAGCATCCGACGCATTGCCGCTAGCCACCTGGCGCGTGGACAGCGCATTGGCGTTGCCCCCACTGGCAGCACTAGCGACCTTGATCGGTCTATGGAATGCACGCCGCACCGCCACCGTGGTGCAGGTGGACGTGCCCGTGGCCAACCTGCCACCAGCCCTGCATGGCTTTACCGTGGCGCAGATCAGCGACATCCACGTCGGCCCCACCATCAAGGCCGGCTACCTGCAACGCATCGTGGACCGCGTAAATGGCTTGCAGGCCCACATGGTCGCCATCACCGGGGATCTGGTGGACGGCAGTGTGCAGGAGTTGGGCTCGCAGGTGCAGCCGCTGTCACAGCTGCGCTCCACCCACGGCACCTTCTTCGTCACCGGCAACCACGAGTACTACAGCGGCGCACACGGCTGGATCGCCGCCCTGCGCGCCCTGGGAGTGCGCGTGCTGATGAACGAGCATGTGCTGATCGAGCACAGCACCGACACCCAGGACCCCGAACCCGCCATGCTGGTGGTGGCCGGCGTCACCGACTACAGTGCCCACCACTTTGACGAGAGTCACCGCAGCGACCCGCACAAGGCCATTGCCCAGGCACCCGAGCAGGCCGTTTTCAAGCTGCTGCTGGCCCACCAGCCGCGCAGCGCGGCGGCGGCGGCCGATGCCGGTTTCGATCTGCAACTTTCCGGCCACACCCACGGCGGCCAGTTCTGGCCGTGGAACCACTTCGTGCGCCTGCAACAGCCCTTCACCGCCGGCTTGCATAAGCTACGCGACCTGTGGGTCTACACCAGCCGGGGCACCGGCTACTGGGGCCCGCCCAAGCGGCTGGGCGCTCCGTCGGAGATCACTCGGCTGCGATTGGTGCCGGCCTGATTCAACCGTTCAGCGGTTCTCGGGCAACTCGATCTTGACTTCCAGCACTTCGAGGTTGTCCTGGCGTTCCAGGTTGACCTTGATGTCGGTGGGATTGATCTTGATGTACTTGCTGATCACGGCCACCAGCTCCTGCTGCAGGGCCGGCAGGTAGTCGGGTTCGGCGGCGTTGCGGCCGCTGCGCTCGTGGGCCAGAATGATCTGCAGCCGCTCCTTGGCCACACTGGCGGTCTTCTTCTTCTCACCCAGCAGGAAAGACAGAAACGATGCCATGGCTTATTTCCCCCCGAACAGACGCTTGAGCAAGCCCTGCTTGGGGGCTTCGGTGAAGCGCATGGGCTTGTCTTCGCCCAGGAAGCGGGAGATCACGTCCTTATAGGCTTCCGATACATCGCTGCCCTGCATGTGCACGGCAGGCAGACCCTGGTTGGACGCCTGCAACACCGATTCACTCTCGGGAATGACGCCGATGAGCTTGATGCGCAGGATGTCCTGGATGTCCTCCAGCGACAGCATCTGGCCCTGGTCCACGCGAGCCGGGTTGTAGCGGGTGATCAGCAGGTGTTCCTTGATGGGCTCGGCACCGGTCATGGCGCGCTGGGTCTTGCTCGACAGCATGCCCAGGATGCGGTCGGAGTCGCGCACCGAAGACACTTCCGGGTTGGTGACCACCAGGGCCTCGTCAGCAAAGTGCATGGCCATCAGCGCACCGGTCTCGATGCCGGCGGGCGAATCGCAGACGATGTACTCGAAGTCCATCGCCGCCAGGTCCTTCAACACCTTCTCCACACCGTCCTGCGTCAGCGCATCCTTGTCGCGGGTCTGCGAGGCGGCCAGCACGTACAGGTTCTCGCACTGCTTGTCCTTGATCAGGGCCTGGTTGAGGTTGGCCTCGCCATGGATCACGTTGATCAGGTCGTACACCACGCGGCGTTCGCAGCCCATGATCAGATCCAGGTTGCGCAGGCCCACGTCGAAGTCGATCACCGCCGTCTTGTGGCCCCGCAAGGCGAGACCGGTTGCGAAACTGGCACTGGTGGTGGTCTTGCCCACGCCACCCTTGCCCGATGTCACCACGATGATTCTTGCCATAGTTCTCGTCCTCAACTGTTGAGCGGTTCAAAGATCAATTTTTCCTGGCCGTCGTCGCTCAGACGCACCTGGGCCGTCTTGCCCTGCACATTGGCGGGCAGCGGGTTTTCGCTGGTGCGGTAGACACCGGCGATGGAAATCAATTCGGGCTCCAGGCACAGCGAAAAAATGCGCGCCGCGGTATTGCCGCGGGCGCCGGCCATGGCCTTGCCGCGCAGCGGCGCATAGACGTGGATGTTGCCATCAGCCACCACCTCGGCACCGGGGTTGACCATGGCCAACACCACCAGGTCGCCACCCCGGGCATAGACCTTCTGGCCCGAGCGCAGGGGCTTGTCCACCACCAAGGTTACGGGTCCTGGAACTTCGCGCACCACCTCATGCACGACCTCGCGGATGACTTCCTGCACCGCCACCGGTTCACGCACTTCCACCGCCGCGGGCCGTGGCCGATGCACCTCCATGGGTGCCTCCACCAATCCCACCGCCAGGGCCGCCGCCATGACTTCATCCCTGGCACCGCGCACGGCGACCGGAACCAGGCTGCACAAGCGCAAGACCTTGAGCAAGGGCACCAGATCGAACACGGGGGTCTCTGGATCGAGGTGCGAGAAATCAATGACCAAAGCATCCTGGTCAAAAAAATCCGGGTTCTCCCCTTCCTTGCCGTATTGGGCCAGCAGTTCGCGCGACAGCGTCTCCACGTCAGCGGACTTCAGCACCAGCGCCACCAAGGGCAACTGCGCGCTTTTGATTTCAAACGCTGCAGGAACCAGGTCCGAGCGAGAACCCGCGGAGGAAACAGACATGGGGAGAAAGAAAGCTACGCAAACACGGATAGTGGATGAACAAGGCCCTCGGGCAACCCGAAGTCGGCGAATCTTACCGGATTGCGGGGCCCAAACCGGGCCCGCCACGCTTCTTTTTCACAAGCCCAAACAACCTGTTGCACCAGGCCTGAACAAGTCCCGATTTTTTGGCGCGGGTTGTTCTGTCCTACTGTCTTTATTCTTTATATAAAGCATAGTGGTAGTAGTAGAGCATCGCCATCCGCTGTGAACAAGGCATTTTTCACCATGCAAATCAAGGACTTGCAAACCAGGAACCCCTGGGGACTGGTGTGCTCCCGAAGCGTACCGTCAACGGGGACAACTCCAATTTTTCACGCCACACTGTGGATAACCAGGTGCTTATGCCGAAACTATCCACAGCTTTGTGCTTTGACAACGAACCAGGTGCCCGGTGTAGAGTTCGCACCCATGAAACTGATTCTGCGCATTGCCGGCGTGCTGTTGCTGGCCTGTGTCGTCTTTGCATTGGCGGGAATTGCCGCAACCTGGGCGCCCGACCGCTCGGTGGCGCAGCTGTCCCCGCGCTGGGCAAGCCCGCCCTCGCAGTTCCTGGCAGTCGAAGGCATGCAGGTGCACCTGCGGGATGAGGGACCGCGTAATGACCCCCTGCCCATCGTGCTGTTGCACGGCACCTCCGCCAGTCTGCACACCTGGGATGGTTGGGTCGATGCCCTGAAGGACCAACGCCGGGTGATCCGCTTCGACCTGCCGGCCTTTGGCCTGACCGGGCCCGAGCCGCACAACGACTATTCGATCGCCACCTACGTGCGCGTGGTGCTGGCCGTCATGGACCGCCTGGGCGTGCAGCGTTTCGTGCTGGCGGGCAATTCCCTGGGTGGCCAGATTGCCTGGGGCACGGCCCTGGCGAGTCCTGAGCGCGTGCGCCAGTTGGTACTGGTGGATGCGGCCGGCTACGACTTCGTCCCCACCTCGGTGCCCATCGGTTTTCGCATCGCCCGCACGCCGGGCTTGCGCAGCCTGATGGAGTACGTGCTGCCACGCGGTGCCATCGACAGCAGTGTGCGCAATGTCTATGGCGACCCAGGCAAGGTCACGCGCGAGCTGGTCGACCGTTACTACGAGCTGACCCTGCGCGCCGGCAACCGCCAGGCCCTGGCCTACCGTATGGACCAGCGTCTGAGCGGCGATGAGGCCCGTATCCGGGAACTCAAGGTGCCGACCTTGATCCTGTGGGGCGGCAAGGACCGCCTCATTCCCCCCGACAATGCCAAACGCTTCGCTGCCGACATCGCCGGTTCGCGCTTGGTGGTGTTCGAGGAACTGGGCCATGTGCCGCAGGAGGAGGATCCGCGGCAAACGGTGGCGGCCTTCAAGGCCTTTGTGGCGCGCCAATGAGCCAACCCGTCGTTACCCGGCATTCAGTGGTTAAATAGGGCGTTGGCCCTCGCATGGTTTGCGTGGCAAGCTATTAAATTTATAGCAGGTATCCGGTATGAGTGACAAGAAGCCGTTTGAAATCGCGCGGGAAACGCTCAAGCAGTTGACCACCCGCAAGCTGGTGCCCACGCCCACCAACTACCAGGCCCTCTACAACGAGATCGCCGGCATTCCTTCGGTTCAGCCCTTTCCCATCGATATCCTGCGCGACATTGCCAAGGCCCTGCCGGCCAAGACACCGGGTCAGCAAAAGCAGCGCGGCCTGCTGGAATCCGCCATCGACCGCATGAGCTGGGACGGCGTCAAGCTGGCCCTGGTGCACTACGGCGGCTTCGTGCCGCAGCACAGCGACGATGGCGCTGGGACGGCGGCACCGCCGGTTGAGGTCAAATCCGCCGCACCCCTCACTGCACCGGCGCTGACCACGGAATTCCTGGGCCAGATGGGCCGCCTGATCGAATTCACCCAGCCGGCCCTGGGTGACGACGACGAGCGTTTTGGTGAACTGACCAAGACCGTCACCACCGCCCTGCGCCAGGCCGGTGGCGACGTGCTGGCCCTCAAGACCCTGTTGCTGAGCTACACCGACCGTGTTTCCTTCGTCGCCGAGGACCAGGCCGAGATCAAGAAGACCTTGCTCAAGCTTCTGCACCTGGTGTTCGAGAACATCGCGGAGTTGAGTCTGGAGGAACAGTGGCTCAAGGGTCAGATGGAATCCTTGATGCAGGCCGCTACGCCACCGTTGACGCTACGCCGCCTCGACGAAGTGGAACGCCTGCTCAAGGACGTGATCTTCAAGCAGAAGGACGCCAAGGAGCGTTCCCTGCAGGCGCAAAACGAGATGCGCCAGATGCTGGCCACGTTTATCGACCGCCTGTCGGCCATGGCCAAGTCCAGCGGCACCTTCCACCAGAAGCTGGAAGACAACGCACGCCAGATCGAACAGGCCAAGACCATCGAGGAAATCGCCCCCTTGCTCAAGGAAGTGGTCAGCGCCACCCGCAACATGGCCAACCAGACGCTGGCCTCCAGCGAGGAACTGCAGGCCATGCGCGAGCGCGTCAATCAGACCGATGCCGAGCTGGCCAAGCTCCACCAGGAGCTGGACCGCGTGAGCAGCCAGGCGCGCCACGACCCGCTCACCGGCGCCCTCAATCGCCAGGGGCTGGACGAGGCGCTGGAGCGCGAGCTCTCCACCGTGCGCCGCAAGGACACGCCGCTGTGCATGGCCCTGCTGGACATCGACAACTTCAAGAAGCTCAACGACACCATGGGCCACGACACGGGTGATGCCGCTCTCACCCACCTGGCCAAGGTGGCGCGTGAGAGCATGCGCCCGCAGGACACGCTGGCGCGCTACGGTGGCGAGGAATTTGTGATCCTGCTGCCCGACACGCCGCTGGACAAGGGTGTCGAGGCCATGACCCGCCTACAGCGCGAGCTGACCAAGAAATTCTTCCTCTCCGGCGCGGAAAAGGTGCTCATCACCTTCAGCGCCGGTGTGGCCCAATTGGCGCCCAGCGAAAGCGGAACCGACGCCATCAAGCGCGCCGACAAGGCCATGTACCTGGCCAAGCGTGCCGGCAAGAACCGCGTGGTGGGCGGCTGATTTCCTGTTCCCAAGAAAGGACGTAACGATGCTGTATCTGGTGGCCGGACTGGTTTTGTTCCTGGGCGTGCACTCGGTGCGCATCGTGGCCGATGGCTGGCGTACACGCACCCTGGCCCAGGTGGGTGAAGGCGTCTACAAGGGCGTGTACACCCTGTTGTCCCTGGTGGGCTTCGGTCTCATCATCTACGGCTTTGGTGTGGCGCGCGAAACGCCCACCATGCTATGGATGCCGCCGGTGGGCATGCGCCATGCGGCGTCCCTGCTGACCTTGATCGCCTTTGTGCTGCTGGCTGCGGCCTATGTGCCGCGCAACGGTATCAAGGCGCGTGTGCACCACCCCATGGTGTTGGGCGTGAAGTCCTGGGCCCTGGCGCACTTGCTGGCCAATGGCAGCGTGGCCCATGTACTGCTGTTCGGTAGCTTTTTGGCCTGGGGTGTGGTCGATTTCATTTCCGCGCGCCGTCGTGACCGGGCTGCGGGAACGCAATACCCCGCTGGGAATGTGCCCGCCACGGTGCTGACGGTGGTGGTGGGTGGCGCGGCTTGGGCGGTCTTCGCCCTGGTGCTGCATGGATGGCTGATCGGGGTCCGGCCGTTTGGCTAGATCACCTGGTCATGTACCACTGCAGAACACCCTTGGCGACAAAGCCGACCATGCCGAAGGCCAGGCCCAGGAAGAGGACAAAGGTGCCGAACTTGCCGGCCTTGGATTCCCAGGCCAGGTGACCGATGATGAACAGCATGTAGAGCATGAATGCTCCCACACCGAACGTAAGGCCAAAGCTCGCAATTTGTTCTTCCGTGTAACCAAACATCAAGGGGTTCCGTATCCAGGGCGCAAGGGTGGCGCCGGTTCGCGTGGGGGCAGGTTGCTGGCGTCGACCAGGTCGCGGTAGGCGTGCCAGCTGGCGTGGCCCAGCATGGGGATGACCGCAATCAGCCCCAGAAACAGCGAGCCCAGGCCCAGCAGGGTGAACAGCATGATCAGCGCGGCCCAGAAGCCCAGCGGCACCGGGTTGGCCAGCACCACCTGCCAACTGGTGAGCACGGCCTGCATCAGGGTGACGCGGCGGTCCAGCAGCAGTTGCATGGACACCACGCTGGAGGCAAACAGCGGCGCGGCCAGAAAGCCGCCCAGGGCCAGCCAGATCTCGAACAGCCAGTTGTCATGGGCCAGCACCACGTGGTGGACAAAGTCCAGTGGGCTCAGGATGGGGGTGGGTGCCAGCAGGGTGATCAGGGCGGCGGATGTCACGACCCAGCCGGTGGCGGCCAGGGCCAGCAGGGCGCCGAACTGCAGCATGCACCAGTAGTCGTTGCCCCATTTGTTGAAGTGGCTGTTCTGCCAGTTGAGCCAGGTCTTCATGACCACGCCCACATCGGCCTTCTCGCCACGTTCCAGCGAGCGGCTCAGTGCGTACAGGCTGGTGGCCAGCACTGGCGCGACCACCAGAAAACCCGACAGCGCGCCGGCCAGCAGCCAGAAGCGCTGGTGGGCAATGGCGACGATGGCCGCACCCACGCAGGCCAGTGCCAATCCGTGGGCAAAACTGACCCAGCCGACGCGCGCCATGTCGCGCCAGGCATAGACCAGCCAGACCAGGGGACGTTGCAGGGAAATGGTGCGCACCGTGGGGAGTGGAGTGTTGGGCAGAGACATGGCGGTCGGGCGCCGAGCGGCGCAGTATAGTCTTGCAACCACTATAGCGGTTTGATGCTGATCAAGCACAACGCAAATAGTGCGGGAGCGGCCCATAATGGTTGTTTTTGCCGCAACCTAGGGAAACTCCGCATGCCGCGTTCCATCCTCGACGAATCCCGCATCCACCCCGCCGTCCGCGAGCGGGTGGCCTCGCACCAGCAAGCCATCGTCAAGGAGGTGCAGGCCGCCGTGGGCCAGCATGCCGTGGTGGTGGTGGGCATGGGCATCAATCCCTTTCCCAAGAAGGCGCGCAAGTTGTTGGATGGTGCCGGCGTGGCCTACCACTACCTGGAGTACGGCAACTACCTCAACCGCTGGCGCGAGCGCAATGCGCTCAAGCTGTGGACCGGCTGGCCCACCTTCCCCATGGTGTTCGTCAAGGGCACGCTGATCGGCGGTGCCAACGACCTGGAGAAGCTGATCGCCAGCGGCGAACTCAAGACGCTGTTGGCCTGAGCGCTGCCGGCTGGCGACCGGTTCGTCAATTTACTGCTTGGGGGCGGGCTTGTCGCCGCCCTTGGCGTCATGGCCGCCACGCGGGCCGTGGTGATCGCCGTGGTGGGTACCCATGCGGGCATGCTCGGCATCAAAGACCTTCTTTTGGTCGGCGTTGAGTGTGCCGTAGAAGGTCTTGATCGCATCTTCACGCTTGTCCATGGCGGCGTTCATGGCCGTCATGCGCTCGTTGCGCAGGGCGCGCATCTTGTCGATGCGCTCGGGCGTGGTCAGCTTGTCCATCTCGGCGCGGTCGGGGCGCTTGAATTCGCTGCGGGCCGGTGGCTTCATGGCGGCGGTGAAGGTGGTCCAGGCGCCTTCCTGCTCGGGTGTGAGCTTGAGCTTGGCCTTGAGCGCGTCGTGGCGCTTGGCCATCATGGCCTCCATCTTGGCCGGGTCCATGCGGCCATGCATGCTGTGCTGGCCGCCCATGGGTCCGCTGGCACTCATCATGGGCTTGGCGGCGCCATCCGGTGCGCCCGTGGGCGGGGTTTGGGCCATGGCGGCAAAGCCGGCGCTGCCCAGCAGGCCGGCCAGGGCGAGGGAGAGGAATCGGTTGTGCATGGTGTCGTCCTTTGTTGATGGGTCTGCCGCGGACATCGCGGTCAGGCATGGGTCCAGTGTGCGGTGAGCATGTATCGCGTGCATTGCCCCAGGAAAAGACTTTGTAAAGTTGCTCCCCGGGCCGCGTTCGCGCAGGGCCGACAATACATCCCCCGGGCCTGGCCCGCAATTCGCAATGTGCAAGTAAAGAGGCAAGTACGTGTTCAAGAATGTGATGATCTACCGCGTGGTGTCGGGCTGGCCGACGGCAGCCGAGCCCCTGGAAACCGCCCTGCAACAGGCCCTGTTCACGCCCTGCGGTGCCACCCAGGAAAAATCGGTGGGCTGGGTGGAGCCGCGCGGCCAGGCCCACGGTCCCCTGGTGGAGGTGGTGGGCGGCCAGTGGCTGCTCAAGTTGGCGATGGAGGTCAAGGCCGTGCCGGGCTCGGTGGTCCGGCGCAAGGTGCAGGAGCAGGTGGACCACATCGAAGCCACTACCGGGCGCAAGCCGGGCAAGAAGGAAAAGCGCGAGATCAGCGACGAGGTGCGCCTCTCGCTGCTGCCCGTGGCTTTCACCAAGCAATCCAGCGTGCAGGTCTGGGTTGACCCGGCCGCCGGCCTTTTGGTGACCGACGCCGGCAGCCAGGCCAAGGCCGACGAGGTCATGACCTGCCTGATCCAGGCGGTGGATGGCCTGATCGTGCAACTGGTCAACACCGAAACCTCACCCGCCGCGGCCATGGCGCATTGGTTGGCCGAGAAGGACGCACCCGCTGGTTTCAGCGTGGACCGCGAGTGCGAACTCAAGGCCGCAGACGAATCCCGTGCCGTGGTGCGCTACACCCGCCACGCGCTGGACACGGACGAGGTCAGCCAGCACATTGCCATGGGCAAGATGCCCACCCGCCTGGCCCTGACCTGGGCCGACCGCGTCTCTTTCGTGCTGACCGAAGGCCTGCAGCTCAAGAAGCTGGCGTTTCTGGATACTGTGTTTGAAGGGGCCGCCACCAGCCCCGGCGATGGGCAAGATGACCATTTCGATGCCGATGTGGCCATTGCCACCGGTGAGCTGCGCAAGCTCATCCCCGAACTGATCGAGGCCCTGGGCGGCGAGGCCGCGCTGGGCTGATTCCGCTCAGTCCCAGCGCAAGTGGTGCCGGCGCTCTTCGTCACCGCGCCCGTCGATGAAGGGGCGCAGTTCCTGGTGCGGCACCGGTGCGTAGACCCGGTAGTCGCGGCGTTCCCAGTCCTCATGGTGGTGGTGGTGCGGGGGTGGCGCCGGACGCCACTGCGGCACGGCATACACCGGAGCGGGCACCACCACGGCCGGCGGTGGTGCGTAGGCCACTGGTGTGGGATAGCGGTAGCTGGGGTAGGCCGGATAGGCGGGGTAGGCACTGACCACCGGCTGCACCGGCACGGCCGCCACGGGGTAGGACCCGCGCTGCTGTGCGATGCTGGCGCCCACCAAGCCACCCGCGCCGGCACCAATGATGGCGCCGTTGCGTCCGGCCACGGACTGCCCAATCACCGCGCCCGCCACGGCGCCCACGCCAGCGCCCAGCACGGTGTTGAACTCATCGGCGCGGCTGGCGGACGACGCCGTTGCCAGACCGCCGGCCACCAGGGCCAGGCAAGCCCACTTGCTGCTGAGCAGCGCGGCCCAAGGCGAGTGCTGTGAATGGGAAGGGGTGCGGGATGCAGCGTACATGGCAGTCTGGGGCCAGAGCCCGTGCCGCCAGACGTGGCGGCTTGTCCTCCACCAACGGCCCAGGCCGGGCCCGCGACGACACCCGTAACACGTGCTTACACTAAGCCAAAGAGGGCCGTAGCCCCCGGGGAATAAGCGTAAAGCGCTACAAAATAAGTAGCGACTGAAAATTCATTGCTTCTTCACCGCGCAGGTGCTGAAGCCGAACATGGCATACGGCGGGCACCAGCCGATGGCGCCGGTGGCCAGCGGCACCACGCCCAGCCAGCCCCAGACACCGATGGTGCCGGTCAGGGTCAGGCCGATCAGGACCAGGCCGATAACGATGCGAGCGATGCGGTCGATGCCGCCGACGTTGAGCTTCATGGCAATTTCCTCGTAGTGGATGGTGATGGCGTATTGGACGCCTGCACCACCCCCGCGGTCTGTGACTTGCGTCACACAGCCATGGCGCTTGCCGTGCGCCTCAGCGGCGGGCGAAGTCGATCACCACGCCGTCGGTGTCGCGGTGCAGGTAGGTGATGCTCACGCTGTCGCCGTAGCGCGCCAGCAGTTGGTTCAGCAAGGGCAGCGGATCGTGGTCGTTGACGAAGCGCATGGTCTCGCCGGGGGTCAGGGAGTCCAGCGCGCCGAAGATGGCGGCGTGGCGGAAACGCTTGGCAACGCCGCGGGCGTCAAAGGGGTAGGTGGCCTCGGCATTGGTGTGGTTGCAGGCGTGGGTCATGGTGCAGGTTTCTCCGTGCGGTTCGGTTCAGGGGAAGGAAGGTGGTGCCACGCTCACAGACGTGGGCGGATCAGCATGGGCGCAAAGCGCCACAGGTACAGCGCCAGTGACGCCACCCAGGCGGTGCCAGCAAAGTGCAGCAGGGGCGCGGACGCGCCGGGCAGGGCGATGGCGGCGATGCGCAAGACCACGGCCAGCAGCATCAGCCAGTAGCTCACGCGCATGCTGCGGTCGGTGGCCAGGGGGCGGCCCAGGTGGCCCAGGGCGGTGCGCGTGACCATGCCGATGATCAGCACCGAGAAGCCGGCCATGGCAATCAGGTGCACCGGCAGCACGCGCGGCAACTCGACGCCGCTGTTTTGCAGGGCGGCGGCCAGCAGACCGACGCCGACACCGCCGTAGCCGGCGTACAGGATCCACAGTAGCGCGTTGTGGCGCACGGCCAGCGGCTTCCAGCTCAGCACCTGCACCAGGGCCAGCACGCCGGCCAGGCCCAGCGCCAGCGCGCTGGTGTGCGGCCAGCCCAGCAGCAGGCACAGCGCACCCACGGCGCAGGCACCCAGCTGCACCTGGCCCGAGGTGGTGTGCTTCGGGATTTCCAGCCCCGGCACGGCCCGCATGGCAAAGAAGGGGATCACGCGCCGGCCCACCAGCAGGGCAATAAGGGCCATCACCACCAGGGCGGCGTTGAAGCGCTGCATTAAGAGGCCATAGTCACCACCGCGCGCGGCCAGCAGGTACAGGCCATCACCCAGGCCCAGGCCCACCAGCAGCCAGGGCACGGCGTAGTTGCGGCTGTTCTTGGACACATAGACGCTGCGCATCATGGCAACCGCCGCCAGCAGGAAGAAGCCCAGCTCGCAGGTCGCACCCAGCCAGAAGGCCGCATCCGACGGCACCAGAAAGGCCAGCCGTGCCACCAGCCACAGCAGGCTGACGGCAGCCAGGGCGCTGCCCTGCAGCGGGTTGATGCCGGTCCAGTTGGTGCCGGCCGTCATCAGAAAGCCCACGGCGATGGTGGCAATGAATCCCCACAGCATCTCGTGCGCATGCCAGGCAATGCCGTTCAGCGGCCCGGTCAGCGCCATGGGGGCGAAGATCCACAGCGCAATGGCCACCAGCGCCCAGGCCACGCCGCCCAGGTACAGCGGGCGAAAGCCCATTTCCAGAAAGGCCGTGAGGCTGGGCGCGCCGCCGGTGGCCGCCGGCTCCTTGAGCTGGAGCAGGTTGCTGGGGGTGCGCAGTTTGGGTGAAGACATGGTCGGGGTCGGCGCGGGCCGCAGCTGTCTGAGCCGGCATGCGCCTATAAGTTGCATTTTACGTGCATCTTAGATGGCGAGCCTGCCTTGTGTCAAGACCGGGCCGCCGGCGCCGGGACTGCCGGCATGGTCGTTTTGGGCAAGGCTTTTAAGCCAAAACAAGCGCTAGCCCACGCAGATAATGCGTGGGCAGCTATGAAAAAAAGAGCGATTTAGGGCGCTACCGCAGCGGCCAGCGCGCGCAGGGCGGCGCTGTCGCGGATGCGGATGCGCTCGCGCGCCAGCTCCACCCAGCCCTCGCGCTCGAAGCGGCGCAGCAGGCGCGACACCATCTCGCGCACCGTGCCCAGCTCGTCGGCCAGCTCCTGGTGCGTCAGCGCCAGGTCCGGTCCGCGCCCGAGCAGGGCACCCGCCAGGCGCTGGTCCAGGCGTTGGAAGGCCACGGCATCGATCAGGCCGGTCAGGTCGGCCATGCGCTCGGCAAACAGCCCCAGCACCGCGTTGCGAAAGCCAGGCGTTTCCAGCCACTGGCCGAACAGGGCCGGCGGAATCAGCAGCAGCGTGGTGGGCTTGGTGGTGGTGCCGGTGGCCGACAGCGGCTGGCTGCGAAACAGGCTGGCGCTGGAGGCCAGGCACAGTTCGCCGGGCACCACCCGGTACAGCTCCAGCGAACGCCCGTCACCGGATCGGCGGCAGACCTGGACCTCCCCTTCCAACACCAGGGGAAAGCCCATGCAGGCGGCATTGGCGTCAAACAGCACGGTGCCGACCGGCACGGTCATGGGCGCCAAAGCCGCGCCCAGCGTGGGCAGCGAAGGCTCCACGCTGGCCAGGGCCGGGTACAGGGCGCAGGGGTCGGTGGTCATCGGCCCAGTGTAGCCCTGCGCATGGCGTCAGTGGCAGCAGGCGCCACCCGGGCCTTGGCCGGCCAGGTCGTCCAGGATGGGGCAGTCGGGCCGGGCATCGCCATGGCAGTGCTGCAGCAGGTCTTGCAGCGTGCGTTGCATGGCCTGCATGGCGGCGATGCGGGCATCCAACTCCTGCACATGCTTCTGTGCGATGCGCTTGACGCTGGCGCTGGCGCGGCTGCGGTTGTGCCACAGGCCCACCAGTTCGGCGATCTCGGCCATGGAAAAGCCCAGGTCGCGGCTGCGCTTGATGAAGCGCAACGTGTGCACGTCGGTCCCCGTGTACTGGCGGTAGCCGCTGTCGGTGCGCGCCACGTCGCCCAGGAGGCCGAGCGACTCGTAGTGGCGCAGCATCTTGGCCGACACGCCGGACTGGCGGGCCGCCTCGCCAATGGCAAAGGGGCCGTCCGTGGCAGTGGCGACCGCCTTAGTCGGCAACGGCATAGCCCTCTTCGGCAATGGCGGCGGCCAGTGCCTGACGCGGCTGGCTGGACTCCACCTGCACGCGGTTCTGGCTGCGGTCGATCACCACCTGGGCCTGGGGATCCACCTGCTGCACGGCCTGGGTGACGGCGCGCTCGCAGTGGCCGCAGGTCATGCCGGTCACGGTAAAGGTCTGGTTCATGGGTTCTCCAATCAAAGCATGTGAAACATCACGGGAAACCGCAGCGTAGACCTTACCACCGTGGGAGAGTCAAGCATCGCCTGTCAAAAAATACTGCTTGACCTTCCCATGGTGGCAAAGTTTAGGCTATACACCATGGACACCTTATCCACTCCCCTATCCACATCTTCCAACCCCGCCGCCACGCTGGACCTGGGCATAGCCGGCATGACCTGCGCCTCCTGCGTGGGCCGCGTCGAACGCGCCCTGAAGAAAGTGCCCGGCGTGCAGGACGCCACCGTCAACCTGGCCACCGAATCAGCGCGCATCGTCTTCGCGGGCGACGAGCAGATGCCGGTGCGCCTCAAACGCGCGGTGCGCGACGCCGGCTACGAGCCGCGCAGCCCGGAGCAGGCCGACGCCCTGGCCGATGTGTCGCCCTGGGCCGGCTTTGCCCCGGTCGCAACGGGCGCCCTGCTGTCCCTGCCTTTGGCGGCCCCCATGGTGGGTGACTGGCTGGGCCTCCACTGGATGCTGCCGGCTTGGCTGCAGTTCGTGCTGGCCACACCGGTGCAGTTCATCCTGGGTGCGCGCTTCTACAAGGCCGGCTGGCACGCGGTGCTGGCGCGCAGCGGCAACATGGACCTGCTGGTGGCCATCGGCACCACGGCGGGCTGGGCGCTGTCGGTCTGGCTGTGGCTACAGGCGCCGCCCGGCGGCATGGTGCACCTGTATTTCGAAGGCTCGGCCATCGTGATCACCCTGGTGCTACTGGGCAAATGGCTGGAGGCCCGGGCCAAGCGCCAGACCACCGCCGCCATCCGCGCCCTGCATGCGCTGCGCCCCACCATCGCCCATGTGCTGGGCCGCCAGGGCGAGGCCGACCTGCCCATTGAGGAAGTGATGCTGGGTGATCGCCTGGTGGTGCGCCCCGGCGAGCGCTTTCCCGTGGACGGCACGTTGCAGGAAGGCGCCACCCAGGTGGATGAATCCATGCTCACCGGAGAGCCTCTGCCCGTGGCCAAGGATGTGGGCGACCGCCTCACCGGCGGCTCCATCAATGGCGAGGGCCGGGTGGTACTGCAGGTCACGGCGGTGGGGGTGGACACGGTGCTCTCGCGCATCATCCGCCTGGTGGAGGATGCCCAGGCCGCCAAGGCGCCGATACAGCGTCTGGTGGACCAGGTCAGCGCCGTGTTCGTGCCGGTGGTGCTGGGCCTGGCCCTGCTCACGCTGTTGGGCTGGTGGTTCACCGGCCATGGCTTTGAGACGGCGGTGATCCACGCCGTGGCGGTGCTGGTCATTGCCTGCCCCTGTGCTTTGGGGCTGGCCACGCCGGCGGCCATCATGGCCGGCACCGGTGTGGCGGCCCAGCACGGCATTCTGATCAAAGACGCCCAGGCGTTGGAACTGGCGCACAAGGTGGATGTGGTGGCCTTCGACAAGACCGGCACCCTCACCGTGGGCCAGCCGAGCATGCTGGCCCTGGACGTGGCCCCGGGCGTGATCGAGGCCGCGCTGTTGCAGGCCGTGGCCAGCCTGCAAAGTGGCAGCGAACACCCCCTGGCGCGCGCGGTGCAAGCCGCGGCCGAAGCGCGTGGGCTGACGCTCGTCCCGCCCGACAGCGTGCGCGCCGTTCCCGGGCGCGGGACCGAAGGCGAGGTGGCGGCCCAGAGCTACCGGTTGGGCAGTTTGCGCTGGATGCAGGAGCTGGGCGTGGACCTGGGTGCCCTGGCCGCGCGCGCCACCGAACTGCAGGGCCAAGGTCTGACCGTCTCCGCCGTGGCGCAGCAGACCACAGACGGGTTAGTGCTGCGTGCCCTGCTGGCCTTTGGCGACGAACCCAAGCCGGGCGCCCGCGAGGCCCTGGCCACGCTGCGTGCGCGCGGCATCCAGACCGTGATGGTGTCCGGCGACAACCGCGGCGCCGCCGAGGCCATGGCGCGCCGCCTAAGCCTGGACCCGAATGCTGGTGAGGTGATGGCCGAGGTGCTACCGGGTGACAAGGCCGCGCGGGTCGCGCAACTGAAACAAGGTGGAAAGACCGTCGCCATGGTGGGCGATGGCGTCAACGATGCGCCGGCCCTGGCAGCGGCCGACGTCGGGCTGGGCATGGGCAATGGCACGGACGTGGCCATGCACGCCGCCGGCATCACCCTGATGCGCGGCGACCCGGCCCTGGTGGCGGCGGCGCTGGACATCTCCGACCGCACGGTGGCCAAGATCCGCCAGAACCTGTTCTGGGCCTTTGTCTACAACGTGGCCGGCATCCCGCTGGCGGCTCTGGGCTACCTGAACCCGGTGGTGGCCGGTGCGGCCATGGCGCTGAGTTCGGTCAGCGTGATGACCAATGCCCTGTTGCTCAAGCGCTGGAAACCCAAGGGCTGAGGGCACGTTCGCAGGAGTTGGGCTAGCATCACTCCACCATGACTGCCACACCCACCCGCCTGCGGCGCGTCGCTGTATCGGCTACCCGCCTGGCGGGGCTGGGTTTGGTGCTGTACGCCCTAGCCCTAGCTTGGCTCTGGTTCCAGCAGGAAAAGCTGCTGTTTGCCCCCACCGTGCTGCCGGCCGACCATGCCTGGTCCCTGGCGCGCGATGTGCACGAGGTTTCCATCGACGTCCCCGGCGCCCGCCTGTCGGCGCTGCACCTGCGCCTGCCCAACCCCAAGGGCGTGGTGTTCTTCCTGCATGGCAACGCCGGCAGCCTGGAGAACTGGTTCGTCAACCCGTCGTTCTACCGCCGCGCCAACTACGACCTGTTCATGTTCGACTACCGCGGCTTTGGCAAGAGCACCGGCCAGATCGAGAGCGAGGCGCAGCTGCGCGCCGACGTGCGTGCGGCCTGGGACCAAGTGGCGCCGCAGTACGCCGGGCGCAAGATCGTGGTCTATGGCCGCTCCCTGGGCTCGGGTCTGGCGACGGGTCTCTCCGCCGAACTGGGCGCCAGCCACGCGCCGGACCTGACCGTGCTGGTGTCGCCCTATGCCAGCATGGCCGCGTTGGCGGCCGAGCACTACCCCTGGGTGCCGCAGGCGCTGCTGCGCTATCCGCTACGCACCGACCTGCTGATCGGCCAGATCCGCTCGCCACTGCTGCTGATCCATGGCACGCGCGACACACTGATCGCGCCCAGCCACAGTGATGCGCTCAAGGCCCTGGCACCACAGGCCACACTTGCGCGCATCACCGGTGCGGCCCACAACGACCTGCAAAATTTCGACACCTATTTGGACGTCTACAACCGCGCGCTGGACGCCTTGTAGCCTACCGGGCAGTACCGTCGGCGTGACGCCCACGCCGCGAAATCCACCGTTCTTCGCGCCGGCCTGCAGTCTGTCGCATGCAGCTGGCAGTGTGCAACGGGCGCTTCTACAGTTCGCCCATCGGTTCGCAAGACCCATCCACCGGAGCCCACAATGACCCACTTCGCCACCCGCCGTTTCAGCCTCGCCGGCTTTGCTTTCGCCGCCGCCATGACCCTGGTCGTCAACGCCAGCGTGTTGTACGGCTTCGACCAGATCGCCACCAACGCAGCGCAAGGCCCCGCCACCACCCAAATGGCCCGCACCCAAGCCGCCAGGCCCACGGTGGAGCTGGAGCGCGTGGTGGTGACCAGCCGCCGCGCCTGATTCGCATCATTCATCGGACCCCGCTGTGAAACACTTCCTCAAAGAGAACCGTGGCTTCATCGCCTTCCTGATCTGCTTCGGCTTCTTCCGTCTGGCCATTGCCGACTGGAACCCCATTCCATCGGGCTCCATGCGGCCCACCCTGCTGGAAGGTGACGTGGTGCTGGTCAACCGCGTGGCCTACGACTTCAAGCTGCCGTTGACCGACACCGCCGTGTTCCACACCGGCACGCCCCGGCGCGGCGATGTGGTGACCTTCAATTCTCCCAAGGATGGCACGCGCCTGATCAAGCGCCTGGTGGCCGTGCCGGGCGACGTGGTGGAGCTGCGCGATGGCCTGCTCACCATCAACGGCGAGCGTGCCGCCTACGACGGTGTGCACAGTGCCCGCGAGCCCCTGGACGGTGGTGCCGCCACCGTGGCCCTGCAGGCCACCGAGCGCCTGGCCGGCAGCGTGCGCACGGTGCAGTTTTTGCCGGAGGTTTCGGCCCTACGCAACTGGGGCCCCCTGGTGGTGCCTGCGGACCAGTTCTTTTTCCTCGGTGACAACCGCGACAACAGCGCCGATTCGCGCTACATCGGCTTGGTGCCGCGCCACCTGCTGATCGGCCAGGCCCACCACATCCTGGTGTCGGCCGCGATCAAGGACGACTGGCTGCCGCGCTTGGAACGTACGGGCCAGCGCATCCAGTAGGTCCAGTCCCTCTTACAGGCTGGGCTGCAGCGGTTTCAGGAAGCCTTCCAGGCTGGCGCGCTGGGCCTGGCGGTAGCTGGCGCACAGGCGCACGCCCTCCAGTGACTGTTCCAGCGATTTGGCCATGCCATCGATCTCGCCCAGGTGCGGACGGAACAGGGACTCCATGCGCGCGGCCTGTGTGGTGGAGCAGGCACCGGCAAACATCTGCGGAAAACGCGCCACCATCTCGTTGGGCAGCTTGTGCGCCAGATCATCGAAGTGCTCGCCCAGGAAGGCGAACAGCGGCTCTTGCACTGCCTCCACACGCCCACGCATCCGGGCCGCCGTCATCACCTCGCGCACGTCATGAGCTGGCGACAGCCACAGCTCGCGCGCGGCCTGGGCCAGCGCCGGGTCGCGGAAGGCGCCCAGCGCAGCATAGAGGTCGGCGCGCTCACGTCGGTCGGGGTTGTTGCGCACGGCCGCCAGCAGGGCATCGAACAGGGCCCGGTCGCCGCCCAGTGCGGCCACACGCAGCACCTGGGCGCGGTTGTTGGCGGGCAGGCCGGTGCGATCCTTCAGCCAGGTCCAAGCCAGGCTGCGCGCCGTAGCCTGCAGGCTGGCATCTTGGCCCAGCTCGGCGAATCGGCCCACCCAGTTGGCGCGCAGCAGGCGTTGGTCGGCACTGTCACCTGCGCGGTCCAGCAAGCCCAGGGCGCGTGCCTGGTTGCCAAAGGCCTTTTGCCACAGGGCAGCGTAGGCGGCGCGCTCAGCGGGCTCTAGCAGTGGCTCGATGTGGGCGATCAGGCCCAGGGCGGCTTCGGTCACCTCGCGTTGCGCATGGCCGGCCAGGCGTGTGGCCAGGGCCAAAGCCTCCGCCACGCCCATGTCGCCGGACTCAGTCATGGCTTGGGCGTCGTTCAGGTTGGCCAGCAGTTCGGGCACGGTGAGTGGCGCGCGTTCCATCAACTGCTGCATGGCGCCACGGGCATAGACGGCGCGGTAGTAGCCCGAGCCCCCGGCATTGGCCTGCACCCAGGCCGGACAGCTGGCGTCGGACAGGGGCAGCGTGCCGGCGCGTGTCTTCAGCAGCAGCTGGGCGGTGCCGGCGGGCGTTCGTACCGTCACCGGGACGGACCACAACGGGCTGTCGGTGGCGGCACTGCCCAGCGGCAGGAAGCGCGATTGCGTGAGCTTGAGCACCGGCGTGGCACTGCAATCCAGCGCCACGGTGATGCGCGGGATGCCGGGCTGGTGGGTGAAGGTCTTGAAGGCGGCGGCCAGTTCGGCGTCGCCCTCTTGGGCCAGCGCGGTGACAAAGTCCTCGCCCGTGGCATTGCCCCAGGCGTGCTTGGCCATGTAGCGGCGCACGCCGGCCTGGAAGCGTTGCGGCCCCAGCCAGGTCTCGAACATGGCCAGCGTGGCCTGGCCCTTGCCGTAGACGATGGCCGCCACCTGGCCACCCAGCGGGTCGCCCTGCGAGAAGCTGCCGGTCACGGGCTGGTAGATCTGCGAGGTGGACAGCAGTCGGTCGGTCTGCATGGCCCAGGCGCGCGCCTCCTGCGTGCCGCTCTCGCCGTGGAACTGCGGGTCCATCTGGCCGGTGATCTTGTCGGCCATCCAGGAGGCAAAGGACTCGTTGAGCCAGAGGTCATCCCACCAGGCCATGGTCACCAGATCACCAAACCACATATGGGCCAGTTCATGGGCCTGGGTGGAGACGAAGTAGCGCTTGAATACGGTGGACTCCTCGCCCGGCTTGGCCAGGAGGCGCAGCGAGGAGAAGGTCACCAGCCCCGGGTTCTCCATGGCGCCAAAGCTCAGGGTCATGGGCAGGGCCATCACATCGAGCTTCTCGTAGGGGTAGGGCATGCCGAAGTAGTCCTCCAGGCGGTGCAGGATTTCGGGCGTCATGCTGGCGGCAAAGGTCGCCTCGCGAGCCCGGCCGCGCGGGGTGATGAAGCGCACCGGTGTGGCGCCGACGGTGCCACCGTCCAGGATGTCGAACGGGCCTACGCCAAAGGCCAGCAGGTAGCTTGGCAGCGGCTTGGTGGTCTGGAACTCCACGCGCTTGTGGCGGCCATCGGGCAGCGCCACCTCGCGCGCCATGGGCGCGCTGGCCACCGCCGTCATGTCCTTGGGAATGGTCAGCGACAGCTTCCAGGGCACCTTCCAGCCCGGTTCGTCAAAACCGGGAAAGGCGCGCCGGGCGCTGATGGACTCGAACTGCGTGAAGGCGTACCACTCGCCCCCCTCCTGCTGGCGAAACAGGCCTTGGCTGTCCTTGTCCTCCAGGCGGCCGCTGAAGGTCATGCGCAGGGTGCCCTGGCCCACCGGATACGGGGTGTCAAATTCCAGGTCCATCACATCGGAGTTGCGCACGCGGGCGTGGGCGGGGTAACGCTTGCCACCCAGCTCCAGGCGGGCAGAGGCGATGTCGATCTCGGCGGCGTGCAGGCGGATCACGCGGCCGGGTGCGGTGATGGTGACGCCAATCGCCACCGTGCCCTGGTGGCGCTCCTGGTTGGGGTCGACGGTGAGGGACAGGTCGTAGGCCGTGGGCGCCACGCCGCGTGGCAGGCGCAGGGGGAGGTCATCCGTGGACGCCAGGGCCTGCAACGACAGGAGGCCAGACAACAGCAAACCAGCAAACAGCTTCATGCAAGGGGTCTTTCCGGTAGAGAGAGTGGCCCGGCGGTGTGGACGGGGCCGGGTCGGCCACCGCCACGGACGCTGGCCGCGCTGGATCGCAGGCGGTCAAGGCCCCGTCGGGAACGGGAAAAGCGCGTTTATACCGCAGGTCCGGCGCCGGCCTTGGCCTCGCGCTGCTTGCGCCGGGCGTCCAGGTGCCAAGCCAGGAAGGGCAGCAGCAGCACCGAACCGGGCAGCGCCCAGATGATGAGGTAGGGATAGACGGCGGAAGCGGCGCGCAGCATGCGCTGCAGCTCGCGGCGGTCCTGGGGAGTCCATTTGACGCCGTTGCGTGGCTTCATGAGCAGGGGGATGGCGCCCTTGATCTGGCTGATTTCGCTGCGCAGGCGGTTCTTCTCGCGGCTGTTGCTGGCCAGGAAGGAGTGGAACCAGCGCGGCGCACGGCGCATGCGGGCCTGGTAGGAGACCGTTTTGTCCGGGTCGAACGCCGCCCCAGCGCCGGGCTTGGCAGCGTCAGCGGGGGTGGCTTGGGGTTCGGTGGGCTCCATGGTCGAATTATCGGGTAGCGGGCGATCCGCCGCGCAGGCCCTGACTCCAGGCCTTGAGCCGCGACCAGTTTTGCCACGCGCCGTAGGCGCCGCGCGCCAGGTGCCACACCGCGCGGGGACGCCAGACTACAACAGCCACCACGGTGGCGGTCACCAGGGCCGGGTGTGCGGCCATCCAGGCACTGGCTTGGCGCCACAGCAGGCGGCCCCGGTCCACGGTTTGCAAGGCGCTGCCCACGGGAGCCAGTAGATGGGCCATGTCGCCGCGCTGGCTGGCGATGCGCTCGCGCAGGCGCCCGCGCTGCACATAGAGCTCAATCAGCCGCGGGTCCATGGCGGCTGGCAGCCTTGAGCTGGCGCAGGTCTTCTTGCAGCTCGGCCAGGCTGGCGGCGAACAGGGGTTCGGTCTTGCGCGAGGCCCCGCGCATGGCCAGATAAAAGTACAGGGCCAGGCCCCAGAACAGGGCGCCTGCCAAGGTCACCACCCACAGCCGCTGCTCCCAGAACAGCAGGGTCAATGCCACCACCGCCAGCACCAGGCCCAGGGCCACGCAGAACAGAAGGGACAGCGCCAGCATGAGCTGGCGCATGGCCGTGATGCGGCCGACCTCGATCTCGTTGCCCAGCAGCTCCAGGCGGGTCTGCAGGATGGCCAGCAGCGTGACGGCGCGGCCCTTGGCCGCGCCCCAGACGCTGGAGTCGCCTTGTGTGGTTGGCATGGAGGTGGTGTGGTGGATGCTTACTTGCGGCCCAGGATGAAACCGACCAGGAAGCCGACGCCAGCACCGATGCCCACGGCCTGCCAGGGGTTGTCGTGCACGTAGTCGTCGGTGGCGCGGGCGGCGGCGCGGGTGCGCTCCACCAGCACCTGCTCGGCGGCCACCAGGCGCTCGCGGGCGTCCTTGAGGCGGACTTGGATGCGGTGGCGCAACTGGGTGATCTTGTCGCCCGTCTGGTCGGCTGTGGCCAGGAGCATGTCCTCGGCATCGGCGATCACGGCCCGGATGTCGCTGACGAGCTTTTCCTGGGAGCCCACGGAAGAGGTTGGGGAATCAGACATGGTGCACACCTTTCATTAAAAAAACAATCGGGAATCTGGTGTCACAGCGTAGCAGATTCGATTGGGCCCGCTACCTGCGCAAGCTTTGATTTTTGTCATGGCCGAACCGGCTGGCACGGCGCACCGTGTGGGTGGGCGTGGGGCCATGCACCCGCACGCCAGAGGAGACCCGCCATGCCACATACCAGCCTGCGCATCCTGCGCGACGAGCACGCCTCGCTGGGTTCCATGTTGCGCGCCATGCGCACGCGCGTGCAACAGGGACCGGGCGACCACCCGCAGCGATTTTTCGACGTGTTGCGCGCCATGCTGTTCTACATCGACGAGTTCCCCGAGCGCCTGCACCACACCAAGGAGTCGACCCTGCTGTTTCCGCGCGTGCTGCGGGCGGTGCCCTCGCTGCGCGCCGTCATCGACCGGCTGGACCAGGAGCACCGCGACGGCGAGCGCACGGTGCGCGAGCTGCAGCACCTGCTGCTGGCCTGGGAGCTGCTGGGCGAGGGGCGCCGCAGTACCTTCGAGCGGGCCTGCCTGCGCTTTCTGGATTTCTACGAGGCGCACATGGCCCTGGAGGAGACCCTGGTGTTGCCCGAGGCCGAGCGCTGCATGACCGAGGCCGATTGGTGCGTGCTGGACGCCGCCTTCAAGGAGAACATGGACCCGCTGGGCGGCAAGTTCCCGCCCAACCCGGCCTACGACCGCCTGTTCACCCGCATCGTGCTCACCCCGCTGGACGGTGCGGACGATCCCGACGATGACGCCTGAGTCGGCGTGCACCCTCAGCTCTTGCGCTTGACCAGCACGTTGCGTTTGGCGTCTTCGGGGCGGGAGAAGGTCACCGCGCCATTGCTGACCTTGCCCATGACCAGCATGTTCTGCGTCAGCGCGTCCTTGTCGTTGACGCTGAACGGATGCTCGTAGGTGGCCACCACGCCGTAGTAGATGCGGCTGATGTTCTCCAAAGCGGTTTTGATGGCCGGGCCGTTCAGGTTGCCGTCACGGATGCCGAACAGCGAGTAGGTCAGCAGGTAGGTGCTGTCATAACCCTGGGCGGCGGCCATGGGCACGGCCATGGCCTGGTGGAACTTGCGCTTGTAGGCCGTCAGGAAGGCGGCGCGGCGCTCGTTGCTGGGTTCGGCGATGAAGGTCTGCGCCATCATGGCGCCCTCGGCCGCGTCCTTGGCGCCATTGATGAAGAACGGGAAGGACAACGTCCAGGCGCCGACCTGCGGCACCTTCCACTTGAGTTCCTTGCGGCCATTGGCGATGACTGCATTCTCCACGCCCACGGTGTAGCTGAACACCACGTCGGCGCCGGCGTTGCGTGCGGCCGCCAGCTCGGCCTGCAGGTCCTTCACGCCCAGCGGGAAGCGTGCCACGTACACGGCCTTGAGGTTCTTGGCGGCCAGCGCGGTCTCCACGTCCTTTAGGCCGGCCTCGCCGTAGCCGGTGGTGTCGGCAAAGACGGCGACGTGGGTCCAGCCGCGCTTGACGATATCCTCCACCACGAACGGCGCCTGGATGGCGTCCTTGGGCGAGGTGCGGAAGACGTAGCTTTCCGGCGCCGGGTACTTGGCCGTGAGCGGCGTGCCGGTGGCGCAGGGAATGATGAGGGGCAGCTTGGCGCTCTGGAAGGTGTCCAGCGCCTTTTGCGCCACGCCGGTGTTGCAAAAGCCGATGGTCGCGCTCACGCCGGCGGCCACCAGCTCTTGCGCGCCCTTGAGGCCGATGTCGGGGTTGGCCTGGTCGTCCTTGACCACCAGTTCCAACGGACGGCCCAGGTAGCCGCCCACCGCGTTGATCTCCTCGACCGCCAGTTGCACGCCCTGCAGCATCTGCACGCCGAAGTCCGACGACGGCCCGGTGAATGGGCCGATCACCCCCACCTTCAGCGTCGGGCCGCTCTGGGCCTGTGCCGCCAGGGACAGGCACAGCACCGCCGTGCCTGCCAGTGCCGAGAACCACCGTGTTGTCGTGCCGTGCATAGCCGCCTTTCGAAAAGGGAGTGGCGGCAGTCTAGGCCCGCGCCCGGCGCTGGACGCGGTGGTTTACCCTGATGGGGCCTGGGTCGTCAGCCGCTTGTCAGGCCCAGTTGCATACGGCGAAATGGGCGTTGGCCCTCGTCGAATATGCGTGACACGCTCCTAAATTGGTAGCAATTGGTAATCGGTATAGCCCGGCGCGCCGCCGCCGTAGAAGGTGGCGCGGTCGGGTGCGTTCCAGCCGGCGCCTTCGCGCAGGCGCCGGGTCAGGTCCGGGTTGGCAATGAAGGGGCGGCCGAAGGCCACCAGGTCGGCGCCGCCTTGCAGGGCCTGGTCGGCCAGGGCGCGGTCGTAGGCGTTGTTCACCATCCAGGCGGCCTGGCCGCCGGCGCCGCGGTAGGCCTGGCGCAGGGCGGCGTAGTCGAAGGGGGCATCACCCTGGGTGTGGTCGCGCGCGCCGCCGGTGGCGCCTTCGATGAAGTGCAGGTAGGCCAGCTTGAGCGGCGCCAGGTGTTGCACCACGTGGGTGAACAGGGCCTGGGGCTGGGGGTCGAAGGCGTCGTTGGCGGGTGTGACCGGCGACAGGCGCAGACCCACGCGGCCGGCACCGATCTCGTCACACACCGCTTGCATCACCTCCAGCAGCAGGCGGGCGCGGTTCTCGATGGGGCCACCATAGGCGTCGGTACGGTGGTTGGAACCCGAGCGCAGGAACTGGTCCAGCAGGTAGCCGTTGGCGCCGTGCACCTCCACGCCGTCAAAGCCGGCGGCGATGGCGTTGCGGGCGGCGCGGCGGTAGTCGGCCACGATGCCTGGCAGTTCCTCCAGCGCCAGGGCGCGCGGGGCCGAGGTTTCCACGAAACGCGGCACGCCGTCCTGGATCAGCACGGTCTTGGTCTTGGCGGTGATGGCCGAGGGGGCCACCGGCGCCTGGCCGCCCGGCTGCAGGTCCACGTGGGAGACGCGGCCCACGTGCCACAGCTGCATGACGATCTTGCCGCCAGCCGCATGCACGGCGGCGGTGATGGGCTTCCAGGCGGCAACCTGCGCGTCGCTCCAGATGCCGGGCACGTCGGCGTAGCCCTGGCCCTGGTGGCTGATGGCGGTGGCCTCAGTGATGATCAGGCCGGCGCCGTCCTGGGGGTTGGCGCGCTGGGTGTAGTAGGTGGCCATCAGGGCGTTGGGCAGGGCGCCGGGGGCGCGGTTGCGGGTCAAGGGGGCCATCACGACGCGATTGGCCAGAGAGAGCTGGCCGGCCTGCAGGGGTTGGAACAAGGTGGTCATTGTGGGTTGGGCGGTAAGTGAAGAAGCGAACACGGCCCGATGGCGCCGCGTCCATCGACCACATGCCGGCGCCACCGCCAAATGCAAGCCCGCCTGGCCGCGCGGATTGACGCCTGGGTGACAGCGCGCGCTGCGTCCTGCGCGCATGCGGCGCGGGAAAGGGTGGGAAATGCCTGGTTTTTCGGGCTTTATTTCCGCCTTGGCCGATTGGGCGACTCTCCATACTTGGTGCATCCACCGACCCTTGTGGGGTGTGCCATGCAAATCGACCGTTACAACCACCTGCTTTTCCCCCGCGAGAACCCGTCCAACGCGGCCGGCGGCAACGACGCCTCGGCGACGTCCGCCACCGGGGCGGGCACGGCGTCCAATGCGTCCCGGGCGCTCCCGCCCGCCGCCGATCCGGCTCCGGCGCGCGCCGACAGCGTGGTGCTGCAGATTCGCTCGTCCGATGCCGCACCCGTGCGCCCCGAGACGGTGCTCTACACCGCAACGGGCCAACCCGATTTCGTTTCCGTGGCCGTCTCGGCCATGCGCGAACTGCGTGACCAGACCGAGCGCCAGCAGGCCACACAGCCGAGCGCCGCCAATGCCGCGCCCGCTCAGACCAGCAGCGGCTGGATGCAGAGCCTGGCGGCCCGCTTCAAGGCCTTTGCATGAGGTGTGTGAAGCAATAAAAAACGCACCCAACTGGGTGCGTTTTTCGTGAGGCCGTGCGGACTGCTTACAGCTTGGCGGCTTCCACTTGCACGATCAGGCGCACGTTCTTGGGGAAGCCCCAGTCGATGCCGTAGTTCATGCCGAAGGCGGTGCGGTCGATGGTGGTTTCAAAGTCGCCACCGCAGACTTCGCGCTTGTTCATCGGGTTCTGGTAGCAGTTGAACTGGTTGGCCTTGAGCGTGACGGGCTGGGTCTTGCCCATCAGGGTCAGGTTGCCCTGGATCTCGGAGACCTTGTCGCCGTCGAACACGAACTTGTCGGAGACGAACTTCATGGTCGGGAATTTCTCGGCATTGAACAGGTCGGGGCTCTTCAGGTGCTTCTCAAAGGCGGCAAAACCGGTGTTGATGGAAGCCACGTCCACCGTCACGTCCACCTTGCCGCTCTTGCCGGCGCGGTCGAACTGCACCGTGCCTTCCTTCTTGTCGAAACGGCCGCGGTTGGTGGAGGTGCCGAAGTGGCCGACCTCGAACGTCACATAGGTGTGGGCCGGGTCCAGTGCGTAGCTGGCGGATTCGGCGTGGGCCACGGTGGCCAGCAGGGCGCCGGCGGCGAGGGCGATCAGGGATTTGCGCATGTTCAATTGCTCCAAGAGGAAGGTTGCGGGTTGAGAAGAAAACACAGGGGAATCAGAACTTGCCCATGCCGGTCAGCGCCAGCTTGAACTTGACTTGCACGTCGTCGGCGACCATGGACGTGTCGGCCCATTCCTTTTCGCCGATCTTGTAGGCCAGACGCTTGAGCGTGAAACTGCCGCTGGCGACGGTGGTGACGCCATTGGCGGCCAGGGTCACGGGGATCACGGCGTCCTGGCTGGCGCCTTTGATGGCGAGCTTGCCCGCCACCTCGAACTTGCCGCCGCCCAGGGCCTTGATGGCGCTGGACTGGAAGGTGGCCTGCGGGAACTTGGCGGTGTTGAACCACTCGGCCTTGGGCAACTCGGAATCCGGTTCGGGCGAGCCCAGGGTGGCGCTGGCAATGTCCACGGTGAAGGCGATCTTGCCGGCTTGCGGCTTGGCCGGGTCGAAGGCGATTTGGGCGTCGAATTTCTTGAAGCGGCCCTCCACCGGCACGCCCATCTGCTTGCTCACAAAGCTGATTTCGCTCTGGGCCGGCACCAGTTTCTGCTGGGCCAGTGCCGTGCTGCTGGCCAGGGCGGCCAGCAGCAGCAAGGCGACGCTACGGGCAAAGGGGGTGGATCGGGTCATGGGGGGTACTCCGTTGTTGGGGAATTAAGAGGGGGCGGTTCAGCGGCCGCCGGGCAGCATGCGACTGAGCAGGCCGTCCTTGTCGATCCAGTGGTGCTTGAGCGCGGCGCCCACATGCACCACCACCAGGGCGGCCAGGGCAAAGGCCGAGATCTCGTGCCAGGGCTTGATGAGTTCGGCCAGCGCCTTGTCGGCGGCCACGAAGTCGGGCAGCGGCAGCACGCCGAACAACACGATGGGGAAACCCGCCGCCGAGCTGTAGGCCCAGCCGACCAGGGGGACGACGAAGAACAGCGCGTACATCAGCCCATGGGTGGCCTGGTAGGCCGTCATCTGCCAGCCCGGCATGGCCAGGGTTACGGCCTGCGGCAGGGCCGGCGGGCGGTGCGTGAGACGCCACAGCAGGCGCAAGGCCGAGAGGATCAGCACCGTCATGCCGGCCCACTTGTGCCAGTTGTAGAGCTTCAGGCGCGTGGGCGAGAACGGCAGATCGGCCATGTACAGGCCCATGGCGAACAACCCCACCAGGGCCAGCGCCAGCACCCAGTGCAGCAGCATGGCGAAACCGTTGTAGCGGCGGGAAGCGGGAACCGTATTCATTGCTGGCGTTGCGGGCATCGGACGAAATGGGAGGGACTGCCGACCCGGGAGCGGGCGGCTGTTGCTTGGAAGTGTAGGGGCGCAAAAGGTTCAGAAATTTCAAATTACTTGTTGCAACATTTCAAGCAATTTGAAACATCCATGAACATCGGTTCAAGGAATCTGACGTTCCACCACCACCGTGCGGCCGTTTTCCAACTGCACCCACTGGTCGCATAGGGCGAGCGAACTGGGGCGGTGGGCGATGAGCAGGATGGTGGTGTTGCGCAAGTGGGTCTGGATGGCGGCGCGGATCAGGGCGTCGGTTTCCACATCCATGCTGGCGGTGGCCTCGTCCATCAGGATCACCCGCGCACCGGACAACAGGGCACGCGCCAGACAGATGAGTTGGCGCTGGCCGGCGCTGATGTTGCGCCCGCCTTCTTCGAGGGGCGTGTCCAGCCCCTGGGGCAGCGTGGCCACGAAATCCATCAGGCCGATCTGGGTCAGGGCGGCGTGGATGGCCGCATCGCCGTACTGGCCTGTCACGTCGATGGAGGCGCGCAGTGGCCCTAGGAACAGCACCGGGTCCTGCGGCACGTAGGCCAGGCTCAAGCGCAGGCGCGCATGCGGCACCGTGGCAATGTCCACGCCGTCGATGCAAATGCGGCCGCGGTCCACGGCGAGCGTGCGCAGCAAGGCCAGCAGCACCGTGGACTTGCCCGCGCCGGTGCGTCCCAGCAGCGCGCAGTGGCTGTGCGCCGGCACGGTGAACGTGGCGTCGGCCACGATGGCGGGTAGTTCTGGCGCGTAGCGCAGGCGGGCATGCTCGAACTGGATGGCACCGGCTTGGGGCCAGCCGGCCGGCACGTCGGCGGTGTGCGTGGTATCGGCCTCGGGCGGGAGTTCCGCCCATTGCTGGCAGCGCTCCCAGGGCACCAGGATGGTGGCCAGCGCAAAGAAGTCGCGGCACATGCGTTCGATGCGGGTCAGCAGGCCAAAGGTCAGCGCCAACAGCAGGCCCACTGCACCCGCGTCCAGCGTGGGAAGCCAGGGCAGCGTTGGTCCCAGCGCCAAGGGCACCAGCAGGCACACCATGACCGCGCACGAAATCACCGTGAGGCGCATGGACAGCCAGAACACCAGGTCCCAACGGCGCAGTTCGGTGTTGAGGCTCAGGCGTGTGGCGCGGTCGAACTGTTCCACCACCGCCGCCTCGCAACGCAGGGCGCGCAGGGTGGAGTGGCCGCGCAGGGCGTCATTGAACAGCGAGAACACCGGCGAACGGGTGATGGAGCCCAGGCGCGCCGTCTCGCGCACCGCCGCACCGTACAGGCGCGAGACACGGATGGCCACATAGGTGGCCAATGAGAATGGCAGCAGTGCCGCGCCGGCCACGCCCAGGATGCCCATGGCGCTGGCTGTGGCCGCCGCAGCGCCCTGGGTGAAGCGAAAGCCGCGTCCGGCCAACTCCACATCGAGTTGCTGGATGTCGGCCGAGAAGCGGTTCATCATGCGCCCCGAGGGGGTGGTCTCGAAGAAGCGCAGCGGCGATTGCATCACGCCCTCCAGCATGCGGTCGTGGGCACGTTGCGCGGCGTGGGCGCAGGCCTTGCGGAAGGTGGCCTGGGCCAGGTAGCCCAGGGTGACAGTGGCCAGTGTGAGCCCTGCAAAGGCCAGGAAGAAGACGCCAGACCCCAGGGCGTCAGGCCCGTGCATGGCCGACATCAGCACCTGTTGCAGCAGTGGCACCACGCTGGCCAACAGCATCAGACCCAGCACCCATGCGGCGCCGGCGCGGGTGTGGTGGCTCCAGGCGCTGTCGCCCAGGGTGCGCAGCAGGTTGGCCCAGACGGTGGTCCGCACGCGGCCGGTGGCGGCGGTCTCGGCGGTGGTTAGGGTCTCCTCCTTGCCGGCGGGGCTGGTGGTGCGTGCGCCCAGTTGGTGTGCCACCACGTCCTGGTCGGCGTGGCCTTCGCGTTCGATGCGCAGGAAGTTGGCAAAACGCGCGCTGGAGGCGGTGAGCGTCTCCAGCGTGCCGAACTGGGCGTTGCCATCGCTGTCGATGAACAGGATGCGATCAAAGCGCTCCAACTGCGCCAGGCGGTGCGTCACGCAGATGCGCAAGCGATCATGCCAGCGCCCGAACACCAGGGCGTCGGCAACGGCCTGCTCGGTGCCCACATCCAGCGCGGAAAACGGGTCGTCCAGCACGATGGCATCGGCCTCGCGCAGCGCGGCGCGTGCCAGCGAGACGCGTTGCTTTTGCCCACCCGAGAGGTTCAGGCCCCGCTCGCCCAACTCGGTTTCCAGGCCGCCGGGCCATTGCGCCACCTCGCCGGCGAGGCTGGCCAGGCGCAGGGCCTCGTTCAGCGCGGCGTCGCCTTGCGGCAGCGCAGGGTCGTACAGCGTGAGGTTGTCGCGCAGCGTGCCGCTGGCGATGAAGGTCTCCTGCGGGCAGTAGGCCAGGTGCGGGGCATGGCTCCAGCGCACGCTGCCGGCGCTGGGGGCGTATTCGCCCAGCAGGGTGCGCAGCAGCACGGTCTTGCCCGCACCCACCGGGCCGACGATGGCCAGGCTTTGCCCCGGTGCCAGATCCATGGAGATACCGTTGAGGATGGGTGGCGCGGCATCATCCAGCCGCAGCACCAAGTCGCGCACCTGCAGGGCCGGCGCCGGTCCGTTCATTGGTGGTTCGGGTGCCGGGGCATCCGGCAGGGTGAAGAATTCCAGCAGGCGCCGGGCCGAGACCTCGGTCTGCGCCAGGATGCCGGCCACATCGGCAACCACCATGAACGGAAACTCCAGTCCCTGGAAGATCAACAAGGTGGGCAGCAACATGGCCGCATGCAATTCGCCCCCGCGCAGGATGTGGACACCATAGGTGGCGGTGGCCACCACCAGGCCGGTGCAGGAGAACACCAGCGAGGCCCGTGTCTGCAAGAGCATCACGGCAATCAACCGGTCCACCTCGGCGCTGCGCGCGCGGCGTGTGCGCCCGAGAAAGGTGTCGGTCCAGCCGGAGAGCTTGATGACCTTGATGGCCGACAGAATCTGCGAGAGCAGGTCCAGGCGCGTATCCCGCGCAGTCAGCAGTTCACCCTGGCGGCGGGTGGTGGCGCGCACGATGGCGCGCAGCAGGGGCACGGTCAGGGCCATCATCACCAGGGCGACCAGGGTGGTGGCGCCGAGGTAGCGCCATAGCAGCGCGGTGGCGACGGCGATGTGCACCACGACCATGGCGCCATCGACCAGGCGTTCCACGCAGTGGCTCACCGCTGGCACGTCCACATGCATCAGGTTCTGGGTGTTACCCTGGGGCAGGCCGTGGCGCGTGCGCGGTGCCAGGCGGAACCACTTTTGTGCAAACGCGTGCATCAACGCGCTGCGCTGCAGGATGTGGGCGTGGGCAAAGGCCTTGAGGTAGCGTTGAAAGCTCACATTGGTGAGGTAGATCACCAGCGGAAAGCACAGCAGCAGGGCCAGATGCGGTGCAGCCAGGGGCGCCTCCTGAATGGCGGTGAAATGGGTCATCACCCACTCGATCAGCAGCGCCGGCGCGGCGCCGGCCAGTGTCGAGAGGGTCATGTACACGAGCGTGCGCCAAAGCTGGGGTCGTGTCGTGCGCAGGATGCTGCCCACGAAGCCCCACGGGCCCCGTGCCAGTTCCGGCTGGAACAAGGCACGCCCGTGGTGGCGTTCGAGTTCCTCCAGTTGGGGCGTAATGTCCGCGGCGTCCATGGTGGCGCCGTCCTGGGCCAGGCGGCGCAGCTCGGGACTCAGGTGCCGGTGGTAGTCATCGGCCAGGGAGGCCAGGGCGCGTGCGGGTAAATTGAGCCACATCAAGGTGAGTATCGCACCGGCCCCTCGGCGCGCTCAGGGGCGTTTCAGGTACAGCGCGTCCGACCAGGTGGCCAGCCACTGCGGCTGGTAGGCCACGAAGATGGCCGCCAGAATGCCCGTGGCAAAGCCGTCGCCCCAGGCCAGCAACCAGCGCCCCACCATGGAAAGACCGGGGCTGACGTTGGAGATCGCATACCCGGCCCAGTGCGCCAACAGCGACGCGACAAACACGCTGGCCACGGTCCCGGCAAAGGCCCGGCCCAGGATGTAGACGAATACGCGGTGTCCGACCCAGCGCCGCAGCGCGGCACCCATGCCCAGCGCCAGCGTGGCGGGCAGCACGCCCTGCCAGAACAGCTGCGCCACCAGCGCGTCCGCCGTGGCCGGCGCGATCAGGTCCGACAGCAGCACCACGGCGCCCAGCGCCAGCACCGCCAGCGGCCAGCCCAGCATCAGGGTGACGGCGCAGGCGCCGGACAGCTGCAGGGGCAGCGGCATGGCGTGCAGGCGGGGGATGGCCCAGATCCAGGGCAGGATGACCAGGGTCCCCAGCAGCGGGGAGAGCAGGGCGCCGCCGACAAGCATGCGCCAGGGGCGCAGCATCAGCGCGACGGCCAGGGCCACGGCCAGCAGGGAAATCTCGATGTTCATGGGACGGTGGTGGGGGTTGCACCACCGATCGTAATTCCCCTGCGGCGTTTTGGGGTACGTGTGTTACCAGTTGACTTCGCGTTCCGGTGTCGCGCTGATCTTGTGGATGGAGAGGTCGGCGCCGTCGTATTCCTCTTCCTGGCTCAGGCGCAGGCCGGCCACGGTCTTGAGGGTGCCGTAGACCACCAGGCCGCCGGCCGCGGCCCAGGCCACGCCCATGGCGGTGCCAATGAGCTGGGCGGTGAAGGACACGCCGCCCAGACCGCCCAGCGCCTTGGCGCCGAAGATGCCGGCGGCCAGGCCGCCCAGCGTGCCGCACAGGCCGTGCAGTGGCCACACGCCCAGCACATCGTCGATCTTCCACTTGTTCTGCGTCAGCGTAAACATCACGACGAAGATGGTGCCGGCGGCTGCGCCCACCACCAGCGCGCCCAACGGGTGCATCAGGTCGGAGCCGGCGCACACGGCCACCAAGCCGGCCAGCGGGCCGTTGTGCACGAAGCCGGGGTCGTTCTTGCCGGCCACCAGGGCGGCCAGCGTGCCACCGACCATGGCCATCAAGGAGTTGACCGCCACCAGGCCGGAAATCTTGTCCAGGGTCTGTGCGCTCATGACGTTGAAGCCGAACCAGCCCACGGTCAGGATCCAGGCGCCCAGTGCCAGGAACGGGATGCTGCTCGGCGGATGGGCGGAGATGGCGCCATCCTTGCGGTAGCGGTTGCTGCGCGCACCCAGCAGGATCACGGCCGGCAGAGCGATCCAGCCGCCCACCGCGTGCACTACAACGCTGCCGGCAAAGTCATGGAACTCCTCGCCGGTCAGCGCCTTCAGCCAGGCCTGCACGCCCAGGTGCTGGTTCCAGGCGATGCCCTCGAAGAAGGGGTAGACAAAACCGACGATGACGGCGGTCGCAATCAGCTGCGGCCAAAAGCGCGCACGCTCGGCAATGCCGCCGGAGATGATGGCGGGAATCGCGGCGGCAAAGGTCAGCAGGAAGAAGAATTTCACCAGCTCATAGCCGTTCTTGGCCGCCAGTTCCTCGGCGCCGACGAAGAAGCCGGTCCCATAGGCCACGGCATAGCCCACGACGAAATACACCACGGTGGAAACCGAGAAGTCCACCAGGATCTTGACCAGGGCATTGACCTGGTTCTTGCGCCGGACGGTGCCCAGCTCCAGAAAGGCAAACCCGGCGTGCATGGCCAGAACCATGATGCCGCCGAGCAGAATGAACAAGGCATCCGCGCCCTGTTTGAGTGCTTCCATATCAACCTCTTGTGTGAAATGCTGCTTATTGGTGCAGTTTTGAGCCAAATTTCAAAACTGCACCAAATGCAAGCAAGAAGCGCGCCAAATTGGACTGCATGCACCAAAATTGATGCTGGTCAGGCCCGGCTACAATGGCGGCTGTCATTGGGGAGTAGCCGCCCTTCTTCATTGAGAGGGGCCTGCGTCAACAGACTTGCCCGGCCGCGCAACGCGGTTGGCATGGCGCAGGCGGTGTCCACACAGGTGGGACTTGGCGAGACCTTTGGCTGCATGCCTCCTGTTGTAGGCCGGGGGTGTCGTGCAGTCATGGGTTTCCACGCCGGCCGGAGTTCACAGTACCACCATGGAAGCATTCCTCGTCTCCACCGGCATCGTCGCCCTCGCCGAAATGGGCGACAAAACCCAGTTGTTGGCCCTGATCCTGGCCGCGCGCTTTCGCCGGCCTTGGCCCATCGTGCTGGGCATCTTCGTCTCCACCATCGCCAACCATGCCCTGGCCGGCGCCGCCGGTGCCTGGGTCACCACCGTGCTGGGGCCGGACCTGTTGCGCTGGGTGCTGGGCGGCTCCTTCATCGCCATGGCGGTGTGGATGCTGATCCCCGACAAGGTGGATGACGACGAGAACGGCGGCGCCATGCCCCGTTTTGGTGTGTTCGGGACCACGGTCGTGGCCTTCTTCCTGGCCGAGATGGGCGACAAAACCCAGATTGCCACCGTCATGCTGGCCGCGCAGTACCACGCCTGGGGCTGGGTTGTTGCTGGAACCACGCTGGGCATGATGCTGGCCAATGCACCGGTGGTCTGGTTGGGCGACAAAATCACCAAATTGGTGCCATTGCAGGCGGTGCACATGGTCTCCGCCCTCATTTTCCTGGGGCTGGGTGGGCTTGCACTCCTGAGTTGACGCGATGCGGCACGGGGCCGGCAGATGGATTTATACTAGGCTTCAGCGCCGATTTGATTACCAAGATTGCGGGCGCCGAAGCCCTGGAGCTTCGAAATTCAGCTAAAGACGGCCCAGTCATCCCCACCAGATTACCCGGCTCTGCCTTTAGCACGCCGGGTTTTTTATTGCACTGTTTGCTTTGGAGATGGCTTTGATCGCGACACCCCAGTCCCAGCACTTCGCCCAGGCTTTGCACCTGCAAAGCGGCGCCACGCTGCGCGACTATTCACTCAGTTACGAGACCTACGGCACGCTCAATGCCGACCGCTCCAACGCCGTGCTGATCTGTCATGCGCTGAACGCCTCGCACCATGTGGCCGGCGTCTACGAGGGCCAGGCCAATTCCGAGGGCTGGTGGGACAACATGATCGGCCCCGGCAAGCCGGTGGACACGAACCGCTTCTTCGTCATCGGCGTCAACAACCTGGGTTCCTGCTTTGGCTCCACCGGGCCGATGCACGCCAACCCGGACACGCCCGGCCAAGTCTATGGGGCCGACTTCCCGGTGGTGACGGTGGAGGACTGGGTCAACGCCCAGGCGCGGTTGCTCGACGTGCTGGGCATCCAGACGCTGGCCGCGGTCATGGGCGGCTCGCTGGGTGGCATGCAGGCGCTGTCCTGGACGCTGCAGTACCCGGACCGTGTGCGCCATGCCGTGGTCGTGGCCAGCGCGCCGAACCTGACGGCCGAGAACATCGCCTTCAACGAGGTGGCGCGCCGCGCCATCGTCACCGACCCCGACTTCCACGGCGGCCACTTCTACGCGCATGGCACCGTGCCCAAGCGCGGCCTGCGCATCGCCCGCATGATTGGCCACATCACGTATCTGAGCGACGACGTGATGAACGAGAAGTTTGGACGGCAGTTGCGCGAGGCGGTGCTGGACAGTGCCAGTGGCTACAAATACTCGACACAGGACATCGAATTCCAGATCGAGAGCTACCTGCGCTACCAGGGCGACAAGTTTGCCGAATACTTCGACGCCAACACCTACCTGCTGATCACCCGCGCGCTGGACTACTTCGACCCGGCCCGCGCCTTTGGTGGCGACCTGAGCCGCGCCCTGCGGCGCGCCACCTGCAAGTTCCTGCTGGTCAGCTTCACCACCGACTGGCGCTTCAGCCCCAAACGCAGCCGCGAGATCGTCAAGGCCCTGCTGGACAACCAGCACGACGTCAGCTACGCCGAGATCGACGCGCCCCATGGGCATGATGCCTTTTTGCTGGATGACCCTCGTTACATGAGCGTGGTGCGCTCTTATTTTGATAGCATGGCGCAGGGAGCAACCGCATGAGCGACATCCACACCATGCACGCCATCGCCGAACTGGTGCCGCACGGTTCGCGCGTGCTCGACCTGGGCTGCGGCGACGGCGCCATGCTGGCACACCTGCAGAAGGCCCGTGGCTGCACCGGCTACGGCGTCGAAATAGCAGATGCCAACGTGCTGGCCTGCGTGCAACGCGGCGTCAATGTCATCCAGTTGAACCTGGACGAGGGTCTGGCGATGTTCGACGACGCCTCGTTCGACGTGGTGCTGCAGATCGACACGCTGCAGCACCTGCGCAATGCCGAGGTCATGCTGCGCGAGACCGTGCGCGTGGGCCGCGTCGGCATCGTCGCCTTCCCCAACTTTGCCCATTGGCCCAACCGCCTCAGCGTGCTGGGGGGGCGCATGCCGGTGACCAAGCGCCTGCCCTACCAGTGGTACGACACGCCCAACATCCGCGTCGGCACCCACGCCGATCTGGCGGTGCTGGCGGCGCGCAACGGCCTGCAGGTGCAGGACAGCTTTGGCCTGCAGGACGGCCGCACCGTGCGCCTGCTGCCCAATCTGCGGGCCGGCACCTCGGTCTACAAGCTTGCCAAGGGGGGTTAACCCCGAGCCCGATTGGAGAGGTGACTCGGGAAAGCGCTGATCCGGCGACGCAATAACCTGCCCACAATCCGAGTTGGCCGCCGGCGCGCGGCGTAACCTGTACTTGTTGGGGAGTGGTGCGTGATGAGGCCCGTCAGTATTGCCTTGAAGATCTGGATGCCAGCCATCCTGGTGAGTTTCGGCCTGGTGGCCATGTCCATAGGCTCGGCGGTGCGGACCATCAAGTCCCAGGCCATCACCGCGGCCGAGCAGGCCGACCAGCAAAGCAAGCTGGAGCTGGCCGCGCGCTGGCGTGGCCTGGCCGAGGCCCAGGCCTTGCGCGGCATCGGCAATGCCTTGACGGCGGATGCCGCGGCCGGGTCCTTGCTGCTGGCGGGCGAGGCCGATGCCCAGCGCGAGATGGTCAGCATCGAGAAGTCCCTCGACGGCCTGATGACCGAATCCATGGAACTGGCGGCCTTGCAGGCGGTCAAGACCAAGGCACAGGCCCTGGGCAGTTCCCTGGAGAAAGCCCAGAAGCTCAAGGCCGGCGGCGATGCCGCTGCCGTGCAAGCCCACATCAAGTCCGACACCCAACCCCAGCTCACCGCCTTTCTGGCCGCGCAGCAAGACCTGGTGCACCTGGCCGAACAGGGTGCCACCGGCCTGCGCGACAAAGTCGGTGCCGAGCGGCTCAAGACCGTCTGGAGCGTGGCCGGCATCATGTCCTTCATCGTGGTGCTGGTGTGCGTGGGCACGCGCATCCTGCAGCGCAACGTGTGCGACCCGCTGGCGGAGATTGTGCGGGTGACGCGCGCCATCGGCGAGGGTGACCTGCGGGTGAACATCCAGAGTGAGCGCAAGGACGAGATGGGCGATGTGATGCGCTCCCTGCAGCACATGACGCAGTCCCTGGCCAGCCTGGTCGGCCAGGTCTCGCAATCGGCCACCAGCATTGGCGCGGCCAGCGCCGAGATCGCCCATGGCAACCACGACCTCTCCAACCGCACCGAGCAGACCGTTGGCAACCTGCAGCGGGCGGCCTCCAGCATGGACCATCTGAGCGGTTCGGTGCACCAGTCGGCCGAGGCCGCGCGCCAGGCCAACCAGCTTGCCGGCTCGGCCTTCACCGTGGCGCAGAGCGGCGGCCAGTCCGTGGCCCAGGTGGTGCAGACCATGCACCAGATCGACGCCTCGTCCAAGAAGATCGTTGACATCATCGGCGTCATCGACGGCATTGCCTTCCAGACCAATATCCTGGCGCTCAATGCCGCCGTGGAAGCGGCGCGCGCCGGTGAGCAGGGCCGCGGCTTTGCCGTGGTGGCCTCCGAGGTGCGCTCCCTGGCCGGCCGCTCGGCGGCGGCCGCGCGTGAGGTCAAGGAACTGATCAACGCCTCGGTCGCCAATGTGGAGGTCGGCACCCGCCTAGTGGACCAGGCCGGCCAGACCATGCAGGAGATCGTGACCTCGGTGCAGCGCGTCAGCGGCATCATCGAGGAGATCACCGCCACCAGCACCGAGCAAAGCGGCGACATGCAGCAGGTTTCCGTTGCCGTGGCCGAGCTGGAGCAGACGACGCAGCAGAACGCCGCCCTCGTCGAAGAAAGCGCCGCTGCCGCCGCATCCATGAGCGAGCAGGCCGCGGTGCTGGGGCAACTGGTGGGGCGTTTCGCCCTGCCGACTTAAGCCTATCTAGCGCTGGCCGGCCGGCTTGGCCGGCACCGTCTTCAGATAGGCGTAGACCGCCTGGGCATCGATGTCATTGAGTTCGCGCAGCGAGTCAAACGGCATTACCGCAATGGCGCTGCCGTCCGAGCGCTTGCCCGAGCGCAGCATGGCCACGAAGCTGGCCGCATCCGGGTAGCGCGCCATGGCGCTGCCCGCGCCGGGCGTGAGGTTGGCCGCCGCCGGCCAGTCCGGCGGGCCACCGGGAATGGTGCCGCCTGAGAGTCCGGGCCCATGGCAGCCGATACACATATTGGCCACATAGGCACCGTGCGCGGGTGTGGCGCCGGCCGTGACCGGTTGGGCGGGGGGCAGGGTGTGGTCGATCTTGTCGGCGGCATCGCGGATCACGCCCAGGCCGTACAGCACCTGCACCGGCAGGGGCAGTTCCAGCACCGTCTCGCCGCCCGTGCGCGGCGCCAGGGTGCGGACATAGCCCACCACGGCGGCCAGATCGGCATTGGTGAGGCGGTTGTAGTCCTCGCCAGGCATGATCAGCGCGGGGCGACCGTCGGCCTTGACGCCATGGCGGACGATGCGCTCCCAGTCCTGCGCCGTATAGCGCGCCACCGGTCCGCCGGGCGTGATGTTGGGCGCGCGCACGCGCATGCCCTTGCCGTCGTTGATGAACTCGCGCCCGCCGCCGTCCTGACCGTGGCAGTCGGCACAGCCACGGGATCGGAACAGGTAGCGCCCGCGCTCCAGGGCCGGCGCATCCGTGGCCCAGGCCACGCCGGGCACCGCCACATCCACCACCCGCTGGCGCTTGCGCTCACCCAGCATGCTGGCAAACAACAGCAGGGCCACGCCCAGCACCAGAAGCAGCCCCAGACCCAAGCCGATGCGTTTGAACCAGGCAGCCATGGCATGTCCCCCTCGTAAATGGCGCTTGATATTAGTCAAGGCCGCGAGGGCTGTCGAGGTGATCGGCCATGGGGAATACCCGCAGCGGCGGACCGTGCTACAGTGCGCCCATCGGGGGAGCAGCACCCCGGTGTCGGCCCGTCAGGGCCCCAAAGATGGTGTCCCATCCAATTGCTGGTAACGCAACAGGAGTTATCCGTGGACACCCAAAATCCGTCTATTCGTTCCGTATCCCCCAACGCTTTCGCCACCTGCCTGGCCCGCCTGGGCGTGCCCCCGTTGCAGGGCGAGCAGCCCTCGCGCTGGATCACGCGCGAGCGGCCCAAGATCGACCGCATCGCCTGCCCTTGGCTGATCCGGCGCTTCATCGATCCTCGGGCCGAGTTTTTCTACGTGCCAACCGCCCAGGTGCTGGCCCAGGCGCAAGCGCTGGGCGCGGCGGCCTACGACATCCCCGGTGCGCCGGTCTCCCATGTGGGCGCGCTGTGCAGCTTCGATGCCTTGCTGCAGGGGTTCGACCTGCATGACGCGGCACTGGACCTGCTGGCCACCATCGTGCGCGGCGCCGACACCGATCGGCTGGACCTGGCGCCGCAATCCGCCGGTCTATTGGCGTTCTCGCTGGGCCTGTCGCGCCTGCACGCGCAGGACGACCACGCCATGCTGGAAGCCGCCTTGCCGCTATACGACGCGCTGTACGCCTGGTGCCGTGACCGTGTGGCGGCGCAGGACGAGTCGCACAACTGGAAACCCGAAACCATGACCGGAGCCCGCGCATGAGCCATGCAAACCGTAGCGTCTCGTTCGCCGAGGCCTTTCGCTTCTGGCTCAAGCTGGGCTTCATCAGCTTTGGCGGGCCGGCCGGGCAAATTGCCATCATGCACCGTGAGCTCGTGGAGGAAAAGCGCTGGATCTCGGAGTCGCGCTTTCTGCACGCCCTGAACTACTGCATGCTGCTGCCCGGCCCCGAGGCGCAGCAGTTGGCCACCTACATCGGCTGGCTGATGCACCGCACCTGGGGCGGCGTCGTGGCCGGTGCGCTGTTTGTACTGCCCTCGCTGTTCCTGCTGATTGGCCTGAGCTGGGTCTACGTGGCCTTTGGCAACGTGCCCTGGGTGGCCGGGCTGTTGTATGGCATCAAGCCGGCGGTGGCCGCTATCGTGCTGCAGGCGGTGCACCGCATTGGCTCCAAGACGCTGAAGAAACCCACGGTGGCCCCCGTGCTGTGGGCGGTGGCAGCTATGAGTTTCATAGCAATCTATGCATTCGACGTGCCGTTCCCGTGGATCGTGGCGACCGCCGCGCTCGTCGGCTGGCTGGGTTCGCGCTGGGCGCCCCAGCAGTTTGCGGGGGCTGGTAGCCATGGCGCGGCCAAGTCGGTTGAACGCCAAGCTGGCGAGGCGGACTGGCTGATCGGAGACCACACGCCCACCCCGCCCCACGCGCGCTGGTCACCGGCGCGCCTGGCGGTCGTGGCAGTGGCCGGCATCACCCTGTGGGCGGTTCCCCTGGGCGCGCTGGTCGCCACCCAGGGCTGGGACGGCACCCTGGCGCAGATGGGCTGGTTCTTCACCAAGGCCGCGCTGCTGACCTTTGGCGGCGCCTACGCCGTGCTGCCCTACGTCTACCAGGGCGCGGTGGAACATTTCGGTTGGCTCAGCGGCACGCAGATGATCGATGGCCTGGCCCTGGGCGAGACCACGCCGGGGCCGCTGATCATGGTGGTGGCCTTTGTCGGCTTCGTCGGCGGCTGGGCCAAGCAGGTGCTGGGGCCGGACGCGCTGTTCCTGGGCGCGGCGCTGGCGGCCACGGTGGTGACCTGGTTCACTTTCCTGCCCTCTTTCATCTTCATCCTGGCCGGCGGGCCGCTGGTGGAGTCCACCCACGGCAAGCTGCAGCTCACGGCACCGCTGACCGCCATTACGGCGGCGGTGGTCGGCGTGATTGCCAGCCTGGGCCTGTTTTTCCTGGCCCACATCGCCGTGCGGGCGGACGCGGCCGGCCCGTGGTGGGCGCGGCTGGATGGCGTATCGCTGGTTCTGGCCGGCGCGGCGGCCGTCGCCCTGCTGCGTTACAAGGTGGGCGTGATCCCGGTCATCCTGGCCTGCGCGCTGGCCGGCTGGGCCTGGAGGCTATAAGTCAAATAGGCTTCCAGCCCTCGTGGAATGTGCGTGAGGCGCTCCTGATTTGATAGCTATCGCGAAGCCGGCCGGGGCGCCAGCACGGCGCTGTCCAGGCGCTCGGGCGTGCCGGCAATGCGCTCCAGGCGCGGGTAGCGCAAGCCGCCGCGGTAGTCCAGGGTGACGCTGCGGTAGTAGTCGCCGTCCTTCACCAGCAGCACCAGCGGGGTGCTGCCGTCCTGGTTGGCGGTGATGGCCTGGCTCAGGCGCTCGGCCTTGTAGGCGCGCGCGTTCACCGCCACCAGCTGCATGGCACCGGCAAGGCCGGCCTGGTAGGCTGGAGCGCCCCACAGCACGTTGTCGAGCTTGCCGTCCTTCTGCACGGTCAGGCCCAGGGAGTAGGCGAAGTCGTCGCCGCGGTCCTCGCGGTCGTCGTTGCGGGCGAATTCGCTGGGTTTGTCGGCCCAGGCCAGACGCCAGCCGCTGCGCTCCAGCCCGGCCAGGGGTGCGCCGCTGGCGTGGCCGTCCAGGCGCTCGCGCAGGAAGGCGGCCCAGTCGTAGGGCTGCACGGCATTCAACGTGGCCACCACGTCGTCAAAGGTATAGGTCAGGGGCTGGACGCGGCCATCCTCCACGCCGAAGAAGCGGCGGGCAAAGTCGTCCAGCGAACGCTTGCCGGCACTGCGTTCGCGGATCAGCGCGTCGGCCTCCAGCCAGACCAGGGCGGCTTCCTCGTAGTAGTCGCGTCCGCGCTGCCAGCTCATCCACTCGCGGCTGGTCTTGCGCGGGTCCATGGCGGCCTCGTTGGTGGTGTCCTGCAGGCTGCGCCAGACGCGCCCGCTGCGGTGCTCCAAACTGGCGGCCACGTGGGCCAGGCTGTCGCGCGCCTGCTCGGCGGTGATCAGGCCGCTGCGCGCGGCCAGCACCCGGCCCCAGAACTGGGTCTGGCCCTCGTACAGCCAGAGCAGGCTGGCGCGCATGGGTTCGCTGTTGAAGTCGGGCGTCCACAGATCGGCCGGGCGGCGGAACTTGCCGTTCCAGGAGTGGGTGTATTCGTGCGGCAGCAGATCGCGCCCGCCGGCGCGCCGGGCCCAGTCCTTGAAGTAACCGGGGCGCACGCCGTTCTCGCTGCTCTCGTGGTGCTCCAGGCCGATGGGGGACTGGCGTTCGCTCTGCGCCAGCAGGAAGGTGTAGTGCTCGAAGTGCCGCGCGCCGAACAGGCGGTCGGCCTGTTGCACCAGGTTGCGGTGGGCCTGGATCTGCTCCTCGCTGGCCTGCAGCTGGTCGGAACTGTCGGCCACCAAGGCCAGCGTCACCGGGTGGCTGGCGCCGGATGGGTCCAGCGGGACGCGGCGCAGGTGCGCACCGGCGAACACCGGCGAATCCACCAGGCGCTCCAGGCTCACCGGCGCATAGCGCACGCCGTCGCCGTCCTCGCCCTGCACCGGCAGTGCGCTGGCCTGCTGCCAGCCGTTGGGGAGTTTGAGGCGCGCCTGGAACGCGATCTGCCTGTCACCGTAGCCGGCCGGGTACAGCAGCACGGTGTTCCACTGCAGGTTGAGCATGTCGTGGCTCATCACCACGCGGGCGTTGCGCGGCTCCAGCGGCGTGATGGCCTGGAAGCTCAGCTCCAACTGGTCCACGCCGGCGGGCACCTCCACGCGAAAGGCGTACGGGTCGGCCGGGTCGCGCAGCCAGGGCAGGGCGCGCGGTTCGGTGCCGGCGGTGCGCACCTGCAGGCCGGCCAGGCGTTCGATCTGGCCGGTGGGGCCGTGGTTGCCGGGCAGCCAGCGCGGGAAGAACAGGGTCAGCGGCCCGGGTGTCACCGGCAGGTGCTGGCGCACTTGGAACACGCGGTGGTCCAGGTCGGTAGCGTCCACCTCCAGGCGGATCACGCCGGGGTAGGGTTGGGTGCGCGTCGCAGGGGCGGGCGCGTTGGCGCTCTGTGCGTGCAGCAAGGTGGCGAGGCTGGCGGTGGCCAGCAGGGTCAGGGCCTTGTGGGCCGGGCGAAAGCGCATGCGGGGGCTCCCTTGAAGAGTCGGCATTATCGGCGCCACCCCGGCACCGGACGCGCCGGGGGCGTGGGCGGTGGGGCCGAGATGTCGCCAATGCATCAGGGTATTAGGCATTTCTCCTAAATACCGCCCGCAGAATGGTTTTAGACTGTAACGATGCCAACGCACGCTAAAACGCCCCGCCGCCGCCCTGTCGTTCGCCATGCCCATGTGGGCGCGCCCCATGTGCTGACATCGCTGCTGGAACCGCGCGGCCTGTTGGAGATGGCCCTGCTGCCGGCCTCCCTGCCCTTGCTGATGGAGGCGCCCCAGGGCGACGGCCATCCGGTGCTCTTGGTGCCCGGCTTCATGGCCAGCGAGACCTCGCTGATCGCCCTCAAGCTGTTTTTGCAGAACAAGGGCTATGACGTGCACACCTGGGGCCTGGGCCGCAACGTCGGCTTTCGCAGCAAGCACGCCAACGCCCTGCCGCAAAAAATCCGCTACCTGCACCACCGCACCGGCAAGAAGGTGAGCCTGGTGGGCTGGAGCCTGGGCGGCGTGTTCTCCATGTACGGGGCGCAGCAGGCGCTGGACTGCGTGCGCTCCATCATCACCCTGGGCAGCCCCGTCAGCGTGGACGCGCAGGGCAGCCAGTCGCCCTCGGCCGTCAAGGCGCTGTACCGGCTGGTGTCGCACCGCCTGGGTGCCACCGCCCATGTCATGCAGCCGCGTGCCAAGGAGATGCGCGAGCGCCGCCGCCTGGCCATTCCCACCAGCTGCCTGTATTCCCTGTCCGACGGCGTGGTGCCGCCCCAGGAGGCCACAATCGACGGCGACCCCGCCCTGCACGAAAACATCCGCGTGCCGGGCAGCCATATCGGCCTGGGCTTCAACGGCATCGTGCTGGCCATCGTGGCCGACCGCCTGGCCCAACCTCAGGGCGACTGGCAGCCCTTCGTGCCCAAGGGCCTGCTGGGCCAGGTCTGGGGCCTGACCACGGGCACCACCACCGCCTGTGCCGCCACCGCCGACGCGAACTGACCGAGCCGAGAAGTACCCCATCACCATGCGCCAACTGAGCGAACACGACGCCGCCTACATCTACTCGGACAGCGCGCACGCCAATTCCAACGTCACCCTGGTCCACATCTACGACCAGTCCACGGCGCCCGGCGGCGTGGTGCGGTTCAAGCAGATCCTCGCCCACGTGGAGAGCCGGCTCGACCGCCTGCCCAATTTCCGCGAAAAAATCCTGCGCGTGCCGCTGGACCTGGACTACCCCTACTGGGTGGAGGACGAGCACTTCAACATCGAATACCACGTGCGCCACATCGCCCTGCCCAAACCGGGCGACTGGCGCCAGTTCTGCATCCAGTCCTCGCGCATCCACGCCCGCCCGCTGGACCTGCAGCGCCCGCTGTGGGAGATGTACGTCATCGAGGGTCTGGACAGTTTCCTGGACCTGCCGGTGGGCTCGTTCGCCGTGCTGCTGAAGATCCACCACGCCGCCATCGACGTGGAAAACGGCAACGAGATCACCAGCCTCTTGCACGACCTCACGCCCAACGCGCCGGCTCCGGTGCCGGCGGCGCCCTGGTTCCCGGAGTCCGCGCCGGGCAACCTGGCGCTGCTGTGGCTGGCGGGCCTGAACATGGCGACCTTCCCGCTGCGCATGGCCCAACCCCTGCGCAGCAGCTGGACGGCCATCAAGTCCACCGCCAAGACCTTTGCCGGGGAGTTCTTGGGCCGGCCCCACGCCTTCCCCATGACCCGCTTCAACACCGAGGTCTCGCCCCACCGCGTGTTCGAGACCCGGCGCTTTGCGCTGGCGGACTTCAAGACCATCCGCGCCCTGGTGCCCAATGCCTCGGTGAACGACGTGGTGTTGGCCGTGTGCGCCGGTGGTATGCGCCGCTACCTGGACATGCAGGGCGAGCTGCCGCCCGAGAGCCTGGTTGCGGCCGCGCCCATTGCGGTGCACAGCGACCTGGAATCCAGCCCGCAGACCCAGTTCTCGTGGGTGCGCGTGGGGCTGGGCACCGACATTGCGGACCCGGTGGAACGGTTGAGGACCATCCAGGCCGCCAGCTCATCCTCCAGTGCCATGGCCCAGGCCATCAGCGCGCGCGAGCTGACCAGCCTGGCGCAGCAGGCGCCCTCGTTGGCCATCATGGCCACCAGCAAGATGCTGCGCTCGGCCTCGGCCCTGCTGGGCGACTGGGCGCCGCTGGCCAACTGCGCCATCACCAATGTGCCGGGCTCGCGCGAGCCGCTGTACCTGCAGGGCGCGAAGCTCACCTACCTATCGGCCATCATGCCCATCTCCGACGGCATGGGCCTGGTGTTTTCCGTCACCGGCTACAACGAGACCATCGTGGTGTCCGTCACGGGTTGCTACGAGCAGTTGCCCGATCCCGAGGTGTTGGCCCAGTGCCTGCGCGACAGCTTCCAGGAATACCTGGCCCTGGCCCAGCGCGCCGTGCGTCGCGGTGCGTCCTCTGCCAAGGCGGTGCATGCTGCGCCGGCCGCCAAGCCCAGACGCACGCGGGTCCGGCGCAAGGCTGGCCCCGCCCAGGAGGCCGGTGCCGCCATCTGAGCGGAGAGCCCTGTGTTCCAACGTGCTGTCGCCGTGGTGCTCGCACTGGCCTACGCGGCCATGGCCCGGGCCGAGACGCCGCCAGCGCCCGTAGTGAACTGCGGCACCGTGGTGGACCTTCCCACCCGCACCGCCAGCGTGACCCGCTACAGCTGGCTGCCCGGCACATCGTCGGAGCCCGCGGGCGTGGCCGTGTTGCTGCTGGTGGGTGGCGGCGGCACGCTGAACATCGACAGCGCCGGTTGCCCCCAACGGCTCAACCACAACATCCTGCTCCGCACGGCATCGTTGCTGCGCGCGGCCGGCATGGCCACGGCCCTGGTCGATGCGCCCTCTGATTGGAAGGGTGATGAGGGGCTGGCCGGCTTTCGCCTGGATCCTGCGCACGCGGCCGACCTGGGCCAGGTGGTGGCCGATCTGCGCCAGCGCAGCGGGGCGCAGACCGTCTGGGTGATTGGGCACAGCCGGGGCAGCCTGTCGGCCGCCAATGCGGCGGGCCGGCTCAGCGGTGGGCAGGCGCCCGCGGGGGTGGTGCTGGCCTCGCCCATGCTGAACGGCGAGCCCAGCAAGCGCCGGCCCTGGGTGGCGCAAACGGTGCGCGACACCGGCGTGCTGGCCTACCACGGTGCGTTGTTGGTGGTGGGGCATGTGGCCGACAACTGCCCGCGGTCCCTGCCCGAGGGCCTGGATGCATGGGCGCGGGGTGCCAGCGCTGCGCGGGTGCAGGTGGCCCGCGTGACCGGCGGGCCGCAGCCGGTGGGCCGCTCGTCCAGCCTGGCCGCCTGCGAGGTGGGGCAGGCCCACGACTTCGTGGACCAGGACCAGGTCTTTGCCCAGGGCGTGCTGCGCTTCATCCAGGGCGGGCGTTTCTGAGCGCCGCGCCCACGGGCGATGGCCGCGTTTACTGCGGCACAAAACCGCTGGATTTGATAATCTGCGCCCAGGTCTTGCTGTAGGCCTGTTCTCGGGTGGTCAGTTGTTGCGGGGTCATATAGCCCACGCTCAGGCCCATGGCCGTCAGCCGATCCCGCACGTCCGGCAGCGCGATCACCTTGGCCAGTGCGGCGGAGATCTTGTCGATGGTCGCCGCAGGTGTGCCGGCCGGGGCGAACAGGCCGTAATAGGGCAGGTCCTCAAAGCCGGTCAGGCCCAGCTCGGCAAAGGTGGGCACGTCCGGCAGCAGGGGTTGGCGTGCGGTGCCCATGACGGCCACCACGCGGATCTTGCCGGCCTTGTGGTTCTCAATGAAGTCGGGGATGGAGCCGGTACCGGCGGCGATCTGGTTGCCCAGCATGTCGCCCATCATCGGCGCGCTGCCGCGGTAGGGGGCGGACTGCAGATCCAGCTTGTACTTCTGGCCGATCACCTTGACCAAAAATTCGGGCACCGACGCCGGCGCCGGCACGCCCACCGTGCCCTTGCCCGCGCCCTGGCTGCGCACCCAGGCCACATAATCGTTCATGGACTTGGCCGGCGTGCCGCCCGACACGGCCAGCGCGTTCACAAAGGTGGCAAAGCCGCCCACGGCCACGAAATCACGCGCCGGTTCAAAGCCGGGGTTCTTCACCACCAGCGGCAGGATGGAGATGGTGTGGTCGTGCGACAGGAACAGCGTGTTGCCATCGGGCGCGGCGGTCTTGAGCGTTTGCGCGGCGATCTGGCCACCGGCGCCGGCCTTGTTCTCCACGATCACGGTCGCGCCCAGTTGGTCCTTGAGCTTCTCGGCCAGGGTGCGGGCAATCGCATCCGTGCCGCCGCCCGGGGGGAAGCCCACCAAGATCTTGACGGGGCCGGACTGGGCCTGGGCCAGGCCGCCCCAGCACAGGGCGCCAATGGCCAGGATGCTGGCCAGGCGGCGGTTGATGCGGTGCGATGCGGCGCGGGAGAGCGAAAGAACCATGACTACTCCGTAAAAAAAGTACAGTTGGGAACTGTCCCCACTGTAGCAATGTTTGCCCCATGCCTCGCTTCGCCGCCAACCTCTCCCTGATGTACACCGAGCACCCGTTTCTGGAGCGCTTTGGCGCGGCGGCGGCGGACGGCTTTTGCGGCGTTGAGTTTCTGTTTCCCTACGAACACGCCGCCACCGAGCTGCGCGCGCGCCTGACCGACTGCGGCCTGCAACAGGTGCTGTTCAACGCGCCGCCCGGCGGCGCCAACCACGCTGATGCCGCCAGCGCCTGGGCGCGCGGTGAGCGCGGCACGGCCTGCCTGCCCGGGCGCGAGGCTGAGTTCCGCTTTGGTATCGTTTTGGCGCTGGAATACGCCCAGGCCCTGGGATGCCCTCGCGTGCACGTGATGGCCGGCATCGCCCCGGCCGCCGTGGAGCCCGAACGCCTGCAGGCCACCTACCTGGACAACCTGCGCCACGCGGCCGAGCAGGCGGCACAGGCCGGCGTGGAGTTGCTGATCGAACCCATCAACACCCGCGACATGCCGGGCTACTTCCTCACCCACCAGGCCCAGGCGCACGCCGCAGTCCAGGCTGTGGGGGCGCCCAATCTGCGCGTGCAGATGGACCTGTACCACTGCCAGATCATGGAGGGCGACCTGGCCACCAAGCTGCGCCACTACCTGCCCACCGGCGCTGTGGGCCACATCCAGATCGCCGGCGTGCCCGAGCGCCACGAACCCAATATCGGGGAACTGAACTACCCCTATCTGTTCGGCTTGATCGACGAACTGGCCTACCCCGGCTGGATCGGCTGCGAATACCGCCCCCGCGACGGCACACGCCCGGGCCTGGGCTGGATTCCCCGGGGCTGACGCCGGGTTGCGCGCCATGGCATGATGCCGTTTTGCCTGCCTACCCGGCGGGTGCAAGGAGAGAAGCATGAATGCCCGTATACCCCCATCCGTGCTCAACGCGGCGCAAACCCTGAACCAGGTCAGCGCGCTGTGGGATGCCGAAATCGTTCCCCAACTGCAGGACTACATCCGCATCCCGGCCAAGTCGCCGATGTTCGATGCCGACTGGGCCACCAACGGCTACCTCGATACCGTGGTGCGCAACACCGCCGCCTGGATCGAGGCGCAAAAGGTCGCCGGCCTGAAGCTGGAAGTGGTTCGCCTGCCGGGCCGCACGCCGGTGCTGTTTTTTGAAGTGCCCGCCACCAAGGCCGGCTCCACGCAGACCGTGCTGATGTATGGCCATCTGGACAAGCAGCCCGAGTTCTCCGGCTGGCGCAGCGACCTGGGACCGTGGACGCCCAAGATCGACGACGGCAAGCTCTACGGCCGCGGTGGCGCGGATGACGGCTATGCCGCCTATGCGGCCATCGCCGCCATCCAGGCGCTCAAATCGCAAAACGTGGCGCACCCGCGCATCGTCGGCCTCATCGAATCCTGCGAGGAAAGTGGTTCCTTCGACCTGCTGCACTACATCGAAGCCCTCAAGCCCCGCCTGGGCGATGTCGGCCTGGTCGTGTGCCTGGACTCCGGTGCCGGCAACTACGACCAGCTGTGGCTGACCAACAGCCTGCGCGGCATGGCCAGCGGTGTGCTCAAGGTCGAGATCCTGACCGAGGGCGTGCACTCGGGCGACGCATCGGGCCTGGTGCCATCGAGCTTTCGCATCATGCGCCAGGTGCTGGACCGTCTGGAAGACAGCGCCACCGGCCGCCTGCTGCCGGCCAGCTTCCACTGCGAGGTGCCCACCGAGCGCCTGGCCCAGGCCAAGGCCACGGCCGCCATCCTGGGCGACGAGATCTACAAGCGCTTCCCCTGGGCTCACTACGACTGCGGCGGTGCCACGGCCTTCGCCCTGCCCACCACCACCGACCCGCTGCAAGCGCTGCTGAACCGCACCTGGCTACCCACGCTGAGCGTGACCGGCGCGGACGGCTTCCCGGACCTGAAGAACGCCGGCAACGTGCTGCGGCCCTACACGGCCTTCAAGCTCAGCCTGCGCCTGCCGCCGCTGGTGGAGGCCGCCACCGCCGTGCAGGAGTTGAAGGCCGTGCTGGAAGACAACGCGCCCTACCAAGCCAAGGTCACGTTCGAGGGCCTGTCCAGCGCCACCGGCTGGAACGCGCCCAGCACCGCGCCCTGGTTTGAGCAGGCGCTCAACGACGCCTCGCAGAGCCACTTTGGCGCGCCCTGCGGTTATGTGGGCCAGGGCGGCACCATCCCGCTGATGAACATGCTGTCGCAAGGCTTCCCGGCCGCGCAGATGATGGTCTGCGGCGTGCTCGGTCCCAAGAGCAACGCCCATGGCCCCAACGAATTCCTGCACATCGCCTATGCCAAGAAGCTGACCGCCGCCGTGGCCCAAGTTATCGCCCAGTGCCCATGAATGCCGAATCGCCCATGACAGCGGAATCCACCCTGTCCACCTTTGTCGCCAGCGACGGTGACCGCGTTGTGGTTCTGGACTGGCCGCTGGAGGCCGGCGTGGCCCTGCGCGGCGTGGTGATCGTGGTCCACGGTCTGGGCGAACACGCTGGCCGCTACGAGCAAGTGGCCCTCCAGCTCAACGAATGGGGCTTTGCCGTGCGCGGCTACGACCAGTGCGGCCATGGGGAATCCGGCGGCGCGCGCGGCAGCCTGCCCACCGACACCCGCTTGTTGGACGATCTGGCCGACATCATCGACAGCACCCGCGCCCGCATGCGCCCCGGCACGCCACTCATCCTGCTGGGCCACAGCATGGGCGGGCTGGTGGTGGGGCGCTTTGTGTCGCTGGGCCTGCGCCCGGTGGACGGCCTCATCATGTCCTCGCCCGCACTCAACGCGGGCATGAACGCGTTCCAGAAATTTCTGGTGTCCCTGCTGCCCAAGCTCAGTCCCAACCTGCGTGTGGGCAATGGCGTCAAGCCGCAGTACATCTCGCACGACCCCGCCGTGGTCGCCGCCTACCGCGCCGACCCCATGGTGCACGACCGCATCTCGGCGCGCCTGGCGCGCTTCATCGCAGACGCCGGCCCGGCCACGCTGGCGCTTGCGCCGCAATGGAAGGTGCCCACGCTGCTGATGTACGCCGGCGATGATCGCCTGCTCAACCCCCAAGGCAGCCGCGACTTTGCCGCCGCCGCGCCCAAGGACGTGGTCACGTCGCAGTGCTTTGACCAGCTGTACCACGAGATCTTCAACGAACTGGATGCGGGGCCGGTGTTTGATGCGCTGAAGCAGTGGCTGGATCAGCGGTTTTGAAAACATGCGCGGCCAAATAGGCTGCTAGCCCTCGTCGCATATGGTTTATTTGCTATCAATTTGATGGCGAAAGTAAGGCGGCTCTCATAACGGATTGTTCGCACGAATAGAAAAATCGATCATGATTTCAGCCGGTCCTTATATTCTTCGCCCCTACACAGCCGCCGACGCGTCAACAATGAGTGCAGCCGTACGAGAGTCGGGGGAGTCAGTGGGGCGTTGGATGACCTGGGCCAAGCCCAATTTCAGCGACTATGACGCATTGTGTTGGTTCGAATATTGCAACCATGCGCGAGTGACGGGTGAGGCACACGAGTTCGGCATCTTCACTGCGGATGGCGACTTTGTTGGGGGCTGCGGCCTCAACCAATTTTCCAAGCTCAATAAGTTGTGCAACCTCGGTTACTGGGTGCGGCAGTCCCGCCAACGTACTGGTGCGGCGACGGCTGCCACTCTGGCGCTACGGGACCTTGCCTTTGCTTCGTTGGGACTGGCCCGCGTGGAGATTGTTGTTGCTGTGGGGAATGGCGCAAGCGTCGCAGTTGCAAACAAAGTGGGCGCTATGCATGAATGCGTTGCCCAACATCGGCTTCAACTGCACGGCAAGGCGACGGCGGCACATGTTTTTTCGTTTGCCAACAGCGCGAGCACCTAGGCCGAATGTCGACCAAACGGCACTATGACCCCCTGAGGGCAAAGCCAGCCTAAGACGGCTGCGACGATGAACAGCGCCGGAACATCACCCAACAAGTGACCGGAGTGCTCGGGGTTGGCCATGGCCTGTACGGCCATGACCGCGCCATGAACGATGCTGGACCAGATCGTGAAGCCAATGAGACTGGTGTGTCGCTCTGGATTGCGGGCAGCAGCCAACAGGAAGACCTCCAGCGTGGCATAGATGGCCATGATCATTTCCGGGTACTCTGACCGCCCGTGGTGCCACACCCAGCCAGCGGGCCAGAGAACGGTCAGCGGATACACCGTGTGTGCAGTCAGTGGCGACAAGGTTGTCACTGAGCGGTAGCTAAAGGTCGGAGACGGTGGCTGGCATTACACTTCGGTGCAGCCATTTCGTGCGAAGTCCAGACTGTTCGATTGCCGGCGTACAAGTGCGCTGACGAAATCACCAGCAGGCCTATGGCGGCATTCCAAAGTCTGTCCAATAGCAATCATTCTGATGTTTGTTGTATTCATGGGAGGGGGTATGCGTTTTGTGAAAAACGGTGGTTGGTTGGTTTGCTTGGCGATTGCTGCAATCACCAGTCCCGCATATGCGCTAGATGTCAGTCAAATTTTGCCTGCCCAACCTATTGGGGACAGCCAGTTGACCATCGGCGCGCGAACACTGCAGTTGCCCCAGGGACAGTGGCATTTGGTAGCTGGAGTAAAAGGAGAAACCACAAATCCGCAGAGTGGTGTGCCTGCCGAAACTCAAATGGTGTACGCGTTGAATACAAAAGGGAGGCAATTTAAGACTGGGGTTGTGCTTCGTATGCCGGTGGACGGTGTGCCCGTGCGGCAGTGGATCGATGACCCCTGCAAGGTAAGTGGGCACATCTATAGGGCTGAGTTAGACAACAGCAAGACCCCCGAATGTCTTGTGGTGTTTAAGTGGAAATCTCATTTGAACAAACCAAGCGGTAATTTTTACCCGCAAGCGTTGGAATGGATTCAAAAAGAGAACATCAAGCTTCCTGGTCCAGTCTATGAAATTGCCTACACCAAGTTAGCGGCGAATGATTTTGGAACGGTCCGGTTATTTGTTCCGGTTCCTGATGTGGCTAGTGACGACGACATTGTCAATTGGGCGAAAGGGCTGCCTGTGGCCTTGAAGCGTTTCTTCGAGAAGAGAGAGACACTGGCCAGCCTTCCTGCATTACCAGAGCGATCTGCGAATTGACGGGTGTTTGGTGTGGCCTCCAAAGCCACTTTTGCGTTTTGACTCTAAATGGCGCAAATGGGCCTAGTAGCCTAAAGATCAATCTGAACGATTGTTCTTACTGGTCACCTATGGCTATTACGGGTCGAACTGGAGCACTTTGGCCGGAGCTGATCTCGGCCGAAATCGCACTAGCGTAAAAGAAGCTGGGCCCCCCGTGGTGCAGCGGGAGCCTGGGCAATCACCTCCCCGTTCCAAACCTGGCCATAGAAGCAGCCTTCGCCTTAGCCGCCTCCACCTCCCGATTACGCGGAGCCGCGTTGGTGGTGAGCGAGCGGATCAGCGTGCGGGCCGATGCGGCGACCTCCTCAACCGCCTGCTCGAACGCAGCCTCGTTGGCCTTGGACGGCACATTGAATCCACTGAGCTTGCGCACAAACTGCAGGGATGCATCGCGGATTTCGATTTCGGTGGCGGGCGGCTCGAAATTGAAGAGGGTCTTGATATTTCTGCACATGGTTCATCAACCTCCACAGCCCATCGCTGTTGATCGTTCGTTCCAGACTACCGCCGTTGCAGCTTGGAATCCCTGCCGCTGTCATCGCACGTCAGTACGAAATGCCCGTGAATCCCGTTGTCGGCAACGAATGGCTGCAGAAACGATGCCGGAAACTGCACCGATGTTCCGTCATGGCACTGGACCACGACCTGGCGGACCGTGCCCCGGTAGTAGCTCAGGTACCGCTGGGCAGAAATGTCGAGATGGAATTCAAACCGCCTCATGTGCGTGGCTCGGCATTACGGCTTGACAAACTTCAGCACAAATTCATCCTTGGGTTGGGCCGGATCGGGGGTGTTCTTGTCGCGTGGGTCCAGCGGGTTGCGCAGAAAGTCGCCGTGCGCGACCAGTTTGAATCCCGCCGCCTCAACCTCCTTTTGCAAGAAGGCTTCTTCAATCCGGTGCAAGGTTCCCGATTCCGAAATCCCCGTGCCCGGGCGACCCGCATGGTCGGCAATGACGTACATCCCACCCGGCTTCAGCGCCGCGAACACCGCCGCGTTCATGCGCGCGCGGTCGGTCCCCAGGTGGCCCAGGTCGTGGTAGTTGAACATCAGCGTCACCAGATCGAGCTTGCCGGACAGCTCGGGCGGCACGGGGTCTTCAAACACGCGCACGACGGAGAAGAGATTGGAGAGGGCGGGGTTCTTGGCGCGTTCGGCCAAGGCCTGCGCGGATGTGCGCCGCGGGGGTGGGGTGGCTGGTGCAGGGGATGGTGCGCTGGGCAGTTGTGGCGCGGCGTTGCCCTCGGGTGTCACGGCCGGGCGCGGTGGTGCGTCAACGGGGCGGGGCGGTTGGCTTTGGCCATAGGCACGACCGGTAGGGCCCACCGCGCGCGCCAACAATTCCGTGGTGTAGCCGCCCCCCGTGCTCAAGTCCAGCGCCACCATGCCCGCACGAATGCCGATGAACGCCAGCATCTGGTCGGGCTTGCGCCGCAGGTCGTTGGTGCGATCGGCCGGGGCGCGGTCCGGGCTGGCAAGGAGCGCGGCGATCTGTGTCTTGCTCAGGCGCATGTCGGCCCCAGCCTCGGTCGGTGTCGCACCACTGGCTGGGCCCGTGCTGCTGCAGCTACCTAGCAGCGCCAGTGTTGCTGCTGTCATCACCAGCAGCGCAACAGTCGCTGCCGTGGCGCGAGGAGGGGATTGCGTGACTTCGTGAAAGCGGCGTTTCATCATCGTGGCAGCCTCGGTGTGGTGTCGGCTTTTGAGTCTATCGGCAAACACCGGATCGCGCAGCCTGCGCGCTAAGCCTGCTGCGAGCGCCTGGCCCGCGACCGGGCAGCCAGCCACGCCAGGGCCAACGCGGTCAGCATCACCGGCACCAGCGACCCCCAGTTGAGCAGGCTCCAGCCCTGCGTGGTCACCAGCGCGCCCGAGGCGAAGGAGGTGAACGCCATCACCGCGAACACGCAGAAGTTGATGGCGGCCTGGGCGCGGTCTTTCTCTTCGGGGCGGTAGGCGCCCAGCGATAGCGTGGTGCTACCAGTGAAGAGCAGGTTCCAGCCAACGCCCAGCAGGAACAGGGCAACGACGAACTGGCGCAGCTCCACGCCGGTCAGCGCGATGGCAATGCAGGCCAGGGTCAGCACCACGCCCACGGTCATGACGGGCAGTGTGCCAAAACGTTTGATCCAGCCGCCGGTGAAGAAGCCGGGCGCGAACATGCCGATCACGTGCCATTCCAACACCAGGGCGGCATCGTCGAACGACAACCCGCACTGTTGCATGGCCAATGGCGTGGCGGCCATCAGCAGGTTCATCACGCCATAGCCCAGGGCGGCGCTGATGCAGGCCACCAGGAACATGGGGTTGCGCATGATCTCGGACAGGGGCCTGCCGGTGTCCTGCCCCTTGCTGGATGCGGGTACCTCCGGGAAGCGGATCGCCGCCATCAGCAGCATGGCGAGGACGGCCACCACCGCCAGCACCACATAGGCGCCGGCAAACGGCGTTTCCAGCAGGCTGCGCGAACGCGCCGCCAGGTTGGGGCCGACGATGGCGCCCAGCAGGCCGCCGGCCAGCACCAGGGACACGGCCCGTTCGCGTTGGGGCGCGGGCACCAGTTCGGCGGCAGCAAAGCGGTAGAGCTGGCCGTTGGCGCTGTAGTAGCCGGCCACGACAGTGGCCCCCACCAGCAGCCAGAAGTTCTTGTCGATCACGGCCCAGGCCGCCACGGCGGCCGACAGCAGCGCCACCAGCAGGCCGATTTGGAACGAGGCGCGCCGGCCATAGCGGCTCTGGGTGCGGGCCACCAGCGGGGTGCTCAGCGCCCCACCGACCACATAGCCCATGACGGGCAGCGTGGCCATCCAGCCATAGGGCGCCAGGCGCAGGCCGACCAGGCCGTTGATGGCGATGAAGGCGACGTTGTTGGTCAGGAAGAGGCCCTGGCACAGGGCCAGCAGCCACAGATTGCGGTTCATGCCCGCAGTGTACGTGGGCGCTGCACGTTACAACCCTGAGTGGGTCGAGTGCAACACTCGCGGAAAGGTCAAAGGATTTTCATGCGCTTCGCTTGCTCGGTTAGCTCCGCGCGGAAATTGGGATGCGCAATCCCAATGAGTTCGCGTGTCCGTTGCCGCATGGACTTGCCCCGAAGCTGTGCAACGCCGTACTCGGTGACAACATAGTTGATGTCATTCTTGCTGGTCGTGACATGGGTGCCCGGCGTCAGCGTTGGGACAATGCGAGAAATGGTGTCATTTTTTGCCGTTGAAGGAAGCACGATGAAGGCTTTGCCCCCGCGAGATCGGTTGGCGGCGCGCACGAAATCCACTTGACCACCGGTGCCCGAATACGGCGAAAACCCCAGGCTTTCCGAGCCGCACTGCCCCAGAAAATCAATCTGCAAGGTCGCGTTGATGGCAATCAGTTTGTCGTTCTGCCCGGCAAGATAGGGGTCGTTCGTGAAATCAACCGGGTGCATCTCCAATCCTGGATTGCGGTGCATGAAGCGATACAGCTTTTCGGAGCCCAAGGCAAAGGTGGCAATCATCTTGCCCGGCAAATAGTTCTTGCGCCGGTTGGTGATCGCACCACTTTCCACCAAGGTCAGAATGCCGTCACCAATCATCTCCGTATGAATGCCAAGGTCGTGCTTGTTGGTCAATTGCATGACCACGGCGTCAGGAATCCCACCGTAGCCGATTTGAAGCGTCGAGCCGTCATCGATCATGTCGGCAACGTATTTGCCGATGGCCTCCTGCACGGGCCCAATCTTGGGCAGTCCCACCTCGAGTACGGGTTGGTCACTTTCAACCAACGCGGCAACCTGCGAAATGTGGATGTGGCAGTTTCCAAACGCAAACGGAACATGGGGATTGACCTCCAGAACCACGGCGCGGGCCTTGGCGATGGCGGCCATGGTGTAGTCGGCACCCAGGCTGATGGAGAAGTAACCATGTTCATCCATCGGCGATGCCATGGTGAATACTACGTCAGACGCTATCTGGCCACGCTCAATCTGCTGCGGAAGCTCCGAGAAGTAGTTCGGTATGAAGTCAATCCACCCTTCCTGGCCACCGGAGCGGGTTGCCCCGCCCAGAAAAAATGCAACGTGGCGAACGTGGTCGGCAGTGGCAGGGTCGATGTACCCATATTTGCGCATGGCCAGTATCTGGAAGACCTTGACGTCCTGGAAGTCGCGACGCATCTCCGACAAGGCCGTGAGCAAGGCCGGGGGTTCACCGACGCCCGTTGGGACGACGATGGTGTCGCCGTTGCGAACCTGCTTGATCGCATCGAAGGCGGCCATGGATTTGGCTTGATAGAGCTGTTGAATAGACATGTTGGGCTATACCGGGTTGTTTGTATTTGCCAGACCGCGCAAAAGGCGGCTGGTGACCCGAGCATTGTTACAAGCTATTCGCAACCGGCCTTGCTTCCGGTCAAGCCGGCGCCATTTTGGTGCAGGCCGGCACACTCCCGCCGGGCAGCGTTTGACGCCACCGGGATGCAGGCGACTATTCCTGTGCGGGAGCTGTGGCGTTACGCGGTCGTAGCGGCCTTGCGCGGCGCCTTCTTGGCGGCGGCCTTTTTCGGCGTAGCCGGCGGGGCGGCTACTGCTTTCTTCGCCACGGCCTTGCGAGCCGGTGCCTTGCCATTGGTCTTCTTGGCGGCGGGCTTTGCTGCAGCCTTGGCAGCGGCTTTGGGAGCAGCCGCAGGTGCGGCTGCGGTCTTGCGCGCAGCCTTCTTGGCCGGGGTGGCGGGCGTGCTGGAGCCGGTCCAGGTCAGGCGGGCCTTCTTGGCCAGCTTCACCACATTGGCGATGTGCTCGTCGGTGAAGGGGCCGTTCACGCCCGAGATGGCCGCCAGCTTCATGCCGTGCTTGAGGCCGAGCTTGTAAATCTCCTTGACCTTTTCCCACTCGGTGTCGCGGCCAATGGTGAAGACCTCGAAGCGGCCCTCCAGCGCCAGCACGATGGTCTCGGCCAGGCAGGCGTAGATCACGTTGGGTGGCAGGCCGATGCTCTTCATGCCCTTGACCTTGGTCGGCAGTTCGATCTCGCCGGACTCCACCACCAGCACGTCGGGGCGCTTGGCCACCTCGGCCGGGGGCAGGTCCAGGGGACGGGCCACGTCGGTGATGACGCAGCCGGGCTTGACCTTGGTGATGTCCAGGATCTTCTTGCCGGCGCCGGAGGTGGAGGTGACGATCATGTCCATGTCGCCCAGCAGCGCGTCGTAGTCGATGGAGCAGGTGACTTTGGCGTCGGGTGTGTCTTCCAGGATGGAGGCCTTGAGTTCCTCCAGCTTTTTCATGTCACGCCCGGCAATCACCACCTCGTCAAAGGCCATGGCCAGCAGGCGTGCGCTGACCGAGCCGATGGAGCCACTGGCGCCGATGACCATGGTCTTGGCCTTGATGCGTTTCTCGCCCGGGCCGGGGCGCTGGACCAGGCCCATGCGCTTCATGGCATCGGCCGCGGCCCACAGCGCGCCCGAGGCGGAGTAGCTGTTGCCGGTGGTGATGGGAATGCTGGAGCGGCGTGCCACGGTGACGCCGGCATCGCCCACCACCTTGGTGAAGGCGCCCAGGCCCATGATCTGCGCGCCCAGCTTCTCGGCGATCTTGCCGGCCTGCAGCAGGCGCCGGTAGGTGAACTCGGGGCTGTGCGAGAGCATTTCCTTGGGCGTGCCGCCCACGCTGATCAGCCAGCCCTCGGCCTCGGCACCGCTGGGGGAGATGATGTTCTCCATCTTGCAGTAGACCATGGGCGGCATGTGGGCGGCCAGCGTCTCCACCTTGTCCATCACGAACTTGGGTGTTCCCTTGGGGATGGGGAAGCCCTTGCGGATGAATTCCTGGCTCAGCGGGTGGATGACGAAGGCGAAGCGGCGGATGTTGCGGAACTCCCCGGTGGGGTGCAGCAGGCGCGGCTTGATGTCGAGTTCGTCGAGGATTTCCACGAAGTCGTCGTCCGAGACTTCCTCCATGGGCTTTTCCAGCTTGGCCAGGATCATGGCCTCCAGCGTATTGATGCCCACCACCTCCTGGAACAGCTTGGGCGAGACGTCGATCACCAGGTTGACCTTGCACTTGGTGAAGTAGGCCAGGCGCTCGTCGTCCACGGCGGACGTGATCAGGGTCTTGCCCTTGAGGTTGGTGGCGTTGCCCACCGCCTTGATTTCGGCGTAGGTGCCAACGATGACGTGCGACTTGGCCACCACCTCGGCCACCATGCGGTTCTTGATGCTGGTCAGGGAGGACTCCAGCAACTGCCCCGGCTTGCCGCCCAGCATCAGTTTGCTGCCCTTGGCGTAGAGCTCCAGCTGCTCCAGCGAGGTCAGCATCTTGGGTGCGCCGGTCTGGAACAGCGCGTCTGCAAAGCTCAGGTTCTTGGTGTAGTCGGACATGGCCACGGCCATGTCGTAGTTGCGCATGCCCGAGAGGAACAGCACCAGGTTGTTGTTGAAGTAGTGGCCCAGTTCCTTTTGCACGTGGCGCACGGCGCGCACCTGCAGCAGGCGGCGCAGCGTGGCGCCGGTGGTCACCGGCACGCGGGTCACCACGTTGAGCAGGCGCTTGGTTTCCTTGTTCTCGATGGTGCGCAGGCCCACCTGGTAGTGGTCGCTGATTTCGCCCAGGCCAATGGCATCGGCCGTGGCCTGCTGGCGGCGCATCAACTCCCAGGCCTTGCCGGTGTCCTGGTCGGCCCCCATGCGGCGCACGGTGTAGGTGTGACCCAGGAACTCGGTCTGGAACTCATAGTCCAGCTTGGACGAACCCAGGGTGACGGTGACGACTTTCTTCATGTTGCGCGCTCCTCGTTGTGCGTCGTGTGACTCTACTGCAACCGGCAGGTTGTGCCGCCTCAGGGCTGGGTGGCCTTGGGTTTGCGGCTGCGTTTGGCCGGGGCCTTCTTGGCCGCTGCCGGTGTTGCATCCTGCTGCGCAGCCTTGGGCGGCAACACCTTGCGGATCAGGGCCTCGCACTCGGCCTGCGACATGTAGCGCGGCACCGGGTAGCCGGTGTGGGCCTCGTGGCAGGCGGCGGCGGCCAGCTTGGGAATGTCGGCCTCGCGCAGCGCGGCCAGCGTGGTCGGGATGCCCAGGTCGTGGTTCAACTGGTCCACCGCATCCAGGAATTTCTGCGCCAGCAGTTCTTCGTTTTCGTCCTCGGTGCCGACCTTGGCGGCCACGGCCAGCAGGGCCAGCCGGGGAATGATGGCCGGGTGCGAGTACTTCAGCACATGCGGCAGCATGATGGCGTTGGCCAGGCCGTGCGGCGTGTGGTACAGGCCGCCGAACTGGTGGGCGATGGCGTGCACGTAGCCCACGTTGGCGCGGGTGAAGGCAAAGCCGGCGTAGGTGGAGGCCAGCGACATCTTCTCGCGCGCGGCCAGGTTGGCGCCATCGGTGTAGGCGGTGCGCAGGTTCTCGAAGATCAGGCTGACGGCGGAGAGCGCCATGCCGTCGGAGTACGACGTGGTCCAGTTGCCGACGAAGGCCTCCACGGCGTGCGTCAACGCGTCGATGCCGGTGGCGGCGGTGATGGCGGGCGGCAGGCCGGTCATCAGCGAGGGGTCCAGCGCGGCCATCTTGGGCACCATGCGCGGGTCGACGATGACCAGCTTCTTGTGCGTGATCGGGTCGGAGATGACGGCGGCCACGGTGACTTCGGAGCCGGTGCCGGCGGTGGTGGGCACGGCGTAGATCTTGATGGGGGTGCGCAGGCCCTTGAGGTAGCCGGCCAACTGGTTCAGCGGCTTGGGGTTGGCCACGGCCACGGCGATGGCCTTGGAGGCATCCATGCTGGAGCCGCCGCCAAAGGCGACGATGGCGTCGCAGCCCTGTTCCTCGAAAAACTCGATGCCCTTCTCGATCAGCGGGATCGGCGCGTCGGGCGTGATCTCGTCAAACACCACGAACTGCGCGCCGCCGGCTGTGAGTGCATCGGTCAGGTCCTTGAGCAGGCCGAGCTTGGAGATGATGCTGTCGGTGACGATGAGGATCTTGCGGTGCCCGAAACCGGCAATCGCCTGGCCCAGGCGAGCGCTGGAGCCAGGACCGACGAGCAGCGTGGGTTGCGGAATCGGAATGAAGCGGGTAACCAGCCCCGCACCCTTCATCAAAGTCCCCAGTCCCTTGGCGCGGACGGTGTTGCGCATGGATTCGGACATCACGACATAGCTCCTGGCAATTGGATGAAAACGGCACTGTAGTATGCCCACACCCACAAGAGTTGGGGCGCCAACCTAGACGCGGAGAAACCCTGATGACGCTTGTCCGTGACCGAGGCGTCTGGGTAGCAGAGCGCTCTGCTCCGTGTCCTCCGCCCGCTGCGCGTGCTCCCCCTTTACCTGCGCAGAACGCCCTGCCACCCAGACGCCTCTAGGCGATGAGCCGCGTCAGCGCGGTCAAGGCCGCCGTCTCAGCCCGCAGCACCCGCGGCCCCAGCGTGACAGGCGCAAACCCACAAGCCGCAGCGGCCGCCTCCTCGACAGCACTCAAGCCCCCTTCCGGGCCGGACAGGAACGTACTGTGCGCCACCACCCCATGCGCCAGATGCTGCCGCAACGGGCTGGCACCATCCGCCAGCGACAGCAGCCAGCGCGCATCATGGTGTCCCTTGGCCGGCAGCGCCTGCAGCCAGGCGGCCAGGGTCTGCACCGGCCACACGCGCGGAACGCGGTTGCCGCCGCACTGCTCGCAGGCGGCAATGGCCACGCTTTGCCAGTGGGCGGTCTTCTTGTTGGCACGTTCGCCGGACAGGCGCAGCACACTGCGTTCGGTCATCAGCGGTTGGATGCTGGCCACGCCCAGCTCGGTGGCCTTTTCCACCAGCCAGTCCATGCGCTCGTTGGCCGGCATGCCCACGGCCAGGTGCACGGCTGCGCCGGCCTCGCGCTCGATGGCGTGGTGCGCGCCCACCTGCACCTGCACGGCGCTTCGGCCCATGTGGGTGACGGTGGCTTCGAACTCACCGGTGCTGGCGGGAAACAATTGCTCCGTGTCGGCCTGGTAGCCGCCGTTGAACAGCGTGATGCCGTCGCCTGGTTGCAGGCGCAGCACCTGCACGTGGCGCGCCGCGCCCGGGGGCAACTCCAGCAGCGCGCCGGTGGCCAAGGGGGCGGGGCAGTAGAAGCGGGGCATGGCGTGAATGCTATGAAATTGAGAGCTGTTTACGCAATGTTGACGAGGGCTAGAGGCCGATTTGGCTCAAACCCGCCCGAAGGCGTAGCCGCTCGGGGCCTCGATGCCTTCGATCTTTTCCACCAGACGCAGCAGCGGTTTGAGCTCCATGTAGCGGCTGCAGGTGGCGCGGATGTAGGCGATGAAGCGCGGCGTATCGGCCAGGTATTTGGGCTTGCCGTCGCGCAGGGTCAGGCGGGCGAAGATGCCGGCCACTTTCAGGTGGCGCTGCAGGCCCATCCATTCCACGCCCTTGTAGAACTCGCCAAAGTCGTCGCCCACCGGCAGACCGGCCTTGCGCGCCTTCTGCCAGTAGCGGATGGTCACGTCCAGGCAGAACTCCTCATCCCAGCTCAGGAAGGCATCGCGCATCAGGCTGGCGATGTCGTAGGTGATGGGGCCGTAGACCGCGTCCTGGAAATCCAGCACGCCGAGGTGACGAGCCCCCACGCTTGCCACTGCGTTGGCTGCGCTGCCCCCCGAGGGGGCTAATTTTCCTTGGGGCGGCCCGGCGGAAAATTGCGCGGCATCATCGACTGGAATCATCAGGTTTCTGGGCATGTAGTCGCGGTGCACGTAAACGCTGGGCCAGGCCAGGTTGTTGGCGATGATCTTCTCAAACGCATCGTCCAGCACCTTGCGCTGGGCGGCGTCCAGCGTCACCTGGCGGTGCTGGGCGACGTACCACTGCGGGAACAGCTCCAGTTCGCGCAGCAGCAGGGCGCGGTCGTACGGCGGCAGCACGCCCTCGCGCGAGGCCTTTTGCCATTGCACCAGGGTCTCAACCGCGTCCAGATACAGGGCCAGCGGCGGCGGCTCATCGGGGTTGATGACCTGCATCATCGTCTGGTTGCCCAGGTCGCTGAGCAGCATGAAGCCGTTGGGCTCGTCCCAAGCCAGGACTTTGGGCGCGTTCAGCCCGGCCTGGGTCATTAGGTCGGCCACGTGGACGAAGGGCTGGCAGTTTTCCTTTTCCGGCGGAGCATCCATCACCACCAGGCTGGGGCCGGCGGTGGTGTCCACCCGCAGGTAGCGGCGAAAGCTGGCGTCGGCCGAGGCCAGGCGCACGGAGTCCGGCACCAGGGCATGGGCTTGCTGGAGACCGGCCAACCAGGCGGCAAAGCGGGCGTGGCGCGCGGGGTCGCTCCAGATCAGGGCGGCGGGGGTGTCGGAAGGGGAGGCGGTGGTGCTCATGGATAATCCAAATTCTACAAAGCCCATCCCCTGTCCCTTGCCCCGTCCGCACCGAGCCACCGCCTTGATCCACCCGCCGTTTGCCCGTCTGCCCAGCGCCCTGAGCGGCCCGCGCCTGCGCCGCGCGGTGTCGCGGCGCCTGCTGTGCAGCCTGGGCGTGTTGCTGGCGCTGGGGTGCGTGGGCGCCGGCGCCTGGGCGCAAGAAGGCTTGTTGCTCAAGTCCAGCCCCCAGCTCGACGTGCAGTTGCCGCCCGACCCCGGCAAGCTGCCGATCTTCGTCAGCGGCGACCGCCTGCAGGGGCGCCCCGACCTGGAGACCGTGGTCGAGGGGAATGTGGAGTTGCGCAAGGCCGGCACCGTGATCCGCGCCGACCGCATCACCTACGACCAGCCTACCGACCGCGCCACCGCCAGCGGCAGCGTGCGCATCAACCGCAAGGGCGATGTGTTCGAGGGGCCGCTGCTGGATCTCAAGGTCGATGCCTTCGAGGGCTTCTTCACCGCGCCGAGCTACCACATGCTCAAGAGCGACGGCCATGGCGAGGCCAGCAAGGCCGAGTTCGTGGATGAGAACCACACCATCATCCACAGCGCCACCTACACCACCTGCCTGCGCAAACCCGGACCGGACTGGCTGCCTGACTGGATACTGCGTGCCGGCCGCATCGAGATAGACAACGACGAGGATGTGGGGATAGCCCACGACGCCGTGGTCGATTTCAAGGGCGTGCCGATTCTGCCCATCCCGGCCATCAGTTTTCCGCTGTCGGACAAGCGCAAGTCCGGCCTGCTGCCGCCCATCATCGGCCTGGGCACGGACAACGGCATCGAAATCGCCCAGCCCTACTACTGGAACATCGCGCCCAACCGCGATGCCACCTTCACGCCCAAGCTGATGACGCACCGCGGCGTCGACCTGGGTGTCGAATTCCGCTACCTGGAGCCCGACTACTCGGGCATCGTGCACGCCAATTACACGCCCGGTGACCGGCTGACCGACACCGACCGCTGGGGACTGTCTTACTCGCACACGGGCGTGGTGCCCACGTCGCTGGGTGCCGTGCAGGTGGGGGCCAATATCAACCGGGTCAGCGACGACGCCTACTGGCGCGACTTTCCCAGCAACCTGGTCAGCAACAGCCCGCTGGGCGCCACCACCACCGCCGCCGGCGCGGCCATCACCCAGCGCCTGCTGCCCACCGACCTGATCGCCGCCTGGGGCCTGGGCCCGTTCTACGGCACGGCGCGGGTGCTCAAGTGGCAGACGCTGCAGGACGTGACGGCGCCCATCGTCCCGCCCTACGACCGCGCACCGCAGCTCACGGGGCGCTATGCGCTGACCAATGTGGGCGGGTTCGATTGGTCGTTCGACGCCGACTACACCCAGTTCGAGGCCGACCGCTCCCTCACGCTGCAACCCAATGCGCGGCGCAGCGTGGGCCTGCTGCAACTCAGCCGCCCCTGGGTGGCGCCGGCCGGCTTCATCACGCCCAAGGTCCAGTGGCATGCCACCAGCTATGAGTTCGACGCCGCGCTGGCCGACGGCGCGCGCAGCGCCGACAGCGTGGTGCCCACCTTCAGCCTGGACAGCGGCCTGGTGTTCGAGCGCGAGGCCCGCCTGTTCGGCCGCAACCTGGTGCAGACCCTGGAGCCGCGTGCCTTCTACGTCTACACGCCCTACCGCGACCAGAGCCGCCTGCCCAACTACGACACGGCGGCCAACGACTTCAACTTCGCCACCATCTACACCGAGAACGCCTTCGTCGGCCACGACAAGATCTCCGACAACAACCTGCTTACCCTGGGCGTGACCACGCGCTTCCTGGACGCCGACAGCGGCGCCCAACTGGCGCGCTTTGGCATCGCCCAGCGCCTGCGCTTCGATGACCAGCGCGTGACCATCAACAGCACCACGCCGGTGGCGCAGGCCGGCTTCAGCGACGTGCTGCTGGGTGCCTCGGTCAATGTGCAGGAGAGCTGGGCGCTGGACTCCACGGTGCAGTACAACGCACAGACCGACCAGTCGGTGCGCGCCACCGTCGGCGCGCGCTACTCGCCGGGCTACTACCAGGTGCTCAACGCCGCCTACCGCTTCCAGCGCGACGTCAGCGAGCAACTGGACGTGAGCTGGCAGTGGCCGCTCAACAACCTGTGGGGCGACATGGGCCAGGACCTGGGCCCCGGGCGCGGCCAGGGGCCTGGGCGCTACTACGGCGTGGGCCGGCTGAACTACAGTCTCAACGAAGGGCGCCTGGTCGACACGATTCTGGGCGTCGAGTACGATGCGGGCTGCTGGCTGGCCCGGGTCGTGCTGGAGCGGGTGCAGACCAGCACCTCCACCGCCACCGGGCGCTTGATGTTCCAACTGGAGTTCGTGGGCTTCACCCGCTTGGGCGTGAGCCCCCTGCAGTCCCTGACCCAGAATATCTCGCGCTACCAGAACCTGCGTGAACCGGGCGGCAGCATCAGCCGCTTTAGCAACTACGACTAAATGACCATGAAGTTTCGAAATTGGGCACCCGCACTTGGCCTCCTCTGCTGTCTGGCCGCACCCACGGCGCAGGCCCAGGGCGCGCAACCGGCGGACTACATCGTGGCCGTGGTGAACTCCGAGCCCATCACCAATGGCGAGGTGCGCGCCGCCACGCAGCGCATCGTGCGCGAGATGACCCAGCAGCGCGCCAACATGCCCCCGCGCGAGGAGCTGCAGCGCCGCGTGCTGGAGCGTTTGATCAACGAGCGCGCCCAGCTCCAGGTGGCGCGTGACTCCGGCATCCGCGTCGAGGAATCGGCTTTGGACCAGGCCGAGCAGGCCGTGGCGCGCCAAAACCAGATCGACGTGCCCGAGCTGCGCCGGCGCGTGGCCAAGGACGGCGTGGACCTCAAGCAGTTCCGCAGCCAGTTGCGCGACCAGATCACCCTGGCGCGCCTGCATGAGCGCGAGATCGAGGCCCGCCTGCGCATTTCCGAGGCCGACATCGACCGCTTCATCGCCGAACAGCCGGGCGGCGAGGCCGACGCCATGGCGCAGGAGATCAACCTGGGTCACCTGCTGGTGGCCGTGCCCGAGAAGGCCAGCGCCGCCCAGGTGGCCGAGCTGCAGAAGAAGGCCGAAGCGCTGCTGGCGCGCCTGAAGGCCGGCGAGGACTTCGCCGCCTTGGTGCGGGCCGATTCCGCCGCCGACCACAGCAACGGCGGCCAGATGGGTCTGCGCCGGGCCGACCGCTACCCACCCGCCTTTGTCAACGCCACGCAGAAGCTGGCCGTGGGCGAGGTGTCGGACATCGTGCGCTCGGCCGCCGGCTTCCACATCCTCAAGGTGGTCGAACGCAAGACGCCCTCGGCGCCGACCCGCTCCATGACGCAAAGCCATGCCCGCCACATCCTGTTGCGCACCGGGCCGGAACTGAGCCAGGCCGCCGCCATCGCCAAGCTGGCCGACTTCAAGCAGCGCATCGAGTCCGGCAGCACCACCTTCCAGGCGCTGGCGCGCGAGTTTTCGCAGGACGGTAGTGCACCCCAGGGCGGCGACCTGGGCTGGGCGCCGCCGGGCTCCTTCGTGCCCGAGTTCGAGGAACCCATGAATCGCCTGGCCGACGGCCAGGTCAGCGCCCCGGTGGTGTCGCGCTTCGGCGTGCACCTGATCCAGATGATCGAGCGCCGCCGGGTGGAACTGAGCCCGCGCGAGGTGCGCGAGTCCATCCGCGCGCAGTTGCGCGAGAGCCGCTACGACGCCGCGTTTGCCGCCTGGGCCCAGGAGATCCGCAACAACGCCTTCGTGGAGTACCGCGAGCCGCCGCAGTGAAGCACATCGCCCGCAAGCGCTTCGGCCAACACTTCCTGACCGACGACGGCATCATCGATGCCATCGTGCGCGCCATCGACCCGCGTCCGGGTCAGCGCATGGTGGAGATCGGCCCCGGCCTGGCCGCCCTGACCCAACCCCTGGTGGAGCGCGTGGGCCACCTCACCGTGATCGAGCTGGACCGCGATTTGGCCCAGCGCCTGCGCGGTCACGGGCAGCTGTCGGTGATCGAATCCGATGTGCTGAAAGTGGACTTTGCCCTCGTCAATGCTGCGTGGCCAGCTACTGATTTTGTAGCGTTTACGAAGCCGGCCACGCCGCCCGAGCAGAAGCTGCGGGTGGTCGGCAACCTGCCCTACAACATTTCCACGCCCATCCTGTTCCATTTGCTGGACGCGGTGGACAGCATCGAAGACCAGCACTTCATGCTGCAAAAGGAAGTGATCGACCGCATAGTGGCCCAGCCCGCCACCTCCGACTACGGGCGCCTGAGCGTGATGCTGCAGTGGCGTTACGCCATGGAGAACGTGCTGTTCGTGCCGCCCGAGAGCTTCGACCCGCCCCCGCGCGTGGACAGCGCCGTGGTGCGCATGCTGCCCCTGGCCCAGCCGCCCGTTTTGGACGCCGCGCGCCTGGCCGAACTGGTGCAGGTGGCGTTCAGCCAGCGGCGCAAGCTGCTGCGCCACACCCTGGGGCGCTGGCTGGAGGCGCAGGGCTTTGCCGGCCAGTTTGACGTGCAGCGCCGTGCCGAAGAGGTGCCGGTGGCCGATTACGTGGCCCTGGTCCAGCAGCTGGCGCCGGTATCCGTGTAAGCCCCAAGTCGTTGCGCCTGCGCCGGACGACACATTGCGGTAAGCTCCGGGACTTCGCTGCCGACACACCACCATGAGACTGACCACCTACACCGACTACGCCCTGCGCTCGCTGATGTATCTGGCCGTCAACCGGGACCGCCTGGTCACCATCCAGGACATCGCCAGCCTGCACAGCATCTCCAAGAACCACCTGACCAAGGTCGTGCACCATCTGGGGCAACTGGGCCTGGTGGCCACCATTCGGGGGCGCAATGGCGGTTTGAAGCTCGGGCGCGAGCCGGCGGACATCAACATCGGCGCGGTGGTGCGCCAGACCGAGACCGACTTCCACATGGCCGAGTGCTTCCACCGTGAAAACAACCGCTGTGTCTACGCCTCGGCCTGCGTGCTGGAAGACGCGCTCAGCCAGGCCACGGCCGCCTACCTGACGGTGCTGGACGGCGTGACGCTGGAGCACCTGGTGCGCAAGACCCACCCGCGCGCGGAGGCGGTGGTTGCCTTCCAGCCGGTGCGGCTGGTGCCCAAGGTTTCGCTGGCGGGCTGAGCCGGCCCCACGCTCAAATCAGCTTGGAGTAGGTCGATGTGGTGGGTTGCGACAGGAACTTGTCGAACACCATGCCGCTGGCGCGCACGAACAAACGGCCCTTGGGCGTGATGCGGATGGCATCGGGGGCGATGGTGATCAGGCCGGCTTCCTCGTAGGGTTTGAGGCGTTCCAGTTCGGGCGCAAAGTAGGTATTGAAGTCGATGCCGTATTGGGCGTTGACCGCCGCCACCTCCACCGGCGCGCTGCACATCAGGGTCATGATGATGTCGCGGCGCAGCACGTCGTCCTGGCTCAGCTCGAAGCCCTTTTCAATCGGCAGCTCGCCGGCATCCAGGTGCTGGTAGTAGCTGCTGACGGTGCGCACGGCCTGGCTGTAGGAGTGGCCCACCTTGCTGATGGCGGAGACGCCAAAGCCGATCAGGTCGCACTCGGCGCGCGTGGTGTAGCCCTGGAAGTTGCGGTGCAGGCTCTTGTCCAGGCGGGCCTTGTTGAGCTCGTCGTCGGGCTTGGAGAAGTGGTCCAGGCCGATGTAGACATAGCCGGCGTCCAGCAGGCGGCGCATGGACATCAGGAAGATCTGCAAGCGCGTTTCGGCCGAGGGCAGGTCGCTGGGCACGATCAGGCGCTGGGCCTTGAAACGCTGCGGCAGGTGGGCGTAGTTGTACAGCGCAATGCGGTCGGGCGAGACGCGGATCAGGTTGTCCAGCGTGCGGCCAAAGCTCTCCAGGGTCTGCTTGGGCAGGCCGTAGATCAGGTCGGCGTTGATGGACTCGAAGCCGGACTTGCGGCTCTCCGCCACGGCGGCCTCCACCATCTCCAACGGCTGGATGCGGTTGACGGCTTGTTGCACGTCGGCGTCGAAGTCCTGCACACCGAAGCTGTTGCGGTTGAAGCCCAGGGAGGCCAGGTGGGCCAGGGTGTCGGGGCGCACGGTGCGCGGGTCGATCTCCACGCCCAGCTCGGCGTCGGCGGTGAAGGTGAAGTGGCTGCGCACCATGTCCATCAGTTGGCGCAGTTCATCGGCGCTGAAGAAGGTGGGGGTGCCGCCGCCCAGGTGCAGTTGCACGGTCTGGCGGTCTTTCCCTAAGCGCGAGGCCACCAGGGCCATTTCCTTGTCCAGGTAGCGCAGGTACTCGGCCACGCGGGAGTGGTCCTTGGTGATGATCTTGTTGCAGGCGCAAAAATAACAGAGCGACTCGCAAAACGGCAGGTGGATGTAGATCGACAGCGGCGGGTTGTTGCTGCGTCCGGCGCGCTGGTCCAGGTAGGCGCGGTAGGTCTGCTCGGTAAAGCCGGCGTGGAAGCGGTCGGCCGTGGGGTAGGAGGTGTAGCGGGGCCCGAGCTTGTCGAACTTGCGGACCAGTTCTTCCGAGATTTCGATGTCGGTGGCGGGGTGTGTCATGGCGGGGTCCTGGTCGGGTGAGACAAAAAAAGGGTGGCTGCATTACACCGCAAGCGTGGTGTCGGATTCAGGCAGGGGTTGTTGATTCGGGTAAGGGCGCGTCGTGGCGTGGCGCGGTCAGCGGCAGGGTGATGGCAAAGCGCGCACCGTGGCCGGGCTCGCTGTGGACCTCGATCTGTCCGCCCAGTGCACCGGTCACCAGGTTGTGCACGATGTGCAGGCCCAGGCCGGAGCCGCCCTGGCCCATGCGGGTGGTGAAGAAGGGCTCGAAGATGTGCACCAGGTCCGCCTTGCGGATGCCGCTGCCGTCATCCTGCACCTGCAGGCACAGCAGGCCGGCGTCCAGCGCATGGGCGGAGATGGTGATGGTGCCACCCGGGTGCTCGTGGAAGCCGTGCACGATGGCGTTGTTGATCAGATGGCCCAGCACCTGGCCCAGCGGGCCGGGGTAGCTGTCCATCTGCAGGGTTTCGTCGATGTCCACCTGCACGCGGCAGCCGCTGGCGCGCAGGGCCGAATGCAGGGTGAGCAGAATCTCGGAAACCAGGCCGGGCAGGGCGAACATGCGCCGCTGTGAGCTGGTCTGGTCCACCGCGATCTGCTTGAAGCTCGTTACCAGCGCGCCGGCGCGCGCCAGATTGCGCGCCAGCAGCTCGGTGGCCTGGCGGGAGTCGTCCAGGAAGCCGGCGAGGTCCGAGCGCTTGAGGCCCTTGTCCACCAGCGCGGTCAGTTCGTCCACCCGGAATTGCAGGGAACTGGCCACCGTCAGGCCGTTGCCGATGGGGGTGTTGAGCTCGTGTGCCACGCCGGCCACCAGGGTGCCCAGGGCCGCCAGCTTTTCGGATTGCACCAGTTGGTCCTTGGCGCGTTCCAGGTTGGCCAGGGTCTGCGAGAGTTCCCGGTTGGCTTGTTCCAGATCGGCCGTGCGCCGCGCCACGCGGGCTTCCAGCTCGGTGTTGAGGCTTTGGATTTCTTCCTGCGCGCGGTGCCGCTCGGTGGTGTCGAAGTAGGTGAACAACACCAGGGTGCGCTGGGGCTCCTTGAAGGCGCGGGTGGAGAGCGAAATCCAGCGCCGCTCGCCGTTGGCGCGGCGCATGGGCACCTCCACGTCCGCCAGGTCGGAGCCTTGCAAGGCTTGGGCCAGCAGCTCCTGGCGCTGGGTGGGACGCTCCCAGATGCCCAGCGCGGTGCCAGATTGGCCTTGGGCCGTGGCTGGGTCAAAGCCAAAGGCGGCAAACCAGGCCCGGTTCCACTGCGTGGTGGCAAAGCCGTCGCTGTCGCTGGAGTAGCACATGGGCAAGGGCGACTGGTCGAACAGGCGGGCAAAGCGCTCCTCGCTCTCCTGCAGGGCGCGGGCGGCGGCGCGGTCGTCGGTGACGTCGCGCAGCAGGGCAATCATGTAGCGCTCGCCGCGCGACTCGAAGGTGGCGGCGTTGACCAGGGCCTCGCGCACCTGGCCGCCACGGGCGTTGATCAGGATGGCGTATTCGTTGAGAGAGCCAGTATTGCGAAACGCCTCCACCAGGGCCTCGCGGGCCTTGGCTTCGTGCCAGACGCCCAGTTCGATGGAGGTCTTGCCCAGGGTTTGCGCGCGCGTCAGGCCGGTGATGCGTTCGAATGCGGCGTTGACCTCCACGTACTTGCCGTCGCTCAGGCGCGAAATGGACATGAAGTCCGGGGTCAGTTGGAAGGCGGCCTTGAACTGCTCGTGGATGGCATTCTGCTTGGTGACGTCGCGTGCGATCCAGACGGCGTGGGCATCGTTGGTTCCGTCCAGCGCGATCAGGGACGCATTGACCATGCAGTCGCGCACCGAGCCGTCGCGGCGTCGCAGCTGGATCAGGGTGTCGACCGCCGTGCCGTCGCGCTCCAGCGCGCTTACCAACGCGGCACGCTGCTCAGGGTGGACCCAGACCTGGAATTCCCCCATGCGGTGACCCAGAACCTCGGTGCGGCGGTAACCGCTGAGGGCCTCGAAACCCTGGTTGGCGTCGATGATGAGGCCGTCACGCAAGCGCGTCAGCACGATCCAATCGGGGCTGGCGTGGAACACTCGCGCATACCGGTCATCGTTGCCGACGCCCAGCGAGGCCAGCAGGCGTCGCCGCAGTGCGCTGGGTAGCAGGTGTGCCAGAAGTCCCATTCCAGAGGCGGGCCGTGGTTCGTGGTGGTAGGGGTTGATCGTACAGGGTGGGCGGAAAAAAGCCCATCACGGGGATGGGCTCGGTTGGGGGCCTGACGCGGCACGCGGTGCGTGCCGTGTTGTGGCTCAGGCCGCGGCCAGCCAGTAGCCCGAGTTGAAGGGGCTGCTCATGCGCAGCGCCAGGGGCGACACGTCCAGGATCTTGTCGGTGGGCATCTTTTCTCCTGCATCGGCGGGAACCTCGATACCTGCGATGGCGGGAGTCTGGGCGGCGCCGCCGGTAGCCTCGTTCGCCCGTTCTGCTTGGCTGGTTTGTGCAGAACGGGCTACAGAAAAGAATAGAAGCACCGAAACGGTATCTTCCGGTCTCCCCAGTAGTCGGCCGTGTCGCGGAAGATGTCCAGCAGTTGCTCGCGCGCTTCCTTGTCGAACTTGACGTTGGCCGGGATGTGTTCCAGCACGGCGATGAAGCCGGGCTGCGGGCCCGACTTGTGCACCGGATCGGTCATGCTGTCGTACAGGGCGTCGAAGTTCTTGCCGACATGGGCCGGCAGTTTGAACTGCTGGCCGATCAGGTCGAGCACGTCCTGCTTGGTCTGGGCTTCAGCCAGGTTGGCGTACAGGAAGTGATGGCCCAGAGCCTGGGCGGCGGCCTGCAAATCGGGCACACGGAACGCCCGTATCGATTGAACGATGTTGGTTCTGACTGTTCGAAGTGGCATATCCATCCCCGCTTCACTTTCCAAAAAAAGTACAAATCTGTTCAGGGCACGATCTTGCGAAAACTCGCATAGTGATCGGCCGAGTAGTAACACGCATCTGGCGCGGTGGTCGGACCACCGCACACAATCCGGCGGGCGCCCCGGTCTCGTGATCGGGGTGTTTTCACGGTGTACTCGTGGTAGTACCCGCGCTTTTCCGGGGGCAACGCGCGTTCCCGGTTGCCGAAAACCACACCATCCTTCTCAAACGGAAAAGGGCCGCCCTGGTGTATCAGGTGGTAGGTTTCGATGCCCTGCGCGGGCAATTGGTTCAACGAAACTGTTGCCGGCGGAGCCAGCGGTTCCTTGGCCTGTACCCCGCCCCAAGCCGCCGTCAGTGCCAGCAAAACGCCTGTAAGCACTAACTTAACAACCCCTCTGCGCACCATGACACCTCGTAAGCGACTTCGGGTAAACCCGAAAAATCCAAGGCCTGCAGTGTCGCGTATTTCACCCCAAAAAGCAAGGCCTTGCACAAATTTTAGGCAATCTGTGTAAGGCCTTTAGCTTTGTAAGTTAATGCTAACTGTTGTCGGATGGCTTATCGGTTCACGTTTGCATCTGCCACGGTCAATGCCGTCATATTGACAATACGGCGTACGGTGGTGGATGCGGTCAGCACATGCACCGGCTTGGCCGCGCCCAGCAGCACCGGGCCGATGGCGATGTTGCCGCCGGCCGCGGTTTTCAGCAGGTTGTAGGCGATATTGGCCGCGTCGATGTTGGGCAGCACCAGCAGATTGGCGTCGCCGTGCAGGGTGCTATTGGGCATCAGACTGTGGCGCGCGGCACCGTCCAGGGCCACGTCGCCGTGCATCTCGCCGTCCACCTCCAGCCACGGCGCCTGTTGTTGCAGCAGGGCCAGGGTCTGGCGCATCTTTACCGCGCTGGGCTCGTTGCTGGAGCCAAAATTGGAATGCGACAGCAGCGCCACCTTGGGCTTGACGCCAAAACGCAGCATCTCCTCGGCCGCCATGATGGTGATCTTGGCCAGCTCGCGCGCGGTGGGGTCGTAGTTGACGTGGGTGTCCACCAGGAACACCTGGCGGTTGGGCAGCATCAGGCCGTTCATGCAGGCGTAGATCTGCACGTCGTCGGGCGAAGTGCCGGCGCGTTTGCCAATCACCTGGTCGATGTATTGCAGGTGCAGCGAGGTGCTGCCCCAGGTGCCGCAGATCATGCCGTCCACGTCGCCCTTGTGCAGCAACATGGCGCCGATCAGGGTGAGGCGGCGGCGCATCTCGATCTTGGCCACCGGCGCCGTGATGCCCTTGCGCTCGGTCATGCGGTGGTAGGTCTGCCAGAAGTCGCGGTAGCGGTGGTCCTGCTCGACGTTGACCACGTTGTAGTCCACGTTCTCCTTCAGGCGCAGGCCGAATTTTTCGACGCGCTCGGCAATCACGGCCGGGCGCCCGATCAGGGTGGGCAGGGCCAGGCGCTCGTCGACCACGATCTGGGCGGCGCGCAGCACGCGCTCGTCCTCGCCCTCGGCATAGGCCACGCGCTTCTTGAGCGCCTTCTTGGCCGCCGTGAAGATCGGCTTCATCGTCGTGCCCGAGGCGTAGACAAAGGTCTGCAGCTTGTCGCGGTAGGCGTCCAGGTCGGCAATCGGGCGCAGGGCGACGCCGCTGTCGGCGGCCGCCTTGGCCACGGCCGGGGCGATCTTCATCATCAGGCGCGGGTCGAACGGCTTGGGAATCAGGTATTCGGGGCCAAAGGCCAGTTGCTCGCCGACATAGGCCGCGGCCACCACCTCGCTCTGCTCGGCCTGGGCCAGCTCGGCAATGGCGTGCACGGCGGCGATTTCCATCTCCACGGTGATGGTGGAGGCGCCGGCATCCAGCGCGCCGCGGAAGATGTAGGGGAAGCACAGGACGTTGTTGACCTGGTTCGGGTAGTCGGTGCGCCCGGTGGCCATGATGATGTCGTCGCGCGCGGCGTGGGCCTCCTCGGGCAGGATTTCCGGCGTGGGGTTGGCCAGGGCAAAGACCAAGGGCTTGGGCGCCATGGACTTGAGCATGTCGGCCTTGAGCACGCCCCCGGCGGACAGGCCCAGGAAGATGTCGGCGCCGACGATGGCCTCGCGCAGCGTGCGCTGGCCGGTCTTCTGGGCGAACTGGGCCTTGTCCTCGTCCATCAGCTCGGTGCGGCCTTCGTAGACCAGTCCGGCCAGGTCGGTGACCCAGATGTTTTCGCGCGGAATGCCCAGCTTGACCAGGAGGCCCAGGCAGGCCAGGGCGGCGGCACCGGCGCCGGAGGTGACGAGCTTGACCTGTTTGATGTCCTTGCCCACGACCTTCAGGCCGTTGAGCATGGCCGCGCCCACGCAGATGGCGGTGCCGTGCTGGTCGTCGTGGAAGACCGGAATCTTCATGCGCTCGCGCAGCTTGCGCTCCACGTAGAAGCAGTCCGGGGCCTTGATGTCTTCGAGGTTGATGCCGCCAAAGGTGGGCTCCAGGGCGGCAATGATGTCGACCAGCTTGTCCAGGTCGTGCTTTTCGTCGATCTCGATGTCAAAGACGTCGATGCCGGCGAACTTCTTGAAGAGCACGCCCTTGCCCTCCATCACCGGCTTGGAGGCCAGCGGGCCGATGTCGCCCAGACCCAGCACGGCCGTGCCGTTGGTGACCACGGCCACCAGGTTGCCGCGGCTGGTGTACTTGAAGGCGTTGTTGGGGTCCTTGACGATCTCCTCGCAGGGCGAGGCCACGCCGGGCGAGTAGGCCAGGGCCAGATCGTGCTGGTTGACCAACTGCTTGGTCGCCGCGATGGCGATCTTGCCGGGGGTGGGAAACTCGTGGTACTCCAGGGCGGCCTGGCGCAACTGCGCCTTCTTTTCCGCGGAACTGGAGACCGGGGCCTTGGGGGTAAGGGGCTTCTGGTTGGGCATCGTGTTTCCTCGTCGGCGCGGGGCCGATGCAAAGGCGCACGGCCCGGTGCCCTGTTATGGGCCTTGCATTGTAGACCCCGCCCCCTGGGCTACGACGCCCGTACCGGCCCGTACTTTCCACACTTCAATGCAGATCAGGCATGGGGTTATGTGGGGAGTCGCGGGCCACCGTGACTGCCAGGCCGCCCAGGGCGGTGGAGGGGTTGGCGTCCAGCCGCAGCCCGTGCACGGCGGCGATGCGCCGGACGATGGACCAGCCCAGACCGCTGCCGGACTCGCCGCTGCCCGTGACGCGGAAGAAGCGCTCCCCCAGACGTCTGCGGTCGTCCTCGGCCAGGCCGGGGCCGCTGTCCTCCACGCACAGCGCCACACCCTGCGACTGTCCATGTACCGTCACGCTGACGCGTGCGCCGCGTGGGCTGTAGCGCACGGCGTTGTCCACCAGATTGCGCACCAGCACCGCCAGCAGGGTGGCGTTGCCCGGCAGCGTGCAATGGTTGTCGGCCTGCAGCTCCAGGGACTGGCCCTTGGCGACGGCCTGCGGAGCCAGATCGGCCACCACCTGGCGCACCAGGGCGCCCAGGTCCAGGTCTTGCAACGCGGGCGTGCTGGAGGCCTCCAGGCGCGACAGGGTCAGCAACTGGTCCACCAGGCGGATGGCGCGGTCGCAGCCTTCCAGGGTGTGCAGCAGGGCTTGCCGGCGCGAGGCATCGTCGGCCTCGGCCAGGGCCACCTGGGCCTGGGCACGAATGGCGGCGATGGGCGTGCGCAGTTCGTGCGAGGCATCGGCTGTGAAGCGCCGCTCGGACTCCAGCAGCACCGCCACGCGCTCCAGCAGGCTGTTGAGGGCGGCGATCATGGGCGCCAACTCCGCCGGAGCGTCTGCCACGGCCAATGGTTCCAGTGCATCCGGGCGTCGGCGTGCCAGGGCGGAGCCGAGTTCGCGGATGGGGGCGACACTGTGGTGGATGGCCCACCACAGGGCCAGCGCCAGCAGGGGCAAGGCCAAGGCCATGGGCAGCAGGGTGCTGCGCAGCACGGCCCACAGGATGCTGGCGCGCGAGGCCACTTCCTCGCCCACGTGGATGTGGATGGCGGGTTCGTTACCGTAGGCGGAGAACACGCGCCACGTGGTGCCGTTGCGTTGCACGGTCTCGAAACCAGGCTTGAAAGGGGTGTTTGCGCCGCCCAGAGGTGTCTCCGGCGCGCTGGCTGAATGCATGACCAGGCGGCCGTCGAGGAACACCTGGAACGCCACCTTGGGTGCATAGCGGTGCAGCGAGGGGGCATCCACATGGTGCTCTTTTTCCGCCAACTCATCGGCCTGCTGCACCACCAGGATGGCGGCGGCCTGGGCCAGGTGGCCGTCGAGCAGTTCGTCGAGTTCGTGGCGGGCGTCGAACCAGGTCAGGGTGGCGGTGGCCAGCCACACGCAACTGACCACCCCCAGCACCAGCACCAACAAGCGGCGTTGCAGGGAATGGCGCGGCGCGGCGGTCATGGGGTGGAGGGCTCGCGCAGCAGCATGTAGCCGACGCCGCGCACGGTGAGGATCAGCTTGTTGCCGAGTTTGCGCCGCAGATTGTGCACATGGACCTCGATGGCATTGCTGTCCACCTCCTGGCCCCAGCTGTAGAGCTGCTGTTCCAGTTGCTCGCGCGACAGCACGCGCCCGGCGGCCAGCATGAAGGCCTGCAACAGATCGAATTCCCGCGTGGACAGGTTCACCGGTGCGTCGCCCTGGCGCACCGTGCGCGCGGCCGGGTCCAGCACCACGTCCTGCGCGCGCAGGCATTCCTGCGGCTGGCCATGGGCGCGGCGCACCAGGGCGCGCAGGCGGGCGGCCAGTTCGTTGAGGTCCACCGGCTTGACCACATAGTCGTCGGCCCCGGAGTCCAGGCCCAGAATGCGCTCGGCCACCGTGTCGCGCGCGGTCAGCACCAGAATCGGAGTCGGGTTGCGGGCGTTGCGCAGAGTGCTGAGCACGTGCAGACCGTCCTTGCGCGGCAACCCCAGGTCCAGCACTGCGGCGGCGTACTCGTGGCTGCCCAGTTCGCGCTCGGCCGCTTCGCCGTCGCGGACCCAGTCCACCTGAAAACCCAGCTGGCGCAGCCCGGCGCGCAGCCCGTCTCCGAGCAGGGTGTCGTCTTCGGCGAGCAGGATGCGCATGGTCAAATTGTCCTACCGAACCACTGCCAGGCCCAGAAGGCCAGCACGGCGGCCAGCAGGGCGATGGCGAGTGAGGGCCAAGTGCGCCGGATGCCTTCCTGCGCCGCGCCGCGCTTGCGCCCGGTCAGCATGGCGCGCGCCAGGTTTTCGCGGTGCAACCAGCTCGACACCAGTACGGCGCCCACGTGCAGGCCCACCAGGGCGAGCATGGCGTTGGCCAGGGCCTCATGCCCCTCGGCCACCCACTCGCCGGCCAGATCGTTGTAGGCGGTCCAGCCGCTGGCCGCCAGTAGCGCGGTCAGACCCAGCAGGGCCAGGATGGCCAGGGCCCCGGCCGGGTTGTGGCCGGTGTGGTGTTCGGGCTGGCGGCGCAGCAGGCTGGTCAGGTAGCGCAGCACGGCTCGCGGGCCGCGCACAAAGGAGGCAAAACGGGCATGGGTGGTGCCGAACCAACCCCACAGCAGGCGAAAGCCCACCAGGCCGGCCATGGTGTAGCCCAGGCTCACGTGAACCAGGCGCCAGGTCTCGCTCTCGGCGGTGGCGTAGGCGCCGGCAAAGCACAGCGCCAGCAGCCAGTGGAAGACACGTACGGGCAGGTCCCAGACCTGCACGGTTGTCGTGGCAGCGCCTTCAGCGGGGGATGCGGATGTTGCGTTCACGGTAGTCTCCGGTGTCGGCTTGGGTGTGGCAGGCCGCGCAGTTGGCGGGGCTTTTGACGGCGGGCAGTTTCCAGGTGGTGGCCGCCACCTCGCGGTGCTCGCGCCCAAACCAGGCGCTGCGGGTGATGCGGTCTTGCGGCGGCTCCTCGCGCATGCGCCGGCTGCCGCCGGCCTGGGACTGGATCCAGGTCGACAGCGCCTTCAGGCTGGCGGCATCGAGCGAGGCGTCGGTGCCGAAGTGCTGGGACAGCTTGCCCAGCAGGCGTGACCAGGAGGTCGCCGGCAGGAGCGAGGGTGGGTAGGCCACGTGGCAGGCGCCGCATTCCTGTTGGTACTGGGGCAGCAGGGGCGCGGCGTGGTCGTCGCCATCCGCCCAGGCCAGCGGGGCAGAAGCGATCAGCAGGGCGGCGATATAGGCGCCGCGGGGGCGCGTCGACTTGGCGTGGACCATGGTGAGGGTGACTCCGAAGAAAGGGGAAAAAAAAGAGAACTCAGGGCTTGAGCGACAGCAGCCAGGCCAGCACGTCGGCCTTCTCGGCGGCGGTGCAGGCGCGCCCCACCACGTCGTTGCAGTTGCGGCGGAACCACTTCTCGGTCTTGGCGGCGTCGGTGAAGCGCTCGGCGTTGAAGACCGGGGCCAGCGCGCCAATCGGCTTGCCGGTGGCGGCATGCTTGCCGGTCTGCGTGGGCACGGCGCCGTGGCAGGACGCGCAGCTCCAGTCCTTGCCGTGGGCGGTGGTGAAGAAGGCCTGGCCGCGCGCCGCCTGGGCCGGGCTGCCGGCCTGGGCGGTGTAACCGGCCAGCAGTTCGGTTGGGGTGGCGGCCAGGGCGAGGCCCGTCAGGCCGGCGCAGGCCAGCGCCACGGCCGCGCGGCGCCAGTGTGTGGGGTGAGGCGAAAACAGCATCATGGGTACTCCTTGGTCCCCATGGTGCAGAGCGCGTCTTAGGGCTGGCTTAAGCGCAGCCCTTCCCTTCAGCAACTCTTAAGGAAATCGGGCGCCAGCCCTCGTCAATGGTGCATGAGGCGCTATGTTATTTGTAGCGTTTTATGGGTGACCGCAGCCGTTGTCTCAGGGCTTGCGCTCCATGGTGCGCCGCACGGTGCCGTCGGCCTTGAGCTTGTCGAAGGCGGCGCGGGTCTTCTGCACGGTGGATTCGGGGGTGGCGAGGCTGTAGGCCATGTACAGGCCGGTGGAGGCTTCGTCCAGCGTCAGCACGCGTTCCAGGCCGGCGCAGTCGAAGTGCGCCTCCTGGCACAGACTGCTGGCGTCGTCCTCGGTCAGCGGCACCAGGTCGACCTGGCGCTTGATCAGCTTGGCGAAGTTGTCGCTCCACTGGGCGGATACCGCCAGCCGGGTGAAGCCCTTGGTCTGCAGGTACTGCTGGCGCACGTCGTCGCGCATCACGCCGATGGTGTAGGCCTTGGCGTCCGCCAGGGTCTTGACGGCAACCTCGGTGCGCTCCTTCAGGCGGTACAGGTGGTACTGGATCTTCATGATCTCGCCGGTCCACTGGAACTGGGTCTCGCGCGCCGGTGTGCGGGCGATCAGGAAGATCAGCACGTTGGGTTCCTTCAGCGCCATGTCGTAGGCGCGCGCCCAGGGGTAGAGCCGCACCTGGTAGTCGCCCAGTCCGGCCGCCTGCAGCGTCTTCTCCACCACCTCGGTGGCGGTGCCGACCACGCGGTCGCCCTTCTGGTAGGTGTAGGGCGTGGTCTCGGTGACCGCGCGCACCGCCTGGCCGTGCGCCGCCAGGGGCGTTGCCAGCGCGCACGCCAGCAGCAGGGCCAGCCATAGTGGTGGCTGGGTGGGACGTGGACGGGCGATGGTGGTCGTCATGGTGCTCCTCCTGGGTGATGGTGAACTCCGTGGTGCAGGGTCCAGCGGGCGGCTCAGGCCGCGTCCGATGGGCTGCGCGCGCCGCTGGACTCGACGCGGTTGCGGCCGTTTTGCTTTGCGCGGTACAGGGCCTGATCGGCAGCATCGAACAGGGTGTCGAAGTCGGGTGTACGCCCGATCTCCAACTGCGCCAGGCCGACGCTGATGGTGACGTGCGGTCCCACGCGCGAGGTGGCGTGGGCGATGCGCAACTCCTCCACCGCCAGACGCACGCGCTCGGCCACCTGCCAGGCGGCTTGGGTCGGTGTGGCCGGCAGCAGGATGGCGAATTCCTCGCCGCCGATGCGGGCCACGGCATCGCCGCTGCGCGCAATGGCGGCGTTCATGGCCTGGGCCACGTCGCGCAGGCACTGGTCGCCACAAGCGTGGCCGTAGTGGTCGTTGTAGGCCTTGAAGTCGTCGATGTCGCAGATCAGCAGGCTCAGCGGTTGGTCGTTGCGCAGGGCGCGCTGGAACTCGTCCTCCTTGATCTCGTCGAAGTGGCGCCGGTTGGACAGGCCGGTGAGGGGGTCGTGGCGCGACAGCACCTCCAGCTGGCGGTTGGCGTCGCGCAGGGCCTGCTGCGTGGCCAGGATAGCCAGTAGCTGCGCTTGGTGGCGCACGCTGTGCAGCAGCAGTTGCGCCGTCATGGCCAACAGCGCGCGGTCCTCGGGCGGCCAGTCGCCCCGGCCCAGGGGCTTGCCGAAGAACAGCATGCCGTAGTCCTCGCCGTCGCTGTGCAGCAGGGCCAGAGCGCTGGCGCCGACGGGGCAGGTGGTGAATACGGCGGTTTCGGCCGGGCTCAGGCTGCGGCCCATCTCGGCTTGGCTGTAGAAGAACAACAGTTCCTCGCGCGCCAGCCGCGCCGGCACCTGGGTCAGACCGCCCAACGGCAGGGGCGGCTGCGCCGCGTCGGTCACGCCCGGGGCCTGCCACTCCATGAAGACCCGAAATGCCGCCTGGCCCGGCATCGGCACCAGCCACAGTGCATGGTTGGCGCCCAGCCGCTGCGCCACCTCCCGCAGGCAGTCGCGCTGGCAGGCGTCGAAGGCGTCGTGCGGGGCATGGATCAGCCGGTTGGACAGCTCCAGCACCAGCTGTTGGGCCTGGGTCAGCGACTCCAACTCCGCCGTGCGTGCGCGCACCAGCTCGGCCAGATGGTCGCGGTGCGCGCCCAGCTCGTCTTCGTAGCGCTGCAGTTGGCCCAGGTGGTCACTGAGCTTGCCCTGCAGCTGATTGACGCCACTCTCCAGCAGACTCAGCTCGTCGTGGTGGCGCGGGTCGCGCGCCAGGCGCAGGGTGCGGTCCATGTTCTGTGGCGTGAGCCGCCCCAGGTGGTGGGCGATGTGCTGCACGTGCACGGTGACGGTGCGGCTGAACATCAACATCACCAGGCCGGCCAGCAGCAGGGACTGCAGCAACTGGGTCAGGACGATGACTTTGATCTCGCCGCGCAGGCGGGCCCAGAGCACGCGCTCGTCGCCCGCCAGGGTCAGCTCACCCACCGTCTCGGCGCCGCCGGGAAACGGGGCGTAGACCAGATCCAGCCGGCGCGTGGGCGCCACGGTGGAGGCCTGCCAGCCGTCGGCCTGCCGCGCGATGATCTCGGGCGCGCGGTTCGCCGAGTGCAGCTTGAGCACAATGCGCCCCACAACCGCCACCTGGGCGGTGCTCTCCACATGGGTGCGCAGGGCGTCGCGGTCCATCTCCCAGATGGCCTTGCTCAGGGTCTGCTGGTAGACCTGCTCCAGCAGGGTCAGGTCGGCGTTCATCGAGGCCCAGGCCTCGTTCCAGGCGAACAAGGTGCGCACGCCCACGGCGCACAGCGTGAAGACAAAGCAAAAGCCCAGGGTTGCCAGCACCAGGCGCGTGCCCAGAGAACGGTGCTCGGCCGTTGCCACCGAGCCGCCGTCAGGGGTTTGCATTGGAACCTCTACAACCATTTCTTCTTGAGTGCATCGTAGGTCCCGTTGCTCTTGATGGCGGCCAGGCCCTTGACCAGGCGCTCCACCAGGGCGTCGGGCGTGCCCGCGCCAAAGGCCATGTAATAGCCGTCGCTGCCCAGCTCGGCGATGGTGTAGCTGCGCGCCAAGGCCTGCGCGGGCACGTCGCCGGCCTGGCGCGCCAGGTACACGGCCACCAACTCGGGCGCGATCCACAGGTCGACCCGGCCGCGCTTGAGTTTTTCGTAGTTGAGTTCGTACTTGACGCTGGACTGCAGGTTCTGGCCCTTGACGAAGCCCTTGGCAAGCAGGAACTGCTCGCCCGCGTCTTCGTTGACGGTGGCGGTCTGGTAGACCTTGGCTTGCTCCAACCGCTCGAAGCGCAGCTTGCGCTCGGGCAGCGAGAACAGGTGGTACTGGGTCGGCGCGATGACCCCGACCCACTTGAACAGCTTCTCGCGTTGCGGGTTACGGGTGATGGAGTAGATCAGCACGGAGTCGCGGGTCTGCGCCATCTCGTAGGCGCGGGCCCAGGGCAGGGACTGGAACTCGCCCTGCAGATGCGCCTCCTGAAGCACGGCCTGCACGACCGCGGTGCTGAAGCCGGTGATGCGGCCGTTCTCGGTGTAGTTGTAGGGCGGGAATTCCTCGGTGAGGACCTTCAGTGTCTCTGCATGGGCCACACCCGCGCCGCTTGCCAACAGGGCGCTCAGCAGGGCATGCCAGGGAATGCACTTTTTCCGCCAGAACATGACACCTCCGCGGGACGTGAGGGCACAGGAATTTCGGCCGAGCGGCCTGAAGGCCATACTATCGCACAAACCTGGGGGCCGATTCAGGCGCCCTTAAGATGAAGGCATTAGGCTCTTACGCCTGCTTTTGGCCCATTTCAACGCAAGCGCTCTTCCATGGATTTTCCCGACCTCGCCGACGACAGTGAAGACACCACCCACACCGCGGCCGAACGCGCCGCCGCCGCTTCGCGCAGCACCTGGGTCAGCGTGGCGGTCAACCTGCTGCTCACCGCCACCCAGATTGTGGTCGGCGTGTTCGCCAAGTCCCAGGGCTTGATTGCCGACGGCATCCACTCCCTGTCGGACCTGGTGGCCGACTTCGTGGTCCTGCTGGCCAGCCACCACAGCCAGAAGGATGCGGACACGGACCACCCCTATGGCCACCAGCGTTTCGAGACCGCCGCGTCCCTGGTGCTGGGCCTGCTGCTGCTGGCGGTAGGTTTCGGGATGCTCTGGTCGGCGTTTCGCAAGCTGGAGGCGCCGGAGACCGTGCAGCAGGTGCACAGCGTGGCGCTGTGGGTGGCTTGCGGTGCCCTGGTCGCCAAGGAGAGTCTGTTTCGTTACATGCTGGCGGTGGCCAAGCGGGTCAAGTCCAGCATGCTGGTGGCCAATGCCTGGCATGCCCGCTCCGACGCGGCCTCGTCCTTGGTGGTGGGCCTGGGCATCGTCGGCAATCTGGCCGGCTACCCCATCCTGGACCCGATTGCCGCGCTCATCGTGGGCTTCATGGTCGCCAAGATGGGCTGGGAGTTTGGCTGGAGCGCCATGCACGACCTGATGGACCGCGCCGTGGACGAGGAAGAGGTGCAGGCCATCCGGCAGACCCTGCTGGATACGCCCGGTGTGGCCGGGGTGCACGATGTGCGCACCCGCAAGATGGGAGACATGATCGTCGTCGACGCCCACATCGAGGTGGACGCCACGATTACGGTGGAAGCCGGCCACGACATCGCCGTGGCGGCCCGCCAGCGCGTGCTGCAGCGTCACCGCGTGCTCAACCTCATGACCCACGTGGACCCATGGAAGCGCCCCGATCTGGACCACGCACGGGCCTGAGCGCCGCGCAGGCGCAGGAGCGCCTGGCGCAGGACGGCCCCAACCTGCTGCCGGGCAGCGCGCCCAAGTCCACGTGGGCCATCGTGCGCGAGGTGGTGACCGAGCCCATGTTCCTCATGCTGCTCGCCGCGGGCGGCATCTACCTGGCGCTGGGCGACCGGGCCGAGGCCCTGTTCCTGCTGAGCTTCGTGTTGGTGGTGATCGGCATCACCCTGGCACAAGAGCGGCGCACCCAGCGCGCGCTGGAGTCGCTGCGTGAACTGTCCGCGCCGCGCGCCCTGGTGCTGCGCGACGGCCAGGAGCTGCGCGTGGCCGGGCGTGACGTGGTGGTGGGCGATGTGTTGGTGCTGCACGAGGGCGACCGCATCGCCGCCGATGCCACGCTGCTGGAGGGCGAGGTGGAGGTGGACGAGTCCCTGCTCACCGGCGAATCCGTTCCCGTGCCCAAGGTGGCGGCGCGCCTGGGCGATGCGCCGGATGCCGCCGCCAGCCAGCTGTTCGCCAGCACCGTGGTCACGCGCGGTGTGGCGCTGGCCGAGGTCACGGCCACGGCGGCGCAGACGGCGGTGGGCCGCATCGGCGCCGATCTGGCGGCCACGCAGGAGCCGCCCTCGGCCCTGCAAGTGCATTCGCATGCGCTGGTGCGCACGCTGGGCACCGGCGCCGTGCTGGTGGCGGCGGCCCAGGTAGTGCTGGCCTGGTGGTGGAACGACCGGTCCTTGCTGGACAGCTTGCTCTCGGGCATCGCGCTGGCCATGGCCATCCTGCCCGAGGAAATCCCGGTCATCCTGACCGTGTTTCTGGCCCTGGGTGCCTGGCGCATCGCCAAACGCCAGGTGCTCACGCGCCGGGTGACGGCGGTGGAGGCCCTGGGCGCCATCACCGTGCTGGCGGTGGACAAGACCGGCACCTTGACGCAAAACCGCATGGCGGTGGCCGAGGTGTCCACCGTGGATGGCGTGTTCGTGCCCGACGGCGCGAGCGACATGCCCGAGCCCTTTCACCGCCTGGTCGAGTTCGCCATGCTGGCCACGCCCGGCGACCCATTCGACCCCATGGAGAAGGCGATCCAGGCCTTTGGTCACCGCTGGCTGGATGGCACCGAGCACGTGCATGACGGCTTCGAGCCGGTGTTTGAGTACCCGCTGTCGGGCGACATCCTGGCCATGACGCGGGTGTTCCCCGCCAGTGGCGAACGCCAGCATCTGCTGGCCACCAAGGGCGCGCCGGAGGCCGTGGCCGACCTGTGCCACCTGGACGCCGCCCGGCGGGATGCCATCCGCGCCCAGGTCGAGCAGATGGCCGCGCGCGGCCTGCGCGTGCTGGGCGTGGCCTGCGGGCGCTGGCAGCCCGGTGCCGGCCATGCCGCTGCGCCAACCACCGGCTGGCCGACCAGCCAGCACGACTTCGATTTCGAGTTCCTGGGCCTGGTGGCCCTGGCCGACCCGCCGCGCCCCGAAGTGCCGGCCGCGCTGGCAGAATGCCGGCGCGCCGGGGTGCGCGTCATCATGATGACCGGCGACCACCCGGCCACGGCGCGCGCCATCGCCCAGGCCGTGGGCCTGTCGGAGCGGCCAGAGGCCATCACCGGTACCGAGATGGATGCGCTGGACGACACCGCCCTGGCACAACGCTTGCGTCATGTGGACATCTGCGCGCGCCTGCGCCCCGAGCACAAGCTGCGCCTGGTGCGCCTGCTGCGCGCCGCCGGTGAGGTGGTGGCCATGACCGGCGACGGCGTCAACGACGCGCCCGCGCTCAAGGCGGCGGACGTGGGCATTGCCATGGGCGAGCGCGGCACCGATGTGGCGCGCGAGGCCGCCGCGCTGGTGCTGCTGGACGACAGCTTTGCCCGCATTGTGGAGGCCATCCGCCAGGGCCGGCGCATCTTCGAGAACATCCGCAAGGCCACGCGCTTCGTCTTCGCCGTGCACGTGCCCATCATCGCCCTGACCCTGGTGCCCACGCTGCTGCACTGGAGCCCGCTGCTGCTGCCCCTGCACATCGTGCTGCTGGAGCTGCTGATCGACCCGGCCTGCTCCGTCGTGTTCGAGGCCGAAGCCGAGGACGACGATCTCATGCGCCGCCCGCCGCGCCCGGTGGGCGACTCGCCCTTCGCCCTGGCGCAGTGGCTGCCGTCCGTGTTGCAGGGTGTTGGCATGGCTGCCTTGATGCTGGCCGCCCATGCGGTGCTGCTGGCGCAGGGCTGGGACACGCAGCAGGCGCGCACCGTGGGCTTTTGCGCGCTGGTGCTGGGTGTGATGCTGTTGATTCTGGCCAACCGGCATCCAGATCGCCCAACCTGGTCGCAGTTGCGCGGTGGCAACCCGTGGCTGGGGCGCATGGCGATGGGGATGGGCCTGTTGCTGGTTTTGGTGCTGGGGGTGCCCTGGCTGCGGGTGCTGATGGGGATGGCGGTGTTGGGGTGGGTGGATATTGGGGTGGTTTTTGTCTTGCTGCTGGTTGTTGTTGTTTGGTTGGAGATGTTGCGGGTGGTTAGCAGGTTATGGTTTCGTACTGCGTAGCTTCCTCACACCACCCCCTATCCCCCCGCCCCTTTCCACCCTCGCCAGGGCGGAAAGGGGAGCCGAACAGCCACATTTGGCCTTGTTTTTGAAGGTAGGACGTACACGCGCCTAGGTGCGTTGAGGCAGGGGTTGCTATGTTTTTGGTAGCTGACTGCGCTTGTCCCACGAGGGTTACAGCCCAATTTTCCTCAAAGGACCTGCCCCAGCCGGCCATGCCCTTTGCACTTCACACCTTCAAAAACGCGGCCAAATGTGGCTGTTCGGCCCCCTCTTTCGCCCCGGCGGGGGCGAGAGAGGGCGGGGGGTGTGAGGGGGGAAGTGAGGAAGTAGCCAGCCTATTCAGAACGGCCGGCAACGTGAATCCGAATCACTCTGGCCGCCTTTGAACGGCGCTTGTCCACCACCGCATCACAGCCACTGCAATCACACCCCGAAGCTGGCACCGCCGCACGCTGCATGCGCGTCTGCCAGGCGGCTCCCAGCGGCAGGCGCTGGAGCCGCGCCGCCAAGATACGGCGCAGCGCCGCCGGCATCAGCACCCACAGCGCGTACACGCCACAGGCCAGCACGATGCAGGTGACGGTGAGGTGTTGCATTTCAGGCTCCCAGCCACAGGCTGATACGGTAGGTGGCAAAAGCCGCCAGATAGGCCAGGCCAAACATGTAGGCCGTCATCAAGAGGGGGTAGCGCCAGCTGTTGGTCTCGCGCTTGACCACGGCCAAGGTGGAGATGCACTGCGGGGCGAACACGTACCACGCCAGGAGCGAGAACGCCGTGGCCAGTGACCAGCCCTGGGCGATCACCGGGGCCAGCTCGCTGGCCACCGATTCGCCGGCGGCCGACAGCGCATACACCGTGCCCAGCGCGCCCACCGCCACCTCACGCGCGGCCATGCCGGGTACCAGGGCGATGGATATCTGCCAGTTGAAGCCAATCGGCGCAAACACGGGTTCCAGCGCGTGGCCCAGCATGCCGGCCAGGCTGTACTGGATGGCCGCGCCGGTGGCGCCATCGGGTGGGGCCGGGTAGGTGGAGAGGAACCACAGCACCACCATCAGGGCGAAGATGATGGTGCCCACGCGGCGCAGGAAGATGCGGGCGCGCTCCCACAGGCCCAGCACCAGGTTGCGCACGCCCGGCAGGCGGTAGGGCGGCAGCTCCAGCATCAGGGGCTGGTAGCGGCTCTTCATCCAGATGCGCTTGAACACCCAGGCCACGGCCATGGCCGAGAGCACACCGGCCACGTACAGCGCGAACAGGGTCAGCCCGCGCAGGTTGAAGGGGCCGACGCTACGGTCCGGGATGAAGGCGCCGATCAGCAGCGCATACACGGGAAGGCGGGCCGAGCAGGTCATCAGCGGCGCGATCATGATGGTGGCCAGCCGGTCCTGCCAGTTGGCGATGGTGCGGGTGGCCATGATGCCGGGCACGGCACAGGCAAAGCTCGACAGCAGGGGAATGAAGGCGCGACCCGACAAGCCCACCTTACCCATCAGCGTGTCCAGCAGGAAGGCGGCGCGCGGCAGGTAGCCGGAATCCTCCAGCACCAGGATGAAGAAGAACAAAATCAAAATCTGCGGCAAAAACACCAGCACGCCACCGGCGCCGGCGATCACGCCGTCCACCAGCAGGCTGCGCAGCGGGCCCGCGTCCATGTGGGCGCTGGTCCAGTCCGCCAGGTAGGCCATGCCGGCCTTGATGGCGTCCATGGGCACGTTGGCCCAGGAGAACACCGCCTGGAACACCAGGAACAGCAGCACCGCCAGGATCACCAGGCCCCAGATCGGGTGCATGGCCCAGGCGTCCACCTGGAAGTGGAAGCGCTGCACCTGTCCGGCCTGCGGGGCGGCCAGGGCCAGGATGCGGCGCACCTCCTGTTGGACTTCCGCGCTGCCACGCGGCGTGGGGTGCACGGCCGTGGTCGGCGTCCCCTGCTGGCGGGCCAGGTCCTGGTCCAATTGAACGAGCAACTGGCTGTGCCCGTTGTGTTGCACGGCCACGGTTTCCACCACGGGGCAACCCAGTTCGGTGGACAGGCGGGCCACGTCGATGGCCAGGCCGCGTGCGCGGGCCACGTCGGCCATGTTCAGGGCCACGATCATGGGCCGGCCCAGGCGCTTGAGCTCCAGCACCAGACGCAGGTTCATGCGCAAGTTGGTGGCATCGACCACGGCCACGATGGCATCCACCGGGGCCTCGCCGGCGCGCCGACCTTCGATCACCTCCAGCGTGACTTCTTCGTCGGGCGTGGCCGGGTGCAGGCTGTAGACGCCGGGCAGGTCGATGACGGAAACGCTGTGGCCGCTGGCCAGGCGCAGCATGCCAACCTTGCGTTCGACGGTGACGCCGGCGTAATTGGCCACCTTCTGGCGTGCCCCGGTCAGCAGGTTGAACAGGGCGGTCTTGCCGCAGTTGGGATTGCCCACCAGCGCCACATTCCAGGGGCTGGCCGGGAGCGTGGCGGTGTGGGCATTCATGTGGGTGTGACCTCGATGCAGTCGGCTTCCAGCCAGCGCAGGGCGAACATGGTCTCGCCCACGACCACGGCCAGGGGTTCGCGTCCACCGGGGCCGCGCTGCAGCAACTGGACCGGTTCGCCAGGGATGAATCCCAGTTCACCCAGGCGTTTGAGGGTGGCGCCGTCGGCCAGGGCGGATTGCGCGCGCACGCTGGCCACGGTGGCATGCGCGCCCGTGGGGAGCTGGGTCAGTCGCAGGTTGGGGGCGGCGAGAGAGGACATAGGCGGGGTTGAGAAGCCAAATGAGAGTGTATCTCGTTTAGATCGACTCGCCCACCGTAGGGCCTCGTGGGTGTGCGACACGGCGTGGCTTGCTATAGTGCGCCGCCATGACCCTGTCCGAACTCTATCCCCTGGTCCGCTGGACCCACATTGGCCTGGTGCTGTGTAGCGGCGCGCTGTTTGCCGCGCGCGGCCTGGGGGTGTTACTAGGGTCGCAGTGGGGCATGCACGTGGCGGTGCGGCGCTTCAGCTACATCCTGGATACTGCTCTGCTCAGCGCGGCTCTGACGCTGCTCTACATCCTGGACCTGAATCCGTTTCGGGTGGGTTGGCTCTCCACCAAGATTGCCTTGCTGCTGCTCTACATCGTGCTGGGCAGCTTTGCGCTCAAGCGGGCCCGCACGGCCGGGGCGCGGCGCCTGCTCTATGGGGCTTCGCTAGTCTGTTTTGCCTTCATGCTGACCGTGGCGCGGGCGCACCATCCCCTGGGCATCTTCGCGGCGTTGGTCTGAGGCGGTTGCCGCTGTCCATTCCGTTCGGCGGCCATCTGGTGCCGGGCCTCGTGCCGTTGGTCGCATGGCGCTGGTCCCAGCGGGTCTCGGTTCCTATGCTTGCACCATCTTCATTGCAAAGGGAGCCTCTTATGGCATTGGCAGACGATTTGGCAAACCTGGAACAGATGCGCAACCGCGGCAGCCTGACCGAGACCGAGTTCCAACAGGCCAAGGCCCGCCTGTTGCAGCCCGGCGCGCCTGCGACCCCGCTGTCCAAGGCCAGCGCGCTCAACGGACTGCGTCGCTCGGCCACCGACCAGTGGCTGGGCGGCGTGTGCGGCGGCCTGGCCGTTTTCAGTGGCTTGGATACTTGGCTGTGGCGCCTGCTGTTTGCCCTGATGTTCATCCTGGGTGGGACCGGCTTGCTGTTGTACGTGCTGCTGTGGATCCTGGTGCCGCTGGAGCCGGTGGCGCAGCAGCACTCCGTGGTGCCCTGAGCGTCAGGGGATCCACGCGCAGGCGCACCGCACGGGGTTCGCGGGCGCCTGCTGTGGCAACCACACCTTTCGGTAAAAAGGCGCCCCGCGCCGCGCCGGTGGCGGGTATGCCGGTGTCGCTGGCCGGTAGGCCCGCGTTGGCGGCGGTGCAGGTAGGTGTATTTCAGCGCGTTGGTGGCCATCTGACCAATACAGAATTTGGCTGGTAGTATCGAATTTCCAGAAACCTTGCGCCCGCACCACGCCGCCACCCATGGAAATCCGCCAGCTGCGCTACCTCGTGGCCATTGCCGAACACGGCGCCGTGTCCAAGGCCGCCGAGAAAGTATTCGTCGCCCAGTCCGCGCTGAGCTACCAGCTGGCGCAGCTGGAAGCGGAACTGGGTGTGCCGCTGTTCCTGCGCACCCGCCGGGGCGTGGAACTCACCGAGCCGGGCCGGGCCTTCCTGGCCCACGCCGTGGCCATCCTGCGCCAGGTGGAGGATGCACGCGCCAGCGTGCGCAGCGCGGACGATGCACCCGCCGGGAAGGTGGTGTTCGGCATTCCCCACAGCATTTCGCAGGCCCTGGCGCTGCCCCTGCTGCAGACCGTGCGCCTGCGCCTGCCCCAGGTGGAGTTGGAGCTGACCGAAGAGTTGACCGGCAACCTCACGCGCCAGTTGCGCAGCGGCCTGCTGAACCTGGCCGTGCTGTTCGACGATGGGGAGGCGGCAGAATTCCAGCACCAAGCCCTGGTGACGGAACGGCTCAGCCTGATCGGCCTACCGCCGGTTGGGCGCACCCGCCCACCGGCCGGCATCACCTTGCGCAAGGCCCTGGCCCAGCCGTTGATCCTGCCGGCCGCGCCGCACGGTGTGCGGCCCGTCATCGAGTCCGTGGCCCGCCAGCGCGGCTACCCCGCGCCGCGGGTGGTGGCCGACATCAGTTCCATCAGCATCCTGCGCACCGCCCTGCTGGCGGGCATGGGCCAGACCCTGCTGCCGGTGATGCCCCTGCAAGCGGATATCGCGGCCGGGCGTCTGCAGGCCGTGCCGGTGGGTTCGCCCGTGCTCACCCGCAAGGTGCTGCTGTGCGCGCCGCGCCACATTCCGCTGTCGGGTGCCGCGAGCGCGGTGGCGCGGCTGACCGTCCAGCTGGCACACGATCTGTGCGCGCAAGGCCAATGGCTGGCGGCGCAGCCTGTGTTGCCGCTCAAGGGGCCTTTTGTTCCCTAGCGGTTGGGGCCGCAGGTCAGGCTGCGCGCACGAACTGTTCAAACGCCTCGGCCGTGACGGGCCGGCTGAACAGGTAGCCTTGGAACAGGTGGCAGCCGTTTTGCATCAGGAATTCCTGCTGGCCGCGTGTCTCCACCCCTTCGGCGATGACGGCGAAGTGCAGGCTGTCGCCCAGGCCGATGACCATGCGCGCGATGGCTGCGTCGTTGGGGTCGGTCAGCACGTCGCGCACGAAAGACTGGTCGATCTTGAGTTGGTCCAGCGGCAAGCGCTTGAGGTAGTTCAGCGACGAGTAGCCGGTGCCGAAATCGTCGAGCGAAAAGCCCACGCCCAGCGCCTTGAGCTGCTCCATCTTGTGCACGATGTCTTCCATGTCGTGGGCCAGCGAACTCTCGGTCAGTTCCAGCTTGAGCCGGCGCGGCTGCACGCCGGTGCGCTCCATGACCGACTGCACCTGGCGCACGAAGTCCGCCTGACGGAACTGGTGCACGCTGACGTTGACCGACAGCGTGAGATCGCCCATGCCAGGTTGGTCGGCCCAGGCCACCAGTTGGGCGCAGGCGGTGCCCAGCACCCAGGAGCCCAGGGGTAGGATCAGGCCGGTCTGCTCGGCCAGTGGGATGAACTCATCCGGCGGTACCAGGCCCAGCTTGGGGTGGCGCCAGCGCAGCAGGGCCTCGGCACCGGTCACCTGGCCCATGCTGGTGACCTGGGGTTGGTAGACCAGGAAGAATTCGTCGCGTAGCAGGCCCTTGCGCAGATCGATTTCGAGGGACGAATGCTCGGCTATGTCGGACACGATCACATGAATCAACAAGTACACGCCCAAGGCCGAGAAACTGTTGTTGACCCAGGTGCCCCAGACCCGCATGTCGTCGGGCAGGGAATACGCGGTTGTCACGCCCAGCTGGGCGCTGGACAGCACCACGAAGGCCAGCAGGCAGACACCGGTCACGCCGTAGCGCAGGGCGGCGCGTTCGTCGCGCAGGAACAGGAGGGAGGCCACCGCCAGCACCAGCAGGAAGTGGTGCGTGGAGCGCGGCGCCAGCGCGGTGGGCACGTCCAGCAGCAGCGACACGGCGCAGATGACCACGAACGCGCTCGCCGCCAGCAGAAAGAAGGCGCGCCGGGTGCGCTTGTGGTAGGTCAGCCAGGCGACCGCCAGCCCCAGCAGGATGATGACGCCATCCGTGAGCGCGATCATCCAATGCCCGTGGGACGAGAAGTAGGTGCCCCAACTCAATCCCACCACCACCAGCAGGGCCGAGCCGATCCACAGCATCATGCGCACGCGGCGTCGATGCAGCTCGCTGGGACGTACCGGTGCAAACGGTTCGGACAGGGTCAGCATGGGATGGTGCGGGCGATTATCGCGGGCACGGCGGCTTTTTGCAGACGCCGGTATGAATGCGACCCGCTAGACTCGACGCCGGTGCCCCGCCAACCCCCCGTTCATTCAACACCCCCTTCGCGCAACACCATGTCCGCTTTGCCTTGCAAGACCCGAACCGATCTGGCGCGCATCGCCAGCCAGGCCATGCGCGAGCGGGGGCTGGAACCCGAATTCCCGGACGCCGCCCTGCGCCAGCTGGAGCGCATCACCGGCGCCGGCCAGGACGCCGACCCCCGGGTACTGGACCGCACGGCGCTGCCCTGGTGCTCCATCGACAACGACGATTCGCGCGACCTGGACCAGTTGACCGCCAGCGAGGTGCTGGGCGGCGGGCGCATCCGCGTCTACGTGGCCGTGGCCGATGTCGACGTGCTGGTGCGCAAGGGCGACGCCATCGACGCCCACGCCCAGGCCAACACCACTTCGGTCTACACCTCGGCGCGCGTGTTTCCCATGCTGCCCGAGCGCTTGAGCACCGATCTGACCTCGCTCAACCCCGGCCAGACGCGCCTGGCCATCGTCAGCGACATGGTGGTGGCGGTGGATGGCAGCATCGAGCATGCCACCGTCTACCGGGCCCGTGTGCGCAACAAGGCCCAACTGGCCTACGACGCGGTCTCGGCCTGGATCGACGGCCACGGCGCGCTGCCGGAAGCGGCGGCGGCCGTGCCCGGCATGGACGTACAGCTGCGCGTGCAGGACGCGCTGGCGCAGCGCCTGCGCGCGCGCCGCCACGCCCAGGGCTCGCTGGAGTTCGAGACCTTCCAGCCGCACGCCGTGTTCGAAGGCGAGCAGGTGGTGGCCATCCACCAGCAGGAGCACAACCGGGCGCGCCAGTTGATCGAGGAACTGATGGTGGCGGCCAACACCTGCACCGCGCAGTTTTTGATGAGCCGCGGCGGCGCCTCGCTGCGCCGCGTGGTGCGCGCCCCCGAGCGCTGGGCCCAGATCGTGGCCGAGGCCGCCAAGTACGGTGAGACCTTGCCGGCGCAGCCCGACGCGCGCGCCTTGGAGAGCTTCCTGGCGCGCCGGCGCAAGGCCGACCCGCTGCGGTTTCCCGACCTGTCCCTGGTCATCGTCAAGCTCATGGGCTCGGGAGAATACGTGGTCGAACAGGCGCACGGCGCGCCCATCGGCCACTTTGGCCTGGCCCTGCGCGACTACACCCACTCCACCGCGCCCAACCGGCGCTATCCCGACCTGATCACCCTGCGCCTGATCAAGAGCCTGCTGCGCGGCGAACCTGCGCCCTACAGCACGGCCGAACTGGCCGCTCTGGCGGCGCACTGCACGCGCCAGGAGGACGCCGCCAAGAAGGTGGAGCGCCAGGTGCGCAAGTCCGAGGCCGCGCTGCTGCTGGGTTCGCGCATCGGCCAGCACTTCGATGCCATCGTCACCGGCGTGACCGATCGCGGCACCTGGGTGCGCACGTTTCAGCCGCCTGTGGAAGGCCGCCTGATGGAGTCCGGCGTCGACGTGGCGCTGGGCCAGTTGGTGCGCGTGCAGCTGGTGGACACCAACGTACCGCGCGGCTTCATCGACTTCGCGCTGGCGCAGGCCGGGCGCTGAGGCAAGGAGCTCAGGGCGCCGTCGGTGCCTGGGGGATATCGATGCCGGCGGCACGGGCCTCGGCCAACAGCGTGGCCAGCTCGGCGGCCGAATGCACGTTCAGCCGTTCGAAGATCTTGCGCCGGTGTTCCTCCACCGTGCGGATGCTCAATTCCATCTTCCAGGCGATGGTCTTGTTGAGTTCGCCGGCGGCTACCAGGGGCATCAGGCGCACCTGCTGGCGCGACAGTCCCCCCATCAACTGGCGCAAGGCGTCCTGACGCGCCACGCGGGCGTGCCACTGCGCCTCCAGCGCCAGCGCGCGCTGCAGCAGTTCCACCAGCGCATCGTCGGCATAGGGCTTCTCCACGAAGTTGAACGCGCCCTTGGCCATGGCGCCCACGGCCATGGGAATGTCGCCATGGCCGCTGAGGAAGATCACCGGCAGGCGGCTGCCCAGGCCGCGGCCCAGCAGCGCGTCGTGCACCTGCAGGCCCGACAGCGGTTCCATGCGCACGTCCAGCACGAACACGCCGCGCCGCGGAGCGGTCCCCGCATCCAGCGCGGCCAGCAGCTCCGGCCCGCTGGCGTAGGTTTCCACCCGCAGGTCGTGTTGGCGCAGCAGAAAGGCGATGGAAGAGCGCACGCCCTCGTCGTCGTCGCACAGGAAGATGGTCGGTTCGGTCATGGTGCTTCATTCTCCGCTGGCGTGGGATCGATGGGCAGGAAAAAGCGGAACCGCGCGCCGCCGCCGGGCAGGTCTTGCGCGTCCAGCACGCCACCGTGGGTCTCCAGGATGGAGCGGCAGATCGCCAGGCCCAGGCCGGTGCCTTCCTGCTTGGTGGAGAAGAAGGGCTCGGTCAGGGTCTCGATGTCGCGCCCGCCCAGGCCCGGTCCCTGGTCGCAAATCTCCACGCGGATCCAGTCCAGCGTGCTGTCCAGCGGTGGCGCCGCGCACGGGCCGGTGCGCACGGTCATCCGCTTGCCGGAGGTGGGGCCGGACATGGCATCGCAGGCGTTGCGCAACAGGTTGGACACCACCTGCTCGATGCCGATGCGGTCCATGCGCGCGGCCGGCAGGCCGGGCGTGAGCTCCAGTGTCACCTCCACGCTGGCGCGGCGGATCTCGCGCTGCAGCAGGGCCACGGCATCGGCCACGATGGGGTTGATGTCGCAGGGCTCCATCACCAGCTCACGGCGCGACAGGCGGGCGCGGATGCGGTGCACGATGCCGCCGGCCTGCGTGGCGTGGCGCGACAGCGCCTGGGCCGCGTTCACCAGGTCGGGTTCGGTGTCGGGGCGGCGCGAGAGCGCGCGGGCAATGCCGGCGCTGTAGCTGACGATGCTGGTCAGTGGCTGGTTCAGCTCATGCGCCAGGGTCGAGGCCACCTCGCCCAGGGTGGACAGGCGGGCGTGGTTGGCCAGCACCTCGCGCTGGCGGCGTTCCAGCTCTTCCAGGCGCTTGCGTTCGGTCACGTCCACGAACGAGCCCATCCAGCCGACCTGATGGCCGCGGCCGTCCACCAGGGGCGACTCGAACACCATCACGTCGATCAAGCGGCCGTCGCGGTGGCGCCAGCGCGTCTCCACGCCGGCGTGCTTGGAGCGCTGCGGGGCGCCGGCCTTGCCCGGGGCGGGGGTTTCCAGCGCAGGGCCCTGGGCCATCAGCTCCTCCAGCGAGTAGCCCACCATGTCGCAGAAGGTGCGGTTGGCGAACAGCAACCGCCCGTCCAGATCGCGCGCGCGCAGCCCCACCAGGGCCGACTCCTCCAGCGACTGGCGCCAGGCGGCCTCGGTGCGCCAGGCCTCTTCGGCGCGGGCTACCTGGTTGATCTGGCGGCGCAGCAGCGCCGTGGCCACGGTGATCAGGGCCAGAAAACCGACCATCAGCACCACCGGCAAGGTGGCGAACCAGGGCGGAAGGCGTGCGCGCTGCGTCAGGCGCAGGCGGGCGTCGGGGATGGCACTGAAGGGGGCCTCATAGCTTTCGCCCAGGGCCGGTCGCCCGGCGCTTTCGGTGGAGACAATGATCTGGTCCTGGCCGCCGAGCAATTGCACCTCGTACTGGGCGGCCAGCCACCAGAAGTCCTTGCTCTTGATCAGGTCGGCCGGGTCGTAGCGGGCGATCAGTTGGCCGGTCTGGGGCCGGCGCGCATCGCTGGTGGGCGCCACCAGGTGCAGGGTGATGCCCTCGCCCGGCGGCAGGCGCAGCACGCCGGGGCGCGGGTCGCGCCGGGCCTCGCCGACGATCTGGTTGTTGGCGTCCAACCACAGCACGCTGAGCCAGCGCCGGTCCAGCCCGGCGGCGATTTCCGGCAGATTGGCCAGCTGGCGACTGGCGTTGGGGCCGGCTGGCGGCAGGTGCACGGCGGCGGAGCGCAGACGCGTGGCTTCGGTTTCTATGCGCCCGGCCAGTTGGGCCTCCAGGCTCAGGGTGTCGGCCACCACGGTGCGCCGCGCCACCTCGCGTTCGAGCTTGTCGTTGTCCTGCGCCCAGGCCACCACCAGAGCGGTGAACAGGAACGACAGCAGCAGCGGCAGCACCCACAGGTAGCGCCCCCACACCGCGATCCAGCCGGAGCGCGGGGCGTCGGAATGGGGGGTGATGTTGGGCGTGGTGGTGGCCATGGCTTGCGAACGTGTGCGGTTCTCAGGCCATGGCATTGAGTTGCGCCAGGCGCTGCGGCGTGCCCACGTCCGTCCAGCGGCCGGTGTAGATGTCGGCGCTGACCCGGCCCTGGTCCATGGCCGCGCGCAGCAGCGGCGCCAGGGCGGCCTTTACGCCGTCGGGGTTGCCGGCCGGAATGTCGCACCAGGGCGGCGCGAACAGCTCGCGCCGGTACAGGCCCAGGGTGCTGTAGGTCCAGCGCGGGCGCGGGTCGGTGGCGGGCAGGTTCAGCGCCAGGCCGTCCTCCAGGCCGAAGTCGCCGCGTGGGTTGTGTTCCGGGTTGGGCACCAGCCAGAGGTGGGCCAGCGCGTCGCCGGCCAGGAAGCGCTGCACGGCTTCACCGGCGAAGGCGAAGTCCGGCGCGAACACATCGCCCGCCGCCACCCAGAACACCGGCCCCAGCAAGGGCAACGCGCGCGCGATGCCGCCGGCGGTTTCCAGCGCGCCGCCGAAATCGCGGCCCTCGTGCGAGTAACGCAACGGCATGGCATTCATGGTTTGCTCCTGATTTGGTAGCGTGTCATGCACATTCCACGAGGGCTGGAGGCCAAATTCATCACCAAAGGTGGCGGAAATCTGCTCCCCCAGCCAGGCGGTGTTGATCACGGTGCTGGGACAGCCGACGCGCGCCAGCGCCTCCAGCGGCCATTGCATCAGCGGCTTGCCCTGCACCGCCAGCAGAGGCTTGGGGGTCGTGTCGGTGAGCGGACGCATGCGTTCGCCACGTCCGGCGGCCAGCAGCATGGCGGGGACCTGGATCATGGCCATTCCCTAGCGCACGCCGATGGCCACGGGGCCGAACACCGCCTGCGCCTCACGGGGCAGGCTGCGCCAGTAGTTCTCCTTGCCGGCCACCGTGCCGCCCAGGGCCGCGGCGGCGTGCCAGCCCCAGCGCGGGTCGTACAGGAAGCCGCGCGCCAGAGCCACCAGGTCGGCGTCGCCGGCTTGCAACACGGACTCGGCCTGTTCGGCCTGGGTGATCAGGCCCACGGCGATGGTGGGCAGGGCGCTGGCCTCGCGCACCGCGCGGGCAAACGGCACCTGGTAGCCGGGGCCGAGTGTGATCTTCTGCGCCGGCGAGAGGCCGCCGGAGGACACGTGGATGAAGTCGCAACCCCGGGCCTTGAGCTGCTGGGCCAGTTCGGCGCTTTGCGCCACGTCCCAGCCGCCCTCGACCCAGTCGCTGGCCGAGATGCGGATGCCCAGCACGCCCTGGTAGGCCGCGCGCACCGCATCGAACACCTCCAGCGGATAGCGCATGCGGTTTTGCAGGGTGCCGCCGTAGACGTCGTCGCGCTGGTTGGACAGGGGCGAGAGGAATTCATGCAGCAGGTAGCCGTGGGCGCCGTGCAGCTCGATGGCGTCCACGCCCAGGCGCTGGGCGCGCAGGGCCGCGGCCACGAAGGCATCGCGCACGGTGTCCAGGTGGGCCCGGGTCATCGCGGTGGGCGGTGGTTCGCTGGGCAGTTGCGGCAGGGCGGAGGGAGCGAAGGTCTCCCAGCCGCCGTCCTGCGGTTGGACGAGTTGGGCACCCTGCCAGGGCAGGGCGCTGGAGGCCTTGCGCCCGGCGTGCGCCAGTTGGATGGACACCGCCGTGGCGGGCGCCAGCGCGCGGGCACGGTGCAGGGTGTCGGCCATGGCGGCCTCAAGGCGGTCGTCCCACAGGCCCAGGCAGGCGTGGGTGATGCGCCCCTCGGGCAGCACGGCCGTGGCCTCGATGGTGAACAGGCCGGCGCCGCTGTTGAGCAGGTTGCCCCAGTGCATCAGATGCCAGTCGGTGGGCGCGCCGTCAAGAGCGGCGTACTGGCACATGGGCGCCACCACGATGCGGTTGGACAAGGCCAGGCCGCCACGCGGCGAGAGAAGGTGAAAGGGGGTGAACAAGAGGCTCATGCGAGCAGCATATCCCAACCGTTTGTGGGGTCACACAGCGGACATGGCGCTGTGTATGATGGCTGCCGGTTCCCGCCAACCCCACTTGAGAGGAGAGTCATACCATGGCCCTGATGGATTTCATCCGCAAACAGTTCATCGACATCATCCAGTGGACCGAGGACGGCGACGGCACCCTGGCCTGGCGCTTCCCGATGGCCGACATGGAGATCCAGAACGGCGGCTCGCTCACCGTGCGCGAATCGCAGATGGCGGTGTTCGTCAACGAAGGCAAGGTGGCCGACGTGTTCGGCCCCGGCACCTACAAGCTCACCACGCAGACGCTGCCGGTGCTGACCTACCTGAAGAACTGGGACAAGCTGTTCGAGTCCCCGTTCAAGAGCGACGTCTACTTCTTCAGCACGCGCCAACAGATCGACCAGAAGTGGGGCACGCCCCAGCCGATCACCATCCGCGACAAGGACTTCGGCGCTGTGCGCCTGCGCGCCTTCGGCAACTACGCCTACCGCATCGCCGACCCCAAGCTGTTCCACACCGAAATCTCTGGCACACGCGACATGTACCCGGTGGCGGACCTGGAAGGCCAGTTGCGCGGCCTGGTGCTGCAGAACATCAGCACCGCGATTGCCGCCAGCGGCATCCCGTTCCTGGACCTGGCCTCCAACCAGATCGAATTTGCCAAGGCGCTGACGAACCAGTTGGGCCCGGAAATGGCCAAGCTCGGCATCAAGCTCGAAGCCATGACGGTGCAGAGCGTCTCCCTGCCCGAGGAGCTGCAAAAAATCCTGGACCAGAAGATCGGCATGGGCATGGTCGGCAACGACATGGGCAAGTTCATGCAATACCAGACCGCGCAGGCGATTCCCGGCATGGTGCAGGCCGGTGGTGGCGGCGGCAGCGGCATCGCCGGCGAGGCCATGGGCCTGGGGGCCGGCGTGGCCCTGGGTCAGGTGCTGGCGCAGAACCTGCAGGCCGGTTTGCAAGGCAATGCGCAGGCGGCCGCGACGGCTGCTGCGGCACAGGCTGCGGCGACCTTGAAGCCCGATGACGTGATCGCCACGCTGGAGAAGCTGGGCGACTTGAAGGCTAAGGGCATCCTCACGGAGGAGGAGTTTGCGGCTAAGAAGGCGGAGTTGTTGAAGAAACTGGCCTGATTGCGCTGGCTTGTGACTTCTAATCCCTGCGGGGCTTCCTCACACCCCCCCTCTCTCCCCCCGCCCTCTCTCGCCCCCGCCGGGGCGAAAGAGGGGGCTGAACAGCCCTATTTGGCCTTGTTTTTAAACGAGGGGGAGTGCACGCGCCGGGGGCGGTTGAGCCAGAATGCTCTGCTATTGGTAGCAAAACAACAAGATTCCACGAGGGCTGGAGCCAGTAAATTCAAATACCAACTAGCTCGACCCCTTTGCACGTCCCACCTTCAAACACGCGGCCAAATCGGCTGTTCGGCTCCCCTTTCCGCCCTGGCGAGGGTGGAAAGGGGCGGGGGGGATAGGGGGTGGCGTGAGGAAGCCCCGCAGGGACAAATCGTCACAAATCAACGACACCCAGCCATGGGCCAACACTAAAGCACCATGGCAACAACAAACACCCAACGCTCCTACTCCGCCCCCTGCCCCGGCTGCGGCGCCCCGGTCGAGTTCCGCTCGGCCCAGTCCACCCACGCCGTCTGCGGCTACTGCCAGAGCACCGTCGTGCGCCAGGGCGATGTGCTGTCGCGCATCGGCAAGATGGCCGAGCTGTTTGACGACCACAGCCCGCTGCAACTGTTCGCCACCGGCACTTACGAGAAACGCGCCTTCACGCTGATCGGCCGCCTGCAGTACAAGACTCTTGAGGGCACCTGGACCGAGTGGAATGCCTTCTTCGACGACGGCAGCAACGGCTGGCTGGCCGAGGACAACGGCGCCTATGTCTTCACGCGGCCCGACACGCGGCAGATGAACATGCCGCCGGCCGACCGCTACGTGGTGGGCAAGTCGGTCAACGTCAGCGGCAAGCCCTTCACCGTGGCCAGCAATGTGTCGGCCTCGCTGATCAGCGCGCAGGGGGAACTGCCCAAGCTGCCGCCGCTGGGCCAGCCCTTCGACGTGGTGGAACTGCGCAGCGACAGCGGCGAGGTCATCAGCATCGACTACACCGGCACGCCACCCACGGTGTCGCAGGGCACGGCGGTGCTGCTGGACGACCTGGCGCTCAAGGGCCTGAAGGACAGTTCCGCCAAAGAGGAAAAGGGCCGCCAGTTCAACTGCCCGCACTGCGGCGCGCCGGTCACCGTGGCCTTGGCCACCAGCAAGAGCATCAGTTGCGGCAGTTGCAACAGCATCATCGACTTGAGCTCGGGGCTAGGCGGCGAACTCAAGGCCGCGATCCAGGACGAGCCGGTGCAGCCGCTGATCCCGCTGGGCACGGTCGGCCAGTTGCAGGGCGTGCACTGGCAGGTCGTGGGCTTCCAACACCGCATGGGCCACGAGCCGGGCGATGACGAGGAATTTGGCTGGAGCGAGTACCTGCTCTACAACCAGAAGCGCGGCTTCAGCTTCCTGGTGGATTCCGAAGAGGGCTGGAGCCTGGTGCGGCCGACCACGGGCGCGCCCCGCATGGCCAGCGACACGGCACGCAGCGCCACCTACCTGAACACGACCTACACGCTGAAGTACAGCTACGAGGCCGAGACCAACTACGTCTGCGGCGAGTTCTACTGGGTGGTGCAGCGCGGCCAGAAGACCAGCAACAAGGACTTCGCCGCTGGCAAGCGCCTGTTGTCGATGGAGCAGAGCGCCACCGAGGTGGTATGGTCCAGCGGCGACCAAATCGATTTCGCGGTCGTGGCCAAGGCCTTCAACCTGCAGGACAAGCAGGACCTGTTCAAGCGTGAGGATGCGGCGCCGTTCAGCGGCGCGCGCTCCATCGGCTGCGGCACCATCATCGTGGTGGTGATCCTCACGCTGATCCTGATCGCCCTGCTGAGCCGCTGTTCCAGTTGCAATCCGCAGGTGGAGAACTGCACCACGTCGTCCAGTTCGCGCAGTTCCGGTGGTTCGTTTGGCGGATTTTCGGGCGGGGGTGGTCACAAGTGATACAAGCAAATCAAAGATACTAGGAGAGCGTTATGGACTTTGACATGTTGAAACCCGGTGCGGTCCTGGCATCGCTGGTTTTTGCGCTGCTGGGCGTGGTGGTGTTCTGGGTGTGCTTCATCATCATCGACAAGATCACGCCCTACGACCTGTGGGGCGAAATCGTCGAGAAGCAGAACGTGGCCCTGGCCCTGGTCGTGGCAGCGATGAGCCTGGGCATCTGCATCATCGTGGCCGCTGCCATCCACTAGCCTGTCGGTCGGTTTGTCGTCTCCCCGCGTCGTCGCACGCAGCCACCGGCCCCTGGAAGTCACGCTGCTGGCCAGCGTGTTCATCGTGGCCGCCTGTGGCCTGGTCTACGAACTGGCGGCCGGCGCGCTGGCGTCCTACCTGCTGGGCGACTCGGTCCTGCAGTTCTCCACCGTCATCGGCTGCTACCTGTTCGCCATGGGCGTGGGCTCGTGGCTGTCGCGCTTCTTCGAGCGCCAGTTGCCGGCGCACTTCCTGCGCATCGAGCTGCTGGTGGCACTGGCCGGCGGCGGCCTGCCGGCGCTGCTGTTCCTGGCGAATGCCTATGTGCCCGGGGCCTTTCGCTTCCTGCTCTACGCGCTGGTGGCCGTGGTCGGCATCCTGGTGGGGCTGGAGATTCCGCTGGTCATGCGCATCCTGAAGCGCGAGGTGGTGCTCAAAGATTTGGTGTCGCAGGTGCTGACCTTCGACTACCTGGGCGCGCTGGCCGTGTCGGTGGCCTTTCCGCTGCTGCTGGTGCCGCAACTCGGCCTGATCCGTACCGGTCTGGCCTTTGGCCTGATGAATGCCGCCGTGGCGCTGTGGGCGCTGTGGGTGTTCCGCGATGAACTGCGCCACGTGGGTGCCCACGCCGCGGCCTGCGCGCTGACGGTGGCCGTGCTGGCCGGCGGCTTTGCGGTCGCGGACCACATCACCACGCTGGCCGAGGACAAGTTCTACCACGAGCGCATCGTGCTGGCGGCCACATCGCCCTACCAGCGCATCGTCGTGACCAACGGGCGCACCGGCCACAAGCTGTTTCTGAACGGCAACCTGCAGTTTGCCGAACGCGACGAATACCGCTACCACGAGGCCCTGGTCCACCCCGCCATGTCCGCCTTTGGTGCGCCGCGCAAGGTGGCGGTGCTGGGCGGTGGCGACGGCATGGCTGTGCGCGAGATCTTGAAATACCCCAGCGTGGAAAGCGTGATCCTGGTCGAGCTGGACCCCAACATGACGCACCTGTTTGCCGACGACGCCGCCATGTCGCAACTGAATGCGGGTTCGCTGCGCTCGCCCAAACTCAAGATCGCCAACACCGATGCCTTCCAGTGGCTGCAAAACGCAGATGACACCTTCGACGTGATCGTCGTGGACTTCCCCGATCCCACCAACTTCTCCATCGGCAAGCTCTACACCAACACCTTCTATTCCCTGCTGGCGCAGCGCCTGTCTGCCAGTGGCTACGCGGTGATCCAGACCACCTCGCCGCTGGTGGCGCGCCAGAGTTTCTGGACCGTGGCCACGACGATCGAGTCCGTGGGCCTGCACGCCACGCCCTACCACGCCAACGTGCCCAGCTTTGGCGAATGGGGCTACATCATCGCCAGCCACCGGCCCTGGCACTGGCCCAGCACCCTGCCGACGGGCCTACGCTTCTTGGACCTGGCCACGTTGCCGCTGCTGTTCAATTTCCCGCAGGACATGGCACGCGTGCCGGCCACGGTCAACCGCCTGTCGAACCAGGTACTGGTGACCACCTACGAGCAGGAATGGGGCCGCGTGACGCCGTGATGCGCCGGTGCGGCCGCGTTGCACAATCGCCCATCACACACGTATGGACCTATGAAAGTTTTTGGAATCGCCGGCCACTCCGGCATGGGCAAGACCACGCTGCTGGAGCGCCTGGTGCCCGAGCTGACCGGGCGCGGCCTGGCGGTCTCGCTGATCAAGCACAGCCACAAGGCCATCGACATCGACCGCCCCGGCAAGGACTCCTACCGCCTGCGCGAGGCCGGCTGCAGTGAGGTGGTGCTGCTGGGCAACGAGCGCTGGGCGCTGATGCACGAACTGCGCGGCGCACCCGAGCCCTCGCTGGACTACCTGCTGGGCCGCCTGGCGCCGTGCGACCTGGTGCTGATCGAAGGCTTCAAGGAAGGCCACTTCCCCAAGATCGAGGTCTGGCGCGCTGAGCTGGGCAAGCCCACCCTGTGGCCGCAGTGGCCGGGCATCATCGGCGTGGCCAGCGACGGCGCCGAACCCTTGCCCGTGCCACCGTCTGGCGAGACGCAGCCCCTGCGCTTTGATCTGGCCGACATCCGCGTCATTGGCGATGCCGTGCTCCAGCACGCCATTGCCCTGTAAACCCATGGAGTCCGCCGGCCTGACCGTAGCCCGGCGTCTGGGCGGCAGGGCGTTTTGCTCCGTGTCCTCCGCCCGCTGCGCGGGCTCCCCCTTTACCTGCGCAAAACGCCCTGCCACCCAGACGCCTCACGTCAGGTCGGGGCACCGCTGATGGACCGCCGCCACTTTCTGCTCAACGGTCTGGGGATGGCGGCATCGGTCAGCGGCTGCACACACGGCGACGCGCCAACCGCCCACATCACCGGCGGCTTCACTGGCATTCAGCACGAGCGCGGCCACTGGTTGCGCGACGGTCTGCAGCGCGGCCAGCCCTGGCCGGCGCCGGCGAAAGTGTTCAAGACCCAGGTGCTGATCGCCGGCGGCGGTGTCGCCGGCCTGGCAGCCGCCCGGGCGTTGCGCCTGCGCGGCGAGGACGACTTTGCGCTGCTGGAGCTGGAAGACACGGCCGGCGGCAACAGCCGCGCCGGCACCGTGGGTGGCCTGCCCTGTCCGCAGGGCGCGCACTACCTGCCGCTGCCCGGCGACGATGCCCCCGAGGTGCAGGACCTGCTGGAGGAACTGGGCCTGCGCCAGCGCGTGGCTGGCCGCTGGCAGTACGACGAGCGCCACCTGTGCCACAGCCCGCAGGAGCGCCTGTTCTTCCAGGGCGAATGGCAGGACGGCCTGCTGCCGCTGCACGGTGTGGGGGCTTCCACGCTGGAGCAGTACCGCCGCTTTGCCGCCCTGGTGGAGCAGGCCCGGCACGGTGCGCGATGGAATATGCCGGTGCAAATTGGGCATCCAGCCCCCGTGCAGACTGCGCTGGCAGCTATCACTTTCGTAGCGTATCTGGATCAGAACGGACTTGATGACGCCCACCTGCGCTGGTACCTGGACTACTGCTGCCGCGATGACTATGGCGCCGGCATCACAGCAGTGTCGGCCTGGGCCGGCATCCACTACTTTGCCAGCCGCCACGGCTTCCACGCGCCGGGCATGGAGGCGCCCGAGCGCGAGGGCCTGCTGACCTGGCCCGAGGGCAATGCCTGGCTGACCCGGCGCCTCATCCAGCCGCTGGGCGAGCGCCTGCACACCGGTCGCATCGTGCTGCGCATCGCCAGCGGTCGCCACGGCGTCGAGGTGGACGCCTTCAACACCACCACGCAGACGGTGGAGCGCTGGCGGGCCGAACGGGCTGTCGTCGCGCTGCCCATCTTCGTGGCCGCGCGCGTGCTGCAGAACCCGCCGGACTTCCTGCGCCAGGCGGCACAGCAGGTGGCCTACGCGCCCTGGCTGGTCGCCAACCTGCACATCGCCCAGCCCCTGCACGACCGCCCGGGCCCGGCACCGAGTTGGGACAACGTGCTCTACGGCGCGAACACTGACGCGGGTGGCGCCGGCATGGGCCTGGGCTATGTGGATGCCACGCACCAAAGTCTGCAAACGGTACCTGGCGCCACCGTGCTGACCCACTACCGGGCCCTGGGCGATGTGCCCGGCTCGGCGGCCGATGCACCGGTCGGTGCGGTCGGGCGCAAGCTGCTGCTGGAGCGCCCCTGGTCCGCGTGGCGCGACCAGATCGTGGCCGAACTCTCGGCCGCGCACCCCGATCTGGCGGCCAAGGCCACGCGCCTGGACATCACCCGCTACGGCCACGCCATGGCCATTCCCCGGCCCATGGCCAATGGTCAAATCGGCCACTGGCCCTCGCGGAATATGCGTGGACAGCTATCAAAATCGGAGCGATATCCGCCCCGCTCGGTCCTGGCCTGGGAGCGCCTGCGCTTCGCCCACAGCGACTGGGCGGGCTACTCGGTGTTCGAGGAGGCCTTCACCGCCGGGCATGCGGCGGGCGGCTGAGCATTGTTCCGTTTTTGGGAATGATGAATTACTGACCCAGTGGTTTTTAATTGGGTGATTCAGGTCTACAGTTCATCCCATCGATGAGCCGAAACCCATTTTGACGACTCACCGAGGCGGACAAGCCAGGGCCCCGAGGGCCCCCGACCTGCCCGGATTTGTCAAACAACCCAATGAAGGAACTGTCATCATGAAGAACGCATTCACCACCGCCACCATCGCCGTTGTCCTGGGCCTGACCGCCGCCGGCGCCTTTGCCGCCGACAGCAGCGTGCGTGCCCGCCCCAACGTCGCCGAAACCAGCGGCTTCTTCGAAAAGGCCGCCCCCAGCACCGTGAGCCGCGCCGCTGTGCAGGCTGATCTGATCAACGCCCAGAAGGCCGGCACCGTGCCCGCCAATGGCGACGCCTACAAGGCCCGTGAACAGTCGGTGCCCAGCAGCACCACCCGCGCTGCCGTCCAGGCCGACTACATCCAGGCCCAGAAGGCCGGCACGTTGCCCCTGATGGGCGAGCGCAGCTAAGCCCTGCCGCCAGCCTCCCATAAAAATCCCGCCCACGAGGCGGGATTTTTGTTTTTGGGCGCGGCTCAGGCGCGTTTGGGCTTGCGCGACTGCAGCAGGTCGTCCAGAAAGTCCAGAAAGGCCCGGGTGCGCGCCGGCATCAGCTTGCGCGTGGGCACGGCCGCAAACACCGTCAGGCGCCCAAAAATCCAATCGGGCAGCACATGGACCAATGCGCCGCTGGCCAGGTGCTGCTCCACCACCAGGCGCGAGTGCACGGCGATGCCGGCGCCGTCCAGTGCGGCGCGCAGCAGCACCTCCATGCTGGTGGACTGCAGGGCCAGCGGCATGTCCACTTCCACCGCATCCCCATCGCCCGCCGCCGGGCGCAGGCGCAAGCGCCGGCCGCTGCCACCCCCGGCCTGCTGCCAGGGAAATTTCAGGTAGTCGTGCTCGGCCAGATCCTGTGGCTGGGCCGGCGTGCCGCGGCGTTTCAGGTAGGCCGGCGCGGCGCACAGAATCCACTCCGATGTGGCCAGGGGGCGGGCCACCACGTTGGCGTCGTAGCCCTCGTCCATCGCCATGAAGGTGACGTCAAATTCGTCCACCCGGGTCTGCGGGAAGGGATCGACGGCGATCTCCAAAGACACCTTGGGGTGGCGCTGGCGCCACTGGGCCACCTGCGGCGCTAGAAAATAGGACGCCAGCACCGGCGGCGCCAGCACGTGCACCGTGCCCTGCAGCTCCTGGGTGCTGTGCCCCACGGCGGCCTCGGCGTCGTCGATCTCGCCCAGGATGCCGCGCACGCGCAGCAGGTACATCTCGCCGGCCTCCGTCAGCGCCAGCTTGCGCGTGGTGCGCTGCATCAGGCGCGCGCCCAAGTGGTGCTCCAGGTCGCCAAACAAGCGCGTCACGGCGGCAGGCGACATGTCCAGCGCGCGGGCTGCGGCGGCAAAGCCTCCCTCGTCCACCACCTTCTGGAACACCCGCATGGATAAAAGCCGGTCCATATCAGCAACAAATCAAAAAGTTCCGCTCGATTATTCCACTTTCAGGAATGATGAATTACTGACCCAATGGTTTTTAATTGATCGATTCAGGTCTACAGTTCATCCCATCGATGAGCCGAAACCAATTTTGACGACTCACCGAGGCTGGACAAGCCGAGGCGCACGGAGCGCCCCAGACCTGCCCGGATTTGTCAATCAACCCAAATGAAGGAACTGTCATCATGAAGAACGCATTCACCACCGCTACCGTCGCCGTTGTCCTGGGCCTGACCGCCGCCGGCGCCTTTGCCGCCGACGCCAGCGTGCGCGCCCGTCCCAATGTCTGGGAGACCAGCGGCTACTACCAAGCGCCCACCACCAGCACGGTCAGCCGCGCCGAAGTGAAGAAGGAAGTGGTTGCCGCCGTCCAGGCCCGCTCCGGCCTGAGCGTCAAGGAAACCAGCTCCCACTTCCCCAAGGCCACACCCAGCGTGCTGTCCCGGGCTGAAGTGAAGGCCGAACTGCAACACGCCCGCACACCCGGTTCCGTGGACTACCGCGGTTAATCAGGCCAACGCGCCCCGCCTCATGCCCCGGCTCGGGGCCTGCAGCAGATCCCGCCCCGTGGCGGGATTTTTTTTGCCCGCTGCGGTAGCGTGGGTGACTACACTGGAGCCTGATTAAAGCAGGGGCGATGCGTTTCATGGAGTTGGTGTTTCTGATGGTGGTGCTGGGGGTTCTCGCGCGCGGTCTGCAGACGCGCGACGAGCGCCGGCGCATGGCCCTGCTGGGCACACACCTGGCCCACTACCAGATCGAAAAACTGATGGAGACCCTGACCGACGGTTACATGCGCGCCCTGGGCGAGCCCGATCCCGAGCGCCAGGCCCAGATCTGGAGCATGCTGGGCAGCGCGGAACAGTCCCTCAGCGAGCAATTCACCCGTTTCGTGGCCGAGTTTGCTCGCACCGACGCGCACGACGCACGCGTGAGTCGCCTTCCGCTGTCCATCTTCTACACGTCGTGGCTGCTGCCGGGCAACACCTTTGACCTGCGCAAGGCCCTGGCCGTGCATGCCCACGGTATCAACCAGGCCGTCGCCAACGCCCAGCAGCGTGCGCCCAAGGACAAGGCCTACACCCTGCTGGCCGAGCTGTTCCTGATGCAACACACCTGCCACTGGTTCTGCAAGAGCAAGGGCGTGGCTTCGGCCCGGCTGGTGCTGCGCCATCAGACGCCCTATGCCAAGGTGCTGGATTCGGTAGCTCCCTCTACGCGCCAGGCCTATTGCGCCGTGGTGGCGGGCTAGCCCCGGGCTAGCCCCGGGCTACACTCGGTCGCCGGCACGCTTCGTGCCTGTCACTGGCGTTCCAACTACTCGGGCCTCACAACCATGCAGCATGTCGTCTTCAACCAAAAGGGGGGTGTCGGCAAGTCCACCATCACCTGCAACCTGGCCGCCATCAGCGCACAGCAGGGCCTGCGCACCCTGGTCATCGACCTGGACTCGCAGGGCAACTCCACCCGCTACCTGCTGGGCACCGAGATGCCCGAAGACCTGCCCAACGTGGCCGAGTTCTTCGAGCAGAGCTTGAAATTCACCATCCGCGACAAGGGCGCGCAGGAATTCATCGTCAAGACGCCCTGGGAGGGGCTGGACCTGATGCCGTCGAGCCCTTTGCTGGACGAACTGCACGGCAAGCTGGAATCCCGCCACAAGATCTACAAGCTGCGCGACGCCCTGGAACTGCTGGCCGAGGACTACGACGAGATCTACATCGACACCCCGCCGGCGCTCAACTTCTACACCCGCTGCGCCCTGATCGCGGCCCAGGGCTGCCTGATCCCGTTCGACTGCGACGACTTCTCGCGCCGCGCCCTCTACACCCTGCTGGAGAACGTGCAGGAAATCCAGGCCGACCATAACGCCGATCTAAAGGTGGAAGGCATCATCGTCAACCAGTTCCAGTCGCGCGCCAACCTGCCCCAGCGCATGGTGCAGGAGCTGATCGACGAGGGCCTGCCGGTGCTGCAGCCCTACCTGCGATCCTCGGTGCGCATCCGCGAGTCGCACGAGCAGGCCAAGCCCATGATCTTTCTGGACCCCAGCCATGCGCTGACGCAGGAGCTGGTGGCGTTGCACAACGCGCTGGATTGAAACGGTAGGTGTGAAATAGGCAGCTAGCCCTCGCAGATGTTGCGTGGGCAGCTATACATTTGCTAGCACTTGGTGTGAGCCAACGCGCCGCGCTGCAGCGCCTGGCGCAGTAATGCGCGCGGGGCGAACAACGCCACCAGGGCATCCATCAGGGCGTGGGCCTTGGCCGAGTGGTCGGCGCCGAAATTGCAGACGTACACATCCACCGTGACGCCGCGCTGCTCGGGCCAGGTGTGCACGCACAGGTGGGACTCGGCCAGCAGCACCGTGGCCGTCACCCCGCCGGGGCCGTGGTCGGTGGCGGGGAAGGTGTGGGCCAGATGGTTCACCGCCTGTAGGCCGCTTGCAGCCACCGCTTGCACGCAATGCGCGAGCAGAGGCGCGGCCTCGGTCAGCCAACGGGCGTCGCATTGGCAGTCGCTGAGATCGGCGGTGAGGTGCAAGCCTTGCATGGCCGTGACTGTAGGGCATTTTGGGTGCTTGGCCGGGGCTCGGTAAAATACCGGGTTTTCCCCAGCCCCCATCTACTCCGGAGTCGCCCAGCCCATGGCCACCACCCCCAATACCCAGCAAATGGCCAGCGCCATTCGTGCCCTCGCAATGGACGCCGTGCAGGCCGCCAATTCCGGCCACCCCGGCGCGCCCATGGGCATGGCCGACATGGCGGTGGCCTTGTGGGGTCAGCATCTGCGCCACAACCCGAGCAACCCCAACTGGATCAACCGCGACCGCTTTGTGCTGTCCAACGGCCACGGCTCCATGCTGATCTACGCGCTGCTGCACCTGACCGGCTACAAGCTGCCGATGGCCGAGTTGAAGAACTTCCGCCAGTTGCACAGCAAGACCGCCGGCCACCCCGAAGTGGGCGTCACCCCCGGCGTGGAAACCACCACCGGCCCGCTGGGCCAGGGCATCACCAATGCCGTCGGGCTGGCGCTGGCCGAGAAGCTCTTGGCCGCCGAATTCAACCGCGAAGGCCACGCCATCGTCGACCACCACACCTACACCTTCCTGGGCGACGGCTGCCTGATGGAAGGCATCAGCCACGAGGCCGCCGCCCTGGCCGGTGCCTGGAAGCTGGGCAAGCTCATTGCCCTGTACGACGACAACGGCATCTCCATCGACGGCCAGGTCTCGCCCTGGTTCATCGACAACACCGCTCAGCGTTTCGTGGCCTACGGCTGGAACGTGATCGGCCCCATCGACGGCCACGACACCGTCGCCGTCTCTGCCGCCATTGCAGACGCCAAGAAGGGTACGGACCGCCCCACGCTGATCATCTGCAAGACGCACATCGGCAAGGGTAGCCCGAACCGCGCCAACACCGCCAAGGCTCACGGCGAGCCACTGGGCGCGGAGGAAATCAAGCTCACGCGTGAAGCCATCGCCTGGAGCCACGCCCCGTTCGTGGTCCCCAAGGAGGTCTATGCCGACTGGGACGCCAAGGAGGCCGGCAAGGCCGCCGAGCAAGCCTGGAAAGAACAGTTCGCCGCCTACCAGGCCGCCCACCCCAGCTTGGCCCGGGAACTGCTGCGCCGCATGAAGGGCGATCTGCCCAAGAACTTCGTGCAGACCGCGGTGGACACCGTGATCGCCGCGCACCAGAAGGCCGAGACCGTGGCCAGCCGCAAGGCCAGCCAACTGGCACTGGAATCCTTCACCGCCGCGCTGCCCGAACTGCTGGGCGGCTCGGCCGACCTGACTGGCTCCAACCTGACCAACACCAAGTCCACGCCCAGCCTGCGCTTTGACGCAATGACCGGCGCCGTCGTCAAGAACGAGGCCGGCCAAGGCGGCCGCCACATCAACTACGGCGTGCGCGAGTTCGGCATGGCCGCCATCATGAACGGCGTGGCCCTGCACGGCGGCTTCATCCCCTACGGCGGCACCTTCCTGACCTTCAGCGACTACAGCCGCAACGCCATCCGCATGGCCGCGCTGATGAAGCAGCGCGTGGTCCATGTGTTCACGCACGACTCCATCGGCCTGGGCGAAGACGGCCCCACGCACCAATCCATCGAGCATGCAGCCAGCCTGCGCCTGATCCCGAATCTGGATGTCTGGCGTCCCGCCGACACTGCGGAAACGGCCGTGGCCTGGACCGTGGCCCTGCAAAATACCAACAAGCCCACGGCGCTGTTGCTCTCCCGCCAGAACCTGGCCTATGCGCCCAAGGGTGACTCGGTGGATGCGCCCGACGCCTCCGGCCTGGATGCCATCAACAAGGGCGCCTACGTGCTGGCCGAACCCGCCGCCGCCGGCCTGAAGAAGAAGGCGCAGGCCGTCATCATCGCCACCGGCTCCGAGGTGCAACTGGCGCTGGCCGCGCAGAAGCTGTTGGCCGAACGCAAGATCGCCGTGCGTGTGGTTTCTATGCCCTCCACCACCACGTTTGACCGTCAAAGCGCGGAGTACAAGTCCACCGTGCTGCCGGCCAAGCTGCCGCGCGTGGCCGTGGAAATGGGCGCCACCGACGGCTGGTGGAAATACGGCGTGTCGGCGGTCGTCGGCATCGACACCTACGGCGAATCCGCCCCGGCTGGCGTGCTGTTCAAGCACTTCGGCTTCACGGCGGAAAATGTCGCGGATACGGTGCAGTCCGTGCTGAGCAAATAAGTAATTTCGGTTCCCTCAACTTTTTGGAGTAACGCAAATGACGATCAAGATTGGCATCAACGGCTTCGGCCGCATCGGACGCAACGTGCTGCGCAGCGCCCTGCAAAACTTCAGCGACATCGAAGTCGTTGGCATCAACGACCTGCTGGAGCCTGACTACCTGGCCTACATGCTGAAGTACGACAGCGTGCACGGCCGCTTCAAGGGTGACGTGTCGGTGGACGGCAATACCCTGGTCGTCAACGGCAAGAAGATCCGTCTGACGCAAGAGCGTGACCCCGCGAACCTGAAGTGGAACGAAGTCGGTGCCGACATCGTCATCGAATCCACCGGCCTGTTCCTGGACAAGGCCAGCGCCGAGAAGCACATCGCTGCCGGTGCCAAGAAGGTCATCATGTCGGCGCCCTCCAAGGACGACACCCCGATGTTCGTGTTCGGCGTGAACTCCAGCACCTACGCCGGCCAGGCCATCATCTCCAACGCATCGTGCACCACCAACTGCCTGGCCCCCGTGGCCAAGGTGCTGAACGACAAGTGGGGCATCAAGCGCGGCCTGATGACCACGGTGCACGCTGCCACCGCCACGCAAAAGACCGTGGACGGACCCAGCAACAAGGACTGGCGCGGTGGCCGCGGCATTCTGGAGAACATCATCCCCTCCAGCACCGGCGCCGCCAAGGCCGTGGGCGTGGTCATTCCCGCGCTGAACAAGAAGCTCACCGGCATGTCCTTCCGCGTGCCCACTTCCGACGTGTCCGTCGTCGACCTGACCGTGGAACTGAGCAAGGAAGCCAGCTACGCCGACATCTGCGCCGAAATGAAGGCGCAGTCTGAAGGCGCCCTGAAGGGCGTGCTGGGCTACACCACCGACAAGGTGGTGGCTACTGACTTCGTCGGCGAGACCTGCACCTCCGTGTTCGACGCCGACGCCGGCATCGCCCTGGACGGCACCTTCGTCAAGGTCGTCGCCTGGTACGACAACGAGTGGGGCTATTCCAACAAGTGCCTGGAAATGGTGCGTGTGGTGGCCAAGTAACCCGTCGCCAGTGAGGTTCAAAACGCGCCTTCGGGCGCGTTTTTCGTTCCACCTTCACAATCTTCCCCAATGCAAATCGGTGTTGTCTACGCGGCCCTGGCCTACACGCTATGGGGCCTGTTCCCCCTGTTCTTCAAACAATTGGCCGGCGCCGGCGCGCTGGAGATTGTTCTGCACCGCCTGGTGTGGTCGCTGGTGTTCGTGCTGCTGGTGCTGGCGGTGCTCAAGCGCTGGGCCTGGCTGCGTGAAGTGTTTCGCACGCCGCGGGTGGTGGGCACGTTTGCGCTGTCGGCCACGCTGCTGGCCAGCAATTGGCTGGTCTACATCTGGGCGGTGAACAACGACCATGTGCTAGATGCCAGTCTGGGCTATTTCATCCTGCCGCTGGTCAACGTGGCGCTGGGTTATGTCTTCCTGCACGAGCGCCCGCGCCCGGGGCAGTGGCTGGCGTTTGCCATTGCCTGCGCTGGCGTGTTGTGGCTCACGGTGCAGGGCGGGCGGCTGCCTTGGGTGGCATTGACCCTGGCGTTGACCTTCGGCCTGTATGGCCTGCTGCGCAAACTGGCCCCGCTGGGAGCGTTGGAAGGCCTGTCGTTGGAGACCCTGCTGCTGGCACCGCTGGCTGCCGTGGCGCTGGCCTGGATGACCGTGCAGGGGCAGGGCACCCTGGCGCGCCAGGACACGGCCCTGATGACTTGGCTGGTGGCCTCCGGCCCGGTCACGGCGGTCCCGCTGCTGCTGTTTGCCGCCGGGGCGCGGCGCATTCCGCTGTCGATGATGGGCATCCTGCAGTACATCGCACCCAGCATCCTGGTGTTGCTGGGCGTGTGGCTTTATGGCGAGCCCTTCGCCGGGCCGCGGGTGCTGGGTTTTGTGCTGATCTGGAGTGCGCTGGCGCTGTACACGCTGGAAGGTTTGCGCTATGGCCGGCGCCCGGCCGCCGTGTCCTAGGCCTTGAGCAGGCGCTCCACGTGCATGCGGCCCTCGGGGCTGGCCATCAGCACCAGGGCGGCGCCGGCGTGGACCACATGGTCATCGGTGGGATTGAAGACCCACTTGCCGTGTTCGTGCGTGGCCATGAGCAGGTAGTCCTTGGAGCGCGGAATCAGCTCGCCCAATGGTGTGCTGGTAAAGCCTTGTGGCACCAGTACCTGCTCCACGCGCAGGCTCTCGTCGCTGTGCAGCATCTGGTCCATGAAGTTGACCACATGGGGCCGCACCATGGCCGAGGCGATGCGCATGCCGCCGGTGAAGTCGGGTGAGACGATCTCGTCGGCGCCAGCGCGCTTGGCCTTGTTGGTGTTGCGGATGTCGTGCAGGCGCACCACCACGCGCACCTTGGGGTTGAGCAGCTTGACCGACAGTGCAATCATCAGGTTGTGGCTGTCGTCGCCGGTCACGGCGAATACGCCAGCGGCCTGTGCAAGACCGGCGCGGGTGAGGGCGCTGTCGTCGGCCGCGTCGTCATGCAGGTATGGCGCACCGGGGTGGTGGTCCAGCCAGGCGTCGAGTACGGTGCGCTCGCGCTCGATGACGACAAAGCTGCGCCGCGTCTTGGTCAGTTCGTGCGCCACGTTGGAGCCCACCCGTCCGATGCCGCACACAATGTAATGGCCCTTCATCTGGGCGATCTGCTTTTCCATGCGTTTCTTCCTTAGCTCTGCATTGAGATCGGAGTCGATCAGCAAGGCCACCAGCGTCGAGAACAGGTAGCTCAGCGTGGCGATGCCGATGGTGGCAATGAACACGGTAAACAGGCGCCCCATGGGGTGGGTGCTGAGGTCCACCGTCTCACCATAGCCAATGGTGGCGATGGTGATGAAGGTCATGTAGAAGCTGTCGATCCAGGTCGCGTGGGGGCGTCCGATGTAGTGGTAGCCCAGCGTACCGCCGGCGGTAATCAGAAGGATGAGCAGGCAGCCATACAGCAGTCCGGTGAAATGCCGGCTGCGAACCACCTTCCTGAAGCCACCGGTTCCCTTGTGCATGTTGTCCGCATTGTATAAAGCCCCCTGACACCGAACCGACGAGAACGATGACGACGATGCGACATGCAAGCACCTGCCCCTGTGGCAGCGGACTGGATCTGACCGACTGCTGCGGCCGCTGGCACGCCGGACTGGCGCAAGGCCAGCACGCGCCCACCCCCGAGGCTCTGATGCGCTCGCGCTACAGCGCTTACGTACTGGGCCTGATCGACTATCTGCTGGCCACCTGGCACCCGTCCACGGCGCCGGGTGAGCTGGAACTGCAAGCCGTGAAGTGGTTGGGGCTGGAGGTGCGCCACGCCGAGACCAGCGGCGACGCCGGTGTGGTGGAGTTCGTGGCGCGCTGCCGCAACAGCTTGGGCCGCGCCGAGCGCATGCACGAACTCAGCCGCTTCGTGCGCGAAGGCGGGCGCTGGTACTACATCGACGGGGAGTTTGTCTAGGCGGCTGGGCGGCAGAGCGTTTTGCTCCGTGTCCCCCGCCCTTCGGGCTCCTCCTTGTACGTAGCAAAACGCTCTGCCGCCCAGCTTCCTAGCTCAGGTGCTGGCCGACGATGCCAGCCAGCTCGAACATCCCCGCCTGGTCCTTGCCGAACACGGCGCGCAGCTTGGCGTCGGCCACGATGGTGCGCTTGTCCGCCGGGTTCTGCAGGTTGTGGGCCTTGATGTAGTCCCATAGCTTCTTCATCACCTCGGTGCGCGACACGGGTTCGGTGCCGATCACGGCGGCCAGCGCGGCGCTGGGCTGCTTGCCGCTGGCGGCGGTGGTCTTGCGCGGGGCCTTGGGCTTGGCCGTCTTGGCGGCTGCGGCTTTCTTTGCAGGGGTTTTTGTGGCTGTAGCCCTCGTGGATGTTGCGCGACCAGCTCCTGATTTTGTAGCAATTGTGGTCTTGGCCGCGCCCGTCTTGCGCGGCGGGAACTTGCTGGGGGCGAACTCGAAGTTCACCTTGCCGGCCTCGGCGTCCCAGGCCAGCATGGCCTTGAAGGCGCGCCGGGTGCGCATGCTGACGAACTTCTCCAGCATGTCGGTCTTGCCGGTGGCCAGCAGTTTCTGCATCTGCGCGCGCTCGATGGGTTGTTGCAGGATGATCTGGCCGCTCTTGAAGTCGCAGCTGGGTGTGGGCTGGGCGTGCGTGGGCACGGAGCGGTCGCAGACGTAGTTCTTGCCGTGCTCGTAAACAGAGCCTCCGCACTTGGGGCAGGTGCCCAGGGATTCCTGGCCGCTGAAGTCGATGATCTCGCCGCTCTCTGCGTCGGCCTTGTCGTCGCCGAAGTCGAACTCCAGCTTGTAGTTCTTGGCCTCTTCGTCAAACTTCAGCACCATCTCGGCCACGAAGGGCCAGCCGGCCTTGGAGCGGAAGCCGTCCAGCGGGCCGATATGCTTGTTGGTCAGGAACTGCTCCACCTCGGCCAGCTCAAAGGTGCGCCCGGCCGGGATCTTGGTGAAGGAGAAACCGCAGCCGTCTTCGGCGCCCGACTTGCCCGTGCAGGCGTAGCGGCGGTAGTTTTCCTTGACCACGCCGCCACAGTTGGGGCAGGGCGCGTGCAGGGTTGCATAGTCGCCGGGAATGGTGTCGCGGTCGTATTCCTTGGCCTTCTTGACCATGCGCTCGGTCATGGATGCAATCTCGGCCATGAAGGCGTCGCGTTTGAGTTTGCCGTGCTCCATCTGGGCCAGCTTGTATTCCCATTCGCCGGTCAGCTCGGCCTTGGACAGTTCTTCCACGCCCAGGCCGCGCAGCAGCGTCATCAGTTGGAAGGCCTTGGCCGTGGGGATGAGCTCGCGGCCTTCGCGCAGCATGTATTTCTCGGCGATCAGGCCTTCGATGATGCTGGAGCGGGTGGCCGGCGTGCCCAGGCCCTTTTCCTGCATGGCTTCGCGCAGCTCGTCGTCGTCCACCGTCTTGCCGGCGTTCTCCATGGCGCCCAGCAGCGTGGCTTCGGAGTAGCGCGCCGGCGGCTTGGTCTTGAGGCCCTTGGGGTCGACCGGATCGCCCTTGACCTTTTCACCGGCCTGCACCGGCACCAGGTTCTGGCCCTTGTCGCCGTCCTTGGCATCAAGCACCTCGTCGGCAGCCTCCTTGCCGTAGATGGCGAGCCAGCCCGGCTTGACCAGTACCTTGCCCTCGGTCTTGAAGCTGTGGCCTGCGGCACTGGTGATGCGGGTGGTCACCTGGTATTCGGCGCTGGGGAAGAACACCGCCATGAAGCGGCGCACCACCAGGTCGTACACCTTTTGCTCGGCTTCGGACAGGCCATGGGGTGCCTGCAGGGTCGGAATGATGGCAAAGTGGTCCGATACCTTGGCGTTGTCGAACACGCGCTTGGTCGGCTTCACGTAATGGCCCTTGACCGCCTGGGCGGCGAACGGCGCTAGGTGCTTCATGCCGCTATCGGCCAGCATCTCCAGTGTCTGCTTCACGACGGGAACGTAGTCTTCGGGCAGGTTGCGCGAATCGGTACGCGGGTAGGTCAGGGCCTTGTGCCGTTCATAGAGCGACTGGGCGATGGACAGCGTGGTCTTGGCCGAGAAGCCGAACTTGCCATTGGCCTCGCGCTGCAGGCTGGTCAGGTCGAACAGCAGGGGGGATGCCTGCGTCGTCGGCTTGCTCTCTTCGGTGACGGTGGCCGGCTGGCCGCGCACGGCGTCGGCAATGGCCTGGGCTTCGCGCAGGCTCCAGACGCGGTCGGCCTTCTTCTCGGCGTCTTCCGCGTCCTTCTTCCAGGCGGGGTTGAACCACTTGCCCGGGTACTCGCCGGCCTGGGCGTGGAAGCTGGCGTGCACCTCCCAGTAGTCGCGGCTGATGAAGGCGCGGATTTGTTCCTCGCGCTCCACCACCACGGAGAGCGTGGGCGTCTGCACCCGGCCGACCGTGGTCAGGAAGAAGCCACCGTCGCGCGAGTTGAAGGCGGTCATGGCGCGTGTGCCATTGATGCCGACCAGCCAATCAGCCTCGGAGCGGCAGCGTGCGGCATCGGCCAGGGGCTGCATCTGGGCGTCGGTGCGCAGGTGCTCGAAGCCGTCGCGGATGGCCTGCGGCGTCATGGATTGCAGCCACAGGCGGCTGACCGGCTTGCCCAGGGGCTTGGCGCCGCCAGCGTATTGCTCGATCAGGCGGAAGATCAGCTCCCCCTCGCGGCCCGCGTCGCAGGCGTTGATGAGCTGGCCCACGTCCTTGCGCTTGGCCAGCTTGACCACGGCGTTCAGGCGCGTCTTGGTCTTGTCCACGGGCTTGAGGTCGAAGTGCGGCGGGATGACGGGCAGGTTGGCAAAGCTCCATTTACCGCGCTTGACGTCAAATTCCTCCGGCGCCTGGATTTCCACCAGGTGGCCGACCGCGCTGGAGACGACGTAGCTGTCGCTCTCGAAATACTCGTCGTGCTTCTCGAATTTGCCCACCTGGGGGGTGAGTGCCCGCACGATGTCCTGCGCCACCGAGGGCTTCTCGGCAATCACCAGGGTCTTGGAACCAACAGCGTTCTTCATCTGACTACAATCCAGTTCTCGCGTGCGCGCAGGCGCGCGCGCTCACACACGCAGGCGCGCCCATGCGCGCCCATACGATTCACCATACCAAATTTTTTTTGCGCCGTGGCCAAAAATCCCGAGATCACCAATCCCGCATCGCCCAAGCGGCGCATCCAGGTCCGCCGCTCGGGCGTGCATGGCAAGGGCGTGTTCGCCGCGCAGGACATTGCCGAGGGCGAGGTCATCATCGAGTACGTGGGTGAGATCATCAGTTGGGCCGAGGCGCAAGCCCGCCACCCGCACGACCCCCTGGACCCGAACCACACCTTCTACTTTCATGTCGACGAGCACCGGGTCATCGACGCCAAGCATGGTGGCAACTCCTCGCGCTGGATCAACCACGCCTGTGACGCCAACTGCGAGGCCGACGAGGTGGACGGCCGCATCTTCATCAAGGCCCTGCGCAACATCCACGCCGGCGAGGAACTGAATTACGACTACGGCCTGATCATCGACGAGCCCTACACCAAGAAGCTCAAGGCCGAATACCCCTGCTGGTGCGGCACCGCCAAGTGCCGCGGCACCTTGCTCGCACCCAAGCGCGGGAAACGCTAAATGATGTGGCCCGCCGAAGCCATCTGGGAGGCGGTGGAGCCGCTGCTGCCGGGCTTCAGCGTCGAGATCCTGCCCGAGATCGATTCCACCAATACCGAGCTGATGCGCCGGGCCCGTGCCGGGCGCCTGGAGCCGGTGCTGCTGGTGGCCGAGCGCCAGACCGCCGGGCGCGGGCGCCTGGGGCGGGACTGGAGCAGTGACATTGAAGCGCAGGGCCGTACGCTCACATTTTCCCTGGGCCTGCCGCTGGCCCCGCAGGACTGGTCGGGCCTCTCGCTGGCGGTGGGCTTGTCCATCGTGCAATCACTGCACCCCAAACTCCAACTCAAGTGGCCCAACGACGTGTGGCTGGAGGGCCGCAAGCTCGCCGGCATCCTGATCGAGACCGCCAGCGTAGGCGCCGAGCGCTACGTGGTTATTGGTATCGGCATCAACCTGGTTGCACCGGCCACCGAGGGCCTGCGCACGCCGCCGTCCGGCCTGCGCGAGGTGTTGGCCGAGGTGCAGGCGCCGGATGTGCTGGAGCACGTCGTGACGCCCCTGGTGCGTGCCATCCAGCGCTTTGCGCTGCAGGGCTTTGGCCCGCTGGTGGCGGCCTACCAGGAGCGCGATCTACTGCGCGGCCAGGCCGTGCAGTGCACCGATGGCACACAGGGCGTGGCCCAGGGCGTGGACGCCAGCGGTGCGCTCCTGGTTCATACAGCCGCCGGCGTGATCAAAATTTCCAGTGCGGAGGTCAGCGTGCGGCCTGTGCACCCCGGCGAACCTCGGTCCTGACCCATGTTGCGTCTGCTCGTCCTGATCCTGATTCTGGCCAACGGCCTGTACTTCGTCTGGAGCGACGGCTGGCTGCGCGCCTACGGCTATGGTCCGGCGGTGCAGAGCGAGCCGCAGCGCCTGAGCCAGCAGTTGCACCCGGAGGCCCTGCGCAAGCTCACGCCGGCCGAGGCCAAGCGCGTCGACGCCCAGGTGGCGGCCGACCAGGCGCCCAAGGAATGCCTGCTGGCCGGCCCGTTCGACGAGGCGCAGACCACCGTGCTGCGTCGCGCGCTGGAGTCGGCCCTGGAGTCGGGCAACTGGCAGTTCGATACGGTGACAGTGCCGGCACGCTGGATCGTCTACATGGGCAAGTTCGCCAACGCCGACGCCATGGCCAAGAAGCGCGCCGAGCTGGCGGTGATGAACATCGTGCCGCAGGCGCTGGCCAACCCGGACCTGGAGCTTGGCTTCTCGCTGGGGGGCTTCGATACCCAGGCCGCCGCCAACACCGAACTGGCGCGGTTGATGAGCCAACGCGGCATCCGCACCGCCAAGGTGGTGCAGGAGCGCGCCGAGGGTCCGCAGCACCAGCTCAAGTTGCCCGCCCTCACCGCCGAGCAGAAAGCACGCCTGAACGACCTGCGCCCGGCGCTGGCCGGGCGGCCGCTGCGACCGTGCGCCTGAGCGCCCAGGGCGCTAGTCGAGCGGCGCGAAACGCACCGTGAAGCAGGTACCCGGCGGCGTCTGGCCCGGGCGGCTGTCTTCGATGGCGATGCTGGCGTGGTGCTGGCGGGCGATCTCCAGCACGATGGGCAGGCCCAGGCCAGAGCCGTCGGCCTCGGTGCCCAGCACGCGGTAGAAGGGCTGGAACACCAGTTCGCGCTCGGCCGCCGGGATGCCGGGGCCGGAGTCCTCTACCTGCAGCACCAGCATCTTGCTGAACGGGTCTTTCAGGATGCGCACGGTGATCACGCCGGGCCGGTCGGCGTTGGACGGGGTGTAGTTGATGGCGTTGTCCACCAGGTTGCGCACCATTTCCTTGAGCAGGGTGGGGTTGCCCTGCAGGGTCACGTCCTCGCCGTCGGGCTCCTCGCCCTCGTAGCCCAGGTCGATGTGCTTGTCCATGGCGCGCGGCAGGCTGTCGCGGATCACATCCATCGTCAGGCGCACCAGGTGGCAGGGCTGCTGGGTCATTACCGCGCCGCTGCTCTCGGCGCGCGCCAGGGCCAGCAACTGGTTGACGGTGTGGGTGGCGCGGATGCTGGAGCGCCCGATTTGGCGCAGCGACTGCTTGAGGTCTTCGGCATTGGCGCCCTCGCGCTGGGCCAGATCCGCCTGCATGCGCAAGCCCGCCAGCGGGGTTTTCAACTGGTGCGCGGCGTCGGCCAGGAAGCGCTTCTGCGTGGCGATGGAGTCCTTCAGTCGCTCCAGCAGGTCGTTCACCGAAGACACCAGCGGCGCCACCTCCAGCGGCACGGCCTCGGCGTCCAGCGGGCTCAGGTCGTCGGGGCTGCGCGCGCGGATGCGTTCCTCCAGGCGGTTGAGCGGTTTGATGGCCTGCACCAGGGCCAGCCACACCAGCAGCACGGCCAGCGGCAGGATCACGAACTGCGGCAGCATCACGCCCTTGACGATTTCGGTGGCCAGCACCGAGCGCTTGTCCATGGTCTCGGCCACCTGAACCAGGGCCGCCTTGCTGCCGGGCAGATCCAGCTTGACCCAGGTGTAGGCCACCTTGATGCTGACGCCGCGGTATTCGTCGTCGCGGATGCGTACCTCGCCGGGGGACGCCTTGTCCTCCTCGGGCGGCGCGGGCAGGTTGCGTTCGCCGCCCAGGTATTCGCCGTAGGTGCCCAGCACCTGGTAGTACACAGTGTCGGCATCGTCGGCACGCAGCAACTCGCGCGCAGGCAGCGGCAATACGAACTGCGCCTTGTTCTGGTTGACCGTGACTAGTTGGGCCAGGGCGCCCACGTTGTACTCCAGCGCTCGGTCAAAGGGCTTGCCGGCAATGCCCTGGGCCACCAGCCAGGTCAGCACCAAGCTCACCGGCCACAGCAGCAGCAGCGGCGTCAGCATCCAGTCGAGAATCTCGCCAAAGAGGCTGCGCTGCTCGCGCTGGAAGATTTTCACGAATTGATTTTTTCCAGGCAGTAGCCCAGGCCGCGCACGGTGGCGATGCGGATCGGGCCCTTCTCGATCTTCTTGCGCAGGCGGTGGATGTAGACCTCGATGGCGTTGTTGCTCACCTCTTCGCCCCACTCGCACAGGCGCTCCACCAATTGGTCCTTGCTGACCAGGCGGCCGGCGCGCTGCAGCAGCACCTCCAGGAGGCCCAGTTCGCGCGCCGAGAGTTCGACCATCTTGCCGTCGATGGTGGCCACGCGCCCGGCCTGGTCGTAGACCAGCGGCCCGTGCTTGATGCTGCTGGAAGTTGCCCCCATGCCCCGACGTACCAGGGCGCGCACGCGGGCTTCGAGTTCCTGCAGCGAAAAAGGCTTGGCCATGTAGTCGTCGGCGCCGTAGTCCAGGCCCTTGACGCGCTCGTCCACGGCGTCGGCGGCGGTGAGGATCAGTACCGGCAGCGAGGAGCCGCGCCCGCGCAGCTTTTTCAGCACCTCCAGCCCGTGCATCTTGGGCAGGCCCAGGTCCAGGATCAGCAGGTCGAACTCGGTGTTGGTCATCAGCGCCGCGTCCGCCTCCGTGCCGCTGGCCACGTGGTCCACGGCGGCGCCAGCGCCGCGCAAGGCCCGCAACAGGCCGTCTGCCAAAACCTGGTCGTCTTCGGCAATCAAAATCCGCATGGGTGCTCCTCGTTCTCCGCGCCAAGGCGTCTAACAGGCCGCGGCGCTCGGTGTTGTGGTTGCCATTCTAGGCGCGCTGCGCCGCGCGGCGTGGCCCTTTCACTGGCCGCAATAGGCCTCCAGGCCCAGGCTGAGCACGGCGGCCACCTCGTCGCCCACGGCGTGGCGCAACTCGTCCTGCGCCTGTGCCACGGCGTCGTGGTAGGCGCCCAGCCAGGCCAGGCCTACGGCAGTGAAGCGCACCTTGCGCGCGCGGGCGTCAACCGGGTCGTCCTCGCGCACCACCATGCCCCAGGCCTCGCACTGGTCTACCAGGGTGCCCATGGCCTGTTTGCTCATGCCCGCAAGCTGTGCCAGTTCAGTCAGGCGCGAGCCTTCGGGCGCCAGGTGGCGGGTGATGTGGATGTGGGCCGCGCCCACCTGGGCACGCGCGGCCAGGTTGGACAGGCCCAGCGGCACGCCGGGGTGGCGCGCCATGAGTTCCAGCACTCGGGCGTCGAACTGCGCCAACGCCAAGCGCAGCCAGTGGCCGATGTGGGCTTGGCGCCAGGTGTCGGGAGGGGCGGCAGCGGGCATACGACAAATAGTAATGCAAACTGACTAAAAAATGTGTTTACGGATTTTGACAATGCTGGTTAAACTACTGTTCAAGTATCCAGCCTGTATTTAATTCCAAGGGTTGTGGTGCACCAACCCATTGATTTTGAAGGAGATTCTCATGGACGCACCCGTCAAAGGCCTCGCCGCCAACAGTGAAAAAGCCAAGGCCCTGCAGGCCGCGCTGGCCCAGATCGAGAAGCAATTCGGCAAGGGCACCATCATGCGCCTGGGTGAGGGCGAGCAGATCGAGGACATCCAGGTCGTCTCCACCGGCTCCCTGGGCCTGGACATTGCGCTAGGCGTGGGCGGCCTGCCGCGCGGCCGCGTGGTCGAGATCTACGGCCCGGAGTCTTCCGGCAAGACCACGCTGACGCTGCAGGTCATTGCCCAGATGCAAAAGCAGGGCGGTACCTGCGCCTTCGTCGACGCCGAGCACGCCCTGGACGTGCAGTACGCGCAAAAGCTGGGCGTGAACCTGCCCGACCTGCTGATCAGCCAGCCTGACACCGGCGAGCAGGCGCTGGAAATCGTGGACAGCCTGGTGCGTTCCGGCGCGGTGGACCTGATCATCGTGGACTCGGTGGCCGCGCTCACGCCCAAGGCCGAACTCGAAGGCGAAATGGGCGATGCCTTGCCGGGCCTGCAGGCCCGCCTCATGAGCCAGGCCCTGCGCAAGCTCACCGCCCACATCAAGAAGACGAACTGCATGGTCATCTTCATCAACCAGATCCGCATGAAGATCGGCGTGATGTTCGGCAGCCCCGAAACCACCACCGGCGGTAACGCACTGAAGTTCTACGCCTCGGTGCGCCTGGACATCCGCCGCACCGGCACCATCAAGAAGGGTGAGGAGGCCATCGGCAACGAGACCAAGGTCAAGGTCGTCAAGAACAAGGTCGCGCCCCCGTTCAAGACGGCCGAATTCGACATCCTGTTCGGCGAGGGCATCAGCCGTGAGGGCGAGATCATCGACATGGGCGTCAACGCCAACATCCTGGAAAAGTCCGGTGCCTGGTATGCCTACAAGGGCGAAAAGATCGGACAGGGCCGCGACAACGCGCGTGAGTTCTTGCGCGAAAACACCGACCTGGCCATCGAGGTTGAAAACAAGGTGCGCGAGTCGCTGGGCATCCCGCTGCTACCGGTGGCCGGCGGCGCAGAGCCCGAAGCCAAGCCCAAGGCCTCAAGCAAAAAGGGCGACTAGCCCTCGTGGAATGTGCGTGAGCAGCTATTAAATTTATAGCGATTCGGCATGGCGACCCTTACTGCGTTATCGCTCAAAGGACGCGCCCTGCGCCTGCTGGGCGCCCGCGAGCACTCCCGCGCCGAGCTGGAGCGCAAGCTCGCCGCCCATGAAGAGGAGCCCGGCAGCCTGGCGCGCACGCTGGACGAGTTGCAGGCCAAGGGCTTCCTCAACGAGCAGCGGGTGGTGGAGTCCCTGGTGCACCGGCGTGCCGCGCGGCTGGGTACCAGCCGCATCCGCCAGGAGCTAAGCAGTCGTGGCCTGCCGGCGCAGGCCGTGCAAGACGCCGTGGAGCAGTTGCGCGCCACCGAGCTGGACCGGGCGCGCGAGGTTTGGCGCAAGAAGTTCGGCACGCCGCCTGCGGATGCCGCCGAACGCGCCAAGCAGATGCGCTTTCTGGCCGGGCGCGGTTTTGCCGGGGATGTGATCCGCCGTGTGGTGGGCGGGGAAGAGGATTGAGCGTCAGAGCCCCAGCATCAGCTTGAGGTTTTGCACCGCCGCGCCAGACGCGCCCTTGCCCAGGTTATCCAGGCGGGCGACCAGAACGGCATGGCCGACTTCGGCGTTAGCGAACACCCGCAGTTCCATCTTGTTGGTGTCGGCCAGCGCCACGGCATCCAGCTTGAGGTCGGGCGTGGGGGCCTCCACCGTCACCCACTCGCTGCCGGCGTAGTGCTTCGTCAGCGCGGCGTGCAGGTCCTGGGCGGCTGGTTTGCCGGGCAGGGTGTCCAGGTGCAGCGGCAACTGCACCAGCATGCCCTGGGCAAAGTTACCTACCGACGGCACGAACAGTGGCCGGCGCGTCAGCCCGGTGTAGCGCATGATTTCCGGGATGTGCTTGTGCTTGAGGCCCAGCGCATAAAGCTCGAACGGCGGGGCGGAGTGGCTCTCATAGGCCTCGATCATGGTCCGCCCACCGCCGGTGTAGCCGCTGACGGAGGGCAGGCAGACCGGGAAATCGGCCGGCAGCAGCCCGGCATCGACCAGCGGGCGGATCAGCGCGATGGCACCGGTGGCGTAGCAGCCTGGGTTGGCCACGCGGCTGGCCTGGATCACGGCCTCCCGCTGGCCAGCGGCCAGTTCGGGGAAGCCGTAGACCCAGCCCGGTGCGGTGCGGTGGGCCGTGGAGGCGTCGATGACCTTGGGGCCTTTTCCGCCATTGGCCCCCGTCAATGTGTCAATCATTGCTACGGATTCGATAGCGGCATCGTCGTGCAGGCAGAGCACGACCAGGTCGGCCTGGGCCATCAGGGCCTGTTTGGCGGCGGCATCTTTGCGCAATGCGGGGTCAATACTGAGCAACTCCACGCCAGCCATCGTCTGCAGCCGTTCGCGGATCTGCAGCCCGGTGGTACCGGCTTCGCCATCAATGAAAATTTTCTTCATGCCACTGCCGCCTGGGCGGCTCCAAATAGAAAAGGGGGTAATTGCTCAAAAACCGGGCAGTAAGCTTGCCACAAGTTTGGTGCATTGCAACATGATACATTTAGCGGTTGGTGTGTCCAGTGTCAGATTGGTGGCAGATTGATGCCGCAAACTGACGAACGTTGTCCAGCCCTCCCCATAGAGACGTCATGAAAATCCACGAATACCAAGGCAAAGAAATTTTGCGCCAATTCGGTGTGCCCGTCCCCCGCGGCATTCCCGCTTTCACCGTACAAGAGGCAGTGGAAGCTGCACAAAAGCTGGGCGGCCCGGTCTGGGTCGTCAAGGCGCAGATCCACGCCGGCGGCCGTGGCAAGGGCGGTGGCGTCAAGGTGGCCAAGTCCATCGACGACGTGAAGCGCCTGGCCGGTGAGATCCTGGGCATGCAGCTCAAGACCCACCAGACCGGCCCCGAAGGCCAGAAGGTGCGTCGCCTCTACATCGAAGACGGCGCCGACATCAAGAACGAATTGTATGTATCGCTGGTGACCGACCGCGCCACCCAGAAGGTGGCCCTGATCGCTTCGAGCGAAGGCGGCATGGACATCGAGGAAGTGGCGCACTCCACGCCCGAAAAGATCATCACCGAGATGATTGATCCCCTGACCGGCATCACGACCGAGCAGAGCCGAAAAGTTGCCGCGGCCATTGGCCTGACCGGTGCCTCTGTCGACCAGGCCGTGGACATCTTCGCCAAGATCTACAAGTGCTACATGGAAACCGACGCGTCGCTGGTCGAAATCAACCCGCTGAACTGCGACAGCAAGGGCAATGTGATGGCCCTGGACGCCAAGTTCAACTTCGACTCCAACGCCCTGTTCCGCCACCCCGAGATCGTGGCCTACCGCGACCTGGACGAGGAAGATCCGGCCGAAGTGGAAGCCTCCAAGTTCGACCTGGCCTACATCAGCCTGGATGGCAACATCGGTTGCCTGGTCAACGGCGCTGGCTTGGCCATGGCCACCATGGACACCATCAAGCTGTTCGGCGGCGAGCCGGCCAACTTCCTGGACGTGGGCGGCGGTGCCACCCCCGAGAAGGTGACTGAAGCCTTCAAGATCATGCTCAAGAACACCAAGGTCAAGGGCATTCTGGTCAACATCTTCGGTGGCATCATGAAGTGCGACACCATCGCCACCGGCGTGATCACCGCCTGCAAGGCCGTGAACCTGAACGTGCCACTGGTCGTGCGCATGAAGGGTACCAACGAGGAACTCGGCAAGAAGATGCTTGCCGAAAGCGGATTGCCCATCATCGCGGCCGACACCATGGCCGAAGCCGCCACCAAGATCGTGGCCGCCGTCAAGTAAGAAGCCCGGAGAAGAACCATGTCGATCTACATCAACAAAGACACCAAAGTCATCACCCAGGGCATCACCGGCAAGACCGGTCAGTTCCACACCGAGAAGTGCCAGGAATATGCGAACGGCAAGAACTGCTTCGTCGCCGGCGTGAACCCCAAGAAGGCGGGCGAGTCCATCTTCAACATCCCGATCTACTCGACCGTGAAGGAAGCCGCCCACCAGACCGGCGCCACCGTGTCCGTGATCTATGTGCCCCCGGCCGGCGCTGCTGCCGCCATCTGGGAGGCCGTGGAAGCCGATCTGGACCTGGCCATCTGCATCACCGAAGGCATCCCCGTTCGCGACATGCTGGAAGTGCGCAACCGCATGAAGGCCAAGGAAGCCGCAGGCGGCAAGAAGACTCTGCTGCTGGGCCCCAACTGCCCCGGCCTGATCACGCCCGAAGAGATCAAGATCGGCATCATGCCCGGTCACATCCACCGCAAGGGCCGCATCGGTGTCGTCTCCCGCTCCGGCACGCTGACCTATGAAGCCGTGGCCATGCTGACCGAAGTCGGCCTGGGCCAGTCGTCCGCCGTCGGTATTGGTGGCGACCCGATCAATGGCTTGAAGCACATCGACGTGATGAAGGCCTTCAACGACGACCCCGACACCGACGCCGTCATCATGATCGGTGAAATCGGTGGCCCCGACGAGGCGGACGCCGCCCGCTGGTGCAAGGCCAACATGAAGAAGCCCATCGTCGGTTTCATCGCCGGCGTGACCGCCCCCCCCGGAAAGCGCATGGGCCACGCAGGCGCCTTGATCTCCGGCGGCGCCGATACGGCCGATGCCAAGCTGGCCGTGATGGAAGAGTGTGGTTTCACCATTACACGCAATCCGTCCGAACTGGGCAAACTGCTCAAGTCCCTGCTGTAATCCCCAGCCTGCGCAGCAGAAGCGGCGCCGCCGCCACTCTGCGCAAGACCACGTAAGCGCTCCAAGCGACATGCTTGGGGCGCTTTTTGTTTGCAAAGGTGCTGGCGGGAGCGAACCATCGCTGGCGATACCGCGTGTTGTGGGTCGAAAGGCTGCAGAAGCGGCGCACCCAGTAGGGTTTGTGCTATCAAAAAAGCGCTGGCCGGCGCAACGAAGTCCCTTGTCGGAACCGACAGCATCTGCTAACGTAGGCGTCAGCCTCGACCCCAGGTCGAGCGTCATGGCGTGAGCGCTGCTGTTTGATGGGCTGCAACGAGGGGTAGGGCTGGCAAGTGGCGAAATCTTCTTCTTCAAAATCGGGAGCCTTCTGGAAGGCCGACTGGTTTGCCGGCGTCGCCATCGTGGTTGCCGCCGTGGTCCTGCATAACGCGACCGACACCATCAACACGCTGGAGCGCCGGTTCTACGACTTTGCCAGTACCAGCACCTCGCGCCAGCCTTCGGACCGCATCGCCGTCATTGCCATCGACGACCAGAGCATCGCCAACCTGGGCCGTTGGCCCTGGCCGCGCGACATCCACGCCAAGCTGATCGACCAACTGGCCGCTGCCAAGGCCAAGACCATCGTCCACACGGCCTTCTTCTTCGAGCCCCAGGTGGACCCGGGCCTGGTCTTCATCCGCAAGATGAAGGCAGCCCTGGGCACAACACCCGATGCGCCCGCCACCAACGAACAGCTCAATCAACTGATCGCCGAAGCCGAGGTCGCATTGGATACCGATGCGGTATTGGCCGCCAGCATCCAGAAGGCCGGCAATGTGCTGCTGCCGTCGTTCTATACACTGGGCGAACAGCAAGGCAAGCCCGACAGCCCGTTGCCGGATTTCGCGTTGGCCAGCACGTTGGACGAAACCAATGGCTTCTCCGTCCAGGCGGTGCGCGGCCAGCAACCCATCGCTATTCTGGGTTCGGTTGCCGCCGGCATCGGCCATCTGAATCCGTCTCAGGATAGCGATGGCGCGGTGCGTCAGGAGCCGCTGCTGGTGAATTACTACGGCAAGGCTGTGCCCTCGATGGCGTTGCTGGCCGCGACCAAGAGCCTGAACCTGTCTGCCGCGGACATTCACTTAAATCCAGGGCAGTCCGTGCAGATTGGCAAACTGCGGGTCAAGACCGATGGCGAGGCCATGATGCTGCCGCAGTTCTACAAGGGCCACGATGGGCGTCCGGCTTTCCCCGTGGATTCGTTCTATGACGTGCTGACCGGCAAGATTCCGGTGTCCAAGTACGCGGACAAGATCGTCATCATCGGCGCCACGGCGGCCGGTGTGGGCGTGCAGTTTCCGGTGCCGGGCAATCCAGCGTTGTCGCCAGCGCAGACCATTGCCCACATCACTTCCAGCATCCTGAGCGAGCATTTCATTGTCCAGCCCTCATGGGGGGATGCGGCAAGCCTGGGCCTGTTCCTGCTGGTGGTGGCGTACATCGTGGCAGCGCTTCCCCGGTTGTCTGCGGGCATGGCGGCTAGCGCCACGGGTGTGCTCTTTGTGGGGCTGCTGGTAGCGGAGTTCGGGCTGCTGTCGGGTGCTGCCATGTGGCTCAAGCTGGTGTTCCCGGCGACCGTGTTGATACTGGGGCACCTGGGGCTGACGACCAAGCGCTTCCTGGTGACGGAGGCCGGCAAGGCGCAGGCCGACGAGGAATCTGCCGAAACCAATCGCATGATGGGCCTGGCCCTGCAAGGCCAGGGTCAGCTGGACATGGCGTTCGACCGCTTCCGCCGTGTGCCCATGAACGAGGCCGTGATGGGCAATCTGTACAACCTGGCCATGGACTTCGAGCGCAAGCGCCAGTTCAACAAGGCGGAGGCGGTGTACGCCCACATGGCCGCCTTCGACAAGAACTACAAGGACATTCAGGCCAAGCTCAACCGTGCCAAGAACCTGTCGGAAACCGTACTGCTGGGCGGCAGTGGCAGCCACCCCGGCGGCACCATGTTGCTCGACGACGGTGCCGTGGAGAAACCCATGCTGGGCCGCTACCAGGTGGAGAAGGAACTGGGCAAGGGCGCCATGGGGGTGGTGTACCAGGGCCGCGACCCCAAGATCGGCCGCGTGGTGGCCATCAAGACCATGGCCCTGAGCCAGGAGTTTGCCGGCGACGAATTGGTGGATGCCCGCGAACGCTTCTTCCGCGAGGCCGAAACGGCGGGGCGCCTGCAGCACCAAAACATCGTGACCATTTTCGACGCCGGTGAAGAACACGACCTGGCCTACATCGCCATGGAGTTCCTCAAGGGCAAGGATTTGGCCGACCATTGCAAGGGCGATCACTTGCTGCCGGTGCAGGTGGTACTGAGCATCGTGGCCCGAGTGGCTGAGGCCCTGGCCTACGCCCACAAGCAGCACGTGGTGCACCGCGACATCAAGCCGGCCAACATCATGTACGAGTTGGATACCGACACGGTCAAGGTGACTGACTTCGGCATCGCGCGCATCACGGACTCCAGCAAGACCAAGACTGGCCTGGTGCTGGGCACGCCCAGCTTCATGTCGCCGGAACAACTGGCCGGCAAGAAGGTCGATGGCCGCTCCGATCTGTACTCGCTGGGCGTGATGCTGTTCCAGTTGCTCGCCGGCGTTCTGCCGTTTCGCGGTGACTCCATGTCGGAGCTGATGTACAAGATCGCCAACGAGGAAGCGCCCGATATCCGGGTCATTCGGCCCGAGTTGCCGCAGGCATTGGCTGACGTGGTGGCCTTGTCTCTGAGCAAGCGGCCGGAAACCCGCTACCAGACCGGTGAGCAGTTCGCGGCTGACCTGCGCAGCGTCATGGCCCAACTCACAGGGGATGTGGCGGTGGCCCAGCACGGGACGAAACCGACGCCGGTTGGTGAGTCCAGTGAAAAGACGATGGCGTTTTCCACCACGGTTGCGGCCAAGGCTGCGACCCCCGATGTGGATAAGGTGGATTTCGCACAGACAATACCTGCCAGCGCCAATCTGTTTGACAAAACCGTGATTCAGAAAGGCAATACGCCTGGAGAAGCAGGGGGCGGCACCGGTTCAGGCCCCGAGAGATAAGAGCACCATGATTTACCATTTTTGCGCCAAGTCAGATCCTGGCAGGGCACGTGACAACAACGAAGACTCGGTGGCGTTCGACGAAGCCACGCTGACGGCTGTCTTGGCCGACGGCATGGGGGGCTACAACGCGGGCGAAATCGCCAGCGGCATGGCGACGGCCTTCATCAAGTCCGAACTGAGCCGCTGGCTGGTGGAGGCTGGCGAAGGCGCCAAGGCCAAGGAGGTGCGCCGCGCGATGGAAATCTGCGTGGACAACGCCAACCGCTCGATTTTCAACTCCGCCAATTCCAATGCGCACTACGCAGGGATGGGAACCACCCTGGTGGTCGGCGTCTTCAGGGACGACAAGTTGGTGTTGGGCCACATTGGCGATTCCCGGTGCTACCGGTTTCGCGCCGGGTTGCTGGAGCAGATCACCAAGGACCATTCATTGCTACAGGAGCAGATGGATGCGGGGCTGATCACGCCCGAGCAGGCGGCAACGTCTTCCATCAAGAATCTGGTCACCCGAGCCCTGGGCGTGGATGAATCGGTACTGATGGATGTCAACGAGCACGGGGTGCTGCCGGGTGACATTTACCTGATGTGCTCCGATGGCTTGTCGGACATGATTGACGATGCTGCAATCGCTAGAATTGTTGCGGAAGAAGTGCCCCTGGAACAAAAGGCGGCGCGGCTGATTGATGCGGCCAACGAGAACGGTGGGCGGGACAATGTGTCCGTGCTGCTGATCGAGACGCAGGAGGCGGCGGAAAAGCGTGGCCTAATCGCTCGGTGGTTGGGGAAGTAAGATGCAAAAACGTTTTCCAGAAACACATTACAGGAAAAGGAGCCGATCATGCCGAAAATGATCGTTTCGATCGATGAGGTCGTGATCAAGGAAGTGCAACTCACCAAGGACCGGACCACCTTGGGACGCCGGCCGTACAACGACATCGTGATCGACAACCTGGCGGTCAGCGGTGAGCACGCCGTGCTGCAAATGACCGGTGGCGAGGTGTTTCTGGAAGATCTCAACAGCACCAACGGCACCTACCTGAACGGCAAGGCCATCAAGAAGCAGCAGTTGCAAAATGGCGATGCCATCGAGATCGGCAAATACAAGATCAAGTTCGTGGGGGATGGGGAAGCGGACAACTTCGACAAGACCATGGTGGTGAAGGCGCGGCCGTCGGCACCACCACCTCCGCCACCGCGCCCGGCTGCACCGGGTCCGTCGGGTGGGGATTCCATCGGCATGGGGGCCTTCCAAGCCTCCATCAAGGTGTTGTCAGGCGCGGCGTCTGGACGGGAGGTCCCTCTGACCAAGGTGGTCACGACCATTGGAAAGCCGGGCGTGGCCGTGGCAGCCATCACTCGCCGCCAGCACGGTTTCGTGGTGCACCATGTGGAAGGCGCCGGTAACCCCACGTTGAACGGCGCGCCCATCCGGGCCGAGCCGATTGCTTTGAAAAACGGGGACTTGATCGAATTGGCGGGCACGCAAATGCAATTTGTGCAAACCTGACGGTTTGTGGTGTTTCATTCAGATCCGTTGCGCGCCCGTTTTTCTTGTGATGCGGCATGAACACACTTGCAAGGCACTGGCAACGGATCGCCGTGACACTCATCCCCGTGGTGGTTGCGTTGTTGCATGCCGCGGGGCTAGTGCCCATCGGCGTGTTGCAGCGGTTCGATGACATCATCTACGACGCGCGTTTGCGCGCGACCATGCCCAAGACGCTGGATGAGCGCATCGTCATCGTCGACATTGATGAAAAGAGCCTCGCCGAGGTAGGGCGCTTTCCCTGGGGACGCAACAAGCTCGGGCGGCTGACGGATGAGCTGTTCGACCGGCAGCAGATTGCCATCCTGGGTTTTGACATCGTGTTCGCGGAGCCCGATGACAGCTCCGGTCTGGGCCGTTTGAGGGAATTGGCACGCAGCGAGTTCAAGGACCAATCGGGTTTTGCCGAGCGCGTGCGGCAGCTCCAGCCTGAGCTGGATTACGACGCGGTGTTTGCAAAGGCGTTGGCACAGCGGCCGGTGGTGCTGGGTTACTACTTCTCCAACGATGGCGATGGCCGCACGGCCGGCGCGCTGCCAGCGCCGGTCTTGTCGAAGGAGAATCTAAAGGGGCGGCCGGTGTTTGCGTATGGGTGGACCGGCTTTGGCGCGAATATTCCTGAGCTGAACAAGGCGGCGCCCTTGGCCGGCCATTTCAACCCTATTGCCGATGGCGATGGCGTCGTTCGCTCCTTGCCTTTGCTTGCGGAGTACAAGGGTCAGTACTACGAATCCCTGGCTTTAGCCATGTTCCGGCGCCTGGTGGGATCGCCGCCAGTTGAGGTGGGGTTTTCCGACGAACAATGGCTTTCCAAGAACTACCAGGGACTTGACCGCATCTTGTTGCGGGAGGGTAAGGCGGCGCTGGCCATCCCGGTGGACCCGAAGATTGCGACGCTGGTGCCCTACCGGGGGCCGGGTGGCGCCAAAGGTGGATCGTTCCGCTACGTGTCGGCAGCCGATGTGCTGGCTGGGCGTTTACCAGCAGGCAGTCTGAAGGACAAAGTCGTCCTGGTGGGAACCACAGCGCCAGGGCTGTTGGACCTGCGCGTGACGCCGGTGGGCGAGGTGTTTCCAGGCGTGGAGGCGCATGCCAATCTGATCTCAGGTTGGCTGGACGCCAAGGTCACGCTCAAGCCAGACTATGCGGTAGGGTATGACGTGTTCATGCTGTTGGTAACCGGTCTGCTGTTGGCCGTGGGGTTGCCCTTATTGTCCGCGCCGCGGGCCGTCATGCTCAGCGTTGGCGTGCTGGTGTTCGTCAGTGTCGTCAACACCTGGTTGTATGTCTCCTATGGGCTGGTCATGCCACTGGCGGCGGCCGGCGTGATGACCCTGACCGCGTTTGCCCTGAACATGAGTTACGGCTATTTCGTGGAAACGCGGTCCAAGCGCGAGTTGGCTCACCTGTTTGGCACCTATGTTCCGCCCGAGTTGGTGGACGAGATGGTGAAGGATCCAGACAGCTACAGCATGAAGGCCACCAGCCGGGAGTTGACGGTGATGTTCTGCGACATGCGCGGCTTCACCAAAATGTCCGAGCACATGGAGCCGACCCAGTTGCAGGAGCTGCTGACCGGGGTCTTCAGCAAGCTGACCAGCATCATCCGGGCCAACCGGGGCACCATCGACAAGTACATGGGGGATTGCGTTATGGCATTCTGGGGCGCTCCCGTGGAGACGCCCGAGCATGCCTACTTGGCGGTCAAATCGGCCATGGAAATGGCCCACGCGGTGCGCGACATCAACCAAGAGCACAGCGCTCGTGGCCTGCCCGACATTGGCATTGGTATTGGCCTGAACACGGGAAACATGTGCGTTGGGGACATGGGTTCCAATATCCGGCGTGCCTATACGGTGATTGGTGACGCCGTCAATCTGGGGTCGCGCTTGGAGGGGTTGTGCAAGGTGTATGGCGTGGACATCGTCGTGAGTGAAACCACCCGCAAGCTGGCATCCGACTTCGCGTGGCAGGAGTTGGACCGGGTGCGTGTGAAGGGCAAGGAGCAGGCCGTGGCCGTTTTCTGGCCCATGGCACCAGCGACGCAGATGAACGACGCATCGACAAGCGAACTGAAGACCTGGACCGCCTTTGTGAAGGCGTACCGGGCCCAGAATTGGGATCAGGCCGACGTGTTGTTGATCAACTTAATGCGGATGAATGCCAAAAAATTCCTTTACCAGTTGTACGCGGACCGGGTAGCCTCCATGCGTTTACTCCCCTTCGACCCCGAATGGGACGGTGCCACGAACTTTGAAACCAAGTGAGGCTCTTGCTGTGAAAGTACGCGTACTGGGATGCTCGGGTGCCATTGCCAAGGATTGCAAGACCACGTCGTTTCTGATTGACGGCGAAATTCTGGTGGACGCGGGCACGGGCGTTGGTGACCTGACACTGGACGAAATGCGCCAGGTTGACCATGTGCTGCTCAGCCACTCGCATCTGGACCATGTGGCGGCGCTGCCGCTGATGGTAGACGCCATTGCGGCGCAGCGCAAGGAGCCCCTAAAGATCTATGCTCTCGCGGGCACCATCCAGGCCCTGCGCGCGCATATTTTCAACAATGTCATTTGGCCCGACTTCTCCCGCATCCCTACACCCCAGGCACCGTTCATCAGTTTTCATGAGATCCGGGTTGGGCAGACCTTCCAGCTATCGGACAAGTACATTGAGGTTTTGCCGGCCGTGCACACGGTGCCTGCGGCGGGCTTTGCTGTTACCGCCGGGAGCGGATGCTGGGTATTCACGGGGGACACGGAGCGTAACCAGGCGTTCTGGGATCGTGTCAACCAGTTGAATGTGGCCATGCTAGTGATTGAAACGGCCTTCAGCAACCGGGAAAAGGACCTGGCACGGCGCAGTCTGCATCTGTCGCCCACGGTTCTTGCAAGCGAACTTGACTGTATTGCCAAAGGCAAGAGCTATCCCATCTACATCACCCACACCAAGCCCGCAGAGACGGAACTCATCATGTCGGAGATTCAGCGGTTTGACCAAACCCAACCATTCGGCCCCAACGTAACGCACGACATCCGGCGGATGCGTGCTGGGCAGGAGTTTGATATATGAGCGCGGTGTTGCCAACGGGGGCGTCCGAGAAGGCGTCGGAGCAGGCTTTTTTCGAATCACAGAAACTGCCGTCGCAGAAGCGCGGCATGACGTTTGAGGCATTGTTCTATCGACAGTTGCACCATGTCACGGCGCGCATCCACGACACTGAAAATCTGGAACAGATCATGTTGGAGGCCAGCCAGGACATCTGCAAGCTGCTCAATGCGGATCGGCTGACCCTGTATGCCGTCAACGAGGACCAAACCGCCATCGTCTCCAAAATCAAGACCGGGCTCAACAGCAGCAGCGACTTGAAGCTGCCCATTTCGCCACAGAGTATCGCCGGGTATGTGGCCTTCAGCCGCAAGTTGCTGAATCTGCCGGATGTATACGACGACGAGGCGCTTAAGCAGATACACCCGGCACTGACCTTCCTGAAAGTGGTGGACAAGCGCTCGGGTTACCGCACCAAGCAGATGCTGGTGGCCCCCATCCTGGAGGGCAATACGCTGCATGGCGTGCTGCAGGTCATCAACAACAAAAGTGATGAGCCGTTCGGGGATCTGGAGATGGACGGTGTTGCCGAATTGTGCAAGACCCTGGCCACTGCCATCCGCCAGCGAGCGAATGGGGGTGGGGCCGCGCCACGCAAAAAGGCAACCAAGTACGACGCACTGGTCGCCGACGGCCTGTTGACGGATGATGAACTGACACAGTGCATTCAAGATGCGCGCACAGAAGGACAATCGGTTGAGCATCTGCTCATGGCGCAGTACAAGATCAAGCCTGCGCAGATCGGCCCCTCGCTATCCAAGTTTTTTGGTGTGCCCTATGAGCCGTTCAATCCCGGGCGCATCCGCTCGGAGATGCTGCACGGAGCACTCAAGCGCGAGTTCATCGAGGAACAAGGCTGGATTCCGTTGGAAGAGGCGCCAGAAGGCTTGGTCATCATGTGCACGGACCCGGAAGCAGTCCGCGGCGCGCGCGTGGTGCCACAGGTGTATCCGCGTATCGCCAAATTTGCCTATCGCGTCACGACGCAGACGGAGTTTCAGGAAACGCTGGCTCAACTGTTTGGTGCGACGGCCGATAGCGGCACCATCGATCAGCTACTAGCCGACATGGATGGGGGGCCTGTTGACGATGGGACCAACGACGAGTCGCTGGAGTCCGCCGCGGCGGACAATGAACTGGTCAAATTCGTCAACAAGGTGATCATTGACGCCTATAACCAGAAGGCGTCCGATATTCATATTGAGCCCATGCCGGGCAAGTTGAAGACCGGTATTCGGTTCCGGATTGATGGCAGCCTGGTTCCTTATGTGGAGGTTCCGGCGCATTTCCGCCAAGCCATGGTCACGCGCTTGAAGATCATGTGCGATCTGGACATTTCTGAACGACGCAAACCCCAGGATGGAAAGATCAAGTTCAAAAAGTACGGGCCTCTTGACATAGAACTTCGCGTGGCGACCATTCCGTCGGCCGGTGGTGTCGAGGACGTTGTCATGCGTATTCTGGCTGCCGGTGAACCTATCCCCCTTGAGAAGCTGGGGCTTACGCCCCACAACAAGGAGCGATTGGAGGCAACAGTCAGCAAGCCCTACGGTTTGTTTTACGTGTGCGGTCCCACGGGTTCGGGCAAAACGACGACCTTGCACTCGATCCTCAAGTTTCTCAATACGCCAGACACCAAGATATGGACGGCTGAAGACCCGGTTGAAATCACCCAGAAGGGTCTGCGCCAAGTTCAGATCAACAAGAAGGCGGGAATCGATTTCGCACTGGTCATGCGTGCCTTCTTGCGAGCGGATCCGGACATCATCATGGTCGGTGAGTCCCGTGACAAAGAAACCGTCTCTATGGGCGTGGAGGCTTCCTTGACGGGGCACTTGGTCTTTTCCACGCTGCACACCAATTCGGCGCCGGAATCCATCACGCGGTTGATGGACATGGGCATGGACCCGTTCAACTTTGCCGATGCCCTTTTGGGCATTCTGGCCCAGCGCCTGGCCAAGCGACTGTGCGACTGCAAGGTGGCCTACACGCCCGACGCCGAAGAGCTTCGCCTGTTTGTAATGGAATACGCAGAGGAGTTGCGCCACTCCAAAGCCTGGAAGGCTGACGCCGAAGGCGAAAAAAAGAAATTGATGGATACCTGGATCAAGACCTATGGCGTGGATGGGCACGTCCAGTTCTACCGGGCCGTTGGGTGTGACAAGTGCAACAAGACCGGTTACAAAGGCCGAGTTGGCTTGCATGAATTGTTGGTTGCCGACGATGGCGTCAAAAAGCTGATTCAGGAGCGCGCCCGGGTGGCGGAACTCTTTGCCGCAGCCGTGGAGGGGGGGATGCGCACCCTGAAGATGGATGGCATGGAAAAAGTGATGATGGGGCTGACGGATCTGAAGATGGTGCGGCAGGTGTGTATCAAGTAGGGATGTGGTTCGACAAAAATGTCAACCTAAGACCAACTCTGCCAAGATTTGCCTGCCCTTCAACCCGAATTGGTCGGATTTTGCACTTGCACATCGCGTCGCAGAGCCTAGAATGCTTGGCACGGAATCTGCTCAATAGTCCCCGTGTTTTTTCAACCAAGGAGTTTCATATGAAGCGTTCTCTGCAAAAGGGTTTTACCCTAATCGAATTGATGATCGTGGTCGCGATCATCGGCATTTTGGCCGCTGTGGCTTTGCCGGCTTACCAAGATTACACGGCGCGTTCTAAGCTTTCGGAGGTGGTGCTGGCTGCCTCTGCTTGCCGGACGACGATTACTGAAGTCTATCAAACTGGCTCTGCAACTGTTGTGGCCGCCAATGGCTGGGGTTGTGAGAGCACCACTTCACAATCGAAGTACGTGACTAGCGTCCAGACGGATGCCAATGGTGTTATTACTGTGAAGGCACAAAATATCAATCCGGATGTCAACAGTAAAGACCTTACGTTGGTTCCTGCAGATGCTGCTGGTTCTCCACTGACGTTTGCACAGGGGATCACTGTAAACCGTTGGATATGCGGTGGAACCGGGACAACAATTCCTGCGAAATTCCTGCCTGGTTCTTGCCGCGGTAACTGATCGCAGTCGAGTGACCGAGTATTGTGAAGAGGGGCGCGAGCCCCTCTTTTCTTTTGTGCAGAAAACCGTGGGTATTTGTTCGTGGAATTGACTATTCTCATGCCGTGCTTGAACGAGGCGCGCACTTTGGCGAAATGTGTTCAAGACGCGCAAAAATTTCTGGCAAACAGTGGAGTGCAAGGCGAGGTACTGATCGCGGATAACGGCTCTACCGACGGATCGCAAGACATTGCATTGCGACTTGGTGCGCGTGTGGTGCATGTTGCGGAGCGCGGGTATGGTGCGGCATTGATGGCGGGAATTCAGGATGCCAGAGGCGAGTTTGTCATCATGGGCGATTCGGATGACAGCTATGACTTTTCCCAATTGGATGCATTTGTTGATTCGCTGCGCCAAGGCAATCAACTGGTAATGGGAAATCGTTTTCGCGGTGGCATTGAGCCCGGCGCCATGCCCTTTTTGCACAAATATCTGGGTAATCCAGTGCTCAGCTTTATCGGGCGACTTTTCTTTCGGGTGCCTATTCGTGATTTCCATTGTGGGCTGCGCGGATTTTCGCGGGAGTCAGTATTGCAGCTTGGACTGGTAACTCCGGGAATGGAGTTTGCCAGTGAGATGGTGGCCAAGGCTGCATTGGCGGGCTTCAAGGTTGCCGAAGTCCCAACTACCCTGCGTCCAGATGGGCGTGGGCGCCCTCCCCACTTGCGAACTTGGCGAGATGGTTGGCGACACCTGCGCTTTTTGCTCCTGTTCTGTCCGAGGTGGCTTTTTTTGTACCCCGGAGTCGCTCTCACGTTGGCAGGGCTGCTAGGGTTTGCACTGCTGGAACGAGGGCCATTGCAGGTCGCGCGCCTTGGTCTGGACATTCACTCCCTTCTTTATATGGGCGCGTCAACAGTCCTTGGGGTCCAATTGGTGCAATTGGCTCTAATAACCAAATGGCTGGGTGTTTTGTCTGGTGTCGTTCCACCACAGCCTTGGCTGACAAGACTTATGCCGTTGATGAAGGTGGAAGTGGGCTTGTTGTTGGGCGTGGCCTTGCTGCTTATGGGCTTCGGGTGGTCCATTGGACTGGTCCGTGAATGGCAACTGTCTGGCTATGGTCCGATGGATCCAGGCCAAACGATGCGCAGTGCCATTCCCGCCGTGACTTTGATGATTCTCGGGGTGCAAGCTGCCGCGGGAGCCTTGTTTGCAGGGGCGCTGCACTTTTGCTGGATATCGCCCAAGCGGGTGACGCTGACATGAGCCATGTGACAGGCGCGTTGCGTCAAGCCAGAGTTCAACTCGAGCCGTGGATATTGACACTGATCGCTTGGATCTTGTTTGCCGCCGTTCCCTGGCTGGAAGGTGGGTATGGCCTCAGCTGGGATGCCCTGAATCACCATATCTATCTCGGTTGGACTGCTGAAGCACAACGATTTGATAAGGACTTTCTAGGAGCCGCGTACCAATCATTCCAGTTTCCCTATCTGTACTGGCCTGTCTACAAATTGGCTACGAGCGGATGGCCGGGGGAGACTGTGGGTATCGTCTTGGGCGGGTTACACGCGCTTGTCGTCCCTGCGCTTTGGAAAATAGCGAATGCCTGTATTCCGGGGCGCGCTGTGCACGATACGATGATGCGCACCATTGCCGTAGTCATGGCCTTGATGTCAGGGGTCGTCTTATCCCTGTTGGATTCATCAGCGAACGACCTGATGGCTGCCATTCCCTTCGTGTGGGCTCTGGCGTACTCCTTAGACAAAAGATTGCAACTCGCTGGGTTTCTGGGAGGGATTTCGATTGCCTTCAAACTAAGTAATGGACCATTGGCATGTGTGTTGCCCGTACTGTGGTTGATGAACAGTGAAAGGCCACATTGGTCGCGTTTGAGGGACATGGTAGTAGGTTGTCTATGGATTGTCATGGGCTTCGCAGTTGTCTATGGCTATTGGGGACTGGTGCTGTGGCGTTATTTCGGAAATCCTGTCTACCCCTTTTATGACGAAGTGTTTGCGCCTTTGCGATCTTTGACGGGTTGGTCGAGATGATTCGATTCGTTCCAGACACGCTCAGGGAAGCTCTCTTGCGGCCTTTGGCTATGACAGCGCCCGATGGCGGGGTCTACGTTGAAATCATGGCGCCGGATTTCCGTTTTGTCTTTTTGTTCTTGCTGGTTGTTGCTGTATTGCTGGGTCGTTTACGCAGAAAGCAGACGATCAAAATTCCAGGATCAATTTCTCAACTGCTGGTGGTGACTGCTTTGGCGTTTGTCATTTGGTTGGTCATCACAGGCAATGGCCGCTACTTTATACAGTTCCTTCTGATCTCCGGTGTCTTGTGCGTAGGATTAATCAACTGCCTGCCACTTTCTAAGTTTTTTAGGGCATCTTTGGCAGTGTTGCTGACAAGTATCCAAATCGCAGCAGTTATGAGCGCAGATCCTTTCAATGCTTGGGCCTTGGCTACTTGGCGAGATGCCCCCTATTTCGATCTCCAAAAGCCTCAAAAGCCGAGAGATGAGGCGCAGACCATTGTCACGATTTCGACCATCACCTACTCGCTATTGGCGCCGCAGTTTCCAGCGAACATCCGCTGGTCAAACATCACCAGCTCACCCCCACCCACGCAGGACCGGTTGGAGAGCCGCTACGCGAAAGAAATTCTTGCCAATCCGCATGGCGTTTCGTTGTTTGTGCCAGCAATTAAACAACTGGCGACGAGTGAGCATCTGCCGGGTGCAGGAATTCGCCAAGCCATCAATAACATGATTGAAGACTACGGTCTGGTCTTGCAGCGGGCGGATGCTTGCGAGTTTCTGTTGTCGAAAGGCCTGGACTCCTTATCTCTGCGGCAACGTGGCGCTGAAAGCAGTGCCCAACAAGGATTCTGGTTATGTCCCTTGGAAAGGGTGGAACTGAAATCAAAAGACGTGACGAAGCGGAAAGGGAAATTTGCAGCTGTTTTCGAAGCAGTCGAAATACAGTGCCCACGTTTTTTCAAACCAGATACGGCAAACACGCTGCAAATTCAAGGGGGAGAACTCCGGCAATACGGCGGATCGGACATGAAGCTGTATGTTTTGGAGGATGGGGATGTTTGGTACAAATACTTCCGCGCAATCAATCCAGTTCGATTGGGGTCAAGGGAAGAAATTCTGACGGGACGTGCCCCAGTTGATTGTTCGAAGATCCTGGGCCGTTCAGGTCTACCGTGGGAGCGTGGTCTCTAATCATTGATTGGGGGCATATCCTTTAGGATGACGGTTGTGCTGTCGAGTACCCAGTTCGCCTCTCTCCCGAAAATCGTCCAGGTGATTGGCGATGGTGCCCCTGGTGGCGGAACGACCATGCTGCTGGGATTGGTGGATGATCTTTGCAAGCTGGGCCATCAGAACCTGGCAGTGGTGGCACCTCCTCAGAGTTATCTGGAAGAAGAGGTCCGGCGCCGAAGAATTGAGTTCATTGGTTTTGACTTTTCAGGCTCAGCATTTGATTTGACACGTCCCTTTCGATTGCGATCAGTTATCCGGGGGTGGGAGGATGTTGTGGTCCATGCGCATGGACTACGAGCCGCTTATACGTGGCAACAAGCATGCGGGAAGCGGCATCCTCTGACGGTCTACACTTTGCATGGCTTTCACCATCTTTCCTGGCCGTTTTGGATGCGTGTTTGGGCGGATCGTGCGGAACGGCGCGTCATGCGCGAGGCCCTGCACACGGTCTTCGTGTCATTGGCAGATCAACGCATTGCAAGAGACCGTGGGCTATCTGTCGGACAAAGTCAACACATTCCCAATGGAATTTGCCTGACAGATATCCCGCCGCTTGGGGAGTCCCACGAAAAGCGGTGGGACGTAATCTTCATTGGACGTATGGTGCGGCCAAAGGATCCCTTGCTGGCCGCAACTGTCCTGAATCGTCTGGCACTGCTTGGTTATCGTGTTGCAATGGCCGGAGAAGGGGAACTTCAGGAGAGTGTCCGCGAACGCCTTTCGCAGAATGGGGCATCAGTGACCTGGCTCGGTCAACAGACAAGAGATCAAGTCTTGCATCACTTGCAATCGACGCGTTGCGTGTTGATGACTTCGCGTAGCGAAGGCTTTCCTATTCTCCCTCTTGAGGCCATGGCCTTGGGTGTTCCTATCGTGATGACGCCTTTTGCTTCGGCTCCAGAACTGGTCGGTGCGGCACCACCTTGCGGTGTTGGGGTTCCGAGCTTTCAGGTTGATGACATTCAATCGGCAGTTGAAGATCTGCTCGCCGATCAGGTGAAGCAGGAGACCTTGCGCCGCTTGGCGCTGCATCGCGTCAAAGCGGAATTTAACCGTGAAAGCCTTTCATCGCGGTATCTACGCCTGTATGAAATGAACAGGATGTAGTGGATATTTTGCTTTATCGGTGAACTCTGGGGGCTAGTGTCCAGCTGAACAGGTAAGCTGCCAGACGCTTCCATCTTTGGCTCGGCGTGCTCAATGGCTTGGCCAGCAGGAGATGGTGGCGGGCAAGATCAGGACGCTGAATGGCCAGCATCTCGCGGGCCAACGCAAGGTGCATCGCTGCAGTTGACGCCTGTGTCCAGGAGTAGGGCAAAGATGATCGATTCCGTTCATAGACAGCGGAGATTGCCTGCGCATTGCGAACGGACGCGGTGCTGATGGCATCGGGACTGATGCGATACCAACCGAGAACTTCAGGTACGAAAACAAACCGTCCTCCGCCTTGGGCGATGCGCCACCAAAGATCAAAGTCCTCAGCCAGTGGTTGTTCGGTGCAAAATCCACCGGCCGCTTGATAGGCTAGGGCTCGAACAGCCGCACCCGACGTAGGGATCGGGTTGTTGATCAAGGCGATGTGGCGCAACGGATCAGCACCGCAGTCGGTGCCTGTAATGGACAAGCGATCCAATACCGTGCGCGGACGCGATCGTATGATCTTTAACGGGTGATAGATCACATCGACTCCCGTGGAAATGTAGCGATGGAGTTTTTCAATTTTTGTTGGATACCAGCCATCGTCTGAATCCAGAAAGGCGAGCCAATTTCCAGTGGACACCGCAGCAGCTTGGTTGCGCGGGAACGCTGCCGACCCTGAACCGGTTCCTCGCAGGTAGCGTATGCAAAGAGAAGAAGAAAACCGGGAGACGACTGCTTGCAAATCGTCGCTTGACCCATCGTCATAGACGACGACTTCATGAGGTTGCTGTGTTTGGGCGCAAAGGCTGTCAAGTGCCTCTGCCAGTTGACTGGGGCGGTTGTAAGCGGGAACGATGACTGAGACTAATGGTGTAGTGATTCTGGAGTTCATACGCGAACCCAATGTCTCGGGATATACACGCTTGTACCGGCGGTTGTCCACTGCGCGGGTGCCACCACTTCTGCCTGACTCAACCAAGCGGCCCACCAACTGAAGCTGCTGTTAGCAATAATGAGTCCTTCGTAATGAGACATTCGCCAGAGGTCTTGAATCGGGTCCATCGACATCGGCATTACTGATTTCGGGAACTCAAATTTGAGATCTCTTTCGCACCAAAGGGGGTCGTCAGAAAATATTTCCAGCCGCGAAATGTCGCACCTGAGTTTTAGCTGTGCAATGGCCCGTTCATAGTAATCGACAGGCAATAGACCATGGTGACGTCGAGCCGTCGGGTTAGAAACATAATCACCTCGCCGAACATGAATGGCGATCACCCCCCTCATGCACGGGTGAGCTGGTATCGAAGAGGCCTCTCTTGACCTAAATCCGTCTAGAAGGAGCTTACGAAATTCTTCAAATAGTGTGCCCTGATTTTGCCAATAACCGGATAGTAGTAGTGCAGGGTGAGCATTCCATTTGAGGATGTCTTGGCTTGAATAGGTTCGGTGGTCTGTCACCAAGGAAGGGTCGCAGCGACGCAATAAGCGGTTTAGCACCGGAATTTCTGAAGCCCACACTTTTGCCGCCAAGAGCCGACCTTCGGAGGGTGTTGGTTTTTGATTCAGGGAGTGGAGTGCAAATGCTCTGGGGGTGACATTGGGCCGCGTGCGTCGTAGCCAATCGTCCAGGAGGACAACCTTACGATCGAGAAGCTTCCCCACGATACGACCCATTGCCAGTTGAAACATCTGGTTTGCAAGACCGCCTTGCAGGATGACATAGACACTCATAAGCGACGGTGGCGCACGTACCAGAGGAATCCAGCAGAACTGGTCAGCAATCCAATGGATAGGCCTAACCAATAGATGGCGCTTGCATACAGCGGTAGGAACTGGCGCGAGAAAAGAAACACGGCCAGTCCCAAGAGGCCGCCTGCCAGGTTGGAAAATGCCAACGCTTTATCCATCCTGAGTCGACTGATGGCCATGTAGGTTATGGAACCCATCGCATTGATAAAGATGCAGGCCAAGAGAATCCAGGCCCAGTGTGTTGCGAGCGCCGCATCTTGAGGCGATGCCATTGTGATCCAACGGAAAATCCACGGTGCCAATATAGCTCCAATAAGGGGAGGCAGCGCGGAAAGAGCCGCTGTGTGAACAATCACATTTCTGGGGAACGGTAGCCAGTCACTCCGGTGACGGGGCAGTTGGAAATGTTTATAAAGCTCGCGCTGAATTGGGTACTGAAATTGAACTAGGCCCATGCAGTACTGAGCCACGATCAGGTACAAGCCGGTATCACGCGGCTGAAGGGTGTAGCCTGCCAAGAGTCGATCTGCCTGGGATAGCCAGGCGCCGAGTGCGCTGGCAACCAGCATCCAGGGCGCACGGCGTAGGGCCCAGTTCAGGCCCTGCTTCCAAGGGATGGAAAGCCAATCGATCGATAGGTGCGCTAGTTGCCGTTGAACCCAGAGGAATTCCAATACGCCAACGCTCAAAAAAACCACCACGACGCCGATCAGATTTGGCCAGAGCCAAGCAGCCATGATTCCGAGTCCATGGCGCGCCATTGTCGTCAAGGCTGTTCGTGCTGCGGTTCGATGTTGGTGGCCGGTACCGATATCAAGCGTGTTCAGCAATGCGCAGATGATGCTCATGCCAGCCATGAACGAGAACGCAAGCATGGTCCAGAGTGGTGTGCGGGCCATGCCCCAGGCGAAGAAAAGTGCGAGTAGGCAGGCGACAACACTCAAGACGACATATCCTGGCATCCAGAATCGGGCAAGCATGGAGGCCCTGTGGGGATGTAATGCAAGGTCCCGGACAGCGGCCTGAAAAAGCCCTGATTCCAGAACGCTTGCAGAGGTTTGCGCGATAAGGAGTAGAGCAATTTGCCCCCATTCCTCGCGGCCCAACAGACGCGGATAGAGCGGTAGTGCGATCACAACGATGCAGGCTGTTAAGGCGGACAACCCAAGTGTTCGGAACAGCACTCTCAGGTGCATGAAGTTTGCCAAGCGCTCCATTGGTTTTCGACCCATTCGCCCAATCGTGATTTGAAATGCGTGCTGCTAAATCTTTGACTGCTCTCGCGGCAGCGTTCTGGCGTAATCGTTGGACTCGATCCCAACTCAGAAATCGCATGGGCGACCCCCGTTGCATTCAATTCCGAAATGAAGATCCCGTTTTCTCCTGCCTGGATGTAATCGCGCGCTCCGCCTCGAGAGGGGGCGATTACCGGTGTTCCGAGTCCCAGGGCCTCGACCGGGGCAATACCAAAGTCTTCGACAGCACAGAATAAAAAACCTTGTGCATGACGGATCAGATCTTGTGCGTCGCTACTAGGTAGGTGTCCTACAAATTGAACGTTATTAGGTGCAATTTTAATAAGGTGGCTTTTCAAAGGGCCGTCACCAATGACTGTCAAATGGTGCTCTGGAAGCCGTTCCATGGCTTGACACATCAACTCGACGTTTTTGTACCCGACCAATCGTCCGAGCGTGACCAGCTGATTTGCGCGCCGACTTGCAAAAGGCACCGGGACGGCGGTAGTGCAAAGCTCAACCGGTGGGTGGATGACTGCTGCGTCACGTCTGTAGCTCTTCAGTATTCTTTTGGCGACAAAATCCGAATTGGCAGCGAACGCATCGACACCATGTCCGGTTCGAGAGTCCCATTGACGAAGATAATGGAAAGTTGCTCTCGCAAACCAAGAAGATGGGCCAGACCACAGATTCTCAGTTCTCAAATAAACGGACTGCATGTCCCACGCATAGCGCATTGGAGAGTGGCAGTAGCAAAGGTGCAGAGCGTCTGGTGGGACAATAACACCTTTTGCGACACAGTGGCTGCTGGAAATGATCAGGTCATAACCCGTCAGGTCAAACTGCTCAATTGCCAAAGGCATCAGCGGCAGGTATTTGCTCAAATGCTTTGCTATGCCAGGAGCGCATTGAAGGAAACTGGTGTTTATTGTCCTGAATTGCAAACGTTGCAAATCATGCGAAGGCATGTGGTTCACCAATGTGAAAAGATCAGCATGGGGAAACAGATGAAGTATCTGTTCCAGTACACGCTCTGATCCCGCGAAATCGATGAGCCAGTCGTGGATGATGGCGACTCGGCGGAGTCCTGGAAGATTCATGTTCAACAAAGAATGACTGATGGGATGATCCGCGTTGTGGGAGGGTGTCCGATGGTAAGCCCATTGCGGTGAAAATATCCGCTTACCACGCGGCACCGTCTTCCTCCATGCTCCTATTTGGCATTTTCTGCCTGCTCACGCTACCGTGGCTCAATCCGTTCACGTTTGGGCCAACGTCGGCCGTCGTTCCCTGGATGTTTTCCATGGCTTGTGCCGCTACCGTGGCGGGGGTTGGTGCTGGCATCGGTACCTTGACGGAAACCGGCAGAGTTCGGCAAACCTGGGTTCAAGTGATTGCCGGAGCGTGGCTGGCGGCTGCCCTGGTCAGCGCCATCATCGGGATGCTGCAATATTTCGGGGTAAGCGCCACCTTCGCACCCTGGGTGAATGGTACTGGGTTGGGCGAGGCGTATGGCAATTTGCGCCAGCGCAACCAGTTCGCCACGCTCATGGCCTTGGGGCTGGTGGCCACGGGGTGGTGGACATTGCTGGGCGTATCCTGGCGATGGGCCATCATGCCGACGGTTCTGCTCGCGTTCGGCAGCGCAGCCTCATCGTCACGAACGGGCCTGTTGCAGTGGATGCTGTTCATCGGTTTGGCTGCCCAATGGAGGGGGCAGCATCGCGCGGATGTGCGTAGTGTCTTGTGGGTGGCCGCACTGGCCTATCCCGTTGCGGCGGTTGCATTGCCGTGGCTTGCTGGGGTGGACCCGTTATCCAGTGGTGCCTGGGCCCGGCTGCGCGCGGGAGACTCTGCTTGCATGGGGCGCCTGACCCTGTGGTCCAACGTGCTGCACCTCATTGCCCAGAAGCCTTGGCTGGGCTGGGGTTGGGGGGAATTGGACTACGCGCACTTCGTCACGCTCTATCCCGGGGAGCGGTTCTGCGATATTTTGGATAATGCGCACAACCTGCCGTTGCACTTGGCAGTCGAACTGGGCATTCCGTTTTCCATCGGGGCTTGCGGCGCGGGATTGTGGGCTGTGATGCGGGCCAGACCATGGCGGGAGACGGACCCTGTTCGGTTGCTGGCATGGGCAGTGCTAGCCCTGATTGGCCTGCACAGTCTGTTGGAGTATCCCCTGTGGTACGGACCGTTTCAGATCGCTGCGGCGCTATCCATATGGCTGCTGTGGCGAACCCCAGCGCCGACCCCGCTGGTCATCCACAGGCATTTGCCAAATCGGGAACTAGGCCGCGTCAATTATGCATTGTTCGCTGTTTTATTTATAGCAATTACCGGCTATACCGCCTGGGACTATTGGCGCATCAGCCAACTTTACCTTGCCACCAACGAGCGTGCGAGCGTCTACCGCGAGAACACCCTGGACAAGGTCGGCGACTCCTGGCTGTTCCGGGACCAAGTGCAGTTTGCCGAGCTCACCACCATGGTGTTGACGCCCGACAACTCAGCCTATGTGCATGAGCTTGGGCAAAGGCTGCTTCATTTTTCACCGGAACCCCGGGTGATTGAAAAACTGATTGCCAGTGCCCTCCTGCTGGGAAAGGACGCTGAGGCCGCCTACTATCTGGTGCGCTATCAGGCGGCGTTCCCTGAGGCCCACGCGCGGTGGATTGCCTTGTCAGACAGCAGCCACAAAACTCCCTGACTTGCCGCCATGCTTTTCCAGCAAGCGTACGCCGCCGATGGTCATGCCCCGGTCCACGGCCTTGCACATGTCGTAAATGGTGAGTAGCGCCACTTGCACCGCGGCCAGAGCTTCCATCTCCACGCCCGTTTGCCCCACGGTTTCGGCAGTGGCCTCGCAATATACGGACGCCGGCTGCGCTCCGTGGGCCGCCACGGTGGTGAGTTCTACAGCCATGCGCGTCAGGGCAATGGAGTGGCACAACGGGATCAGATCGCTGGTGCGCTTGGCGCCCTGGATGCCGGCGATACGTGCGATACCCAGAACATCACCCTTCTTGGACGTCCCGGATTCGATGAGTGCCAAGGTGGCGGGTAACATGGCGATGTGCCCGCATGCGATAGCGATGCGGTGGGTCGCGGGTTTCTCGGCAACGTCCACCATATGGGCCTGGCCTTGGGCGTCAAAGTGGGTGAGAGGCGACATTACGATGTAGACCTTGAAAAGAAAACTAGGTGCCCTAATTGGGGCATCGGAGGACTTTACCTGACCTTAACGGGAATCAGCGCACCTGTCGATTAACCTTACCGAGACTATGAGCGGGATCGTGAATTCAACTTCGCCCTGGCGGGATCGTTTCAAGGCCAGAGGCAACCACTTGTCGGTCATTCTGGCCATGGCTGCTGCCGCACCATTGGATGTATTTTGAACCAGCAACGCACAAAAAATCGCTTACCAGCCCTAGCCGTTGTTGCGCAGGCAGCTATGGTATTGGTAGCGATGTTGATGCCACTCAGCGGTAGCGCCCAGCCTATCAACGCGGGAACTTCCACCACGACCAGTGCCACCCTCCCCAACCTCGGAGACGGCACCGACATGACCCCCAGCGCCGAGCGCCGCTTGGGCGACCGCATTGCGCGCGAACTGTACCACGATCCCGACTACGTGGACGATCCCCTCCTGACGGAGTATGTGCAAAGCATCTGGCAGCCGCTGCTGGCGGCCGCGCGTCAGCGCGGGGATCTCACGCCCGAGATGGATGAGGCCTATGCCTGGGAGCCGATTCTGGCGCGGGACCGCACCGTCAATGCCTTTGCGTTGCCGGGTGCCTACATGGGACTGCACCTGGGCCTGATCGGCGTGGTCACCAGCCGCGACGAGCTGGCCTCCGTGCTGTCCCACGAACTCAGCCACATCACCCAGCGCCACATCGCCCGCATGATGGCGCGCCAGAGCCAGCAGGCACCCTTGATGCTGGGGGCGATGATTCTGGGCATTCTGGCCGCCAGCAAGAGCCCTGATGCCGCCAACGCCATGATCGTGGGGGGGCAGGCGGTGGGGGTGCAAACGCAACTCAACTTTTCGCGCGACATGGAGCGCGAAGCCGACCGGATGGGCTTCGGCGTCTCCACCCAGGCGGGCTTTGCGCCCAAAGGCTTTGTGAGCATGTTTGCCAAGCTGCAGCAGGCCTCACGCCTCAACGACTCGGGCAATTTCCCTTATTTGCGCAGCCACCCGTTGACCACCGAGCGCATGGCCGAGATGCAGTCACGCATCGACCTCCCTCCGGCGGACGTGGAGGCGCCACCGAACGCCCGCCAGAACCAGCCGGAGTACGACCAATCCATGCTGGCCGCGCGGGCGCGGGTGATGGCCAACCCCGCCGTGGATGCCTTGCGAACCTGGTCCCAGGAGGCCGAGCCCAGCGTGTTGCGGCGCACCACCCCCGTCCAACAGGCCGCAACCCTTTACGGTGCGACTCTGGCGTCCATCAAACTGCGCGACCATGCCGCCGCCCAGGGCTATTGGCAGCGTCTGACCGACGCCGTACGTGCCGACCCGCCCGCTGCGCGCCTGGCGCGCCTGCTGGGCGTGGAACTGGCCCTGGCCAAGGATGATGGAGCGCGGGCCCTGCAGTTGCTCGGCGCCTCCGATGCGGGCTCCGCACCAGCCACAAACGGCCGGGTGGAGTTGTTCTTCAAGGCCCAGGCCTGGCTGAAGCGAGTCGCTGCGGCGCCTGCGGGATCGCCGGTTGACGCTGCGTCCAACCAGGCACTGGCCAGCGTTACACAGTCGCTACAAACTTGGGTGGCGGACCATCCGCGTGACGCCCAGGCTTGGCAACTGCTCTCCAGCACGTACGCTGCCCAAGGCCGCACACTCAGCAGCGTCCGCGCCCAGGCAGAGATCAGTGTGGCCCAACTGGACTATCCGGCTGCCCTGGCTCGGTTTAAGGCGGCCCAGGACTGGGTGCGCAAGCAAGGCGCCAGTGTGGACCACTACGAGGCATCCATTGTGGACACCCGCACGCGCCAGGTGGAATTACTGGTTCGGGAACAGGCGCTGGAGCGCTGAGTCGATCACGATGCCCATGGCGGAGTAGAGCAGCGAGCCGATCAACGCGGCTCCGAAACCAGTCACATGGAAGCCATCCAGGATGCCGGCGGCGGCCCAGAACATCAGTGCATTGATCACGAACAGGAACAGGCCCAGGGTGATCACCGTTACAGGCAGCGTCAGCACCACCAGAATGGGGCGCAGGATGGTGTTGAACAGGCCAATCACCAACGCGGCGATCAACGCCGCCGAATAGCTTTTGATGGCCACGCCGCTGTACAGGTAGGCCACCAGCAGTAGGGCGGCGGCGTGGAGCAGCCATTTGGAGAGGAGTTTCATGCGCACAAGAATAGCACCTTGACGGCTTGGAAAGCCGTAGTGGCGGGGATGGTCAAGTCCCAGGCACTATGATGCGCCGCTATCGCTCGTCGCCCCGCCACATTGACCCCGCATGCCCCACATCCATATCACCGACATCGAGTCGGCCATCAACTACTGGCGTGAGCGCGTGCCGTCGCCGGATGGGGTTGGCCTGCCTGAGCCGACGCGGGCGTTGGCGGAGGTGTATGCCCGCATGGCTGTGGAGCGGGCGACGCTGGTGGACGAGGCCAGCCTGCCGGCCCCGGCCATGGCGGCCTGGCTGCACTGGTATTCCACCACGCCGGACACGCCCTGCATTGCCATCTGCTCTACCAGCCAGGGCGACGCCGTGTGCAAGGGCTGCGGGCGTACGTTTGACGAGGTGCAGCATTGGCCGGCCATGGGGCCGGTGGACAAGCGCGCCGTCTGGCGGCGCATCACGGCCGAGGGGACGGCCCTGCGGTTCAACCGGTATGCCGAGCGGGCGGCTACTTCCAGCGCAGGGCTTCGATCTCCACCGTCGCCTTGTCATCGCTGAGCGTCAGCACGCCCTCCTGGATAGTGGCCTGCAGCTGCATACTGCGCTGCGCCAGTTGGGCCAGCGCCTGGGCGCCGTCGGTGGGGATGCGCCAGACCTGCAGCTTGTCCAGCCGGGTCAGCTTGGTCTCGATGCCCTTCCACCAGACCTCGGCCGCGTGGTTGAACGCGTAGACCACCACTTGGTCGGCCTTCTGGCAGGCCTTGGTCAGCGGCTTTTCCTCGGGCTGGCCGACCTCGATCCACAGGCGCTTGTGGCCGGTGAAGTCGGTCAGCGATGCGTCCGGGTCATCCGGGTCGGACAGGCCGGCGCCAAAGGCCAGTGTGCCGTCGCCGTTGCAGATGTCTTGCAGCGTGTGGGCCTGCAGGGCCAGGGCCGCCAGGCGGATCATCATGCGCTCGTCGGTCTCGCTGGGGTGGCGCGCCAGTGTCAGCGCATGGTCGGCATAGTAGCCGTGGTCGATGTCGGCGATGGACAGGTTGGCCTTGAAGATGGTCGCTTTGAGTGCCATGGTGATTCGGGGTGCTATCAAAAACAAAGCGCCTCACGCCCGTTTGACGAGGGCTGGAGGCGCTTTTGGTTCAAAGTGCTTGGTGTCAGACGCGTTTGGCCAATTCTGAGGCCTTGCCGGTGTAGCTGCCGGGCGTCATGGCCAGCAGGCGGTCCTTCTCGGCCTGGGGGATGTCCAGGCCGGCGATGAAGCCTTGCATCAGCTCGCGCGTCATCGCCGCGCCGCGGGTGAACTTCTTCAACTGCTCATAAGGCTGGGGCAGGCCAAAGCGGCGCATCACGGTCTGGATCGGCTCGGCCAGCACCTCCCAGGAGGCGTCCAGGTCGGCGGCAATCGCGTCTTCGTTGATTTCCAGCTTGTTCAGACCGGTCATCAGTGACTGGTAGGCCAGCACGGCGTAGCCGATGGCCACGCCCATGTTGCGCAGCACCGTGGAATCGGTCAGGTCGCGCTGCCAGCGGCTGATCGGCAGCTTCTCGCTCAGGTGCTTGAGCAGGGCGTTGGCCAGACCCAGGTTGCCCTCGGCGTTCTCGAAGTCGATGGGGTTGACCTTGTGCGGCATCGTCGATGAGCCGACCTCGCCCTCTTTGAGCTTCTGCTTGAAATAGCCCAGGCTCACATAGCCCCAGACGTCGCGCGACCAGTCGATCAGGATGGTGTCCACGCGGGCGATGGCGTCGAACAGCTCGGCCATGTAGTCGTGCGGCTCGATCTGGATGCTGTAGGGCTGGAAGGTCAGGCCCAGGCCCAACGGCTCGGGCGTCTCGATCACCTTGCGGCTAAAGGCTTCCCAGTCGAAGTCGGGCCAGGCCGACAGGTGGGCGTTGTAGTTGCCGACGGCGCCGTTCATCTTGCCCATGATCTTCACTGCAGCGATTTTCTCGCGCGCCGCAGCCAGGCGCACCACGACATTGGCGACTTCCTTGCCCACGGTCGTGGGGCTGGCGGTCTGGCCGTGGGTGCGGCTGAGCAGAGGCACGTCGGCAAAGGCGTGGGCCATGCCGCGCAGCTTGGTGATGACGGCGTCCAGCGCCGGCAGCAGCACCTGGTCGCGTGCGCCCTTGAGTTGCAGCGCGTGGCTGGTGTTGTTGATGTCCTCGCTGGTGCAGGCAAAGTGCACGAACTCCTGGGCCGCCAGCAGCTCGGGGCGGGCCTCGAACTTGGACTTGATCCAGTATTCCACCGCCTTCACGTCGTGGTTGGTGGTCTTCTCGATGGCCTTGATGGCCTCGCCGTCGGCCTCGGAGAAATTCTTCACCAGACCCAGCAAGTAAGTACGCGCTCCGGGAGTGAGTGGCTTGAATTCATCAAACCCAGCATCGCTCAGCGCGATGAACCAGGCCACTTCGACCTGCACGCGGCGGTGCATGTAGCCCTGTTCACTCATCAGGGGGCGCAGGGGGGCCAGCTTGCCGGCGTAGCGGCCGTCCAGCGGGGAAAGGGCGGAAATGGTGGAGAAAGTCATGCCCGAATTGTAGGTTGTACGCCACCATTGGCCTCCAAACGGCCTTCTGGGCAACCCAATGGATAGAATCAAAGCTCCCGTAACAGTTGAGTACCCATGAAGTTAATCGGATCCACCTCCAGTCCCTATGTCCGCAAAGTGCGCGTCGTCATGGCGGAGAAAAAGCTGGACTACGCCTTTGTCACCGAAGACGTGTGGAGTGCCGAGACGACCATTGCCGAGTCCAACCCGCTGGGCAAGGTGCCTTGCCTGATCATGGAAGGCGCCGAGGCCCTGTTCGATTCCCGCGTCATCGTGGAATACCTGGACACCCTCTCGCCCGTGGGCAAACTGATTCCGGCCGTGGGCCGCGAGCGCGCCGAGACCAAGACCTGGGAAGCCCTGGCCGACGGCCTGATGGACGCCGCCATCCTGGCCCGACTGGAAGCCACCTGGGGCGGACGCACCAAGGCCCAGCGCAGCCAGGCCTGGATCGACCGCCAGTTGGGCAAGGTGCACGCCACCGTCAAGGCCATGAGCCACGGTCTGGGGGACAAGGCGTTTTGTGGCGGCATCCACTTCAGCTTGGCGGATGTGGCTGTGGGCTGCGCGCTGGGCTACCTGGACTTCCGCTTCCCGCAGATCGACTGGCGCACAGATTACCCCAACCTGGTCCGTCTGCACGACAAGCTGATGCAGCGCCCCAGCTTCGCGGATACCGTCCCGGCCTGATCTGCGGGGCGGCTTGCGGCGGCGGTTGCATATTCGCACGGGTTTGCGGTTTCCCTCTTCCCAAAGGGCTCGCTTCGTACTACAGTGTCCGCCCATGGCGACGACACCGTTCAAGACTGTCTACAAATGCCGCGAATGCGGCGCAACCAGCTACCAGCGGGTGATTGATCGCGCACCCAACGGTTCGCTGCAGGCGACGGGTGAATACAAATGCACGGGTTGCCGCAATATCTTCGCCACTTTGCGGGCGTGGTGGGAGCCGCGACGGGCGCCCGATTTCAAGTCCAGCTCCTTCCCCGGTTGATCCGGGGCCAGCCGCCTACCAGGGCCTGTCGGACGCCGGTGCCGCCGTCAGCGGCAGCAACTTCTCCAGATTGATCTGCACCCGCATCTCGCGGTGCGGCACGCTGGCCACGATGCGGTACTCGCGCGTGCTGGTCTCGCGCACCATGGGCTCCAGGGTGGGCATGCCGCTGCGGCTGACCAATACGGCCACCCTCGGCGTGCTGGTGTTTTGCCCGCGCTTGATGACCACGGCGATCTCATCGGTGGCCAAGCGCACGAAGGTGCCCGGTTGGTAGATGCCGATGGCCTTGATCAGGGCGGCGCCGGCCTCATCCACCTGGCGGTTTTCGTCAAAGTAGCAGGCCTGCATGGCCGCTGCCGGTGAAATCGGCGCGCGCGAGGCGCGCGGCGCCAGGCGGGCGGCGAACATGTCGGCGCGCTGGATCAGTCGGGCGATCTGTTGTGCCGGCGTGCGCGACTGCAGCGGGCCCGGCATCTGCGTGTGGTGGCCTACCACCGCCTCCAGCCAGACCGGGTCGTCCACGCCCATCTCGGCCAACATCTCGGCGGAGCGCATGGCGTGCGCGTCGATCACCTTGCGTTGGGCCGGGGTGAGGGGCTCCATCTGGCGGTTGAGCTGATCCTGCAAGACGGTCATGCCCAGATTCATGGTGAGCGCAGCCTTGCACAGCTGCATTTCGCGCTCTTCCGGCCACTTCAGCACCTCGCGGGCGGCCAGCCCGCACATCAGGCTCACCAGCATGCTGTGGGTGGCGCTGTACATGTGTATCTCGGTGGCCGATAGATGGACCAGGGCGAACAGGGTGCCGTCCGGGTTGCGCCGGGAATGGCGGTTCAGTTGGGCGTGTAGGCGCAGCAGGCGCTCCATGAACTGGGTGGCTGTGCTGTCGCGCAGCAGGGTGTTGGCTTGGGTCTGCAGGTCCAGCCAGTCCGGGCGGTCATTCTCCTGGGCGGTACGGGTGGACAGCAGGTCGGCCGTGATCTGGGTGTTGGCGATCTCGCCCAGGGACTTGTTGCTGCGCACCAGCTTGTGCAGGCTTTCCACGTAGGCTCGGTGGTGGGCCTCGGAGTCGGCCACATCGATGTAGAGCCCGCCACCGCGCTGGGCCATGGCCGCCAGATCCTCGCGCGACTCAATCACAAAGGAGCGTTTGGCCAGCAATACCCCATGTTTGTCCATCAGCGGGAACGGCAGAGGCTGGCGGATGCGTATGGATTCGACGCTGACAGGGACAAGGTGCATGGAATGGGTCGCAATTATGCATTGTCAGATCGGCAGAACCGTGCCAGTCTTGAGCGCGCAGGCCGCCTGATAGCATTGCCGCCATGCACGCACACGACCAGACACCTGCATTTTTATCCAAAATCTGCCACCGTGGCGACCTGGCGACCCATCTGGCGCGCCTGCCACGCCCCTGGGTGTTCACCAACGGCGTGTTCGATGTGCTGCACCGGGGGCACGTCATGTACTTGGCACAGGCACGCAGTCTGGGCGCCAGCCTGATCGTGGCCCTCAACACCGACGCCTCGGTGCGCCGCCTGGGCAAGGGTGACGACCGCCCGCTCAACGGCGAAACCGACCGCGCCATCGTCATGGCCAGCCAGCAGTCCGTGGATTTGGTGACCTGGTTCGAGGAAGACACGCCGGTGCAGATCATTGGCGAAATCCGCCCCGACATCCTGGTCAAGGGCGGCGACTACGACATGGACACGCTGCCCGAAACCGCCTTGGTGCGCTCCTGGGGCGGGCAGGCCCAGGCCTTGCCGTTTGTCGAGGGCTACTCCACCACGCGCCTGTTGCAGCGCATCCGCGCCCACCGTTGACGCGGCCCCTGCGGGGGCCGTGCTAGGCGGGCTGCAGCGTAGGCGCGGAGTCAAACACCGCCGCCCACAGCGCCAGCCCGGCGGCACGCTCGGTCGCGATGCCGTCCGGCTCCACCTGGGTGGCTTCTTCGTTCAGGCGTGCGCGGTGTTGGACCTGGCGCAGGCTGCGGTAGGCCTGTGCCGCCTGGTCGCCCAGCGGCACTGGCAGCAATCCGCAGGCCTGTGCTCGCTGCAGCAGGGCGATGTTGCCAGCGTTGGCCAGCAGCTCCGGGTGGTGGCGACTTTGCGACAGGACCAGGAACTGCACGGCAAACTCCACGTCCACCATGCCGCCCGGGCTGTGCTTGATGTCGAATTGCGCGCCGCGCACCGGGTGCGCCGCGCGCACCTTGTCGCGCATGGCGTCGATCTCGGCACGTAGGCCCTGGCTGTCGCGCTCGGCCGTGATCACGGCCTGGCGCACGGTGTCAAAGCGTGTATGCAGGGTTGCATCGCCCAGCACGCAACGCGCGCGGGTCATGGCCTGGTGTTCCCAGGTCCAGGCGGTGTTGCTGCCACGCTGCTGCTGGTAGTTGGAGTAGGCGTCGAAGCTGGTAACCAGCAGGCCGGAGTTGCCGTTGGGGCGCAACGCGGTGTCGATCTCGTACAGATCGCCCTCGCCGGTCTTGACCGTGAGCCAGTTGATCAGCTTGCGCACCAGGGCGGCATACACCTCGCTGGCGCGCTCGTCCGGGTCGTCGTAGACGAACACGATGTCCAGGTCGCTGCCATAGCCCAGTTCCTTGCCGCCGAGCTTGCCGTAGGCGATGATGCCAAAGCGGCACTCGGCCTGGTGGCGGGTCTTGAGCCGGTCCCAGCACCAGCGGGTGGTGATGCGCAGCACGGCCTCGGCCAGGGCGCTCAGGTCGTCGGCCACCTGTTCCACCGTCAGGCGGCCCTCCACGTCGCGCGCCAGGATGCGAAACACCTCCGCATGGTGGGCGCGGCGCAGCAGGTTGAGCAGGGCCTCGTCATCGTCCTCGCCGCTGCTTTGCAGGGCGGAGCGGCGGTGCTCCAGTTCCTGCTCGAAGTCAAGTGGGTCGAAGCGCTCCTCGAACAGGGCGTTGCCGGCCAGTTCGTCGATCACGCCCGGGTGCTTGAGCAGGTAGCGCGCCGGCCAGCGCGCGGCGCCCAGCATGTGCAGCAAGCGCTCGTGCACCGTGGGGCGTTCCAGCAGCAGGGCCAGGTAGCTCTCGCGGCGCAACAGGGGTTCCATCCAGTCGGCCAGGCGCACGGCGGCCACCTCGCTGACCCGCCCGGAGCTCACCCACTGGGCCGTGCGTTGGACCAGCCGCCCGAGCCTTGCGCGGGATTCCTCACGCAAGGCCAGCACGCGGGGGTGCTGGCGCCAGCTGGAGACCCGCTCGCGAAACTGGCCGCTCAGGGGGGCCAGCATCTCGTCAAAGTCGTTGCCGCCCGGCCCTGCGGCGGCACCGGCGCCGCCGCCATTGCAGCCCTTGCATTCCTTTTGCGCGCCACCGAGCAGGGCATCGAATTCCTGTGCCACCAATTCGCGGTGCTGGTCGAGCTCGCTCAAAAAGCGGCAACTACCCTCAAAGCCCAGGGTGTGTGCGATCCATTCCAGCTCGGCATCCGCCGTGGGCAGCACATGGGTCTGCTGGTCGTCCAGGTACTGGATGCGGTGCTCCACCCGGCGTAGGAACACATAGGCGCGGTCCAGCGCGTCGGAGGTGGCCTGCGGCATCAGCCCGGCGCGGGCCAGGCGCTGCAGGGCGCTCTGGGTCGGGCGGGTGCGCAGCTCGGGGAATTGTCCGCCGCGTACCACCTGCAGCAGTTGCACGGTGAATTCGATTTCGCGGATGCCGCCGCGTGAGAGTTTGACGTCGTTGTTGCGTTCCGGCTTGCCGGCGCTGCGCTTGGTGGCGTGGTCGCGGATCTGGCGGTGCAGCACGCGCAACGCATCGAACACGTTGTAATCCAGGTAGCGCCGGAACACGAAGGGCACGACCACGCCGCGCAGGCTCTGCGCGCAGGGCGAGCCAATGGCCTCCTGGGGCGCCACCACGCGACTCTTGAGCCAGGCAAAGCGCTCCCACTCGCGGCCCTGCACATGGAAATATTCTTCCAGCGCCCCCAGCGACACCACCGGGGGGCCGGAGTTGCCATTTGGGCGCAGCGCCAGATCGACCCGGAACACGAAGCCATGCTCCGTCGTGTCGCCCACCAGGGCGTAGATGGCGCGCACCATCTTGCCGAAGTATTCCTGGTTGGTGATGCGGGCGCGGCCGTCACTGTCGCCAGCGGTCTCGCCGTCCTGGTCGTAGATGTAGATCAGATCAATGTCGCTGGAGACATTGAGCTCCCGCGCGCCGAGTTTGCCCATGCCCACGATGCACAGCTGCGCACGCTGGCCATCGGCCGTCAATGGCGCGCCATGCTGGGCATCCAGCACGCGCCGGCTCTCGCGGTAGGCTGCGTCCAGGGCCAACTCGGCCAGTTCGGTCATGGTTCGGGTGATGTCGGAGAGCGGCGTGTCCTGGTTGCAGTCCAGCGCGATCAGGCGCTCCACCACCAGTTGGCGCAGCATGCGCAGGCTGGAGCCGACATCGTGACCATGGGCACGCAGGCTGTCATACAGCGCCTGTTGGGTCGCGCGCGTGGGTGTTCCCGCCGGCAACCAGGCGAGTTGTTCGGCGTAGCGCCGGCGGATGCGTTGGCTGAAACGGGAACCATCGCGTAGGTCCGGGAGTCCATTGCGGGTCATAATTCCTGACATGGTGTTCCGAGTGCGATGACTGATTTGCCCCTCCACCCCTCGCCCTTGCTCAGGGCCGGTGCCTTTGCCGTTCGCGCTGCTTTCTGGTTGGTCGCAACCGCCTGGATGGTGTTGATCATGGTCTGGGGCGGCCTGCATTTCGTGATTGTGCCGCGAATCGCCGAATTCCGTCCGGCGCTGGAGCAGCAGGCGTCCCACGCGCTGGGGGTCACGGTGCGCGTCGGCGGCATCGTGGCGCGCTCCAACGGCCTCATCCCCTCGCTCGAACTCAACGACGTGCGTCTGTACGACGCCCAGGGGCGCGAGACCCTCAAGCTGCCCCAGGTACTGGCGGCCTTGTCGGCGCGTTCGCTCATGGGTCTGGGCCTCGAACAACTCACCGTGGACAGCCCCGAACTGGACGTGCGCCGCTCCCCGGACGGCCGCATCTGGATCGCGGGTATCCCTGTGTCCGGTGAGGGCAATACCGACAGCGCCGGCGCCGACTGGGTGTTCTCCCAACCCGAACTCGTCATTCGCCATGGCACCGTCACCTGGACCGACGAACTGCGCGGCGTGCCGCCTCTGGCCTTGACCGACGTGGACTGGGTGCTGCGCAACCAGCACCGCACGCATGCCATGCGCCTGGACGCCAACCCGCCGCCCCATTGGGGCCAGCGTCTGAGCGTGGCCGGCATCTTCCGCCAGCCGCTGCTGTCGCGCCGCGCCAGCCTGTGGCGTGAATGGCAAGGGCAGGTGTATGCCAACTTTGCCCAGGTGGATCTGGCGGAACTGCGCCGCTATGCCGACCTGGGCGTCGACCTGGTCCAGGGCGCGGGCTCGCTGCGCGCCTGGGTGGACGTGAACCGCGGCGAAGTCAGCGGCGCGACCGCCGACCTGGCCCTGGACGGCGTCAGGGCCATCCTGAGCCCCCAGTTGGAGGCCTTGACGCTGCGCGGCATCTCCGGGCGCTTGGGCGCGCGCCGCGTGGATGGCGGCGGCGAATTCTCCACCCAGGCCCTGCAGTTCGAAACCGAGGACGGCCTGCGCTGGCCCGGTGGCAATGTGCGTCTGACCCTGGCCGCGGCCGACGCGCGCAAGCCCGCGCACGGTGAACTGGTGGCCGACCGCCTGGACCTGGCCGCCATGGCGCAGATCGCCCAGCGCTTGCCGCTACCGGAAGACACCCGGCTGATCTTGCAGCAGCTCGCGCCCAAGGGCCTGGTGGAGCAATTGCAGGCCAGTTGGCAAGGTCCGCCAGAGCAACCCAGCCGCTACAGCGCCCGCGGCCGGGTGGCGCACCTGGAACTGGCGCCACGGGCTCTGGAGGCCGGCTTCTGGCCGGGCCTGCACGGCGCCGACATCGATTTCGACCTGACCCAGTCCGGCGGCAAGGCCACGATGGCGCTCAAGGGCGGCAGCATTGACTTGCCCGGCGTGTTCGACGACCCCGTCTTGCGCATGGACCAGCTCAACACCGACGTGCAGTGGAAGCTCGATGGCGCCCAGATCAGTCTGAGCCTGCCCAACCTGCGCTTTGCCAACGGCGATGCCCAGGGCGATGCCCAGGTCAAGTGGCAGACCGCCGATACCGCGGCTGGTGCCAGCCGCTTCCCCGGCCTGCTGGACCTGCAAGGCAGCATGAGCCGGGCCGAGGGCACCAAGGTGCATCGCTACCTGCCCCTGGGCCTGCCCAAGGATGTGCGCGACTACGTGCGCGAGGCGGTGGTGGCGGGTACGGCCAGCGGCGTGCGCTTCAAGGTCAAGGGCAACCTGCACGACTTCCCCTACACCACGCCCAAGCAGGGCGACTTCCGCATCTCGGCCGACGTGCACGATGCCACCTTCGCCTACGTGCCCCCCTTCCTGCTGCCCAAGGACAACCTGCAATGGCCGGCGCTGACCCAGCTCTCGGGTGAGCTGGTGATCGACCGCGCCGTGCTGCAAGTCAAGGGCGCACACGGCAGCGTGGCCGGCTCCAGCGGCCTGCGCGTGACCAAGGCCGACGGCGTAATCGACAGCCTGTACGGCGGCGCCACGGTCACCGTCACCACCGAGGCCCAGGGCCCGCTGACCGACGTGCTGGGCGTGGTCAACGGCTCGCCCCTGGGCGGTCTGATGGGCAAGGCCCTGGACAAGGCCAGTGCCGCCGGCGCGGCGGACTACCGCTTCCGGCTGGCCTTCCCCATCGCGGCGGTGGACAAGGCCACGGTGCGCGGCAGCGTCGTCCTGGCCAACGACGAATTGCAGATCACACCCGACACGCCACGCCTGGCGCGCGCGCGCGGCACCATCGCATTTTCCGAGACGGGCTTCTCGCTCTCCGGCGTGCAGGCGCGCGCCCTGGGCGGCGACGTGCGCATCGAGGGCGGGCTCAGTGGTTTTGGCAGCACGGCGGCATCCGCGGCGGGCGGCAAGTCGGCCGCACCCCAGGTGCTGCGCCTGCAGGGAACGGCCACGGCCGACGGCCTGCGCCAGGCACGCGAACTCGGTTTGGTGGCGCGCCTGGGGCAATACGGCAACGGCACGGCCGCCTACAACGCCACCGTGGGGTGGCGCGGTGGCGTGCCGGAGGTGCAGGTCACCAGCAACCTCGTGGGCATGGCGCTGGCGCTGCCAGCCCCCTTTACCAAGACCGCCGAAGCGACCCTGCCGCTCAAGCTGGATCTGGCGGCCGTGCGTGCGCTAGCGTCCACCGCGGGCGAAACGCCGGTGCGGATGGCGCAGGATCAGTTGCAACTGGATGTGGGCAAGCAACTCAGCGTGGTCTATGTGCGCGACGTCTCCGGCGCCGAGGCCCGTGTGCTGCGCGGCGCCATCGGCGTGGGGCTGGCGGCCGACGAATCCGCGCCCCTGCCCGCCGAGGGCGTGGTGGCCAACGTCAACCTGGGCACGCTGGACGCGGATGCCTGGTCCAACGTGCTGTCGCAGGCCACCGGCACGGACTTGGCGGTGACCAACTTCTCCAGCGTTTCCGGGGCGGCGCCCAGCACCGGCTACCTGCCCACCAGCCTGGCGGTGCGCGCGCGCGAGCTGACCGTTGGCGGGCGCAAGCTCAGCAACGTGGTCATCGGCGGCGGGCGCGAGGGCAGCCTGTGGCGTGCCAATGTGGATGCCACCGAATTCAACGGCTATGTCGAATACCGCCCGCCCAGCGGCGCCAGCGGCGGACGCCTGTATGGCCGCCTGGCGCGCCTCGTCATCGCCCCCAACGCCGCGCAGGATGTGGAGAGCGTGCTCGACGAGCAGCCGGCCAGCATCCCCGCGCTGGACATCGTGGTGGAGGACCTGGAGCTGCGCGGCAAGAAGCTCGGACGCGTGGAGATCGATGCCGTCAACCTGGGGGCTTCCGCCAACGCCGCGGCGCGCGACACCCCGCGCGAATGGCGGCTCAACCGCTTCAACATCACCACGCCCGAGGCGGTGCTCACCGCCAGCGGCAACTGGGCCAACATCGGCACCCCGTCCGGCGCGCAACCGCCCCGCAGCATCAAGGAGCGCCGGCGCACCGCGTTGAATTTCAAGCTCGACATCGCCGATGCCGGCCAGTTGCTCAGCCGCTTTGGCATGAAGGACGTGGTGCGCAAGGGCCAGGGCAAGGTCGAGGGCCAGGTGGCTTGGCTGGGCTCGCCCATCACGCTGGACTACCCCAGCCTGAGCGGCAGCTTCAACATCAACGTCGAGACCGGCCAGTTCCTCAAGACCGATCCGGGCATTGGCAAGCTGCTGAACGTGCTCAGCCTGCAGTCGCTGCCGCGCCGGCTCACGCTGGACTTCCGCGACGTGTTCAGCGAGGGCTTTGCCTTCGACCTCTTCCGCGGCGACGCCACCATCGCCCAGGGCATTGCCCGCACCAACAACCTGCAGATGAAGGGCGTCACCGCCGCCGTGCTGATGGAGGGCCAGGCCGACATCGCCCACGAGACGCAGAACCTCAAGGTCGTGGTGGTGCCTGACCTGAACGCTGGCGGAGCCTCGCTCATCGCCTCCACCATCAACCCGGTGGTGGGGCTCTCCACCTTCCTGGCCCAGCTCATCCTGCGCCGCCCGCTGATGGAGGCGATCACGCAAGAGTTCCTCATCGACGGTACCTGGGTCGATCCCCGGGTGACCAAGGTCGAGCACAAGTCCGCACCCACGAGCAAACCCCAGGAGTCCAAATGAAGGTCGCAGCCATCCAGATGGTGTCCACCGGCACCGTGTCCGACAACCTGCAACAGGCCCAGCGCCTGCTGGAACAGGCCGCCGCCGCCGGTGCCGAACTGGCGGTGCTGCCCGAATACTTTTGCCTCATCGGCCAGCACGACGCCGACAAGCTGGCCATCCAAGAGCCGTTTGGCAACGGGCCCATCCAGCGTTTCCTGGCCGACAGCGCGCGCCGCCTGGGCCTGTGGATCGTGGGCGGTACCTTGCCGCTGACGGCCACCGAGCCGGGCCGCGTCTTCAACAGCGTGCTGGCCTACAACCCGCAGGGCGCGTGCGTGGCCCGCTACGACAAGATCCACCTGTTTCGCTTCGACAACGGGGCCGAATCCTACGACGAGTCGCGCGTGCTGCAGCGCGGCGGCCTGCCCACGCGCCTGAGCCTGCCCTCGCGCGACGGCCACACCTGGCAGGTGGGCTTGAGCGTGTGCTACGACCTGCGCTTTCCCGAGCTGTACCGCGGCTATGCCGCTGACGGTGTGGACCTGATCCTGGTGCCCAGCGCCTTCACCCACACCACCGGCCAGGCGCACTGGGAGGTGCTGCTGCGCGCGCGCGCCATTGAGAACTTGGCCTTCGTCGCCGCCGCCGCCCAGGGCGGAACGCACCCCAACGGTCGGCGCACCTGGGGGCAGTCGCTGCTGATCGACCCCTGGGGCCAGGTGCTGGCGCAGCAGGCGCAGGAGCCCGGCGTGGTCTGTGCCGAGCTGGACGCCGCTCGCCTCACCCAATGCCGCAGCCAACTGCCGGCGCTGCAGCATCGCGTGCTCTAGTCGTGCGGTGGATTGCTATAAAATTAGTAGCTTCTCACGCAGGTTCCACGAGGGCTAGCGTGTGTTTTTATTCGATGCTTCGGGCTGGGAGTCGGTGCTGTCGTCGTCCGGCAGTTCGCCCTGCTTGCGACCCGAGAACATGGTCCACCAGATGATCCCAACGAGTATCAACCCCGCGCCCAGGGCTTCGAGCAATAGCAATGTCATGAACCGGCTCCTGGCCTGTGGAGGAATGGCGCTGATTGTAGGAAGCTTGGTGGCTTGCGGCAGCGCGCCGCTGTCGGTCCCGGCCCCCGCGGAGGCACCGACACGCGGCGCGCCAACGGCGCCGGTGGCCGCGCCATCCACGGCACCGGTGCCGGGCACGCTGGTCCAGGCCAAGAGCCGCTGGGTGCCGGCGGCCTGGTCCGATCTGCCGGGCTTTGCCGACGACGCTTTGTTCGAGGCCTGGAACGCCTGGCTCAAAGGCTGCGAGCGCCCGGGCACGGCGTTCGCACCGCTGTGCGGCGACATCCGCCGCCTGAGCATCGCCAGCGCCGAGGAGCAGCGCGCCTGGATGCAGGAACGCTTGCAGCCGTTTCGCGTCGAGTCGCACCAGGGCGAGGCCACCGGGCTGCTGACCGCCTATTACGAACCGGTGCTGGAGGCCAGCCGATTGCCGACGGCCGGTTTTGGCGTGCCGCTGTACGGGCCACCGGCGGGCCTGGCCCAGCGCAAGCCCTGGTACACGCGCCAGGAGATCGACACCCTGCCCGAGGCCCAGGCCGCGCTGCAGGGCCGTGCCATCGCCTACCTGGCCGACCCTATCGACGCGCTGGTGCTGCAGATCCAGGGCTCCGGGCGCATCCGCATCGGCCAGCCGGATGGCAGCGTGCGCTGGGCGCGCCTGGCCTATGCCGGCACCAACGACCAGCCCTACCGCAGCGTGGGCCGCTGGCTGCTGGACCAGGGCCTGGTGAGCGATGCCTCCTGGCCCGGCATCAAGGCCTGGCTGGCGCAGAACCCGCAACGCCGCCAGGAGTTGCTGTGGGCCAATCCGCGCATGGTGTTTTTCCGGGAAGAAGCCATCAGCGACCGCGATTCCGGTGACGGCCCGCGCGGCGCCCAAGGCGTGGCGCTCACGCCGGGGCGCTCCATCGCCGTCGACCCCGGCGCCGTGCCCTACGGCACACCGTTGTGGCTGGCGTCCAGCGGGCCCCAGGCCAACCTGCAGAAGCTGGTGCTGGCCCAGGACACGGGCAGTGCCATTTCCGGTGCCGTGCGGGCCGATTATTTTGTTGGCTGGGGTGCGGAGGCGGGCGAACTGGCGGGACGCCTGCGCCAGCCGCTGCAGTTGTGGGCGCTGTGGCCAAAAGCGGCCCGATGACACCAGATCGCGTTACCATGGCCGTATTCACCGTTTCAGCCTACCCACCACGGAACACACCATGAATACATCGACCATGCGGGACATCGACGAGCGCACCAACCTGGCGGCCAACAGCATGTTCGAATTGCTGCTGTTCCGCCTGGGCGAGGCGCCCGGCACCAATCAACGGCGCGAATTGTTCGGCATCAACGTGTTCAAGGTGCGCGAGATCCTGGTCATGCCCGAGATCACGGCCATGGTCAACATGCCGCCCACCGTCATGGGCGTGGCCAATATTCGCGGCCAGATGATCACCGTGATCAACCTGCCCAAGGTGGTGGGCTGCAACCCGACCAAGGGCCTGGGCATCCTGCTCGTCACCGAATTCGCACGCACCACGCAGGCCTTTGCCGTGGAAGAGGTCAACGAGATCGTGCGCCTGGAGTGGAAGCACGTGCTGTCGGCCGAGAAGAGCGGTGGCGGCCTGGTCACCAGCATCGCGCGCCTGGACGGCAACGCCGAGAACACCCGCCTGGCCCAGGTGTTGGATGTGGAGCAGATCCTGCGCGATGTCATGCCGCAGGATCATGTCTCCGAGGTGGACGAGGCCAAGGTCGGCGCCGTCAAGCTGCCCCCCGGCACCGTGGTGCTGGCCGCCGACGACTCCGCCGTGGCCCGCATGATGATCGAGCAGGGCTTCAATGCCATGGGCATTCCCTACATCATGACCAAGACCGGGCAAGAGGCCTGGGACATGCTGCAGTCCATCCACGCCAAGGCGGCGGCCGAGGGCAAGACCGTGCGTGACAAGGTGGCCCTGGTGCTGACCGATCTGGAGATGCCGGTGATGGACGGCTTCACGCTCACCCGCAACATCAAGCAGGACGGCCGCTTCAAGGACACGCCGGTGATCATCCATTCCTCACTGACCGGCACCACCAACGAGGGCCACGTCAAGAGCGTGGGCGCCGACGCCTACATCGCCAAGTTCGTGGCCGAGGAACTGGGCTCCACCATCCGCCAGGTGCTGGCCCGCCACGCCTAGCGCACGCTTAGGCGCACCTGCAGTTCGCTGCGCTGGCTGTCCAGCGCGGATTCGGCCACCGTTACCCATTCGCCCAGACTCACGTAGACGCTGCTGGCGGTTACGGAGCGCGCGCCTGGCGTTGCGGGGCTGGCCTGGGTGGCGCTGAGTTCCAGTTCGGCCATGTCCGAGCCGTCCCAGCGCGGAGTGGCAACGAAGCCGGTGCTGGCGTCCAATAACACCACGCCCGGCACCAGGTAAGGCCGAGCGCCGTTAAAGCGTGTCTGCATCAGGCGCAGCGGCGTGCTGCTGCGCAGGGTCACGGCGGCGCTGCGGCCGTTGATGACCAGCACTTGCTGCTGGGCGGTCACGCTGCGTTGGTCCTGGCGGTCGCGGATCTCCAGTTGCGCTTGCACGTCGGTGTTGCCGCGGCTGTCGAACTCGACGCTGCCGCTGCCCGTGACGCCCTGCTGCTCCTGGCGGCTCACCTGCACCTGGCGCACCTCGATCAGCAGGTTGCGCAGCGGCAAGGGGCTAGGGATTGCTCCTGAATTGATAGCTGACTGTGCAATGGCGACGAGGGCTGGAGCCCATAATGCTGCTAAGGCCAGGGTGCAAAGGCGGGTGAGAGCGGTGCGCCGCCGGGTGTGAGGCTGGGTGGGCATGGTGCGGCTTTCGGTGCGGGGGCGGTTAGGCGCGCAGATGGCCCAACGGCAGCACGCTGCTGGCCTTGACCTCGCCCAGGGAGAAGCTGGTGTGCAGGTCTTTGATGTGGGGCAGGTTGATCAGGCTCTCGCGCGCCAGGCGCGAGAAGCTCTCCAGGTCCTGCGTGATGACCTGCAACTCGAAGGTGCCGGTGCCGCTGATGTAGTGGCAGCTCACCACCTCGGGCAGCTTGCGAATCGCCTCTTCCAACGCGCGGGTCGAGTCACCGGTGTTGCGCTCGGCGTCCAGCCGCACAAAGGCCAGCACGCCCAAGCCCAGCTTCTGGCGGTCCAGTTCGGCGCGGTAACCCTTGATGAAGCCGGCCTCTTCGAGCGCGCGCACGCGGCGCCAGCAGGGCGCGGTCGACAGTCCCACGCGCGACGCCAGTTCGGTGTTGCTCAGGCGGCCGTCGTTTTGCAGCTCGGTGAGGATTGCAAGGTCGAATTTGTCCAATTGTTCCATTTTTGGCTATTTTGAAGCAATATCCTTTCTATTGCCAGCCCGTCGCTGGCCCACTACGCAAAGACATATCAGGCCAAACTCCCTACACTGACTAGAGCACAAAAACACTCTGGAGACACCGCCCGATGAACGCCCCCTTGCCCGACCACATCCTCAAAGCGCTGCAGACCGTCACGCTGGACGACAAATATGCGCTGGACTACGGCCACGCCTTCATGAGCGGGGTGCAGGCCCTGGTCAAGCTGCCGATGCTGCAGCGCGTGCGCGACCAGCGCGTGGGCAAGAACACGGCGGGTTTCATCAGCGGCTACCGCGGTTCCCCCTTGGGCACCTATGACCAGTCGTTGCAAAAGGCCGAGAAGTTTTTGAAGGCCCACCACGTGGTGTTCCAGCCCGGTGTCAACGAGGAACTGGCCGCCACCGCCTTGTGGGGCACGCAGCAACTGGGCTTTGCGCCCCAGGGCAGCAACAAATACGACGGCGTGTTCGGCATCTGGTACGGCAAGGGCCCCGGTGTGGACCGCTGCTCCGACGTGTTCAAGCACGCCAACATGGCCGGCACCACGCCCTGGGGCGGCGTGATCGCGGTGGCGGGGGACGACCACATCTCCAAGAGCTCCACCGCCGCGCACCAGAGCGACCACATCTTCAAGGCCTGCGGCACGCCGGTGTTCTTTCCGGCCAATGTCCAGGAGATCCTGGACCTGGGTATCCACGCCTTTGCGATGAGCCGCTTCGCCGGCGTCTGGTCCGGCATGAAGACCATCCAGGAGATCGTGGAGAGCAGCGCGACGGCGATGATCGACCCGGACCGCGTGCAGATCCAGATCCCCACCGACTTTGTGATGCCCCCCGGTGGCGTGCACATCCGCTGGCCCGATGCCGCGCTGGAGCAGGAGGCCCGGCTGTTCGACTACAAGTGGTACGCCGCGCTGGCCTACATCCGCGCCAACCGGCTGAACTACAACGTCATCGAAGGCCCTAACGACCGCCTGGGCCTGATCGCCAGCGGCAAGGCCTACAACGATACGCGCCAGGCCCTGCTGGACCTGGGGCTGGATGATGCCACCTGCCGACGTGTCGGCATCCGCCTGCACAAGGTCGGCGTGGTGTGGCCGCTGGAGGCGCAACTGACCCGCGAATTTGCCACCGGCCTGCAGGAGATTCTGGTGGTGGAGGAGAAGCGCCAGGTCATCGAGTACCAGTTGAAGGAAGGCCTGTACAACTGGCGCTCCGACGTGCGCCCGCGCGTGCTGGGCAAGTACAACGAGATGGACGTGGATGAACATGGCTTTGGCAGTGGTGGCGAGTGGGGCATGCCCAACCCGAGCGCCAACGCCCTGCTGCGCGCCAATGCCGACCTGTCGCCGGCCATCATCGCCCGCGCCATCGCCCAGCGCTTGAAGCGCCTGGGTGTGGACGCCGACACCGAGGCGCGTCTGGACACGCAACTCGCCATCCTGGCCGCCAAGGAAAGTGCCATGCAGGCGCACGAGGTGCGCAAGGCCCAGGCCGAGATCAAGACCGGCGACCGCCAGCCCTGGTTCTGCTCGGGCTGCCCGCACAACACCTCCACCAAGGTGCCCGAGGGCTCGCGCGCCATGGCCGGCATCGGCTGCCACTTCATGACGGTGTGGATGGACCGCGCCACCGTGGGCTTCACGCAGATGGGTGGCGAGGGCGTGCCCTGGGTCGGCCAGCAACCGTTCAGCAATGAGCAGCATGTGTTCGCCAACCTGGGCGATGGCACTTACTTCCACAGCGGTCTGCTGGCGGTGCGCCAAAGCATTGCCGCTGGCGTCAATATCACCTACAAGATTCTCTACAACGATGCCGTGGCCATGACCGGTGGCCAGCAGGTTGGCGAGCGCCCCGAAGGGCACTCCGTCGTGCAGATCGCCCAGAGCATGCGGGCCGAGGGCGCGGTGGAGATCGTCGTCGTCACCGACGAGCCCGAGAAGTACGCCGGCGTCGAGCTAGCCCAGGGCGTGACCGTGCACCACCGCGACGAACTGGAGCGCATCCAGAAGCAATTCCGCGAGATCAAGGGCACGACCGTCATCATCTACGACCAGACCTGCGCCACCGAGAAACGACGCCGGCGCAAGCGCGGCACCCTGGTGGACCCGGCCAAGCGCGTGGTCATCAACGAGCTGGTGTGCGAGGGCTGCGGCGACTGCAGCGTGCAGAGCAACTGCGTCAGCGTGGAGCCGCTGGAGACCGAATTCGGCCGCAAGCGCCAGATCAACCAGAGCACCTGCAACAAGGACTTCAGTTGCGTCAAGGGCTTCTGCCCCAGCTTTGTCACTGTCGAGGGCGGCAAGCTGCGCAAGAAGGCCAAGGGTGGCGGCACCGCCGCAGGCGACGCCTCCGCGCTACCCGCACCGGTGCTGCCGGTGCTGGGTGACAACGCCTGGGGCATCATCGTCGCCGGCGTCGGCGGCACCGGCGTCATCACCATCGGCCAGTTGCTGGGCGTGGCGGCCCACCTGGAGGGCAAGGGCATCGTCACCCAGGACGCCGGTGGCCTGGCGCAAAAGGGCGGCGCCACCTGGAGCCACGTGATGATTGCCGCCAGCCAGGACGACATCCGCACCACGCGGGTCAGCATGGCCGGTGCCGACCTGGTGATCGGCTGCGACCCCATCGTCGTGGCCGGCAAGGAGACCGCGCTGCGCATGCGCCAGGGCCGCACCCATGTGGCGCTGAACTCCCACGGCACACCGACGGCGGCCTTTGTCTCCAACCCCAACTGGACCAACCCGGCTCAGCAGTGCCTGGACGACATTGCCCAGATGGTGGGCGCAGACGGTGTCGGTGCCTTCGATGCCGACGCCATGGCCGTGCAGTTGCTGGGCGACAGCATCTTCACCAACCCCATCATGCTGGGCTACGCTTGGCAAAAGGGCTGGATTCCGTTGGAGCTGGAGTCGCTTTCGCGCGCTATCGAACTCAATGCCGTCGCCGTGGAGGCCAACAAGACCGCCTTCGCCTGGGGCCGCAAGGCCGCGCTGGACTGGCCCGCCGTGCAGAAGCTGCTGAACCCGGGCCAGGTGGTGCAGTTCTCGCTGCCCGTCAAGGAATCGCTGGACGCCATGGTCGCCAAGCGCGTGGACTACCTGACCGGCTACCAGAACGCCGCCTATGCCGACAGCTATGCCGGCTTCGTGGAGGCGGTGCGCCGCGCCGAGCAAGGCCTGGCCCCCGCGGCCGATGGCAAGCCCAGTGCCCTGCCGCTGACCCAGGCCGTGGCCCGATACCTGTTCAAGCTGATGGCCTACAAGGACGAGTACGAGGTGGCACGCCTGCACACCGACGGCGCCTTCCTGTCCAAGGTCGCCGCCCAGTTCGAGGGCGATGTGAAGCTGCATTACCACCTGGCGCCGCCGCTGTGGGCCAAGCACAACGACAAGGGCGAGCTGCAGAAACAGGCCTTCGGCCCCTGGGTGCAGACGGCGTTTCGCCTGTTGGCACCGCTGAAGGTGCTGCGCGGCAGCGCGCTGGATGTGTTTGGCTACACGGCCGAGCGCCGCGAGGAGCGTGCCCTGATCACGGAATACCGCGCCGCGCTGGAGGCCATGCTGCCGCTGCTGAACAGCACCAACCGCGATGCGGCCCTGGCCTTTGCCAAGCTGCCCGAACAGATCCGCGGCTTTGGCCATGTCAAGGCGCGCCACCTGAAGGCGGCGCGCCAGCAGTGGGGCAGCTTGCTGGAGCAGTTCCACCGCGCGGCCTGAATCTGGGTGGCCGCGTAAAGTCCCCACAAACGGGATATACAGCCGGTCCCGCCAGGGCCTGCCGTTTACAATGAAGGGTTACCCTAAGGTATATGTACGCCCCGGCACAGGATGCCGGGCGTGCTGGTGTTCCCTGATTTGTGGAGTTCTATCCCGTGTTTATTTCCTCTGCCTTTGCCCAAACCGCCCCCGCCGCTGCCGCCGGAGGTGATATGCAGTCCTCCCTCATGGGCATGCTGCCGCTGGTGCTGATGTTCGTGGTGCTTTACTTTGTGATGATTCGTCCCCAGATGAAGAAGCAAAAAGAGCACAAGGCCATGATCGACGCCGTCGCCAAGGGCGATGAGGTCGTGACCGCCGGCGGCGTGCTGGGCAAGATCAGCAAGCTGGGTGACAACTACCTGGGCCTGGAAGTGGCCAATAACGTCGAAATCCAGATTCAGCGCAGCGCCGTGGTCCAGGTCTTGCCCAAAGGCAGCATCAAGTAAGCCACCGGTGCAACTTTTTCCCGTTTCTCTCGTCTGAAGTGCGATCATGAACCGTTACCCGGTGTGGAAATACGCGATCATCCTGATCGCGCTGGTGGTGGGGGGCTTGTACGCCCTGCCCAATCTTTTTGGTGAGGCGCCGGCCGTTCAGGTCTCGGTGGCCAAGTCCACGCTCAAGCTCGACAGCGTCACGCTTGCTCGCGTGGAAGAAGCCCTCAAGGGCGCCAACCTCACGGCCGATGCGCTGGCCATGGATGCCACTTCCATCCGGGCCCGGTTTGAAAGCACCGATGTGCAGCTCAAGGCCAAGGATGCCATCCAGAAGGCCCTGAACCCCGATCCGGCCGACCCCTCCTACGTGGTGGCGCTGAACCTGCTGTCGCGTTCGCCAGCCTGGTTGAGCGCGCTGCGGGCCTCGCCCATGTACCTGGGCCTGGACCTGCGCGGCGGCGTGCACTTCATGTTGCAGGTGGACATGCAGGCGGCGCTGTCCAAGCGCGCTGAGTCCCTGGCCGGCGACATCCGCACCACCCTGCGTGAAAAGAACGTGCGCCACAGCGGGATCAACCGCAACGGCCAGACCATTGAAATCCGCTTCAAGGACGCAGCTACGGCCGAGGCCGCCCGGCGCATCATCCAGGACCAGTTCCAGGAGCTGAGCACGGTGGAGACGCCCGATGCGGGCGAGGTCAAGATGGTGGGCTCCATCCAGCCAGTGGCCGCGCGCAAGATCCAGGAGCAGGCGCTCAAGCAGAACATCACCACCCTGCACAACCGGATCAACGAGCTGGGCGTGGCCGAACCCGTGATCCAGCAACAGGGTCTGGACCGCATCGTGGTGCAGTTACCCGGCGTGCAGGACACGGCCAAGGCCAAGGACATTCTGGGCCGTACCGCCACGCTGGAAATCCGCATGGTGGACGACGGTGCCGAGGCGCGTGCCGCCGAACAAGGCACGGCTGCCGTGCCGTTCGGTTCCGAGCGCTACCTGGAGCGCAGTGGCGCACCGGTGATCGTCAAGAAGCAGGTGATCCTCACCGGCGACAACCTGACCGACGCCCAGCCCGGCTTTGACCAGCAGACGCAGGAACCGGCTGTGCATCTGACGCTGGACGCCAAGGGCGCGCGCATCTTCCGTGATGTCACGCGCGAGAGCATCGGCAAGCGCATGGCCATTCTGCTGTTTGAAAAGGGCAAGGGCGAGGTTGTCACCGCTCCGGTGATCCGCTCGGAGATCGGTGGCGGACGGGTGCAGATTTCCGGCCGCATGACCACGGTGGAAGCCGCCGACACGGCGCTCCTGCTGCGCGCCGGTTCGCTGGCCGCGCCCATGGAGATCATCGAGGAGCGCACCATCGGCCCGAGCCTGGGCGCCGAGAACATTGCCAAGGGTTTCCACAGCGTGACCTGGGGCTTTGTGGCGGTGGCCATCTTCATGTGCATCTACTACATGCTGTTCGGCATGATCTCCAGTATTTCGCTAGCCTTCAACTTGCTGCTGCTGGTGGCGGTGTTGTCCATGCTGCAGGCGACGCTGACCCTGCCCGGCATGGCGGCCATGGCCCTGGTGTTGGGCATGGCCATCGACGCCAACGTGCTGATCAACGAACGGGTGCGCGAAGAGTTGCGCAGCGGCGCCTCGCCACAGGCCGCCATCCACGCGGGCTACGACCGCGCCTGGGCCACCATCATCGACTCCAACGTGACCACGCTGATTGCCGGCCTGGCCTTGCTGGCCTTTGGTTCCGGCCCGGTGCGCGGCTTTGCTGTGGTGCACTGCCTGGGTATTTTGACTAGCATGTTCTCGGGAGTCTTCTTCTCGCGGGGCGTGGTAAATTTGTGGTACGGTCGTCAGAAGAAACTCAAGAGCGTGTCCATTGGTACGGTTTGGCGCCCTGATTCCGGTAATCAGGCCACGGCAGACTAAAGGGAAAAGACATGGAATTTTTCAAGATCCACCGCGACATTCCGTTCATGCGGCATGCGCTGGTGTTCAACCTGGTTTCGCTGGTCACGTTCCTGGCGGCCGTCTTCTTCCTGTTCTCGCGCGGCCTGCATCTTTCGGTGGAATTCACTGGCGGCACGCTGATGGAAGTCAGCTACTCCCAGCCGGCCGACTTGGCCCAGGTGCGTACCGTGGTGAGCGGCCTGGGTTATACCGACGTGCAGGTGCAGAACTTCGGTTCGGCACGCGACGTGCTGATCCGCCTGCCCGCGCAAAAGGGCGTGAGCTCGGCCGAGCAAAGCGACAAGCTGATGGCCGCGCTCCAAGGCGCTGACGCAAGCGCTGAGAAGCGCCGCATTGAATACGTAGGCCCGCAGGTCGGCGACGAACTGGCCGCCGACGGCCTCAAGGCCCTGGCCTTCGTGGTGGCGGGCATCATGCTGTACTTGGCGATCCGTTTCGAGTGGAAGTTCGCCGTGGCGGCCATCATCGCCAACTTGCACGACGTCATCATCATCCTGGGCTTCTTTGCCTTCTTCCAGTGGGAATTCTCGTTGCCAGTGTTGGCGGCGGTGCTGGCGGTGCTGGGCTATTCGGTCAACGAGTCCGTGGTGATCTTTGACCGGATTCGCGAGAACTTCCGACGCTACCGCAAGATGAACACCGTGGAGATCATCAATAACGCGATCACCTCCACCATCAGCCGCACCATCATCACCCACGGCTGTACCCAGCTCATGGTGCTGTCCATGCTGCTGTTTGGTGGCGCCACGCTGCATTACTTCGCCCTGGCCCTGACCATCGGCATCTTGTTCGGTATTTACTCCTCGGTGTTCGTCGCCGCCGCCATCGCCATGTGGCTGGGCATCCAGCGCGAAGACCTGATCAAGGGTACGGTCAAGAAGGAAACCGATCCTTCCGACCCCAACGCGGGTGCCACCGTCTGACACCTCCCATCCATGGCTCCCGCATACGGTTCCTCCAGCCTCTCGCCCCGCCAGCAATTTGCGCGGACGGTGCGTGAGCGTTTCCTGGTTGAACTGGTGCAGACCATGGGCGAAATCGCCGTGGCGGTGCAGGAGCAGCTCACGTATCTCACGAGCGAGCCCGGCAGTGCGCGGGAAAGTCAGGAACGGCGTGACGTGTGGATGGCCTATAAGGACTGTCGACCCCTCTGGCAGGAGGGGACGCTGAGAGTCTGGCGGGAGTGTTTGGATCCGCCGAAGAAGAAAAAGACCGAGAAGCTGGAGTCCGAAGGCCTGCAACTGGTCAGCACGGACGCCGTGGAGAACAAGATACTGGCCTCACGGATGGTGATGGCCGTGACGGACAAGGTCAATGTCCAATTGGACGATCTGCGCGTTCGCATGCAGTTCCTGGAGGGCACGGAAGAACTGCCCGGCAACGACTTGCTGCGCCCCGAGGTGCTGATTTTGCTGATGATTGAGCAGTGGGCCACGGCCGGCCTGCCCGGCGATGCCTGGTCCATGGTGACCGATGTCGTGCAGAAACTGCTGATCGAGCGACTGAAGACGGCCTACGCAAACGCCAACGAGGTGTTGATCAAGAAGGGCGTGATGCCCACCATCGAACTCAAGGACCGCGTCAAGAGCCCGGTGCGTGCACCGTCCCGTCCGCGTCCGCCGGCTGGGGCTCAGCAGCAACCCAGTGGCCAGGGCGACCTGGGGCCGCAAAGCGATGGTGGTCGTGTGCCAAGCGACCATGGCGTCTATCCTGGCGGGGCTAGCCGAACCGCGCCCTCCGGTGGTTTTTTTGGCGGCCGTTGGGGTTCGCGTACGGCACCGGATGGTGGCACGCCGTCGGGACCAGGCTCCTCGTCGCCCACACCGTTCTGGAAACAGTCATCCGGCATGCAACAGGGCATGGGCCAGGGTCATGCGTCCGACGAGACGCGCATGATGACCGCTGCCACGCCCATGGCGCGGGCCCGCAGCCGCGCGCAGGGCGTGATCGGCCAAATCCGTCGCCTGTTTGTGAACCACGCTGGCGGTGATTTTGTCGGCACCCAGCAGCACCATGCGCCGTCGCCCGCGTTGGCGGCAGCGATCGCACCGCCGCAGCCCGGCCAAGTGGCCGCGATGTATGCGGCCGGTGGCACCCTGTACGAGGATTACAGTCCGGCAGGTGTGGCCCGCGTGGCCGGCGACCTGCGGGAAAAGACCACCGAGCTGAAGAAGAAGGCCGAGACCAAGGGCGAAAAGGCCACCATCGAAATCGTGGCCCTGATGTTCCAGGCCATTCTGGCCGAAGACCGCATTCCCTCTGGGATCCGGGTCTGGTTTGCGCGTCTGCAGATGCCGGTGTTGCGCGTGGCGCTGGAGGACCCGGACTTCTTGGGCACCACCACCCATCCGGCGCGCTTGCTGATTGACCGCATGGGATCCTGCGTGATGGGTTTTGACTCCGCTGGCGTGCAGGGCAAGGCCATGGAGTTGGAGATCAAGCGCATCGTCCAGGTGATCGAGCAGTACCCGGAGACTGGCAAGAAGGTCTACCAGGTGGTGTACGAGGAATTCCAGAAGTTCCTCTCCAAGTTCCTCACCGAAAAGGGCGCCACGCAGAAGGTGGTGAGCGTCGCGCAGCAGGTGGAGCAGAAGGAAACCCTGGCCATCCAGTACACCATCGAGATGCGCAACATGCTCAAGGACATGCCGGTGCGCGACGAGATCCGGGACTTCCTGTTCAAGGTCTGGGCCGAGGTGCTGGCCGTGGCCGCCGTGCGCAAGGGCCCGCAGCACAAGGACACGCTCACGCTCAAGAAGTCGGCCGCCGACCTGGTGTGGGCGGCCAGCGCCAAGCCCAACCGCGCGGACCGCGCCCGCGTCATTCAAGACCTGCCCAATTTGCTGCTGCGCCTGCGCTCGGGCATGACCCTGCTGGCCATGGCCCCGTCGGATCAGGACGCCAACATCAAGATCGTCAGTGACACGCTGGCTGATGCCTTCATGTCCAAGACCCAGGCCATTCCGCAGGCCAAGATCGACGCCATGGCCCAGCGCTTGGGCAACTTGGAGGACTTTGTGTCCGAGGACGGCATGGGTGATCTGCCGCTAGATGCCGAGAGCATCGAGATGATGCTGGGCATTGACGCGTCCGCCATCGAGGTGGTGGCCAACGGTGGCTCCAAACCCACGGCCGCCATGTTGGCCTGGGCGCAGGAATTGCAGCTAGGCTCGTGGTTCACGCTGGACCACAACAACCAGATCACCCAGGTGCAGTTTGCCTGGCGCAGCGACCGCAAGCACCTGAACCTATTCGCCGCCAGTTCCGGCAAGAGCTACTTGATCCAGGGCGGTCGTCTGGCCGCCTACCTGCAGGCCGGCCTGTTGTTGCCGCAGGAGGAAGAAACGCTCACGGTGCGCGCGACGCGCGACGCCCTGTCCAAAATCGAGGCCAACCCCGAGCGCCTGCTGGCTTGACCGGCGACCCGCTCAGCGGGGGTCAGATCAGTGCGCGACGCGGTCGCTGCTGTCGTCGCAGAGTTCGTCCAAAACCAGCGCATCCGGCTCTTGCCCAAAACTCCAGTACACCATGAGGATGATGATCTTCAGGTCGTCCAGGGTCACCGGTTCACCGGGTGCGGCCATGGCGCGGTCCATCACCACTTCGCGCATGGGCGCGGGCAGGACGCCGGCCGATTCCAGGAAGCTGATGAAACCCAGGCACTGCTGCCCTAGATGGATTTGCTCGGCCGCGGAGTAGATGCGGACGCTGGTGGGGCGCGGCTCACGCAGCCAGGGCTCGGGCGGGACCAGCGGCGTGGTGCCGGCAAACCCCTGGGAGCCGCGGGCCGCGGTGTTGAGGCCCTTGAGCCAGGTCAACGCCTCGTCGATTTCGTCGGATTCGAAGCCGACGGCACTGAGCTTGCGCTCCAGATGATCGGGCTCGGGGCAGCTATCGCCGGTGTAGTAGTTTTCGTAAACGAAGACGAGCACTTCAAACATGGGGGCAATATAGCGCAGAAAACCCGCCATCGCCGTAGCGGGCCGGCTTTCCCCCCTATTTCTCGCTTTGCGGCCTGTTGTCCCTGGACGGCTCGGCCATCAGCCCTGCACCAGACGCTGGAACAGGCCGCCGGGCAGACGGGCCAGGTGGCCTGCAAGTTCAAGCTCCATGAGCCGTGCCTGCAGGGTTGGCGTGTCCAGCCCGGTGCGTGCCAATAGGGCGTCCAGGCCCATCGGGCCGCAGTTCAAGGCCTGCAGCAGACTGTCCTCGGGTTCACCAGCTGCTGGGGTCTCGGACTTCGCTGGCGCTTGCAAGGCGGTCACCAGGCCGGGCTGCAAGTCCTCCAGCACGTCCTGCGCGCTCTCCACCAGCTTGGCACCCTGGCGGATCAGCGCATGGCAACCCCGTGCCTGGGTGGCGTGGATGGAACCGGGAATGGCGAACACCTCTTTGCCCTGTTCGACGGCCAGGCGTGCCGTGATCAGCGAGCCGGACTGCAGGGCTGCCTCCACCACCAAAGTGCCGCCAGCCAGGCCAGCGATGATGCGGTTGCGCTTGGGGAAGTTGGCCGACAAGGGCGGCGTGCCCAGCGGGTATTCGCTCAGTAGCACGCCGTGCTGCGCGATGCGGTGGGCCAGATCGCGGTGTTGCTTGGGATAGACCCGATCCAGTCCGGTGCCGACCACCGCGATGGTGGCGAGTTGGCCTGCGGGCGCGCCGTCGAGGGCACCCTCGTGCGCGGCGCCGTCCACACCCAGCGCCAGCCCGGAGACGATGGTCAGCCCGGCGCGGGCCAGCGCTTGCGCAAACTGGCGGGCGTTGATAGCCCCCTGCGCGGTTGGATTGCGGCTACCTACCACCGCCAGGCCGCGTGCCGTGTAGCCGTTGAGGCCCTCCCCACTCCAGACCCAGGCTGGGCCGATGGCATAGAGCAGCAGCGGCGGGTCTTCGGTTTGCAGCAGGGACTGCGGGTAGTGCGCGTCCCCCAGGGTCAAGATCCGGCGCTGCGCAGGGTTGTCCTGCAGCCAGCGCCAGGTGGTTGCTTCCAGTTCGGCCAGACCGGGGGGCGGGCTTTGCAGCGCGCCACACTGGGCGGTGCTGGCCACCTGTGCCAGGGCCGCCTGGGATGCGGCAAACACCTGCTGCGGTAACCCAAACGCGGCCAGCAGGCGCCTGGCCGTGGCATTGCCCACGCCGGGGGTCTGCTCCAGGCGCAGCCAAGCGGTGAGCTCTTCCCGCTCCATGTTCCGGTGCCGGTTGTTGGGTGGCCGTTGGGTGGGCTTGCCGGTTCCGCCTAGCGGGGATTGACCAGGCGGTCGCCGGTGCGAACGCCGTCGGTGATTTCCAGGATCAGCGCGTACGACACGCGCTCGAAAGTGCGGAACACCATCAGCAGGCCGTTGCGTTCATCCGGCAGCTTGATGGCCGTGGGGGAAGCCTCGGTGCGGTCCTCCTTGCGAGCACCGTCCTTGAGGATGGCCAGCACCACGCCGGGCTCCATGCCGTCTTCGGTGCCGCGGTTGATGGCCACTACCTGGTTCTGTCCCGCGTTGATGACGGCGTTGCCATAGACGGAGACGATGCGGCCATCCACCTTGCCCTCGGGCGCGCGCGGTGTATAGGTCTGTATCTGGCGTGCCGGCTCAGGCAGCAGCCGGTCGCCGACGCGGATCTCTTCCTTGGCGCTGACGATGTCGATGGTGGCGGGAACGAACTCGTTGCCCCGGCTGGTGTCGCGGCCTTCGGAGGCGGTCGTGCCTTCGCTGCGCACCAGTACGGCCTTGCCGACATAGTGGGCCTCGTAGCCCAGGATCTCGCCGGTATCGGGGTCCTTCAGCGCCTCGGCATCGCGGAAGATGCGAAACAGCTGGTCCTTGCCCTGGTCATCCAGCAAGGGGGCGCCTTCTGGGCCGCGGGCATAGGCGCGGTCGCCACGGGTGATCAGCACCCGGCTTTCCACCGCGGAGACGATGCGCGGCGCGCTCTTGAGACCGGCGTCGTTCACCACCACGGGTTCGGCCAGGAAGGGTTCAATCAGGTGGGAGCGCAGGGTGGGCAGGGACGAATCGCCCAGCAACGCGTAACGGGTGCGGGGCGAGACGCGTACCGTGGGCGGTTCGGCCGTCTCGGCAGTGCCTTCCAGCTTGAGGCTGGCCATGCCGTCCTTGCGCTCCAGCACCAGGACCTGGCCGGGGTAGATGCGGTGCGGGTTCTTGATGTCGTCCAGGTTCATGCCCCACAGCTCGGGCCAGCGCCACGGGCTCTTGAGGTACAGGCGCGAAATCGCCCACAGGGTGTCGCCGGACTTGATGGTGTAGCGTTCGGGCGCGTTGGCGGCCAGCTCCTTCAGGGGTACGCCCTTTTGTGCCACTTCGCTGGCCGTTTGCTTTTGCGTGGGGGTGACGGAGTAGTGCTGTGCCCATGCCGGCACGGACAGCAGCGCACTGGCTATGGCGGTCAGCGTGGCCAGCTTGCCCAGCGCCGCGGTGGAGGTGGCCATCAGGTGTGTCGTCATATCGTGCTGCAATCCCAAACTTGATAAGTTACGCGCGATTTTGCGCTCAAGCCCTTGATTCGGCAACGTTTTTGGCCCTACAGGATGCCGCCGTCTTGCAAAAGTGGCGAAAATAGCCACATTTGCAAAATCCTGCGGGGACGTCCCGCCGCCGTGCCTGCCGCGTGCACCCGGAAGAAAACCATGGCCCTACTCCCCATTCTTTGTTATCCCGATCCCAAATTGCACAAAGTCGCCAAGCCCGTGGCCGAGGTGGATGCGCGCATCCGCACCCTGGTGGCCGACATGATCGAAACCATGTACGACGCCAAGGGTATCGGCCTTGCGGCCACGCAGGTCGATGTGCACGAGCGCGTGATCGTCATCGACGTCTCGGAGGAGCATGACGCCCCCATGGTGTTGATCAACCCCGAGCTGGTGTGGACCAGCCCCACCACCCACCTCAACGAGGAGGGCTGCCTCTCGGTGCCCGGCATCTACGACGGCGTGGAGCGCTTCGACGCCGTGCACGTGCGGGCCCTGGACCTGGACGGTAAGCCCCGCGTGATCGAGGCCGACGAACTGTTGGCCGTCTGCATCCAGCACGAGATGGACCACCTGATGGGCAAGGTGTTTGTGGAATACCTGTCGCCGCTCAAGCGCGACCGCATCAAGAAAAAGCTGCTCAAGGCCCAGCGCGAGGAATCCCGGTGAGGGTCATCTTTGCCGGCACACCGGAGTTTGCCTGTGTGGCCCTGGAGCGCCTGCACGCCGCCGGCCACACCGTCGCCCTGGTACTGACCCAGCCGGACCGCCCGGCCGGGCGCGGCATGAAGCTGCAAGCCTCCGCCGTCAAGCAGTTCGCGCAGGCGCACAACCTGCCCGTGGCCCAGCCGCGCAGCCTGCGCCTGGATGGCAAGTACCCCGAAGACGCTGCGAATGCGCGCAAGGCGATTGCCGATGCCAACGCGGACGTGATGGTGGTGGCGGCTTACGGCCTGATCCTGCCGCAGTGGGTGCTGGATGACATGGAAGTGCCAGGGAAGTTTGGCTGTCTGAACATCCACGGCTCCCTGCTGCCGCGCTGGCGCGGCGCCGCGCCCATCCACCGCGCCATCGAGGCCGGCGATGCGGAGACGGGTGTCACCATCATGCAGATGGACGCCGGGCTGGACACCGGGGACATGCTGCTGATGCACCGCATGCCCATCGCCGAGAACGACACCACCGCCACCCTGCACGACCGCATGGCCGACCTGGGCGGCAAGCTCATCGTGCTGGCACTGGAGCAGGCCGCGGCGGGGCACCTCAAGCCCGTGCCGCAGCCCACGGAGGGTGTGACCTACGCCCACAAGATCGAAAAGCACGAAGCCGCCATCGCCTGGGCCCAGGACGGCGCCGCCATCGTGCGCCGGGTGCGGGCCTTCAACCCCTTCCCCGGCGCCACCGCCACGCTGGACGGCGAGGTGATCAAGGTCTGGTCCGCCCAGCTCGGCGCAACACCGCCCGCAGGTAGTGAGCCAGGGCAAATTGTGGCGCTAGCCCTCGACGGCATTGCGGTGGCAGCTATCAATTCGATAGTAGTCATGACCGAGCTTCAACGCCCAGGCGGCAAACGCATGGCGGTGGCCGACTTCCTGCGCGGCCACGAATTACGGGTCGGCATGCGCTTTGATGTGGCACCAGCCGCCACGGCCACACCATGATCCTGTCCCGCGCGCAGCGCAACCACCCGGAGTTCCGCAAGGGAGCGTCCGACATGCTCAGCGTCGCGCCGGGCATTGCGGCCTGGGGTCTGATGACGGGTGTGGCCATGGTCAAGTCCGGCATGAGCACGGTCGAGGCGCTGTTGATGGCGGCCATCGTGTTCGCCGGCAGCGCCCAGCTGGCTTCCATCCCCCTGATCCTGGCCGGCGCGCCGATCTGGGTGATCCTGGCCACGGCGATGTGCGTGAACCTGCGCTTCGTGGTGTTCAGCGTGCACCTGCGGCCCTACATGATGCACCTGCCGTTGCGCGAACGCCTGCTGGCCGGCTACCTGACCGGCGACCTGACCTATGTGCTGTTTATCAAGCGCTTCGCCCACCCCGGCGCGGACGCGACCGAGCGTGCCGGCCAGATGGCCTACCTGATGGGCAACGGCGGCGTCAACTGGGTCAGTTGGACCACCTGCAGCCTGCTGGGCGTGGTACTGGCCAATGCCATTCCCACGCAATGGGGCCTGGGCTTTGCCGGCATCCTGGCACTGCTGGGCATGCTGTGTTCGCTGGCGAACTCACGCCTGCGCTGGGTGGCCGCGGCGGTGGCCGGTGCGGCTGCGGTGGCGGCGTACGCCTTGCCGCTCAAGCTCAATATCCTGACCGCCATTGCGGCGGCCGTGCTGGTCTGCCTGGCGTTGGAAAAGACCGCGCTGCATCGGTCCTCCAGCGGGGGAGGGCACTGAGCATGGACAGTTTTTTCGCCGGTCAGACCGACCCCTGGACCGTGTTCACCATCGTGCTGCTGGCTGGGGTGTCGGTGGTCTCGCGCTCGCTGTTCTTCATCTCCGAGTCGGACTGGGCGCTGCCGCAGTGGGTGCAGCGCGGCCTGCAGTACGCGCCCATTGCCGCGCTGGCGGCCGTGATCGTGCCCGAGATCGTGATGACCCAAGGCGTGGCCATCCACACCCTGCAGGACGCCCGCCTGTACGCCGCTGCCGCCGGCGTGGCCTACTTCTTCTGGCGCAAGGGGGCTGGCCAGGTGGTGCTGGGCACCATTGTGGTTGGCATGGCGGTGTACTTGCCGCTGCACGTGGGCTTGGGTTGGTGAAGCCATAGGGACCGTGCCCGGCGGCAAGGTTCCCGTCAACCCGGGCTTTTACAATGGCGGCCGAGCCCGCCTGGCGCGGCGCACCGCCTTTTCAATCCCTCCGAGGTACCACCACCATGAACGTCATCCGTTTCTCCGATCTGTGCGCGCAAGGCAAGGTTGCCGGCAAGCGCGTCTTCATCCGCGCCGACCTGAACGTGCCCCAGGATGACAGCGGCGCCATCACCGAAGACACGCGCATCCGTGCCAGCATCCCCGCCATCGAGATGGCGCTCAAGGCCGGCGCCGCCGTCATGGTGACCAGCCACCTGGGGCGCCCCACCGAGGGCGAGTTCAAGCCGGAAGACTCGCTGGCCCCGGTGGCCCAGCGCATGGGCGAGCTGATGGGCCGCACCATCCCCGTGGTGGCCAACTGGGTCGATGGCGTGAGCGTGGCCCCGGGCCAACTGGTGCTGCTGGAGAACTGCCGCGTCAACAAGGGCGAGAAGAAGTGCAACGAAGACCTGAGCAAGAAGATGGCCGCCCTGTGCGACATCTTCGTGCACGACGCCTTTGGCACCGCCCACCGTGCCGAGGGCACGACCTACGGCATCGCCCAGTTCGCGCCCGTGGCCTGCGCCGGCCCGCTGCTGGCCGCCGAGATCGACGCCATCAGCAAGGCCCTGGCCAACCCGAAGCGCCCGCTGGCGGCCATCGTGGCCGGCTCCAAGGTGTCGACCAAGCTCACCATCCTGCAAAGCCTGGCCAAGAACGTGGACCAGCTCATCGTCGGTGGCGGCATCGCCAACACCTTCATGCTGGCCGCCGGCCTGAGCATCGGCAAGAGCCTGGCCGAGGCCGACCTGGTGGGCGAGGCCAAGGCTGTCATCGAAGCCATGAAGGCCCGCGGCGCCGAGGTGCCAATCCCCACCGACGTGGTTTGCGCCAAGACCTTTGCCGCCGACGCAGTGGCTACCGTGAAGAAGGCCACCGAGGTGGCGGATGACGACCTGATCCTGGACATCGGCCCCGAGACCGCCGCCAAGCTGGCGGCGCAGCTCAAGGCCGCCGGCACCATCGTCTGGAACGGCCCGGTCGGCGTGTTCGAATTCGCCGCGTTCGAGAACGGCACCAAGGTGATCGCCCAGGCGATTGCCGAATCCAGCGCGTTCAGCATCGCTGGCGGTGGCGACACCCTGGCCGCCATTGCCAAGTACGGCATCGAGAAGCAGGTGGGCTACATCTCCACCGGCGGCGGCGCCTTCCTGGAGGTGCTGGAAGGCAAGACGCTACCGGCGTTTGAGGTGCTGTCGCGCCGTTTTAACGGTTGATGGTCATTGCGTGACGCTACGAAATTCATAGCTGCCTACGCACTATCCACGAAGGCTAGCGCCCTGTTTGATGCTACATCATTCGGCCCGGCGGGCTAGAACAGCTCGACGTCGCCGATCTTGAGGTCAACGGTGAGCAGGCCGCGGCGCACCAGGTCGGGCTCGCTGCAGACCTGGTTGCGGCCATGGTGCTTGGCGTAGTACACGGCCTGGTCGGCGCGCTCGCAGGCTGCGGCCGGTGAGTCGCCGGGCAGGATGCCGGTCACGCCCACGCTGGCGGTGATGCGACCGGCCTGGGGAAACTCGTAGTTGGCCATGGCCACGCGGAAGCGCTCCAGCGCAGCCACGGCGGCATCGTGGTCGCCACTGCGCAGCACCACTACAAACTCTTCGCCACCAAAACGGTAGACCCGGTCGTAGACCCGGAACGAGGTCTTGAGCAGGCGTGCCACCAGGATCAGCACCTCGTCGCCGATCAGGTGTCCGTAAGTGTCGTTGACCTGCTTGAAGTGGTCGATGTCGACCATGGCCAGCCAGAAGTGCGATGGCGTGGCGTTGCGGTGTTCCACGCCGTCGGGGGAGGGGGCGCCTTCCTCCAGTGGCTCCGCGGGGCGCAGGGTTTTGTAGAACAGGTCATCGAAGGGCTTGCGGTTCCACAGGCCGGTGAGGGCATCGCATTCGCTGTAGTCCAGCATGTCGAGCATGTTGCCGTACATGGACAGCAGGCGCGTGGCGGCGGTGGTGTCGGTGCCGCCCAGCGGCGCCAGGCTGTGGATTTCGGCCACGCCCCAGGGCGCCGCACCATCGGCCAGCATGACGGGGAAGCGGCTGAGGTAGCACGGCTGCGTCGGCGTGGGTTCGCTGACGACCTGCTCCACCCGGTCCAGGCACTGCAGGCGCAGCGGGTCGCTGGCAATGGGGCTCATCATGTGCAACTCGGTGCGCATGGGGTCCGACAGCACGCGCACCGCTTCGCCGGGCCTGGCTTCGGTCAGGGCCAGCCAGTAGCGCTCGTTCTCGTCGTGCACCAGGCTGTACATCGCCACCCTGTGCGCGGGCGTGGTCTCCGCCAGCGCAAGGGTGATGCCGGTCAGCAGCTCGTCGCGCCGACGCTGCCCGCTCAGGCGGACCAGGTGGTCAACCAGACGCAGGGAGCGGGGGGACGCGCTATTTTCCATGGATCGTTATTAAACAACACCGGCCTTGCAAATTAACTTGGCTGTATCCCCAATGGTCAGATCAATAACGTACCGCAGACGCGGCCGCGACCGGCTTGCTTGGCGTGGTAGAGCTCCTGGTCGGCCAGGCCCACCAGTGCGCCGGCGTCGCCCTGCGCGCCCTGGTCTCGCGTGGCCACGCCCAGGCTGGCGGTGACCACGGTGTCCACGTCGGAGGGGGTGTGGGCGATGCGCAGGGCCCGCAGGCTGCGCTCCAGATCCTGGGCCAGGGCCATGGCGTCGTCGAAGGGTGTGTTGGGCAGGATGCAGGCAAACTCCTCGCCACCGTAGCGCGCCACCAGGTCGGCCGGGCGGCGCAGGCTGGTCTTCAGGGTCTGGGCGATTTGGCGCAGGCAGTCGTCGCCGGCCTGGTGGCCGTAGTGGTCGTTGAACTGCTTGAAATGGTCCACGTCCAGCAGGATGAGCGACAGGGGCTCGCCGCTGCGCCCGGCACGCGCCCACTCCAGGTTGAGTTGCTGGTCGAAGTAGCGCCGGTTGAAGACGCCGGTCAGCCCGTCCAGGAACGCCAGCTTGCGCAGCAGGTCGGACTGGAATTTCAGCGTCAGGTGGGTGCGCACCCGGGCCCGCACCACCGGGGGGTTGACGGGTTGGGCGATGAAGTCCACGGCGCCCAAGTCCAGGGCCTGGGTTTCCTGGGTGGCATCGTTGTGGGCGGTGACGAAGATGATGGGGATATTGCGCGTGGGGTCGTGGGCCTTGAGCTGGCGGCAGACCTCGAAGCCGTCCATGCCGGGCATCACCACGTCCAGCAGTACCAGGTCGGGTGGGTTGCTCCGGCACAGCGCCAGGGCCTGCGCGCCGCTGGTGGCCATGAACACCTGGTAGTCGTCGCCGAACACCTGGTGCATGACCTGGATGTTGATCGGCTGGTCGTCCACGACCAGCAGCCGTGGCTTGCCATGGCCTTTGCCCATCAGCGCGTCCACCGGTGTGTCGAGGTCGATCATGGCTGGGGTAGGGTAGTGGCGCGTGGGATGGATGGGGTAATACATTGGACCACAGCTTGTCGCCAGTCCGAAACCGTCCGGTGGTCCGCGCGGGCCGCTGGTCCGACGGACGTGGCAACGCTGCAACGTTGCGGGGCACCGCCTCGCGCCGGCCTGTCACCGCGGTGCCGGGGGTTCATGTGACAATGAACACCCTACACCACAGGAGAGAACTGCATGCCACGCCGCGCCACCAAGATCGTCGCCACCCTGGGTCCCGCCTCCAGCGACCCCGCCCTGCTGGAGCAGATGATTCGCGCCGGGGTCAACGTGGTGCGGCTGAACTTCAGCCACGGCAAGGCCGAGGACCACATCGCCCGCGCCCACCTGGTGCGCGAGGTGGCGCAGAAGGCCGGGCGCGAGGTGGCCATCATGGCGGACCTGCAGGGTCCCAAGATCCGCGTTGGCAAATTCGCCGATGGCAAGGTGCAGCTACAGCCCGGACAGACGTTCGTGCTGGACGCGGCGCGTACCGAACTGGGCGACCAGGACGGCGTGGGTCTGGACTACAAGGCCCTGCCGCGCGAGGTGAAGGCCGGTGACGTGCTGCTGCTCAACGATGGCCTGATTGTCATCACCGTGGACGCCGTCAAAGGTGAGGCGGTGCACACCACGGTCAAGCTCGGTGGCGAACTGTCCAACAACAAGGGCATCAACAAGCAGGGCGGGGGCCTGAGCGCGCCGGCGCTGACGGCCAAGGACATGGAGGACATCCGCACCGCCATGCGCTTCCAGGCCGACTACGTGGCCGTGAGCTTTCCCAAGAACGCGACCGACATGGAAATGGCGCGCCAGCTGTGCAACGTGGCGGCGGCGGAGTTCAACCATAAGCCAGGGCTGATCGCCAAGATCGAGCGCGCCGAGGCCATCCCCAAGCTCGAAGAAATCCTGCTGGCCAGCGACGGCATCATGGTGGCGCGCGGCGACTTGGCCGTGGAGGTGGGCAATGCCATCGTGCCGGGCCTGCAAAAACGCATGATCAAGTTGGCGCGCGAGCACGACCGCGTGGTCATCACCGCCACGCAGATGATGGAGTCCATGATCACCAACCCCGTGCCCACGCGGGCCGAGGTCAGCGACGTGGCCAATGCCGTGCTCGATGGCACCGACGCGGTCATGCTCTCGGCCGAGACGGCAGCCGGCAAGTACCCGCTGGAAACCATCGTCGAGATGGCCAAGATTTGCCAGGCCGCCGAGGGCCACGAGAACTACGAACTGGAAGCCGACTTCACCGGCAAGACCTTCCGCCGCATCGACCAGACCATCGCCATGGGCGCGCTGTTCACCGCCCACCACCTCGGCGCCAAGGCCATCGTGGCCATGACCGACAGCGGCTCAACCGCCCTGTGGATGAGCCGCCACCTGATCCGCGTGCCGATTTACGCGCTGACGTCCAAGATCACCACCCAGCGCAAGATGGCGCTGTACCGCAACGTGCGCCCGCTGTTCGCCGATACCAGTGCCGACCGCGACACCGCCCTGCGCGAGGCTGAAAGCTACCTCAAGACCCGTGGCATCGTGCAGACCGGTGATGTGTACGCCATCACCTGTGGCGAGCCCATGGGGTCACCGGGGGGCACCAATATGCTCAAGATCTGCCGAGTGGAGTAAGGTGGGCGACCCTTGCGGGGGAGATGCCAAATGAGTGGCAGGCGTGCCTGTTGACGAAGAAGCTGCTCGTGGGCAGGTCATTGCGCAGTGGGGCGTGTCGTGTATGTGCCTACAAGAGCAGTAACAATGGTGCATTGAGCCAATACGTGCATGCAAAACAGAAGAGACATCGTGCCACTGGATGCCCTGCGCCAGTTGTTGGCTGAGCCGGAACAATCGTTTCTGTGGTGCCAGTTTGTCCAGGCATTGGCCGGAACACCCGATCTGGTTCTGCGAGGCCAGTTGGTGAACAGCGTATTGGCCCAAGTAGACTCGACCGGCTTGCCGGGCTTTCATGCGAACCTTCTGGCCTATCACTGCAATATGGGAAGTGCCCATCTTGGGCTGGCCTGCAAGGCGCTCTTGGACATCGACGCCAGTACCACGCGGCAGTTGGCGTTGCTGAGCTACATGTGGCTCACACTACTGAACGAATCGCCTTCGCGCGATGCTTTTTCGAGCCTTGGAAAGGCGAGTGGCATGGTGGATTTGGCGCTATGTGTTCAGCAACGCGTCGCCACAATGGCCAAGGCTGCGGGGTGGAAGTTTTCGCGCCAACGTGGCAAGGTCGCAGTGGTGTTGACCGAAGCCAGCGTGCAAGGGCACCCACCCACCCGTGTGGCTTTGGACCACGTGGCCGCGTTATTGCAAGCTGGGTACAAGGTGCACATTTTTTCAGCGAATGAATGGCAAATCGCTGAAATATGGCAGTGGCTGGGTGTTGGCCAGGGGTGGCAATCGGTCCCGCCGCCACTGCAAGGGCTTCCAGATTGGTTACGGCATTTGGGCGCGGTCTTGGGTGATGGTTCCAATCTGACTTTTACGCTAATGGACGCGACACTTATTCCCGAGCGGCGATACATGGCGTTGTTGGAGCAGTTGAATGAATTCGCTCCAGAGTGGATCACCCTGGTCGGGTTCACCACGGGGGTGGCTCAGGTATTGCACCAGCACTACCCCGTGGTTGCCATGTCTACTTTGTCGGTGCCTCCCATGGCGCCGGTGGATGTCTGGTTGTCGCCCGCTTATCCGGTGCAATTGCAGGTACAGCCTTGGCACGTCAACATGCCCATTGGGCAGGTTCAGCCACGCATGCTACGGCTGACGAACCTCGGTGGCGCACATGCTAGAAACCGGGTCGCATTGGATGCGCAATTGGGGCTGGCACCTGGCGTTGTGGTGGTGATGAGTGCTGGCGCGCGCTTGGTGAATGAGTTACCCCCTCCTTGGTTAGAAAAATGGGTGGCTTTCCTGGCTGAGCACCCCAACGTGGTTTGGTTGCTGGTTGGCACGACACTGGATGTGGGCGAGCCTTTCGATCAAATTCCAACTGGACAGGTACGTCGTCTGGGATACGTCGGCAATTTTGCGGAGGTCACGGCCAGTGTGGATGTGGTAGCCAACCCGATGCGCATTGGTGGCGGCACGAGTGTTGCCATGGCCATGGCCGCGGGTGTGCCCGTGGTTTCGTATGACGATTGTGATGGCGGTGACAAGGTCCAGGAGTTCGCTGTGCAGGATGATGAGGCGTATTTCGCGCGCCTGAGTTGCTGGGTGCTGGATGCTGAAGAGCGAGCCCGCGCAGGTAGTGCCATGCGTGCCTTGATTGAGGCGCGCCCCGATACCGATCAGATGGCGCGCGACTATCTGCAAGCCGGCGCGTTGGCGGGAGAGCTGTTCTCCCGGCGTTGTGCGGCTCGCCCGCGACCGACCGCCTCGCCTTGGTTCGGATTCAAGCCATGAGCAATCCCATCCATATCGCGCGCCAGTCGGCGACAATGAACCGAACGGTTGCCATCGTGCAGTCGAACTACTTGCCGTGGAAGGGGTACTTCGATCTGATGGCGCGGGTGGACGAGTTCGTCCTGTATGACAGTGTGCAATACACACGGCGCGACTGGAGAAACCGCAACCGCATCAAAACCCCAACTGGGCTGCGCTGGCTGAGCATTCCTGTGAAGAGCAAAGGGCATTACACGGCGTCCATCCGTGACATGCGTGTGGCGGACAGCCGCTGGGCCTTGCAGCATTGGCAGACCATCCGGCACACATATGCCAAGGCTCCGTATTTCCTCGATTACGCGGAGCCACTCGAAGCGTTTTACAGAACCTTGGATACGCCCTGGTTGAGTGAAATCAATGCGGGCAGTTTGAGGCTTCTGTGCACCTTCCTGGGTATCCACACATCCATCACTTCGTGTGCTGACTATGTTGTTGATCCGGGGTGTGATGCAACGGAACGATTGCTTTGTATGTGCCAACAAATGGGGGCGCAGACCTATGTCTCGGGACCGTCGGCCCAAGCCTATCTCCGTACCGATGTGTTTGAGCAGGCAGGCATCGAAATCCAGTATATGGACTACTCTGGTTATCCGCAGTACCCGCAGCCATATGGCGGCTTTGAGCACCATGTCAGTGCCATTGACTTATTGTTTCAAACGGGACCACAAGCCAGGCAGTATTTGCAGTGTGGGCGGCGCGATGGGTAAAGGAAGCACATGGGGCCATTAGTGATCGTGGGCGCGGGAAGTTTGGCAAAGCTGGCGCACTATTATTTTTGCCGTGACAGCCGCTACGAAGTCGTTGCGTTTGCTGTCAGCGCGGCGCTGCGAACAGAAGACAGTTTCATGGGTTTGCCCGTGCTGACGTTGGAAGACTTGGCGCAACACTACCCACCGGCGAGTTGTTCGGTGTTTGTGGCGATTGGATACACCGAGATGAACCGAGCGAGAGAGAGGGTGTATCAGGCGATGAAGCGGCAGGGCTACACCCTGGCGAGCTATGTCAGCAGCCATTGCACCTATTTGAGCGACACGCCGCCGGGCGACAACTGCCTGATCATGGAAGACAATACGATTCAGCCCTTTGTGCGCATTGGAAATAACGTCATTTTGTGGAGTGGCAATCACATTGGGCATGACACAATCATTGACGATCACTGTTTCATTACATCGCATGTCGTGGTTGCGGGCTTTACGCAGATAAAGCCTTTCTGCTTCGTTGGCGGAAACGCAGTGATTTCGGGTGGGCGGCCCATCACCTTGGGGGCAGCGACTCTGATCAGCGCAGGTTGTGTTGTACACCGCAGCACCGAACCAGGTAGCGTATATGCGCCCGTGCGCTCACGACGCTTGCGTATCCATAGCGAACAGACGAACTTGTAGTGGGACGAGCATGTCAGTATTTTTGGACTGTACAAAATATTCCGATTGGCTAACCCTGGCCCGGCAGGCGTTGCATTACCAAGGTTTGGTGGTGCTGCAAGGTCTTCTGGACGATCAATTGTTGCGAGATGCTCGCGAGGCATTGTTGGTGGCTCAAAGGGGGTACTACGCCGATATCGGACCGGGAAACGAACAACGAGCGAGGGCGCAGGGGGATGTGGATATCAGGGTGCCAATGAAGTACCACCCTCAGTTTTTCAAATTGATGGAACATCCGGCCTTGCTGCAGCTAGCGGACGCTTGCCTGGGTGAGGATGCGGTGTTGCGATTTGCGAATGGTTTCATTCAACCTCCCATTGGAGGAGTGCACCAAGCAGCGCCCTATCGACAGGGGCGGTTCCACATGAACTACAAGCAGGTCATGCACGGTTTTCCAAGTGCCCTGGATGTACTTTTCGTCGTGGATGCCGGGAGCCAAGGGGCTCTATTTGATTGGGCACCAGGCTCACATCAGCGGATGGACCGGCCGACGGCGGAGTATCTGGAGTGGTCAGCGACGCCCGCGCGTTTTCCGACTGGAAGTCTGGTGGTGATGGATCCGACACTCTGGCATAGAGAGTGCCAAAACCGGGACAGTGCGCCATGGATGTCCGTGCACTACGAGTTTGTGCAGCCGTTCCTCAAACCCCATATGGACTACGTCCGACTCCTCGGGCCCCAAGTGCTGGCCGGTTTACCCCCTCGCACACAACGCCTGCTGGGCGTGCAGGCGCAAGTTCCTGCATCATTGGAAGAATTCTATTTGCCTGCTGAGCAGCGGGTGTACCAGGCTGGGTGGGCCATCGGTATGGACGAAGCATGGACATCGCGTTGAACGACATCCCTTTTCATGTGGTGCATTTGACCGGGCGGGAGCGCGCGTATTTGGATGAGGTCTTGGCTACCCGGGGATTCGGAGGGAATGGAAAATTCACCGCCCTTTGTCAAGACTGGTTGCAGACCGAATTGGGGGTTTCGCAGGCGCATTTGACGCCGTCCTGCACGGATGCGCTGGAGATGGCGGCCCTGTTATGTGACATTGGCCCGGGCGACGAGGTGATCATGCCATCGTATACCTATGTCTCGACGGCAAACGCCTTTGTTCTTCGCGGGGCAACCCCAGTATTTGTTGATATTTGCCCGGAGACGTTGACACTTGATCCGGCCTGCGTGCAGGCTGCCGTCACACCCAAGACGCGTGCCATTGTGCCGGTGCACTACGCCGGTACAGCGTGCGACATGGACGCCTTGGGGCGAATCGCTTCCGCACATGGGCTTTGGTTGATTGAGGACGCGGCGCACGCACTGTTATCCAGAACGCCCCAGGGCAGATACCTAGGGGCTTTGGGGCAAGTCGGTTGCCTGAGTTTCCATAGTACGAAAAATGTCACTGCGGGCGGTGGCGGTGCGCTGCTGGTGAATGATCCTGGTTTGCTTGAGAAGGCGCAGTGCATCTGGCATCGCGGTACCGATAAAGCGGCGTTTGACAATGGGGAGGTTTCGCACTACCGCTGGGTGGCGAAAGGGTCGGCTTACCAGCCGGGCGAGTTGATGGCTGCCTTCTTGTGGGCGCAGTTGGAGAGTGCACGGGCAATAACCGAGCGGCGAATGCAATTGCACAGGCGCTATTTACAGGGTTTGGCGCCGCTGGCAAGCAAGGGGCTCATCAGATTCCCCAAGGGCAACGACTTGACTGGCAATGCGCACATCGTATATGTGCTGGCGGCATCCCGGCTTCAGCGAGACGCGTGGATGGGGGCGCTGGCCTCGCAAGGAATTCATTCCGCACCGCACTACGTGCCGCTGCACAGCAGTCCAGCCGGCAGAAAATGGGGGCGCACGCACGGGGCGATGGGCGTGACTGACGACACGGCGGATTGCTTGCTGCGATTGCCTCTGTATCCCGATTTGCAATATGCAGACGTTGACCGTGTGGTTCACGTATTGCGGGGGCAGGTGTAGCTACCGTTGCCGGGGTGACCTCGTCTGGCATGGAGATGCCTATGGGGTCTTTGCGAGGATTAAAATGCGGGGCAGGGCAATCCTTACCAAGCGGCTACCCAATGCCGGTGGCGCTCGCGGCTTTCAACTTCACTAGGACTCTTTCATGGCACTCGTCTCAATGCGCGAACTGCTGGACCACGCAGCCGCCAATGGCTACGGCATTCCGGCCTTCAACGTCAACAACCTGGAGCAGGTGCAGGCCGTGATGGCCGCTGCCGACGAGGTCGGTGCCCCGGTCATCCTGCAAGCTAGCGCTGGCGCCCGCAAATACGCGGGTGAGCCCTTCATCAAGCACCTGATCCAGGCCGCCTGCGAGGCCTTCCCCCACATCCCGCTGGTCATGCACCAGGACCACGGCACCAGCCCCAAGGTCTGCGAAGGCGCCATTGGTCTGGGCTTTGGCTCGGTGATGATGGACGGCTCGCTGATGGAAGACGGCAAGACCCCTTCCAGCTTTGACTACAACGTGGACGTGACCCGCAAGGTCGTGGCGATGGCGCACCAGAGCGGCGTCACAGTCGAAGGCGAGTTGGGCTGCCTGGGCAACCTGGAAACCGGCGACGCCGGCGAGGAAGACGGCATCGGCGCCGCCGGCAAGCTGGACCACAGCCAGATGCTGACCGACCCCGAGGAAGCCGCCACCTTCGTCAAGGCCACGCAGCTCGACGCCCTGGCCATTGCCATCGGTACCAGCCACGGCGCCTACAAGTTCAGCCGTAAGCCCACCGGCGACATCCTGGCCATCAGCCGTGTCAAGGAAATCCACGCCCGCATCCCCAATACCCACCTGGTGATGCACGGCTCCAGTTCCGTGCCGCAGGACCTGCTGGCCATCATCAACCAGTATGGCGGCAAGATGAAGGAAACCTACGGCGTGCCGGTCGAAGAAATCCAGGAAGCCATCAAGTACGGCGTGCGCAAGATCAACATCGACACCGACATCCGCCTGGCCATGACCGGCGCGGTGCGCAAGTTCCTGGCCGAGAACCCCGACAAGTTCGACGCCCGCGAATGGCTCAAGCCTGCCCGCGAGGCCGCCAAGGCCATCTGCAAGCAGCGCTACATCGAGTTCGGCTGCGAAGGCCAAGGCGCCAAGGTCAAGGGCGACAGCCTGTCCATCATGGCCGCCAAGTACGCCAAGGGCGAACTGGCCCAAGTGGTGCAGTAAGCCTCCATGAGCTCCACCGTACACACCTCCGCCCTGCATTCCCTGCCCCTGTTGGCCCGCGGCAAGGTGCGCGACAACTACGCCGTCGGGCTTGATCGCATCCTCATGGTGGCAAGCGACCGCTTGAGCGCCTTTGACGTCATCATGGGCGAGCCCATTCCCGGCAAGGGCAAGCTCCTTACGCAAATGGCGCTGTTCTGGTTCGACAAGCTGGGGCCCAAGGGCCAGAACCTGTGCCCCATCCACCTGACGGGTGACGCGCCCGAAAGCGTGGTGCAGCCCGACGAGGTGGCGCAGGTCGAAGGCCGCTCCATGCTGGTCAAGCGCCTCAAGCCCATCCCCGTGGAGGCGGTGGTGCGCGGCTATCTGGCCGGCAGCGGCTGGAAGGAGTACCAAGAGAGCAGCGCGGTCTGCGGCGTCAAGCTGCCGGGCGGGCTGAAGAATGCCTCCAAGCTGCCCGAGCCCATCTACACCCCGGCCGCCAAGGCCGCCGTGGGTGACCATGACGAAAACATCACCTTCGAGAAGACCGTGGAGATGATCGGTCTGGACCTGGCAACCCGCATCCGCGACATCAGCATTGCGATCTACAAGGCCGCGGCTGAATTTGCGCTGACCAAGGGCATCATCATTGCCGACACCAAGTTCGAATTCGGCCTGGACAGCGACGGCACGTTGACGCTGATGGACGAGGTGCTGACACCGGATTCGTCGCGCTACTGGCCGATGGAGAGCTACCAGGAAGGCAGCAACCCGCCCAGCTACGACAAGCAGTTCGTGCGCGACTGGCTGGAGCAGGCCCTGGTGGACGGCAAGCCCTGGAGCAAGACGCCGCCGGCGCCGCGCGTGCCCAACGACGTGATCGCCAAGACGGCCGCCAAGTACCAGGAAGCCCTGGAGCGCCTGACCGGCTAAGGCGCCTCGGACAAGGCTGTATCAGACCGCAGCGCTTCGGCGTCCACCTTTGGCAGCGGGCTTGCTTTTGGGCGTGGCCTTGCGCGTAGGTTGGTCGGCCTGTGTGCGCTGTGTGGCCACGCGCTTGGCAGGGGCCGCCGGTTGCTCCACGCCACCGGTCAGTTGGCAGGCCAGGTCCATCACCCGCGTCGGGTCCACACCCAGGGTGCCCATCAGGAATTCAATAATTTCCGATCGCGGGTTGGCCAGCGTGGGCTCGATCATCATCACCGCCGCCGACACCGCCAGCGCCCGTTCGCGGGCTGCCGGGGTGGGCAGGAGTTGCTCCAGCGCGTTGAGCGCCTCCACCGGTGCCACGGCGGTGATGCGGGCCTGGGCCTTGAGCAGGGCCGACCAGTCGGTGTGGGCCGCGGCCTGACCGATGGTGTCTGCGGGGAGCCTCGATAGCAACTTGGCCAGGCGGAAACTGCGCCGTTCGAACGAACCGATGGACTCCATGCCCGCCAGCACGATGCGGCACACGCCTTCAGCAAAGCCACCCTCGGTGATGTGGCCCAGCACAGCCTGCCGCGTGGCCTCAATGTCTTGCAGTGCGCGGGTGTGGGCCTTCTCGGCGTCTGGCGCGTCGGGCTTGAACCAGGCGCCCAGCCCCAGGGGACCGTACAGCGTGCGCGCCAGTTCGATGGCGGCAGTGTCGCGCTGGTCGCGGAACTGGTTCAGGGCCTCGGTGATCTGCACGTCGAGTTTGCGTTCGGCCTGCTTGAGCGGGTGATCGTCATCCAGGTGTATCCGGTGTTCGCGAACCCATTGGGCTTGTGCGCGGATCAGCGGTGCCAGCGGGTGGCGATCAGAGAACCACTCCCGCTGGGCCCGCAGGGGGTGCAGCTTGCCCAGGGCATCGCCCAGGGTGCGGTTGGACACCAGGCGCAGCCAAGGCCGCAGCCAGGTCTTGTACAGCGTGGCATTGACAGCCGATACCTTGGCGATGGTCGAGAACAAGGCCTCCTCGTCGCGTCCTTCGGGGTTGAGCGCCAGGATGTCCTTCATCGTGCGGTGCTCGTAGTGCACGGTGTAGTCGCCGGGCTCAAGTTGCTCCCAGCGCAGGGCCTCCTTGCCGGCCTTGGCCTCCAGCTTCATCTCGTACAGGCCCGGCGGCAGGTTCTCGATCACGTCCAGCGATGCCACCAACTGGTCGTGCTCCTTGCGGGCGATCTCGCCGCCCACGAAGATGCCCAGGTGGCCCACGCTCTCGTGCAGCACGTAGATGATGGTGCGCCCGGCGGCGGCAATGGCGCGCTCGTCACCCCAGGTGTCGATGATCCAGTCCAAGGCCTGCGGCACGGGTGTGATGTTGTCGCCGTGGGAAGCGAACACCACCACCGGCGATGTGATGTTGCGCAGGTTGATGGCCTTGTCGCCATCCATGACCTCGCCGCGCGCCAGGCGGTTGCCGACAAACAGGCTCTCGACAATGGCCTCAATCTCGGAGCCGGTCATGCGGAAGAAGCCGCCCCACCATTTCTCGAACTCCAGGAAGCGTTCGGGCTCGGTGTCCACGTTGGCCCACAACTTGTAGTAGCGGTTCCACAGTGTGTTGGCTGGGTTCAGGCGCTCGAAGTTGTCAACCAAATGGGCGCCGTCGAACCGGTCCGCACCCAGGTCGGACGTGAGCGAGGCCAACCAGGAGCCGCCCAAAGCCGCGCCCGAGTAGCGCATGGGGTTGAGTGTGGAGGCACCAGCCCAGTATGACAGCGGCGCACCCACCACCATCAGCGGGCCGAACAGTTCGGGGCGCGTGGCGTTGAGCGCCATCATGGCCCAGCCGGCCTGGCAGTTGCCGATGACCACCGGCTTGGCCTTGCAGTCCGGGTGGCGGGCGATGACCGCTTCCAGGAAGCGCCCCTCGGCATGCATCACGTCGAACAGGGTCTGGCCTTCTTCGGGCTGGGGACGGAAGGTGATGAAGTACACCGCGTGGCCGGCGCGCATGGCCACACCCACCTCGGAGTCGTGCTTGAAACCGCCGATGCCGGGGCCGTGGCCGGCGCGCGGGTCCACCACCACTACGGGGCGTAGGGTAGGGTCGACCGGCATTTCGGGCGGAGGCAGCAGGTGGAGTAGCGCGTAGTTGCAGGGTTTGGGAAGCGTGCGCCCTTCAAGTACCGTCTCGTAGTCGAACTTGAGTAGCGGCGGTGTGCCCTTCTCCAGGTGCTCGCGGTAGGCGTTACCACGGTCCAGCAGGGTGTCCAGGAGCAGCACGGAACGCTGGGCGAAATCGGTGAAGTAGTCGTTGGAGGCCGGTGCCACGGGAGTGGCGTGGGCGCTCATTGGTTTGCGCGAGGTCACAGTGGTGTCCCTTGTTCAATGGCAAACTCAGTATAAAGACAAACCGTGAAAGCGCATTCAGCCATGGAACTCCAAAGCCTTCTGGACCAGCCCAACAAGCTCCCCACCATCCCCAAGGTTGCCCAACAGCTGATTGCCAGCTTCAGCTCTGAGGATGTGTCGGTGGGTGAGATCGCGGAGCAGATCTCGGCCGATCCGGCACTCAGTGCCAAGCTGCTGCGCCTAGCCAACTCCGCCTACTTTCACCTCTCGCGCACCATCGGCACCGTGGACGACGCCCTGCGCATGCTGGGTTTTGTCATGGTGCGCAATCTGGTGTTGGGTAACAGCATGGCCGTGGCCTTCAAAAACACCAAGGGCATGGACCTGCACCAGTTCTGGCGCTACAACCTCTACACCGCCTGTGCGGCGCGCTGGCTGGCCAGCCACCACGAATCCAACGGCGATTTGGCCTTCACCGTGGGCTTGATGCACGGCATTGGCCAGTTGCATCTGCATGTGGGCGCACCTGAGGCCATGGTGCCGCTGGACAAGAAGTGCCATGTGCTGGACGCACGTCGTGCCGAGGTGGAGCACAAGGCCTTGGGCTTTCACTACGGGGACGTGACAGCCGCCTTGGCGCGGCTGTGGAACTTCCCCGACCCTATCACCTTGGCCCTGCAGGCCGTTCCCGCGCCCCTGGGCGGCGAGCCTTTTTCCGAGGCGGCGGCCTGGGTGCACCTGGGCGCTTGGCGCGCCCGCACCGAGGTACTGGCATTGGACGACGCGGCCGCGCTGGACAGCTACCCCGCCGACGTGGCGCGCCGCCTGCGGCTGAAGCCTGACTGGGCGCCCGCCCACATGGGCGCGGGCGCGCAGCCGGGCGACGATGCCATGCCCGCGCTCGCGGAATTGACCGAAGGCCTGGAGGCCATGCTCAACTGAGCACCGTCACCGCAGTGGTTTGGCTTGATGTAAGTCAAGCTAGTATGCGGCGAATGCGCCATTGGGCACGGTCACCTAGGGTTTACCCGAGCATCTTTTGGCACAATGGTCCGCACTGTCATCCCTCCTCCCGACGCCATGAATATGATCCCCACGGAAGAATTTGTCGAAAACGTCACCTATGACGAGTTGGCCGTCGGCCGCAGCGCGCGCATGTTGCGCACCCTGACCGTGGGCGACATCCAGGCCTTCGCCGCCGTGTCGGGCGACACCAACCCCTCGCACCTCGACCCCGAATACGCCAGTGACGGCCTGTTCCAGGGCGTGGTGGCGCATGGCATGTGGGGCGGCACGTTGATTTCGGCCCTGTTGGGCACGCAATTCCCCGGCGCCGGCACCATCTACCAAGACCAGGTGCTGCATTTCGTCAAGCCGGTGCGGGTGGGCGACACCATTTCCGTCACCGTCACCGTGACCCGCAAGGACGACACCACGAAGACCGTGGAAATGGACTGCCAACTGGTCAACCAGAAGGGCGAACGTGTACTGCACGGCACCGCCCGCGTGCTGGCGCCGACCAAGAAGGTGCGCCTGCCCAAGATCAGTGGCCCCCAGATCCAACTGTTCGACCCCGAGGCCCGTTTCAAGGACCTGCTGGCCCTGGGCAAGGACCTGGAGCCGGTGCGTTGCGCCGTGGTTCACCCCTGCGACATCGGCTCGCTCAGCGGCGCCATGGACTCGGCCCGTTACGGCCTGATCATCCCGGTGCTGATCGGCCCCGAGGTGCGTATCCACCACCTGGCCGAGGAGGGCGGTATCGATCTGACCGGCGTGGAAATTATCTCCGTGACGCACAGCCACGCTGCCGCCGAGATGGCCGCCGACATGGCGGTCAAGGGTGAGGTCGAGGTGCTGATGAAGGGCAGCCTGCACACCGACGAGCTGATCCACGAAGTGCTCAAGCGTCCCCAACTGCGCACCGGCCGACGCATGTCGCACGTGTTCCGCTTCGACATCCCGCTCTACAGCAAGCCGCTCTTGATCACCGACGCCGCGCTCAACATCAACCCGACGCTGCCGGAGAAGGTGGACATCATTCAGAATGCCATCGACTTCGCCCGCATCATGGGTGTTGCAACACCCAAGGTGGCCATCCTGTCGGCGGTGGAAACCGTCAACCCCAGCATCCCGTCCACCCTGGACGCGGCCGCCCTGTGCAAGATGGCTGATCGCGGCCAGATCACCGGCGGTGTGCTCGATGGCCCGCTGGCCTTTGACAACGCCATCTCCAGCGAAGCGGCCGAGATCAAGCACATCGACTCCCCCGTGGCCGGCCATGCCGACATCATGGCCGTGCCGGACCTGGAAAGCGGCAACATGCTGGCCAAGCAACTGGAATACCTGGCCGGCGCATCCGGCTCGGGCTTGGTGCTGGGCGCGCGCATCCCGATCGCCCTGACCAGCCGTGCCGACGGCCCCATCAACCGCGTGTCCTCGGCATTGCTGGCATTGCTGGCGGCACACAATGCCCGGCGCACGCACGCCCGCAAGAGCTGGAACACCGCCTCCCCCAAGGCCTAAGCGCCCGGAGCACTCGCATGGCCATTCTTGCCGTCAACGCCGGTTCCAGCACCCTCAAGTTTTCCCTGCACCCGCGCCACGGCGCCGATGTGTTGCCGGCCGTGCTTACCGGCAACATCGAAGGCCTGGAGCCCGGTGGCGCGCCCGAGATGGGTTGGCGCTTCAACGGCGTGTCGCACCAGCAGGCTTTGCCTGCCGGCAATGGCAGTTCGTTCGCCCGCGCGTTGGCCGCCTTGCGCACGCTGCTGGCCAGCGAACCCGGCGTGCCACGCATTGAGGCCGTGGCGCACCGCGTGGTACATGGTGGCGCGGAGTTCCGCTCCAGCGTGGTCGTGACCGACGAGGTGCTGGAGCGCCTGACGCGCCTGAACTCCCTCGCACCCCTGCACCAGCCGCACAACCTGGAGGGCGTGCGCGCCTTCCGCGAAGCCTTTCCCGAGCTGGCACAGATTGCCTGTTTCGACACCGCCTTCCACGCCACGCTGGCCGAGGTGGACTACGCCTTTGCGCTGCCACAGGCGCTGGCGGAGCAGGGCGTGCGCCGCTACGGCTTTCATGGCTTGTCCTACCAGTTCATCATGGACACCTTGCTGCAGCAGAGCCCGCGCGCCCGTGGCCGCGTGCTGATGGCGCACCTGGGCAATGGCGCCAGCCTGTGCGCCGCGCGCGAGGGCAAGAGCTGCGCCACCACCATGGGCTTCTCCGCACTGGACGGTCTGATGATGGGTACGCGCACCGGCAATCTGGACCCTGGCGTGCTGCTGTACCTGCTGGAGCAGGGCTGGGACCACAAGCGCCTGCAGACCCTGCTCTACAAGCAAAGCGGCCTGTTGGGTGTGTCCGGCATCTCGGCCGACATGCGCCGCCTGCGTGCCGATGGTTCGGCCGCGGCGCAGAAGGCGATTGCCATGTTCACCCACCGCGTGGTGCGCGAGAGCGGAGCGCTCACCTCCTGCGCCGGCGGGCTGGACGTGCTGGCCTTCAGCGGCGGTATTGGCGAGCACGATGCGCAACTGCGCGCCGATGTCTGTGCCGCCCTGGCCTACCTGGGTGTGCGTATCGATCCAACCCTGAACCAGGCCGCCGTGGGCAGCGAGACCCTGGCCGTGCACGCGCCTGACAGCGCCGTCGAAATCTGGGTCGTGCCCACCGACGAGGGCCGCGTGGCCGCCCGCGAGGCCGCGCGTCTGACGGTTTGATCTGATATCAAATCGAGGCGTAGCCCTCGTGGATAAAGCATAGAGTGCTTCTGAATTTATAGCACTCTTCTGAAATCCAATCGGCGGATTTCAACCGCAGTCCGGTGTCACAGCCGGCTACCACCACGCCGGCGCTGCCGCGCCCAACAATCCGTCTGCCTTTCAATCAAACGAGGAGACCGATATGGCAGCGAAAAAGATTCTGATGATCTGCGGCGACTACTGCGAGGACTATGAAACCATGGTCCCCTTCCAGGCCCTGCTGGCCGTGGGCCACACGGTGCACGCGGTGTGTCCGGACAGACGAGCCGGCGACACCATCAAGACCGCCATCCACGACTTTGAGGGCGCCCAGACCTACAGCGAGAAGCCGGGGCACAACTTCGCCCTCAACGCCACCTTTGCCGAGGTCAACGCGCAGTCCTACGACGCCCTGGTGATCCCCGGCGGGCGCGGCCCCGAGTACCTGCGCACCTACCCGGCGGTGGTGGCTGCGGTGAAGCACTTCTTTGACGCCAACAAGCCCGTGGCCGCCATCTGCCACGGCGCCCAGTTGCTGGCCGGTGCCGACGTGCTCAAGGGCCGTACCTGCTCGGCCTACCCGGCCTGCCGCGTCGAGGTGGAGCGCGCAGGGGGCCGCTACGCTGACATTGCCATTGACGGGGCCCATACCGACGGCAACCTGGTCAGCGCCCCGGCCTGGCCCGCGCACCCGGCGTGGATCTCGCAGTTCCTGGCCGTGCTGGGCACGCGCATCAGCCACGGGTAAATAGCCGGAGCCCCCTGCGGCAAACCCGGTTGACGCGCCTGCCTAGGCGCCGCACCATGGCGTGCCCGCCACGGGGTTTGCACCCGCAGGAGAGATATCCATGTGCCAGGTCTTCATCAGCGCCGACCCCCAGCTCTACACCTGCCGCGCACGTTCCGTGCGCCTGCACGGCGTGGCCACCAGCATCCGTCTGGAGAATCTGTTCTGGAACGTGCTGGCCGACATCGCCGGGCGCGACGGGATGAGCGTGCCGCAACTGTGTACCAAGCTCTACGATGAGCTGGTGGAGGAGCGCGGCGCGGTGGACAACTTCGCTTCGTTCCTGCGCGTGTGCTGCGGGCGCTACCTGGCGCTGCAGCTCTCGGGCGGCATCCCGCAGGATGCGAGCATCCCCATTCGTAGTCTCAATGCGCAGCGGGTTCTGGCCACCGAGCGCAGCCCCCTGCGTGCCCAAGACCTGGGGGCCGACGCCGCTTGATGCGTGGGTTCCTGCCGATCAGCGGGCCACGGCGGTAAAGCCTTGGCCTTGCACCAGGGTGTTGCCCCGGAACAGGTAGCGGTTGGGGCCGGCGCTCCACCACAGCAGGCCAGCGTTGTCCGCCGTCGCCGGTGTCAGGGTCAAGTCCGGCACCAGGCTGTAGGTCTGACCTGCCAGCGCGCGGAACAGGGCCGTGCCGTCAGTCTGGATGGTGGTGGTTCCCACCAGGTTCAGGGCTTGCGGGGACTGGGCGGCCAGGGCGTCGGTGTCGAGGAAGGCCGGGCGCAGCACCTGCACGCCGCCACGGCTGTCGGTCAGACGGTACAGGCCGTCGCCGCCGCGCACCAGGGTGGGGGTGCCTGCCGTGGTGGCCGTGCCCACGGTGGCCAGATAATCCGGCCGCGCCACGTACACGGTGTCGCCCACCAACAGGGTCATCACACCCTGGGAGGTGATGTTGGCGCTCAGCCCCAGGTTTGCCAGGGCGGTGCCGAAGTCGGTCAGGCTGTACAGCGCCGGCGTGACGTTGAAGTTGCCGCAGCGTGAGCCCACGTTGAGCACATTGGAGCCGCCCAGGTGGATGTCGTTGCCCAGGTTGGCGTTGGTGCTGGCCTGCACGGGGTAGAAGGCCAGGGCGCGGCCGCCGCCCAGTGCCACGCGGGCCACGCCGTTGGCGGTCTGCCCCAGGTAGGTGGCGTCCGCGCCCAGCAGGGCGCGGACGGTCTCCAGCAGGCAGTCGGTCATGGCTGGGCCTTGGCCGCTGGCCAGGTCGAGCACGGTGGGTTGGGTGCCGATGCCCGTGACTGTGGGCAGGCCGCTCAGCAAAGGGATGGGGTCCGTGGGGGCGGCGGCCGTTGCGGGCAGTGGGCCGAAGAAGTTGCCTAGGCCGATGGGGCTAGTGCCGGCGGGAAACGTAGCAGTCACCGTGTTGGTTGCGGTGGCGATGACGGAAACCGAGTTGCTATTTTGATTGACGACGTACACGCTGGCTCCACTGGGGTGGACTGAGAGTCCCCGCGGGCTATTGCCAACGGCTACCGTGGTGAGCACCGTATTGCTGGTTGCGTCGATGACCGAGACAGAGTTGCCCGATGAGTTGGTCACGTACACGCGGTTGCCGTCCGGGCTGACCGCTACGCCAACGGGTAGGGCGCCCACGTTGATGTAGGCCGTGACGGTGTTGGTGGCGGTGTCGATAACCGCCACGTTGTAACTGGCCGGGTCTGAGTCAACCACGTAGGCCCGGGTTCCGGCGGGGTTGATGGCAATTCCGACGGGGGAAGAGCCAACCCCTACAGTGGCAGTCACCGTGTTGGTGGCGGTGTCAATGACACTGACCGCGTTATTGTTGGTCTCGGTCACATAGAGCCGGGTTCCGGCGGGATTCACCACGACTCCGAACTGGGTGAATCCGCCCGGGGGCGTGATCGTGGCGATCACGGTGTTGCTGCTGGTGTCCACCACCTTGATGTCATGCGATGAGGTGTTGGTCACGTAGGCGCGCGTGCCGGCGGGGTTGAGCGCCACCCCCATGGGCTGGGTGCCTACCGGAACCGTGGCCACCACGGTGTTGTTGGACGTGTCGATGACCGACAGGGTGTTGCTGCCCTGGTTGGTCACGTATACCCGGGTGCCTGCGGCATTCACGGCAACTGCATAGGGCTGGGCGCCGACAGCGATGGTGGTGGTGGTCGTGTTGGTCGCGGCATCGACAACCAGTAGCTGGTTCGTCGAGTGGCTGGGGATGTAGGCAAACGGCGTGGCCCAGACGCTGGTGGGCAGCAGCAAGGCACACAGCGCCGCAACAAGCGGCCACAGTTTCAGGGGTGCCAGACCGCGGGTTGGAAACAGGGTTTGCATCGTAGAAGGACCTTTGCGCGCGTTTGATTCGGGGTAGCCAGCCAGATAACCATGCCGTAAGCATGGAAATTGTAGTGGCAAGCTGTTTGCCCCAGCGCGTTCCCCAAACGGGGGCCGTTTGGAAAAGTCGGACGTCTAGTTCAACGCCATGCTCAAGCGGCGCCGGTAGCTCGACACCAGCTGCGCCTGCGGGTCTTCCACCGCCACCGCCTTGCCGGCCAACTCAATCCCGCCGGCGGTCTTGGTGGCGGCGGCGGGGTCGGCCTTGGGCTTGGGCGGCGTCAGCAGTTCCAGGATGGCGACATAGGTCTTGCGCGGCACGGCGTCGTTCCAGGCCTTGTCGCGCATGATGATTTCCAGCAGCTCGTCCATGGCGGCGGTCCAGTCGCCGCCCACCATCAGTACGCGGGCCTTGGCCAGACGGGTATCGAAGTCGCGCTTGTTGGCCGCGATCAGGGCGTCGAATTGCTCGGGAGCCCACGTGCCGCGTGCGTCACCAGCTACGAACTTGATAGCGTCCAGGAATTGCCCCAGGGCCTCGAAGCGCAGCTGACGCGGAATCTCGGCGAGCTTGGGCGCCAGCGCGGCCTCGGCGTCGTCGAGCATGTCGCTCTCCATCAGCAGCTTCACGTAATCGTAGCGGGCGTCGTCGTTGCCGGGGTTCACGGTGAGCGCCTCGTGCAGCTTGTGCAGGGCCGCGCCGGTGTCGCCGGCGGCGATCAGGGCCTGGGCGTCTTCGGCGTCGGACTCGGCTTCCAGCGCCTCGGCGGAGGGCACATGCTTGTCCAGAAAGGCCTTGACCTCACTGGCCGGCTTGGCACCCATGAAGCCATCCACCGGCTTGCCGCCCACCATCAGCACGCAAGTGGGGATGGATCGGATGCCAAAGGCCTGGGCCAGCTCCTGCTGTTCGTCGGAGTCGATCTTGACCAGCTTGAAGCGGCCCTCGTACTCGGTTTCCAATTGCTCCAGGATCGGGCCGATGACCTTGCACGGGCCGCACCAGGGGGCCCAGAAGTCCACCAGCACGGGGACCTGCAGGGAGGCGGCGACGACTTCGGTTTCGAAGTTTTCCAGGGTGACGTTGATCATGGCGGGTGAATCGAGGGTGAAAAAGTAAAATCGGGGGATGACAAACATCCAAATCGGCGTCGTCATGGGCTCCAGCTCCGACTGGGACACCATGCAACATGCAGTCCAGATTCTCCAACAGTTTGGTATCAGCTTTGAAGCCAAGGTGGTATCCGCCCACCGCATGCCCGACGACATGTTCGCCTATGCCGAAGCAGCCGGCCAGCGCGGCCTGCGCGCCATCATCGCCGGCGCCGGCGGTGCCGCCCACCTGCCGGGCATGCTGGCAGCCAAGACCACGGTGCCGGTGCTGGGCGTGCCGGTGCAGACCAAGGCGCTGTCGGGCGTGGACTCGCTGCACAGCATCGTGCAGATGCCCAAGGGCATTCCGGTTGCCACCTTCGCCATCGGCGCGGCCGGCGCGGCCAATGCGGCGCTGTTCGCCGTGGCCATGCTGGCAGCCGACCACCCCACGCTGCGCCAGAAGCTGGAAGAATTCCGCGCTCACCAGACCGAAATGGCCCGCGCCATGACGGTGCCCCCGGCGCTATGAGCACGTTGCAGACCCGCCTGCCGGGTGCCGACGCCAGCGCACTGACCGGCCACCCCGAGATGACGCTGGGCGTCATGGGTGGCGGCCAGTTGGGCCGCATGTTTGTGCAGGCCGCCCAGCAGATGGGTTACTTCACGGCGGTGCTCGACCCCGACGTTCGGAGCCCGGCCGGGCGTGTCAGCCACCACCACATCCAGACGGCTTATACCGACCCCGAGGGCCTGCGCCAACTGGCCCAGTGCTGCGTGGCCATCACCACCGAATTCGAGAACGTGCCGGCTCCGGCCCTGGCCGCGCTGGCGCAGACGCGCACCGTGGCCCCGGCCGCTGAAGCCGTGGCCATTGCCCAGGATCGGGCGCGGGAAAAGGCGCACTTCGTGTCCTGTGGCGTACCGGTGGCGCCGCATGCGGTGATCCGCACAGCGCAGGACCTCTCCGGCGTGCCTGCCGATCTGTTGCCCGGCATCCTCAAAACCGCCAGCATGGGCTACGACGGCAAGGGCCAGGTCCGCGTGGCCACGCCCGATGAACTCGCCACCGCCTGGGCCGACCTGGGCCAGGTGCCCTGCGTGCTGGAAAAGATGCTGCCGCTGCAGCTGGAGTGCTCGGTCATCGTCGCCCGTGGCTTGGATGGCGCCTGCGTGAACCTGCCCGTACAACGCAACCTGCACCGCGACGGCATTCTCGCCGTGACCGAGGTCTATGAAGGAAATCTGCCGCCAGCCCTCGCCGAACGTGCGGTGGCTGCTGCAAAATTGGTAGCAAATGGCCTGGGCTACGTGGGCGTGCTGTGTGTCGAATTTTTCGTGCTGGCCGATGGCAGCCTGGTCGTCAACGAAATCGCGCCGCGTCCCCACAACAGCGGCCATTACAGCATCGAGGCCTGCGATGTGTCGCAGTTTGGGCTGCAGGTGCGCACCCTGGCCGGCCTGCCGCTCACGCAGCCGCGCCAGCACAGCCCCTCCATCATGCTCAACCTGCTGGGCGACCTCTGGCCCCAGGCGGGCGGGTCTGGTGGCACGCCACCCTGGGATGCCGTGCTGGCTTTGCCCGGCGCGCACCTGCACCTGTATGGCAAGGCCAAGGCCAACCAGGGCCGCAAGATGGGCCACCTGACCCTGACCGGCGCCAGCGTGGAGCAGGTCCGCGCCACCGCGCTGCAGGCAGCCCGCATCCTGGGCATTGCGCCGTTCTGAATCCATGATCCTGTCGGCGGATGCTCCTGAATCCATAGCTGCCTGCGCAGCTGCACTGAGGGCTGGCGGCCTGATTGGCCTGCCGACCGAGACCGTCTATGGTCTGGCGGCAGACGCCGGCAACGACGCCGCCGTGGCCCAGATCTTCACGGCCAAGGGCCGCCCGGCCGACCACCCGCTGATCGTGCACGTCTCCAGCCAGGATGGCGGCCAGTCCGGCGTGGCGCACTTTGCCGCCCAGGTGCCGGCCTTTGCTGAAGCGCTCATGGCCGCCTTCTGGCCGGGGCCGCTGACATTGATCCTGCCGCGCCATGCCGGCGTGGGCACGGCCGCAGCGGGCGGCCAGGCCTCCATCGGCGTGCGCTGCCCTGCTCATCCAGCGGCGCAGGCCGTGCTGCATGCGCTGCGTGCGCCGGCAGAAGGGCAGACCACGGTATGGGGTCTTGCCGCGCCCAGCGCCAACCGCTTCGGCCGCGTCAGCCCCACCACGGCCGCCCACGTGAACAGCGAACTGGGCCCGGACCTGCTCATCCTGGACGGCGGCGCCTGCGATCTGGGCATCGAGTCCACCATCATCGACTGCACGCGCGGCGCACCCGTGCTGCTGCGCCCCGGCTCCATCAGCCGCAGCCAGGTCGAAGCGGCTTGTGGCCGCCAATTGCTCTCAAAAGAGGAGCAACAAGAGCAGGATGCACGGGGGTTAACGGCCCCAAAGGCATCCGGCACCTTGGAGTCGCACTACGCCCCCAACGCCACCGTGCGCCTGATGGACGCCAAGGCCCTGCAGACTGCCCTGGACCTGCTCGACGGTGCATTCGACGCCAGCGCGCGCCCCACCATCGCCCTCTACGCGCGCACGCCGCTCAAGCGCGTGCCGCGCGCCATCCTGCAGCGCGCCATGCCCGCCCAGGCAGCCGCGGCGGCGCACGAACTCTTCGCCACACTGCGCGATATCGACGCCACCGGCGTCAAGCTGATCTGGGTCGAAACGCCACCTGACACGCAGGAGTGGGAAGGCGTGCGCGACCGCTTGCAGCGCGCGAGCGCGGGCTGACGGACACGTTGTCCGCCGTGTCGCCATGTCGGCGTTCAGTGGTTGACCCGGAACCGCGTTCCCCGGAAACTGAATTCCGATTGGCCCTTGCCGATCTCCTGCACGGTCAGATCCGGCGCCAGCGCGGCGCCCTGGCTCAGCACCTGCCCATTGGCTAGCAGCAGGCGTTGGGTGGGCGTTTCGGAGTAGACGCTGCCCTGGATGGTGATGGCCGGGATTTGGCCGCGGATGTCGGCGGGGAGTTCGGACAGCAGGGGTGCGGAGGCGATGGGCGCAGCTGGCTGTGCGACCGATGGTGTCTTTGACGCTGGGGGCTTGCCGGCGCCGCTTGGCGTCGGTGCGAAGGGCGCTGCCGGTTTGGGGCTGGGGGCAGGCGTTGGGGGAGCTATTGCCACGGCCGTGACCGCTGGCACGACAACCGGCGCCGGTGGAGGTGGAACAACAGGTACTGGTTGCGTCACGGTCGCTTGGGGAGCCGCGCTCGCCATGGTGGCTGGTGCGGAGGTCGGAGTCGGCGTGGGCCCGCTGCCGGTGCCCAGCCAATAGGCACCACCCAGGGCGGCCACGCCGACAGCGCCAGTCACGACCCATAGCATGCGGCGGCTGGATGGAACATTGGCGGAGATGGGCACTTCGCCGACCACGGGCTGGGCACGCAGTCCCGGCACGGCGCCACGTTCGCGTTCGGCGTCGGCTTTCTTCAGGGCATCAAGGATGTAGGACATGGAGGGCGGGGCGTGGGTTCGTCAGGGCAGCGCGGTGTCCAGGCGCGGTGCGGTGGCACCGACGGCCTGTTCGATTTGCATCAGCGTCAGGGGGCCGGGCAGGCCGTCGGCGCTCAAGCCGGCCGCGCGCTGGAAGCTGCGCACGCGTGCCTTGAGTGGCTCGTCCAGAATCTGCGGCGCCGAAGTGGCGGGTCGGGTGGCGGGGGCGAGGCCGTCCAACTGGTCCAGGCGCTGTGCCAGTTCGGTGATGGCCGCGCCGCTGCTGCCGCCGCGCGCCATGGGGCCGTAGCCCGGGGGGGCTCGCCAGAAGGTGGCGAAGTCGCCCTGCCAGATGCGCCCCAGCGCGGCCAGCGGCACGCTGTGGGTCTGGCCGGCCACGCGCAGTTGGGCGGTTTGCGCACCCAGGCCGACCAGTACGGCATGGACCGGTGCGGCGCCGCTGGCCACTTGCAGGCTCAGAATGCCGGGGCGGCCCAGTTGGCGCAACTGGGGCAGGGTCAGGCGGCTGGTGCGGTAGCACTGCAGTTGCTGCGCGGTGGCGGCATCACAGGGCGCCGCATCGGTCTCCAGCGGCAGTTGCCACAGCGGCGCCAGTTCGCGCCAGGCCTGGCGGATGTCGGTGGGCAACTGGGGCAGCACGTCCTCCAGGGACGTCAGGGGGCCGGACGCGGTTGCTGATGGCGCGGACGCAGCGGCGGCAGAAGACGTGGCGCGTGTTGTGGGGGCGGCGGTGGCATGCGCGCTGGGGTGCGCATCGCTGGCGGGCGTCGTGCCCCAGTGCATGGCGCCTGCGAGACCGGCGCCCAGTGTGGCGCAGGCCAGACCCCAGGCCAGCATGGTTGGTGTCGGGCGCCAGGCGCGGGGGGCATCGGCCGCGTCGAACACTTCGCGCGCAGCCTGATCGACCACCGCGCGGTTCACCTGGTGCTGGCCGTGCGCCCAGGCGCCGAGCAGGGCGCGGTCGCACAGCAGGTTGATGCGCCGGGGCACGCCGCGCGTGAGGGCGAGGATGCGGGCCAGCGCGGCCGTGTCAAAGGGCAGTGCGCCGTGGTGGCCGGCCACGGCCAGGCGGTGTTCGATGTAGTGGGTGGTCTCGGCCGCGCTCAATGCACCCAGGTGGAAGCGGGCGATGACGCGTTGGGCCAGTTGCTCCAGCTCGGGGCGAGCCAGCATGGTACGCAGCTCGGGCTGGCCGATGAGCACGATCTGCAGCAGCTTGCGTTCGCGCGTCTCCAGGTTGGTGAGCAGGCGCAGTTGCTCCAGAACGTCGGGGGCCAGGTTCTGCGCTTCGTCGATGATGAGCACGGCGCTGTGGCCCTGGGCGTGGCGCTCCAGCAGGAAGGCGTTGAGCGCGTCGATGTAGGCCTTGACCGTGGGTGCGGCGTTCGTCGGCGCGGCAACCGGAACGTGGAATTCGTCGCAGATGGACTGCAGCAGCTCGGTGACGGTGAGCTTGGGGTTGAAGATGTAGGCCACATGGCAGCCGGCCGGAATCTGCTCCAGAAAGCAGCGGCAGATGGTGGTCTTGCCGGTTCCGATGTCGCCGGTCAGCAGCACGAAGCCGCCGCCCGTGCCGCCGCTGCCCTGGGGGCCGGACACGCCGTACAGCAGGTGGGCCAGGGCCTCGCGGTGGCGCTCGCTCATGAACAGATAGCGCGGATCGGGCGCTATCGAGAACGGGTCCTGCGTGAGGCCGAAGTGCGGTGCGTACATATGGGGCCACAGCATAGCGGGTGCGAACCAAAAAAAAGCAGCCCGAAGGCTGCTTGTGTGGGGGCTGCTTCCGGTGTGCTTAGAAGCGCATGCCGATGGACAGGCTGAACGAGGTGGGGTTGAGCGTGGTGTCCAGCGTCTGGCCGGTGGACAGTGTGGTGCGGGTGCGCAGCGGGGTGACGGTGTAGCTGGCGTCGATGAACCAGCCGTCCTTGAGCTGGAAGCTCGCACCCAATTGCAGCGTGGCCGCCCACTTGGAATCCACCGACAGCGTGGTCGGATTGGACGGCGTGCCGCCGGTCAGGGCGGTCAGGGTGGAGGTGGACCTGGCGCCGTAGAACGCGGCGTAGGTGACACCGGCACCGACATAGGGGCGCACGGGAGCGTTGGGCTCCAGGAAGCGCCACTGCGCCATCAGGGTGACCGGCAGTGCCTTCACGTCGGCGATCTTGCCGGCGCCCAGGATGGCTCCGTCACCGTTGATGTCGTGCTGGAACGGCACGGCCAGCGGCACATCGATGGCCAGGTTGTCGCTGACCATGTAGGTGACGCCACCGGACAGGCGACTGGAGCTGTCAATGCTAGCCTTGGTGCCGGCCAGGCTGGGCGCGGTCATGTCATCGCTGGTGACGTTGGGGGTGATCTTGGTGCCACCAATGCGCCCCAGCCAGGTGCCGGCGCTTTGCGCCTGGGCGGCGACCGCACAGGCCAGCAGTGCGGGGATCAGCAGGAATTTCACGGTTGTTGTGTTTTTCATGATGGGTGTGCTCCGTGAATTACAGCCAGCCTGCCTTGGCGAGTTGCAGGTTGATGGATTGCGCGATCAACTGGTTTGTAGCCGGCGTAAAGTGGAACTGATCGGCAAAACCATATCCTTTCCACCAATTGGCAGACGTTTCGCCCACAGGGATATTGGCCGACATGCTGGCAGAGTTGCAAGCCACCACGGTCACGCCTTTGCTCAGGTCGGCCAGGCCGGTCGTAGCGTCCACACCTCCGGTGACTTTGGGACAAGCAGGCGTCGTGCTGTTGGTCAGCCCAAATTGGGCGGGTGTCGAGACAATTCTTGCGCCTTCGGTGTAGAAGTCCCAAATCTGCACGTTGGTGCCAGCCAAGCCCGCCGCCAAGCTTGCATTCAGAGCTTGAGTCCAGGCACGCGCAGCAGCCTGAACGGCATCGCGCTGCGCTGTACCGCCGGCTGCAGCCACTGCACCCAGCACTGCCTGAAACCGCGGTGTGATTGTGACGTCAGGTGCGTTTAGCACGACTACCTTGTTAACCCCTTTGGAGATCACGTTGGCCTTGATAGAAGCTGCCAGTGTCGAGCCAATGGCCTGCGCGTAGGCGCCACCGGCATTGCCCAAGCTTGTCGCAGTTGGGCTGGCGCCTATGATGGTTGCCACGGTACTTGGCGGCAGTAGGGTACCTAAGGCAGACATATAGGTCGCAATGCCTGTCGGTGTTGTGGCGCCAAGATAGGCACCAATCAGGTCAGCCAGGTCGTTGCCGCCACCGTCAATAATGACCAGGTCGGTTGATGCCAATGTGGCTGAGCCCGTGGCCATTTGGTAGGTGATGGACCACGGCACGGCGTTGCTGGGTGCCGAAGTGTTGGTCAGGTTGTTGACACGGCCACCGGCCACGGCAAAGCTGGTGCAGGTGGTATTGGGCGTGAAGGTCGACGCGGCTGCGTTGAAGTTAAAAAACGGACACAGCTTGCTGACGCCAAAATTGGCCGCAACGATTTCCGGAAAGATGAGAAACGGGTTCGCAGGATCGGCACTCTGCACAGTGAACTTGTAGCCAAAGGTGCCACTGTCCATGATGCTGTCACCAAAGACCTTCACCGAGGGCGCAATGGTTTTGGGTGTGGTGTTGGAGCCGTCGCTGGCACCGCCGCATCCCGCCAAAACGATTGCGCAGCTGGCTGCGACCGCTGCCCATTTCCATTGTTTCATTGTTCTCTCCATTAAATAGAACGACCGTTCGTTTTCGGACAAACAATGATAGAAGCGATGGTCTGGCCGGACCATGGGGTAAACACTGACCGGAATTGGAGCGATCCGCCCAATTGTGTAAAGATGCAAACCGATGGAGGTATTTCAGCGCTCTTTTGCCGCCCATTCGACCAGGGCGTCGATCGCCGGCCGGGCTGCGCGGGCGTTGGCGTGGTTCACCAGCGCCACCAGCACCCAGCGCCTGCCTTGCGCACCGTGCACATAGCCGGCCACGGCCACCACGTCTGCCAGGCTGCCGGTCTTTAGGTGGGCGGTGCCGGCGGCCTCGGACTTCACGCGGCGCAGCGTGCCGTCCACGCCGGTGATGGGTAGGGAGGCCATCAGCTCGGGCATCAGCGGTGAGGCATAGGCCACCTGTAGCAGCCGTGCCAGAGACTGGGCGCTGATGCGCTCGCTGCGCGACAGGCCCGAGCCGTTGTCCAGCAGGGGCAGGTCGGCATCCGCTCCCATGCGCTCTTTCCACCAGCGCGCCACCACGGCTTGCGAGGCGGCGAACGTGCCGGGTGCGGCCTCACCGCTTGAAGTAGGTAGGGCGCGGCCCAGGGTCAGGTAGACCTGCTGGGCCATGACGTTGTTGCTGAACTTGTTGATGTCGCGCACGATCTCGCCCAGCGCCGGTGAGCGCAGCTCGAAGGCCGGCTTGGCGGCACTGCCGTTGCGCGGCGCCAGGCCCCAGCGCACGCTGCCCTGCAGCTTGCCGCCCATCTCCTGCCACAGGCCCTGCACCGCGCGCAGGGCGTAACTGGCCGGGTCGGCATAGGCCACGGCCCAGACTTTTTCCCCGCAGCTGCCGGGGTAGGCACCGGCGAAGCGGATGCGGGCGGCGTCGCTGAAATCGGGTTTGAGGGCGCCACGGTAATCGCCGCATTCGCCGCCCTGCAGGGGCACCGTGGCGGCGGTCTGCACGCCGGCCAGGGGTGGGTCGTACTGCACGCGGGCCATGCGGCCGCCGGGCTCGGGCGTGAAGGTCATCACCACCGACTTGAAGTTGATCAGCAGGGCGTCGGGCGCCGCGTTGTAGGGTTTGAAGGGCTCGCCATCAAAACTGCCCGGGTCGGTGGCGGGCACATCGAAGGCACTGTGGTCCAGCACGATGTCGCCGGCAATGGTCTGCACACCCAGACCCTGCACCCGGCGCAGCAGCAGCCACAGGCGCTCCAGCACCAGCTTGGGGTCGCCCTGGCCCTGGATGACGAGGTTGCCGTACAGGGTGCCGCCCTGCACCGCACCGTCCAGGTAGACCGGCGTGGCCCAGGTGTAGGCAGGACCCAGCAGGTCCAGCGCGGCAAAGGTGGTGACCAGCTTCATCACCGAGGCCGGGTTCATGGCCACGTTTGGGCGGTGGCTGATGCGCGGCGCACCCTGGCCCTGGGCATCGGCCAGCAGCACCGCCACGGCCTCGCGCGGCACCTTGGCCCGGGCCAGCGCGGCGTCCACCTCGGGCGGCAGGGCCTGCGCCAGCGCGCCGGCGAGAGCGCCAGCGCCCAGCAGCGCGGCGGCGAGCCCGTTGCGATGGCGCGTGGCAAACGGGCGGTGAAGGACTGGAAGCAGCATCGGTTGCATTATCCGGGCGTGGGGCTGTGGGGCTCGCCCCTTCCCCGATAATCGCAACCACGATGGCGTTGCCACCGCGCGTCTGGGCCGGCTCCCCGCCGGGGCCGACGGGTTGGTGATGTGCTATCAATGTTATAGCTGCCTACGCAGTCACCACAAGGGCTAGAGGCCAAATGAAGCAACAAAGGGTCGCCGGCGCATGAACCTGCTGGCGTTCGATACCGGGACCGAGTCCATGTCCATCGCCGTCGCGCGCGTCGGGCAGGACGGACCACGCCTGTGGCAGGTCGAGGCACTGGGTGGCGCCCGTGCCTCCACCGACCTGATCCCGGCCATCCTGGACCTGTTGCGCCAGGCGGACCTGCGTCTGGAACAGCTTGAAGCCATCTGCTTCGGCGCCGGGCCGGGCTCGTTCACCGGGCTGCGCACCGCCTGCTCCGTGGCACAGGGCCTGGCCTTTGGTGCCCAGGTACCGGTGCTGCCGGTGGATTCGCTGCTGGCCGTGGCCGAAGAGGCCCGCGCATCCGCCCTGAGCGCGCAGGCCAGTGGCGTGATCACCGCCGTGCTCGACGCCCGCATGGACGAGCTCTACGTCGCCACCTATGCCTGGGACGCCACCGGCGCCTGGACCACGCTCCAGCCCAGTACCTTGGTGCGCCCCGAGGACCTGGCCCGCCCGGAACGGCACGGCACGGCGGGCGACGCGCCCTGGCTCCTGGCCGGCAACGCCTTTGCCGTTTACGGTGACCGCGTGGCGGCCGATAGCCCGTTTGGCGCCACCGCGCGGCGCATCGCCGCCTTGCCCCGTGCCGCCGCCATGCTGCGCCTGGCGCCCCAACTGATCGCCGCCGGCCACACCGTGGCGGCCCAGGATGCCCTGCCCAGCTACATCCGCGACAAGGTTGCCAAGACCACTGCCGAGCGTATGGCCGAGAAGGCTGCAGCCGTGGGGGCGAAGCCGTGAGCGCTGTGCCGTCCAAGGGCATCGAGGCCGAATTCCAGGCCCTCACGGAGGGTTGGCTGGATGCCGTGCTGGCGGTGGAGCAACGTGCCTACGCCCACCCCTGGAACCGCACCAATTTTCTGGACGCCTTGCAGGCCGGTTACCAGGCCCAGATGCTGGTGGCCGGCGACACCCTCTTGGGCTACTTCATCGCCATGGAGGGCGTGGACGAGATCCACCTGCTCAACATCACCGTGGCGCCCGAATACCAGGGCCAGGGCTGGGCGCGCATCCTGCTGGACGCACTGGACCTGTGGGCGCGCGTCCGGGCGGCCCAGTGGCTGTGGCTGGAGGTGCGTGTCGGCAATGTGCGCGCCCAGCAGGTGTACGAGGCCCATGGCTACCAGCGCGTCGGCCGCCGCAAGGACTATTACCCAGCCGGCCACGGCGTGCGCGAGGACGCCGTGGTGATGAGCCTGCGCCTGTGACCGCCGGAAAGATCGACCGCCATGGCCCTTGAACTCGACACCCGCCAGCGCGCCATGCTGCAGGAGATGGGCGTGCGCGTCTGGCTGCCGGATGCGCTGGTCCCCGTGGAAGATACCCCGTCGGTGGCCGAGTCCGCTTTGGCAGCGCCCGCAGCGCGCCCCGTGGTTGCGGCGCCCCCGTCACCACTGCCCAGCCCTGTGGCCGTACGCCCGGTGAGTGTCGTGCGAACGGCTCTTCCTCCTGCTGAGGGCGTCACTTCGGCCGGTCAGAATTTGCAGAGCCTGGACGGTCCGGCCCTCGCCGCCGCAGCGGCCGCCTGCCAGGCCTGCGGCCTGTGCGCCGGCCGGCGCCAGTCCACCGCGCAGACCGTGACCGTGCAGGCCGACTGGATGGTGGTGGGCGACCCACCCGATGAGGACGAAGACCGCCTGGGTCAACCCTTTGCCGAACAGGCCGGTGTCTTGCTGGACGCCATGCTCAAAGCCGTGGGTGCAGGCCGCAGCGGTGCGGCCCGCCAGGGCGCCTACGTGAGCAATGTGGTGAAGTGCCGTCCACCGAATGCCCGCCTGCCGCAGCCGGACGAACTGCGTCAGTGCGAGCACTACCTGCGCCGCGAGGTGGAACTGGTGCAGCCCAAGGTGATCCTGGCCCTGGGCCGCTGGGCAGCCCAGGTGCTGCTGCAGGAGCATCCCGAGCAGGCCAGTCTGCCGCTGGGCAAGCAGCGCGGCGTGGTCTACCGCTACCAGGGCATTCCGGTGGTGGTGAGCTACCACCCCAAGGTGTTGCTGCGCGCCAGCGCCGACAAGGCCAAGGCCTGGGCCGACCTGTGCCTGGCCCTCGATGTTCTAGATGCCGCTGACTGAGCCCCAAAAACTACAATGCAGACCATGACCTTCCTAGAGCAATTGCGCGCTGCCGAGCAGCACAACGGTTCCATGCTGTGCGTGGGGCTGGACCCGGAACCCACCAAGTTTCCCACCCACTGGCGCGGCGATGCCAGCAAGATTTTTGACTTCTGCGCTGCCATCGTCGATGCCACGGCCGATCTGGCCATGGCCTTCAAGCCGCAGATTGCCTACTTCGCGGCCCACCGCGCCGAGGCGCAGTTGGAGCGCCTGATTGCCCACATCCGCAAGGCCGCGCCCCAGGTGCCGGTGATCCTGGATGCCAAGCGTGGTGACATCGGCAGCACGGCCGAGCAGTACGCCATCGAGGCCTTCGAGCGCTACGGTGCCGACGCCGTCACCTTGTCGCCCTTCATGGGCTTCGACTCGGTGGCGCCGTACCTCAAGTACCACGGCAAGGGCGCCTTTCTGCTGTGCCGCACTTCCAACCCCGGTGGGGACGATCTGCAGTCCCAGCGCCTGGCCTCGGTCGACGGCCAGCCCCTGCTGTACGAGCACATTGCGCGCCTGGTGCAAGGCCCGTGGAACCTCAATGGCCAGCTTGGCCTGGTCGTGGGGGCCACCTACCCGGCGGAGATCGAGCGCGTGCGCGCGATTGCCCCGACGGTGCCGCTGCTGATTCCCGGCGTCGGCGCCCAGGGCGGTGACGCGGCCGCCACCGTTCAGGCCGGCTGGCGTGCCGAAGGGGGTACCACCACCGGGCCCATCGTGGTCAACTCCTCGCGCGCCATCTTGTACGCGGGCGCCGACGCAGACTTCGCCGGCGCCGCGCGGGCCGTGGCCCAGCGCACCCGCGACCAACTGGCCGCTGCGCGCTGAGGCGCGAACGTTACACGCCGTAACACTTGATGCGCTTGGCGGCGCAATTGTCACCAAGTGTTGGGGTGATTGCCGCTAAGCTGCGGCTCTTGTCGAACAAGGGGCCACACCATGCGCGTCACAGACTACAGAGACGGTGAACCGGCGGTTGCACTACCATCACCGCCAACCGACGCCCAGTCTGTCAGCCCCCACGCCCCGTTGGCGGCAGCGCTGGCCCTGGCCGCACTGGGCAGTGCCTGCGGCGGCGGTGGAGGCGGTTCCAGCACCGCCGCTACGCCCACTGGCTCCAACAGTTCAACCGACCAGGTGGTGGGGCGCACCTACACCCAGGCCGGCACCGACGAGGACGCCGCGCGCTTTCTGTTGCAGGCGCAGTTCTCCGCATCGGACGCCGACATTGCCGCGGTGCGCGCCAAGGGCTATGCCGCCTGGCTGGGCGAACAGTTCGCCGCCCCGGCGGGTCAGACCGGCTTTGACTGGTTGAACGCGCGCGGCTACGCCACCATCAACAACGCCACCGCTTTCTACGACAACAGCTACCCCGGCGACTACATGGTCTGGAACCAGCTCATGACGGCGCCCGACGCGGTGCGCAAGCGCGTGGCGCTGGCGCTGTCCGAGTTCTTCGTGGTGTCGCTCTCGGGCCTGGACTTCAGTTGGCGCAGCCACGCCATCGCCGCCTGGTGGGACATGCTGGCCGCCAACGCCTTTGGCAACTACCGCACGCTGCTGGAGGGTGTGACCCTGAACCCGGCCATGGGCTGGTACCTCAACACCAAGGGCAACCTCAAGGAAAACACCGCCACCGGCCGTGCCCCGGACGAGAACTACGGCCGCGAGGTGATGCAGCTGTTCTCCATCGGCCTGTACCAGCTCAACCTGGACGGCACCGAGAAGCGCGACGGCAGCGGCAACAAGATCGAGACCTACACGCAAAGCGACATCACCAATATTGCCCACGTCTTCACCGGCTGGGACTTCGATGCCACGCAGAACAAGCCGACCGTCGAACCCGTGAGTGGTCGCACCATCCCCAGCACCGACTTCACGCGTCTGCCGATGCGGCTCAATCCGGCCAACCACTCCATGCTGGCATCGAGCTTCCTCGGCGCCACGGTACCGGCCAATACCGACGGCGCCGCTGCGCTGAAGATCGCCTTGGACACCCTGTTCAACCATCCCAACGTGGGGCCGTTCTTCGGCAAGCAGATGATCCAGCGTCTGGTGACCAGCAGCCCCAGCCCGGCCTACGTGGCGCGCGTGGCCAGCGCCTTCAACAACAACGGCGCCGGCGTGCGTGGCGACCTGCAGGCCGTGTTCGCTGCCGTGCTGCTGGACGATGAGGCACGCGGCCCGGTCGGCCTCACGCAGACCGGCTTTGGCAAGCTGCGCGAACCCATGCTGCGCCTGGTGCAGTGGGGGCGCAGCTTCGGCATCCATTCGGCAAGTGGTAGTTGGAAGATCGGCGACCAGAGCAACCCGGCCACGCAGCTCGGGCAGAGTCCGCTGCGCTCGCCCAGCGTGTTCAACTTCTTTCGCCCCGGCTATGTGCCGCCCAGCACCGCGTTGAGCGCCGCGCAGACGCCGGCGCCGGAGTTCCAACTGGTCAATGAGAGCAGCGTCGGCGGCTACCTCAACTACCTGCAGGGTGTGGTCCGCAATGGCCTGTACGTGAATGCGCCGGACCTGCCACAGAGCGCCAGCGACGCCACCAACGGCTACGACATCACGGCCAGCTATGCCGCAGAACTGGGCCTTGTGCTGGACCCCGTTGCCTTGGTCAAGCGCCTGAACCTGCTGCTATGCGCCGGCCAGCTATCGGCGGCCAACCAGACCCTGATCGTTAACGCCCTCAATGCCACGGCGCTCACCGCCACCAGCAGCGACAGCGCCAAGCTCAACCGCATCGCCAGCGCCGTGTTGCTGGTCATGGCATCCGCCGAATACCTGATCCAGAAATAGCCATGAACAACCAACTCCCCGACAACCCCAACCGGCGCGCCTTTCTGCGCCGCAGCGCCCAACTGGCCCTGAGCGGCACCGCGTTGCCCTTTGCCCTGAACCTGGCGGCCATGGGCGAGGCGGCGGCGTTTGATGCCACCGACTACAAGGCCCTGGTCTGCGTGTTCTTCTACGGCGGCAACGACTACGCCAACACGGTCGTCACCTATGACGATGCCAGCTACAACTTGTATAGCGCCATACGCAATGGCGGCGCGGGCCAGGCTGCCGGTGGCATTGCACTGGCAAAGTCGGCGCTGGCGCCCACGCTGCTCAACCCGACCACGCCGTTGGCCGGTGGGCGCCAGTACGCGCTGCACCCGGCCATGACCGGCCTGGCCAATCTGTTCAACGCAGGCCGTGCGGCCGTGCAGCTCAATGTGGGTCCGTTAGTGGTGCCGCTGACCAAGGCGCAGTACAGCGGCTCGGATCGGGTCAACTTTCCCCTGCCGCCCAAGCTGTTCTCGCACAACGACCAGCAGTCCATCTGGCAATCGTCCTCGCCGGAGGGCTCAACCATTGGCTGGGGCGGCAACATCGGCGACCTGGCGCTGGCCAGCAACGGCAACTCGCTGTTCACCTGCATCAACGTCACCGGCAACGCGGTGTTCCTGTCGGGCGATACGGCGCTGTCCTACCAGGTCAGCACCGGCGGCGCGGTGGCCATCAACGCCGTCAAGAACAATGTCTACGGTTCCAGCGCGGTGAAGGCCGCCATGGCCAGCCTGGTGCAGCAGCCGCGCACGCACATCCTGGAGAACGAGTACAACCGGGTAACGACCCGCGCCATCGGCGCCGAGGCGCAGGTCAGTTCCGGCCTGGCCGGGGTCAGCCTGGGCACCGCCTTTCCCGGCAACAACTCCCTGGCCGACCAGCTCAAGATGGTGGCGCGATTGATCGGCGCGCGCAACGCGCTGGGTGCCAAGCGCCAGGTGTTCCTGGTGTCGCTGGGTGGCTTTGACCTGCACGACAACCTGATCGCCCAACATCCCGGCTTGCTGGGCAAGGTCAGCGATGCCATGACCGCCTTCTACAACGCCACGGTGGAGCTGGGCGTGGCCAACCAGGTCACGGCCTTCACCGCGTCGGATTTTGGCCGCACCCTGACCTCCAACGGTGACGGTTCCGACCACGGCTGGGGCAGCCACCATTTCGTGGTGGGCGGCGCCGTGCGCGGCGCGGCCTTCTACGGCACGCCGCCGCCGGTGAGCGTGGGCAGCACGGCCGCCGCCCAGGACCAGTGGCATGTGGGCCAGGGGCGCTTGCTGCCCTCCACCTCGGTGGACCAGTACGCCGCCACCCTGGCCACCTGGTTCGGCGTGGCCGATGCGGAGCTGGGCGGCATCCTGCCCAATCTGCGCCATTTCGGAGCCGCCGCCGGCCGCCCCGACTACCCCATCAACATGGGCTTCATGGGATAGTCCGGCGGGCGACAGGGCGCGCGGTCGGCGTGCCCATAATGGGCGCTTTGCCATGCACCATCCGCAGGAGCGCCCATGATCGATCTCTACACCGCCGCCACGCCCAACGGCCACAAGGCGTCCATTTGCCTGGAAGAGTTGGAGTTGCCCTACACCCTCAAGGTGCTGGACCTTTCCAAGGGCGAGCAGAAGCAGCCGGCCTTTTTGGCCATCAACCCCAACGGTCGCATCCCGGCCATCGTCGATCGCGATGAAGGCGACTTCGCCGTGTTCGAGTCCGGCGCCATCCTCATCTACCTGGCCGAGAAGACCGGGCGCCTGATGCCCAGCGACACCAAGGGCCGCTCGCGCGTCATCCAGTGGCTGATGTTCCAGATGGGTGGCATCGGCCCCATGATGGGCCAGGCCAATGTGTTCTACCGCTACTTCCCGGAAAAGATCCAACCCGCCATCGACCGCTACCAGGGCGAGAGCAAGCGCCTGTTTCGCGTGCTGGACGGCCACCTCAAGGACCATGAGTACCTGGCCGGCGACTACTCGATTGCCGACATCGCCAACTGGGCCTGGGTGCGCACGCACCGCTGGTCGGGCGTGGAGGTGGACGACCTGCCGCACCTGCAGCGCTGGTTGGCGCTGGTGGGTGGGCGGGAGGCGGTGCAGCGCGGTCTGCAGAAACCCCCATCCACGCTGGAACTGCGCCGCGATGGCAGCGAAGCCGCCCAGAAGTTTTCGGAGCAGGCGCGCAACATGGTAGAAATGGGCCAGTCCCGGCAAGCAGGAGTCTGAGCATGCAACTCTACGTCGCGCATGGTGCGCCCAACCCCCGTCGCGTCCTGATGTTTCTGGTGGAAAAGGGGATCACCGGCATCAGCCTGGTCAACCTGGACCTCAACGCCCACGAACACAAGGGCCAGGCCTACCGCGCCAAGAGTCCGCTGGCCAAGGTGCCGGCCCTCGAATTGGACGATGGCCGCGTGTTGACCGAGACCCGTGCCATCTGCACCTACCTGGAAGGCTTGTACCCCGAGCCCAACCTGATGGGAACCACCTTCGAGGAACGCGCCTTCATCGAAATGGCCGACCGCCGTGTGGAGTTCTACCTGTTTGGAAACATCGCCAACGTGGTGCGCCACACCCACCCGGGGCTGGCGGTGCTGGAGCAGCCGCAGTTCCCCGAATTTGGCCAAGCGCAGGTGGAAAAGGTGCGCGAGGTGGCGGCCTGGTTCGACCATGTGCTGGAGCGCCAACCCTGGATTGCCGGCGAGCGTTTCACCATTGCGGACATCACGGCGTTCTGCGCCATCGAGTTCGCCCGGTTGATGAAGTTTCAGCCGGGGCGCGAAGGTCTGCCCGCGCTGCAGGCCTGGCGCGACCGCGTGGCCGAGCGCCCCAGCGCTGCCGTCAAGTAGCCGCCGTCGCCGACGCGGCGGCATCCGGCGCGTGCGGGTCGCCCCCGGCGTTCTGCGGTGCCTGCAGCGGCAGGCGCAGGATGAAGCAGCAACCCTGGCCAACTTCGCTGCTGACCTCCAGCTCCCCACCGAACAGGGACGTCACGATGTTGTAGCTGATGGACAGCCCCAAGCCGCTGCCGCCGCGCCCGAGCTTGGTGGTGAAGAACGGGTCGAAGATCCGCGCGATGTTCTCGGCGGCGATGCCCGCACCGTCGTCGTCGAACCGAATCTCCACTTGGCCGAGGCGTGGCAGTGCCCGCAGACGCATGGTGCCGCCCTTGCGTCCTTCGAAGGCGTGCAGCAAGGCGTTGTTGATGAGGTTGGTCAGCACCTGGCCGTAGGGGCCTGGGTAGCTGTCGAGCACGATGCCCGGCTCGATGTCCACCGTGAGACGGTGCCCTGCCTTCTGGATGCCGCGCTGCAGGGTGGCAACCACCTCCAGGCTGGTGCGTAGCAGGTCGAATGGGCGGCGCTGTTCGGTGGCCCGATCCACCGCCACCTGTTTGAAGCTTTGAACCAACTCCCCGGCTGCCTGCAGGCCCCGGATCACCAGTTGCAAGCCCTCCTGGGTGGATGCAATGTAGTCGGCCAGAATGCTGCGGCGCATGGTGCCCCCGGCGGCGGCAGCCTCCAGCGCAGCGGTGTTCTCCTGCAGCGTGCTGGCGGTGAGCAGGCTGTTGCCGATGGGGGTGTTGAGTTCGTGCGCCACGCCCGCCACCAGGGCCCCCAGGGCGGCCAGTTTTTCCTGCACCACCAGTTGGTCCTTGGCATCGCGCAGGTGGGTGTAGGCCACGGCATTGTCCAAGGCAATGGCGGTATAGGCGCACAGGGTGCGAAAGATCAGACGCTCGTTCTCGGCGTAGGCATGGCGCCGCGTGGATTGGATGGTCATCACGCCCAGAACCCGGTCGGCAATGGCCAGGGGGGCGAACAGGGCGCTGAGCGTGGCCAGCGTCCCGGGCACGTAGTTGGGGACCGTTGCCGCATCGGCAAAATCCACCAACAGTTCGCGCCGCTCGCGCACGCAGCGGGCCGAGTACGAGTGGCTGTCGTCGATCCGCACTCGGTCGCCGGGCAGGCGAACACCCTCTTCCACGTCGTAGACCGAGGTCAGGCTGCGCCCGTCGGGGTCCATCAGGTAGATGGCGAAGCTGGAGGCGTCGAGCAGGCCGTGCACGTGGCGCTCAATGGCCTGGAACACGTGCTCCTTGTCCAGCTGCGAGGTGATCTCCTGTCCGATGGTGCCCAGGCGCGCCAGCGTGTCGCTGCTTTGTTGCAGCAGGGCGGCGCGGCGGGCCTCGGCCTCGGCCTGGCGTCGGTGGTGCTCCATCTGGGCGTGGGAGCGCTCGGTATCCAGTCGCACCTGCATGGCCGTGGCGCGGTTGGTGGCCTCCTGGCTGAGTACGCGCTCGCGTGCCTCGGCGGCCTGCATGGCGGCTCGGTAGGCGTCGGCATGGCGGTCTTGCAGGGCATATTCCTCGGCCAGGGAAAACAGTAGTTCACCGGGAATCAAGTAACCGTCGATGGCGTGTGCCGTCGCCAGGGCCTGCTCCAGGCGTTCCAGGGCACGGGAGCGGTCTCCGCGGTGGGCATGGACACGGGCCAGCAGGCGCAAGGCGCTGACCTCCAGAACCTTGGTGCCCTGGTCGCGCGACAGTTGCAGGGCGAGTTGGGCCTCGTGCCCGGCATTCTCGTCGTCACCCAGCTTCAGTAGCGCATTGGCGACGCCGATGTGCCCTTCGATGGCCTGATCGGTCTGCGCCATGTGCTGGGCGCGCTCGGCCTGTTCGCGAAACAGGGTCAGTGCGCGGGCGTAATCGCCACGCGTCTGCGCCAGGTCGCCCAGGCCGCTGAGCAACAGGTTGAAGCTGCGCGACTGGCGCAGTGGGGCAAAGACCTGCATGGCTTCGTCCAGCAGGGATTGCGCGGCGTCCAGCCGGCCCATCACGCGCATGACCTCGCCCATCTGGCGCAGGCAGGGGCCCAGGGCCATGGGCCAGCCGGTGGGCCGGGCCAGGTCCAGGCCGCGTTGCAGCCACTCCAGCGCGGCGTCGTGGTCGTTGAGTGCGCTGTAGGCGCTGCCCGCGTTGACCGCGGCCACCACGGCGGTGATCAGCTGGCCGGACGCATGTGCTGCGGCGAAGGCGCGGTCAAACTGCTCCAAGGCGCCGGCCAAATTTCCCGAGTTGTAGCTGCGGGTGGCGAAAAAGGCGTGAACGCTCGCGGCGACGCAAGGTGCGGCGTCTTCTGCCGGGGCGGTAAACCGGTCTCCCCACTGAAGCAGGCTTTGCCGCACGTCGCTCAGCGCGGCGTAACGGGCCTGGTTGGCCTCAAAGTAGTCCGCCCGCTGGGCATCCTGCCCCTGGTGTGCACTGTGCGCGGCGGCAACTAGATTGGCATCCCGTAGCGGCAGGTTGCCGGCACTGGAATGGATGGACGCCAGCAACCCTTGTGCGTCGGCACAGCCGATGGGGTCTTGCAGGGTCTGAAAGGTTTGCAGCGCCTCCTGTGCCAGGGGCAGCGCGTGCTCCAGGTTGGACCGCAGCCAGGCGGTCTCCGCGTCTACCAGGGTCAGCCGCGCTGCCAGGGCCGTGCTGGTGTCCGGGGCTTGCGCCGCCAACGCCTGGCGCGCACGGGCGACCAAGGCGGTGGCGCGTGTGTTGTCGCGTTGGCGCAGGTACCAGGCCAGCGTGACCAGTGCGTGCGCGGTCGGCTCCGGGACGCGCATGTCGTCCATGGCGCTGGCCAGGCGGTCGACTTCGACATTGCGCTCAAACAGTTGCATGGCGGTGGCGTGCGGGGCTGTCCGAAGAATGGGCCGCGTGGCGCGGTCCGGCGTGGGCGAACAATAGCATGGAGCGGCCTTTGGGTGGTTTGACAAGCACCAGGGGGCTTCCTATAGTGGGCCGCATCCCCACCGCGTCGGAGTCGTCGTGCGCTACCCGTTTGTTGCCGCTGTGTTGTTGGCATTGACTGTTGCGTGTGCCAGCGCACAGGAGGTCACGCTGTACCTGATGGAGGTTCCGCCCTATGCCATGGACGCCCCACAGCAAAAGGGCATGGTGGGCGACGTGGTGCTGGAGGCCCTGCGCCGCGCGGGCTACCAGACCCGGCTGGTGGTGGTGCCCAGCCCGCGCGCGCTGTCGGCCGTGCCTGGCATGCAGGACACGCTGATCATCCCCCTGGCCCGCACCAAGGACCGCGAGACCCACTACACCTGGATCGCACACATCCTCAACGTTGAACGCGCCTTCTTCACCCTGGACCGCAAGGTCACGTCCTTCGCCGAGGCCAAGGCCGCATTCAAATCGATCGGCGTGGCCCGCGCCTCGGCCGGCTACCCCATTCTGCTGGAGCAGGGTTTCGATGCGGACCAGATCCAGGTACTCAATCAGGGCGTCAGCGCGGTGCGCATGCTGCAATCGCACCGCATTGACGCCTGGTACAACCCGGTGCTGGAGGCCGAACTGCTGCAGCGCGAGGCGGGTGTTCCGTCATCCTTCGCCATGAGTCCCACGCTGGGGCCCACGGAGCAGTACCTTGGGTGTTCCCGCAAGTGCGATCCCAAGTTGGTTGCCAGCCTGTCGGCCGCCATCAAGGCCATGCAGCGTGATGGTACGGTGCAGAAGATGATTGCCCACTACCTCGCCCCCTGAGGGCGCCACCCGGCCGTCAGGCGCGCTACAGCAGGCGCTGCAGGTAGCGCCCGGTATGGCTGGCCGGGTTGGCGGCGATGGCTTCCGGCGTGCCCACGCCCAGCACGGTGCCGCCGCCGGCGCCGCCTTCCGGCCCCATGTCGATCAGCCAGTCGGCGGTCTTGATCACGTCCAGGTTGTGCTCGATGACGACGATGGTGTTGCCGGCGTCGCGCAGCTGGTGCAACACCTTCAGCAGCAGGGCAATGTCGGCAAAGTGCAGACCGGTGGTGGGCTCGTCCAGGATGTACAGCGTGCGCCCCGTGTCGCGCTTGGACAGTTCGAGCGCCAGCTTGACGCGCTGCGCCTCGCCGCCGGATAGCGTGGTGGCCGCCTGGCCCAACTTGATGTAGGAGAGGCCCACGTCCAGCAGGGTCTGCAGCTTGCGTGCGATATTGGGCACGGCACCGAGGAACTCGAACGCCGCTTCCACCGTCAGGTCCAGGATCTGGGCGATGTTCTTGCCCTTGTACTGCACCTCCAGCGTTTCGCGGTTGTAGCGCTGGCCCTGGCACACGTCGCAGGGCACGTAGACGTCGGGCAGGAAGTGCATCTCCACTTTGACCACGCCGTCGCCCTGGCAGGCCTCGCAGCGGCCACCGGCCACGTTGAAGGAGAAGCGCCCCGGACCGTAGCCGCGTTCGCGGGCCGTGGGTACCTCGGCCATCAGCTCGCGGATGGGCGTGAACAGGCCGGTATAGGTGGCCGGGTTGGAACGCGGCGTGCGCCCGATGGGGCTCTGGTCCACATTGATGACCTTGTCGAAATGTTCCAAGCCTTCAATGGACTCGTGCGGTGCCGGTTCGTCGTGGGCGCGGTAGATGCTGCGGGCCACGGCGGCATAGAGGGTGTCGTTGACCAGGGTGGACTTGCCCGAGCCCGAGACACCGGTGACGCAGGTGAACAGGCCTACGGGGAAGTCCACGCTGACGGCCTTCAGGTTGTGACCGCTGGCACCAACCACGCGCAGGACCTCGTCGCGCGGCGGGTGGCGCTGGGGCACGGCGATGCTGCGCGTGCCGGCCAGGTATTGGCCGGTGAGCGAGTCCGGGTGGGCCTGCACCGCGGCGAAGTTGCCCTGGGCGATGACGCGCCCGCCGTGCACGCCGGCGCCCAGGCCCATGTCGATGATGTGGTCGGCGGCGCGCATCATGTCCTCGTCGTGCTCCACCACCAGCACGCTGTTGCCGATGTCGCGCAGGTGCTGCAGCGTGCCGATCAGGCGGTCGTTGTCGCGCTGGTGCAGGCCGATGGAGGGTTCGTCCAGGACGTACATCACGCCGGTCAGGCCGGAGCCGATCTGGCTGGCCAGACGGATGCGCTGGCTCTCGCCGCCGGACAGGGTCTCGGCGCTGCGGTCCAGGCTCAGGTAGTTCAGGCCCACGTCGTTGAGGAACTTCAGGCGCAGGCCGATCTCGCGGATCACCTTGGCGGCGATGTCGCCCTTGGCGCCGTGTAGCGTCAGGCCCTGGAAGTAGGCGTGGCTCTCGCCCAGGGTGGCACGGCTGATCTCGTAGATGGCGCGCGCCTGGTTGCCTTCACCCACCTTCACGTGGCGCGCCTCCAGGCGCAGGCGCGTGCCCTGGCAAGCGGGGCAGGGCTGGGTGCTGCGGTAGCGGGCCAGGTCCTCGCGCACCAGGGCCGAGTCGGTCTCGCGGTAGCGCCGTGCCATGTTGGGGATGATGCCTTCGAAGGGGTGCTTCTTGGTCAGCTTCTTGCCTTGGGACGCACCGGAGTCCATCACGTAGCTGAACTTGATCTCCTCGTCGCCGGAGCCGTGCAGAATGGCTTGGCGCACCGGCTCGGGCAGGGACTCGAAGGGCGCCTCGATGTCGAACCTGTAGTGCTTGGCCAGGCTTTCCAGCAACGCGAAGTAGTAGCCGTTGCGCCGGTCCCAGCCCTTGATGGCGCCACTGGCCAGGCTCAGCGTGGGGAAGGCCACCACCCGCGCCGGATCGAAAAAATCCTGCTGGCCCAGGCCGTCGCAGCTCGGGCAGGCGCCCACCGGCGAGTTGAAGGAAAACAGGCGCGGCTCCAGTTCGGCAATCGAGTGGTTGCACACCGGGCAGGCGAACTTGGCATTGAATAAATGCTCTTTGGGGCTGTAGCCCTCGTCAAGTGTGCGTGAAGCGCTATCAATTTCAGAGCGATTCGATGCGTCCATTTCCACTGCGATGGCCCGCCCATTGGCCAGGCGCAGCGCCGCCTCGAAGCTCTCGGCCAGGCGCTGCTGCAGGTCCGCGCGCACTTTCACCCGGTCGATGACCACGTCGATGTCGTGCTTCTCGGTTTTCTTCAGCGTGGGCAGGTTGTCGTATTCATAGATGGTGCCGTTCACGCGAAAGCGCACATAGCCCTGGGCCTGCATGTCGTTGAACACGTCCTGGAACTCGCCCTTCTTCTCGCGTGCCACCGGCGCCAGGATCATCAGCCGGGTGTCCTCGGGCAGGGCCAGCACGGCATCCACCATCTGGCTCACGGTCTGGCTTTGTAGCGGCAGGTCGTGGTCGGGGCAGTAGGGCGTGCCGGCGCGGGCGTACAACAGGCGCAGGTAGTCGTGGATCTCGGTCACCGTGCCCACGGTGGAGCGCGGGTTGTGGCTGGTGGCCTTCTGCTCGATGGAGATGGCCGGCGACAGGCCCTCGATAACGTCCACGTCGGGCTTGTCCATCAGTTGCAGGAACTGGCGTGCGTAGGTGGACAGGCTCTCCACGTAGCGGCGCTGGCCTTCCGCGTACAGCGTGTCAAAGGCCAGGCTGGACTTGCCGGAACCCGACAGACCGGTGATCACCACCAACTGGTTGCGCGGGATGTCCAGGTCGACGTTCTTCAGGTTGTGGGTGCGGGCACCACGCACGCTGATGGTGGTCTGCTGCAGTGCCCGTGCCAGGTAGGTGCCGCTGGGCTCAGCCGTGGTCGGGGTGGCTTGGGGTGCGTCAGGTGAGGGTGTCAAGGTTGGTGCCCGTGGAAGTACGGCGCCTGCAGCGCCGGGAAAACCCACCATGATAGTGAAAACCGGTGTTTTAGGCCCGTGGGCGGCCGGTTGTGGGCGGATCATGGACAATGGAGGCCCTCGCCGCGCCATGCGGCGCCACCGAGTTTGACCGTCTTGTCCACTACCTCGACCCTGTCCCCGGACGCCGGGGCGCCGTCCCCTTCCGCCACCAGCATGACCGCCCGGGAGCGCCGTTCCGCCGCCTCCCTGGCCCTGATCTTTGCCCTGCGCATGCTGGGCCTGTTCCTGGTGCTGCCGGTGTTCTCGCTGGAAGCGCGCAAATACCCCGGCGGCGACGACCCGGCCCTGATCGGCATGGCCATGGGCATCTACGGCCTGACCCAGGGCCTGCTGCAGATCCCTTTCGGCGTGGCCTCCGACCGCTACGGCCGCAAGCGGGTGATGGTGATCGGGTTGTTGATCTTCGCCGCTGGCAGCGCCATTGCGGCCTTGGCTCCCAGCATGGCGTGGCTGGTGGCCGGGCGGGCGTTGCAGGGCGCCGGCGCCATCTCGGCCGCCGTTACCGCGCTGCTGGCTGACCAGACCCGCGACGTGGTGCGGACCAAGGCCATGGCCATGGTCGGTGCCAGCATCGGACTGATGTTTGCGGTGTCGCTGGTGCTGTCGCCGCTGCTCAACGCGCTGTTGGGTCTGAGTGGCATGTTTGCGCTCACTTGCGCGTTGGCGCTGGCTGGTATTGCCATTGTGCTGTGGTGGGTGCCGCCGGAGCCGGCCCTGCATGCCGACCAAGCGCCAGACAGCCTGGGTGCCAGCCTGCGCGCGGCCCTGCACCATCCGGCCCTGCTGCGCTTGTACTTCGGCGTGTTCGTGCTGCACGCCGTGCAGCTGTCCATGTGGGTGGCGCTGCCAAGCCTGCTGGTGCAGGCCGGTCTGCCCAAGGACCACCATTGGTGGGTCTATCTGCCCGCCGTGATGGGCTCGTTTGTCATCATGGGCGGCATGTTCCCGCTGGAGCGCCGCGGCTACCTGCGCGCGGTGTTCCTGTCGGCCGTAGGCTTGATCGCCGTGGTACAACTCGGCCTGCTGGGCGTGGCCTTGACGGAGCCGACCATTGCCAAGTTGGCCGTCCTGCTGTTCGTGTTTTTCTGTGGCTTCAACGTGCTCGAAGCCAGCCAGCCCAGCCTGGCCTCGCGCCTAGCGCCCACCCGCGCCCGCGGCACGGCCCTGGGCATGTACAACAGCCTGCAGTCCCTGGGCTTCTTCACCGGCGGTGCCGTGGGTGGGTGGTTGGTCAAGGGTTTTGGTCCCCAGGCCCTGTTCATCACCGCGGGTCTGGCCATGCTGGCCTGGCTGCTCGTGGCCTGGCCCATGCAGGCCCCCGCCACCCGGCCGCATGCCGTCAATGCCGGCTAAACTCCCGCTTTACGCAGCGATTTAGGAACACCATGGCATCAGTCAACAAAGTCATTCTGGTCGGCAATCTGGGACGCGACCCGGAGATCCGCTACATGCCCAGCGGCGAGCCAGTCGCCAACATCACCATCGCCACCAGCAGCAAGTACAAGAACAAGTCCGGTGAAATGGTGGAAGAGACCGAATGGCACCGCGTCACCTTCTTTGGCAAGCTGGCGGAAATCGTCGGCCAGTATTTGAAGAAGGGCCGTTCCGTTTATGTGGAAGGCCGCATCAAGACCCGCAAGTACACCGACAAGGACGGCATCGAGAAGTACGCCACCGACATCATCGCTAACGAGATGCAGATGCTGGGCGGCCGTGAAGGCATGGGCGAGCCCTCGGGCGACGACGGCGGTTACGAAAGCGCTCCCCGCCGCCCCGCACCGGCCCCGCGTCCGGCCGCCGCTGCCGCACCCGCCGCGCGCCAGGCCCCGCCGCCGCGCCCGGCCAGTGGCTTCGACGACATGGACGACGATATTCCGTTTTAAGCGAACGTCGCAACCCAGCAAGACCCGGACCGCGCCTAGCCGTTCCGGGTTTTTGTTTTTAAGCCATCCCCATGCGTTTTTCTGACCGAGTGATTGCCGCTGTGCTGGCCGTGGCGCTGTTCGGCAGCGGTGACGCCCAGGCGCAGGCGATGTGCAACTGGTTTGACGACCCGTTCTTTTCCATTACCTCGGCACTGGCGGATTGCCCGCTGCCGGCCGGCCCATTTACACCGGAGTCCGAGCGCGGTGCCCAGGCCCACCACCGGGCCGAGCGCGGCACCACCTGCTGGCTGGCGGGCCAGTGCGAGCGACCCAACGACTACGCTTATGACGCGGACATCGCCACCGCCGTGCGCGCAGCCGTGGCCAGTGCGATGCCCGAGGTGGCAACTACCCTGTGGATCACGGTGCAGGGTCGCATCGTCTACATCGAAGGCTGTGCCAGCACCCGTTCGGCGGTGATCACGCTGGAGGAACGCCTGCGCACCATTCCCTATGTGCGCCAGGTGGTAAGCAACGTGCGCACCGACCCGGCGGCGCGTGTGCCCTATCGCCTGCGGTCCACGCCCTAGGTTTGGCTGCCGGGCTTTTCTACAGCAAGCAGGTATGCTTGTGCCCATGAGCGATACCCAACTCCTGGACAACGTCATCTGGCACACCCTCACCGGCGCACACGCCGCCTACGCCCAAGGCGCAGGGCCGGTGCGCCGCTACGCGCAAGGCTTTTCTCCCATGCTGGGCTTTGCCGATCCCACCCAGCCGGCGTGGGGCGAGCTGGCGCCCTATTGCACGGAGGGCGAACACCTGTACTGCGGCGGTTGGTCGGGGCCGGCGCCGCAGGGCTGGGCCATCGAGGCCGAGTCCACCATGTTCCAGATGGTCTGGCAGGGTGGCGAGGCGCCGCCAGCCGATCCCGCGTTCACCTTCGCGCGCTTGCAATCCGAACACGCGCCCCAAGCGCTGGAGTTGGCCACGCTGACGCGGCCCGGTCCGTTTGGGCTGCGCACCCCTGAGCTGGGGGAGTACGTGGGGTGCTTCGAGGAAGGCCGCTTAATCGCCATGGCCGGTGAGCGTCTGCAAGCGGGGCGCTTCCGCGAGGTCAGCGGCGTCTGCACCCACCCCGATTACCAGGGGCGCGGCCTGGCACGCCGACTGATGAACCACCTGATCCGCCGCCAGTTGCAGCGGGGCGAAATACCCTTCCTGCATGTGATGCGCGACAACGTGGGTGCGCACGGGCTATACGCGCGCATGGGGTTCCGCGACAACCGCGAATCGGTGGTGCGGGTGGTGATTCCGAACTAAGCGCTGGACTCAGGCCGAGCCCGTTGGTGCCAACGGACGAGGCCCGGCCAAGCGCGCATAGGCGCGCAGCAGCAGGCGGAACACCAGGCGCAGCAGCAGCAGGGTGCAAACCGCCTCGGCCAGGGTCTGCACGAAGGCCAGCACGGCGTTGATGCGCGCGGCGCGGCGCTGGAACTTGGCCACCATGCGGTCGCGGGCGATCTCGATGCTGTCGTAGAACGTGGGCACCACCAGCAGCGTCAGCAGGGTCGAGGTGATGGTGCCGCCGATGATGGCCACCGCCAGGGGCTGGTAGAACTCGCCGCCCTCGCCCAGACCCAGGGCCACCGGCAGCATGCCGGCGATCAGGGCGAAGGTGGTCATCAGGATGGGGCGCAAGCGTACCCGGCCGGCGTGCATCAGCGCGTCCTCACGGTCCACGCCCTCGGCCTCCTTCTTGCGTGCGGCGTCTAGCAGCAGGATGGCGTTCTTGGCCACCAGGCCCATCAGCATGATCACGCCGATGAAGCTCATCAGGTTGAGCGTGCCGCGCGTCACCATCAGGGCCACCACCACGCCGATCAGCGACAGTGGCAGCGACAGCATCACGCCCAGCGGCGCGGTGAACGAGCCGAACTGCATCACCAGGATCAAATACATCAGGCCGATGCCCGACACCAGGGCGATGGCCATCTCGGTGAACAGCTCCTTCTGGTCCTGGCCGGCGCCCGTCAGCGACAAGCCGTAGCCGGGCGGAAAGTCCATGGACTTGGCGAGTTTGAGGGCGTCATCCGTCACCTCACCGTTGGAGCGTCCCTGGGCGTTGGCGGACACGGTGATGTTGCGCTTGCCATTGGCATGTTCAATGCCGGAGGGACCCTTGCCCATGGTGATGGTGGCGATCTGCTCCAGCGGCACCATCAGGTTGCTGCCGGTCACGGCGATGGGCAGGCGCTCGATGTTTTCCTTGCTGATACGGTCCGCCGGGTCCAGGCGCACCGACACGTCGCGCGTCTCGCCCGAAGGGTCCACCCAGTCGCCGACCTCGATGCCGGCAAAGGCCACGCGCAGCGCCTGGGCCGCATCGTTGGCCGAGATGCCCATGGAGTTGGCCAGGCCGCGGTTGAGTTCGATCTTGAGTTCTTTGCGGGGATCCTGCTGCGACAGGCCCACATCCACCGCACCGGGCACCTGGCGCAGCTTGTCCATGTAGGCGTTGGTGATTTCCATCAACCTGCGCGAGTCCGGCCCGGTGAAATCGATCTGGATGGGCTTGCGCGCGCCGTTGTTCAGATCGTCCAGCACGGTGTATTCGGCGCCGACCAGGGTGCGGACCTTGTCGCGCAGTTCGGTGGCGATCTCCTTGGCGCCGCGCGCACGGGTGTGGCGCTTGCCAATGTCCACGTAGATGCGTCCGCCGGTGGCGGTGATGTTGCTGTTGGTCTCCTGGGTCTCGGGAATACTGCGGGCCAGTTCTGCGGCGCGCTCCATCTTGAGTTTGGCGTACTCCACCGAGGATGACGGCGGGGTGCGCACTTCGATCATCAGATTGCCCGAGTCCGAGGCGGGCAAGAAGGCCGTTCCGCCCCACTTCACCTGCAGCCCAATGGCGCCGACAAAGCTCAGCACGGCGATGGCCGCCATCCACTTGCGGTGGTGCAGGGCCCAGGCGATCACGTTGCCGTAACGGTCGGCCTGGTGGTCAAACCAGTCATTGAAACGCTGCAGATAGCGACCCAGGCCGCGCTTGGGCGCGCGGTGGTGGTCCGGCGGATCGCCCCAGTAGGCGGACAGCATCGGGTCCAGGGTGAACGAGATCGCCAAGCTCACCAGCACCGAGCAGGTCACGGTCAGGGCAAACGGCCGGAACCACTCACCCGAGACACCGGGCATGAAGGCCACCGGGATGAACACGGCGATGATGGAAAAGGTGGTGGCCGCCACGGCCAGGCCGATCTCGGCCGTGCCCTCCAACGAGGCGGTGCGCCGGTCCGCGCCCATCTGCATGTGGCGCACGATGTTCTCCCGCACCACGATGGCATCGTCGATCAACACGCCAATCGCCAGCGACAGTCCCAGCAGCGTCATGAAGTTGAGTGTGAAGCCGCACAGCCACACGGCGATGAAGGCGGCAATCACCGAGGTGGGCAGGCTTAAAGCGGTGATCAGCGTGGAGCGCCAGGAGTTGAGGAAGGCATAGACCACAAAGATGGTCAGCACGGCGCCCAGCACCAGGGACTCGATCACGTTGTTCAGGCTGCGCTGGGCGTCAATGCCGCCGTCGCGGGTGATCTCCAGCTTGGTGCCGGGGCGCTCCTTCTCGAATTGGGTGTTGAGCTCCTGCACCAGCTTGCGCACCTGGTCGGCCACGCTGACGGTGCTGGCGTCGCGCGAGCGGGTCACGAACATGCCCACGTTGGGCTTGCCGCTGCGGATGCTTAAAGAGTCGATGTCGGCGAACCCATCCTCGATGGTGGCGACCTGGCCCAGGCGCACGATCTGGCCGTTGAAGCGCTTGACCACCACGTCCTGGAACTCGGCCGGCGACTCGATGCGCCCGACCAGGCGGATGCTTTCCTCATCCAGGCGGCCGCGCACCTTGCCCACCGGGGCGTTGGTGTTCTGGGCACGCAGTGCGTTGACCACGTCGCTGACCGAGATGTTGAACTCGCGCAGGCGTTCGGCCTGCAGCAGCACGGAGAGCTCGCGTTTGAGTGAGCCGCTGATGTTGACCGAGGCCACGCCCGGGATGGCGCGCAGCTTGTCCGCCAGCACGTCCTCGGCCAGGCGCGAAATCGACGCGTGGCTCTCGCCGCTGGAGGACAGGGCCATGTTCATGATGGGCTGGGCCGACGGGTCGTAGCGGCGCAGCACCGGCTCGCGCATTTCCGTGGGCAGCTTGTAGCGCAGGCTGGAGATGGCGTTGCGGACTTCGTCCGTGGCCTCGATCATGTTCTTCTTGAAGTCGAACTCCATGTCGAAGCGGGCATTGCCCTCGGTCGCCGTGCCATAGACATTCTTCACGCCCGAGATGCTTTGCAGCGACTTCTCCAGACGGTTGATGATCTCGCGTTCCACGGTGTCGGGCGAGGCGCCGGGATAGGCCATGGTGATGAACAGGCCCGGGATTTCCACGTCCGGGCTTTGGTTCACCCGCAGCTTGCTCATCGCCATGAGGCCCAGGGCCATGAGGGCGATGATCAGGACAATGGTGGCAACCGGCCGGCGGATGCTGAAGTTGGACAGAAACATGTTTATGTCCCTTGCGGTGCGGTCGAACTGGCGACGGCGGGCTTGTTGCTCACGAGTTCGGCCTCCTGGCCTTCCTTGAGGTTGGAGCCCGGGTTGCGCAGCACCACATCGCCTTGCGCCACGCCGCTGCGGATTTCATAAAAGCCGGTGCGGTTGTCGCGCACGCCCAGGGCCAGGTCGATCTTGTTGAGTTTCTTGTCCTTGACGCGCCAGACCGATACCTTGTCGCCAGCCTTCACCAGCACCGATTCGGGCAGGGTGATGGCCATCACCTTCTCGGCCGTGATGTTGCCCTCGGCGAACAGGCCGGCCACGCGGGGCTGGTTGGAATCCGCAAAGCCCACCAGGACCTCCACCTGCCGAGTCACATCGTTGGCGCTGGGGTCCATGCGGGTGACTTGGCCGCGGAATTCCTGGTTGGCGTAGCCGTTGATGCGAAAGCTCACCGGCTGGCCCACCTTGACCAGGCTGACCTTGTCGGCCGAGATATGGCCGGCAAAACGCATGCTGGTGGGGTCGATCACCTTGAGCAACTCCTTGCCAATGGCCGCCGTGTCGCCGGCGGAGACCTTGCGGTCGCTCACCACACCGTTGAACGGCGCGCGCACCACGGTGCGCTCCATCTGCTGGCGGGCCTGCACAGCACGGGCATTGGCGGCGGACAACTCGCTTTGCGCGGCATTGCGACGCACCTCGGCGTCGTCCAGGGCCTGCAGCGAGGTCATGCCGGACTCGCGCAGGGTCTTGAGGCGTGTGAGGTTGCGTTCTGCCTGGTCCAGTGCCAGCGTGGCGTTGCGCACGGCGGCGTCGGCCGATTGCAGGTTGTCGCGGATGGCGGTGGGGTCCAAGCGCACCAGCACGTCGCCCTGGCGCACCGCGTCGCCGTTCTCCTTGAGCACCTGCAGCACCACGGTCGAAACTTCGGCACGCAGGTCGGCGCGCCGCTCGGGTTGGATGGAGCCGGTCACCACGGGGCCGGAGGCCAGAGCGCCGGCTTCGACGGTCAGGACGTCCTCGGCGCCGATCAACAGCTTGGCCGGCGCGGCGTTGGCATCCTTCTGGTCGACTTTGCCAGGGAATTTGCCGCAGGCCGACAGGCCGGCCACCAGGGCTATGGCGAGGAACAGGGGTCGCAACATAGGGAACTCTCCGTGGGGAACTTCAATGGGTTGGGAGGAGTGCGGCACTTGACTTGAGTCAATGTTCTGGCGCCGAGGCCGCGATTATGGTGTGAGCCGCCGCGGGTTCGCAAGCTTAGCCGTTTTCCCGCCGCTGTGTAGCTGGTGGGCCTGGGATGTGGGGTGGCAGGGACGGGTCATCGGGGCAGCTCCTGGGTGTTGGGGGCGCACTGTAGGGGCGGGGCGACTCCGGCGCACCCCCTTTGCGACCAACGCCAGCCTGAGGGTGACGGTTTGCCGGATTTCGGGGGTGGAATGCAGCGGCGCCCTGCCGGGCTGCTGGCAAAGGATTAGACTGAAAGCCGTCACCGAGCCCGATTCACGCAAGCGCTTGCCATGTCCACTTTCCGAATCAACCTTCACCAGGCGGTCTACTCGCTGTCCGATGCGCTGGACCTGGTGGGGGTTACCCATATCCACCACGGCAAGCGAGTGGCCTACATCGCAGCCGAATGCGCGCGCTTGGCCGGATGGTCGCCCGCGCGGCTGGACGCCCTGTTCCAGGCAGCGATCCTGCACGACTGCGGGGTCTCCAAGACCCTGGTCCACGCCAAATTGGGTCAGTTCGAATGGGAAAACGAGACCGAACACTGCGGCCAGGGAGCCCAGTTGTTGCAGGAGTGCCAACTGCTGAGCCCGCTGGCCGATCTGGTTCTGTACCACCACACGCACTGGGAGGTGCTCCAGGGCCTCGCGCTGCCGGCAACCATGAAATTGGCGGCCAACTGCATCTACATGGCCGATCGCGTCGACATCGCCTGCCAGGGAGTGAGCGCTGACTCGGACAACCTGCTGCTGTCCAAGGACAGCATTCGCGGCCTCATCCTGGAGCGCAGGGGCACCTGGTTCGCGCCCGAACTGGTGGAGGCATTTCTGGAAGTGTCCGACTCCGAAGCCTTCTGGTTTGCGCTGGAGAACGAGCATGTGTCGGGGTACGTGACACAGTGGATGTCGCACTCCCACCCGGTGGACATCGACTTCCAGGCCTTGCGCAACCTGGTGCAGGTGTTCTCCCGCATCGTCGATGCCAAAAGCACTTTTACCCGCGAGCACTCCGACGGCGTGGCCTGTCTGGCCCACTACCTGGGCCGGCTCATGGACCTGCCCGAGCGCACCTGCGAGATGCTGGAGCTGGCCGGCCTGCTGCACGACCTGGGCAAGCTGCGCGTGCCCGACGAGCTGCTGGAGAAGAACGGCAAGCTCACCGAGGACGAGTACGCCGATGTCATGCGCCACAGCTTCGACACCTTCAGCATTCTCAAGAACATCCACGGCATGGAGGAAATCGCCCTGTGGGCCGGCCAGCACCACGAGCGGGTGGACGGCAGCGGCTACCCCTACCACCGCCGCCATGAAGAAATTTCCCTGGAGAGCCGCATCGTGGCGGTGGCCGATGTGTTCCAGGCCCTGGCCCAGACCCGGCCCTACCGCGGCCCCCTGGCACCACCGGAAATCCTGGCCATTTTGAAGGGTGAAGCGGCGCGCGGCCGGCTCGATCACAATGTCGTCGCCAAGATCGAGGCCAACCTGATGGCGTGCTACCGGGCCTCGCTCACCCAATAGACCGATAAGGAAACACCGATGAGACAAACGATTGCGGGGGCCCTCGCGGCCCTCAGCCTGGCCGGCGCCTGCGCGCAGGATGTGGTTCAGCCCAACGCCCATCTGCTGGCCGACGGCATCCCTCCCATTGCCCAAGGCATTGCCGACAAGGTGGCGCTGTACACCGATTTTCGCGGTTACGGCTTTGTTGGTTGGCATCCGAGCGAGCGCTCCATGCTCGTGCGCCACCGGGCGCAGGGCGCCAACATCGCCCAGATCTATTGGCTGAAATCGCCCGGCGGCAAGCCCGAACTCCTCACCGACTTCCCCGACTACGTGTCGGAGGCCGCGTTCGAGCCCCGGCGCGGTCGCTACCTGGTCTACAGCCGCGACGTGGGCGGAAACGAGGCGACCCAGGTGTTTCGCATGGACCTGGACGGCCGTGTCTCCACGCTGCTGTCCAACCCGGACGAGCGCAGCGCCTTCACCTGGGCCCATGCCGGCGACCGCCTGTTGATCGACGCCGTGCCGCTGGACAAGACGGCCCAGGGTGGCAGCCGCGCCCAGGTTTCCACCGTGTTGACCTGGGTGGACCCGCAAAAGCCCGCCGAGCGCAAGCGCCTGACCGAGCTGCCCGGTGGCGGCTGGGGCAACTTCGAGCTGAGCCCGGATGACCGCACCATCGCCGCCCAGCAATTCCGCACGCCCAACGACTCGGACGTGTTCCTGATCGACGCACAGACCGGCGTACGCGAAAAAATCCTGCCCAAGCCCGGCCAGGGCGCCGCGGGCTACGGCGGTTTTGCCTGGAGCGCCGACCAGCAGCGCCTGTTCCTCACCACCAACCAGGGCGGCGAGTTCTCCGAGTTGGCGGTGTTTGATCGGCGCGACCAGTCGCTCACCGTTCTGTCGCACCACATCCCGTGGGACGTTGACGGCATCGCCCTGTCACCCGACGGCCAGCGTCTGACCGTGGTTGCCAATGCCAATGGTCGTGATGAGCTGCACGTGTTCGACGCCGCCACGGGACGCGAGCTGGCGCGGCCCGACATCCCGGCCGGCGCGCTGGGCGGCGGCAAGTGGCATCCTCGCCAGGGCCACACGCTGGCCTATGCCCTGAACTCCCCGCAGAGCCCGGGTGATGTCTACACGCTGGATGTGGACGGCGGCAAGACCGAGCGTTGGACGGTGGCCGGCTCCGCGCCCGGTGTGCACCCGGAAACCTTCGTCAGCCCGGAACTGGTGCAGATCAAGAGCTTCGACGGGTTGACGGTCAGCGGCTGGCTGTTCCTGCCTGATGCCGCCAAGTTTCCCGGCAAGCGCCCGCTGCTGGTGAGCTTCCATGGCGGGCCCGAGGGCCAGTCCACCGTGCGCTTCATGGCCCGTTACAACTACTTCCTGAACGAAATGGGCGTTGCCGTGCTGCTGCCCAATGTGCGCGGTTCCATCGGCTACGGCAAGACCTACCTCGATCTGGACAACGGCTTCAAGCGCAAGGACTCGGTCAAGGACGGCGGCGCCTTCCTGCAATGGGCCGGCACCCATCCGCGCCTGGATGGCAAGCGCATCGCCGTCACCGGCGGCAGCTACGGCGGCTACATGAGCCTGGCCACGGCGGTGGACTACAGCCCGCTGATCCGCGGCGCCATCGACGTGGTGGGCATCAGCCACTTTGTCACCTTCCTGAACAACACCGAGAGCTACCGCCGTGACCTGCGCCGCGTGGAGTACGGCGACGAGCGTGAGCCGGAGATGCGCGCCTTCCACGAGAAGATCGCCCCGCTGAACAATGCCACCGCCATCACCGTGCCGCTGTTCGTGGTGCAGGGCAAGAACGACCCGCGCGTGCCCTACACCGAGGCCCAGCAGATGGTGGCCGCCGTGCGCAAGAACGGCGTGCCGGTGTGGTACCTGCTGGCCGACAACGAGGGCCACGGCTTTCGCCGCAAGGCCAATGCCGACTTCGAGTTTTACGCCACGGTGCGTTTCCTGGAACAGGTCCTGCTGGACTGAGACCGGCGCCGCTCAGAGCCGCGCGGCCAATGTCATCACGGTGGACACGGTGACGACGGCCAGCGCGGTGGATACCGCTACCGAGGCCGTCACCAGTTCCTGCGCCACCTGGTAGCGCTGCGAGAACATGAACACATTGGCCCCGATCGGCAGCGAGGAAGTCACCACCAGAATCGTCAGTGGCAGGCCGTGCAAGCCCATGGCCCAGCCGATCAGGGTCACCAAGACCGGCAGCGCCACGTTCTTCAGCAGGCCCAGGCCCAAGGCGCCGCGCAGCTCGTGGCCGATGCGCGCGTGGGCCAGCGTCACGCCCACCAGCACCAGGGACATCGGGCCCATGGCGGTGCCCAGCAACTCCAGGGGGCGGTCCAGCACCACCGGTAGCGTCAGGCCGGTCTGGGCGAACGCCAGGCCCAGCAGAATGGGCAGCGGCACCGGGTGCAGGATGCCGTTGCGCAGCGCATCCAACACCGGGCGCACCCAGGCACCGCGCGTGCGGGGCGCCGCTGCATCGCGGGCGGCCTGGCGCGCCACGGCCAGCTCCAGGGCGATGGTGGCCAGGGTCAGCAAAATCAGCGCGTGCAGCGAGATGATGGTGAACAGCGTCACCATGCCGGCCTGCCCATAGGCCAGGCCGATCAGCGGCACGCCGATGGCCACGGTGTTGCTGAAGGTGGCCGCCAGCGCCAGCACCGTGGCGCGCTGCGTGAAGCCGCCCCAGGCCAACATGACCCCGAACAGACCGATGCCGGCGGCGAAGTAGGCCGCCACCGGGCGAAAGTCCAGTTGCTCCACATGCACCGTACTCATGGTGCGAAACAGCAGGGCCGGCGTGAGCACCATGAAAACCAAACCTGCCAGGTCTTTTGCGGCTTCAGCCCTCATCCAGCGTGCACGGGCTGCTATAAAACCAATAGCAATCAACAAAATGACGGGCAGCAGGGAGGACAGGACGATGGCGTGCATGGGGCATCGGGTAAACCCCGATTTTCCGGGATTGCCGCCGAGGGCGCCCGCCTCGCGTGCCTTGCCCCTATGCGGCGGCTGGCGTGGGCGGGTGCTGGCGCTTCAGATCAGCCGGGCCGCAGCCGCCAGCAGGTAGCCCACCGCGCAGGAGGTGCTCACGCCGATCAAGCCGGGCAGGATGAAGCTGTGGTTGATCACGTACTTGCCAATGTGGGTGGTGCCGGAGCGGTCGAACTGGATGGCCGCCAGATCGCTGGGGTAGGTCGGCAGGATGTAGTAGCCGTAGGACGCGGCGGCAAAGGCCACGATGTAGCCTGGCGGCACGCCAATGGCCAGGCCCACCGGCACCATGGCGCTGATGGCCGCGGCCTGCGAGTTCACCAACTTGGAGACCAGCAGCAGGGCAATGGCGTAGGTCCAGGGCTGGGTCTTGACCAGCTCGGTCAGCGCGGCCTTCAGCTCGGGCAGGTGGGCCTCGAACACGGTATCGGCCATCCAGGCAATGCCGAACACCGCCACCACGGCAATCATGCCGGCGCGAAACACGTCGGTCTTGCCGATGCTGCCGGGGTCGGTCGGGGTGCAAACGATCATCAGCGCGCCGGCCAGCAGCATGAACATCTGGATGGTCAGCACCATGGACAGCGGCTTGCCGCCAGCCAGCGGGCGCAGGCCCGGAAAGGCGCCCAGCACCGCCACCACGACGATGGAGGCGACGAAGATCCACATGGCGGTCCACTGGCCGCGGGCCAGCGTCTTGCCCATCAGCGTGCTGCTGTCGCCGTAGACGATCTGGCGCTGTGCCGGGTCGGCAATGCGGCGCTGGAAGTCGGCGTCATCGGCCAGGTCCTTGCCGCGGAACCAACTGAAGATGCCGATCATCAGCACGCCGGCCAACGTGGACGGGATGGTGATGGACAGCACCTGGATGAAGTCGATGACATGGCCGTCCACCGGCACTTTGGCCAGAAAGGCCACCAGCGACACCACGGCCACCGACACCGGGCTGGCCAGGATGCCCATTTGGCTGGCGATGGAGGATGCCGCCATCGGCCGCTCGGGGCGGATGTCGTTCTTGATGGCGATGTCGTAGATGATGGGCAGCATGGTGTAGACCACATGGCCGGTGCCGCACAGGATGGTCAGCAGGCAGGTGGTGAACGGCGCCAGGATGGAGACGTAGCGCGGGTTGCGGCGCAGCACGCGTTCGGCGCCCAGCAGCAGCACTTCCAGCCCGCCGGAGGCCTGTAGCGTGGCCGACGCCGCCACCACGGCGATGATGGTCAGCATCACGTCCACCGGTGGCTTGCCCGGCGGCAGCTTGAAGGCAAAGGCCAGCACAACGATGCCAATGCCCCCCAGCAGCCCCAGTGCCACGCCGCCCTTGCGTGCGCCGTAGAACAGGCAGACCAGAATGATGGCCACTTGCAGCAGTATGTCCATGGTGAACTCCTTTTGACCGTTTCCCCACTCTACGCTGCGGCACCTCGATATCTTTGACTCAAGTCAAGCCGCTGGTGATCCACACGGTCCATTAGCCTGCTGAATAATCCGGCCATGGTCACGTCTTCCGCCCCCATCGTGCTGAGCACCCTGAATGCGAAGTACATCCATGCTTCGCTGGGGCTGCGCTACCTGATGGCCAATATGGGCGACCTGGCACCGCGCACGGTGCTGCGCGAGTTCACCACCGGCCGCGCCACGCAGGAGGTGGTGGAGGCGTTGCTGGCGCTGCAGCCGCGCATCGTGGGCTTCGGGGTGTACATCTGGAACGTGCGCCAGACCACCGCGGTGGTGCGTGCGCTCAAGGCCGCGCGCCCCGAGTTGACCGTGGTGCTGGGCGGCCCCGAGGTCAGCCACGAGTGGGAAGACCAGCCCATCGTGCAGCTGGCGGACCACGTCATCACCGGCTGGGGCGACGTCAGCTTTCCGGCCCTGTGCCGCGCCCTGTTGCACGGCCCGCGCCCGCTGATGAAGGTGATGGCCGGCGTGCAGCCGCCGCTGGACAGCATCGCCTTGCCCTACGACCAGTACAGCGATGCAGACCTGGCCCACCGCGTGCTGTACGTGGAGGCATCGCGCGGCTGCCCCTTCACCTGCGAGTTCTGCCTGAGCGCGCTCGACAAGACGGCCCGTGCCTTTGATCTGGACGCTTTTCTGGCGGCCATGGAGGGCCTGTACCGGCGCGGCGCGCGCACCTTCAAGTTTGTGGACCGCACCTTCAATCTGAAGGTTGACGCCTCGGTGCGCATCCTGCAGTTCTTCCTGGAGCGGCTCACGCCCGATCTGTTCCTGCACTTCGAGGTGGTGCCCGACCACCTGCCCGAGCGTCTGCGGGCCATGCTGGTGCGGTTTCCGCCGGGCGTGCTGCAGCTGGAGATCGGCATCCAGAGCTTCAACCCGGACGTGCAGCAACGCATCGCCCGCCGCCAGGACAACGCCAAGACCGTGGCCAACCTGGGCTGGCTGGTGCGCCACACCCATGCCCACCTGCACACCGACCTGATCTTCGGCCTGCCCGGCGAAACGCTGGAGAGCTTTGCCGCCGGCTTCGACCAACTGCACGCCCTGGGCCCGCACGAGATCCAACTGGGTGTGCTCAAGCGCCTGCGTGGCGCACCCATTGCCCGCCACACGGTTGCGCACGGCATGCGCTACGACCCCGAGCCGCCCTACACCGTGCAGCAGACCGATGCGGTGGATGCCGAAACCGTGCAGCGTTTCACGCGCCTGGCCCGCTACTGGGACCTGGTGGCGAATTCGGGGCGCTTTCCCGCTACGTTGGTGCTGTTGCTCCAGGGGCCTTCGGCGTTTGCCGCCTTCCTGGCCTTCAGCGCCTGGCTGTGGCGCAGCCACGCCAGCACCCAGGGGCTGACGCCCGAGCACCTGGTGGATGCCCTGTTTGCCTACCTCACGGTGGAGCGCGGCCTGGGGGCGGAGCCGGTGCGTGCCGCCTTGCTGGCGGACTACCAGGCCAGCGGCGCGCGCGCCATGCCGCAGTGTCTGCGCGGCGTGCTGCCGCACCGGCCGGTGGCCCCGCGTGCACGCGCCCTGGCCCAACGCCAGGACCGCCATGCGCCGACCTGCGCCACGCCTGTGCCGCTGGTTATCACGTCTTGACCGGTAGGGGTCGGGCGCAGATACTCCCGGCCATGGCTATGCCACCCACCGAACAGGTCCCGAACACAGAGCCCGCCGCAGCGCCGGCTTACCTGACAGCCGCGCTGCCCGATCTGGAGGCATGGACGCGCTACTTCCGCGATGCCGAGATGCCCATCCGCTCCAGCACCGCGCAGGCCCTGGAGCAGATGCGCGCCGACCAGGATGCGGTGGATGTCCACGTGCTGACCGACGTGATCCAGGGTGATCCGTTCATGACGGTCAAGCTGCTTGCCCACGCCGCACGCCTGCGCCGCCCGGGGCAGGATACCGACACCGAAACCATCACCAGTACCTTGGTGCTGATGGGGATCGCGCCCTTCTTCCGCGCCTTCGGGCCGCAGCAGACCATCAAGGACTGGCTGCACGACCAGCCCCAGGCCCTGGACGGGCTGCGCCTGCTGATGCAGCGCGCCTACCGGGCCTCGCGTTTCGCCCTGGGTTTTGCCGTGCACCGCGGCGATCCCGATGTGGAGTTGATCCAGTTGGCGGCCTTTCTGTACGACTTCCCGGAAATGCTGATGTGGTGCCACGCGCCCACGCTGCAGCAGCGCATCCGCGAAGCGCAGCGCGCCGACCCCACGCTGCGCAGTGCCGCAGCCCAGCGCGAGGTGCTGCACATGGAGTTGGACGACCTGCGCCAGAACCTGCTCAAGCTGTGGCACATGCCGGAGTTGCTGGTGCGCATCTCCGACAACCGCCACACGGGCCTGCCCATCGTGCGCAACGTGGTGCTGGCCCAGCGCCTGGCGCGCCACACCATGGGTGGCTGGGACAATGCCGCCATTCCCGACGACATCAACGACATTGCCGAACTGCTCAACTGCCTGCCGCGGGTGGCCATGGCCTACGTCCACAAGATCGACCAGCCGGCCTGAGCCGTGCAGGGTGGTGCTCAGCGCACCAGTTGGTTGAGTTCGATGATGGGCAGCAGCACCGCCAGCACGATCAGCATCACCACCAAGCCCATGGCGACGATCAGCAGCGGCTCCAGCAGTGTGGCCAGTTGCAGGGCGCGGCGTTGCACCTCGGTGCCCAGTTGCTTGGCGGCGCGCTCCAGCATGGTCGGCAGCTGGCCGGTCTGCTCGCCCAGGCGGGCGAACATGGCCAAGAGGCCGGGAAAGCGCTTCTTCTGCGCCAGGGCGGAGGCCAGCGGCGCGCCTTCGCGCACCAGCACCAGGGCGTCCAGCGCATCGGCGCGCATGGCGCGGTTGGAGACGGTGTCGGCCGCCGCCTGCAGGGCCTTCAGAATCGGCACGCCGGCCGCCGCCAGCATGGCCAGGGTGCCGGCAAAGCGCGCCGCGTTGTAGCCGCGGGACAGCCGGCCCAGCACCGGCAGGTTCAGCCAGGCGGCGTCGAAACGTTCGCGAAATGCGGCGCTAGCCCACGCCAAACGGGTGCAGCCAGCTAGCAAAATCATAGCAATCAGGAGCAGCCATCCCTGGTTGCGGACGAAGTGGCCCAGCCCCAGCATGATCACGGTCAGCAGCGGCAGGCCGCGCTTGGTGCCGGCAAAGACCTCGGCCACCTGCGGCACCACATAGCCCAGCAGGAACATCACGATGGCAATCGCCACCAGGGTGACGATGGCCGGGTACAGGGCCGCGCCGATCAACTGGGCCTTGAGGGCCTGGCTCTGCTCCAGGTCGTCGGCCAGGCGCTCCAGCACCAGGCCCAGGTTGCCGCTGTGCTCGCCGGCGCCGACCACGGCGCAGTAGGTGGGGCCGAACTCGCGCGGGTGCTGGCCCAGGGCGGTGGCGAAGGCGGTGCCGCCATTGACCTCGGCGCGCAGCGCGGCCACCAGTTGGCGCTGGCGCGCGTCGTCGGATTCCTCGGCCAGCGAGGTCAGGGCACGCTCCAGCGGCAGGCCCGACGTGACCAGGCCGGCCAACTGGCGTGTCCAGATCGCCAGCGCGGCGGCGCCAAACACGCGGCTGCTCCACAGGGTGGTGCCCTGGCCCGCCGCACGGGTGGCTCCGGCCTCGCCGGCCGCAATGGCTTCCACCACCAGCGGGACCAGGGCCTGGGCGCGCAACAGGCCGCGTGCACCCTTGGCCGTGTCGGCCTCGATCACCCCCTTGCGGGTGGCGCCGTCGGCATCCAGGGCTTCAAATGTGTAGGCGGGCATGGGACCCGATGTTAGCTGCTGGACCCTGCCACGCCATGGTGTGCGAAATCGCGAAAAGTGTTGACTTGCAGCAACAACCATGGCGCAGGTATGGAAATTGGGGTTAACCCTTTGATTCAAATCAATTGCATTTTTTCTTGAACGGGTTCAATGCGCCTTGGGAATGTCCCCAGCAATCAAACAACTATTACGCCCCTATGAAAAAGCAAGTCATCGCCGCCGCCGTTTTGTGCTCCCTGGTGTCTGGAGCCGCTTTCGCCGCTGAACAAGAAGGCCCCTGGATGGTTCGTGCCCGCGCCGTCAGCCTGAACAGCGCTAACTCCGACGACACCGGTCTGGGTCTGTCGCTCAACAACAAGTGGATCCCCGAAGTCGACATCAGCTACTTCGTCAACAAGAACGTGGCCGTGGAACTGATCCTGACCGTGCCCCAGTCGCACACCCTGACCTCCTCCGCCCTGGGCAAGGACATCGGCACCGTCGAACACCTGCCCCCGACGCTGCTGCTGCAATACCACTTTGACGCCAACGGCGGTGCCAAGCCCTACATCGGCGCCGGCATCAACTACACCCGCTTCACCAAGTCCGACATCCTCGGCGGTGCAGCCACCATTGACAAAGACAGCTGGGGCGGTGCCCTGCAAGTCGGCGTGGACGTGCCCCTGGGCGGCAACATGTACCTGAACTTCGACGTGAAGAAGGTCTACATCAAGACCGGCGTGTATGTCGCTGGCGTGAATGCCGGTACCTTCAAGGCTGACCCCATTCTGGCCGGTATCGGCCTGGGCTGGCGCTTCTAAGCCCACCGCGTTTCTCAAGGGTTCTCAAAAACGAAGCCCTGCCGCGTTCCGCGCGGCAGGGCTTTTTCGTGGGCGCTGGGTAGCGACTACTACCAAGACTTTTCACGTCATCCGGGTTTCCCAGCATGACACCAAGGTGACAGCGCCGTACCATATGCAAAAGTGCACGACCGTGCTTTTTTGATTTCGGGCAAGCCACACCAACGCCTGCCGCCGGAGTCGCCCCGCGACAGCGCCCCCACCCAAGAGGTCGCAGCCTTCTCGAACGGATTCCTTTCAACCCCTTGGGCTTCGGCCCTTCTGGAGACACACTTGAAGAAAATCGTGATGACCTGGCTGGGTGCCTGCATGCTGGCCCTGGCGCTGTTCCCGGTCTCGGCCTTCGCCGGCTATACGCAGACCAAATACCCCATCGTGCTGGTGCACGGCCTCTTTGGTTTTGACAACATCGGCCCGGTGGAATACTGGTACGGCATTCCCTCGGCCCTGCGCGCCGACGGTGCCAAGGTGTACGTGGCCCAGGTATCGGCCGCCAACAGTACCGAGGTGCGCGGCGAACAGCTGCTCACCCAGGTGAAGCAGATCCTGGCCGCCACCGGCGCCGCCAAGGTCAACCTGATCGGCCACAGCCATGGCGGCCCCACCATCCGTTACGTCGCCTCGGTGCGGCCTGACTTGGTCGCATCGGCAACCTCCGTCGGCGGTGTGAACAAAGGCTCGGCCGTCGCCGACGTGCTGCTGGGCGTGGCGCCCCCCGGATCGCTGGCCAACAGCGTGATCGTCACGGTCACCAATGGGCTGGCCACGATCATCAACTTCCTCTCCGGTGGTTCGGGCCTGACGCAAAACTCCCTGGCCGCGGCCCAGTCACTGAGCACGGCCGGCTCGCTCAAGTTCAACGCCGCACATCCCGAGGGCGTGCCCACCAGCGCCTGTGGCGAGGGTGCCTACGCGGTCAACGGCGTGGCCTACTTCTCCTGGAGCGGTGCCCAACCGTACACCAACGTGTTGGACATCATGGACCCGGCCCTGGCTCTTACTTCGCTGGCCTTTGGCGGTGCCAAGAACGATGGCCTGGTGGCCAGCTGTTCCACGCATCTGGGACGCGTGATCCGCGACGACTACGCCATGAACCACATGGACGAAGTGAACCAGACCGTGGGCCTGGTCAACCTGTTCGAGACCAGCCCGGTCACCCTGTACCGCCAGCACGCCAACCGGCTGCAAGGCATGGGCCTGTAACAGCACGGCGCCATGCGGCTCACCCCGGCGCACCTGGGCCTGACCGCCCTGGCACTGGCTCTGCTGACGGCGGCTCTGGTGCTGTGGCGTGCAGAAGAATCGTCGCCAGCATCATCTCCGTCGGCATCGGCGGGCGATACACGCCCGGCACCGGTGGCGCGTTCCCTGCGGGACACCGTACCCGATGGCGATCTGCAAGCCATGCAGACGGCCGGCGGCGCCCCGGTGTCGGGTGCGTTGGCCTATGGCGAGCTGCGCCGCCTGTTCGACTACTACCTGAGCACGGTGGGCGAGCAGAGCGTCGAGACCATTACCGCCCAGATCCAGGCCGAGCTGCAGCGCCGCTTATCGCCGCTCCAAGCGCAAAGGGCGCAGCGCTTGCTGGGCCTGTACCTGGCCTACAAGCGCGAGTTGGTGGACCTGGAGGCCAAGCCCGATCTGGCCGGCAACGCCGTGGCCGCCATCCGCCGTCGCATGCTGGCCATGCAGGACTTGCGCTCTCACTACTTCAGCGCCGACGAGGCAGAGGGCATGTTCGGCTTCGAGGACGCCTACGACCTGGATGCCGTGGCGCGCCTGGAAATCGACCAGGACACTAGCCTGAACGCGCAGCAAAAGAAGCAACGTCTGGCCGCGTTGGATGCCGCCATGGCGCCCACCCTGCGCCAGGAACGTGAGGCCAGCTACGTGGTGGCCAACACCGAGCAACAGGTACAGGCCCTGCGTGCCAAGGGTGCCACCGACGATGAGGTGTATCGCTTGCGCGCCCAGGCCTTCGACCCCCAGGCCGCGGCACGCCTGGCCGACGTGGACCGCGAAGAAGCCGCCTGGAAGAGCCGCATCGCCCAGTACCAGGACGCGCGCGCCCGCCTGCTCCAGACACAGGCCAATGCCTCGGCATCCGAGCGCCAGGCCAGCCTGGCCCAGTTGCAGGAAAGTCTGTTCAGCGCGGCGGAGCGGCCCCGCCTGGTGGCCTACGAATAGCGCCGGCGCTCAGTGCGCGATGCGCTTGCCATGCGGCAGGCTGGAGAGCTTGGAGTAGAGGCTGCGGCAGTAGCCTTCAATGCGCAGGCACTTGTTGATCTCGTCCACTGGCAGCGGGCCGGACACCACCACGATGTCGTTGGCACTGTCGACCGCGCCCTTGGCGCGCAGGCGCCGGCGGGTGTTGGTGGCCCAGGAGTGGATGCGCCGGGGCGTGCCGTGCTCGTGCAGCTTGCCGGTGCGGGCGTCGAAGGCGATGGCCACCGTGTCGGTCGTCAGGCGCAGCCGATGCTCCCCCGTGACCGTGCTCTTGGGCGTGCTCAGGTCGTAGAGGTGGTAGTTGCCTTTTTTGAGTTCGTACTGCAGTGCCATGGGGTGTTCCTCGCTGGTCCTGATTCTGGTCGGCGCCGGCCGAGCCGAACGCCTGAGAAGCCGGCCAATTCCGGTGCAATTTGCGTTCAGTCGCGTGTCACGCGGATCAGCTCCTCCCGTGTGGTGAGTCCGGCCCGCACCAGGCGTTCGCCGTCGTCGCGCATCAGCGTCATACCCACGCCCAGGGCGGTGGCGCGGATCTCGGCCTCGGGCGCTTGGTGGTGAATCTGGGCGCGGATGGCCTCGTCGGTCACCAGCAGCTCGAACACGCCGGTGCGGCCCTGGTAGCCGGTGTGGCCGCAGTGCTCGCAGCCAGCGCCGGCGCAGTGCGTGCAGGTCTTGCGCAGCAGGCGCTGCGCCAGCACGCCCAGCAGGGACGAACTCAGCAAGAAGGGTTCGATGCCCATGTCGGTCAGCCGGGTGATGGCGCTGGCGGCGTCGTTGGTGTGCAGCGTGGCCAGCACCAGGTGGCCGGTCAGCGAAGCCTGGATGGCGATCTGCGCGGTCTCGAAATCGCGGATCTCGCCGATCATGATGACGTCCGGGTCCTGGCGCAGGATGGCGCGCAGGGCCTTGGCAAAGTCCAGGTCGATCTTGGCGTTGACCTGGGTCTGGCCCACGCCAGGCAGCTCGTACTCGATCGGGTCTTCCACCGTCATGATGTTCTGGCGCCGGGTGTCGAGTTTTTGCAGCGCCGCGTACAGCGTGGTGGTCTTGCCGGAGCCGGTGGGGCCGGTGACCAGGATGATGCCGTGCGGCTGCGTTACCAAGTTCTCGAAGCGCGCCAGCACATCGCCCTGCATGCCGACGGACTCCAGGCTGAGCTTGTCGCCGCTCTTGTCCAGTAGGCGCAGCACGGCGCGTTCGCCATGGGCACTGGGCAGCGTGCTGACGCGTACGTCCACGCCGCGCGTGCCGATGCGCAGGCTGATGCGCCCGTCTTGCGGCAGGCGCTTCTCAGCGATGTCCAGGTCGGCCATGATCTTCAGGCGGCTGATGAGCGCTGCGTGCAGGGCGCGATTGGGTTGCACCACCTCGCGTAGCGTGCCATCCACGCGAAAGCGCACGCTGCTGTGGCGCTCGTAGGGCTCGATGTGGATGTCGCTGGCACCATCGCGCGCGGCCTGGGTGAGCAGGGCGTTGAGCATGCGAATGATGGGTGCGTCGTCGGCGGTTTCCAGCAGGTCTTCGATGGCGGGCAGGGCCTGCATCATGCGCGAGAGGTCCACATCGGCCTCGACCTCGCTGATCACCGTGGCGGCGCTGGATTCGCTTTGCGCATAGGCGGCGCTGATGCGCTGGCTCAGGGCCTCCGCACTCTCGGTCTGCACCTGGGCCACGCCGAACTTGCGCATGACCTCGCCCACGGCGCTGCGGGTGCGCTCGCCGTCCAGCGCATGCAGCCACAGGGTCAGTCGGCCGTCCGCATCCTCCAGCAGCAACTGGTGGCTGCGGGCAAAGGCGTAGGGCAGTGGGTATTGCAAGGGTGCGGCCATGGCGGAATGGACTTTACTGGGCCGGCGGTGTGGGTGTTGCCGTTGGCGCGCGCGGTGTGGGTGCGCCGGGCAACACCGGTGCGGCATTGACTGGCACCGCCGCGCTGGACTGCGGCTGGGCGCCTTGCTGGGCGGCGCGCATCAGTTCGTAGCGATCCAGGGTCAGCGTGTCGGTGGCGTTGGCATCGCGCAGCACCACGGGGCGCAGGAACACCATCAGGTTGGTCTTCTTGCGGCTGCGGGTCTCGCTCTTGAACAGGTTGCCAAACAGCGGCAGGTCGCCCAGGCCGGGCACCTTCTCGGTGTTGCCAGAGTATTCGTCCTGCAACAGCCCGCCCAGCACCACGATGGAGCCGTCGTTGACCAGCACGTTGGATTCGATGGAGCGCTTGTTGGTCGTGGGCCCATTGGTGTTGTTCAGCGTGGAGGCCTGCACGGTGGACACCTCCTGGTAAATGGTGAGCTTGACCGTGCCGTTCTCGCTGATCTGGGGCTTGACCTTGAGCGTGATGCCGACATCCTTGCGTTCGATGGTCTGGAAGGGGTTGACCGAACCCGAGTTGCCGCCGGCGCCGGTGTTGGTGAACTGGCCGGTCAGGAACGGCACGTTCTGGGCGATGACGATCTTGGCCTCTTCGTTGTCCAGCGTCAGCAGGTTGGGCGTGGACAGGATGTTGCCGTCGCCGTTGGCTTGCAGGTAGCGCGCCAGAAAGCCCAGCACATACACGCCGTTGACCTGGTTGGCTACGGCGAAGTTGGCACCGGTGGCCAGGGTGGCGCCGCCGCTCAGGGCCTTGGTGGCCAGGGAGACGATGTTGGTGCCGCCTATGCTGAAGTTGGTGCCCAGGAGGCCCACGCTGCCGTCGCCGTTGGCGCCCAAGGGGCTCTGCCACTGGATGCCGAATTCGGCCGCCTTGTCGGCGTTGACCTCGGCGATCAGGCTCTCCACATAGACCTGGGCGCGGCGGGCGTCGAGCTTGTCGATCACGGCGCGCAGCTGGCGGTACTGCGGCTCCGGCGCGGTGATGATGAGGGCGTTGGTGGCGGCATCGGCCTGGATCTGGCCGCCGGTGGTGGAAGCTGCGCCGGCGCTGGCGGTGCTACTGGCCGTTGTCGCGCTGGTGGTTGCGGTCGCTGTCGTTCCCGTGCTGGCCGTGGTGCCCCGGGCTTCTCCGGAGAGCGCGGCGCGCAGCGTGGTGGCGAGCTTGGTGGCGTCGGCGTTTTTCAGGTAGACCACATAGATGTTGCCGCTGGCGTTTTGCGAGCTGGGCTGGTCCAGGCGTTCGATGAGCGACTTGGCCAGCGCCATGCGCGCCGGGTTGGCCGCGCGCAGGATGATGGCGTTGCTGCGCGGCTCGGCCAGCACCGTGGTCTTGAACGAGGTGTCGGCTTGGCCGCCGGGGGCCGCGGCGGCGCTGGCGCCGGACTCGATCAGGCGCAGCACCAGCGGCGCCAGGTCCACGGCGATGGCGTGCTTGAGGTTGACCACCTCCACATCCGTGGCGTTGGGCACGTCCATGGCGGCGACGATCTGGGCGATGCGGCGCAGGTTGTCGCCGTAGTCGGTGATGACCAGCGAGTTGTTGCCGGGGTTGACGTTGATGGTGTTGTTCGGGCTGATCAACGGGCGCAGGATGGGCAGCACGTTGTTGGCGTTCTCGTAGTTGAGCTTGAACACCTGGGTAGCGATCTGGTTGCCAGGGACCAGCTTGTCGTCGAACACGGCACCGCCTTGCAACTTGGCGTCGGCCTCCGGCACGATCTTGTCCAGGCCGGCGGCGTCCACCACGGTGTAGCCCTGCAGGCGCAGCAGGGCCAGGAACTGGTTGTAGGCCTGCGTCGGCGTGACCGGCTTGTCGGTGGTCAGGGTGATGGTGCCCTTGACGCGCGGGTCCACCACCACGTTGCGGCCGGTGAGCGTGGCCATGGTGCGGGCCACGGCCTCGATCTCGGCGTTGGTGAAGTTCAGCGTGATGGGCTCGCCGCGCTTGCTGGCGGCGGCCGCGGCCGCGGGTGCCGTCTGGGCCAGAGCTTCTGAGAGAAATGGACTGCTGGCCCTCGTCAACGCTGCATAGGCAGCTATCGAAACAATAGCAAATCGAAAAATCTTCGAAGCGGTTGGGGTCATGGTACGGGTGTGCATGGTCAGCCCAGGGTGATGAGGGAGCGCGCGCCATCGCGCCGCCCCACGATGTTCAGAAGGTTGGACAGGGCCTCCACGCGCTCGGGCGCGGCGCTGGCCACGCCGTTGAAGCGCAGGCGCTGGCCCAGCCACTCGCCCTGGCCCGTGAGTTGCAGGCTGCCGTCCAGTGTGCCCAGCTGCAGCGCGGTGGTGGGGCCGCCCCGCACCGTCACGCGGTAGCTGCCCATGGGGCTGAGGGTGGACAGGCGCGAGCTCACGCGCAGTGCATCCACCTGCAGCCGCCCGGTCAGCGCCAGGCCGGTGGGGGTCCATTCCAGGGCCACGCCTTGCGTGCGGGCCTCCAACTGGCCCCGCAACTGCAGCGTGTTCCAGGGGGTGCCCAGCCCGGTCAGCAGGCCCGCCGGCCATTGGGTCTGGCCGTCGCCCAGGCTCAGGTACAGCGCACGCAGGCCGTTGACGCGGGCTTGCAACTCCAGCGGCTGCGGTGCGCAGCAATCGGCGCGCAGGGCCAGGCGCAGGCCGCTCCAGGCCGGGCGAATGCGCCACTGGACCTGACCCGGCAGGGTGGTGCCGACTCCGCTACCCGGACCGCCGGAGAGCACCAGCTGGGCGCTGCCGTCCCAGACGCTGCCGCGCGCGCCCACCAGGCCGACGCGCTGACCGCTGGCCTGCTGCACGGCGCCGGCCAGCCACTGGGCCGGCGCAAAGACGACCGTGGCCACCAGCAGGCCCAGACCGGCGCCCAGCGCCGCCCAACCCCAGGGTGCGCGGGCGTGGTTGTGAGCAGCAAAGGCCATGGTGCGCGTCACCGTGCCGGCAGGGACATGACCAGCACACCCGACCAGGTGGTGCCGGCCGGGGTGCTGATGCGGTTGATCTTGGCCTCCAGCGGCACCGAGCGCGCATTCACGCGGGCCTGCGCCAGCCATTGGGCCAGCGCGTCGGCGCCCGCGGCCTGCAGGGTGACAGTGGCGCGTTCGCCATTGACACTGACTTGCGCCGTGGTGCCCAGGGTCTGCTTGGTGGCCTGCTGCAGGGCGCGCAGGGCATCCTCATAACCCAGCGGCGCCTGCTGTTGCAGGGTCTTGGCCTGGGCCTGCAGTGTCTGCATGCGCTGCAGTTGGGCATCCAGCGCGACGGCTTGGCCGGGGGCCGTGCGCAGCACGCGCAGCGCGGGCGCCAGCAACAGCGTCCACAGCAGCGCGGCCAGCACCACCGCGCCCGCCGCGCTGAGCAGGTTCCGCTCGCGCGGCGCCAGCAGGTTCCAGCGGTCTTGCAGGGCAACGCTCATGGCTTGCGCTCCGGGGTGATGACCAGGCTGTCGCCGCGCAACTGCGCGCCAAAGCCCTGGGCCTGCAGTCGGGTGGAGAGGCCGGCAACGACCGTGTCCGACAGCGTGGGCAGCTTGAGTCGCAACTCGCTCGCTACAAATTCGATAGCTTGCGGCGCACCCAACTCGGGGGCTAGCGCCTGAAACAGGCCCAACATGGTTTCCAGGTCGCGGCTGGAGGTAGCGCCGCTTTGGCGCTGCAGGTCAGCCAGGGCGCGCGCCATCTGCGCGGGCGCATCCACCACCACGCGCACATCCGGGAAGGTACTGGTCAGTACCGCTTGGATGGCGCTGCGCTTGGCGGCCAGGGCGGACTGTTCCTTCCAGGCCCAGGCCTGCAGCCCGATCAGGTTGACCAATACCAGGGCCAGGGCCGACCAGCGCGCAGGTCGCCAGTGCGGGGCGCGCCAGAGGCTGGCTGCCACGGCCAGCAACCGCTGGCGCGTGCGGGCCTGGCGGGTGCGCAGGAATTCGAATTGCGCCAGATCCCAGTCGGAGCCGGCGGCGGCCAGGGCTTGTTGTGGTGCGGTCTGCAGAGTCACCGGGCCTTGCAGCAGGCGTTCGGTCAGTTCGGCCACGCCGGGTTCGGCGAAGACGCTGGTCTGGGAGTCGGAATGCAGCAACGCGGTACCCGTGGCGTCCAGCGGAAGCACGGCCACGCCATCGGGCGAAGCCTGGTAGACCCGCGCCTGCTCTGGCGTGCCCGTGGCCAGCACCGTGGTGTCACCATCCGCGGCACCGGGGGCGAGCAGCGGCACGATGCGCGACACGGTTCGGCCGGACTGCTCCAGCGCCTGCAGCCAAGCGCGCAGCCAGGCGCGGTCGCAGGTGGCCACCCACAGCGGCGCACCGGCGCGGGCATGTGGCTGCAGGGCAAAGTGCAGGTGCTGCGGTTCGTCCAGCAGGCGGTCTTCCAGCAGGCCTTCCAGCACCGTGCGCAGGCGGCCGGTGTTGGCCAGGGCGCCCTTGGGCAGGTCCACGCGGTGCCAGGAGAGTTGTTCGGGCATCAGCACCGCAACCGTCTCGCCGCCGGCGGCCTGCGGCAGCAGGGCCAGTGGTGCCTCCACGTGGCGCGTCACCGCCCCGGTGTCGTCGCCCAGCACGGCCAGGCACGCGGCGGTGGCGCTGGGCGGTCCGGGGGGCAGGGTGATGGTGAGGGTGCTCATGCGGTTCGGTGTGGCGGGCTCATTGTAGGGTCGGTGTTTGCGCCACCAAAGGGCCCCGCTCGCGCCACAGGGTCTTCACGTTCAGCCCCTCGCGTTGCACCACGGAGCGCTCTTCCACCACGGTCTGGTCCATGCGCAGGCGGCCCTGGACTTCGAAGTAGCTGGAGTTGATGCTGTGCTGCTGGTCGTTGAGTTCGCCCGCGACCTCGGGCACCACCTTGCCGGCGTCGGCCAGCGCGCGAAACGGCGTGGTTTGGCGGCTGCTGGCCAGGCGCTGGGCCTGGGCCATGTCCAGCCCCGGAATGCAGGCGTAGAGCACGACCATGCTGGCGGTGTTGAGGTTGACCGGCGTGCGCGCCGGCAGCAGCGTGATGTTGTTGCCCAGCAGGACCAGGCCGCGCGCGGACAGACCCAGCCAGCGCAGCTGATCCAGGCGCTGCGGCGGCAGTGGGGCACTGATGTCGTCGGTGGCTTGGGAGCGACGCAGGTTGTCGGCCAGGACCAGCAGTTCGGCGCGGGGCAGGCCCAATTGCTCAAAGAGCTTGGCAAACGCCTTGAGCGTTGGCTCGGACACCTTGCCGTTTTCCACCAGGTTCATCACGTTGAGGCGCCCCTGCAGGTCGCTGATGCGCCCGGACAAAAAGATGGGGGCCTGGGACTCGTCGCTGTCGGTCAGCACGCCCTTGTCGGCGGCGAGGAAGGTGGAAAGGCGGGCCTCCTCCAGCGGCACGGCCCAGGGCTCGCCCAGGTGGTCGGCGCCGCCGTTGCGGGCATCCTCGCGCAGGATCAAACGGGCCCAGTCCAGGGCCCCGGTCAGCACCCATAGCGACTGACTGCGTGCGCGCTCGGCGGCCTCCACCTCGACGGCACGCCATTGCTGCCATAGGGCGGCGGCGGCCAGGCTGGCCACCAGGGCCACGGTCAGCATGGCGGTCAGCAGGGCGGCGCCACGTTGAACCTGTGCTGGGTGGCGACCGCTCATGATTTGCCTCCCCCCTGCGACAGGCGCACCCAGTCGCGCGTCAGAGTACCCGTCACTGCGCCGTCCGCAGGCAAGGTCAGCACCAGGCGCACGCCGTCGGGCAGGGTCAGGTCTGGCCCGGGCGCCTTCTCGCCACTGGGCCGGGGTGCGGCGCCGTCGCTCGACAGGGGGTTGGTCCAGGCGTCGGAGCGGTAATAGAACACGCGCCACTGGTCCAGGGCGTGGATGCGCACCTCGGCGGCCTTCTCGGCGTCGCCGGGGTTCTGCGCCCAGCGTGCCGCGGTGGCCCAGGCCGTTTGCAGTTCGGCGCGGGTGGTCAGCGGCTGGGACTGCCAGCGCAGCCATTGGCCGCTCGTGCCGTCCTGGCGCCGCGTCCAGGCGACCACCAGCAGGCCGCTACCGGGCGCCGTGGTGCTGCGCCGGGTGATGCGCAAGGCGCGGCCGTCCCAGTCCAGGGCGGGGGTGTTGGGCAGTTGCACCAGGGTGTCCAGGTCGGCCACCCATTGGCCCAGTCCGGCCTGCAGGCGCAATACCTGGTCGGCGCGCTGTTGCAGCGCGGCCTGGGTGCGGGCCATGCCGTCGATCCCGCGCCAGCTCAAGCCCGCCATCAGCGCCAGCACGCCGATGGCGACCAGCAGTTCAACGAGCGTAAAACCGCGATGGCGGGTCACAGGCATCTCAATACCGTCCCACGACGGTTGATATCGTCAGCAAGGGTTGCGCCTGCTGTTCCACCCGGGCCTCGACCCGCAGGAAGTTGGGGTTGGGCGTGGGGCGTGCGGACAGGGTCACGTCAAGCGTGCGCCCGCCCTGTTCGCAGCGGCTGGTGTTGTCGCCCACTGCCGGCATCTGGCGTGCCAGGCGTACGGCGGTCAGCGTGTTTTCGGCGCAGAGCTGCGCCAGTAGCAGGTCGGACTGGCGTTCGGCATTGCGCGTCAATGACGCGCTGGCACGCGCGCCAGCGGCCAGCGCCACGGCCACGATGCCCAAGGCCACCAGGACTTCGACCAGGGTGAAGCCCCGGTGTTTGCTGGGACTACGCGGTCGAATCATGGTGTGGCGCTATCCACCGTCACTGCGAAGGGACCCACACCGTCGGTAGCGATGACCAGGCTGTGCTCGGGGTGGCGGCGAGACATCAGGCGGATGCTTTGGGGGCCGATGATGGGCTCCGGCCCCAGTGTAAGGCTGGCGGGTTGCTCCACGGCCACGTCGTCGCCCAGCCACTGGGTGGGGAGGTCGGTGCCATTGGCGCCGTCAAAGCGGAATCCTGCGGCGGTGCTGGCCCAGCGCACGGGAGCGGCCGTCATCCGCGATTGCGCGCGGGCGGATTCCAGCAGGGCGCTCAGGCGCTGAGCCTCCCGTTCCAGTTGGGTTTGCGACGAGTCGCGCAGTGCCAGACCGACACCGGCGGTGGCCAGGGCCATGATGGCGACCACGACCAGCAGTTCCAGCAGGGTGAATCCCCCAGTGCCGATCGCGGGGGCTCTATCAGTCCCAGCTGCCGATGTCCGCATTCTTGCCCTCGCCGCCGGGTTGGCCGTCCGCGCCGAAGGAGAGCACATCCACCTCACCCTTCACGCCGGGGTTGAGGTACTGGTAGGGGCGGCCCCAGGGGTCGTTGGGCAGCTTGTCCAGGTAGTGTTTCCAGTTCGGTGGGATGGGGCCCTCCGTGGGCTTGGTCAGCAGCGCCTGCAGGCCTTGTGCGGCCGTGGGGTAGCGCTGGTTGTCGAGCTTGTAGAGCTTGAGTGCCTGCATGAGGTTGTTCACGTCGGTCTTGGCGGCGGTGGCGCGGGCGTCGTCGGCGCGGTCGAGCACGTTGGGCACGATCAGCGCGGCCAGCACGCCGATGATGACCAGCACCACCATCAGCTCAATCAAGGTGAAGCCGGCTTGGCCGAGGCGACGTGCCGTGCGGGGAATGACTTGGGAGGTGAGGGGGCGTGCGGTCATGGTCGTTCAATCATAATCGTGCAATGCAAACAAACGCGATTCCCATCTGGCGCGTGCGGCTGGCCACCTTGGCGTTGGCGGCGCTGGCGGCGCTGTGTGGCACCTACTGGGTACTGAAGAGCCAGCAGGGTCTGAGTGTATCGGTGCCGCCGCCGGTGGCGGGAGATGCGGCGAATGCGCCCGACCCCCAGGCGCTGGCGCGCGCCTTGGGCGGTGGCCAAACGGCCGGTGGCGCGCTGGCCGGGGCGGCTCCGGTTCGCTCCCCATTTGTGCTGGCGGGTGTTCTGGCGGACCGCGCCCAGGGCGGTGCCGCCCTGATTGGGGTGGACGGCAAACCGGCCAAGCCCTACGCTGTGGGGGCGGTGGTGGACGGCAGCCTGGTGCTGCAGTCGGTGCACGGGCGCCAGGCGGTGTTGGGTGAGGGGCTGCAGGGGCCGGCGCGGATCACGCTGGAATTGCCGCCCTTGAGCAAGTGATGGCGAGGCGCCGCGTCGACCGGCCCGCTTCACCGCCAGCGGTGTCCGCACCGGTCCGCATTCCCGCGCTGGACGTTGTGCGCGGCTTTGCCGTGCTGTGGATGACGGTCTTCCATTTTTGTTTTGACCTCAACCACTTCGGTTTCATCCACCAGGACTTCTACCGCTCGCCGGTGTGGACCGTGCAGCGCACCTGCATCCTGAGCCTGTTTCTGCTGTGTGCTGGCGCGGGACAGGCGTTGGCGGTGCACGTTGGGCAGAGCTGGGGGCGTTTTGGGCGGCGTTGGCTGCAGGTTGCAGGTTGCGCGCTGGCCGTCAGTGTGGGCTCGGCGCTGATGTTTCCCCATAGCTGGATTTATTTTGGTGTGTTGCACGGCATGGCTGTCATGCTGGTCGTCTGCCGCGCCACGGCGGCCTGGGGGCGCTGGTTGTGGGGGGCGGGCGCGCTGGCCGTGGCGGCGGGCTGGTGGTCGGCGGAACTCCATGCCCTGCTGCCATGGTCTGCGTGGCTGGACGGTAGAACCGGCAACTGGCTGGGCCTGATCAGCCACAAGCCCATCACCGAGGACTACGTACCGGTGTTGCCCTGGCTGGGGGTGATGTGGTGGGGCATGGCGGCGGCGCAGGCCCTGGTGGCCAAGGGGTGGGCGTCCCGGCTGCCACAAGTGGCGAATGGCAGGGTGGTGGGGCCGCTGGGTTGGATGGGACGTTGGAGCCTGAGTTGGTACATGCTGCACCAGCCGCTGCTCATTGGTTGCCTGATGTTGGTGAACGCGGCACGCGGTGCGTAGCCGTTGTTACTCGAAAGTAGCCTGGTAGAAATAATTGCCGGGCGCCAGGCTGTCAAAGACCAGCGCGGCCCGGTAGTCGTCGATCTTGAGCACTGCGGGCAGCACCCCTCCGATCTTGGTTGAACTGATCACTGGAAGAGGACCCTTGTGGGGCAGCATGACCGTCAGGGCAGCGCCTTTGACAGGCTTGTCACCGGTGATGGTGAGACTGATTTCCAGGCGTTTTCCCGTGAAATTGCTGGACAGCCGCACGCGTTCACGCTCTCGCCACCATTGGGCGACGTCGGATGCGGAGGCCATCCACAGGGGACGGCCCAGTGTCTTCAGGTGTGCCAGCAAGTCAGGCAAGGCTCTTGTAAGCGCGCTGTCGGGACCGAAGTTTTGGCTGTGAATGCTCAGCAAACCAAGAGAGCCGGTTTCAAAGGCCTGGTCGGCGTCATCAATGAGGGCCTGGACGGTTTGCTCCGGTGTCAGCTTTTCCCAATGCAGGTTGAGGTCGTCGCGCTGTGTCCGGGGCAGGACGATCAGTGCCTGGTCCAGTGGGACACCATCTTGTTTGGCGATCAGAGGCAGGCGCCCATCCGTGCGATTGGGGTCCGCCACGTGGTGGCGAAAACCATTTTTTTGCAACAGCAATTCTGTGGTGGCATCGTAGCCCTCCGTTGGTGCCCGAAAACCCGTCAAGGCAGGTGCCTTGGGCAGGATGGACGTCAACTCCGCGCGCATGTCCTGCAGTCTTTTTCCCTGCTCGCTGAGGGGCTGGCCTTTGAAGCTGACGTGGATGTCACCGTGGTAGCCGATGTCAAATTCGCGGGCCAGGGCGCGCAACACGTCTGGAAATTGTTTGGCGACCGAGGTCAGGATGTAGAAACTCGCGGGGAACTGGGCTGCGCGTGCTTGGGCGGCAAAGGCGGTGGCATTGGCGAACCCCTGTTCAGTGTCCATCTCGATGACCTGAGCGGCCTGCTTGCCTTGGGGCCAGGCCGCAAGGGTCACCGCGGGCTCCCGCTGCAACCAGGCGATGGTGTCGTCAAATAGGGGGAATATGGGCAGTGGGTGCGATTCCCAAGTGGATTCTGCGAACGCGAAGGACACCACCCGACCAACCGTGGGGGATGCATCGGTGTAAACCACTGCGCCCTCGGCTCGCCTGTCACTGTCCGTTACCCGCGCCCAGTTCATGAGGCGCGCGGCACTGGCCTCGCCCTTGAGGCGCAAAATGGGCTCGGCCGTTTTGCTCATGAACACCCGTTGTCCCGCAGATAACGTGCGCGACAAAGGAGACTCGCCCGTTAGGATCAGGTGGTTGGCCTCCGCGCTCGGCGCAATCTCCCCATGCGCTGTTGTGCCCAGGTCGCGCAGGAACTCCCAGCCCTCCCAGTCGCCGGAGCCCGCACGTGTTCCAGTCGCCCAGGTGGTCAATATCGCCCCGCCAGCGGCATGGAATGCCATGATGTCCGCGCGTTCCTCTTTGCCCAGTGCGAGCGCCGACGGCAGTATCAAGACGCCGTTGCTGTATTTCTTCAAGACGCTGGTGTCTTGGATTTCCTTGAAAGTCCAGTCACGTTGGGACAGGTAATTGCGCCACGGGGTCAGTAGCACTTCGTAGTTGCCGCCGATGCCCTGCAGGTAGGAACGGGTTTGTGGCGATGCGTACAGCAGGACGGTGCCGCTGGCGGACGACACGTACCCCAGTGCACCACGCATGCCCATCACTGGCGCGCGCCATCCCAGCGTTTGCATGATGCCCAGGTAGACCAGGATAGGCGCGGCCAAACCCACGATGACCAGCAGATGCAGGTACGGCCCCATCCTTTGGAAGAGGGGCCGGCGGTTGCGTTGGTGCGTGGGGTTGGGTTTCATGCCAAACGGCGAGTAAGCTGGGGCGGCGCTCATGTTCCCTCGGTCGGGGTGGTGGTTGCAGGGGGCTGGGCTGGCGTCTCGTTCTCAGGAGGGGTGTACGGGGTCAGGAAAATCGGCTTGCCGGTGCCTTGGGCATCCAAGGTGTCATCTCCGCGCTTCTTGGAAGGCTTGCGCTTATCGCGCAACTTGAAAGCCGCGTACGCGCCGACACCGACGACCATGGTGCCGATGGTGGTGACCAGAATGACCGTGGCCAGTATGGAGACGAGGTCCATTTCACAGTTTCCCTTCGCGTTCGAGTTTCCCCCAGGTCATGGTATGACCGCGCCATTCTTCAATGGTGGCAAAAACCTTGGAAATGTCGATGATGTTGATGTAGAAGAGCCGGAACATGATGGCGTAGAAGATGAGCGAGGGGGTCTCCTCCTCGATAACCACGCAGTAGGCTGCAGCGATCACATCCAGCACGGTCAATTGCAGCCACCAGTAAAACAGCAGCGTGGCCAATCCATATTGGAGGCCTACGTAGATGAAGAATAGATTTCCGAGCAGGGTTGAAAACGGCCACATGATGCCTTCGAACAGCATGTACCAGAGGATGAAGCAGTTGATGCCCGCCTTGCGGGGTTCCCACAGAGCATGGCTGTGCTTCGAGGTGGCTTGCAGGATGCCACGCGTCCAACGGTAGCGCTGCTTGAGCAGGTCCAACAGACGGGTTGGCGTTTCCACCCAGGCGATAGCGTGGGGTTCGTAGGCGATATGCCAGCCACGCATCAGGAGTTTGAGGGTCAGGTCGCAATCTTCGGCAAAGGTGTCGTGGTCATAGCCCCCTGCCTGTTGCAAAACGCTTTTGCGAAACATGCCAAGGGGGCCGGGAATGATGTTGACGGTGCGCATGAAGCTTTGTGCCTTGCGCGCCATGGCCAGGCCTTCCACATACTCCAGGGCCTGGATGCGCGACCAGATGTTTTCCCGGTTGAGAACCTTGACGTTGCCAGCTACCGCGCCGATGCGGGGATTCTCGAAGTGCCGGATGCAGACCCGCAAGGTATTTCCGGAAAGCTTGGTATCGCCATCCATGTTCAGGATGAACTCCCCGTGAGCGAGAGACATGCCGGTATTGAGCGCCTCGGCCTTGCCACCATTGCGCTTCGTGATCACCCGAACGGGGATGTCATGGGACTCCCGCGCCACGGTCATGGCCTTTTCGTAGGTGTCGTCGGTGGAGCCGTCGTCAATGACGATGATTTCGTAATTGGGGTAATCCAGTGACAGTAGCGAGCGCACGGCGGCCTGGATGACAAGGCCTTCGTTGTAGGCAGGTACCACCAGGGTGACCATGGGCAGGGTCGCCTCTTCCCGAAACTTGGGTGGTGGTGCGTTGCGCTTATGGAACAGGGACTCCAGATGGTCCATGAACGAATACAGAATCAGCACCCCATAGCGCATGATGAGCAACATCAGGAAGACCATGAGATAAATGGTCACCGCCATGAGGGCGTAGTTCTCTAGCAGTACGGAGAACGCCCCTTGAGACTTGCGTACTGCGTTGTAAGTGGCCGCCAGCAGCAGAAAGATGCCTGCAGTCGCACTGGCTGCCCAGATGTACCGGGACAGCTTCTTCAGCGCCAAAGTTTCTCCATCGTGACCGTCGCGGCCTGCGAACGGTAGTTGGCGTTGTCGCGCCAACTGGACATGGACCACAGGTTCATGCTGAGTGCGACGTCGTTGGAAATCCAGCGTTTTCCACCTGCCGTTACGCTCCATCCATTGCCCGCGTCGCCGGATAGGCCAACGCCGGATTGCGCGGACAGAAACATATTCCAGTCCGCATAGCCCCATTCCGCCAGTGCGCCGGCATACAACGAAACCGACCCTTGGTCAGGCGACCAGTAGCTCAGGGTGTTGAAGCTGGATTTACGCGATTCGACCGAAAGGAACGGCTTCAGATGCGGCCCCAGAGGGCGCCAGGCCGGGTTGAACTGCAGGCGTCCACTGGTCAGGATGTTGCCGTCCGAGATTTCATAATAGTCAACGCGGCCGGACAAACTACCAATCCATCCCGTGCGAATGGCGCTCAGGCCGATGTGCGATGCCGACAGCTGGGAGGCCAGTGCGTTGGCATTGAGAGCGAGCTTGCCCCAGTTGACGGATCCCAGCTCCAGGGACTCTTGATCGTCGTCGAACTTGATGCGTGCGCTGGCGTACAGCTTGCGGTCGCCGCTGGAGGGGACACTCAATTCCAGGCTGGGTTTGAGCGCGAGCCCCACATCCTGGACGCGAACGGTCACATCCTGCTGGCTGGCCTGCTGGGTAGGCAGTGTGTCGTCAACCCCGCTGGTTTCGACTTCATAAATGGTGGCGCCATCATTGCCGCGCCAGCGATGGTTGATGGTGGCTGAGCGCCGCCGCATGTCCGACGAATCGCTGGTGCTGCCGAAACTGATTGCGGTACGTGGACGCAATTCCCGTGTCGCAAGTTCCTGCCCTTCATTGGCGTCGCCATTGGCCGGGTCGCGCTCCAACACCATGCGGTAGTGTGGCAGTGCCAGGTCATCCCGTCCCAGCCAGCGTTCGACATTGGCCAGCCCGATGTAGGCTTCATTGGAGTAAGGCCCTTTGGTGAGGTCGGTGTACGCTGTTGCTGCGGCTTGCAAATGTCCCGTCCACGCCAGGCTATTGGCAAAAATGAGTTGCAACTCGGGATCGGGCCTCTCCTTTGCCATCAACACGGTTCCTTCACGGACTACGCCCTGGTAGTCACCACTCGCGTTGAGTTCTACCAGGTGCTGCTGCTCCGCCGTACGCTGCGGTGCTGGAGCTTGCGCTTCAGGCTTTTTCACGCTATTGCCCGGCACATACTTGAAAGGAGCCAGGAAGGCGGGGCTGCCGCTGGGCGAGGTGCTGCCTTGAGGGTCGGTGGTCACGGAAGGGGGTGCTTCGGTGGCAAGGGCCGTGGCGCAGACTGCGGCGCCGGCCGCGAATACCACCAGTGTGCGGTGCGTGAACGGATGGAGTAGCAATGAAGCGGGGGGCATGGGGGGCGTCGTGGTGATTGAGGAGGACGGCATGGTTTGATGCTGCGATGGGACGTGTAAGGAATTGTTGCACAGCCCAAACTGTGTCCGCGTTTGGTGGAGTGACCGATCCAGGCGCCACAAACAGGGCGCTGGCCAACACGTCAGTGGCTGACCGACGGAGTCAGATTTTTCGTGGCGACTTGGCTGCGGGTAGCCCTGGGGGCGACGTTCCGGCCAAAAATGGGGGTCTTGGGTAACAAGCCGTAGTCGAAAAGGCCTTGATCATTCGGTGCATTGGCTTTTTCGGGGGCGACTTTGGCTTTAACGCCGGGGGGCGGTTGGAAGGGCGTGGCGTTCTCAGGTACGGGCGCGTACGGCCGTGCAGACGTTGCTACTGTGCCCGGCAGGGTGGCGGCTTCCGGTTGGGGTTGCCGGGCTGTTGTGTCAGGCATGGACATGGATGGGGCTTGCGAGGCCGGCGCGGCAGCGACCTTATGGGAATAGTCGGGGACTTCGTCCTTGTCGGCGCGCAATGACAGCGTCTGGAGTTCCGCGGCTATGGCATTGCGCTGGACAAGAAAGCGCAAGTCCGTAAAAACGGTGTCGGCTGGCTTGCCAAAAATGCGGTCGAGCGTGCTGAGCATGACAGCTTCCGGGCAGGCATAGAGGAATAGATAGCAAAACTCTGTGTCTCCCGTCATCAGATCTCCTGGGCGAGAGATGCCACTGGTCGTGACGATGTCCTCAACCGAGAGATCGGCAACGGGCTTTCCGATGATTAGCGCGCTGGGAATATTCAAGGTTTCCCCTTGGCCCAACATGGCACTTGCCTCGCGCGCAAACATCTTGAGTGCTAGGTAGCCACGCGCCCGTGCTGGCAGCACGCTGGCGAGGGCTACCTCAAAGTTGATGTCGACATCGCCTGCGAACACTTGGCTAGACAGAGAGTCCAGCAGCAAGGGGAGGCGGCTGGCCGGGACGTTGCGGTTGACTACCAGATTGACGCCCAGACGCAGCAGGAGTGCCTCATTTTGGTAACGCAGGGACGCGTCCTTTTCTTGCACCACGATCTTGGCATGCCGGCCAAGGCTGACGCGCAGCGTGTGAACAGTTTCAGCAAGTTGGCGAAGGCTGGTGTCACGCTCATAGCTCAGGATACAGGTCGCCGTGCGGGTGTTGCGGGTGGCGTGCAGCATTCCGACCAGAGTGTCCACTCGGCGCCAATCGCCGGCCATTTGCCGGGCCAGGCTTCCCAGATCGGGGTCCATGAAAAAATAATGCCGCGCGCCGGGGTCCGCCGGAAAGGCTTCGGTGGGGGAGTCTTGCATAGGCCGGGAATCGACCGGTGCATTGGCGGTTGCGCTGTACAAACCGGAGGCCTGTGAGGTCAGCCGAAAACTCCGTGCAGCAACGGTTCCATCATCGGATTGCCAATAGTCAAATGTTAGCGCCAAGCCATCCTTGTCCGCGCCTAAACGGACCAAGCCTGTCATGCTATCCATGAGCGCGTTCAAGGTTCCGACGTGCGCTTCGGTGCAGCGCGAAAACACCAGGAGGACGGTTACCTTGCGGGCTTGGCTCCATTTGTACAGGGCATTGATCTGCTCGCCAGCCAGGCCCACGTCGTGCAGGCTCAAGAGATCGTCGGCCTGGTCAAACACGAGATAGCTGTTCTCCTGAATCTCAAATTGCTCAAGTTCCTGCACGAATCCTTCGACGCCGAACTGAAAAATCTTCTTTGAAAATTCATCTTGCATCGAGAAGAGCGCAATCTGCTTGGATCGCATCAACTCTGGGCTGATCGAATGACCGAAGGACGCAATGCGTTGCGTGAATGTGCCGGGGTCCGCTGGGACGATCACGGTGCAAGGCGTCAGAGCCTGCAAGGCTGCCTGGATGCTGGCCGCAAGTACAGGGAATCGTGCGGGCGGGGTTTCTGCTACCAGTACATAGAGTCCACCAACGATCATCTTGTCGGTAAGGTGCGGCAGTCCGGCAATGCCAATTCGGGCTACCGGTGCCGAGCGTATTGGGGTGGACAAATCAATCATAATTGAAACTATTTGTAACTTATATGTGTTTTTATCACAGACTATGCGAATTTGAGATGAAAGCGGCCACTTTGTGACGAGTTTTGGCATAAGAGTGAAATTGTTCACGTTTCTCGCTGTTGGGTGGACGCTGCAGACGCGGCCACTGGCTTTTCCCGCCGCGCTATGTTTAGCCCTTGCAGCGGGGTGCTCAGGGCTGGCTCCAAAGCAGGATATTTCGCCCGCGACACAGGCAGTCGCCGTTTTGCCCAAGGGGGTGTTTGACGGTGTGACCGTGCCGCCGGGAAGCCTTGGCGACAAGTCCGCGCAAACTGCAGTTCCTGCTGTGCGGGAAACCATGGTTTTGCTGTACAGCTCCGAGGTGACCGCGAATTACTTCCGTGCCTTGGGTTGGGACTTCAGGACCAATGTCAGGTTGTGGGAAGCGTTTCTGCAGAAATACAAAGTGCCCTTCAAGGTGGTGCGCTCAGTGGAGCAACTGGAGGCGAGCCAGGGCGGAGCGCTGGTGTTGCCATCCTCTGTTGCGCTATCAGACCGTGAGCGCAGCGCCATCGCGGGATTCCGTGCACGAGGCGGTGGTGTACTTTCCACGTGGCTGGCAGGCGTGCGGGATGGTGTGGGGGGGTGGCGTGGTTTTGACTTCATGCAGCGCGTTTTGGACGTTGGTGTGGTGGGCGACACGGAAAGCGAAGAGGACGACACCTTTTTGATGGTGTACGGGAATACGCCGGTGACACACCACCTGCCGGCTGGCATGCGTATGTGGCTGGAGCGGGCCAAGGGTTGGTATCCATTACGCCTGCAGGGAGGGCATATGGCCGCCCAGATGATGGATTGGTCCCGAACGGCCGGCTCAGGTAAGTTGGGCTCAACCATCGTCTTTGATGAGCGGGGGCAGTCGGATCGCGGCGGCTCTCGTTCGGTTGCGCTGGGGTTTCCGGAGCGCCTGTGGTTGTCGGCAGATCCGGCGTTGCTGGATGCCGTGGTCCACAATGCCTTGATGTGGGTTCTGCATCAGCCCGATGTCTATATGGCGGCCTGGCCCCATCCTTATGCCAATGCCGCGGTGGTGGCCGTTGAGGGCGTGGACAATTTTGGCGCCCTGGATCTCAAGTTTGCTGAACGGGTTGAGTCCGTCGGTGCCAAGGCCACCTATTTTGTCTCCAGTGGAAATCTGGCCAAGTCGTTGGATTTCGTCAAGAAACTGGGACAGCGGGGGCATGAGATTGCCTATTTCGGAGACAGTTTCGAAGGGTTTCGCAACCAGTCTCGGGAGGTACAGTCCAAGCGGTTGAGGACCATGCGCCAGACAATGGAGGGGGCGGGCCTGCCGCTGGCACCTGATGCCGGCTTTCGCGCGCCCATGGACGCGTATGACGTAGTGACGCAGCAGTTGCTGCAGGAGCAGCGGTTCGGCTACCAGATCGCTTTCATGGACGCCTCTGATGCGCGCATGCCTTTTGCGCCGCCGCGTACGGAGCCCGTGGGAAGTGCGGCAATGGTGATGTTGCCTCGCACCCTACAAGGGCCAGAAGAGTTTTTGGAGCAGTCGGACCCGGAGGACGGGTTGACAGGCTTTTTGCGTTCCCTGGATACCTCCATGCAGATGGGGGGGCTGTCAATCGTTGCCGTGCCGAATCAAAGCTTGCTGACACCGGAGCAGTTGGACGAGATTTTTGGAGCCTTGCAGGACGGCAAGAGCCGCGCGTGGCTGACCACCGCTGGTGGTGTCGCGGGCTGGTGGCGTGAGCATGACCGCGCAACTGCCACCATGACAGCGGAGGGAACGACGTTGCATTTGTCGGTCACCGTGCAAGGGAAAGGACCCATCCAAGGCGCGGCGGCGGTATGGGTCAATCTCCCCGAACGGGGAAGCATTTTGCGCTTGTCGAGTCGCTCGCCAATACAGACCATGGGTAAGATTGTTCCCATAGATGCATGGCGTTCCGCCGTTCTTTTGACTGGCCTTCAACCGGGTGTTTATCACTGGGAATTGCATTTCGACAAAGCACCTACCAACCATGCTTCGCAATAGCCTGCGATAGTGTGTCGTGTCAGATTTCCACCAACGTAGAGGTGATTAATGTTGCAATACGGACTCGTGCGCTTTTGCGTCCCACTCCTTTTTGGAGGGGCAGTCATGGCCCAACCAGCAGGGACTTTGTACGACCCAGAACCACCGGCCGATTCGGCCTACGTCCGGGTGCTCTCCAACCTGGGCAAGGAGCCTGTTGACGTGTTGGTTGACGGGAAGCCGCGTGTCGCACAACTGCACGCGGGGGTTGCCAGCGATTATTTGGTGGTTGAAGTGGGACAGCATGAGTTGTCCGTTCGTCCACGTGGCGGTAAGCAGGACCGCGCGACGGCAACGATGGAATTTTCTCGTGGCATGGCCGTGACGGTTGCTTTTCCAACCGCAAAGGCGGAGGTGGTACCTGTCCTGCTCCAAGACAAGACCAATTCCAACAAGCTGAAAGCCATGATCACGGTCTACCATTTGGACCCGTCGCTGGGGCCGATCTCCGTTGGAACGGCCGACGGGAAACTGAAAGTATTCACCGACGTGGGGTATGGTAAGTCCGCCTCTTTGCAAGTGAATCCCATATCAGTCGAACTGGTCGCCGCCACGATGCAGGACGCGCGGGAAAAGGGGCGCGTCAAATTGGCGATGGCGCAGGGCGGTAACTACAGCTTGTTTATTCTCGGCGAAGGTGGCAAGACCGTCTTTTCCACGCAGGAAAACCGGACGGAAAAGTACGTGCCGAAAAAGTAACCCTCATCAGCAATACAACGCGTATCCATAGGAAAGGAATTGCATGTCGCATCACATATTTCTCCGGCGCTTGCGTAATTTGGCAATTGGCGCGCTGTCGGCAGTGGGGGCCATGGCAGCTGCGCATGCGACTGACTCCGTGTCCGTCTTGTTCGGTAAGGACGGTTGGCTGTTCACCCCTTATGAGTTCGCTTTGCCCTCTGATGCCACCGACACCGCTGCAACCATTCAGATGTTTCAGCGCGCCAATAAGCTGTTCGAGAGCAAGGGCATCACGCTGGCACTGGTCATCGTGCCGTCGAAGGTGCGAATCCATGCGGACAAGCTTCCCGACGACAAGCCATTGGACTCTTATACCGCTGAAAAGTATGGCAAATCGGTTGCTGCGCTGCGCGAGCGGGGTGTGCATGTTGTTAACTTGAACGATGTGTTTATGGCCAGCGCACACCGCGCAAGTGACACTCCCCTATTCCTACGTTACGACACACATTGGTCGCCGACAGGGGCTTTGTTGGCGGCGGAAACCATTGGCAAGGAAATTGGCGCGGACCCTGTTCTTAGTGCGGCGCTTGCCAAGACCGTGGAGGAAAAATACACCTTGACCATGGCTCCCAAGAAATCCATCACGCGCGCGAGGGATCTGGTGCGTTTGCTGCCCGCTGGCGCCCCCGTCTTTCCGCCTGAATACGTGCAAACCTTTAAAGTCAGCCGTGCACGAGAAGGTCAGACGGATTTATTGGGAGGCGGTGACAGCGTTGATATCACGGTGATCGGTAGCAGCTACACCAACAAGAACACCTTGTATCCCGATGGACTTCGGTACACGTTGCAGCGCAATGTCCTGGATATTTCCATTCCAGTCGACCAAGGCCCCTGGGTTGGTATGGAAGCCTATCTCAGTGATGAGGCCTTCAAGACCAAAAAGCCCAAGCTGATCATTTGGGAAATACCCGAGCGTGAATTGCGATCTCCGCCAAATTATGCGGCTCGGGATGCCCGGTACGTGATCAACAATGAAGAATGGATATCAAGGATCACGAATCTACTGCGCTGAGGCCGTTGGTTGGTGGGAAAGCAGTATGTGGGTTCGCGCATGTTTGGTCGCCGTCTGTTTCATGGCATGGCTTGCAGGCCTAGGGTCGGCCATTGCCGCGCAAGCTGTTTCTGCGAGCGAATTCCCCATTTATTTGTATACCAGTCCTCTGACAGACAAGATGCTCAAGGATTCGGGCCAGTCCTACGACTTGGCCCTTGGGCGTTGGCAAAGATACCTTCGCAAGTATGGCAAGGCCAGTAGGGAAATTGGGCGGCAAGACCTGACGACAGGCGCATTGCCACCAGGGCTTTTGATCTTGGCCTCGGCACAGGTGCTTGCACCGGACGAGCGTGCTGCCATAACTGCTTTCACGGATCGGGGCGGTAGTCTGCTGGCGACTTGGGCGACCGGCAATTACGACGACGTCGGACACGCCTCTGGCTATGGCTTTTTGGATACGTTGCTCAAAGTACGTGTCAGTGGCCCCTACAACTCCGATGCCGAGTTGATGCTTATGCCTTTCGGAGATGGCCCGCTGACGTGGGCTCTACCGGCAGGGCGTCGCATGTCAATCGGTAAGAGGACGGATCAGGTTTTGCGAGCGCATGCTGATAACGTGGCAGCCATCTTCATGGACTGGATTCGGTCCATGGATGATGCTGGTGGCAATATCGCTATATCTTTCCATGAGGCCCCGACCCACCGGGGGGCTTACTTTGCATTCTCGGAGTTGGCTTGGGGTTACCAAGCCCCTGCAGACATGACCGCACTGTTGGATGGAGTGGTTGCATGGCTGCGCCGTGAGCCGCGGGTATTTAAAAGCGCATGGCCGAATGGCCAGGTTGCTGCCCACCTGATTGAGATGGATACGGAGGACAAATTCTTCACCGCTCCGCGTTTGGCGGATGAATTGGAGCGTATTGGTGTTAAGGGCTCCTTTTACTGTTTGACGTCCGAAGCGCTCAAGTATCCTGGGATTGTCCAGGACTTGGCTGCAAGGGGGCATGAAGTCGCCTACCATGCCGACGTGCATATTGGCTTCAAAGGCGAGAATGCCGCCGAGCAGGAGACCCGGATACTGCGCATGAAGCAACAGTTGGAAGGCATCTTGAAAGATGCTGCGCATCCACCTACGGGATTCAGGGCACCAACGGAGGGGTATGACGGCACAACCGAGGTGTTACTGCGCAAGCATGGCATCTTGCATCATGCAGCAGACCCCAGTTCGACGCAGGATCGGATACCCTTCTTTTCAATGGCTGAGCCGGGGCTCGGTGCCGATGAGGCACTGGTGGTACTGCCACGCACGCAGTTTGATGATGTGAACTTCAAGCGGATGCAGTATCGTGAATCGCGTGTCGTTGAAACCATGACACATGATTTAGACCTGGCGCTACGGTCTGGCGCGCTTAGCCTGCTTTCGGTGCATTCACAGAACTTCGTTGATGGCGGATTGATGCGCGAGCCCGTGAGCCGCTATGTTGACTTGGTGGCTCGCCAAAAGGGGCGGTTATGGGTCGCCCGTGGTGACCAAATTGCCGCATGGTGGCGTTTGCGCGAACGGGTGAAGGTTCGGCAGACGAAGTCTGAGAAAGGCCTCAGACTGCAGGTTTCCGTTCGGGGTGAAGACCCGGTCGATGGATTGACCGTGTTTGCCGTTCTGCCAGCTAAGAACGTTCCTCCCAGCGTGGAGAAACTGTCGCAAAGCGCACCTGTGTTTCAGATTCGCACGATAGATGCATTCCGAAGTGCCATCGTGTTTGATCGCTTGGTGGCGGGTGAATATGAGTATTTGTTGCAGTTCGGTGGACGTTGATTCATCCGAATTTGATTTCTTTGAATGTGCTGCGTTGCAAATGTTAAATATGAAATTGGCTCGGTGTTTGTTGGGTAGTGTTGCACTTCTTGAAGTCTTGACCGCTGGGTTGGCACACGCGGGCGAGGCACCTGTGGGTATTCTTGGGAAGGAGCAGTGGCTCTTTTACCGGTATGAGATGAGCGACAACACGGATGAGGCAGCCACCGGGCAGACAATAGACCTCATACAGCGATTCAATAGGGTGCTGGCGCAAAACGACATCACCTTGGCGGTGGCAATGGTGCCGATAAAGATGCGCATATATGCCGAATACTTGCCAGATGATGTCAAGATGAGTCCCTACATGGAAGCTAATTACGGGCGTATGGAGCATGCCTTGCGACAAGGCGGAGTCCATGTTCTGGATCTCAACGCTCCGTTTCTGAGCAGCCCATTGCGCAATGGTGGGACCCCGCTGTTCTATCGGTTGGATACCCATTGGTCGCTAACCGGGGCGATGGTAGCGGCCGAGGCGGTCAAGGCAGGAATTGAAGGCGACTCCATGCTGAAGAAAGTCTATGCGGCAACGCAGCAGCAGGGATATAGCATTGCGTATGGAAAGCGCAAGATTCCTTCGGCAGGTCGCGATCTGATTGGCCAGTTACCACCGAATTCGATCAAGTTCGCTTATGAGCAGGTGACACCCGTCAGCGTGTTACGTGGACAGCCCGGGAGTGGGGGCTTGTTAGGAAGTGCTGATGTTGCTGGAATCTCGGTTCTTGGTAGTAGTTATTCGAAAGACTGGACCGGATTTGCCGATGCCTTGCGTTACGTTTTGCAGCGTGATGTCCTGAGCATGGGCGTTGGCGCTGACCAAGGGTCGTGGATTGGAATGGAGTCCTACGTGCGGGATGACGCCTTTCAGACGCATCCCCCCAAGTTGCTGATATGGGAAATGCCCGAGCGGGACATGAAGGCTCCGCCGGACTACAAGTACCGTGACGCGCGCTACCAGAGCAATAACACGGAGTGGTTGCTTCGGGTGTCGGCGCTCGTACAGTCCAAGTGCACTCCCTCTCCCCACACGGTTCGGATTGCTTCAATGGGCATGGCCGCGAGGCAAGCCATATCCAAAGGTCAATCATTTACGAGTGGCTCGACGGCCGAAGGCGAGTATCTTGAAATCGAATTCGACCGCCCGTTGGAGAGCATGGATTACTTAGCGGCAAGGATTACTACGAATGGTTCCAGGGCGCTGGTGGTTGAGGGCGTCGGAGAAGGGGCAGGTCATCGGCTAACGTTGGAGGTGGCCGGGGATGGGCAGCCACACATGTTGAAGACCCCTCTACTGTTTTCCAAGGGAGGGGTTTCAAAAATTCGACTTTTCCCTGGGAAGACAACCGGTTTCACTTTGGAAAGTCCGCAGGTTTGTCGGCAGCCCGAGAATCTTCTGAAGTAAATTAGAAAAGCGTACTGATCTTCTCGATCCATTGTGCGTCGCTTTCCGTTGTCGTGTAGAGGAAGCGTTCAGGAATTTCCCAGACCAACACTTGGGGCTTGGATGTGCGGAAGGATTCGTTCGCCAGATATTCCGCCGTGGCTTGAATGAATCCGCTTCCGTCCTTGGCGGCATTCAGGATCTTGGCTCCGAGCGCTTGCTGCAGGTAGCCATGGAAATTTCCGCGCAACGAATAGGATGTTCCCGTGAGAACAATTGGAACACTGGCGTCACCCAGAAGGCTCTCCGAACTGTCGGCAGACGCTTGCTCAGTCGTTGCCGGAGCCTCCCAGTCATCAAGCGGGCGTAGAAAAGTTGGCGCGTCTTGCAGGCCCATGAGTCGCACAAGGTCACCTGTCCGCGGTTGAGTTGTGGTCGCTAGGGTCGTCCTGAATTCCGTCTTTGCAATGGCGACGTGGAGCTTTTGTATCTCCAAGGCAATGGCTTGCGCGGCCAATTGCGCGCCGGCCTGATTCCAATGGGTGTCCGTCAGGTAATACAGATCAAGACGGGGCGCAGTTTGTTGCAAGGCGGCTTCGAGGTCGACCACAGGAATATTTCTTTCCTGCAGGGAGGTCAGGAATTCCCGATAGCGATCGGCGTTATAGACGGGATACTCCAGGTCGCCTTTAGCGTGACCCGCGTACATCCTGGCCTTGTCCGGCACCACGGCAACAACGAGTCGCACCCCTGCTTGCTCAAGCCTGGTAGCCACAGAATGCAACCACCGAACCCGCGTTTGGAGGCTCGCATGGCCCTCGGCAAAGTAGTGCAGTTCATCCGTTAGGAAAAGCCAGCCATTCGACCCGACACGGACCTGCTCCCCGCCACCGCCTGTGAGCCGGTAACGCAAGCCGTTCGCCAGAGCGATGGCTGATTTGCGCAACGGCAACTGACTATCCCATTGCTTTTCCAGCGTGGAAAGGGTTCGCCCCTCCCAGAAATCCTGGGTACTCCGGGGCATCTTGGTCTCATCCAAATGGGAGAACGAAATGACTGTTTGCCAAGCGCCAGCGAAAGTCACTGCCACCAAGGTCAACGCGGCGAGAGCCTGAAATAGCGTCATCTTGCCTGGCAAAAGGGTGTCCGGGTCGTGGCTCATCAGCGAACCTCAGAATTGGAAATACAAGAAGGGAGTGAAAGACTGTGATGACAGTGTTGCCACTGCCCAGAGGAATAGAGGCGGAAGCAGATATCTGAAATGCCAACCTCGCTGTTGTTGCAGCCAGGGCATGAGGTAAATCAGCACGGTGCCGAACATCAAAATGCCCAACCGGTCCATCGTCACTTGCCACTGTAGCTCAGGGGTCAGGCCCAGCCCGTTCAAGCCCAGCATGCCTTTGTACATGAGCAAGGCACTGGAAACATTGGCGGCTCTGAACATCACCCATCCAATGATGACAAGCAACATGGTCTTTGCCACTCGTACAGCGCCCGGAATGGGAGGGCTCTGAACGCGTTCAAGCCAGTAGCGCTCCGCAGCCAAAATGCCGCCGTGCCATGCACCCCAAAGCACGAAAGTCCAGTTGGCGCCATGCCATAGGCCACCGAGAAGCATGGTCAGGAACAGGTTGACGTAGGTTCTGATCGTGCCTTTGCGATTGCCACCAAGTGAGATGTACAGATATTCCCGAAGCCAGTTGGACAGTGACATGTGCCAGCGCTTCCAAAATTCCGTGATCGAGGAAGACAGGTAGGGGTTATTGAAGTTCTCGGGGAAGACGAATCCGATCATCAAAGCTAGGCCGATGGCCATGTCTGTGTATCCGCTGAAGTCGAAAAAGAGTTGAATGGTGTAGGCCAGCGCGCCAAGCCAAGCATCGATGAAACCAGGGGCATGCAAATTGAAGGCGGCATCGGATATTGGTGCAACGGTATCCGCGATGAGGACCTTTTTGCAAAAACCAATCATGAAAATAGCGCTGCCACGCGCGAAATTTTGCAATGAATGAATCCGCGCTCGAAATTGCGAAGCCAACAGGTGGTAACGCAAAACAGGGCCAGCCACTAGATGTGGGAACAGCGCGATGAACGCAGCAAAGTCAACGATATTTCGTGCAGGCGGAGCTTCCCGGCGGTATATGTCAACGAGATAACTGATGGCGTGAAAGATATAAAAGGACAGGCCAATGGGTAACAAGACATGGCCAAACGGAATTCCAGAAAACCCCAGGGCTTCCAATGCAGTGTTCAGGCTTTCCATGCCGAAATTGGCGTATTTGAAGTAGCCCAACGCCATCAGGTTGAGGCAAACGCCCAGAACGAGCAAACGGTGACGCCATGACTCTTGCTGAGCCGCCTCAATGGCTAGAGCCAAGAAATAGCTTATCAGCGTGACACCGACGAGTAGGCCCAGGAAATCCGGGCGCCACCATCCATAGAACACGTAGCTGAAGACCAAGATCAGCAGGGATTTGGCACGCCACGGGGTCAGGTAGTAGCAGACCAGAAACAGCGGAAGGAAGCCAAACAGGAAAATATTGGAGCTGAAAACCATGGATGAGTTAGATGGGTATTCTTTTACGGTGCTTATGGTTCAGAGGCATTTCTCACTCAACCATGGACGAGACGCGGGGCCCTCGCTTTTGGAAAAAGAAATTAACTAGCTGGTCATCGTCATAGCCAATAAGGAAAAACGCCAATCCGCCAAGCTTGTTCTTCCCCAGGAAGTCGATTTTCTGGTCAAGTGTCCACCAGTCTTCAAACCATCCTTCCATGTATTGACCGTCGCCGCGCCTGAATTGGTAGTAGGCGGAGCCACTGGCTGCGTCTTGGCTCGCGCCGTACTGCAGGACACGTTCTCGTACGCTGGATTGCACTTCACCAGAGGGGATGCCGGCAATCGGAGCAAATGTGGTCGGCAGTCCCTTGCCAGCGCTGGGGCTTCGGATTTTGCGGCCCTTTACGGGCCACTCATAGCCAAACAGTGGGAAACTGATGAGGAGCTTGTTGCCAGGAACTCCCAGGGTTTGCCCATAGGCCCAAACCCTCTCCCAAGACCAAGCATCATCCCCCCTCAAGGGCGCAACTGGCCCTGCATTCTTGCTTCCTGGCCAATGAGCATCATAGCCCTGCATGACAATATGGTTGACAACGCCCAGGGTCGGGGCGTCATACAACGGCGTGTCTCCTCCCACAGGAAGAAACACGGAAATATTGCGTGGCGGGGACATGGCATGCAGCCGGGTAGTCAGTTGTCTCAGGAACGTTCGAAAATTTTCGACCGACTGGGGGGAGGCCGGCGTGTAAATTTCAAAATCGATTTGCAATCCCGTCATGGGAAATGGGGCGACCAGCGCTATCGATTGATCTAGCAGGCGTCGGGTAGCTTCAATCGACGAGAACAAGGCGTTGAACTCGTCTGGATTGAACAATGTCAGCGTGAGATCCAGGGGTGTGCGGCTGTTGAGGGCCTGCTCACGCAGAGCGCTCCAATCCTCTGGCCAACCATGGCGCTCTTGGATACGCCCGTCCAATCCCACCTTCAGTTCAAAGAAAAGTAGACGATCAAATTGTTCTAGTGGAGCGGTGCGCCAGCTTTGCGGCAACCACCAACCGACATAGCCCCATCCTGCGAGGGGCTGTCCTTGTACCACGTGAAATGACAATGCCAGCCCTATCGCCAGGAGGCACTTGAACCAGTTGCGTTGCATCACAAGGGGGTGCCTAGCACCCAGTCCGCGAGGTATTGCATGTCCAGGCTTGCGCGACAACTAGGCTCATACTGAAATACGGGCCGCTCAAAAGCCAGGGCGTGAGGAATATGTGCATCTCGGTGGATGGCAACGGGTACGACGTTCTCCGCATACTGTGCGAATAACGCCGTGCGGATTCCTTGCCCAAGCCTACCTTGCGCGGGCATCTGGTTAATCAGGATATGCGCGCCCAGAAAGTGTGTGTTTGCTGTCGTATAGCCGTCCACAAGCGACAAGATGTGGGGGACCGTGGCATACGAGGCCGCATCCGCCAAGACAACGATGAGTGCGCGATCCGCGGCGTGCAGCGCCTGTTGCAGGTAGATCGAAGGGCCTGGTGGGGTATCCAGCAGAACAAAATCGAAGGAGTCCGGCGGAAATTGCGCCAGGGCGTCCTTCATCCATCCCTTGTGCTGCTTGAGCGCGGATTCGAACGCCATGAGTTCCGTGTTGTCAATTCGGCCAAACGGAATAAATTTGATTCCGAACGGACTGTCAAACAAGGAGGGGATGGATATTCCTTCGCGCGACAACCCCGCAATCTCATCTGGGTCCAGTCCGAGATGAAAACGTAGGGCGTTTTGCGGGTCCAGATCAATCACCAGGACGCGCAGGCCGCGTGCCGCCAGTACCGACGCCAGATTGGCAGTCATCGTCGTCTTGCCGACACCGCCTTTGGCAGAAATCATTGCGATGGTTTGCATGCGAGTTCAACTGACAGGATGCTGCCGCCTAGACAGAAGCCGCCGCAGTGGGCGGTACATGGCGACAGCGAGAATGGCGCACACCAAGATTGCAAGCAATGCCGCCAGCAGGGGTTGGTCCGAGAAAAACCATCGTAGCTTGCTCATGGTCGGCAGCGTACCCAGGTAGTAGGTTGGCGAGACTTTTGCATAGTCGACCGATTTCTCATCCACAACCGCCACGTCTCCCTGAATCTGGAAAAGATCGGGGTTTGTCAATGCGTTGGAAATCTGCGGCAGGTCCGCGCTCTTGTCTGCGTAAAGGAATACCACGCTACGTTGGGCTTGCAACGGTGATTCAAACGCCATCAACGCCGCGAGGTCCCCACTTCCCAAGAGGTTTAGTTTTCCTTGTGGCTGTGACTGAGGGCTGACATCCTGCTGTTCCCAGCGATAAGTCGGAAACCAGCGTGCCGCTGGTTCCCGGCTCCGCCGTTCGCCGTTGACTTTCACAATGGGCAGGTAGTCGGCCCACTTTGCTAGCAGACCTTGGTCGGAAGCCGAGCCGATCACGATCAGATCACGAGCTGCCATCTTTTCCACCTCGCCTGAGGCAACCACCTCGTGACGTAGGGTTGGGTAGCCCGTTGCCTCTCCCATGCGCCCCATCACGGTCAGATACAGGCTGATTTCGTCGGGGTTGGGCTGTGCTGGCAGCACCACCGCTGTTTCCGACAGATCCGCTAACCGCGTGTAAGGGAAGCCCAAGTCGGCGAAATATGCGAGGTTGGGTAGTGCGACGTAGTGGGGAAAGCCGCTAAGGTCAATGATGGATTCTGGATCAATGGACGCCTGCAGATTGTCCGGCGGCAGATTGTGGCATTCCCCTTCCTTGATGACATCGAAAAAGTAGGAGAACTGAAGCTGGTTGCGTCCTCCTAGGGTGTAGGGTGGGATCGAGAATTTGTCCTCGTGTGCCGAATTGGCATCACTGGAGACCACACGCAGGCGGCCTGGCTCGTCGGCCTTTCGACTATCGGCGTTGAGTGCCAGGGCTCCGATAAAGTTAAAGTTCTGACCGATGTTCAGGCTGGAGTTCTTGTGCAAGGGCAACTGAACGGCACGGTATTTCAGGGTGACCGGCGCTCCCGGCGTGTGCCAGGCGAATATGTCGGGAGCGGCTCGGTAATTCAGGCGTATCGTCTCCGGGTAATACCCTTGTACCCGCAACTCTTCAGGTCGACTTAGCTCCCCAAAACGCACGGGGCGGTCAGTCGGAATCCAGGCCGGCGCATCGTAAGGCTTGCGGGGTGCAGCCGGAGTCTCCTTGGCAACGGCCAACTCTTGCCCGGAAAGCATTGGGTGCAGGAGTGCCAACGCCCGTGCCGCCTTATTAATTTCTTCTGCATTGCTTCCAGCGATCACCAGCAGCTTCGCGGTGGGATTGGTCGGGTGCTGCTGCAAGGAAATGCTGGAGTCCGTGGCGTTTGGCTTAATGCCCGCAAGCTTGTCGTTACCCTCCAAAAATACGACGGCATTGCCATTGGGCAGCGCATTCGTGTGAACGGGGAATTGCACTCCGCGCGAGCCCGCCTGCATTCCAAACCAGGAAGCCGTTACACCTGCGGCGCGAATCGCGCCCAATGAGGGCGTTCCCGCAAAGACAAAGGGCAGCTTGAGAGCTGCGTTGTCGGCTTTGTCGAGAAAAGGGGCGGGCAGGTGCTTCAGGTCGCCCGGCTTGGGTGCGGGCGCCAGCGTCAATTCCAGGCGGCTCAGGTCATTGATGGTCAGCCATAGGGAAGAGTGGAACGGGTCCTCGCATTGGCGCGTGTAGTGCTCAATCGCGTGGAAGCGAAGGGTATTGAAGTTTCGGAACAATCGGGGGTCCAGGGAAACGTCCCTGGCGTTACCAAGTTCCTTGTCCCCGCGCAAAGATGCGAGGTCGACCACACGTTCGTTCAGCAAAACGCGAAGGTGGCTGAGTTCGGGAATCAGCGCGGGCGAGAAGTCGAAAGCAAACCGCAAGCGTGCGGCTACCACCACTTCATCGTTGCGGACGGAGAACGCCAGGGTGCGCGACGCATCCACGCCACGCAGGTTCACCGCGGACCATGCCCCCATTTGTTTCAAGGTGAGAGAAATCGTGCGCTGCCCATCGGCGTTGTACGGAGAACCTTCGCCCGGTGCTTCCGGCATGGCGGCCGCTTCCTGCTGGGCTTGCCGCTTGCTGTGAGACGACTTAGCTACGGAATCCGGAGGGAGCGTCAACGCGCCTGCAGTTACGAGCGCGCAGGCAAGGACCCCAGTGATCCATGGGGCTTGAATGGAGCCACGTGTGATTTTCATGTTGGTTTCCGTTGAAGTATTTGAAGTCCAAGGCGTTTGAGTGTGGTCAGAAGTCCTTGTTGTCCAATTTGCAATGTCAAATCTGCGAACACCCCAAGGACAGGGCGCACGAGCCATTCGGGCAGTGGTTGATCGGCATGGGGGCCGGGTAGCCAACGCGGCCAGTTCTGGTCGCGGGTGAACATGATTGCCCGCGCTTCGGCATAGCGGGCCAGCGCGTGGCGATCAATTTCGATCAGCGCTTCTTGGCCGGCTACTCCATGGACTCGACCAGGAAAGTCGAACTCCCGGCGCTCCAGGAACAGGGTGACACGGATGGCGTCGCCTGATTGGACCTGGGCGGGCGCGGGCATCTTTATCGAGAGTATGGTTTCGGGGAAGTTCTGGGTCACGCACGCAACCGTATGGCCGGTGGCAAGCTGAAGCATCGCTGGTAGCCGGGCCAAAGCTTTCTGTTTCCATATGACGGTTCGGCGCTCCGCGTCGACGGCCAAAGCTGAAGTCAGCAACAGACCGTTGGCTGCGCACCATAGGAGGTATCCCAAGGCTTGAGCGGATGCAGGGGTGGGCGATCGACCGACCTGTAGGCTGCCGACTAGCACTCCCGCCCAGGAAATGCAACATGCGACGCGAAGCGAGATACTCTTCCAACTGGTGACTGAAGTGACTTGATCAGGTTGCCCAGCCATGGTCAGGCGTTTCAAGCGGGTTCGCAGCCATGAGAGCGTCGTCGGTAGCAGGAGGTACACGGCCTTCAAGGTGTCGCCGATCTCCTCCCCTAGGCTTAACCGGTTACGGTGGGACAGCCTGTCTCGAACAAGGTGACCATGTAGCCAATGGGGCAAGCCATACAGCGCCAGTGCGGCTACCTGTGTTTGAATGGGATCGATCCCCGCAAAAATGAAGACCAATGGGGTTGCCAGGAAAAACCAAGTGGAAAGGGGCCTGTAGAGTTGCAAGATCCGCAGCAGGGTCGCGCTGTACTGCCTCCATCGTAGGCCTGAGCGGCAAGACGGGCTGTCGATCCGGTGCACGTCGCCATTGTTTTCCGCGCCAATGTAAGCATGGCCTAAACCCTTGGTGGGTAAGGTGTGCTGCAAGGGCTGGTTGGCGGCCAGTCCGCCCACTTCAAGTATCAAGGTGCGCTGCAAGAGCAAGCCACCGCCTTGGTACCACAACCCGAGCCGTTGCCCCAAAGCCTCGGAAGGTGGTGCGTCCAACGGATTGACTGGTGTTTGCACGAGGGCCAGTGTATGGTCCCGAACGAACCAACCGGCGGTCTGGCGCAGGAAACCCCTGTCAGCCGGCATGGTACCGTCGAAAACCGCAACCAGTGCGCCTTGTGTCTTGCGCATGGTGCAGTCGATGAGTTCTGTCAGGTCACCGTTTGTGTCCAGACTGGGAGAGTAGCCGAAGCCCATTGACTCGGCCAGGGTGCGCCACGGCATAGCCGGGTCACCATCCAGCAGGGTAATTCGCTTGCTTTCCGCCGGCCAATCCAGCGCAAGGGCCTGCTCACATCGCTGCGTGGCGGCGGCCTCGCTTTCCCCGGCCTGGACTATCAGATAAATGTCAATGCTTGGCCATTGCAGATGGTCCGCTGGCAAGGAATCACTGGAACGGCGCAAGGGCCAGATCGTGCACACACAGTTGAGCGCAAGCAGGCTGCAGATATGGAGTTCCGCCATGCCAAGCCCCAATCCCCACGCGAAATCCAAGTTGGTGGACGGATTCAGTGTTTCGGTGAAACGCCAGTAGAGATACCTCAAGGAGGCCAAAGCCGACATTCCGAACAGGACGAGCGTAATCAAGCGCCCTTGGTAGCGGCGCACATAAAGTGCGACCAGGGTCAGGGCCAAGGAAAAAGTCAATTGTGCGCCGGGTGAAAAACGCAGTGTCACCAGCCATGCCGCAACCAACAGGCACCCTCCGACTGCCAAACCGGTGGCGCATGGGATCGTCCAGGCATGGGCCAGGGCTAATTTCTCGCCCCATGCATTGGGGCGTCCCCGCAGATAGGGGCGCTCTTTGTCAGCCGGTGCCTTCAGGCCCCAGCGCTTGCGCCAGAGGGAAAGCAGAAGGTAGGGGTTCATCGTCCAAGCGAGGCGATGGTCCAGCGCGCGAGCTGGGCCAGATCGTTGCTGGTTTGGGCGTGGGGTGCGTAGTCCAGGACGGACTGGTTGAATGCTAGCGCCTCGCTCACCGATTCGTCCCGGTGGATGGACACTGGTGCCAGGCGGTCCATGAGGTGCTGATCCAGCAGGTCCGCTACATCACGGTTCAGCGGATCTGAACGATCCACTTGATTGATAAGGTAGGCATGTTGACGCCGAGCCGAGTCATCGGCCGCCGTGTGGAGCCACGTTTCCATGGCCGGTATGGTGGCGTAAGAGGCCGCATCCGCCAGCAGAACGGTGATGGCAAGACGAGCGCATTGAAACGTTTGGCGCAGATAAACCGATGGACCTGGTGGCGTATCAAGCAGGATCACACTGCCCTTTGGCAGGCGCATTCTGCGGATCTGAGCACCAACCCACTCTGGGTCATTTGCCAGCAGGGTTTCAAAGGCTTCGCGGTCCGATTCCGTGGTGACGCCGAACGGGATGCACGCAACACCAGTTGCGTTGCGCCATGCAACACCGCCCCAGGGCCTGTTTTGCAGAGATCGCGTGCACACACCGTCAGGCGTTGCTGCGTCCCATCCCAAATGCCAGTGCAAGGCATTTTGGGGGTCCAGATCAATGGCCAGAACCCGGCCCGGTCCCAGGATTTGGGCCAGAGCTGTAGCAAGGTTGGCGGTCAGGGTGGTTTTTCCAACCCCTCCCTTCATGGAGGCCAAGCCGACGATGTTCATCGTTTTCCAATACGGCTCATGAACGAGGAGGGTTTGGTCGGCTCGGGCAGCGGCGGGGGTTGCGTCTTGCCTTCAATTCGACTAAAGACGCTTGCCAGGGAATTCTTTGCGCTGGCCGGTGGTTCCGCCAGGAATGACGAGGGCCGTTCTGTAGGAGGCGGTGAGGCCACCGGTTTTTCTGTGACGTTGTCCTGCGGGAGCGTGCTGTTGAGAATTGGTGACTGGGTTGGCAAGGGTTCTTGCGTGGGTGCAGATTCCCGTGGTGCCGAGAGGGTGGTGGGATGAGCCGGTGGAACCCAAGTGGACATCTTGCCCAGGCTTTGGGCCAGTGCTTGTGTGAAAGGAGACGAATGGGAAGCGAAATCGCGCGATGGGAGGGCGGGGGTCCCCGTGGCGGAGTGCCAATGCTCACGCTCGGCTTCGGACAGTGCGGGCCCCGGGGGGGGCGCTATCGGTGCCACAGACTTGAGAAGAGGCCATTTGCTCTGAGCGTTCCGTGCGGCCGCCTGCCTACGGTTATCTTCCGGCTCGGGATTGGGCTTGAGTGATTCAAATAGTCTGGGCAGGTCGTTCGAAGGTGCTGGCATGTGGTGGTTCCCGGTACGCCTCAAGTGTCTTCACGGCCAAAATGCAGTGTGATGTTCATGCCCTGGGCCAGGGTGTCGCCAGCGCGCACAACCATCGATTCGCCAGCGCCCAGCGCGCGAAAGACTGCTTCGTAGAAGCCCTCTAGGAGCCCCACGCTCCAGCTCAGAGCGTCATCACCGAAGGCCTCTGCCAAAGGAGCAGCATGGTGTTCAATGCGGATGAATACATCGTCCTCGCTCAGCACAACCCATCCCCAGTGGATGCGGGTCCAAAAGTCGTTAAGGGCCTCCTCCAGTTGCGCCAGAGACTGTGCGGTACGGAGCATTGCCTCGGCGTCATGCGCGAACCGTTGGCCTATCCGAAACAGCAATTGCCGCAATTCCCGCGTGTTGGTGTGTGCAGGCAACTCAGTCGCCATCGCGCGCAAAACGGGTAGCCACTGAAGCGGAACCTGTTGGCTTCGGAAATATGTTTCCAGGTCTGTGCTAGCCATCGTGAAAAGTTAAAAGCCAGATGCCAACTGGTACAGCCTGTCGACGGTCTGATTGTTGTGGTCCGCAGGACGATACCTTGTGTGTCTGCGAGTGGAGATTCGAAAGTCCTGCAAATTCTAGCGTTACTTTTGCTTACACGATTTATCGACTCATTGCATACCCATGGCAGTATATGTATACTACCGCCAGTATGTAGGAGCCACTATGGAAAAGGCACGAATTCGGAATTTCAGGCGCACAGCGGTGTGGCATTGGGTGCGCGGTGCGGCATTGGCGGTCGCCGCCACCGTTGGTGCGACGGGTGCTTCGGCCCAACCGGCGGCGGTGCCCACCTTGGTAGTGCGGCCGCAGGCCGTTGGTGCTGCACAAGAGTTGGATGGCATCATTCAGCCGGTCAAACAAAGCACTCTTTCGGCCCAGGCGGACGGACGGGTGGTGACTCTCGCGGTGAAGGCCGGCGACAAGGTTCGTGCGGGCCAGGTGCTGGCGGTCATTGATGACCGTGAAACCGCGGCGGGTGTTCAGCGTAGTCAGGCCCAGGTGGCGCAGGCGGACGCGGACTTGCGCAATGCCGGCGCGCAGCTGGAGCGCACACGCGACCTGCAGCGCAAGGGCTTTGTCAGTCAGGCCGCGCTGGACACGGCGGAGGCCCAATACAAAGGTACCGTAGCGGCACGCGACGCCGCGTCGGCTGCCGCCTTGCAGTCCACCATCGCCCAGGGCTTCACACGGGTGATTGCGCCCTATGAAAGCTGGGTGCAGCAGACCCATGTGGAGGCCGGCGATCTGGCCGTGCCCGGCAAACCCTTGGTGACGGTGTACGCACCCCAACCTTTGCGGGCTGTGGTGCAGGTGCCGGCCTCGCGTGTGGGTGCGGTGCGCAGCGCGGCTCAAACTTTGGTGCAGGTGGCTGGGCAGGGTGTTGACGCGTGGGTGGCTCCGGTGGCGCGCAGCGCCGTGCCGTCGGCCGATCCCGTTTCCCAAACCGCCGAGTGGCGTTTTGAACTGGCGCCGCAGCACAGCATGGGCCTGCTACCGGGGCAGCAGGTGCGCGTGCGGTTTGGGCAGGCACAAGGGCCAGCAAGCGAGGGCCGCTTGCTGGTGCCGGCGTCCGCTGTGGTGCGCCGTGGCGAGTTGACGGCTGTCTATGCCGTTGTCAATGGAGCTTTTGCCTTGCGCGTGGTGCGTTTGGGCGCCAGCCAAGGGGCGCAGGGGGTCGAGGTCTTAGCGGGTCTCCAAAACGGTGACGCGATTGCCTTGGACGCCATCCGCGCGGGTCTCGCCAAGGCGGTACCGGCCACCGCGATGTCGAAGTGAGCTGTCCATGAGTGCACAGACATCCCTGGGTATATCCGGCCGCATTGCTGCGGCTTTCCAGTCCAACGCGCTGACACCGCTGTTGGCGTTGGTGGCCCTGCTGCTTGGCTTGTTTGCCGTGCTGGTAACGCCCCGCGAGGAGGAACCGCAGATCAACGTCACCATGGCCAATGTGCTGATTCCTTTTCCAGGTGCCAGCAGCGTGGACGTGCAGAACTTGGTGGCCAAGCCCGCTGAGCAGGTACTGGGCCAGATCGCGGGGATCGAACACACCTACTCCGTGGCTCGACCGGGTGTCGCCATCTTGACGGTGCAATTCAAGGTGGGTGTGCCCCGTACCGAAGCCCTGGTGCGCCTATACGATGTACTCAACGCCAACCAGGATTGGCTACCGCGCGACCTGGGCACCCTGACTCCCATCGTCAAACCCAAGGGAATTGATGACGTGCCGGTGGTGGCTGTCACCCTGTGGAGTCGGGATGGTCTGCCAGCCGCAGAGCTGGAGGGCGTGGCCCACACTGTGGAGGCCGAATTCAAGACCGTCGCCGGCGTGCGAGAGGTGCAAACGTTGGGTGGCCCTGGACATGCCATCCAGGTGGTGGTGGACCCCAGCCGGTTGCGGGCGCGCGGTGTCGACCTGTTGACACTGAAGAAGACCATTGCCGCTGCCAATCTCGGGCAGCCGGCAGGCAGCGTGCTGGAGCCGGGCGCCACAGGCGTGCATACCCTCACGGTGGATGCTGGCGAGTTCCTGCGCAACGCAGATGATGTGGCCGACCTGGTGGTTGGCAGCAGCCAGGGCGCCCCCGTGTTTTTGCGCGATGTGGCACGGGTGGAGGCCGGTGCCCAGCAGGCGCAGCGTTATGTGCGCTTTACGCCGGGCGCGGCCATGCTGGCCGATGACTCCAACGCCGCTGGACTGGTCGCCGGCCAGTCGTTCCCGGGGGTCACTATCAGTGTGACCAAGAAACCTGGCGTCAACGCAGTGGATGTGTCGCGCGCTGTGGTGGAGCGTCTGCAAAGCCTGCGCAACACCGTTATCCCGGCCGATCTGGAGGCTACGGTGACCCGCGACTACGGCGAGACCGCGGCTGAAAAAGCCAACAAGCTGATCCAAAAGTTGGCCTTTGCCACGGGCTCCGTGATCCTGCTGGTGGGACTGGCCCTGGGGCGCCGCGAGGCCATCATCGTGGGCTCCGCCGTGATCCTGACCCTGACCGTGACGCTGTTTGCCTCCTGGGCGTGGGGCTTTACCCTGAACCGGGTATCGCTGTTCGCATTGATCTTCTCCATCGGTATCCTGGTCGATGACGCCATCGTGGTGGTAGAGAACATCCACCGCCACCAGGCGCTGGAGCCGGGAGCACCCCTGAGTGAGTTGATTCCCCGCGCGGTGGACGAGGTCGGTGGACCGACCATTCTTGCGACCTTGACCGTGATTGCCGCGCTGCTGCCCATGGCATTCGTCTCGGGCCTGATGGGTCCCTACATGAGCCCCATCCCCATCAACTCCAGCCTGGGCATGGCGCTCTCGTTGGCGATTGCCTTCACCGTCACCCCCTGGCTGGCGCTCAAGTTCATGCGCCACCATGGTGTCGCGCACAGTGGTGCTGCTGCGCACGCCGCGGCACCGGTGTCGCGTCTGCAATCACTTTTTGGCCACATCCTGACGCCATTCCTGGAAAGCGCCCGCAAGCGCTGGATGTTGTTGGTGGGCATTCTGGCGGCGCTGATGTTGTCCGTGGGCCTGACCGTGGTGCAGTGGGTGGTGCTCAAGATGCTGCCCTTTGATAACAAGAGCGAATTCCAGGTGGTGGTGGACATGCCTGCCGGCACTCCGCTGGAGGAAACGGCCGCCACTCTGCAGGATTTGGCTTCCTACCTGGCTCAGCAGGCTGAAGTTCGCAACCTGCAGGCCTATGCCGGTACCGCATCCCCCATCACCTTCAATGGACTGGTGCGCCAGTACTACTTGCGCGCCGATGCCGAGCAAGGCGACCTGCAGGTTGCCTTGGTGGACAAGCACCATCGCAGTGAAAAGAGCCACGCCATTGCACAGCGCCTGCGCCCTGCCATCGAGGCCATTGGCGCCAAGCACCACGCCAAGGTGAAGGTGGTGGAGGTTCCGCCAGGCCCACCCGTGATGTCGCCCCTGGTGGCCGAGGTCTATGGACCGGACGAAGCCGGCCGGCAGAAGCTGGCGGCCCAGGTTGCTGCTGCATTTGGCGCCACTGCCGACATCGTGGGCACGGACACCAGCCTGCGGGAAGACGCGCCACGCGCCTTCCTGCGCGTGCGCCGCCAGCGTGCCGAATCCTTGGGAATTCCGGTGGCGGCCATCGCGCAGACAGTGGCTGGAGCCCTCTCGGGCATGGATGCGGCCTACTTGCATGACCAGCAATCCAAATATCCGGTGCCGGTGCGCATCCAGCTACCGCTGGAAAGCCAGATCGGGCTGGAGGCCGTGCTGGCGCTGCCTCTGCGGGCGGCCAACGGCCAACTGGTTCCTCTATCGGAGTTGGTGCAGGTGGAGCGTGGTGTCATCGACAAGCCGCTCTACACCAAGGACTTGCTGGGTTTGAGCTATGTCATGGGCGACATGGCCGGCAAGTTGGACTCGCCCTTGTACGGTCTGTTTGCCGCGCGCTCCACGCTGAAGGATCAGCGCCCGCCGCAAGCCGACACTCTCGGTGAATACTGGATACGCCAGCCCAGCAGCCCCTACCAGGAATACGCCATCAAGTGGGATGGCGAGTGGCAGATCACCTACGAGACCTTTCGCGACATGGGTGCCGCCTATGGGGTGGGCCTGATCCTGATCTACCTGCTGGTGGTGGCGCAGTTCCGCAGCTATCTCACCCCGTTGGTCATCATGGCGCCGATTCCGCTGACCATCATCGGCGTGATGCCGGGCCACGCACTGCTGGGCGCCCAGTTCACCGCCACCAGCATGATCGGCATGATCGCGCTGGCCGGCATCATCGTGCGCAATTCCATCCTGCTGGTGGACTTTATCGAGCTTCAGGTGCGGGACGGCTTGGCTTTCAAGTCGGCGGTGCTGCAGTCCGCGGTGGTGCGTGCGCAACCCATCGTCCTGACCGGTGTGGCGGCCATGATCGGCGCCTTCTTCATTCTGGACGACCCGATCTTCAATGGCCTGGCCATCTCGCTGATCTTCGGCATCCTGGTCTCCACCATGTTGACCCTGGTGGTCATCCCCGTTCTCTATTACGCGCTGTACCGGTCCCACTACGAAGGTCCGGGCGGCGTGCCCCGTTCTTGACGACCCGCCCTGATAACACACCCGAAGGAGACACACATGGCGCACATCATCATCGTTGGAGCCGGCATCGGTGGCATACCCGCCGCCTATGAGATCCGCGAAAAACTAGGCAAGGAGCACAAAGTCACCGTGGTCAACGCCACGGACTACTTCCAGTTCGTGCCCAGCAACCCCTGGATTGCCGTGGGGTGGCGCGAGCGCGAGCAGATCACGGTGCCCATTGCACCCTACCTGACCCGCAAGGGCATCGCCTTTCATGCGCAAGCCGTGACGTCCATCGATGCGCCGGCGAACCGCCTGACCCTGGCCGACAACACGACGCTGGACTACGACTACCTGGTGATCACGACTGGCCCGAAGCTGGCGTTTTCCGAGGTGCCCGGCGCCGGTCCGGTGAGCTCAGGCGGCGGTGGGTTCACCCATTCGATTTGCAGCGTGGACCACGCCCAGGAATTCTTCGCCGACTACCAGAAGTTTCTGGAGAACCCCGGCCCGGTGGTCATTGGCGCCATGCCGGGGGCCAGCTGTTTCGGCCCGGCCTATGAGTTCGCCTTCATCTTGGACACGGACCTGCGCAAGCGCAAGCTGCGCCACAAGGTGCCCATCACCTACGTCACCAGCGAACCCTACATCGGCCACCTGGGCCTGGGCGGGGTGGGCGACAGCAAATCCATGCTGGAGTCCGAGATGCGCAACCGGGACATGAAGTGGATCACCAACGCCAAGACCACCCGCGTGGAGGACGGCAAGATGTTCGTGACCCAGTTGGACGACCTGGGCGGTGTCTACAAGGAGCACGAGGTTGGCTTCAAGCTGTCCATGATGTTGCCGGCCTTCAAGGGCGTGGACGCAGTGGCGGCGGTGCCCAATCTGTGCAACCCGCGCGGCTTTGTGCTGATCGACGAACACCAGCGCAGCAAGGCCTATCGCAACATCTTCTCAGCCGGCGTGTGTGTGGCCATTCCGCCGGTGGAGGCCACACCGGTGCCCACTGGAACGCCCAAGACCGGCTACATGATCGAGAGCATGGTCGGTGCCATTGCCCACAACATCGAAGACGACATTGCGGGCCGCCCGGCCGAGGCCAAGGGAACCTGGAACGCCATCTGTTTGGCCGACATGGGGGATATCGGCGCGGCCTTCGTGGCCTTGCCGCAGATTCCTCCGCGCAATGTGAACTGGTTCAAGAAGGGCAAGTGGGTTCACCTGGCCAAGATCGCGTTCGAAAAATACTTCCTGCGCAAGGTCAAGAAAGGCAACTCTGAGCCCATCTACGAGAAGTACGTGCTCAAGGTGTTGGGCATCGTGCGCCTGGCCGACCGCAAGCCCTGAGTTTTGTTTCCCCGCTTTTATGAGGAGTCCACCATGACCGTAGACCGGTACATCCATATCTTCGCTGGCAGTTTCATTTTGCTGTCCCTGGCGCTGGGCGTACAGGGCAGTCCCCTGTTCGTATCGCCCTGGTGGCTGGCGTTCACCGCCTTCGTCGGTGCCAACCTGTTCCAGTACGGAATCACCAATGTCTGTCCGCTGGGATGGATGCTGAAAAAGCTGGGTGTGCCCGAGGGCGTTGCTAGCTGCAGCCGCTGACCCAACGTTCGGTTACCCCGGGGGAGGCGGGAATCCACTTTTCCGCTGCTGGTGCAACAAACTTGGAAAATTGCCACGAAAATGCCGACTTCACTATCTCCATCCAAAGAGGCCTGTGTGACCGTATTGAACCAAGTGGAAGCGCGCACCGACGTGTTGAACCGCCTGCGCCGCGCGGAGGGCCAGATCCGTGGCATCCAACGCATGGTCGAAGAGGGCGAGAGTTGCCTGAAGATTGGGCAGCAGTTCTCGGCCGTGCGCCGTGCGCTGGATAGCACTTACTTGCGCATGACCGTGTGCTTCATGGAGCAGGAGCTGCAGGCACGCATGCAGCCGGATGCGCAGCAGAAGGCCGACCTGGATCTGATGCTCAAGGATTTAGAGACCCTGCTCGCCCGCATGGGCTGAGGCGATCACGCCGCCACCCAGGCAGACGTCGCCGTCATACAGCACAGCCGATTGGCCGGGCGTGACCGCCCACTGGGCCTGGGGGAACTGCAAGGAAAACCCGTGCGCGGACGCACCCAGCACCGTACAGGGCGCGTCGGCCTGGCGGTAGCGCGTCTTGGCGGCCAGATCGGTCTGGCTGGGGGGCGTCCCGGCGATCCAGCTGGCGTCCTGGGCCGTCAGCGCGTGCGATTGCAGCCAGGGGTGGTCGTGCCCCTGCACCACCCACAGCGTGTTGGTCTGCAGGTCCTTGCGCGCCACGAACCAGGGCGCATGGTCGCCGCCGCCCTTTTGCGCGCCCTTGGGCTTGACGCCGCCGATGCCCAGGCCCTGGCGCTGGCCCAGGGTGTAGAACGATAGGCCCACGTGCCGGCCGATCACGCGGCCGAAACCCCGGCTGTCGGGCGCCTCGGTACCGTCGCGGATGGCGCCGGGTTCCTTCTGGATGTAGCGGTTCAGAAATTCCCGAAACGGTCGCTCGCCGATGAAGCAGATGCCGGTGGAGTCCTTCTTCTTGGCGTTGGGCAGGCTCATCTCCAGCGCAATTCTCCGCACCTCCGTCTTGTGCAACTCGCCCACGGGAAACAGCGTCTTGGACAGCTGGGCCTGGTTCAGCCGGTGCAGGAAATAGCTCTGGTCCTTGGAAGGGTCCAGACCTTTGAGCAACTCGAACAAGCCGCTGCCGGGGTTCTGGCGCACGCGGGCGTAATGGCCGGTGGCGATCTTCTCGGCACCCAGGCGCATGGCGTGGTCCAGGAAGGCCTTGAACTTGATCTCGGCGTTGCACAGGATGTCGGGGTTGGGCGTGCGCCCGGCCTGGTACTCGCGCAGGAACTCGGCAAACACCCGGTCCTTGTACTCGGCGGCAAAATTGACGTGCTCGATCTCGATGCCGATCACGTCGGCCACGGCGGCGGCGTCCACGAAGTCGATGTTGGAGGAACAGTACTCGCTGTCGTCATCATCCTCCCAGTTCTTCATGAAGATGCCGACCACTTCATGGCCCTGTGCTTTCAGCAGATGGGCGGTGACCGCCGAATCCACCCCGCCGCTCAGGCCCACCACCACACGTTGCTTTCTCATCCCCCGATTTTAAAGGGGGCGTTCCCGGTCAGGGGTTGTAAGGGAAATTGGGCTCTAGCCCTCGTGGGTATTGCGTAGGCAGCTACTAAATTGATAGCCTTTCGTCAACCCAGAACATTCGGATCGGTGTGCACCAGATCCAATGGGTAGCGCTGGCCGGCCAGGTAGTCTTCCAAGCATTGCAGCACCAGGGGGCTGCGGTGGCGCTCGGGGCAGGCGCGAATCTCGTCTGCGCTCAGCCACAGAGTGCGCACGATGCCCACGTCCAATGCGCGCGTGGGGTCGCGTGCACCCAGCGTGCCGCAGAAGGCAAAGCGCAGGTAGGTGATGTCCTGGCCGTCGGTGCGGCGCTGGCGCGATAGGTAGATGCCGATCAGCGCCGTCGGCGTGAAGGCGTGGGCCGTTTCCTCCAGGGTCTCGCGGATGCAGGCCTGGGCCGGTGACTCGCCGCAATCGAGGTGCCCGGCCGGATTGTTCAGGCGCAGGCCCTGCTCGGTTTCCTCCTCGACCAGCAGAAACCGGCCGTCGTGTTCGATCACCGCGGCAACGGTGACGTTCGGTTTCCAGCGGGTGTCCATACCTGATTCTTCGAGAGTGCGCTAACTATCACCAGTTTGACACACATCAGGGCGCGCTTCGCCAGGATGCGGTTTAAATTCAGTTAAGCTTTCAGTTGGCTTACGGTCCGATCCGCCACTGTGTGTTGCGGTCCCGGTGTGGTTGCAATAACAAGTCGAGGAGTTGCTACATGCAAACAGAAGTGTCCACAGGAGCGGCGCAGCGCATCGGCGTGCCACGCGAAATCTTCCCCGGTGAGAAACGCGTGGCGACGGTCCCCGAGGTCGTCGAGAAACTCATCAAGCTGGGCTTTACCGTCTCCGTGGAGTCCGGCGCCGGTGACTCGGCCAACTTCAACGACGAAGCGTACCGCGCCGTGGGTGCCTCCATTGCAGGCTCCGCCCAAGAGCTGTGGGCCACGTCAGACATCGTCTTCAAGGTGCGTCCGCCCACGGCCGACGAGGTGGGCTTGATGCGCGAGGGCGGCACGCTGATCGGCTTCATCTGGCCGGCGCAAAACCCGGAGTTGATGCAGCAGCTCGCCGCCAAGAAGGCCACCGTGCTGGCCATCGATTCCCTGCCGCGTACGCTCTCCCGCGCCCAGAAGATGGACGCGTTGACCTCCCAGGCTGGTGTCGCCGGCTACCGTGCCGTCATCGAGGCGGCCAACGCCTTCGGCCGCTTTTTCAACGGTCAGATCACGGCCGCGGGCAAGGTGCCGCCGGCCAAGGTCTTCATCGCCGGTGCCGGCGTGGCCGGTCTGGCCGCGATCGGCACAGCCGCCGGTCTGGGCGCCATCGTGCGCGCCAACGACACCCGCGCGGAAGTGGCCGACCAGGTCGTGTCACTGGGTGGTGAATTCGTCAAGGTCGATTACGAGGAAGAAGGCTCCGGCGGCGGCGGCTACGCCAAGGTCATGAGCGAGGGCTTTCAGGCGGCGCAGCGCGAGATGTATGCCAAGCAGGCCAAGGACGTGGACATCATCATCACCACCGCGCTGATCCCCGGCAAGCCGGCGCCCAAGCTGATCACCGCGGACATGGTGAAGAGCATGAAGCCCGGCAGCGTGATCGTCGACATGGCGGCCGAGCAGGGCGGCAACTGCGAGCTGACCGAACCCGGCCAGGCCGTCGTCAAGCACGGCGTGACCATCGTTGGCTATACCGACCTGGTCTCGCGCCTGTCGCGCCAGTCGTCGACGCTGTACGCCACCAACCTGTTCCGCCTGACCGAGGAACTGTGCAAGACCAAGGACGGCATCATCAACGTCAACATGGAAGACGACGCCATCCGTGGCCTGACCGTCACCAAGGACGGCAGCATCACCTGGCCGGCACCGGCACCCAAGGTGGCCGCAATGCCAGCGCCAGCGGCCAAGCCGGCTGCGGCACCGGCCGCCAAGAAGGGGCATGGCCACGGCGGCGCCAGCGAGCCCATGGCGGCTGGCACCCTGACCATCCTGTTTGGCGTGGCTGCCGTGCTGTTCTGGCTGGTGGGTGCCTATGCGCCGACGGCTTTCCTGGGGCACTTCACGGTGTTTGTGCTGGCCTGCTTCGTGGGCTACATGGTGGTGTGGAACGTCACGCCGGCCCTGCACACGCCGCTGATGAGCGTGACCAATGCCATCAGTTCCATCATCGCCATCGGGGCGCTGGTGCAGATTGCGCCGCCGCAGGGCACGCTGGACTGGATCCGCTGGCTGGCCGTCGCCGGCGTGGTGCTGACCACCATCAATATGTTCGGCGGTTTCGCCGTCACCCAGCGCATGCTGGCCATGTTCCGTAAATAAGCAGGAGACTGACATGAGTGAAGGATTGGCAACTGTCTCCTACATCGGAGCCACGATTCTGTTTGTGCTAAGCCTGGGTGGGCTCTCCAACCCCGAGACCGCGCGCCGTGGCAACCTGTACGGCATGATCGGCATGGCCGTGGCCGTGCTGGCCACCGTGCTGGGACCCAAGGTCAACACCGCCTCCGGCATCCCGTTCATCATCGGCGCAATGGCCGTTGGTGGATCCATCGGCATTTATGCCGCACGCACGGTGCAGATGACGCAGATGCCCGAGCTGGTCGCGCTGATGCACAGCCTGGTCGGCCTGGCGGCCGCACTGGTGGGCTTTGCCAGCTATTTCGACCCCACCTCCAACCTGGGTGGTGCCGAGAAGGCGATCCACGAAGTCGAGATCTATGTCGGCATACTGATCGGTGCGGTCACCTTCTCCGGCTCGCTGATCGCCTTCGGCAAGCTGAACGGCAAGATCGGCGGCTCCCCCGTGCTGCTGCCCGGGCGCCATTGGTTGAATCTGGCCGGTCTGCTGGTCGTCATCTGGTTTGGTCGCGTCTTCCTGCAGTCGCACGACGTGGCCGATGGTGTTCTGCCCCTGGCAGTGATGACCGCCATTGCGCTGCTGTTTGGCGTGCACATGGTGATGGCCATTGGCGGTGCCGACATGCCAGTGGTGGTCTCCATGCTCAATAGCTACTCAGGGTGGGCGGCTGCCGCCACGGGCTTCATGCTGAACAACGATCTGTTGATCGTGACCGGTGCGCTGGTGGGCTCCAGCGGTGCCATCCTGTCCTACATCATGTGCCGCGCCATGAACCGCAGCTTCATCAGCGTGATTGCCGGCGGCTTCGGCACCGCCAGCGGTGCTCCCGCGCCCAAGGGCGATGCCGCACAGCCGGCCGGAGAAGTGGTGCCGGTGACGGCCCAGGAAACCACCGAGCTGTTGCGTGACGCCAAGAGCGTCATCATCGTCCCCGGCTACGGCATGGCCGTGGCCCAGGCTCAGCACACGGTGTTTGAGATCACCAAGTTGCTGCGCGAGAAGGGTGTCAACATCCGCTTCGGCATCCACCCGGTCGCGGGCCGCATGCCCGGTCACATGAACGTCTTGCTGGCCGAGGCCAAGGTGCCCTACGACATCGTGATGGAAATGGACGAACTCAATGACGACTTTCCCGCGACCGATGTGGCCATGGTCATTGGCGCCAACGACATCGTGAATCCCGGTGCGCAGGACGACCCCAGCAGCCCCATCGCCGGCATGCCGGTGCTGGAGGTGTGGAAGGCCAAGACCTCCATCGTGATGAAGCGCAGCATGGCCAGCGGCTATGCCGGCGTGGACAACCCGCTGTTCTACAAGGACAACAACCGCATGCTGTTTGGCGATGCCAAGAAGATGCTGGATGAAGTGCTGACCGCCCTGAAGGCCTGACCGACACAACTAGGGGAAAACACCAGGTTTTCCCCGCGTGTCGGCGCCAGACATCAAAGGCAGAATAACCGGTTACTTCACAGTCGGGACAGGCAAGCATGACAGACCGCATTTGGCTCAATAGTTACCCCCAGGGGGTGTCGGCCGACATCAATGTTTCAGCCTACACCTCGCTGGTGGCATTGATGGAAGAGAGCTTCCAAAAGTACGCCAACCGTGTGGCCTACAACTTCATGGGCAAGGACATCACCTATGCCCAGACCGACAGTCTGAGCCAGGCCTTCGCCGCCTACCTGCAAAGCCTGGGCTTGGCCAAGGGGGACCGCGTGGCGATCATGATGCCCAACGTGCCCCAGTACCCGGTGGCCGTCGCCGGCATCCTGCGCGCCGGCTACGTGGTCGTCAACGTGAACCCGCTCTACACGCCGCGCGAGTTGCAGCACCAGCTCAAGGACTCGGGTGCCAAGGCCATCGTCATCATCGAGAACTTCGCCACCACGCTGGAGAAGTGCATCAGCGCCACGCCAGTCAAACATGTGGTGCTGTGCGCCATGGGTGACCAGTTGGGTCTGCTCAAGGGCACGCTGGTCAACTACGTGGTGCGCAATGTCAAGAAGATGGTGCCGGCCTACAGTCTGCCCGAGGCGGTGCGCTTCAACGCTGCCATTGCCATCGGCACCAAGGCCCCATTCAAGAAGCCTGACACCAAGGCCGACGATGTGGCCGTGTTGCAGTACACCGGCGGTACCACCGGCGTATCCAAGGGCGCGGTGCTGCTGCACCGCAACGTGATTGCCAACGTGCTGCAGTCCGAGGCCTGGAACAACCCGGTGATGAGCAAGATTCCGGCGGGCGAGCAGCCCACCGGTGTGTGTGCGCTACCGCTGTACCACATCTTCGCCTTCACTGTGGGCATGATGCTGTCCATGCGCATGGGGGGCAAGCTGATCCTGATCCCCAATCCGCGCGACATCCCGGGCGTTCTCAAGGAACTCAGCAAGCACACCATCCATTCCTTCCCGGCCGTGAACACGCTGTTCAATGGCCTGGCCAATCACCCTGACTTCAACACCGTGGACTGGAGTCACCTGAAGGTGTCGGTGGGTGGGGGCACAGCGGTGCAAAGCGGCGTCGCCAAGCTGTGGTTCGAGAAGACCGGTTGCCCGATTTGCGAAGGCTATGGCCTGAGCGAGACCTCGCCGTCCGCCAGTTGCAACGTGGTGACGGCCACCGAGTACACCGGCACCATCGGCGTGCCCTTGCCCAACACCGACATGAAGTTGCTGGACGATGATGGCAACGAGGTGCCCATCGGCCAGTCCGGCGAAATCGCCATCAAGGGCCCGCAAGTGATGGCCGGCTACTGGCAGCGTCCCGACGAGACCGCCAAGGTGATGACGCCGGACGCCTACTTCAAGACTGGCGACGTGGGTGTCATGGACGAGCGTGGTTTCTTCAAAATCGTGGACCGCAAGAAGGACATGATCCTGGTCAGCGGCTTCAATGTGTTCCCCACGGAACTGGAAGACGTGGTGGCGCAGATGCCGGGTGTCATGGAATGCGCCTGCGTGGGCGTGGCGGATGCCAAGTCGGGCGAAGCCGTCAAGCTGGTCATCGTGAAGAAGGATCCGGCACTGACCGAGGAGCAGGTGCGCGACTACTGCAAGGAGAACCTCACCGGCTACAAACAGCCCAAGGTGGTGGAATTCCGCACCGAGCTGCCCAAGACCCCGGTCGGCAAGATTCTGCGCCGGGAGTTGCGCGAGAAATAGGCGCGTGAAGCCGATCTTTCTTCCACAGCATCATTTGAAATCACCTATTGCCATTTTGAGTGCGCTGCCCGAGGAGCAGCAGGGGCTCGTCCATGCCATGTCGGCCGTGCGTACGGTGACGCGGGCGGGGCGCGAGTTTTCCGTTGGGGTTTTGCATGGCCAGCCCGTGGTGCTGGCGTTGTCGCGTATCGGAAAAGTGGCGGCCGCGACGACGACCGCGACGTTGCTGGAGCACTTTGGCGTCGGAGCGGTTCTATTTACCGGTGTTGCCGGTGGCGTGGGCAACGGGGTGCATGTGGGGGATGTGGTGCTGGCGATGCAATTCGTCCAGTACGACATGGACGCCGCGCCGCTTTTTCCCCGCTTTGAGATACCGCTCACCGGTAGCATGCTGTGGCCAACCGACCCGGTTTGGAGCGGACGGTTGCTCGACGCCGCACGTGGTAGCCTTGCAGGCGCGCAGCACAACGGGCGCACAGTGCGCGTGCACCAGGGGTTGATTGCCACCGGTGATCGTTTCCTGTGCTCGACGCAGCAAGTGCATCAGCTCTGCGCCGATCTGGCCGAGGCCGGCCTTGCTCCGCTGGCGGTGGAAATGGAGGGGGCCGCCGTGGCGCAGGTGTGCAGCGACTACGGCGTGCCGTTTGCTGCCGTGCGCACCATCTCTGACCGCGCGGACGACAGTGCGCACGTGGATTTCCCGCAGTTTGTCACCACGGTGGCATCGGTGTATGCGCAGCGCATGGTGAGTGCGGTGTTGCAAGCACTGTAGAGGCGGGCCAAGCGCGTCGTCTTGTCTCGCTGACTCACTTGAGCCAGCCACGCTTGCGGAAGTACCACATCGGCCCCAGGGCGCTGCCCACCATCAGAGCCAGTGCATAGGGGTAGCCCCAGGCCCAGTCCAGTTCCGGCATGGCCTTGAAGTTCATGCCATAGATGCTGGCGATCAAGGTGGGGGGCAGCAGGGCCACGCTGGCCACCGAGAAGATCTTGATGATCTTGTTCTGGTTGATGTTGATGAAGCCGACCGTGGCATCCATCAGGAAGTTGATCTTGTCGAACAGGAAGGCCGTGTGCGAGTCCAGCGAGTCGATGTCGCGCAGGATCTGGCGTGCCTCCTCGAACTGCTCGCCGTTGAGCATCTTGCTGCGCATCATGAAGCTTACGGCACGGCGGGTGTCCATGACATTGCGGCGGATGCGGCCGTTCATGTCCTCGTGGCGTGCGATGGCACCCAGCACCTCGCTGGCCAGCGCGTCGGTTACGTCGCCGGCGAGCACCTGGGTGCTGACCTTTTCCAGGTTGTCGTAAATGCCTTCAAGCGTGTCGGCGGAGTATTCGGCATCGGCATCGAACAGCTTGAGCAAGACCTCCTTGGCATCCTCGATGAGTCCCGGCGCACGGCGCGCGCGCATGCGCAGCAGACGAAACACCGGCACGTCTTCGTCGTGGATGGAGAACAGCACACCCTTGCTCTTGAGCTCGTCGTTGAACTGGTTGAGGATGAAAGCCACGCGCACGGTGCGCGGCTCGTCATCGTCGGCAATCAGGAAGTCACTGCGGATGTGCAGTTCGCCGTTGTCTTCTTCGTAGAAACGGGCCGATTCCTCAATGTCCTCGTCCATTGCGTCCTCGGGGATGGACAGGCCGTAGTACTGCTTGACCCAGCGCTTTTCCTCCACCGTGGGAGACTCCAGATCCACCCAGATGGGTTGAAACTGCGAGAGTTCTTCCAGGGACTCGATTTCTTCCTGGAATAGGCGCCCATTAGCGAGCGTGAATATATTGAGCATAGCGATTCAATCGGGGTCAGATTCCAATTATTCGGTGCGAACAATGGCAGAGGCGCGGAAGCTTTCGACGAATTGGAATCCGACCCCAATTGACCATGAAAGCTACCGCGAGGGGTAGGGTTTCAAGAAGCGCTCTCCAGAAGTGAGTCCATGTCAATTATGGCACCGCAATCGCACACGGTGGATGATGTCGGAACGCCTTCTGCTGCGGGTCAAGATGCTGCGCTGCCGCAGCAAAAAAGGCGTTGCATTTCGGCAGCGCCGGGCGCATAGTGGTCTCACGGCGGTCAAATATTTCAATCTTTGCAAGCCGTTCCTGCCGTGGCCCCAAAGCGGCAAGATGTTTAACCCGAGAGCAACTGGAGGCTTTTTATGAATTTGACGATCAGCGGTCACCATCTGGAAGTTACCCCGGCCCTGCGTAGTTATGTTACGACCAAGCTTGATCGAATCATGCGACATTTTGACCAGGTGGTCGATGTCAAGGTGCTCCTCACAGTCGAGAAACAAAAGGAAAAGGAACGACGGCAACGCGCCGAATGCAATATCCACGTCAAAGGCAACGACATGTTTGCCGAGAGTTCGCACGAAGACCTGTATGCCGCCGTCGACGAATTGGTTGACAAGCTGGACCGCCAGGTGGTGCGCCACAAGGACCGCGTGCAAGACCATCACCACGGCGCACCCAAGCGCCTGATGTAGCACGTTTTCCCGCCGATTTTTGGCCTATGACCGCCCGGACCCCGGGCGGTTTTTTTGTGCATAATCCGTCCACACCATGAACCGACTCGCAAGTATCCTGACTCCGGCGCAAGTGCTGGCGCAAGTAGAAGCCACCAGCAAGAAGCGGGCGTTCGAGGAGGCGGGATTGCTGTTCGAGAACTTGCACGGACTGAGCCGCGCCCTGGTCACCGACAGCCTGTTTTCGCGTGAACGCCTGGGCTCCACGGGGTTGGGACATGGCGTGGCCATACCGCATGGACGCATCAAAGGTTTGAAGTCGCCCATGGCGGCGGTGTTCCAACTGTCGCACCCCATTGGCTTCGATGCCCCCGATGACGAGGTGGTCAGTCTGCTGATTTTTCTGCTGGTGCCCGAGGCTGCCACGCAAAAGCACCTGGAAATTCTGTCCGAGATCGCCGAGCTGTTGAGCGACGCCGATCTGCGCGAAAAGCTCAAGACCTGCACCGATTCGGCCCAGCTGCACAGCCTCATCGCGTGCTGGCAGTCGGCCCAGGTGGCCTGATTCCAATCCACTGCTGGCGCGACGCACCCTGTGAAACCCACCGTCGTCAGCGCTGACGTCTTATTCGAAGAATTCCGTTCGCGCCTGCACTGGGAGTGGGTGGCCGGTCTGGGCGCATCCGAACGTCGCTTCGATGAGGTGGCCATTCGCGCCGCGCGCTCCGGTGCCGATCTGGTGGGGTATTTGAACTACATCCACCCCTACCGGGTTCAGATCCTGGGTGAGCGTGAGGTTGCCTACCTCACCAACGCCACCGCGGAAGACTGTGCCCGTCGCATTGCCCGCATCGTCACGCTGGAGCCGCCGGTCTTGGTGCTGGCGGATGGGAAGGTGGCGCCGCAGGCGCTGCTGTCCATGTGCGAACGAGCCCAGATTCCCATGTTCGCTACGCAGGAGTCGTCGGCCTTTGTCATCGACGTGCTGCGTGCCTACCTGTCCAAGCATTTCGCCGACCGCTCGTCCATGCACGGGGTCTTCATGGACATCCTGGGTCTGGGGGTGCTGATCACCGGCGAATCGGGGCTGGGCAAGAGCGAGTTGGGGCTGGAGCTGATCTCTCGCGGCAACGGCCTGGTGGCCGATGACGCAGTAGACCTGTACCGCATCAACCAGACCACCATTGAGGGACGTTGCCCGGAACTGTTGCAAAACCTGCTGGAGGTGCGCGGCATCGGCCTGCTCGACATCCGTGGCATCTTTGGCGAGACCGCCGTGCGGCGCAAGATGCGGCTCAAGCTCATCGTCCATCTGGTGCGCCGCGAAACCTTGGAGCGCGAGTACGAGCGCATTCCCTACGAGCCCCTCACCCAGGACATCCTGGGCGTGCCGGTCCGCAAAGTGGTGATCCAGGTGGTGGCTGGCCGCAACATCGCCGTGCTGGTGGAGGCGGCGGTGCGCAACACCATCTTGCAACTGCGCGGTATCGATACCTACCAAGAGTTCGTCGAACGCCACCGCAAGGCCATGGCGCAAGGCAACTAGCCGCGCGGATCAGGCGTCGCCGCGGCTGCGGGCCTGCTCGGCCTCCGCGCGGTGCGGGCAGTTATTCTTGACGCAGTGGGCGTACAGGCTCAGCGCGTGGTCCGAGATGGCGAAGCCCTTGGACTTGGCCACTGCCTGCTGGCGGTTTTCAATCTCGGGATCGTAGAACTCCTCGACGCGGCCGCAGTCCAGGCAGACCAGGTGGTCGTGGTGTTTGCCCTCGTTGAGTTCATAGACCGCCTTGCCACTTTCAAAGTGGCTGCGACTCAGGATGCTGGCCTGCTCGAACTGCGTCAGCACCCGGTACACCGTGGCCAGGCCCACATCCGAGCGCTCCTTGAGCAGGACCCGGAACACGTCCTCGGCCGTCAGGTGGCGCTGCGTGCTGCGCTGGAAAACCTCCAGGATCTTCAGCCGGGGAATGGTGGCCTTCAGTCCGGTGTTTTTGAGTTCATCGATGTTGGTCATGGGCATATTTCCCCCGGGACGGCTCGGGAGGGCGCGCGGGGCTCAGCCGCTACAATCCCACGATCATAGCTTGCGTAACCTTTCATGTCAGACCTACATTGCCATGCCCTTCGCTTGAACCTGGTTGTCCTGGCGGTCGCAGGCCTTGCCGGCTGCAGCAGCTTTGATAGCGCAACCAACAAGGTCGCGTCGATTGTTTCACCCTATCGACTGGACATCGTGCAAGGCAACGTCGTCACCCGCGAGCAGGTGGCCATGATCAAGCCCGGCATGCAGCGTGCCCAGGTGCGTGACATCCTGGGCACAGCCCTGCTGGTCAGCGTGTTCCACGCCGATCGCTGGGATTACGTGTTCACCCTGAAGCAGCAGGGCGAGGTACGCCAGTCGCGCAAGGTGACCGTGTTCTTCCAGGCCGGCGTGGTGGACCACGTTGACGCCGATGAACTGCCCAGCGAGGCCGAGTTCGTCTCCACTTTGAAGTCACCCGTGACCGCCGGCAACGCGCCCGTGCTGGAGGCTTCCGACGAAGCGCTGAAGAAATTCCCACCCCCGTCCAAACCCGCGCCGGCCCCCGCGCCCGCGCCGATCACGACCGACTATCCGCCGCTGGAACCCACCCGACCCTGAGCCGGCGCACCCCCCTTTCACAGGATCTGACATGACGCACAGAATTGCCGTGGCCGGCGCGTCCGGCCGCATGGGACAGATGTTGATTGACGCGATCCGCGGCGCCGATGATTGCACCCTGACCGGCGCCCTTGACATGGTCGGCAGCCCGGCCGTCGGCCAGGACGCCGGTGCGCAGTCTGGCAAGCCGGTGGGCGTGGCCATCACGTCCGACCTGCGTGCGGGCCTACAGTCCAGCGCCGTGCTGATCGACTTCACTCGCCCCGAGGGCACCCTGGCGCACCTGCAGGTGTGCCGCGAATTGGGCGTGGCCGCGGTCATTGGCACCACCGGCTTCACCGAAGCGCAGAAGGCCGAAATCGCTGCCGTTGCCAAGCATGTCCCCATCATGATGGCGCCCAATATGAGCGTGGGCGTGAACGTCACGCTCAAGCTGCTGGAGATGGCGGCCAAGGCCTTGTCCACCGGCTACGACATCGAAATCGTCGAGGCCCACCACCGCCACAAGGTCGATGCGCCTTCCGGCACCGCCCTGAAAATGGGCGAGGTCGTGGCCAATGCGCTGGGGCGTGATTTGAAAGATTGCGCCGTCTATGCCCGCGAAGGTGTGACCGGTGAACGCGACCCTTCCAGCATCGGCTTTGCCACCATCCGCGGTGGCGACATCGTGGGGGACCACACCGTGTTGTTCGCCGGTATTGGCGAACGCATCGAGGTCAGCCACAAATCCTCCAGCCGGGTCACCTATGCCCAGGGCAGCCTGCGTGCCGTGCGCTTTTTGGCCGGCAAGCCGCCCGGTCTGTACGACATGTACGACGTGCTGGGCCTGCGGTGAACGCCACCGAGCTGCTGCGCCAGGGTGATGCCGTCAGCACCACGGTGGCGCTGACGCTGTTGGCCATGTCAGTGGGCAGTTGGGTGGTGATTCTGTGGAAGGGCTGGATGCTATTGCGTGCCCACCGCGGCGTAGCCCGCAGTACCGGCGCCTTCTGGCAGGCCGCCAATTTGGACGCAGGTCTGCAAGCCCTGACCGTGTTCGACCGTGAAGGCTTGGTGCGTCCACTGGTGGTGTCCACCCTGGCACTCACCAGCGGTACGCTGGCCGGCGCCGGTGACCGTTCCCAGCAACTCACGCGCGTGCTGCGCGATGCCTTGCACGCGGTGCTGCGCAAGCTGCAGGCCGGCCAGGTGCTGCTGGCCACTGTCGGTTCCACCGCGCCCTTTGTGGGTCTCTTGGGCACAGTCTGGGGCATTTACCACGCGCTCATCGGCATCTCGGGCGCCGGCCAGGTCAGCATCGACAAGATCGCCGGCCCGGTGGGCGAGTCGCTGATCATGACCGCCGCCGGCCTCACCGTGGCCATCCCCGCGGTGCTGGGCTACAACGTACTGGGCCGCACCATCGGCCGCATCGAGGCCGACCTGGAGGGCTTTGCCCGCGACCTGCGCGAGCTTCTGTTGACCGCCGGGCAACCATGAGTTTTGGTCGGCTGGAGCGCACGCCGGGCCCCCAGCCCATGAGCGAGATCAACATGACGCCGCTGATCGACGTCATGCTGGTGCTGGTGGTGATCTTCATCATCACCGCGCCCTTGCTGGTCACTGCCGTCAAGGTTGATCTGCCGCGTACCGCCGCGGCCTCCGCGCTGGAGGCGCCCCAGTTCATCGCCCTGACCATCGCCCGCAATGGGCAGGCCTATGTGGACGAGTTGCCCATGGATGCCGCCGCCCTGGCGGCCACCCTGCGCCAGGCGGCCCGGCGCCACCCCGATACCGAGGTGCGCCTGCGCGCCGACACCCGCGTGCCCTATGGCCGGGTGGTCGAGGTCATGGGCCTGGCGCACCAGGCCGGGCTGCACCGCATCGGCTTCGTCGCCCAGTCCACCCCCGGCGTGAACTGAGGCCGCCAAGCGCGCTCGCGCAGCGCCTAAAATCCCTCCTTGGCACTCCATCAGGCGGGCGTCTCTCGCCCTTTGACCCATGCAAGACAAATACCAACACCTGGACATCGAAAAAGCCGCGCAGGCCCACTGGGCGCAACCCTTGTGGAAGGGCCATAACGCCTACCGCGTGAGCGAGGATGCCTCCAAGAAGAAGTTCTACGCCTGCTCCATGCTGCCCTACCCCAGCGGCAAGCTGCACATGGGCCACGTGCGCAACTACACCATCAACGACATGCTGACGCGCCATCTGCGCATGAATGGCTACAACGTACTGATGCCCATGGGCTGGGACGCCTTCGGCCTGCCGGCCGAGAATGCCGCGCTCAAAAACAAGGTGCCGCCGGCGCAGTGGACCTACGACAACATCGCCTACATGAAGGGCCAGATGCAGGCCATGGGCCTGGCCATCGACTGGAGCCGCGAGGTCGCCACCTGCGACCCGGCCTACTACAAGTGGAACCAGTGGCTGTTCCTGAAGATGCTGGAAAAGGGCATCGCCTACCGCAAGACCCAGGTCGTCAACTGGGACCCGGTGGACCAGACCGTGCTGGCCAACGAGCAGGTCATCGACGGCAAGGGCTGGCGCACCGGCGCCACCGTCGAGAAGCGTGAAATCCCCGGCTACTACCTCAAGATCACCGATTACGCCCAGGAACTGCTGAGCCAGGTGCAGGATGGGTTGGACGGCTGGCCCGAGCGCGTGAAGCTGATGCAGGAAAACTGGATCGGCAAGAGCGAGGGCGTGCGCTTTGCCTTCACCCACAGCATCCGCGGCGAAGACGGCGAACTCATCGGCGGCGGACGCATGTATGTGTTCACCACCCGGGCCGACACCATCATGGGTGTGACCTTCTGCGCCGTGGCGCCCGAGCACCCGCTGGCCCTGCACGCCGCGCGCACCAATGCCAAGTTGGCCGCCTTCATGGAAGAGTGCAAGGCCGGCGGCACCACCGAGGCCGAACTGGCCCTGAAGGAAAAGCTGGGCATGCCCACCGGGCTGCAGGTCATCCACCCGCTCACGCACGAACCGGTGGACGTGTGGGTGGGCAACTATGTGCTCATGGGCTACGGTGATGGCGCCGTCATGGGCGTGCCCGCGCACGACGAGCGCGATTTCGCCTTCGCCAAGAAATACGGCCTGCACATCGACGATGTGGTCCATATCGACGGCCTGACCTACGACCACGACCGCTGGCAGGACTGGTACGGTGACAAGCAGCGTGGCGTGACCGTCAACTCCGACAACTTCAGCGGCCTGTCCTACACCGAGGCGGTGGACGCCGTGGCCAGCGCGCTCAAGGCCAAGGGCCTGGGCGAGAAGAAGACCACCTGGCGCCTGCGCGACTGGGGCATCAGCCGCCAGCGCTACTGGGGCACGCCCATCCCCATCATCCACTGCGCCGAGCACGGCGCCGTGCCGGTGCCTGAAAAGGACCTGCCGGTGGTGTTGCCGCAGGACTGCGTGCCCGACGGCTCCGGCAACCCGCTGCACAAGCACGAAGGCTTCCACGCTGGCGTGGTGTGTCCGGTGTGCGGCAAGCCCGCGCGGCGCGAGACCGACACCATGGACACCTTCGTGGACAGCTCGTGGTACTTCATGCGCTACTGCGACCCGCACAACGACAGCGCCATGGTCGGCGCCGGTACCGCCTATTGGATGCGCGACCAGGAGCAGGCCAAGGGCGGCAGCGGCATGGACCAGTACATCGGCGGCATCGAGCACGCCATCCTGCACCTGCTGTACGCCCGCTTCTGGACCAAGGTCATGCGCGACCTGGGCCTGGTCACCGTGGACGAGCCCTTCACCAAGCTGCTGACCCAGGGCATGGTGCTCAACCACATCTACTCGCGCAAGGGTGAGAAGGGTGGCAAGGAGTACTTCTGGCCGGCCGATGTCGAGCACGTCCTGGACGAGTCCGGCAAGATCACCGGCGCCCGCTTGACCAAGGCCGTCGGCGACCTGCCGGTGGGCACGCCCATCGACTACGAGGGCGTGGGCACCATGTCCAAGTCCAAGAACAACGGCGTCGACCCGCAGGAACTGATCGAGAAGTACGGCGCCGACACCGCCCGCCTATACACCATGTTCACCGCGCCACCCGAGGCTACGTTGGAGTGGAACGACGCCGCCGTGGAGGGCAGCTACCGCTTCCTGCGCCGCGTCTGGAACTTCGGTGTCAAGCTGTCTGCTATGGATTTGGGAGCTGCTCACGCAGTGTTGGCGAGGGCTGGCGACCTGAATGACCAAGCGTTCGGGAAGCAAGCCAAGGCCTTGCGGCGCGAGATCCACAGCGTGCTCAAGCAGGTGGACTACGACTACCAGCGCATGCAGTACAACACCGTGGTCTCCGGCGCCATGAAGATGATCAATGCGCTGGAGGACTTCAAGGCCCAGGACGAGGCCGGTGCCACCCTGGCCCTGGCCGAGGGCTTCTCCGTGCTGCTGCGCATCCTCTACCCGGCCACGCCGCACATCGCCCACGCGCTGTGGAGCGAGCTGGGCTACGCCGCTGCCAGCGGTGATTTGCTGGATACGCCGTGGCCCGTGGTGGACCCGCAGGCCCTGGTGCAGGACGAGGTGGAACTGATGCTGCAGATCAACGGCAAGCTGCGCGGCTCGGTGCTGGTGCCCGCCGGCGCCTCCAAGGACGAGATCGAGGCCCTGACCCTGGCCAGCCCCGCCTTCACCCAGCACTCGGGTGGCGCCGCCATCAAGCGCGTCATCGTGGTGCCGGGTCGCTTGGTCAACGTCGTGCTCTGACGCCATGCTGCGCCGCCGAAGCCTGCTCGCCGCCCTGCCTCTTGCCGGGGCGCTGACGGCCTGTGGCTTCAAGCTGCGCACCGCGCCCACCTTCGTCTTCCAGACGCTGGCGATCACGCCCGAGAAGAACGGCCTGCTCGCCGCCGAGTTGATCCGCTACTTCGGCGCCGCCGTGGTGCCGTTGGTCCCGGGGGCTGGCGGCACGCCGCCACAGGTTGTCGTCGACATCCTGCAGGAGGTGCGCGAGAAGATTGTCGTCGGCGTCAACGCCTCCGGTCAGGTGCGCGAGTTCCAGCTACGCATCCGCATCCAGATGCGCCTGCGCACGCCGGACGGGCGCGAGATCATCGCGCCCACCAACCTGTCCCAGCAGCGCGACATCAGCTTCAACGAATCGGCCGTGCTGGCCAAGGAGGCTGAGGAGGTGCTGCTGTTCCGTGACATGCAGGCCGACCTCGTGCAGCAGGTGGTGCGCCGGCTGGCGGCCATCAAATCACTGGACGCCAACTGACCATGCAAGTGGGCCTGGGCCAGTTGGCCAGCCATCTGCAGCGCGGCCTCAAGAGCCTGTACACCCTGCACGGCGACGAAGCCCTGTTGCAGCAGGAGGCGCTGGACGCCATCCGCGTCGTGGCGCGACCCCAGGGCTATACCGAGCGCACCTCGCACACCGTGGCCGGCGCCCACTTCGACTGGAGCGAGGTGCTGGCGGCCGGCGGGTCCTTGAGCCTGTTCGCCGACAAGCAGATCGTGGAGATCCGCATCCCCTCCGGCAAGCCGGGCAAGGATGGCAGCGCCGCCCTGCAGCAACTGGCCGAGATGGCACAGGGCAACGAAGGCACGCTCACCGTCGTGCTGCTGCCGCGCCTGGACAAGATGACCAAGTCCAGCGCCTGGTTCGCCGCGCTGGAAAGTTTTGGCATCACGGTGCAGATCGACCCCGTGGAGCGCGCCGCCTTGCCCCAGTGGATTGCCCAGCGCCTGGCCGCCCAGGGCCAGCGCGTGGCGGCCGGCGAGGAAGGCCAGCGCACCCTGCAGTTCTTTGCCGATCGGGTGGAGGGCAACCTGCTCGCCGCCCACCAGGAAATCCAGAAGCTGGCCCTTCTGTACCCGCCGGACGGCGCCAGCAATGGTGTACTGAGCTTCGCGCAGGTCGAGGGCGCCGTGCTCAATGTCGCCCGTTACGACGTGTTCAAGCTGAGCGAGGCGGTGCTCGCCGGCCAGGCGGCGCGCGTGCAGCGCATGCTCGACGGCCTGCAGGCCGAGGGCGAGGCCGAGGTGCTGGTGCACTACACCCTGGCGGAGGACATCCGGGCCCTGAAGCGCGTCAAGGACGCCATGGCCCAGGGCCGCCCGCTGCCGGTGGCCCTGCGCGAGCAGCGGGTGTGGGGGGCCAAGGAGCGGTTGTTCGAGCGGGTGCTGCCGCGTCTGAGCGAAGCCGCGCTGGCTGAGCTATTGCAGGCGGCGCATGTGGTGGATGGCATCGTCAAGGGCTTGAAGCAGCCGGATTGGCCGACTTCGGGCTGGCAGGCGTTGCAGCGGTTGGCGTTGCAGTTGTGTGCTCTGTGTGCGCCTGTGCCCTCTAAAGGCCGTTGAGCCGGGCGGTTTCCTCACTTTCCCCCCTCACACCCCCCGCCCTCTCTCGCCCCCGCCGGGGCGAAAGAGGGAGCTTTAACAGCCGATTTGGCCGCGTCTTCAAACAAGGGGGAGTGCAAAGGGCCTGGCCGGTTGGGGCTGGTCATCGCAAGAAAATATGCCTCTAGCCCTCGTGGAATATGCGTAAGCAGCTATCAAAAACGGAGCATTCAATGTCTCGGCGCACCGAGGCGCGTGTGCGTCCCACCTTCAAAAACAAGGCCAAATATGGCTGTTCGGCTCCCCTTTCCGCCCTGGCGGGGGTGGAAAGGGGCGGGGGGGATAGGGGGTGGTGTGAGGAAGCTGCGCAGCCCCAGAGCAAAGGGGCGAGCCACTAGGAAGCACTAGCCACACTATCCCGCCCTTCAGCCTTCGCCCGATACATCGCCTCATCCGCACTCTTGGTCAGCGCAATCTCATCCAGCCCGTCGTCCGGGTACACCGCCACCCCCAGGCTGCAGGAAATGGTGAGTGTGTGCCCGTCCATCGTGTAGGACTCGCGCACCACCTGGCGGATTTTCTCGGCCAGGAGCAGGGCGGTATCGGCCGGCCCCAGTTCGGGCATCAGCACCACGAACTCATCGCCGCCGATGCGCCCGACGGTGTCGGAGGCGCGCACCGCGCCTTGCAGGCGGCGCGCCACCTGCTGCAACAGGCGGTCGCCCACGCCGTGGCCGTGGCGGTCGTTGATTGGTTTGAAATGGTCCAGGTCCAGAAAGATCAGGGCGCAGCGGCCCTGGTTGCGTTTGGCCCGCTCCAGCTCGTGCTGCAGGCGGTGGCTGAACATGGCGCGGTTGGGCAGATCGGTCAGCGGATCGTGCTGGGCCATGTGGCGCAGCTCCTCGGTCATCTGCGCGGCCAGGCGCAGGGCGCGGGCCCGGCCGGTCACCATGAACCAGCTCAGCAGGGCCAGGGTCAGGCTCAGGCCGACGCCGGTGACGGCAATCACCGAGGCCACGTCGCGCCCGCGCAGGCCCTCGAAGTCCTCCTGCAGCCCCAGGTCCATGGTCCAGTTGTGGCCGGCCACCACCATGTATTCGCGGGCGGTGGGGCTGCCGGGGTCGGTTGCCAGCACGTGTCCGTCCACATCGCGGCTTTGGTAGAGCAGGGTCGCGGGGCTCGGGTCGGCGTCGTCGTAGAGGGTCAGGGTGATGCCCGGTGCCTGCTTGCCGTACAGGCTGGCCATGAAGTTGTCCATGTGGATGGGGGCGTAGACCCAGCCCAGCAGGGCCGCGTGGCGTTGGCTGAGTGTGTCGTGGAGCTGGTCAGGCGCGAATACCGGCAGGTACATGGCAAAGCCGGTGCGTTCGCCGGAGAGGGTGCCGATGGGCAGCTTGCCGGTGATGGCGGTCATGCCGGAGTCGCGCGCCTGCTCCATAGCGCGGCGGCGCACGGGGTCGGCCCAGGCGTCCTGGCCCAGGTGCACCGGGTCGTGCGCGTCATAGGGCTCGCGCTGGATGATGGGCGCGTAGCGCTCGCGCTCGCCGGGGGGGCGGATGGCGTAGTCCGCGCCGCCCAGACGGGCCATGGTGCGCATATGCGCCGCGCGGTCCGGCCCCGGCACGTCGGCGACCACGCCCAGCACCTCGATGCCCGAGAGGTTGGCGTCGAGTTGCAGGGTGGCCACGTAATCGCGGAAGGCGCTCCGGTTGGCGAGGGGCGTGGTGGCGAACAGGCCCTGCACGCCACGCAGCAGTTGTTCGTAGGCGGCCACGCGCTGCTCGATGCGGCTGACCGTCTCGCGCAGGGCGAAGTCGAGCTGGGCGCGTGTCTCCTTGCGGGCCACGGCACGCTCGTGGTCGTATACCGCCCAGGTCATGCCCAGGGTGGTGGCCAGGATCAACCAGGGCAGCAGCAGGGATAGCCGCGAGGTGGAGGGTGGGGGCGAGCGCGCGGGGGTCACTGGCTGGGCTGGAAGTTGACCATGGCGTTGGCCAGTTCGGCGCTGAAGTATTTCTCGAAGATGCGCAAGGTGGTGCCGTCGGCGCGCATGGCGTCCACCAGGGCGCGCCATTTCTCCTGCTCGGCCACGGGCAGGGCCTTCTTCGACATGATCAGGCCGTGCGGCACCGGTGGGTCGGGGAAGGCGATGATGCTGGTGGCGTCGCGGATGTTCTTTGCGTCCAGCGTGGGGTAGTCGAAGGGCTCGATCAGCATGGCCTGGATGTGGTTGCGCATCAGGGCCTGGTACAGCGGTTCCAGCCCGCCGGCCTGGCTCAGGCGGCTGGTGGGCTGCAGGTCGTCGACCAGGCGGTTGGCGCTGTCGCTGTAGCGGAAGCTGCGGATCACGCCCAATTGCAGTTTGTCGTTGCGTTGGAAATCGGCCACGCTGCGCGCGCCGGCATCCTTGCGCACCAGCAGGTAGTACTTGTTGCTGAAATACCAGGCAAAGGCGGCGAACCGGTCGCGCTCGGCATTGGTGATGCCCGATAGACTGAAGTCCAGCGCGCCGGATTCGATCAGCTGCCAGATGCGCGCGCGGGCCATCAGGCTCACGGTCACCCTGCAGCCGGAGCGGCGGATCAGTTCGTCGGCAAAGTCCTTGTCGATGCCGGTGTCGGTGGCGGCGGAGTAGAGCAGGCCGTGGTCGTGCAGGGCCAGGGTCAGGGGGCGGGTGCAGTCCGGGCCGCCGGCATGGGCCTGGCAGCCCATGGACAGCGCGATCAGCAGACCCAGCAAAGGGCGGTTCATCATGGTCAGCCTCCCGGGCATCCTGTTCTCTTTTATGGGGGTTGGCGTGCGGACCATGTTACACAAGTTACAAATTTCGTGGGTGAGAGTTGACGGGCAAACCGGTGCGGTGTGGGGTTGGGGATATCTGCGAAAATCACGCCCATGAACGCGCTGTCCGTCCCCGAATACGCCGCCGCCCTGGGCTCCCAGGCAAAAGTGGCATCCGCCCTCATGGCCGCTGCATCAGCTGCTACTAAAAACAGAGCGCTTCGCGCGCTGGCCGCGCTGCTGCGCGCGCAGACGGACGCGTTGCAGGTGGACAACGCCAAGGACATTGAAAGGGCTCAGGCCGCCGGGCTGGCCGCGCCCATGGTGGACCGCCTGCGCCTGACCTCCAAGGTGATCGAGACCTGCGCCCTGGGCTGCGAGCAACTGGCGGCCATGCCCGACGTGATCGGAGAGATCATCGGCATGAAGCAGCAGCCCAGCGGCATCCGCGTGGGCCAGATGCGCGTGCCCATCGGCGTGTTCGGCATGATTTTCGAAAGTCGGCCCAACGTCACCATCGAGGCGGCCAGCCTGTCCATCAAGAGCGGCAACGCCTGCATCCTGCGCGGCGGCTCGGAAGCCATCGAGTCCAACAAGGCCCTGGCTAGGTTGGTGCAGCAGGCGCTGCAGGAAGCCGGCCTGCCGGCGGATGCCGTGCAGCTGGTGCAGACCACCGACCGCGCCCTGGTGGACCAGCTCATCGCCATGCCGCAGTACGTGGACGTCATCATCCCGCGCGGCGGCAAGGGGCTGATCGAGCGCATCAGCGCTGGCGCCAAGGTGCCGGTCATCAAGCACCTGGACGGCAACTGCCACGTCTACGTGGACGACCCCTGCGACATCGCCATGGCCATCAAGGTGGTGGACAACGCCAAGACCAACAAGTACAGCCCCTGCAACGCCGCCGAGAGCCTCTTGGTGGCGCGCGGCGTGGCCAAGACCTTCCTGCCGCAGATCGGCCTGGTCTTTGCCGCCAAGGGCGTGGAGATGCGTTGCGATGCCGCAGCACTCGACATCCTGCAGGCGAATTTGCCGCGAGCCCTCGCCGAACATGCGCAGAGTGCTCCTAAAACAGGAGCATCCGCTGGCGCGACTGCCCAACTGACGCTGGCCGAAGAGGCCGACTGGTACGCCGAATACCTGGCCCCCATCATCAGCGTCAAGGTGGTCGAGGGGCTGGACGAGGCCATCGCGCACATCAACCAGTATTCGAGCCACCACACCGACGCCATCCTCACCCGCGACCACATGCACGCCCAGCGCTTCCTGCGCGAGGTGGACTCGGCCAGCGTCATGGTCAACACCAGCACGCGCTTTGCCGATGGCTTCGAGTACGGCCTGGGCGCCGAGATCGGTATCAGCACCGACAAGTTCCACGCCCGCGGCCCCGTCGGCATCGAGGGCCTGACCTCGCTGAAGTACGTGGTGCTGGGCGACGGCGAAGTCCGCGTCTGACGCGACACGGCGCCGTTGCGCCGGCCGAAAATTTGCCGGGAACTTGTAATGGGAAGGACCGACCCCAGGTCCTAGAATGTTCCATTCCAACAATTCCTACACGAGGGCCGCATGGTTCCCCATCTCGTCACCGCCCTGACCGGACCCATCAACGAACTGGAGCAGCGCATCCTGGACTCCATGCCGGCCATCGAGCGCTGGTTTCGCCTGGAATGGATGGAGCACACGCCGCCGTTCTACTGCTCGGTGGACGTGCGCAACGCCGGCTTCAAGCTCGCCCCCATCGACACCAACCTGTACCCGGCCGGCTGGAACATCCTCACGCCGTCCATGCTGCCGCTGGCCGTGCAGGCCGCCATGGCTTCCATTGAGAAGATCTGCCCCGAGGCGCGCAACCTGCTGATCGTGCCCGACCACCACCAGGCCCAGAACACCTTCTACCTAAGCAACCTGGCCCAGCTGCGCCGCATCTTCCACATGGCTGGCCTGAACGTGCGCCTGGGCACGATCAGCCCCGACGCCAAGAAGAGCGTGACCATGGAGCTGCCCGGCGGCGAGAGCATCGTGCTGGACCCGGTGGTGCGCAACAAGGGGCGCATCGGCGTCAAGGACTTCGACCCCTGCACCATCCTGCTCAACAACGACCTGCGCGCCGGCGCCCCCGGCATCCTGGAGGACCTGCACCAGCAATACCTGCTGCCGCCCCTGCACGCCAGCTGGGCCACGCGGCGCAAGAGCACGCACGCCAAGTGCTTCGAGGAGGTGTCCAAGCGCTTTGGCAAGCTCATCGGCGTGGACCACTGGCTGATCAACCCGCTGTTCGACAAGTGCGCGGGTGTCGATTTCAGCACCGAGGCCGGCGTGCAGGAGCTGGCTACCAAGGTCGATGTGCTGCTGGGCAAGATCCGCAAGAAGCACAAGGAGTACGGCATCAAGGAAAAACCGTTCGTGGTGGTCAAGGCCGACAACAGCGACCCGCGCATGGGCATCCTCACCCTGCGCGACGCCAAGGACCTGGAAAACCTGCGCCAGGCCATCGCCACCCAGGGCCTGGGCGTGCAGGACGTGCTGATCCAGGAGGGCGTGCTCACCAGCGAGCGGCTCAACGACGCCGTCGCCGAGCCGGTGGTCTACATGATGGACCGCTACGTGGTGGGCGGCTTCTACCGCGTCCACGCCGAGCGCCGTGTGGACGAAAGCCTGAACACCCCCGGTTCCAGTTTCGTGCCCCTGGCCTTTGCCGAGAGTACGCACTTACCTCAGCCGGGCGTCAAGCCGGGTGCCAGCGCACCCAACCGCTTCTACATGTACGGCGTGATCGGCCGCCTCGCCATGCTGGGCGCCAGCTACGAGCTGGAGGCCACCGACCCCGAGGCCGAGCACTACGCCTGATACCCCGGCGGGGCTCAGGGCTCGCGCAGCAGGCGGTAGCCGACGGCGGTTTCGGTCAGCAGATGCTGGGGCTGGGTTGGATTGGCTTCCAGCTTTTGCCGCAGGTGTCCCATGTAGATGCGCAGGTAGTGGCTCTGGTCGGCGTGGGAGGGACCCCACACCTCGCGCAGCAACTGGCGGTGGGTGAGAACGCGCCCGGCATTGGCCATCAGCACGCTGAGCAGACGGTATTCGATGGGCGTCAGGTGCACCTCTTTGCCTTGGCGTCGCACCAGGCGGGAACGCCGATCCACCTCCACTTCGCCAAAACAAAAGACACCGTCGGGCTCGGCCGATGCGCCATCCGGTCCCGTCGCGCCGGTTTGGCGCGGGCGCCGCAGGTTGGCGCGCACCCGGGCCATCAATTCACCCACGCCAAAGGGCTTGGTGAGGTAGTCGTCCGCGCCGGCGTCCAGCGCGGCGATCTTGTCTGCCTCCTCGGCGCGTGCTGATAGAACCACGATGGGGACGTTGGACCAGGTGCGCACATCGCGGATCAGGTGCAGGCCATCTCCATCCGGCAGGCCCAGATCGACGATGAGCAGGTCCGGCTTGCGGGTGCCTGCGTCCAGTGTTCCGCGGTGCACCGTCTCCGCCTCAAAGACCTGCCAGCCTTCGCTTTCGAGCGCGCTGCGCACGAAGCGGCGGATTTGCGGTTCGTCTTCGATCAGGATGGCAACGGGTGGTGGCATGTGCGGGCTCAGGTGTCAGAGGCGTTCGAGCTCGGGGCCGTCGGGCATGGCGGAGCGCGGGAGAATGATGGTGAATTCTGCACCGCCACCGGGTGCTTGTGCGGCGGTGATGCGCCCTTGGTGCGCCTCGACCACGGCCTTGCAAATGGCCAGCCCCAACCCGAAGCCGCGGGTCGAGGATTCGGTCTGGCCGCGCGTGAATTTCTCAAACAGCGTGTCCTCGTGCCCGATCACGGAGGCCGGTAAGCCGGGGCCGTGGTCCCGCACGGTGATTTCCATGGTGGAAGAGGTTGACCGGGCGGAGATGCGCAGCGGTGGCTGCCCCGGTGCATCGGTGACACCGTACTTCACGGCGTTCTCGATCAAGTTGACCAGCACGCGCTCCATCAGCACGGCGTCACACTCCACCAGGGGCAGGTCCGCTGGCAGCTCGGTGTGCAGCGCGATATCGCCCAGGGCGTGCCGTGCTGCGCGGATGGCGCCACCTACCAGTTCCTCAACGGACTGCCAGTCCTTGTGGAGCGCCAATTGGCCGCTTTGCAGGCGTGCCATGTCCAACAAGTTAGTCACCAAGGCGGCGAGTTGACGTGCCTCGTAGTGGATGGCCGCCGCCGTGTGGGCCTGCTCCGCGGTCAGGGGTGGGTCTGCCTGTTCCAGTGTTTCGGCCAGTCCGATCAGTGCCGTCAAGGGTGTGCGCACATCGTGCGACATGGCCGCCAACAAGGTGTTGCGCAGCCGTTCCGATTCCATTTGAACCACGGCGGTCTGTGCCACTTCCACGTAGTGCACGCGCTCCAAGGCAATGGCAATCTGGCGGGCCAGGGTCTCGAGTTGTTGCATCTGCTCGGGAATCAGCAGCCAGCGCGGGTAGGCCGGCTCCAGCGCGAGCACGCCACGCACACGCATGGGGGCTTGTAGGGGAACGTAGTGCCAACTGCTCGATGGCAGGGTGTCGGTGCCCAGCCCGGCATGTTGGCCATTGTGAAAGCACCAGTCCGCGATGCTGGCATCCAAGGTGGATGGCAGTCCATCCCCCAGACACAATCGGTCTTGTGCATCAGTCAGCAAAACCTTGGCTTGTCCGCCAAAGGAACGCTGCACGGCGGCCTCGCCAATTTCCACCACCTGGATGGCCTGCAAGGCGGCGGAGAGGTCGCGGGTCAGCTCGAACAGCGCCCGTGCCCGCCGCTCCCGGCTTTCGGACACGCGTGCCGAAAAGCGTAGGTGGGCGGTCAACTGGCCGATGAGCAGGCCTACTCCCAGCATTATGGAAAAGGTGAGCAGATACTGCACGTCGCTCACCGCGAAGGAGAATCGCGGAGGCACAAAAAAGAAATCGAAAGATGCGACCGACAGCAGCGCCGCCAACACGGCCGGACCACGACCCAGCTTGAACGCCACCAGCACCACGCACAGAAGGAACAGCATGACGATGTTGGCCAGGTCGAACAGGCCATGCAGGGGCCAGACCAGCAATGTGGTCAGTACGCCAGCGGCGACGGCCCAGGCGTATCGCGGCCAGGCGTCGAGCACGGTCTGGGAGGGTGCGTCATCCTGCGCATCCCGTGGAACGGCGTCGGATAGGCGTCGCACACTCTCGGTGTTGCCAATCTCGATGATGTCCAGCTCGGGCGCCAAGGTTGCCAGTTGGCGCGTGATAGTGGGGCGCGAGACCCGCCACAGCGAATGCCAGCGCCGAGGCGTTGGCCGTCCCACCATCAGGGTGGCGCAGTTGAGTATGCGGGCGTGTTGCAGCAAGACCGGCGCGACGTGTTCGCCGGTCAGTACCGCCGTGCGCGCCCCCATTTCTTCTGCCAGCTTCAGGACTGCCAGGGTGCGGTCGCGTACCGCTGTTGCGAGGCGTTGCAACGGAGGCGTTTCCACATAGGCGGCGTGCCAGCGGACATTGAGTTGACCGGCCAGACGCGCGGCGCTGCGCACCGCGTGCTCGGCGCCGGCGTAGGGTCCGATGCAGACCAGGATGGCGCCGGAGGTGTTCCACGCGGCGTTGCCTTGGCCCAGCGTGGTGTGTAGGTGCTTGTTGCGGTAGCTGCGCACGTCGTCACCCACGTGCTCGGCCGTACGCCGCAGGGCAATCTCACGCAGGGCATACAGGTTGCCCTTTCGGAAGAAATTCTTGGTGGCGCGCTCGGCTTGGTGCGGAACATAGACCTTGCCGGCCTTGAGTCGCGCCAGCAGTTCGTCGGCAGTGACATCGACCAGTATGACCTCATCCGCCTCGTCCAAGACCTTGTCCGGCACCGTTTCGTTCACCCGAATGCCGGTGATGCCGCCCACGGTTCCGTTCAAGCTTTCCAGGTGTTGGACGTTGAGCGCGCTCCAAACGTCAATGCCGGCGTCCAGCAATTCCTGCACGTCCTGCCAGCGTTTGGGGTGCCGCGAGCCGCGCGCGTTGCTGTGGGCCAATTCGTCAACCAGCAGGACATCGGGATGCGCCTCCAGAGCGGCATCCAGATCAAATTCCTGTATCACGCGACTTTGATAGGGGACCTTGCGCAGCGGCAGGAGTTTCAGGTCCTGCATCAGGTCAGCGGTTTCGCGCCTACCGTGGGTTTCCACAATGCCCACCAACACTTTGCGCCCCCCAGTCTGTGCGGCGCGCGCGGCGCTCAGCATGGCATAGGTCTTGCCCACGCCCGCGTTGGCACCGAAGTAAATCCTCAGCCTTCCCCGGCGAGCCTGCGCTTCCTCATGCTGGATCTGCTCGAGCAGTTCGTCGGGGTTGGGGCGTGAGTCCGGGCTATTGGCCATTGCGTGAACCTTCTGGATGAGAACGCATACAACGCGACAGGGATCGGGTCATGATCGCATGCTTTACCGTAGCGCTTCCAGGGCCAGGTTCAGTTTGAGCACGTTGACCTGGGGCTCACCCAGGATGGGAAGCAATGGCTTCTCGACCTGCTGATCCACCAGTGTCGCTACCAGCGCGGGGTTCACGCCGCGTGCCTTGGCCACCCGATTGATTTGGTAGCGGGCCGCAGCGGGGCTGATGTGGGGGTCCAGGCCACTTGCCGACGCGGTAACCAGGTCCACGGGAACTGGCGCGGTATTGCCGGGGTCGGCTGCGCGCAGAGCTTCAACGCGGCCCTTCACGGCGTCGGTCAATGCCGGGTTCAGGGGACCTAGGTTCGAACCACCGGAATTGGCAGCATTATTGGGCATCGGGCTGGTGGCCGACGGACGGCCCCAGAAATGCCCAGGGTCGGAAAAACTCTGGCCGATCAGCATGGAGCCAACCTGCTTGCCGCCCTGCGAAACCAGGCTACCAGCGGCTTGCGTCGGGAAGAGGGATTGCGCCAAACCGGTGACTACCAGCGGGTAGACCGCGCCAGTGATCAGCGTGAGCAGGACGAACACAATGAGAAGGGGACGAATATGGGTCTTCATGGGAATTCCTGTATGAGGATGGTGACGCGATTGGCTCACGCCATATGCGCTGCCACCAGCAACAAATCAATGAGCTTGATGCCGATGAAGGGAACGATCAAGCCACCCAGGCCGTAGATCAGCAAATTGCGACGCAATAGCACAGCCGCTCCAATGGGCCGGTACTTGACACCCTTGAGCGCCAGTGGAATCAGGAACACGATGATCAGCGCATTGAAGATGACGGCCGACAGGATGGCGGACGCGGGACTCGCCAAGCGCATGACATTGAGCGCCCCGAGCTGTGGGAAGGTGGTCACGAAAATCGCGGGCAGGATGGCGAAGTACTTGGCCACGTCGTTCGCAATCGAAAAGGTGGTGAGCGAGCCGCGCGTCATCAAGAGCGCCTTGCCGGTCTCCACCACCTCCAGCAGCTTGGTCGGATTGGAGTCCAGATCCACCATGTTGCCGGCTTCCTTGGCGGCCTGCGTGCCGCTGTTCATGGCCACAGCGACATCGGCCTGCGCCAGCGCTGGCGCATCGTTGGTGCCGTCGCCAGTCATGGCCACCAGACGACCTTCGCTCTGGTATTGGCGGATCAACTTGAGCTTGTCCTCGGGCGTGGCCTCGGCCAGGAAGTCGTCCACGCCGGCTTCGGCGGCGATGGCCGCTGCCGTGAGCCTGTTGTCACCGGTGATCATGATGGTCTTGATGCCCATGCGACGCAGTTCACCAAAGCGTTCCTTGATATCGGTCTTGACGATGTCCTTGAGCTCAACGATGCCTAGCACCGTTTTGCCATCGGCAACGGCCAAGGGCGTGCTGCCTCGGCGCGACACTTCGTCGGCAGCTCGTATCACTTCGGCCGGCATCTCGGCACCAATGGATTGCAGATGCTTGCGCACGGCATCTACCGCACCCTTGCGCAATTGACGGACACTGCCGTCGGCGGCCGTCACGTCCACGCCACTCATGCGCGTCTGCGCGGTAAATGGCACCTCGTGTACCTGGCCTTCCAGAACTGCATTTTTTCCGTTGCGCTGCGCCAGGGCCACGATGCTCCGGCCCTCGGGTGTTTCATCGGCCAGGGATGCCTGGGCTGCGCATGTCGCCAACTGGGTTTGGCTGACGCGGGGGGCGGGAATGAAGCTGGAGGCCTGGCGGTTGCCATGGGTGATGGTCCCGGTCTTGTCCAGCAGCAGCACATCCACATCACCGGCGGCTTCCACGGCCCGCCCCGACGTGGCGATGACGTTGGCCTGCATCATGCGGCTCATGCCGGCCACACCGACGGCCGACAGAAGGCCACCGATGGTTGTTGGGATCAGGCATACCAGCAGGGCGACCAGAGCGGTGACGCTGACGGCCGTGCCAGCCTTGACGGCCTCCACGCTGAAAATGGAGTACGGCAGCAAGGTCACCGTAACCACCAGGAATACGATCGTCAATGCCACCAGCAGAATAGTCAGGGCGATTTCGTTGGGGGTTTTTTGGCGCTTGGCGCCTTCCACCATGCTGATCATGCGATCCAGGAATGACTCACCCGGGTTGACGGTCACGCGCACCACCAGCCAGTCGGACAGAACCCGCGTGCCACCGGTGACCGCCGAGAAGTCACCGCCTGACTCACGCACCACCGGAGCGGACTCTCCTGTGATCGCGCTTTCGTCGACGCTGGCCACGCCCTGGATGACTTCGCCGTCCAGGGGAATCATGTCGCCGGTTTCCACCAGCACCACGGCGCCCTTGCGCAGGTTTTCGGTCGGCTCAGGCAACCAGTTGGAGCCGTGCACCGGCTCCTTCAGCAGCTTGGCCCACGAACTCTTCTTCAGGCCGCGCAATGAAGCGGCCTGTGCCTTGCTGCGACCTTCTGCCAGGGCCTCCGCGAAGTTGGCGAACAGCACGGTGAACCACAGCCAGACGGAGACGGCGAAGATAAAGCCGACCGGCGCCTCGCCAGTGCCTTGCAGGGCTTGGATGCCCAGCAGCGTGGTCAGAATGCTGCCCAGGTAAACGACAAACATGACCGGATTGCGCCACTGAACCCGTGGATCCAGCTTGGTGAAAGATGCCTTGATGGCGGGTTTGACCAATACCGGGTCAAACAGGGTGAGCGTAGTTTTGGTTTTCATGACAGTACTCGGTGTGAATGGGGCTTAGTGCACGGGCCACAACATCAGGTGCTCGACCACGGGGCCCAGCGCCAGCGCGGGGACATAGTTCAATAGACCGACCAACAGAACCGTACCAATCAACAAGACGACAAACAACGGGCCATGGGTTGGCATGGTGCCGGCGGTGACCGGCAGGCGCTTCTTGGCCGCGAGTGCGCCAGCAATGGCCAGAACGGGAACGATGACGCCAAAGCGGCCAAACCACATGGCAATGGCCAACAGGATGTTGTAGAACGGTGTGTTGGCGGACAGGCCCGCGAATGCGCTGCCGTTGTTGTTGGCGGCCGAGGTCAGGGCGTACAGAATCTCCGAGAATCCATGGGCGCCGGGATTGGCGATGCCCGCCTTGCCCGCGTCGGCCATGACCGCAACCGCCGTCCCGGCCAGCACCAGAATGGGCGTGACCAAAATGGCGATAGACGTGAGCTTCATCTCATGGGACTCGATCTTCTTGCCCAGGTATTCCGGCGTACGGCCGATCATCAGGCCGGCTATGAACACCGCCAGAATGGCGAAGACCAACATGCCGTAGAGACCGGTTCCGGTGCCGCCGAACACCACTTCACCCAGTTGCATCATGACCATGGGAACCAGTCCACCGATGGGTGTCAAGGAGTCGTGCATGGCGTTGACGGCGCCGCAAGAGGCTGACGTGGTGATCACGGCAAACAGGCTGCTGGCGTTGATGCCAAAGCGTGTTTCCTTGCCCTCCATGTTCCCACCCGATTGCAGGCTGCTGGCGGCCTGGTCAACGCCCAGTGGTGTCAGCAAGGGGTTGCCGGCTTGCTCTGCCGGGGTGATCACGACGACCGCCACCACGAACATGGCGGTCATCGCCGCGAGAATGGCCCAGCCCTGGCGCTTGTCACCGACCTCGATGCCGAAGGCAAAGCACAGGGCGGCGGGGATGATGAAGATGGACAGCATCTGCACGAAATTGCTCAGCGCGGTTGGGTTCTCGTACGGATGGGCGGAATTGGCGTTGAAGAATCCCCCGCCGTTGGTGCCCAGCATCTTGATGGCTTCCTGCGAAGCCACGGGCCCCATGGCCAGGGTCTGCTTGTCGGTCTGGGCATCCTCCAGAACCGGTGCGCCTTTTTCATCGACCACCGGCTGGCCGTCGGCGCCGACCTTGGGTTGCTGGTACTTGTTGATCTCCAAGGTGGTGACGTCCTTGTACGCATCGAAATTCTGAATAACGCCCTGTCCGACCAGGAATACGGCGAAAACCACCGATAGAGGTGCCAGCAGCCACAAGGTGATGCGAGTAGTGTCAACCCAGAAATTGCCAATTACCGCGGTCGAGCGTGCGGCAAATCCCCGAATGAGCGCGAATACCACGGCAATGCCGGTCGCTGCCGAGAAGAAATTCTGCACGGTCAATGCGAGCATTTGTGTCAGGTAGCTCATGGCCGCCTCGCCGACATAACCCTGCCAGTTGGTGTTGGTGACAAAACTCACGGCGGTGTTGAATGCTGAGTCGGGTGTGATGGCTGCCATACCCGCCGGATTCAGGGGCAGGCCGGCCTGCAGGCGCTGCAGGGCATAGACGGCCAGCACGCCGAGGGCGTTGAAGGCCAGCAGCGCAAATGCATAGTGTGACCAGGGCATGGGCTTGTCCGCGGAAGTGCCGGCCATGCGGAAGATGGGGGATTCAATGCGCTGCATCCAGGTCGGAAGCCGACCGGAACTCAATCGGGTGATCCAGAAGCCCAAGGGCCAGGCCGCCAGCAGCAAGACGGCAAGATAGAGAGCCAGCAGGCCCCAAGCAGTGGCACTCATCAAAACTCCTCGGCGCACAGTAGCGCGTAGACCAGGTAAGCCAGCAAGAGGACGGACACGATGCCGCTCAGGCCATAGAGGAATTCAAGGAAGTTCATGCCTGACCTCCTTTTGGGGTATTCAACTTCTTGAAACCCACCACCATTCCGGCCATGCAGGCCCAGAACAGCGCGATGCCGCCAATGTATGCAATATCCACAATCGTTCTCCAGGGAAATGTGACGGTGGAAGCATATTTTTGGGGGCGTAAAAACGGGATCGAAAGGGAGGCGGTGGGCGTAAAAAAAGCGTAAAGGCCCCCTGTTGCGGCCGGCCAGCTCGTTCCCGCCGGGCCTCGGTTTCGAGCCCCAGGCACGGTGCGTTTATGTTTTCTTTATGTCGATGGGGATTGATTCAACCGCTTTTTTACGGCGCTGGGGCTACGCTTGAGTCTTTCTATCCGAGCAACCCATGAGCTTCAAGACCAAGACCCTTCTCGCCCTCGCCTGTGCACTGGTTGGCACGGCCGCCCTGGCCCAAAGCGCCGCCCCGGCTCCCGAACCGGAGTCCTCCCTGACCTTCAACGTCGGCGCTGTCAGCGACTACCGCTTCCGCAGCATTGCCCAGACCTCCTTCAAGCCCGCACTGCAAGTGGGCGCGGACTACGCACACAAGAGCGGCTTCTACGTCGGCACCTTTGCCTCCAACATCAGCTGGATCAAGGACTACGTCGGCGCCACCGATGGCTCCACCGAGGTCGACCTGTACGGCGGCTTCAAGGGCGAAATCGCCAAGGACTTCAGCTTTGACGTCGGCGTGATCACCTACCAATACCCCGGCAACACCGCCGACAAGGTGCTGGTCAACGCCAACACCACCGAGGTCTATGGCGCGCTGACCTACGGCATCGTGACGGCCAAGTACAGTCAGGCCACCACCAACTTCATCGCCAACCCCGACTCCAAGGGCTCCAACTACTTTGAGTTGGCCGCCGCCTTCGACCTGGGCAATGGCTTCACGCTGACCCCGCACGTGGGCCACCAGAGCATCCCCAACCAGGCTGGCAGCGCCGGTGACTACACCGACTGGTCGCTGACCCTGACCAAGGACTTCGGCAACGGCTTGACCGCTTCCGTCACCGCCTTGACCACCGATGCCAAGGACTCGTTCTACAAGGTTGCTGGTTTTGACAACCTGGGCAAGAACGCCGTCACGGTCGGCCTGAAGTACACGTTCTGATGGATCAATAACCTGGGTACGCCTAGGGGCAAAGCCCTTTGTGGAGCTCATCTACTGGAGTTCAGCTGTTCATTCAAGTGGCTCGCAAAGGGGTAGTTGCTGCGCTGCAACATGCTTGTCAATTCCGGGGGAATAGTCGCGTAGCGTGCTTGTAAGTTGGGCACTCTGGCGCACAATGGCGGTCCCAAATGGAATGGAACCCGGCCGCCACCAGGACCGGGCGAGACTGTGTCAGCATCCAAATCGTCTCTTGCCGCGCTTACCCTGGGCGCGATCGGCGTTGTTTACGGCGACATCGGAACCAGCGTTCTGTACGCGTTCAAGGAAGTTTTCGTCAGCGGCCATGTACCGATTACCGAGGCCAACATACTGGGTGTGCTGTCGTTGTTCTTTTGGGCTCTGACGGTCATCGTTTCCGTCAAGTATGTCGTGCTGATCATGCGGGCCGACAACAACGGTGAAGGCGGGCTTATGGCTTTGTTGGCCTTGGCGTCGTTGTCCACCAAGGACGCACCCAAGGTGCGCGGCATTCTGATTTTTGCTGGCGTTTTTGGCGTGGCGCTGTTTTTCGGCGACGGCGTGATCACGCCGGCCATCTCCGTCCTGTCCGCCGTGGAGGGGCTTGAAATCATCACGCCCACGGCCAAGCCGTACGTGGTGCCCATCTCGCTGGCGGTGCTGGCCGCGCTGTTCCTGGTGCAGCGGCGTGGCACCGGCGACATCGGACGGTTTTTTGGGCCCATCATGGTGCTGTGGTTTTTGGCGATTGGCGCCATGGGGCTGGTTGAGATTGTCAAGAATCCGTCTGTTCTGCTGGCCATTTCCCCCGCGTATGCACTCGGGTTCATCGGGCAGCACTATGGGATCGCCTTCATCACACTGGGTGCCGTCTTCCTGTGTCTGACCGGTGCGGAGGCACTCTATGCGGACATGGGGCATTTTGGGAAAAAGCCCATCCGCCTTGCTTGGTTCGGACTGGTGATGCCGTCGCTGGTGTTGAATTACTTTGGCCAGGGGGCTCTGGTGCTCGCGGACCCCAAATCCGTGGACAACCCCTTTTTCAACCTGGCGCCAGACTGGGTTCTGATACCCACGGTTGCCCTCGCCACGGCCGCGACGGTGATTGCGTCCCAGGCGCTCATTTCGGGCGCGTACTCGACGACCAAGCAGACGATTCAGCTGGGTTTTCTGCCCCGCCTGTCCATCTTGCACACGTCCATCAAGGACACGGGCCAGATCTACATCCCGGCCGTCAATTGGGCTTTGGCCGTTGGCGTGGTGGCTGCGGTCGCCTTGTTCGGCTCGTCCTCGGCGCTGGCGGCGGCCTATGGCATTTCGGTTAGCTTGTTGATGATCATTACCACGGTCATGACCTTCTTCGTGGTGCGCTATGGCTGGAACTATCCGCTATGGGTCTGTATTGGTTCCACCGGGTTGTTCTTTGTGATCGATGCGATGTTCTTTGCTTCCAACTCGCTCAAGATCGCACAGGGCGGCTGGTTTCCGCTGGTCATGGCGGTGGGCCTGTACATCGTCATGTCGACCTGGAAGGACGGGCGGCGCCTGCTGAACGAAGCGCTTCGCGCCGATGCGATTGACCTGCCCAGCTTTTTGGAGGCCTTGTTCATCAGCCCACCCACCCGCGTGGACGGCACGGCCGTGTTCCTGACCGCCGAGGTGGGCACCGTGCCCAATGCCATGTTGCACAACCTCAAGCACAACAAGGTGCTGCACGCCAACAACCTGTTCGTCACCGTGCGCAACCACGAGGTGCCGTGGATCGGCATGAGCAAGCGTCTGGAGATCGACTCCCTGGGCCACGACTGCTGGCAGGTGGTGATCCATTACGGCTTCAAGAACGACCCCGACGTGCCCAAGGCGCTGGAGCAGATCAAGGGCCGCGGCTGCGAAATGAGCGCCATGACCACCAGCTACTTCCTGTCGCGCGACACCGTGGTGCCAACCATCGGCCGGGGCATGGCGCCTTGGCGCGAGAAGCTGTTCGCCCAGATGCACCACAACGCCAGTGGCGCCGCCGATTTCCTGAACCTGCCCAATAACGCCGTCGTGGAACTGGGGTCCAAGATCGAGATCTGAGTCCCCGGGGCCGACGGTGGCCAATGCCACAATCGGCCCATGCAGTTTTTCAAAGACGTCAACCTCTCCGCCTTCACCGCCGGCTTTGTCGCCGTGCTGGTGGGCTTCACCAGTTCCGTGGCCATCGTGTTCCAGGCCGCGCAGGCCTTCCATGCCACGCCGGAGCTGATCGCCTCGTGGATGTGGGCGCTGGGCCTGGGCATGGGGCTGTGTACCTTGTTGCCTTCGTTGTACTGGAAGAAGCCGGTGATGGTGGCCTGGAGCACGCCCGGCGCGGCGGTGCTGGCAACGGCCGGCGTGGCCGGCGGTTTTTCGATGGCCGAGGCGGTGGGGGCCTTCATGGTCTGCGCCGGCCTGATCACCGTGGCCGGTGTGACCGGCTGGTTTGAGCGGGTGATGAACCGTATCCCGGTGGCCCTGGCCGCGGCGCTGCTGGCCGGGGTGCTGGCGCGCTTTGGTCTGGCTGGCTTTGGCGCGGCGCAGACGGCGCTGCCGCTGGTGCTGGTCATGCTCGTGGCCTACCTGCTGGGCAAGCGCCTGTGGCCGCGCTACGCAGTGCCGTTCACGTTGATGGTTGCTATTGTTTTCGTAGCTGCCACAGCAGGTTTTACGCGGTCTGACATCAGTTTTGGATTGGCATCTCCGGTCTGGGTCACGCCACGCTTCACGTTCGCCGCCTTGGTCAGCCTGGCACTGCCGCTGTTCATCGTGACCATGGCCTCGCAGAACCTGCCGGGCGTGGCCGCCATCCAGTCCTCGGGCTATGGCGACCGGCGCTCGCACGGTGGTGATGCCGGCATCCCCATCTCCCCTGTCATCACCCTCACCGGCGTGGCCACACTGCTGCTGGCGCCGTTTGGCGCCTTCGCACTGAACCTGAGCGCCATCACCGCTGCCATCTGCATGGGGCCCGAGGCGCACACCGACCCGGCCAAGCGCTACACCGCTGCGGCCTCGTGCGGCCTGTTGTACATCCTGATCGGCATCTTCGGTGCTGCCATCACCGGTGTGCTGACGGCCTTTCCCAAGGAACTGGTGGCGGCCATCGCCGGCCTGGCGTTGCTGGGCACCATCGGCGGTGCGCTCACTTCGGCCCTGCAGCACGAGCCGCATCGCGAGGCGGCCGTCATCACCTTTCTGGTCACGCTCAGCGGTGTGGTGGTGGCCGGTGTGGGCTCGGCCTTCTGGGGCGTGGTGGCCGGCGTGCTGGCGCTGCTGGTGCAGCACCTGGGGCGCAGCACGCTCTTGCGGCGCCCCGATTGATTAGCCCCACGCCACCCTCGCCGTGGCGGGCGCGGTAGAGTGGTGTCCTGGCCTGTGCTTTCTCTTTTTGCGGTTTGATCCTATGGAAATCCTCTTCGTCTGCGACCCTCTGGAATCGTTCAAGATCTACAAGGACACCAGCTTTGCCATGATGCGCGAGGCCCAGCGCCGCGGCCACGCCATCGTGGCCTGCGAGCCCCGTGATCTGCTGTGGGAACGCGGCGGCGTGGTGCAGGCACATATGCGCCACATCACGCTCACCGGCCACGAGGAGCGCTGGTTCCACGAGGCGCCGCGTACACCCGAGCAGCGCCTGCGCGCGCTCAAGGACTTTGGCGCCATCGTCATGCGCAAGGACCCGCCGTTCGACAGCGAATACTTCTACGCCACGCACCTCTTGGAGCAGGCCGAGCGCGAAGGCGCCAAGGTCTTCAACAAGCCGCGTGCGCTGCGCGACCACCCGGAGAAGCTGGCGATCCTGGAATTTCCCCAGTTCATCGGCCCCACGCTGGTCACGCGCGATGCTGACGCCATCCGCCGCTTCCACGCCGAGCACGAGGACATCATCCTCAAACCGCTAGACGGCATGGGCGGCATGGGCATCTTCCGCGTCAAGGCCGATGGCTTGAACCTGGGCGGCATCATCGAGACGCTGAATCAGGATGGCGCCCAGACCGTGATGGTGCAGAAGTTCCTGCCCGCCATCGCCCAGGGTGACAAGCGCGTGCTGGTCATCGGCGGCCAGCCGGTGCCCTACTGCCTGGCGCGCATCCCCCAGGGCGGCGAGGTGCGTGGCAACCTGGCGGTGGGGGGCAAGGGCGTGGCCCAGCCCTTGAGCGAATCTGATCGCCGCATCGCGGAAGGGCTTGGCCCCATCCTGGCGGCGCGCGGCCTGTTGCTGGTGGGGCTGGATGTGATCGGCGACAGCCTGACCGAGATCAACGTGACCAGTCCGACCTGCTTCCAGGAAATCACGGACCAGACCGGCTTTGACGTGGCGGCGATGTTCGTTGACGCACTGGAGCGCGCAGTCGCCTAAGCTGCGGCCTTGGCGGCTTCTTCCGCCTCGCGCTGGGCGGCCGCGGCCGCCGCCGCTGGAATGAGCGTGGTCCTGCACACGCTGCGGGCCATCATGTCGCCGTCCACAAAGGCCAGCAACTCTCCGTTTTCCATGGCCACCCAGTTTTCGTTGGTGGTCAGCGGCTCGGTCACCACGATCACCAGCCGGTCCTCGGGGCCGTTGAGTTCGGACAAATCCACCGTCACATCCTCGTCCTTGAGCTGCACCTGGGTGAACGGGTGCTGGCGCAGCACATAGCACAGTTTGGTGCTGGCATGGGCCCACAGCGCCTGGCCGTTGCTCAAGAGAAAGTTGAAGGTGCCGTGCCGGGCGATGCGGGGAACGAGTTCGTGCAGGGTGTGGGTCAGTTCCTCCACGCTCGGCACGCCAGCGTGGGACTTGTTGAGTTCTTGCAGCAGCCAGCAAAAGGCCAGTTCGCTGTCGGTGTCGCCCACCGGCTTGAAGGCGCCGTGCAGGGGTGGGTTGAAGTCTTTTAGATCGCCGTTGTGGGCGAAGAACCAGTAGCGCCCCCACAGCTCACGCACAAAGGGGTGGCAGTTCTCCAGTCGCACTTCGCCGACGGTGGCCTTGCGCACGTGGGCCACCACGTTGTGGCTCTGGATGGGGTAGCTGCGCAGCATCTGCGCGATGGGGGAGGTGGCGGCACTTTCCTTGTCCACAAAGTAGCGCGCCGCCTTGCCGGGCTGGCCGCCCTGGCTCTCAAAGAAGGCGATGCCCCAGCCGTCGGCATGGTGGTCGGTGCAGCCGCCGCGCTGCGAAAACCCAGTGAAACTCAGCGTCAGGCTGGCGGGCAGGCGGCTGTTCATTCCAAGGAGCTGGCACATGGAAACAGTTTACTCCGCCGCAGCTACATGGTCGTTCCGGCTGGAATGGGGTTGCATCCCGTTGCCGGTGGTCGTGCTTCCTCATAAAGCTGGGTGACAATGGGCTCTGGAGGCACTGTATGGCGAAGACGACCCCCGAGACAGACTTTGAGTTGATGTTCGAATCCGCACCGATTTCCCTGTGGCTGGAGGACTACAGCGCGCTCAAGCGGCTGTTCGACGCTTGGCGCGCCGAGGGGGTGGAGGATCTGGCCGCACACCTGGCTGCCGACCCGGCGCGGGTGCAGCAATGCGCGGCCTGCCTGACCGTGATCAAGGTCAACCGCCAGACCCTCAAGGTCTTCGCGGCAGCCGACCAGCAGGAGCTGGTGGCGCGCCTGCCCGAGGTGTTTCGCGATGACACGATGGGGCGTATGACCAAGGAGCTGGGCTTTCTCTGGAACGGCCAACTGGAGTTCTCCAACCAGACCGTCAACTATGCGCTGGATGGGCGCCGCGTGGACGTGCACATCCATGTGCGCGTGCTGCAGGGTTACGAGGACAGCTGGGAGCGGGTCATGGTGTCGCTGGAGGACATCACCGAGACCACCCAGGCGCAGCACAAGCTGGTGGTGAGCGAGCGCTACGCCCGCGACCTGTTCGACTACTCCCCCGTGTCGTTGTGGGTGGAGGATTTCAGTGGCGTCAAGCGCCTGCTGGACGAGGCGCGCGCCCAGGGCATCCGCGACTTTCGCGTGTTCATCAGCGTGCACCCCGAGTTTGTGACCCGCTGCATGGCCGAGATCCGCGTGATTGACGTCAACCGCCAGACGCTGTCCATGTTTGGCGCCAGCAGCCAGGCCGAACTGCTGTCGCGCCTGAGCGCGGTGTTCCGCGACGAGATGCACGAATCTTTTGCCGAGCAGTTGATCGACCTGTGGGAAGGCAAGACCGTGCAGCTGCGCGAGGTGGTGAACTACTCGCTCAACGGCGAGCTGATCAACATCCACATGCAGTTCGCCGTGCTGCCCGACTACCAGGACAGCTGGGAGCTAGTGCTGGTGTCGCTGGTGGACATCACGGCGCGTAAGAAGGCCGAGGCCTACCTGGAGTACCTGGGCAAGCACGACGCCCTGACGCGGCTGCGCAACCGTGCCTTCTACGTGGACGAACTCAACCGCATTTCGCGCAAGGGACCGTGGCCGCTGACCATCATGGCCATTGATCTCAATGGCCTGAAGCGCATCAACGACAGCGAGGGCCACGCCGCTGGCGATGCCGTCCTGCGCCGCGCTGGCGAGGTGCTGACCAGCGCCACCGCCGGCTACCCCTACTGCGTGGCGCGCATCGGTGGCGACGAGTTCATCGCCCTGTTGCCCGGCAGTGATGAGCGCGTCGCACTGGGGCTGCAGGAGCGCATCGAATCCATGATCGAGATGAACAATCAGTTCTACACCGGCCAGCGCTTGAGCATGGCCATCGGCATTGCCAGCTGCCACGCCGCCGGTCAGGTGGAGCAGGCGCTGCACGAGGCCGACCAGGCCATGTTCCGCGAAAAGACACGCTACTACGACGAAGCCAAGATCGAGCGCCGGCGCAATTGATCACCATGTCGCGCACGTGACGATTGGCGCTGGGGTTTACCCCATAGTAGTTGCCCGTATTGCGACGGGGTGCGCCAGAATCTAACCTCGTGCCTTTCAACGGAGACGCATCACGGTGGACTGCATTCTGGAGACGAGACAGCTGACCAAGGAATTCAAGGGATTCGTGGCGGTCAACAAGGTGGACCTCCGGGTGCGGCGTGGCAGCATCCATGCGTTGATCGGCCCCAATGGGGCGGGCAAGACCACCTGCTTCAACCTGCTCACCAAGTTCCTGACGCCCACTTCGGGCCAGATCCTGTTCGACGGCACCGACATCACGGGCGAATCCTCCGCCCACATCGCGCGGCGCGGGGTGATCCGCTCGTTCCAGATCTCGGCCGTGTTCCCCCACCTGACCGTGCTGGAGAACGTGCGCGTGGCGCTGCAGCGCACGCTGGGCACCTCGTTCCATTTCTGGAAGTCGGAACGCAGCCTGCACCATTTGGATGCACGGGCCATGGAGTTGCTGGAGGCGGTGGACCTGCAGCAGTTCGCCAAGCTCACGGCCGTGGAGCTGAGCTACGGCCGCAAGCGCGCCCTGGAGATTGCGACGACGCTGGCCATGGACCCCAAGCTGATGCTGTTGGATGAACCGACGCAGGGCATGGGCCTGGAGGATGTGGATCGCATCCGCAAGCTCATCAAGAAGGTCTCGGCCAACCGCACCATCCTGATGGTGGAGCACAACATGAGCGTGGTCTCCACTATCGCCGACACCATCACCGTGCTGCAGCGCGGCGCCACGCTGGCCGAAGGCCCCTATGCGATGGTGTCCAGCAACCCGGCCGTGATCGAGGCTTACATGGGTAGCGCCCAGGTTGAGTTGAAAGGCGCACATTAGTATGAGCACGCCCTTCCTCGAAGTCCGCGACCTGCACGCCTGGTACGGCGAATCGCACATCCTGCACGGCGCCAGTTTCCATGTGAACGAGGGCGAGGTGGTGACCCTGCTCGGGCGCAATGGCGCTGGGCGCACCACCACAATGCGTGCCATCATGGGCCTGACCGGCAGCCGCAAGGGCTCCATCCGCGTCAAGGGTACCGAGACCATTGGCCTGTCCACCCACCGCATCGCCCGCATGGGTCTGGGCTATTGCCCGGAAGAGCGCGGCATCTTCTCCAGCCTGTCGGCCGAGGAAAACCTGCTGCTGCCACCGGTGCTGGCCCCGGGTGGCATGCCGCTGGAGCAGATCTACACCATGTTCCCCAACCTGGCCGAGCGCGCCAACAGCCAGGGCACGCGCCTGTCCGGCGGCGAGCAGCAGATGCTGGCCGTGGCCCGCATCCTGCGCACGGGAGCCAAGCTGTTGCTGCTGGATGAAATTTCCGAAGGCCTGGCCCCGGTGATTGTGCAGAAGCTGGCCGAGACCGTGCTGGCCCTGCGCAAACAGGGTTACACCATCGTCATGGTCGAGCAGAACTTCCGCTTCGCCGCGCCGCTGGCCGACCGCTTCCTCGTGATGGAGCACGGCACCATCCTGCAGGAATTCACCCAGGCCGAACTGCCCGCCCAGATGGACCGGCTGCGCGAATACCTGGGCGTCTGATTTTTTTGGTCTCGTTCAACAAGAGGAGCTACGACATGAAACTGACCCGCATCGCCTCGGCCTGCGCCCTGGCAACTACGATGGCATTGGGCGCGGCCGGCGCCGCGCACGCCCAGATTTCTGGTGACGTCATCAAGATCGGCATCATCACCGACATGTCGGGCCTGTACTCCGATATCGACGGCCAGGCTGGCGTCGAGGCCATCAAGATGGCCGTGGCCGACATGGGCGGTGCCATTGACGGCAAGAAGATCGAGGTGGTGTTCGCCGACCACCAGAACAAGGCCGACGTAGCCGCCGGCAAGGCACGCGAGTGGTTCGACACCCAGGGCGTGGACATGCTGATTGGTGGCACCAACTCCGGCACCAGCCTGGCCATGGCCAAGGTGGCCGCCGAGAAGAAGAAGTTGTTCATCTCCATCGGCGCCGCCACCTCCGCGCTGACCAACGAGCAGTGCAACCCTTACACCGTGCACTGGGCCTATGACACCGTGGCCCTGGCCAAGGGCACCGGCAACGCAGTGGTCAAGGCCGGTGGCAAGAGCTGGTACTTCCTGACCGCCGACTACGCCTTCGGCGCCCAACTGCAGAACGATGCCTCCGCCGTGGTCAAGGCCGCCGGCGGCAACGTGGTCGGCTCGGTCAAGCATCCGCTGTCGGCCAGCGACTTCTCGTCCTTCCTGCTGCAGGCGCAAAGCAGCAAGGCCCAGATCCTGGGCCTGGCCAATGCCGGTGGTGACACCATCAACTCGATCAAGGCCGCCAACGAGTTCGGCATCACCAAGACCATGAAACTGGCCGGCCTCTTAGTGTTCATCAACGACATCCACTCGCTGGGCCTGAAGACCACGCAGGGCATGTACCTGACCGATAGCTGGTACTGGAACCGCGATGCCGAAACCCGTGCCTGGAGCCGCAAGTTCTTCGAGAAGATCAAGCGCATGCCGTCCTCCATCCAGGCCGGCGACTACTCCGCCGCCTTGCAGTACCTGAACGCGGTCAAGGCCATCAAGTCAGACGACCCCGACAAGGTCCTGGCCCAGATGAAGAAGACCAAGATCAACGACATCTTCGCCAAGGACGGCTTCATCCGCGGCGATGGCCGCATGGTGCATGACATGTACCTGATGCAGGTGAAGTCGCCCGACAAGGCCGTTGAGCCCTGGGACTACTACAACGTGGTGGAAACCTTCAAGGGCGAAACGGCCTGGACCACCAAGGCCGAATCCAAGTGCGCCCTTTGGAAGTAAGCTGATCAAGCAGGCAGACCATGGAAATATTTGGTATTCCGATCCAGGCCTTTCTGGGCCAGCTCCTCCTGGGGCTGGTCAATGGCTCGTTCTACGCGATGCTGAGTCTGGGGCTGGCGGTGATCTTTGGTCTGCTGGGCATTGTCAACTTCGCGCACGGCGCGCTGTACATGATCGGCGCCTATGTGGCCTGGCTGCTGCTGGACAAGTGGGAGCTGGGTTATTGGTATGCCCTGGTCCTGGCGCCGCTGGCGGTCGGGGCCATGGGAGTGGTGGTGGAGCGCACCCTGCTCAAGCGCCTCTACTCCTTGGACCCGCTGTACGGTTTGTTGCTCACCTTTGGTCTGGCGTTGATCGCCGAAGGCGTTTTCCGTGATCAGTTTGGCGTGTCCGGCCAGCAGTATCCGGTGCCCGAACTGCTGCAGGGCGCCACCAACCTGGGCTTCATGGTACTGCCCAACTACCGGGCCTGGGTGGTGTTTGCCTCGCTGGTGGTCTGCCTGTCCACGTGGTTCCTGATCGAGCGGACCCGGCTGGGCTCCTACCTGCGCGCCGGCACCGAGAACCCCACCCTGGTGCAGGCCTTTGGCGTCAACGTGCCGCTGATGGTCATGCTCACCTACGCCGGTGGCGCCGGCCTGGCCGCCATGGCCGGGGTGCTGGCCGCGCCGGTGATCCAGATCACGCCGCTCATGGGAAGCAACCTCATCATCGTGGTGTTTGCCGTGGTGGTGATCGGTGGCATGGGTTCCATCTTGGGCTCCATCCTGACCGGTTTGACGTTGGGCGTGATTGAAGGTCTGACCAAGGTGTTTTACCCCGAAGCGTCGAACATCGTCGTGTTCGTCATCATGGCCATCGTGCTCGTGGTTCGGCCGGCCGGACTGTTCGGTAAGGAGAAGTGATTCGATGAGTACGATGGATACGGCCGAACGCACAGCCCGGCGCGCCCGCATCGCCTGGGCGGTGATGCTGGCGGTGCTGGTGGCCGCGCCCTTCATCGGGCTGTACCCGGTGTTCCTGATGAAGGCCTTGTGCTACGTCATCTTTGCCTGCGCCTTCAACCTGTTGCTAGGGTTCACCGGCCTGCTGTCCTTTGGCCATGCGGCCTACCTGGGCAGTGCGGCCTATGTCACCGGCTGGTTGGTGCGCTCGGCCGGCTGGTCGCCCGAGGCCGGCGTGCTCGCAGGCGTGGTGGTGGGGGCGGCGCTGGGTCTGGTTGTAGGCATGATCGGCATCCGCCGCCAGGGTATCTACTTCGCCATGATCACGCTCGCCATGGCGCAAATGATCTACTTCGTTTGCTTGCAGGTTCCCTTCACCGGCGGTGAAGACGGCTTGCAGGGCGTTCCACGCGGCAAGCTGTTCGGCATGATCGACCTGTCCGGCGACCTCGCCATGTACTTCGTGGTGCTGGCGGTGTTCGCTGCCGTGTTCCTGTTCATCATTCGCATCGTGCACTCGCCCTATGGCCAGGTGCTCAAGGCCATCCGCGAGAACGAGGCGCGCGCCGTTTCGCTGGGCTATGACGTCAACCGCTACAAGCTGTTGGCCTATGTGCTGTCCACCGCGCTGGCCGGCCTGGCCGGTTCGCTCAAGACCCTGGTGCTGGGCTTTGCCACCCTGTCCGACGCGCATTGGTCGTTGTCGGGTGAGGTTGTGCTGATGACTCTGCTGGGCGGCATGGGCACTTTTGCTGGACCGGTGCTGGGCGCCTTCACCATCATCGGTCTGCAAGACTACCTGGCCGACCGGGTGGGCTCCTGGGTCACGGTCATCATCGGCGCGACCTTCGTGGTCTGCGTGGTGGCGTTCCGCCGTGGCATCGTGGGCGAGTTGCTGGCCTTCCAGCAGAAACCCCGCAAGTCCTAAAAGTCGGGACCCGGCGTCAGGTCAGGGCGGCATGTGGTATTCCACACTTGCCGGCCCGTTCGTGGTTGGTCACAATTTTCGTCATTCGAAATCCAATTGGAGACACCATGAAACGTTTGACGGGTCACCTCTATTTCTGGGTCTTGCTGGCCATCCTGGCCGGCGGTACCTTCGGCTACCTGGATGCCACCAACGCGGTCAAACTCAAGCCCTTGGGCGACGGTTTCATCTCGCTGGTGAAGATGCTGATCAGCCCGGTCATCTTCTGCACCGTGGTGCTGGGCATCTCCGGGGCGGGCGACATGAAGAAGGTGGGCCGCGTGGGCGGCAAGGCCCTGTTTTATTTCGAGGTGGTGTCCACCATGGCCCTGGCCATCGGCCTGATCGTCATGAACGTGCTGCGCCCGGGCGACGGCTTCAACGTGGACCCGCACACCCTGGACGCCAAGGCCGTGGCCAACTATGCCAAGGCGGCCACCGAGCAGAGCACGGTGGACTTCATCCTGCACATCATCCCCAAGACCTTCACCGATGCCTTCACCGGCTCGGGCGACCTGTTGCAGGTGTTGCTGGTGGCCATTCTGTTCGGCTATGCCATCGTCCACATGGGCAAGGCCGGTCAGACCGTGCACCTGTTCATTGAGGACGCCTCGCACATCTTCTTCGCCATGATGAATACCATCATGAAGCTCGCCCCCCTGGGTGCTGGCGGTGCCATGGCCTTCACCATCGGCAAGTACGGCGTGGCCGCGCTCAAGCCGCTGGCTGCGCTCATGGGCAGCTTCTACCTGACCTGTGCACTGTTCGTGCTCATCGTGCTGGGTGCGGTGGGGGCCTTGGTGGGCTTCAACATCGTGCGCTTCATCATCTACATCAAGGACGAATTGCTCACCGTGCTGGGCACTTCGTCGTCCGAGTCGGCTCTGGTGCCGCTGATGAAGAAGCTGGAGCAACTGGGTTGTTCCAAGTCGGTGGTTGGCCTGGTCGTGCCCTCGGGCTATTCTTTTAACCTGGACGGCACCAACATCTACCTGACCATGGCCGCCCTGTTCGTGGCCCAGGCGCTGAACATCGAACTGACGCTGACGCAGCAGTTGACGATGCTGGGCGTGGCCATGCTGACCTCCAAGGGTGCCTCCGGCGTGACCGGCGCCGGCTTCATTACCCTGGCAGCCACCCTGGCGGTGATCCCGACCATTCCCGTGGCCGGCCTGGCGCTGATCCTGGGCATCGACCGCTTCATGTCCGAGGCCCGCGCGCTGACCAACTTTGTAGGCAACGGCGTGGCCACCATCGTGGTGTCCAGTTGGGAAAACGAACTCGACCGCGAGACGCTGAACCGCGAACTGCGCGGAGGCTGAACGCGCTCAGGCCGGGGCTGCCCCGGCCGCGCAGCGCGCGCACACGCAGGCCATGCGCCGCACGGACGCTGGAATGCGCTCCAGCAACGTGGGACTGAACGTGGCCGTGGTGCACCAGCACGGTCTCTGGGCCACGCCAGTGGCCTTTTCAACTTCGTTGGCGCATTGGTTGCTCTGTCCGCACAGCGGGCATAGGCGTGTATCAATCGTGGTGGGATTGTGGGTGGGCTCGGGCATGACAGGTGGCGTTTCAGAAGACGCAGTTTAGACTGCGGGGTTTCCATCCGCCGATTCTGCGCCCTGTGCCCCGCCTACCTGCTTCCCTGCTCCCGTTGAACCTGTCCCGCGCGACCGTGTGGCTGCTGGTGTTGGTCTGCATGCTGCACGGCGCGCTGGGCGCCAGCGTGGGCCTGTCGGTGGACGAGGCGCATTACGCCCTGTACGCGGCCCACTTGGATTGGAGCTACTTCGATCACCCCCCCCTGGTCGGCTGGGTGCAATGGCCGCTGGTGGCACTGAATGCGCCCACCTGGGTGTTGCGCCTGCTGCCCGAGGTGCTGTGGTTGGCCACCGCGCTGCTGGTGCACGGTCTGGCCGAACACCTGCTGCGTGCTGCCGGCAACGATGCATCGCCGGGCCGTGCTGGTTTCTGGGCCGTGCTGGTGTTGGCGCTGGCGCCGCTGTTGCACGTGCTGGGCATCGGCCTGTTGCCCGATACCCTGCTCATGTTCTGGACCGTGGCCGTCATGCACGCCACCTTGTGTCTGCTGGATGCCGTCACGGTCCAGCGTCCCGCACCCTGGCTGGTGTTGGGCGTGCTGCTGGGGCTGGCGGGCCTGAGCAAATACACCGCCATACTGCCCGCGCTGGCGGTGGCCGCCTGCCTGTTGCACGCCCATGGCTTACCCATGCTGCGCCGCCCTTGGCCCTGGCTGGCGGTGCTGCTGGCGGTGTGCCTGGTGCTGCCGGTGGCCTATTGGAATGGGACGCACCACTGGATCTCGTTCACCTACCAGGCCCAGCACGGTGCCGGTGGTGGCTGGCAGGCCGCGCACGTGCTGCGTTTTCTGCTGGTGCAACTGCTGGCCTATGGCCCGCTGCTGGCTTGGGGTTGGGTCGGTGTGCGCCATGCGGCACCGAAGCAGCGCAGCCTGCTGCTGTTCTGTCTATTGCCGTTTGCGGTGTTGGCCACAATGGCTGGCGGCGGCACCAGCCTGCCGCACTGGACGGCACCGGCCTGGGTGGCCCTGGCCCCCTTAGCTGGCATGGGGTTGGCGCGTACGGCCCGCGCCGGGCGTTGGCGTGCAGTGGTGGTGCTGGCCGTGGCGCAGGCCGCCACCTGTGTGGTGGTGCTGGGGCTGATGGTGACTGGCGGCCCGCCGCTGCTGAGTGGCACCAGCGGCCAGGGCAACAGCGCTCAGCCGTCCAATCCCTTCGCCGACGTGCATGGCTGGGACGAAGCTGGCGCCACCGCCCGTGCCCTGGCCGCGCAGCACGGTCTGCGGAGTGTGAGCGTGCAGAACTGGACCCTGGCCAGCCGCCTGGGCTGGTACGCGCGACCGCTGCCGGTGCATGTCCTGGAGGACCGCTTCGACCAATTCAGCCTGTGGGCAGGCAACCTGCCCGTCGGCGGTGACAGCCTGCTGGTGGACTGGTCGCAACTGGCCTATGTCCCGCCCCTGGGGGCGAACGGCTTTACCGACTGCACCCTGCTGGCCACGCAGGATGCGCGGCGCCTGGGCCACACCCTGTCCACCTTCCGGTACTATGCCTGCCACGGTTGGTCCGGCCAACCGCAGCCCCGGTTGCTCGGGGCGCCCTGATTGCCCGTTGCCTTGTCCTGATGCCCGTACCCGCCATTCCCCGCCGCCTGTGGCTGCTGCCGTTCCTGTTGTTCGTGCTGGGCGCGCCGCTGTGGCTGCACCGCTTCGAGCCAGCCATGTTCGTCGCCATCAACACCGCATGCACGCCGGTGGCGGCCACCGTGTGGACCGGGTTGTCGCTGCTGGGTAATGCCTGGGGTCTGCTGGGCGTCACCGCGCCGCTCCTGGTGTTGGCGCCGCGCCTGATGTGGGCCTGGCTGTGCGCGGCGCCCTTTGCCGTGGTGTTCGCGCGCGTGGGTAAGGGCCTGATCGAGAGCCCGCGTCCGGCCGCCCTGGTGGACAACGAGCAAATGCGCATCGTGGGCGAGACCCTGCACAACGTGTCCATGCCATCGGGCCACACCACCAGCGCCTTCGCGGTGGCCGCGGCCATCTATTTCGCCCTGCCCGTCGAGGGGCGTCGGCGCCACCTGTGGCTGTTCGTGCTGGCGGCCGGCACCGGGCTCTCGCGTGTGGCCGTGGGCGCGCACTGGCCGGGTGACGTGGCGGTGGGTGTGAGCCTGGGTCTGCTGGCGGGCCTGCTGGGCACGCGCTTGCTGGCACGCATGGATGCCAAGCACCTGCAAGCCACGGCGTGGAGCCAGCGCCTGGTGGCGCTGCTGCTGCTGGTCAGCACCTATTTCCTGGCCTCCGAGCCGCAGGACTTTGACGAAAACTTGCCCTTGCAGTACGGCCTGGTGGTGCTGGTGTTGTGCACGCTGTTCATCTTCGCACGGCGCAGCCTGGCGCCACGCACGCCAGCCACCGGTCGGCCCTAGCAAGAACATGCGAGGCCGCTTGCGTCTTTTGATCAGGATCATGATCCGCGGCGCATAGACGCGGTGAACTCTCCCCACGGGCCCGGTCGCTGGCCTGGGAGGAGTCACCTTGGAACCGCTACTGAAACTCTATGTTGCCGCCTGGTCGCTGGCCTGTGTGGTGGCCCTGGTGGTGGCCTGGCGCCACCGACGCAGCCTGGTCATCACGCAGGCGAGCTACTGGCACTTCCTCGCCGAACCCTGGAAGCTGCTGACCTTCGTCGTTGCCTCCGCCCTCATCACCCTGATCGCGCCCTACACCGGCGACCCGACCTGGGACTACGCGGACGGCCTGTTCATGTCCGTGTTCTGCTTTGCCAGCGCGCCCTGGGTGGTGGCGGAGCTGTACCACGCCCTGCACGGGCGCAGCAGTGCGGCGCTAACTTTTGTGGCGGTGTGCGCCTGGATGTTCTCGGCCAGTTGGTCGTATGACGGCTACCTGCTGTGGCGCGACGGCGCCTACCCCATTACCTGGTTCGTCAACATCTTTGCCTCGGGGGTGATCTACCTGAGCGCCGGCCTCTTTTGGAACCTGGAGTGGCATCCGCCGCGCGGCGTGATCTTCTCCTTCATGCGCGAGGGCTGGCCCACACGGGCGGCCGTGTCCGCGCCGCTGCGTTTTGCGCTGTATGCGCTCGTCCTGGCCGGCCCGGCCGTCTATGCCCTGGTCGTCTTTTTCATCTGATCCCTTTAGTCATTTTCAGGAGGCTCTTCCATGCGGATTCATCCACTCGTCCAGACATTTGTCTGCCTGTCGGCACTGCTGCCGGCACTGGCCACGGCTGGCCACCAGGTCTGCAACGGCCAGACCGTTCCCGGTAACCTGCGCCGCTGCCCGGACGGCAGCATGCCCATGTACATCGCCGACATGGTCCGGCCCGTGCAACCGGTGCAGCGCAACGTCACCCCACCGGGCGGCACGTCCGGCCGTGAGACGCGGGTACCAGCGACCCCGGCCAGTGTGGACGCGCTGTTTGGCGTGTGGCGCACCCGCATTCCCGGGGCGGTGTGGACCTCGCCCAGCGGCTACGCCGGCTACGGCTGGCTGCACGTGAGCGCAGGGGTGTCCGTGGGCGACCTGATCATCAAGCCCGACGGCACCTACGTCTGGAACTCCTACGGCGGCAAGACTGGGCGCTGGACGCGCGGCAACGCCGAATACCCGCTGGTGCTGATCGACACGGCGGAGAACCGGCGCTGGGGCGTGGCCCTGGACCCGCGCCACACCGGCGGGCGCGACATCATGGTCTGGGACGGCAAGTTTTACTCCTACGACGGTCGGCGCTGATCGCTCCGCGCCAGCCGCAGTGCCAGCGTGCTGAGTGCCGCATAGGCCGCGCCGGCCTGGGCGTCCCACTCGGCGACGGCCGCACCTTGGCGTGCAATGGCGGCGGTGTCACCGCGCGCGGCCGGGCCGGTGAGGGCCTGCTTCGGCCCCAGTGTGGTGATGTTGTCCACGGCATTGCGCAGCAGCGTGGCGCGCAGCTGTGCCACCAGCTCGGGCGGCATGCCGGTGGCCTGCCACAGGTCTTCGGCGGTGGCCTGCAGCACGGGTAGGAAGTTGGTGGCGAACACAGCCGCCGCGTGGTAGAGCAGCTTGTCCGCGCTTTCCACGTCGAAGCAGCGCGCGCCAATGGTGGTGAAGGCGGCTCGCAGCCTGGCGCAGGCATTGTCGTCGCCCTCCAGCGCGCAGGGCGTGCCGGGGAACTGCTGCAGCGCTGTTGGCACGTTGGCAAAACTCAGGATGCAGTGGGCGCTGGCCACGTGCCAACCGCGCGCAGCCAGCGGTGCCAGGGCTTGCGAACTCTGGGCGCCACTGCAGTGAAACACCACAGGCGCCGGCTTGTCCTCTGACAGGTCCGGTCGTGCGTCGGCCAATGCCTGCGCGGCGGTGGCAATGTGCGCATCGGGCACGGCCAGCATCCACACATCGGCCGGGCGCAGCGCCGCTGGCGAGGCCACCGCCTGGCCGGCACCGATCACGCCGCAGGCCGCCAGCGCGCTGGCCAGCGAGGTGGTCAGCACGTCCTGGATGGCAAAGCAGCGTTGGCGGTGCCACAGGTGGGCCAGGGTCTGGCCGACGCGTCCGGCGCCAATCAGGTTGAACGTGGGCGGTGTTTTCATGTCTGGCTCCAACGGCTCTGGACGCCCCACTGGGCGGCCCATGGGGGAAACTGCTCGGCGGGCATGGCCCGTGCAATGCCGTAACCCTGCACCAGCTCGCAGCCCATGGCCAGGAGGCGCTCGCCGTGGGCGGCCGATTCCACTCCTTCTGCGATGACCTCGCGCCCGAAGGCACGGGCCAGTCCGATGACGCCTTCCACGATGGCCAGGTCGTTGGGGTCTTCCAGCATGTCGCGTACAAACCCCTGGTCGATCTTGAGCGTGTGGGCCGGCAGGTGCTTGAGGTAGCGCAGCGACGAGTAGCCGGTGCCGAAATCGTCCAGTGCAAAGCCGACGCCCATCTCGCCGCAGGCATTCATGAGCTGCTCGACCGTCGCCATGTCGTCCAGTGCGCTGGTTTCCAACACCTCCAGCTGCAGGCGGTCGGGGCGCACGCCGGGGTGGTGGCTGAACAGCCCCTGCAACCGCTCCACGAAATCGTCCTGCTGCAGGTGCTGCGCGTCCACATTCACGCTCACGACCACATCCAGTCCCAGTACCCGCCAGCGTTCAACCTGGGACAGCGCGGTGTCGATCACCCACTCCCCCAGCAGCGCGGCGAATTCGGGATCTTGAACGGTCGGCAGGAAATCCGCCGGGTACAACAAGCCGCGTTGTGTGTGCCGCCACCGGATAAGCCCTTCGGCGCCAACGATCTGGCCCGTGCGCAAGTTGACCTTGGGTTGGTAGTGCAGCTCGACCTCGCCCGTGGCGAGTGCCGCCTTCAACTCGGCGATGGTTTCGCGCTGGGACTGCATGCTGGCGTCCTGTTGCACGTCGAACCAGTGATAGCGGTTCTTGCCGGCCTGCTTGGCCAGGTACATGGCCTGGTCGGCGTGGCGCAGCAGCAGATCGGCGTCGGACTGGTCCTTGGGGAAAAGCGTGACCCCGATGCTGGCCGAGACCTGCAGCGTGTCCCCGCCGATGAGCAAGGGCCCGGAGGCCGCGTCCAGCATGCGCTGCAGCACCGGTTCGCAGTCCTTGGGTGAGTTGACATCGACGAGCACGGCCACGAATTCATCGCCGCCGATGCGCGACAGCGTGTCGCCGTCGCGCAGCGTCTCCTTGAGGCGTTTGGCCAGCAGCACCAGCAACTGGTCGCCCCGGTCATGACCGTACTGGTCATTGACCTCCTTGAATCCGTCGAGATCGAGGTACAGCACGGCGACGGACTGGCGTCGCCGCTGGCTGTGCGTCAGGGCCTGTTGCAGGCGATCCGCCAGCAGGACCCGATTCGGCAGATCGGTCAGCGCGTCGTAGTGGGCGATGTGTTCGAGTTGTTGCCGATGCTCCAGCATCGGCGTGATGTCGGTGAACAGCGAGAGGTAGTACTGGAGCTCTCCCTTGTTGTCCTTGACCGCGCTGATGGTCTGCAGCTCCGCGAACACCCGTCCGCTCTTGTGGCGGTTCCACGTCTCGCCCACCCAATGGCCGTCGCGCAGCAGCGTGTCCCACATCGCGGCATAGTCGCTGGCGGTGTGGATGTTGGACTTCAGCAGGCGCGGGTTCTGGCCGATGGCCTCGTCGCGCCCATAGCCGGTGATGCGCGTGAACGCATCGTTCACCTCCACGATGGTGCCGTCGGGCGTGGTGATCATGATGCCCTCGCGCGCGTAGGCGAACACGTTGGCGGCGAGCTGCAGGCGCTGGTCGGCCGCCTTGCGCGCCGTGATGTCCTGCACCGCGGTGATGAAGTAGAGCGGCTTGCGCTCGGCGTCGGAAACGAGATGGATGGCCAGGCTGGCCCAGACCACGCTGCCGTCCTTGCGCCGGTAGCGCTTTTCCACGCGGTGGTTTTCCATCTCGCCGCGCTGCAGGGCCTGGACGTTGCCCGCATCGGCGGCCAGGTCTTCTGGAAACGAAATCTGCTGGTACGTGACGGCCTGTCCCAGAACCTCTTGCTGGGTGTAGCCGATGAGCTGGCAGTAACTCTCGTTGATTTGCAGGAAGCGTCCATCCAGCGCAACCTGGGCGATGCCCACGGCAGCATTGTCAAAAACCGCGCGAAAAAGCTCGCCGGTCTCGGCCAAGACGCGGTTCTTCTCCACCATGTCGGCGTGGTAGCTGGCGAACAGGCCGCGCGACCAGCGGCTGAAGGCCCACGAGGCCGCCAGGCCCAGGCCCATGGCCAGCACCAGTGCCACCAGTACCCGCTCCCAGCTGTGGTGGACCAGGTTGTCGTAGAGGCTCAACTCGTGCTGCAGTGCCTGCTGGGATTCGTCATCGCGCGTGGCGACGATCAGGATCCAACCCCAGGGCTGCACCTGGCGCACCATCGCCGTCTTGGCCACCATGGTGTGGCTGCCCGCGTCGTGCCACTGGTAGCGGACCATGCCGCCGCCGTGGGTCGCCTTGTCAAAGATCAGTTGGGAGGCGGCCCGTTGCACCGGCGCCAGTTCGCCCAGCGCCTTGCCCTCCATGCTGGAGTCGGACGGGGACAGCAGCGAGCGCCCCTCCTGGTCCATCAGACCGATGTAGCCGCTCTCGCCAAACCGGTACTCGCGCAGCCGTGCGATGACCTCCTGTTTCTGCAGCTCTTCCCACTTGTAGGTGTAATCGCCCGTGCCGATCAGCCAGTCGTACGGTGCAAAGTAGCGCACATAGGCCAGCTTGTCGTTCATCACCTTGGGGTTGTCTGGGGTGTACCAGCGGTAGCTGGAATACCCCTCACCCTCGGGCTTGCGCGCCGCGTCGATGAGGCCGCGCATGATGTAGTGGCCCCGGTCGTCCTGGTTGTCCAGCACCGTCCTGCCCTCCAACTGCGGAGCCGTGGGCAGCAGGATGAACTGGCCGTGCATGTCGTCGATGAAGTAATAGCCCCTGCCGTCGTAGAAGCGCACCGGCCGCAGCGCCTCGGTGATCTTGCGCTGCACCTCTTGCGCTGGCAGGCGCGGGGACTCGCGGGCATGGATGGCCTGCGCCACCTGCAGCGCCATGTCCACGTGGTCGCGCAGGCTCTTGCGCAGCACGGTCTCGGTCCTGAGCCGGGTGAAGTCGAGGTAGTCCGCCGCGGCGTCGATGGTGGATTGCAGACGTGCCTGGTGCTGGGCGGCGACCCCCTGGCCGATGCGTTCGAGGGAGGCCTTGTGTTCTTCGTTGCCGTGCCAGGTGAAGAAGGCGCCCAACGCCAGGGTCAGCGTCAGCACGATGAGCAGGGTGCCGATCAGCTGCAGTCGGGGAATGGTTTGTTCGTTGGCCGAAATGCGCATGCCTCCATTGTCGAGAGTTTTGCGCCAGCGGCGTGGAGGCGTCGTGTATCGTGAGCGGTTCGACCGACAGGGACTGAATTCCATGGAAGCACTGCGCATCGCCGCCGAGCGCCACGACTGCCACGCCGTCATCGCGCTGTTTGCACCCGACATCGTGGTGTACTCGCCCATCACCGCACGCATCCGCTTCGAGGGCATTGACCAGGCGCGTGACCTGTTCATCCGCGTGTTCGATCAGATCAGCGGCATCCGCTTCTATGAAACCGTGGGCGAGGGCCAGTCCACCCAGGTCATCTTCTGGCGGGGCTGGGTCGGCTCGCAGTATCTGGAAGAGGCCAACCTGTTGCGCCTGGACGACCAGGGCCGCATCCGCGAGATGACGGTCTTCATGCGCCCCGTGCCGGGGCTGCTGGCCTTGGCTGCCGGCTTGGCGCCCTCGCTGGCCAGTCCGCGCGGGCGTGGGCGCGCCTTCGCGATCCGCTGCGTGCTGCGCAGCTTTGCCTGGCTGTATAGCCGCTGCGAGCCGGTGCTGGTGGGGTGGATGGGCGCCGGCGTGCCGCAGGCGCCCAGGGTGCGGCGCACGCCGTAGCGCTAAACCAGCAGGGGCTCTTCCTGCATGGCCTCGATCTGGTCCTCCAGCATCTGCACCTGGCCTTGCCAGTAGTCGCTGCTGCCGAACCAGGGGAAGTTGACCGGAAAGCTCGGGTCATCCCAGCGCCGGGCCAGCCAGGCGCTGTAGTGGATCAGGCGCAGGGTGCGCAGCGGCTCGATCAGCGCCAGCTCGCGCCGGTCAAACGGGCGGAATTGTTCGTAGCCGTCCACCAGCATGGCCAGCTGGCGTGTGCGCTGGGCGCGGTCACCGCTGGCCAGCATCCACAGGTCCTGCACGGCCGGGCCCATGCGGGCATCGTCCAGGTCCACGAAATGCGGGCCCGGGCCGGCGGCGGGTGCGGCGTCCGCCGGTGTCCACAGGATGTTGCCGGGGTGGCAGTCGCCATGCAGGCGCAAAATGCGGATTTTGCCGGAGGCATCAGAGCCATTTTGGCCGCTAGCCCCCGCCAACACTGCATGGGAAGCTACCAAATCAATAGCATTTTGGCAAACCCGGGTCCAGCTTGACTGCACGTCCAGCGGCACCTGGTCGTGTTCCAGCAGCCATTGCATGGGTTCGCGGCCGAAGCTGTCCACGTCCAGGCGGGGGCGGCTGGCAAAGGGCTGGGCCGCACCCACGGTGTGGATGCGCGCCAGGAAGCGGCCGGTCCATTCCAGCACCTCGTCGTCGTCCAGCTCGGGCGGGCGCCCGCCGCGGCGTGGGCTGACGCTGAAGCTGAACCCGGCGAAGTGGTGGAGGGTGGCATTGTTTAGCCGCAACGGGCCAACGGCGGGCACTTCGGCCGCCATCAGCGCGGCGGCGAAGTCGTGCTCCTCCTGGATCTGTGCGTCGCTCCAGCGTCCGGGCCGATAGAACTTGGCCACCACGGCGCTGCCGTCCTCCAGCTGCACCTGGTAGACCCGGTTCTCGTAGGAGGACAGGGCGGTCAGCCGCCCGTCGCCGCGCAGGCCCACGCTGTCGAGCGCGTCTAGCACGACGTCGGGCGTCAGGGCATCGAAGGCGTGGCGGTGCATGCGCGGGGCCTCTTGGTGGCGTTACTTGTTGTCGGTGCGCTTGACGATCATGGTCACGCCCAGAACGATCAGAATCAACGGCCACCAGGTCTTGAGCAGCTCGGCCAGGCTGACATTGATCAGCCCCAGATTGGTCAGCAGAAAAAACGCCCCCAACACGATCAGCACGATGGCCGCGACATTGCCCTTCATGGAGAACCCCTTTCGTTGGTCATGAGGGGCGCATTGTCGCAAGGAAATGGGGCGGGAGTGCTTGCCATCCGCGCGATAGGGGCTGGCGGGGCGCAATTGACTTTTGTCCAGGCCGCGCGCAGCATCGCTTCTGGAACGTGTTTTCGATTGTGCGAGAGGAGGGTTCACCATGAGGCTCCTGTTTGCAACCGCGCTATTGCTGTGTCATGCCATGAACGCGTGGGGTGACATGACGGTCAACGTCTCAACGACGCCGGGTTCCGCCAGTTCGCCGGGAACCAACTACACCATCTCGGTGCCCTCGGTAACGCAGATGGTGGCGAGCAAGTCCGCCGGGCAGCACGTCTACCTGTTTATCGGACTGGTGCACCAGCCCAACGCTTCCGGGCTGATTCCGGTTGGTTTCGTCAGCCAGAATTCCAGCGGCCCTGGCGTCACTGTGACCGACTACACCGTCAATCCTGGCAATATCACGGCGCCGCCGGTCAACGTCAACGCCGCCGGCAGCACCAGCGGCATGAGCATTGCAACCGACCAGGGCACGGTGACGGTCGCCGATACCGCCGCCGCCCTGGGCACCCTCATGCCCGGCGACAACGTGACGGTGGTGGCCGGGGTCGGCAGCAATCCCAACGAGGCGCTGGCCAACGGCATCCTGAGCGGCAACACGGCGACCGTGTACGCCAAGCCGGACATCATGCGCGTCACGCCGACCGCGCTGTCCATCGGACATACGGTGGGCACCACGCCCTGCCCGCAGACGGTGGGGACCTTCGATATCTACAATTTGTTCACCGATGGCTCGACCCTGGAGGCGTTGCCGACCATCGACAATTCGAACTTTAGGTTGGAATACGCAACGATGCTGGGAAGTCCCGACGTCACAGCGGTTCCGTTCGGTGCTCCGTCAACGGTCACGGTCGTCTTCCTGTGCACCGCGCAGCCGCCCCAGACAGCCACGGTGACCGTCAAAGGCTCTTCGCTGTCATCTCCATCGAAGCAAACCAAGACCGTCTCCGTCACGGTTTCCAGGAATTGATGGTGGGGCTTCCTACCCCAACGGCCCCAAATCATCCCCATACAGCGCCGTGTCGGCATCCGAATCCGAGTAATCCTTGCCGCCGGCGCGGCCGCTGGATTCTCCACCGCCCAGCAGCTCGAACGGCAGGGCCTGCTTGACCAGGATGATGGTGCAGGGCGCGTCCATGGCCACCTTGATGGGCACGGTGGCGACGAAGCGCTGGGTCTTCAGGCCGTGGGTGGCGGCACCCATGACGATGACGCTGACGTTGTTGCCGCGCGCATAGTCCAGCAGGGCCTGGGCCACGTCGCCCGACTCCAGCACGTGGAAGGAAGTCTGGTGGCCGGGATGGTCCAGCGGATGGGCCCATTGGCGCAGCATGGTCAGGTAGCGGCGGTGGACGTTGGTCTCGCTGTGTTCCTCGTCCGAGGTGCTGGTCAGGCCGGACGAGATCACGGTGACGCAGGCCAGGCGCGCGCCGGGGCGCGTGCCCAGCGAGCGCGCCACGGCCTGGCGCAGCGAGTACAGCGTGGCGTCGGTCACGTCGTTGTGCGGCACGGCGACCATGACGATGGGCACCTCTTCGATCTGCTGCGAGGCGATGGGGCTGGGCTGGTAGTGCATGCCCGCGGCCTTGAGCCAACGCTTGAAGTGGGTGCTGAACGTGGTGCCGGTCACATTGCGCCCGCGCGCGGTGATGGCGATCTGGTCCGGGTGGCTGAGGTCGAATGCCAGGTGGGCGGCCGACGGGTAGCGCTTGGCCGCCTCGGGTTCCAGGCAGCGCAGCACCACTTCTTGCAGCCACTCGGGCAGCTCGGGTTTGAGCTTGCGCGGCGGTACCGGATCCACCCACAGGCGCTGGCGCAGGCCGCCCTGGGTCTGCGGCGCGCCAAAGGGCAGCTCGCCGGTGCACAGCTGGTATAGCATGACGCCAATGGCGAAGATGTCGCTGCGCGGGTCGCCACGCACACCCACCACCTGCTCGGGCGCGATCCAGGCGGGTGAGCCCACGGCCTTGCGCAACTGCTCGGCCAGCAGGTCGGGGTAGTGGGCGTGGCAGGACAGGCCGAAGTCCAGCAGCACGGCGCTGCCGTCGCCGCGGTACAGCACGTTGGCGGGCTTGAGGTCCAGGTGCACGGTGTTCTGCTGGTGCAGGGCGTGGACGGCGCGCGCCATGGAGGTGCCCAGCCAGGCGATTTGGTCCACGCTGGGAGCGGTCTCGCTGTCCAGCCAGTGCTCCAGCGTCTCGCCGGTCACGTACTCCATCACCAGGTAGGGCAGGCGCGCCAGGTCGCCGGCGGCCACAAAGCGCGGCACGTGGCGGCCCTGCAGCACCTGCATGATCTGGCATTCGATCTCGAAGCTGACGATGTTCTCCGCGCCGTCGCCCGCCGTCATGCGTGGCACCTTCATGGCCATGGCAAAGCCGGGGTCGCGCTGGCCGTCGGCGTAGTGCACGCGGTAGATGTGGGCCATGCCGCCGGAGTGGATGCAGTCGTCAATGGTGAAGCCGTCGATGACGGCACCCGGCTCCAGCAGTTTCATCGTCCATTCTCCAGGCGGTCGGCAAAGAACTCCGGCAGACCCATGCGGCGGATGGCGGTGGCGGCGGCATAGTGGTCGTAGCGCACGCGGTGGAAGCTGAGCTGCGCGCGCTCGGTGTCGAACAGGCAGTACATGGCCTGGGTGTTGCCGTCGCGCGGCTGGCCGACCGAGCCCACGGTGCCAAGCCATTGGCGGTGCTTGGGTACCGGCACGGCCACGCCGGGCTGGGGGTGGAAGGCCATCAGGCCGTCGCCGGCGCCGCGGTAGTACAGCGTCTGCAGGTGCACGTGGCCGCCGAAGACGTAGCGCACGCCGGGCCATTCGGCGGCGGCATCCAGGCTGGCCTTGGCCGCGCGCTGGTCGTACACATAGCGCCACAGCTGCGGGTCGTTGGCGCTGGCGTGCACGAACAGGATGTCCTCGTACTGCAGCGTGAGCGGCAGGGCGGCGATCCAGGCGCGCTGCTCGGGTGTGAGTTGGCGGTGGGTCCAGGCGGCGGTGCTGTCTCCCACGGTCTTGATGGTCTCGGGCGGCGCGATGGCCATGGCGTCGTGGTTGCCCTGGATCACCATGGCGCCTTCCTCGGTGAGCAGCATGATGCGCTCCACCACGGCCCCCGGGTTGGCGCCGTAGCCCACCATGTCGCCCAGGAACACAAAGCGCTGCGCCTGTTGCGCACGTGCGTGCGCCAGGCAGGCATCCAACGCCTGGATGTTGCCATGGATGTCGGACAGCAGGGCGAGTCTCAAGGGGTCTCCTGATCTTCTTCAACGCGTCGTGGCGCTGGTGGCGCCATCATGCCCGCTTTGTCTGACGCCAAGTTTGCAGTGGCGCCGTCTTTACACGGACAGGACATGCCCCACGCGCGGGTCGCCCCGGCCGCCCAGCACCTGTTGGTAGACGTCGGACACGGCTTGCGCGCCGACATGGTGCTCCACGCGCAGCCAGGGCTGCGCCGGGTGGGTGGCGCGCCTCACAAATGACTGCCAAGACTGCACCAGACGCTGGCCCAGGCCGACGGCGCCCCATTCGGCGCTACGCTTCTTGATCTGGGCGGGGGCAAAGAACAGCGTGGCCTTGGGGCCGGGCAGGTCTTTGGCGCCGCCCATGTCTTCCACATGGGTCGCACCGATGGAGCTGCTGAAGCGCAGGCCGCGACAGTGCGTGTGCAAGGCCTTGCGAAAGGCGGCATTGCCGGCAAAATCCACGTAGATGCTGGGCGCGTCGGCATCGATCTGGTGCAGTTGGTCGTAGGTCAGCACCTGGTGGTAGCAGCCCAGGCTCTCGCAGAAAGCGACGTTGCTCGGCGAGGTCAGGCCCACCACCTGAACGCCTGCGCGCTGCGCCAGCTGGAAGGCGGTGCCATAGGCCGTCTTGCTGGAGGCACTGGAGAGCAACAGCAGGGCCGGCCGCGTGGCATCGGCGGTGGCGCCAAAGAAATCGTTGTCGGCCAGGAAGTCGTCGATCAGCCAGGAGGTGATGAACAGTGGTCGCAGCAGGGCCTGCACGTCCTCGCTGTCGGCGGTGTAGAACGGGTCGGTGGCGCAGCGCAGATACTGGTTGTAGACGCTGTGCAGTTCGGCCCTGTGCGGCGCGCCGTCGAAGAAGGCCTGGGCCGATACCTTGGCCGGCGTCAGGTCCACTACGTTGGCCATGGGGAAGTAGCCGTACAGGCGCTCGCCCGCGGGCACATCCGGGTGGCGCGACTCCAGCACCGTGCCAAAGCCCCACACTGGGATGCGGCCCCAGGGCTGGCCGTCCGGCGCGTCGGCCACGGGGAAGAAGCGCCAGTACTGCATGGCCTCGCCCATGGCGGCGTAGGTGATGTTGTTGGAGGTCAGCGCAAAGCGCTCAATCCCCACGCGTACCTGGCCATCGGGCAGGGGGGCGAGCGGCAGGCTGCGCAGGGTGGTGATCTTGAGTTGGTCCTTGCGAACCAGCAGGTCGGTGGCGGTGGTCACGGTATTCATGGCGCCACCTTAAAGCAAAGTGGTGGAGGTGCCAACCGGACGCGGGCGCGTGGGCGACAGGGGCGCTGGCGTGCGCCGCACGGCCGCGTGCAATGGCGCCAGGCCCACGCCTGCGCGGATGGCCAGGGCCAGGGCGCGCACCGAGGGACTGGGTGGGCGCTGGCGCGGCTGCATCAGGAACACCGTGCGCAGCACCGTGGGCCGCAGCGGGACAAAGCGCAGTCCCGCCGCTTGTGGATGCGAGGCCCCCAGGGCCGATACCACCGCCACGCCCGCTCCGGCGCAGGCCAGGGCCAGTTGCAGCGCCAGGCTGGAGACTTCCACCCCCCGTTCCATCTGCGCCACCAGGGCCGAACCTTGGCTGCGCAGGGCCTGCACGATGCTGGTGTCCGCGCCCTCCTTGAGCAGGGGCAGTGTGGCCAGTTCGGCCGCTGGCATGCGGGCGCGCAGAGGGAAGACGCGGGCGTCGCCCAGCAGCCCCAGCGGGGCGCTGAGCAAGGGTTCGCACTGCAGGGCTCCGGTGTCGCCCACCGGCGAGCCCACGCCCAGGTCCACTTCGGCACGGGCCACACGGCTGGTGATGCCGGCACTGTTGTCATCCACCAGGCGCACACGGATGCCGGGATGCTCGGCCGCAAAGCGCCTGAGCAGTGTTGGCAGGACCGTGCAGCCAAAGGCCGTTCCCACCGCCAGGGACACGGTGCCGCCCAGTCCGTGAGCCTGCGCCTGCAGGTCGGCCGTGGCCTGCTCCATGTCCTGCAGGAGGCGTTGCGCCACGGGCAGGAACTGCGCGCCTTCATGGGTCAACGCCACCTGGCGTGTACTGCGGCGCAGCAGTTGTACACCCAACTGCGCCTCGAATTCCTGCAGGGCGCGGGTCAGCGCGGGCTGGCTGATGTGCAAGACCTGCGCGGCGCGCGAAATGTTGCACAGCGTGGCGCTGGTCACAAACATGCGCAGCTGGCGTTGACTCAGATTCATAGCCGTAGATTATGAATGTGTCCAATTAATGCATTGGACGATGTTTCATGCCTTGCCTACAGTGGCGCCATGACCCCTGGAGCCGCCGCCATGCACAAGCTTTCTACCTTCTTCGTCTTTCGCCGCGCCCTCAGGCGCCTGGCCGCCGGTTGGCTGCTGTGGCAGAGCGCCGCGCTGGCTCTGGCGCAAACGCCGCCGGTGGGCGAGGTCCAGGGCACGGCGGTTCAGCACACACAAGACTCCGCACGCGGCGCGGTGGACGGTGCGGCCTTGGTGCTGCCGGCCGCAGCCACAGGGGGCGTACCCTACATCGGCCCCTACCGGGATGCGCCGCGCAGCGTGCAGGCGCGCGTGCCGGTGGTGGTGTTCCTGCACGGCTCCTCGGGTCTGGGGCTAAAGGCCATTGGCGAATGGCAGCGCTGGCTGGCCACCTTGGGGGTGGCCAGTGTGGCGCCGGACTCGTTCGCCCTGCCGGGGCGCGTGACCTACAAGTCACCGGTCAGCACGGCGGTGTACGAGCAGGTGCTGGCACTGCGTGCCTCGGAGATCGATCTCACCGTGCGCGCACTGCAATCCGCGCCCTGGGCCGATACCACGCGCATGGTGCTGGCCGGCACCAGCGAGGGCGCCACGGCCGTGGCCCGCCATGCGGGCAGCGCCTTTGCCGGGCGCATGGTGTTTTCCTGGAGTTGCGAGCGCAACTACTTTGTGGAGGACCACCGCACCGCCGTCGTGCCAGGTCAACCCATGCTCAATGTCATCAGCACGATCGACCCCTTCTTTTCACCCGCCAATCCCTGGCTGGGCAATCCCGCCGCGCTGGGGCATTGCGGTGCGGTGTTGAAGGACCATCCGCATGCCAGCATCGTGTTGATTCCCGGTGCTCCGCACACCCTGATCAACCTGCCGCAGGCGCGCCAGGCCACCGAAGGCTTTCTGCGCGACGTGCTGCATCTGTAGGGCAGCCGAAGGCGGTCTTCCTTGGCCGCTCAATGATTGGGGTTAACCCGCCTGTGGGAATCCACACTTGAGAAAACCGCTGCGATGATCAGAATCCATCCTCTCGAAGGAGGGCTCCTGATGAAACTCGATGACCTGCGCATTTCCACCCGGTTGCTCCTGGGCTTTGGCGTGTTGGGCCTCCTGATCGCTTTCCTGGGCGGCGTGGCGCAGTACAAGGTCATGGCCATGAATGGGCTGTTCGCCGAGGTGGTGCACGCGCGCATCCCCAAGATTGTGCTGGGCAACGAGATCAAGGGCGACGTGACCCTGATCGCCGAGGCCGTGCGCAACATGATCATGATCAGCGACTCGGCCGAGATCGCCAAGGAGCGCAGCCGCATCGAAGGCGCGCGCCAGCGCATCGACCAGCGCCTCAAGACCCTGGCCGAGCAGATGACCGAGCCCGAAGGCCAGGCCGTGCTGCAGCGCCTGCAGCAGACGCGCGCCGCCTACGACCCGCTGGAGGCCGAGACCACCACCCTGGCCGGCGACGGCCAGGTGTTCGAGGCCAAGGCCATGCTGCTGGAGAAGGTGCGCCCGGCGCAGCGCGCCTACTTCGAGGCGCTGGATGGTTTGCTCAAGTACCAGGACGATCTGCTGGACGCCTCCACCACCGCCACGCAGTCCGCCGCGTCGGGGATGGCCATGGTCATTGGTGCCACGGTGGTCACCGCGCTGGCCCTGAGCGTGGTGCTGGCGCTGTGGATCATCCGCTCCATCACCCGGCCCCTGCTGCAGGCGGTGGGCGTGGCCCGCGCCGTGGCGGCCGGGGACCTGAACGTGGCCATCGAGGCTCAGGGCCGCAACGAGGTGGCGCAGCTGTTGCAGGCCTTGAGCGACATGCAAGGTGGCCTGGTGCGGGTGGTGCAGCAGGTGCGCAACGGCGCCGACAGCGTGTCCACCGCCAGTGCCGAGATCGCCCAGGGCAACCTGGACCTGTCGGCCCGCACCGAAAGCCAGGCCAGCGCCTTGCAGCAGACGGCCGCCAGCATGGAGGAGCTCAGCTCCAACGTGCACCAGAACGCGGACAACGCCCAGCAGGCCAATCAGCTGGCGCAGAAGGCGGCTGCCGTGGCTGCGCAGGGCGGGCAGGTGGTGGGCGAGGTGGTGGACACCATGCGCGGCATCGATGATTCCTCACGCAAGATCGCCGACATCATCCAGGTCATCGACGGCATCGCCTTCCAGACCAACATCCTGGCGCTCAACGCCGCCGTCGAGGCCGCGCGCGCCGGCGAGCAAGGCCGTGGCTTCGCGGTGGTGGCCAGCGAGGTGCGCGCCCTGGCCGGGCGCTCGGCCGAGGCGGCCAAGGAGATCAAGCACCTGATCGACGAGAGCGTGCACCGCGTGGAGCAGGGCAACGCCCTGGTGGACCGTGCCGGCACCACCATGCACGAGGTGGTGACCAGCATCCAGCACGTGACCGCCATCATGGCCGAGATCAGCTCCGCCAGCAGCGAGCAGGCCGCCGGCGTGGCCCAAGTGGGTGATGCCGTCACGCAGATGGACCATGTCACCCAGCAGAACGCCGCCCTGGTCGAGCAGATGGCGGCCTCGGCCGGTGCCCTCAAGTCCCAGGCGCAGGAGCTGGTGCAGGCGGTGGCGGTGTTCCACCTGGAAGCCAACGCGGTGCTGGCCCTGCGCTGAGCCGCGTCCCCCAGGCGAAACCGGTCAGGGGCGTCGCATGGCTCGCTTGGCGCCGTGGTGGCCATGCGGGTCCTGCAGGACGCAATGCCGTAAAGGCATTTCCGGGGGCAGACTGCGACCGGTAAACTGAGCAGTTCGCTGGCGTGGTGGTCGCGGGCAACGGGTTGTAGGCAATGCGTTCCAGCAGCGTTTTCTCCGAACTGGAAATTCAACAATGACAACTGCAAGCATTGGCACAGAGCGCTTTGCCGCAGCGGACGCTTCCACGGATAGCAAAGATCACGTGGTCCGCTCGATTCTCAACGCGTCCCCTGACGCCGCCATCGTTATTGACAAGGAAGGGCGCATTTGCGGCTGGAATGCGCAGGCGGAGCACCATTTCGGGTGGGGCAGCGCTGAAATTGTCGGGCGCAATTTTGTCGAAGCGGTTGTGCCCAAGCACTTGCAAGGCGATAGGCCCGATGATGTGTTTCGCGTGATGCGGACCAACGCGCGTGCGGGGACAGGGTCTAAAGTGCAGATTACCGCCAGCCACCGCGATGGAGCGTCGCTGCCCGTGGAGATTTATTTTTCTGACATCGATGGCTACTCCGACCAGGCGTGCGTGGCGTTCCTTCGGGATATCAGCGAACGCAGACACAGCGAGCTGGAGCGGCGGTTGGCCGCCATCGCGTTTGAAACCACGGATGGCGTTGTGGTCACGGATGCGGAATTGAACACCCTCAAGGTCAATAACGCCTTTACCCGGATCACGGGGTATAGCAAGCGGGAGGCCGTCGGTCGCAGGGCGCCGATGCTGAGTGACCTTCATGACCATCTGCTGCGTCACCGGTCTTGGAATGATGAAATCGTGGGGTGGCGGAAAAGCGGCGAGGCGTATCCCGCCAGATTGCGGGTCAAGGCGGTCTTCGACGAGGAGGAACGGGTTACGCACTATGTGGCGTCTTTCAACGACCTCAGTTCGAAGAAGGCGCTTCAAAAAAGGGTCAATCAATTGACCAGTGTGGATCAACTGACGGGATTGCCCAATCGCAGCGCGATGTTCAAGACCTTGAGCAACTTGCGTGCGGTGGATCGGGCATGCTCCCACAGTGCCCTGGTGCTGATTGACCTGGACCATTTCAAATCCATCAATGACCGGTTGGGCTATTCCGCCGGGGATCTGTTGCTGCAGCAGGTGGCCCATCGCCTGAAGACGTTGTTCAGGCGGTCGATGGTCCTCTCGCGTTTCGGGGGTGATGCCTTTCTGCTCTTGCTGGAAGGGATTGGTGCGGACGGTGATCAGGCCTTGACGCATGCGCGGGGTGTGGCCGATCAGGTTCAGCAGTGCCTCGTCACCCCCTTCGAGTCGCAGGCATGCGTGAGTCGCCTGACATCCAGTATCGGCATATCGATCTTTTGCGGCGCCGACACACCAACGGAGGCCCTGGTAAGCCGAGTGGAAGCCGCCATGTACGAGGCGAAGCAGGCCGGGGGCCGTTGCATTCGCGTCTACCCTTTGGCGTGAGGAGCCGCCGGGGCCGCCCGCTACACTGGAACTTCACACCAAGGGAGTTGCCATGACGACACTGTCTCACCTGCGCGCCTGGCTGGGCCTGGCGCTGATCTGCCTGCACACACTGGCCGGTGCCGAGGTGCCCGCCGCAACGGCCGAGGCGCTGATGCGAAAGTCCGGTGTCACTCTCCAGTTGGGTGACGTAGCGCCGCAGGTGCTGGCCGGCATCCAGCAATCGGCCGCCGGTGGTGCGCGCATGGACCGACGCGAGCTGGCGCGGCTGGAGGAATTGGCACGCGAGAGTTTCGCCACCGCGCGCTTGCAGGCGCAGTTCGCCCAGGTGTTGGCCCAGCACCTCGGTCCGGCGCAGGCTGCGACGGCACTCAAGTGGTACGACAGCCCCGTTGGTGCGCGCATCACTGCGCTGGAGGTGGCGTCGTCCGCCGAGGAGGAAGACCCCAACCGGGCGCTGGTCGAGGGCAACCAGGCCCTGGCCCAGGCGTCAAGTCGGCGCCAGGCATTGCTGGCACGGCTGGTCAAGGCCACCCTGGCGGCCGAGACCATGGTCACGCTGCAGATCAACACCACGCTGGGGGTGCTGCAGGGCGTAGCCAGCGTGTCGGCCGATGCCGATGCCACGCCGCTGGACGTGCTGCGCAACCGACTGGAAGCGCAGCGTCCGCAGATGCTGGCATCCGGCGTGGGGTTGGCACTGACCCTGTTCGCCCGCACCTACCAGAGCGCCAGCGACAAGGCGCTGGAGCAGTACCTGCGCTTCCTGGGCTCGCCAGCGGGCGTGGCCGTGTCGCAGGCCATGGTGGAGGCGCTGGACCAAACGCTGTCCACAGCGGCGCAGCGCCTGGGGCGTGGCCTGAACCCTGGAAACAGCACCAGCCTGTAGCTGCCGGTGCAGTTGTTAGTCAAGGTTGCTATGAATGTTGTAGCTGCCTACGCAACATCCACGAGGGCTGGCGCCCTGTTTCTTATGCAACGGTGAGCGTGACGTCGATATTGCCGCGGGTGGCGTTGGAGTAGGGGCAGACCTGGTGCGCCTTGGCCACCAGGGCCTCGGCGGCGGCGCGCTCCATGCCGGGGATGTGAATCACCAGCTGCACCTCAATGCCAAAGCCGGCCGGGATCGGGCCGATGCCCACGGTGGCGTCGATGTGGGTGTCGGCGGGCAGGGCAATCTTCTGGCTGCCGGCGACGAACTTCATGGCGCCGATGAAACAGGCGCTGTAGCCGGCGGCAAACAGTTGCTCGGGGTTCACGCCCTGGCCGTTGCCGCCCATTTCCTTGGGAACCGCCAGCTTCAGTTCCAACTGGCCATCGGAGGTGCGGGTGGTGCCATCGCGGCCGCCGGTGGAGGTGGCGTGGGCTTGGTAGACGACTTTTTGCAGGGTGTTGCTCATGGGGTGCTTCTTTCTTGCGAGGGTGCCCCTCTCGGGGCGGGTGGATAAGGAAATCGGGAGGGCGGGTGCTTAGAACAGGTGTTTGAACCAGTCCACGGTGGCGCCGACGACCACCAGGGCGCGCAGCTTCCACAGGGCCAGCGTGTCACCGGATTCGGGGATGGCGGGGCCGCAGCGCGGGTCGGAGCGCTGCAGGGCGCCGGTCATCTTGTGGTCGATGGGAATGGGTTCGCAGCCGTGGTCGGATTCGCACACAAAGTCGAAGGACTCGCGCGCCGGCGCGTGGCAGGACAGGCAGTTCTTGCCGAAGCGATTGATCACGTCCACCGTGCCGCGCTTGACGATGTGCGAGCCCTGCTCGTCGACATTGAGCATGAAAAACTCCCAGTCACCGGTGGCGGGGCTGAAGCCGGCCTCGCGCTTGACCATGACCTCGGTCGGCACCAGTTGCACCACCGAGCCCACGGGGTAGGTGGCGCCCTTGGGCGCGTTGGCCACCTTGACGGTGTCCATCACATTGCCCAGCAGGTTGTCCACGTAGAAGTGGCGCACCTGGGCCATCTGGCGCATGCAGCGGAAGCTGGCGTCCGTCACGTCGACGGTGTTGGCAGCGTAGGCGATCTGGCCGATCACGGTGACGCCCAGGGCAAGCGCCAAGGCGGTTCGTGCAAGGCGAGAGGCAGAGGAGGATGGGGGCATGGTGGTGGCTCCGTGGTGGGTTGGTATTCAGGTGGCAGGTGTTTGCATCGCGCCGCGCAGGTGCTTGATCTGCTGGTTCAATGCAATCAGTTCATGCAGCTGCAGGCCGCTTTGGGCCAGCACGCAGCCGGGGATGTGGGCGGCGCGCGCCTGCAGTTGGCGCCCGGCGGGCGTGAGCCAGACGTGCACGCGGCGCTCGTCTTCACGGGAGCGCTGGCGCGCCAGCCAACCGGCGGCCTCCATGCGCTTGAGCAAGGGTGTGAGCGTGCCCGAATCCAGGCTCAGGCGTTCGCCCAGGGCGGAGACACTGGGGCCGTCCGCCTCCCACAGCACCAACATCACCAGGTACTGCGGGTAGGTCAGTTCCAGCGCGTCCAGCAAGGGCTTGTACAGCTTGGTCATGGCCAGCGAGGCCGAGTACAGCGAGAAGCACAACTGGTTGTCCAGCAACTGGGCCGGGTTGGGTTGGGGGGCGGGGGTCTTGCGTGCCATGGGCTGAATTATAGCTAGCAATTAAATTGTGTGCAATTGAAATGGAAGAAACCGTGATCCGGGAAAACCGCGTCTTGGCAGCCTGCATGCGCTGGGCTATGGTGCAATACGTCGACCACCTCAGGAATTCCCCATGGCAGAAGGCCTGTTTGACTACCTCATCATCGGCGGCGGCTCGGCCGGCTGTGTGCTGGCCGCACGCCTGAGCGAAGACCCCGCCATCACCGTGGCCCTGTTGGAAGCCGGTCCGCCCGACAGCAGTGTGCTCATCCACTGTCCGGCCGGGTTGGCCGTGCTGGCCAAGAACGGCCAGGCCAACTGGAAGTTCGAGACCACGCCCCAGGTTGGCCTCAATGGACGGCGTGGTTACCAGCCGCGCGGCAAGGTGCTGGGGGGCTCCAGCTCGGTCAACGCCATGATCTACATCCGCGGCCAGCGCGAGGACTACGATCGCTGGGCGGCCCAGGGCAACCCCGGCTGGTCCTATGACGAGCTGCTGCCCTACTTCAAGCGCGCCGAAGACAACGCCCGCGGCGCCGACGCCTTCCATGCCACGGGCGGGCCGCTGCACGTGCAGGACCTGACCTCGCCCAATCGCCTGGGCCCGGTCTTTGTGGAGGCGGGCCGCCAGGCTGGCTACCCCGTGAACCCCGACTTCAACGGCGCCACGCAAGAGGGCGTGGGTGTCTACCAGGTCACCCATAAGAATGGTGAGCGCTTCAGCGCCGCCAAGGCCTACCTCACGCCCAACCTGCACCGGCCCAATCTGCGCGTGTTCACCGACGCCCAGGTCACGCGCATCCTGTTGGACAAGAAGCGCGCCGTGGGCGTGGAGTTCGTGCACGACGACCACTTGATGCAACTGCGCTGCGCGCGCGAGGTGCTGCTGTGCGCCGGCGCCCTGCAGTCACCGCAGATCCTGATGCTCTCGGGCATCGGTCCGCACGCGCACCTGGTGCAGACGGGCATTGCCACCCAGCACGACCTACCGGGTGTGGGCCAGAACCTGCATGACCACATCGATGTGGTGCAGGTGGTGAATGCGCCCAAGCTGACCGAGACCTTCGGTGTGTCGCTCACCGGCCTGGTGCGCGCGGTGAAGGGCATCTACGAGTGGCGCGACCACCGCACCGGCATGCTCACCACCAACTTCGCCGAGGCCGGTGGTTTTGTGAAGAGCCAGCCGGGTGAGCGCACGCCCGACCTGCAGTTTCACTTTGCCATCGCCAAGCTGGTGGACCATGGCCGTGCCACGGTGCTGGGGCACGGCTATTCCTGCCATGTGTGTCTGTTGCGTCCGGTCAGCCGCGGCAGCCTCACCCTGGCCAGTAAGGACCCCTTTGCCGCACCCCATATCGACCCCAACTTCCTGGGCGAACGTGACGATGTGGATCGGCTGATGCGCGGCTTTCGCCTGATGCGCACGGTGCTGCAGCAGCCGGCACTGGCCCAACTGGGTGGGCGGGAAACGGCGCGCTCGGCCCAGGCCGTGAGCGACCTGCAGGTGGAGCAGTTCATCCGTGAAAACGCCGACACCGTCTACCACCCGGTGGGCACCTGCCGCATGGGCAAGGGGCACTTGAACGTGGTCGACCATGAACTGCGCGTGCACGGCCTGCAGGGCCTGCGCGTGGTGGATGCGTCCATCATGCCGCAGGTGGTCAGCGGCAACACCAATGCGCCCACCATCATGATTGCCGAAAAGGCGGCCGACCTGATCCGCGCCGCACAAAAGGCATGAAATGGGTTGAATTGGCGTGTTTAAGGTTTTTTTAGCAAGTCCTTAAGCAATATTTAGGAACGCGCCGGAGCGGCGATTTTTAGACTTCTTTCCATGGTTGCGCGGTGCATGGGGCACTGCGCAAACCACCAACCCCAACGGGTCCGTGACCCGGGAAAGAAGGATCTCATGCGCAACACCGTTCAGGAAAACCAGGCCGTCGCCGCCACGCAGGCCGCTCCCCGCTTCGACATGTACACCGGCATCCACAAGGCGCTGCGCGCCATGATGACCGACACCCTGCTGGCCGTGGGCCGCATGGACACCACCGACACCGAAGAGGTGACCGCCGTCAGCGGCCGGGTCCTGGAACTGCTGGACTTTTGCATCGGCCACCTGGAGCACGAGAACACCTTCGTGCACACCGCCTTGGAGGCGCGCGCGCCCGGCGCCAGCGAGTTGATGGCCCACGAGCATGTGGAGCACCGCGAACACATTGCGTCCCTCAAGCGCGCCGTGGCCGCCATCTGGGCGAGCCCCGAAGGCCGCTGCCCGCCCGACGCGGCCCTGGCCCTGTACCGCGAGTTGGCCCTGTTCGTGGCCGACAACTTCCACCACATGCACGCCGAAGAGACGGCGCACAACGCCGTGCTGTGGGCCCGCTACACGGATGCCGAACTGATTGGCATCCACGACGCCTTGCTGGCCTCCATCCCCCCGGCCGAGATGATGTTCACCCTGCGCTGGCTGGTGCCCTACATGAACCCGGCCGAGCGCGCGGCCCTGCTGGGCGGCATGCGCGAGCACGCGCCGGCCCCGGCCTTTGCCGCCGCCGTGGAGACCGTGCAACCGCACCTGACGCTGACCGAGTGGGCCAAGCTGGCGCGCGCGCTGGGCCTGCCGCCCGCGCCCGGGTTGGTCAACATCTGAGGACGGCGCAGTCATGCAACTCGACCGAAAGTACCTGGTCTGGGCCCTGTGCTACGCCGTTGCCGGCATGGGCCTGGGCATCTACATGGCGGCCTCGCACCAGCATGCGCAGCATGTCACGCATGCCCATCTGTTGCTGTTGGGCTTTGTGGCCTCGTTGGTGTACGGCGTGATCCACAAGCTCTGGCTGGAAGGCCAGAGTAAAGGCATGGCCGTGGCCCAGCTCTTCGTGCACCAACTGGGCGTGCTGGGCATGTGCAGCGGCCTGTTCCTGCTTTATGGCGGCTTTGTGGGCGGCGCGGTGCTGGAGCCGCTGCTCGGCGTAGCCTCCATCGCTGTGCTGCTGGGCGTAGTGCTGATGCTGCGCATGGTGCTGACCAGCCGCAGTGACGCCTGGGCCTGAGGGGATTCGCTCAGGCGACTTCCTGCAGCTCCAGCGGGCGCTGCACCGCCAGGCAGAAGCGTCCGCGTCCGGTTTTCTCGATGCGGATCCAGGGGCCGCGCTCGACCAGGCGGCGCTGCAGCAGCACCAGGCGGGCCTCCAGGTTGTCGATCACGTCGGGCAGGCCCAGCTCGGGCGCCAGGCGCAGTTCGCGGTTGGTGAACTCGGTGCGCCCGAGCCGGGAGAAGTCCCGCACCAGCTTCCAGAAAATGGCACCGGCCACGCCCTTGATCAGGTAGTCGTCGCCGATGAACACGCTGTCGTTGGCGGCAAAGTGGCGGATCTGCAGGGGTTGGCCGCCCATGGCGGGCAGCACGCTGTCCGAGGGGGCTGGGTCGGGCTGCTCGGGGCTGGCCTGCATCAGGTCGATGCTGGCGCCCAGGTGCCCGGCCACGGCCACCAGCACGTCTTCGTCCTCGAAGTTGAACTGCAGGTCGTTCGGGCTCTCCACAAACAGCACGCCCAGCAGGCGTCCGGCCGACAGAATGGGCACGGCCAGCTGGCTGTGCGGCGCATCCAGACCCGGCCAGGGGATGTCCATGTCCAGCGCCAGGTCCGCGCTGTCCTCTTGCAGGCTGCTGCGGATGGCGGCGCTGTACTGGTAGGCATTGGTCATGTGCATGATGCGCACCGGCGTGCGCTCGCGCGCCGCCATGCCGATGACGCCCTGGCCCATGTCGATTTCGGAGCCGACGCCGGAGGTGGCGTAGCCGCAACTGGCCACCGTGTACAGGCGCCCGGTCACGGGGTCCAGCATCAGCACCATGGCGTGGCGCACGTCCAGGCAATCGGCCAGGGCGCCCAGGGTGGCGTTGAGCAGCTCATCCAGCGCGGTGCAGCGCACCAGCCGCTCACTGACCTGACGCACGGCATTGAGCAGGCCGCAGCGCGGCGGCGCGGCAGGCAGGTAGTCGCCCTCCAGCGCCTCGATGGACTGCACCTCGTACACGTCCGACCCGCGCAGGCGGAACACGTTGGCCATGCCGGTGTGGGAGGCGATACCGGCCAGTTGGGCCTTCATGCTCTCGAACAGCGGGCCTTCCTCCTCGGTGCGCAGGTAGCGGATGTGGATGCGGAAGAACTGCGCCGTCACCGGGTGCAGCACCAGCAGGTTGGCGTAGGGGTTGACCAGGATGTTCTGGCGCGTCTTGTTGAGGAACTGGAAGGACAGCGCCAGATGGCGCTCGTCCATGTAGAACACCTGCGAGATGTAGGCCACATTGGGCACGCCGTCTTGCGTGCAGGTGGCCATGATGGTCGGGATGGCGCCCTCCAGACAGGGTCGGATGGCACCCAGGGTCAGCGGCGCGTTCATGCCGCGGCCTTCGCGGGCTGGGCGCCGATGCGGGCGCCGGCGCGGCTGCCGGGCGTCTGGTCGAACGCCTCCTGGGGCTCGAACTCCACGGCCACCACATCCCCTACCGTGCAGGCCAGCATGGCACGGGTGAAATGCGGCTCCACGCCGACCTCGATCAACTCCTTCTCCATCGCCACCAGGTAGCGGTCCAGCAGCGGGCGGTCGGCTTCGATCATGGGGCGCATGTGCACGCGATCCGCCTTGACCTGCAGGGTGCGGTAGGTCGATGGCTGGCTGAAGACCACGGCAATGCGCCCGGTGGCCGCCAGGTCCTGCAGCAACTGGCGGGATTGGCGCCGTGCCAGGAACACCGTCACCCGGGAGCCGTCGGTGGTGATGGTGCTGCCCACGGCGCGCATCAGGCTGGGGCGCAGGCTGGCGTCGCACGCGCTGACGATGGTCGAGACACCGCCGGCCACCATGGCGATCCAGTCCGGCGCGAGCAAGGAGGGCGTGGTACGCATGCGGCGGGATTGTAGGGGCGCTGGGGCTACATGCGAAAGCGTTTGCGGGTCAGCGCCAAGGCGATCCAGAACGACACCACGGCGTAGGCCGCCAGCACCGCCAGGTGGCGCGGCGCGTCCTGCGGCCACTGGTCCATGAACAGGGGGCGCACCAGTTGCACGGCGCTGGACAGGGGCAACCAGTCCGCCACCACGTGCACGGCGTACGGCAACTGGTCCAGTGGGAAGAACACGCCGCTCAGGAACATCATGGGCGTGAGGAACAGGGTGAAGTAGTAGGTGAAGAAGTCATAGCCTTGGGCCAGGGCGTTGAAGATCAGCGCGATGCAGCTGAAGGTGATGCCAACCCCCAGCAGGATGGGCCAGGCCACCAGCAGCTTCGGTGAGTGGCTGATGTTCAGCGCCAGCATCACGCCCAGGATGGCGGTGACGGTGAACAGCGCCTTGAAGGCGGCCCACAGCATCTCGGCCAGCACGATGTCGTCCAGGCCCACCGGCGCGTTCATGATGCCGTCCCAGGTCTTTTGCACGTGCATGCGCGAGAAGGCGGAGTACAGCGCCTCGAAGGACGCGGCCTGCATCGCGCTCATGCACACCGAGCCACTGGCCAGGAACAGGATGTAGGGCACGGCGGTGGGGCCATCCGGCCCGGCCACGGTGATCTTGCCGACCAGCGCACCCATGCCGTAGCCAAAGGCCACCAGCCACATCAGCGGCTCGGCAATGTTGCCCACCAGGCTGGGTATGGCCAGCTTGCGCCACACCAGCAGGTTGCGCAGGAACACCGGCCAGAAGCGCCAGGACAGGCGCGGCGCCCGCCAGGGTGATGGATTTGCGCTGTTAGCCCTCGTGGATGCTGCGTGGGTAGCTATATTATTCATAGCACTAAGCCTCCTCACGAATCTGGCGCCCGGTCAGTTTGAGGAACAAATCCTCCAGATTGGCCGGGCGGTGCAGGGTGCGCAGCTGCGGATGCGCCTGCAGCGCCTGCAGCAGGGCGGCGGCGTTGGCGGTGTAGAAGAACACGGTTTCGCCGCTGACCTCGGTGCGGGCTGCCAGGGCGCGCAGGGGCGAGTCCTGCAGGGCCAAGGCGCCCACGCCATAGACCTCCACCACATCCGGCTCCAGGTGTTCGCAGATCAGGTCGCGCGGGCGGCCCTCGGCGATCTTCTTGCCGTGGTCCAGCACCAGCAGGCGGTCGCACAGGCGCTCGGCCTCGTCCATGAAATGGGTGGTGAGCAGGATGGACTTGCCCTGCTGCAAGAGCAGTTGCAGGCGTTCCCACATCAGGTGGCGGGCCTGCGGGTCCAGCCCGGTGGTGGGCTCGTCCAGCAGCAACAGGCGCGGGTCGTTGACCAGGGCACGCGCCAGCGAGAGGCGGCGCTTCATGCCGCCGGAGAGCTCGCCGGGACGCGCCTGGGCCTTGCTGGTGAGCGAGGCGAATTCCAGCAGATCGGGGATGCGGGCCTGGATCTGGGCGTCCTTCAGACCGAAGTAGCGGCCATAGACCAGCAGGTTCTCGGCGCAGCTGAAGTCCGGGTCCAGCGTGTCCATCTGGCTGACCACGCCCAACTGGGCCTTGATGGCCAAGGCGTCCTGCGGCATCTCAAGGCCCAGGGCGTGGATGCTGCCACCGTCGGGCGCGCACAGCCCCAGGCACATGCGGATGGTAGTGGTCTTGCCGGCGCCGTTCGGCCCAATCACGCCCAGGCATTCGCCGGCGTGGATGGCGAACGACAGGTCGTTCACCACCGTGGCCTCGCCGTAGCGCTTGACCAGGTGCTCCACGCGAAAGAGTTCGGTCATCGTGTTCATGGAAGTTGGAGGTTCAGCCCACCACCTGCAGCCGCCCGCGGCCCTGGCTCTTGGCCAGGTACAGGCCGCTGTCGGCGCGGACCATGAAGGTGGTGAGGGAATCGTCGCTGGTCTGCAGCAGGGCCAGCCCGGCGCTGTAGTCCACGCTCAGTTGCGTTTGCAGGCCGCAGGCGATCTTGAGCGCGGCGCGCAGACGCTGCTCGATCAGCACGGCCGAGGCGCGGTCGGTATGCGGCAGCAGCAGGGCGAATTCCTCGCCGCCCACGCGGGCGGCCAGGTCGCTGGAGCGCCGGTGCGTGAGCAGCACGGTGGCAAACAGGCGCAGCACCTGGTCGCCGACCTCGTGGCCTTGGGTGTCGTTGATGCGCTTGAAATGGTCCAGGTCCAGCATGATCAGCGCCAGCGGCGTGCCGTGGCGCTTGGCCTGGGAGAACATTCCCGGGGCGCGTTCTTCCCAACCGCGGCGGTTGAGCAAGCCCGTCAGCGCGTCGGTGGACAGTTGCTCGCGTAAGCGGGCATCGGCCTCGTCACGCCAGGCCACCAGCACCGCCACGGTGGTCAGCACCAGGGTGACGTTGGCGGCCAGTTGGGCACCCACGTTGATGGGATGCGGGGCGGCGAAGCTGGGGTACAGCTCGGGAAAGAAGCCCCCCAGCACGCCGCGCCCGACTGTGAAGGCGGCCACCACCAGGTAGCACAGGGCCATGAGCGTGCGCCAGGGCCGGGAGGCCTTGGCCTGCGGCCACAGGGCGGCGCGGCCCACCAGGACCAGTTGCGCGGCCAGCACGAAGTTGGCAAAGGCCACGCGCAGGCTGTAGTGCTCGAACGCCAGGCCATAGCCCAGCGGCAGCGCCACGGCCAGCACCATGAGCGTGCGCTTCCACGGGCGCGGCCCCAGCCACTCCTGCAGCGACCAGTACATGGCCAGGTTGGCGGCGGCCGCCGATGACACGCTGCACACCGACAGCACCGGGTCCAGCCAGGTGTGCGCCACCGCCTCGGAGGCAATGATGAAGACCCAGCCCAGGGTCTGGAGAATCAGGCTGATCTGCGCCATGCGCGCCGCGCGGCTAATGCCGCGGCCCATGATCAGCGGCAGCGCAATCGACACGGTGGCCAGGTTGGCCGCCGTGAGCACCAGGATGGTGGTGACGTCGATCACGAGCATGGAGCCTTGGGCTGCCTACTGGAAGGCCACCTCGGAGAAGCTGCGCAGCTTGCGGCTGTGCAGTTGCTCGGTACCCTGGGCGCGCAGCAGCTCAATGGCCCGCATGCCGATGCGCAGATGCTGGTCCACCCGTTCGCGGTAGAAGTGGTTGGCCATGCCGGGCAGCTTGATCTCGCCATGCAAGGGCTTGTCGCTCACGCACAGCAGGGTGCCGTAGGGCACGCGAAAGCGAAAACCGTTGGCGGCAATGGTGGCGCTTTCCATGTCCAGGGCCACGGCGCGGCTCTGGCTGAAGCGGCGCTGGGGCTGGTTGTCGGGCAACAGCTCCCAGTTGCGGTTGTCGGTGCTGGCCACGGTGCCGGTGCGCATGATGCTCTTGAGCGCGGCACCCGACACCTGGGTCACGTCGGCCACGGCCGATTCCAGGGCCACCTGGATCTCGGCCAGGGCAGGAATCGGCACCCACAGCGGCAGTTCCTCGTCCAGCACATGGTCCTCGCGCACATAGCCGTGGGCCAGCACATAGTCGCCCAGTTGCTGGCTGTTGCGCAGGCCGGCGCAGTGGCCCAGCATGATCCAGGCGTGGGGTCGCAGCACGGCGATGTGGTCGGTGATGTTCTTGGCATTGGCGGGACCTACACCGATGTTGACCATGGTGATGCCGGCGCGGTCGGCGCGAACCAGGTGGTAGGCCGGCATTTGCGGCATGCGCGGCGGCTCCTTGCCCAGGGCATCCAAGGCCTCGGGCGGCAGACCCACGCGGCGCGTGACCACGTTGCCGGGCTCCACGAAGGCGATGTATTCGCTGTTCGGGTCCTGCATGGCGGCATGGCCCAGGGCGATGAATTCGTCGATGTAGAACTGGTAGTTGGTGAACAGCACGAAGTTCTGGAAATGCTCGGCCGCCGTGCCGGTGTAGTGGCGCAGCCGGTGCAGCGAGTAGTCCACGCGCGGCGCGGTGAACAAGGCCAGGGGCTGGGGTTCGCCGGGGCGGGGCTGGTAGGTGCCGTTGGCGATGCCGTCGTCCATGGCCGCCAGGTCGGGCAGATCGAACACGTCGCGCATCAGGGTGCGGCGCGCCGCGCTCATGCTGCCTTCCACATGGTCGTTCTCGGCGAAGGAGAAGTGCACGGGGATGGGTTGCGAGCTGGTGCCCACCTCCAGCTCCACGCCGTGGTTTTGCAGCAGCAGGTTGAACTGGTCCAGGTAGTAGTCGTGGTACAGGTCGGGGCGGGTCAGCGTGGTCTCGAAGCGGCCGGGGCCGGCGACGAAGCCGTAGCTCAGGCGCGCGCTTTCGGGCGTGATGGTGCGTGAGACCGTGTCCGTGTGGATGCGCACCATCGGGTAGCAGGCGCGCACATGGCCCAGGTTGTCCTGGCCGGCGACGAAGTCCTGCATGGCCCGGCGCAGGTGGGCGATGCTGCTGTCGTAGATGCGGTTGACCTGGGCCAGGGCAGCGGCGGCGTCGGTGAAGCGTTCGGGGGCGATGAAAGACGGAAGGTTGGGCATGGGCCTATTGTGCCGTGCCCCTGTGACGCCTGCCGCTTTGCGGAATAATACGCAGCAGCGACTACCGCACTTTTGTTGCAGGACTCTTACTGGTGCCAGATCCCAACGACTCCCGTTTTGTCGAAACCGGATTCCCCTCCTTGCAGTGGGAGGAAGACGATTTGCCCACGCGGCCCATGCCCATGCACGAGCGCCCGCTGCAGGCCCGCATCGACCACGAGATGGCCATCATCGCCGAGCACCACATCCGCATCGCGCTGGCCATCGAGAAGTTCTGGGGCCACCGCGACTGCGTGGAATACCTGCAGAAGCTCATCATGAGCGGCGGCACGCACGACGGCAAGAACCGCGTCGGCTTCAAGCCGGAGGTGATCTCGGCGCTGATGAACCTGGCCGGCCTGCACCAGATCGAATGACCGGAACCCTTCCCTGATGCGCAAATACCTCGTCGGCACCCTGGTGCTGCTGGCCCTGGGCCTGGCTGTCTTCTTCAACGTGCCCACCATCGTCGATGGGCGCATGAACACCCTGATCCACCCCGCCCCCTATGCCGCCAGCGAGGCGGCCCGCGCCGCGCACCAGGGCCTGTTCGTGGCCGACCTGCACGACGACGCCCTGCTGTGGAACCGTGACCTGCTGCAGCGCTACGAACGCGGCCACGCCGACCTGCCGCGCCTCTTGGACGGCCACGTGGCCCTGCAGGTGTTCGCCACCGTCACCAAGACACCCAAGGGCCTGAACTACGAGCGCAACGGCGCCGACACCGACAGCATCACCCTGCTGACCATGGCCCAGCGCTGGCCGCGCGCCACCTGGAACAGCCTGCTGGAGCGCGCCCTGTACCAGGGGGAGAAGCTGCACCAGGCTGCCCAAGACAGCGGCGGGCGCCTGGTGGTGGTCCAGAACCGCCAGGATTTGCTCAATTTTGTCCAGGCCTGGAGCCAGGACAACCACCGCGTGGCCGCCATCCTGGCCACCGAGGGCCTGCACCCGCTGGAGGGCAAGCTGGAGAACGTGGACCGCCTGTATGACGCGGGCTTTCGCATCACCGGCCTGACGCACTTCTTCGACAACGAGGTCGGCGGCTCCGCCCACGGCCTGGAGAAGGGCGGCCTCACCCCCTTTGGCCGCCAGGTGGTGGCCAAGCTGCAGGACAAGGGCATGCTGATCGACCTGGCCCACGCCTCCAAGCCGCTGATCGACGACGTGCTGGCCGTGGCCAAGCGTCCCGTGCTGGTGTCCCACACCGGCGTGGCCGGCACCTGCCCGGGCCCGCGCAACCTGACCGACGACCACTTGAAGCGCATCGCCGCCACCGGCGGCGTGGTCGGCATCGGCTACTGGGACGGCGCCGTTTGCAAACCGGAGATTGCGTCCATCGTGAAGGCCATCCGCTACGCCGTCGACCAGGTGGGTGTTGCCCACGTCGCCCTGGGCTCGGACTTCGACGGCGCCACCCGCATGCCCTTTGACGTGACCGGCCTGCCGCAGCTGACCGAGGGCCTGATGGCCGCGGGTTTCAGCGCCGGCGACATCCGCGCCATCATGGGCGGCAACGTACAGCGCCTGTTGTTGCAGACCCTGCCCGCCAGTTGACGCCATGCCCCATTTCCCCCAGTCGTTGCAAGCCAAATAGGCCGCTAGCCCTCGCCAACACTGCGTAGGCAGCTATCAAAAAAGTAGTATTTCCATGACCGCTTCACCTCTCTCCACCCAGCACCGGTTCGACGTTTTGATCGTTGGCAGCGGTCTGGCCGGCCTCTCGGCGGCGCTGCACCTGGCGCCCACGCACCGCGTGGCCGTGCTGACCAAGCGCGCCATGAGCGACGGCTCCAGCGGCTGGGCGCAGGGTGGCATCGCCGCCGTGCTGGCCGAGGGCGATAGCTTCGACGCCCACGTGCAGGACACCTTGGTGGCCGGCGCCGGTCTGTCCGACCCGGCGGCCACGCGCTTCGTCGTGGAGCATTCTCCCGAAAGCATTGCCTGGCTGCGCGAACTGGGCGTGCCGTTTTCCGAGGAAGACGGCGCCCTGCACCTGACGCGCGAGGGCGGCCACAGCGCGCGGCGCATCGTCCACGTGACCGATGCCACCGGCGCGGCGGTGCAGAAGACGCTGATCGACACCGTGCGCCGCACGCCCAACATCACGCTGTTCGAGAACCACACCCTGGTCGACCTGATCACCGAGCGAAAACTGGGGTTGGGCGGTGCCGGTCAACCCAACCGCTGCCTGGGCCTGTACGCGCTGGACGAGGCCACCGACACGGTGCACACCTTCAGCGCGCCGCACACCGTGCTGGCCACCGGCGGCGCCGGCAAGGTCTACCTCTACACCACCAACCCCGACACCGCCACCGGCGACGGCATCGCCGCCGCCTGGCGCGCCGGCTGCCGGGTGACGAACATGGAGTTCATCCAGTTCCACCCGACCTGCCTGTACCACCCGCATGCCAAGAGCTTCCTGATCAGCGAGGCGGTGCGCGGCGAGGGCGGACGCCTGCTGCTGCCGCAATCGGCGGGAGGCACCCGTTTCATGCCCCTGCACGACGAACGGGCCGAACTGGCGCCGCGCGACGTGGTGGCCCGCGCCATCGACTTCGAGATGAAGAAGGGCGGCTTCGACTGCGTCTACCTGGACATCTCGCACCAGCCCAAGGCCTTTCTGCTGGAGCATTTCCCCAACATCTACGCGCGTTGCCTGGAGTTGGGCATCGACATCAGCCTGCAGCCCATCCCCGTGGTGCCGGCGGCGCACTACACCTGCGGCGGCATCCACACCGATCTGTTGGGCGCCACCGACCTGACCGGCCTGCACGCCATCGGTGAGACCGCCTACACCGGCCTGCACGGCGCCAACCGACTGGCCAGCAACTCGTTGGTGGAATGCATGGTGTTCGCCCGCGCCGCCGCCCACCACATCCTGGCCACGCCGCTGGCCGCACCGCCGGCTTTGCCGGACTGGGACGACAGCCGCGTGACCGATGCCGACGAGGCGGTGGTGATCTCGCACAACTGGGACGAACTGCGCCGCTTCATGTGGGACTACGTCGGGATTGTGCGCACCAACAAGCGCCTGGAGCGCGCCGCCCACCGCATCGCGTTGCTGCAGGGGGAGATCCAGGAGTTCTACGCCCACTTCCACGTCACGCGTGACCTGCTGGAACTGCGCAACCTGGTGCAGGTGGCCGAACTCATCGTGCGCTCGGCCCAGGCCCGCCACGAGAGCCGGGGTCTGCACTTCAGCCGCGACTACCCGGCCCTGGCGACGCAGGCTTTGCCCACCACGCTGGCACCGTAGCGCCCCTGCGTTGCAGCACGGGCACACCCCATGTTTATGGGGTTTGCCAAAAGAAATAGCCGTGTTAGCGTACGCCGAATCACCGCGAAGGGAGTACCGCTATGCGCAACAACCAGCCAGTGAGTCAGACCGAATATGCCGTCCCGACGGGGCGAACCCTGGTGTCGGTAACCGACCTCAAGGGCCGCATCACCTACTGCAACCCGGCCTTCGTGGAGGTCAGCGGCTACTCCAGTGCGGAATTGTTGGGCCAGCCCCACAACCTCGTGCGTCATCCAGATATGCCCAGCGAGGCCTTTCGCGACCTGTGGGCCACCATCCAGGCCAAGCAGCCCTGGACCGGGTTGGTCAAGAACCGGCGCAAGAACGGCGATTACTACTGGGTGCGGGCCAATGCCACGCCCATGCTGGACGGCGACACGGTCACCGGCTACCTGTCGGTGCGCACCCTGCCCAGCCGCGCGGAGGTTGCCGCGGCCGAGAGCCTGTACCGCCGCATGCAGACCACGGAAACCGGTGCAGCGGCCACGCTGGCGTTGCACCGCGGGCAGGTGCGCCGGCGCGGTTTGTCGGGGCGCCTGGGCCGGCTCTTGACCCTGGGTTCGGTCGGCAAGACCGTGCTGATACAGGCCGTGGCGGTGGGAGCCGTGGTGGCATCGGTGATGCTGGCCCTGCCGCTGGGTGTAACCCTGGCGCTGGGGCTGGCGGCCATTGGCCTGGCCAGTTGGGCCAATTGGGCGGTGAGCATCCGGCCGCTGCAGGCCTTGGTGGGTGACGCCAACCATCTGGCCGCGGGCGACCTGTCGCACGCCATCACCACCGGTTCCAGCGGGTTGTTGGGCCAGTTGCAGCAGGCGCTGATGCAGATGTCGGTCAACCTGCGCACCGTGGTGGCCGACGTGCGCGACGAGGTGGACAACCTGCGCGACTCGGCCCAGGAGATTGCCGATGGCAACCAGGACATGTCGGCGCGCACCGAGACCCAGGCCAGCAGCCTGCAACAGACGGCCGCCTCCATGGAGCAGATCAACGGTTCGGCGCAGCAAAGTGAGACCTGCGCCGCTCGGGGTACCGAGCTGGCCGACGCCGCGGCTGATGTCACCGCGCGCAGTAACGAGGCCGTGGACGCCGTGGCCCAGACCATGCAGGGCATCACCGAGGCGTCCGAGCGCATCGGCGAGATCGTGCACCTGATCGAGGGCGTGGCCTTTCAGACCAACATCCTGGCGCTCAATGCGGCGGTCGAGGCCGCGCGCGCCGGGGATGCCGGGCGCGGCTTTGCCGTCGTGGCCTCCGAGGTGCGCAGCCTGGCCCAGCGCGCCGCCGACTCCGTGCGCGAGATCCGCCAACTGATTGCCGACTCCGCGCAGCGCGTCAGCACCGGCAGTGAGCGGACCGCCCAGGCGCGTGAGCGCATGGGCAACGCCCTGGGTGCAGTGACCAATGTCCGCTCGGTGCTGGAGGAAATCCGCGGCACCGTGGGCGAGCAGCATACCGGTATCTCCCAGATCTCCGAGGCCATCGCCCAGCTCGACACCATCACCCAGCAGAACGCGGCCATGGTGGAGGAACTGGCCGCGGCGGCCAAGTCGGTGCAGGGTCAGGTGGTGGGCGTGAGCAACTCCATGCGCCTGTTCCGCCTGGCGCGGGGGGACCTGACGCTGTCCCAGATGGACGCCGTGGACCTGCGCCGCCAGGGGCGCGAACTGCTGACGCTGGAGTAGGCGCAGGGGCGCCGCTACGGCTGCTCCCGGGTGTAACGCTGGTAGATACGTTCCAGTTCGCCACTGCGCCGCGCCTGAGCCACCGCCTGCTCCAGACGGCGCTGGGTGTTGGCGTCGAGCTGGCGGGCGGCCCACAGGTAGCTGGGGCTGGACTGCATGACGCCGGGGTGCAGGCGTAATTGTTCGGACAGGCCTTCACTGTGGATGTAGTAGGCGCCGGTCAGCTCATTTGTGTAATAAAAGCGGGCCCGTTTGTTGGCCACGTTGCGCAGGGCCACGGCGCTGCTGCCGGGGGTTTCCATGACCTGAACGCCAGCGCGGCGCAGCTTGTCGGCGTAGCTGGCGCCGGACTGGGTGACCACCAGGTCGCCCGCCTGGGCCAGGTCTTGCAGTCCGTGGATGGTGCCGGTGTCGTCGCGCCGGCCTACCAGGCGTTCCTGCAGCACAAACAGCGGCGTGCTCACGCGGTAGGCCATCTCGTTGCGCTGGCTGGTTTCCAGCAGGGCACAGGCCACATCGATGCGGCCGTCGCGCAGCTCGGCCTCGATGCGCTTGATTGGGGTGGGGCGGGGGTCGATCTGGAAGCGCAGTCCCTTGTCGATGCGTTCCAGCGCGGCCAGCATCTCCGGGCACAGGCCGGTCACGGTGCCGCCGGCTTCGATGAACTTGGGCGCCGATCCCTCCTGGGCCAGGGTGCGCAAGGTCACGTGCGGCGGCTCGCCCGCCAGCAGGGCCGCAGCGTAACCCATGCCCAGCAGCAGGCATCCAAGGGTGCTCTTCATGCACCCAGTATGGTTCTGGGTGGCGTGTCCGTCAACGCGATCACAGGGGGACTCAGGCCGCGCCCAGGTGCGGCACCAGATGGGCCACGGGTTGGCCCGCTTTCAGCGCGGCGGTGAAGGCCAGCATGCGGTTAATCGGCTGGCGGGCGCGCGGAATCAGGCCTGAGTCCACGTGGATGGCGTTGGCGCCGGTCTCCAGCACGTGGGCCAGGCCGGCCAGGCCGTTCATGGCCATCCAGGGGCAGTGGGCGCAGCTCTTGCAGGTGGCGCTGTTGCCGGCGGTGGGGGCCTCGATGAAGACCTTGCCGGGATTGAGCGTGCGCAGCTTGTGCATCATGCCGTTGTCCGTGGCGACGATGAATTCCGTGGCGTCCAGTGTGCGTGCGGCATTCAGGATGGCGCTGGTGGAGCCCACGGCATCGGCCAAGGCCACGACCTCGGCCGGCGATTCGGGGTGCACTAGCACCTTGGCTTTCGGGTGTTCTTTTTTCAACGCCTCCAGCTCGAAGGCCTTGAACTCGTCGTGCACGATGCAGGCGCCGTTCCAGAACACCATGTCGGCACCGGTTTCGCGCTGGATGTAGGCGCCCAGGTGGCGGTCCGGCGCCCACAGGATCTTCTGGCCGCTGTCCTTCAGGGCGCGCACGATGTCGAGTGCGCAACTGCTGGTCACCAGCCAGTCGGCGCGGGCCTTCACGGCGGCGCTGGTGTTGGCATAGACCACGACGGTGCGGTCCGGGTGGGCGTCGCAGAAGGCGCTGAATTCGGCCACCGGGCAGCCCAGGTCCAGCGAGCAGGTGGCGTCCAGGTCGGGCATTAGCACCGTCTTCTCGGGCGACAAAATCTTGGCCGTTTCACCCATGAACTTCACGCCAGACACCACCAGCGTCTGCGCCGCATGGTCGCGGCCGAAGCGCGCCATCTCCAGTGAATCGCTGACGATGCCGCCGGTTTCCTCGGCCAGGTCCTGCAGGTCGGGGTGCACGTAGTAGTGCGAGACCATGACCGCGTTCTTTTCCTTCAGCAGACGGCGGATCGTGTCCTTCAGTGCGGCGCGCTCGGCGGGGGCGGGTTCATCGGGCACGCGCGCCCAGGCGTGGCGCGTGCTGCACACGCCGGGCTCGCCCGTGACGGAGGTTTCGGGCTGCTCGTAGTCAACGGAAAGGGTGGTGGCGTTCATGGGGGGTCTCAGGCTTGTGCCTCGAAGCGCATGGAGTAGTCGGTGGCCTGCACGTCCTTGGTCAGTGTGCCGATGGAGATGCGGTCCACGCCGGTTTCGGCCAGGGCGCGCAGGCCGGCAAGCGTGACGCCACCCGAGATTTCCAGAATGGCGCGGCCATTGTTGATGCGCACGGCCTCCACCAGTGTGGGCAGTGGCATGTTGTCCAGCAGCACCATGCGGGCGCCGCAGTCCAGCGCCTCCTGCAACTGCGCCAGCGTCTCGACCTCGATCTCGACAAAGTCGGCATTGGCCGCCATGGCGGCGGCCTGGCGCAGCACCTGCGGGATGCCGCCGGCCGCGGCGATATGGTTTTCCTTGATCAGCACGGCGTCGTACAGGCCCACCCGGTGGTTGGTACCGCCGCCACAGCGCACGGCGTATTTCTGCGCCAGGCGCAGGCCCGGCAGGGTCTTGCGCGTATCCACGATGGCCGCGCGGGTGCCGGCCACGGCGGCCACATAGGTGGCGGTCTTGGTGGCGACGGCACTGAGCAGTTGCAGGAAGTTCAGCGCGGTGCGCTCGGCCGTCAGCAGGGCCTGGGCGCGGCCCTGCACCTCGAACACCACCTGGTTGGCCTCGCAGCGTCCGCCGTCGGGCACATGCCACTGAATCTGGGCGTTCGGGTCCAGTGCGCGGATGGCGGCATCCACCCAGGCCTGGCCGCAGACCACGGCGCTCTCACGGGCCAGCACGCGGGCGGTGGCCGCTCGGTTGGGATCGATCAGGCCGGCGGTCAGGTCGCCAGCGCCCACGTCCTCGGCCAGGGCGCGGGCCACGTCGGTCTGAGCCAGTTGGGCGATGGATGCGGGGGAGAAATCAAAGGATAGAGACATAGGGACTCGGTATACAAACGTTCCCCAGGGCTGCCATACACTACGCGGCGTCGTTTGGGGTGGTCTGCGATGGTACACATCTGGCCGCCGGTTCTTCCATTTCAAGCCTAAAAGCCATGTTCCGAACCCTGCTCAAGTCCAAGATCCACCGTGTCGCCGTCACCCAGTGCGAGCTGCACTACGAAGGCTCCTGCGCCATCGACGAAGACCTGCTGGATGCCGCCAACATCTGCGAGAACGAGCAGGTCCACATCTGGAACATCAACAACGGCGAGCGCTTCATCACCTACGCCATCAAGGGCGAGCGCGGCAGCGGCATGATTTCGGTCAATGGCTCGGCCGCCCGTCGCGCCAGCAACGGCGACCTGCTCATCATTGCCGCCTTTGCCCAGGTGCACGAGGACCAGGTGGCCACGCACAAGCCCCAACTGGTGTTTGTGGACGACAACAACAAGCAGTGTGGTCTGCGCGATCACGTGCCGACCCAGGCGCAGCCTGGCACCGTGGCACGTGCCTGATGGCGTGAGCCGCGGCGACCGTTGGTTGCTGGCGCTGTACCAATTGGCCACCTGGGTGACCTTCAGCGTCCTGGATGACGCTGCCATGCTGGCTTTCGCTTTTTCCTGAGGGCGCGCTTTCACTGCGAATGCCGGCTTGACAGGAGGTGATCAAAATTAGACACTCGCATAATTATGCGAATGGCTAATTAAATCCGGCATGCCCCGCCCCTCCCGCAACATCGATCAGATCCTGCTGCAAAGCGGCCGCGCGCTGTACCCGCAGCACGGCTGTGCCGGCCTGTCGCTGCGCATGCTGGCCGAACATGCCCAGGTCAACGTGGGCATGTTCCACTACCACTTCCAGAACAAGGACAACTTCCTGCGCGAGCTGCTCACGCAGATGTACGAGGAACTGTTCGCGCAGCTGCAGCGCGAGGCCAGCATGGACGGCACCACCCTGCAGCGCCTGCGCCAGGCCTTGTGCCGCCTGGGTCGCCTGATGCGCGAGCACGGGCACTGGATCGGCCGCGTGCTGTCTGACGCCACCCAGGGCGAGCCGGTGGCAACGGCCTTCCTGCAGGCCAATGGCACGCGCCATCTGGCGCTGCTGCTGGGCCTGCTGGATCAGGCGCAGCAGGAAGGCGTGCTCACGCCCATGCCGGCCACCCAGCGCCTGACCTTCTTGATGGGCTCCGTGGTGGCGCCCATGGTGATCGCGCCGCGCGCCATGCAGTGGGGTGTGCTGCCCCTGCCGCTGGAGGCCGCCATCCGCCACGATGTGCTGAGCGACGCCGGCATCGCCCGGCGCGTGGACCACGCCCTGTGGGCACTCACCCACGGGCCCGCCCAGCCTGCCCCGGAGACCGACCATGCCTGATGCGCTTGCCACTCTGATCCGTACCCTGGGCGCCTGCCTGTGCGCGCCCTTGCTGCTGGCGGCCTGCGGCGAACCGACCGCCACCGCCTGGTCCGGTTACGCTGAAGGCGACTATGTCTACGTGGCCGCACCCCTGGCCGGGCGCCTGGATGTGCTGGCGGTGCAGGCCGGCCAGACGGTGGAGCAAGGCGCCGCGCTGTTCACGTTGGAGAGCGACGTCGAGCGCGCCGCCCAGGCCGAGGCCCGGGCCCGCCTGGCCAGTGCCCAGGCCCAGGCCGCCAACACCACCAAGGGCCGCCGTGACGATGAAATCGCCGTAGCCCTGGCCCAACTGCAGCAGGCCCAGAGCGCGGTGGCTCTGGCCCAGGCCGATCTGGCGCGCCAACACCAGTTGGTGGCCCAGGGCTTTGTCGCCAAGGCCCGGGTGGAAGACGCCACCACCGCCCTGAACCAGGCCCGGGCCCATGAGGCCGAGGCAACCGCGGCGCTGCGTGTGGCCCGCCTGCCGGCGCGCGTGGACGAGCGCGCCGCCGCCGCCGCCGGTGCCGATGCTGCCGACCAGGTGCTGGAACAGGCGCGCTGGCGGCTGCGCCAGAAACAGCAGACGGCCCCCCAGGCCGGCGTGGTGGCCGAGGTGTATTTCCGTACCGGCGAGCAGGTGCAGGCCGGCCAGCCGGTGCTGGCCTTGCTGCCGCCGCAGAACCGCAAGGCGCGCTTCTTCGTGCCGCAAGATCAGATCGCCAGTGTGGCGCCGGGCCAGACCGTGCAACTGACCTGCGATGGCTGCGGTGCGCCGCTGACGGCACACATCAGCCGCATCGCCACACAAGCCGAGTACACGCCGCCAGTGATCTACTCCAACGCCCAGCGCGCCAAGCTGGTGTTCTGGGTCGAGGCCCGTGTTGACGGCGCCGACGCGCTGCGCCTGCGCCCGGGCCAGCCGCTGGATGTGCGGCCATGAACCCCACGCTGGCCATCGATGTGCGCGGACTGTCCAAGCACTATGGCGGACGTGCCGTCGTGGACAACGTGGATTTGCAGGTTGGTGCCGGGCGCATCTGCGGCTTTCTGGGGCCCAACGGCAGCGGCAAGACCACCAGCATTCGCATGCTGTGCGGGCTTCTGACGCCCGACGCCGGCAGCGGCACCTGCCTGGGACTGGACATCATCCGCGACGCCGCCGCCATCAAGCGCCAAGTCGGCTACATGACGCAGAAGTTCGGCCTGTACGACGACCTGAGCATCCGCGAGAACCTGGACTTTGTGGCCCGCCTGTTCGAGATGCCGAATCGCCGCCAGGCCGTGGACCAGGCGCTGGAGCAACTGGGCCTGGCCAGCCGCCAGACGCAGTTGGCCGGCGCGCTGTCGGGCGGCTGGAAGCAGCGCCTGGCGCTGGCCGCCTGCATGATCCACCAGCCGCGCCTGCTGCTGCTGGACGAGCCCACCGCCGGCGTGGACCCCAAGGCGCGGCGCGACTTCTGGGACCAGATCCACCGCCTGGCCGACGCGGGCATGACGGTGCTGGTCTCCACCCACTACATGGACGAGGCCGAGCGCTGCCACGAACTGGTCTACATCGCCTATGGCCACGTGCTGGCCAAGGGCAACGCCGCGCAGATCGTGGCGCAGTCGGGCGCCAGCGGTCTGGAAGACGCCTTTGTGCGACTGGTCGGCCAGGCGCAGGACAACTTTGCCTAGGTGCGGCTGCCATGACCTCCCACCGCTTCAGCCTGGCCCGGATGGGCGCCGTGTTCATCAAGGAGTTCCAGCAGATGATGCGCGACCGCCTGACCTTTGCCATGGCGGTCGGTATCCCGGTCTTGCAGCTGGTGCTGTTCGGCTACGCCATCAACACCGACCCCAAGGGATTGCCCACGGCCATCGTCAGCAGCGACACCGGGTCGCTGTCGCGCAGCGTGGTCACGGCCCTGCAGAACACCGGCTATTTCCGGGTGGAGCGCACGGGCCTGAGCGAGGCCGAGGGGGACGACCTGATCGCCACTGGCGCCGTGCAGTTCCTGGTGGTGGTTCCGCCCAACTTCTCGCGCGACGTGGTGCGCGGCGATCACCCGGCGCTACTGGTGTCGGTGGACGCCACGGACCCCTCGGCGTCGGGCAACGCCATCGCCGCGCTCAACACCGTGGCCGCCACCGCCCTGCGCCACGACCTGGAAGGGCCACTGCACAGCCTGCAAGGTGGTGCCGCGCCGTATGAGGTGCGCATCCACCGCCGCTACAACCCCGAAGGCCTGTCGCGCTACAACATCGTCCCCGGCCTGATCGGCACCATCCTCACCATGACGATGGTGATGCTCACCGGCCTGGCGATGACGCGCGAACGCGAGCGCGGCACCATGGAAAACCTGCTGGCCACGCCGGTGCGCCCCAGCGAGGTGATGGTCGGAAAGATTCTGCCCTATGTGGTGATGGGCTATGTGCAGCTGGCGGTCATCCTGCTGGCGGCGTTCGCGCTGTTCCAGGTGCCCATGCAAGGTAGTCTGCTACTGCTGATGGCCATGATCGGCGTCTTCATCCTCGCCAACCTGGCGGTGGGCTTCACCTTCTCGACCATTGCACGCAACCAGTTGCAGGCGGTGCAGATGACGTTCTTCTTCTTTTTGCCGTCGATCCTGCTATCGGGCTTCATGTTCCCGTTTCGGGCCATGCCGCGGTGGGCGCAATACGTGGGCGAGGTGTTGCCGCTGACCCATTTCCTGCGCATCGTGCGCGGCATCCTGCTCAAGGGCAACGATGCCCCCCAACTGGTGCACGAACTCTGGCCCATGCTGGCCTTCATGGCGGTGGCGGGCGCGGTCGCGCTCAAGCGCTACCGGCAGACGCTGGATTGAGGCGACGGACCAGCACGGCATCCGTAACCGATTGCGCAACCCTGGGCTTGAGCAAAAAATGGCATCAGCCCTCGTGAACATTGTGCAGGCAGCTATCAATTCAGTAGCAAATCATCGCGCCTTACGTGCCAGGCATGGCCGCCGGGTCCATCCACATGGCGCCCCAGATATGGCCGTCGGGGTCCGCCATGTCGCGGCCGTACATGAAGCCGTGCTCCTGTGGCGGATTGATGTCAGCGGTTCCGCCGTGCGCGGCGGCGGCCGCGTTCATGGCGTCGACGGCCTCCCGGCTGTCGCAGGAAACATTGAGCGCGACTTCGCTGGACGTTGCAGGGGGGATGGGCCGGGTGGTGAAGGTGCGCCATTTGTCGTGGGTGAGCAGCATGACGCTGATCGCCTCACTCCAGACCATACACGCCGCCGAATCATCCGAGAACTGGGGGTTGTTCACAAAACCGAGGGCCGTGTAAAAGGCCTTCGACACGGCCAGGTCGGTCACCGGCAGGCTGATGAAAATCGCTTTGGTCATGGTTGCTCTCCAAGGGGTTCGATCGTCTGACTAGTCCCGGTCTGGGGCGCCGAGAGGGAAGAACCTGCGATAGGGTCGTGCTTCATTGACCGTACGCGCGACCGAAGCGCGCCTCAGCAAACGGGTTCTGTAGTCCCTGAGGTTGCCGTCCGGAATGGTGTGCACCCAGTCAGCGTAGAAGAGTGCGGGCGCTGCCGCGCAATCGGCGATGGTGAACGTGTCCGCTGCTGCCCAATCGCTCCTGATCTGCTGAGACAGCCACGCGTAGGCCTTATCCAAGTTCGCTTTTGCTTCCGCGACACGGCGCGGATCCTGTTGATCCGTGGGCCGTAGCGCCTCAGCCACGATCTGCTGCATGGGCCCCGCGACGTACGCATCAAAGACGTCGGTGAGCATGCGTGCTCTCAGCGCGAGTACGGGCTCTGTCGGTATCAACCGTTCGGACGCTCCGAGGCGGTCGAGGTACTCAACTACGGCGTTCGATTGCGTGATCTTGTTATCACCGTCCACCAGCGCCGGGAACTGCCCCGTTGGCGAGAGCTCGGCCATCGTGGCCAGATTCTCGGGGTGCTCTGGATCAACCGTTCGAAAGACGAACGGAATCTGTCGTTCATAGGCGGCGATCAGCGGCTTCCATACAAATGCCGCGAAGGGGTGTCCGTAAAGTTCGAGTGCCATTGGTTCGTTCCTTCAGGTGGCGCGTTCAGTTTCCACCGGGTGCAGGCCCTTGGCGGCCTCGAAACACACGGCGTCGGGACAGGCGCTCCGTTTTTCCTTGGACAGGTAGACCAGGCAGAGGTACTTCATGGTGCCGCCACCGCTTCCACCTGGATGCGCAAGGCGACGTCCATGTTGAAACCATAGTCCTTGCCCGCCGCGAGGCCGAAGGCGTCCCGCTTGAAACTGCCACTGGCGTCGGCGCCGCAGAGCTCACGTTTGAGCATCGGATGGGGCACGCATTTGAACCGGTGAATGGTCAGGTTGACCGGTTGCGTAACGCCATTGAGCGTCAGCGCACCGCTCACCTGCGTGGGGCTGCCATCCACAAACTGTTCCAGCGTGCCCTTGTAGGTGGCGCGTGGGGACTTCTTCACGTTGAAAAAGTCCTTGCCCTTGGCCCAGGTGTTCAACGCCGGGAGCCCGAAGTCGATGGAGGCCAGGTCAATGGTGATCTCCACCGAGCCGGATCCGGCTGCCTTGTCCAGCACCACGGTGCCGGAATTCTTGTTCATCTTGCCGCGCCAGAACGAGACGCCCATGTGGTCGGCCTCAAAGCTGGGATAGGTGTGGGTGGGGTCTATGGTGTAGCTGACGGGTGCAGCCATCGCACTGCCCGATGCCAGGGCCAGTGCGGTGCAGAGTGTTTTCAACGAGGGCTGGTTCATTGGGACGCCTCCACGTGTTGGGCGAACTTGTTCAGAATGGATTGCCAGCCGAAGCGTTGCTGTTCCGCCGGGTGTTCGGTTTCGGCATCGAAGGTCGAACGCACAGTCACGCCGTCGGCGCCCTCAATGAATTCGACCGTGCCGATGCGGGCGTACTCGATCCGCTGCTGCGGTACGACCTTGGTGTAGGTGCTCCAGATATTGGCGATGGGCGCGCGGATCAGTGCTTCAACCGTGATTTTCATAAGGGGTCCTTTGTGTTCGGTGCCGGTAGGCGGCAGGTTTCAAACAAACTAGTCGATTGGGCCGGGCTCCATTCGACATCCTTGAAAAATATTTTGAATCAGCCTGCAAGTTCAGCGAGGCGGCGCTGCAGGAAGCGGCGCTCAGGCTCCAACTGAGTCAGTGCCAAGGCCGCCTGATACGACGTGCGGGCCAGGTGGTAGTTCTGCATGGCGGGGAACTGGAGAATCTCATCGACCAGCGCGAGTCCCTGCGCATGCACCGCAGAAATGGCGGCCTGCAAGGCGTAGGGGCCAATTCCCGGCATGTGCAGGGCTTTCTCCACCAGGGCGCAGCCCTCGGCCAAGGGCGGGGGTGGCAGCACCTCGGCGATCAGCCGGGTCAGGCGGATCGCCTCGCCCGACAGGTCGGCACGGGTCAGCAGCGCACCCGACGATGGGGGATAGCCCTCGTTGAACACCAGATAGAGAACCCGCAACACGCTGTCCACGCGCTGCGGAAGCTCGTCGGCCTCTGGCACGCGGTACGGGATTTTGGCGTCCCGGATTTTGGCCTTGGCGCGGACGATGCGCTGCGCCACCTGGGCGTCCGGCGCCAGCGCGGGGTGGCAGCAGGTGAAGATGAGACGTAGCGAGTCGTCTCCCAGTTCGCCCGCTGCGTCGGCGGGCAGTGATTCGTCGGCAATCGCTTCCACCGGCTGGGCCAGGGTTTCCGTGGACGTGAAACGGGCTTGCCTGCGGAAGGCGTCGTGCAAGGCCTCTTCCGCCAGATCGAAATCGCCCAGCAGCCGCACCAGCGTGGCAAAGACGCGCCGCGCATCGCGGCGGTACACCATGTCGATGTCCTGCGAGGTGTGGGCCGTATTCATCCCACCAGAATATCGCAAGCGACGCGCTTCGGCGCCTACCAGGGCTTATCTGCCCGTGCCCCGTCGGAGATGCGCCGCGCGTACACGGCCAGCACGATGCGCTCGGAGTGCACCAGGTAGTCGTTCAGCGCGGTGGCGGCTTCCTGCAGTTTGCCGGCCTCGAACAGCTCAACGATCTTCAGGTTCATGTCCACATAGGGCGCGTGCAGGAACTCGGGGTCGTTGAGCAGGCCAAAGGCCAGCCGCAACTCGGCCAGCAGGTGCGAAAACATCACGTTCAGCCGCTCGCTGTCGGCCAGTTCCACGATAGCCATGTGGAACTCCATGTTGGCGGTGCCCACGCCCTGCCAGTCGCCGGCGTCGCGGCAGCGCAGCGCCATGTCCACGGCGGCGCGCAGGTGCTTCTTGGCCGGGTGGCGCGGGTAGGCCTGGGCCAGGGCTTGGCATTCGATGAGCCGGCGCACGCGGTAGATGTCGATGATGGAGGCGATGCTCGGGACGGCCACCGACACGCCGCGATTGGGCTCGTGCTTGAGCAGCCCCTCCTTGGTCAGCAGGCGAAACACCTCGCGCAGCGTGTTGCGCGAAATGGCCAGGCTTTCGCTCAGGGCGGCCTCCGACAACCGCTGGCCGGGGGTGAATTCACCCTGCACGATCTTCTGGCGGATCAGTTCGGCCATGCGGTCGTTGAGGGTTTGCGTGTTGCTCTGGGACTCGGTGCTCATGCTGGAATGGTAAAGGTGGCCTAGCCCTGTCAGCGGCTTCGGACGACCTGCGGCGCGCAAAACTACGGGTTTCTACTAGCTTGCGCCGGAATTTTGTCCGGCAAAATTCAACAATCGTGAAACAATATCGTTATTTTGTTCAACAAAACAAATTCGAATGCAGGCTAATTGATGTGACTTTGTTCATTTAATTGGCATGCAAATTGCTCCGCGGTGGCTGCCAGGGGCGGGCGTTCACGTCGCCCGTTCCCGGTTCGTTTTGTCCATGCGTTCAAGGAAGGATCAACATGCCGAGTGCCATCAATCTCTGGCCGCTCATCGGAGTGGCCGTCATCATCGCGGGCTTTGTCCTGCGGTTCAATCCCATGCTGGTGGTGGCCGTCACGGCTATTGCCACGGCCTTTGCCGCGGGCTTTCCGCTGGACAAGATCCTGGCCACCATCGGCACGGGCTTCATCAAGACGCGCAACCTGCCGTTGATCATCCTGCTGCCGCTGGCCGTGATCGGCCTGTTGGAGCGCCACGGCCTGCGCCAGCATGCGCAGAACTGGATCAGCTCCATCAAGTCCGCCACCGCCGGGCGCCTGCTCATCGTCTACCTGGCCGCACGCCAGCTCACCGCCGCCGTGGGTCTGACCAGCCTGGGCGGCCACCCGCAAATGGTGCGGCCGCTGCTCGCACCCATGGCCGAAGGCGCCACCGAGGCGCGCCACGGCACGCTGCCCGAGCGTATCCGCCACAAGCTGCGCGCGTTCGCGGCCGCCACCGACAACGTGGGCCTGTTCTTCGGCGAGGACATCTTCGTCGCCTTTGGCGCCATCGTGCTGATGACCACCTTCCTGCATGAGGCCGGCATCGATGTCGAGCCTATCCAGGTCGCGCTGTGGGGCATTCCCACGGCCATCTGCGCTTTTGTGATCCACGCCGTGCGCCTGTACCGCCTGGACGCGGCCCTGGCACGTGAGATGGCCGAGCACACGGCCGACAACCCCACCCCCGCGGCCACCGCCGCCCAAGGAGCCCAGGCATGACACTCACGCTGCAACACCTGTACTACCTGGTCGGCGCCATCCTGGCCATCACGGCCGTGGCGACCGCCACCGACGCCAGCAACCCCAAGCGCTATTCCAGCGCCCTGTTCTGGGGCCTGTATGCCCTGGTCTTCCTGGTCGGCGACCAACTGCCCCCGGTGTTGGTGGGCGTGGGCGCCGTCGCCATGGCGCTGATCGCCGGCCTGGGCGGTGTGGGTGGCGGGCGCCACACGCCGCGCGCCGCCGCCGACTACCTGGCCAGTGCCAAGCGCCTGGGCAACAAGCTGTTCGTCCCGGCCCTGGCCATTCCCCTCATCACCATGGCGGGCACACTGGCGGCCAAGCAGTTGGTGGTGGGCGGTGTGCCGTTGCTGGACCCCAAGGCGACCACGCTGGTCGCGTTGGGCGTGGGCTGCGTGCTCTCGCTGGCCCTGGTTTGCTGGCTGACGCGCGAGACCCCGGCGCAGGGCCTGCGCGAGTCGCGCCGCCTGACCGACGCGCTGGGCTGGGCCTTGGTGCTGCCGCAGATGCTGGGCATGCTGGGCCTGGTGTTCTCCGACGCCGGTGTGGGCAAGGCCGTGGCCTATGTGACCACCACCTACATCAACATGGACATCCGATTCGTCGCCGTGGCCGTGTACGTGGTGGGCATGGCGCTGTTCACCGTCATCATGGGCAATGGCTTTGCCGCCTTCCCGGTGATGACCGGCGGCGTGGGCGTGCCGATCCTGGTCGGCGTGTACCACGGCGACCCGGCCGTGATGGCGGGCGTAGGCATGCTCTCGGGCTACTGCGGCACGCTGATGACGCCCATGGCGGCCAACTTCAACATCGTGCCCGCCGCGTTGCTGGAGATCGACAAGAATGCCGTGATCCGCGCCCAGATTCCCACCGCGCTAACGCTGCTGACCTGCAACGTCTTCATCCTGTACTTCCTGATGTTCCGCTGAAGGGAAACCTGCCATGCCCCCGACCGCCGTGAACGTACTGGTGACCGGTTTCGAACCATTCGAGAAAGACCCCGTGAACCCCTCGTGGGAGGTGGCACGCGCGCTGGACGGCTGGCGCCACGCCGGCGCCACCGTGCAGGGGGTTTGCCTGCCCTGTGTGTTCGACCGCGCCCTGGCCAGCCTGGACGCCGCGCTGGCCGCGCATAAGCCCACGCTGGTGGTCTGCCTGGGCCTGGCCGGGGGGCGCACCGAGGTGTCGGTCGAGCGCGTAGCCATCAACGTGAACGACGCCCGCATCCCTGACAACGCCGGCCAGCAGCCCATTGACACGGCGGTGGTGGCGGACGCCCCGGCCGCGTATTTCGCCACGCTGCCGATCAAGGCCATCGTGCGCGACCTGCGGGCCCAGGGCTTCCCGGCCGGCGTGTCCAACACGGCGGGTACCTTTGTCTGCAACCACGTGTTCTATGGCCTGATGCACCGCTTGGCGCAGCACGGTGGCGCGGTGCGCGGCGGCTTTGTCCACCTGCCCTACCTGCCCGAGCAGGCGGCGCGCAACGCGGGGGCGCCCAGCATGGCGCTGGAAACCCAGGTGCAGGCCCTGCGCGCGCTGATCCGCACCGCGCTGGCCGTGCACGAGGACGTGCGCGAGGGCGCTGGGCAACTGCACTGAATTTGGAGACGACAACATGCAAATCGACCTGAACAGCGACCTCGGCGAGAGCCTGGGTGCCTGGCGCATGGGCGACGACGCCGCGATGCTTGGCATCGTCAGCAGCGCCAACGTGGCCTGCGGCTTCCACGCGGGTGACGCGGCCGGCATCCTGCGCACGCTGCGCGAGGCCGCCGCGCGCGGCGTCGTGGTGGGGGCGCACGTGGCCTACCACGACCTCATCGGCTTTGGTCGGCGCCCCATGGACGTGGACAGCGCCGACCTGGTGGCCGACGTGATCTACCAGATCGGCGCACTGCAGGGCCTGGCCCGCGCCGCCGGCACCACGGTGCGCTACGTGAAGCCGCATGGCGCGCTCTACAACACCATTGCCCAGAACTCCGCCCAAGCCCGCGATGTCATCACCGCCATCCGTGCCGTGGACCCGAGCCTGGCGCTGGTGGCGCTGGCCGGCTCACCGCTTATCGCCTGGGCGCGCGACGCCGGCCTGCGCGTGGTGGCCGAAGCCTTTGCCGACCGCGCCTACACGCCCAGCGGCGCCCTGGTGTCACGCCGGGAGAAGGGCGCCGTGCTGCACGATGCCGAGCTGATCGCCCAGCGCATGCTGCGCCTGGTGCGCGAGGGCAGCATCGAGGCCATCGACGGCAGCCAGGTGCGCGTCGAGGCCGACTCCATCTGCGTGCATGGTGACAGCCCCGACGCCGTTGCCATCGCGCGCAGCGTGCGTGAGCGCCTGGAGCAGGCCGGCGTGGCCATCACCTCCTTCATGGCCTAGGGAGCAGCGAGCGATGATGCGTTTTCTGCCCGTCAACCTGGACGCCGTCCTGGTCGAACTGGACAACCTGGACCAGACGCTGGCGCTGCTGGCATCCTTGCGGCGCGAGCCGCTGGCCGGCATTGACGAGATCGTGCCCGCCGCTCGCACGTTGCTGATCCACTTCCGACCCGCCGTGCAGAGCCTGGCCGGCATCGCGCAGGCGCTGGGCCGGCGCGACGTGAGTGCGCGGACCCAGCAGAGTGGCACGCTGGTCGAAATCCCCGTGCACTACGACGGTGAGGACCTGGCCGAGGTGGCAAACCTCCTGGGCATCACGCCCGAGGAGGTGGTGCGCCGCCACACCGGCAGCGACTACACCGTGGCCTTCACCGGCTTTGCGCCGGGCTTTGCCTACCTCACGGGCGGCCACCCCAGCTTCAACGTGCCCCGGCGCGCCACACCGCGCACCCGTATTCCGGCAGGCGCCGTGGGCCTGGCGGGCACGTTCAGCGGCGTCTACCCGCAGGCCAGCCCGGGCGGCTGGCAGATCATCGGCACCACGCCGCTGGCGATGTGGGATTTGGACCGCCCGGCGCCCGCACAACCGGCGTTGCTGCAGCCCGGTTTTCGCGTGCGCTTCGTCGACATTGCTACACTTTCAGGAGCTTCCTACGCAGCACTGACGAGGGCTAGTGGCCCAATTGATATCAAGCCATCGGCTGAGACGGCATCCACCGGTCCGGCGCTGGAAGTGCGCGCCACCGGCCTGCAGACCCTGTTCCAGGACCTGGGCCGCCATGGTCAAGCCGGACAGGGTGTATCCGCCTCCGGCGCCATGGACCAGGGCGCCTGCCGCACCGCCAACCGACTGGTCGGCAACTCATCGGACGCAGCCTGTCTGGAAACCGTCAATGGCGGCCTGCGCCTGCGCAGCCGTGGCGACACGGTTGTGGCCGTGACCGGTGCCGACGCTCCCTTGACCCTCACCACCGACACCGGCGCGCGCTGGAGCGTGCCGCGCTACCAGGCCGTGGCGCTGGCCGATGGCGATGAGCTGAGCATTGGCGAACCCACGGCCGGCACGCGCTGCTATGTGGCGGTGCGCGGCGGCTTTGATGTGGCCGCCGTGCTGGGCAGTTGCTCCACCGACACCCTGGCCCATGTCGGCCCGCCGGCCATCGCCGTGGGCGACGTGCTGGCGCTGCGCCCGCTGACGCACGGCGCCGTTGTTGATGCCGAAGCGCAAGCACCGGCCGACCTGCCAAGCACGCACGACGACGTGGTGCTGGACGTGGTGCTGGGCCCGCGCACCGATTGGTTCACACCCGAGGCCGTGGCGCTGCTGGTCAGCCAGCGCTGGCGCGTCACGCCCCAAAGCAACCGAGCCGGCCTGCGCCTGGCCGGCGACGTTGCGCTCACGCGCGCCATCACCCACGAACTGGCCAGCGAGGGCACGCCCACCGGCGCCATCCAGGTGCCCGCCAGCGGCCAGCCCGTGCTGTTCCTGGCCGACCATCCACTCACCGGCGGCTACCCGGTGATCGCCTGCGTGGCACCGCACCACCTAGACCGCGCCGGCCAGATCCCCGTGAATGCCTGGGTGCGTTTCAACCCCATCCAATCTTTCGAGCCCGTGGAAACGCCATGAAAAAAGTTCTGATTGCCAACCGCGGCGAGATCGCCGTCCGCGTCATCCGCGCCTGCGCCGACTACGGCGTGCAGTCCGTCGCCGTGTACGCCGATGCCGACATCGACGCCCTGCACGCCCGCATGGCCGATGCGGCCTACGGCCTGGACGGCGCACGCCCGGCGGACACCTACCTCAACGTGCCCAAGCTGCTGGCCATCGCCGAGAAAAGCGGTGCCGACGCCGTGCACCCTGGCTACGGCTTCCTCTCAGAAAACGCCGCCTTTGCCCAGGCCGTGATCGACGCGGGCCTGACCTGGATCGGCCCCCGGCCCGCCACCATCACCCAACTGGGCGACAAGGTCGCGGCGCGCAAGATCGCGCTGCAGGTGGGCGCGCCACTGGTGGCGGGCACGCCGGAGCCGGTCAAGGACGCCGACGAGGTGCTGCGCTTTGCCGAACAGCACGGCCTGCCCATCATCATCAAGGCGGCCTTTGGCGGCGGCGGGCGCGGCATGAAGATCGCCTGGCGCATGGACGAGGTGGCCGAGCTGTACGCCTCCGCCGTGCGCGAGGCCGTCACCGCATTTGGCCGGGGCGAATGTTTTGTCGAACAGTTCCTCGACCAACCGCGCCACATCGAGGCCCAGGTCATTGCTGACACGCACGGCAACGTAGTGGTGCTGGGCACGCGCGACTGCTCGCTGCAGCGGCGCAACCAGAAGCTGGTGGAAGAGGCGCCCGCGCCCTTCCTCAGCGACGCGCAGCGCGAGCGCATCCACGGTGCGGCGCGCGACATCTGCGCCGCTGCCGGTTATGTGAGCGCCGGCACGGTGGAATTTCTGCTGAGCCAAAGCGGCGCCATCTCCTTCCTAGAGGTCAACACCCGGCTGCAGGTGGAGCACCCGGTGACGGAGCAGACCACCGGCGTGGACCTGGTGGTGGAGCAGTTGCGCGTGGCCGATGGCCTGCCGTTGTCCATCACCGCCACGCCCGCGCCGCTGGGCCACGCCATCGAATTCCGCATCAACGCCGAAGACGTGGGCCGGGGCTTCCTGCCCACGCCCGGGCCGGTGACGCGCTTCGAGGCACCCAGCGGCCCCGGCGTGCGCCTGGACACCGGCGTGCAGGCCGGCTCGGTCGTGCCCGGCACCTTTGACTCACTGATGGCCAAGCTCATCGTCACCGGCGCCACGCGCGAGCAGGCGCTCTCAAGGGCGCGGCGCGCGCTGGCCGAGTTCCACATCGAAGGCGTGGCCTCGGTGCTGCCATTCCACCGCGCGGTGGTGGATGAGGCCGACTTTGTTGCCACGGACGGCTTCAAGGTCCACACCCGCTGGATCGAAACCGCCTTCGCCAACACCCTGGCCGCCGCCGCCCGCGCCGAGCCCCTGGCGGACGCGAGCCTGCTGCGCACCGCCATCGAGATTGACGGTCGCCGCGTGGCGCTGGGCCTGCCCGCCGTGCTGCTGCAAGGCTTGGCCGCGGCCGGTGGCGCAGCCCAACCGGCCGCCGCTGCCCCAGTGCAAGAGGTGGATGCCAGCGTCATCGCCGCGCCCATCGCCGGCAACCTGCACGCCTGGAAGGTCGCCGACGGCGACGCGGTGCAGGCCGGTGACGTCATTGCCGTGATGGAGGCGATGAAGATGGAGATGCAGGTCACCGCCCACCGCGCCGGGCGCATCACGCTGTGTGCGCAGGCTGGGAGCTACCAGGCGGCGGGGGCGTGCATTGCACGGGTGGAGGATGCTGCGGCGGGTTGATCCATTACGCCGCTTTCTTCAACTCCTGCAGCAGAACTGTGGGTCTCCAGTTTCAAAGGCCCTATGAATAGATGATCGGCTAGACATCAAGGTGTGCCCCCCTTTGTCGCAGCCATTCTTTGTGTTCACGATAGTTGGGGAGGACTTTGTCCACCTCGTTCCAGAATGCCGTTGTATGGTCTCTGTGGCGCAGGTGGCACAGCTCATGCACCACGATGTAGTCGATGACCGTTAACGGCGCCATGAGGCACTTCCAATGGAAATCCAAGTTGCCGCTAGGCGCACAGTTTGCCCAGCGATACCCCAGCTCCTTGACCTGTACTTTGCCTGCCGCGACCCCCACCTTGGGCACAAAGTAAGCAACCCGCTGTTGGATGCGGGGCCGCCCCTTGTCCTCGTAGAACTGGACAAATGCCTGTTGTGCCGCATCGCGGCCGCCTTGCTCCATCACGCTGCGCAGCAACTGGAAGCGTCCGTCCTTCAACTTGAGCGCTTCATTCTGCGCATCGACCAGTGACAGGCGGTAGCTGCTACCCAAGTACAAAAACGACTCACCATTCACCCACTCGCGCACCACCCGGGTGGCATTCAGGTCATGCCACTCGGCCAGGTTGCGGTAGATCCACATGCGCTTGGAAAATACCGTTTCGTCCACTTGCTCCGGTGTCATCTTGCGTGGTGGGCGTACCCGCACCACGCCATCGCGCTCAATCACGATATCCGTGGTCTGGCGGTCTGCACCGGGCAGTAACTGGTATTCGATATCCCGAACCTGGCGTATCTGCATTTACGCCTCCTTCGGTTTGGTGGCCGCCACCAGCATGTCGTGCCGGTTTTTGGCCAGCTTCATCACTTCCACTGCTACGCGCTCACGGTTGGTCTTGAGTTCTTCAATGCCCGCCTTGGCAATTTCTGTCTTGATGGCGCCGCGCAAGCGCTTTTGTTTATCTGCGTTCATCCAGAAGTCGAGGCTGCCAATGGTCTCCTGCAGCAGCTCCACCAGCTTTTCCATCAGCGCTCTCATCTTCGCCTGGTCTGCTTCGGGTACCTGAGCACTTGCAAAACTAATTTGCACGACGTGCGCATAAAACGTGGTCGCCTCGCGGCCCATGTCGCTGTCACCTTGGGTGCGCCCTGCAATGGCCTCTGAACGCAGCTCAGCTAGTTTCTCGGCCAGCAAGTCCCACTGCTCGTGGTGCTTTTCAATCAGCGCGTCCACCTTGGCCGACAGACTTTTGAAAAACGCGGGGTCTTCGTCGTGGTGCACTGTGCAGTGCTTGCGGATGGCGTGTTCCATCTCGCTGGCCTTGGCCGCAGCATTTTTGCCTGCGTGGGCAGCCAGCTTGTCCATAAAGTCCGGCGCCAGCAGCTCCACAGGCTCCACCTTTGGGTTGATGCCCAGGCTGATCAGGTGGGCGTTGATGAGCGCTTTGACCTTCTCGCCCGCGTTGCCCAGGTTCAGGCTGCTGTCCTTGTAGCGCTCTTTGGTTACCGCCAAGATATAGCCGAACCGCTTGGCTGGCACCCCGAATGCGTGGGCAGAAGCATGGGGTAGCACCACGTCCATGCTCATCAAAAACTTCTTCAGGTACACGTCAAAGTCTGCGCGCTGGCGTTCGTTCTTGAGCGCCGTCACCGCAGCGTGTACCACTCCTGCGTCAGCTTCCAGGCTGGGCAATTCGCCATTCACAAACTGCTTGATGTTCTTTACACCCAGGGCATCAAAGTGTTGCAGCAATCGCTGGTAGCGCTCCTCCAGTACCGGCAGCTCGGTACTGATGTTCTGCAGGCCATTTTGCAGCTCCTGCAGCTCATCGCTGGCTGCGTAGATGGTCAGCGCCTCGGTCAAATGGTTGGCTAGGCCGATGTAGTCCACGATGTAGCCGCGCTTCTTGCCACGCGACACCCGGTTAGTGCGGGCAATGGCCTGCAAGAGCGTGTGCTCGCGCAGTTTCTTGTCGATGTACATCACCTGCTCAATCGGTGCATCAAAGCCGGTGAGCAGCATGTCGCACACAATCAAAAATGCAATGCCAGTGTTGGCTGCATCTGGGTCGTCTTGGTTGAAAGCCTTGCAAAAGTTATCGGTTGCATTCAGGCGTGCAGCCTCCTTGCGCGCCTGCGTCACAAAGGCGGCCTCATTGGTGCCGTCCGATGAAATCACCACTGCCGTCTTCAAGAACTTTAGCCGCGCAATCAGCTCCGCGTCTGGCACTGCCTTTTGCTCTTCGGTGGCTATGCGCTCCTTCAGAGCTGTGCGTATGCCGTTCTGGTAGCGAATGCAGGCCAGCTTGGAGTGGCACACCACCTGCGCCTTGAAACCGTTGGGCAAGATGTTGTCCACATAGTGGTTCATCAAATCTTTGGCAATCGCATTGATGCGGTTTTCGGCCTCCAGCAAGTCGCCCGTGGCACCGTATTTCTTCTTGATGGCCAGTAAGTCTTCGACGCTGCGCTCTTTGAATAGGTCTTCAAACGCCGTATCGAAAGCGTGTTTCTCATTCAGCGCCGTGTCCGCCGTCTTGCCTTCGTACAAAATTTGCAGCGTCACCTCGTCATTCACCGCGTCCATCAGCCGGTAGGTGTCGATGTATTCGCCAAAGCGCTTGTGCGTTTTGCGCCCGCCATGCCGCTCTGTGATCAAAGGTGTGCCGGTGAAGGCAATGCGTGTTGCGTTGGGGAAGGCCTCCAACAGGTTGTCCCCCAGGTCAGACCCCTGCGTGCGGTGCGCCTCGTCAATCATTAAGATGATGCGTTCCGACGCATTCACCACACCAAAGGTTTGCCCGGCAGGCATGGCCAGGTAGGTGCCCAGCGCTTCGGCCACGGTGTTGGTGAGTGTTTCCTTGCGCTCCTGAAACTTGTGCACCATCACCATGTTCACGTCGGAGCTGTCGGTGCCCAGTTGGCGGCGTAGCTCGGCGCGGGTTTCAATCACGTTCACCTTGGCGCCGATCAGTGTGGCCGTTTCGCCAAGCTGCTCTTCCAGGTCTTGCCGGTCGTTCACCAGCACAATCTTGTAGTCGTTCAGGTCGCTGCTGGCGCGCAGCATGCGGGCCAAAAACACCATGGTCAGTGACTTGCCCGAACCCTGCGTGTGCCACACCACGCCGCTACGCTCCATGCTGGTGGTGCCGGTGCGCAATCGCTGCAGTATCTTGGCCGCCGCGCGGTACTGCTGGTACCGGCACACCACCTTGATGCGCGCTCCGCTGTCCGTATCCATGCAGATGGTGCTGGTGCGCAGTATGTGCACCAGGTTGTGCTGGGTGAGCATGCCTGCCACCAGTCGCTGCTGCGCGTTCATGCCATCCAGTGCCGCATCGTCTTGCGGGTAGAGCGTCTTCCAGTCGTAAAAATGCTCTTCGCTGGAGGTAATGGTGCCGTAGTCCGCCTGCAAACCGCTGGAGCGAATGAGCAGCAGGTTGCTGTGGAACAGCCGTGGCTCGCCTTCGCGCAAGCCGGCGGCAGCGGTGTCGGCGCGCTTGTTCATGTAGCGCTGCAGTTGTACAAAAGCCTCTGCCATGGGGTTGGCACAGGTCTCCGAGCCTCTTTTGCACTCCACCACGCACAGCGGTATGCCGTTCACCAGCAACACAATGTCCGGGATGATGAACGCCTTCACACGGCCCGGTGTGTCAATGCGAAACTGGTTGATGGCGTGAAACGTGTTGTTCTCAGGGTGCGCAAAGTCAATCAGTTGCACCACCGGGTCCACCTCGCCCGTGGCCTCGTTCACGTCCACTTGCGCCTTGAACAGCAGGGCCTGAATCGCCTCGTTGGCCTCCAGCAGCGTGCGGTTGGGTTGGCGCAGCAATTGGCTGCGCAAGTCGTCCAGCTGGCGGTCGGTAAGCCAGGGTGCGCCGTCGGGCAGGGTGTTGATGCGGAGCACTGCTGCGTCAAACACGCCGGGCAGTAGCCATTCGCGAAACGTGGTGCGCAAGCTGGCGGCCGGGTCTTGCGGAATGGTGGCGCAGCCCTGGTCCACCACCGTCCAGCCCTGGGCAGCGAGCTGCTGCAAGAAGGGGCGTTCGACCTCGCTGTATTCGCTCATGGTTTTGTGCCTTGGCTGGCCAACCACTGCCGACCTTTGGCCGTCAGGCGGTAGCGCTGCTTGCTGCTGCGGGGCTTGTCCGGCAAAGTCATTTCGACGACACCCAATGCCAACGCGGGGCTGAGGTAAGCACTGCGAAAATGATCCTCGTGCTTGAGTGCCAGTGCCTCTTGCATTTGCTGACGAGACATATCGCTAACCAGGGCGCGCATTAGTCGCTGAACTTCCCCGGTGACTTCCCCGGTGACTTCCCCGGTGACTTCCCCGGTGACTTCCGGGGTAGTGCGTTTAGCCGCAGGGTGAACTGGTAGACGCACCACAAAAGTCAGGCGCTCTTCATCGGTTTCAAACACTGGCTGGGGTGAGCCATTGGCGCCCATCACCTTGAGTATCTTAGGTATGCCTGTGGCCCGGCCTTCGGTCAGTTTGAGCTCTTTCAAAAACTCGCCAATGCGCCGGTTGCGGTAGCGCCGGCTCACAGCGCGCCCGGTCCGCAGGTCTTCCAGCCGCACTGACCGGTCTGGCCCCGGGTAGCTCAAAATCGCCAGCTCATCCGGCGTTATGCGCACTTCTATAGGGTCCTGGCTTTCGTAGTTGCGGTGGTACACCGCATTCACCAAGGCCTCTTCCACCGCGGCGAATGGAAAATTCCAGACCCGCGTGGCCTCAGCCTGTTGGGGGTGCTTGATCACCGTCTCATGCAAAAAATTGCGCTGAATGTAGTCCAGCGCCTCGCGTGTCATACGCGCCAGCGGCCCCTTGAACGGTTTTTCGCCCAGCACATCGCCCCCCGTGCCTTGGGGAAAGTCCACCACATCAATCTGCGCACCGGGGAAGAACTGCGTGGGCGTATCACTGAAAAACAGCAGCCCCACGTTTTTGGGCCACGGCGATTCGCCAGGCCCACCCACCACATTCATCTGCCGCCCCAAAGTCTCCACTGACATGCCTGCCGCATCATCGGCCAGCGCACTGCCCACCTCTTGCAGAAACGATAGCATCAAGGGTTTGGACAGCGCATCCACTCCTGCAGTCTGGTGAAACCGGTCATCAAACGGCACCTTGGCCGTCAGGCTCAGCAGTTCCTGCTCCACTTCGTCTTTGGCTTCTACCGTGCTGCTGTAGCGCCGAATGTAGTGGTGCCAGGTCTTGGTTTTGGCAGTGACGGAAGCGGGCGCTTTGTAAGGCCGGTTTTGCCCGCCCGGTGCCCAAAGCACCAGCAGGTTGCGGCCCTCCACCACCTCCACACTCAGCACCGGAAAGTAGGGCGGCTGTATCAGTTGGCACGCCGCCAACAGCTCTTGTTGAATCTTGTCGAGCTGGTGGGTTGCCAGGCCCACAGGCGGAAAGATGGGCTGGCCATGGGCGTCGCAGTCCTGGCCGATCACCACATAACCACCGCCCAGGTTTTCAAAGTCGTTGGCAAACGCACACAGCGTGCGCAGGATGGCATCCGGGTTCCAGCCCGCTTTGTATTCAATGCGCTCACCCTCCACCGTGCGCTGGCGCAGCAGGTCTTGGAGGTTGATGGGCAGCTTGTTAGGCATGGGTGGCATTGTCAGAGGAATCGACCGTGACCGGGACTTTACCGGTGAGCAGGCCTTGCATGAGGCCAAGTTTTTGTTGGCGCAATTTTGCCAAGTGGTCTTGCATTGCAAATATGCGGGTATCTGCGACTTTGAGTTTTTTGGCAATCGCTTGCTGCTCGGCCAGCTCGACTGGGCATGCGATTTTGAGTCGTTTGAAGTAGGGCAAGCCAATGGTCAAGATGGTGCTGCCCATGGCGATGTTCTCGAACGTCAGCTTGTTGAACTGCAGCCAGTAGTACAAGAAGTGGTTGTCCATTTTCTGGTCGCACTTCCAGCACATGAAGTGTTGACTAACCGCCATGGGCTCGGTGGTGATGGCGCTTTTGCCAACGCCTGCATCACGCGACAGAACCACAATGCCAGCGGGGTGCAACACTGCCGAAGAATTCACTATGCCCTTGTGGCTGATCTCTAGCTCAGTGTCAGATATGTAGAGCTGGTCCAGCTTATTGGAATCCGCCAGCGACACCCATTTGATGCCACCATTCCAATATTCGGGATGGTCTTTGTTAGGGGTGTGGCCGCTTCCGCGATGAGCCAAGTTGTCGAGGAGTTCGTATTGCCACTCCCTCGGAATCCACCCAATCGCCGTTTCCTGGTACAGCTCGGGCGCTTGTTCGCGGGGCGGGCGGAGTTGGCCGCTCCCGAGCACGCCACGGGTGAAGAGGGCGTGCATCAGGCCGGCTTTGATGTGCTGGTATTTCTCGATCAGCGCTTCGGTTTGTTCGATGGCGATGTCGATGGTGGAGAGGATGGTGGCGATCTTGCGCTGTGTTGCTCGGTTTTTGGGGTATGAGATTGGCAGCTTGCGCACAGAACTAGCGTTCAAATTCGATTGCGTGGTTTGCGCCGTAAATTTGTAAACCTGCGGGCGGATAAACAGCAGTTGATAAAACAAGAAATCTTGCTCAACTGCTTCTGATGCTTTCAGCGCAATGATGGCTTGGTTTGTAGCGCATGCGATGCGATTGACAATGGGTTTTCCCACAGTGGCGTACATCGAATACAGGATGTGTGGTTCTTTGATTAGCCACGCAGCACTTGTACGTAGTCCAAGCTCGGATAGGTTCTTGACGGTTTTGTCGAGATAGCGCGTTCCGTTTGTTATGTCCTCAATGGTTACAAAGGGAATTTCACCGCCGTAGTACGCATCCGTAGTGGCTGTTGGTGTTCCACCGGCACGCTGATAGAAAGTAACGGAGCCGACGTTTGAGTGAACCCAATCACTCATACCCCAACTCCACCAAAAACGCCTGAAGTTGCTCCGCCGCCGCATCCCGCTGCGCCTCGATCTGCTTGGCCGTCACCGCGTATTTGCGCCACAGGTTCTCCACCGCCGCCACACAGGCCCGCTGGTCGGCGTGCAGGTAGTGTTGGAAGCTGGTCATCAGCACTTTTCCCAATCGCTCCACGATGATGACGCGGGCTTCATCGGTGCTAATCTTTTTGCGGGCTTGCTCCACCAGCGCATCTCGCTTTTCCGTGGTGCTTTTGATGTGGGCCTTGAGTGTTTTGGCTTCGTCTTCCAGCGCCTTGTGACGCTTGAGCTGCGCCTCAAGGCGCTCGGCCTCTTTGGCAAAGACCTGCCAGTCGCCTAAGGAGCTGTCGCGTTTGGCGGTCTTGGCCATCCCTTTGGCGTCTTTGAGTGAGGCCTTGAGCGACTTCACCTCGTCGGCGGGCAATACGCCGGTGTCTTCCGTGTCTTCAAAGTCTTCTTCGCTGGCGGCGGCAAACAGGGCTTGCAGTTCGGCCAGGCGGGCGTGCTGGCTCTCCAGTTCGGCTAGCACCTGAGGGAACTGGCTTTGCAAAATGTCGTCGTCCGGTATCAGCTCTGGGCCCCAGCCGCTAGCGGCGATGGATTTGAGGTCGGAGGCCAGCAGTTGGTAGAAGTTGGCAAACGCGCCCCTGATTTGATAGCGCGTGAGCAAGGTTTGACGAGGGCTAGCGGCTGTTTTTTCATTGGATGGTCCGTAGAAGGTGCGCTCCAGGTCTTGCAGCAGCGCGGCGCGCACGGCGTACACGTTGCGCTGGGTGGCGTGCTGGTTGATGGAGTCTGGGGCCAGGGCTTCGATGATGGGCAGGTGCGCTTGCCACCATGCACCTAGCTGCTGCATGAACTGGGATTGGGCGTGTTGCACGCCGGGGTGCTGGGCGATGTGCTCTGCAATGGCGCGTTGGTTTTGCAGGGCGGGGGTGAAGTCGGCGTAGTGGGTGCCATGTTCGGCAGCCGCGCGCAGCGTGAAGCAGCTATCGATGAGGCCGGGGTAGTTTTGCCAGAAATGGACCAGATTACCGATTTCATTGACCGGCACGCCGCCGTGCAGGTGGGCGCGCACGTCGTGCGGCTCGGGCGGAGGGGCGTTGTCTACGTAGCGGCGGATGTTGCAGTTGTAGTCCTCGGCCTGAATCTCAGCCACCGGCACGCGGCGGGCGTAGGCCGGGATGTCTTGGCCCGCGCGGTAGGCGTGGACGATTTTGTCGATGTCTTCAGCGCGCAGGTGGTTTTGGGCTTTGCCTTCGCGGTATTCGCGGTCGGCGTTGATGAAGAGCACATGGTCGCGGGTGGCCGCGCCTGCTTTGTTGAGCACCAGGATGCAAGCGGGAATGCTGGTGCCATAAAACAGGTTGCCGGGCAGGCCGATAACGGCTTCCAGAGTGCCGCTGTCAATGAAGTGTTTGCGCGCCTCGCGCTCTTCGCCACCGCGAAACAGCACGCCGTGGGGCATGACGGTGGCCAGGCGGCCCGTGGGCGTCAGTACCGCCAGCATGTGCTGCACAAACATCAGGTCGGCTTTTTTCCCTTTCTCGGGCATCCACACTGGGAAACGGCCAGGGTGCTTGATCTCTTTCTTGATGTAGTTCTGGCTGAAGGGGGGGTTGGCCAGCACGCGTTCGAAGCGTAGCAGGTTGTTGTTCGCGTCGTGGTGCTGGGGCTCGCGTAGAGTGTCTTGCTGGCGAATGTCGGCATCGGGGATGCCGTGCAGCAGCATGTTCATCTTGCAGATGGACCAGGTGGTGCCCATCTTCTCCTGCCCGAACAGGCGCACGTTGGTGGCGTCCTGGCCCTTCTCGCGCACATAGTCGCGCACCTGGATGAGCATGCCGCCGGAGCCCACGGTGGGGTCGTACACGCGCATGCCGTCGGTGGGGTCGCAAATTTCCACGCAGATGCGCACCACCTCGGCAGGCGTATAAAACTCTCCCGCCTTTTTGCCGGCAGAGTCGGCAAAGTATTTAATGAGCCACTCATATGCCGCGCCCAGCAGGTCGGGAAACTCGAAGTCGCTGTCTTTGAGCGGAATCTTGTCGAAGTTCTGGATGAAGTCGACCAGCGTGTTGTCGTCCAGAGTGTGCTGGCCGATCTTGCGGTTGAAGTTGATGGTGCCTTTGAGTACGTCTTGCAGTGCTTCGTGGTTTTCTTCTTCCAATTCTTCCAGTGCCTTGTTGAGCATGGAGCCCACGTTGACTTTGAGGTGCTTGAGGGCAGGTTGGCGTTTGCCTGCCTCATCGAGCCATTCATCGCTCCAGCGAGCGCGGGGCGGCACAAAGAAGTATTTGCCGGTGTACTGGTCTTTGTCTTCTAGGTTGAGGGCGATGTCGGCGGCGCTCAGGCCCAGCGCCTTGCCTTCGGCCTTGATTTGCTCGCGGCGCTCATCAAACAGGTCGCTGGCGCGCTTGAGAAATAGCATGCCGAAGATGTATTCCTTGTACTCGCTGGCGTCCATGTTGCCGCGCAGCGCGTCGCAGGCGGTCATGAGCAGGTTTTCGAGGCGGGAGAGGGTGAGTTTGGCAACGGGCATGGTGGACGATGGTACCAAGTCGTTGGCACACAAAAAAAGAGCCCGGAACCGCCTGCGCGGCTCCGGGCAATAGCCAAAAGTGTTGCTAGCCCTCGTGGAATTTGCGTAAGGCGCTACCAAATCAGTAGCGTGTTTGCCGCACCGCCCGCGGTGGGCAGAGTGAGGGCCGTGGGTCTTAGGCGGCCTTGACCTTCAGGCGCCAAGCATGCAGCAGCGGCTCGGTGTAACCGCTGGGTTGCTCCTTGCCCTTGAAGACCAGATCACAGGCGGCCTGGTAGGCGGCGCCCTTCTCGTTGCCGACCATAGGCGTGTAGGCCTTGTCACCGGCGTTCTGCTTGTCCACCTTGGCGGCCATGCGCTTGAACGTCTCTTCGATCTGCGCCTTGGTCACGACGCCGTGGTGCAGCCAGTTGGCCATGTGCTGGCTGCTGATGCGCAACGTGGCGCGGTCTTCCATCAGGCCGATGTCGTTGATGTCGGGCACCTTGGAGCAGCCCACGCCCTGGTCGACCCAGCGCACCACGTAGCCCAGGATGCCCTGGGCGTTGTTGTCCAGCTCGGCCTGCTTCTCGGCATCGCTCCAGGTGGGGGTGGCGGTGACGGGGATCTGCAGCAGGTTGCCCAGGATGGCGGGGCGTTCCTTCTCGTAGTTGGTCTTTTCCAGGCCCTTCTGGATGTCGCTGACCAGCACCTGGTGGTAGTGCAGGGCGTGCAGCGTGGCGCCGGTGGGGCTGGGCACCCAGGCGGTGTTGGCACCGGCCTTGGGGTGTCCGATCTTCTGTTTCATCATCTCCGCCATCAGATCGGGCATGGCCCACATGCCCTTGCCAATCTGCGCCTTGCCGCGCAGGCCGCAGGAGAGGCCGACCAGCACGTTGTTCTTCTCATAGGCCTGGATCCAGGCGCTGGTCTTCATGTCGCCCTTGCGGATCATGGGGCCGGCCAGCATGGCGGTGTGCATCTCGTCACCGGTGCGGTCCAGGAAGCCGGTGTTGATGAAGGCCACGCGGCTTTGCGCGGCGGCAATGCAGGCCTTCAGGTTGACGCTGGTGCGGCGCTCCTCGTCCATGATGCCCAGCTTGACGGTGCTGTCCGGCAGACCCAGCACCTTTTCCACGCGGCTGAACAGCTCGGCGGCAAAGGCGACTTCGGTGGGGCCGTGCATCTTGGGTTTGACGATGTAGACCGAGCCCTTGCGCGAGTTGCGCAGGCCGTGCTTCTTGTTCTTCTGCAGGTCGTGCAGGGCGATGGTGGTGGTGACCATCGCGTCCATGATGCCCTCGGGGATCTCCTTCTGCGTGCCGTCGGCCGCGGTGTAGAGGATGGCCGGGTTGGTCATCAGGTGGCCGACGTTGCGCACGAACAGCAGCGAGCGGCCGTGCAGCGTGACGTCCTTTTTGCCGTCGGGGGTCTTGTAGACGCGGTCACCGTTCAGGCCGCGCGTCATCGTCTTGCCGCCTTTCTCGAAGGATTCGGTCAGCGTGCCTTGCAGGATGCCCAGCCAGTTGCTGTAGCCCAGCACCTTGTCGTCTGCATCGACGGCGGCCACGGAGTCTTCCAGGTCCAGGATCGTGGAGAGTGCGGCTTCCACCACCACGTCGGCCACGCCGGCGGCGTCGCTCTTGCCGATGGGGGTGGCGCGGTTGATGGTGATGTCCAGGTGCAGGCCGTTGTGTTGCAGCAGCACGCTGCTGGGGGCCTTGGCTTCGCCCTGGAAGCCGATGAACTGGGCCTTGTCCGCCAGCTTGGAGGTGGAGCCATCCTTCAGCGTGACGACCAAGTCGCCGCCCTTGACGGCATAGCCGGTGGAGCCGACGTGCGAGCCCTTCTTCAACGGCGCGGTGCGGTCCAGCACGTAACGGGCGTACTCGATGACCTTCTTTCCGCGCTTGGGGTTGTAGCCCTTGGGGCCAACCTTCTCGCAACCCTTGTCTTCGGAAATCACATCGGTGCCGTACAGCGCGTCGTACAGGCTGCCCCAGCGGGCGTTGGCGGCGTTCAGCGCGTAGCGGGCGTTCATGATGGGCACCACCAACTGTGGGCCGGCCTGCTTGGCCAGCTCGGCATCCACATTGGCGGTGGTGATCTTGACCTTCTTCGGGCTCTCGACCAGGTAGCCGATCTTCTGCAGAAAGGTCTGGTAGGCGGGCATGTCCGTGATGGGGCCGGGGTTGGCAGTGTGCCAGGCGTCCATCTCGGCCTGGATGCGGTCGCGCTCGGCCAGCAGGGCGGCGTTCTTCGGTGCCAGGTCGGCCACGATGGCGTCAAAGCCGGCCCAGAAGGCCTCGCTGCTCACGCCGGTGCCGGGCAGTACCTTGGACTCGATGAACTGATGCAGGTTGCTGGCAACCTGCAGGCGGTGGATTGGGGTGCGTTCGGTCATGGTGGGCCTTTCAAACGGAGGGGATCAGAAAAAAATACAAATCAGGGAAAAAAGTCCAGCACCGCGCGCAGGCTGTCGCCGGTGCGGCTGGGCTGGGTGCCGAGTTCTTCAAAGGGTTGCTGGTAACGGTTCACCCACAGCGTCTGGTAGCCAAACCAGGTGGCGCCCAGCGCGTCCCAGGCGTTGCTGCTGACGAACAGCACCTTGGCCGCGCTCAATCCCAGCGTCTGCTCGCCCAGCGCGTAGGCCTCGGGCGCGGTCTTGTACTTGCGCACCGAGTCCACGCTGATGACGTGGTCTACCAGCCCATGCAGGCCGCTGGACTTCAGCGCCAGGTTCAGCATGGCCGCGTCGCCGTTGCTGAGGATGCCGGTGGGTACATCCCGGTCTTTCAGCGACTGCAGCACGGCGCGGTTCTCGGGGAAGGCGCTCAAAGACCGGTACTGGTTCATGAGCTGCTCCACATGCGAGCCAAATCCGGCATCAGCCCTCGTGGAATCTGCGCGAGGCACTAGCTTTTTGATAGCAAACACCAGCGCCGCACGGGTCAGCTCCCAAAACGGCCGGTAGTGCGCGCCGTGGTTGCTGGTGGTGACGAGGCGGCTGTATTCGATCTGCTTGTCGCGCCACAGCACGCTCAATGGTTGGCCGTGGCCGGGGAACAGTTGCTCGCCCAGCAGGGCCACGCCGTAGACGTCGAACAGCGTGCCATAGGCGTCAAACAGCACGGCCTGCGGCACGGCCGCACCCGATTGCCGGCTCTTGGCTGCGGCGGACGTGGGTGTGGCCTGAGGTTTGGACATGGGGCTACTGTATTGCATCCTTTGAAGAAGATTAACCAGGTAAAATTGAATGTATTCGTGACATTTTTATGGGTAATCTATGGCGACGACCACCACCGCTGCATCCCCCTCCCTGCCGCTGGCCGGCATCCGCGTCGTGGAGTTCACCCACATGGTCATGGGGCCCACATGCGGCATGGTCCTGGGCGACCTGGGGGCCGAAGTGATCAAGGTTGAGCCGCTCACCGGCGACAACACCAGGAAGCTCCTGGGCAGCGGTGCCGGCTTCTACCCGCTGTTCAACCGCAACAAGAAAAGCATCGCGGTGGACATGAAAAGCGCCCAGGGCCGCGAGGTGGTGCTGAAACTCATTGCCACCGCCGACATCGTCAGCGAAAACTTCAAGCCCGAGACCATGCAGAAGTTGGGGCTGGACTACGCCACGCTGTCCCGGCTGGACCCGCGCCTGATCTATGTGAGCCACAAGGGTTTCCTGCCCGGCCCCTACGACCACCGCACGGCGTTGGACGAGGTGGTGCAGATGATGGGCGGCCTGGCCTACATGACCGGGCGCCCCGGCGACCCGCTACGGGCAGGCAGCAGCGTGAACGACATCATGGGCGGCATCTTCGGCGCCGTGGGCGCGATGGCGGCGCTGATGCAGCGCCAGCAGACCGGGCGCGGCCAGGAAGTGCAGAGCGCGCTGTTCGAGAACAACATCTTCCTCGTGGCCCAGCACATGCTGCAGTTCGCCGTGACCGGCAAGGCGGCCGCACCCATGCCCGAGAAGATATCGCCCTGGGGCATTTACGACGTGTTCAAGGTGAAGAATGGCGAGCAGATATTCCTGGCCGTGGTGGGCGACGGCCAGTGGAAGACCTTCTGTGAAGCCTTTGGCTTCGCCGACCTCTATGCCGACGAACGCATTGCCAGCAACAACGGCCGGGTGCTGGCCCGCGCCTGGCTGATTCCGCTGCTGCGTGAGCGTCTGACCGACCGTGCAGCCGCCGATCTGGCGGCGGTGTTCGAGCAGCATGGCCTGCCGTTTGCCCCCATCACCGACCCGCAGCACCTGTTTGAAGACCCCCACCTCAATGCCACCGGCGGCCTCGCGCCCATGGAACTGCCCGACGGTCGCGCCACCAAGGTGCCGCTGTTGCCGCTGACGCTGGACGGGCAACGCCTGGGTCTGCGCCTGGACCCGCCCAAGCTGGGCGAGCATACGGACGCGCTGTTGGCGGCCGTGGGCTACGACGCAGCGCAGATCGCCCAGTTGCGGACGGATGGCGTAGTGCTATGAAAACAGTAGCGTGTCACGCATATCCTACGAGGGCGAGGAGTCTGAGTGGCAGGGCGGTCTGCGCAGGTAAAGGAGGAGCCCGCGCAGCGGGCGGGGGACACGGAGCAGAGCGCCCTGCCACTCAGACTCCGGGGAGCGAAGTGTGGACAAGCTCAAACAACTAGAAAGTTTCGTATCGGTAGCCACCCGCGGCAGCCTGACCGCCGCCGCCACAGCCGAAGGTGTGGCACCGGCCATCATGGGCCGACGCATCGACGCACTGGAGGCACGCCTGGGCGTGAAGCTGCTGCTGCGCACCACCCGGCGCATCACCCTCACGCACGAGGGCAGCGCCTTTCTGGAGCACTGCCAGCGCATCCTGGCCGACGTGGCCAATGCCGAGGCCAGTGTCAGCGCCGGTGGCGTCAAGGCCAGCGGCCACCTGCGCATCACCGCGCCGGCCGGCTTTGGCCGACGCCATGTGGCGCCGCTTGTACCGCTGTTCCACGACCTGCACCCGGAGGTGACCATTTCGCTGAACCTGAGCGACCGCGTGGTGGACATTGCCGGCGAGGCGTACGACTGCGCCGTGCGGGTGGGCGACATGCCGGACTCGTCACTGGTCAGCGTGCGCCTGGCCGACAACCGGCGCCTGTGCGTGGCCACGCCGGCCTACCTGGCGCGCCACGGCACACCGCAGACCCCGGCCGACCTGGCGCGCTTTGACTGCCTGACGCTGTCCAGCGACGCCTCGCAGACGCGGGGCTGGGCGTTCCGCGCGGCACCCGACAGCGCGGAGGTCACCTACCTCAAACCCGTGGGGCCGCTGGACTGTTCGGATGGCCAGGTGCTGCACGACTGGTGCCTGGCCGGTTGGGGCATTGCCTGGCGCAGCACCTGGGAGGTGGAGGCCGAGATCGCTGCGGGCCGCCTGGCAGCCGTGCTGGAGGACTATGCCGCGCCACCCAACGGCATCTACGCCGTGTTCCCCCAGCGCAAGCACCTGGCACTGCGCGTGCGCCTGTGGATCGACTTCCTGAAGCACCACTACGGCGCCCCGGGGTTCTGGAAAACGCTATAAAAAGAGAAGCGCCCTGCGTAGATTCCGCGAGGGCTAGAGCCTGAAATGCCTCGTCATCCCTGGCCGAACTCGGCGCCCATCTCCTGGGCGCGGTGGTGGGCGGCGTGCAGCGCCTTGGCGAACAGGTCCTTGATGCGGCTGTCGTCCATCGAGGTGATCGCTGCGTAGGTCGTGCCGCCCTTGGACGTGACGCGCTGGCGCAGGATTTCCGGCGGTTCGTGGCTGGATCGGGCCAGCTCTCCGGCGCCGATGAAGGTGGCCACGGCCAACTGGTAGGCCTGTTCGCGGCTCAGGCCCATCTCGGCGCCGGCGGCCGTCATGGCCTCCATGAAATAGAACATATAGGCCGGGCCGGAGCCGGAAATGGCGGTCACGGCGTCCAGCAGACCCTCCTGCTCCAGCCACAGGAAATGCCCCATGCCGGCGACAATGTTCTCGGCATGCAAGCGGTCACTCTCGGTGGTGCCCGCGCGGGCAAACAGTCCGGTCATGCCCTTGCCGATCAGCGCCGGGGTGTTGGGCATGGTGCGGATCACGCGCTCGGTGCCCAGCCACTGGGCGATGCTGGCGCTGGGAATGCCGGCCGCCACGCTCAGGTGCAAGGCGTTGCCGGTCCAGGCGCTCACCTGCTGGGCGGCCTCTTTGAAGGACTGTGGCTTGACGGCCCAGATCACGATGCTGGCCTTGGCCAGGAAATCCCCGGCCAGCGGCTGGGCGTCGATGGCGAACTGGGTCTTAAGCCGGTGTTGGGCCTCGGGGAAGGGCTCCACCACGTCGATCTCGTGGACGGGAAAGCCCTGGGTGCGCAGGCCGCTGATCATGGCGCTGGCCATATTGCCGCCGCCGATAAATGCGAGGTGTTCTTGCATGGTGTCCTCCTATAGTGAGCCATTGTCGCAAAAAAAGCTTGCAAAAGAAATTTGGCTGTGGCACAATTATTGGCTTCGCTCGAAAAGGGCGGAGTTTCTGCCCAAATGGATGCGTCGCAAGTGGTTTGCGGCGAGTACAGCGGGCCCAAGACTGACTCGGTGTCGGTGGCTGCCAGGATGCTGGTGGTGCTGCCCCAGGTGCAAGTTGGGAATATTGAAATGATCCAGACTGAATCTCGATTAGAAGTCGCTGACAACACCGGCGCGAAGTCCGTCCTGTGCATCAAGGTGCTGGGTGGTTCCAAGCGTCGCTACGCCACCGTTGGCGACATCATTAAAGTTAGCATCAAGGAAGCTGCACCCCGTGGCCGCGTCAAAAAAGGCGAGGTTTACAGCGCGGTTGTGGTTCGCACTGCCAAGGGCATCCGCCGTGGCGATGGCTCCCTGGTGAAGTTTGACGGCAACGCGGCAGTGTTGCTCAACTCCAAGCTGGAGCCCATCGGCACCCGCATCTTTGGACCCGTTACGCGTGAACTGCGTACCGAGCGCTTCATGAAGATCGTGTCCCTGGCTCCCGAAGTTTTGTAAGGACGCGCCATGAACAAGATTCGCAAGGGCGACGAAGTCATCGTCATCGCCGGACGTGACAAAGGTAAGCGCGGGGTTGTGTCCCTGCGTGCTGACGACTCCCACGTGGTGGTCGATGGCATCAATCTGGTCAAGAAGCACGCCAAGCCCAACCCCATGAAGGGTGTGACTGGCGGCATCGTGGAAAAGGCCATGCCGATCCACCAGTCCAACGTGGCAATTTTCAATGCCGCAACGGGCAAGGCGGACCGCGTGGGTATCAAGGTGTTGGCTGACGGTACGCGCGCTCGCGTCTACAAGTCCAGCGGCGCAGAAATCAAGGTGGCATAACCATGGCTCGTTTGCAACAACATTACCGCGAAAAAGTGGCGCCCGAGTTGATGGCCAAGTTTGGCTACACCTCGCCCATGCAAGTGCCCCGTCTGACCAAGATTACCCTGAACATGGGTGTGAGCGAAGCCGTCGCCGACAAGAAGGTTATGGACAACGCCGTGGGCGACCTGACCAAGATCGCCGGCCAGAAGCCCGTCGTCACCAAGTCCAAGAAGGCCATCGCCGGCTTCAAGATCCGTGAAGGCCAGGCCATTGGTTGCATGGTGACCCTGCGCGGCGTGCAGATGTATGAATTCCTGGATCGTTTTGTCACCGTGGCTCTGCCCCGCGTGCGTGACTTCCGTGGTATTTCCGGTCGCGCCTTCGACGGCCGTGGCAACTACAACATCGGCGTCAAAGAGCAGATCATTTTCCCTGAGATCGAGTATGACAAGGTGGATGCCTTGCGCGGCCTCAATATCAGCATCACCACAACGGCCAAGTCCGACGAAGAGTGCAAGGCGCTGCTCGCTGGCTTCCGTTTCCCGTTCAAGAACTGAGGTGACTTGTGGCTAAAGTAGCTTTAATCGAGCGTGAGCTCAAGCGTGACAAGTTGGCTGCCAAGTACGCCAAGAAGTACGCTGAACTGAAGGCAATTGCCGGTGACGCCAAGCGCACCGACGAAGAGCGCGCTGCTGCCCGTCTGGGCCTGCAGAAGCTTCCCCGCAATGCCAACCCCACCCGTCAGCGCAACCGCTGCTCCATCACGGGTCGTCCCCGCGGCACGTTCCAGCACTTCGGTCTGGCCCGCGCAAAGATCCGTGAAATGGCCTTCGCCGGTGAGATTCCCGGCGTCGTCAAGGCCAGCTGGTAAGCGACAGGAGAACCAAATATGAGCATGAGTGATCCCATCGCCGACCTGTTGACCCGCATCCGCAACGCACAGATGGTGGCCAAGACCTCCGTTTCCGTGCCCGCCTCCAAGGTGAAAGTTGCAATTGCGCAAGTGTTGAAGGACGAAGGCTATATCGACAATTTCAAGGTTTCCACCGAAGGCGGCAAGTCCGAGCTGGAAATCGCCCTGAAATATTACGCTGGTCGCCCCGTCATCGAGCGCATCGAGCGCGTGAGCCGTCCCGGCCTGCGCGTCTACCGCGGCAGCGATGCCATCCCCCAGGTCCAGAACGGCCTCGGCGTTGCCATCGTTACGACCCCCAAGGGCGTCATGACCGACCGCAAGGCTCGCGCATCCGGTGTGGGTGGCGAAGTCCTGTGCTACGTCGCCTAACGCTACATCGAGGAGAAGTTAGAAATGTCCCGTGTAGGTAAACTCCCCGTTACTGTGCCCGCTGGTGTGGACGTGTCCATCCAGGGCAGCCAGATCAGCGTCAAGGGCGCTGGCGGCATACTGCAACTGTCGTTGAATGCCCTGGTGACGGTGGCCAACGATGCTGGCAAGCTGAACTTTCAGCCCGCCAACGACTCCCGTGAAGCCGATGCCATGTCCGGCACCATGCGTCAGCTGGTGAACAACATGGTGGTTGGCGTGACCAAGGGCTTCGAGAAGAAGTTGAGCCTGGTCGGCGTGGGCTACAAGGCCCAGGCCACTGGCGCCAAGCTGAACCTGGCTGTGGGTTATTCCCACCCTGTCAATATCGACATGCCCGCCGGTATCACCGTGGCCACACCGTCGCCCACTGAAATCCTGATCAAGGGTGCTGACCGCCAACGCGTGGGTCAGGTCGCCGCTGAGATTCGTGCTGTTCGCCCCCCGGAGCCTTACAAGGGCAAGGGCATCCGCTATGCGGATGAGAAGATCACGATCAAAGAAACCAAGAAGAAATAAGGAACTGCACTATGTTGACCAAGAAAGAGCAGCGTCTTCGCAGGGCCCGTCAAACCCGTGTCCGCATCGCCCAACAAGGCATTGCGCGTCTGACGGTGAATCGCACCAACTTGCACATCTACGCCAGCGTGATTTCTGGCGACGGCGGCAAGGTGCTGGCTGCGGCTTCCACGGCCGAGGCCGAAGTCCGCAAGGCCTTGGGTACGGCGGGCAAGGGCGGCAATGTCGCCGCAGCCCAGATGATTGGCAAGCGCGTGGCCGAGAAGGCCAAGGCTGCCGGTGTCGAGAAAGTCGCATTTGATCGCGCAGGTTTCGCGTACCACGGCCGCGTCAAGGCGCTGGCTGATGCGGCACGTGAAGCTGGCTTGCAGTTCTAAGCAGATCGGAAATTAAGATGGCTAAAGTTCAAGCAAAGATGCAAGGTAAGGCCGAGGGTCCTGAGGACGGCCTGCGCGAGAAAATGATCGCGATCAATCGCGTCACCAAAGTGGTGAAGGGCGGCCGTATTCTCGGTTTCGCTGCCTTGACCGTGGTGGGTGACGGCGAAGGTCGCATTGGCATGGGCAAGGGCAAGTCCAAGGAAGTGCCTGCCGCCGTGCAAAAGGCGATGGAAGAAGCTCGCCGCAACATGATCAAGGTGTCGCTCAAGAATGGCTCCATTCACCACCAGGTGAAGGGCCACCACGGTGCCGCCAACGTCATGATGGCTCCGGCTCCCAAGGGTACTGGCATCATCGCCGGCGGCCCGATGCGTGCCGTGTTCGAAGTGGTGGGCATCACCGACATCGTCGCCAAGAGCCACGGTTCGACCAACCCCTACAACATGGTGCGTGCCACCCTGGATGCCCTGTCGGTGTCGACGACCCCGGCCGAAGTGGCAGCCAAGCGCGGCAAGACCGTTGAAGAACTCTTCGTCTGAAAGCGGACTGCAAAATGACGACACAACAAACCGTGAAGGTCCAATTGGTGCGTAGCCCCATTGGATGCAAGGAATCCCACCGCGCCACCGTGCGTGGTCTGGGTCTGCGCAAGCTCAACAGCGTGAGCGAACTCGTCGACACGCCCGAAGTGCGCGGCATGATTAACAAGATCAGTTACCTGGTCCGAGTGCTCTGAGAGGCAAGACGATGGAACTCAATAGCATTAAGCCCGCAGCTGGCGCCAAGCACGCCAAGCGTCGCGTTGGCCGTGGCATCGGCTCCGGCCTGGGCAAGACCGCGGGTCGTGGCCACAAGGGTCAAAAGTCCCGCGCTGGCGGCTACCACAAGGTCGGCTTTGAAGGCGGTCAGATGCCCATGCATCGCCGTCTGCCCAAGCGCGGCTTCAAGTCGCAATCCCTGCAATTCAATGCAGAGATCACGCTGGCCGCACTGGAAAAGCTGGGCCTGGCGGAAGTCGATCTGCTGACCCTGAAGCAGGAAAAGCTGGTGGGCCAGCTGGCCAAGGTGGTGAAGGTGGTCAACACCGGCGCTATCACCAAGGCTGTCAAGCTCAACGGTATCGGTGCAACGGCAGGTGCCAAGGCTGCAATCGAAGCAGCCGGCGGCAGCGTGGCCTGAGTCAACCCAGCAGAAAGAGACCTAAGTGGCAACGACTGCAGCTCAAATGGCAAAGACGGATAAGTTCGGCGACCTGCGTCGCCGGCTGGTGTTTTTGTTGCTCGCGCTGGTGGTGTACCGTATCGGTGCACACATCCCCGTGCCCGGCATTGACCCCGCGCAGCTGCAGCAGTTGTTCAAGGGCCAGCAGGGCGGCATCCTGAGCCTGTTCAACATGTTCTCGGGTGGCGCACTGTCCCGGTTCACCATTTTTGCCCTGGGGATCATGCCGTACATTTCGGCATCGATCATCATGCAGTTGTTGACCTATGTGCTGCCGACCTTCGAACAAATGAAGAAGGAGGGCGAAGCGGGCCGTCGCAAGATCACCCAATACACGCGCTATGGCACGGTGGGCTTGGCCTTGTTCCAGGCACTGGGTATTGCGCTGGCGCTGGAGTCTTCCGCCGGTTTGGTGATTTCCCCGGGATTCAGCTTTCGCTTGACCTCCGTGGTGACATTGACGGCCGGAACCATGTTTTTGATGTGGCTGGGTGAGCAGATCACCGAGCGCGGCCTGGGTAACGGTATCTCCATCCTGATCTTCGGCGGTATCGCGGCAGGTTTGCCCAATGCCATCGGCGGATTGCTGGAACTGGTTCGCACCGGCGCGATGAGCATCATTGTGGCGCTGCTGGTGGTCGTGCTGGTCGCTGTGGTGACCTACTTTGTGGTGTTTGTCGAGCGCGGTCAACGCAAGATCCTGGTGAACTATGCCCGCCGTCAAGTCGGTAACAAGGTGTATGGCGGCCAGTCTTCTCACTTGCCTCTGAAGCTGAACATGGCGGGTGTGATTCCCCCGATCTTTGCCTCCAGCATCATTCTGTTGCCGGCAACGATTGCCAACTGGTTCAGTTCCAGCGACTCCATGCGTTGGCTGAAGGACATCTCCAGCACGCTGAGCCCCGGCCAGCCCGTGTACGTGATGTTGTATGCCGGCGCCATCGTGTTCTTCTGCTTCTTCTACACTGCGTTGGTGTTTAACAGCCGCGAAACCGCGGACAACCTGAAGAAGAGCGGCGCGTTTATCCCAGGTATTCGCCCCGGCGACCAGACCGCAAAATATATTGATAAAATCCTGCTCCGCCTCACGCTGGCCGGCGCGATTTACATCACTTTTGTGTGCCTGCTGCCAGAGTTTCTGATTCTCAAATACAACGTGCCGTTCTATTTCGGCGGCACCTCGTTGCTGATCATTGTGGTGGTGACCATGGATTTCATGGCCCAGGTTCAGAACTACATGATGTCTCAGCAATATGAGTCACTGCTGAAGAAGGCTAATTTCAAGTCGTCTTGAGGAGCGGTGAAGTCAAATGGCAAAAGATGACGTCATTCAGATGCAGGGCGAGGTGGTTGAAAACCTCCCCAATGCAACGTTTCGGGTGAAACTGGAAAACGGGCATGTGGTTCTGGGGCACATTTCGGGAAAGATGCGTATGCACTACATCCGAATTTTGCCTGGCGACAAGGTAACCGTTGAGTTGACGCCGTACGACCTGAGTCGTGCGCGGATTGTGTTCAGAGCAAAGTAAATAGCGCAGGTTCCGCGCGAATCAAAGTCGGAACGGAGCGAAGAGTTTTAGGAGAGAAATATGAAGGTTTCGGCTTCGGTCAAGAAAATTTGCCGCAACTGCAAAATCATCCGCCGCAAGGGCGTTGTGCGCGTGATCTGCACGGATCCCCGTCACAAGCAGCGTCAGGGTTAATTGCAAGAGTTTTAGAGGACGAACATGGCACGTATCGCTGGCATCAACATTCCGCCGCATCAGCATTCCGAAATTGGCCTGACCGCCATCTTTGGTATCGGACGCTCCCGCGCTCGCAAAATTTGCGAAGCCTGCGGCATTGCGTATTCCAAGAAGGTCAAGGACCTGACCGATGGTGATCTGGAAAAAATCCGTGATCAGATCGCTCAATTCACCATTGAAGGCGATTTGCGTCGCGAGACAACCATGAACATCAAGCGTTTGATGGACATCGGTTGCTACCGCGGTTTCCGCCATCGTCGTGGCTTGCCCATGCGTGGTCAGCGTACCCGCACCAACGCCCGTACCCGCAAAGGCCCGCGCAAGGCCGCTGCATCTTTGAAGAAATAACAGGGATTGAGAGACCACTATGGCAAAAGCTCCCGCCAATAACGCAGCCCAGCGCGTTCGCAAGAAAGTCCGCAAGAACGTTGCAGACGGCATCGCCCACGTGCACGCCTCGTTCAACAACACCATCATCACGATCACCGACCGCCAGGGCAACGCTTTGTCCTGGGCTTCGTCCGGTGGCCAGGGTTTCAAGGGTTCGCGCAAGTCGACCCCGTTTGCTGCCCAGGTTGCTTCCGAAGTGGCCGGTCGCGCTGCACTGGACCAGGGTATCAAGAATCTCGACGTCGAGATCAAGGGCCCCGGTCCTGGCCGCGAATCCTCTGTGCGCGCCCTGGCGGCACTGGGTATCCGCATCAACCTGATCGCTGACGTGACGCCGGTGCCCCACAACGGCTGCCGCCCGCAAAAGCGTCGTCGCATCTAATTTTCAACCAAGCCCACCGCCACCAGCCAGCGCTGGTGGCTCCCGTACTGTTTGTACGGAAGATGACATAAAAGGAAGCTCAAGTGGCACGTTACCTCGGCCCCAAGGCCAAACTCTCCCGCCGTGAAGGCACCGACCTGTTCCTCAAGAGCGCACGCCGCGCCATCGGGGACAAGGCCAAGTTCGACTCCAAGCCCGGCCAGCATGGCCGCACCTCCGGTGCCCGTACCTCCGATTACGGCCTGCAACTGCGCGAAAAGCAAAAAGTCAAGCGCATGTACGGCGTGCTGGAGAAGCAGTTCCGCCGCTACTTCGAAGAAGCTGATCGCCGCAAGGGCAACACCGGCGCCAACCTGCTGTTCCTGCTGGAATCCCGCCTGGACAACGTCGTGTACCGCATGGGCTTTGGCTCCACCCGCGCCGAAGCGCGCCAGATGGTGTCGCACAAGGCCATCACGGTCAACGGCAACTCGATCAACATCCCGTCTTACCGAGTGAAGACCGGCGATGTGGTGGCCGTGCGCGAGAAGTCCAAGAAGCAGAACCGCGTGGTCGAAGCCTTGCAACTGGCTCAGCAAGTCGGCATGCCTGCCTGGGTTGAAGTCAACGCCGACAAGGCCGAAGGCACCTTCAAGTCCGTCCCGGACCGCGACCAATTTGGCGCAGACATCAACGAATCTCTGATCGTTGAGTTGTATTCTCGCTAATTGCGTTTGATATTTTGAAACCGTTCCCTGGCTGTGGGGCACTGCAGCCGGGGTGCTTCACCAGCCTTACCGATGTAACGAGTCGGGGGTATTGAGAGGAAGTCTGCATGCAAAACAGTTTGCTAAAACCCAAGTCCATTAGCGTCGAACAACTCGGCCCCAACCGCGCCAAAGTGGCGCTGGAACCGTTTGAGCGTGGTTATGGCCACACCCTCGGTAACGCCTTGCGCCGTGTGCTGTTGTCGTCTATGCCGGGTTTTGCGGCTACCGAGGTCACTATCGCCGGTGTTTTGCACGAGTACTCTTCCATGGACGGTGTCCAGGAAGACGTGGTTAACATCCTGCTGAACCTCAAGGGCGTGGTCTTCAAGCTGCACAACCGCGACGAAGTGACCCTGAGCCTGCGCAAGGACGTCGAAGGCGTGGTAACTGCCGCCGACATCCAGACTCCGCACGATGTGGAAATCATCAATCCCGGTCACGTGATCGCCAACCTGTCGCACGGTGGCAAGCTGGACATGCAGATCAAGGTGGAAAAGGGCCGCGGCTATGTGCCCGGCACCATGCGCCGCCATGCCGACGAACCCAACAAGTCCATCGGCCGCATTGTTCTGGATGCCTCGTACTCGCCGGTCAAGCGTGTGAGCTACACGGTTGAGAGCGCGCGCGTGGAGCAGCGTACCGACCTGGACAAGCTGGTTGTCGAGATTGAGACCAATGGTGCCATCTCTGCGGAAGACGCCGTGCGCGCCTCCGCCAAGATTCTGGTGGAGCAGTTGGCTGTCTTTGCCCAATTGGAAGGCAGCGAGCTGGCCGCGTTCGATGCACCCGCACCGCGCGGCAACACGCAGTTCGACCCGATCCTGCTGCGCCCCGTGGACGAATTGGAGCTCACCGTGCGTTCGGCCAACTGCCTGAAGGCAGAGAACATCTACTACATCGGCGACCTGATTCAGCGTACCGAAAACGAGTTGCTCAAGACCCCCAACCTGGGTCGCAAGTCGCTCAACGAAATCAAGGAAGTGCTGGCATCCCGCGGCCTGACTTTGGGCATGAAGCTCGAAAGCTGGCCTCCTGCCGCACTGGAGAAGCGTTAATTTTTAATTGAACCCTCCGGGGTTCCGTGCCAACGGCAGTACCTGATACGGCTGCCTGTTTACAACTCAAAAGGAAATCCATCATGCGCCACGGACACGGCCTACGTAAACTCAACCGCACCAGCTCGCATCGTCTGGCGATGCTGCGCAACATGATGAACTCGCTCATCGAGCACGAGGTCATCAAGACTACCGTTCCCAAGGCCAAGGAATTGCGCCGCGTGGTCGAACCCATGATCACCCTGGCCAAGGAAGCCACCGTGGCCAACCGCCGCCTGGCATTCGACCGCCTGCGCGACCGTGACAGCGTCACCAAGCTGTTCGACGAACTGGGCCCCCGTTTCAAGGCCCGTCCCGGCGGCTACACCCGCATCCTGAAAATGGGTTTCCGTGTTGGCGACAACGCCCCCATGGCTCTGGTCGAATTGGTGGATCGTCCTGCTGCTGCCGAAGAAAACTCTGGCGCAGCCGCAGAATAATGCTATAATTTAAGGCTACCGCGCGATGGAGCAGTCTGGTAGCTCGTTGGGCTCATAACCCAAAGGTCGGAGGTTCAAATCCTTCTCGCGCAACCAAATTTAAAGCGGTTTCCGCCTTAATAAAGGCCCACTTCGGTGGGCCTTTCTCATTTTGGCCAAGACATTCCAACGAACGTCCCTTTCGCTCGAAGACGCTGGCAGGCCGCGTCTTGTCAGTCTCCTGGGTAAATGGGGGCTGCATGAACCCGACCCCCCGCGTGGGGAATGGGCGGAGCAACTCGGCATGTGGCTGGGGCCTTTCGACGCCATCACGCTGCAGGCAGCTCAGCAACCGCCTCGTGCGTTGCCAGCAACCCGCGCGAGCGCTTCCCGCCAGAGCGTATCGTTGGAAGACGATCTTCGGCGAGTGCGGGATGGCCTGCTGCATGCCATGGTGCAACCAGCAGGGCGTAAGGAAAAGGCTGGTGCCCGCGCGAATGCCGATGAACCCGCGCAAGTGGACTTTGCCACCTACCGCCAGCGTTACCTGGAGCAGCAGCGCCGCATGGACTTGATGCTGGAACCGCTACGGTCGCACTGCCGCAGCGTGCTGGCGCGCACCAGCACCGACCTACATCAACTGGCCGAGCTGGATGTCGCCATGGAGCACATTCTGGGCGAGCGTGAAAAGACCCTGCTGGCACGGCTGCCCCAGTGTCTGGAGCGTCGCTTTGGTCATTGGAGCGGGGCCGCGGCTGTTCCGCTGCCATCAGAGTCGGCTCACGATGCCCGCGTTCAGGACTGGGTCGCTGGTTTTGAGCAGGATGTGCAGCAGCTGCTGTCGGCGGAATTGGAGTTTCGATTGGGGCCAATCGTTGGGTTGGTGGAAGCGTTTCACAACAAGGCGATGCAATCACAATGAACAGGGTTTTCACATTGGCAGTCTTTTTCTTGGGACTGCTGGTCATCGCTTGGGTGGCCTGGGGTTTTGTCGGCAGCAGCGCCTTGGCGCTGGCCATGACCCTGGCGATCACCGCGGCCTACCTGTTGGGTGCCCAGGAATTGCGTCGGTTCCGTGCGGCCACCGGCACTCTGAAAGGGGCGCTGCGCGATCTGACGCAAACCCCGGTCAACCTGGATACCTGGTTGAGGGGTTTGGATCCGTCGCTGCAGAGCCCCGTGCGCCTGCGCATCGAAGGCGTGCGCGTGGCCTTGCCCAACCCGACCCTGACGCCATACCTGGTGGGGCTGCTGGTCATGCTCGGGATGTTGGGGACCTTCCTGGGCATGGTGGTCACGTTCAAGGGCGCGGTGTTTGCCTTGGAAGGATCGACTGATCTGCAGGCCATCCGCGCTGCGCTGGCTGCACCCATCCGCGGATTGGGGTTGTCGTTTGGCACCTCGGTGGCTGGTGTGGCGGGTTCGGCCATGCTGGGGCTGCTGTCCGCCATCAGCCGGCGCGAGCGGCTGATGGTGGTGCGCCAACTGGACGATGGCATCGCAACGGTACTGCGGCCCTTCTCGCAGGGACACCAGCGTGAGGAAACCCTGAAGGCACTGCAGGCGCAGACCCAGCTGTTGCCTCAGGTCATGGATCACATGCAGTCCATGATGGATCAAATGGAACAGCACAGCGCGCAGACCCACGCTCAACTGTCGGAGCGCCAAGCGCAGTTCCACCAGGCCACGGCACAGGTCTACACGCAACTCGCCGACACGGTGAGTCAGTCGCTCCAGAGCAGCCTGGAGGCGGCTTCCCTGGCATTGGCGCGCAACGCGCAACCGGTGATCGAGGCCGCCATGGCTGAGATCGCCCGGGAGTCCGCACGCCAGCATGCCCGAGTGGGCGAAACCGTGCGGACACAACTGGGGCAATTGGTAGAAGGCGTTGACCAGCGCGCCCAAGCCCAACAGCAGGCCCTGTGCCAGACCCTTGAAAGCACCGCCAACGCCATCAGCACCCATGCCACCGAGCAGTCCAATCGGGTGCTAGGCGGCATCGGCCAGTTGCTGGAGCGATCCGAGGCGTTGGTCAGTGCACGCGTGGCATCGGAGAGCGCCTGGACGCAGGAGCATGCCGCACGCATGGCCGCCATGGCCACCCTCTGGCGTGAGGAACTGGCTACTCTGCGCGCCGACGAAGCGGAACGCGGCCAGGCTGCGGTGGATCGCTTGGCGGCACTGCAGGCCGCGTTGTCCACCCAATTGGCGACGCTGGGCGCGGCACTGGAGCACCCCATGAGTCGCTTGATGGACACGGCGGCCCAGGCGCCCCGCGCAGCCGCCGAGTTGATGGCCCAACTGCGCGAGGACATGGCCCGCTCCGCAGCCCGCGACACCACGCAGTTGGAGGAACGCTCGGCCGTCATGGAGCGCCTGCAGGCCCTCATGGACGCCGCCGACCAGACCGCCCGGCGCCAGCACGACACGCTGGAAACCCTGGTCGCCTCAACCTCCAACGTGCTCGACCAGGCCAGCGCACAGTTCGCACAGGCCTTGGCCGCGCAAGCGGGCCAGGCTGCGGACCTGGGCGCCCATCTCCAGGGCAGCGCCGTCGAGCTGTCCAGCCTGGGCGAAACCTTCCACCACGCCGTTACGTTGTTCAACACTTCCAATGGCCATTTGCTGGAAGCCTTGCAGCGGGTGGAGGCAGCGGTCAACCAGTCCATGGAACGCAGCGATGAGCAGCTGGCCTACTACGTTGGGCAGGCGCGTGAAGTCATTGATCTCAGCCTCACCTCGCAGAAGGCGGTGGTGGAAGACCTGCGCCGTCTCCAGGGCCAGATGCCGGTGGGAGCTTCCGCATGACGGACCTGGAGGCCGGCGACGGCGGCCTGGAGCAGACCGCGCCGGTCTGGGCTGTGTTTGGGGATCTGATGGCGGGTCTGCTGGGCGCCTTCGTGCTAATCCTCGTGGGCGTGCTGGTGGTACAGATGGATCTGGTCAGCAGCCTCAAGGCCGAGGTCGAAAAACGCCAACAGGAAGAACAGCGCCGCATGGCATTGGAAAAGGCCTTGGCCATTCCCCTGGCGTCGGGCCGTGTCACCGTCAGCAACGGGCGCATCGGCATCAGCGGCAGCGTGCTGTTTGCGGTGAACTCGGACGAGTTGCGACCGGATGGCAGCCAACTGTTGCGCAGCCTGGTCCATCCGCTCAAGGTCTATCTGGGCGAGCGCAGCGAAATGCTGATGGTCAGCGGTTTCACCGACGACAAGCCCATCCACTCCGGCAACCAGCGCTTCACCGACAACCTGGAACTCTCCGCCCAGCGCGCCCTGACCGTGACGCGCACCCTGATCGACGAGGGCATGCCGTCCTCGCAGGTCTTTGCCGCCGCCTTTGGCTCCGAGCAGCCAGTGGCCTCCAACGCCAGCGAACAGGGGCGCGCCCGGAACCGCCGGGTGGAGATGGCGCCGGTGCCAAAAGCCAACCCCACCAACCCAGCGCCCCATGGGTGAGTTCCCGGAAACAGTGGCGGCACCTATCCAGGCCAGCCTGGCGTCGCTGCGCGCACAGGGTGCTCAGGGGTGGGACCCCGTGCGATTCCATTTCATGGAGACGCTCGCCCAACGCGCGGACGCCCAGCCCGAGGCCGTGCGCCGCGTCCTGCAAGCCAAGCTCCAGACCCTGCTGGTCGAATACGCGCAGTGCTGGCAGCGGGCCCGGGAAGAGGAAACTCCCATCCCGGCAGCGTTGATTACACCGCCGTCCCTGGCTGCGCTGCGGGGGCTCAACCAACAGTTGCGTGCATCCACCTCCACCGTTGGCGGCCCAACGCAACTGGGCAACACCCACGCTCCGATTGAAATGAAGAGCGTGCGCGCCTTCCAGCAAACCTGGTCGCGCATCCGCACCCAGGACCGGTTGGACGCGGCGCTGCGCGCAGGGCCAGAAAATGCCGGTCCCCTGAATTCCCACATGCTGGTGCTGCGGTCGCTGGAGCGCATGCGCGCGATCTCGCCGGCCTACGTGTTGCGCTTCGTGTCGCATGTGGACACCTTGCTGTGCCTCGACAAGGTCAGTGCTCGCCACAGTGCCTCTGTGGCAGCCAAGGCTCCGCGCGGAGGGCGTGGGCGCAAGTAGGTCCACGGGTTGTTTGGCGGCCGGCGCATCAACTGCGACGGCCCGTCACGGTCACGGTTTCCAGGGTGAGCAGGGTCTTGTTGGCCGTGCACCCTTGTGCCAGGACGGCGCTTTGCGCAACGCCATCGAACTGGCTCAGCATGGTGCCCTGGGTTGCCACCGTCATCAGCAGGGCGATCAGCATGGCGGCGAGCTTGGTGGTTCGGGTGGTGTGCATGGACTCTCTCCTGTGGTGGCCACGGTGGCCGGTTGGAGAGACTGTAGGCAAGCCCCGCCTGCGCCGCATCCCCTATGCGATGAAATGCGCCTTGGTGCGAACAGCTGCCGTTACGCGCGACGAGTGCGCCGCAGCCCAGGCGTGAGACCGGCTACTGCGGGATGTCGGTGGGGGCTGGTAGCGCGTTGTACTGCTGGAGTTGGCGCAAACCCTGCACGTAACGCTGTGCGCCGGCCTTGGACTCCACGGCAAAGCGCAGTGTGCGCCCCAGCGGGCTCGCCGGATCGCAGTGCAGGCACACCCGGTACGGCTCCAGGCCGTCGGGCGCGTCGGACTCTTCCAGCTCAATGGCTCTTACCGCCGACCATGCCAGGGTGTGGGTGGCGGCCTGCCAGTGGGCAAAGGCGCGGGGCGACTCCGCGATGTCAATGTGCAGGCCTTCCAGATCGGCTTGCACCTGCTCCACGGCGTAGACCGCATGCAAGCCACTGCGGATTTCGGGAATGAAGATAAAGCATAACCCCAGAAAGGTTGTGACGATGAGCAGCGTCTCGCTCAGCACCGCAAAGGCCAGGGCCAGTGCCACGGCGACGATCAGCGCCACAGCCTCGGAGCGCACATCGCGTCCGCCGCGGCGCAGTGACGCGCGCCACACCAGGGGGATGTCCAGTGCCGCTTCCGCCACGCTCATGCCTTCTTTTCCCACGAACTGCACCAGGCCTGTGCGGCCACCAGCTTGCCAAACACGATTTCGCAGGATCCCAGTCGGGTGTCGTCGGTCGATGTGAACAGCTTGCAGTTCTGGCAGGCCTGACCCGGCTCGTAGTGGGGAAAGCGGGCGCGATCCACCTTGCGGGCATCGGAGGTGTAATCGATGGACTGAGCCTCGGTATCGCCGTCTCGCAGGACGGCCCCATCGGCCGCGCGTGCCAGCGGGGCGATCCAAAGCAGGGCGCTGGCCGATGTGCCGATGAGCAGCTGTCTGCGGTTGCTAGGCATGTGTGTTCCCTTGGACATGAATGAATCAACCCCGTACTGTAGGGCGGATGCCACTGCCCGGCCTTAGTTGGTGAAAATACGCCCCATGGTCATTCCCCACGCCACGCCCATAGCCCCAGTGCCGAGCGCCTGGAGCGACCGCCAGCGTCTGGCTTGGCTGCTGGCGCTGGGGCCGCTCCTGTGGCTGCAGGGGCGCTATGTGCGCCTGCGCACGCCGCGCTTGCCAGAACCGCCTGGCGCGCGCAGCGGGGTGCATGGAAGCGGTCCGGCACTGCACGTCCTCATCGCCGGCGACTCGGCGGCAGCCGGCGTGGGTGCCCACAGCCAGGAGGAGGCCCTGAGTGGTCAATTGGTCCAACACCTGGCACGCCGGCACACCGTGCATTGGCAGTTGCACGCCCTGACGGGTGAGGAGTCCCCGGGGTTGTTGCGACGCCTGCGCGAATTGCCGGCGCAGCCGTTTGACGTGGTGGTGCTGTCCATGGGCGTGAACGACGTCACCGCCCTGCGCGCGCCGCGCCGGTGGCTGGAACTGCAGCACAGCATTGCGGCGCTGGTGGGGGAGCGCTTCCGGCCGCGCCTGCTGGTGCACTGCGCGGTGCCGCCCATGCACGTGTTCTCGGCGCTGCCGCAGCCGCTGCGCTGGTTCATGGGGCGCTGGGCCCAGGCGTTCAACGCGCAGCTGCGCGCTGCGTTGCACCAGCACCCCTGGCGCGTGCACCACATGCTGCCCGCGCAGGAGCGCGAAGCTGTGGCCGGCGAGTCATTGGCCAGCGATGGCTTTCACCCTGGGCCGCATGCCTACGCGCAGTGGGGCCAGGCGCTGGCACAGCAGGTGCTGGCCAAAACCCAGGATCGTCCACACCCCATGCAGGAGATGCCATGACCACGCACAGCTTCACCAGCGGGCGCATCCGCCGCGTCGACTACGACCCCGGCAGCCAGCAACTCGACATCCAGTGGGACAACCGGACCGTTACCGCCTACAAACACGTTCCGCAGGAGGTGTTTCGCCGCCTGTGCAGCGCGCCCAATCCAGCCACCTATTGGGAAGACCGCATCGCCGAGGAATACCCCAAGGCCACGCCACGCCCCTCGCCAGCGGCGTCCGATGCGGCGCGCCAGTTCCGCGACCTGTTTGGCAGTGACGACTGAGTCATCAAGCGACACCTTTGCGTGCCTGGCGCCCAGGTGACAGGCCATCGCCCACCGGCGCAAAGGCCTGCATTAGACTGAATTTTTTGCTGGAAGGCTCGCCATGGATACGTCTGCACTTTTCTCGCTCAAGGGCCGCGTTGCGCTGGTCACCGGGGGCTCCAAGAACATCGGCCGCATGATTGCCGAGGGCTTCATCGCCCAAGGCGCCAAGGTCTACATTTCCGCGCGCAAGGCCGACGTGTGCGATGCCACGGCGCGGGAGTTGGGCCCCAACTGCATCTCCTTGCCCATGGACGTGTCCACGGTGGAAGGCTGCAAGGCCTTGGCCGCGGCGCTGGCCGAACGCGAGCAGCGGCTGGACATCCTGGTCAACAACGCCGGTGCCGCCTGGGGGGCACCGTTTGAGGAGTTTCCCGAGGCGGGCTGGGACAAGGTGATGGACCTGAACGTCAAGTCGCCCTTCTTCCTGACCCAGGCGCTGTACCCGTTGCTCAAGGCGGGTGCATCGGCCGCGCAGCCGGCCAAGGTGATCAACATCACGTCCATCGACGGCATCCGCCTCAACCCGTGGGAGACCTACAGCTACCACGCCTCCAAGTCGTCCCTGATCTACCTGACCCGGCGCATGGCGGCACGCCTGGTGCGCGACCAGATCAACGTGACCTCCATCGCCCCGGGCGCCTTTGCCTCGGACATGAACCGCGCCGCGCGCGACCATGGTGACGAGGTGGCCCGGCGCATCCCCAGCGGGCGCATCGGCGTGCCCGAGGACATGGCCGCCGCCGCCATCTACCTGGCCAGCCGCGCCGGCAACTACGTGGTGGGCGACACCATCACCGTGGACGGCGGCGTGGCGCACGCCAACTTGGCGGGTGGCGGCATCGACGCGTGACAGGTCTGCTATAAAAGTAGTAGCTACTCACGCACATTCCGCGAGGGCTGGAGCCGCATTTTGTTCAAGATAATTCGGCTCAGGGGCGCCAACCCTGCAGGCCAAAGCGGCGTGCCAGGATGGCGTCAAAACGCCGTGTCGGCAGCAATTGCTTGAGCAACGGGAACAGGAAGCTGCCTTTGCCGCCGCGAAAGCGCAGGGGTGGCGTGTCGCGCAGCAGGGCATCCACCAGCGGCGCGACAAAGGCCTCGGTTGGCGTGGCGCCCACCTGGCCGGCCTGGGCACGGGCGCGGATGCCCTGCGCCACACCCTGGTACGGAGAGTCGGCCGGCAGGCGGATGGCGGACTCGGCATGGTTGCCAAAGCTGGACTGCACGCCGCCGGGTTGCACCGTCACCACCTGGATGCCGAAGGGCGCCACCTCCATGCGCAGGGCGTCGGTCAGGGCATGCAGCGCCGCCTTGCTGGAGCAATAGGCGCCGGCAAACGGCGTGGTGAACAGGCCGACGATGCTGCCCACGTTGGCGATCACCGCGCCCGGTGCGGCTCGCAGCAGGGGCAGGGCGGCTCGCGCCACGGCGAAGGGGGCGATGACGTTGGTCTCGAACTGGCGGCGCAAGTCCTCGCGCTGCAGGTCCAGCACGGCGCCCACCTGGGAGAAGCCGGCGTTGTTCACCAGCAGGTCCAGTCGCCCCTGCTCCTGGCGGATCACATCCAGCGCGCTAGCGATGCTGGCATCGTCATTCACATCCAGCGCCAGGGTGCGCAGGCCCAACTGGCGCAAGGGCTCCAGGCTGTCCGGGCGGCGCGCGCTGGCGTAGACGGTGTGGCCGCGGCGGTGGAGCTCACGCGCCAGGGCGGCGCCTATGCCGCTGGAGCAGCCGGTGATGAGGATGCATCGTGTCATGTCGCGGAGCCTTTCAAGGGATGGTGGGGGGATCAGTTGCCGAACAGGGCGGCCTGAAGTGCTGCGGGAATGGGCGCCACCTTGCGCTGGCCCTTTTCCACGAACACCACGCCGACCTTGCCGCGCGCTACTTCACGCGCACTGGTGATCTCGGTCATGCGATAGACCAGGTCGAAGCCGTATTTGTTGGGGTCGGCCGGGGTCATGTCCACGCGCAGGGTCTCGCCGTGAAAGCCCTCGGACTTGTACTGCGCCGCCAGATCGCCCACCACCACGGCATGGCCCTGCACGTCGGACTCGCGGTAGCCCAGGTGCTTGAAGAAGCGCACCCGCGCCTCGGACACCAGGGTCAGCAGTTGGGCGTTGTCCAGGTGGCCGCCCTGGTTGACGTGGCTGATGTAGATCTGCAGCTCGGTGGAAAACGTGAACTGCGCGGGAAGCTCGAATTGGATGCGTGCCATGGGCTTATGGGTGCCGCAGTTGGAAATTGCGGGGAGGAAAAGCGCTTGACTATACGGTGCGGCCAGCCGCTTTGACAACCGGCGCGCCGCCTGGGCTGGCAAGATGGCGACTGTTGTCGAACCACTGCATTCCTCCCCATGGCACTGACCCACCTGCTGTACCTGCACGGCTTTCGTTCCTCCCCCTTGTCGACCAAGGCGCAAATGACGGCGGCGGCCGTTGCGCGGCGCAATCCGGCGCTCACCTGGTGGTGCCCGGCGTTGCCACCCTCGTCGCGTGAGGCGATGGACATGGTGTTGGCCGGCCTTGCCGACTGGCCGCGTGATAGCCTGGGCGTGATGGGTTCGTCGCTGGGCGGCTTCTACGCCACCTGGCTGGCCGAGCGCCTGGGTTGCAAGGCCGTGCTGCTGAATCCAGCGGTGCGTCCGGCGCGTGACTTGGCTCCGCACGTGGGCGAGCACGCCCTGTGGCACCAGCCCGAGCAGCATTTCCGCTTCGAGGCAGCCTACGTGGACGAACTACGAGCCCAGGAGCTAGCCGCCATCACCCAGCCACAGCGCTACTACGCGGTGATTGCCAAGGGTGACGAGGTGCTGGACTGGCACGAGATGGTGGGGCATTACCCCGGCGCCACCATCAAGCTGTTGCCGGGGGGCGACCATGCGCTGAGCGACTACGCTGACCACCTGGACGCGGCGTTGGACTTTCTCGGCGTTTAGGCGACTGAGGCCAGGGATGCAAGGTCGGTGTCTCGGCCCACGATCCGGTCGCGCCCGCTCTGCTTGGCCAGGTACATGCGCTGGTCGGCAATGGCCACCAGGGCGCGCCAGTCGTCACCCACCTGGTCGGCCACGCGCTCGGCCAGACCGATGCTTGCGGTTAAAGGGCTGCCGTCCGGGCGCAGTCCAAAGCCCAGTTGGCGCATGCGCGCCAGGGCCGCGTTGGCCTGTTGCAGATCGGCGTTGGGCATGATGACCAGGAATTCCTCACCACCCCAACGCGCCAGGATGTCACCGCCGCGCAGGTTGCTGCCGACCAGATGGCTCATGTCCATCAGCGCATGGTCACCTGCCTCGTGGCCGAAGCGGTCGTTGATGCCCTTGAAGTGGTCCAGGTCGATAAAGGCCAGGGCCAGCGGCGCTTCGTTGCGGTTGGCGTTGAGGCATTGCAGTTCCAGCATCTCCTCGCCGCTCTGGCGGGAGAAGACGCCGGTGAGCGGGTCGCGGATGGCCTGGTGCACCAGGGCGATCATGAATGACAGCTGGCTCATGCTGGCCAGGGTGGCGATGCCGGTGATCAGTACCAGCAGCCAGAACGCGCCCACGAACGAGGGCCAGTCCAGCGTGGCCAGGTTCAGCGAACCCGCAATGCCCTGGGCCAGCAACATGGGGCTGGCAATGACCAGGCTCTCGACCAGGGTCAGCGGGAAGATGGCCAGCCCGGCCAGCAGTACGAAGGGCAGGAACCCGTAGCCCGCGCCGATGGCGGCGGAAAAACCGATCAACTGGTACTGTTTGAGTACCGTGTAGGACGTGATGTAGAACACGGTGGGAATAGCAAACAGCAGTGCCATGGCGTGGTAGGCGTTGAGCAGGCTTCCGCTTGAGCGGTAGTGCAGCAGCAGGCTGATGAAGGCCGCGCAGGCCATGATGCGCATGCCCGCCAGGGTAATCCACAGCGGAAAGGGGAAGACTGCCAGGTCGATCAGGCTCCACAGCGGCGTGAGTACGGCAAACAGCAGGGCGAACAGGCGGACCCGGTTGACGATCATGATGGCCCGGCGCCGGGTGAGCAGGGCCAGGTGTTTGTGGGGCGAAACCAGGGAGCCTGCCTCGGCCAAAGTCAGTTCGCCATCCAGCAGGCCGCCCAGGCGGTGCAGGGCACTGTCGGCGAACTGGCGCAGGTTCATGTAGCTCTTTTTGTGTCAAATGACGGGGTTAATTCCGATTTGACCAGAGATCACGTCCCCGCGGTAGGCCGGTCCCCAGTTTCTGCGCAAGATGTGCGCTAGCGCAAGGCGCGCATCAGCCCAGCGCGGGTGCTGACGGGAATCGCTTTGTCGTCGCAAGCACCTGCCTCCGTACAATCGCGGGCTGCCACACCCAACGTGGTCGATGGCTCAAGGTGGAATAACCCCGCCTATTGCAAGGAAACTTTGTGGCTCAAGGATCGGAATCTATAGTCAATGCGGATGGGTGTCCGCGTTTCGCGGAAGGACTTGCGAAGATATTGCCTGCTTCACCCGCAGCGGTATTGACGCTGGGCGACTTTCCCGCCGCACTTGGAGCGATTTTGCAGGATCGCGGCTTTGCGCTTACCCATCATCTCTGGCGAGAGATTGCGAACCAGGAGCACCCCTCCGCAGGCCCCGCGGGCGAATTAAAACAGGTGAAGCTGGAGGCTCCCGCAGGGCAGCCATTCGAGGCGGTATTGGCACTGGATCTGGCTGGGGACATTCATCCGCTTGCGATGTTCGACGGGCTCAATCGCTTGCTGTCACCTGGCGGAGTGGCTGTACTGTCTGGACCGATTTCGGTGGGCTCTTGGCTGGATTACTTCACAGAGATCGGTGAGCGTTGCGGCTTTGTGGCCGTCAAGCACGACATTGCATTGGAATCATCACATTTTGTACACGTGCTTCGCCGCTCCACGCATCCGCCTCGATGGCGCGTCGGGAATGTGCTTCCGAGCGACTTTGCTGAGATCGCGAAGCTGTTTCAGGACGTGTTTGGACATCCCATGAACCGCGCTTTGTGGGACTGGAAGTACGGTTCCAGACGCGGGAATGCCGTGTTGGCGCGCAAGGACGGAGTCGCCGTGGCCCATTACGGAGGCATGTACAGGGACATCCTGGTTGGTGGCCAGCTGGACCGTGTCGCCCAGATTTGCGATGTGATGGTTCAGTCGCAGGAGCGTGGGGTTTTGACCCGGCAGGGGCCATTCTTCCTGATGGGCTCCAGCTGGCCGGAGATTTACGGCCCCAAAGGGTTCGGCTTTCCAACCACCAGAGCCATGCGTGTGGCGGAGAAGATGGGGCTCTATGTCGAGGCGGGTCGTTTGACGGAGGTTCGGTGGACGCCGTCCTCTCCCGGAATACGCCTGCGCACGCAGGTCCGAACCATCGACAGAAGTGGAAAAGGTGACCAAGAATTGGTCCGCTCGCTATGGGCTTCCATGTCGCATGATCTCCAGCAGGGAGTCGTCGGTGTCCGCGATTGGGCCTATCTGGAGCGGCGTTACTTCACCCATCCTAGCAACCCATACGAGGTGTTGGTGGTCAGTTCCCGCTTCTCGGGGCGACCGCTGGGAGTTGTTGTCCTGCGCAAACTGGAGGGCTCGTGCGAGTTGCTTGATGTTATTGCCCCATTGGCAAATCTTGCCACGATCATTGACCAGGCACGTCGCTTGACGGCGCGCTGGGGTGTCCCCTACCTGTACTGCTGGATCACGACAAACTACGCTCCATTGTTCTTGCAGTGCGAGGGCCAGGAGGAGCCGTTGGATATTTCCATCCCTGCCAGCAGTTGGACAAGGAATCCCCAGTCGGAGCTATTTGTCGGCAAATGGTGGCTCATGTCCGGTGACACGGACTTTCGTTGATCGGCGCCTTCACAGATATGTCGATCGCGCGCAATACGGCGTGGAACCTGGCTGGTAGCGCCGTGCCCCTGCTGGCGGGTGCCGCTTTGGTCCCGTACACGCTGGCGCGCCTGGGCGCCGAGGCGTTTGGCGTGTTGACGCTGGTCTGGGCCTTGATCGGCTATTTCAGCCTGTTCGATTTCGGCGTGGGGCGGGCGCTGACCTACCAATTGAGTCGCCTGCAGACCGATGGACAGGCGCAGCAGGCCACTGCGGTGTTGCGTGCTGGGCTGCTGCTGACCAGCGTCGCCGGCGTGCTGGGCATGGGCCTAGTGGGCGCGTTGACGCCCGCGCTGGCCGGTCATTGGCTCAAGATCAACCCGGCCCTGCAGGACGATGCACGCTGGGCCTTCCTGATTGCAGCGGCCGGCGTGTTGCCCACCACCTTGGCCAGCGGCCTGCGTGGTGCGATGGAAGGTTTGGACCGGTTTGCCGCATCCAACGTGGGGCGCATGCTGTTGGGGACCTGGATGTTCGCGCTGCCGGCCGTGTCGGTGCACCTGCACGGCCCCAGTTTGGGCTGGATTGCCTTCTACTTGGTGCTGGGGCGGTGTCTGGTGTTGTTGATGGTGGCGGCGCAGTTGCGCAAGGAGCTGTTTGCGCCGGGGGCGCCATTGGGGCGAGAACATTTCAAGGGTTTGTGGAACTATGGTTTCTGGGTCACCGTCACCGGAATCGTGGGGCCGTTGATGGTCTACGGGGATCGTTTTTTTGTCAGTGCCGCCGTGGGTGCCGATCAGCTGTCCCTGTACGCCATCCCGCAAGAGGCCTTGTTGCGCTTGCTGATGATTCCGGCGGCGCTGACGGGTGCGCTGCTGCCACGGCTGGCAGCCATGGGCGTGCACGAGGCGCAGCAGGCGTACCGCCTGGCCTACCGCCGGGTCGGTCTGGCCATGTTGGGGATTTGCGTGTTGGCCGCCGTTGCCGCCTATCCGGTACTGTCTCTTTGGATCTCCAGCACGTTCGCCCACGATGCCATGCCGGTGGTGCTGGTCATGTGCGTCGGGGTCTGGATCAATTCGCTGGCCTCGTTGCCCTTCATCCTGCTGCAGGCCAAGGGGCAGCCGCGCGTCACCGCCGTGTTCCATCTGGCCGAGTTGGGGCTGTACCTGTTGGCGCTGTGGTTCCTGTCCGCGCGCTGGGGCTTGGCCGGTGCCGCCCTGGCCTGGCTGGCGCGGGTGGCGTTGGACTGGGTCTTGCTGCATCTGGCCGTGCGGAGGTTGCATGGCATCTGAGTCCTGGCCCGAGGCTGACCTGGAGTCTGTGGATACCTGCCCGCTGTGCGGCGCGGGCGAACGCTCGCTGGCACTTGACGGGGTTGAGGACTGGGCCTTTGGCTGCGCGCCGGGGCGCTGGCAGTACTGGTGCTGCACGCAATGCCGCGCTCTGTACCTGCACCCGCGCCCCACGCCCGCAAGTATCGGCCGAGCCTATGGGCGCTACTACACCCATGGCAGCGGGCCGGGCAGTGTCGTGGCCCGTGTCAAGCAGCGCTTGCGCAATGAATACTGGTCGCATCGGTTTGGTGCATCCCTGCAGCCGCGCCTGGGTTTGCCCCGGGGTATGGAATGGATGACGCGTGGGCTGGCAGGCCTGGTGGCCGAGCCGTTCGGGCTGGCGCAGATGGCGCAGAGTCCCAAGGGCCTGCTGATCGACGTGGGGTGTGGCAATGGCGACAAGCTGCGTCTGGCGCAGCAACTCGGCTGGCGCGGTGTTGGCATCGAGATGGACGCCGCAGCGGTTCAGGCAGCGGTGGCACAGGGCCTCAACGTCGTGCAGGGTGGCTATGAACTGCTGGCGCGTTACGCCGGACAGGCCGACTGCGTGGTGTGCTCCCATGTACTGGAGCATGTGCACCAGCCGTTGGCCTTCCTGCGCTTGCTGTTGGAGTCCCTGAAGCCGCAGGGCGTGTTGCTGCTGAGTGTCCCCAACGCCTCCAGTGCGCTGCGCGACCACTATGGTGTGAACTGGCGTGGCCTGGAGGCACCGCGGCATCTGGTCATCCCGGACGCCGCCTGGCTGGTCGCGTGGTTGCAAGGCCAGGGTTGGCAGTGCACGCAAGTGTCCTGCAATGCGCTGGAAACGGCGGTGGAGTCCGAGCGCATTCGCCGCCGAACGCTGGCGGCTGGGTCCGAGGATGTGCGCGCTGCGCGTATTGTGTTGCGCGGTCTTGGCGTGGTTGACGCCGAGCGGCAGGACATCGTTCAACTGGTGTGCCAAAGGACCAGGGCTTAGTGTTCCGCGGCATCACCGGCATGGGCAAGAATTCCCTCGATCTATTGCGCTTGGTGGCTGCAGCCATGGTGCTGTTCAGCCACCAGTTTGCGGTGCTGGGTTTGCCTGAACCGCAATTTTTGGGTCTCAACACCTGGGGCGGAGTTGGGGTTAGCATCTTCTTTTTTCTGAGCGGCTATCTGGTCTGGACCAGTTGGGCGCGCGATCCGAGTCTTGTCCGGTTCTTCCTGCGGCGCTGCCTGCGCATATTCCCCGCCCTGTGGGTAATCTGCCTGCTGTCGGTGTTGGTGTTGGGGCCTTTGGTCACTGTGTTGTCCGTGCAGGACTATTTCGGCTCGGCCGCCACCTGGCGCTACGGTTGGACGGCGCTGCTATGGACGCCCTACGTCTTGCCCGGAGTCTTTGCCGGCAACGCCTTGCCGGGCATCGTCAATGGATCGTTGTGGACGCTGCCGGCGGAGTTCTTCTGCTACTGCACGGTGGCGGTGCTGGGGGGCTTGGTGCTGTGGATGCTCAGAGGCCGGGCGCTGCCCTGGTCCCTGGGTGTACTGGCGGCGGTGGCCTGCACGCACGTGGGGGTGGCCTGGATCGGTGCCCGCTACTGGCTGTATTTCGAGATGATTGCCATGTTCTGGTGGGGTGTTTTCTACGGGTATTGCGTGAAGTCCTGGCCAACGCCGGGCACCGCCGCCATTGCCGTCTTGGCCCTGTTGTGGTTTGCCGTCGATGGGCCGCGTGGCTGGGAGCGCACGGTTCTGCTGGCGATCGCTGCTGGAGCAGTGCACTTGTGTCGACAACTGCCCCAGGGCGCGCGGCTGACGGATCGCATCGGAGACCTGTCCTATGGTGTGTACATCTACGCTTTTCCGGTCCAGCAACTGGTTGTGCATGCGTGCAAGGGGTACTCTCTGGCGTTCTGGCACTTGTGGGCGTTGTCGAGCGTGGGGACTCTGGCCCTGGCCTGGTTGTCGTGGCATGCTGTCGAAGCCCGGGCGTTGCGGTTCAAGCCCGGGGCAAGGGGAGCGGGATGAAACGCGTCGGTGTCATCGTGCTGAATTGGAATGGCTGGCGGGACACGCTGACCTGCTTGACCTCGCTGGGTCAGATGGACTATGGCGACTGCACCACCGTGGTGGTGGACAACGCCTCCACGGATGGATCGGTAGAGCACATTCGCGCGGCGTTTCCTGCATTGGAAATCCTGCAATCCGGGGCCAATCTCGGTTTTGGCGGCGGGTGCAATGTGGGGATTCGGCGGGCCCTGGAGCAGGGGGCGGAGTATGTCTGGCTGATCAACAGCGATGCCACGGTGGACCGTGGCGCGCTGGCGGCCCTGGTGGAGGTGGCTGACCAGGATGCGCGTCTGGGCGCGGTGGGCTCGGTGTTGTATGAGGCTGACGACCCCTCGCGCGTGCAACTGTGGGGCGGTGGCCGGGTCAACCTCTGGCTGGGGCGCTCCACCCACTGCCTGGAACCGGGGCCGCTGGATTTTGTTTCGGGTGCTTCCGTGCTGTTGCGCACCGCAGCGTTGCGTGAGGTTGGGCTGTTTGATGTGGAGCGATTTTTCATGTACTGGGAGGACACCGATCTGGCGTTTCGGCTGCGCAAGGCAGGCTGGGGCCTGGCCGTGGCGGAGCGTTCCAAAGTCTGGCACCGACAATCGGCCAGCCTGGGCCTGGGCAGTCCACAACTGGATGCCTATGCGGCGCGTTCCTGCTTCCGTTTCCTGCGGCGCCATGCGCCAATACCCGTCCTGTCGGTTACCCTGGCCCTGCTGCGCATGTTGGCCAAGCGTGTCTTGGTCGGCCGCCCGGACCGGCTGCGCGCGGTTTGGCGGGCGTATCGGTCCGCATGATGCAGACTGCGCTTGTCACCGTTGTCGTGCCGTGCTACCGCTGCGCGGCAACGATTGAGCGTGCGGTGGCGTCCGTGGTCGCGCAGACACTGCGGCCGGCCGAATTGATCTTGGTGGACGATGCCAGTGGCGATGGCACGGTGCAGGTCCTGCAGTCCTTGCGCCAGCGCCATGGCGCTTGGATCACCGTGATCGAGCAGGCGACCAATGGTGGTGCCGCGTCCGCACGCAATGCGGGCTGGGCCCGCGCGACGCAGCCCTATGTGGCGTTTCTGGATGCCGACGACGCATGGCATCCACAAAAAATGGAGATCCAGTATGCCTACATGGTGCAGCACCTCGAAGTTGCGGTCAGCGGCCACTTGTGCCGGCAGTTGCCAGACACCTGCTCGGAGCCACCGCAATGGTCCGTTCAGGTGGGGCAGGCAAGGCGGCTGACGTGGTGGGGGCTATTGGTGCGCCATGCCTTTGTCACGCCTTCGGTCATGTTGCGGCGTGATATCCCATTTCGCTTTGCGTCCAACCAGCGTTACATGGAAGACCACCGTTTGTGGTTGGAAATCGTGGGTGGGGCGTTGTCCGTGGTTAAACTGGAGGCCGAACTGGCGGCCATCTATAAACCCGGTTATGGTGCCTCGGGCCTGAGCGCGAATCTGTGGCGCATGGAACGGGGTGAGTTGTCCAATTACCGGTATTTTTTCCAACAACGCAAGATACCACTGCCACTATTGGTGGCGCTGTACTGTTATTCCCTGCTGAAATATGTGCGCCGGCTTGTGATCGTGCATCTATTGCGTCGGGCCTGAGTTGCATGCATTCTTCGTCGCATTCCCTGCCTTCCATTGCCGTGTGTCTGGCGGCGTTCAATGGTATTCGTTATATCCAGCAGCAACTGGATTCGATACTGAGTCAGGCCGATGTGCAGGTGACGGTATTTGTCAGTGTGGACCGCTCCATCGATGGTACCGAGAACTGGTTTTCCACTGTGCAAGCCAAGGAGCCGCGGGTGGTTTTGCTACCGACGGGGGCGGCTTTTGGCGGTGCTGCACGCAATTTCTTTCGCCTGCTCCGAGATACTGATTTTGCGGCATTCGATTATGTGGCCTATGCGGATCAGGACGATATCTGGCTGCCCGGCAAGCTCAAGCGTGCGTGTGACACCTTGACCCAGGCCGGCGCCCAAGGTTATTCCAGCGATGTGGTGGCGTTCTGGGATTCTGGCAAATCCCTCTATATCAAGAAATCCTACCCGCAACGCCGTTGGGATTATCTGTTTGAGTCGGCTGGGCCTGGGTGTACCTTTGTCCTGAGTCAGTCGCTGGCAATGCAATTGCAAGGTGTTGCACGCCAGCGTGCAGCGGAGTTGGCCGATGTGGGGCTACATGACTGGTTTACCTACGCCTACGCGCGCGCGCGCGGTTTTCGGTGGGTGATTGATGACCACGCCAGCCTGATGTACCGCCAGCACGGCGAAAATCAGGTGGGGGTCAATGCCGGTTGGGCAGCCTTCGGATGGCGCGCCAAACAGGTGCTCAATGGCTGGGGTCTGGCCCAGGCTAGACTGATTGCCACCCAGGTGGGGTTGCACGACGATGCTTTTGTTCGGCGTTGGAGTCGCGGTGGGCGCTGGCAGACCCTGAGGCTGGCGTTTCAGGCCTCCCAATGCCGGCGGCGCCCGCGTGACCGGGTCTTATTCGCTCTGTCCTGCCTGGCCCTGACAATAGTGGGATGGAAATGACCCTACCCACGAGACTGGCCGTGACCGGCGCCAATGGCTTTGTTGGCCGTGCCTTGTGTGCGGAAGCGGTGCGCCGCGGCATGGCGGTGCGCGGCATCACCCGCAGGCATTGCACCCTGCCGGAGGGCGTCGAGAACATTGCCGTCGGTAATGTCGATGGCGAAACCGACTGGACCCAGGCCCTGGCTGGCTGCGATGTGGTGATCCACCTCGCGGCGCGCGTGCACATCATGCACGACAAGTCCAAGGACCCTCTGGCGGAATTCCGGCGCGTCAACACCCAGGGAACCGTGCGCTTGGCCCAGGCCGCGGTGGCCGCAGGCGTGCGCCGCCTGGTCAACGTCAGCTCCATCGGGGTCAATGGCCCCAGCACCCGCGGCAATCTGGAGTTCACCGACCAGGACCAGCCTGACCCGCACAACCCGTATTCGGTGTCCAAATGGGAGGCCGAGCAGGCGTTGCGCCAGATTCATGCCCAAGGGGTGCTGGAAGTCGTCACCGTACGGCCCCCGTTGATCTATGGTCCCGGCGTGGGCGGGAATTTCCTGCGGTTGTTACGTGCCGTGCACCGCGGCATTCCCCTGCCTTTAGGGGCGACGAAAAACTTCCGGGATCTTCTGTACGTGGGTAATCTGGTCGATTTCCTGATCGTGTGCGCTTGCCATTCGGCAGCCAGTGGGCACACCTACTTGGTTAGCGACGGGACGCCGGTGTCCACCCACGCACTGTTGCGTGGGTTGGCGCGGGCGCTGGGGGTTTCCTCCCGGCTGTTTCCGGTGCCACCCTTTCTACTGCAACTGGTTGGCAACATGACCGGGTCCACTGCGGAGTTCGAGCGACTGCTCAGTTCTTTACGGGTAGATGGTAGCAAGGTGTGCCGCGAATTGAGCTGGTATCCACCGTTCACCCTGCGCCAGGGGCTGCAGGCCACGGCGGACTGGTATCGGACCGAGAAAGAGAAGTAAATCCTGTGGTGAAACGTATTTTTGACCTGGTATTGGCTTCACTGGCCCTGGCCATTCTGTTGCTGCCTATTGTGGCGGTAACCATTTTGGTGCGCCTGACCTCAACCGGCCCCGCCCTATATTGGTCCGACCGTGTGGGGCAGCATAACCGCATTTTCAAAATGCCTAAATTTCGTACCATGCGGGTCGGCACACCAACGGTTGCGACCCATTTGCTGGCAAATCCCCAGAGTCACCTGACGCCTATCGGTAGTTTCTTGCGTAAAAGCAGCCTCGACGAACTGCCGCAGTTATGGAGTATTTTTAAAGGAGATATGAGCTTTGTCGGCCCGCGTCCCGCCCTGTATAACCAGAGCGATCTGATCGCCTTGCGCACTGAATGTGGGGTGGATGTCCTGGTTCCAGGTTTGACCGGGTGGGCTCAGATCAATGGCCGGGATGAATTACCCATCCCAGAGAAAGTGGCCTTGGACCAAGAGTATCTCAACCGTAAATCTCTAGGATTTGACGTAAAGATAATTGTTTTGACCGCGCTCAAGGTTATCATGCGGTCTGGCATTACCCATTAAACAGGAGTCAAGCATGAGTAACCTGGTGGATATTCACAATCAAATAGAAAAACTGCAGCGGCAGGCGTTGGAAATCAAGACACGGGAATTCGACAAGACCGTGCAAGAAATCCGGGAGAAAATGCAAGCCTTTGGCATCACGATTAAGGATTTGCAGGCCGCCGCAGCCAAGCCGCGCAAAGGCAAAGCCAAGTCGGCAGCCGCCGCGCGCGGCAAGAAGTCCGGCGCGCGCAGCAGCCAGGCCGGCACAGTGGTGGCGGCCAAATACCGGGGCCCCAACGGGGAAACCTGGAGCGGTCGCGGCTTGACACCCAAGTGGCTGGCGGCCCTGCTGGAGCAGGGTAAAACCAAGGACGAATTTCTGATCGCGGCCTGATCGCCAGGCAGCGGGAGTCATGCAGAGCAGGGTGCTGGACTGGTCGCGTTCGGCCAAACGGGGCGTGGTTCTGGCACTGGACATGGGCTTGTCGCTCCTGTCCACGTGGCTGGCTTTTTCCTTGCGGCTGGACGTGCTGCATTGGCCGGTGGGAAACCAGTGGTGGGTTTATGGGGTGACGACGGTCTTGTTCGCGCCCATCTTCGTTCGGTTTGGCCTGTACCGCGCCATCTTCCGCTACACCGGCCAGGCCGCGCTGCTGGCCACGGCCAAAGCCACGGTTCTCTATGCCTGCGTGCTGCTGGTCTTGCTGCACTGGATGCAGCAGTGGGTCTGGGTGCCGCGCAGTCTGGGGGTCTTGCAACCCCTGATTTTCTTTTTGCTGGTAGGCGCCAGCCGCACGATGGCTCGATTGTGGCTGTCGGGGCTGGCGCGCCGGCGCAATCCGTCCACCGGACGGTTTCTCATATTCGGCGCCGGCACGGCGGGGGTGCAGACCGCCCTGGCCATGGCCGTCTCCACCCAGTTTGAGCTGGCGGGGTTTGTTGATGATGATCCGGCCAAGGTCGGGCACAGCATCAACGGTGTTCCGGTTTACGCCCTTTCCAGCGTTGCCGGCCTAGTCGAGACGCATGGTGTTAGCGATATTCTCCTGGCCTTGCCGCCGGCCTCCCGGGCGCGACGCAAGGCCATCATCGAAAGTCTGCGTGAGGTATCGGTGCACATCCGCACCTTGCCAGATTGGGCCGATCTGGCCAGCGGCCGGGTGACGGTCCAGGACTTCAAGGAACTTGACATCGAGGACCTACTGGGGCGCGACCCGGTGCCGCCCAACACCGATCTACTGGCGCGCAACCTGGCGGGCAAGGTGGTCCTGGTCACGGGCGCCGGAGGCAGCATCGGCAGCGAATTGTGTCGGCAGATTGTGGCCGAACGCCCGCGCACGCTGCTGCTGCTGGATCACAGCGAATACAACCTCTACAGCATCGACCAGGAGCTGCGTCTTCTGGCCAGTGCCCAGGATCTGGATGTCGAACTGGTGCCGCTGCTGGGAAGTGTGACCGACCTGCGGCGCTTGCGCGAGGTGTGCCACCAGTACCCGCCGCAGACGATCTACCACGCGGCTGCCTACAAGCATGTGCCCCTGGTGGAATCCAACCCGGCCCAAGGCATTGAGAACAACGTCATAGGCACCTTGAATATGGCGCGGGTGGCCCAGGACAGCGGTGTCGAGCGCTTTGTCCTGGTGTCGACCGACAAGGCGGTGCGGCCGACCAATGTCATGGGCGCCAGCAAACGCATGGCCGAGCTGGTATTGCAGGCGTTGGCGGATAGTGCCTTGGCGTCGTCGACGTGCTTTTGCATGGTGCGCTTTGGCAATGTGCTGGGCTCCAGCGGTAGCGTGGTGCCGCTGTTTCGCCAGCAGTTGATGGCCGGCGGCCCGTTGACCGTGACCCATGCCGAGGTCACGCGCTACTTCATGACCATTCCGGAGGCGGCACAGCTGGTGTTGCAGGCCGGCGCGATGGCCTCTGGCGGCGAGGTGTTTGTGCTGGACATGGGTGAGCCCGTGAAGATCATGGACCTGGCACACCGCATGGTGGAGTTGTCGGGCCTGACCGTGCGCGACGAACACCAACCCGATGGGGACATTGCCATCACCGTCACGGGTCTTCGTCCCGGCGAGAAGCTGTACGAGGAGCTGCTGATCGGCGACAACCCGACCCCTACCGACCATGCACGCATCATGAAGGCGCATGAGGATTTTCTACCCTGGCCGGAACTGGCAACCCAGCTAGACGACCTACGCGCGGGTGTCCAGGCCAACGACACGGCCGCCCTCAAGTCCGTCTTGCACCACTGCGTGCACGGCTACCAGGGGTAGCCCACAACCCCGCCATCCGGGGCAGGGTGGGCTGGGGGCTTTAACGCAAATTGCCGGTATGGCCCAGCGAGTAGCGCCCGGGCTGCGGCCACACGGTCAGGCCGTGGGGCTCCAGGCCACCCTTGAGGATCACCATCTCGCCCGTGGCGGTATCGACGCGGTAGACCGCATCGTCAAACCGTCCCGACAACCACAGCCACTTGCCGTCGGCGCTGACGTTGCCCATGTCCGGGCTGCCGCCACCGGGTACCGGCCATTGCGCCACGACCTTCTCGGTTTCGAAATCGATCACCGTCACGCTACCCGGCCCGTTGCGCAGACCGTGGATGCGGTGCGAGCCGCGGTTGGCCACGTAGAGTTTCTTGCCATCGCGGCTGGGGTACAGGCCATGGGCAGCCACACCGGTGGCGATGAAGCCGACCTCCTGGAAGGATTCGCCGTCGATGACGTGCAGGCCGTCGGCGTCCATGTCGGCCACGTAAAAGTGCTTGCCGTCCGGCGACACGCGGATGTCCTGCGGCATACCCTTGGTGGCGGTGCAGATCTCCGTGGCCGGCGGCTCTGATTTGAGGTTGGCTTTGACCGGCGTATCCTTGAAGCGGGTGCGCGGCATGGTCAGCTTCAGGTAGCCCAGAACCTTGCGCTCTACCAGGTCGATCTTGGCCACACTGCCGCCAAACTCGCAGGTGAAGATGGCGTAGCGGCCGTCGATGGAGAAGTCGGCGTGGTTGATACCGCCGCACTTGGGGACATCAATTGCGTACTGCATCGCCAGGGTCTTGGGATCGCGGAAATCCAGGCGGTGGCGGGCCTCGGCGACCACGATGGCGGACTTGCCATCGGGGCTGAAATACATGTTGTAGGGGTCATCCACCTTGATGGCCGGACCAGCCTTGCCGGTGCGTGGGTCTATGGGTGTCAGGCTACCCTCGCTGGTGCGTTCGGCATTGTTGGCCACCCACAGCGTGCGCAAGTCCCAGGACGGCACCACGTGCTGCGGGCTACGTCCCACCTTGATCGTGTCCACGATCTTCATGCTGGCGGGGTCGATCACCGACACATTGTTGCCGCGCAGGTTGGGCACGTAGACGCGTTCCAAATCGCCCTTGACCGCTCCGCTGATCTTGTCCGCGCCGATGTCGGCGTACAGATTTTTGGGGTTGGACACGCCGGGCATGCCCGGCACGGTGGCCACACCGGCAACTGCATCCCCGGCCGGTGCCGACTGCACCCCCTCCGTGGAAACCAGCAGCAGGGTTCCGCACAGGGCGGCCAAAACGGCTGCCGTCACGCGGGTTTTGCGATGAATCATGTTCTTGTGCTCTCTGAAATGGCTAGCGTGCCGCGCGTGTTCGAATGGCTTCGCGGATGGCGGCAACCGATGCATCCACGATAGCGCGTAGTCCCCATTGACCCAGTTCTGCGGTGGCGCGGCGCGGGTCACCACCGACACCATTGTCCTTGGACCCGGGCGCCAGTTGATCGGCACGGACCAGATTGGGGTTGACTGCCAAGGCCAGGGCGGTGTCAGACAAGCCGGCGTGCGTGCCGATTTCACCGGACGTGTAGCCCTTGGAGCGCAGATAGTTGCCGAAGGTGTCCTGGGAGGCCGCGTAGTACGGCGCCAGGGCGTGGGCGCGGAATGTGTTGTCGCGCGACCACTCGTGGTTGAGCTTTTGGGCCACGCGCGCCAGGCTCTTCTGGTAGCCGCCGTGGTCGCCCAGAAAGACGATGTCGCGGAAACCATGGTGTTTGAAGCTGCGCGCGGCACCTTCCAGCACGGCTTCGAAGGTGGGCTCGGGGATGGAAATGGTGCCAGCGTAGCGCATGTGGGCCACCGGCGGCTCGACGCTGCCTTCGGGCACGTAGGCCATCACGGGGGCAACCACAGTGTGACCCAGGGTGCGCGCGATCTGCTCGGCCAACGCGCGGGCGCGCACGTTGTGCTTGCCCAGCACCATGTGCGGGCCGTTCTGCTCCGTGCCGCCAACCGGTACCAGGACGGTGGTGGTGCCCGCGGCGATGTTCTGGCGCAACTCCGGCGAGGTCATCTCCTCCAGAAACACCGTGTCCGGTGCAGCGTGGGTAGGAAGGCCCGTTGCCAGCAGGATAAGGAGCAACAGGCAGCGTAGGGCAGGTGGCGGGTGAAGGCGCATGGAGGGATTGTCGCAGGAGATTTCAGTCATCCCCGGCTTCGGCTCTGTCATCTGCACCCTGTTTCAGCGCCAGCGCCAGCGGGTACAGCACGTTGCGAGGCACGCCGGTGATGTCGGTGGCCAACTTGACCGCGGTCTTCAGTGGCAGGTGCGCCAGCAACAGTTCCAGCACACGGGTGTCGGCTGGAGCATCTTCCGCGGCGGTTAGTGGGTGCAGCACCAGTGCGAACTCACCGCGTTGTCGGTTGGCGTCAGCGGCTAGCCAGGCCGGCAGCTCGGCGGCCGCCAGGGTGGTGATCTCCTCGAACTGTTTGGTCAATTCGCGTCCGACGGTGATGGCGCGGCCGCCCAGGCCGGCCAGCGCCGAGGCCAGCGCGGCGATGCGGTGCGGCGCCTCCAGCAGGACCACGGCGCGCGCCTCCGTCGCCAGCCCCTGCACGGCGCGTTCGCGCTCGTTGGCCTTGGTAGGCAAGAAGCCGCGAAAGACAAAGCCCCCCGGCGTGTCCTCCACCCAGCCACAGACCGACAGCAGGGCGGTCACGCTGCTGGCGCCGGGCAGCGGCAGGCAGCGCAGTTGCTGGGCCTGCAATGTCGCCACCAGCCGGGCTCCTGGGTCGCTGATGCCGGGCGTGCCGGCATCGCTCACATAGGCCACACGCTGGCCCTGGCGCAGGCGGTCCGCCACCGTCTGGGCCGCCTGCGCCTCGTTGTGCTGGTGCAGGGCAATGAGCTGGCCGCCCGCTTTGTCGATGCCATAGGCGCGCAGCAGTGCCTGGGTGTGGCGGGTGTCCTCGCAGGCAACGGCATCCACCAGTCCCAGCACGTGGAGGGCGCGCAGGCTGATGTCGGCCAGATTGCCGATGGGGGTGGCGACCATGTACAGGGCGCCCTGCGGATAATGCTGGCCGGAGGCGGCCTCGGCGGAGGCGGCCAGGGCCGAAGTAAATTGAGCGCTCACCAATGGGTTTCCTTCCATCACGACCAGCCCGCCCGCCCGGTGCGCGGCCCACCACCAAGCACATCGGCGATGCGGCCGAGGACGAGGCCCTGCGCTACCTGCAGAACCAGGGCCTGCGGCTGTTGAGCCGCAATTATCGAACGCCCGGCCGCGGTGGCGGCGAAATCGACCTCATCATGCGTGCTCCAGATGGCACCCTGGTTTTTGTCGAGGTGCGCAAGCGCGCGTCGGCAAGCCACGGTGGTGCCGGTGCCAGCGTGGGCGCGATCAAGCAGCGCCGCATCGTCTTCGCCGCGCGGCACTACCTGCTGCGCCTGGCCACGCTGCCGCCGTGCCGGTTTGACGTGGTGGCGGTGGAGCCCGGCGGTGTGCAGTGGCTGCAGGCGGCTTTTGATGCCCAGTAGCCAGACGTAACGCCCTGTAAGCCTTGCGACCGCTTGTGCCCGTGGGGATTAGGGATAACGCTAGCACGGTATCATCGGCACCCATGCTGGAACAACGCATTCAACAACATTTCATCGACAGCGCTGACCTCAAGTACCAGTCTGCGCAATCACTGAGCAAGCCCATTGCGGCGGCTGTGCAGGCCGTTTTGGCCTGTGTCACCAGTGGTGGCAAGGTGCTGGCGTGCGGCAACGGCGGTTCCGCCGCCGACGCCCAGCACTTCGCTGCTGAGTTTGTCGGGCGCTTCGAGCGTGAGCGGCCGGAGTTGGGCGCCATTGCGCTCACCACCGACAGCTCCATCCTCACGGCCATCGCCAACGACTACGACTTCAACGCCGTGTTCTCGCGCCAGGTGCGGGCGCTGGGCTCGCCCGGCGACGTGTTGCTGGCCATTTCCACCAGCGGCAATTCGGGCAACGTACTGGCCGCCATCGAGGCTGCACATGAGCGCGAGATGGTGGTGGTGGGGCTGACTGGGCGCGGTGGCGGCAAGATGGGCCAAGTGCTGCGCGAGACCGACGTGCACATCTGCGTGCCCCACGAGCGCACCGCCCGCATCCAGGAAGTACACCTTCTAACCCTGCATTGCATTTGCGATGCGGTCGATGCCCAGTTACTGGGCGAACAGGAACTCGCAAAATGAAATTGGTATTCCAACGCACCGCCCTGGCGCTGGTGCTGGCCACCGGCACGCTCACGACGCTGACCGCCTGCTTCCCGCTGGCCGTGGGCGGCGCGGTGGTGGGTGGCATGGTCGCCGCCGACCGCCGCACCACCGGCACCGTGGTGGAGGATGAGGGCATCGAGCTGCGCGCCGCGGCCCGTATCCGCGAATCGCTGGGCGAGCGCGGCCATGTCAACGTCACCGCCTACAACCGCCAGGCCCTGATCACCGGCGAGGTGCCCAACGCGCAGGATCGTCAACTGGTCGAGCAGATCGTGGGCAATGTGGACAACGTGCGCCACATCGTCAATGAACTGGCGGTCCTGGGCAATTCGACCCTGTCGCAGCGTTCCTCCGATGCACTGGTCAGCGGCAAGGTGCGCGCGGCCTTGGTCGATACCCGCGAGCTGTCGGCCAACGCCTTCAAGATCGTGACCGAGCGGGGTGTGACCTACGTGATGGGCCGCGTGACCGCGCGCGAAGCCAAGATGGCCACCGACGTGATTTCCAGCGTCAGCGGCGTGCAAAAGGTTGTGCGTATTTTGGAAACCATCAGCGAGGACGAACTGGCTCGCATGATGGCCCCGCCGTCGCAGCAGACGGGTTCACCCAAGGCCGACTACAAGCCTGAATAACCGGCTTGACCCCTGCCGCCGCAGCCAACCAGCCCGATGGCCGTCCGACGGCCACCGGGCTTTTTTATTTGAGCCGCTTGATCAGGCTGGAGGTGTCCCAGCGGTTGCCGCCCATCTGCTGCACGTCGGCATAGAACTGGTCCACCAGGGCCGTGGCCGGCAGGCGCGCGCCGTTGCGCTTGGCTTCGTCCAGCACCAGCCCTAAGTCCTTGCGCATCCAGTCCACGGCAAAGCCGAAGTCGAATTTGTCCTGCACCATGGTCTTGCCACGGTTGTCCAGTTGCCAGCTCTGGGCCGCGCCCTTGCCGATCACATCCAGCACCTGGTTCATGTCCAGGCCGGCGCGCTGGCCGAAGGCGATGGCCTCGGACAGGCCCTGCACCAGACCGGCGATGCAGATTTGGTTGACCATCTTGGCCAGTTGCCCGGCACCGCTGGCGCCCAGCAGGGTGAAGGCGCGGGAAAACGCCAGGGCAACCGGCTTTACAGTTTCAAAAGCGGTCGCATCGCCGCCACACATCACGGTCAGAAGTCCGTTCTGCGCTCCAGCCTGACCGCCAGAAACGGGTGCGTCGATGAAGTGCAGGCCTTCGTGCGCGGCCAGCGCGCTGAGTTCACGCGCCACGGTGGCCGAGGCCGTGGTGTGGTCCACGAAGATGGCGCCGGGTTTCATGCCGGCGAAGGCGCCGTCGGGGCCGATGGTGACGCTGCGCAGGTCGTCGTCGTTGCCGACGCAGCAGAACACGATGTCAGCGCCCTGGACCGCCAGACGCGGCGTCTCGGCCCAGGCATTGGGTTCATTTTGGCCGCTAGCCCTCGTAAACTCTGCGTGCCAAGCTATTGATTTTGTAGCGGTCCGGTTGTAGACGGTGACCTGGTGGCCGGCCAAGGCCAGGTGGCCGGCCATGGGAAAGCCCATCACGCCCAGGCCCAGAAAGGCGACACGGGTGCGGGGGGTGGATTCGTAGGTTTTGGGGTTGGTGCTGGGCATGGGGAGGGTTGTGCCTCACATGATGGCGAGGTTTTCGGTGCCGGCGGACAGGTCGGTGGACTTGGCGCGCTGGCTGTTGAGCTTGATCTGCAGGCGCAGGTCGTTGAGCGAGTCGGCGTTGCGCAGCGCGTCCTCGAAGGTGATCTGGTTCTTCTCGTACAGGTCGAACAGCGCCTGGTCGAAGGTCTGCATGCCGGCCTGGCGGCTCTTCTTCATGATCTCCTTGATCTCGGCCACCTCGCCCTTGAAGATCAGGTCGGAAATCAGCGGCGAGTTGATCATGATCTCCACCGCCGCCACGCGGCCCTTGCCATCCTGCTTGGGGATGAGGCGTTGTGAGATCAACGACTTGAGGTTGAGCGACAGGTCCATCAACAACTGGGCGCGGCGTTCCTCGGGGAAGAAGTTGATGATGCGGTCCAGCGCCTGGTTGGCGCTGTTGGCGTGCAGGGTGGCCAGGCACAGGTGACCGGTTTCGGCGAAGGCCACGGCGTGCTCCATGGTCTCGCGGTCGCGGATTTCGCCCATCAGGATCACGTCGGGCGCTTGGCGCAGCGTGTTCTTGAGCGCCGCCTCCCAGCTGTCGGTGTCCAGGCCGACCTCGCGCTGGGTCACCACGCAGTTCTTGTGCAGGTGTACGAACTCCACCGGGTCCTCCACCGTGATGATGTGGCCGTAGGAGTTCTCGTTGCGGTGGTCGACCATGGCCGCCAGCGTGGTGGACTTGCCCGAGCCGGTGGCACCCACCAGGATGCACAGGCCGCGCTTGGCCTGCGCGATTTCCTTGAGCACCTGGGGCACACCCAGGCCGTCGATGGTGGGCAGCACCATGGGAATCACCCGCAGCACCATGCCGACCTTGCCCTGCTGGATGAAGGCATTGACGCGGAAGCGCCCGATGCCCGGCGGCGAGATGGCGAAATTGCTTTCCTTGGTGCGCTCAAAGTCGGCAATCTGCTTGTCGTTCATGATGGAGCGCGCCAGCGCCAGCGTGTGCACGGCGTTGAGCGGCTGCGGCGACACCTTGGTCACCTTCCCGTCCACCTTGATCGCTGGTGGGAAGTCGCCGGTGATGAACAGGTCGCTGCCATTGCGCCCGACCATCAGCTTGAGCAGGTCGTTGATGAATTTTGTGGCTTGATCGCGCTCCATGAGAGCACCTCCTTTTCAATGCTGGGGTCGTGCCGGGGGAGTCCGCTAGCCTGGGAAATTCTCGGGAATCTTGGCCTTGCTGCGGGCTTCGGCGGCACTGATCACGTTGCGCTTGACCAGATCCGTCAGGTTCTGGTCCAGCGTCTGCATGCCCACGCTGTTGCCGGTCTGGATGCTGGAGTACATCTGCGCCACCTTGGCCTCGCGGATCAGGTTGCGGATGGCGCTGGTGCCCAGCATGATCTCGTGCGCGGCCACGCGGCCCTGGCCGTCCTTGGTTTTGCACAGGGTCTGCGAAATCACCGCCTGCAGCGACTCGGACAGCATGGCCCGCACCATTTCCTTCTCTTCGGCCGGGAACACGTCAATGATCCGGTCGATGGTCTTGGCCGCGCTGGACGTGTGCAGCGTGCCGAACACCAGGTGGCCGGTTTCGGCGGCGGTCATCGCCAGGCGGATGGTTTCCAGGTCGCGCATTTCGCCGACCAGGATGGCGTCCGGGTCCTCGCGCAGGGCGGACTTCAGGGCGGCGGCGAAGGACAGCGTGTGCGGGCCGACCTCGCGCTGGTTGATCAGGCACTTCTTGGATTCGTGCACGAATTCGATCGGGTCTTCCACCGTGAGGATGTGGCCGAACTCGGTTTCGTTCAGGTAGTTGACCATGGCCGCCAGCGTGGTGGACTTGCCCGAGCCGGTGGGGCCGGTCACCAGCACCAGGCCGCGAGGTTTCAAGGCCAGGTCGCCGAAGATCTTGGGGGCGTTGAGCTGCTCCAGCGTCAGAATCTTGCTCGGGATGGTCCGGAACACGGCGCCGGAGCCGCGGTTCTGGTTGAAGGCGTTGACACGAAAGCGTGCCAAGCCATCGATCTCGAACGAAAAGTCGACCTCCAAGAATTCCTCATAGTGCTTGCGCTGCGAGTCGTTCATGATGTCGTAGACCATGGCATGGACCTGCTTGTGGTCCAACGCCTCGACGTTGATGCGGCGGACGTCGCCGTGTACGCGGATCATGGGCGGCAGGCCAGCGGAGAGGTGCAGGTCGGAGGCCTTGTTCTTGACGCTGAAGGCCAGGAGTTGGGTAATGTCCACGGAGTCCTCTCTGGGTAGGGGCTGGGTTTGTTACGCTAGGGTGATTATGACCATGATTGCCGACAATCTCCACCGTATTCACCAGCGCATGGCGCAGGCCTGCCAGGCGTCTGGACGTGAGCCGGAAACGGTGCGCCTGCTGGCCGTTTCCAAGACCTTTGGGGCGGATGCAGTGGCGCACGCCCATGCCGCAGGGCAGACCGCCTTTGGCGAGAACTACATCCAGGAGGCGGTGGACAAGATCACCACGCTGGCCCACTTGCCGCTGGAGTGGCACTGCATCGGCCCGATCCAGAGCAACAAGACGCGCCTGGTGGCCGAGCACTTTGACTGGGTCCACACCATCGACCGTTTGAAGATTGCCCAGCGCCTGAGCGAACAGCGTCCGGCGCATCTGACGCCGCTGCAGGTTTGCATCCAGGTGAACGTGGACGGTGGTCCCACCAAGTCGGGCGTGGCGCCGGACGAGGCGCTGGCGCTGGCCCGGGCGGTGGCCGCGCTGCCGCGTCTGCGGCTACGCGGGCTCATGTGCATCCCCGAACATGCTCCTGATTTTGTAGCTGCCTGTGCAGTGTTTGCGAGGGCTAGAGCCCTATTTGATCAGATGAATTTGGCCGGAATGGCGCTGGACACCCTGTCCATGGGCATGAGTGCCGACCTGGAGGCGGCCATTGCCAGCGGCTCGACCCTGGTGCGCGTGGGCAGCGCCATCTTTGGCGCCAGGAGTTATTCGTAGGCCGGACTACTTCTTGGGCACCGCCAGCGGCTTGATGTTGCCGCAGTCGCCACCCAGCCAGCGACCGCTGGTCTGCATGTCCATCTTCTCCTCCGGGTTGCCGCGCACCGTGGAGGTGCTGGTCATCTTCATGCTGTAGGCCTCGGGGCTGGTGAAGGTGACCTGGCCTTCGCCGCTGCTGGGCGGTTGGGTGCAGACCCAGGAAAACTTCATGGTGTTGCCGCTGCGCTGGCCATAGGTGTGGGTGCAGCCCGGTTGCTGGCGGCCCACCTCGTTGCGGTCCACCATCTCCTGGGTCATGCAGACCTTGATCGTCATGCCGCCACCACCGGCCGGTCCTCCCATCTGCATGCCTTTGCTGGCCATCATGTCCTGCATCATCTTGCGCTGCTCGGGCGGCATGCTTTCCATTTGCTTCTGCGCCTCGGCCATGGCTTTCCCGGTCTGGCCGCTGCCCTGCATTTGCGTGGAAATTTCCCACAGGCCGGGTTTCATGTTTTGGGCGTTGGCCGATGCCGTGGCGGCTAGGCTAAGCAGACAGGCGATACCGAGGTGCAGTTTCATGGTTTCCCCTTAAAAAAAGGCATTGTGGCAAATGCGGCCGACTTTGGGAATGGTGGACGCAAAGCATCTGTATAGAATCAAACGAGCATCCAAGCAGCCATGGACACCTCCGACGCCCCTCCACCATCGCCCTCTGGTGACACCGTGCATGCCGGTATCACGCAGGCAACGTCCGCGCGCACGGGCGTGACCCGGGCAGTGCTGTTTGCCGACGTGGTGGGCAGCACCCGGCTGTACGAGACCTTTGGCGATGACCAGGCCAAGCAGATGATCGACGAGTGCCTGGCCGCCCTGGGCGCCGTGGTGCAGCAGTACCAGGGGCGCATCGTCAAGACCATTGGTGACGAGATCATGTGTGTGCTGCCCAACGCCGACAGCGGTTGCTTGGCCGCCACCGACATGCACCACAAGATCATGGCTCTGCCCATGGTCTCGGGCGTGAAGCGCAGTGTGCGCATCGGCTTTCACTTCGGCCCGGTGCTGGAAGAGAACAACGACGTATTCGGCGACACCGTCAACCTGGCTGCGCGCATGGCCGGTCTGGCCAAAGGCATGCAGATCATCACCACCGGAGCTACCGTGGCCGGCCTGTCGCCCATGCTGCAGCTGTCCACGCGCTCCATCGCGGCCCTGTCCATCAAGGGCAAGGGCGATGAGGTGGATGTGCGCGAGGTGATCTGGCAGGGCGGTGAAGAGCTGACCATGTCCACCTCGTCCCTGGCTTTTGCCAGCAAGCCGCTGACCTTGCGGTTGGAACACGGCGGTCAATCTTGGGAGCTGGATCACGAGGGCATCGTCCTCGGGCGGGATGCCCAATGTGCCATCGTCATTGCTGATCGCAACGCCTCGCGCCAGCACGCGCGCATCGAGCGCCGGCGCGACAAGTTCTTTCTGGTGGACCAAAGCACCAACGGCACCTTCGTGGCCTTCGCCAATGAGGCCGAGGTGGTGCTGCGCCGCGAAGAGTTGATGCTGCGCGGCAGCGGCCGCATCGGTTTCGGGCATTCGGTGGACCTGCCCGGCACCGAGACCGTGACTTTCACGGTGCGCGGCTAGGCGCCCTGACGCCTAGGTTCTCGTCTTGCCCTGCGCGAGCTTGCCGCGTGCGCCGGCAGCGCTTTGCAGGCCCGCCGGTGGCAGGGTGTCCAGCTTGGCGCGCACGGCCGCGTCGGCGCAGGCGCCAGAGTACGTCACGCTGATGTCCGCACCGTTGGCGCCCGCCAGGGTGAAGCAGGCCTGGCCCATCTTGGTGTTGAGCGGCTTGAGAACGCCGTCCAGAACCAGATCGCTGGCGTTGCCCTCGGCCAGCTGCAGCTGGTACTTGCCGCCGTCGCCCAGCGCCTGCGCGTCCAAAACCTGGCGGAAGCCGCGCAGTTCGCGCAGCAGGAGCTTCGCGCTGCCCGCATCGGGCAAGCCGCTGACGTTGAGCATGACCTTCTGCGCCGCGAAGTTGAAGTGCTCCAGGAAGAAATTCTTGGAGAACTCGTCGCCCACCAGTTTGCCGATTTCGGTCAGGGCCTGGTCTTCGGTGGCCCAGCTCTTGCCGGAGGGGCTGATGGTGTTGAGGTAGACCTCTTCGCCACTGGCCTTGTCGACGGCCTTGAGCGTCCACGAGGTCAGCGCCGTCTTGGTGATGGTCAGGCCCGAGGCGGGCAGCTTGGCCGACAGGGTCTTGAGCTTGACCTCGCCCTGGATCTGAAAATCCGAGGGCTGGGCCTTGCCACCGGCGGGCAGTTCACCGTCCGCCGACCAGACGCGAAAACCGAAGGACTTGATGCGCTCCTTGAGCACGTTCTCCGCCAGCATGGAGCGTTCCGGCGGCAAGGCTTGCGTGGTGTCCGCGTTGCGGATGGCCATCTGGATGGACACCTTGGGGTCGCCGTTGTTGCGGATGAATTCGATGCGCTCATCTTTGGACAATTGGTTGAGCGACTTCTGCACGTCGCGCACCTTGACCACGGCGCGGGCCTCGGTCTGCACCAGGCCGTCTTGCCCGGTGGTGGCCGCGCCCTCCTGGATCACCGTCTTGATGAAGCCGCTGGGTTGCGAGAGCAGCTTGCGATCCAGCACGGCGTAGTTCTTGGCAATGGAGTCCTTGTCCACGTACAGGGCCACGGCCTTTTCCACCAACTGGCGCATGGCGTCGGCGCGCGACTCGGCTTGGGCGGTGGCGGCGTCACCGCTGAAGCGTGCGTCCTTCGGGTCCACCAGGCCCAGGGCGCTGATGACCAGGGTGCCGGGCTCCAATGCAGGCTCGGCCGGGGGCGCCACGGCCACCGGTGTCGCGGGAGCCGGCGTGGAGGCAGCACCTTCGGGCATGGCGCTGGCGGGGGCCTGCGCCACGGCCGGCGTGGGGTTGCCTGAGCCGCCGCGCAGGTACAGGTAGCCACCGGCGCCCAGCACGGCCACGCCGGCCAGCACGGCCGCCACCAAGGCGGCTTGCGACTTGTGCGGCGTATCGCCCACCGGGCTTGGGCCGGCCACGGGTGCCGACTTGGGCGGCGACGCCGGCGCGGGCGCGGTGGCACGCACTGGGGTGTTGGGTGCCGCCGCCACCGGGGTTGCCGCTGGGGCAGCCGGCGGCATGCTGGGTAGGGTCTGGTCGGGGTCGGCAGCGGGTTGGTTGGCCGGGGCGCTCAGCGTGGCGTGGATGGCCTGGGCAAACTCCTGGGCGTTCTGGTAGCGGTCGTCCGGGTTTTTGGCCATGGCCTTCTTTACCACCTGGTCAAAAGCGGCGGGCAGGGCCACGTTGAGCAGCGAGGGTGCCAGCGGCTCCTCGTGCAGCACCTTGAACATGATGGTGGTGGAATTGCCGGTGAAGGGCTTCTCGCCAGTCAGGAACTGATACAGGATGACGCCGCAGGAGAAGATGTCGCTGCGCCCATCCACCGGCTGGCCCATGAACTGCTCGGGCGACATGTAGGCCGGCGTGCCCATCACGGTGCCAACCTGCGTCAGCTCGGATTTCTCGACGCGGGCGATGCCAAAGTCGGCCACCTTGACCTTGCCACTGGGCAGCACGATCAGGTTGGCCGGTTTCATGTCGCGGTGCACCACACCGTGTGCGTGGGCATGGCCCAGGGCGTCCAGGATTTCACCCATCAGTCGCTCGACGTCCTTGAGGGCAAAGCGTTCGTTGGCCTCGAAGTAGTCGCGCAGCTCACGGCCCTGGACGAACTCCATGGCAATGTAGGCCATGCGCTGACGCGCCTGGGTGGCGGCCTCGCCGGCGACCATGGTGTGGTCTTCGTCGGGCACTTCTTCGCCGTAGTCGTAGACCGCCACGATGCCTGGGTGGTTCAGGCGTCCGGCGGCCTGGGCCTCGCGCTTGAAGCGGGCCAGCACCTTGGTGGCTTCCTCGCTGTCGAGTTGCTGCGGCAGGATGGTCTTGATGGCGACCGTACGCTCGATGACGGGGTCGAAGCCCTCGTACACCACGCCCATGGCGCCCTTGCCGAGTTCCCGGCGGATGATGTATTTACCGAGACGTGTGATGGTGGCCATGGGGTTCAGTGTTTACTTGTACTTGGAGTCGATGTCCCAGACCAGGGTCTGCACCAGGCGCTGCACCATGGTGTCCAGGCCCACGCCGCCTTTGGCGCTATCGGACACGCCCAACACGCTGGTGGAGGTAGCGCCCACCTCCATCTTCAAATCCTTGTAGCCGCTGGCAACCTGCTCGGTGGTGTTGGCGTCCATGATCTTGTAGCGCATACCGATCAGCCACACGCCTGTGCTGTCGCCCGTCTGCACCGAGCCTGCCACCGTGCCGGCGGCCTGGCCGGCCATGCTGCCACCGCCAAAGATGGACAGTAATCCGCCCACGGCGCGGCCATCGAAGCCCTTCTTGTTTTCGGCAATCTGCTCGGCCTTGAGGATGTCGAACTTGACCACCCACTTGGTGGTCTTGAGCTTGCCCATCTGCATGGTCTTGCGGGCGGCGTTGGGGTCGCCCAGGTTGTAGGCCAGGGATATCTCGTTAAGCAGCGGGCCGATGTTGGTGCGCTCCAGTACCGGGAAGTTGGCCTGCGACAACTCCAGCTCGGCAAAGTCGGCAATATTGTTGGGCAGGAAGCGTTGGGTGAAGTTGGCGTTGTTGCTCTTGATCTCGCCGGGGATCACGATCAACGCCGGGCCACGCTTGTTCTTGTTGACATAGTCCACCTCCTTGTAGGCGGCCGCATCGGCTGCGGCATTGGCCTTGTCCGAGGTGGAGGTTCCGGCTGTGGGCGAAGGGTTGCCGAAAGTGGGTTGTGCTTGCACCGCGCCACCCAAGGCGGCCAGTGCCAGCAGCGCCGTGGCGGCGGTGGTCTTGAATGCACGGAAATCTTGGCTCATCGTCTTGCTCCCCATCTAAAAAGAATCATCACGCGATCCCGGCTGCTGCCAGATCGCTCGCTTACGTCAGATCACTTGGCGCCGGCTGCGCGGCAATAGTCGCTGTACAGCTGGGCCACCACCTCGTCGGCCTTTTCGTTCACCAAGGTCAGCGCCATGCCGGCGGTGTCCACACCTGAATAGCTGGCGTTCTCGGCGCTGGTCTGCGACAGAACGCGGCCGCCAGCATCGGTCAGTGTGAACTGCATGCGGATGGCCACCTGGTTGACCCGCACCATGGTGTTGTAGGCGGCCTGACTGGTGATCAACCCGCGCAAGATGTACTGCGCCGCCAGGCGCTTGGATGCGCTCAGGGCGGCATCCGGGTCGTTCTTGAAATAGGCATCGATCTCGGCCTGTGCCACCTGCGCCTTGATCTGTGCCTGCGTCACGGTCTTCAGGCCCAGACCCTGCAGGCGGGTGTTGAGTGCGTCGAAGTGGCCGCTGTAGCTGGACTGGTTGGCCTGCACCACGCCGTCATGGCTCTCGCCGATCAGGACCATGATCTTCTGGTTCTTGATCTTGCTCTTGCACGGCGTGGACAGCAGGGCCTGCACGCGGGCCTGTTGCTCGGCCTCGTGCGCCTTGTCGGCGTTGTCCTCGTTGGAAAACTTGAAACCTTGGGCCAGGGCACCGCCGCACAAGGCCATGCCAGTGAGCAAAACGATCAGAGCATGGCGCATAAACGGTTCGGTGTGGACGTGGAACGGGGCCTGTGCAGAGTGCGGCGCTGACTATCCTGTGGACCCGTCTGGGCAGGGTGGCCGCTTACATTCGGCGCATTATAGGCACCGGTTTTTACCATCTGCAACACTTGGTAACACACTCACCCCAGGGATAGGGGGAGATGGTTGCTCAGTGCTCGCAGTTGACCATCCAGGGCACGCCAAAGCGGTCGACCAGCATGCCAAAGCCTTCGGCCCAGAAGGTCTTGGCAAACGGCATGGTGACCTGACCGCCTTCGGACAGCGCCTTGAATACGGCAGCGCCGACGTCCACGCCCTGGCGCTGCACGGATAGCGAGAAGCCCTTGAAGCCTTCAAAGGGCATGCCGGGCATCAGGTCGCTGCCAAACAGCGTCATGCCATCGGCCTGCATGGCGATGTGCATGATGCGCCCCTGCGCCTCCTTGGGCACATTGCCCGCCATCGGGGACTGGCCAAAGGTGTGCGAGGCTGTGATCGCTCCGCACAGCGCCTTGGCGTAGAACGCAAAGGCCTCGGCGCAGTTGCCGTCGAAACTCAGATACGCTTGCATGCCATTGCTCCTTCTTTCTGGTTCAGGGGAAGGTGCAGGGTAGCATCTTGCGGCGTGGAGCGCTTCAGGCCCCGACGGCGGCGCATTCAAATGAAAAAGTGTTGGTTCAGGCTGTTTGGCGACATTCGGCGGTAAACGGTGAAAGTCAGCTAGCGCAGGAAGCGGTCAATGGGGCCGTTTGTGGACTTGTTGCGCCAATGTGCAACCCTCTTCGCAAGCTCAGGGGCAGATTGCACCGCTCAGAAAGCGTTGGCATGACGCCAAAGTACGACCGACTTCGCTGCAAAGTTCCATGCCACGAGCTGCGGCGGGGATAGGTGATTATCGGAACTGGCTGAAGGTCTTCAGCAATTTCATCGTCGACTCGTAGTCGAGCTTGTCGCCTTCGTATTCGCATCGGTACAGCCCCTGAAGGTTCGAGGGCAGACTCACCCCCTTTTCGACCAACAGGATCATTCGCTTGCCGTAAAGCGCCATTGCTGCGCCTATCTCGATAAGCACGTTGTCGTTCAGTTTTTCGTGCTGATTACCGTCTCTATCGAGGTAGTGGCCTTCTGCGCCGACATGCAATACACCTGCGCCGCACGAACGCATATCCTCGAACACCTTCTCAGGAACAGCGATAGCTGTCGACTCGCGTTCAATCGAGACAATTGGCTCGAACTTACCGAAGATGAGGAGTTCCTTGATCTGGCCAACAATCGCGCGTTGCTTACCATGAGTTATGAAGACGCGATTGGCCTTTGAGTCCACATCTTTGTTTTCATAGGAAGCGGCGACGTCTGGCGCCTCCGGCCGCGACACTCGCTGGGCGGAAGGGCGAAGGCCTTCGTCGAGGTCAGCAGGGTTCACCATACCGGTGTCATGAACTTCAGCTGTTGCGGCTGGGACCGGGACGCTTGGCGAATCCAGGCTGACGAAAGGTCCGGTTGGAGTTGACCTGATGACGCCTGCATAGGTGCCATTTGCCTTGATGATCTCCAGCGCACTTGCCGTACGGTCGGCTGGCAGGCCGAGTGTCTTCAATACGTTCGTCGCGATGACATCGTTTGGCAGCTTCGCGCGACGATACTTCTCGAAAAACTCGCGAAGGAGGCGCGGCTGCAGAATTGCCTCCCGGCGCGCGATTAGGTCCTCCCCCTCGGCTTCGGGCGCAACCAGTCGGCGTCCCAAGGCTGTGAGTTTGATACTGTTCGCATTGATTCCGCCTTCAGAAAGACCGTAAGCAATTGATGCTCCGGCCAAGGCGGGCCAAGCGCTGCTCGTGGGACTAATCCCAAGCGCAAGTGCTACGTCAGGTGGTGGTGCAGAGTCGCCTGCAAAATTGTCTACCAACGCAGAGGCAATCTTCTGCGCATGTTGCAACGTGGTAAGCGGAAACTCTGACTGCTTGAAGTAAACCCGCTCGGGCTTATTCGATGCAGCAGCTTTGGATGCGGCCTTCTTTGCCGGGCTAGGAGCCTTTTTCACCGGCACCGCCTTCTTGCTTGTTGTCGCCATTGATACTCCCCTATATGAGTCATGCCAAATGTAACAAGGATTTGGCGCCCCCCCCCCAGAGCTATTCAAGTACGAGTAAATGCCAACCCGATGACGCTCGTGTCGCCCTGTATGACTGCTTTGCGACAGCCAGCGCAAATTCGCCGGCAGACCGACACTTTCAGCAACCACTGCACTGCAACTTAGAGCAAGTCCCAGCTTGCAGTCCGCAGATTAAGCCCCCAACAACTGCTGCACCCGCCCCCGCAACACCTCCGGCTGCACATCCTGCGGCGCCATCGCCGGCCCAACATTCAGCCCCACACTGCTGAACATGCCGCGCCGGAATGGCCGCACCATGGCTCCGCCTTGCTCTACGCGGCTGAAGAACGAGCCCCACAGATTGATCAGCGCCATTGGCACCACTGGCACGGTTTGGCCCTGTTGCGCGGTGCGCTCCAGGATCTTCATGATGCCGCCCTTGAACTCTTGCAGCGTGCCGTCGCGGGTGATGCCGCCTTCGGGGAAGATGCACAGCAGGTCACCCTCGGCCAGCACCTTGGCGGCGGCGTCGAAGGCGGCCTCGTAGGCCTGCGGGTCCTGCGCGCGCGGTGCGATGGGGATGGCCTTGGCCAGGCGGAACAGCCAGCCCAGCACCGGCACCTTGAAGATGTTGTGGTCCATAATGAAACGGATCGGCCGGGGGCTGGCGGCCATCAGCAGCACGGCGTCGATGAAGCTCACGTGGTTGCACACCAGCACGGCCGCGCCCTCGGTGGGGATGTGTTCATCGCCCTTGACCTTGAAGCGGTAGATGAAGTGCGACAGCACCCAGGCCACAAAGCGCAGCAGGTACTCCGGCACCAGCATGAAGATGTAGAACGCGACCACCGCGTTGGCCAGGCCGGTGAACAAGAAAATTTGCGGAATCGTGAAACCGGCCTTGAGCAGCGCACCGGCAATGACCGAGCTGCCGATCATGAACAGGGCGTTCAAGATGTTGTTGGCGGCGATGATGCGGGCGCGGTGGGTGGCCTGGCTGCGCAACTGGATCAGCGCATACATCGGCACGCTGTACAGGCCGGCGAACAGGCTCAAGAGCGCCAGGTCGGCCATCACGCGCCAGTGCGCCGGCTGGGCCATGAAGGCGCTCAGGCCCATGATGTCGCTTGCGGGCAGGCCGGTCGATGCAAAGTACAGGTCCACGGCAAACACACTCATGCCGATCGCACCCAGCGGCACCAGGCCGATCTCCACGTGGCGGCGGCTCATCACCTCGCACAGCAGCGAACCGGTGCCGATGCCGATGGAGAACACCACCAGCAGCAGAGACGCCACCTGTTCATTGCCGTGCAAGACTTCCTTGGCCAGGCTGGGGAACTGGCTCAGGAACACCGCGCCAAAGAACCACATCCAGCTGATGCCCAGCAGCGAGCGGAACACCACCAGGTTGCCACGCGCCAGGCGCAGGTTGCGCCAGGTCTCGCTGATCGGGTTCCAGTTGATGGTCAGCCCCGGGTCGGTGGCCGGTGCCTTGGGGATGAAGCCGGCGATCACGCGGCCGACGATGGCCATGCTGACGCAGGCAACGGCCACGGTTTCGTGGCCCACATTCGGAATGGCCACCAGCAGGCCGCCGACCACATTGCCCAGCAGGATGGCGACAAAGGTGCCCATCTCCACCATGCCGTTGCCGCCGGTCAGCTCGCGCTCATTGAGCACCTGGGGCAGCAGCGCAAACTTGACCGGGCCGAACAGCGTGGAGTGCACGCCCATCAGAAAGGTGCACAGCAACAGCACCTCCACGTGGCCGCTGATGAAGCCGTAGGCGGCAATCGCCATGATGATGATTTCCAGGTTCTTGACGAAGCGGATCATCACCGTCTTGTCGTACTTGTCGGTCAACTGGCCGGCCGTGGCCGAGAACAGCAGAAACGGCAGGATGAACAGCGCGCCGATTACCAGGCCAGCCATCGCTGGCGGCAGCCAGTCCACGCTGAGCTGGTAGGTCACCATCACCGTGAAGGCGAACTTGAACAGGTTGTCGTTCGCCGCGCCGGAAAACTGGGTCCAGAAGAACGGCGCGAAGCGGCGCTGGCGTAAGAGCGCGAACTGGTTGGGGTGCGCATGCGGGTCGGCGGTGAGTGCCGCCGCGGGGCTCAGGGTCTCGGTCGTCACGGTGTTTCCTCTCGTCTGTTGTCTCTGTTGTTCTGGGACTCAGGCACGGGCCACGCGGGGCTGCCAGGGCCGGGCTTGCGCGCCATTGTGCATGAGGGCGATGACAGGCCAGGCGGCCAGCGCGGCGGCTACGTGTTTCAGTGTGTGGCCGGAGACCAGACCCCGTGTCAGGTCAAACACCACGTGGTCGCCCAACTCCAGCACCTTGGCCAGTGTGTACCACGCAATCACCGCCGCCAGCGGCAGGCCCCAGGCGTCGGCCACGGGGCGGCGCAGCGCCAGCAGCACGATCAACACCATGCCGCCACCCTGCAACACCGACCAGGGCAAAAGATTGCCACCGTTGGCCCACACCATGACGGTGACGGGCCCCAGCGCCAGCACCGCGCCGGCCGTCCACAGCCCAGCGCGTGCGCTGATGCGGTCCGCCACCGCCAGGCCCAGCAGGCCGGCAAAGGCGCTGACCATGCCCAGGCGGTCGATGGCCAGACCCGCGTCATCGGGGCGCAGGTGGTACCAGCCGGAGCACAGCGCCGTCAGCACCAGTCCGGCAAAAAACAGCGTGGCCAGTGTGCGTTGGGCGCCGGTGGGCTGGTGGCCCTGGTCGCTGCGCAGGCGCAGCAGGCCCCAGCCGCCCAGCAGTGCAAACGGCAGGTTGCTCAGCACGTCCAGCGCGCAGGGCAGGCCCAGCAGGGGACGTTGGTCGGCAAAGGCGTGGTAGTGGTCGAACTGGGCCACCGATGGCCCGAAGCAGGCGATGGCAACGGCCAGCAGCAGGGCGACCAGCAGACCGCGTTCGGCGGGATTCAGGGGGGGGCTTCATGGGGACTCCTTTTGGGGGGTAACAGAGCCGCCAGTGTGTTGCGCAGGGTGCTAGAAACAGCGCAAAAAACAATACATAGCTGTACAAAAATACGCAAGGTATCAATAATCGATACTTATGAGCACCACCGCCGACCTCGTCACCGCGCTCAAGCGCGAACTCAAATCCGCCCGCATGAGCTATGCCGACCTGGCCCGCGCCCTGGGGCTGGCCGAGTCCAGCGTCAAGCGCATGCTGGCCAAGGGCGACATGCCGCTGTCGCGCATCGATGCCATCTGCCGCGCGCTGAAACTGGACTTTGCCGACCTGGCGCGGCGCGTGGCCGATGCCCAGCCGCTGCTGGCCCAGCTCTCGGCCGAGCAGGAGCGCGCCGTGGTGGCCGACAAGAAGCTGCTGCTGGTGGCGATCTGCGTGCTCAGCCAGTGGACGCTGGAGCAGATCGTGGCGGCCTACCGCCTGAGCGAGGCCGAGTGCATCGGCTACCTGGTGCAGTTGGACCGCATCGGCATCATCGAACTGCGCCCGCTGAACCGCTACCGGCTCAAATTGGCCAAGGCCTTCCGCTGGCGCCCGCACGGTCCGGTGATGGACTACTTCCGTGACAACGCACTGCTGGACTATTTCTCCGGCGGCTTCGACGGTGCCGGTGAGGGCCTGATGCTGGTGCACGGCTCGGTCAGCCGCGGCCTGGCGCCGCTGTTTCTGGAGCGCATGCAGCGCGTGGCGCAGGACTTTGCCCAGCAGCACCTGGCCGACCAGAAGCTGCAGGACAAGGACCGGGAGGGCTACACCCTGCTGCTGGCGATGCGCAGTTGGGAGTTCGAGGCCTTTGCCGCGCTGCGCAGATAGCTATCAAAAACGGAGCGTGTCACGCTTACCCCATGAGGGCTGGAGCTCGATTTGACTCTAAGCCGTTGGGCACGGAGCCTAGGCCAGGTAGCCCAGCCGGCGCAGGCAGACGGTGGCCAAGGCCAGTGAGGTGTCGATGGCCTGCACGCCGCTGGACGGGTCGCCGGCGCGCACCAGGTGGGCGATGGGCAACTCGGTGCAGCCCAGGATCACGGTCTGCACACCGTGCTCCGCCAGTTGCAGCAACAGCGCGCGCATGGCATCGCGTGCCGGGCCGACCTGGCCGCCTTTGACGTCCTTGATGATCTGGTCCACCACGCATTGCTCGTCCTCGCTGATGGCCGCCAGCTCGAAGCCGTTAGCCGCCAGTCGCTGGCTGTAGATGCCCGCTTGCACGGTGCCGCGCGTCGCCAGGATGGCGATGGCGCCAGCCGGTTCGCTGCTTAGTCGCAGTTCTTCGATGGTGGCATCGGCGATGTGCAGGATGGGGGCGCTGGAGGCGGCCTGCATGCGCTCGAACCAGAAGTGGCTGGTGTTGCAAGGGATGGCGATAAGCCTCACCCCTTGCGCCGCCAGCCAGGCCACGCCCTTGGTCAGATAGGGGCCGGGGCCGTCGTTGCCGGCCTTGATGGCGGCGCTGCGGTCGGGGATGCCGGGCTGGCTGGCGGTGACCCAGGGCAGGTGTTCCTGGTCGCAACTGGCGGGTGTCAGGCGGGTGAGCTTGCCCAGGAAGTCCACCGTGGCCAGCGGACCCATGCCGCCCAGGATGCCCAGCAGAGCCTGCTGCTGGGTGTCCATCAGGCGGCCTCGGCCAGCAGGCTGTTGTTGGTGCGACTCTCGGGGCTGGACTTGGGCGTGATCAGCGCCACCAGGGCGTTGATGGACAGCACCAGCAACACGGTGCGGAAGGTGTCGCAGATGGGTTCCACCGCCACGAACAGCACGAAGGCGGCCTCGAACGGCAGGCCCAGCAGCGAGCAGACGATGGTGGTCTGTGAAATGGTGACGATACCGTTCATGCCGGTGGAGGAGAAGCCGGCGATCAGCGAGGCGAACAGGATCAGCGCGTAGTCGGTGGCCACCAGATCCCGCCCATAGAGCTGGGCGATGAACACGGTGGCCATGCAGTAGTACAGCACCGGCCCGACGCGAAACAGTGCCGTGCCCAGCGGCACCAGCAGCTCGGTGATGGCTTTGTCAAAGCCCAGGCGGTCCACCATGGCGATCAGCATGGAGGGCATGCAGGATGCACTGTTGCGCGTGGCCACGGCCAGGAAGAACGGTCCCTCCTGCGAGGCCACGGTCTGCGTCAGCGTGGCGCCGGACTTGCGCCAGATCACGCACACGCAGACCGCCAGCAGGATGACGGTGACCACGCCGAAGGCGATGATGAATTGCACCATCACCTTGAACGGCTCGAAGCCGGTGTTGGCGATCTGGTCGGCGGCCAGCGAGAAGGAGGCGATGGGCAGCACATACAGCAGCCAGGTGGTGAGCTTCTGGCAGGCACGGAACACCACCTCGCAGCCTTCCAGGAAGCCGATGGCCGAGTTGCTGGGCGACTTGGTCAGCGCAAAGCCGAACATCAGCGCGAAGAACAGTGTCTTGAGCGTGTCGCCCACCGACAGCGCGCTGAAGATGTTGCTGGGGATCATGCGCGAGAACAGCTTGATCATCATGCCCTCTTGTTTGTCGGAGGCCACGGGCGAGAGCAGGTTGATGCTGCTTTCCACGCCGGTCACGTCGGACTGCACCAGGCGACCGAAGGCCTGCATGGTGGACTGGTCCAGGTTGGTGCCGGGTGTCACCACGACCATGTAGACCAGGCCCACGGCGCCGGCCAGCGCCATGCCCAGCACCAGGCTGACCACGATGCGCACCACGTACTTGGACGCGGAGGGGTTGCGGGCCAGCCGATTGATGCTGACGATCACCGCCGAGATCAGGAACGGCAGGATCACCATCTTGAGCAGGTCCACGTAAATGTCGCCAATGAACTTGAGCCCCTTGGCGACGTCGGGCGCGTGGAGGCCGGTGACAACGCCCAGCGCGATGGAGCCGATGATGGTGACGGGATGGGTGGCGAGTTTGCGGATGTCCATGGGTGGTGCTCCGGCCGTCCTAGTTGAGGAATTTTTCGTACTTGGTCAGGATCTGCTCCGACGTGTACTTGATGTTCTTCTGCTCCAGGAACAGATTCAGGAAGTTCAGCAGCAGGTAGTTCTTCTGGTTGACGGCGATGCCGATGGTGTCCTTGATGTCCTCGATCATCACCGAGCGGACCGTCAACACCAGGTCGGGGTTGATCTTGAAGATGCGCTTGACCTCGAAGGCATCGCGGTAGGCCATGGTGACCTTGCCCTTGGCCACGGCGTCCACCACCATGTCCCAGGTCTCCAGCTCCACGATGCGGGCCTTGGGAAAGTAGGTCTTGGCAAAGCCGACGAAGGACGAGTTGGCGATCACGCCGATGGTGTCGGTGTAGTTCTGCATCACCTCGGCGATGGACTTGCCCCCGGATATCTGGGCGAAGCGCAGCCGGTTGACCAGCATGGCGTGCGGCAGGGTGATGTAGGGCGTGCTGAACAGCACGGTCTGGGAGCGCGCCAGCGTGCGGCTGATCTTGGCGGCGGACATGTCGGCCTTGTCCTCGGCCACCAGGCGCACGGCGTCGTTGAAACTCTTGCCGTCGCGGTTGAAGGCCACGCTCACGCCCAGCGCCTCGGCGATGGATTTGGCCAGGTCGATGTCCAGGCCCTTGAGTTCGCCATGGTCCTCAAAGAAGAAGGGTGGGTTGCGCTGGTCCGGGATGGCCACCACCAGCTTGCCGCTGGCCTTGATGTCGGCCATGTCCCGGGCCTGCAACGCCGGCGTGACCAGACAAGCCAGGGCCAAGCAGGCCAGCAGGCGCCACCACGCGGTTCGGTGGCGCGGGCCGCCCGCGTGCGAATGGGGTGTCAACAACGGCATCGTGAAAGTCTCCAGGTATGGCTGTGGTTCCAACGGTTAGTGGGGCAGCACGGCGACGCCGCGCGTACCCTGGCATTTCTCCAGCATGCGCCGTGCGACCAGGTCGTCGGGGAAGCGCTGCAGGATGGCGGCATAGGCGGCCTCGGCCTGCGCGCGGTCACCCTGGGCATAGTGGGCATAGGCGGCGGTGGTCATCTCGCACAGTGCCATCTCATCGGCGGTGACGGTGGTTTCTTCGTCGCCGTCGCGGATGGCCAGCAGTTCATAGATCAGCAGCTCGCCCTTGCGGCCCTTCACGGTGACGCTGTCGATGGGACGCAGCCACAGGCGCTCGCCGGCCTCGCGGTACACCGCGTGGCTGACGCACACCCAGGTGCCCATCTCCTTGTTGATGCCCTCCAGGCGGGCAGCCACGTTCACGCCGTCGCCCATCACGGTGTAGCTCACCCGCTCGGCCGAGCCCACGTTGCCCACCAGCACGGCATCGCAGTGGATGCCGATGCGCACCTTCAGCGGCGCCATGCCGCGCGAGGCCCATTCGCGGTTGCGGATGGCCATGCGCCGCTGCGAGCGCACCGCCGCCACGCAGGCCAGATAGGCGTGGCTCTCAATGCGGTTGGGCGCACCCCAGAAGGCCATGACGGCATCACCGATGTACTTGTCCACGGTGCCGCTTTCACGCTCGATGGCGCTGGTCACGCTGGAAAAATAGTCCGACACACGGGCCAACAGTTGCTGCGAGGGCTCCGTCTCGGACAGGGTGGAGAAGCCCTCCAGGTCGGTGAAGAACAGCGTCAGGTAGCGGCTCTCCACACCCAGCTTGGTGCCCTGGCCGGATTCCAGCAGCTGCTGCACCAGGCCGCGCGGCACGTAGGACGTAAAGGACTCCAGAGCCCGGGTCAACAGGAACACCGCCTGGGCCAGGTGGCTGATTTCGGCCACGCGGGATTCGACCACGCGGATGTTGTCGAAGTGGAACTCGCGGATGCTGGACACGTCACCGGCCAGCTGCTCCATGGGGCGCGAGATGGCCTTGGACAGGCGGTGTATCAGGATCAGCTGCAGGCAGAAGGCCAGCACGCCGAAGATCAGCAGCTTGCGGTTGGTCTCCTTGATGACGCCGACGAAATCGTCGGTGGGCGTGATGGTCAGCAGCTCCCAAGGCTTCTTGAAGTCCTTGGGGAAGGGCGAGAAGATGCCGATGTATTCCGTTCCTTCCGGGCCGGCGGTGAAGTGGAAGCGGTCGCTGCCACCGCGCAGGCGTTCGCCCAGCGCGGCCATGACGCGCACGTCGCCCAGCTTGTCGAGGCGGTTCTGCACCAACTCGCCGCCCTTCTGGGTCAGGCCCTGCTCCAGCACCGGGTGGGCGATCACGCCGCCGCTCTCGTCGGCCATGATGGTGATGCTGTTGGGCGTGACCCGGTTGTCCGACAGGTAACGCGACAGCGTCTTGAGCGTGAGGTCCACCGCAAACACGCCGACAACGCGATCTTGCAGAAAGATCGGCGCCGTGACGGTGATGCCCAGCTCGCCCGAGCTGGCAAAAGGGTAGACGTCGGAGACGTTGAGGGCCTTGAGCCGTACCGTGTCCTTGTAGTAGCCCCGGGTGCGCGGATCGTAGGCGGCCGGGCCGGCGTCGCTGGCCAGCACCTTGCCCCAATTGGAGTGGAAGCGGTAGACGTCGGTGGCCACGCCCTTGGTGTCCTTCTTGCGGGCGTCAATGTAGCGGTCGATGGTCTCGGTGCCGTCGGGTACCGCCTTGTCCAGCACCGTTTTGCCCTTGACGGCGCGGCGCACCTGGCGAAACGACCCGTCGTCAAAGGCGGCGTAGGCGGCGTACACGGCCTCGTTGGAGGCCACGATCTCGGCCAGGTAATCCGTGGAGGAGTCCTCGCGGAAGTAGTCGGGTTTGTCGCGCATCAGCGTGGCGGCCGAGCGGGCGCTGCTGATGATGGGGTTGAGCAGGCGGGTGGCGTTGTTGATGTTGTCGGTGACCGACTTCTCGATGAACTTGTTGGAGTAGTCCTCGATGACCACCGTGTTGGCGCGGTAGCTGACGACCACGAAGATCAGCATGACTGGCAGGGTCAGGATGACGAACAGCCAACTGATGGTGACGTGCAGTTTGAGGTTGTTTTTGAACATGGGCATGCAGGTCCTCCTCGATCAGTTGGCGCGCACCACGGGCCAGTGGTGGACTATAGGTGAAATCCGCGTAGCGCGTGGGGTGCTCGGGTATCGGCCGACGCGGAGGTTCATGGCATGGCGGGGGTCTCTGCGGCCCAGTGGTGCGCACGGATTTCTGCTGCCAGCGCGGCCCAGCCGCGCCGCTCCGCCAATACGGAGGCGTTGTCCAGCCAGGCGCGGGCGCGCGTTAGCAGCGCCGGTATGCAGGCTTGGGTGTCGAGTTGGGCTTTGAGCGCATGCCAGCCGTCCGCATCGAGCCGGCCCGTGGCGCGCGATTGCGCGTGGCAGGCGTCCCATGCGACGCGGCCTTCGGCGTTCAGCGTGTGCCACACGGCCGATGCCACGCCGGCTTGCACGTCTTCCTCCACGTCCTGAATGTCGTCCACCAGGCGCCAGGCGTTGGAGAAAGCACGCAGCACGTTGGCCAGATCGTCCCCGGCGTCCATGCCGCCCAAGGCGGGGCCGAGCAGGCGCGGGACCAAGGTCCAGATGGCGATCTGGCGCTCGAAGCGCATACAGAAAGCGTCCACGTCCGCGATGGGCTCGGGCACGTGGATGGCCTGCAGGTAGGTGGCAGCGTGGGCATCCACCCAGGACGGATCGGCACCCATCTGGTGGGCCAGGCGGCGGGCGTGGTCCAGGTAGGCCATCCAGGCGTCGGTGCGCACCTGCAGCGTCAACTGCGTGGTGGCCAGTTGGCCGTCGCACAGATGGTCGTCCCACAGGTGCAGGAACAAGCCCAGGGCCTGCGCGGTGCGGGCCTCGTCGGGCGCATCCAGCCAGTGCAGGAAAGACCATACCGGCTGGTAGTACAGACGGTAGAACTCGCCGGCGCGCCCGCTGTAGGCTTCGACCATGGTGCGCGCCTCTTGGCGCATAGCTGCGGGCAGGTGTGCCAGTGTGGCGTGCAGGCGCGCTTCCAGGTCTTCACGCAGGGCCGCCAGGGCGTCCGGCAGGGGGGGTGTTCCGAACGCGATGGCATCGTAGGCGCCGGCCTGGGTCACGGCCAGCGGGCTGGTGAACTCAGGCATGGGCGTGGTAGCGGCCAGGGGCCAGGATATTGTACGGATCGAATTGGCGCTTGAGTGCCGCCATCAGCGTTTGGGTGGTCGGGTCCGCCGAGGCGCTGGGGTCCAGCACCGTGTGGCGGTAGCAGTGCAGTCCGGCGCTGTGCAGCACGGCCTGCAGGGCGGCACGGCAGGCCAGAACCTGGTTGTCCGCGCCGACCCGGTCACGGTCGTAAAACAGGCCCAGGATCAGGCGCGGTGCGCCCACGCGACCGGCGCGCAGGGCCATGGCGGGCTCCAGGCCATGGGTCAGTGTGGTGGCTTCCAACTGCGCGAGGAGTCCTGCCAGGGCTTGTGCTTGTTGTGGCACGACCGGGGCCAGCCAGACCACGCCGCAGCGGTCGCGATCCAGATCGGGCTGCGTAGGCATGGCAAAAGGCTTGCGCCAGTAGGCGCAGCGCAGGCCGTCGTCGTCCAGCGGCTGGGTGGCTGAGTGGAGCACGGCTTCCACCCGGGGCTGCAGGCCTAGCGCGTCCAATGTGGTGATCAGGCGCTGGCGGCGCCAGTCCAGTTCGGTGGCATCGTCCGCCCACAGCGTGCAGGCACCGATCCACTGCGCGCCCTGCCAGGGCTCCAACCAGCTTTGCAGGGCGGCACGTGGCAGAGCCTGGCTACCATCGTGCGTGTCCCGTGGGAAACGCCCCACCTGCGAGGCGATCCGGTAGTCGTTGAGAAAGGCCTGTTGCAGACGCGGGCCATCCCGCTGGGCCAGTGCGCGCAGGGGCGCCAGAGCCCGCAGCAGGCCGTCGGTGCCCTGACCCAAGCCGAAGGTCAGCAATTGGTTGAACCGCGGCTCCCGCTCCAGTTGCAGGGTGATGTCCACGACCACTGCCAGATTGCCCTGGGGCAACAGCCCGAAAGGGGCGGGGCCGGCATTGTCCACGCTGGTGCGCAGGACCTCTCCAGTGGGTAGCAGGGCCTCGCAGGCAAGGACATGCGCCACCATGTCCTCGTACAGGCCCTTGCCGATGCCGCGTTCTAGCACGTTGCCCACCACCGAGGTGTGGGCGCCGGAGCCGGTGTGGGGCGGTTGCCAGCCGGAACCGTGCTGGCGCAGAAAGGTGTGCAGTTGGTGGAAGCTCACGCCCGGCTCCAGGCGCACGCGACCGCTGTCGGCATCGAATTCGCGGATGGCGTTCAGATCGGCCAGGGATAGCAGCAGGCAGCCGTCGCGGGGCGCCACCGCTGAGCCATAGCCCCAGTTGCGGCCCAGGCTGACGGGGTAGATCGGCACGCGGTATTCCTGGGCAATCCCCAGGCAGGCTGCAACCTGCGTGCGGTCGCGTGGGCGCAGTACGGCGGGTGCCGCCGCGGTGGTGGCGAAGGTTGCGGTGTTGGCGCTGTCGAGGGCGGTGCGGTCTGTGCCAACCCGGTCGGCGCCGATGGCGGTTCTGCAGGCGTGCAGTGCGTCGGACAGGCGGGGGTGCATCACGGTGGTGTCAACAGGCTGGCGCGATCCAGCACCAACTCCTCGGGGATGAGGCTGTCGCCCGTGAAGAAGGCACCGCAGGCAAAGCGCAGTTGGGCAATGGCGACCGCGTAGTTCAGCTGGGCCGTGGTCAAGGTCTGGCGGGCCTGCAACAGGCGGTCCGTTACCGTGAGTACGTCCATCAGGGTGCTGCGCCCCATCTTGCGGCGGACCTCTTCGTTCTCCACTGACTTGGCGTACAGCTCCACCGACTTGCGCGCGTCGGTCAGTTGCAGGCCCAGGCGATGGACCGACATGGCGTAGCCCTCCGCGTTGATCAGGATGGCCGATTGAAGGTCACGCCGATTGGTGTCCAATTGATCCAGCGCGCCCTGTTTCTGGACCAGCAGGCCCACGGCACCGCGGTTCTGGACGGGAAACTGGTAGCTCAGGCCTACGGTGGCATTGGGGCCACGCAGTTGCGAATTCGCTGCCCCAAAGTAGTTGGAGTAGGCATTGCCCTCGCTGAGACCGCTCACGCCTACACCCAGCGTCAGGTCGAGCTGCGGTTTAAGGCTGCGCCGGGTGGCGTCCAGGGCCAGCTCGGCCTGGCTGTAACGAATCTGCAGGGCCTGCAGATCGGCGCGTTGCCTGAGCGCCAGGTCCCGCATGCGCTCCAGTTGGCCCTGGGGATCGCTGGCGGGCGGTTGTGTGTCGGGGAAGTCTTCGCCTGGCAGGGGCAGGGCACGTGCCTCCTGGGATGACAGACCCATGGCGCGCGACAGGGCCGCTCGGGCGTCTTCTACGGCCTGCTCGGCGGCGATACGGGCGGAGCGTTTGGCCGCCAGATCGGCGGTCACTAAATCGCGCTCGGCAGCGGGCAGCATCTCGGCCTCGATCAGACGGCCGGTGTCTTCCACGCGGCGTTGGCCGCTGCGTTCGGCGTCCACGGCCGACAGTCGGGCCCGCTCCGCGGCCAGGTAGGACCAGTAGGCCAGCACCACACCCAGGGTGGTCTGGGCCACCGTCTGGGTTTGGTCCAGGCGCACGGCCGAGAGTTCCATCTCGGCGCTACGCTCGCCCACGGCCGCCACGTCGGCGCCGGGGTTCTTGAGCAGTGGGAGCGTGACATTGACGCCCACAGTGGACCGATTGGCCGTTGGCAGCGATTGCGCCGCGACGGAGCCGTCGTTGATGCGGGACAGGGTGATGGCCGGTTCGATGGTTACGCCACTGCGCAGCAATTGCGTGACTTTGAGGCTGCTGCTGGTCTGGTCCAGCACGGTGGAATCGACCGCCGCGTCGCCAGCGGCCTGCTGTTCGGCAGCGGTGCTGACGGTGTGGCTGCGCTGGTTGGTAATGGACGCGGACACCACCGAATCGAAGGCCCCCTGCGCCTGCTGCAATTGCCCCCGCGCGATGTCCACCTGGCGGCTGCTGTTGAGCACAGTGGGGTTGCGCTGCAAGGCGACACGCACGCTGTCGAGCAGGCCCAGACTGGTGCCTGACAGACGTGCGTCATCGGCGTGCGCCGGGTTGCCGAGACAGACCAGCATCGCGCCCAGGCAGCAAAGGGTGGGTTTGAGACGCATGGTGAAGGCAGTGTGCGACGACGGCGCCAGTGTCAGCCCAGGATTTGGCGCATGCGCTCGAAGCGCGCGCCGGCCAGGTGGAGCTTGTCCAAAATTTCCTCGTCCACCTCCATCTCATCGTCCAGCGAGCCACCGGACTTGCCATAACCCAGGTTGGAGATGGTGGCGCGCATGCGCATGGACAGGAAGCAGGCAATGGCGCGGTACATGTGGGCGGCGAACACGGGGTCGGCATCCATCTTGTTGCGCAGCACGTCCTGGTTGATGCTCAGGAAAGTCGCCTTCTCGGTGATCCGGGCGCTGGCCGACGGTGGCGACTTGTCCACCAATGACATTTCGCCCAGAATTTCGCCAGAACCGACGCGCACCAGCTCGGTGCCATTGGGCAGTAGCACGGCCACCTCGCCATCGAGCAGAATGAACAAATGGGTTACCGGCTGGCCGGCCGTGATCAGGATGTGGCCCACGGGGCACTCCATCTTCTGACCCTGGCGGGCAATCCACTCCACGTCCTCATCGCTGAGTTGACCCAGGATGCTCAGAACTTTTCGCATGGTGTGCTCCTATTCATTCAACATTCAAAATGGTTGGGGCATGGGACTGCGCACAGCCACATCATAGGGATTGCCGCTTGGCAAAGTGGGTGAATTCGCCGCCCAGTGCATAGAGTTGGTCGTAGTTGCCGGACTCCACCACTTGACCGTCACGGATGAACAAAATCAGATCGGCATTGCGAATGGTGCTGAGCCGGTGCGCCACCACGATGCGGGTCACGCCCAGGCGCTCCACATTGCGTACCACCAGGTCCTGCGTGATGTTGTCCAGCGCGCTGGTGGCCTCGTCCAGCACCACGAAGCGCGGGTTTCCCACCAGGGCCCGTGCCAGCAAGAAGCGTTGCACCTGGCCACCGGAGAACGTGGCGCTGCCCTCGGTAACCACGGTGTGCAACTGCATGGGCAGGGCACGGATTTCGGCTTCGATGCCCGCCAGCCGGGCCGCCTCCCATACATCGGCCTGGGTGCCCTGGTGCGAACCCAGGATGTTTTCGTACAGCGAGCCACTGAACAGCCGACCGCTTTGCCGGCACACGCCGAACTGGCGGCGCACCGCGGTTACGTCCAGGTCCGCCAGGCTCTTGCCGTCGTACAGGATGGCACCCTGCTGCGGCTGGTCGATGCCCAGCAGCAGGTTGAGCATGGTGGATTTGCCGCAGCCGGATGCTCCCACCAGCGCCACAAATTGGCCCGGCTCCACCCGGAACGTCATCTGTCTCAAGATGGGCGGCCCGCCAGGGTACGCAAAGGCCACGTTGGCCACCTCCAAGGCCCCCGTGAGTTGGCCGGGGTGCTGCGCGCTGCCGGAGCGCTCGGGCGTGGTCTCCATCAGCGGCTTGATGCGCGAGTACATGGGGATCAGGCCGGCCACTGGCAGCATGGCGCGGCCGAAACCGATGGCTGCCGACAAGAAGTTGAAGTAGGCCGCGGCGAAGGCCAGAAAGGAGCCAGAGGACATGGCATCCGCCTCGCGCCCCAGGACCATGAAGACAGCCGCCATGGCCAGCAGGTCGTACCCGGCCATCAGCGTGTCGAACGTGATGGACACCCGCTTGCCGCGCAGGCCGCGCTTGCGCATCTCGATGGCGTTGCGCGACCACTGGATGTAGGCACGCTTCTCGGCGGCGAAGGCGCGCAAGGTGGAGATGTTCTCCATCAGTTGCTGGGTGAAGGTTGCCACGTTCGCACTCATCTGCTCGCCCTTGAGCATGGAGCTGATTTGCTTGTAACCGGCAAAGACCCCGGAGGCCGCCAGCGCCACGAACAGCAGCAAGGCCACGCTGGCGCCATACACGTCGTAGTGGAACAGCAGGCCGATGCTCGACAACCCGAAGGCGCAGCTCAGTAGGGAGTTCAGTGCGATGCCGGTGACGGTGCGGCGGATGCCGTCCACCGAAATGGCGCGCATGGCCAGGTCGGTCGACGAGAAGGTGCGCAACACGAAGGCCGGCATGCGGAACACCCGATCCACCACACCGCCCTGCAGCCGCGCGGCCACCCTTCCGTCGATACGCTGGCGCGCGAGGTCGGAGGCCGCCTTGAGCAAGAAGGAGCAGAACTGCGCCACTACCAGCATGAAGCCCAGGATCAGCAATTGGCTGCGCATTTCGCTGGGCACGAAGGTGTCGATGATGTGGCCGGTGGCAATGGGCACCAACAGGCCCAACAGCGAAGCACCCAGGGTTGCCACCATCAGGGTGGTCAGGTCCCCCGCGCAGGAGGCAATGGCCACAATCAGTAAATCCCTCGGGCGCAGTCGGCGCTCTGGCAGTGGCTTGATCAGGGAGATGGCCGATGGCGCCAGGGTGGCTGCCAGGGCGGCGTTGATGGCTTGCGGCTTTTCCCCCTGGCGGTGCAACCGGTAGCGGCCGCGCCAGTCGGGGACCAGCGCCACCGGTTTCTCTCCCTCCAGACCATGGCCAATGAGCGGCCCCATGTCCGTCTTCCACCATTCGCCCTGCAGTGCCACCCAGCGATAGGCCAGGTGCATGGCGTCCGCAAAATCGGTGAAACGACTCGTGCCGCTGGCGTGCATGCCAGGCGGCACGGCGCCGCCAGCCTTTCGCCAGGCGTAGATCACGTCATCGTCCGGGGCGGTGGCAGCCTTGGTTTCGAGGATGGATTCGTGGCCAGCAAAAACCTTGTCCAGGTCCTGCGCAACCTGCTCCTCGCGCTGGGCGATGCGCTCTGCCTCCTGTGCGACTTCTTGCTGTTGGTGCTGGCGCAAAAAAGTGAGCAAATGGCCGTGGAAGTCGCTCACTGCACCGATGACGGCCGGGGCATGCGCGAACTTGGCCGCAGAGACCAGGTCCAGCGCGCCATCGCCAGCCACCGTGGCCCATAAATGGGGCGATAGGGCCACCATCTGACTGGGTAGGTCAGCACCCAGGAAATGCAGGTCCACCGCACGCGACACCAGCCACAGCACGCCGCGCACGATGTGCACGTGCTGTCCTGGTTGTCCAGCCTGGCCGATACCTTCGTCCAGGGCCAACAGGTTGGGCCGGTTCTTGATCGTGCGTGCCACTGCCTCGGACAACGCCAGTATCCAGGCGTCGGCCATGGCGGCCGTCTGCGCCACAGTGAATGCCGCCAGGGATTGCGGAACCAGTACGCCGCCTTCCGGTGCCACGCCAATCAACTGCCCCTGGGGGCAGGGCGCGCACAGCAGGTTTTGGCCCGCAACCACTTCGCACAGATAGATACGCCGCCCGCCCGTCATGGCGTAGATCTCGAAGCGACCGGCCTGGATGGCGTAGACGTGGCCGGCCTGGTTGAGCGCGACCGTGCCGCCGTTCTGGATGGCGACGCCGGCGGTGGGGCTGGATGGTGGCGCGGTCATGGCTCAGGTGCTCACCAGGTTGCAGTACTCGCCGCGCTGGGTCATCAACTGCAGGTGGGTGCCGGCCTCGACGATGGCGCCGTTCTTCATGACCAGGATGCAGTCGCAGTCGCGGATGGAACTGAGCCGCTGCGCAATGATGATGCAGGTGCAGCCTCGCCGGCGCACGGCGTCCATGATGAGCACGTCGGATTCGGGGTCGAGCGCACTGGTGGCCTCATCCAACACCAGCAGCAAGGGGTTCACCGCCAGCGCGCGGGCGATGGCCAGGCGTTGACGCTCGCCACCGCTCATGTTGCGCCCGCCCTCGATCAGGCGGGCGTCGTAACCCTTGTCCATGCGCATGATGAAGTCGTGGGCGCAGGCGTCCCGCGCCGCCTCAATCAGCCGCTCCTGCGGAATGGTGTTGTCCCACAGGGTCAGGTTGTCGCGCAGGCTACCCTCGAACATGACCACGCTTTGCTCCACATAGGAAACAACGGGGGCTCCGACGGGCTCCTTCTTCCAATCGGCCAGCGTGCGCCCCATGATGCGGATTGCGCCGGCGGTGGGTGCGGTCAGGCCGACGATGATGCGCCCCAGCGTGGATTTGCCACTGCCCGAACTGCCCACGATGGCGATGCGCGCGCCCGCGTGCACCTGAAAATTGATGTTGGCCAGTATGGGGGGCGTCAGTGGACTGTAGCCAAATGCAATGGTTTCAATGGCCAGGAATGGGGCGCTGCCGGGGTCCGCGACGGGTTGTTCGGCTGCAGCGATGGCGGGCATTGGAGTCGCTGCCAGGCTGGTCGTGCCGTAGCGACGGATGTCATCAAGCCGGTCCACCAGGCCGCGCACGGTCTGCAACTGGCCGCCGACGCCGACGAAACCCAGCAGGGGGCCGACGAAGCTGCCCATCAGGGTCTGGAAGGCCAGCAGCATGCCGATGGTGAGTGCGCCATCCATCACGCGCCAGCCACCGGCAATCAAAATGGCCAGGCCGGCCACGCCAACGATCAGGTTGGACAGTTCGTTGAGCAGGTTGTTGCGAAAGGTGGATAGCTGCTCGGCGGTGATGACCTTGGCCTGGGCGCTGGCCCAGCGCGCGGTGAAGGCGTTCTCGGTGCCGGCCATCTTGAACTCGTCCACCATGGCAAAACCCTGGATCGTCATGGAGTACAGCTTGGAGTCGTCGTGCACCATGCGCCGGGACGCATCCTCCAGGCCGCGCACGGAGACCGACAGGACCGTGAGTGCGGCGATGGCCGCCAGTGCGGTGATGGCCGCCAGCACCGGGTCCAGCAGTAACAACAGGATGAAGTAGACCACCAGGTTGGGCACGCCGATCAGTGCTGGCGCCAGGGTGTTGGACATCAGGCCGGAGAGGCGGTCGATCAGCGAGAAGCGATTGGCCACATCGCCGGAGTAGCGCTGGGCGAAGAAATTCAGCGGCAGTTCCAGCAGGCGCCACATCTGCTTGGCGGCCAGGTCGGCGGCAATGCTGGTGTTCAGCCGCGCCAGGGCTACCTGGTTGAGGTAGTGCAGCAGCATCTTCAAGAAAGCTGCGGCGACCATGCCGGACACCAAAGGTGCCAGCCAGGTCTTGCGCCCCTCGATCAGCACGTTGTCCACGTACAACTGGTTGAAGCCCGAGGCCAGCACGCCCGGCACGATCAACGCCACGCCAGCCACCAGCGCAAACACCAGGCCCAGGCGGAAGCCGTCCAGGTAGGTCGCTATGGTCTCCACCAGGGAGGGCCGGCCTCTGGTGGTGGTGAAGCCCTCGCCGGGCTCGAAGGCCAGGGCGATGCCGGTGTAGCCGTCCGCGAATTCCTCGCGGGTCATGGTCATGGGGCCGACGGCCGGATCGACTACGCGGACCTTTTGCTCGTCAATGTTTTCGACAACGATGAAGTGGTTGAAACGCCAAAAGACGATCAGGGGGTGGGGTAGCGCGGCCAGTTCGCTGGCGTCCTTCTGCAGGCCCTTGGCCACCAGCTTGTGCAGGCGTGCGGCCTTGACCACATTGGTGGCCTTGGTGCCGTCACGGGTAATGCCGCATTGTTCGCGCAGTTCCTCCAACGTGACCCAGCGGCCGTAGTAGGCCAGCACCATGGCCAGGCAGGCGGCGCCGCATTCCACGGCCTCTTGCTGGGCCACCATGGGGACACGGCGCACACGGTCCGCCAGCGCGAAGGGCCATTTCATGAAACAAAGCGGGTCAGGAAGCGGCGCAGGGCCGGCACCAGCAGCTTGAAGACCGTCTCCTCGCGGGTCACGATTTCCGCCCCGCACAGGCCGCCAGCACTCAGGTTCTCATCGGGACCGCGCGAAGAGGACCAATGAAAGCCGCTGGGCGTCGACGGGTCGGTGTCCAGCGCCACGATCAGTTCGAACGGTGCGCCGGACGCCGACAGCGACTGCACCAGCTTTTGGTTTTTGAGCTGGCGCTGCATGCCTTCCTGCGTGGCCGGCATCTCAGCCACCGACAGCACCCGCCCGGAGATGAAGCCGAATTCCTCGCGCTTGACCGTGGCCGGAACCACTTCGGCTGCCATGTCGCGGCGGATGCGCTTGCCATCTGCCGAGCTCACGTACAGGGTGGCAATCAGCGGCACATGGGTGCGCACCGTGGGCTGTTCGGCTGGGGTTGCCGTGGCGCCACGGCCAGCCACCTCGGCGTCGGGCAGGAGCGATAGGAGCGTGGCGCCGCGCTCGATCATTTCGCCCTCGTTGAGCTTGAGTTCCACCACCAGGCCCGAGTAGGGGCTGTCGAGCACGTCCATGCGGACCAGGCGCTCCTTGAGCATGTCGGTCCTGCGTTGGGCGGAGGTCAGGCGGAGGTTGAGTTCCAGTGCCTCGCGCTCGTAGTCGGTCTTTTGCTTCTTGGCGTCCAGGTCAAGCTGCTTGAGGGCGTTGCGGCTACGGCTGATTTCCTCGTCCGCCGCCGCCAGGTCCAGATTGGCCTGCATGAGTTGCGGTTTGGCGGCGATGCCGAGCTTCACCAGGGTCTCCATCTCCCCCACCTGCTGCTTGAGCCAGACGCGGCGTTGCTCGGTGAACGTCAGCTTTTGTTGCAGTTCCTTGCGTAGCTCAGTGCGCATACCGTCCTGCTCGGCCATGGTACGGCTTTGGAAGTCATTGATTTTGCGCAGTTGTTCGGCTGTGTCGCGCAGTTCGGCATTGGCGGCCGTGAGTTCCTGCTGCAGGTCGGGCTGTTCCACGTCGGCGATGGGTTGCCCGACCTTGACCCGGTCGCCCGCCTTGACACGGATGCTGCGCACGCGACCGGATGTGCCTGAGACAACGTCCTTGACGCCCAGCGGCGTCATGAGCAGGCCTTGGGCTGCCACCTTGATCGGCACTTTGATGACGGCGCTGCCAATGGTGGTGGTCAGGATCAGCAGCACCGCCACGCTGAGCAGCAGCCAGGACGCGGGACTCACCAGCCGCGCACCCAGATCCAGCCGGTCGGGGGACGACACCCGCGCCAGCGTGCTGCCGGAAAAGAGGCCGCCAGCGGGAGGAGGTGTGGGCGAGTCAGTTGCCATGGTTGTGGTTGTTGTGGTGGTCAAGCTTCAATGGACAGGCGCAACCGCCTCCCTTCAGGGGGTATTGCTTCCAAGGGGCGCAAGGGCCGAAGCCCTTGCAGCGTGGCTAGTAGCTCTTGACCGCGTTGGCCACGGTGTGGGCGGCGCTACTGACGCCACTGGCCACCGTGTTTGCCGCACTGGTCGCGCCATGGGCCACCGTGTTGGCGGCACCCGTAACCGCATGGGCGGCCGTGTTGGCTGCGCCGGACACGGCATGCGTGGCAGTATTGACCGCGCCCGACACGGCGTGCGTGGCGGTATTGGCAACATTCGTGACCGTGTGTGTTGCGGTATTGACGGCGCCGGCGACGGTGTGCGTGGCCGTGTTGACCGCACCGCTCACGGCATGCGTGGCTGTGTTGGCTGCGCCCGTTACCGCATGGGTCGCCGTGTTGACCGCGCCACCGACGGCGTGTGTCGCGGTGTTGATGCCGCCCGTGACTGCGTGGACCCCTGTGCTGATGCCGTGGCCCACGGTGTGGGCTGCACCCGTGACTGCGTGGCCGGCTGTATTGATGCCGGTGGTAACGCCGTGGCTGACCGTGTGCGCGGTGTCCACCGCGCCGTGGGCGACGGTGTTGGCGACGCCGGTGGCGCCATGTGCCACTGTATTGGCAACGCCCACCGCACCGTGTGCGACCGTGTTGCCGACGTGGGTGGCTTCGTGCGCCACGGTGTTGGCGGCACCCACGGCGCCGTGCGCAACCGTATTGCCGATGTTGGTGGCCTCATGCGCGATGGCGTGGCCCGCTACTTCGCCAGCGTGAACGATAGGCTTGGTGTTGATGGTGACGTCGCCACCCACTTCCAGACCGCTGATGCCGATGGCGCCCATGACGTTGACGCCCAGGTGCAGATTGCCATCCTTCATGCCGGCGTCGAAGTGCGCGCCAGCGCCCACCGACCCGGGTGTGATGTAGCCGGCAGTGCCGCCACCACTGATGTTGCTGTTGCCGGAGTGCACGCTGGTCTTGGCTTCGACAAAGTCGCCGGCCGCAGCGGAGTAGCCGGTGGTGACGCCATCCTTGCCGGCGTGTGCATGGGCTTCCGCCTCGGCCTTCAGGCCGGCAGTGACGGAACTGTTGGTGTCGACAAAGGTGCCATGGCCGACGTCGCTGTGGGTTCCAACGGATGCGGTTTCGGTGATGCTGGCGCTGGCGCCGGCGTCTGCCTTGACACCGGTTACACCGGCGGAGGCGTGGGCGCCAGCATCGGCCTGGGCATTGATGCCGACGCCCGCATTGACGGTGGTGCCATGTCCGGCATTGACGGTGACCGATTCCGACATGTGGGCGCCGACACCGACATCCGCGCCAACGGATGCACCCGTGGGGCCGATCTTGGCGCCGGCCTGGCCGTGCGCATCGGCGCCGGCCTCTTGGTTGAGGCTGACGCCGTGACCCAGGTTGGTGGTCTGGCTGACATGGGCGCCGGCATCGGCCGTTGCGACGGCGGACGCGCCCGTGGGGCCGACATGGGTACCGGTGCCCACGCCCGCGTTGACGCCGGCTTCTTGGGTGACGCTCACGCCATGGCCGAGGTTGGTGGTTTGGGATACTGACGTGCTGACATTGGGCCCCGACGTGGCAGGGTCATGGCTGAAGCTGGTGGTGACGGACACCGGCATGTGCGTGCTTGCCGGCCCGTGTGACGTGTCGGGCTTGACGATGCCGGTATCGCCCATCGGGTGGGGACCGGGATACGCCGGTGCCGGAATAGGGGTATGGAGAGGGGTATGCACGACCGCCGGCTCCACCGGATGGGCCAGCGCCTGGTTGAGCGCGGTCAGATGGTCGTCTGGCTTCTTGGCGGTTGGGGCTGCGGTGGGGGCGCCCGCGCCGCCCACGACACCGGAGAGCAGATCGTCATCGACGCCAGCTTCGGTGCCGAGCTTGCTGGGTGAACCTTGGGACTTGTTGCCTGACTTCTGCATGACGGAACCTCCGGGAAAGAGTTGCTACATGGGGACGGCGTGTTGTTGACCCATGCCCAAGTTCTCCCGAGGCCCAAGTCAATACCGGGCAGAGAATAGCACCAACAAGGAATTTCGCAACCGTTTTCCTAACATATATATCAGCTGCATGTTGTGCGTTGCATCAATTAAGTTGCAACATAATGAAAAAGATATACAGGTGTTGCAACCCGGCGTCTATTTGGTAACAAATGTGTCCAATACAGTGGCCTCCTGGCCATACGACGGATGCGCAGCAATCGCGCGGATGGTGTTGGCTAACGCATCCAAGGGCTGCGGGCGTGCGAACCAGTAGCCCTGTGCCAGGTCGCAGCCCAGTTCCCGCAGGATGTGGGCATGTTGGGGCAGTTCCACGCCCTCCGCCACCGTCTGGAAGCCCAGGCTGCGGCCGAGCTGCACCACGCTGGTCACGATGGCGCGGTCCTGTGGGCTATCGGTCAGGGCTCGCACGAAGGCCTGATCGATCTTGAGGATGTCGATGGGGAAGTTTTTCAGGTAAGCCAGCGATGAATAGCCGGTGCCGAAGTCGTCAATAGCCACCTTCAACCCCATGTCACGCAGGGCCTGTAACTTGGACACCACGTCGCTGAGGTCGCCGGCCAAGGCCGTTTCCGTCAGCTCAATCTCGAGCAGCGAACTCAGATTGGGGGTTTGTGCATGCAACTGGTGCAGGGTGGCCATCAGCGCCGGGCTGCGGAATTGCACCGGCGACACATTGACCGCAATCGCTACGTTGCGGCCCAACTCGGCCTGGAGTTGCTGCGCTGCCGCCAGGGAATGGCGCAGGACCCAGTCGCCGATCTCGATGATGAGCCCGCAGTCCTCGGCCACGGGAATGAAGCGGTCGGGCGGGATGGCGCCGTCGTGCGGATGGTTCCAGCGCAACAAGGCCTCCACCGAATCCACGTGCAATGAAGTCAGGTGCACCTTGGGCTGAAATACCAGGGACAACTGTCCTTCGTTCAACGCCACGCGCAAGCCGTTCTCCAGGTTCAGGCGCGCCGTGGAGCGCTGCAGTAGCCGTTCCTCGAAGACGCGGTAGGTATTCTTGCCGTGGCGCTTGGCGGCGTACATGGCAAGGTCGGCGTTGCTCAATAGCTTGCCCACGCCTGTGCCGTGGTCCGGGCACAGGCTGATGCCGATGGACGAGGTCACCCGCAGATCATGGTTCTCTATGCGAAACGGTTGCGCAATGGCGTCCATCAGCCGTTGTGCCAGCGCCGTGGCCGGCTCCAGGGAGTCGATGTCGGGCAGCACGATGACGAATTCGTCGCCGCCGTGGCGCGTGACCCAACCCTGGTCCTGCACCACCGATTCAAAGCGCAATGCCAATTGCTTGAGCATGCCGTCGCCCAGCATATGCCCCAAGGTGTCGTTGATGTTCTTGAAGTTGTCCAGGTCCAGGCAGAGCACCGCGACTTGGCGGCACTGCTCCACGGCGCGCGCGATGTCCCGCGGTAGATCGCGCGCCAGCATGGAGCGATTGCCCAATTGCGTGAGCGGGTCGTGGAAAGCCTGGAATTCGATGCGCTGCTGGGCCGAGACTTCCTCGGATATGTCGGTAAAGACAAAAATCAGGGCTACGTCGGCTGATCCGGCAACTGGTGCCGCGCTGATGCGCGCGTCGAAGGCCAGGTCGGCGCTGACCCGTATCTGGGTATCGCTTTGCAGATGCACCGCTTCGCCGCGGCCCAGCGTCATGGCATACAGCGAGCGCAGGTTGTCCCCGGTTCCGGTGTGGATGACTTGCAATACCGAGTCGATGGCCCGACCGCGCAGCTGCCCGGGCTCGGTATGCAGCAGCGTGCAGGCGGCGGTGTTGGCGTAACGGATGCGTAGCTGCGCATCCAGGGCGATCACGCCGTCCGACAGGGCACCCAGCGTGGCTTCAATCTCTGCAATGCGCTGGTGCAGCCGTTCCTCGGCCTTGGCGCGTCGGTGTATTTCGTCACGCCGATCACTCACGAAGTGGTTGATGGCGTCTGCCAGCACGTCCAGCTCATCGCGGTAGCCGTGGGCGGGGCCGCGGCGCAGCGCAATTGGCGCCTCTGTGTCCGAGCGGCCGAGTCGTGTCACGTCCTCGGCCATCTGGTGCAGATGACGCGCCACGTTGCGGTAGAGGAGGGCGAACAAGATGGCTGACAGACCCAGAATCTTCACCAGATCAGTGGCCGCCAGGGTTTGGAGCGTGGCGTCGGTCTGCGCGTTGATCTCGGCGTAGGACTCGTGCACGCGCAGGCTACCAATCTCGGTCGCCTCGCTGGGTGCCAGCACAACCTGGGTCCATGCGCGGCTGGCGGCGGGCATGGTCGAGGTGCGGCTAGCGGATGCCACGGTTCGGTCACGGTCGAACACCTCGATCTGCACCACCGAACCGGTTTGCACCATGCCACGCAGCAACGCCTCCATGCCGGCCATGTCGTACTGCCACAGGGCGTTGGACAGGGCAGGCAGACGCTGGCCCACGGATTCAATGGCAGCGACGTGGGCAGCTTCCACTGCGCGACTGCGCTCACTGATCAAGGCAAATCCGGTTGCCAGCGCAAACACCACCAGGCTGGACAGCAAGACCCACAGCAGGATTCGCAGCGCCAGGACGGAGTATCGGAGGTATGCCATGGTGTTGGTGAATGGAGCACCGATCAGCCAACCGACCGTGCCCGCCGACGAGCGGCGGCGGGAGTAGGATGTGACTGGCGCCACAAAATTCTACATTTCGGGTATTTGGCGTTGGATCGGGATATCACGGGGCTTACTGTACACACCATGCGCATCCAGACGCCCACCCATGCAGCGGCCCGCATGCTGGCCAGTGGACGGGCCGACTATCTGATGCGGTCATATCCCGATGCGCCGCGCGTCATGCAACGGCTGGAGATGATTGCCGAGACCTTGGATGTGCCAGCCCTGATGGGGCGGCGATGAGCCGTTGAACGTCGCCGGCTGCTAAGCTCGCGCAGTCGTTACCGATGGAGTCTTCATGGTTTCCCTGCTTCTACGCCGCCTTGCCCTCTTGGGCGCCTTGCTGGCCCTGCTGCCCGCGCATGCTGATCCCGATCTGAGCCAGGTGCTGCCCATAGGCACGCAGGTGCTGGTGGGCCAGTTGGACAACGGGCTGACCTACTACATCCAACGCAACAACCGCCCCGAAAAGCGCCTGGAACTGCGTCTGGCGGTCAAGGCTGGCTCCATCCTGGAGGATGAGGATCAGTTGGGCCTAGCTCACGTGACCGAGCACATGGCCTTCAATGGCTCCGCACATTTTCAGAAGCACGAGCTGATTTCCTATCTGCAATCCGTCGGGCTGAAATTTGGCGCCGACCTCAATGCCTATACCGGGTTCAACGAGACGGTCTACATCTTGCCCATTCCTACCGACCAGCGTGAGGTGGTGGAGAAGGGCTTTCTGGTGCTGCAGGACTGGGCCCAGGGCCTGCGCCTGAATGGCCCCGACATCGACGCCGAACGTTCCATCGTGCTGGAAGAGTGGCGTCTGGGCCGTGGCGCCCAGGACCGCATGAACCAGGTGCTGTATCCCAAGGTCTTCGACGGCTCGCTCTACGCCAAGCGCCTGCCCATTGGCACCAAGGACAGTCTGGAGGGCTTCTCCCACGACGCCATCCGGCGTTTCTACCGCGACTGGTACCGCCCCAACCTGATGGCGGTGGTGGTGGTCGGAGACATCGACCCGCAGGACGCCAAGCAACTGGTGCAGGCCCATTTTGGTGGTCTGCGCAATCCCTCGCCCGAACGGCCGCGCAGCTACCCTCAGCTTCCGGTGCGCACCCAGGCGGAGGCCGTGGTGGTCACCGACCGGGAGGCCACTGCCAACACCACCATGATCCGCTACCCCGTGCTGCCGGCGCCCACCGTGCGCACCCTGGGGGACTACCGCCAGTCCCTGGTGGAGCAGTTGTTTGGCGCCATGCTGGGCGTGCGCATGCTGGAGTTGACGCAGCAACCGCAGCCGCCCTTTGTGGCCGGCAGCAGCGGCGTGCACAAGCTGGTGCACGGTTACCGCTCGTATATTGCCGCCGCAACCCTGGGTCGCCAAGGCGTGGAACCGGCACTGAACGCCCTGGCGCAGGAAAGCGCACGGGCCCGCCAATATGGCTTTCAAGGTGACGAGCTGGAGCGTGCCAAGAAGAACCTGCTGCGTTCGCTGGAGCAGGCCCAGGCCGAGCGCGACAAGACGGACTCCGCCAGCTATGCCGCCGAATACCTGCGCAACTTTCTGGAGCAGGAAACCATTCCCGGCATCGACAACGAACTGCAGTACGTGCGCACCTTGCTGCCCACCATCGCGCTGGCGGATGTGAACGGCTTTGCGCAGACCGTGATTCCCGAGCAGGCCGCCAAGCTGGTCATCTACACCGGCAGCAGCCAGGCCGACAGCCCAGCGCCAGACCAGGGCACGCTGATGAACCGGCTCGCCCAGGCCGAGCGCCAAAGCGTGCGCGCGCCCCAGGCGCAGGCCGCCGCCGGCCCGCTGATGGCGCAGCCCCCGGCGGGCGGGCGCATCGTGGCCGAGCGGCCCAACCCGGCCCTGGGTCTGACCGAGCTGGAGCTGTCCAACGGTGTGCATGTGATCCTCAAGCCCACGGACTTCAAGAACGATGAGATCGTCATGGCGGCCAACCGCTTCGGCGGCCAGTCCCGTTATGGGCAGGTGGACATGTTCAATGCCAGTTATGCCGGCCAGGTGACCGCCAGCATGGGCCTGGGCGACTTCTCCCCCATCGCCCTGCAGAAGGTACTGGCGGGCAAGGTGGTGTCGGTCAACACCGGTCTGCAACTGTGGACCGATACGGTGATGGCCCGTGCCGGCAACGACGACCTGGAAACCCTGCTGCAACTGCTGACCCTCAAGTTTGGTCCTGCGCGCCAGGATGCGGACCTGTACCAGTCCTTTGTCAGCCGTTCGCAGGATGCCGCACGCCACACCATGGCCCGCCCGGAGGCGCGCTTTGCCGATGCGGTGCAACGCACGTTGTTCAACGGCCACCCGCGCGTGCATGTGTTGCCCGCGCCGGAGGACTTCGACCAGATGAGCCAGGCCCGCAGCAGCGCCGTCTATGCCGAACGCTTTGCCAGCGCCAAGGGTATGACCTTTGTCTTCGTGGGCAGCTTTACGGTCGATGCCATCAAGCCCCTGCTGGCGCGCTACCTGGCCAGCCTGCCGACGCCCGACCTGCCAGCGGCGGCGGTGGACCTGAACATTCGCCCGGTGCACGGCATTGTGCGCCAGACGGTGCGTGCCGGCACCGAGGCCAAGAGCACCGTGTCCATCACCTTCACCGGCACGGCCGATTACTCGGAGGCGGAGCAGTTGCGCTTGCAGGCCCTGGTGGATGTGCTCAACATTCGCATCATTGATGTGCTGCGCGAAAAGCTGACCCTGATTTACGGTGGCGGCATGGGCGGCGCGCTGGTGCGCGTGCCCTATGGCCACTACCAATTGGGGTTGAACCTGCCCTGCGCACCCGACAACGTGGACAAGGTGATTGCCGCTGCCCTGGGCGAAATCCAGAAGCTGCAAGAGCAGGGCGTGGACGAAGCCGACCTGGCCAAGGTCAAGGCCAACTGGCACACCACGCACCGCAAGTCGCTACGCGAAAACGGCTACTGGCTGAACCGCCTGGCCACTGCCACGCTGTATGGTGACGACCCCGCAACGCTGCTGGACTACGACCGCCTGGTCGATGCCATCACGCCAGCCGACGTGCAGGCCGCCGCCCGGCGCTATCTGCGCCGCGACAACTATGTGCAGGTGGTACTGTTGCCCGAATCGAAATAGCGCGGGCTGAGGTGCTGGCTCAGCGCATGTTCCCGATGATGCTCGAACGGCTCTGCTCCATCTTGTGGATGAACTCCTCCATGGTGTGCATGGCTTCGTCGCGAGTATGAGACAGCTTTTGGAGCCTCTCCATTTCTTCCTGCGAAGGGGGCTGGTGCGTCCTCTCCTCATGTTCCAGGATCTGCGCCCTGTTCGCTTGAACGGTCATCATCGCCGTCTCCAAGTCGAGGGCGTTTAGGTTAAGGTCCGTCTTCTTGGAGGATGCCGACGGGTTGGGTGTGCCCGCACCGCCGACGACGCCGGCAAGCTGATCGTCGTCGATTCCGACCTCGGTGCTGAGTTGGCTGGGAGAGCCTGGGGATTGGGTGCCTGGCTTCTGCATGCTGGAACCTCCGGAAAAGAGTTGCTACATGGGTTACGGTCGCGGGTGACCCATGTCCACGCTGTCTCAAGGCCAAGGTCAGAGCCGGGCGCAGAGTAGCACTATCTCCGTCGCCGCGCTACTTCCGCATCAAAGTGCTCTTGCCGAACAGGGACTCGATCAGGTCCACCGCCACCTCGGCGGTGCGGTTGCGCTCATCCAGCGCGGGGTTGAGCTCCATCACGTCCAGCGAACCCAGGCGCCCGGTGTCGGCGATCATCTCCATGCACAGCTGGGCCTCTCGGTAGTTGGGGCCGCCGCGCACGGTGGTGCCCACGCCGGGGGCGATCTCGGGATCGAGGAAGTCCACGTCAAAGCTCACGTGCAGGTGGGTGTTGGCGTCCACCAGGGCCAGGGCCAGTTCCACGGCGGCGCGCATGCCCATCTCGTCGATGTAGCGCATGTCGAACACCTCCAGGTCCTGCTCGTGCACGAAGCGCTTCTCGCCCTCGTCCACGCTGCGGATGCCGATCTGGCGGATCCACTTCGGCGAGATCGCCGGCACCGCGCCGCTCAGGCTGATCAGCTCCTGCGGGCCGTGGCCGCACAGGCAGGCCATGGGCATGCCGTGGATGTTGCCGCTGGGCGTCAGCAGGTTGGTGTTGAAGTCGGCATGGGCGTCCAGCCACAGCACGCGCAGTTTCTTGGCCGTAGTGCGGCAGTGGCGTGCCACCGCGCTGATGGAGCCGATGCCCAGGCAGTGGTCGCCGCCGAGCAGGATGGGCAGCCGGCCATCCACCAGTTCGGCGTGCACGGCGTCGTGCACCGCCTGGTTCCAGGCAATCACCTCGCTCAGGTGGCGGTAGCCATTGACCGGCGGCTGCCACGGGTTGGGTGGGCCGGAGAGGTTGCCGCGGTCCACCACCTCCAAACCCTGCTGGGCCAGCACGGCGGCGATGTGCGCCACGCGCAGGGCCTCGGGCCCCATGCTGGCGCCACGGCTGCCGGCGCCGATGTCGGTGGGGGCGCCAATCAGGCTGACTTGCTGGTTCATGGTGGCGTGGTTGGCCTCGGGTAGGTTGTTGGGGCACGGCGAGCCAGGGCGGGTTCGCCAGGTGGCATGCCGCGATTGTGGGGCAAATCGACCACACCGGGGGCCGCTGTCGCTCGCTTGACCGACAGCCCAAGAGACCCTGCCGCACAATCCCGCGATGCACCAACTCCACGCCCCCCTGCAAGCCCAAGTTGTTCAATGGCTGGTCGCTCCCGGCGACGCGGTCCGCGCCGGCGACGTCGTCGTCATCCTGGAAGCGATGAAGATGGAGCACGAGGTGCGTGCGCTGGCGGATGGCCGCGTGGTGGAACTGCTCTACGCTCCCGGCGATCTGGTGGGCGAAGATGACGTGCTATTAATTTCAGAGCATGTCACGCACATTCCACGAGGGCTGGAGGCCGAGAATGCCAATAATGTTGTCGCCAAGACGACCTCCGCGCCTCAGGTCACCCCTGCGCCGGCGCCGGCCCAAGCCGCCGTGGTCACTCCCGTGGCCGCCAGCGCCAGCGTGGCGGGCACGCCGCGCCCCGACCTGCAGCGCCTGCAGGCGCGCATGGCCTGCACCCAGGACGCCAGCCGCCCCGACGCCATGGCCAAGCGCCACGCCCAGGGTCTGCGCAGCGCGCGCGAGAACATCGCCGACCTGTGCGACCCCGGCAGCTTCATCGAATACGGCGCCCTGGCCGTGGCGGCCCAGCGCAGCCGCCGATCCGAGGAGGACCTGATCCAGAACACGCCGGCCGACGGCATGGTGACCGGCATTGGCAGCGTCAATGGCCACAGCGTGGTCGCCATGGCCTACGACGCCACGGTGCTGGCCGGCACCCAGGGCATGCGCAACCACCAGAAGACCGACCGCATGCTGGGCCTGGCCCTGCAGAACAAGCTGCCGGTGGTGCTGTTCGCCGAGGGCGGCGGCGGGCGCCCGGGTGATGTGGACATGCCCATCGTGGCCGGGTTGCACGTCAGCACCTTCGCCAGCTACGCCCGCCTCAACGGCCAGGTGCCGGTGGTGGGCATCGTGGCCGGACGCTGCTTTGCCGGCAACGCGGCGCTCCTGGGTTGCAGCGACGTGATCATCGCCACCCGGGGCAGCAACATTGGCATGGGCGGCCCGGCCATGGTGGAGGGCGGCGGCCTGGGCGTGTTCAAGCCGGAGCAGATTGGCCCGTCCGGTGTGCAGCACGGCAACGGTGTCATCGACATCCTGGTCGAGGACGAGCGCGAAGCGGTAGCTGCGGCCCGTCACTACCTGTCCTTTTTCCAGGGACCGGTGGCTGAGTTCACCGAGCCGCCAGCAGCTGCCCTGCGCGACGTGGTGCCGGAGAACCGGCTGCGTGTCTACGACACCCGCAAGGCCATGGAAGGCATTGCCGACGTGGGCACGCTATTGCATCTGCGCACGGGCTTTGGCACCGGCATCCACACGGCGTTGGCGCGCATCGGCGGGCGCCCCGTGGGCTTGTTGGCCAACAATCCGGCTCACCTGGGCGGTGCCATCGATGCCGATGCCGCCGACAAGGCCGCGCGCTTCCTGCAGCTGTGCAATGCCCACGGCCTGCCGCTGGTCAGCCTGGTGGACACACCCGGCTTCATGGTCGGGCCGGATACGGAGGAGACGGCCCAGGTGCGCCATGTCAGCCGCCTGTTCATTGCGGCGGCCCACCTGCGAGTGCCCTACCTGAGCGTGGTGCTGCGCAAGGGCTATGGCCTGGGCGCCATGGCGATGACGGCCGGGGGCTTTCATTCGCCATTGTTCACCGCCGCCTGGCCCACAGGCGAATTTGGCGCCATGGGGCTGGAGGGCGCGGTGCGCCTGGGCTTCAAGAAGGAGTTGGAGGCGGTGCCCGAAGGCCCCGAGCGCCAGGCGCTCTATGAACAATTGGTGGCGCGCCAATACGACAAGGGCAGCGCCATCCACATGGCCACCACGTTGGAGATCGATACCGTGATCGACCCCGCCGACACGCGTGCCTGGCTGCTGCGCGGTCTGCAGGCCGGCCGGGTGGCGCCGCTGGGGGACGCCGCCCGCATCGACACCTGGTAGCGGCGACAAGGCTCAGTTGCGCACCAGCTCGCGCAACTGGTGGGCCAACTGGTCCAGCAGGCGGCGCAACTCGTCCATGTGGACCTGGGTGCTGGCGGCGGACTCGTGGCGCGCGGTGCTGACGATGGCTTGCGCCATGCCGTGAATGCGGTTGTGCAGTTCCACCAGTTCGTGAAACAGGGGCGCGGCGCCAAAGCGCGCCTGGCCTTCGCCCACCTGCCAGCGGCCGAAGTGGCAGTCGCCAGCCTCCAGGGGCGGCGGTACGGCGTGGTCGTTTTCCAGAAAGGTTTCCAGCGAGCGCAGCCAGTGCCGGTGCCCGACCTCAATGAACACCATGGCCTTGTCGTCGCGGCTGAGCACGCGCTGGCGCCAGACGGTCCAGCTCGGGTCGGGGCGCCACTGCGCCACCCAGGCCGGCAGTTCGCCGGCAGGCATGGGTCGGGCGATGCCATAGCCCTGGGCCTGTTCGCAACCCAGGGTCAGCAGCAGCTCGCCGTGCGGCGCGGTTTCCACTCCCTCGGCAATCACACTGCGCCGAAAGGCGTCGGCCAGGCCGATCACGCTCTCCACAATTGCCAGGTCGTCCGGGTCGTCCAGCATGTCGCGCACAAAGCTCTGGTCGATCTTGAGCAGCTCGGCCGGCAGGTGCTTCAGGTAGGTCAGCGAGGAGTAGCCGGTCCCGAAGTCGTCCAGCGCAAAGCCCACGCCCAGGGCGCGGCAGGCCTGCATGACGCTGGAGACGTGGCTGATGTCCTCCATGGCGCTGGTCTCCAGCACTTCCAGTTCCAGGCTCAGGGGTGGTACGGTGGGGTGAGCTTGCAACAGCTCGCCCAGGCGCTCGACAAAGTCGCCCTGCTGGAGCTGGCGCACGCCAATGTTGACGCTGACCGGGAAGCGCAGCCCAACCGCGGCCCAGGCCTCCATCTGCGCCAGGGCGGTGTCGATGACCCATTCACCCAGCTCCACGCTGACCGGGTGGTTCTCGATCACGGGCAGGAAGGACGCCGGCGGCAACAGGCCTTGCTCGGGGTGCCGCCAGCGGATCAGGGCCTCGGCACCGATCACCTCGCCGCTCTTCATGTTGACCTTGGGCTGGTAGTACAGCACGAACTCGCGCCGCTCCAGCGCCTGCTGGATGTGCTCCAAATCCTCGCGCCGGGTCTTGACGGCCACGTCCTGCTCAATGTCGAAATGGTGGTAGCGGTTCTTGCCGGCGAGCTTGGCGACGTACATGGCCTGGTCGGCGTGGCGCATGAGCTGGTCGGCGTCGGAGGCGTCTTGCGGGTAGCGTGTGACGCCGATGCTGGCCGACACCTGCAGAAGGATGTCGCCCACCGTCAGCGGCGTGGCTGCGGCCAGCAGCAGGCGCTGCAACACGGACTCGCAGTCCTGCGGGTTTTCCAGGTCCACCAATACGGCCACGAACTCGTCGCCGCCGATGCGTGCCAGCGTGTCGCCGTCGCGCAGGGCGGCCTTCATGCGCTGGGCGATGGCGATCAGCAGCTCGTCGCCCACGCCGTGGGTGTAGCGGTCGTTCACCGCCTTGAAGCCATCCAGGTCCAGGTAGGCCACGGCCAGGGACTGGTCGCGGCGCAGGGTCTGCAGCATGGCTTGTTGCAGGCGGTCGGCCAGCAGCACGCGGTTGGGCAGGCCGGTGAGCGCGTCGTAGTGGGCAAAGTGTTCCAGTTGGCGCTGCTGTTCCTTGGTGGAGGTGATGTCGGTGAACAAGGCCACGTAGTTCTGCACGGCGCCGCTGGTGTCGCGCACGGCGCTGATGGTGAGCGACTCGGCATAGATCTCGCCGTCCTTGCGACGGTTCCAGATCTCGCCGGACCAGTGGTCGCGCTCGTGCAGGGTCTTCCACATCAACTGGTAGAACTCGCGGTCCTGGCGCCCGGACTGCAGGATGCGCGGGTTCTGGCCGATGATCTCGGCGCGGCTGTAGCCGGTGATGTGGGTGAAGGTGTCGTTGATCTCCATGATCATGCCGTTGGCGTCGGCGATCATGATGCCCTCGCGGGCGTGGGTGAACACGCTGGCGGCCAGTTGCAGGCTGGCCTCGCTGGCGGTCCTCTCCATCACCAGGGCGGCCAGCCGGGCCTCGTCCTCGACCAACTGGATGTCCTCGGGTGTCGGGCTGGTGGGCTGGCCCATGTACAGGGCCAGGGTACCGATCACGCGGTTCTGCGTGGAGACGATGGGCTGCGACCAGCATGCCGCCAGGCCATCCGCCTGGGCGAGTGCGCGATGGGGCGCCCAGTCGGGGTGGTTGGCGATGTCGGTCACGATGGTGCGCTCGCCGGTGAAGGCGGTCGTGCCGCAGGCACCGATGCCGACCCCCACGCCCAGGCCCTCAATGGCGGTGCGGTACGCGGCGCTCAGGCTGGGGGCGGCTCCCAGGCGCAGGCGCTTGCCATCGTCTTCCAGCAACAGAATGCTGCAGCGCCAACCCGGACGGATGGCCTCCACATCATGGGCGAAGGCGTCCAACACCACGGGCAGCGGCATCTTTTGGGCCAGCATGGCCAGAATGCGGTTGTGGTGGCGTTCGCGCTGCTCGGCGCGCTTGCGCTCGGTGATGTCGGCCAGCGTGCCCGACATGCGCAGGGGTTGGCCGTCGGCGCGCCACTCCACCACCCGGCCGCGGTTGAGGGCCCAGATCCAGTCGCCATTCTTGTGGCGCATGCGCAGCTCGCATTTGTAGTGGTCCAGCTCACGGCGGAAGCACTGTTCCACCATGTCGCTGGAGAGCTTGAGGTCGTCCGGGTGCGCGCGCTGCATCCAGGTGTGGATGTTGATGGGCGCCAACTCGGCCAGTGTGTAGCCCAGGATCTCGGCCCAGCGTTCGTTGAGCACCACTTCGCCGGTCTGCACATTCCATTCCCAGGTGCCGGTGTTGGTGCCCCACAGGATCTCGGATACGCGCTGGCTTTGCAGGCGGTACTGCGCCTGGCTGCGGCGCACGGTCGCGTTCTGGATGATCAACCCGGCGCCGATGCCGGCAAACAGCAGGGTGGCCAGACCCAGGGCGGCCACGATCAGGTCGGTGTAGCGGCCCCACAGGTCGCGCAGGGTGAACTCGGGCGCACCGTCAAAGGGCGGCAGGCGCAGGCGGCGCATCATGGCCTCCACGCTGTTGTAGTCGGCCGGGATGGAGAAACCGCTGATACCCGCCGCCCGGGCTGCTGCGCTGTCGCTGGGCAGCGAAAGCAGGGCCACCGCGAGCCGGCGCCCCAGGTGTTCGTCCACATGGGGCATCACCACCACGGGCCACTCCGGGTACAACCGGGTGGAGTGGATGTAGGGGAAGTCGCCCGTGCCCACCTGGTGGATGACGCGGATCTGGCGCAAGTCCAGCTTGCCCTCACGCGCCAATGCCTCCAGGATGCCGGTGCGCACAAAGCCCACGTCGGCCCGTCCGCTTAAAACGGCCTCGACCGTCAGGTCCTGGGGCAAGCCGGTCAGCAGCAGCCGGGACGGGGCGGGCAGGGGCAGGCCGGCGTCCAGCAACTCGAAGGACTGCATCTGGTAGCCGCCGGTGAAGTCCATGCTGGGCACGGCAATGCGCCGGTCTCCCAGGTCTTGCAGGCGCTCGATGTCACCCTGGTCGGCGCGGGTGAAGATCACGCCACCGAAACTGGTCAGGTCGTGCCCGTCGCCGCGTGTGATCTGTGTGGCCAATGGCGCCGACAGGCCGTAGCGGTGTTTGAGCGCGATGAAGTGGCCCGAGGTGGTGAAGACAATGTCCACGGCGCCACGCGCCACGGCAGATTCCAGCTCGTCTAGGTTGTAGACCGTGAGTTCCACGTGCTGGCCCAGTGCGTCTTGCAGGTGGTCCGCCAGGGGTTGCCATTGGGTCATGGCCTGGGGCTTGGGGCGGAAGGCCAGGACGCCGAACCGGAGAGAGGTCTCGGCCCAGGCCACGGAACAAGAGGCTGCCAACAGCAAGAGGAAGACGAAGAAAAGCCGCTTCATGTCACCCGTGTTTCAAAACCAAAGCCATGCCGTTGCCTTGTGCCATGGAGGAAAGACCATTGTATCGGTCAGGTCATAGCCCAACGGAGGTCGACCAGGGGCGGAAGCGCCATGCGTGCGTGCTAAGCTGCCCCATTGGTTTGCAACCGTGACACACGACAGGAGAGATTGCCATGCCCGGCCTTTTGCCCCAGATCGACCCCCAAGGGCTGCTTGAATTTTCGGTGGTCTATACCGACCGCGCACTCAACCATATGTCGCAACGCTTCCAGGGGGTGATGAAGGACATCTCCGCCATTCTCAAGGAGGTCTACCACGCCCGTTCGGCCGTGCTGGTGCCGGGCAGCGGCACCTTTGGCATGGAGGCCGTGGCGCGCCAGTTCGCCACCGACAAAAAGACCCTGGTCATCCGCAATGGTTGGTTCAGCTACCGCTGGACCCAGATATTCGACATGGGCCGCATCCCCAGCGCCTCCACCGTGCTCAAGGCGCGTCGCCTAGGCGACAGCAAACAGGCGCCCTGGGTGCCGTGCCCCATCGATGAGGTGGTGGCAACCATCGCCCGCGAGAAGCCCGATGTCGTGTTTGCTCCCCATGTGGAGACGGCGGCCGGCATGATTCTGCCTGACGACTACCTGCGCGCTGTGGGCGATGCCGTGCACGCCGTGGGCGGCCTTTTCGTGCTGGACTGCATTGCCTCTGGCGCCATGTGGGTCGACATGGAAGCCACCAGCGTGGACGTGCTGGTCAGTGCGCCGCAAAAGGGTTGGAGCGGTTCGCCCTGCTGCGCGATGGTCATGCTCAGCGAGCGTGCGCGCAAGGCCATTGACGGCACCACCAGCACCAGCTTTGCCTGCGACCTGAAGAAGTGGTTGCAGATCATGGAGGCCTATGAAGGCGGTGGCCACGCCTACCATGCAACCATGCCAACCGACGCACTGACCCGCCTGCGTGAGGTGATGCGGGAGACGCGTGACTACGGCTTCGAGAAGGTGCGCGCCGAGCAGATCGCATTGGGCACCCAGGTGCGTGCCCTGTTCGAAAGCAAGGGCATCGCCAGCGTGGCGGCCGAGGGCTTCCAGGCGCCCGGTGTGGTGGTGAGTTACACCGAAGACCCCAACGTGCAAAACAGCAAAAAGTTCCTGGCTGCCGGCCTACAGACCGCCGCCGGAGTGCCGCTGCAGTGCGACGAGCCGGCTGACTTCAGTACCTTCCGTGTCGGGTTGTTCGGACTGGAGAAGCTGCACAACGTGGCGCGCACGGTGGAGCATCTGCGGGTGGCGCTGGAGACCTTGCAGGAAGGCGTGCCAGCGGCTTAGTCCTGCCGGGACACCAGTGTCCTGTGAAGCTCCTGTAGGAAACGGGCATTTGCAACGTCGGTGCTCCACGGTTCCCACGGGACTCCGCCGTACACAGCAACCAGCGGGTCGTCCACCAGCGGTGTCTCCTGAATGGTCAACACCGTTCGCACCTCCTCACGACTCCAACCTGCCACGTGAATCGCCTCACTGGCAGCGGCGAGGATGTCGGCCTTCTTGTGCCTCGCCTTCTCTTCCTTGGTCCACCAGGATACGCCGTAGCGTGCAAAGAGCATTCTTTGCATTTGCTCCAGCAGGGCCAGGAATCCGTCGCCCAGAATGGGCTTGAGCGGAGAAATCGGATCAAAACCCAGCAAGCCTTCCTCGGCGTCGTGCAGTAGTTCACGCAGCTCAGCATCGGGGTCCAGGTGGCACTGTGATCGCCGTATGTGCAGAACCAATAGGGAGTGCTGCGCAACCGACATGGGAAGTGGCCACACGGAATGGCCGCCCCACCGGAATGTGCGCGCCAGTCCCAGCGAGAGGTCGGTGTCATCCACGTCCGCAAACGTCGGATCCCGTAGATCGATGCGCCTTCCCGAAGGCAGCCGCACCCAGGCCCGTTGGGCGTTGCCACTCGCGTGAATGGGCTTTTTCATGGGCAGTATTTTGCCTCTGCGACACGATACCTGTCAGGCGGCGCAGCGGAGGCAAACGATGCGGCGGCATGTCTGTGCTTCCTTGAAATGAATTGCGTCATTTCCTATAGTGAAAGCTGCGGCGCATTTCACTTTCAAGGAGACAAATATGGCCAGTTACAAGGTTGGGTATTTTGTCGGCAGCCTGTCCTCCAAGTCGATCAACCGACGGCTTGCGATGGCACTGATGCGATTGGCGCCCCCCGACTTGCAACTGGTTGAGATCCCGATCAAGGATCTGCCGCTGTACAGCCAAGACTACGACGCCGACTACCCTCCGGTGGCGCGGGCCTTCAAGCAGGCCATTGCCAACTGCGATGCGCTGCTGTTCGTTACCCCTGAGTTCAACCGTTCGATTCCCGGCTGCCTCAAAAACGCGATTGACTGGGCCAGCCGTCCATGGGGCCAGAACTCCTTTGCGCGCAAACCCTCGGGCGTGATCGGCGCGTCGCCGGGCGCAATCGGCACCGCAGTGGCCCAGAGCCAATTGCGCGGCGTGCTGTGCTTTTGCAACTCGCCCCTGATGAATACCGTCGAGGCATACATCCACTTCAAGGAGGGGCTGATCACAGCCGAGGGCGAGGTTACCGACAAGGGTACTGGGGATTTCCTGCGCAACTACATGACCGAGTTCCACGCCTTCATCGCGCGTGTCTTGACCGTGCTACCCCGCATCCCCTGAGCCGGCACCGATCTCACTGGTCCCTCGCTGTTGAAACAAAGGCCGCAAAACGCGGCCTTTGTCATTGGAAGAAGAGCGAACGCCTCACGGCAACGGCTCGCCATGCAGGTCCGGCAGCCGGTGGGCAATACCCTTGTGGCAGTCGATGCAGGTCTTTTCCTTGTTCTCCAGGTACTTGCTGTGCATGGCCTGGGCGCGCGGGCTCTGGCGGGTGAAGTCCATGGAGTCGTAGTTGTGGCAGTTGCGGCATTCCAGCGAGTTGTTGGATTTGAGCCGCTCCCACTCATGCTGGGCCAGGCGCAGGCGGTTCTCTTCAAACTTCTCGCGGGTGTCGATGGAGCCGAAGATCTTGCCCCAGACCTCCTTGGAGGCCTGCATCTTGCGCGCGATCTTGTTGGTCCAGTCGTGCGGTACGTGGCAGTCCGCGCACTTGGCGCGCACGCCGCTGCGGTTGCTGAAGTGGATAGTGCTCTGCAACTCCTGGTAGACGTTGTTGCGCATCTCGTGGCAGCCGGTGCAGAAGGCCTCGGTGTTGGCGGCTTCCAGGGCGGTGTTGAAACTGCCCCAGAAGATCACGCCGGCGATGAAGCCGCCGATGGTCAGAAAGCCCAGGCTGAAATGCACGCTGGGGCGGTTGATGGTTCCCCAGTAGCGCTTGAGTAGTTCTAGCATCGCGTGCCTCGTTTCCTACTTGTGGGCTTTCTTGTTGGCGCCACTATTGGCCATCACCGAGTCCACGTCGGTGAAGGTGTTCTCCACCAGCGGCTTGGCATCCACCTGGGGCACGTGGCACTGGGTGCAGAAGTAGCGCGCCGGCGCGATGTTGGCCAAGGGCATGCCTTCGCGGCCGATGTAGTGCGTGATGCTCACCGGGATAGCCTGCATCTGCTCGGCCTTGGAGCGGGCGTGGCAGTTCAGGCACTTGTTGAAGCTCTTGTCCACCTGGTAGCCGTCCGTCTGGTGTGGGATGGTGGGCGGCTGTTGGGCGTAGGCGCGGCCGCGGCGCACGTCCTTGTTCTCGGTGGTCTGCATCAGCGGCGGCTTGGCCTCCTGGTCCAGCGCGGTGGTTCCGCGCATGGCGTCCACCAGCGGCGCGGCGGGGGCCGCGTGCGCGGCAACGGCGACCAGAGCGGCACCGATCAACAGGGCCAATCGGGTGGCCAGGGATGTGGTGTGTTTCATCGTCGCTTCTCCTTTAGACCTTGGTAATCTTCACGGCGCACTTCTTGAAGTCCGTTTGCAGTGAAATCGGATCGGTGGCGTCCAGCGTGACCTTGTTGATGAGCTGGCTGGCGTCGAACCAGGGCACGAACACCAGGCCTTTGGGCGGCTTGTTGCGTCCGCGGGTTTCGACGCGGGTCTTGATGGAGCCGCGGCGCGAGGCCACTTCGATCTCCATGCCGCGGCGCACGCCCAGGTCCTTGGCGTCCTCGGGGTGCATGAAACACACGGCATTGGGCACGGCGCGGTACAGCTCGGGTACGCGCCGGGTCATGGAACCGGAGTGCCAGTGCTCCAGCACGCGGCCGGTGGACAGCCAGAACGGGTACTCCTTGTCCGGCGACTCGGCGGCGGGCTCGTAGGGCAGGGCGAAGATGTTGGCCTTGCCGTCGGCATTGCCGTAGAACTCGAAGCCCTTGCCGGCCTTGACATAGGGGTCGGTGCCCTCGCGGTAGCGCCACTGGGTTTCCTTGCCCTCGACCACCGGCCAGCGCAGGCCGCGGGCCTGGTGGTAGGTGTCGAACGGTGCCAGGTCGTGGCCGTGGCCGCGGCCGAATTCGGCGTATTCCTCGAACAGGCCCTTTTGCAGGTAGAAGCCGAAGTGCTTGGCCTCGTGGTTGGCGTAAGCGGTGTCCACCTGGTCCAGCGGGAACTTGTCGACGTTACCGTTGCGGTACAGCACGTCGTACAGGGTCTTGCCCTTGACGGAAGGCATCTTGGCGATCAGGTCGGCCGGCCAGACCTCTTCGACCTTGAAGCGCTTGGAGAACTCCACCAGTTGCCACAGGTCGGAACGGGCCTCGCCGGGGGCGTCCACCAACTGGTGCCAGAACTGGGTGCGGCGCTCGGCGTTGCCGTAGGCGCCTTCCTTCTCGACCCACATGGCCGAGGGCAGGATCAGGTCGGCGGCCAGCGTGGTGACGGTGGGGTAGGCGTCCGAGACGACGATGAAGTTGGCCGGGTTGCGGTAGCCCGGCAGGCCTTCCTGCATCATGTTGGCGCCGGCCTGCATGTTGTTGTTGACCTGCACCCAGTAGGCGTTGAGCTTGCCGTCCTTGAGCATGCGGTTCTGCAGCACGGCGTGGTAGCCGGGCTTGTCGGGGATCGTGCCTTCGGGCACTTTCCAGATGCCTTCGGCCTTGGCGCGGTGCTTGGGGTCGGTGACCACCATGTCGGCGGGCAGGCGGTGCGAGAAGGTGCCCACCTCGCGCGCCGTGCCGCAGGCAGAAGGCTGGCCGGTCAGCGAGAACGGGCTGTTGCCGGGCGTGGCGATCTTGCCGGTCAGCAGGTGGATGTTGTAGACCAGGTTGTTGGCCCAGACACCGCGGGTGTGCTGGTTAAAGCCCATGGTCCAGAACGACACAACCTTGATCTTGGGGTCGGCGTACAGCTCGGCGATCTTGTCCAGCGTGGCCTTGGGCACGCCCGACAGGGCGCTGACCTTGTCGGCGTCGTACTGGGCCACGTACTTGGCGTACTCGTCAAAGGTCATGGGCTTGGAACCGCCGGCTGCCGCCGCGTTCTTGGCCGCCTTTTGCAGTGGGTGCTCGGGGCGCAGACCGTAGCCGATGTCCTCATTGCCCAGCTTGAAGTTGGTGTGCTTGGTGACGAAGTCCTTGTTCACCCGCCCGGTCTTGATGATGTAGTGGGCGATGTAGTTCAGGATGGCCAGGTCGGTCTGCGGCGTAAACACGGCGCCGATATCGGCCAGGTCGAAGCTGCGGTGCTCGTAGGTGGAGAGCACGGCGACCTTGGTCTTGGGCGCGCCTAGGCGGCGGTCGGTGACACGGGTCCACAGCACTGGGTGCATCTCGGCCATGTTGGAGCCCCACAGCACAAAGGCGTCGGTGGCCTCGATGTCGTCGTAGCAGCCCATGGGTTCGTCCATGCCGAAGGTGCGCATGAAGCCGGCCACGGCCGAGGCCATGCAGTGGCGCGCGTTGGGGTCGATGTTGTTGGAACGGAAGCCAGCCTTGAACAGCTTGGAGGCGGCATAGCCCTCCCACACCGTCCACTGGCCGGAGCCGAACATGCCCACGCCGGAGGGGCCCTTGTCCTTGAGCGCGGCCTTGAACTTCTCGGCCATGGTGTCGAAGGCCTTGTCCCAGCTCACCGGGGTGAATTCGCCGTTCTTGTCGTAGACGCCGTTCTTCATGCGCAGCAGCGGCTGCGTCAGGCGGTCCTGGCCGTACATGATCTTGGACAGGAAGTAGCCCTTGACGCAGTTCAGGCCGCGGTTGACCTCGGCGCGCGGGTCGCCCTGGGTGGCCACCACCTTGCCTTCCTTGACGCCAACCATGATGCCGCAGCCGGTGCCGCAGAAGCGGCAGGGCGCCTTGGACCAGGTCAGGTTGCTCAGCTCGGCATCGGTGACGACATTGGCCGCCATGGCGGGCAATTCCACGCCAGCGGCGCCGGCCGCCGCCACGGCGGCGGAGTTGCGAAGAAAACTTCTGCGGGTAACAGTCATGGCGATATCTCCTTGTCTAGATCGGCGGCGGCTTCGTGGCGTTGGTAGACCAGGGTGGCGCCCAGCACCCCTTCTGTCTTTTGAATGGTTTCCAGGTGGGCGGCAATGGCCCGGCTGGTGGGTGCCTCCAGCGTCACCACCAGTTTTCCGGTGGGGCCGGTGGCGTGGATCTCGGCATCGGCAATGGCTGCGATGAAGTGGCTGATCTCGTCCGTGCGCTCGGGGTGGGCCTGCACGACGATGCCCGCCACATGCCACTCGTCCGGGCGGGTTTCGGTGATGGGGATGGTGCGCATGGTGCTGCCTCAGTGGGGTGGGCCCATGACCAGCAGTTGACTCATCCAGATGATGAAACCGTAACCGGCGACCACGATCACGGACAGGGCCGGGACCATGACGGCGGTCAGGAACAAAAAGCTTCTCAGCTCTTCCTTTTTTTGCGTTTCGGGTGCACGGCTTTGCGGCATTCAACTTCTCCTACAAGGCCCTGGCGGTCTTGATTGAAGTCAATTTTATGGAGCGCGCCGCAAACGGCAAGGCAAGAATGCCGGGGTTCTTAATGCAGTTCAAGAACGGCCGACCGGGCGTGCGTCTTTGTTGATACGCATCAACCGAACCACGGGCACGGGGCTCAGAACCGCGGCAGATCCGGGTAGCCCATGCGCCCGCCGCGCACCAGTTTCTTGCCGTACTCCACGCAGCGTTGCAGGGTGGGGATGACCTTGCCCGGGTTCAGCAGTTCCCGGGTGTCGAAGGCGCGTTTGATGCCGAACATCTGGGCGTTTTCTTCAGGGCTGAACTGCACGCACATGCTGTTGAGCTTTTCCACGCCCACGCCGTGCTCGCCGGTCACGGTGCCGCCCATGGCGACGCTGGTCTCCAGGATCTCGGCGCCAAACAGCTCGCAGCGGCGCAACTGGTCGGCGTCGTTGGCATCGAACAGAATCAGCGGGTGCAGGTTGCCGTCGCCGGCATGGAACACATTGGCGCAGCGCAGCTGGTACTTCTTTTCCATCTCCTGGATGGCCAGCAGGATGTCGGCCAGGCGTTTGCGCGGGATGGTGGAGTCCATGCACATGTAGTCCGGGCTGATGCGCCCGCTGGCCGGGAAGGCGTTCTTGCGCCCGCTCCAGAAACGCAGGCGCTCGGCCTCGTCGCGGCTCACGGCAATGGCGGTGGCGCCATTGGCCCGCAGCACGTCGCTCATGCGTTGGATTTCTTCTTCCACCTCTTCCGGCGTGCCGTCGCTCTCGCACAGCAGGATGGCTTCTGCGTTCAGATCATAGCCGGCGTGCACGTAGTCTTCCACGGCGGCGGTCATGGGCTTGTCCATCATCTCCAGCCCGGCCGGGATGATGCCGGCGGCAATCACCGCGGCCACGGCGTCGCCGGCCTTGCGGATGTCGTCGAAGCTGGCCATGATGCAGCGCGCCAACTGGGGTTTGGGCACCAGCTTGACGGTGACTTCGGTGATGATGGCCAGCATGCCCTCGCTGCCAACCACCAGGCTGAGCAGGTCGTAGCCCGGGCTGTCCAGCGCGTCGCTGCCGAAGGTGATGGGATCGCCCTCGATGGTGTAGCCCTTGACCTTTACCACGTTGTGCAGCGTCAGACCGTACTTCAGGCAGTGCACGCCCCCGGAGTTCTCGGCCACGTTGCCGCCGATGGTGCAGGCGATCTGGCTGGACGGGTCGGGCGCGTAGTACAGGCCCAGCGGCGCGGCGGCCTCGCTGATGGCCAGGTTGCGCACGCCGCACTGCACCACGGCCGTGCGGCTGCGCTTGTCCATCTTCAGGATTTGGTTGAAGCGGGCCAGGGACAGGGTCACGCCCATGGCATGCGGCATGGCCCCACCCGACAGGCCGGTGCCGGCACCGCGCGCCACCACGGGCACACCCATCTGGTGGCAGGTGCGCAGGATGGCAGCCACCTGGGCCTCGGTCTCGGGCAGGGCGACCACCAACGGGCGCTGGCGGTAGGCGGTCAGGCCGTCGCACTCGTAGGGGGTGGTGTCCTCCCGGTGCCAGAGCAGGGCGTCTTGTGGTAAATGGGCCTCTAGCCCTCGTAGAACCTGCGCTTGCAGCTCTGCTTTTTGTAGCAAATCGGTTTCAGTGGCGGCGGTGGGGGCGTTCATGGTAGGACTGTACGGCAAAGCCTGTTGGCGCGGCGTGAAGATTTTGAAACCTAGGCCACCGCTTTTTTCAGCCAGTCGGCAAAGGCCGCGCACTCCCAGCGGTCCATCATGCCGGTGCGCCAGCACAGGTAGTGGGCATGGGGGCTGGGCACCGCGTCGGCAAAGGCCGGGTCGCTGCCCAGGCGCACCAGGGACCCGTTCTCCAGCCAGGGCGCGCCCAGCTTGATGCGCACCAGACCCACGCCCATGCCGGCGGCAGCGCCGTCGCACATCAGGCCGATGTCGTTGAACTGCGAGCCGTCCACCGGCTCGGGCCAGTCCAGTCCGCGCGCGGCGAACCAGGTGCGCCAAGGCTCCAGCGGGCTGCGCAGCAGGGGCAGGCCCTCCAAGTCCTGGGCGGTCTCAAAGGGGCCGTGTTCGCGCACGAAGGCGGGCGAGGCCAGGGGCACCACCTCGTCCTTCATCAGCAGGGCGTGCTCCATGTCGGCATAGCGTCCCGTACCAAAGCGCACCATCAGGTCGGCATCCTCCGCCACCACGTCCAAGAGCGGGATCGACACCTGCAGCGTCAGGTCGATCTCAGGGTAGGCGTCGGTGAACTGGCGCAGGCGCGGGATCAGAATGGAGCGCGAGAACGTGGGCGTGACCGCCAGGCGCAGTTTGCGCTTGCCCGGGGCCGCCGACGCCGTGGGGAATTTCTGCAGAATGGCCAGGCCCTCGCGCACATGGGCCAGGTACTCGCTGCCCTCGGTGGTGAGCGAAAAGTCGGCGCGGCCGAACAGCTTGGTGCCGATGATTTCTTCCAACTGGCGCACGCGGTGGCTCACGGCGCTGGGTGTCACGCACTGCTCCTCGGCCGCCAGCGTCACGCTGCGCAGGCGCGCCAAGGCCTCGAAGGTCAGCAGGCACTGGATGGGGGGGATCCGGGCAGCCGCACTACGCGCAGCGGGAAGCGTGGTGGGGGCTGGTTTCATGGCGTCACTATAATCCGGCGCCACTCTGGCGTCTTCCACCCCATCCCCCCCCCCAACCCACCGACTCACAGGAACTGCCGTGTCCGACACCCTTGCCGTTTTGCCGCAGTACCTGATTCCGAAGCAGGCGCTCACCGCCCTGGCAGGCGCCTTTGCCCGCGCCCAGGGTGGGCGCAGCACCACGGCGGTGATTCGCTGGTTCGTGCGGCGCTACCAGGTCAACATGGCCGAGGCCGCCAACCCGGACATCGCCAGCTACGCCAGCTTCAACGATTTCTTCACCCGCGCCCTGAAAGAGGGCGCTCGACCGCTGGCCCAGGCGCCGTGGCTGTGCCCGGTGGATGGCGCCATCAGCCAGTTCGGCCGCATTGAACGCGACCAGATCTTCCAGGCCAAGGGCCACAGCTATTCCACGACTGCGCTGGTCGGTGGCGATGCCGCGCTGGCAGCCCGGTTCCGGGACGGCCATTTCGCCACGCTGTACCTGAGCCCCAAGGACTACCACCGCATCCACATGCCCTGTGATGGTGTGCTGCGCCGCATGATCTATGTGCCGGGCGACCTGTTCTCGGTCAACCCGACGACGGCGCGTGGCGTGCCCGGGCTGTTTGCCCGCAACGAGCGGGTGGTATGCGTGTTCGATTCGGCGCACGGCCCCTTTGTGCTGACCTTGGTCGGCGCCACCATCGTGGGCAGCATGGCCACCGTCTGGCACGGCCAGGTCAACCCACCACGCCCGGGGCGCATCTGGGAACGCAGTTATGAGGACGGCGCCGTGCGCCTGCGCCAGGGCGAGGAGATGGCCCGCTTTTTGCTGGGCTCTACCGTCGTCATGCTGTTCCCGCAAGGCCCCATGGCCTTCAACCCACAGTGGGCGCCCGCCCGTGCTATCCGCATGGGCGAAAAAATGGCGTCGTTGTCATAAAACCCGGCTATCCTGATGTTCCGGGGCATCAGTCCACGAAGAGGAGTCGCACATGGAATCCGCAACCCCAGCAAGCCTGTCACCTGCCTTGCCGGATGATGGGGCGGATCTTGGACTGACTCCGGCCCAGCCCACCTGGGCGGCGGTGGGCGGCGGCATGGCGCAGACGGTGCGCGCGCGCTTGTCCAACGTGGCGACGGCGGGCAGCGGGTTGTCGGTGCGCGCCAGCCTGATGTTGGCCTTTGCCTGCGTACTGGTCGGGGCCTTGGTGATTGGCGCGTTCTCGCTGCTGCAGATGGGGCGGCTCAATGCCTCCACCCACGTCATCTACGAACAGGAATACACCGCCGGCCAGGCCGCCGAGCAGGTGCGTAGCTACCTGCTGCGCGCCAGCCGCGCCGAGACCCAGTTGCTGACTGCCAGCACCGCCGCCGAGCGCGACACCCTGGCCAGCGACATCGAGTCCAGCCTGACCAACGTGTCCAAGCAGATCGATACCATCCAACGGCTGTCGACCACCGACGAGTCCGTGGAGGCGACCAAGCAGTTGGAAGGTGCTCTGGCCAAGTGGACCAAGCGGCTGCGTGAGTACGTCAAGCTGGTCAAGGAGCAGCCGCTGTCGTTCATGGAAATGAGCCCGGACGTGTCCATGGAAGACGCCGGTCTGGTCAATGAGACGCGCAAGGTTGAGAAATTTGTGGACGCCTTGGTGCAACTGCGCGGCCAGTCGGCCCAGTCCACCATGCTGCGCGCGGCTGAGATCTACGACACCTCATTCATCTGGGTGGTGGCCATCACCCTGTTCCTGATCATCGCTTCCATGGTGGTCAGCGGCCTGGTCACGCGCCGGTTGACGCGCCAGCTTGGCGGCGAGCCGTCCTACGCCAAATCCATCGCCAGCCGCATCGCCGACGGCGACTTGGCCATGCGCGTCGAACTCGCGCCCAACGACCGCGAAAGCCTGCTCTACTCCCTGCACGAGATGCAGACCCGTCTGGCACAGACCATGGGCGAGATCGCCCAGAGCTCGGCCCAGGTGGCCAACGCCTCGCGTGAAATCTCCATGGGCAACCTGGACCTGTCCAACCGTACCGAGCAGCAGGCCTCGTCGCTGGAGAAAACCACCACCAACGTGGAGCAACTCGCCGCCATCGCCCAGCGCTATGCCGACAGCTCCAGCCGCGCCGCCCAACTCTCGGGCAATGCCAGCCAGGCCGCGCGCCAGGGCGGCGAGGTGGTGGCCAATGTGGTGCGCACCATGGACAAGATCAGCCAAAGCACGCAGGCCATCCACGCCAACATCGGCGCCATCCAGAGCATCGCCTTCCAGACCAATATCCTGGCGCTCAACGCCGCGGTGGAGGCGGCCCACGCCGGTGAGCAGGGTCGTGGTTTCGCGGTGGTGGCGTCCGAGGTGCGCGACCTGGCCCAGCGCAGTGCCACGGCCGCGCGCGAGATCAGCGCCCTGATCGAGACCTCCACCGATCAGGTCAAGGAAGGCGCGCAACTGGCCCAGACCGCCGGCCAGACCATCGCCAGCATGGCCCAGACGGTGCAGCAGGTGAGCACGGTGATGGAGGAAATCTCCGGCGCCTCGCTGGAGCAGAGCACCGGCGTTGCGGAGATGAACCGGGCCATTGCCCAGATCGACGAGACCACCCAGCAGAACGCCGCGCTGGTGGAAGAGGCCGCCGCCGCCGCGCAGTCACTCGACGAGCAGGCCCAGGCGCTGGACCGGCTGGTCGGGCGGTTCACTATTTAAGTTGCGCTACTTGAAAACCACGGTCTTGTGGCCGTTGAGCAGCACGCGGTGTTCGCTGTGCCACTTGACGGCACGCGCCAGCACCTGGCTCTCGGTGTCGCGGCCCTGGGCGGTCAGGTCCTCCACCGTCTTGCTGTGGTCCACCCGGGCCACGTCCTGCTCGATGATGGGGCCCTCGTCCAGGTCGGCCGTCACGTAGTGCGCCGTGGCGCCGATCAGCTTCACGCCGCGGTCATGCGCCTGGTAGTAGGGCTTGGCGCCCTTGAAGCTGGGCAAAAAGCTGTGGTGGATGTTGATGGCGCGCCCGGCCAGCTTCTTGCAGAAGTCGTCGCTGAGGATCTGCATGTAGCGCGCCAGCACCACCAGTTCGGCGCCTTCGGCCTCGATGATCTCGAACTGCCGTTCCTCGACCTTGGCCTTGGTGTCGGCCGTGACCGGGATGTGGTGGAACGGTACGTTGTAGCTGGCCGCCAATTGGTAGAAGTCGCGGTGGTTGGAGACGATGGCGCGCACATCCAGCGCCAGGAGGCCGCTCTTCCAGCGAAACAGCAGGTCATTGAGGCAATGGCCTTCTTTGCTGACCAGCAGCACGGTGCGCATGGGCTGGGCCGTGGCGTGCAGGCTCCACTGCATGGCGTAGGGCTTGGCGAAGAAACCCAGTTGGCCGCGCAGATCCTCATAGGTCAGGCGCACGCAGTGAAATTGCACGCGCATGAAGAACAGGCCGGTGTCGGGGTCGTTGTACTGGGCGGCTTCTTCGATGTTGCCGCCGCGCTCCAGCAAGAAGCCGGAGACAGCATGGACCAAGCCCAGGCGGTCCGGGCACGACAGGGTGAGGATGTAGGTCTGAGGCATAGTGCGCCGATTGTCGTGCATGTGGCCCCCACGCTCCCCCACTGCGTGTGGGTCGCTGCCCCCCAAGGGGGCTAACTCGCCTTGGGGCGGCCCGGCGGCGAGTTGTCGCCACGTATCAGGCCGTGTGACTGTGCTGCTCCAGTTTTTCCTGGCAGTGGATGCAGCGCGGCGCCTCGGGCGTGGCGTGCAGGCGCGCCGGGGCGATGGTGGCGCCGCAGTCGGTGCATTCGCCGTAGCTGTCGGCGTCGATGCGGGCCAGGGCGGCGTCGATGGCTGTCAGCTCGGCCATCTCGCGCTCGCCCAAGGCGAATTCCAGCTCGCGTTCCGAGGCCAATTGCGCGCCCGAGTCATCGGGGTGACCAAAGTGGTCGGCCGCCACGTCCACCCGGCCCAATACGCCGCCGCGTTGCTCGGCAATCTGGGTCAGCAGGGCCGCGCGCATGGCCATCAACTGCTGGCGGTAGGGGGTGGCCTGTTGTTGGTTCATGGTGGACTCCTGGGGTGTTTCAGTGCACCACGACCGGGTTCTGGGCCAGCTCGGCGTATTGCTCCAGCGTGTCCTCCACCTCTTCCTGGGTCGGCGTCTTGACCTGCCAGGCCATGATGTGCTGCTGGAACAACTCGGCCCAGGAGCCATCCAGGTACACCTCCTTGCCGGCGCGCTTGTCCACGATTTCGAAGCCGTGGCGCGCCATCACCGGGCCACCCTGGGGCAGGTCCTCGGGGCCCATGGTGGCGCCGGCCAGTGCCGCGTCATCCCCATCGGCGTTGGCCAGCATGTGGTTGACGGTGTAGGTTTCGGAGTCGTAGAGCGTGTACATGGCTTGCATCATAGGGCTTGTATTGCAATTGGATGCAAGCCCTGCAATTTCAAGGTTTTTGAGTTGATTTCCACGCCTGATCGACGAAATCGCCGTTGCGCTGCGTCAGGCGGATGCGCACCGGCAGGTAACCCAGGTCCGGGGCCAGCCAGATCTCGGTCTTGGGGTCGTACTCGCCGGACGGGTCGCGCCACAGGTGCACGGCCGCCAACTGGCCGCCGGGCAGGGTCAGGTGCTCGCTGGCGCCCATGGTGAAGACCCAGGTGTCGGCCGAGCGCGGCCCCACCGCCTGGAACGACAGGGTGCTGCCCGGGGGAAAGCCGGTGGGGTCGCCCGCCAGCATGGCGGCCACCTGCATGAAGATGCTGAGCTGGTCCTGCGCACCGGCCAGCAGCGGGACGTCGGGGGTGTTGGCGCTGAAGCTGATCTTGCCCTTTTCGCGTTCAAAGTGGGCCGCCACCTCGCTCTTGACCTTGTCGCCAAAACGGGTCGGCTCCAGGCCCTGGGGCGTGAGCTGGCCGGTGCTGGTCTGCACCCGCGAGCCCAACAGGAAGTGGCTGATTTCCATGCGGGCGTCGTAGGTTTTGCCGTCCTGCGTCCAGGTCAGTTCGCCATTGACATAGTAGGGAAAGCCCTTGACCTCGCCGGTGACGCTGTACTTCAGCCGGGCCGAGGGCGGCACCACGTAGCTGCGCACCGCCTTGGCCGGTAGCGGTTTGCTGGCGTGGGGGCTGGCCGACTCGCTGCCCGTGGGACTGGGCTTGCCGGCGGACGTGGCGGCAGCCAGCAGGGTGGGGCTGTCGCCAATCGGATCGGGCGGAGGGTTGGTGTTTGCTACTGTTTCGATAGCTGGTTGCGCAGCCTCCACGAGGGCTGGAGGCTGATTCTGCTCAACAGATGGGGGCGCAAACAGCGCTGTGTCGGTGCTGCGCGCCGGGGCCGTTTTGCCGCTGGCGCGGGCCGCGGCCGTGCGCGCCGGGTTGACCGCCACCGGCTGGGTGCTGGGCGCGGGCGCCGGTGCGGCGATGGTGCGGGTGGAGAAGGCCACGGCGCTGGTGGCGGCCTCGCGGCTGTCGTGCGCGGCCAGCGCCAGGGGCGCGGCCCGCAGCACCGCCCAGTGCGCCAGCAGCACGGCCAGCGTCAGCCCGAGCAGGCGCACGGACGAGGACCGGGGCGGGCGCGACGGGGGGGCGGGAGGGGCGGGCGTAGGCATGGCGGTCGACCGGGCCAGTTTAATTCAGAGCGACAATTCCCACCCATGAAACTCGCCACCTACCAAGACGGCTCGCGCGATGGCCAACTGGTCGTCGTTTCGCGCGACCTCAGCCAGGCGCACTACGCCTCCCACATCGCCAACCGCCTGCAGCAGGTGCTGGACGACTGGAACTACCTCTCGCCCCAACTGCAAGACCTGTACGAGCGGCTCAACGCCGGGCGCGCCCGCCACGCCTTCCCGTTCGACCCGCGCCAGTGCATGGCGCCGCTGCCGCGCGCCTACCAGTGGGCCGATGGTTCGGCCTACATCAACCACGTGGAGCTGGTGCGCAAGGCGCGCGGCGCCGAGGTGCCGGCCAGCTTCTACACCGACCCGCTGATGTACCAGGGCGGCAGCGACGACCTGCAAGGCGCCTGCGAACCTATCGTCTGCGCCAACCTGGACTGGGGCCTGGACTTCGAGGCCGAGGTCGCTGTCATCACCGGCGACATTCCCCAGGGCTGCGCGCCGGACCGTGCGCTGGACGGCATCCGCCTGGTGATGCTGGCCAACGATGTGAGCCTGCGCAACCTGATCCCCGACGAGCTGGCCAAGGGCTTTGGCTTTGTGCAAAGCAAGCCGGCCACCGCCTTCAGCCCGGTGGCGGTGACGCCCGACGAGCTGGGCAGTGCCTGGGTCAAGGGCCGCGTGCACCTGCCGCTACAAAGCACCTGGAACGGCCGCAAGGTCGGCCTGTGCGACGCCGGACCGGACATGACCTTCCACTTCGGCCAACTCATCGCCCACCTGGCCAAGACGCGCAAGGTGCGCGCCGGCTCCATCATCGGCTCGGGCACCGTCAGCAACCCGGGCGTGACCAAGGGCAGCGGAGACAAGGCCCGCACCGAATGGCCCAAGGGCTACAGCTGCATCGCCGAGAAGCGCGCCATGGAGACCATCCTGGACGGCCAGCCCAGCACTCCGTTCATGCGGGTCGGCGACACCATTCGCATCGAGATGAAGGGCGCGGATGGCAACAGCATCTTTGGTGCGATCGAGCAGGAGGTTGTCGCCTCGACCGAGGCGCCTTAGCCAGCCTCAGCTGCAACGGCTTTTGTAAGCGTCCTCAAAGCGCTGCAGGTCGGCTTTCTCGCCGTCGGTCAAGTCGGTACGGCGCTTCTTGTTGTACAAAATGCGCTTGGACTCGTCGCATTGTTGCTGTGCCAGTTCCGTGCGTTGGCGCTGTTCGGTTGCAGCCTGCTTTTCTTCCAGTTTGGCCTTGTGGGCATCGCTGCGTTCAGTGGCCAATTTGCGCAAGGCCTCGGACTCTTCTTCCGCGCATTCGCGGCGGTATTCCTTCTGCAGGTTGCCCAGGGTTTCGTAGGTCAAGCCGCGCGAGGGGCCCGTACGAATGGCATCGTTCATCGCACTGCAGCGCGGCCCGAGATACTTCAGGTGCTCGGGTGCATCCGGCGCCTTGGGGAGGTAAGTGGGTTGAGGAGTTTGGTACGAGTAGTAGCGATTCTGGGCCGACACACTGTGAGAGGCCATCAGACCCAGAAACACGCCAATCATCGTTCCTGCCAGCCGCCCCTTCATCTTTCATCTCCCTTGTATGCCACGTCGGTGTATTCGACAACCTGTTCTCAGCAAAGGCCGCAGTATCGCACCTCGTCGCTCACACCTTCGCCAGCTGCACCACAAACGTCTTGATCCCGCGCAGCAGCATCTCCACCGCGACCGAGACCAGCACCAGGCCCATCAGGCGCTCCACGGCCACCACCAGGCGAGTGCCGATCACGCGCAGCACGCGCTCGGCGCTGACCAGCACGGTGGCGCTGATGGCCATGGTCACGCACAGGGCACCTATCCACTCCATGCGCTGACCCGGCTGCTGCGACACCAGCAGCAGCACCGTGGCCAGGGCCGAGGGGCCGGCAATGGCAGGCACGGCCAGGGGAACCACCAGCGGCTCGGTATCGGGTTCGTCCGCCGCCGAGGCGGGCGGTGGCGGAAACACCATGCGCAGGGCGATCAGGAACAGGATCACGCCGCCGCCGATCTGCAGCGCCAGTTCGCTCAGGTTCATCACGCGCAGAAAGCCCTCGCCCACGAACATGAAGGTCAGCAGCAGGACGAAGGCGATGCTGATCTCGCGCAGGATCACGCGCACGCGCCGCTCGGGCGCAACGTGGCGCAGCGCGTTGGCGAAGATGGGGATGTTGCCGATGGGGTCGGTGATCAGCACCAGCAGGATGGTGGCGGACAGAAAGGTGTAGTGCGTCATGGCGGGTCAGGTCAAACGGGGCTGTAAGCATAGTCGCTCAAATAATTGACCCAGGTTAAGGCCTTGAATGCCCCCTGGCGGATAATCGGCCCCCATGCGAACCCTGCGCCACTTCACGATTCTTGCCCGCCTGGTGCTGGCGTGGTTCGTGCTGTCGCTGGGTGTGGCGGTGGCCTCGCCCATCGTCAAGCCGCAGGACGTGTTGCTGGTGTGCTCGGGCTCCGGTGCCATGAAGGTGCTGGTGAAGGCCGACGATGGCAGTACCAGCGAAGTCGCCGGCACCTCCATGGATTGCCCCTTGTGTGCCAGCGTGTCCGCACCGCCCCCGCTGGCGCGCATGGACGTGGAGCCGGCCCAGCCGCTGGCCTACGCCCTGCAGGCCATACCGGCCGCGCACATTGCCGCGCGCACCGCCGCGCCCCTGCCGCCACGCGGCCCGCCTTCCATCTGAACTATCAATTCCATAGCGCCTCACGCACTCTTGACGAGGGCTGCGGGCTGGTTTTCTGATATTTCGGATAGGTTGTCTCATGCAATTGCATCGCATTGCGTTGGCCGTCGCCATCGCGTTTCCCGCCGTTTCGGCGCCCCTCGTTGTCCAGGCCCAGGGCATCGCCCTTGATGCGCAACTCCAGACCGTCCAGGTCGCCGGCCTGCGTGCCCCGCTGGACCCCAACCTGCCGTCCAACACCGCCAGCCGCACGGCCGAGCAGTTGCGCGAGCAGACCGTCTTCAACCCCGAGGACATCGCCGTCAACCTGCCCAGCACCACCATCCGCAAGCGCTACTTTGGCGACCGCAATGCCAACGTCGGCGGGCGCAGCTACGGTACGCTGCAGCCGGGCCGCGCCTTGGTCTACCTGGATGGCTACCTGATCTCCAACTTCCTGGGCCGCTTCGATGCGCCGCGCTGGAACATGGTCAATGTGGAGGCGATTGAGCGCGTCGATGCGCTGTACGGCCCGTTCTCGGCCATCTACCCCGGTAACTCCATCGGCACCACGCTGATCGTCACCGAACGCAAGCCCAAGGGCCTGGAAGCCTCGGCCAGCATTAAGCTCAACCAGCAGGGTTTCAGCGAATACGCCACCAGCGAGAGCCTGGTCAGCAAGCAGCTCTCGGCCCGCATAGCCTCGCGCCTGGACTCGGGCCTGTGGTACAGCCTGGGCCTGCAACACCAGGACAGCGACGGTCACCCCATGGGCTACGCCAACGCCGTGCGCGGTGTCACGGCCGGTGCCTTTGCCACTCCCACGGCCAGCGCCACGCGGGTGAGCGGCATCCTGTACGACCTGGACCCGCAAAGCCGCGACCGCGCCCTCTTCGGCGCCAACAGCATCGACCACAGCAAGCAGGACACCGCCAACCTGCGCGTCGGCTTTGACCTCTCGCCCACGCAGGAGATTGAGGCCCGCCTGACCTGGTGGCACGACGACAGCACCGTGCGCGCCACCACCTACCTGCGCGACGCCGCCGGCAATCCGGTGTGGGGCGGCGTGGTCACGGACGGTGTGCGCCAGTTCACCCTGACGCCCGACGCCTTCGCGCCCAATCTGCGCGACGAGGTGCACCGCCAGATCGGCGCCACCTGGAAGACCAAGTACGCCACCGGTTGGAACGCCTCGGTGGTGGCCACCGATTACCGCATCGTCAGCGACGCCAACCGCGTCGCCAACCTCGTGCAGCCCCAAGCGGACCTGGGCGGCGCCGGCAGCGTGACGCGGCGCGACGGCACCGGTTGGAATACGTTTGAAGTGCAGACCACCTACACCCCGGTGGAAGGCGACTTCGGCGACGGCCGCCATGCCCTGGTGTTCGGCCTGCACCGCAACCAGTACACGCTGCAGAACGTAGTCAACGACGCCTCCGACTGGCGCAATACCGAGACGACGCTCAACCAGAGCTACTACGGCAAAACCACCATCACCGCGCTGTATGCCCAGGACGCCTGGAAGCTGCACCCGGACTGGACGCTGACCTCCGGCCTGCGCTTCGAGCAATTCGAGGCGCGCGATGGCTCGCAGTACTTTGCCGGCCCGCCCGCCGCCCAGACCAATTTCCCCAGCCGCCTGCTTGCCGCCGCGAGCCCCAAGCTGTCGCTGGCCTGGTTGGCCACCGAGGATGTGGTGCTCAAGGCCAGCCTGGGCCGCGGCGTGCGCTTTCCCAATGTGGACGAGCTGTTCAACGGCACCAAGACCGGCGCCGCCATCACCACCAGCGACCCCAACCTGCGCCCCGAAGTGTCCGACTCGGTGGAGTTCTCCGCCGAGCGCGAGTGGGGCAAGCACTGGCTGCGTGCCAGCCTGTTCCGCGACGACGTGACCGACACCATCCTGCGCCAGACCGACGCTACCGTCACGCCCAACGTGACCCGCGTGAGCAACGTGGACAAGGTGCTGACCCAAGGCGTCGAGCTGGTCTGGCAGAGCCGCGATGTGGGCCTGAAGGGCCTGGACCTGGGCGGCAGCGCCACCTGGACCGACTCCACCGTCACCGCCAACGCTGCCAACCCGGCCCAGGTCGGCAAGAAGTGGCTGCGCATTCCCCCGCAGCGCTACACCCTGCAGGCCAGCTACCGGCCCAACGGCGAATGGCTGTTCGGTGCCGCCTGGCGCTGGGCCAGCAGCATGTACAACACCGAACTCAACCTCGACAACAACCCCAACACCTACGGCGGCACGTCCAGCGTGAACCAGCTCGACCTCAAGGCCGCCTGGAAATTCGACAAGCACTGGGAATGGAACGTTGGCATCAACAACGTCTTCAACCAAGGCGCCTGGCAGGCCCACACCCTGACCCAACGCAACGTGCAGACCGAACTGCGCTACAGCCTGTTGTAAGGAGCACCACCATGCTGAAACCCGTTACCGTTTGGCCACTGCTGCGCCGGGTCTTAGTGGCCGGCATGCTGGGTGCCTTGGCGGGCGCTGCGTTCGCCCACGAAGGGCATGGCGCACCGACCACCGCCGGCGCCAAGGCCGCGCGCAAACCGCGCGCGCAGCTGGCCATGGGCAGCGCCTTCGCGCCCGATGGCAGCTTGTGGGTGGTGGGGCTGGACGCCGACAACCACCTGTTCGTGCAGAGCAGCCCCACGATGCGCCCGCTGCGCTGGAGCCCGGCGCGCGTGCTCGACACCCAAGGCGACGCCATCTCCGCCGATGGCGAGAACCACCCCAAGCTGGCCTTCGGCCCCAAGGGCTATGCCGTCATCAGCTACACCCGCCCGGACGCCAAGCCGTACACCGGCACCATTCGCATGCTGCGCTCCACCGACGGCGGGCAGAGCTTCTCGGTGCCCTTCACCGTGCATGCCGACCGGCAGGCAATCACGCACCGCTTCGAGTCCATCGCTTTCGACGCCCAGGGCGTGCTGCACACCCTGTGGCTGGACAAGCGTGACCTGGAAACCGCACCGCTGGGCGCCAACGGCAAGCCCGACTATCGGGGTGCGGCGGTGTACCGCAACACCTCGCTGGACGGCGGCGCCACCTTCGGCCCGGACGTGAAGCTGGCCGACCACAGCTGCGAATGTTGCCGCATCGCCCTGACCCAGGGCCAGGACGGCCAGGTACGCGCCCTGTGGCGCCATGTGTTCAAGCCCAATGTGCGCGACCACGGCTTTGCCAAGCTGGACGATGCCTCCGGCGCGCCGGCTGTGGTGCGCGCCACCGAGGACGACTGGCACATCGACGCCTGCCCACACCACGGACCCGGGCTGGCCGCGGCGGCGGACGGCGGCTACCACGCCGTGTGGTTTGGCATCCGCCAGGAGGGTGGCCAGAGCGTGCCCGGCGTGCGTTACGGCCGCCTGCAGGCCGATGGCAGCCCGTTGCCCAAGACCGTGCGGCGCCTGCCGGATGAGCGCGCCGAGCATGCCGACGTGGCCGCATCCGGCCAGCGCGTGGCCGTGGTCTGGCGCAGCACCGATGGCATGGCCACCACGCTCAAGGCCTGGTTGTCATCGGACGGTGGCCAGCATTTCCACACCAAGACATTGGGACAAGCGCAGGGCGACAATGACCACCCGCGTCTGGCGCAGCAGGGTGAGCGCCTGCTGGTCGTCTGGCGCACCGAACAGGAGGTACAGGTCCATGACATTCCGTGGTAATTGGCCATCGTGGCGGCGCCATGCGCTGCTGGCAGTGACCCTGCTGGCGGCCGGTGGCTATATGCCAAATGGACTTGCAGCCCTCGACAATACTGCACAGACAGCTATCAAAACGGTAGCAGACTTCGATGCTGGCACCTGGAGGCAACTGCTCGCCAAGGGCTCGCGTCCGGCCGCCTACGTCTTCACCAACAGCTTCTGCGCCACCTGCCCAGAGGTGTTTGACGTGCTCAGCCAGGCCGTGGGTAGCGCGGATCAGCCGGTGGAACTGGCCGCCATCCTGATGGACCTGCGCGGCGAACACGCCCTGGCCCATGCACGCCACTACGCCGGCGCGACCCGCATCTACGCCTTCGACGGCTTCGAGCCCGCCATCCGCCAGGCCATCGACCCGAAGTGGCGCAACATCACGCCCTACGTCGTGCTGGTCGGGCGCACCGGCAAGCAGCAGCGCGTCACCGGCCAGCCTACGCCCGAGCAGCTCAAGGCCTGGCTGCGTTAAGACCCCATCCTTTTCCCTAACCTCCAAGGAATTCCTATGAAACTCCCAGCTCTCGCCGCCATCCTGGCCCTGTCCTGCAGCGCGCTGTATGCCCAGGCCGTGGACGTCAAGGACGCCTGGGCCCGCGCCACCGTGCCGGGCCAGAAGGCCACCGGCGCCTTCATGAAACTCACCGCCAAGGACGGTGCCAAGCTCGTGGCCGTCTCCACCCCGTCCGCCGGCGTGGCCGAGGTCCACGAAATGAAGATGGACGGCGACGTGATGAAGATGCGCGCCGTGCAAGGCGGCCTGGACCTGCCCGCCGGCAAGGCGGTGGAACTCAAGCCCGGCGGTTACCACATCATGCTGATGGACCTGAAGGCCCCACTGCCCAAGGACAGCACCGTGCCCCTGACCCTGGTGTTCAAGGACGCCAAGGGTGTGGAGAGCAAGCAGGAGCTGAGCGTGCCCGTCACCACCGCCGCGCCCGGTGCCATGGGGCACGGCGAGCACCAGCACTGAGTGGCCTCGCGGTGCGGCAGGCCCCGGCTGGGGTTTGCCGTCCTGCACAGCGGGCGGACATTGGAGTAAGCTGTCAATGTTCCACGTTGACAACCTCCCATGGAGTCCCTATGAGCGACACAGACCCCACCGGTTTCGGCAAATTCGTGCCCGGCTTTGACTTCCTGCAGAACATCGCCAAGGGCGCCAGCAGCAACATCCCGCAGATGCCCAATCTGGGCAACTGGGTTGCTCCCACGCTCAATGTCGAGGAACTGGAGAAGCGCATCGACGAGTTGAAGGCCGTGCACTTCTGGCTGGAGCAGAACTCGCGCGCCCTGGGCGCCACCATCCAGGCGCTGGAGGTCCAGAAGATGACCCTGGCCACACTCAAGGGCATGAACTTCAACATCGGCGACGTGGCCAATGCCCTGAAGCTCAAGGCCGCCGAATCCGTGCACACTGGCGTGCAGCGCGTGACCGAGCGCGCAGCCTCCGCCGCCAAGACCGTGACCGACGTCGCCACCGGCACGGGCAGCACCACGGCCAAGGTGGGCAAGGCCGCCGCCGGCGTGGGTTCCCTGGTGGATCCGCTGCAGCTGTGGGGATCGCTCACCCAGCAGTTCCAGCAGATCGCCGCCGGTGCTTTCAAGGAGGCCACCGCCAAGACCGCGGTGGACGTGACCAGGAACATGGCCAGCGGCATGGCCAAGGAGGCGCTCAAGTCCGCCAAGGCGGCGGGCAAGAAGGCCGCCGGCACCGCCACCAAGCGCGCCGCCCGGCCCGCTGCGGCGCGCAAGACGTCCCGAAGCACCTGATGCCCGACGGCGGTACGCCGCAAAAGGCGCGGATATGAAGCTCTTCCCCTACGCCCACGCCACGCACCCGCAGTGGCAGATGGCGGCCGCCCTGGTGTTGGCGCAACTGCGCGCCCAGATGGCGCTGCGCGGCTACGCCAGCGCGCCCACCTTGGGCCTGCTGTATCTGACCGATCACTATGCCGATGCCGCTGCCGACATCCTGGAGCATCTGGGTGCCGAGCTGCCCTTGGTGACGGACTGGTCCGGCACGGTGGGCGTTGGCATCATGTCCAACAACGTCGAATACTGGGACGAGCCCGCCCTGGCCGTGATGTTGCTGGAACTGCCCACCGACCAGTACCGCGTGTTCTCCGGCGTGGCGCCGCTGGGCCTGGGCTTCGAGGCCCACACCGCCCTGGTCCACGCCGACCCCGACACCGCCGACCTGGGCGAGCTGATCGAGGAGATGGCCGCGCGCACCGACGCCGGCTACCTGTTTGGTGGACTCACCAGCAGCCGGGGGCCCGCGGTGCAATTCGCCGTGGCCGGCAACGGCAACATCAACGGCCATGGCGGCGCCAGTGGCGTCTTCAGCGGCGGGCTGAGCGGCGTGGCCTTTGGGCCGGAGGTGGCTCTGGTGTCACGGGTGACCCAGGGCTGCATGCCGGTCTCCGGCGTGCATGCCATCACCGAGGCGGACCACAACGTGGTGCTCACGCTGGACGGCGTGCCGGCGCTGGACGTGATGCTGCGCGATCTGGGTGTGTCCCTGCAGCAGCCGCAGGAGGCGCTGGGCGTGGTGCGCGCCACCCTGGTCGGCCTGGTGCCGGCGCAGGACCCGCACGCTGCACCGGTGCAGCGTACCGGGCATTTTGGTGAGGATGTGGTGGTGCGCCACATCATTGGCCTGGACCCCGGCCGCCACGGCGTGGCCGTGGCCGAGCGCATCGAGGCCGGGGCGCGCCTGGTGTTCTGCCAGCGCAATGTGCAGGCCGCGCGGGCCGACCTGACCCGCCTGTGCGCCGAAATCCGTGAGGAGTTGGAGCCGCAAGAGCTGGCGCTGGAGACGGCCCACGCGCTGCAGGCCTCCAGCCTGGACGCGGCGCCGCACTTGGCGCGGCGCATCGCCGGCGCGGTGTACGTGAGTTGCACCGGACGCGGCGGACCGCACTTTGGCGGGCCCAGCGCGGAGCTGCAGTTGGTGCGCCGCGTGCTGGGCGATGTGCCCCTGGTGGGCTTTTTCGCCGCCGGCGAGATCGCCCATGGCCGGCTCTATGGCTACACCGGTGTGTTGACCGTCTTCATCGCCAGCGGCGGGGAGGACGCTGCGTGAGGGGTGGTGGCGTGGGTGCGGCGGGGTGCCGGGCATGAGGATTCGCCAACTGAGCCGGCTCATGGTCGGCCTGTGCCTGCTGGTGCTGTTGGTCATGGGTGCATTGATCATCAGTCTGCTGCGCACGCAGGCGCACGTTGCCGACAGCGTGGAACATCGCTGGCGCGCCCATGAGTTGGCCGACGAACTGTTGCAAAGCTCCGAGGACCTGACCCGCATGGCGCGCAGCTATGTGGCCACCAGTGACCCGGTGTTCGAGCAGCGCTATTTCGAGATCCTGGACATCCGCAACGGTGTGCGTCCGCGCCCGCAGCACTACGAACCCACGTACTGGCACCTGGCCGGTGTGGGCAAGGCGCCGGCGGCGCCGTTGGGCGAGGCGGTTGCGCTGCAGACCCTGATGGAGCGCGAAGATGTGCAGGACCAGGAATTCGCCCTGCTGCACGCATCGCAGGCCGAGTCCGATGCCCTGGTGGGGCTGGAGCGCCAGGCCTTTGCCGCCATGAAGGGTCTGTTTCCCGATGCCAGTGGAGCCTTCACCGTGCACCGTGCCCCCGACCCGCGCCTGGCCAACAACCTGCTCTACAGTGAGCGCTATGTCGACGCCAAGGCCCGCATCATGGCGCCCATCCAGCAGTTTTCCGATGCCATCGATGCACGCAATGAGGCCCGTATTGAGGAACTGCGCGTCACCATGCGTGCCCAGGTAATGGCTTTGCTGGCTCTGGTGGGGGTGACGTTGGGTGGGGTGTTCGGCTTTGCCCGCTACAACCGGCGTGCCGTGCTGGTGCCGCTGCAGCGTCTGAACCACCATGCACAGCACCTGATGCGCGGGCGCTACGACGCGCGTATCCAACTGCGCACGCGCAACGAGCTGGCCGAGTTGGGCGAGCACTTCAACGCCATGGCCCAGTCGCTGGAGGCCGACATGGCCCAGCGCGAACTGGCCGAACACGCGGCCGCCACGTCGGCGGCCGACTTGGCGGCGCGCGAGCTGCTGTTGCAGCAGATCCTGGACACCTCCAGCGTGGCCATCTTTCTGGTCAACATGGAGGGGCGCCTCTCCAACGTGAATCGGCGCATGTCGGAGATGTTTGGCTGGGGCGTGGACGAGCTCACGGGCAAGGAGTATGTGGAACTGATCGCACCGGTGCAGCGCGAGATCGGGCGTGGCCTGATGGTCAAGCTGCTGGCCGGCGACATTCCGCTGACCGACGTGGAGCGGCTCTATTGGCGCGCCGACGGCAGCGAGTTTTGGGGCCATCTGTCGGGGCGGCGCCTGCTGGGTGTCAACGGTGAGCGCCTGGGCCTGGTGGGGGTGATGGTGGACATCACCGACCGCAAGCGCTCCGAAGAGCGCCAGCACCACCACAACCGCATCCTCAAGCTGTTGGCCGAGCGCGCGCCCCTGGCCGGTGTGTTGGAAACCATGGCGCGCGACGTGGAGGCCCTGCAGCCGGGCAGCGTGTGCAGCATCCTGCTGCTGGATGGCGAGGGCAAGCACCTGCGCCACGGCGCGGCGCCCAGTCTGCCGGCATTCTTCATCGAGGCCATTGACGGCGCTGCCATCGGCCCGGGCGTGGGCTCCTGCGGCACCGCCGCCTTCACGGGCGAGCGCACGGTGGTGGAGGACATCGCCCGCCACCCCTGGTGGGAGGCGTACCGCGAAGTGGCCGCGCGAGCCGGGCTGGCGGCCTGCTGGTCGCAGCCCATCAGCTCGGCCCAGGGTCAGGTGCTGGGCACCTTCGCCATCTACCACCGTACGCCCACCCAGCCTTCGGAGGCGGACATCGCCCTGATCGAGGACGAGGCGCGCCTGGCCGCCCTGGTCATCGAGCAATCCCGGGCCGACAGCCGCCAGCAGTTGGCCGCCAGCGTGTTCAGCCACGCCCGCGAGGGCATCATGATCACCGACGCCAAGGGCAAGATTCTGGACGTCAACGCCACCTTCAGCGAGATCACCGGCTACCCGCGCGAGGAGGCCTTGGGCCACAACCCGCGCGACCTGCTGCGCTCCGGACGCCATGGCAGCGAGTTCTACGCAGGGCGCAGGCGTGTTTTGGAGGAGAGGGGCTTCTGGAGCGGCGAGGTCTGGAACCGGCGCAAGAATGGCGAAATTTTTGCCGAGATGCTCACCATCAGCACCGTGCGTGACGCGGCCAATACCGTGCAGAACTTCGTGGCCCTGTTCACCGACATCACGCCGCTCAAGGAGCACCAGCGCCAGTTGGAGCACATCGCCCATTTCGACGCCCTCACCAGCCTGCCCAACCGTGTGCTCCTGGCCGACCGCATGCAGCAGGCCCTGACCCAGTGCCAGCGCCGCGGCCTGTCGGTGGCCGTGGTGTACCTGGATTTGGACGGATTCAAGACCATCAACGATACGCATGGACATGGCGTGGGCGACGAACTGCTGGTGGCGCTGGCGCACCGCATGAAAGGGGCGCTGCGCAACGGCGACACCTTGGCGCGCATCGGTGGCGACGAATTCGTGGCGGTGCTGGTGGACCTGGAGGCCGTGGCCGACGCCGAGCCCGTGCTGCAGCGCCTGCTGCAAGCCGCGGCCGACCCGGTGGAGGTGGCCGCGCACCGGCTGCAGGTCTCGGCCAGCATCGGCGTCACGGTCTACCCGCAGGATGGCTCCGAGGTCGACCTGCTGCTGCGCCACGCCGACCAGGCCATGTACCAGGCCAAGCAGACCGGCAAGAACCGCTACCACCTGTTCGACGTGGCCCAGGACACGGCGGTCAAGACCCAGCGCGAGGGCCTGCAGCACGTGGCGCGCGGCCTGCAGTGCAATGAGTTCGTGCTGCACTACCAACCCAAGGTCAACATGCAGAGCGGCGCCGTGATCGGCGCCGAGGCCCTGATCCGCTGGCAGCACCCGCAGCAGGGCCTGCTCGCGCCCGGGGCCTTCCTGCCCCTGATCGAAAACCACAGCGTGAGCGTCACCCTGGGCGAATGGGTGATCGCCAGCGCCCTGGAGCAGATGGTGCAGTGGCGGGCCCAGGGACTGGAATTGGCCGTCAGTGTCAACATCGGCGCGCGCCAGTTGCAGCAGCCGGACTTTGCCGTGCGGCTGACCACGCTGCTGGCGCGCTACCCTGAGGTGCCACCGCGGCGCCTGGAACTGGAAATCCTGGAGACCAGCGCGCTGGAGGACCTGGCCCAGGTGGTCCAGTCCATCCTGGCCTGCCAGGCCCTGGGCGTGCGCTTCGCGCTGGACGACTTCGGCACCGGCTATTCCTCGCTCACGCACCTGCGCCATCTGCCGGCCGAGGTCATCAAGATCGACCAGAGCTTTGTGCGCGACATGCTGGATGACGCCGACGACCTAGCCATCGTCAAGGGCGTGATCGGCCTGGCCGACGCCTTCCGCCGCGAGGTGATCGCCGAGGGCGTGGAGACCATCGCCCATGGCGACCAGTTGCTGCGCCTGGGTTGCGAGTTGGCCCAGGGCTATGGCATCGCCCGGCCCATGCCGGCGGCCGAACTGCCGGCCTGGGTGCGCGGCTGGCGCACCCACCCGAACTGGGCGAGCGCGAAAATGCTATTAAATCAGGAGCTGCCTACGCAGGTTTGACGAGGACTGGGGCCCGATTTGCTTAGATGCCCCGGGCCCGCTCGGCCTGGAAGCGGGCGCGGAACTCGGCAAAGCGGCCGGCGTCCAGGGATTCGCGGATTTCGCGCATCAGGTTCAGGTAGTAGTGCAGGTTGTGCACCGTGGTGAGCATCGGGCCCAGCATTTCGCCGCAGCGGTCCAGGTGGTGCAGGTAGGCGCGCGAGAAGCCCTCGCGCCCGCCTTGCTCCCACGAGACGCCGGATGTGCCGGCGCAGGCGTAGCAGGTGCAGCTGGCGTCCAGCGGCTGGTGGTCGGTCTTGTGGCGGGCGTTGCGGATCTTCAGGTCACCGTAGCGGGTGAACAGCGTGCCGTTGCGCGCGTTGCGCGTGGGCATGACGCAATCGAACATGTCCACGCCGTCGGCCACGCCCTGCACCAGGTCCTCGGGCGTGCCCACGCCCATCAGGTAGCGCGGCTTGTGCGCGGGCAGGCGGTGCGGCGTGTGCGCCATGATGCGTTGCATCTCGTCCTTGGGCTCGCCGACGCTGACGCCGCCCACGGCGTAGCCGGGGAAATCCATTTCGACCAAGGCTTCAAGCGACTCCTGGCGCAGGTTCTCGAACATGCCGCCCTGCACGATGCCGAACAGGGCGTTGGGGTTTTCCAGCCGGGCAAACTCGGCCTGGCAGCGCTTGGCCCAGCGCAGCGAGAGTTCCATGGACTGGCGCGCCTCGCTCTCGGTGGTGATGTGGCCCTTGGTGTCGTAGGGCGTGCACTCGTCGAACTGCATGACGATGTCGCTGTTGAGCACGGTCTGGATCTGCATGCTGATCTCGGGCGTGAGGAACAGCTTGTCGCCGTTGACGGGCGAAGCAAAGCGCACGCCTTCCTCGCTGATCTTGCGCATTGCGCCCAGGCTCCAGACCTGGAAGCCGCCGGAGTCGGTGAGGATGGGCTTGTCCCACTTCTCAAAGCCATGCAGGCCGCCAAAGCTGGCCATCACGTCCAGGCCCGGGCGCATCCACAAATGAAACGTGTTGCCCAGGATGATCTGCGCGCCCATGTCGTACAGGCTTTGCGGCATCACCCCCTTGACCGTGCCATAGGTTCCCACGGGCATGAAGATGGGGGTCTGCACCACGCCGTGGTTCAGCGTGAGCGTGCCGCGGCGGGCGTGGCTGGTGGGGTCGGTGGCGAGAACGGTGAATTGCAACATGGGGTGTTTCCGGGGGGTTCGGCATTTTACGGGTGGGTACACTCGACCGGTCGGCACGCCGGTTTGTGTCCTTGGGGAAAGTCCACTGCTTATGAGAAACCTGAATTTCGTCAGAGGCCTGTGCATCATGGCCATTGCCCTGCTCTTTGGTCTGGGGGCGCTGCAGTACAAGGTGGGTGAGTTCAGCCACGCGGGGCCCGGTCTGTTCCCCCTGCTGGTGAGCTGCCTGGTGTTTTTGATTGGCGTGGTCACCGTCGTGCGGTCGTACTTCGTGCCGCCGGTGCCCATCAGCTACAACGTCAAGAACATCGTCTTCATCCTGACGGCGCTGGGCGGTTTCGCGTTCCTGTCCGAGCACGTCAACATGATCGTGGGCATCCTGTTCCTGGTGTTCTGCTCGGCCTTTGCCGGCAGCGGCTATTCAGTGGCACGCAACCTCAAGATCGCCGTGGCGCTGATCATCATCGCCTTCATGTTTCGCAACCTACTCGGCCTGAACCTGCCGCTCTACTGATGGACGTCCTGCACAACCTCGCGTACGGTTTTGAAACCGCACTGACGCTGCAAAACCTGCTGTACTGCGCCATCGGCTGCGTGGTGGGCACGCTGGTGGGGCTGCTCCCCGGCTTGGGGCCGTTGTCCACCATCAGCCTGCTGCTGCCGCTGACCTATTCCATCCCCACGGCGGGCTCGCTCATCATGCTGGCCGGCATCTACTACGGCGCCCAGTACGGCGATAGTGTGAGTGCCATCACCATGAAGATTCCCCATGCCAGCAGCATCGTGGCCTGCATCGACGGCTACCAGATGACGCTCAAGGGCAAGGCCGGCCTGGCGCTGTTCACCGCCGGCATCTCCAGCTTCATCGGTGGCACCTTTGCCATCGTGGTGCTGGCCACGCTGGCACCCACGCTGGGTGAGGTGGCGCTGCTGTTCGGCCCGGCCGACTACTGCGCGCTGATGCTGTTCGGTTTCGTGTGCGTGAGCTTTGTCACCACCGGCAGCCTGCTCAACGGGCTGGCCATGACCCTGATCGGGGTGCTGCTGGGTTGCGTGGGCACCGACGTGAACAGCGGCATGGCGCGCTTCACGCTGGACCTGCCGTTCCTGACCGACGGCATCGGCCTGATCAGCATTGCCCTGGGCTGCTTCGGTATTGCCGAGGTGGTGAAGAACCTCGACAGCGGCAGCCAGCTCACCCCCTTCAACGGCACCATCAAGCTGATGCCCACCTGGCCCGAGTTCAAGCGCATCATCCCCAGTGCCTTGCGTGGCAGCGCCATCGGCTCCTTCCTGGGCATCCTGCCCGGCGGCGGTCCGGTGATCGCGCAATTTGCCGCCTATGCGGCCGACAAGCGTTTCAGCAAGCACAAGGACGAGATCGGGCACGGTGCCATCGAGGGCGTGGCCGGTCAGGCCGCCGCCGACGAGGCCGCCGCGCGCACCAGCTTCATCCCGCTGATGAGCATCGGCATCCCCGAAAACGCGGTCATGGCCCTGATGATGGGGGCCTTCATCGTCAAGGGCATCCAGCCGGGTCCGAACATGATCGCCAGCCATCCCGACCTGTTCTGGGGCCTGGTGGCCAGCATGTGGGTCGGCAACGTGTTCCTGGTGGTGCTCAACGTGCCCCTGGTGCGCTACTGGCTGTCGGTGTTCAAGATTCCGTTCAGCGTGTTGTATCCGTCCATCCTGTTCTTCTGCTGCATCGGCACCTTCAGCATCAACAACAGCCTGGACGACATCTACATCACCGCCTTCTTCGGCCTGTGGGGTTACGTGTTCATGCGCCTGGGGATGGAGGCGGCGCCGCTCATGCTGGGCTTCATCCTGGGGCCCATGCTGGAAGAGTACTTCCGGCGTGCCCTGTTGCTCAGCCGTGGCGACTTCAGTGTGTTCGTCACACGCCCCATCAGCGGCACCTTGCTCGTGCTGATCGGGATCTTCGTGGCCTGGCAGGTGTCCGACTTCGTGCGCAAGGCGCGCAGGGTGCCGCTGCCTTCAGGCGCGCGCTAGCAGCATCGCGTCCCCATAGCTGAAGAAGCGGTACTGCCGCGCGATGGCCGTGCGGTACAGGTCCATGATGGGCTCGTAGCCGGCAAAGGCGCTGACCAGCATCATCAGGCTGGACTTGGGCAGGTGGAAGTTGGTGATCAGCAGGTCGATCAACTGGAAGCGAAAGCCCGGCGTGATGAAGATGCGGGTGTCGCCGCGCGCCACGCCGCTGTGCGCCCAGCTCTCCAGCGTGCGCACGGTGGTGGTGCCGACGGCCACGATGCGCCCGCCGCGGGCCTGGCAGTCGGCAATCGCCTGCTGGGCGGCCTCGGGCACCTCGTACCACTCACTGTGCATCTGGTGTTCGGCTAGGTTCTCGGTCTTGACCGGCTGGAAGGTGCCGGCGCCCACATGCAGGGTCACGTGGGCCTGGTGGACGCCCATGGCGTCCAGTTGGGCCAGCAGGGCTTGGTCAAAGTGCAGGGCCGCGGTGGGCGCGGCCACGGCGCCAGGGTTTTTGGCGAACACGGTTTGGTAGCGTTTGGCGTCCTCGGCCGTGTCGGCGTGGGTGATGTAGGGCGGCAGCGGCACATGGCCGTGGCGTGCCATCAGGGCATAGGGGTCGTCGCCGGCGTCGTTGGACAGCACGAAGCGAAACAGCGGGCCTTCAGTGGCATCCGGCCAGCGCCCCAGCAGGGTGGCGCTGAGGCCATCCTCGTGTCCGGGGGTGCACACCAGCTTGATCGTGGCGCCGACTTCCGGCTTCTTGCTCACCCGCATGTGGGCTGCCACCTGGTTGCCGCCGAGCACGCGCTCCACCAGCAATTCCACCTTGCCACCGGTAGCCTTCTCGCCGTGCAGGCGGGCATTGATGACCTGGGTGTCGTTGAACACCAGCAGGTCGCCGGCGCGCAGCAGGCTGGGCAGCTCGCGGAAGATGCGATCCACCGGTGGGCTGGCCGTGGCATCCAAGAGGCGTGAGCCGCTACGTTCGGGCGCGGGGTGCTGGGCGATCAGGGTCTCGGGCAGTTCGAAGTCGAAGTCGCTGAGGGTGTGATGGGTGGTGACGGCATTGGTCACCGGAGCGGAAACAGGCGTATGCATAGGGCTTGAGGGGCGGACGGGCCCCGTACCAAGGAAAAGAACGGGCAGAATTGTCCCATGCCGTCACCCACCGCCCCCCACCCAGCCCCCAAAGCCCCGGCCAAGGCCGCCAAGGCCTCGGGAAAGGGTTCGGTCAAGGGCACAGAAAAGAGCGCCACCCAAAAAGCCTTGGACAAGCTGGGCCTCCAGCGCGACATCGACCTGGCCCTGCACCTGCCCCTGCGCTACGAGGACGAGACCCGCATCACCAGGCTGCGCGACGCCCGCGAGGGCGACACCCTGCAGATCGAGGCCCAGGTCACAGCCTGCGAGGTGACCTACCGGCCGCGCCGGCAATTGGTGGTGACCGTGGACGACGGCAGTGACACCTGCACGCTGCGCTTCTTCAACTTCTATCCCTCGCAGCAAAAGGCGCTGGCGGTGGGCAACCGCATCCGGGCGCGCGGCGAGGTCAAGGGCGGCTTCCTGGGCTGGACCATGCTGCACCCGTCCTTTCGGGCGGCGGTGGGGGATCTGCCCACGGCGCTGACGCCCATCTACCCCACGGTGGCCGGCCTGTCGCAGCCGGTACTGCGCAAGGAGGTGCTGGCCGGACTGGCACGGGCCGACCTGTCGGACACCTTCGCCCCCGGCGATCTGGATGCGCTCAATACCCATATGGGTCACCAGCCCTTGTGGACACTGCGTCAGGCGCTATCATTTTTGCACCATCCGACGCCGGACGTGTCGCTGGACACCCTCATGGACCATAGCCATCCGGCCTGGCAGCGGCTCAAGGCCGAGGAGCTGTTGGCCCAGCAGCTGTCGCAACTGCAGTCTCGCCGTGAACGGGCTCGCCTGCGCGCGCCACGTCTGACCATGGTCGCCGACGAACTGGCGGATGGTGCGCCAGAGCCGACCACGCCGGTGCTGCTGCCGCTCTACACCGAGCTGCTGGCCAAGCTGCCTTTCGCGTTGACCGCCGCCCAGCAGCGCGTCTGCGCCGAGGTGGCGCGCGACCTGGCCCGGCCAGTGCCCATGCACCGCCTGCTACAGGGCGACGTGGGTTCGGGCAAGACCGTGGTGGCCGCGCTGGCCGCCACCATCTGCATCGACACCGGCTGGCAGTGCGCCCTGATGGCGCCGACCGAAATCTTGGCCGAGCAGCATTTCCGCAAGCTGCTGGGTTGGCTGGAACCCCTGGGCGTGACCACGGCCTGGCTCACCGGCACCCAGAAGGCCAAGGAGCGCCGCGAGGCTCTGGCCCTGGTGGAAAGCGGAGAGGCGCAGCTGGTGGTGGGAACGCATGCCGTGATCCAGGAGAAGGTGCGCTTCAACAAACTGGCGCTGGCCATCATCGACGAGCAGCACCGTTTTGGCGTGGCCCAGCGCCTGGCCCTGCGCAACAAGCTCAACCACGACGGCATGGAGCCGCACATGCTGATGATGACGGCCACTCCCATCCCCCGCACCCTGGCCATGAGCTACTACGCCGACCTGGACGTGTCCACCATCGACGAGCTGCCGCCCGGGCGCACGCCGGTCATCACGAAGGTGGTGCACGACACGCGCCGCGATGAGGTGGTGGAGCGCATCCGTGGCCAGATCGCCCAGGGGCGCCAGGTCTACTGGGTGTGTCCGCTCATCGAAGAGAGCGAGGCGGTGGACCTGAGCAATGCCACCGAGACCCACGCCCAGCTGTGCGCCGCGCTGCAGGGCGAACACGTACCGGGTGGTGCGCCGGCGCAGGTCGGGCTGCTGCATTCACGCATGCCCGCCGACGAAAAGAAGGCGGTGATGGAGGCGTTCAAGACCGGCAACCTGGCCGTGCTGGTCAGCACCACGGTGATCGAGGTCGGGGTAGACGTGCCCAATGCCTCCCTGATGGTGATCGAGCACGCCGAGCGCTTTGGCCTGTCCCAATTGCACCAGCTGCGGGGTCGGGTGGGGCGGGGTGCGGCGGCATCCGCCTGTGTGCTGCTGTACTCCACCGGCGACGCACCGCGCCTGAGCGAGGCCGCCCGTGCGCGCCTGAAGGCCATGGCCGAAACGAACGATGGCTTCGAGATCGCCCGGCGTGACCTGGACATCCGGGGGCCCGGCGAGTTTCTCGGCTCGCGTCAATCGGGTGAAGCGATGCTGCGCTTCGCCGATCTGAACCGCGACACTGTGCTGTTGGAGTGGGCCCGCAAGGAGGCTCCCATGTTGCTCGACCAACACCCGGGTCTGGCCGCGCGCCATGTGGCGCGTTGGTTGGGTGGAAAATCGGAATTTTTGAAAGCCTGAACATCCATGGACATGTCCGGTTTCTTCCCGCTGCTGTGGTGGGCCCTGGGCGGCGCGACCGTCCTGGGTGGGGGCATCTACCTGTTCATGGAATACCAGGCCTACCTGCTGCGCACCAAGGTGATCAATGTGCCGGGCGGCCTGCGCTTTGTGTCGCAAAACTTCGCTGTGGAGGTTCTCCACGCCGCCAAGGAGGTCCTGGTGGTGGCCAAGGACGCGCGCCTGGTGCGCCAGGCCCTGCCGGACGGAGAGGAGCAGTTGCAGACAGGCGCCCTGTCGGTCACTCTGGCGGCGACCGGGCTGCGCATGGAAGTGGCGCGCGTCTCCGTCAAGGAAGCCGATGCCGACAAGGCCACGCCCACTGGCGTGTGCCGCATCGTGTTCGCTGCTTCGGACGAACGGCAGCGCCAGGCCCAGGGTAAGGTGGCCAGCCAACGCACCGAGTTGCGTCTGGATCAGGTCCCCGAGTCCATTGCCGCTGATTTCCAGCAGTTTGCCAACGGCCTGCGCGCCTGGATCGACAAGATCGAGCACCGCCTGGCGGCCCAGGTTGTCGAACAGCGCCGCCAGGAGGAGGCTGAGGCCGCCAAGGCCGCCGCCGCTGCCGCGGCCGTGGCGGATGACACCTCGGTGCCGCTGTCGGACGAGGAGCGCCAGGCGCGGGCCAACCAGCAATTGGAAAAATGGCGCCGTGAAGCCGGCTTCCGGGGTACCTCCACGGAAATGCGCGTCGACCCGCGCGGGCGCATCGAGTGGCTGATAGATCTGGAGCCCTCCGGGCAGGTCATCCTGCACGCGGGGGACCGCACTTTCCACGGCAGTCTCAAAGGCGCATCGGTGACGGGCATTGGCGCGGAGCTTGAGGTGGCGGTGCGCGACGATTACTGGACCGAGGACGACCCGCGGCTGGTGGCCTTTCGGGTGTTGGGCGGCGCCGCTGTGGATACCCGCCGCGCCTGGAAAGAGCGGCTGGAGATGATGATTCAGCACGTGGGTGGCCATCAGGTCCAGCGGCACTGAATGAAGCAGGGGAAGTGTCATGACATTGACCGAACTGAAATACATCGTGGCGGTGGCGCGGGAACGCCACTTCGGCAAGGCCGCCGAGGCTTGCTACGTGTCCCAGCCCACGTTGTCGGTGGCGGTGAAGAAGCTCGAAGAGGAACTGGAGGTCAAGCTGTTCGAGCGCAGCGCCAACGAGGTCTCGGTCACGGTGCTGGGCGAGGAGATCGTGCGCCAGGCCCAGGCCGTGCTGGAGCAGGCCGCCAACATCAAGGACATCGCCAAGCGCGGCAAGGACCCGCTGGCCGGCCCGCTGAAGCTGGGCGTGATCTACACCATCGCTCCCTACCTGCTGCCGGACCTGGTGCGCCAGGTCATCAAGCGCACGCCGCAGATGCCGCTGGTGTTGCAGGAGAACTTCACTGTCAAACTGATGGAGATGCTGCGCACCGGCGAGATCGACTGCGCCATCCTGGCCGAGCCCTTCCCCGACGCCGGCCTGGCCTCGGCCCCACTGTACGACGAGCCCTTCATGGCCGCCGTGCCCATGCACCACCCGCTGGCCAATGCGGCCAGCGTCACCACCGAGGCGCTCAAGAAGGAGACCATGCTGCTGCTGGGCAACGGGCATTGTTTCCGCGACCATGTGTTGGAAGTCTGCCCCGAGTTCGCTCGGTTTTCCAGTGATACCGAGGGCATCCGCAAGAGTTTTGAAGGCTCTTCGCTGGAGACCATCAAGCACATGGTGGCCGCCGGCATGGGCATCACCTTGGTGCCGCGCCTGAGCGTGCCGGCCGGCGCCCTGGTGGCCAAGAACCGCCGCCACGCCGACAGTCTGGTCAAATACCTGCCGGTACAGGATGGCACGGATGGTGCACCGCCGTCCCGGCGCGTGGTGCTGGTCTGGCGGCGCAGTTTCACCCGTTACGAGGCCATCGCCGCCCTGCGCAATGCCATCTACGCCTGCGAGTTGCCGGGCGTGGCCCGCCTGTCCTGATCGGTCGTTGATACACAGAGGAAGTTTTTGATGGTGCATACCGTGGCCCAACCCGGCATCCTGGCGCCCACGCCGCGCGTGGGCCGTTACCTGTTTTTCACCCTCAGCCAGGCCGACGCGGTTCGTGCCGCCTTGCAACGCCTGGCGCACCTGGTGGATGGTTCCCGTGTGGTTGTTGGCCTAGGGCTGGGCACTGTGCAGGCACTGGACGCCAGTGTGCCCGGCCTGCAGGCATTTCCACAGTGGGATGCGGCCGTGGCGCTGCCATCCACGCCTACCGCCCTGTGGTGCTGGTTGCGGGGTGACGATGCGGGCGATCTGGTGCTGGCCAGCCGACAACTGGCGCTGGCTGCTGCGCCGGCCTTCGCGTTGACCCAGGTAGTGGAGGGTTTTCGCCACGGCCAAGGACCCAACGGCCATGGCCGCGACCTTACCGGTTACGAGGACGGTACCGAAAATCCCTGCGACGACGCGGCACAAGCCGCCGCACTGGTGGTGGACGCGGGCACCGGCCTGGTCGGTGGCAGCTTTGCCGCCCTGCAGCAGTGGCAGCACGACTGGGATGCCTTTGAGCGCATGGTGCCAGCCGCGCAGGACGCCATGATCGGCCGCCGGCGCAGCGACAACGAGGAACTGGGCGATGCCCCCGAATCGGCACACGTCAAGCGCACGGCGCAAGAGAGTTTCACCCCCGAGGCCTTTGTGCTGCGCCGCTCCATGCCCTGGGCCGAGGGCATGCGCTCGGGCCTGATGTTCGCCGCCTTTGGCTGCTCCTTCGACGCCTTCGAGGCGCAACTGCGGCGCATGGCGGGGCTGGAGGATGGCGTGGTCGATGCCCTGTTCCAGATGTCGCGCCCGGTCACGGGGGCCTATGTCTGGTGTCCGCCCCTGCGTGACGGACGCCTGGATTTGCGGGCGGTGGGGTTGTGAGCCAGTTGCAGATGCGCAAGGGCGAGGGCCTGCGCGCCCGGTTCGATTTGTACCTGCAGCTCATCCGCTGGGACCGCCCGGCCGGCTGGCTGCTGCTGCTGTGGCCCACGCTGTGCGCCCTGTGGCTGGCGGCCGGGGGCTTCCCGGGCTGGCACTTGCTGGTGGTCTTCGTGGTAGGAACCATTTTGATGCGCAGCGCCGGCTGCTGTGTGAATGACGTGGCCGACCGCGAGTTCGACCGCCACGTCAAGCGCACCGCCCAGCGCCCGGTCACCAGCGGTGCGGTGCCCGTGCGTGAGGCCCTGGTCGTGGGGGCGGTGCTGGCACTGGCAGCCTTTGGCCTGGTGCTGACCACCAACACGCTGACGGTGGGCTGGTCGTTCGCGGCCCTGGGCATCACGTTGGTCTACCCCTATGCCAAGCGTTTCGTCTCCATGCCGCAGGCGGTACTGGGCGTGGCCTTCAGCGTGGGCATCCCCATGGCCTATGCCGCGGTAGGCAACGCCATCCCAACGGATGCGTGGCTGCTGGTGCTGGGCAATCTGTTCTGGGTGCTGGCCTATGACACCGAATACGCCATGGTCGACCGCGATGACGACCTGAAGATCGGCATGAAGACCTCGGCCATCACATTGGGGCGTTGGGACGTGCCGGCCGTGATGCTGTTCTACGGCCTGTTTCTGGTGATCTGGGGTGCGGTGGTGGGGCGTGCGCTGGCTTCAGCAGTGTGGTGGGCGGCAGTGGCTACCTCCGCCGCACAGGTGGCCTGGCATTACCACCTGATCCACGGCCGCACGCGCGAAGGCTGTTTCAAGGCCTTCCGCCTGAACCACTGGGTGGGGGCGGCGCTGTTCGCCGGTGTGGTGCTGGCGAACAGCGGGCGATAGGCTTACTTCTTCAGGCAGTCGCTCATGAATTTCTTGCGCTCGTCACCCTTCATGCCCTTGGCATCGACGTTGCAGGACTTCATCTTGTCTTGCTGGGTGGCGGGTTCCGCGGGCTTGGCGCTCAGACATTCCTTCATGAAGGCCTTGCGCTCGTCGCCCTTCTTGTCGCCGGCTTCCTTGTTGCAAGTGCCCATCTTGTTCTGCTGGGCCGTCTTGCCATCTGCGGCGTACGCTGCGCCAAGCGACAGGGAAAGGCCCAAGGCCATCAAGGTGAACAATTTCTTCATTGCGAGTCCTATCAAGTGAGTGGCAGAGCGCGCTGCCGTTATGGAAAAGTCCCGAGGGGATTCAAGCACACAACGTGGGAATTGGCAACGTGGATGACCGTCAGGCCCGCCCCCGTAAAATCGAGTCCATGTTGTCTGTAAAAAACGAACTCCTGCAAGCGCTGGCCGCCGCGCTGGAAACCCTCTCGCCCGGTGCCGGCCCCAAGGCGGCCTTCGAGTCGCCCAAGGTCGCCGCGCATGGCGATCTGGCCACCACCGCGGCCATGCAATTGGCCAAGCCGCTCAAGCTCAATCCGCGCCAACTGGCCGAAAACCTGCGCGCCGCCATGCTGGCCCGGCCGGCCTTTGCGCAGTGGGTGGATGCCATCGAGATCGCCGGTCCCGGCTTCATCAACATCCGCCTCAAGCCCGCCGCCAAGCAGCAGGTGGTGCGCCAGGTGCTGCAGCAGGGTGCGCAGTTCGGTTACCAGGCATCCAACGGCCAGCAGGTGCTGGTGGAGTTCGTATCCGCCAACCCCACCGGCCCCTTGCATGTGGGGCATGGCCGCCAGGCCGCGCTGGGCGACGCCATCTGCAACCTGTTTGCCACCCAGGGCTGGCGTGTGCACCGCGAGTTTTATTACAACGACGCCGGTGTGCAGATCGAGACCCTGACCAAGAGTACGCAACTGCGTGCCAAGGGCTTCAAGCCTGGCGATGAGTGCTGGCCCACCGACCCCGACAACCCCGCCAGCAAGGCCTTCTACAACGGCGACTACATCCAGGACATCGCCGAGGCCTTCCTGGCCCGCAAGACCGTCGCGGCCGATGATCGCGCCTTCACCGCCAGCGGCGACATGGAAGACGCCGAGTCCATCCGCCAGTTCGCCGTGGCCTACCTGCGCAACGAGCAGGACAAGGACCTGCAGGCCTTCAACCTCAAGTTCGACGAGTACTACCTGGAGTCCAGCCTGTACACCAGCGGCCGGGTTGAGCAGGCGGTGGCCAAGCTCATTGCAAACGGCAAAACCTACGAACAGGACGGCGCCCTGTGGCTCAAAAGCACCGACTATGGCGACGACAAGGACCGCGTCATGCGGAAAAAAGACGGCACCTACACCTACTTCGTGCCGGACGTGGCCTACCACATTGCCAAGTGGGAGCGCGGCTACACCAAGGTCGTCAACATCCAGGGCACGGACCACCACGGCACCATCGCCCGCGTGCGCGCCGGCCTGCAGGCCGCCGACGTGGGCATTCCCCAGGGCTACCCCGACTACGTGCTGCACACCATGGTGCGCGTGGTGCGTGGTGGCGAAGAGGTCAAGATCAGCAAGCGCGCCGGCAGCTATGTGACGCTGCGCGACTTGATCGAGTGGACCAGCAAGGACGCCGTGCGCTTCTTCCTACTCAGCCGCAAGCCCGACACCGAGTACACCTTCGATGTGGACCTGGCGGTGCAAAAGAACAACGACAACCCGGTCTACTACGTGCAGTACGCCCACGCCCGCATCTGCTCGGTGCTGGCCGCCTGGGGTGGCGATGTGGCCGCGCTGGGCGACGCCGATCTGGCCATGCTGGACAGCCCGCAGGCCCTGGCCTTGATGGTGCTGTTGGCCAAATATCCCGAGATGCTCACCGCCGCCGCGCAGGACTTCGCACCGCACGACGTGACCTTCTACCTGCGCGAGCTGGCTGCCAGTTACCACAGCTACTACGATGCCGAGCGCATCCTGGTGGACGACGAGGCCGTCAAGCGCGCCCGCCTGGCCCTGGTCGCCGCCACGGCGCAGGTATTGCACAATGGTCTGGCGGTGCTAGGTGTGAGTGCTCCGCAAAAAATGTGAATAGAGGAAAAGCATGTTCTTGAAGCAGCAGCGAGGGGGAACCTTCTTGGGGTTCATCATCGGGATCGTGTTTGGCCTGGCCGCCGCCCTGGCCGTGGCCGTCTACGTGACCAAGGTGCCCGTGCCCTTCTTGAACAAGGGCCAGAGCCGCACGGCCGACCAGGACGAAGCCGAGGCCAAGAAGAACAAGGACTGGGATCCCAACGCGCCCCTGTACGGCAAGAATCCGGCCAAGGCAGTTGCCCCTGCCGCGCCGGCCGTTGCCGCATCCGACGCCAAGGCCGACGGCAAGGACAAGGCCACCGATGGCAAGGTTGCAGCCAAGACCGACGCGAAGGCCGATGCAAAGACCGACGCGAAGGGCGAGGTCAAGCCCGCCGTGTCGGCCGACCCGCTGGGCGATCTCGTCAAGGCCAAGACCGCCGGAGCGGCCTCGTCCAGCGAACCGTTCACCTTCTATGTCCAATTGGGTGCCTTCCGTACGCAGGAAGAGGCCGAGAGTCAGCGCGCCAAGCTATCACTCAGCGGCATCGAGACCAAGATCACCGAGCGCGAACAATCCGGGCGCATCGTCTACCGGGTGCGCACCGGCCCCTTCGACACCAAGGAAGAGGCTGAGCGCAATAAGGACAAGATGGACAAGTCCGGCCTGGAAACTTCCCTGGTGCGCGTGCAGCGCTGAGGCCGGTTTGGGAACTTTTAGCATCGCGGCTTGTCACACCGCCACTTTTTGGAGCGCTTTCGCATGACTATGAATCGACGTGATTTTTCCCGCGTGGCGGCCGGTGCCGCCCTGGTTGCCAGTCCCTGGATGCCTGCCATGGCCCAGGCCGCCAAGCCCGTGGCCGGCAAGGACTACCAGGTGCTGGAACAGCGCGCCCAGGTTGACGCCCCGGCCGGCAAGATCGAGGTGGTGGAATTCTTCTCCTACATGTGTCCGCACTGCAATGCGTTCGAGCCCACCTTTGCCGCCTGGACCAAGAAGGTGCCCAAAGACGTGGTGGTGCGCCGCGTGCCGGTGCACTTCCTGGCCAACTTTGAAGTGCTGCAGCGCATGTACTACGCCATGGAGGCAATGAACGTTGTCGACAAGCTGCACGCCAGTGTCTTCAATGCCGTGCACAACGAGCGCCGTGATTTCAGCAAGGTTGCGCTGGCGGCCGACTGGATCGCCGCGCAGGGTGTGGACAAGGCCAAGTTCATGGAGCAGTTCAACTCCTTCTCCGCCGCCACCAAGGCCACCAAGGCCACGCAACTCACCAACGCCTACCGCGTGGACGGTGTGCCCTCTCTGGGCGTCGCCGGCCGCTTCCTCACCGAGGGCACGGCCAAGGGCCTGGCTGTGGTGGAAGCCCTGGTCGCCGACATCAAGGCCGGCCACTAAACCCCCGAGTCAAAGCAGCCGGTCAACCCGTCTGCCAGCGGTCCTGCGGACCCAGGCCGGCGGGTGCGTGCAGGCGCTCGCGTGCGCCGACATCGTCCAGCAGATGGGCGCGCCACCAGTCGGTGGTGATGGCCGCGATCAGCGCATGCTGCAGAGGTTGCGCCTTGCGGGTGGCCGGGGTGCGGCGCAGCAACTCCATGAAGCGGCCGTTCTGGCCACCAAAGGTCATGTGGTCGGCATCTTGTAGCACCAACTGGGCCTTGTGGCCGGCAGGCAGGGCGTCGAACACGGCGCGGCGCCGCTCGGGCGTGGAGCCGTTGCCGATCACGTCGCCATCCTCGGTGCCGGTCAGGCACAGCATGGGGCGCTGCACGGCGGCGAACGCCTGCTGCGGGTCACCAGCCGCCGGCAGGGCCGGTGAGAAAGCGGCAAAGGCCGCCAGGCGCTGCTCTTTCAAAGGGGGTGCGCCGGGGTAGGACTGGCCGGCCATCCCCAAGGTGGTGTGGGCGCCAAAGGAGTGGCCGCTCATGCCCATGGCCTCGGGGCGTACGCTGGCCCAGGCCGCATTCGCAGCACCGGCTGCCGTGTGGCGCCGCTGAATCTCATCCAGCACGAATCCCACATCGGCCAGCCGCGCCCACAACTGCTCGGCGCTGGCCACGGCTTGCAGGCCGTTGCGCTGGCCGATCTGGCTGCGGATGGCATCGGTGTCGCTGCCCGGGTGCTGCAGGTGCACCACCACAAAGCCGGCGCGAGCCCAGGCCTCGCCCCACACGGCACCGCCTTCGCGGTTGCCGCCCAACCCATGCGAGAACAATACTACCGGCCAACCGCCGGTCGGAACGGGCAGGCGCGCGGAGGGCCAGCGGATGCGCAAGGGCAGGGTGCGTTGGCGTTTGGCATCCACCCAGGATTCGTCCACGGCGGTGGGTGTGCCGGATTGCGCCCAGCCCCAGGCTGGCGCGAGCAAGGCAAGGGGCAGGGCAAGGGTTTGGCGGCGATGGAGTGGCATCGGCGCAGTGTGCACCAAGCGTCATTAACGCCCTGAAAAATATTGAAACAAATCGATACCCCGCCGACAGGATGTTGCGGGGCTGTCCGGGCACGATGGCGCCATGTTCAACACCCTCTTGCAAAGGACACCCGCCATGAAACCCTGGATCAAACGCACCCTCTATGGCCTCTTCGGCGCCAGCATTCTGGTGGGCGGCCTCACCGCGTGCGGCCACCACCACCACGATTACGCTGCCGGGATGAGCGACGCCGAGCGCATGCAATGGCGTGACAAGATGGTTGACCGCGTGGCGGGCAAGCTCGACCTCAATGCCGAGCAGAAGCAGCGCCTGAGCGTGCTGGCCGACAAGTTGCAGGCACAGCGCGCCGCCTTGGTGGGGCAGACGACCAACCCGCGCGCCGAGGTGCAAGCCCTGGTGGCTGGTGAGAAGTTCGACCGTACCCGCGCTCAAACCTTGGTGGCGGAGAAGACGGCCGCCCTGAACGCCAAGAGCCCGGAGGTGATCGCCGCCATGGGCGACTTCTTCGACAGCCTCACACCCGCCCAGCAGGCCAAGGTGCGTGACTACCTGCAGGGCCGCCATGGCTGGTGGCATCGCGGCTAGGGGCGGAGCCATGGCCAGCATGCGCCCCCTTTTTGCCAGCGTGCGCGCTCACGGCCCGCAGCTGCTGGCCCAGGCGCAGGACCCGGCGGCGGAGTTGCTGGCCCTGGTCTGGGGTCCACGCTTCGACCGCGAGCATGCCCACGACCTGTTGCGTGGCGCGGCGCCCGCCGCCGCCGCTGCAGGCGCCGCCCTGCTTTGTGCGGCCGACCATTTTGACCGGCTGCCGGCCGCACGCCAGCAGCGCTTGCGCGAACTCATCCGCCGTCATGCCGGTGGGACAATCGGCGCATGACGCGCATCCTGCTGATTGATGATGACGAACAGCTGGGCGAGCCGCTGATGGCCTACTTCGCCCGCTTCGAGATGCAGCTCAGCCACGCCACGCGCCCCAGTGCGGGACTGGCTCTGCTGCGCCAGGGTGGGTTTGACGCCGCCATTCTGGATGTGATGCTGCCCGAGATGGACGGCTTTACCCTGTGCCGCACCATCCGCAAGGAGAGCGATATTCCCCTCATCATGCTCACCGCGCGCGGCGACGTGATGGACCGTGTGGTGGGCCTGGAGTTGGGCGCCGACGACTACCTGCCCAAGCCCTTCGAGCCGCGCGAACTGGTGGCACGTCTGCAGACCGTGCTGCGCCGGCGCCCGAACACCGTGGCAGCAGCGCCTGCTAGCACCGCGGCGAGCGATGGCTGCCTGCACTTTGAGGGCCTCAGCGTGGATCCGGCCACGCGCCGCGTGCAGCGCTTGGGTGGTGAGGTCGAGCTGACCAGCACCGAATTCGACCTGCTGCACCTGCTGGCGCGCGAGCCGGGGCGGGTATTCCACCGCGACGACATCCTCAACCAGCTGCGTGGTCACGATGCCGAGCTCTACACCCGCGCGGTGGACATCGTGGTGAGCCGCCTGCGCAAGAAGCTCGAACCGCTGGACGCCATCAAGACCTTGCGCAACGCCGGTTACTCGCTGGCGCTGCGCCCCCAGCCGTCGGAGCCGCAGCGTGGCTAGTTTGCGCCGCCGCTGGCACCACCGCGCCCGCCACGCACTCAGCCACTCGCTGCGGCTGCGCCTGATGGCGCTGTTCCTGGTGTTGGCGCTGGCCATGGCGGCCACCTTCATCTTCGGTATGCAAAAGGCGCTGAGTGTGGGTTGGCGCGACGCCGCCCGCCCGCTGGTGAGCGACTACGTGGACCGCCTGGTGGCCGAGATCGGCAGCCCACCCAGCATCGAGCGCGCCCAGGCGCTCACAAGGCGTTTGCCGGTCAGCGTGCAGATTGCAGGGCCGGTGGTCAACTGGCGCAGCGGTGCGCAGGCCGAGGCCTGGCAACACTTTCACGCGCACGACGACGCGCAGGACCCCAGTCAGCCGCGACTTTTGGTGCGCACCACCGCCGATGGCCACCGCATCGAATTGGGCGTGAGCGTGGCCGCCTGGGAAAACCAGCCACGCCGCGTGGGCTGGCTCACCCTGGCCGGCATCCTGGCGCTGACCGCCCTGGCCTATGCCCATGTGCGCCACCTGCTGCGACCGCTGGACGACATCCGCGCCGGCGCCCAACGCTTTGGCAGCGGCGCCTTTGGCGAGCCCATACCGGTGCGCCATCGCGATGAACTGGGCCAGCTCGCCAGCGACGTGAACGCCATGGCGCGCAGCATCCACCGGATGCTCGAAGCCAAGCGCGCCCTGTTGTTGGCCATCAGCCACGAGCTGCGCAGCCCGCTGACGCGCGCGCGCCTCAACACCGAACTCCTGCCCGAGGCACCGGCGGATCTGGCCGCGCGGCGCGAGGCCCTGTTGCGCGACCTGGGCGAGATGCGTGACCTGGTCACCGACCTGCTGGAGAGCGAACGCCTGGGCCAGGGCCACGCCGCGCTGCAACTGGAGCCGGTGGACATGCCCGCCCTGGTGCGCGAGGTGGTGGACGGCCTGGCGCAGGCGCATGGTGGCGCCCCAACGCTGGAGCTGGATCTGGCGTCCGACCTGCCTGTGCTGCAACTGGACCGCACCCGCATGCGCCTCTTGTTGCGTAACCTGCTGGACAACGCGTTGCGCCACAGCGCGGATGCGGAGCAGCCGCCGCTGCTGCGACTGCGTGCAACAGCTGCCGCTGACACCGGGGGACTGGCCGTAGGGATCACCGTGCGCGACCACGGACCCGGTGTGGCACCGTCGGCCCTGCCGCACCTGGCCGAACCGTTCTACCGCCCGGACACGGCACGCGGGCGCGCGGCCGGTGGCGTGGGGCTGGGTCTGTATTTGTGCAAGCTGGTGGCGCAGGCTCACGGCGGAAGCCTGGCGATTGCCAATGCCCAGCCCGGCCTGGAGGTAACGGTCACTCTGCCAGCGCGGGCCTGAACGGCCCTGCCGTGGGCTTCTCAGTCCTTGGGCTTGCGCTTCTTGCCGCTCTTGGACTTGGCCCCCTTCGTGGCCTCCTCGGGGAATTCGCTCTTGGCCACCTTGCGTGCCTTCTTGGACAGGGACTCGCTGCCCTTGGGCACCTTGCCCTCCAGCTCGGCCTCCACCCGTTCGCACAGGGTGCGCAAAATCTTCACGCGGGCGTAGTTCTTGTCGTTGGCCTCCACCAGCGTCCAGGGCGCGTTGCCGGTGCTGGTGCGCTCCACCATGTCGCAGATGGCCTGCTGGTAGGCGTCCCACTTCTCACGGTTGCGCCAGTCTTCCTGGGTGATCTTGAAGCGTTTGAAGGCAATCTGCTCGCGCGCCTTGAAGCGCGCCAGTTGTTCCTCCTGGCTGATCTGCAGCCAGAACTTGACCACCATGACGCCGGACTCGGCCAGCTCGTGCTCGAAGTCGTTGATCTCGGTGTAGGCGCGCAGCCAGTCGTTCTCGGTGCAAAAGCCTTCCACCCGCTCCACCAGCACGCGGCCGTACCAGGTGCGGTCGAAGATGGCCACGTGACCCCGGCGCGGCACATGGCGCCAAAAGCGCCACAGGTAGGGCTGGGCGCGCTCCTCCTCGGTCGGTGCCGCCACCGGAATCACCTGGTACTGGCGCGCGTCCAGTGCCGCGCCGATGCGTCGGATGGCGCCGCCCTTGCCGGCGGCGTCCGCCCCTTCAAAGGCGCAGACCAGGGAGCGGTGGGCAAAGCGCGGGTCGCGCAGGAGCTCCGACAGGCGGCCCTGCCAGTGGGCCAGTTCGTCGTCGTAGGCCTTCTGGTCCAGCGCCAACTTGAGGTTGAGTTCGGACAGCACGGTGCGCCCGTCGGTGTTGACGCGCACCATGGGCGCCACCGGGGACTTCTGCGCGGCCTTGGCGGACAACTTTTTCTGTAGGGCCTCCAGCAGGATCTTGCCCACGGTGAGCGAGCGGTAGCGGTCATCCGTACCCTCCACCACCACCCAGGGCGCCCAGGGCGTGTTGGTCAGGCGCAGCAGGTGGCCGGCCACGTCCTGAAGCTTGTCGTAGGTCTTCAAGCGGTCCCAGTTCCACTGGGTCACGCGCCAGGCGGTGCGCGGGTCTTTTTCGAGTGCTTTGAGACGCTTGACCTGGCCTTCCTTGGTCAGGTGGAACCAGAACTTGAGCACCAGCGCCCCCTCGTTGACCAGCATGGCCTCGAAGCGGTTGATCTGCTCGGCCTGGGCGTCCAGCTCCTTGAGCGACACCTCGTCCAGAATGCGTTCGCGGATCGGGTCGGAGTACCAGGAGCCGGCAAAAATGCCGACACGCCCCTTGGGCGGCAGGCTGCGCCAGTAGCGCCACATGGGCGGGCGTTCGCGCTCCTCGTCGCTGGGCAGGGAAAAGGCCAGGGTGGAGATGAAGCGCGGGTCCATCCACTCATAGAGCACGTTGATGGTTTCTCCCTTGCCGGCACCGTCCTGCCCGCTGATGAGCACCACCACCGGAATCTTCTTCTGCTCGTGCAGGTTGACCTGGGCTTCCAGCAACGCGGCGCGCAGGGCCGGCACGGCGGCCTTGTAGCTGGCCTTGTCGATCTTGTGGCCGATCTCGGCGGACTCAAACATGGGTGCTCCTCTGTGTCTCGGGCTGGGCGCGAAGGGTGTGGTGGCCGATCAGGCCACCGGGAATTTGCCGCTGGCGTAAAGCCGCCGGGTGGTGGTCACCACGATGAACACGTCCTGCGTGCTGAGCTCGGGGAAATGTTCCTTGAGCGTGTGGTAGGCCAGGTGGTCGTGCGACTGCCCCTCCCATTGGTTGCAGGCCTCAAAAAACGGCCGCAGGGCCTCGAAGGCCGCCGGGAAAATGGCGCGCAGTTCAATGCTGGTGCGCCGTTCAGTGCCGCTGGGGCTGGTGTCAGACATGGTGAACCTCCACGGGCCATTCTAGGGGTGGGCCGGGGCAAGTACTTGCTTTGACGCAAACATTCTCCAGAGCCGTCGCCATCGCTCAGTACAATCAGTCCAGCTCACTGTGAGCAAGTTTCGTGCCTCTATGAAAAAACCACTGCCCTCCCTGTTTTTGCTGCTGGCCTGCTGCTTGCTGGCCAGTGCCGCCCAGGCGGAAAAGGCCGACCGCAACAAGCCCATGAACATCGAGGCCGACACGCTGCGCTATGACGACGTCAAGCAGCTCAGCATCTTCTCCGGCAACGTGGTGTTGACCAAGGGCAGCATCGTGGTCCGCGCCGCCCAGATCGACGTGCGCCAGGACGCCGACGGCTACCAGTTCGGCACCATCACCGGCGTGGCCGACAAGCCGGCCTTCTTCCGCCAAAAGCGCGAGGGCATGGACGAGTTCATCGAAGGCGAGAGCGAGCTGATTGAATACGACGGTCGCGCCGACGTGGTCAAGTTCGTGCGCAAGGCCACGCTGCGCCGCCTGCGCGGGGCTTCCCTGGCCGACGAGATCACCGGCGGCCTGATCGTCTACGAAAACCTGACCGACACCTTCAGCGTGGACGGCAGCACCGCCAAGGGCGCCCCCGCCGTGCCGGGCCAGCGCGTGCGCGCCATGCTCACGCCCAAGCAGGACGGCACGACGCCCACTGCCCCGGCCGCCCCGTCGGCTTTGAACCCGTCGCCCAGCCTGCGCGCCACCACCACCTTGGGGGGCCCGCCGAAGTGAGCGATTCCCCCGTGGCAGCCGCGCCCGAGGCGGCGGATTCCGATATCGGCCGGCTCGAAGCCAGCCACCTGCAAAAGTCCTACGGTAAGCGCCAGGTGGTCAAGGACGTGTCCCTCACCGTGCGCACCGGCGAGGTGGTGGGCCTGCTCGGGCCCAACGGCGCGGGCAAGACCACGTCGTTCTACATCATCGTCGGCCTGCTGCGTGCCAGCGCCGGCGACATCACCATCGACGGGCATTCCATCGAGCACATGCCCATTCACCGCCGCGCGCGCCTGGGGTTGGGCTATCTGCCGCAAGAGGCATCCATCTTCCGCAAGCTCAACGTGGAGGAAAATGTGCGCGCCGTGCTGGAGCTGCAGCACGACGAGGCTGGCCAGCCCCTGTCCAACCCCGAGATCGAACAGCGCCTGACCGGGCTGCTGTCGGACCTGCGCGTGGAGCACCTGCGCGACTCGCCAGCGCTGGCCCTGTCCGGCGGCGAGCGCCGCCGCGTGGAGATCGCCCGCGCCCTGGCCACCCGGCCGCGCTTCATCCTGCTGGATGAACCGTTCGCCGGCATCGACCCGATCGCCGTGATCGAGATCCAGCGCATCATCAATTTCCTGAAATCCCGCGGCATCGGCGTGCTGATCACCGACCACAACGTGCGCGAAACCCTGGGCATCTGCGACCACGCCTACATCATCAGCGACGGCACCGTGCTGGCCCAGGGCACGCCGGCCGAGATCGTCAACAACGCCGACGTGCGCCGGGTGTACCTCGGCGAGCACTTCAGGATGTAGGGCCGATCCCCCCGATGAAACAAGGCCTTTCGCTTCGCGTATCGCAACACCTGGCGCTCACCCCGCAGTTGCAGCAGTCCATCCGGCTGCTGCAGCTCTCCACCCTGGAGCTGAGCCAGGAAGTGGAGCAGATGCTCGACGAGAACCCTTTCCTGGAGTTGACCCAGGACGAGGCCCCGCGCGAGGAATTTGGCCTGACGCAGGCCGATACGCCGGTCAGCGCGGGTGACCGCGACAGCGAGTTTGCTCCTAATTCAGTAGCTGACTACGCTGATTCCACGAGGGCTGAAGGCCAAAACAATGATGAGGTCACGCCGCTGACGGCGGCCGAGGAGCCCAGCTGGGATGGCGACGGCACCACCGAAATGGTGCCCGACGACGGCGAGTGGGGCCTGGAGGCCAAGCCCAAGACCAACAACCTGGCCGAGGAAGACGATGCCGATGCCACCGAGCTGGCACGCAGCCACGAGTCCCTGCAAAGCCACCTGCACCGCCAGGCCCTGCGCCTGCGTTTGAGCGAAACCGACGCCTACGCGCTGCGCTTCCTGATCGAGTCGCTCAACGACGACGGCTACCTGGAAGACCCGCTGGAAGACCTGGCCCGCGGCCTGGCCGGCGACGATCTGGAGCAGGTGGAAGAACTGGTGCACCACTTCACCGTGGCCTTGGGGCTGCTGCACAGCCTGGAGCCGGCCGGCGTGGGCGCGCGGAGCTTAAGTGAATGCCTGCGCCTGCAGCTGCGTGCCCAGCTGGACGATGTGCTGGACCCTCCGTCGCCGGCCCGTGCCGCGCAGATGGCGCTGGCCCTGCGCATCTGCGCCCAGCCCATGGACCTGTTGGCGCGCCGGGACATCAAAACTCTGGTGCAGCGCTGTGGTGGCACCGACGCGCAGACGCGCGAAGCCATCGCCCTGATCGCCCGCCTGGAGCCCAAGCCGGGGCGGCGCTTTGTGGACGTGGAGCGCAACATCATCGTGCCCGACGTGCTGGTGGTGCCTGCGGTCAAGACCCGTGCCGGCGCCAGCCCGCAGTTTCGCGTCATGCTCAACCCCGACGTCATGCCCAAACTGCGCGTGCACGACATCTACGCCAACGTGTTGCGCAACCATCGCGGTGGCGGCAAGGACGCGGCCGGCCACGCGGCCCTGCAGCAGCGCCTGCAGGAGGCACGCTGGTTCATCAAGAACATCCAGCAGCGCTTCGACACCATCCTGCGCGTCAGCACCGCCATCGTGGAGCGGCAGAAGAACTTCTTCACCCATGGCGAACTGGCCATGCGCCCCCTGGTGCTGCGCGAGATTGCGGACGAGCTGGGCCTGCACGAATCCACCATCAGCCGCGTGACCACGGCCAAGTACATGGCCACGCCGTTTGGTACCTTCGAATTGAAGTACTTCTTCGGCTCCGGCCTGGGAACGGAGTCTGGCGGCAATGCCTCCAGCACGGCGGTGCGTGCGCTGATCAAGCAGTTCATCAGCGCGGAGAGTGAAAAAAAACCCTTGTCGGATAACCAGATTTCCGAGATGCTCAAGGAACAGGGCATCGAATGCGCCCGCCGCACGGTGGCCAAATACCGCGAGGGGCTCAAAATCGCCCCCGCTTCGCTGAGGAAGGCGCTGTGAACCAAGTGAATTGGTGGATTGGATGAGCACAATGGAAAGCCAATTGCTGGCTGAACTGTGCGACACCATTCTCGTCAAATTCCGCTCTGGCGCGTTATCCGTGGCTACTCAGGCTGATGTCTCGGAAGCTTGCGAATGAGTGAAGGCGTGGCAGAGCCAATTGAAATCGAAACCCTTGCCGACTTCATGGCTTGGGTTGAACGGACGCGCGTCAAAGGCAAAACGCAGACCACTCTGACCTGTTTTTACCGGGGCCACGCCGACGCCCGTTGGCAGTCGTTGCCCGGTGTTTATCGACCCGATGAAGAGGGACTGAGTTTTCGCGCCGATGAATCGCGGCTGTACCACGAAATGCTACGGCGCGATCCGACTGCCTTTGCTGAAGACCAAACACCATTCGAGCGGCTGGCCCGCATGCAGCACCATGGCTTGCCGACCCGATTGCTCGACATCACCCAGAGCCCGCTGGTTGCGTTGTTCTTTGCCTGCGCCGATTTGCCTGACAACGATGGCGAGGTCATTGCCTTTCCCTGGCCTGATCGGCGAACCATCATGCATCAGCAAGATTTGCCGCCGACCTGCATGGCGGGGGTGGAAGGGTCACTGGATTTGTCGCAACTCGACACGCAGATCATCCAGGCTTTTTACGTGTTCCTATCGCGCGAGAGGGGCCAGATTGAAGCTGCACCCAGTGGCCATTCCGGGTTTGATGAAGGTTTCCAGAAACTTCTCAATGAGATGGAGTCACTAAAACCAACTGTGGAGCAATTCACAGACCCACTGCAGCGTTTCGGGTTTTTCAGAGAGCTCGAAGATGCCGTTCGCAAATTTGTCGCTGACGGGATCACGCAACTGGCGGAGGAGGAAAATAGCAACATCAATGAAGGCAATCTGCGGGCGCAAATATTTCTGCACAAAATGTCTGCGCGAGCCGCAGATTGGGGAAAACGGGTCGTTGCACTGCTGTGTGAGCAAATGGGGGTTCCTGATCAAAGCGGACGACAAAGCCTCGCTGATTTTCTCCAAGCATTGACGCACTTGCACTTCGTCGCCCCGCCGCTTAACAATGCGCGGATCCGCCGGCAGGAGGGGGCTTTCGTCGTTTTTCCACCCGTCACGTCCAAACTCTGGACGCTGGATATCGCTTGCAAAAGCATGGACTGCCAGGTCGTGTGTGCCTCAATCAAAGCGGACGTGAAGCCTTCGCTGCTGGATGCGCTGGCCAATATCGGTATCACCCGCAGCCATTTGTTCCCCGAACTGGAAGAGCAAGCCAGACACATCAAATCGATTTACCCGCCATCCCCCGATCAATTCTTGACAACCACAAAAGGCCGCGTGGAGGGGGCTGCCATATGACCATTTCGGTAGGGCAGATCGACCTTTGGCGTGGCAGTGCCTCGGAAACCCAGGACCTCGAATTCAAGGAGGCTGGCAACCAGTACGACACGCGGAAGCTTTGCCGCTATTGTGTAGCTATTGCCAACGAGGGCGGCGGACATTTGGTCCTGGGTATCGCGGACAAGCCGCCGCGTGCGGTGGTGGGCAGCTTGGCGTTTCCAGACACCCAAGATATTGCGGAGAAGTTGTTTCATTGGGTCGGTTTTCGTATTGATGTAGAGGCAGTTGCACACCCACACGGACGGGTCGTGGTTTTCAGTATTCCCGCGCGCCCCAAGGGCACGGCGTACCACTACGAGGGGGCCTACCTGATGCGTTCGGGCGAAGAGCTGGTGCCGATGAGCGAAGACCAGTTGCGCAAGATTTTCTCGGAGGGTCAACCCAGTTGGCTGGAGAACCCCGCTCTGAAGGAGGTGTCTGCGCAAGATGTTGTGCAGTTGCTAGATACCCAGACCTTCTTCGATTTGATGGGCTTGCCTTATCCCACCGATCAAGCAGGGGTTCTGGCCCGCCTGCTGGATGAGCGGCTCATCGAGCGCAGTGCGGCGGGTTTCCACATCTTGCACATTGGCGCGGTTCTGCTGGCCAAGAATATGCGGCAGTTCCCCGACATCAGCCGCAAGGCGGCGCGGGTGATCCAGTATGCGGGCGAATCCAAGATGCAGACCGTGTCCGACATCACGGGCGAAAAAGGCTATGCCGTGGGCTTTGCCGGGTTGGTGCAGTATGTGATGGGCAAGCTACCGCAGAACGAGGTGATCGAAGGCGCCATCCGCAAGGAGGTCAAACTGCTGCCCGAAGTGGTGGTGCGGGAGTTGCTGGCCAATGCGCTGATTCACCAGGACTTTGATATGGGCGGAGCCTCACCTGTGGTGGAGGTGTTCAACAACCGTGTGGAAATCTCCAATCCGGGCGAACCCATCGTACCGGTGGAGCGATTCATTGACGGTTATCAGTCCCGCAATGAGCGACTGGCCGACCTGATGCGTCGCTTTGGAATTTGCGAGGAAAAGAGCAGCGGCATTGATCGGGTCATCGAGGCAGCCGAGTTAATGCAATTACCTGCACCCGAATTTCTGACCGGCCACCGGAGAACCATTGTGGTGATCCACGGTCCGCGTGCATTTCGCGATATGAATGGCAGTGATCGGGTCCGGGCTTGCTACCAGCACTGTGTTTTGCAGTACGTGCTGCGTAAGCAAATGACCAACCAGTCCCTGCGCGAGCGCTTTGGATTGCCAGAGGGCAGCAGTAACTCGGTTTCGCAGATCATCACAGCCACGATTGATCAGGGCTTGGTAAAGATCGACCCCAATGCGCCTGACTCGCGACGGTATGCGCGGTACATTCCGGCATGGGCATAGCTGTCATTTCATCGCAAGGGGGTGAAACACGCTATGAATGACCTAAGTTGTTGTCAGCAAACGATTTTTCTATTTCATCGCAAACCAGGTGGTGTGCCTGCCATGCGGCGAAAGGGGCACAAGATTCTTGCGCTCCTATTGATGAAGGTCCAGACTTTGTTCAGTTAGCGGACCGCAGATTCCATTGATTCGAAGATGAACCAACTCCACGTATTTCTCCCCTGCGCCGCCGGCGTGGAGGACTTGCTGGCCGCCGAGGTGCACAGCCTCACCGGCCTGATGGGCCAGGACCTGCTGGTGCGCCGTGGTGGCGTGATGGCGCGCACGACCTGGCGCGAGGTCATGCGCATGAACCTGCACAGCCGCCTGGCGCAGCGCGTGCTGGTGCAGCTCTCCTACAGCGAATACCGCACCGAGCAGGACCTGTACCGCGCCGCCAGTGAGGTGGCCTGGGAAATCTGGTTCACGCCCAAGCAGAGCATCAAGGTCGAGGTCACGGCCCAGCACAGCCCGCTCAACAGCCTGAACTTCGCCGCGCTCAAGATCAAGGACGCGGTCTGCGACCGCTTCCGCGCCAAGGCTGACGGCGTGCGCCCCGACGTGGACACGCAATGGCCCGACGTGCGCATCTACGCTCACCTCACCACCGACACGGCTTCGCTGTACGTCGACACCTCCGGCGAGCCGCTGTTCAAGCGCGGTTGGCGCGAGGACAAGGGCGACGCCCCGCTCAAGGAAACCCTGGCCGCCGCCATGATTGCCGCCTGCGGTTGGGCCGAGGGCGACGACGACCTGCTGCCCCTGTACGACCCCTGCTGCGGCAGCGGCACCATCGCCATCGAGGCGGCCCAGGTCGCCTGCAACATCGCGCCGGGCTCGCTGCGCCGCTTCGCGTTCGAAAAATTCCTACCGTTCCAGTCGCACGTCTGGCAGGCAATCAAGCAAGACGCCGCCGCCGCCGTGGTCAAGCCCGAGCCGGGCCAGCAGGCCCTGATCTTTGGCAGCGATGTGTCCCACCGCATGGTGGACTTTGCCCAGCGCAATGCCGAACGCGCCGGCGTGGCCGACGTGGTGGAGTTCCGCGGCGGCGACGCGCTGCAGCGTATGCCACCCAGCGAGACGCCCGGCGTGTTGCTGCTCAACCCGCCGTACGGCGAGCGCATTGGTATCGGTGGCGTCGCAGGCGAGGGCACGCAGGCCCGCTTTGGCGCGCGCGACGTGGCGCAAACCGAGGATGGCGGTGAATTCTTCAGCCAACTGGCCACGCACTGGAAGAAAAACTTCTCCGGCTGGACCGCCTGGGTGCTGACGCCGGACCTCAAGCTGCCGTCCAAGATGCGCCTGAAGGAGTCGCGCCGCATCCCCATGTGGAACGGGCCGATCGAATGCCGCATGTTCCGCTTCGACATGGTGAAGGGCGCCGCGCGCGACAAAAAGCCGGCACCATCCCATGGCGGCTGAGCCCATCGTCCTGGACACCAACATCGTGCTCGATGCCCTGGTGTTCAACGACCCGGCCACCGCACCGCTGCTGCAGTCCCTGCAAGACGGGCGCCGGCAGTGGATCGCCACCCAAGCCATGCGCGACGAGCTGGAGCGGGTGCTGACCTACCCGCAGATCGTCAAGCGTCTGATGCATTACGGCCTGCCAGCCTCTGCCGTGCTGGCGCGCTTCGACACACTGGTGCAGTTGCACGCGGTCGCGCCCAAGGCCAGCGTCACCTGCAAGGACGCCGACGACCAGAAGTTCATCGACCTGGCCGTCGCCCACCGCTGCACCCTGCTGAGCAAGGATCAGGCCGTGCTCAGCATGAAAAAACGCCTGCTAGCTCTCGCCGTTGATGCGCGGGCAGCTATAAAATAGATAGCAATCTTTCATCTGTTTCGACCATGACCGACCCCATACTTACCGCTGATACTGACGCGGACAGCAACCCGTTCGACTCCCTGGACGCCATCCTGGACGACCTGCGCAGCCGCTATGACGAAACCCCGCAGTGGGAGTTCTGCGAAGGCTTCATGGCCGCGCTGATCTGCTGCCGCCGCCCCATTCCCCAGGCCGAATACCTGGATGTGCTGCTGGGCATTTCCGAAGAGAGCGGCGACGAGGACAGTGGCGCCTCGTTCACCAGCGCCGAGCAGCGCGCCCAGTTCCTGCAGCTGTGGGATGCGCGCTGGGCCGAGATCCGCACCGCCCTGGACGCGCCACCCGACTCCCTGGACGACGAAACCGCCTACCACCCCGAGGTGATGGACGTGCGCGGGGCCGTGGCCGCCTTGCCCGAGGCCGAGCGCGCCGAGATGGCGGGCGACCCGCTGCCCTCGTTTGGCCAGGTCTGGGCCCTGGGCTTCATGTTCGCGGTGGAGGCCTGGCCCGAGGAGTGGGCCGAACCCAGCGACCGACAGGCCGCCAAGTGGCACGACGCCGCCCTGCAGTCCATCGTGGCCTTGACCGAGGACGACGAGGGCGAGCCCGAGATCGCCCCCTTTGGCGACGACGATCCGCCCTCCATGAGCGAGGCGCGCCTGAACACCTTTATCGACGCCATCTGGGCGGTCTACGACCTGCGCGAAATCTGGCGCGACATCGGTCCGCGCGTCGAAACCCTGCGCCGCGCCGACGTGCCCGGGCGCAACGACCCCTGCTACTGCGGCAGCGGCAAGAAATACAAGAAGTGCCACGGCGCTTGAAGCAGCGCTTGCAACAGGGCCATGGCCAGGGGCCGGTTGCCACCGTCATGCCGCGCGGCTAGCATCCTCCGCAACAACCATTCATCGTTTGGAGTCCTGATATGAATCTTTCCGCCTGGAGCGTTCGCGCTCGCCTAACCCTGGGGTTCGGCGTGGTGTGTGCCTTGCTGCTGGTGATTATGGTGTTGGGGTTGTTCGGCATGAACCGCATGGAGGCTGGCGTGACCGATATCGTGGACGACCGCCTGCCCAAGATCGATGCAGCCAACACCATCCTGACGCAGACCGATGCCATCGCCATTGCCCTGCGCAACATGATGCTCAATGCCGACGCGGCCGACCGCCAGAAGCAGATCGAGGTCATCGCCCAGGCACGCGAGGTGGCCACCAAGAACGTGGAGTTTCTGGAGCGCGTGGTGGCTGTGCCCAAGGGCAAGGAACTGCTCAAGGACCTCAAGGACAAGCGCGCCCAGTATGTGGCGGGCCAGGAAGCCCTGACGGCCCTGATCACCGCCGACAAGGCCGACGAGGCCAAGGTCTACTTGGCCACCCAGTTGCGTCCGGTGTTGGGCAGCTACAAGACCGCCATCATCGCCATGGTGGCATTCCAGAAAGACCTCATGGAGTCCTCCGCCAAGATGGCCTCCGACACCTATGCCGGTGCCCGCTCCACCATGATCGGCCTGGGCCTGCTGGCGCTGGCGCTGGCCGGTGTGATTGGCGCGCTGATCACGCGCAGCCTGCTCAAGGAACTGGGGGGCGAGCCTGGTGCCGCCGCCGATCTGGCCCGCGCCGTGGCCCAGGGCGATTTCACCCACAGCGCCGCCGTCAAGGCCGGCGATACCCAGAGCCTGATGGCCAGCCTGGTCACCATGCAGGGCAATCTGGCCCAGGTGGTGACCACCGTGCGCCAGGGCTCCGAGGGCGTGGCCACGGCCAGCGCCGAAATCGCCCAGGGCAACAACGACTTGTCGGCCCGCACCGAGCAGCAGGCCAGCGCGCTGGAGGAAACCGCCGCTTCCATGGAAGAGCTCGGCTCCACCGTGAAGCAGAACGCCGACTCGGCGCGTCAGGCGAATCAGCTGGCACTCAACGCCTCGTCAGTGGCGGTGCAGGGCGGCCAGGTGGTCAACCAGGTGGTGGAGACCATGAAGGGCATCAACGAATCGAGCCGCAAGATTTCCGACATCATCAGCGTGATCGACGGCATTGCCTTCCAGACCAACATCCTGGCGCTGAATGCGGCGGTGGAAGCCGCCCGAGCCGGCGAGCAGGGCCGCGGCTTTGCCGTGGTGGCATCCGAGGTGCGCTCGCTGGCCCAGCGCAGCGCCGAGGCCGCCAAGGAAATCACCGCCCTGATCAATGCCAGCGTGGAGCGCGTGGAGCACGGCTCGGCCCTGGTGGACCAGGCCGGCACCACCATGACCGAGGTGGTGGACAGCATCAAGCGCGTGACCGACATCATGGGCGAGATCAGCGCCGCCAGTAACGAACAGGCACAAGGCGTGGCCCAGGTGGGCGAGGCCGTGGCCCAGATGGACCAGACCACCCAGCAGAACGCCGCGCTGGTCGAGCAAATGGCCGCCGCCGCCAGCAGCCTCAAGGGCCAGGCCAACGAACTGGTGCAGGCCGTGGCCTTCTTCCAGCTCGGTGGCCAGCAGGCCACGCGCGCGCCCGGCGTCGGATTGTCCAAGGCGGCGGTGCGTTCCGCCACGCCGCCGGCCGTGCCCTTCAAGGGGCCGGAGCGCCGAGCCCAGGGGGCCAGTGCCGGTGCTGGCGCGCGCGCCGCCGCCAAGCCCGAGGCACCCCGTGCGGCACCGACGAAGGCGCCTGGCGCTACCGATGCCGCCGCCACGGCTGCGTCGGCCAAACCCGCAGCCAAGCCGGCCGGTGGTGACGACGACTGGGAAACCTTCTAAGCCAGCGTGCCGGGCAGGGCCTCGGCCAGAAAGTCGTACACCGCACGGATCGGGCGGCTGGTGCGGATCTCGCGGTGCACCGCCAGCCACATCGGTAGGGCAGGGATCGGGAGCTCCTCGCGCAGCACCGGCAGGATGTCGGGCTCACGCACGGCCAGGTAGTCGGCGACAAAGCCCACGCCCAAGGCGGCACGCACCGCCTGCCACTGCACGATGAAGTCATCGGTGCGCAGCGCAAAGGCCGCCGGCGTTACCGGAAAGCCCATGGCCGCAAAGCCGCGCAGGATGGCGGGGTCGGTGTCGCTACCAATCAGTTCCTGCGCCAGCAACGCGTCCGGCGTGCGGATGGGGTCGCGCCGCGCCAGGTAGTCACGGTGGGCGTACGCGCCCACGCCCACGTTGCCGATCTTCTTGGCCACCAGGCTGCCCTGCTCGGGGCGCACCATGCGCACGGCAATGTCGGCCTCGCGGCGCAGCAGGTTGGAGACCTGGTTGCTCGACACCAGCTCGATCTGGATGTCGGGCAAGGCCAGTCGCAGGCGCGCCAGCAGGGGCGGCAGCAAGTAGACCGCCACCGGCACGCTGGCCGTGATGCGCACCGTGCCCTGCGTTTGCGCCTGCGCGCCGCTCAGGGTGCGGCCCAATTGCAGGGCGCCGGCCTCCATCGCGCGTGCCGGCCCGGCCAGTTGCAGTGCCGTGGCCGTGGGCACCAGGCCACGCCCCGTGCGCTCGAACAGCACCACGCCCCATTGCGATTCCAGCTCCGCAATATGGCGGCCCAGTGTGGGCTGGCTGGTCTGGAGCTGGCGGGCCGCGCCCAGCAGGCTGCCCCGGTCCAACGCGGCCAGGAAGGAGCGGATCAACTGCCAGTCGAAGGCGGTAGTTTGGGGCTTGGTATTCAATTCTGCATATCTGGTGTGAACATTTATGCAATTGTGCAAGCGCAAGGGTGTTTCCACAATGACGGCATGGCAACCCACCCGCGAGGCACCCCCATGACAACCCTCCCCACACAGCAGTCCACTCCTTCCACCGTCCTGATCCTTGGCGCGCGCGGCCGCTTCGGCCTGGCCGCAGTGCGGGCCTTCGCCGGCGCCGGTTGGCGCGTGCTGGCGCAGATGCGCCCCGGTGTCGCGGCACCCGCCGACGTGCAAGGACCGAATGCCGTGCCGGTCGAATGGCTGGCGCTGGACCTGACCGACACCGCAGTCCTGCGCCAAGCCGCCCGGGGCGCCACGGTGGTGGTGCACGCCATCAACCCGCCCTACACCAATGCCGCTTGGCAGGCGCAAGCCCTGCCGATGCTCGATGCCGCGCTGGACCTGTGCCGCGCCCTGGACGCCACGCTGATGTTGCCCGGCAATATCTACAACTTCGGTGTCGCCATGCCGGCCGTGCTGCGCGAGGGCACGCCACAGCAGGCCGACACCGTGAAGGGCCGCGTACGCATCGCCATGGAGGAGCGCCTGCGCGCCAGCGGCGTGCGCGGCGTGGTGATCCGCGCCGGGGACTTCTTTGGCGCCGGGCGCGGCACCTGGTTCGACATCGCCCTGGCCAGCAAGCTGCAGCGGGGTGTGTTCACCTACCCCGGGCCGCTGACCGTGTCCACGGCCTGGGCCTACCTGCCCGATCTGGCGCGCACCTTTGTCGCCGTGGCCGAGCGGCGCGACCGGCTGGCGCCCTTTGCCGTGCTGCATTTCGCGGGCCATGTGGTCACCGGCCAGCGCTGGTTGGATCTGCTCGCGCCCATCGCGCAAACCAACGGCTGGGTCAAACCCGGCGCCGCCTTGCGCCGCGCCGGCATGCCGTGGTGGCTGATCCGCATCGGCGCCCTGTGGAACCCGGTTTGGGCGGCGTTGCAGGAGATGCGTTACCTGTGGTCGCGCCCGCATGCGCTGGCCAACGACGCGCTGTCCGCCCTGATCGGGCCTGAGCCGCACACGCCCCTGCCGCAGGCCCTGCAGCAGGCTTTGGCGGATCTGAACCTGCTGGCTGCGCCGGTGGCCCGCATGCCGGCGAGCGCACCCACCGCAGTGGCCCTGGTGCACACTGCGCCCTGAGGAGGGCAACACCATGACAACCCCATTGCAGCGGCGCGGCGTCTTGCGCATCCTGGGCGCGGGCGCGGGCTCGGTCGTTGCGCTGACCCCCTTGGCACTGGTGGGCTGTGGCGCCGCCATGCCGGCTGATGCCATCGAGGCCTGGCGCGGCCCCAGCGCCGAGTTGGCCGCCCAGGCCGACCCGCGGATGTGGCTACTGAGCCACGCCATCCTGGCGCCGCACTCGCACAACCTCCAGTCGTGGGTCGTTGATCTGCGCGAGCCTGACCACATCTTGCTGTACTGCGACCTGCAGCGCCTGCTGCCGCAGACCGATCCGCTGTCGCGCCAGATCATGATGAGCCATGGCACCTTTCTGGAGCTGCTGGACCTGGCCGCCCGCGAGCGCGGCTTGCGCGCCGACACCACGCTGTTTCCGCAAGGGCCGTTTGGCCCGACCGCGTTGGATGCACGACCGGTGGCCGCGGTGCGTCTGACGCCCGACCCAACGGTGCAGAAGGATCCGCTGTTTGCACAGATCCTGCACCGGCACACCAACCGCAGCGCCTACGACATCACGCGTGCCGTGCCCGCTGCGGCCTGGCAGGCGATGCAGGCAGCGGCGGGGGCGGCGATCCGCGTCGGATACGCCGGCCTGGAGCAGGGCGCGGCCTTGCAGCAGCACCGGCGCATTGCGCTGGATGCCTGGCGCATCGAGCTCACCGTGCCGCGCACGGTCATGGAGTCGTTCCGGGTGCTGCGGGTGGGGGCGGCCGAGATTGCCGCCCACCGGGATGGTCTCTCGCTGACCGATCCCCTGGTGGTGGCGTTGGAGCGCCTGGGCCTGTTCGACCGCAGCCGCGCGCCCGGCCCCAACGACTACGCCACCACCAGCCAGGTCAAGGATTTCGACGCCAAGCTGGCCAGCACGCCGGGCTTTGTGTGGATGGTGAGTGCCGACAACAGTCGTGCCACGCAAGTTCAAGCCGGGCGGGCCTATGCGCGGCTCCAATTGGCCGCCACGGCCCAGGGGCTGGCCATGCAGCCGCTGTCGCAGGCCTTGCAGGAATATGCGGAACAGCAGCAGCCGTATGCCGCCATCCACGCGCTGGCGGGCGCCACGCGGCCGGGCGAGACGGTGCAGATGTGGGCGCGCGTCGGCTATGCGCCGGCCGTGGAACCGGCACCGCGACGCCGGCTGCAGGATTTCATCGTGCGTGCCTGAGGATCAGGCGGCGGACGCCAGCAGCTCCACCAGGCGTTGGAGTGCGTACCGAACGGTGGCGTTGCGCACCTGGGCGCGGTCGCCGGGAAAGTGTCGTAGCTCACTGACCACGCCGGAAGGCAGAGCCCAGCCCAGCCAGACCGTGCCGACCGGCTTGGCTTCACTGCCGCCGGTGGGCCCGGCAATGCCGGTCACGGCCACGGCCACCTGGGCGTGCGAGCGGGTCAGGGCGCCCTGGGCCATGGCGCACACCACGGACTCGCTGACCGCGCCATCGCGTTCAATCAGGGGCGCGTCCACGCCCAGCAGCTCGGTCTTGGCGGCGTTGGAGTAGGTGACGAAGCCGCGCTCGAACCAATCGCTCGATCCCGCCAGGTCAGTGCAGGCGGCGGCGATCAGGCCGCCGGTGCAACTCTCGGCGGTGGCCAGTTTCCAGCCGCGTTGCAAGAGTAAATCGGCTACCAGTCCTCGCCAATATTGCGTAGGCTGCTCCTGAATTGGTAGCGAATCAGGGGCGGCGCTCATGTGGCAAATCTCCACAGCGCCACCACCAGCACGGTGCAGCCGGCGGCCACCAGGTCGTCGAGCATGATGCCAAAGCCGGCCTTGCGCCAGGCGGCGCGGTCGTTGGCCGGGTCCAACTGGTGGTATAGGCCATCGGCCCAGCCGACCGGGCCGGGTTTCACGGCGTCGAAGAAACGGAACAGACCAAAGGCCAGCACCTGGCCGACCAGACCGGTGGGCATGATCAGCCACAGCACCAGCCAGAAGGCCACCACCTCGTCCCAGACCACGCTGCCGGGGTCGAGCACGCCCATGTTGCGTGCCGTCACGCTGCAGGCCCACCAGCCCACGGGCAGCGAGAGCGCGATCAGCACGCCCCAACGGGCATCGCTCATCCAGGGCGACAGCGCGGCAAAGGCCAGCCAGGCCCACAGCGTGCCGGCCGTCCCAGGGGCGATGCGCGACAGGCCCGAGCCGAAGCCCAGGGCGATCCAGTGTGCCGGGTGCGCCAGCAGAAAGCGCACGCTGGGCCGGGCCGGCGGCGCGGGCTGGCCGGGGTCTTCGGGAAACACGGTGACGGGACCGGCGTAAGGGTCGTGCTGGGGCGAAGCGTTCATGCTCTGGGTTGCTGGGCCAGGTAGGCCTCCAGTTGGGCGAAGGTGCCGTTGCAGCCGGCGGCCATGGAGGCATGGCCGGTCTGGAAGGCGAAGATTTCGTCCGGCGTGGACTGGTAGGGCGCCCATTCGATGTGGACGTGGGTCTTGCCGCCGATGTCCTGGAAGGTGGTGGTGGACAGGGTCTGCAGCGGCCAGGCCGGCGACATGGGGTGGCGCGTGAGGCTGCCCTTGGCGTCGGAAAAGCTCACCACCATGGACAGCTTGTGCGGCGCCTCGATGTCCACGAACACCCACTTGCCCCACATCTCGAAGCCGGTGGGCGTGCGCAGGCAGTAGTGGAATTCGCCGCCGGGGCGAAAGTCGTAGCGGCTGTGCGGCATGGAAAAGCCTTGTGGGCCGAACCAGGCCTGCAGCGCGTCCTGGTCGGTATAGGCCTTCCAGACCACGTCCAGCGGCGCGTCGACGGTACGGCTGATGCGAAAGATGCTGGCGGGCGGGGGGGCGTAAGGGTCGCTCATGGCAGGAGGGCTCCGGTTGGGTGCACCACTGTAGCAGCGCCGTGGCGCGCCGCGGGCTCAGGATGGGCTGTGGCGGCGCTGGTTGCACAGCGCGTGGCTGATGGCCAGATTCTCCTGGTGGCTGTTACCCCCTTCACTCAAGGGGCGAATGTGCTCCAGCGTGGCGTCCGCCGGGGCCACATGCTGGCCGCAGACCCAGCAGGGCACCACGCCGTGCAGCTGGCGGGCCACGGTCTTGTAGATCTTGTCGCGGGTCAGTCCCAGGCGGCTCATGCTGCGAAATGGTCGAAGGAGTGGAAGGTGTTGGCCACCGGTCGGCCCTGGCTGTCCACCAGGCGCAGGCCCGGTTCGGTGTCGATGCGACCGATGCGCGTGACCGGCGTGGCGCTGGCCTGGGCGGCAGCTTGGACGGCGGCGCGTTGGGCGGGGGCGGCGGTGAAGACCAGCTCGTAGTCGTCGCCGCCGGCCAACACGCAGCGCAGCACGGTTTCGGCTGGAAGTTGTTGATGAAATAGGGTTCTAGCCCTCGTGGAATGTGCGCGAGCAGCTAGCAAATTGATAGCGATTCCGGTGTCCAGCGTGGTGCCCACGCCAGAGCGTTCCAGGATGTGGCCCAGGTCGCCGATCAGGCCGTCGCTGATGTCGGCCGCGGCGTTGGCCACGCCGCGCAGGGCCAGGCCCAGGGCCACGCGCGGGGTCGGGCACTCCAGCCGTGCGCGGGCGCGGCTGAGCACATCGGCCGGCAGTTGGATGTGGTCTTGCAGGGCTTCCAGTGCCAGGCGGGCGTCGCCCAGGGTGCCGCTTACATACACGTCATCACCCGGCTTCGCACCACTGCGCAGCAGGGCTTGCGTGGGCAGCATGCCGGCGCGCGGCGCCGTGCCGGCCGGCACCTCGCCAAAGACGGTGATGCAGATGTTGAGCGGCCCGCGCGTGGTGTCGCCGCCGATCAGCTCACAGCCATGGGCATCGGCCAGGGCCAGCAGACCCTCGGCAAAGGCGGCCAGCCAGGGTTCATCGGCCGTGGGCAGGGCCAGCGCCAGGGTGAATGCCAGGGGCTGTGCGCCGCAAGCGGCCAGGTCGCTCAGGTTCACGGCCAGCGCCTTGTGGCCCAGGGTGCGCGGGTCCACGTCAGCAAAGAAGTGGCGCCCGGCCACCAGCATGTCGCTGGAGATGGCTACCTGCATGCCGGGGCTCGGTTGCAGCAGGGCGCAGTCGTCGCCCACGCCCAGCACGGCGCGCGGCGTGGGTCGGGTGAAGTAGCGCCGGATCAGGTCAAACTCGCCCACCGGATGCGTCCTCGCGGTTGGGCCACACGAATTGGCGGGGCGACTGGCGCAGTCGGCGCCACAGGGCGCGGCGGATGCGCACGCGTGCCGCGGGCGAGACGCTGTGCGCACGCAGGGCCACGCGGAAAGCCAGGTAGAAGCTCACCACCAGGTTGAGCAGGCCGATGAAGGGGATGCTGGCCAGCGCCCACCACAGGTCGGCGTGGCGCGCCACCTCCCACCCCAGGCTGGCGCAGGCGGCGCCGAGCTGGCCGGTGGACAGGGTGACGTGGCGCACCTCCAGGCCCAGGCCCAGAAAGGTGAAGATCGCCGGCAGCAGGCCCAGCAGGAAGCCCAGTGAGATGTTGGCGGCAAAGCCCGAAATGTTGGCCCGCAGGAACTGCGCCCAGCGCGCCGCGCGTGCCACGCCCAGGCGCTGGGTGACGCGCGGGTTGTAGCGCAGGGCCGAGTCCAGACGGTGCAGCACGAACCAGTTTTCCACCCAGCCGGCAATGATGCTGGAGGCGAACAGCAGCACCCCGGTGAAGGCGGCAAACAGCAGCGAGGGGCCGGCCAGGGTGAGCGAATGGAACACGTGCTCGGCTTCCTTGGCGTCGATCATGGGCTGGCCGGTCAGCAGGGAGATCAGCAGCGACAGCAGCACCGCCGCCGGGAACACCACCACCACGTTGCCCAGCACGGCCGCCGCCTGCGAGCGCGCCAGGTGGGTGACCTCGTCCACAAAGCCCTCCACGGCGTCGGCGCCGGAGACGTCGTGCAGCTTGGCGGCCATGGCCGGGGCCGTCATGGCCGGCTGCTTGGTGGCCAGGGTGAAGTGCAGCAGTTGGATCAGCACGAAGCTGGCCGCATACGCCGCGCCCGACCAGAAACCGTACCAGAAGGCCGACAGGCCCAGGGCCATGATGGCGAACTTGAGGAAGGTGGTGACGGCGGTCAGCGCGCCGCCGCCGGCCGCGCTCTTGAGCATGGCGTGGTACTCGGCGCGGGTGCGGGTGATGTAGTGCTCGCCGGTCTCGGCGCTACGCTCGGCCACCTTGGCCGCCAGCAGCGAGGTGCTGTTGGCCACCAGCGCGCGCAGGCTGCGCTGGTACTGGCCCACGCTGGCCAGGTGCGCCAGCAGGTGCGCGCTGTGCAGGTGGCTGGGTTCGCCGAGCAGGCAGTCCAGCAGGGCGCGGATGCGCAGCACGCGCTCGCGCAGCTGGCGCAGGCGAAACACCAGGTCCACCGAGATGCCGTGGGCGTCCAGGTGGGTGTAGGCGGTGGCGGCTGCGTGGCGGCAGGCGTCGAGCTGCTGGCGGAAGTGCTGGCTGGCGTGCTCCACCTGGTCGCGGGTGCCGTGGCCATTGCGCAGGGCGATCCAGGCCATGCGCAGTGCATCGGCATCGGCGGCCAGGGCGTGGAAGGGGCTGGCGGTGTGGGTGGCGGTCGTCATGCGCTGGCGGATCTCGGGCGAGAAGCCGGCGGCACGGACCTGGCTGGTGCAGTAGGTGATGGCTTCCAGCAGGGTTTCCTGCCAGTGCGTGAGCGTGGGGCAGGCCTGGACGTGCGCGCCGCTGGCCGGGGCGCTGAGCAGGGTGCCCAGGCGCGCCAGCGTGGGCTCGGGCAGGGCGGCCAGCCAGGAGGCGTCCAGCGAGGCCGGCATCACCAGGGCAAACAGTTCAGAGGCGTCGCTGGTTTCCGGCGAAGTAGGCAGCAGCTTGCGGTGCAGGCGCTCCACCAGCTCGCTGACGAAGGCGTTGCGCGTGGCAAAGCCGTAGTCCGACAGCAGCGTGGTGCCGTCCACCGTGTCCAGCAGGGTGCGCCACCAGACCTGCAGGCGGATGGGCATGTGCGGGCGGGCGTCCACCGCGTCCAGGAAGGCGCTGACGCGCGCCGCCGCCGCCTCGGCGCTGCCCTCGGCACCGCGAATCCAGTGGAACAGGGCGATCAGCCACAGGTGGCGCTGGACCAGGTCGGCATCGGGGTCCAACGCGTCGAGCAGCGCGGCCAGTTCGGGCGAGGTTGGCGCGGCGGCGTTCAGTGGCGAAGAGATGGATGGCATCAATGCAGGGTGCGCCGCCCGCCGGTGCCGGCCTCGCCGCTGAGGGCGTCCAGCACGAACATGGGGATGTCGGCCTCGAAGCGCTCACCGTCCTCTGCCACGCAGAACAGGCTGCCGTGCATGGTGCCGGTGGGGGTTGCCAGGCGGGTGCCGCTGGTGTATTCGAAGGCCTGCCCGGGCTTGAGCAGGGGTTGCTGGCCGACCACGCCCAGGCCCTTGACCTTTTCGGTGCGGCCGTTGGCGTCGTTGATGTTCCAGGCGCGGGAGATCACCTGGGCCGCCACCTCGCCGGTGTTGGTGATGGTGACGGTGTAGGCAAAGACGTACAGGTCCTCGTCCGGGTCGGATTGCTCGGGCAGGTACTGCGGCGTCACCTCGACGGTCATGTGGTACTGGGCCATGACCGCGATGCTATCCTGAATTTGAGGCCGTGGCGCGCTGCGGGCCGTGCCGCACTAGGCGCGTGCGGATCGGGCCATTACACTCGCGCCATGACCTACCGCATCGCCCCCTCCATCCTGTCCGCCGACTTCGCCCGCCTGGGCGAAGAGGTTCGCAATGTCATCGCCGCCGGCTCGGACTGGATCCATTTCGACGTGATGGACAACCATTACGTGCCCAACCTGACCTTTGGGCCCATGGTCTGCCAGGCCCTCAAGCCGCATGCCAAGACGCCCGCTGGCGTGGCCGTGCCGATCGACGTGCACCTGATGATCTCGCCGGTGGATGCGCTGGCCGGCGCCTTTGCCGAGGCCGGTGCCGACTACATCAGCTTCCACCCGGATGCCTCCGGCCACGTGCACCGCTCCATCCAGGCCATCCGCTCCAAGGGCGTCAAGCCGGGGCTGGTGTTCAACCCGGCCGAGCCGCTGGACGTGCTGGATTGGGTGATCGATGACATCGACCTGATCCTCATCATGAGCGTCAACCCCGGCTTTGGCGGCCAGAGCTTCATCGACTCGGCCCTGCGCAAGATCGAGGCCGTGCGCAAGCGCATCGATGCCTCTGGCAAGGACATCCGCCTGGAAGTGGACGGCGGCATCAAGACCGACAACATCCGCCGCGTGGCCGATGCCGGCGCCGACACCTTCGTGGCCGGCAGCGCCATCTTCGGCAAGCCCGATTACAAAGGGGTGATCGACGCCATGCGCGCAGCGCTGGCCGCCTGAGGCTGCCCTAAAGGCTTGGCACGCGACACCATCGTCCGACTCCATGCCAAGCCCTGAACCCGCCGAATTTGCGTCCGAGTCGCAGAGCGCACTGATCGAACGCATGAAGCGCCTGGCCCTGGTGGCCGAGCGCAGTTCCAACGCCGTGGTACTGGCCGACGCGGACCGCTGCGTGGTCTGGGTCAATCAGGCCTTCACGGCCATGACCGGCCTGACGCTGGAGTCTTGCCTGGGCAAGCGCATGGCCGTATTGCTGGAGCGCGGCCACGCCGACCCGGCCGCGGCGGCCCAGTTCCGCGAAGCGGTCGCCAGTGGCCAAGCGCTCAAGCGCGAGATCACGTTGCGCGCCGTCACCGGCGAGGCGCGCTGGGCGTTGATGGACATGCAGCCCATGCGCGGTGATGACGGCGCGGTGTCCGGCTGGGTAACTGTGGCCACCGACCTGACCGATGTGCGGGCCCAACAGCAACTGTTGACCCTGGCCGTGGACGGCGCCGGCCTGGGCACTTGGCAGTGGGACATTGCCAGCGGCGCCATGCAGTGCAACCAGCGCCTGATGGACATCGTGGGCTACCAGAGCGGCCAGGTCGGCATGACGGCCAAGGACTGGAACGCGATGATCCACCCGGAGGACCTGCCCCCCTGGATGGCCGCGGTGCAGGCCCAGTTGCGCGACCCCGACGTGCCATTGCGCATGTCGGTGCGCCTGCGCCACGGCAGCCGGCGCTGGGTGTGGATCCTGTTCGTGGGCGCCGTGGTGGACCGTGATGCCCAGGGGCGCGGCCTGCGCATGGCCGGCGTGGCCCTGGACGTGCAGGCGCAAAAGGCCATGGAGCAAGAACTGCGCACGGCCGCCCGCACCGACGGCCTGACGCAATTGCCCAATCGCAGCGTGGTGCTGCAGGCCATTGCCCAGGCCATCGCGCGCGGCAAGACCCAGCCGGGCTATTGCTTTGCCGTGCTGTTCATGGATTTCGACCGCTTCAAGCAGGTCAACGACACCCTGGGCCATGCCGTGGGCGATGAGTTGCTGCGCCAGATCGCCACCCGTCTGCAGGACAGCCTGCGGCCCGGTGACACGCTGATGCATACCAGCGACTTTTCCCACGTGGCCGCGCGCATCGGCGGCGATGAGTTCGTGGTGCTGCTGGACGACATCCGCGGCGACCTGGACGCCGAGATCGTGGCCAGCCGGCTGATCGACGTGCTCTCGCTGCCCTACAGCATCGACAGCCACAAGGTGAACTCTTCGGCCAGCATCGGCATCGTCACCAACAGCCATGCCGCCGACGATGCCGACAGCGTGCTGCGCGACGCCGACATCGCCATGTACGAGGCCAAGCGCACCGGGCGCGGGCGCTATGTGTTGTTCGAGCCCAGCATGCGCCAGCAGGTCAGCGCCTCGGTGGCGCTGGAAAACGACCTGCGTCAGGCGCTGGAGCAGGGCGAGCTGTTCGTGGTCTACCAGCCACTGGTGGAGTTGGGTGGCGGTGGCTTTGCCGGCATGGAGGCGCTGCTGCGCTGGCGCCACCCGCAGCGCGGCCTGGTGTCGCCGGTGGAGTTCGTGCCCGTGGCCGAGGCTTGCGGCCTGATCGGCGCACTGGGCCAGTTCGTGCTGCAGAGCGCCTGCAAGACCTTTGCCGCCATGGACTTGCCAGCTCGGCCGGACGGTGCGCCGGTCACGCTGGCGGTCAACCTGTCACGCGCGCAACTGCGCCAGCCCGGCCTGGTGGCCGATGTGCAGGACGCCCTGCGCGCCAACGACCTGTCGCCGCAACAGCTGATCCTGGAGGTGACCGAGAGCCTGGCCGCGCAGGACGAGGTGGTGCTGGCCACGCTGCATGCCATCCGCGCCCTGGGCGTGGCGCTGTCGCTGGACGACTTTGGCACCGGTTACTCCTCGCTGTCCTGCCTGCACGAGCTGCCGGTGAATTTCGTCAAGGTGGACCGCTCCTTTGTCGGCCAGGCGCAGAGCAGCGCCTACCACCGGGTGCTGATCGAAGCCACCATCCGCATGGCCCAGACCCTGGGCCTGGGCACGGTGGCCGAGGGGATCGAGACTGCGGACCAGGCCCGGCTGATGGCCGAGCTGGGCTGTGACAAGGGCCAGGGCTACCTGTTCAGCCGGCCGCTGGAGGCCCAGGCGCTGGTGGCCTGGGCCGCGCAGCGCCAGGGTCTGGTGGGCGCCCGCGGTTAGACCGTCACCAGGCCGCCTGCCGTGGCGGTGCTTTCATCAACCTTGAAGGCCGAGACTACCTGCACCAGGTCGTGGGCCTGGCTCTTGAGGCTGCTGGCGGCGGCGGCCATCTGTTCGACCAGTGCGGCGTTCTGCTGGGTGGCCTGGTCCATCTGCTGCACCGCCTCGCCCACCTGGTTGACGCCGTTGGACTGCTCGCCGCTGGCGGCGCTGATCTCGCCAACGATGTCGGTCACGCGCTTGATGCTGTCCACCACCTCGGTCATGGTGGTGCCGGCCTGGTCCACCAGGGCCGAGCCATGTTCCACGCGCTCCACGCTGGCATTGATCAGGGCGGTGATTTCCTTGGCGGCCTCGGCGCTGCGCTGGGCCAGGCTGCGCACCTCCGATGCCACCACGGCAAAGCCGCGGCCCTGCTCGCCGGCTCGGGCGGCTTCCACCGCCGCATTCAAGGCCAGGATATTGGTCTGGAAGGCAATGCCGTCGATCACGCTGATGATGTCGGAAATCTTGCGGCTCGATTCGTTGATGCCCTTCATGGTCTCCACCACCTGGTTGACCACCTGGCCGCCCTGCACCGCCACTGACGAGGCGTTGAGCGCCAGCTGATTCGCCTGGCGGGCATTGTCCGCGTTGTGCCTGACGGTGGAGCCCAGTTCCTCCATGGAGGCGGCGGTCTCTTCCAGCGCGCTGGCTTGGCTTTCGGTACGGGCGGAGAGGTCGTGGTTGCCCTGGGCGATCTCGGCGCTGGCGGTGGCCACGCCCTCGGAGCCCTGGCGCACGCGAATCACCAGGCGTGACAGATTGGTTTGCATGTCCTGCAGGGACTGCAACAGGTGGCCGATTTCGTCCTGCCCATGCAGGGTGATGGCGTTGTTGAGTTGGCCGTGTGCCACCTTGTCGGCCAGTCGCACGGCCTCGCCCAGCGGCAGCACGATGCGTCGGCTCAGCCAGATGCCACCGGCCATGCTGACCACGACGACCACGAACATCACGGTAAGGGCCAGGGCCGTGCTGCGGCTGGCGTCCAGCGTGGCCGCGGAAGACGTGGCGGCTTCGGCCTTGGACAGCTTGTCCTTGAGCTCGGTCATCAGCATGCCGGATTCGCGGTCCTTGCCGCGCGCCGACTTGTCGCCAGCGGACGATTCGAAGCCGGCGGCCTTGAACGCCTCGAATGCCGTCTTGTAGGCATCGGCCACCACGAGGATGGCGTGGTCCAGTTTGCCCAGCGTGTCGCGGGCGTCGGCGTCCATGGGCATCTTGTCCAACTCGCGCAGGCCTTCCTGCACGGCCTGCATTTCCTTGAGGTGGGAGGTCCAGTACTTGTCCAGGTCCTTAGGGTCCTTGCCGCGTAGCAGCACGTTCTTCCATTCCTGGACGGCGGTGGAGAAGCGGGTATCGATCTGTGCCACCTTCTTGTGCGCGGCCACGGTCGCCAGCACCTGGTGCTCGTACACATCCAGGGAGCGGTTGAGCTTGTAGATGCCGAACAGGGCACCGAGGAGCATGAGTCCCAGGGCCAGGGCAAAGGACAGGGGGAGTTTCAGTCGCAAGTTCATGGAATGTCTCCAGCGGCGTGTGGCTCAGCCAGTCAACGGGTCTTACACACTGTAACGGTATTTCCCCGGGCTGTCTCGGGATTGAGTGCACCAGTCCGGGGTAGGTTGGGCGCAAAAAAAACCTGCAGGCCGAGGCGCTGCAGGTTGGTGCGTGGAGACGCTGTCGAGGGCTACTTGACGCCCAGCATGGCGTCCTTGAGCGCGTGGTCGGCCGGCACATTGCCGAACCAGATCGACATGATGGCCTTGTAGAACTCGGGCTCCTTGAACGGCTCGCCCTGAACCTTGCCCTTGGCCGTGATCACCATGCCGGTGCCGGGAATCCAGTCCAGCGTGATGATGTCGCCGGGCACCAGCAGCTTGTTGACGGTGAAGATGTCGCCCATGCGGATCAGGCCGGGCACCAGCTTGGACATTTCGGCCTTGCTGTTGTTGTCTTCCACGCCGCGGGTGAGCAGCTTGCCGAAGGGGCCGGCCTCGATCTCGCGCAGAAAGGTCATGGTCAGGCGCTTGGGGCCGGGCGCGGCGATCAGTTCATCCAGCGACGTGACTTTTTTGGTGGTGTGGAGGCTGGCAACGTACACCTTGAAAATGGCCTTGTAGCGCGTGCCGGCACCATTGAGTTGCAATGTGGATCCGCCGACGGACACGCTGTCCTCCACCTTGACGCCATTGATGGTGACAGGTGCGGCGACGCTGGCCAGGGACATCAGCAGGCCGGCGACCAGAAGCAAAAGGGGACGGATCAGGCGCATGGTGGGGTGTTCCGAAAAGTGAACGGTCGTTCGCATTGTGCGACCCCATTGTCTGGCGCGCAAGGGGTGCCGGGCAATGGGGTTTGTGCGGAGCGGATCCTCAGGACATGTCGCCCATCAGGTTTTCCTTGAGCTTCCAGTAGGCGGGCGAGGGGCCGAGCCAGATGCCCATCAGGGCCTTGAAGAATTCGGGCTCCTTGAACACCTCGGGCTGGACCTTGCCCTTGACCGTGACCACCAGCCCGGTGCCGGGCGTCCAGTCCATGAGGATCACATCTCCCGCAACGAAGTTCTTGTGGATGGTGAACAACTCGCTCATCTTCATCAGGCCCGGTACCAGCTTGGACATTTCGGCCTTGGGGTTGTTGTCCTCCATGCCGCGGGTGAGCAGCTTGCCGAAGGGGCCGGCCTCGATCTCGCGCGTCATCACCAGCACCATGCGCTTGGGGCCGGGCGCGGCGATCAGCTCTTCCAGGTTGGCGACCTTCTTGCTGGTGTAGAGCTCGGCCACGTAGACCTTGAACGGCCCTTTGTAGCGGATGCCGGCGCCGTTGAGTTGCAGCTTGGTGCCGCTCACGGTGGCGCTGTCTTCCACCTTGACGCCGGCAATGTCGACGGTATTGGCCAGGGCCGCCGCCCCCACCAGCAGAGCCAGCGCACCGCCGGCCAGTGACTTCAGAATGTGCATGATGGTCTGTCCCGTGGGAAAAAGTGAACTGTCGTTCGTTTTTAGGTGAGACGATTCTGCGCCCTTAATCTTGAGTGGCCACCTAGGGTTTCTGCGGAGTTAGGGGGACACCCCGAATTCCGTCCGCTGGAGAAGGGGGGCATCGGTTTGCTACACTGCGCGGATGTTCATTCACCGCATCTTCATCACGGGTTGTAGCGACCGGGGAGCCTGGCCCTGGCGGACGCAGACCGTCATGCCAGAACCCGCTGCGGTGGTTGGCGCCTGAATACCAGGCCGTCCCAACATCGCACACCACGGGTTTCGCGCGATCAAGCGGCACGGACCCCCACTCCGACATCTTGCGCGCACCCAGTCTTTCCCCGGCGTAGGCCTTGGGGAAATCGGTTTGAATGACACGCCCCGACAGCAGACGGGCGTTGGTGGCACCCGGTGTCGCCGTGCAATGAGAGGACTCCATCCGTGATTTCCGAACCCGAATTCCAGGCCCTGGCCGCCCGGGGTTACAACCGCATCCCCATGATGGCCCAGGCCTTTGCCGACCTGGAAACCCCGCTGTCGCTGTACCTCAAGCTGGCCCACGTGCCCAGCGACGCGGCCACGACCGACCCCGATAGCGGCAAATACAGCTTTCTGCTCGAATCCGTCGTTGGCGGCGAACGCTTCGGCCGTTACAGCTTCATCGGCCTGCCGGCCCGCACCTTGGTGCGCGCCAGCGGCTTTGGTGACGCCGCCCGCACCGAGGTCGTGACCGACGGCGTGGTGGTGGAGAGCGCGGCGGGCAACCCGCTGGACTTCATCGCTGCCTACCAGCAGCGCTTCAAGGTGGCGCTGCGCCCGGGCCTGCCGCGCTTCTGCGGCGGCCTGGCCGGCTACTTCGGCTACGACGCCGTGCGCTACATCGAGAAGAAACTCGAAGCCACCTGCCCGCCGGACGAGCTGGGTTGCCCCGACATCCTGCTGCTGCAGTGCGAGGAACTGGCCGTCATCGACAACCTGTCAGGCAAGCTCTATCTGATCGTCTACGCCGATCCGGGGCAGCCCGAGGCCTATTCTCGCGGCAAGCGCCGCCTGCGCGAGTTGAAGGACCGGCTGGTCCAGGCCGTCAGCATTCCGGCCGTCAAGCCCACGCAGAGCCACCCGGCCCAGCGCGACTTTGCCAAGGCCGACTACCTGGCGGCTGTCGACCGCGCCAAGGAGCTGATCGCCGGTGGCGACTTCATGCAGGTGCAGGTCGGCCAGCGCATCAAGAAGCGCTACACCGAGTCGCCGCTGTCGCTGTACCGCGCGCTGCGCTCGCTGAACCCCAGCCCCTACATGTACTACTACCACTTTGGCGACTTCCAGGTGGTGGGGGCATCGCCCGAGATTCTGGTGCGGCAGGAGCAGGTGGCGGTGGATGGCAAGACCGGCACCAAGGTGACGATTCGCCCCTTGGCCGGCACCCGCCCGCGCGGTGCCACGCTCGAGGCCGACAAAGCCGCCGAGCTGGAACTGGTGGACGACCCCAAGGAGCGCGCCGAGCACGTGATGCTGATCGACCTGGCGCGCAACGACATCGGCCGCATCGCCGAGATCGGCTCGGTCAAGGTGACGGACGCCTTCACCGTGGAACGCTACAGCCACGTCATGCACATCGTCAGCAACGTCGAAGGCACGCTGCTGCCGGGCATGACCAATATGGATGTGCTCAAGGCCACGTTTCCGGCGGGCACGCTGACCGGCGCGCCCAAGGTGCACGCCATGGAACTGATCGACCAGTTGGAACCCATCAAGCGCGGCATCTACGGCGGTGCCTGCGGCTACATCAGCTACGCTGGCGACATGGACGTGGCGATTGCCATCCGCACCGGCATCATCAAGAACAACACCCTGTACGTGCAGGCGGCCGCCGGCGTGGTGGCCGACAGCGTGCCGGAACTGGAATGGAAGGAAACCGAGGCCAAGGCCCGCGCGCTGTTGCGCGCCGCCGAGCTGGTGGAGGAGGGACTGGAATGAAAGCTAAAGCCATCCAGGCGGTGCAGCACTGCGCCTCCATGACCGAAGTGCGCGCGAACATCGACGCGCTGGACGACATCCTGGTGCCGCTGCTGGTGCAGCGCGTGGGCTACATGACCCAGGCCGCGCGCATCAAGCAGAACGTGGCCCATGTGCGCGACGAGGCCCGCATCCAGGCCATCGTGGACCGGGTGCGTGCCCAGGCGGTGGCCGAGGGCGGCGAGCCCGCTGTCATCGAGGCCATCTACCGCGACATGATGGAGGTGTGCATCGCCTTTGAACACCGCGAGTTTGCCCGCCTGCGTGAAGAAGGGGTGACGGTATGAAACTGCTGATGATCGACAACTACGACAGCTTCACCTACAACATCGTCCAGTACTTCGGTGAACTGGGCGCGCAGGTGGAGGTGTTCCGCAACGACGAGATCACGGTGGAGGGCATCGCCGCGCGCAACCCCGACCGGCTGGTGATCTCCCCCGGCCCCTGCTCGCCGGCCGAGGCCGGGATTTCGGTGCCGGCCATCCGGCACTTCATGGGCAAGCTGCCCATCCTGGGCGTTTGCCTGGGCCACCAGAGCATTGGTGCCGCGCTGGGCGGCACCATCATCCGCGCGCAACAGCTCATGCACGGCAAGACCAGCGTCATCACCACGACGCAGGAGGGCGTGTTCGCTGGGCTGCCGAAACAGTTCACGGTGAACCGCTACCACTCGCTGGCGATTGAGCGTTCGACCTGCCCCCAAGAGCTGGCCATCACCGCCTGGACCGATGACGGCGAGATCATGGGCGTGCGCCACACCGGCTTGGCGGACGACGTGCGCATGGAAGGGGTGCAGTTCCACCCCGAATCCATCCTCACCGAGCATGGCCACGCCATGTTGCAGAACTTCTTGCGTTGAACAGATGCTATGAAAATAGTAGCTGCTCACGCACTATCCACGAGGGCTGGAGGCCGAAATGACTAATACGAATCGACCCCTGGTCGACCTGCGCAGCGACACCGTGACCCGCCCCACGCCCGCCATGCGCGAGGCCATGGCGGCCGCGCCCCTGGGCGACGACGTGTTCGGCGACGACCCCACCGTCAACGCGCTGCAAGACAGCCTGGCCCAGCGCCTGGGCTTCGAGGCGGCGCTGTTCATGGCCAGCGGCACGCAGAGCAACCTGTGCGCCATCCTGGCCCACTGCGGCCGGGGGGACGAATACATCGTCGGCCAGCTGGCCCACACCTACCGCTACGAGGGCGGAGGTGCCGCCGTGCTGGGCAGCGTGCAGCCGCAGCCGCTGGTGCAGGACGCCGGCGGGCGCATGGCACTGATGGATGTGGCCGGCGCCATCAAGCCCGACGACTGCCACTTTGCCCGCACCCGGCTGCTGTGCCTGGAAAACACCTGGAACGGCCACCCCATGCCCTGGGACTATCTGCAAGGCATGGCGGGGTTGGCGCGTGATAAGGGCCTGGCCCTGCACCTGGATGGCGCGCGCTTGTTCAATGCCGCCGTGGCATCCAAGACGGCGGGCGAGTCGGCCTGGGATGCCGCACGGCGCATTACCGGCCTGTTCGACAGCGTGTCGGTCTGCTTCAGCAAGGGGCTGGGCGCGCCCATCGGTTCGGCCCTGTGCGGCAGCCGCGAGCTGATCGCTCGCGCCCACCGCGTCCGCAAGATGGCCGGCGGCGGCATGCGCCAGGTCGGCCTGCTGGCGGCGGCCGCGGCCCATGCGCTGGACCACCATGTGGAACGCCTGGCCGACGACCATGCCCTGGCCCAGCGCCTGGCCCTGGGGTTGCAGGGCATTGAGGGCCTGGCCGTGCGCTCGGCCCAGACCAATATCGTGTTTGTCGATGTGGCGGGCGACCGCGGCCCGGCGCTGCTGGCCTTCCTGAAGGACCACGGCGTGCTGGCCACCGGCCTGATCGGCCTGCGCTTCGTCACCCACCTGGACGTGGACGCCGCCGGCATCGACCACACGATTGCCTGTGTGCGGCAGTTCTTTGCCCAATCCGGCTCGGCAGTGGCAGCAGGCGCTGCCAGCGGCCCCTATTGAAGTGGAAGGACGGCCATGAGTTTCGATTCGCTGCTGCTATTCGTCATCGCCGGTCTGCTCTTGAACCTGACGCCGGGGCCGGACGTGCTCTACATCGTCAGCAACGCGCTGCGCAGTGGGGCGCGGGCCGGTATCGCCGCCGCCTTCGGCATCACGGCGGGCTGCTTCGTGCACATCATCGCCGCGGCTGTCGGTGTGAGCGCACTGATGGCCGCGTCCGCCACCGCGTTTGCCGTGCTCAAGTGGCTGGGCGCCGCCTACCTGGTCTACGTGGGCCTGCGCCTGCTCACGTCCAAGGCTGGGAGTGCTATCAAATTGGAAGCTGGTCACGCAGATTCCACGAGGGCTAGCACCACAATTGACTACAAGACGATCTTCGTGCGCGGCTTTGGCACGAATGCGCTGAATCCCAAGGTGGCGCTGTTCTTCCTGGCCTTTGTGCCGCAGTTCATCGCCCCCACGGTGGAGCACAAGCCGCTGGCCTTTCTGCTGCTGGGCCTGCTGTTCAACTTCAACGGTCTGTGGGTCAACATCGGCTGGGCGCTGGCGGCGGCCTGGTTGGCGGGCCGCGCCGGTGTCGTGCAGAAAGGCATGCACTGGCTGGACCGTGTGGCCGGCGCGATGTTCGTCGGGTTCGGAGTCAAACTGGCGCTGACCGAAGCGCCCACTGCGTAAACAAAGGAAGCACCATGCCCACCCCCCTTTGCCAGATCACCCCGCAGGAAGCCCTGCAACGCACCATCGAGCATCGCGAGATCTTTCACGACGAGATGCTGCACCTGATGCGCCAAATCATGTCCGGCGAGATGTCGCCGGTGATGATGGCGGCCATCACGACCGGGCTGCGCGTCAAGAAGGAAACCATTGGCGAGATCACCGCCGCCGCCCAGGTCATGCGCGAGTTCTCGACCAAGGTCGAGGTCGCCGACCGCAAGCATCTGGTGGACATCGTCGGCACCGGGGGCGATGGCTCGCACACCTTCAACATCTCCACCTGCTCCATGTTCGTGGCCGCAGCAGCGGGTGCCAAGGTCAGCAAGCACGGTGGGCGGGGCGTCAGCAGCAAGAGCGGCAGCGCCGATGTGCTGGAGAGCCTGGGTCTGAACATCAACCTCTCGCCCGCAGCCATTGCACAGTGCATCGCCGACGTCGGCGTGGGCTTCATGTTCGCGCCGAATCACCACCCGGCGATGAAGAACGTGGCCCCGGTGCGCCGCGAAATGGGCATCAAGACCATCTTCAATCTGCTGGGTCCGCTGACCAACCCGGCCGGCGCGCCCAACATCCTGATGGGCGTGTTCCACCCCGATCTGGTCGGCATCCAGGTGCGCGTGATGCAGCGCTTGGGCGCCGAGCACGCGGTCGTCGTGTACGGGCGCGACGGCATGGACGAGGTCTCGCTGGGCGCCTCCACACTGGTCGGTGAGTTGAAGGACGGCGTCATCACCGAATACGAAATCCACCCCGAAGACTTCGGCATGGTCATGGCCAGCAACCGCGCGCTCAAGGTGGAAACACCGGACGACTCGCGTGCCATGCTGCTGGGTGTGCTGGACAACCAGGCAGGTCCAGCCAAGGACATCGTGGTACTCAACGCCGGCGTGGCGCTGTACGCCGCCAACGTCGCGTCCAGCATGGCCGAGGGCATTGCGCTGGCGCGGGCCACCATCGAATCCGGCGCCGCTAAGGCCAAGTTGCAGCAATTGATGGCCCGCTCGCAGGCCCTGGCCAGGGTCTGACATGGCCGCCATCTGGAATGATTCGGGCACCTGGATCGCGCTGGGCGTCTCGGCGCTGTTCATCGTCGCGGGGCTGGTTTTGCACCGCGTGTTCATCCGTATTTTGAAATCCGGCGACACGCCGGCATCCAACCATGAGTGACATTCTCGACAAGATCGTTGCCGTCAAGCACCAGGAGGTGGCCGCGGCCAAGAAACGTACGTCGCTGGAGGCGATGCGCGCCGACGCCGAGAGCCGCGTGCTGACGCGCGACTTCGTCGGCGCCCTGCGCGCCAAGATTGCCGCTGGCAAGCCGGCCGTGATCGCCGAGATCAAGAAGGCCAGCCCGAGCAAGGGCGTGTTGCGCGAAGACTTCATTCCCGCCGACATCGCCCAGAGCTATGCCGAGTACGGCGCGGCCTGCCTGTCGGTGCTGACCGACCAGCAGTTCTTTCAGGGCCGCATCGACTACCTGAAGCAGGCCCGCGCCAGTTGCCAGTTGCCGGTGCTGCGCAAGGACTTCATGATCGACCCATACCAGATCTACGAGTCGCGGGCCATCGGCGCCGACGCCGTGCTCTTGATCGCCGCCTGCCTGGACGACGCCCAGATGAAGGACCTGGAAGCCATCGCCCGTAGCTTGGACATGGCCGTGCTGGTCGAGGTGCACGACGGCGCCGAACTGGAGCGCGCGCTGAAATTGAAGACGCCGCTGATCGGCATCAACAACCGCAACCTCAAGACCTTCGAGGTGACGCTGGACACCACGTTGGCGCTGAAGGACAAGGTTCCTGCCGACCGCCTGCTGGTGACCGAAAGCGGCATCCTGACGCGTGACGACGTGCTGCGCATGGGCGCGGCCGGCGTCAACGCCTTCCTGGTCGGCGAGGCCTTCATGCGCGCGCCGGAACCGGGCGAGGCGCTGGCGGCCCTGTTTGGCTGAATGCGCGCCATGGAAGCGGAACTGTCTCCCGAGCCCGCCCCGGTAGCTGACCAGCTGCAAACCGCCAACCCGGCCGACTGGCCGGTGGCGCCCGGTTGGCAACCCCTGGTGGAGCGCTTCTTCCAGTCGGACGCCGGTCAAGGCCTGTTGGCTTTTCTGGGTGAGCGCCTGTATGCCGGCGCCACCGTGTTCCCGCCCCAGCCCCTGCGTGCCCTGCAACTGACCCCGCCCGAGGCCGTGCGGGTGGTCATCCTGGGGCAGGACCCGTACCACGGGCGCGGTCAGGCCGAGGGGCTGGCCTTTTCCGTGGCGCCCGGGGTGCGCCTACCGCCATCGCTGCAAAACATCTTCAAGGAGTTGCAGCGTGACCTGGGTACTCCGTTTCCGCCCTTTCCGCAGCCCGGTGGCAGCCTCGTGAAATGGGCCAAGCAGGGTGTGCTGCTGCTCAACACCTGCCTGACGGTGGAGGAGGGCCAGCCGGCCAGCCATTCCGGTAAGGGGTGGGAAGCACTGACGGACGCCGTCATCCGCCAGGTGTCCAGCGAGGCCCAACCCTGCGTGTTCATGCTCTGGGGCTCGCATGCCCAAAGCAAGCGCTCGTTGATTGATACCAAACGCCACCTGGTACTGGTGGCTAACCACCCGTCGCCGCTGTCGGCCCTGCGCCCGCCGCTGCCCTTTGTTGGCTGCGGCCATTTTTCCCAGGCCCGGGCCTGGAAGGAGCAGCACGCCGCCGGGCATTGAGCCTGGCGTTTTCTGCCGGGGACTCAAAAAAGTGAAAATCTTTTGCTTCGGACATGACAATGCCAATACTTCGTGGCATAATCCGGGGTTCACCGAAGGAGAGGTGGCCGAGTGGTTAATGGCAGCAGACTGTAAATCTGCCCTCTTACGAGTACGCTGGTTCGAATCCAGCCCTCTCCACCAGTGATGCGTTGATTAGGAAGCCTGAAAGGCGGGCCTTTGCGGGGTTCGTATAGTGGTAATACCTTAGCCTTCCAAGCTAAAGCGAGGAGTTCGATTCTCCTACCCCGCTCCAGTCAATGTGTTGCTGAATGGTTTGTAACGAATAAATGCCCTTTTGGCTCAGTGGTAGAGCACTCCCTTGGTAAGGGAGAGGTCGCGGGTCCGATTCCCGCAAAGGGCACCAGTTTTTTGCGTCGCTGGTCTATCCGACGCAGCGTTTTGTTGATTTGATCCCATCACCTTTCGGAGTCCGACATGGCAAAAGAAAAATTCACGCGTACCAAGCCCCACGTGAACGTGGGTACGATTGGACACGTTGACCACGGCAAGACCACGCTGACCGCTGCTATCACCACCGTGCTGGCGTCCAAGTTCGGCGGCCAGGCCAAGGCCTATGACCAGATCGACGCAGCCCCCGAAGAAAAGGCTCGCGGCATCACGATCAACACCGCCCACGTCGAATACGAAACCGCCAACCGCCACTACGCCCACGTGGACTGCCCCGGACACGCCGACTATGTGAAGAACATGATCA